>Ga0207684_10000002_pt1 | contig 1042751 bp, 1018 predicted proteins | sample KBSK5501metaG_FD_184342 | JGI IMG/M metagenome (GOLD analysis project Ga0207684, IMG submission 184342) | Corn, switchgrass and miscanthus rhizosphere microbial communities from Kellogg Biological Station, Michigan, USA - KBS K5-50-1 metaG... | ecosystem: Host-associated > Plants > Roots >...
GTTCGCCGCTAGGAACTTATCTCTCTTGCGAGAAATAAGCCCTCGCTCGACTTGCATGTGTTATGCGCGCCGCCAGCGTTAACCCTGAGCCAGGATCAAACTCTCCGTCTAAAACGGAGGACCCAAGACTTTCGCCCTGAGTCATAAGACTCTCAGAGTCTTTCCCACTCTTCAGTTGTCAAAGTGCTGGTTCTCCCGACCGCCTCGGCGCTTTTTAGGGCGCGCGAAGCCTTCCGTCAGGACAACCCGCGAATTGTACCGGTCTCCAGGCCCCCATTGCAACGGGCGCCAGAAACCGTCGAAGCACTAGCCGGCCGCCCTGATCCCCAGCTCGTCCAGGTGGGCCAGCAGGTCCGCGGGGTCGTCATAGACCCGGTAGGCGCCGGCCCGCTCCAGCTCCTCCTGGCCGTAGCCGCCTGACAGCACCCCCACGCTCAGGGCGCCCGCCCGCTGGGCGGCCAGGAGGTCCCAGATGCTGTCGCCGACCACGAAGCAGTCGCCCGGCGGGACGCCCAGGCGCTCGGCGGCCGCCAGGAAGAGATCGGGGTTGGGCTTCGCGTAGGCGACCTGGTCGCGGGTGACGACCGGAGTGCTTTCAGGAATCCCGAGCAAAGCGAGCGTCGGGCGGGCGGTGATCGAAGCGCCGCTGGTGGCGATCGCCCACGGCACATGCATCGACGACAAAGCGGCCAGCAGCTCGCGCGCGCCGGGCAGGGGACGGACCTGATCCAGCCGGCCGAGCAAAGCCGCAGCGTGCGCCTGGCGAAGCCGGTCGGCCTGAGGTTCGGTCAGGCTGGTGCCGAGCTCCCGATCGAGGGCCTTCAAAAAGAGCCCGCCGCTCATCCCGATCCGCCGATGGATGCGCCAGATCGAAAGATGCAGTCCTTCCGACTCCAACGCGTCGCTCCACGAGAGCACGTGCTGATAGACGCTGTCGACGAGCGTGCCGTCCAGGTCGAACAGCAGCGCGGGCCGCGCGGACAGCTTCGGAGTCGACAATCAGAAAGCCCTCCGACCCGCCATGGCCCGCGCCAGCGTCAGCTCGTCCGCGTACTCGAGGTCGCCGCCAACCGGCAGGCCGTGCGCGGGCCGGGTGACCGTGATCCCCAACGGCGCCAGCGCCCGCTGCAGGTACACCGCGGTCGCCTCTCCTTCTATGTCCGCATCCGTGGCGACGATCACCTCGACCACGCCTTCCTCCCGCGCGCGCTCGAGCAGCTGCGGAACGTGGATCTCGTTGGGGCCGATCCCGTCGATCGGCGAGATCACACCATGGAGCACGAAGTACAACCCGTTGAACTCCGCGGTCCGCTCGATCGCAAGCACGTCCAGCGCCGATTCGACCACGCAGATCACAGACGCATCACGCCGCGTCGAGGAGCAGATCGCGCACAGGCTGCCCTCCGCGATGTTGAAGCACCGCTCGCAGTAGCCGATCCGGGCCTTGACGTCCGCAATCGCCTGCGCCAGCGATTCAGCGCGCTGCCGGTCGACGCGCAGCAGGTGGAATGCCAGGCGCTGAGCTGTCTTGGGGCCGATGCCCGGCAGTCGTGACAGCTCCTGCACCAGCCGTTCGAGTGGTTCCGGGAGCTGTGGCAATCGACGTCCGAGACTAGATGAGACCGGGGGGCAGGCCCAGCCCGCCGGCGACCGCCTGCATCTTTTTCGCGGCCAGCTGCTTCGATGCCTCCATCGCCTCGTTGACGGCGGCAACGACCAGGTCCTGGAGCATCTCGGTGTCCGAAGTCGCGGTGGGGTCGATCATCACCGACACGACCTTCTGTGTGCCCGTGGCCACCACCCGGACCGCGCCACCACCCGCGCTCGCCTCGACGGTTTCGCTCTCGAGCTCGGTCTGGACCTTGGCCATGCGGTCCTGCATCTGCTGGACCTGGCGCAGCATCTTGATCGGGTCCTTCATTCGGAGACCTCCTTGACTCGAGTCACGCGCCCGTCGAACCGGCGCACCACCTCGCGGACGAACGGGTCGTCCTCGGGGCTCACGGCTTTCGGGCCTGCCTTCGCGGCCTCACCTTCGCGGAGGCGAAAATCGACCTTCACCTCATTGCCCAACCATTCGCGGACATGAGGCATCAGCTGCATCGAATGCTCCTGCGCCTTCTTGTGATGGAAGCCGTACTGGAACCACAACACGAGCGTCGACCCATCGACCTCGGGCTTCGCATCGAGGTAAGCAGCCCGGACGGTCCGGCTCAACTTCTCCAGCACGCCTGCCCATCCCGAGACATCTCCCTCCCCACCATGTGGGGAGGTCGCCACCGCCCGAAGGGCGCTGGCGGGTGGGGAGATGGCACTTTGTAGGGCGGCCTGGGGCGTGGAGCTCTCTCCAACCGTCCCTACCTCCACAGCCAGCCGCGCAAGCGTGGCCTCGACCAGGAATCGCGGCTCGGCGTGGCGGCGCACCTCGCCGTCGAGGTGCAGCAGCGCGTCGAGCACCGCCGACAGCCGGCGCGCCGTAGCCTGATCGTGGCGTGTGAGCGCGGCCACGAGCCGATCCCGGCACCCCTCCATCAGACCCCGCACCACCTGGCGCAGCTCCGCGCCCGCCGAGTAGACGCGATTGACCTCCTCCAACGCCTCGGCCGCGCGCCCCTCCAGCACATGATCCAGAAGCGAGTCAAGCAAGCGCGGGTCCGCGATTCCAAGCAAGGAACGCGCACCCTCCAGCGAGATAGGCCCCGCGGCCAGAGGCACCAGCTGGTCGAGCAGACCGACCGCATCACGCATCGAGCCCTGCGCCGTGCGTGCGATCAGCTGCATCGCCTCAGCATCGACTTGAACCTTCTCGGACAGCGCGATATGCGTGAGCCTTGAGGTGATCTGCTCTTCGCTGTGCCGCCGGAACACGAACTGCTGACAGCGCCCGATCACAGTCAAAGGAATCTTCTGCGCATCCGTGGTGCACAGGACGAAGACCACGTGCGCAGGCGGCTCCTCGAGCGTCTTCAACAAAGCGTTGAACGCGGGCTCGGTGAGCATGTGCGCCTCGTCGATGATGTAGACCTTGAACGGCCCCAGCGCCGGGGCCAGGTTCACCTTCTCGCGCAGGTCGCGAATCTCGTCGATGCCGCGATTCGATGCCGCATCGATCTCGATGAGGTCCAGCGCCGAGCCCGCGGTCATCTCGACGCAGGACTGGCACTGGTTGCATGGCTCAGCGGAATCGCGAGGGCGGCCGGAGCAGTTGAGCGCCTTCGCCAGCAGCCGGGCGGCCGACGTCTTACCCGTGCCGCGGCTGCCGCTGAAAAGGTATGCGTGTGAAACACGGGCGCCGATGATCGCGCCCTGCAGTGCGCGCGACGCCGCCTCCTGGCCGACCAGGTCGCCGAACGTCTGCGAGCGGTACTTGCGGTAGAGGCTCTGGTATTCAGGCATCAAATTTCAATGGTCGCGCACCCCCGCCTCGATCGAAGACTCCCAGCTCGCACCACGGTTCGCGGCTCCGGCCCGAATGACTGCGGCACCCCCGGGTTCTCTCCTTACCGCTGCTTCCTTCCGGACCTGACGGGGTTCGGAGACCCGAGCTGCGCAGGTCCCGACCTTCAACGCCGCTTGCCGCGGCCAGGCGTGAGAGCCCAGACCTCAGCGCGGGAATTCGGTCCGGCTAAGGCGGATTGCCGGTGCAGGGGACCGCCAGCACCCCACTTAGCGCGACCACGTTCAAGTCTACCCCGGCTCGGGAGCCGCGGCCGGACGGCTCGGCTTGCGCGCCACCCACCCCAGGTGCACGAACGTCGCGACCGTCGCGATCGGAAGCACGATCTCGGCGCCGGTGACGACGTTGCTCGTGTCCTGGTTGAAGAAGCGAAACAGGCAGATGCCTCCGATCAACACGATGATCAGCGCCGTCGAGACCTGACCGGTCACCGTGTGACGCAGCTCGGGCCGCCGGTGCAGGGAGATCAGCACCAGGCCGCCGATGGCGGGCAGCAGGTAGCGCATCACGATGACGACCGCGAGCCACAGCGGGATGATGCCGCTCCCAACCAGGCCGACCGCGACCGCGCCCAGCAGCACTCCGTCTACGACCGGATCCAGCCCCCCGCCCAGAGTCGAGTACGACCCGAAGCGGCGCGCGATGGTGCCGTCGACGAGGTCCGTCAAGCCTGCCACCGCCAGCACGACGGCCAGGAGCCCGAGGTGGCCGGGCGACAGCGAATACGCGAGCGCAGGAGCCGCCAGGTACGCCCGCGCCAGCGTCACCTGGTTGGCGATGCCGGCGATGAAAATGCCGGCGATTGCGATCGCCAAAAACCACGCGAAGTAGAGGTCCGCCGCTCCGGGCGGGTTGGCGCCGACCACCCACGCCAGGCCGAGGCCGAGGTAGGCGAGCGAGAAGATGAACGACGTCCACGCCGTCCGCACCCGCTCAGGCTACGGTTTGGACCGCGGCGAAGGGATCGGCGACGGCGCCTGGTACGGCGCCGCCCCTGGCGGCGGGTTGGCGCCGCACGGGTAGGTAGGCTCGCCCACCCCCTTGAGGAAGATCTCGTTGTACCCGCCGCTGCTGATGTACCCGCCGTCGTAAGCGCACACCATTCGCGTCACCACGCCTGCGGGCTGCGTCCACATCGCGGGCCATGGGTGGTTCGAGTAGTACGCCTCGAGGAAGGGTTTCCACACCGACGTGCCGACGTTCTCGCCGAACAGGACTCCGGTCGGGCACTGCCATCCGGAGGGCGGGAAGTTGGTCGCGAGATATGCGTAGCCCGACTTGCATTCCGGCCCCGCATCGATGTGCATGAGTGACGCGGCCACCGCCAGGTCGGGTGTGTAGCCGAGAAAGATCGACCCCGTGTAAGCCTCGGTCGTGCCCGACTTGCCGGCCACCGGCCGCCCGCCCAGGTCGCCCAGGTACAGCTTCACCGGTCCTCGCAGGAGGTCCGTCATCAGGTACCCGAGGTCGGGGCTGATCACCTGGACGCGTGCTGCGCTCGGATCGAAGGCCTCCAACACAGTGCCGTCCGCATCGACCACTTTCAAAATCGGGTGAGGCGAGATGCGGTAACCGCCATTGTCGAAAGCCGAGTAGGCGGCGAGGTGCTCGGCCATGGAGAGCGGGTCGTGACCCAGCGTGGTGGCGACCCCATCGGGGTTTTCGATCGTCGCCGTGACTCCGAGCTGGTGCATGAAGGTCGTCACCTGCGCGCCGCCGACCCGCCGGTAGGTCCACAGCGCCGGCAGGTTGCGCGACTGAGCGAGGGCAACCCGCAGCGGGATGTATCCCTCGTGCTTCGTGTCCCAGTCGTTGAACGTCACGCCGCCGATGATCCCGGTCTGGTCGTTGAGGAGCGAGGCCGGCGTGACGAGACCGGCCTGCAGCGCGGCGCCGTACGTGTAGACCTTGAACGACGACCCCACCCCCCGCCAGCCCAGCGGGTCGACGCCGGTGAGGTTGATCTGGCCGCGGATCGCCGCGTTCCCGTAGTCGGCGCTGCCGACCATCGCAAGGATCTCGCCGTCGCGCGGATTCATGACCAGCATCGCGCCGGTGTTCACGCCCCGTCGCGCCCAGGTGGCCACGCCCGACTTGAGCCATTTGTCGGCGAGCGTTTGCGTTGTGAGATCGAGCGTGGTGTAGATCATCAACCCGCCTTCGTACAAGGCGCGCGTGCCGTATCGCTGCGCGATGTACTGCTCCACGTAGTCGACGAAGTGCGCGGTGAGCGGGTTGTGCGAGGTCGGCAGCGCCTTGCGCGCCGCGATCATCTTCTCGATCAGGTTGCTGCTGTACGCGGCATTGGCCGCCGCCGAGCTCACATCGCCCACAGTCACCATGCCGTCGAGCACCTCGCGCCAGCGCTCCTTTGCGGCCGCCACCTGGTCGGGCGTGCCGAAGGGGTTGTAGTTCGCGGGCGCCTGCGGCAAACCGGCAAGAAAGCTCGCCTGCGCCAGGGTCAGGTCGCTCGCGTGGACCTGGAAGTACGTCTCGGCGGCGGCTTCCGCGCCGTATGCCCCGTTGCCGTAGTTGATGCTGTTGAGGTACAGCTCGAGGATCTGCGATTTCGAGTAGCGGCGCTCCATCTCCTCCGCCAGCACAAGCTCGTGGAACTTACGGCTGACGGTTCTCGACTGCGCCTCTTGAGTGTCGAGAACATCGTTCTTGACCACCTGCTCCGTGATCGTCGAGCCGCCGAGCGTGGAGGTGTGATGCGTGAGGTCGTAGACGATCGCGATCGCAAGCCGGCGATAGTCGACACCGTTGTTCGCGTAGAACGAGCGATCTTCGGTGTCGATGGTCGCGCGCTGCAGCTTCGCGCTGATCTTGCTCAGCCGGACCACGGTCCGGTTCTGGTGATACAGGGCCTCGATCACGTTGCCGTTGCGGTCGAGGATGCGGCTGGTTTGCGTGAGCTTCGAAGTCTGCAGCTGGTCGATCGTGGGCAGGTCGCCGGCGAAGTAGTCGACCATCGCGATGGCGGTCACGCTGCCCAGGAGACCGACCGCGCAGATCGCGAGGAGCGCGACGAGGGCTGTGCGCGCGAGCCAGCCCCGCGACACGTGCCGCCGGCCGTGCCGGCCGCGGCGTGCGCTGGGACGCGATCGGATCCGGTGCTCCAGCGATCCCGCTGATGCGCCGCGCCGGCCGGCGCGACGCCGACGGTGTGTGCCCGCCAGGGAACGACCTCCAGGACGTTTGGTGTGACGAAAGCTGCGACTGGTAGCCGGAGTCTAGCGGACTGTCCCGATCCCCTCTCCCCGCAAGGGGAGAGGGTTAGGGAGAGGGGCGTGAATCTGGTTAGCCGCTCAGCGCAACCCGAGCGCTTCCGCGCCCTGGTCGGCCAGGCTGATGATCGGGTTTGCGAACACGCCGCAGCCCGCGATCACCGCAAACAGCGCTACAGCGCCGCCGGTGGACAGGCGGGTCAAGACCGGCAGCCGCGCGCCGGCCGCGCGCCGGCTCTCGTCGGGCGGGCTCTGGAGGTAGATCGCCCGCAGCGTGCCCACGGCCGCGGCCATGCTCATCACTGCGCCCAGCAGCCCCAACGCCAGGAGCCAGAACCCGCCGCTCTGCGCCACCGCCGACGCGACGGCGAACTCACCAAAGAAACCGGCCAGCGGCGGCACGCCGGCCAGGGAAAGGAAGACCACGGCGATGCCCGCCGCGCGCGCCGGGCGCAGCAAGCCCATTCCGGCGAGCGCGAACTCGCCCGCGTCGGCGCCCGCCATCACCGCGGGGCCCGCCGTGGCCGCGACGGCAAACGCGCCCAGCAGGAACAGCGACGCCCCGAGCCCGATGCGGTAGTGCGTGGCCAGGCCGGCCGCGACCCAGCCGACCTGGCCGGCCGCGAGGTACGCCAGCCGGGCCCGTGGCGATCGCGTCGCCAGGGCGGCGGCCCCGCCGCCGACCATCGCCACCGCGGCGACCACCATCAGATAAGGAGAGAACACCGCCGGCAGCGGTACCAGCGCCGCTGAGATCTTGAACGCCACGGTGAGCGCGGCCGCGGCCACGAGGCCGATGACGATGCCCGCCCCCAGCGGCGACGCACCCAGACCAACGGGCAACCTCGCGAACTGGAACGGGGGCAGGCCGGCGCGCACCGCCAATCCCCCGATGAGCAAGAACACCGGGATCGCGAGTGGCAGGGTTGCGCTCGCGGATCCGGCCACGCGCCGAATCGTCGACAGGTCGGCCGCACCGGTGGTCGCATAGACGAACGCGAGCCCGATCAGGACCAACGCGCTCGCGACGCCGCCGGCAACGAGGAGCCGCAGGCCCAGGTCCGCACGCCGGACCGACACCAGCACCACGCCCGCCGCCCCCGCCAGCTCGAGCCCCGCCCACAAGCCCACGAAATCGGTCGCGGACGCGACGATCATCACCCCCAACGCGGCGAGCAGGATCATCGCCATGCCGATTGCAGGCGCGCCTTCGTCAGACCAATCGGTGACGGCGATCGCGAGCCCCGCCGCCAGCAGGACGGCCGCCTTCGCGAACAGCGCAAACCGATCCTGCACCAGCGCACCGGTGAGGTAGGTGCCCAGCGTCCCTCCCGCCCACAGCTCGACCGCCAGGGCGACCGCCACCAGCAGCGTGGCGGCGAGCGGCGCCCACCTGCGCGGGCGCCTCGGCGCGCGGCCCAGGAGTACGAGGGCGACCGCGCCCGCCATTACCAGGGCCTCCGGAACGAGGACGTAGTTCCTCACTGCGTCGCCGCCGGGTTGGGCGGGACGTAGGGCGAGGCGATGTCGCTAAGACCCGCGGACATGACGTTGACCAGGCCGGGATCGAATATCGGCTGTTCGGTCCCCGGCAGCTTGGGCCCGCCTGGGAACAGGCCGACCCAAAGCAGGGCGCCGGCCATGACCCCGAGGTACCAGGTCTCGCCGAGCGACGCGTCGGATACCGCCGGCGCGTCATGGTTCGGCTCGCCGAACAGCACGCGGTGGACCAGCACCGCCAGCGCCACCGCCGTCAGCACGAGGCCCGCCACGATTGCAAACGCGCCCACGGGTTGGGTCTTGAACGAGCCGAACAAGATCATCGTCTCAGCCGGAAACGACGCCATGAGCGGCACGCCCAGCAGCCCCAGTGCCGCGATCACGAACACCCACGTGAGGATGGGCATGCGAGGAGCAAGTCCGCTCAGCAGCTGCAGGCTTCGCGTCTGGGCGCGGTCGCTGAGCGTCCAGGCCGTAGCGACGATGAGAGCGGCGGCGAGTCCACCCGTGAACAGCGACAAGACGCTGCCCGCGATCGAGAGCGGTGTCAGCGCCGCGAAACCGAAAGCGGTGATCGCGCCCGGCACCATCGCGAGGTGCGCCGCGGCCGAGCGCAGGTCGACCGACCTGAGCGCCACCAGTGCCGCATAGCCGATGGTCAGCGCGGCGAGGATGGCGATGAGCGGGGCGAGCAGCCGCGATGCGTCGGCGTTGGAGGCGACCAGCGCCCGCAGCAACAGAAACGCGCCGAGCCTGGACGCGCTGCCGGCGATCACGACCGAAACCCCAAGCGGCGCATCCGAGTACACGTCGCGGACCCAGCCGTGCAGCGGGAACAGCGGGAGCCGCGTGGCGGCGGCGATGATCAACGCCACCCCGACCGCCAGCTGCACGCGCGGTGTGAGCGTCGCTTTCAAGAGCACGTCCATGTCGAAGCTGCCGCCGCCGCTGGCGGCATACGCGGTCATCGTCGCGATCAGCAGCGCCGCGGTGCCGAGGCCCCAGTAGGCGACCAGCCTCCAGGTCGCCGCCTCGCGGCGAGGTCCTCCCCATCCCAGCGTGAGCAACGCGGCCGGGATGATGGCGGCGCCCCAGAAGAGCACCAGCACGAACATGTCGTGGGCCGCAATGGCGCCGTTGACTGCGGCCTGTGTGAGGAGCAGAAGACAGAAGTACGACCGCACGCGTTCGCGCACACCCCATGACGCGAGCACGGCGGTGATGCCGATGATGCCGGAGAGGACCATCATCGTCATGCCCGCCCCGTCGACACCGAGGTGGTACGTCGCACCGATGGACGGAAGCCATGGCAGCTTCTCTTCGAACTGCATGCCGGGCAGGAAGGTCTGGAACTGGTTGTAGGCGATGAAGAGGATGAAGACGATCCCCAGGTTCGTGAAGAACGCGATCTGCTTCATCAGCGTGTCGTAGCGGCCGCGCGGGTTGGGGATGAAGTTCATTCCAATCGCGACCGCGACCGGCACCCAGATCGACAGGCTGAGGATCAGAGGGGACGTGAAGATGCCGGCGCCCGGGACGGCGGCCGGCGTCGGCGAAGCGAGCGCGATCCCGGCGAGGATCACCTGAACACCCCGGGCGAAAGAAGTCCAACCGCGACCGCCAATGCGGCCGCCAGCACGACGATCAGCGGCACCGCCGGCGCGCGGGCCGCCGCGAGGGCCAGGCGTCCGGAGGCGGCGGCCGCACGGGCCAACTCGCCATCACCCTGCTGGATCCAATCGCTGATATGTTCCGCGATCGCCGCGATCGGTTCGGCGATGAATCGCGAGAATGCGGCGGCGCCGCCGTCGAGCAAGCGGCCGAGCCCGATCCCCAGCCAGGCCGATAGTCGGAGCGCGCCGTCCTTGTTGGTGCCGTACGTCAGGACCGTCACCACGACTCCAACCAAAGCCGCGCCCACCCACAGCGCCACGCCGTTGGCCGGCACGGCGTTGTGCTTCTGGCCGTCGAGGAACCCGATCCAGGCTGGAAAGAATGAGGCGATCGCCAGCGCCGCGCCCGCCACCACCAGCCAGAAGGGCCAACCCAGCGCGGCATTCGGACCCTCGCGCACGCGGTCAGGCTCGAAGGCGCGACGCCTGCGGAGTGGGCCGATGGCGATCGCCAGGGGGACTCGCATCGCGGTGATCGACACCAGGAGCACGGCCTCGCCAAGGGCGAATCCGAAACGTGAACCAGAGGCAACCGCGAGCGAGATAGCACCCGCTGCGCTGAGCGTGATCACGAGCCCAGACAGCAGCAGCGCCGCCGTGGTGGTGGGCATGCGGCGCCGCCCGTCCCCCATCTCGGCCAGGTCGTCGGTCCGCATTGCGGCGGCGATGGCCGACACGGCCAGTGTCGCGGCCGCTCTCGCCGGCGCCGCGGCCAATACGCACGCGACCCCTACCACGGCGAAGCTTGTGCTGGACGCCTCGTACGCGTGGACGACGAGCGCAGCTCCGATCGCCGCCACCCCTGAACCCGCCAGCACCATCGCCCTACGTGGCTCGTTGCCGAACAGGGCCAGGAGTGGAGCGGCGATGGCTGCCACGCCGCTTGCATAGACGAGGTCGCGCAAGGTCGCGACGTTGGGCGCGGCGATGATCGGCATGAGCCGGTACAGGATCACGATCGCGACGACCGACCACACGGATTGCGCCAAGGCACTGGCGACGGGGGGTGCTGTGGTCGCCGTCCGCGTCAGCCAGAGACTCAAGGGCCAGAGCCCAAGCCGCCCGGTGACCCCGACGAAAAGCAGGATCGATGCCGCGACCATGGACTTGACGCCGACGCCCGGGGTGGAATGGAGGATCGGCACCAGGTTCGCGATGTTCTGCACTCCGTAATGCGAGTAGAGAACCGCGATGCCGGTGAGCAGGCTCAGGTCGAACGCGAATGGGAGCACGAGGGCGATTCGCCCACCGAGCGACGACTCGACAGAGCCCCAGCGGTGAGAGAGCAGCAGGTACGTCGCTCCGCCTGCCAATCCCCAGAAAGCGAACAGCTCGGCGAGGTCATAGCTCACCAGGGTGGCCACAGCTCCGAACAGCAGCACGCTCACCAATGCGTAGAAGCGGGCGCCTCCTGGTTCCGAGCGCCCCATGAGGCGGTGCCATGCGATCCCGCCGATCACGCAGATCTCCAGCACCAGCAGCGCGACCGAGGTGAGGCGATCGACACGCAGGATGATGTCGATGCCGAAGCCCTGGAAGTTCACCGGACCGGTGAAGGCGACGGGGACGTTCAGGTAGGGATAAGTGGTCTGGAACGGCGTCGACCTTCGGGTCAAGCCCCAGGCCACCAGCAGGGAGAGCGCGAACGTCACGAGCGCGCCGAGCATCGCCATGTTGGCCGCCGAGCGGCGCGTGCGCACGCTGGTCGCGGCCAGCACGAAGGCCAGGAGCGGCACCAGCACCATGAGCGGCACCGCCCACCCGAGGGTCGTGGACGGATCGAAGTTGAAGCGAGGCGTCGCGGCGCGCGCGCCGGAGGCCGCGCCCGAAGCTGCGGTCAGGAAGTCGCCGATCGCGACCAGCAGGCTCAGCGAGAGCTCTCCCGGCCGGCCAGCCCGACTCCGAGGCCGACGGCGCCCAGCGCCGCGATCGCGAGCAATACGGCGACCTCCTGGCCAAGAACCGGTGCGCCCGACGTCGCTCCAAATCTCGCCACGCCCACGAAAGCGACGCCCGCGCCGGCAAACATGACCGGCAGCCCGGTGAGCGCGGCGGTCAGCTCACGCTTCCACGCGGCGATGAAGGCCCCGAGCGCCGTCAGGCCGGCGGCGACGAACAGGACCGAGACCAGCGTGACGCTCATCGCCGGCCCTCCCGCTCGTCTCGAGGGCGTTCGCGGCGCCAGGCGATGGCGGCTCCGACCAGGGCTGCGAGCACGAGGGCGCCGACGGCGTCGGTCGCAAGCGCATCGTGGGCGAACAGCAGGCGCGCCACGGCCATGGTGTTGAACGGACCGCCATAGAACGTCGCGTGCGCGGAGCCGCCGCGAAACGCTGCATAAGCGAGGGCTACCAACAAGAGCGCGGCGCCCACGGCGCCGACCTGGCGCCACAGGCCGCCGGCCGCCGGCTCGACGGTGCGGTAATCGGGCCGCGCCACCAGCAGTGCGCAGCCGAGGTAGCAGACGAGCACGATGATGGCGGCGAAGCCGGCCGAGAGCGACGCGTAGATGCCCGCGACGCCCAGCCCGGTCGCTCCGAGCGCCAGGCCGCGACGCCAGTGCCCAGGCAGGAATGCGAGGAGAATGCCGCCGACCCCGGCCAGTGCAGCGGACACGTAGAAGCCGATCGCGTGGAGGGAGTCCAAGCGGAGCGGGCTACTCGACCGAGGCGCCGCTGACAGCGCGCCACGCGTACAGGAGGCCGGTCCCGGCGATCCCGACCAGCCCCGCCGCGGCAGCGAGGCCGCTCAGGGTGAACTTAACCGTGGTCAGGGCGTAGCCGTAAGCCGCCAGCATCCCGATCAGCGGCAGCACGAGCAGGGCAGCCGACATCCTTGGTTCTTCGATACGGCGCAATCGCCTGGAAAGCGGAGCCACTGCGGCAGTATCGCAGAGCCGGCGGCCGCGATCAGGAGCCCTCGAGCACGACCTTGAGCTGCGGGATCGAGATGTTGCCGCCAGTCAAGATCAGAGCCACGCGCTTACCCGCCAGCCGGTCCTTGAGCGCCAGAGCAGCCGCCAGGGACGACGCGCCGGCCCCTTCCACCAGGATCCGGTTGCGCGCGAGCAGAAATCGAACCGCCTCCGAGATCGCCTCCTCGGAAACCAGGACGAAGTCGTCAAGCAGCCGGCGCAGGATCCGCTGCGGCAGCTCGAACGGGGTCCGGGTGGCCAGGCCTTCCGCCCACGTGCTCGTGGTCGAATCGACGGGTTTGCCCGCCCGCCACGAAAGGTAGGCGGACGGCGCCTTCTCCGCCTGAACCCCGATGACCACGATGTCTGGGTTCACCGCTTTCGCGACGATGCAGGCGCCGGCCGCGCCGCTGCCGCCTCCGATCGGGACGACGATGACGTCGATGCGCGGCTCTTCGCTCAAGATCTCGAGCGTGTGCGTACCCACCCCGGCGATCAGCAGCGGCTCGTTTCCCGAGTGGATGTACCGGTAGCCGTTGGCAGCGGCGAGCTGCTCGCACGCGACGCGCGCCTCATCGAAGTCGGCACCGACCAGATTGACCGTGGCCCCCAGCTCTTTCATCGCCTCGACCTTGGCGGCGTTTGAGTTCTTCGGGGCGCAGATGATCGCCTTGACTCCGAAGAGTCTGGCCGCGTACGCCACCGACTGGCCGTGGTTTCCCGTCGAAGCGGCGATCACGCCGGCGTCGCGCTCTCGAGCGCTGAGCTGAGAGACGAGATTGACGCCGCCCCGGACCTTGAACGCGCCGGTGGGGAGATGGAACTCGTGCTTCAGGTAGACATCAGCGCCGACCATCTCGCTTACAGCTGGCGACTGACGGAAAGGGGTGGGCGCGAGATAAGGCCGAATGCAGGCCGCGGCGGCCAACACGTCTGAGAGCATGGGTTCAACCAGTGCAGTCACATCGATTTCCTGAGTGCACCAGCGTAGGCTGTTCTTATGCAGCATCTGCTGGCATTCGCGGCCCTGATCGCGTTGGCCATCGCCTCCCAGCTTTGGGGCGTCGATTCGCGCCCAGGCTTCTCCGATGGACGCGTCGACCGCGTCGAGCGCTGGTTCCCGCATTCGAGGTCTGACTAGAAGAAGCCTCTCGTAGGCGCTATGTCGCTGCGATGATGCGTCGCATCAGGCCAAGCTCGGTCTGATAAATGTGGGCCGACTTCACCGTCATCGTCAGCGTGCCGACCGCGACGCCCAGGTCGCCGGCCACGCGAGTTTGCAGCGCAGCGAGCTCGACGAGATTGCCATAGCCCTTCGTGCCGAAGTCGATGGCGTTCGCGTAGACGGCGAGCTGTAGCCTGCCCTCGACGAGCCAGAAGTCGAGCAGGCTGACGCATGGGATGTAGCTGGTGTCGGTGAGTGGCTGGAACGTCGTCACCGTCGCGTCGCGCGCCCATGGATTGGCCGCCAGTCGGTCGATCACCCAGCGGATCTGGTCGCGGCCTGTGTGGGCGTAGTCGTACAGGCGCGTCGCATAGCTGTCGGCGTCACCGAGCTCTGCCACTCGAGAGTGGTCGGTAAAGTTCGCGTGCATCCAGGCCAGGCGTTCGGGATCGCCGTGCTGGGCAATGATCGGGTCGTCCATCCTGGGCGAAGACACGTCGAGCGTCGCGCGGAACACCTCGACGATTGGCAGTCCTTCCCAGTTCCCGACGACACCGTCTGCCAGAATCGCCGCCGCGATCGACATCCATGCATCGCCGACCGTCTTCGCTTCGATCCGCACCGGCACGAAGACCTCAGTCATTCGGTTGGTATCGTAAATTGCACCGGATCGAGGAGTACCGTACAAGGCTCCGCGGAAGTAACTGGAGGCATGCGGTCATGACGACTTGGAAGCGGTGGCAGGACTACGCCACGGTGGTGTTCGGCGTTCTTGTGTTCATCTCGCCGTTTGTCTTCGGTGAGACCTCGCACCGGATTTCTTCGATCAGCGCCTACGTGCTGGGCGTGTTGCTGGGCGCGTCCGGGATCGTCGCCGCGGCTACCCGCGAAGCACGGCGTTCGCTCATCGTCAACGCTCCGGGCATCGCAGCGGTGATCACGCTGATTGCGGCGATCGTGCTTGCGTTCGGCGGGGCGCCCGGGATCGCCTGGACGGCGGGGGCGATGGCAATCCTGACCGTGCTGGTCGGGGCCAGCTTGCGCATGGGCGCGCGGCCGGAGTTGAATCGGTAGCTGGCCTTCTAGGCCAATGACTCCACCCACTGCCGATGCAGCGACCCGTACCGGCCGCTCCGTTCGCGCAGCTCCGAAGGCGGGCCGTCTTCGACCACCCGCCCGCCATCGATGACCAGCACGCGATCGGCGATGTCGACCGTCGAGAGCCGGTGGGCGATGATCACCGCCGTCCGTTCCCGCAGCAGCGTGCGCAGCGCCCGCTGCACCAGGCGCTCCGACGGCAGGTCGAGCGATGACGTCGCCTCGTCGAGGATGAGGACGCGCGGGTCGGCCAGGAACGCGCGCGCAAAAGCCACGAGCTGGCGCTGGCCCGAAGACAGCCGTACACCGCGCCGCCTCACGTCGGTTTCGTAGCCGTTGGGCAGGGCGCTGATGAAGTCGTGGGCGCCGATCGCGCGCGCGGCCTCCTCCATCTCCTCACGCGTCGCGTCGGGGCGGCCGAACAGAAGGTTGTCGCCCACGTTGCCCGAGAAGAGGAAGCTCTCCTGAGTCACCACGGTCACCGCTCGCCGCAGCTCCTCGGTGGCGATGGAGCGGAGGTCGACACCATCCAGCGTCACGCGCCCGGCGGTCGGGTCGTAGAACCGCGCCATCAACCGCGCAATCGTCGTCTTGCCCGCGCCCGTCTCGCCGACCAGCGCCACGATCTGCCCCGCCGGGATGCGGATGTCGAGGTCGTGCAGGACCGCCTTGTCGCGATATGCGAACGTCACTCCTTCGAACGCCACGGCGCCGGCAATCGAGCCCATGCGGACGGGACTCACCGGCTCCGGCACGGTGGGAGTCTCTTCGATCACCCCGGCGAGCTTCTCCAGCGCGGCACCCGCCGCCTGGAAGACGTTGTAGAACTGCGACAGGTCCTGCATGGGCTCGAAGAACTGGCGCAGATAAAGGACGAACGCGGTCAGCACGCCCAGCGTCAGCTGGCCCTGGACGACGAGGTAGCCGCCGAACAGGAGCACCAGGGTTGTCGTCAGCCGCCCGAGCAGGTTGATGGCTGGGCCGAACGTCGAGGCGAGACGGTTCGACCAGATGTTGGCGTCTCGGTAGCGGCCGTTGACGTCCTCGAAGATCTCCTGGTTGCGAGGCTCACGCCTGAACGCATGCACGGCCCGGATGCCGCCGAGCGACTCGACGTAGTGAACGATCACGAGCACGATCGCGCGACGCACCGCTCGGTAAGACCGGGCGGAGTTGTTCCGGAACCACCACGTCAAGCCGAGCACCAACGGCATGGCGACCAACGTGACCAGACCAAGGCGCGCGTCCAACCGCAGGAGGATCACGGTGATCGCGACCACCGATATCAGCGAGGTGATGACCGACGTCAGCCCCGTCGCCAGCAGCTCGTTGAGCGCGTCGATGTCCGAGGTCAGCCGGGAGATGATGCGCCCGGACGTGTAGCGCTCATAGAACGAGAGCGAGAGCTCCTGCACGTGCGCGAAGAGCGTCCTGCGAAGGTCGAACAGGATGTCCGCGCCGATGCGACCGGAGAGGCGGAGGAACGCGTAGTTGGCGAGGGCCTGCACCACGAGGGCCAGGAGCAGCGCGCCGACGATGATCTCTAGCGTTCTCAGGTTGCCGGTGTGAATGCCTCTGTCGATTCCGAGCCCGACGAGGTACGGCAGCGACAGGTAGGCGGCTGACCGGATCGTGATCAGGGCCGCGGCGACGATCAGCTCGCCGCGGTATGGACCCGCGAGGGTCGCCAGCAGGCGCCTGCTGCGGCGTCGCAGCAGGCCGGCGACGTTGGCCGAGTACTCGTCGACATCTTCGGACGCGACTCCACGCCAGCGATCGGCGGGGGCGATGCTGCTCAAGCCGTCTGCTCCCTCGAGGCTTCGTACTCCTGAGACAGGAGTGCGCGGTACAGGTCGTTCGACTTCAACAGGTCGCGGTGGGCGCCAACCGCGACCACCGTGCCGCCGTCGATCAGCGCCACCCGGTCGGCGAGGGCGAGCGTCGACGGCCGGTGCACCACGAGCAGCCCCGTGACGCCCTCGAGGACGCGCGTGAGGGACTCCTCGATGACCGATTCGGTATGCACATCCACCGACGACAGTGGGTCGTCCAGAACGAGCACCGCAGGGTTGCCGAGGACCGCGCGCGCAAGGGCCAGGCGCTGGCGCTGCCCGCCCGAGAGCGTGTAGCCCTGCTCCCCCACACGAGTTTCCAGACCCCAGGGCAGGTCCCACACAAAACCCGCCTGCGCGACGTCGATCGCGCGCTTGAGCTCTTCGTCGGAAACCACCGGCCGCCCCATGACGAGGTTTTCGTGGACCGAAGCCGAGAAGAGGATCGGATCCTCGAATGCGACGCCGACGTGTGAGCGAAGCGAGCGGAGATAGAGGTCACGCACGTCGATGCCGTCGAGAAGTACCTGGCCTTCGGCGACGTCGTATAGACGCGGCAGCAAATAAGCGAGCGTCGTCTTGCCGCTCCCGGTTCGCCCGACGATGCCCACCGTCTCTCCAGGCTCGATCACCAGGTTGAGGTCGCGCAAGATCCACTCGTCGGATTTGGGGTACTTGAAACCGACGCCGCGAAACTCGATCCGTCCCCGAGACCGCTCGAGCGACTGAGCGCCCGCCCGGTCGGCGATCTCTGGTCGCGAATCGAAGACCTCGTTGAGGCGGTCCGAAGCGGTCTGGCACTCCTCGCTCATCGAAAGCACGTAGCCGATCGCGTCCATCGGCCACGTGAGCATGAAGACGTAGTTCATGAAGGCGACGAGGCCGCCGATGGTGAGGCTGCCCTGCACCACGTTGAAACCGCCCAGCAGAAGGACAGCCACCAGCGAGAGGTTCGGCAAGAAGTTCAGCTGAGTCCAGAGCTCAGAGCGAGCCTCTATGCCCTCCAGGCTCGTGGCACGCAGGAGGCGGGCCTGGTCCTCGAAGCGCTTCTGCATAAGGGGAGTGCGTCCGAACGCTTTGATGATGCGGACGCCCGTGGCCATCTCTTCGATGATCGTGGTCAGGTCCCCCTGCTGGTCCTGCAGGCGGCGCGCAATCACCTTGTAGTTATCGTGGAACTTGAGGCTGAAGTACGCGATCGGCAGCATGCAGATGACGACCACGATCGCCAGCGCCCAGTCCAGGCTCAGCATCAATACGACCACGACCGCGAACGTCAAGAAGATCTGCAGGAACCAGATCAATCCGAAGCTGACGAAGCGGCGCACAGTACTGATGTCGGCGATCGCCCTCGACAGCAGCTGCCCCGACTGCCAGTTGTCGTGGAAGGACACCTGCAGGTTCTGCAGGTGTGCGTAGAAGTCGTTGCGTAGGTCCGTCTCCATGTGGAGCGAGGCGGTGCCCGAGTAGTTGCGGCGAAGGTAGATGAAGACGAACTCGAGGAGCCCGATCAGCACCAGCAGCCCGGCCATCGGGAGCAGCTGGCCCAGCTGGTGGTGGGTGATCGGGCCGTCGATGATGTACTGGATCACCTTGGGGATCGAGGCCGCGGTGGCGAGGCTGCCCAGCTGCGACACGACGAAGACGATCACCAGCCCGATGTAGGGCCGCATGTACGGGACGTAGCGCCGCAGCGCCAGGAAACCCAAGTGTTTTGAACTCCAGCGCCTTTTTTTGGGCGAGCGAAATCAACGGCTGGCGGGAACCGTGCATTTTACGCGACCCCCTCTCCCCGCAGGCGAGAGGGCCGGCAGAGGGGTGCGCCGGGAGCTGGCTTCGCCAGGCCCGGCGCCTTCAAGGGGGGAGTTCCCCCCTTTTGACAGAGAGGGGCGTGAAGAACGCTAGCCGGCGAGATCTCGAATGGACACGATGCCGATCACCTCGCCTTCCTTGACAACCGGCAGGTGCCGGAATCCGTGGTCGAGCATCGTCTTCAGGGCCTCATCGACCTGCTCGTCAGGGCCGACCGTCATCGGATCCTGCGTCATCCACGACGATACCTCGTGGGAGGGAGCGTCATATGAGTGCGAGATCGCCCGCACGGTGTCGCGCTCGGTGAAGATGCCGGCGAGCCTGGTGCCGTCCATGACGAGCATCGAGCCCACCCGGTGCTGGGCCATGAGCGCCACAGCTTCGCCCACTGTGGTCGAAGGGCTGACCGTGAACAGGATCTCGCTCATGACCTCCCGCACGGTGGCCATGGGCGGATTCTATGCCTGGCCAGGAGGCATTGGAAAAGCCGCGAGCGCTGCTGTCATCGCCAGGACCAAGAGCACCACCGCGGCTTCAGCACGGGCAATGGGTAAACCCCGCCTCCACACCAGCGCGGACATGGCGACCATGACGGCGACTCCGGCCGATTTTGCGCTCAGGACCACGCCGTACTGCGTTGCCCACAGGTCGCTTAGACCACGCAGCTCTTCTGTGGCACGAAGGACACCCGTCAGGGCAGTGACGGCAAATGCGAGGAAAGCGACCCGACCGAAGCGTTCGAGCATCGCGCGTCCTTCGCCACCCCACCAACCGGAGGGCGGCCGCAGATACGACAGGACCAGGATGCCGCCCGCCCACATGCCGGCCGAGAGCACGTGAAGCGCATCGGTGAAGATCGCCCCGGCAGCCGGATTCACGCTGGCCGCGTGGCCGGCGAACGCAAGCGACGCCGCCGCGAAGACGCCCGGCACCACCACCCAAGGACGGCCGTATAGGCAAAGGGCAAGCGCGATCGCCTCCGCGGTGACGCGTATCACTCCCACGACGGTCGGCTGCGTTCCGTGCAGCGCCTGGACGATCAGCCCACCGAGTCCACCGATGAGCGCCGCAGTGAGCCAGCGGTCCATCGGCGGTCGCGCCCAATGCAGCGCGGGCCGCATCGCGGCCAGCCGGCGCACCACGATCACCCCAATGAATCCAATCAAGCCGACGTACTCGAGCCAGCGCCAGGCGGCCAACGTGAGGTCGTAAGGCGACGGGCTCAAAGCGTTGCGGGGCTCCACCTCGGGTTGATGATCGCGGTGAGGACGTGGTCCTCCCACCGGCCGTCGATGAGCAGGTACGCGGGCGCGTTGCCCTCGACCTTGAAGCCACATCGCTCCAGGACCGCTGCGCTGCGCGTGTTGCGCGGCATGTAGCTGGCCGCGACCCGATGCAGCTTCCAGGTTTCGAACGCGAATGCGACCGCGCCGCGCACCGCCTCGGTCATGTAGCCCTTGCCCTGCTCCTCGGCGGCCAGGTTGTAACCGAGCGCGCACGATTGGAATGCCCCGCGCTGGATCTGCGTGAGGTTGAGGTTGCCGATGATCCGGTTTGGCACATCGCGAGCGAGTACGAAGGCCCGGAAGCCTGCCCCGGCCGCGAACTCGGGCGGCCGGACGCGCACCTGCTCCAGCCAGGTCGCCTCGTCGAGAAAATCGGGCGGATAGGTCGGCGAGAACGGCTGCAGGTGCTCGCGGTTCTCGCGGTAGTAACGGATGATCTCCCGCACATCCGCGACCTCCGGAAGGCGGATGACGAGCCGCTGGGTTTCGATCAACGCGGTCCCCTCTCCCCTTGAGGGGAGAGGGCCAGGGAGAGGGGCGTGCAGCACATTGGCGACTTACACTAGCGCCGACCTCGATGACCGCTCAATCGGTGCTCGACGCAGTCCGGCGGGTGGAAGAGGCGCCCCTGGCTGACCTCGTCGGCGTCAGCGTGGACGACGTCGAGGCGCAGATGGACCACCTCCTCGAACCGGAGATCGATACCGCCTCGCTCTACCGGCGCTGGGAACGGCAGCAGTGGGCGGTCTCGGACCTCGACTTCTCGGCCGACGTCCAGCACTGGCAGAACCTGCCCCCGAACATCCGGCAGGTCATGCAGAACACGATGACGCTCTTTTTCATCGGCGAGCAGGCGGTCACCGACACTCTGGCACCGCTGCTCCACGCGGCGCCGTTCGAGGACGAACGGATCTTCCTCGCCACCCAGATCGCCGACGAGGCGCGGCACACGGTGTTCTTTCAACGATTCTTCGAGGACGTGCTGGCAGTCGGTGGAGGCCTGCACGCGGCGCTCGAGGCGATCGGCCCGCGTGCCACCGAGGGCTTCCGAAAGATCTTTGAGCGGCAGCTTGTGGACGCCATGGACCTAATTCGCCGCGAGCCCCACAACGAGCGCGCCTGGGTGGAAGGCGTAGTCACCTACCACCTGATCATCGAGGGCTACCTCGCGGTCACCGGCCAGCGCAGCCTCCTGCGCACGCTGCGGAACGTCGGCATGATGCCGGGTTTCGTGGCCGGCTTCACGGCGGTGGCGCGCGACGAGTCACGCCACATCGGGTTCGGCGTGCTGGCGCTGCGGCGCCGCATCGCGAAGCAGCCCGAGATGGCGCGCGTGGTCACGCTCAAGGTGCTCGACCTGCTCGAGCCGGCGGTGCGGACGGCCGTGGCGCCGGACCGGCGGCTGCCGATCGAAGATCCGCGCACCGTGCCGCCTCCTCTTCGCGTCAACGGCCAGGAGCTGAGCGACTTCGCGCTCTCCTCGCTGGCCAAGCGCTTGCGTGCATCCGGCGTGTCGGCGCCGGCGGCAGAGGACATCCGTGCGCAGGGCGCGAAGTTGTACGAGGCGGCGTGGTCGGAGTACGAGCGCAACCACGGGCTACGCCACCCGGTGCGCTTCTACCAGGAAGGGTTGGTTACAGCGCTGTGAAATCCCTCTCCCCTTGAGGGGAGAGGGTTAGCAGGGGGGTGCGCCGGGAGCTGGCTCCGCCAGGCCCGGCGCCTCAAGGGGGGAGTTCCCCCCTCAGGGAGAGGGGCGTGAGCGTGAGTCGGCCGAGGCGATAGTCCCGCCGCCGAGCACTTTCGTGCCTGCGTATAGCACCGCGGCCTGTCCCGGCGCGGCGCCGAGGAAAGGCTCGTCGAGCGTGAGGCGGCCGGACGCATAGGTGGCCGGGATCGACTGTGAGTGATAGCGCAGCCGCGCCTCGCAGCGAACCGGGTCGTCCACTGCGCCCGCGATGAAGCTCACGTCGCGAAGCTCGACCTCGCGCACCGCCAGCTCCTCCCTGCGCCCCACCACCAGCTGGTTGCCAGGAGCGTCGATCTTGATCACGTACCACGGGCCCGCCTCGCGCAGGTCGCCGAACCCGCTCCGCTGCCCCACGGTGTACAGGGCCGTGCCGCGATGGCTGCCGAGCTCGCGCCCCGACGAGTCGACGACCGCGCCCGCCCGCACCGGCAGCCGCTCCGCCAGGTATCGCGCGGTTTCGCCGCGAGGCACGAAGCAGATCTCCTGGCTCTCCGCCTTCTCGGCGACCGGCAGGCCGAACTCTCGCGCGTGCTCTCGCACTTCTCGCTTGGTCATGCGCCCGAGCGGAAACGCGATGGTCGCGAGTCGATCGCGGTCCAGGTGATAAAGCATGTAGGACTGATCCTTGGCGGGATCGACGGCCGTATGCAGTTCGGGCCCGTCCTCGCTGTCCACGATGCGCGCGTAGTGGCCGGTGGCGAGCTTCTCGAATCCGAGCTCCAGCACTCGCTTGAGCATGAGATCGAAGCGGACGAACGCGTTGCAGCGCACGCATGGGTTCGGCGTCCTGCCTTCGAGGTAATCGCGGTGAAACGGCTCGATGACGCGCTCGCCGAACTCCGCCTCGAGATTCCAGCAGTAATAAGGAATGTCGAGGACCGTCGCAACCCGGCGGGCATCTTCGACCGCGGACAGGGAGCAGCAGCCGCCGTGCTTGGCCGATTCCTCGGTCTCGCTTCGCGGCCACTGCTGAAGGGTGATGCCGACGACGTCGTGACCCTGCGCCTGCAGCAAGGCAGCGGCGACGGATGAGTCGACGCCGCCAGACATCGCTACCGCAATCCTCACTTTCGGCTCTCCACGATTTGCCGCGCCACGATCTCCGCGTCCTCGCCCACGCCGGCGAGGATCGCCGACTTGTTCTTTCTCATCCAATGCACACCGACAAAGTAGAGGCCGGGCACCGAAGTCGCGCCGTCGGTCTGGATCGGGAAGCCCATGTCATCGAAAACCGGAAACTCGACCCAGCCGTACTCGGGTCGGTAGCCGCTCGTCCAGATGACGGTTGTGATTCCTTCGCGGGCGACGTCGAGCTCGGTGCGGGTCTTGATCCGCATCGGCGGAGGTAGGTCGTAGATAGGCCGGGGCATGCCGGTCCTCGTGCAGCACGCATCGATGTATCCCCTGATGTCCGCCCAGCGCGCATCGCCGAAGTCGACGCTGGCGGCCAGGTCGTCCGCGAAGTGAAGAGTCGAGCCCTCTGCACCCAGGAAGCGCCCGAGCAGCTCGACGCCCATCTCGTGCAGCGTGCGGTAGTGAAGGTCGTGCCCGCCCCCATGACCCGTGGCTTGCGGATTACCGACCAGTCGCGCCGCGGGCGACGGGAGCTGGTCCGGAGTGCGTTCTGTGAAACCCGACTCGATGAGCCACCAGACCAGGTCGCGGCCGCCGATGCGGCGCGGAGCCCACGGGCAGCGGCCGCAGGCGATCAAGACCTTCCGGCCCGCTTCGTGCAGCTCCTCCGCCAGCTGGCAGCCGGTCTGGCCGCTGCCGACGATGAGGACGTTGCCGGGCGGCAGCTTGGCCGGGCTGCCGTACCGCTCAGCGAAGACCTGGTGGAGGGTCGCCGGCAGGGTCTGGGCGCCGGCCGGCCGGTGCGCCTTGTGGTACGAGCCTGAGGCCACCACCACCGTGCGCGCGCGGACCTGGCGGTCGCCCACGCTCAGCAAGAACCGCCCGTCCGAGTCCGCCTCGAGCCGCGAAACATGCGTGTTCTTCATGACCGGAGGCTCGAATGACGCCGCCCAGGATTCGAAGAAGGCGATCAGCTGCGCGAGCGACATGAATCCGTCCGGTTCCGGGCCTGAGTACGCGGCGCCGGGGAGCTTCACCGCCCAGTTGGGAGTCACCAGGCAGAACGAATCCCAGCGCCGGCTGCGCCAGGTCTCGGCGACTCGGCCCGCGTCGAAGACGACATGGTCGGCGCCGGCCTGGGTCAGGTACCAGCTGGTCGCCAGCCCGGCCTGCCCAGCGCCGATGACGGCGACGTCAACGCTTTCGATCATCCGGCGGCCAATCTTAAACGGCAGCTGGTCAGGCGAGCCTAGCCGACGAGGTCCCCTTCGGCGGGCTCGACCTTGACGCCGCGAGACTCGAGGTATTCGACCCCGCGATCCAGCTCGTCGGGTTCCCCCGTGACCTCGAGGAGCACCCAGCCCTGGTCCTTGGAAACGTCGGCGCGCCGGATGTTGGTGACCAGCTCGAACTGCTTCCCGAGCTGGTAGATCACCGGCTCCTTGACCATGTCCGGGCCGAAGATCAGCTTGAGACGCCGCCTCGCCATACGGTGAGTCTAAGCACCCCCTCCCACCTTCGGGGGGAGGGTCGGGGAGAGGGGCGTGAGCTAGGAACCTCCGGCCACAGCCGGCACGATCGAGATCTCGTCCTTCTCGGACACCTTGGCCGCAAGGCCGGCGCCGAGACGGACGTCCTCGTCGTTCAAGTAGACGTTCACGAACTGCCGGAGCTGGCCCTGCTGGTCCAGCAAGCGATCCTTGAAGCCTGGGTAGCGCGTGTCGAGCGCGTCGATCGCCGCCCCGAGATCCGTGGCTTCGACTGTGACTGTCATCTGGCCCTCGGAGAGGCGCCGAAGCGGTCCGGGGATGCGAAATTGAGGCACGGCTAAATATTCACCTTTTCCCGAAACGACTTGAGGGTCGGTTCTATTTCGACCCTGCGAGCGTGGCCGTCGACCGAGGCCAGGACATCGGCGGTCTTGAGGCCGTGTCCGGTGACGTAGGCGACCACCACCTCATCGCCCCTCCAGCGCCCCGCTTGGGCCAGCTTGGCCAGGACGCCGATCGTCACACCTCCGGCCGTCTCGGTGAAGATGCCCTCGGTGCGCGCGAGGAGCCGCATCGCCGCGACGATCTCGTCCTCGGTGACCGCCTCGACGACACCGCCCGTCTCGAGGGCGATCCGGTTCACATAGATTCCGTCCGACGGATTCCCGATCGCGATGGAGCGCGCGATCGTGTTGGGCTTGACCGGGAGCACTCGCTCGGGAGTGTCGGACTTGAAAGCGTTGTACACCGGCGCACAGCCAAGAGCCTGGGCCCCCGTCAGCGCGGGAACGCGATCGTCGCGCACGAGTCCGTAATCGATGAGCTCGCGGATGGCCTGGCGGTGGCGGACGAACTGGCAGCCGCTGGCGATCGGGATGATGATCTCGTCCGGCAGCTTCCACCCCAGCTGTTCGATGGTCTCGAAGGTGAGTGTCTTGGAGCCCTCCGCGTAGAAGGGGCGGATGTTGATGTTGCAGAAGGCCCATGGCGTGGACTCGAGGAGCTGGCTGCAGAGCCGGTTGACCTCGTCGTAGTTGCCTCGCACCGCGACCACGTTCGGGTCGAAGACGCTGATGCTCACGACCTTTTGCGGTTCCAGGTCGACCGGGATGAACACGAAGCATTCGAGGCCCGCGCGTGCCGAGTAGGCGGCCACGGCATTGGCAAGGTTGCCCGTTGACGCGCAGGCGATAGTCTCGAAACCGTGGGCGCGCGCCCAGCTGATCGCGACCGACACGACGCGGTCCTTGAACGAGTTGGTCGGGTTCATGCTGTCGTTCTTCAGATAGAGGTTTCGCAGGCCCAGCTCGGCGCCGAGCCGATCCGCCTTGACCAGAGGAGTGAATCCCTCCCCGAGGGTGACCACGGGGACGTCGTCCTCGACCGGAAGGAGGTCGCGATAGCGCCACATCGAGGCGGGCCCATGCTCGATGCGCTGCCTGCTCACTATTTTCTTCAGCGCCGCCTGGTCGTACACCACGTCGAGAGGGCCGAAGCACATCTCGCAGACGTGTGTCGCCTGGAGCTCGTACTCCGCCCCGCACTCGCGACAGCGCAACCCCAGGAGCTTGGCCATGGTGCCAGTTTAGAGTGGGCTTATGGCCGCACGAGTCGACAGACTTCAGCGGGTCGCCTCCGGCTAGGGTTCCGCACCGCTGACGCCAACCGTGCGTAATCTGGGCGCGGGAGAGGCCCCGTTGGCGTCAGACGTGCGGAATCCGGGCGTCGCGAACCTCGACCCACCAATCGAGCTCCTCGCCGGGAGCAAGCAGGGGCGGTGGCACGGCCAGGTGAGGCCGGTCGCCCCCACCGGTGGCGGGCTCGATCGCGATGTGGTGGTATCCGCCGAGGTCGCCATTGCAGAGCCACACCCCGACATAAGGTGTCAATCGCTTGTCCCAAGCAATCTCAATCGCAGACCCCGACTGCCACTGCAGGCGTGCATGGTCCACAGACCCGCGCTTCAAAAACACCTTGCGACTTTTCCCTGCCTCCGGCCTGGGCACGTCACCTGCCACCTCAACGTTCATTTCAGCCTCATACCGAAACAAGGGGTGCGCACACCAGTAGGCCAGCAGCGGCTCCGCCCCGACATTCCGGTAGGAGTAGGTCAGCCGAACCGCGCGCTCGGTAAGCTCAACCCGACGCCGCAGCCTCCACGGCAGCACTCGGCCCGCGCACTCGAGCGTGGCCTCGTCGAGCACCGTCCACGGCAGGCGCCACGCCTCCCCGTGGTCTGGCAGCTCGACGCCCCCAAACGGACCACGGCCCGGATACCGCGACGCATCGACGCACGGCACCATCTCGTCCCAACCGCGCGCTCCCGCGGCGACGAACCCAAGCGCGGAAGGATCGTCGACCCCGATGCCCTGGTCGAGCAGCTCCTCGCCGGCAAGGCGAAGCGAAATGATTCGCCCGCCACGCTCGGGCTGGATCTCCATCTCCCAAACGCCACCCCCCAACTTCACGGCGCCTCGGATCGTAGTGTCTAGAAGGGTGAGACCTCTGCCAAGCGCCGCTGTTGCGCTTTGCCTTCTATCAGCCTGCTCCCCAAACAATTCCACCCACCTTCCCAGTCCATCAGCAACAAGCACGCCGACCCAAGTCGCGCCCCTTCCGACTCCATCTCCGTCACCAACACCCGCGAGCAAGCCGCATGTGTTCTTGATCGTGATGGAGAACCGCAGCTACGACCAGGCGATCACCGGCACCTACACGGCCGAGCTCGCGGCGAAGTACGCGGTGGCGACGAACTACCACGGCGTGTCGCACCCGAGCCTGCCGAACTACCTCGCCCTGACCTCAGGCAGCACGTGGGGAATCGCCGACGACGCATGGCACCCGCTCCCGGCCGGCGGCCTCGGCGCGCAGCTCACCGCCGCAGGCATCAGCTGGCGGGCCTACATGGAAGGCATGTCCGGCAGCTGCACGAAGAGCGTGTACCCGTACGCGCTGAAGCACGACCCCTTTCCTTATTACGGGACGAGCTGCCCGGAGCAGATCGTCCCCTTCTCCCAGTTCGACCGGGACATCACCGGGACGGTGCCGAACTTCGTCTGGATCACCCCCGACCTGTGCCACGACGGCCACGACTGCTCGACCCAGGTCGCGGACACCTGGCTGTCAGAGACGGTGCCCAAGATCCTTGCGACGACCGCCTGGCAGAACGGCGGCCTGTTGCTGATCACCTGGGACGAGGGCGAGGACAACGCCAACCACGTGCTCACCCTGGCCATTCACCCCGGCACCCTCATCCACACGAGCTCACGCTCTTACGACCACTACTCGCTCCTCGCCTCCGTCGAGGACCGCTTAGGGCTGCCACGTCTGGGCGAGGCTGCGCACGCGAACACGATGAACGACCTGCTGCTGACCTTCCGGTTATGAGCCGGCTCGGCGGCTAGTCCGCGGGGCCGGACCGCACGACCTGCGACGCCGTCGTGATCGACTCCAGGTACGCGACGTCGACGCTCACTCCCAGGCCCGGCCCGTCAGGCACCTTCAGGCGCCCGTCGACCAGCACGAACGGCTCGGTGATGTCCCGGTGGTAGTAGCGGTCGGACGCAGAGGTGTCGCCGGGCAGCTTGAAGTTGGGCATCGCCGCCATCGCTACGTTGCCCGCTCGACCCAGGCCGGTCTCGAGCATCCCTCCCATCCACACCGGCACGTCGTGCTTCGCGCACAGGTCGTGAATGCGCCGCGCCTCCAGGTAACCGCCCACCCGTCCCGGCTTGATGTTGATGATGGAGCAGGCCCCGAGCTGGATGGCGTCGGCCGCCGCCTGTTCCGAGGTGATCGACTCGTCGAGGCAGACCGGGGTGCGGATGACCTTCGCGAGCTCGGCATGCGCGAGGACCTGGTCCTCGGGCAGTGGCTGCTCGATCAGCAGCAGGTTGAACGCGTCGAGCTGAGCCAGCTGCCCGGCATCGGCAAGCGTGTAGGCGGTGTTCGCGTCCACCTGCAAGAGCACGTCGCCAAAACGCTCGCGCACCGCGCGGACGGGCTCGACATCCCAGCCCGGCTTGATCTTCAGCTTGACCCGGCGGTAGCCCTGGTCCAGGTAGCCGCCGACCGTAACGAGCAGCTCGGGGATCGAACGGTGGATGCCGACCGACACCCCGCAGTCGACCGCGGAGCGCACGGCGCCGAAGCGGTGCGCGAAAGATTCGCCTTTCGAACGCAGCTCCGCATCCAGAACCGCCATCTCGATCGACGCCTTCGCCATTCGGTGTCCGTGGAACCGTTGCAGCACGGCAGCCACGTCGGCGGCGGCCAGGCTCGGCCGCGCGAGCAGGGGCGGCAGCAGGTGGTGCACCAGCACGTGCTGCGCGGCCTCGACATACTCCGACGAGTAGTCCGGCTCCTCGCCCGCGACGCATTCGCCCCAACCCTCCCCCGCATCGGTGATCGCTTTGAGGATCAGGATGTCCCGCTCGGACTGGGTCCCGAATGACGTCTCGAACGGCGCCACCAGGGAAATCCGGATCCGCCGCAGCTCGAGCGCCTCCAGCTTCATGTCTTCAGCTCCGACGCAAAGCCACTCAACCTAGCGTCCTCCTCATCGCTCAGATCGATGTCGGCCGCGGCCGCGTTCTGCTCCATCTGATCGACGCTCGACGCTCCTGGGATCGCAACGACGTTGGGCTTGCGGATCAGCCAGGCCAGCGCGACCTGCGCCGGAGTCGCCCCATGCCGAGTGGCGATTTCGCCGAGCGCCGCGATCAATGGCCGCAGGCGAGCACGCGCCGACGCGCTGAACGCCGGCCGCAGCCGCCGCAGGTTGCGCGGTGTGGTCTCGAGGTACCTGCCCGACAGCAACCCCTGCGCCAGCGGGCTGTAGGCGATGACGACACGGCCGCTCTCACGAGCCCAGGGCACCAGGTCCCGCTCGGGCCCGCGCTCGAGGAGGTTGAACTTCACCTGGTTCGACAGCACCGGGCCCCCGAACGACCTCTCGGCCGCCTGCCACTGCGCGAGCGAATGATTGCTGACCCCGACATGGGTCACCAGGCCGCTTTCCACCAGCTTCCTCATTCTCGGCATCGTCGCCCCTGGCGGAAATACCGGGCTCGGCCAGTGCTGCTGGTAGAGGTCGATCCGGTCGACTCCCAGCCGGCGCGCACTGCCGCGCGCCCTCGATGCCACCTGGAGCGGAAGGCCCACCGGGAACAGCTTGGTGGCGAGAAACACCTGGTCGCGATGGCCCTTGATCGCCTCGCCCACGATTCGTTCCGACCGGCCGAAACTATAGAACTCAGCCGTGTCGACCAGGTTCACGCCGAGCTCCAACGCGCGATGCACGATCTTCAACGCCTCGCCGCGCGCGTAGTCCTCTCCGTATCCCCATTCGAAGGACCCGAACTGCCAGGCGCCCAGCCCGATTGCGGAGATCCGAGCGCCTCCGACTTCGACGTATTTCACGCTTCATCCTTCAGCAGTCGGTCGTAGACCATCTGCGACCACGACTCCATCTCCAGGTAGTAGATCCTCATCTCGTCAAGGGTGAGCAGCTGGCCGGCCAGCTTCGTCGTTTCGCGGATCGCAATGTCTGGTGAATCACCGTCGACGAGGAATACCACCCCGAGATGCACTTTCGAGACGGGAGACGACTCATCGTTCAGCAGCCCGAGCAGCTTCGCCTCAAAGCGCCCGTCATAGATGACCTCCTCCTCCCACTCGCGCTTGAGCCCGTCCTGGATCGGATCGCCGCCCTCGAGATCGCCCGGATTGATGTGGCCGCCGACGCCAAGCGAGTACTGCTTTCGCAGCCGCCGCTCGGATGAAGCACGCAGGCGATGCGTGAGCAGGTAGCGATCGCCGTGCCGGAACACGACGTAAGGGATGATCTGCTGGTAGCTGGGGTCATCCTCGACCTCGGCCCGCGCCATGAAGAGGTGGCGTTCGCGGATCACCGACTGGTGCCGCTCGAGCTGATCGCTGATGAAGCCGTGCCACGCCCCATCCGGGAAGATGTCCTCCCGCCTGACGCAGAGCACCTGCTCCGAAAGTGCACGCATGCTAGTGTCTCGACCCCGAGGTCCGCCAGCAGATTCGCGGCATCGGCGGCCGGAGCCGAGGAAGGGGTGGCGCAGCTAGGAACGCATCGCTAGATGCGCGACAACGCTGCGCCGGGCCCCCTGACGCAGGCTTCAGCGCCTCTCTCGGGGCCCCCGGGGAGTCGCTAGATTCCACGGGGTGAGACGGCGCCCGGCCGACTAGGCCGCGAAGATGCCAGGAACTTCGGGGGCGGGACACTTAAGCCGGCGCGGCGGCCATGCGCACGAGGCCGCGCCCGAATACCGCGATGAGCTCGGCAGTGCGATCGACATCGTCGTCGGTGACGGGCAGGAAGTAGATCCACGCGGCACGCTCGGTGGCGGTGGTGATCATCGTCCGCGCCGAGTCGGAGCTTGGGTTGCCACACGGGCCATCCGCGTCCGCGACGCAGATTCGTCCGGCGACGTTCACGCGCTCCTTGCCGATGCCGGTGTAGCTCTCGCCTTCGACGCCCAGCCTGACGACCAGCTCGTCGCCGCGGACCTGGTCGAGGTCGTACAGGCCGACTGGCACCTGCAGCTGGACCGACATGGCATTGGCCACGTCTACCAATGAGTTGACCCGCGGCAGCGGCTCACCCTTCTTCAGCCTGCGCAGCAAGGCCTCCGATGAAGGGCGCACGCGGGTGGGGTCGATTCCGAAGCGGCGGTAAAGCGCCCGCGCACGGCCGGCGTCGCCGACCTGACTCGTGCGCGCCGCTTGCATGGCGCGCGCCACCTCGAGCTCGAAATCATCGCGGGGCTCTGTGACCTCGAGCTCATACAGCTCCAGCGCCAGCACGTCGACGTCCAGCTCGCAGCGGATCGTCAGCAAAGCGATTCCAGCTGGTCGAAGAAGCCCGGGTACGAGATCTCGACGCAGTCCGCGCCCTCGATCTCGGTCGTGCCGTCGGCGAGCAGGCCGGCGACCGCCAGCGCCATCGCGACGCGGTGATCCCGATGGGAGCTGACTCGCGCCCCTTCGAGCGGGCGCGGGCCGCTGATGACCCAGCCGTCGTCGAGAGCCGTGATCTCCGCGCCCATGGCGGCCAACCCTTCGGCCATCGCGCTGATGCGATCGGACTCCTTGAGGCGCAGCTCGGCCGCGCCGGTGATCCGGCTCGTGCCTGGAAGCTGAGACGCCAGGACCGCGAGCACCGGGAGCTCGTCGATCATCTCGGCGGCCATGCCGCCGCTGACGGACAGAGACCGGAGGGCTGATGCCGGTCCGACCTCGAGGTCGCCCACCGGCTCGCCGGCTTCGGACCGCTCAACGTTGACGGCGATCGCGAGACCGGCCGCGCGCAGGAGATCGATGACGGCGGTGCGGGTAGGGTTGGTGCCTACGTTGCGGATGCGCAGTCGCGATCCGCGCCCGAGGCCGGCGGCTACGAGCCAGAAGGTCGCGCCGCTCAGGTCACCCGGAATCTCGATGTCGAGCGGTGAGAGGCGGTCCGCGGGCCAGATCTCGACGAGACGGCCTTCGACTTTCACATCGGCACCCATCGCGGCCAGCATCAGCTCGGTGTGATTGCGCGTGGCGACCGGTTCCAGCACTGCGGTTGGGCCCTCGGCGTACAGGCCGGCGAGCAGCACGGCCGACTTGACCTGCGCGCTGGGCACGCTGGGCCGGTATTCGATCCCGTGCAGGGGCACGTGGCCTCCGACCTCGAGGGGCGGCCATGTAGCTCGCGCGCCCATCTCGCGCAGAGGCGCCACCACGCGATCCATCGGCCTGGTGGTCAGCGACTCGTCCCCACGCAGCTCGGAGGCGAACTTCTGCGCCGACATCAGTCCCGCCAGCAACCTCATCGTCGTCCCCGAATTTCCGCAGTCGAGCGCTTCGGCCGACGCGCGCAAGCCATGCATGCCCACGCCACGAACCACCGAATCCTCGATCTCCACACCGAGCGCGCGCATGCAACCAGCGCTGGATCTGACGTCGGCCCCGTTCGACAAGCCGCGAACGCGGCTCTCGCCATCGGCGATCGAGCCCAGGATGATCGCCCGGTGCGAGATCGACTTGTCGCCCGGCACCGTGATATCGCCATCGAGTCGACGGGCTCTTCTGACAGTCGCGATCATGGGGAACCTCCCTCTCCCCTGCGGGGAGAGGGTCCCAGGGGGGTGCGCCGGGAGCTGGCTCCGCCAGGCCCGGCGCCTCCAGGGGGGAGTTCCCCCCTCAGGGGAGTGGGGCGTGAATTGGCAACGTCCGTGGACCAGCGTTCACGGACCGAGCGCGCTTCTTCGAAAAGCTCGACCAGGCGCGGGTCGTCGGCTTCCAGATGGCGGCGCAAGCGGGCGAGCGAGTGGCTGATCGCATCCAGCTGCTCCAACAGGTTGTCGCGATTGGTGCGCGTGATGCCCGCGGACATCGCCGGGTCGCCGGCCGCGAGCCGGCTCATGTCGCGAAACCCCGACGCCGCCACCTTCGAGGCCTCCGGCCAGTCCGCCCGACCGGAGAGCGCCAGGACATAGCCGACCGAAAGCAAGAGCGCCGCGTGGCTGACCCCGGCCACCAGGCGATCGTGCGTGGCGGCGTCCATCACCAGCGGGTGCGCGCCCGCAGCCTCGACCAGCCCGATCACAGTCTCGTCGCGGCGCGTCAGGATCCACGGCGCGCCCCCAAACAGGCCGGCGTCCGCGGCGTCGATGCCGGATGACTCACGCCCGCACATCGGGTGCCCGCCCACCAGGTCGATGCCCGCACCCGAGGCCCATTCCATGACGATGCCCTTCGTGCTCGCCACGTCCGTGACGACCTTGCCCGCGGCATGGGTGCGCAAGCTCATCAACACGTCCTGCATCGCGAGGATGGGGACCGCCACCACCACCACGTCCGCCATTTCGATGACATCGAGGTCGGTGCCCGCCGCGCTCGCGATCCCGCGGTCCATGGCCTTGAGGGCGGTCGCAGCGTCGCGATCGAAGCCGACGATCGTGAGCTCGGGCCGCGCTTTCTTGACCGCCAGCGCGAACGAGGCGCCCATCAGGCCTAGGCCCACCACTCCAACAGTGGGCATCTAGCGATGCGGCCGGGGGGCCCGCGGAGAGATTCGGTGACCAGGTGGTCCAGATGCTAGGCGCGGCCGAGCACCGGAGCGAACGCATTCGTCGATGCGTGAGCGAGGAGCGGAGGCCGCAACAACGCAGATGGGCCGCATGGGCGCCGAAGATCCCGCAGGCATCCCTGGCTGCATCGCTTTCAGGCGAGCTGCTTGGCCAGCGCGCCCAGCAGCCTGCGCAGGTCCTGCATCAGGCGGTCGAAGCTCGCGAAGTCGAGCGACTGCGCGCCATCTGACAGGGCCTGGTTCGGAGTCGGGTGCACCTCCACGAGCAGCCCATGAGCGCCCGCCGCCACTGCCGCCAGCGCCATCGGTCGCACCAGCGACCAGCGGCCCGTCGCCTGCGACGGGTCGACGACGATCGGAAGGTGCGAAAGCTCCCGAGCGAGCGGAATGGCGTTGAGGTCGAGCGTGAAGCGCGTGGCGGTCTCGAACGTCCGGATCCCGCGCTCGCACAGGATGACGTCGCGGTTGCCCTGCGAAAGGATGTATTCCGCGGCGAGGAGCCACTCCTCGATCGTCGAGGACATGCCGCGCTTGAGCAGCACCGGCTTGCCCGACTTGCCCGCCTCCTGAAGCAGGGCGTAGTTCTGCATGTTGCGGGTGCCGAGCTGAAGGATGTCCGCGTATCGTGCCACCAGCTCCACGTCGCTCGGCGAAACCACCTCGGTCACGACCTTGAGCCCGGTCTCGGCGCGCGCAAGAGCCATCATCTTGAGCGCCGATTCGCCCAGGCCCTGGAACGAGTAAGGCGACGTGCGCGGCTTGAACGCGCCACCGCGCAAGATCTTCGCGCCCTGGGCAGCCACGTGGCGGGCCGTCTCGAGGAGCATCTCCTCGCCCTCGACCGAGCACGGGCCGGCCATCATCACGACCTCGTCGCCCCCGATCTTCACTCCCCCGACGTCGACGACCGTGTCGACCGGACGGAACTCCCGGCTCGCGAGCTTGAACGGCTTGGTGATCTGCATGATCTCGTGGATCCCGCCGAGGTGGGAGAACGCTTCCTTGTACGCATAGGCGTTGCCGCCGATGACCCCGACCAGCGTCCGTTCCTCGCCACGCGAGATCTCGGTTTTCAGGCCGATCTCGTGCACCCGATCGACGACGGCATCGATCTCGGCCTTCGTGGCTTGATGCGCCATCACGATGATCACGGGATCAGCGGGCTCCGAAGTGAGTCGAGGTCCGATTTGATGGCGGCGGCGCCGCGCAGGTACGCGAAGCGCATGGCCGATTGCGGCCTCGGCGTGTTGTAGAGCACCAGGGTGCGGATGCACATCCGAACGCCCCGCGGGTTCGGCAGCTTCACGTCCATGTCGTGGCCGCACAGCAGCGGCACGTCGAGCCAGCCCAGGCGCCGCGCCGCGTAAGCGGGGTACTCGGCGGTGAGGTCGTGGGTCGTCGTGAAATAGGCGAAGCAGATCTCGGCGATGTCCAGGTCGTTCTGGACGGTCAGCTCCGTGAGCAGCTCTTCGGTTGCCTCCGTGATCGCGCTCTCGGTGTTCGCCGTCGCCGTCGTGGCGCCACGGATCCCCCTCACCGGCATGCTTTCAAGAGTTCCTTGACAAGGATCGTGGGGTCGGCGCCCTTGTCGATCTCGGAGACGATGGCGCTGCCGACCACGGCCGCGTCAGCTTTACCGCGCAAAGTTTTCATGTGCTCCGGGCGTGAGATGCCGAATCCCGCCGCCACCGGCAGGTCGGTGTGCTTCTTGACCTCTTCCAGCAGGTCCTTCATCCCGGACGGCAGCTCGCTGCGCGCCCCGGTGATCCCGGTCACGGTCACGCAGTAGACGAATCCGCTCGAGTGTTCGCAGATGGACGCCATGCGGCTGGGCGACGTGGTCGGAGACACCATGAACACGGTGTCGAGCGACGCCGACCGCAGCCAGCCGGCGACCGGCTCCGACTCCTCGATCGGCAGGTCCGGGACGATGACGCCGGCGACGCCCGCCTGGGCGGCTTCCGCGGCGAATCGCCGAGGGTCGTGCGCGAGGATGGGGTTGATGTAGGTCATGAGCACGATGGGGATGCCCTCGCGCGCGATCGCGGCCGCCAGCTCGAGGGACGCCCCCACCGTCATCCCGTGCTCGAGAGCAGTCTGCCCCGCATGCTGGATCACCGGCCCGTCCGCCAGCGGGTCCGAGAACGGGATGCCGATCTCCAGCGCCGCTATGCCGGAGGTGGCCAGCTTCTTCCCCACCTCGAGCGACTTCTTCTTGTTGGGGTGGCCGGCCATCATGTACCCGACCAGCTTCAGGTCGCCACTCGCCCGCAGCGCCACCTCCAGCCGAGCGGTTTCAGTTTTCACCGGCGCCCTGCGCTTCGACCGAGTCCATGTCCTTGTCACCGCGCCCCGAGAGGCAGACGAGGATTCGTCCGCCGGGCCCGAGCTCGCGGGCGATCACGCCCGCCTGGTGCAGCGCGTGGGAGGGCTCGAGCGCCGGCATGATGCCCTCCAGCCGGGTGCAGAGCTTGAACGCCGCGACCGCGTCCTTGTCGCCGACGGCGACGTAGTCCACACGCTCGAGATCTCGTAGGTAGGAGTGCTCGGGACCGACGCCGGGATAGTCGAGCCCGGCCGAGATCGAGTGCGTGTTGAGGACCTGGCCGTCGCCGTCCTGCAGGAGGTACGAGTACGCGCCGTGCAGCACGCCGGGACGCCCGGCCACGAGCGAAGCCGCATGCTTCCCGCTCCTGATCCCCGAGCCGGCGGCCTCGACCCCGACCAATGAAACGTCCTTGTCGTCGAGAAACGCGGTGAACATGCCGATGGCGTTGGAGCCGCCTCCGACGCACGCGACCACCACGTCGGGGAGCTTCCCGTCCACCGACAGGTATTGATCGCGAGCCTCGTCGCCGATCACGCGCTGCAGGTCGCGGACCATCTCCGGGTACGGGTGCGGGCCCACGACCGACCCGATGATGTAGTGGGTGGTGCGGACGTTCGTCACCCAGTCGCGAATCGCCTCCGAGGTCGCGTCCTTCAAGGTCTTGGTCCCGCTCGTGACCTCCCTGACCTCGGCCCCCAGCAGCTTCATGCGCCGGACGTTCATCGACTGCCGGCGCATGTCCTCCGTGCCCATGTAGACCGCACACTCGAGGCCGAAGCGAGCGGCCACGGTGGCGACGGCGACGCCGTGCTGGCCGGCGCCGGTCTCCGCGATGAGGCGCGGCTTGCCCATGCGGATCGCCAGCAGCGCCTGCCCGACCGCGTTGTTGAGCTTGTGGGCGCCGGTGTGGCAGAGGTCCTCGCGCTTGAGGTGGATGTGCGCGCCGCCGAAATGATCGCCCAGACGCGTCGCCGCATACAGCGGTGTCGGGCGGCCGATGAAGGCGTGGCGGTGGCCGGCAAGCTCGAGCTGGAACTGGGCGTCGGCCTTGGCCTCATGCCAGATGCCTTCGAGCTCGTCCAGCGCGCCCATCAGCGTTTCCGGCACGTACTGGCCTCCGAACGCACCGAAGCGCCCTCGAACCGGGTGCTTGATCATGAGAGGATCTCAGCAAGACGCACGGCGTGGACGAAGGCCCGCACCTTGTCGTAGTCCTTGACCCTCACGGACGCCTCGACACCGCTCGAAACGTCGACTCCATAGGGCTTGAACTGGCTCACGACCTTGCCCACGTTACCCGGTTCAAGACCACCGGCGATGAATACCTTTCGAGTTGCCAGCAGCTCGCGCGCGAGATCCCAATCCCAGGTTTGTCCGGTGCCGCCGCGCTGGTCGAGAGACCAGGAATCGAGCATGATCGGGTCCGGCCACGCGGCGGCGTCGGGGACCTGGCCCTCCCGGACCTTCAACACTTTGATGACCGGGCGGCCGGCATCGAAACCGGGCTGCTCCGAACCGTGCAGCTGCAGCAGGTCGAGGCCCACGAAGTCCCCGATCTCCCTGACCTCGGCGGGGTCCTGGTCGATGAAGACGCCCACGATCTTCGGCCGCACGGCCAGGGCGTCGACAATCGCCTTGGCCTCTTCGGGGCTGACGTGCCGGTCGGACGAGCAGAAATGGAACCCGAGCAGGTCGGCGCCTGCTTCCACCGCCGCCTGGGCGGCGTCAACGTCGCAGATTCCGCAGATTTTCACCCTGACCATTTCGTCTCCGCTACAAGGAGGCTAACTCGCGCAGGCACGTGACTGGGTCGGACGCCCGCATGAGCATCTCGCCGACCAGGATCGCGTCGGCGCCCGCGTCGCGCATTCGCCGGGCGTCGTCCGTCGATTGGATGCCGCTCTCGGCCACGAGCGGCACAGAATCGGGGATCAAGGGGCGCAGCCTCTCCGTCAGGCCCAGGTCGACTTGGAACGTGCGGAGGTCGCGATGGTTGACCCCGACCACTTGCGCCCCGGCTTCGATGGCCACCCTCGTCTCGCTTTCGTCATGGACTTCGACCACGGCCGAGATGCCTCGGCTCCTGACCACGGCAAGCATGCGCCGCAACTCGGGCAGGTCGAGCGCGGCGACGATCAGCAACACGGCATCGGCGCCGGCCGCGCGGGCCTCCCCGATCTCGTAGGGGTCGGTGATGAAATCCTTACGGAGGATCGGGAGATTGGTCGCCACCCGAGCCTTCTCGATGTGCTCAGGACGGCCGCCAAAGCCGGCCATGTGTGTCAACACGGAGATCGCGGACGCACCGCCCGCGGCGTAGGCGCGGGCGAGGTCAGCCGGCTTGTAATCCTCGGCCAGGACCCCCATGGTCGGGGTCCGCTGCTTCATCTCCGCGATGACGGCCAGCCCCGGCTTTTGCAGCGCGCCCACGAAATCCTTGGGCTCGTAGACCTGGATCGAGCGCTCGAGCTCTTCCGGTTTGACGAGCGCGCGCCGCCGCTCCAGGTCCAGCCTGGCGTCGGCGACCAGGCGGGCCAGGAGGTCCGGAGCAGTCACTCTTGGGAGATTGTCGCCCAGTTCTGAAGCACTTCGGCGGCACGCCCGGAATCGATGGCCTCCGCCGCCATGCCGATCCCGTCGCGCCAATCCTTCGCCCGGCCGGCGGCTCTCAGGGCGGCAGCCGCGTTCAGGAGGACAACATCTCGGCGCGGCCCGCCCGCGCCCGCGAGCACCTCGCGAGCGATGCGCGCGTTCTCCTCCGGGCCGCCGCCGCGCACCGCGAGAGGGTCGGCCGGTTTGAGGCCGACCTCGGCTGGGTCGAGCTGATACTCCTTGCGGCCGCCGTCGATCTCGATCACGAGCGAGGGCGAGCTCGTGGACAGCTCGTCCATTCCGTCGCCCGCATGGAAGACGATCGCGCGCTCGACGCCGAGCCGCGCGAGGACGTCGGCCATCTTCGCCGCCAGGCTCGCATCTGCCACACCCAATGCCTGGTACTTGGCGCCCGCAGGGTTGCAAAGCGGGCCGAGGATGTTGAACACCGAGCGCACACCCAGCTCGCGGCGAGGCACGCCCGCGAATCGAAACGAAGGATGAAAGACCGGCGCGAACAGGAACCCGATGCCGGCTTGCTCGATGCAGCGCGCGACACCATCCGGGGCCAGGTCGATCTTCACCCCCAGCTGCTCGAGGACGTCGGCCGACCCGCACAAAGAGGACGCCGCCCGGTTTCCATGCTTGGCGACCTTCGCTCCACAGGCCGCGGCCACGATCGCCGCGAGCGTCGAGATGTTGAATGTGGCCAGGCCGTCACCGCCGGTGCCGCACGTGTCGAGGAGCGCCCCGTCGACGTCGATCGGCGTCGCCAGCGTCCTGGCGGTGCGGGCAAACCCGGTGAGCTCCTCGACGGTCTCCCCCTTCATGCGCAGCGCGACCATGAAGCCGGCGATCTGGACGGGTGTGGCGTCGCCGCGCATGATCGTCTCGAAGGCGGCGGCGGCCTCGGCCTCGCTCAACGACTCGCGTTTCACGAGCTTGGCGATGACCTCGATCACTGCTTGGCCCGCCTGATGAAGTTGCCCAGGATCTTCTTGCCTTCCTTGGTGAGCACCGACTCGGGATGGAACTGGACGCCGTAGGTCGGGTGCCGGGCATGGCGAAGCCCCATGACCGTCCCGTCGGCGGTCCATGCGGTCACCACGAGCTCGGGCGGCAGTGAAGCCCGTTCCACGATCAGGGAGTGATACCGGGTCGCTTCGAACGGATCGGCGACACCCGCCAGCACGCCCGAGTTGTCGTGGCGAATCCAGGAGGTCTTGCCATGAGACGGCTCGTTGCGCACGACGCGAGCGCCAAATGCCTGGCCCAGGCACTGGTGGCCCAGGCAGACGCCGAGGATCGCGACCTTGCCGGAAAGCTGCTTGATGGCCTCGTTCGAGATGCCTGCGTCGTCAGGCGTGCCAGGGCCGGGCGAGATGACGATGCCGTCGTAGCCGGCCAGCTCGGAGACGGTGACCTCGTCGTTGCGGAAGACAGCCGGCTCGACCCCGAGCTCGCCAAGGTACTGGACGAGGTTGTATGTGAACGAGTCGTAGTTGTCGATGACCGCCAGCTTTGGCGAAGAACCATTGACCATCACAGCTCTTCGGCCATCTCGATCGCCTTGAACATGGCGCCGGCCTTCTCCAGGGTCTCTTCGAACTCGCGCTCGGGCTTCGAGTCAGCGACCACCCCGGCGCCCGCCTGCACGTAGGCGTCGCCCCCGGCGACGACGATGGTGCGCAAGGTGATCGCCATGTCGAGGTTCCCGCCGAAGCTCACGTAACCCAGCGAGCCGGCGTACACGCCTCGTTGGTCGGGCTCGAGGCCGGCGATGATCTCCATCGCGCGGATCTTGGGGGCTCCCGAAACCGTGCCGGCCGGAAACGCCGCCCGCAGCGCATCGATCGACGTGCAGCCATCTTTCAGCTCGCCGCTGACGGTCGAAGAGATGTGCATGACGTGCGAGTAGCGCTCCACCTCCATGAGCCGATCCACGTTGACCGTTCCGGGCCGCGCCACGCGGCCGACATCGTTGCGGCCGAGATCGACCAGCATCACGTGCTCCGCCCGTTCCTTGAGGTCGCTGAGCAGCTCTTTCTCCAACCGAGCATCCTCCTGGGGGGTAGCGCCACGACGCCTCGTGCCGGCGAGCGGTCTCGTCTCGACGCGCTCACCCTCGACCTGCACGAGCTTCTCGGGCGACGTCCCCACGACGTGGCGGTCGCCGCCGAGCGCGAGAAAGAACATGTAGGGCGAAGGGTTGATCGCGCGCAGGCACCGGTAGACGTCAAATGGGCCGGCCGCCAGGTGCTTGCGAAAGCGCTGCGAAACCACGACCTGGAAGGCGTCGCCGGCGTGAATGTGCTCGCGGGCCGCGTCGACCATCGCGTGGAACTGGCCGGGGGTCATGTTCGGCTCCCACCGCCCGCCATCAGGCCCGGTCACGGAAGCGGGAGCCGCGTCTGCAGCAAGGCGCCTCTCCATCTCCTCGATGCGAGCCACCGCGTCGCCATAGTCCTCACGGTCAGGCCGGTGAATGGTGAGCAGGCGGAGGCGCCGCGTGACGTGGTCGAAGATCGCCAGGTCCTCCGCGCGCAGGAATGCGGACTCGGGCATCGGGGGCGGTGCGCCGGCCGCGACCGGCAGCCGCTCGAAGTGTCGCGCCGCCTCGTAGCCGAGATAGCCGACCGCGCCGCCGTGGAACCTCGGAATGCCCGGCATCGTGGCTTCGGCTGCGACCGACCGCAGGGCAGGCAGCGGGTCGCCGTCGCCGAGCTCGAGCTGCCTCGGCTGGTAGCCGATGAACGAATAGCGGGCCAGCCGCTCACCTCCCTCGACGCTCTCGAGGAGGAATCCAGGCGCGTCCTGCGGACAGAGCAGCGAGTACGCGCGGACGGGGGTGAGCATATCGGCCAGCACCTCCCGGTACAGCGGGATGAGGGCGTGGTCTTGGGCGAGGGCCCGGGATTCCTCCCGAGTGGGTGTGCACTCTCTACTCATCTCATCTCCAACCTGCGCTCGTCTCGACTCTCCGCCCGGGTCCTGCGTCCGGGCCGGAACGTGAACGATAACGCATCGCTGGCGCCAGCCGCGCCATATCGGAAGCGCGCAAGGGCGCCGGTGGCGCCAGGGGTGCGGAATCGCGACCGTCCGCGCGTTACGAATCCAGGATGTGCTTGCCCTTGCCCGCCTTCATCTCCCGCTTGACCACCCGCGCCTCGGCCATCGACTCCTCCGAATCGACGTCCGCGACCGTGTGCCAGTTCGCCGCGTGCTTCTCCCACCCCGGCGGCTTGACCCCAAACTTCTTGGCCAGCACCGCGACCAGGATCTTGACCTTCATGTCGCCGAAGCCAGGGAGCTTCTTGATCCGGGCGGCGAGATCGTCCCCATCCCGCGCCTCCCTCCACACCGCGGCGGCGTCGCCCCCGTAGTCGGTGACAATCGCAAGGCACAGCGCCTGGACCCGCTTGGCCATGCTCCGCGGGAAACGGTGAAGCGCGGGCCGCTCCCGGAAGATCTTGACCAGCTTGTCCGGGTCCATGGCGGCGATCTCGCGCGCGTCCAGCCCGCCCAGCCGCTGCTTCAGATCGTAGGGGCCGCGAAACGCCTTCTCCATCTTCACCTGCTGATCGAGGACCAGGCCGATCAGAAGCGCAAGCGGGTCCTGCTCCAGGAGCTCGTTGGCCTCGGGCACATCGGTCCAGACGATCGGCATACGCCCAGAATAATGCCCGGCGAATAACCGGGACGGCTCGTCTATCGTTACCTGGTCATGGAGTCCCAACAGCCACTTCTGCCTGCTTACGCCCTGAGCGCCATCGCGGTTGTGGCGGCTGTGCTCGGCAGCCTCGTGGTCATGGAGACCGCGACCGTCAAGGTGGTCGTCCCTGCTTCGAAGCTGGTGGCCAACGTGACTCTCAAGGGTGGCCCGCACGGCCAGGACCTCGTCACCACGACCATCCAGGCGGACGTCAGCGACACCGCGCAAGGCACGGCCAGCACGCTGCAGATGGCGGCGATACCGGCGACCGGCCTGGCCACCTTTACGTGCAGCCCGTGCTCCCCCAACGAGATGCCAATACCTTTCGGAACGACCGTGTCGACGGCGGCCGGGGTCCATTACGACGTGGCGCCGGCCTCGATCGTCCCTCCGCACACTTTCGTGCAGGTACCAATCCGCGCACTGGTGCCCGGCAAAGCCGGCAACACGGCGGCCAACACCGTGACGGTGATCGACCAGCCGATACCAAACGTCAAAGTCACCAACCCACAGCCGGTCACGGGCGGAACCGACGCCTCCAGCAATCAGGTGATCCAGCAATCAGACCTCGACCGGGTCCAGCTGGCGCTCACCGCCAAGGTCACCCAGGACCTCGCCGCCGCCCTCCAAGCTCAGGCCGAAGGCCTGAACTATCTGGTCGACGGACAGCCGGCCCTCAAGGTGACCGCCGACCACAAGGTCGGCGACCAGGTGGCAACATTCAACATGACGATCACGGCCACGCTGAGCGCGGTCGCGTTCTCGCAGGCCCAGGCAGACACGCTCATGCGCGGCGCCCTCAACCAGAAGCTTCCCAAAGGCTTCCAGCTCACGGCAGATCCGATCCAGACCATCTACCAGGTCCAGAAACCAGCTGCCAACGGAGACATCACCATCAAGGGCACCGGGACCGGCGTCATCGTGCCCAATGTCACCGCCGGCGAGCTCGCTGCTCGCATCAGGGGCATGCGAGTCGACGCGGCCCGGCAGCAGCTCGAGCTGCTGGCCCCGGGGACGAGCGTCGACATCAGCGTCAAGCCCTCGGTTCCGTGGCTGCCAGTGCTCCAGGACCACATCAACCTGACGATCCTGGTCGTGTCCGCCGCCTGAGCTAAAGCTAACCTCGCCGCTGCACGAACTGAAAGCCGAATCGTCCTTTCACACAGAGGTGACCCGAGGTCACGCTGTGGTCGAGAGGTGAGGTGACCTTGACGATCGAGTTCTCCTGCACATGCAGCTCGAGCATGCAACCGACGCCGCAGTACGGACAAACGGTCTCGGTCACCGACTGCCGCTTCTCGTCCCATGTGCCCGCCTGCCGCATGTCGTGCTCGCTCTTGAACATGAGCGCCCCGGTCGGGCAGACCCCGATGCAGTTCCCGCAGTAGACACACGCCGAGTCGGGGAGCTCCACCGCGAACTCTGTGGAGATGTGCGCATCGAAGCCTCGACCGGCGACGCCGATGGCGAACGTGTTCTGCGCATCGACGCCGCAGGCTTCGACGCATTTGTAACAGAGGATGCAGCGCGAGTAGTCGCGTACGTAGAGCTCGTTGTCGACCTTCACGGGCTGGGCCACGGTGGCGGCCCCCAGCCCGAAGCGCTGCGGCTGTGCGCCGTATCGCCCCATCCAACCGTGCACCTCCGGCGCGCACAGGGACATGTCGACCGACGACGCAAGCAGCTCCAGCACGAGCCGGCGGCTGTGGCGCACTCGCTCCGAATCGGTCAGGACCTTCATGCCGGCCTCGACCTTGCGGGAGCACGCCGGCACCAGCACGCGCGATCCTTCCACCTCGACGACGCAGACGCGGCAGACGTTCACAGGCGTGAGCGTCTCCAGGGTGCAGAGAGTGGGCGTATCGATCCCGAGCTGCCTGCAGGCTTCGAGGATCGTCGTCCCTTCCATCGCCTGCACGTCGTGGCCGTCGATGCTCATCTGCAGCATCCGCCTGGGCAGGCCGACGAACACCGGACTAGCCATCGAGCACCTTCAGCTGGATCACCGCCGACTGGATCGCGCTCGCTGCGGTCTGGCCCAGGCCGCATATGGACGCGTCGCGCATCGCTTGCGCGATGTCGCTCAGCAGCATGACGTCGGCCTGCCGATCGCCGTTGCGCTCGTTCAGCATCCGCTCGAGGATCTCCTCCTGCCGCTTCGTGCCGACGCGGCACGGCACGCACTGGCCGCACGATTCGTCGCGGAAGAACCGCGCGATGCGCAAGAGGATTGGCTTCATATCTGCCGTGTCATCGAACACGATGACGGCGCCGGACCCGAGCGTCGCCCCGATCGCCCGAGTGCCCTCGAAGCTGAGCGGCACGTCGAGCTGGGCTTCGGTCACGAACGAACCGGCCGCGCCGCCGAGGAGCACAGCCTGCAGCTTCCTGCCCTCGCGGACTCCGCCTGCGAGCTCGATGAGGGCGCGCAACGACGTGCCCATGGGTACCTCGTAAACGCCTGGCCGGCGGACCTGTCCCGAAAGGCAGAACAGGCGGCTGCCGCTGGACTCCGGCGTGCCGGTGGCAACGAACGCGGCCGCTCCGTCGATGACGATGTCGAGGACGTTGACCAGCGTCTCGACATTGTTGACCAGCGTGGGCTTCCCGAAAAGGCCGGACTGCGCCGGAAACGGCGGCTTGTTCCTTGGCTCTCCCCGCTTCCCTTCGATCGAGTTGAACAGCGCGGTCTCCTCTCCACAGATGTACGCACCCGCGCCGCGGCGGACCTCGAGCTCGACACCGATCAAGCCCTGCGCCTGCGCGATGGCGTTTTCGATTCGCTTGCGCGCTAGCGGGTACTCGGCGCGGATGTAGATGTAACCCTTCTCGCATCCGGTCGCGAAAGCGGCGATCGCCATCGCCTCGACTACCGCGAACGGATCGCTCTCCATGACCACGCGATCCTTGAACGTCCCCGGTTCTGACTCATCTGCGTTGCAGACCAGATAACGCGGAGAAGGGGCTTTGGCGACTGACTCCCATTTGCGCCCGGTGGGGAACGCCGCGCCGCCGCGGCCGAGCAAGCGCGCCTCGGTCACCGCTCTGATGACCGCCTCGGGTCCCATCTCACGCGCTCGGCGTAGCGCCGCGAAGCCCCCGTGCACGCGGTAGCTCTCGACGCTTTCCGGGTCGACCACCCCGACTCGCTGCAACAACCTCCCTCTTCCCGCAGGGGAGGTCGCCACATACGCGGGCATGGCCGTCCAATCCACGTCGCGATCAAAAGGCGCCAGTTGCCGCGCCTCGTAGTCCCGACCCGACCGCTCGACCAGAGCCGCCGGCGCCCTGTCGCACAGGCCAAGGCATGGCACGCGAATTGCTCCGTCGACCGGCTCAACGCCCCCGAGGCTGCACACGATGTCGTCGCAGACGTGCAGCGCCACATCAGCACGGGGTTCGAGCGCGAAGCGCGCGTAGAAGCTGACGACGCCATACGCCTCGGCCGGTGGTATCGACAGCCGGCGGCACGTGTACTCCAGAGCGCCGCGACTGACCCACCCGACTCGATCCTGGATCGCGTGCAGCACGGGAAGCAGCAGGTCGCGCCTGGACCGCAATGCGTGTCCGCCGCGCGCGATGTGGTCGTCCGCCGGCGTCCGCGTCCCACCCTCCCACAGGGATTCGGGAGGCCCCAGAACAGCATCGACGGCGGCGATCTCCGCGGCTGTCGGCGGTCCCCCGGTGGTGCGAATGTCCAACTAATTGACTTTGGTGGCGAGCTTGTCGACGCGGATGGCGCTGGCCTTGAACTCGGCGGTGCCCGACTTGGGATCGGTGGCGTCTATGGTCAGGACGTTGGTGGCCACCTGGTCGGGGAAATGCAGGCTCAGGAAGGCAAGGCCTGGCCGCAGGGTCGCGTCGAACCGCACCGGCATCTCGACCGCTCCGCGCCTCGAGCTCGCCAGCACACGCTCGCCATCGGCGATCCCCAGCCGCGCGCCATCGCTGGGCGAAAGGAGCAGCGCCTCGGGCTGGCGCAGCGGCGAGGTGTAAGCGCCGGTCTGGACGCCCGTATTGAAGGAGTCGAGGCGCCGGCCTGTGGTCAGGCGGATGGGAAATTCCTCGGTCAGCCTGTCGACGGGCGGATCGTGCTCGACGACGCTGAATGGAGCGCGCGGACCGTCGACCGGATCCTTCCACAGGCGTGCGTGCAGGAACTCGGTGCCTGGGTGGGTCTCGTCAGGGCACGGCCATTGGATGCCACCCAGCTCGTCGAGTCGCGCGTATGACATGCCGGCATGCATCGGCGAGAGGCTGCGGCATTCGTCCCACACCTGCTCGGCTGTGGGCCGCCCCCAGTCGCAGCCGAGGCGCCGTGCAATCTCGGAGATGATCTCGATGTCGTCGCGCGCCCCTGCCGGCGGTTCGAGGGCACGCCGCACTCGCTGCACGCGACGTTCGCTGCTCGTGACCGTGCCCTCGGATTCAGCCCATCCCGCCGCGGCCGGCAGCACGACGTGGGCAAGCTCCGCGGTCTGCGTGAGGAAGAGGTCCTGGACGACGAGGTGCTCCAGGCCGCCCAGCAGGCGGACGGCTCGCGTCTGGTCGGCCTCTGACCGTGCGGGATTCTCACCGACGACGTAGAGGGCGCGCATCTCGCCGTGGTCCATCGATTCGAACATCTGGCTCAGGTGGTAGCCGCGCTTGGGCGGCACGGTCACCTTCCAGGCCTTCTCGAACGGCGCCCGCCGCGCGGGGTCCTCGAGGTCCTGGAAGCCCGGCAGGCGGTTCGGAATCGCGCCCATGTCGCCGCCGCCTTGAACGTTGTTCTGGCCGCGGAGCGGGTTGAGCCCGCAGCCATAGCGCCCGACTTTGCCTGTGAGCAGCGCGAGGTTGATGAGCGCGAGGACGTTGTCGACGGCGTTGTGGTGCTCCGTGATTCCGAGCGTCCAGCAGATCATGGCGCGGTCCGCGCGCCCGTAAGCGTGCGCGACCTCCTTGATCGCGCCGGCGGGCACGCCCGTCTCGGTCTCGGCTCGCTCGAGCGTGTACGCCTCGACGCATTCGACGTATTCGTCGAAGCCAGTCGTCGCGCGCTCGATGAACTCTTTATCGGCGAGGTCGGAGTGGATGATCTCTCGCGCCATGGCGTTGGCCAGCGCGATGTCGCTGCCGACGTCGATGCCCAGCCACAGGTCCGCCCATTCGGCGGTGCTGGTGCGGCGTGGGTCGACCGCCACGAGCCGGCCGCCTTTGCGCGCGCCGCGCAGAACATGGTGGAAGAAGATCGGATGGGTCTCGCGTGCGTTCGAGCCCCAAAGCAGGACCAGGTCGGTGTCCTCAGCTTCCCGATACGAGGACGTTCCTCCCCCGGCTCCGAACACTGTCGCCAGACCGACGACGCTCGGAGCGTGTCAAGTCCGGTTGCAGCTGTCGATGTTGTTGCTGCCCATAACCACGCGCGCGAACTTCTGAGCGATGAAGTTCATCTCGTTCGTGGTCTTGGAGCAGCTGAACATTCCGAACGCGTTCGGTCCGACGGCCCTTGCCTTCGCGAATCCAGCGGCGGCGCGGCCAAGGGCCTCGTCCCACGACGCGGGACGGAGGCGGCCACCATCCCGAACGAGCGGCTGGGTCAGGCGGACGCTGCCTTCGTCCATAGCGGCTCCAATATAGCCGTGGTAGGTGCCACCGCCAGGCGTTGTACCCTCCCCCGTTATTCCCTTTGTGCTGCGCAGCGCAGAACCGGAGCCTCCCGCTTACGAGCCCGGCTCGCGCGACGACTTCGATCGGCTCTATCGAGACAGCTATCCAAGGATCTTCAGGACGATGCTTGGCGTCCTCGGCGATCCCGCGGCTGCCGAAGACTGCGCCCAGGAAACGTTCGTGCTGGCCTTTCGAGCGTGGGGCCGGTGGCGTCCGGATGCGCCGGCCGAGGCGTGGTTGCACAGGATCGCGATCAATGTGGCGGTGTCATACCAGCGCAAGTCGAAACTCCGCTCAATCGGGACGATCCTGCGCCGGCTCGGGAGGCCCATCGCCGGACCTGACCCGGCGCAGGTCGCGCTGGATCGCGACCTGACCGCGGCGCTCCGCCGGCTCTCGCCGAAGCTGCGGGCCGCCCTCGTCCTGCGGCATTACCACGGCTACAACAACCGGGAGATCGCCGCCGCGATCGGCACTTCGGAGCGAACCGTGAACAAGAGACTGCGGATCGCAGCCGAGAAGATGCGCAAGCTGCTCGCCCACGACGTGAACGTGTTCCCACTTGATGCGTCTGAATCGTTGTCATCAAAGAGCGCCCCCTCTCCCCGAAGGGGAGAGGGTCGGCGAGAGGGGCGTGAAGCAAGAAAAGACAAATGACTGACGAACTTGGGCCGGACTTTGACGACCGCCTCGGAGCGGAACTCGACCGCGTCGCCGCGCCGACGCCTCTGCCCGCCAACGCACGCTTCAATATGTCGCCGCCCGGCTACCGCCCTTTGGTGGGTAGGAAGGTGGCTCTGGCGGTGGCTGGCGCCGTGGCTCTGTTGATGGTGGGGGCGACGGCACTGGCACGCAGCCCCAACCCCGCGGTCTGGGTGAGCACGGTCGAATCGGTCACTCACGTCGGCGGAACCAGCCCGTCGCCATCCCCGGAGACCGCTCCCCAGCCTCAGCCGCCACCGCCCGCACACGTCCAGCCCACCGGGACGGGCGAGCCGAACCACGAATCCCCTGAACCGTCGGGCGACACCGGCTCGCAACCGTCGGGTTCGCCCACGCCATCGCCTGGGCAAGACCACGAGTCGCCAAGCCCCAGCCCCAGCCCGAACCCGGAGGGTGGGGATTCTGGATCTCCGTCCCCGTCCCCGTCCCCGTCCCCTTCTGGATCGGAACACTAGGTTCCGACATCGCCAGGACCGAGCGTTATAGAAAGAAGTTAGCCTAATCGGGGCCACCATCTCAGGGAGGTACTAATGCTCAAGGGTCGATTTGGGAAGCTGAGCGTCGCAGGATTCGCCGCCGTGGTAGGGGTGATCCTCGTCGCTTCAACGGTCGGAGCCAATCACACATCCGCTCCGAGGAGCATGTCATCGCTTTCGGGCTTGTCCACCACCACCGGGCAGGTCGGCGCTGAGGTCGATCAGGACGCCGCGGCCGAAGCCGCGGAGCTGGCAGCCGACGCGCAGGCGGAGGCGGCCGAGCAGCAGAAGGAAGCGGCTGAGGCGGCGGCAGAAGCAGCCGAGGATGCCGCGGACAACGAGACCGAGACCGAGACCGAAACCGGTGACACGGAGACCGAGGTCCAGTCTGGTGACGACAGTACCGAGAGCTCAACCACGGGGCCCAAGACGTCACCCAAGACCGACGACTAGCTCCATCCCTCTCCCCCTTGGGGAGAGGGTTAGGGAGAGGGGCGTGAGCAATCGTTAGCCGCGGCGGTGAGCGGTCACGAATTCCCTGATCCGCTGCAGGCCGCGTGAGAGCTCGTCCTCGGACTGCGTATACGCGATACGGATGTATCCCTTGCCCGCCTCCCCGAAGGCCGTTCCCGGCAGCACCGCGACGCCCGCCTCGGTGAGGAGCTTGTCGGCCAGCTCGCGCTCTCCGAACCCCGTGCCCTCGACGTTTGGAAACGCGTAGAAGGCGCCCTGCGGCCGCGTGCACCGCATGCCCGGGATGTCGTTGATCCCGTCGACGATGAGGTCCCGGCGATGCTCGAACACCCTCACCATGCGCTTCACCGCGTGCGCCGACTCTGGCGCCGACAGCGCCTCGATCGCCGCCATCTGGGTGAAACCTGCGGCGCAGGAGGATGAGTTGATCATCAGCTGATCGAGCTTGGCGGCCAGCGCCCGGGGCGCCACTGCGTAACCCAGCCGCCACCCGGTCATGGCATATGACTTCGAAAGCCCGTCCATCAACACGGTGCGCTCCCGCATGCCCGGGTGCGACAGCGGTGAGACGTGGTGGAAGCCGTACACGAGCTGGCTGTAGATCTCGTCGGAGACGATGAGCAGGTCGTGCTTGTGCGCAAGCTCGCAGACGAAATGAACATCCTCTTCGGTGAGAACTCCGCCCGTGGGGTTCTGCGGCGTGTTGATGATCAACATTCGCGTCTTCGGGGTGACAAGCGACGCGAGCTCGTCGAGATCCATCCGGAATCCTGACTCTTCGCGAAGCGTGACCACTTTCGGCACCCCGCCCATGAAGTTCACCTGAGACGCGTAGGCGGGATAGCCGGGGTCGGGCAGGATCACCTCGTCGCCCGGCTCGATGCACGCGAGCAGGGTGAAAAGAAGCACGTTCTTGGACCCGGGAACGAGGACCACCTCCGAGGCGTCGACCTCGGTGTTGAGCGTCCGCGTGACGAACCCGGCCACCGCCTCCCGCGCCTCGAGGATTCCGCTCGCCGGCGTGTAGTGCGTGTAGCCGTTCTGAATCGCCGAGATCCCCGCCTCGACGATGTTGTCGGGCGTGGCGAAGTCCGGCTCGCCGATCTCGAGGTGGACGATCCGCTTACCCTCGGCCTCGAGACGACGCGCCTTGGCGAGCACTTCGAACGCGCTCTCGGTGCCCAGGCGAGACATGCGCTCGGCGAATCGAATGCTCACGCTCGAAATCCTAGTGCACGCCCAACAGTGCGCCGCCGTCGACGCCCAGCGTCTGGCCGGTGATGTATCCCGCCTGCTTCGAGCAGAGGAATGCGCACGCCGCCCCGAATTCGGCCGGGTCGCCCAACCGTCCCATCGGCGCGGCGGCCGACTGCTGCTTGATCCGCTCCTCGGGGTCGACGCCGGCCGCCACCGCCAGCGCCCTCGTGCGGTCGGTGAGGATGGCGTCGGGGGCGAGGCAGTTGATGGTGATGCGGTCGGGCGCGAGCTCGCGCGCCAGGGTCTTGGCCAGGCCGGTAACCGCGGCGCGCATCGAGTTCGACAACGCAATGTTGGGAATCGGCTGGCGGACCGAGATCGAGGTGATGCACACGATCCGCCCCTGGTCTGAGCGCTTCAGGTGGGGCAGCCCGGCCCTGATCAAGCGCACCGCGCTCATCAGGGTCAGTTGAAAAGCCACATCCCACATCTCCAACGGCGTGCTCTGGAATGTGCCTGGCGGCGGACCGCCGGCGTTGATGACAAGGATGTCGAGGCCCCCCAACTGCCTGATCGCGGCGTCGACCACCGCTTCGGGCTCGCCAGGCTTGGACACGTCGGATGCCAGCCACCCGGCCGCATTGATCTGCTTCGCGGTGCCTTCGATCGAGGCTGCGTCACGCGAGGAGATGAATACCTCCACCCCCTCCTGGATCAGCGCGCCGGCGCAGGCGCGCCCCAACCCTTTGCTCGCCGCGGTCACCAGGGCGCTGCGGCCCTTCAGCCCGAGATCCATCCGACCCCTCCTTCTTCAGTTCGTGTTGACGTACCACTGGGTCACATGCTGGAAACGGTCCCCAGGCTCGATGACGCTGTTCATGTGCACGCCGTGCACACGCTGGGAAAACGCGTAGTCGTAGTGAGGCGAGTAGAGAAAGATCGCCGGCGCCGCATCGGCCATCTGGGCCTGGAAGTCGAGATAAACGGCGAGTCGGGCCGGCTGATCGAGTGCGGCTCGGCCGTCCTCCAGATCCTTGTCGATGATGCCCCAGCCGCGCGAGTAGGCGAAGTTGAGCGCGCCCGCGTCGGCGCCCGAGTGCCACACAGAGCTCAGGTCGGGATCCGGACCGACGTCGAGGGCGACGAGCGCGGCCTGGTAGTGGTGGCCGATCAGGTCCTTCTGGACGAGGTCAGCGGCGGAAACAGGCTTGACGTCGGCTTCGATGCCGACCTCCAGGAGCTGCCGCGACAGAGCGTCGGCGATTTCGTGGTTCGGGAACGAACTGGCGACGACCAGGTCGAACTTGAAAGCCTGCGTCCCCTTCGCCCGCACCTTCGTCCCCGGGGCGAGCACCCAGCCGGCGGCGTCGAGCGCTTTGGCGGCGGCCACCGGGTCGTATGCATGGCTGGTCGCCGCGGCCTGCGAATAGGCCCAGTTTCCGATCGGGATCGGGCTCGGGTCCGGGTCGCCGCGACCCGCGAGCACGTCGGTCAGCAGCCGCTCGCGGTCGACCGCCTCGGTCATGGCAAGGCGGACCTTGACGTCGCTGAAGAATGGCTTGCCGGCGCCTTCGGGATTCAATGCCACGAAGGCGTTGGTGAAAGTCCGGACGTCCTGCACGTTAACGTCGGTGCGGCCCTGGAGCGCGAGCACCTCCTGCGGCTCGAGGCCGCCGACGAGGTCCGCCGCCCCCTGTAGCACGGCGCGGATCGCCATCTGTGGATCTGTAACGGGGTAGGTGCGCAGGATCAGGTGGTCGAGGTAAGGCTGCGGGTCGGCGAAGGGGTTGCGGTCCAGCGTGATGGCCAGCGAGTTGATGCCCGCGACCTTGAATGGGCCCGTGCCGAGCGCGCGGATGCCGCTGAAGGGGCTGGCCACGATCTGGGCGGGGGCCATCCCATCGAACAGGTGCTTGGCGATGATCCCGATGCGGAGCGCGAGCGGGAAGCCTGCACTGGGAGCCTTCAGACTGAACACCACCTGGTTGGGGCCACCCGCGGCCACCCCCACCTGGCGCCAGTCCACCGCGCCAGGCAGCGTGTACTCGAGGTCCTGGAGGACGTGGAAGGTGAACAACACGTCGTCCCTGGTGAACGGCTGCCCATCGGCCCACTTCACGCCGGTGCGCATGTTGAACGTGTAGGTCAGGTGGTCGTTGGAGATCAGCCAGTCGGTGGCGAGCAGGCCGGTCACGTTCTGCTCGGCGTTGACGGTCGTGAGGCCCTGGTAGATCACGCTGTCGACGTCGCGCGCGCTGTCGCCGGGCTCGAAGAGCGGATTCAGCACGCCCGCCTGGCCGACCAGGGCCTCCACCGCCGTGCCGCCGCGCGCCGGTTTGGGCACGGTCGCCACGGGCTGGCACGCCACCAGCGCCACCAGCACGATTCCCGCGACCAGGTCGCGGCGGAACGACCTACTTCGGATGAGTCGTCACCCAGATGTTGCCCAGCGAGCACAAGAGAAACGCGACGGTCAGCACCCATGTCGTCCAGTAGATCTGCCGTTCCAGCCCGCGGCGGGTGCGGTACCCGCCGCCCAGCCCGTCACCGCCGCCGCCGATGGTGCCGCCGAGCCCGGTTGCCTTGGGCGTCTGGAGCAGAACGCCGGCCATCAACAGCACGGCCAGCACGACCTCGATGATGATCAGCGCGTTCTTGACCTGGGCCATCGGCTACTTGTAGCGGGCCTCGATGGCCTTCCAGTTGAGCGTGTTGAACCAGGCCGCGATGTAGTCCGCGCGCTTGTTCTGGTACTTCAGGTAGTACGCGTGCTCCCAGACGTCCACGCCGAAGATGGGCGTCAGGTTCTCCATGTAAGGGCTGTCCTGGTTCGGATAGGACTTGACCGAAAGCTTGCCCCCCGAGTCCGCCAGCAGCCAGGCCCAGCCGCTCCCGAACTGGCCCACGCCCGCCTTCTGCAGCTGCTCCTTGAGCGTGTCGTAGCTCCCAAACGTGCTCTTGATCGCATCGCCCAGCCGTCCTGACGGGGCGCCGCCGCCGTTCGGGCCCATGATGGTCCAGAAGATGGAGTGATTCGAATGCCCGCCCGCGTTGTTGCGCAGCACCGTGCGTACGTCCTCGGGTACAGAGCTGATTCCGCGGAGTAGATCCTCGACCGACTTTTTGGCCAGCTCGGGGTGCTTCTCCAGGGCGCCGTTCGCGTTGTTGACGTAAGCCGCGTGGTGCTTGTCGTGGTGGATCTCCATCGTCTTCGCGTCGATGTGCGGCTCGAGGGCGTCGAACGCGTATGGAAGCGGCGGAACCTCATATGCCATGGCGGGTACTCTCCCTTATTTGCAGGCTGTGATCTTTGTTTGTGAAACCAGTCTAACGAGAGCGTGCGGGCCGATGAAAACGGGCGGCGAGAGATGCGACGCACAGACCGTCGCTGGCAAGGAAGCGACGAGGACCGGAGCGAACGTATTCGGCATACGTGAGCGAGGACCGCAGGAGCTGACGTAGCCAGCGGCGGAAATGGGCGGCGCAGATCCGCCGACTACGTTTTCGGAGGCCCGCTAGCTTGGTTCCGGACCGCGTCCGCACGGCGTTTGTTCTCCTCGGGGTCGCCCAGGTACGCGCTCGACCGCGGCGTGAAGTCGAAGTTGAGCTCGTAGACCCTGGGTACGCCAGTCGGAATGTCCAGGTCAACCACCTGTTGATCGGTCAGCCGGTCGAGGTGTTTGACGAGTGCCCGGAGGCTGTTGCCGTGGGCCGACACGAGGACACACTTCTCGCGACTGAGGTCGGGCACGATGCTGTCGTACCAGTACGGAAGCATGCGCTCCACCACGTCCTTCAGGCATTCGGCGCTGGGGAGCAGCTCGGGCGGTAGGCCGGCGTATCGCGGGTCGTGCGACGGATGACGCTCGTCTTTGGTTTCCAATGCCGGCGGCCGGACGTCGTAGCTGCGCCGCCAGACCTTGACCTTTTCTTCGCCAAACCGCTCGGAGGTCTCCTTCTTGTTCAAGCCCTGGAGGCCGCCGTAGTGCCGTTCGTTGAGGCGCCAGCTGCGCCGCACCGGGATCCACGTACGGTCCATCTCCGCCAGCGCGAGGTCAGCCGTTTGGATCGCTCGCAAGAGGACCGAGGTATGGACGACCGCGGGCGCGAGGCCCGCGGCCTTCATCAGCCGGCCGGCCTCTTTCGCTTCGGCCACCCCCACTTCGCTGAGGGGTACGTCGTGCCAACCGGTGAAGAGGTTCTCGAGGTTCCACGTGCTCTGGCCGTGCCGGAGCAGAACCAGGATTCCTAACTGGTTAGCGATGGCGATATACCGCCGCGGTCACATCGACGATTTTGGCGAACTCCTCGGCGTTGAGGCTGGCCCCGCCGACCAGGCAGCCGTCGCACAGCGGCAGCTCGACATATGACTCCACGTTGCCCGCGTTGACGCTGCCTCCATAGAGCACGCGCACCTTCTTGGCGGCGCCCGCGCCGATCAGCTCGCCGACGATGCGGCGGATCGACCGCATGGTCGTGTAAGCGTGCTCGGGGTCGGCGCTCTTGCCCGAGCCGATCGCCCATACGGGCTCGTATGCGATCACGAGGCGGGCCGAGTCGTCGGCCGAGCAGAGCGCCAACCCGGCTTTGACCTGGGCGGTGACCACCTCGGCGGTCTTGCCCGCTTCGTAGTGCTCGTCGAGCTCGCCGACGCACATGATCACGCTGAGGTCGTTGGCCAGCGCGGCCGCCGTCTTGCGCGCCACCATGTCGTCGGTTTCGCCGAGGTAGGCGCGGCGCTCGGAGTGGCCGGTGATCACCCACTGGCACCAGCCCTTGAGCATCGCCGGCGAAACCTCACCGGTGAAAGCGCCCGACATCTCCCAGAAGCAGTCCTGCGCGCCGAGCTTGACGGTGGTTTCCTCGATAACCTCCGCGATCCCGAGCAGCCACGGATAGGGCGGAAAGATGGCGACCTCCACGAGGTCGGGGTGGCTGGTGGCGGCGGGCATCACTCCCTTGACCAGGTCGAGGGCGTCACCCGCGTTGACCGGATTCATCTTCCAGTTGGCGGCGAGCAGAGCTTTCGGGCTCACACGAGCCGGCACTAGGCCTCCTTGAGAACCGCGACTCCAGGCAGTTCCCGCCCCTCGAGGTACTCGAGGGTGGCGCCGCCGCCAGTCGAGACCCATGAAAAGCGGCCGGCCAGCCCGAGCGCATCGATGGCGGCCGCGGTGTCGCCGCCGCCGACGAGAGTGTAAGCGCCCGAACTCGCGATCCTCTCCCCCACACCGCGCGTTCCAGCTCCGAACTCGGGGATCTCGAAGACCCCCATCGGGCCGTTCCAGACGATGGTGCCGGCGCCACTCATGCGCTCTCCGAACAAGGCCACCGACTGCGGGCCGATGTCGAGGGCGATCCATCCCGGCTCGACGGCATGGGCGGGAAATACGCGCAGCTCCTGGTCCGGCTGGACCTGTTGGGCGCACACGAGGTCGACCGGCAGGACGAGACGCTGGCCGAACACCTTCCAGATCTCGTTGGCGGCCTCGACCGACTCTTCCTCGACCAGACTGCGCCCGGTCTGAAAGCCCTGGGCGCGCAGAAACGTGTTCGCCATCGCGCCGCCGATCAGCAGCGCATCGACCTTCTTGATCAGGTTGTTGAACAGGTTGATCTTGGTGGAGACCTTGGCGCCGCCGATCACCGCGAAGAGCGGCCGCTTGGGGTTGTCGACAGCTACGTGGAGAGCGTTCAGCTCCGCGGTCATCAGCTGGCCGGCGTACGCAGGCAGATAGTTGGCGACTCCCACGACGGACGCGTGCGCGCGGTGCGACGCCGCGAACGCGTCGTTGACGTACATATCGCCGTGGGAGGCGAGCAGGCGCGCAAACTCCGGGTCGTTCGCCTCTTCCTCAGGATGGAACCTCACGTTCTCGAGCAGGAGCACCTTCCCCACCTGGAGTCGGGCGACGGCCGACTCCGCCATCGGGCCCACGCAGTCCGACGCGAACGGCACCTCGCCCCACAGCTGCGTCGAAAGCGCACGCGCCACGGGTCGGAGCGAAAACGCCGGGTCCGGACCGCTGGGACGCCCGAGGTGAGACATCACGACGGTGATCGCTCCCCGATGCATGAGGTCGCGCAGCGTCGGTATGGCAGCCTTGATGCGAGTGTCATCCGTGATGACGCCGCCGGCCATCGGCACGTTGAAGTCCTCACGCACCAGCACCCTCTTGCCGGTGACGTCGACCGCTGTGATCGGGAATTTCAGAGTCGCGCCGCCATGTAGCTGATCAGGTCGACCATCCGGCAGCTGAACCCCCACTCGTTGTCGTACCAGCTCACGACCTTGGCCCAGTCACCGCCCAGCGTCTGCGTGAGCGGCGCATCGACGATTGAGGAGTGCGGGTCGCTCTTGAAGTCGGAGGAGACCAGCGGCTCTTTGCTGACTGCCAGGATTCCCTTCAACTCGCCACCAGCGGCCTCGTCGAATGCCGCGTTGATGTCCTCGGCGGTGGTGGTCTTGCTGAGCTGCACTGTGAGATCGACAACAGACACGTCGAGGATCGGGACGCGGAACGCCATGCCTTCGAACTTGCCCTTGAGCTCGGGCAGCACCTCCGAAACCGCCCGATTGGCGCCGGTCGAGGTCGGAATGATGTTGTCGGCGGCCGCGCGCGCGCGTCTCAGGTCCTTATGCGGAAGGTCCTGCAGCTTCTGGTCGGCGGTGTAGGCATGGATCGTCGTCATCATTCCGCGCTCGATCCCAAAGCTGCCGTGGAGGACGTGCGCGAGCGGAACGAAGCAGTTGGTGGTGCAGCTCGCATTGGAGATCACGTTGTGTGTCTTGGGGTCATAGCCCTTGTGGTTGACGCCCATGACGACGGTGTAGTCCTGGTTGGTCGCCGGAGCGGAGATGATCACCTTCGTCGCGCCGCCCTTGTCGATGTGGACGCGGGCCTTGGCGGCGTCGGTGAACAGTCCGGTGGACTCGACGACGATGTCCACGCCCAGGTCCTTCCAGGGCAGCTCGGCGGGGTCTTTGTGGCTCATGAATTTCACCCGCTTGCCGTCGACGACGATGTCGTCCCCTTCCGCCCCGACGGTCGGGCCGAACGTGCCCAGGGCGGTGTCGTGCTTCAGAAGGTGGGCGAACGTATGGGCGTCGCCGATGTCGTTGACGGCGACGATCTCGAAGGACGGCTTCAGCGCGTCAGCTGCCCGGTAGATGTTGCGGCCGATGCGGCCGAAACCGTTGATCCCAACCCTGGTCATTGGTAACCCCTTATATGCCTGTTATGTGCGTGCGTGCGCACGAGAATCGGCGAAAAGCCCCATGGGCCGACGTAATGTTAGGCGGAGCGGCGCGCCCGATTCGGCGATCGGCCGCCACCAGTGCGTTCGGCGACGTCCTGGAGGCGGCGCAGGCGGTGGTTGACCGCCGACTTTGACAGTTTCATCCGCCTGGCGAGCTCGCCGAGGTTGAGCTCAGGGTTGGCGCTGCGCCAGTGGGCCATCTCGCGTAGCGCGGGCGGCAGCCCGTCGAGCTTTCCGGTCGTTTCGAGCCGCTCGATCGCCGCCGCTTGGCGCAGCCCTGAACCGACGGTCTTGCCGATGTTGGCGGTCTCGAAGTTGAGCCGCCGGTTGACCTCTCCGCTCACCTCCCGCACCACCCGGACGCTTTCGAACTCCATTACCGCGCGGCTGGCGCCCATCCACGAGAGCAGTCGCACAATGCCGTCGCCCTCCTTGACGTACACCACGTGCTGGCCGCTGCGCTCCATCACGCCGACCTTCGCTCCCGCCGACTCGGCCATGCCGCCGATGGCGGTCGCCCACGATGCGGAGGGCGCGACGAATTCGAGGTGATAGCGGGCGGAAGGCGCGTTGACAGAACCGCAGCCGAGGAACAGGCCGCGCAGCATGGCCTTGCGGTCGCAGGTCGCGTCGGGGACCACCTGCGCGGCCGCTTGCGTGAACGCCGGGGTGATCCCCGGGGGTAGCACCAGCTCGATGAAAAAGGCCATGCGTTTCTTGGTCTTGACCGCCTGGTATTTCGCTTCCATGTGGCCGACGGACCTGCCCAGCCTCACCACCTTCCGGGCGATGGCGTTCCGGAGCAGCGAGAAGTAGGCCGCCTTGTCCCCCTGATTCCGGATCAGGCGGGCACGCGACCCGAAGTAGAGGCCCAGCAGCTCGCTCAGCTGGCAGCAGGGCCTGGCCGGAAGAAACCCGGCCATCTCGTTCTTGACATCGGCCGAGAACGAAATGCCAATTACCTCCCAGGGTCAGTGTCAGAGAGGGACTCTTGGTGTCCTCGCCCCGAAGGTGCAGTCTACTGAGCGTATGACGGCGCCGCACACGCTGCTCGCGCTTTATCACACGATGGTGATGGCCCGCGCGATCGAACGCCGGCTGTGGGTTGTAGAACACACCGAGCCCGTGAATGGATATCTCCGAGTCTCAGGATTAGAGGCGGTCCAGGTGGCGGCCGCCGCGGCGCTGCGCCCAGGCCGGGACTGGATCGTGCCGTGCCCAACCGACCTCGCCCTCTGCCTCGCGGTCGGCCTGTCGCCGCTCGACGTGATGCTCGCGGTGTTCGGACGTGCAGACGATCCTGCATCCGGCGGCCGCCAGACGCCGGGCGCGTTCGGGTCCCGGGCCGCGCGGGTCGTGATGACATCGGCGGCCGCGGGCAGGCATGTCGTACAGGCCGCCGGCATCGCATACGCGACTAAGGTCTCAGGCCGCGATGAAGTCACGCTGGTGTGCACCGACGAGCGCGGCGTGCAGTCGGGGGACTGGCACGAAGGCATCAATTTCGCGGGCGCTCACGCGCTCCCGTTGATCTGTCTCATCGAGGACCGTTCGCGTTCGGAAGGGCCCATCGCCCAGCATTCAAATGGATCGACGGTCGACCGCGCGGAGGCCTATGGGCTGGCCGGCGAGACGATCGACGGCGGCGATTTCGACACCGCCCTGGCGGCCTTCGGCCGCGCCTCTGACCGCGCGCGCTCGCAGGGCGGCGGGACTGTGATACACGCCCTCGCGGTCGAGCTGACCTCGAAAGCGCCCGGCGGAGGCCTGCGTCCGCCGGAAGAGCTCGAAGCCCTCGCGGGTCAGGATCCCATCGACCGGATGCGGCGCCGCCTGCTGGAGGCGGGCGTCCTGGAGGCCGCCGACGACGAGCAAATCCAGCGCGACTGCGCCAGCGTGGTGGCGGCGGCGGTCGAAGAGGCCACGGCGGCGCCTTCACCGGACGGCCCCCGGGCGCTGGACAATGTGTTCTCGAGGGCCCAAGAGCATGGCTGAGATGCGGATGATCGAGGCGGTACGCGCGGCCATCAGCGAAGAGATGGAGCGCGACGAGCGCGTGCTCGTCATGGGCGAGGACGTCGGGCGCAAAGGCGGCGTGTTCGGAGCCACCGATGGTCTTTATGCGAAGTTCGGCGAGGCGCGCGTGCTGGATACTCCACTCGCGGAGTCGGGGATCGTCGGCGTGGCCATCGGCGCCGCGCTCAACGGCCTCATTCCCATCGCCGAGATCCAGTTCGCGGACTTCATCCATCCCGCGTTCGACCAGATCGTCAGCGAGGCCGCACGCACCCGCTACCGCTCCAACGGAGACTGGTCAGTCCCCATCGTGATCCGCGCGCCGTTCGGCGGCGGAGTGCACGGAGGCCTTTACCACTCTCAATCCGTGGAGGCGTTCTACGCCCATGTGCCCGGCTTGAAGGTGGTCGTGCCGAGCATGCCCGCCGACGCCAAGGGCCTGCTCAAGTCGGCCATCCGCGACCCGGACCCCGTGCTGTTTCTCGAGCACAAAAAGGTGTACCGGCTCGTCTCGGAAGAGGTGCCGGCAGGCGAGCACCTGGTGCCGATCGGTCCCGCCGTGGTTCGACGCGAAGGGACGAGGCTCAGCTGCTTTGCCTGGGGGCTGATGACGCACTACTGCCTGCAAGCGGCGGAGCAGCTGGCGGCCGGCGGCATCAGCGTCGAGGTCGTCGACCTGCGGTGCCTCGCGCCCCTCGACCGAGAGACGATCCTCGAATCGGTGCGCAAGACCGGCAAAGCGATGATCGTGCATGAGGACAACCTCACCGGCGGATTCGGCGCCGAGGTCGCCGCGATCATCTCCGAGCACGCTTTCGACAGCCTGGACGGACCGGTCGTGCGGGTGGCCGGGCCGGACATACCCGCGATGCCCTTCAACAATCCGCAAGAGGAGTTCTTCATGCCCAACCCGGCCAAGATCGCGGAGGCGATGAAGAAGCTTGCCGCGTACTAAGAAGAAACCCCCTCCCCCCGCAGGGGGGAGGGTCAGGGAGAGGGGCGTGCAGCCCGTATCCCCTCCCCCCGCAGGGGGGAGGGTTAGGGAGAGGGGCGTGCAGCCCGTATCCCCTCCCCCCGCAGGGGGGAGGGTCAGGGAGAGGGGCGTGCAGCAGATCAGCTACCCGCAGATCTCCGCCGAGGAGTTCGCCGCCAGGCGCGAGGCGGTGGGCGCGGGGATGGAGGCGGCCGGCCTCGACGCGCTCGCGGTCTTCTACCCCGCGCGCATCGCGTACCTGACCGGCTTCCATCACATCCCCACCGAGCGTCCTATCGTCCTGATCCTCGGGCCCAAGGGCCACTCGGCCCTGGTCGTGCCCGCGGTCGAGAAGGAGCACGCGGAGTCGGTGCCGGGCATCGACCGCGTGGGCGTGTATTTCGAGTACCCCGGTGCCGAGCATCCGATGGAGCTCGTCGCCGGCAACCTCGCTGAAATCAACGCCAGGCCGAAACGCACCGGCGCGGACCACGACGGGTACGTGCCGTACTGGGGTTACCGAGGGCCGCGGCTCAGCGACCTCAATGGCGCACGACCCCTCGACGCCGAGATGCTCGTGGAATCGCTTCGGCGCGTGAAATCGGCCACCGAGATCGCCTGCATCCAGCTGAGCTGCGACTGGGCCGCGCGGGGGCATCGCCGCATGCAGAACGCCATCAGGACCGGCAAGACGGAGATGGAGTGCTACATGCCCGCCGCCACGGAGACCCTCTTCGAGATGGTGGCCGAGATGCCCGGTTGGCGGCCACGCGGATACGGCACCACCGGCCTGCAGGCGATGTTCGTCGGTGGCCGGTCGACCGCCATGCCGCATGGCTTCGTCAAGGGTCACGGGATCGCAGCAGGTGACGTGCTCGTGAGTGGTGCGGGAGCCGACATCGACGGCTATCACAGCGAGCTCGAGCGGACGATGATCGTGGGCACGCCGACCGCCGAGCAGAAGCGTGCGTTCGACGCGATGCTGTCTCTGCAGACGCGCGCCATCGAGGTCATGGCGCCCGGGGTGCCGGCCGGCGAGGTGGAGCTGGCGTGCGTGCAGCTCGCTCGCGAGCTGGGCGTGGAGGGCTCGATCCGCCATCATGTCGGCCACTCGATCGGGCTCGAGGGCCACGAAGCGCCGTTCCTCGACCGCGGCGACGACGCCGTGCTGGAGCCGGGCATGGTGTTCACGGTCGAGCCAGGCATCTACTTCAAGGAGCTCGGCGGCTTCCGCCATTCGGACACCGTCGTCATCACCGAGGACGGCTGCCGCGTGATGACGGATTACCCGCGCGAGCTGAAAGACCTGATCATCTCGGCGTAGAAATCACTAAAACGCACCGTTGGCGCCAAGCGTGCGTAATCCCGGGCTTCCAAGCGCACCGTTGGCGCCAAACGTGCGGAATCAAGGTCTGACCGCTGGGCCAGCGCTAGCTCACCTTGACTTCCTCGGTGGGCTTGTGGGTCTTCGCCGTGTACATGTGCAGCACCGTGTTGCCGTCGGACGCGTGCCGGCGAATGCGGTCGAACGGCACCGGGGGCAGCACTTCCTGATCGTCGTCGGTCACCACAGTTTCCTTGGGCGAGAGGGCCCTCCACACCTCGCCGACAATCTCCCGAGGCAGGGTGCCCGGTACGTAAACGTACCGGCGGTTCGGCACATCCTTCCGCGCCATCGTCTCCGCGCGCGCGAACGCGTCATGCGCCGAGTAATCCTTGAGGTAAGGATCGGCCACTTCCATCAGCTCGGTGTCGTCGTACAGCGGTCGGTTGCCTCGATACAGAAACACCGCACCACGGCCGGCAGCTGCTCGCGCTGCCTCTCTGAGCACCGCTTCGGCAGCCAGCTGCTCGTGAGGCAGGATCACGAGGACCTCTCCGGCTGACCGGCGGCCACCAAGGACGCTGGCGATCGAAGCCTTCGCGCGCTGGGGTCGGAATGGAATTGGGAAGACCGCAGGCCGGCGACGCCTGTAGTAGCGGTATGTCGTCAGGCCGGCGATCAGACCGATCACGGTCAGGCCGCCCCCGAACCCGGTGGCCAGCGGCTTGGCGACCAGGTTGACCAGCCAGGCCACCAGCACGAGCGCCGTGGTCAGGACGCCGATGGCGAACAGCACTGTCTCGGCTGCGTTCCAGTGCTCGCGCTCATGCCAGCGCACCACATCGAGGCTCACGCAGGTGAGGACGAAGGTACCCAGCAAGCCAAAGGCGTAAAGATCGCCAAGGAGGATCACGCTGCCGTTGACGGCCACGACGATGATGATCGGAAGGGCGACTGCCGCGAGGATCGCCCAATGCGGCGTCTTCCGCCACGGGTTGCGGTGCTCCAGCAGTCTTGGAAGAAACCCCATGCGGGCGAGCGCGATGAAGACGTGGTAGGCGCCGATGATCGCGGTGTTGCTGGCGAAGACCAGCAACAGAGACCCTGTGATCGCCACGTAATCGGCCAGGAATGTGCCTGCCACGTGCGCACCCAGAAGCGACATGAACTGGTTTGGGTCCGGGTTGGTCCCATTCAGCAGGGTGGTCGACCACAGAGTGAGAAGAGGGCTTGTGATGGCCATCGTGATCACGACCCCGGCCATCGCTCTGTTGGCCACCTTGCGCCGCGGCTCGCGCATCGCGGGGGCGAGCTGGGCGATGCTTTCCAATCCCGAGAAAGCAAGGAATGCGGCGGCGTACCCGGTAATCAGCAGCGCCGGCGTAAGAGGAGGGCCGGAACGGATGGCGCCCAAGCTGTGGATGATTCCCGCCGGCCCCAGGTAGATGGCGGTTGCCGCCACGATGGCGAGCTGGCCTCCGGCCGCGAGGACTACGAAGAGCGCAGTCGTCCGCGCGCTCTCCTTGATGCCCATTGCGTTCAGCAGTCCGAGAAAAACAAGTGCGCCGACAGTCAGCGGAATGACGTATGGCGTGAAGCTCGGAACGATGACCGACAGATAGAAGGCTCCCGACAGCGCGCTCAGGGCGGCGGTCAAGTAGTAGTCGACGAGGATGAACAAACCCCCGAGCAAGCCGGCAAATGGGTGCAATGCCTGCGACGACACATTGACAACGCCTCCCCCCTCCGGGTATCGCCACGTCACCTCTGCGTACTTGACGCACAGGAGCACGAAAACGCAGAGCGTCATGAGCACGAAGAGGGCCGCGCGGTTGCCGAAGGGTCCGTAAAGGATGCCGGGGACGTAGTAGATGGACGTGCCGATGTCGGCAAACACCACCGCCCAGCACAGGAAAGCTCCGAGATTCCCGCCGCGGACCTTGATCCGCCGGCGGGCCGGTGTCGCGATGCGCCTCAATTGCTCGATCCCGCTCGCAATGCGGCCAGGTGCCGCTTCAGCACGTCGAGATCCGCCCGCAGCTGTCTGACCGCGCGCTGCGTGGCCCGGTCGTCCAGCTGCATGTAGGAGACGGCAGCTACGTAGGTCTCGGCACGGTCGAGCTGGCGGATGGCCGCCCGGAGGACCTTGCGCTGCTCGGTGGGCGTTCGCTGGTCCGGAAGCTGGAGGATCGCGTTGCGCATGACTCCACGCTAGGTGGCCCGCTGTTGGAAGCCCGTTTGGGGCCGCCCACAGCCCCTATGGATTTCGTATGGATCCACACCGATCGATTAATCTCGGCTCCGATGAGCCCGGACTCGATCGCTCGCAGGGGCCGCCGCCCAGGCGACCTGCGGGTGGTGGTCCGCCGCCCGACCAAGCTGCCGCGGACGCTCGGTGCCCCGGCTCTGTTCGCGGCCTCCTACGGCAACGTCGGCTCGAGCATCTACTACGCGCTCGGCGTCACGGCGGCGTTTGCACTCGGCCTCACGCCGCTCGCGCTCATCCTGGCCGGCGGGATCTTCGTCACCACGGCGCTCAACTACGCCGAAGGCACGGCCGCCATCCCCCATGCCGGCGGCAGCTCGAGCTTCGCGCGAAGGGCATTCAACGACCCCATCGGGTTCATCGTCGGCTGGGTGCAGCTCCTCAACTACATGGCCACCGTTTCGATTTCGGCCTACTTCGCCATCAGCTACCTGGGCGTCTTCGGCAAATACGTGCCGCTGTTCCAACTGTTCAAGACCAGTGACATCTGGCACGTCAGCGCCACGGTTGTGCTCATCGTGTTCCTGATCGCGATCAACATCATCGGAATCCAGGAATCGAGCGCTCTGAACCTCGGGCTCGCACTCATGGACCTGGTGACCCAGTTTGCTCTGGTGATTCTCGGCATTTTCTTGCTGCTCCGGATCAACGTTGTTCTCAACAATCTCCACTGGGGCGTCGCGCCAACCTGGGGCAACTTCCTCGCGAGCATCTCGATCGCAATGGTCACGTACACCGGCATCGAGACCATCTCCAACCTCTCGGAGGAGGCCAAGAACCCAGGGCGATCTGTACCGCGGGCCACCTATGCGGTGATCGTCGCCGTCCTGTTCGTGGCGGCCTTTCTTCCCACGATCGGTCTCAGTGTCTTCCCAGTGCACGTAGACCATGGCGTTTACGTCACCGACCTCGCTACCAAGTACAAGGCCGACCCGGTGGCGGGAATCGTGATGGGCTTCAACCAGGTGTCCCAAACACTGGCGTTCTGGGCCGGAATGTGGGTCGGCTTCCTCGCGTTCACGATCCTGCTCATCGCGACCAACGCCGGCCTGATCGGCATATCGCGGCTCAGTTACTCGCTCGCCGGCGCGGAGATGCTGCCCCGCGGTTTTGCGGCCTTGCACCCGAAGTTCAAGACCCCGTACGTGTCGATCGTCGTCTTCGGTGCGCTCGCCGCGCTGCTCGTCGTGCCGGGCATCCTGGTCGGCGGCAAGGAGATTGACCTCATGAGCGCCGTCTATTCGCTGGCGGCCACCTTCGCGTTCTGCTCGGCGCATCTTTCTGTGATGCGCTTGCGGTTCGTCGAACCGGAGCTGTACCGCCCGTATCGCATGCCCTTCAACATCAGATTCGGCCGCGACAGCGTTCCCATCCTGTCGCTGGTCGGCGCGCTTGCGATCGGCACTGTGTTCACGCAGCTCCTGTTTCAGAACATCTCCAACTCGACCTGGATCTATCTGGGCTGGCTGGCACTGGGCGTGCTGAGCTGGGTCGCGTACCAGACGTATCGGAAGCACCCGCTCTGGGAACCGCTCGAGGTGCCACCGCCTCCCGACCGCGAGATCGAGCACCTGCCTGCGGAGCCGTTGCCGCAGATAGCGCGCTACAAGCACGGACGCCGCATCCCTGCCCATGCGGCCGCCACGCCTCCCCATGGCCGCCCTCACCGGCGTTCCTGGCGTGTGGGCTGGGAGCTCTACTGGAAAAGTCACGGGAACGTACGCGGGGCATTGATCGTGGCCGTCTTCGCGGCGGTCAGCGGCCTTGCGGTCGGACTCGACCTCTCGTCATACGACCCGTTCGGGCCCGGCCTGGGGTGGTCGCCCGGAATCGTGCTCGTCGCCCTGATCGCGGCCTACCTCCTGAACCGAGGCCACCTCGAGCAATAATCCCCTCTCCCCGCCAGGGGAGAGGATCAGAAGGGGGGTGCGCCGGGAGCTGGCTTCGCCAGGCCCGGCGCCTAAAGGGGGGAGTTCCCCCCTTTTGAACGAGAGGGGCGTGGAGCAGAAGGGCGTCAGGCCTGAAGCCGGTATCCCACCCCCGGTTCGTTGACTATGTAGCGCGGGTTGGCCGGGTCGTCGCCGAGCTTCTTGCGGACCTGCGCCACCACGTAGCGCGTGTTGTATTTGTCGCCGACCGCGTACTCACCCCAGACCTGTCGCAGCAGGGTCGTGTGCGTCACGGGCTTGCCGGCGTGCAGAGCGAGGTAGCGCAGCAGCTCGTACTCGGTCGGGGTCAGCCTCACGGCGCGCCCGCCCGCGGTCACTGACCGCCGAGCGAGGTCGATCTCCAGGTCACCCGCGCGGATGACCGGCTCGCCGGCAGACAGATCGGCTTGCCGCCGCAGCACCGCTCTGATCCGCGCCACGAGCTCGTCGGTCCCAAAGGGCTTGACGACGTAATCGTCCGCGCCCGCATCGAGGGCGCGAACTTTATCCTTCTCGCCCGGCATCACGCTGACCACGATCACAGCGGCGCGCGTCGCGGGCCGGAGTGCGCGCAGGGTGGCGAACCCATCCATACCCGGCAGGCCAAGGTCAAGCAGGATCACATCGGGACGCCACGCCGCTGACTCGCGCAAGGCCTCCTCCCCGGTGCCCACCGCCCGCACCTCGAAGTCGTGGTAGCGCAGCCCGGTGCGCAGTGCGCGCTGCATCTCCACTTCATCGTCGACGACCAACACGCGACCGCTCATCGCGTGGCGGCTATGCGCGCGAGGGGCAGCGTGAAAGTGAACCGCGGGCCGCGGCGGCGGTTCTCGGCGCGGATGGTACCGCCGTGCGCCTCTACGACCCGCTTGCTGATCGCGAGCCCGAGCCCGCTGCCGCGCGTGCGGCGGCTCCAGAACGTTTCGAAAACGCGATCGAGGTCGGCCGGCACAATCGCCGGTCCATCGTTCTCCACCCACGCGGTGAGCCTCTCTTCGTTCGTGCTCGCGCCGACCGTGATCCGCCCATCGGCGGGCGCCCACTCATTCGCGTTCTCGATCAGGTTCGTGAGCACGCGCCCGACCTGCAGCTCGTCGACCTCGACGGGGGCCAGGTCGTCCGCGATTTCGAGCGTGACCTCGCGCCCCTTGAGGACGGGCCGCAGCTGGTGGAGCGCGGTCCCGACCAGGTCAGCGAACCGATGCGGCTCGCGCTCGAGCTCCATGCCGGCCTCCAGGCGAGACAGGGCGAGCATGTCGCCGACCAGCCGATCCAGCCGGCTCGCCTGGCCATCCAGGTCGCCGAGCAGCTCGCGCTGCTCCGGCTGCAGGCCCGCCTGCGGAGCCATCAGCGCGGTGAGTCCCGCCCGCAGCGAAGCGATCGGGCTCTTGAGCTCGTGTGAGAGGGACGAGAGGATCGCTGCCTTCAGCCGGTCCGAGGCCTCGAAGCCGCGTGCGCGCTCGGCCTCGAGGACCGCTCGGCGGCGGTCGAGCAGTAGGTCGGCGAGGCCGACGAGCGCCGCGAGCATGCGCAGGTCGCCGGGATCCGAGGCGCCGGGGTCGATCGTGATCACCGCCACCCCGCTGGCCAGAGGCAGGTACGCAGGCTCCTTGCTCTCCGGCCTCGTCTTCATCAACTTCACAGCGCCATCCGCGATGGCAACGCCGATCGGACGCTTGTTTTCGTAAGACCACGTGGCCTGGCGGGCCTCGTCCACGTTGACGTCGCCGCCGGCAAGGTGTACGGCCGACCCGAAATCCATGGCCACGAGCGCGAAGCGGCTCACGCCCTGCAAGCGCACCGCTCGCTCGCTCAACAGGCCGAGTGCCACCGTGACCTCGGGCGAGCGCAGGGCGGCCGTGGCCAGCTCGTACATGGCGCGCTCATCCGCCGCCAGAGCCTCGGCGGCGCTCTGCGTGCGGCGCAGCGAACCGGCGAGCTGGCCGGTGACGAGGGCGACCGCCAGCAGCACCACGAGCTCCAGCAGCTCGGTCTGGCCTCTGACCGCGAAGGTCCCGACCGGGGGGACGAAGAAGTAGTCATAGAGCAGGAAGGCGGCGACACCGCCCGCGACGGCGGGCCCTCTCCCCCATGTAGCGCCGAGCCACAGCACCAGCAGCAGATAGAAGGCGCTGAGCCCCGGGACCGGGAACCGCGTCGAGACGAGGCCGATGGCGATCGTGACCACGATTACGCCGGCGATCGCGATGGCATATGGCGCTGCGCGCCTCAACATGCCGCAAGAATACGTGCGGAGCGCTGGGGCTACGACGCTCCCGCCAGGACCAGCTCGGCCGGCCGGTTGGCATAACCGGGATGAGAGGGCTGGGCGACCCGAAACCACGCGAGCGTCTCGGCGAGTGCGTCCTCCAGCGCGGAAGGCTCGAAGCCCAGGTCACGACGAACCTTGTCGAGGTCGTACCCGGCCGATCGCCGAGGATCGGGACCATAAGGGCTCGCATCATGTGGTAGGTCGGCGAAGGGAATCGGGTGGATGCGAGCCGGCACACCCAGGACTCTGGCGATCGCTTCGATGAGATCCCGCAGGCTCACTCCTTCGAACGCCACGTTGTATGCCTGGCGCGTGGTGTCCTTTCTAAGGTCGCACGCAAGCGCGCACGCATAGCCGACGTCCTTGACCCAAGCCAGGCCCGCTTGGCGCTCGTAGGACTCCGCGGGCACCAGGAGCGGCCCGCCGTCCGCGACGCGCTGGATGTACGCCGCGATCCTGAGCGTCGGGTCGGCGGCGCCGAAGATGGCAGGCGGGCGGATCACAGTCCACGGAAAGTCGCTCGTGCGCGCGAGCACCGTCTCGCACCAGCGCTTGCCCTCGAGGTAGTCGAGCGCTTCGGTTGGCTCGCCGTTGAGCGGGATGAAATCCTCCTCGCGCGCGGGCTTGCCGTTGAGATTCGGATACACCCCGGTCGATACGAAGATGTACCGCTCGCCCTTGAAGGTCCTCGACACCGCCTCCACCTGACTGGGCAAATAGCAGGCGAGGTCGAGCAAAACGTCGGGCTGCACGGTGTCGATCGCCCGGCGCAGCCCCTCCTCGTCGGTGCGGTCGAATGCGATGTAGCTGGTGAAGACGCCGTACGGCCGATCCTTGCGTCCCGCCGCGATGGTTTCGACGCCGCGCCGCATCAACTCCTTGCACGCGGCGGTGCCCACGAAGCCGGCGCCGCCCACTACCAAGGCGCGCGTCACGGATCCCCTCTCCCCTCAGGGGAGAGGGTTAGGGTTAGGGAGAGGGGCGTGAAGCACATTTCCTAGTCCAGGTCGCGGGGCGTGAACTCGACGTCCACCCCATCGAGGCGCTCCAGGCGCGCGGCCATCTCCTTGGCCATCGCGACCGAACGATGCCGGCCGCCGGTGCAGCCGAACGCGACGATCAGCTGCGAGCGGCCGCGCTCGCGGTAATGAGGCAGTGCATCTTTGAGCGTGCGCTCCAGGTTGTCGAGCAGGTCAGTCGCCGCCGGCTGGGCGAGCACGAATTCGCGCACGCGCGGATCGCGGCCGTCGAGCGGCCGCAGCTCATCGACCCAGTACGGGTTGTCGAGCAGCCGCACGTCGACGACCCAGGCCGCGCCTTCCGGGATGCCGCGCTTGTAGCCGAAGGCCAGGCAGGTGATGAGCATTCGCTCGCGAGACTTGAGCTGCTGTGCCAGCTCGCGGAGCTGCGCGACGTCGACGCGGTGATGCGCGCGATCGTGGCTGCCGCCGGCCTTGCCATCGTCTGAACCGACGTGGACGAGAACGTACTTGATACCGCGCTCGTCGGCGTCTTTGAGCACGACAGCGCTGTCCCCGCGGAGCGGCAGCACCCCGTCGGCGTCGTCGAACGGCGAGAGCCAGCGCGCGAGCTGGAATCCCGTGTCGATGAAAACGCCGACCGCCTCGTCGAGCTCTGGCTCGCTGGTGCCGCCCACGATCACCAGCGTCACAGCGTTTCTTTCAGCCTCTTGGCCAGGCGCTCGGGGACGCCAAGCGCGACGATGTCCTCCACCGCCGCGTCGCGAATCGCTTGCACGGAGCCGAAGTGTCGCAGCAGCGCACGCTTCCGCGCAGGCCCGATGCCCTCGACCGAGTCGAGCGGCGACGTCAAGGCCTTGCGCGCGCGCACCTTGCGATGGTGGGTGATGGCAAACCGGTGCGCCTCGTCCCGAATGCGCTGCACGAGGAACATTCCCGGTGAGTTCCTCTCCTGCACGATGGGCTCCGATCGGCCCGGCGCGAATATCTCTTCGTGCTCCTTGGCCAGGGCGAAGGTCGGGATGTCCGCGTAACCGGCCGACTCGAGCACCTCGAGCGCGGCGCTGAGCTGCCCCTTGCCGCCGTCGATGAGGATGAGGTCCGGCCGGCTGGTAAACGAGCGATCGCCGACCGCGTCAGCGTCCTCTCGGCGTTGCGCGGATTCCAGCCGCTCCAGACGGCGCCGCAGTACCTCCTGCAGCATCGCGAAATCGTTCGGGCCGGGAACGAACCTGATCTTGAAGTGGCGGTAGTGATCGTTCCTCGGCCGGCCGTCTTCGAAGACGACCATGGCGCCAACGGCCGAGTCGCCCTGGATGTTGGAGATGTCGTAGCACTCGATTCGCTTCGGCGGAGCCTCGAGGCCGAGCGCCTCCGCAAGCGCGGCCAGCATCGGCTCGGTCCGGCTGCGGTCGTAATCGGCCTGGATCCGCAGCTGCTCCAGCTCTTGCTTGGCGGTTTCGGCAAGCTGCGTCACGAGCGCCCGCTTGCGACCGCGCTGCGGCACCTCGATGGTGACCGGCCCTCCGCGGCGCTCCGCGAGCCAGCCGGTGAGCAGGTCCGGCTCCTCCACCGCCCCCGGCACGATCACGACACGCGGGATGTGCGTGGCGCTGGCGTAGTACTGGAGGAGGAAGCCGCGCAGAAGCTCGCTCTCCGCGGCGTCGCCGGCGCCGTCGAGCGCGTGTCCGTCGTGGCCGACCATCTTGCCCTGGCGCACATATGCGACCTCAACAAACACCTGCTCACCGCTGCGCGCATAAGCGATGAGGTCCTCGTCGTCGCGGCCGCGGGTGAGCACCTTCTGCCGGTCGGCGATCTTCTCGATCGACTGCAGCTGGTCTCGATATCGCGCCGCGTTCTCGAAGTCCAGCCTGCCCGCCGACGACTCCATGCGGTCCTTCAGCTCGTTCACCAGGACGTCCGAGCGCCCTTCCATGAAGAGAGCCACCTCGTGGATGCGCGCCTTGTAGTCCTCGGGGCTGATGCGCTTCTCGCAGGGTCCAGGGCACCGCTTGATGTGGAAGTCGAGGCACACCTTGCCCTGCTTGAAGATCTCGTCGGAGCAGGTCCGGAACGGCAGCAGCTGGCGGATCGACTTGACCGTGCCACGCAGCGATTGCGCCGATGTGTACGGGCCGAAGTACTGAGCCCCGTCTTTCAGGACGCGCCGCGAATAGTGGACGCGCGGGTACTCCTCGGTGATCGGCAGCTTCAGGTAGAGGTAGTTCTTGTCGTCCTTGAGTCGGATGTTGAAGCGCGGCCGGTAGTTCTTGATGAGGTTGCACTCGAGGACCAGTGCCTCGACCTCGTTCGCCGTGGTGACGAACTCGAAGTCGTAGACCTTGCGGACGAGCTCGGCGACACGCGCGGTCTCGCCGTAGCCAGGCGTGAAGTACGAGCGCAAGCGGTCGCGAAGCCGCAGCGCCTTGCCGACGTAGATGACCTGGGCCCGGTGGTCGCGGAACAGGTAAACGCCCGGTCCGTCCGGGACCGCGCGCAGCCTCCGCTTGACCGCATCCTCCTGGGTGATCGCCACTGATCAAGGTTAGACTTGGTTCGATCTTGAGCACACCGCCACCGACCCCGACCCAGATCGTCGGCCAGCAGGCGGCCCCGACGAGCACCGTGCCCGTGGGACCGCCAGGCGGCATGGTCGCCGCGCCCGGTCAGACCAACACGCTGGCGGTCGTGAGCCTTGTGTCCGCTCTGGTCGCCCCCTTTGCGCACTTCACCGGCATCGGCGGGCTGACGCTCACCATCGTCTCGATCGTCACCGGACACATGGCCCGGGCGCAGATACGCAGGACCGGTGAAAAAGGCGACGGGCTCGCGCTCGCCGGCCTGATCATCTCCTACGTCCATCTGGCCCTGACCGCGCTTTTCTTGATCTTCTTCTTCGGCCTCATCGTCGCGGCCATCGCGGCCATCCTGGCCGCGGCGAGCGGACACTAGCTAGAAGTGGATTCCCCTCATTAGATAGGCCATCGCGGCCGCCTCCACGGAGATCTCCTCCTCCGCCGGCTGCGCCCTCTGGCCGTCCTTGCCGGCGCTCTCGGGAAACACGTGATATGCGCCCGTCATCACGAACTGCAGCAGCCCCGGCGCCACGGTGCTGACCGTCTCGCCGAGCTTGCCCAATCGCGTCGACACCTCCGGCTGCCGGGTGAGGATCGCCGCCGCCACCATCTCCGCGGCCTCCTCCGGCGAGCTGGTAGGGAAGTTCCTGTACATGTCGGTGGGCGCGATCATCGGGGTGCGCACCAGCGGCATGTGAATGTTGGTGATCGCGACTCCGTCGTCCGCGACCTCGGGCCCGACGCACCGGCTGAGCGCGGCCAGCGCCGACTTGGAGGCAACGTAAGCGCCAAATCGCGGCGGGTAGGCCTGCGTGCCGATGCTCGAGATGTTGATGATGTGTCCCCGGCGCCGCTGCCGCATCCCAGGCAGCACCGCCAGCATCAGCTTCACCGCACCGAAGTAGTTCAGCTGCATCGTGCGCTGGAAGTCGTGAAACCGGTCGTACGAAGCTTCGATCGAGCGCCGGATCGAGCGTCCGGCGTTGTTGACGAGGATGTCCACCCCGCCCTGGTCGGCGAGCACGCGCTTGATCATCGCGTCGCACTGCTCGAGGTCGGAGAGATCGGTCGGGTAGACGAAGGCGCGGCCTCCGCCGGCCTCGATCTCGCCCTTCAACGCGTCCAGCTTTTCCCTGGTGCGCGAGACCAGCACCACCTTCGCCCCGTGGCGCCCCACCAGCTGGGCGGTGGCGCGGCCGATTCCGCTGGATGCCCCGGTCACCACCACGACGCGGTCGTGCAAAACGGCGCGGAGGTTGCGTTCGGTCGGCGCTTCTGGGTCGAGGTGGCGCTCCCAGTAGTCCCAGATCTTCCATGCATATGTATGCAGCGGAGGGCACTCGACGCCGCTGCCCGCAAGGGCCGCTTGCGCCTTGTCGCAGGTGAACCTCGCGCGGTTGGTCACGTACTGCAGCGCCGGCTCGGGGATGCGCACGCCTTCCAGCAATCGGCGTTTCAAGGTCTGCGCCACGTGCCAGTGCTGGAGCATGCCGGTCATCTCCCGGGGGAGCATCGTGGCCGCGCGGCTGTCCAGGCGCAGCGTGAACTGAGGCGCGTGGGCGGCGCGGCAAAACTCGTTGGTGACCTCGCCCAGGCTGCGCGCGGCGGGGTCGGTGAGATGAAAAGTCTGGCCGTCGAGGTCGGGCTTGGACCCGATCTCGGCCAGGGCACGCGCGACGAAATCGACCGGGACGATGTTGATCTCACCGCCTTCGAGACCCACGAGCGGCACCCATGGAGGGATGGCGCTGCGAAGGCGCTGGATCAGCTTGAACGCGTAGTACGGACCGTCGATGCGGTCGGCCGCGCCCGTCTCGGACGACCCGATGACAAGTCCTGGGCGGTAAATACGGAAGCGAGCGTTCGATGCGCGCACCAGGCTCTCAGCCTCGTACTTGGTCTTGTAATAGGGATGGTCCAGGGCCTGGCCCGCGTCGAACATGTCCTCTGTGAACTTGCCTTTCCACTTCCCGCCCGCGACCGCGATCGAGCTCACGTGGTGAAGCCGGGCGCCCAGCTGCTCGGCCAGCGCGACCACATTGCGGGTGCCGCCGACGTTCGCCCGCTCGTTGGCATCCTCTGACGCCTCGAGGTCGTAGACGGCCGCGAGGTGATAGATATCTGCGCCCTGCAGCGTGGCCTGGTCCGCCGCCGAAAGCCCAAGCCCCGGGGCTGTGATGTCGCCGGCGAGCGCGTGCATGCGGTCGGCGGCGCCGAACGATGCGATGAGCCGCTCGAGGCGCGCGAGCGACGGCTCGCGGACAAGCACGTACGTGTCTCCATCGCGCTTGGCCAGCTCGCGCAGCAGGTGGCGGCCGATGAACCCCGTGCCCCCGGTGACGAGCCTCACCATGACGAGACCAACCTTATCGCGTCATCCTTGCCGTCCTCGCGGTTACGATTCCGCCATGGCAGACATACCGCCTCCGCCGCCAGGGACGCCTCCCCCCACGCCCCCGGGCTACCAGCCGCCTCAGCAGAGCTTCTCTGACATACCGCCCAGCGCTCCCGGCTATGGGATGCCCCCAGGCGCGCCCGGCTACGGCTCCGTCCCGCCCACCGGCTACCCGACCGGGCGGCCGGGCGTCAGCCTCATGTCCCAGTTCACCGGCATCGCCATGTGGTCGATCATCCTCGGCGTAGTTTCGATTGGTCTCCCCCTCATCACCGGCCTTGTATCAACGGGCGGAACCTACTACTTCATCATCCTTCCGATCTTCGGCTTCATTCGAGGGGTTCAGGCCGTCACCAAAGGTATGTTGATCGGCGGGATCGTGGGCATCGCGCTTAACATCCTCGGCGGGCTGATGAGCCTCATCGCGAGCGGAGTGCTTTTCCACTAGACGTTGCGGCGGCATCGTCGTCGCCGGCCGGGATCAAGAGCATTGGCAGCAGGGCTGCGAGCGCGCACGCGGCCACCGCCGCCCACAGCGCAGCATTCAGGGACCAGCCGATCAGCGGACCCGCAAGCGCCGAGCCGATCGGGTTGCCAACCGAGTTGAGCGACATCGAAACCGCGAAAGCCCGCCCAAACCATGCGGGGTCGGTGCGGCGCTGGCGCAGCGTGAAGAGCCCGATGTCGAATGGCCCGGTGGCAAGGCCCATGATCGTGATCGCCGCCCCGACCACGACAAGGCTGCCGGCGAACGGCAGGATCGCGGTCGCCAGCGTGGAGATGAGGATCGCCACCACCATCATCTGGCGCTCGCGACCCTGGCTCGACATCCTGCCCGCAACCAGCGCGGAGGCGAGCCCCGCCCCTCCCATCAAGCCCCAGAGGACTCCAACAATCGCCGGGCTCGAGTGCAGACGGCCCAGCACCAGCACCGGCACCGCGATGACGAGCACGCCGTTGCCGATGTTGAATGTGCTGAGCGTCAGCGCGAGACCGCGCAGGGTCGGGTTGCCCAATGTGTACTTGAGCCCAAGCCAGGCATTGCGCAGCACGGATCCCACCGGTGCGGCCTTGTTCCGAGGATCGGGCAGTCGCAGCATCACGGCCGCGGCGGCGACATAGACCGCGCCCGAGGTCGCCAGCGCCCATTCGCCGCCGAACAAGCCCACGAGGGTCCCGGCGAGTGGCGACGCCAAGAGCGTGGCGATCACGTGCCCGCTGCTGTCCAACCCGTTGGCGTGCTCCCAGAGGTGTCGCGGCGCCAGGATCGGAAACAGCGAGCGGGCGCCCGCCCAGCTCAGCGGGTTCGTCAAAGACGAGATGGCGACGATCGCCAGGAGCAATGGTGGCGGCAGCGCGTGCAGAGCGGACAACGTCGCGATGAGGCCTAATGCAGCCGCGGCCACCGCATAGTCGACTACGACCAGACGAGCTCGGCCGAAGCGGTCGAGGAGGGCGCCGGCCAGGGGCGATACGACCACGCCGGGCAGGAACGCCATGAAAGCGGTCGCCCCCGCGAGGCTGGGCGAGTGGTAGCGCTGCAGGACGAAGAGGACCAGGGCGACGAAGGTCATCGAGCCGCCCATGCGGCCTAGAAGGAGCCCGGTGTAGAGGCGCGCGAAGCCGGGCACGCGCATCAGCTCGCCGTATCCCTCCGGCTGGGACGTGCTTGGTGGAGAGGTGCTCAGACGGCGACGCGACTGCGGGCTGCGGCCCGGACCGGTCGCCGGACCTTCGCCGCCCCGTTCAGCCTTCCGGCCTTCTCCAGGAGGCGGCGGAGGTACTGGCCAGTGGCCGAGTCCGGCTGCCGCGCCAGGTCCTCGGGCGTGCCTTCGGCGATGACGAACCCGCCCTTGTCGCCGCCCTCGGGGCCGAGGTCGATGAGCCAATCGGCGGTCTTCAGCACATCGAGGTTGTGCTCGATTACGACCACGGTGTTGCCGTGATCGACCAGCCGGTGCAGGACCTGCAGCAGTCGCTCCACGTCGGCGTAGTGAAGGCCGGTGGTCGGCTCGTCGAGGAGGTACAGGGTCCGGCCGGTGTCGCGGCGCGACAGCTCGGCTGAAAGCTTGACGCGCTGCGCCTCACCGCCCGACAGCTGCGTCGCCGGCTGGCCGAGCCGGATGTAGCCGAGGCCGACGTCATGCAGCGTGCGCAGCTTGACCTTGATCCTCGGCACGTTCTCGAAGACCTCGAGGGCCTCGTCGACAGTGAGCTCGAGAACATCTGCGATCGAATGGCCGCGGAACTTGACCTCCTGCACCTCGCGCGAGTAGCGCGTCCCGTGACACACCTCACACGGCACGTACACGTCGGGCAGGAAGTGCATCTCGATCTGGATGATGCCGTCGCCCTCGCACGCCTCACATCGCCCGCCCTTCACATTGAAGCTGAACCGCCCCGGCTTGTATCCGCGCATCTTCGCCTCGGGCAGGCTCGCGAACAGCTCGCGCATGTACGTGAACATGCCCGTATATGTCGCCGGGTTGGAGCGCGGCGTGCGCCCGATGGGCGACTGGTCGATGTCGATGGCCTTGTCGAGGTGCTCGAGCCCCTCGACCGCACGATGCGGCCCGGGTTTGTCCTTGGCTCTGTAGAAGTATTGCGCCACCTTCCGGCTGAGGATGTCGGTCACGAGCGACGACTTGCCCGATCCGCTGACGCCCGACACCGACACGAATGTGCCCAGGGGAATGGCGACATCGATGTCCTTCAGGTTGTTGGCCCGAGCGCCTCGGATCACGAGCTTCTTGCCATTGCCGGGGCGCCGTTCCGACGGCATGGGGATCTCGCGGTCGCCGCGCAGGTAGGCGCCCGTGACGGAGCTCGGATTGTTGATCACCTGCTCGACGGTGCCCGCCGCGATGATCTCGCCTCCGTGCTCGCCCGCGGCCGGCCCGATGTCGACCATGTAGTCGGCGGATCGAATCGTCTCCTCGTCGTGCTCGACCACGATGAGTGTGTTGCCGAGGTCGCGGAGGCGCAGCAGCGTGTTGATGAGTCGCCGGTTGTCGCGCTGGTGAAGGCCGATCGACGGCTCGTCAAGGATGTAGAGCACACCCATCAGCTTGGAACCGATCTGGGTCGCCAGCCGGATTCGCTGCGACTCGCCGCCCGACAGCGTGTTGGCCGCGCGGTCGACCGTCAAGTACTCGAGCCCGACATCGATCATGAACTGCAGCCGCTCCAGGATCTCCTTCAAGATTCCACGCGCGATCAGCTGCTCGCGTTCGCTGAGCGCCAGTCCTTCGAAGAAGCCGATGGCCCCGCTCACCGAGAGCTCGCACACCTGCGCGATGTTGCGGTCGGCGACAGTCACCGCCAGGGATTCCGGCTTCAGCCGCTGGCCCTTGCAGGTCGGGCAGGGCTTGTCCGACATGTAGCGCTCCAGCTCCGCCTTCAGGAAGTCGGACTGGGTCTCCTCATAGCGCCGCTGCAGGTTGGCCACGACGCCCTCGAAAGGCGCCTCGTACCACCGCTCGTGCCCGTACTGGTTCTTGTATCCGAACCGGATCTTCTTGTCGCCGGTCCCGTTGAGGAGCACGTCGCGGTGCTGCTTGCTCACCTTCGACCACGGCTTGTCCATGTCGATTCCGAAGTACTTGCTCACCGTCTCCAGGAGCTCCGGGTAGAAGAACTGCGACTTGCTCCACGCCGCGATCGCGCCCTCGCGCAGGGATAGCGAAGGGTCGGGAACGACGAGGTCGCCGTCGACCACCAGCTGAAAGCCAATCCCCGTGCAGACCGGACACGCCCCGTGCGGGCTGTTGAAGGAGAAGTTGCGCGGCTCGGGCTCTGACACGCTGGTCCCGTCGTACGGGCACGCGTAGTCCTGCGACATCTTGATGTCTTCACCTACGGCCGGCACGATGATCACCGACCCGCCGCCCAACCTCGCCGCGGTCTCGATCGAATCGACCAATCGAGTTCGCTGGTCGGGACCGACCACGATCCGGTCGACGACGACCTGGATGTCGTGCTTCTTGTTCTTGTCCATCGGGATCTTCTCGCCGATCTCGTACAGGCTGCCGTCGACCCGAACACGCACGAAGCCCGACTTGCGGACGTCGTCGATCAGCGACCTGTACTCGCCCTTGCGGCCCTTGACCACGGGCCCAAGGACCATCACGCGCGTTCCCTTGGGCAGCTTCTCGACGTGGTCCGCCATCTGCTCGACCGTCTGGCGCCGGACCTCGCGGCCGCACACCGGGCAGTGCGGCACGCCGACCCGCGCATAGAGCAGGCGAAGATAGTCGTACACCTCGGTGACCGTGCCCACGGTCGAGCGAGGGTTCTTGGACGTGCCCTTCTGGTCGATCGAGATCGCCGGCGACAGCCCCTCGATTACGTCCACGTCCGGCTTTTCCATCTGGCCGAGGAACTGCCGCGCGTACGCCGACAGCGACTCCACGTACCGCCGCTGGCCTTCGGCGTAGATCGTGTCGAAGGCGAGCGACGACTTGCCCGACCCCGACAGGCCGGTGAACACGACCAGCTTGTCGCGTGGGATCGACAGCGTGACGTTCTTGAGGTTGTGCTCGCGCGCGCCGCGAATCGTTATCTGATCAGTCGGCATTCGAACCTTGCGTTATTCCTTTTCTCTAGTGACCGCAAACGTCGCGCTGGCCGTGGCCACGAGCCTGGTGTCGCTGCCTTCGACCCGGCACTCGGCCACGGCCGTGCGCCGTCCGGCATGGATGACGTGCCCGGTGGCCCGAAGCGTCTCGCCCACCTTCGCCGCGTTGATGAAGTTGAGCTTCAGATCGAAGCTCATGGCCCGCACGACCCCAGGATGCAGGGTACGCAACGAGCGGCCCATCGCGGAATCGGCGAGCGTGCTGATCATGCCTCCATGGACGACGCCCGAGTGGTTGGCCATGTCTTCGGTCGTCGCCATCTCCACGACCGCCGTGCCTTCTCCCGTCTCGACGAGCTTCAGGCCGAGCCACTCCCAGGCTCGCGAAGGCGCGTGGGTTACCTCACTCACGGCCCTGTCCCTCCGGCACCGGCATGCACGTCGAAGAGGCCCGTGCGATCAGCCGGCCGCGGTCGTCGACCACGTCGGCCTCGCTGAAGAACAGCGTCTGCTTCATCTCGATAACCCGGCCGACGGCCCGCAGGCGTCCCTCGATGACCGGGCGCAGGAAGTTGATCTTGAGCTCGATGGTGGTGTTCCAGACGCCGTCTTCCTGGAGCGTGCCCAGCGACATCCCCATGGCGGCGTCAGCGATCTGCGTGATGACCCCACCCTGCACCACGCCGCCCGCATGCCGATGCTGCGGACCCGCCACGAGCTCGAGCACGACACGGCCTGGCTCGGCCTCGGTGATGCGCGCGCCCAGGGTCTCCATCCATCCGGCAGGTTCCGCCGCCAACAGGGCCTTCGCGCGCTGAACGTTCTTTACGGGCCCCGTCGCGTCTTCCTCCAGTTTCGAACCGTGGTGCGTTGCTTCGGCGCGGCGGCGATGGCGAGCGCGATGTCGGCGTCGTCCTCCTTGACCGACTCCTCGCCCGACAACCGCTTGCGCAGCGCGATGATCCGGTCGCGCACGCGGGCCGCATCCTCGAACTGCAATTCCTTAGAGAGCCGGCGCATCTCCTTCTCGAGGTCGCGCACGATCGCGAGCAAGTCCTCGCGTGGCACGCCGGCTCCGATCATCAGCTCCACTGCGTCCGCCTGGATGTCCTTGTCCTGGATGTCGAGCGCGTAGATCGCCTTCTTCACCGTTTCCGGGGTGATGCCGCGTTCCGTGTTGTACGCGATCTGGCGATTCCGCCTGCGCTCAGTCTCGTCCAGCGCCGATCGCATGGAGTCGGTGATCTTGTCGGCGTACATGACCACATGCCCATCCACGTTGCGCGCGGCGCGGCCGATGATCTGGATGAAGGATCGGTACGCGCGGAGGTAACCCTCCTTGTCCGCGTCGAGAATGCCGATGAAGGCGACCTCGGGCAGGTCGAGGCCTTCGCGCAGGAGGTTGATTCCCACCACCACGTCCACTGCGCCGGTGCGCAGATCGCGCAGCACGTCGATGCGCTCCATCGCGTCGAGCTCTGAGTGGAGATAGCGGACCTTGACGCCGTACTCGCGCAGGTAGTCGGCAAGGTCCTCTGCAAACCGCTTCGTCAGCGTCGTGACCAGCGAGCGATGACCCAGCTCGGCGCGCCGCTTGACCTCCGCGAGCAGGTCGTCGATCTGGCCCGCGGTTGGCCTCACCTCGACGGTCGGGTCGACGAGGCCGGTGGGGCGCACGACCATCTCCACCGTTCGCTGCGACCGGCGCAGCTCATATGGCCCCGGCGTGGCCGAGACGTACACCACCCTCTGCGCCCGCTCCTCCCATTCTTCGAAGCTCAGCGGACGGTTGTCGAATGCGCTCGGCAGCCGGAACCCGTACTCGACCAGCGCCGCCTTCCGCGACCGGTCGCCGCCGAGCATGCCGCCGATCTGAGGCACGGCCACGTGCGACTCATCGACGAAGATGATCGTGTCGTCGGGCAGGAAGTCCATCAACGTGTACGGCGCCTCGCCGGGCTGCCGGCGCGTGAGGTGCAGCGAGTAGTTCTCGATCCCGGCGCAGGTCCCGGTTTCGCGCAGCATCTCAAGGTCGAAGTTCGTGCGCTGGCGCAGGCGCTGCGCCTCGAGCAGGCGGCCGTGCTCCTCGAACCACTTGCACCTTTCTTCCAGCTCGGCCTCGATGTCGACCATCGCGAGCTTGAGCTTGTCCGCCGGCGTCACGTAGTGCGAGGCGGGAAACACAGTGAACTCGTTGCGGGGACCGAGGATCTCGCCCGTGGTTGCGTCCAGCTCCTGGATCCGCTCGACCTCGTCGCCGAAGAACTCGACGCGAAAGACTTTTTCCTCGTTCGCGGGCACGAGGTCGACGACGTCGCCGCGGACGCGGAAGCGCAGGCGCGCCAGGTCGTAGTCGTTGCGTTCGTAAAGCATCTCGGTGAGCTTGCGTAGGAACACCTCGCGGCGGATGTGCTGGCCTTTCTCGACCTTCAGCGATTCGCCCATGTAGTCCTCGACCGACCCGACACCATAGATGCAGCTGATGCTGGCCACCACAAGCACGTCACGGCGGGTGATCAGCGACTGGGTGGTCGAGTGGCGCATGCGATCGATCTCGTCGTTGCGGCTCGAGTCCTTCTCGATGTAGGTGTCCGTGCGCGCGATGTAAGCCTCGGGCTGGTAGTAGTCGTAGTAGCTCACGAAGTACTCGACGGCGTTGTCCGGCAGGAGTCGCCGGAACTCCGCGCATAGCTGCGCGGCGAGCGTCTTGTTCGGGCTCAGGACCAGGACCGGTCTCTGCAGCTGCTCCACGGCCCAGGCCATGACGTTTGTCTTGCCGCTGCCGGTCACCCCCAGGAGGACCTGTTGGGTCAGCCCGGACTGGACGCCGTTGACCAGCTGTTCGATGGCCTCGGGCTGGTCCCCGGCGGGCTTGAAGGGTGCGTCGACACGAAAGCGGGAGGTCACGGGACATCTAATTCTAAGGCGAACGGACGTTCGAAAGGGGACGTCTAATCCGGTCCGCGCGACCGGGGCCCAAATCCAATCACCGGCGGGATGGTGTGGACGCATCCGTCATCGCTCCGGACGATCTGCCAGTTGCCTTCATGAACCATCCAGTGATGCCGGTAACAGAGAAGGACGAGGTTGGGAAGGTCGGTCGGCCCACCATGAATCCAGTGCACTACGTGGTGCGCCGAGGTCCAACTGGCCGGCCGGTCACAACCTGGCCAAGTGCAGCCGCGGTCGCGAACCTTGAGCGCTTTGCTCTGTGGGCCTGAAACCACTCGCTTCGCACGCCCGACATCGATGACCATGGACTCGGAGTCGAGCAGGATGCGGGTGACGCTGCAGTCGCAAGCCAATCGCTCGACTGCCTTGGCCGAGATCGGGAGTGAGAACTCCATCTCTGCCGCCGGCGCGCCGCTCAGGCCGAGAAGAGTCTCGAGCGAGGTCGTAACTTGAAGGTGCGTGCGTTGGCTCGGCACCCCGTTGTCGAGCGCGTGCATCGAGAGGTCGACCAACGCATCCGCCAAGCGGCGCTCGCGGTCGCGATCGTCGTACTTGCCGGCGCGCTTGGCCAGCGGCTCCAACGCGGTGCGCAGCGCGGCGCCGCCAACCTTGTCGAGGAGGCCCTGGACGAGCACGACGCCGTCGTCAGCGGTGGTGAGGGTGAGGCTTCGTGCTTCCACGCCCTCCTTCTCTTCGTTTACGAAACCCTCGGGGTCACCCGCATGCCTTGCATGCGTGCACCTATTGCGGAAAGGAAAGATGTTGAGCTTGCGCGCCTGGCCCAGCAATTTGGCCTCGTCCAGGCGCTCTCCCACAGCCGCTGAAGTGCGGGCGATGAGCGCGAGGTGCGCGAAGCCGATCTCGCCTGCTGCCCGAGCCGCCAGGCTCCGCCCCAGACGCTCCATTTGCTCGCCAACGCAGACGCGATCGGCGGCTGCGCCGCCGCTCATGTGGCAGGCCGACTTGAGCCACGAGATCGGGCTGTCGAAGCCCTGCTCGTCGTATTCATCGGTCCGGGCGAACTGGGCGGCGAGACAGGAGAACTCGAGCTCCTTCTGATCGATCTCTTGCCGTCGGCGGATCAACTCCGCGGCGATCGCCTCACCGGCTCGAGACGCAACTCCCCAGACCCCAGCTTCCATACTCGAATTGTACGAACATCTGTTTGGAGAGTCAACAAAATCGAGCTGTTAATTTCGAGGAGCACGAAAACAAGAAGTGCTCAGACAGCATCCGTTGCCACCCAGCAAACCAGGCGCGCCCCTGATCCGCGGACCCCGCCCACACTCCCCCTTCCCAGCTCGTCTTTCGTTGGGAAACCGTCTGATCAGCCGATCCAGCCCACGCGCTGGAGAACCTCCCGGGCAACTTCCTGTGGCGTTCGATTGTCGTTGGCCACGCTCGTGTCCTCGAGCCCTGCTTCATCCATGACGCGGCTCATCTCCACGCTCTCGCGGAGGTGCTCCAGCAACTCGTGACCAGAGTCACGCCGCCGCAGCCGGCGCTCGATGGTGCTCGGCGAAGCGATCAGGCGCACCACGATGAGATCTGCCTCCGGGACCGCAACTCGCAAGACATCCAACCCATCGCGACCGACGATCGCTCGAGCCAGCACCGCGTAGCCCATGCCGGCCTCGCGCAGGTTGGGCCAGATCGCGGCCAGGTTCCGGGCTATGAGCTCGTCTGCCGTGACCGCCGAGGAACGCAGGTGTAGCCACGCAAGCCAGTCCAGGTCCATCACTGCCGCCGATTTGCCCTGCTGCTCGAGCAAATGACCCATCGCGATCGCGACTACTGTCTTGCCGGAACCAATGGTGCCGGTCAATAGGAGTGTCGGTTGCGCCGCCCCGCTCACGCCCGGAGCCTACGGTAGGGCGAGGATCATCGCCTCCACGATCGTCCCCGCTGCAACTCCGTCGTCGCCCGGCGCAATGCGAACCAGGGCGTGAGCCCCGGCGAGAGAGAGCAGGCGCGACGAGGACTGGGAGCCTGTGGTGTCGGCAATGAGCTCGGCGCCCTCGCGCCTGAGCGTCACCCGCTGGTACTCGGTGCGATCGGCCGTCGCGCGGGCGTCGTATCCGAGGCGCACGGGCAGGGTCGGCCGCTGAAGTCGGGCGAAGCCCTGCAGCTTGCGCAGCGCCGGCCGCACGAAGACCTCGAAGGTCACGAGCGACGAAACGGGGAAACCGGGCAGCCCGAACGCGAGCTTGCCGTCCGGCAAAGTGGCGAAAGTGAACGGTTTGCCAGGCTTCAACTTGACGCGCCCGATATGCACCGTCCCGAGCGACTCGAGCAGCGGCTTGACGAGGTCGTGCGTCCCGACCGACACCCCGCCCGACGTGACCAGAACGTCGGCCGTCCCAAGCGCGTCGACCACGAGCCTTCGCAGCGCCTGCGGTTCGTCTGGCCCGATGCCGAGGATTCTCACCTCGACCGCGGCCTCGCGAAGCGCGGCCAGCAGGGCCCAGCGATTGGAGTCGGTGATCTGGCCGGGGCCGGGCTTCCTCCCCACCTCGACCAGCTCGTCGCCTGTCGACAGCAGCGCCACCCGAGGCCGCCGGCGCACCTCCACCTCGGCCAAGCCGAGCGCAGCCGCGAGGCCAAGCTCGGCTGCGCTGAGCTGCGTTCCCGCGGTAAGCACAAGCTCTCCCGCCCTGACGTCTGCGCCGGGGCGGTGGAAGTTGCTCCCCGGCCGGAGGTCTTTCGGAACCCTGACTGCATCGCCCGCCAGGCGCACGTCTTCGACCATGACCACCGTGTCGGCGCCGGCCGGGAGGACGCCGCCGGTCAGGATGCGCGCGGCCGTCCCACGCTCGACACCCCCGGCGAAGGGCCGGCCTGCCGCCGACTCGCCGATCACCCGCAGCGTGGCGCCTGCATCGGCGGCCCGCACCGCGAATCCGTCGACCGCGCTGGTGGAGAAGGCGGGCAGCTCCGAGGCCGCGCGCAAATCCCCCGCGAGGACGCGGCCCACCGCCTCGCCGATGGCGACGCGCTCTTTGGGCAGCACCGGTGTGCGGTCGAGGACCAGCGCCGCCGCCACGTCGGCATCGACCAGCGGATACGTGGACGCCCTCAATCTGATTTGAGGTTAGCTACTCGTAACGGAGGGCGCGGCTCGGATCCTGGACCGCGGCGCGCATCGACGGCAGCAGACCGCTCACCGTGCTGAGGACGACCGCAAGCAGGAGCGCCGCCACAGCGATCCCGAAGTCGGTTCTGAAGACGTCGATGCCCGTGCCGGTGACGCCCTGCACCAGGCGGTCCACAGCCGCGTTGCCCAGCCGGGCCAGGCCGACGGCGCCCAGGGTGCCGATGATTCCGCCGGCCAGCCCGATCAAGGCGGCCTCGGCCACGAACAGCAGCAGCACGTCGCGCGATCGCGCTCCGAGTGCCTTCAGCACGCCGATCTCCTTGGTGCGCTCCAGCACCGCGCTGTACATCGTGTTGGCAATCCCGAGACAGGCCAGGAGCAGGGCGACCAGCGCCAGCGCGAGCAGTGCGATGCGCAGCCGGCTCAGCAGATCCTCGAAGCCCCGGAATACGTCGCCGAAGGTCTGGGCCTGGAAGCCCAGGCTCTCGAGGCGCTTGCGGACGACATCGACGGTGGCGCCCGAGTCTGCGAGCAGGGTGATGTTGGCGAACTCGCCCGACTTCCAGCCGTTGAACCCGGCCATCTTGGCCCAGTAGTCCTTTGCGACTGCATAGGGAACCAGCGCGCCGGCCGCGCCTGCGGGCATGTACTGGGTCGACACCACGCCCACGACAGGCAGTGAGATGAACAGCGAGCTGGTCACGGGGTTGACAGCCGGCCCGGAGACCACGAGCGAGCCGGATGTGGAGTTGAAGTCGACCGTGGAGCCCAGGGCGGCCGCTGCATTCTTGAAGCCAAGCGCCATCGCGGTCCGGTCGGTCAGCAAGATCTCGACCGCCGAATCCGACCTCGGCAACCGGCCCGCGATGAGCGTCATGTCCGGCGAGGAGCTCCGCGGCGGCAGCGAGACCAGCGCACCCGCGGGCCGCACGTCCGTTGCAGGGGAGGCGGCTTCGACTTTGAACGTGCCGGTCATCGCGACCTGGCCCCACGCCGCGCGAACGTGCGGCTGCTGGCTGAGGGTCGCCAGGGTGCCCGACCCGAAGCCGCCGGCGTCACCGACCGGGAAGACTGCCACCTGGTGGAGCTGGCTCCGCGCCAGCGCCGGCGAGTTGAGGGCATCCTGGAGGCCGCCCGCCAGGGCGGCTATCAGCGTCATGGCCGCGATGCCGATGGCCACGCCGGTCGTCGTCAGCGATGTCCGCAGCGGTCTTCGGACGGTCGCCCGCATGCCCACCTTGAGCGTGTCCCGCCAGTTCAGCCGCGTGGGCGGGATCACCGGGTCCTGGTTGCGGATGGTCTCGTTGCCCTGCTCCAACTCGACCGCGCGTCCGTCGATCATCCGGATCACACGGCGCGCGCGGCGGGCCACCTCGGGGTCGTGGGTGACCAGGACGACGGTCGCCCCACGTTGGTTGAGGTCCTCCAGCAACCCCAGGATGACCTCGCCGGCCGCGGAGTCGAGGCTGCCGGTTGGCTCGTCGGCGAGGATCAGCCCAGGGCGGTTTGCCAGCGCCCGGGCCACCGCCACCTTCTGCTGCTCGCCTCCGGACAGCCGGTTTACCCGCGTCCGCGCGCGATTCGCCAGGCCCACGAGCGCGAGTAGATGCCGGGCCCTTGTGCTCCTCTCCTCCAGCTCGATGCCGGCCAGCGTGAGCGGCAGCGCGACGTTCTCCTCCGCCGTCATGGACGGGATGAGGTTGAAGGTCTGGAAGATCGTGCTCACGCGCTGCAGCCGGTAGTTGGCGAGGTCGCCGTCCGACAGCTGATCGACGGGCAGGCCGGCGGCGTAGACGTGGCCGGAGGTTGGTTTGTCGAGGCCTCCCATGAGGGAGAGCAGGGTGGTCTTGCCGCATCCGGAGGGCCCGACGATGGCAACGAACTCGCACGGGCCGATCTGCATCGAGATGTTCTTGAGCGCGCTCACGTGCATCTCGTCCCTGCGGCCGTACTCGCGCGAGACCGAGTCGAGCCGCAGCCCCACGGCCTGGCCGAGGAGGTCGTGGAACTCCTCCGCGGGCGGCGCCTCGGTGTCCGGCAGGAGGACCGCCGGCGCCAGGCTCAGGTCGTGGCCGTTCCCCTCCATGATCGGAGGAGGGGCCGTTTCGGGAGCGGCTGTCGGCGGAGCGGCCATGACGGCCACAGCGGTGGCGAGAGCCTGGAGGTCGTCGATGGTGGCGAGCGGAGACGGTTCTAGCAAAGGGTTTTGGATCTCAGCCGAGTCGGCTGCGCGGCGCCTCTTGGGTTCGGCGGCACGCTTGCGCTGGCGGCGCTTGCCACCTGAACGGCGCCCCCCGCCATCATCAACTGCCGTCGCCACCCGCCCAAGAGTCTAAGTGTTGACTTAACGGGTACGCTCGCCTTTAGGGAACTATGAACGGGGGCGGTCGGCCACCTGATCGGCAAGCCACTGGAGGTACCTCGGCATGCCGTCGTCGATGGCCACCTGGAGGATCTCGGGCAGCTCGTAGGCGTGGTTCTTGCGCACGTACTCCTCGACCGCCTTGGCTCGAGACGCAACGGTCTTAACCAGAAGGAGCGACTCGTGCTCGCGCTTGAGCTGACCATCCCAGAAATAGAACGAGTGGACCATTGGGATTACCGTGCAGCAGCCCGCGAGATGTTCCACGACCAGGCCCTCGCCCAGGCGCTCGGCGTCATTGCGGCCCCCGGTGGTGACCATGATCATCACGGGGCTGTCTGCGGTCATCCGTTAATTCTCGCCTAGCGGGCGGTCCAGCCAGATCGTCCCTGCCAGCAGGCCGATGGCACCGAGCAGCACTCCGCCGAGCACATCTGATTCCCAGTGCACGTCGAGGTACAGGCGGTCGAAGGCGAGCAGCACTATGAGCACGGTCGCAATCGGAATCGCAAGCGTGCGCGCGAGCGGCGAGGGCGCCAGGCGCTGGACCACGAACGCGATCAACCCGTAGGCGATCACAGCCCGCACCATGTGTCCGCTGGGAAAGCTGTTCGCGAGCGGCCCGGCGCTCGACACCAGGTCTGTGATGCTCGGCCCGTCTGCGTGAGCCACAGTCCGCGGCGGTCCCAGGTGGTGAAGATTCGCCTTGTACAGGACCTCGAGCACCTGGGCGGCGACGAAAACGAGCACGACCCAGGCGTCCGCGCCGAATCCCCGGCGGAGCAGAAAGATCGCCAGCACGAGCATCATGAGGCTCGTCAGCTCCAGGCCGCCGAGCTCAGCGATCGCCTGGAACAGGGGATGCAGCGGTTCGCTCCAGAGGCTCGACATCCCCTGCAGCACCTGCTTGTCCAGGGCGTCGAACATCCCGGCCGCGATCGCCATCGTCAGTGCGACGTACGCGACCGCGAGCGCGGCGGCGGCGACGAGCCGCGGTCTCAGCGCTGACAACGCGTGCAGAAGACGGTGATGCGCCCGGCCAGTCGAACCACGGCCAGCGGGCGTCCGCATGTGAAGCACGGTTCGCCCGCGCGTCCGTAAACGAGAAGCGATTCCTGCTGGTTGCCGACCTCGCCCCAGGCGTCGCGATACGTATCGACCGAGGAGCCGCGATTGCGAATCGCGACTTCGAGCGAATCGCGGAGCGACGCATGCAGCCTGCGCACCGATTTGCGGCTCAGGCTGCCCGCGGCCCGATCCGGGCGGAGCCGAGCGCGATGGAGCGATTCGTCTGCGTAGATGTTGCCGACGCCCGCCACGGTCGCCTGGTCGAGCAGCACCGCTTTGAGCGGCGCGCGCCGGCGCCGAAATCTTTTGAAGAGCTCTTCGGCGTCGAAGGTGGGATCGATCGGCTCCGGTCCGAGCTTGGGCAACGTGCCCGAGAGGAGCAGCTCGTCCTCGGTGCCGAGCAGCAATCGCCCGAACCGGCGCGGGTCGCGATAGCGCAGCTGCCGGCCATCGTCGAGGTCGAGGATGGCGTGCGTGTGCTTGGCGATTTCGCTCGGGGCGTCGACCAGGCGCAGCTGGCCGCTCATGCCCAGGTGGACGACGAGCAGGCGACCGGGTCCTCCCCCCTTCGGGGGGAGGGTAGGGAGAGGGGCGTGAATGGGCATTGGACTCCCGAGGGCGATGAGGATGAACTTTCCACGCCGCCCCACCCCTTCGACGCGAAGGCCGGTGATCGAATCGATGAATACCTCCGGCTCGGGGTGCCTGACGATGGAGGGAAAACGCAGCTCACAGCGCACGATCGTGCGGCCGGCCAGGTGCGGCCGCAGGTCGGCGACGATCGTCTCGACTTCGGGAAGCTCCGGCATCAGCACCCCCTCTCCCCAGGGGGGAGAGGGTTGGGGAGCGGGGCGTGAACTGGCATCAGACCCGGACCACGGCAAGCTTTCTCATGTCCGCCCAATTGGGCCCGACCTTGGCCTCCACCTCGATCCCGGTCTCGAGCTCATACGCGCCGGTCATGATGCGCGGCACCGTTTCGGCAAACCGGCTCACCTCGCTTTCGGGCACCTCGAAGAGCAGCTCGTCATGCACCTGCAGCAGCATGCGGCCCTCGATGTGATCCGCCTCGATCTCCCGCTGCAGGCGCACCATCGCGATCTTGATGATGTCGGCGGCGAGCGACTGCATCGGGAAGTTGATCGCCATGCGCTCGGCTGCGCTGCGCAGCTGGAAGTTGGGCGACCTCAAGTCGGGAATCGCTCGGCGTCTGCCGGTGGCGCTGACGACGAACCCTTCTTCGCGCGCCTGCCGCCTCACCTTGTCGAGGTACTCGCGCAAAACCGAATACGTCGACCAGTACTTGGCGAGGAACTCGCGCGCCACATCTCCGGTGATGCCGAGCTGCTGCGAAAGTCCGTACTCGCCCTGGCCGTAGATCGACCCGAAGTTGGCCACCTTCGCCAGCCGCCTCTGGTTCGGGTCGACTGATTCGATGGGGATCTTGAACACCGCGGCCGCCGTCGCGGTGTGGATGTCTTGCCCCGCCTTGAAAGCGCCCATGAGCTCGGGGTCGCCGCTGAGATGTGCCGCGATGCGCAGCTCGATCTGGGAGTAGTCAGCCGAAACCATGACGTGACCCGGACGGCTGGCCTTGAACGCGCGGCGGATGCGCTGGCCGAGCTCGGTGCGGATGGGGATGTTCATGAGGTTGGGGTTGGATGAGGAGAGGCGGCCGGTCGCCGTGCTCGCCTGTCCGAATGACGTGTGCACGCGCCCGCTGAGCGGATCGACCAGCTGCGGCAGCGCGTCGACGTACGTGGACTTGAGCTTCGAGAGCTGCCGATGCTCGAGGATCAGGCCGACGATCGGATGCTTCTCGCGCAGCGCTTCGAGCGTGTCCGCATCCGTTGAGTAGCCCGTCTTCGTCCGCTTGCCGACCGGTAGCCGCAGGTCCTCGAACAGAACCTTCGCCAGCTGCTGCGGCGCATTCAAGTTGAACTTCTGCCCCGCCACCTGCTCGACCTCTAACTCGATTGCCGCCATCTGCGCACCGAGCTCTTCCTGCATCTGCTTGAGGTAGGGCACATCGATGGCGACGCCCTCGGACTCCATGTCCGCGAGGACGCCTGCCAGCGGCAGCTCGATCTCGTGAAACAGGTAGTCGACGCCGAGGTTCCGCATCTCGGCCTCGAGGCGTGGCCGCAAGTTCAAGACGGCTTCTGCGCGTCGCGCGGCGAACTCCGCGGCCTCTTCGACCGGGACGTCGGCCGGCTTGCGAGCGCTGCGCCCTGTGCCCAGAAGCTGCTCGGTGCTGATCAGGGTCATGTCGAGGAACTCGCGCGCCAGATCCTCGAGCCGTGGATCGCGCGCGCCGGCGCCGAGAAGATAGGACGCCAGGAACGTGCTGAACGCCCATTTGCGCGTGCCCCCGCCGAGCGCGCGCAGGGCCAGCTCTGTCTCCTTCGTATCGTGACCGCTGATCGGAGTGCCTTCCGTGAGCTCGCTCGCGACAGCGTCCATCGCGTCTTGGCGCGCCACGTAAAAGGTGTCACTCGCGGTGGCCACGCCGACGCCGCACGTCCGCGCTCCGCGTCCGGCGGTCTCGGTGAACGTGAAGACTCCGATGTCGGTGGCGCCGCCCACCAGGCTTGCGGCCTCGGCCGCGTCGTCGACGATCCTCAAACCGTCGGACCGCGGCGCCGGCTCAAAGGTGAGAGTGGGCTGCACGGGCACCTGGTCTGGCGGCGGGAACCGGCTCAGGAGCTGGCGGAACTCGAAGCGGTCGAAGACAGTGCGCACCTTGTCGTAGTCGTACCGAGTCCAGCGCGAACGCTCCAGGTCGAGCTCGACCGGGACGTCACGGACGATCGTGACCATCCGCTTCCCGAGCCGAACTTTCTCCGCGTGCTCCTTGAGGTTGTTCTTGAGGCGGCCCTCCGGCAGCTCTTCGACGCGCTCCAGGATGGCCTCGACCGAGCCGAAATCCTGCACCAGCTTGGCGGCGGTCTTGTCGCCGACGCCCGGCACGCCGGGGATGTTGTCTGAAGTGTCCCCGCGGAGCGCCTTGAAGTCGATCAGCTGCGCGGGCTCGAAACCGTAGCGCTGGCGGACCTGGTCGGGTCCATACATGAAGGTGTCCGTGATGCCGCGACGAGGCACCAGCGCCTCGACCGATTCTGTGACGAGCTGCAAGCAGTCGAGGTCGCCCGACACGATCGTCACCGCGTGCCCGCGTTCCTCGCCGATTCGCGCCAGCGTCCCGATCACGTCATCGGCCTCGAACCCCTCGAGGCTGTAGATGGGGATCGAGAAGGCGTCCAGGACCTCGCGCACCTTCTCGATTTGCGGGCGGAGGTCGTCCGGCATCGCCCGGCGTCCCGCCTTGTACTCCTCGTACTCCTGCGAGCGGAACGTGGGCGCGGCGAGGTCGAAGGCGGCCGCCGCGAACTCCGGGCGGGAGGCCAGGACGATCGCGAGCATGGATGTGAAGCCGTAGACGGCATTGGTCACCTGCCCGTCCGACGTGCTCATCGGCGGCAGGGCGAAGAACGCCCTGTAGATGAGGCTGTGGGCGTCGATCAAAACGAGCCGCCCGCGTTTCCCCTTCGCCACCCTTGAAGTCTACGGACCCCGGGTCGGCCGCCCCCCGGGGGATTCGAGTTCAAATCGGGGGGTGTCCCGAGTACCCAGAGGTAGAATGGGCTCGAGGATGAAAAACCTCATCGAGGTCGCGGTCGACAGCATCCGGATCCACATGCCGACCGCCCAGCACCTGGTGATCCTGAAGGAGAAGGAGGCGGACCGGTACCTCCCGATCTGGATCGGGTCCTTCGAGGCGCAGGCGATCGCGACCAAGATCTCCGGCAACCCCCTCGGGCGTCCCCTCACCCACGACCTGATGGCCACCGCTTTCGGCGACCTCGGCGTCAGCGTGAAGCGCATCGTCGTGACCCGCCTCGCCGACCAGGTCTTCTACGCCCGCCTGTACGTGAAGCAGGACGGGCGCGACCTCGATTTCGACGCCCGGCCCTCGGATGCGATCGCGCTGGCCGTGCGCATGGAATGCCCGATCTTCGTCGCGACCGAGGTCATGGAAGCCGCCGGCATCATCCCGGAGGCAGACGAGACGTCCGACGACAAGGACAAGACCGAGACGCCCATCGACGACGAACGCCTCGCCGTGTTCCGCGACTTCGTCAACAGCCTTGACCTGCCCGAGCTCCCCGACGAGCCCAAAGCCAAGGATGAACCCGGCGGGCGCCCGGGCCGAGGCTAACGCCGCTGCCTCTCAGCGGCGATCTGGATTTCGCCCTTCGCATCGTCGTCACCCTCATCCTCGCCATCGCGATCGGCACCGAGCGTGAGTATCACGGCCACCCGGCCGGGATCCGCACCATGGCGCTCGTCGGGGTCGGGGCATGCCTGTTCACGACGATCAGCCTCGAGTCGTTCTTCGGCAGCCGCACCGATCCCACCCGCATCGCCGCGCAGGTAGTCACCGGAGTCGGCTTTCTCGGCGCGGGCGCAATCCTCCGCCACGGCACCGACGTGCGGGGCCTGACCACCGCGGCCACCATCTGGACGGTCGCCGCGATCGGGATGGTGGTCGGTTTCGGGAATTACAAGGTCGCGATCTTCACCACTGTTCTGGTGCTGGTGACCCTGGTGGCGATCCGGCCGCTGGAGCGCCGCATGTTCCATCGCCAGGAGGGCAGGCACATGGAGGAGGACCATTTCAGTTGAGTGAGCGGGGCGTGGCCATCGTCACCGACTCCACCGCGGACCTCCCTCCGGTGCTGGCGGCCGCCCGCTCGATATCGGTGGTGCCGCTCACCCTTCATTTCGACGGCAAGTCGTTGCTGGACGGCGTCGACATCACGCCAGAGGAGTTCTACCGCAAGCTCCCATCCGCGACGACGCATCCCACGACGTCGCAGCCATCCCCCGGCCGTTTCGCGGAGACATACTCGACGCTGCTCGATGACCACGAGGCGGTGGTATCGATCCACATCTCCGAGAAGCTGAGCGGAACCTACTCGTCGGCGCGGTCGGCGGCGGACATGACCGATCCCAAGCGCGTGCACGTCATCGACTCGGAAGTGGTTTCGATGTCTCTGGGCCTGGTCGCCCTGGTGGCATCTGCCCTCGCCGCGCAGAAGCTGGATGCCGCGGCCATCGAAAGTCGCGTGCTGGCGATGAGGCCGCACGTCCAGACGTACTTCTCGGTTGCGACCCTCGAGTTCCTACGACGTGGCGGTCGCATCGGTCGCGCGAGCGCACTGCTGGGCTCGGTGCTGCAGGTCAAGCCGGTCCTCTGCATCCGGGATGGGCTCGTGACGCCTCTCGAGCGCGTGCGCACGTTTGACCGGGCGTTGAACCGCGTCGTCGAGCTGGCGCGCGAGGTCGACACCGGCAAGGGCGTGTGTCTCATCGTCGGCCACGCGGACGCGCAGGCCGACGCGGAGCGCGTGGCACGAGAGCTCGAGCCGATCGCCGACACGTTGATGATCCAACCACTCGGGCCGGTCGTCGGGGCGCATGCCGGACCTGGGGTGGTCGGAGTCGGCTGCTATCCCGCGGAGCTGTTCCCGCTCGGGATCAAGCCTGCGCTGATGGCGGCCGCCATCGCACCGCGGCAGGACTGACCAGCTTCTCCAGCCGGCCTTCGACCGCGAGCGCCTGCAGGTGCGCGAGCCCTTCCTGGAGGGCAAGGCGCCTTTCGTACAGGTTGTGCCTCGGGCCCCAGAGCTCCAACGCGACCTCCCACGCGGACCTCTCGCCGGCGGAGACGATCTCCAGGATTTGATCGAGCCTCCGGGCGTGATGGGCCGCCAGCTCAGCCACTCGGCGCGCCGCGTCCGTGAAAGGGCGCCCATGAGCGGGCAGGATGAGACGCGGTTCGTAGGCGGCCATTCGCTTCAGGCCGTCGAGGTATTCGTGCAGCGGGTCGGGCGTGCTCTGTGGATGAAGGCCGATGTTCGGCGACAGCTCGGGCAGCATGTGGTCGCCCGCGAACAGCAGCTTCTCGCCCTGCTCATAAAGACAGATATGTCCAGGCGAATGTCCGGGGGTCCATTCGACTCGCAACTGCCTGCGGCCCATCTCGAGCGTCTCGGCGCCGTCGAGCTGCACCGCCGCATCTGCCGGCTTGACCACCTGGCTGAGCGCTCGCTGAGAATTGCTGAGCACCTCCGCTTCGTCCTCGGGCACGCCGTTGACGAGCGCATATGTGTGCACCTCGTGGACCAGGTGCTCGAGCTCCACGTAGCGCGGGTTGACGAGCGGGACCTCAAGGCGGTGCAGGTAAAGGTCGGCGCGCCCGTCACCCGCAAGCGTGCCGGCGGCGCCGTAGTGGTCTGGATGGATGTGGGTGACGACGAGCCGGCGGATCCTCTTCGCGCCGACGTGCGAGACCGCCGCCCGGATCGCTTGCACCGACTCGTCGGAGTTCATGCCGCAGTCGAGCAGGTCGACCTCGTCGCCGTCTGCGAACAGGAACACGTTGACGAGGCCGTCTTCGAAAGGGATGGGCAGGCGGAGCTCGAACACCCCAGTCGCGACTTCGCTCAAGCCCGTCTGCAGCATTCCCGGCATTGTCGCCGACGCCGCTAAACTGAATCTATCGGCCGCTGCATTTGCTCAGGAGGAGCGCATGTCTGAAGTCCAGATGTCACCCGACCAGATCGTCGAGGCCCTGCCCAAATTCATCATTCCCGAGAAGGCAGGCAGCACCAAGGCCACCATCGTGTTCGACCTGAGCGGAGCGGACGCCGGCAAGTGGTGGGTGAAGATCCACGACGGCGCGGCCGAATCAGGTAAGGGCGAGCCGCCTGAGGCCCCGAACCTGACCCTTCAGGCGGACTCCGGCGACTGGGTGAAGATCATGACCGGCGCGATGGACGGCACCTCCGCCTTCATGCAGGGCAAGCTGAAGATCAAAGGCGACATGGGTCTTGCGATCAAGATGCAGACCCTCTTCAAGCGCCCCTAGTAACTGATCCCCTCTCCCCTTCGGGGAGAGGGTTAGGGAGAGGGGCGTGGAGTTCAGTACTCGAACTTCCACGTGCCCAGGCGCGCGGACATCGGCGTCTCCAGATCGAGGAGGTCCAGCCCGGAACGCAGCTCGAGGATCACCACGTGGTGAGGCGTGAGGGCGATGCGCTTGCCGTCCGCCATCAGCGCCGCTTCGGTCGCGTTCCCCCACTGGATCGACTGCAGGGTCGCTTGCGGGCTTGGCGACGAACTCGGCTGCGACGTCGGGGAGGCAGTTGGGGAGGCGTTTGGCGAGGGGGTCGGATGAGGGTTCAAATTGGTCTGCACCCATGAGGCCAGGCTCGTCGAATCGCCACGCTCGTAGGTCGAGATGATCATGAAAGCGAATCTGCCCACGTCTGGGGGAGGTGGGACGCCGTTCTCCGGCTTTGAGCACGGCAGCTCGGCGACGCTGGAGGCGCAGACGGTGATGTTGAGCGTCAGGTCGAGGCCGGGCGGCGTGAGGCTCTCCTGCGCGCGTTCGTTGTACCTCCAGAACTTGGGGTAGCAGAAGCCCCAGCCGGCCTGGCTGTCCGCGAACCCATGGTCGCCGCCGGTGCAATTGAGATTCGACCCGATCTGGGCTACGCTTGGGGTGGGGTGAGTATTGGGGCCCACCTGGCAGCCGGCAAGGGCCAGCACCAGGAGCCCGACAGTAAGTCTCTGTAAGGTCGGCTTCACAGGCGACTAATTGTGCGCGACCGGGTAGGGATCTCATCTCATGCGTTGTGTCAGCGAATCCGAACGTAACGAGCTGCGGTATTACGAAGGAAGGAGGATTTCAATGGCGATTCGCAAGCGACCCGACAGCGCGCCAGAGGACATGCTCGAAGCCAACCGCAGGCAGCTGGAGCAGCTGGCAAATGCGTGCGGCGAGGAAGCCGGCCTGCACAGGCCCCTTGCGGAAGTCGTAGGTGGCGCGATCACGGGAATCCCTGAAGACACCGACCTGGCCCAGGCCCTGTCGGATCGGCAAACCACCGACCTCCTCGTTCAGCTTCTCGACGAAAACCGCGAGCAGGTCGAGCGCGCCCTGGAGAGAGTGCGCGAGGGGGCCTACGGGATCTGCGAGGCCTGCGGCCAGCGCATCCCTGCCGCCAGGCTCAGGTTCCAGCCTTCGGCTACGCGTTGCGTCGAGTGCCAGTCGCACTGGGACCGCCTCAACGGAAGAACGGCCTGACCGTGCCCTCTCCCCGACGGGGAGAGGGTTAGGGAGAGGGGTTCAGGCTCTCTTCGGCCGTCGCAAGAAAGTCATCGCCAGGACGGCGAGTCCAACCACGACCATGGCTCCGCCGATCCAGAACCAGCGGATGTCCCCGGTCATGAAGCTGCCGGGGATGTAGCCCAGCCCCTGGCCGGCGAACACGGCGCCCACGAGCACGACGAGCACACCAACGACCGTGGCCCCAGTCTTCACTCAGACTCCGCCGTAGACGACCGACTTCTCCTCGGTGTACTGCAGAAATGCCTCGACGCCGTGCTCTTTGCCGAAGCCTGACTGCTTGGTGCCGCCAAAGGGCAGCTCGTCGTGGGCGATCACCAGCGCGTTCACCCACGTGTACCCGGCCTCGAGCTCGTCGACGGCGCGCCTGGCGGCCGCCATGCTTGCGGTCCAGATCGACGACCCCAGCCCGAACGGCGTGTCGTTGGCAAGCCTGAGGGCCTCGTCCAGGTCCTTCACCCGGCGCACCGGAAGCGCCGGGCCGAAGACCTCCTCCGCCCACATGCGCGCGCCGTCGGGAACGTTCTCCAGGATCGTCGGCTCGATGAACCAACCCTTCTCGTACTCGGCGCCCTTTGGCCTCCCGCCGCCGTAGACCACCTTGGCCCCGCGATCGACCGCATCCTTGACCTGCGCTTCGACCTCAGCGCGCTGTGTCTGCGTGTGCATCGGCCCCATGCGAGTGTCCTTGTCGAGCCCATTGCCAGGCTTGAGCTTCGATGCCCGCGCGACGAGCTTCTCCATCAGCGCGTCGTACACGCCTTCCTGCACGTAGAGGCGCTTCGTGGACAGGCACTGCTGCCCGCAGTTGAAAAACCGCCCGACTCCGATCGCCCGCGCCGCGCCCTCCAGGTCGGCGTCGTCGAGGACGATGCATGGATCGCTGCCGCCCAGCTCGAGCGTGACCTTCTTCAGGTGCTCGGCGGCCTTGGCCATCACCCGCTTGCCGGTGGGCGTGGAACCGGTGAGCGCGATCTTCCGGATCAGCGGGTGCTCGACGATTGCCTCGCCCGTCGCCTGGCCGATGACGACATTGATGACGCCCTCCGGCAGTCCGCCTTCGATGAGGGCCTCGATGCAGGCGAGCGTCGACAGAGGCGTGGTGCTCGCAGGCTTGAGCACGACCGTGTTTCCGGCCGCGATCGCCGGTGCGACCTTGTTGGCGGCCAAGGTCAGCGGAAAGTTCCACGGCACGATGGCGCCGCAGACGCCGATCGGCTTGCGCACCACGAGCCCATAAGTCGTGAGGTCGGGCAGCCTGACGTGCTGGCCGTGGATCTTGTCCGCGAGGTCTGCGAACCAGCCGATGTTCTCGCCGAAACGCTTCGCCTCGAGCCGCGACTCGAGAAGCGTCTTGCCCTGCTCCTTGGTCAGGATCACGGCGATCTCCTCGACCTTGCCGAGCATGTGCTGGGCGGCCTTGTGCAGGATCTCGCGCCGCTGGTTGGCCGGAAGCTTGGACCAGGTGGTGAACGCCTTGGCCGCCGCCTGCGCGGCCTTGTCGACGTCAGCCGGTCCGCCCGCGGGCACCTCGTCGATGAGCTCACCGGTCGCGGGATTCCGGACCTCGTACGTCTTGCCGGACGCAGCCCGCGTCCTCTCGCCTTCGATGATCATCGTCGCCATTCGGGCACCCCTCTTCGGTTGGATTGAGTCAGTGGTTCAATTATCCGCGTCGTCGGCCGCGCGCCGTTGGGAGGGCTTGGGATGTCTGTGAGGCTCGAGAAGGAAGGCGGCGTCGGAATCATCGTGCTCGACCGACCGCCGGCCAACACATATGACTACGCGTTCTTGCGCGAATTCGCGGGCGCGATCGACGATGCGCGACTTGATGGAAACATCCGCAACGTAGTCGTGGCCAGCGCTTCCGAGAAGTTCTTTTCGGCGGGCGCCGACGTGGGTGGGTTTGCGGCGGGCACGCCCAGGTCGCGATTCATGACGGCGCTCATGGCGCACGAAGCGTTCCGGAAGATGGAGAACAGCCCACTCATCTTCATTGCCGCGATTGCGGGCCACTGCCTGGGTGGTGGGCTTGAGCTGGCGCTGGCTTGCGACCTGAGGTTTGCCGCCGAGGGCTCGTACCAGATCGGCCTGCCGGAGGTTAACCTCGGGCTCTTTCCTGGGTCGGGCGGAACGCAGCGCCTGCCGCGGCTGGTCGGAAAGTCGAAGGGCCTGGACCTGATCGTCAACGCCACGACGCTCACGCCGGCCGAAGCCAAGGACGTCGGCATCGTGGACCAGCTGTTTCCCGATGCCGCCTCGTGCCGCGCGGGCGCGATCGAGTACGCGGCCAGGCTCGCGACTGGGCCGAGCGTCGCGATCGGACACGCGAAGCTCGCGATCACGCAGGGTCTTGGCGGTCCGCTGGACCTCGGTCTGGCGATGGAGCGCGAGGCGATCGGCCGGATTTTCGTGTCCGACGATGCCGATGAGGGCATCGCCGCGTTCAAGGAGAAGCGCAAGCCCGACTTCAAGGGCCGGTAGAAGAAAAAAGAGGGCCCTCGCCGGAGGACCCTCTTTGGGAGGACTGGTGCGGGTTACTTCTTCCGGTGGTGGATGCCGTTCCAGAACGGGACGTAACCCTTCGAGATCCGGTCGAGGACCCTGTCGGCTTGCGCCTGGGTGATCTCCTTCTTGTCGACGAGCGTCTCCAGCCGCGGCTTCACGGTGGCCGCCAGCTTGGCGGCGAACTGGTCCTTGGTCATGCCGCGGTCCTTGGCGAGGTCGCTGACCTTCTGGCCCTGCCGCAAATCCTCACGAAGCTGCGCGGGTGTGATGTGAAGAACGTCGGCTTCGGACTCGAACACGGCCACGAAGATGGCGCGGCGGTCCTGGCGCGGGTCGGGCTTGCTGGGTTTGGTCGCCGCCGGCGGTGTCGGTTTGGGGCTCGGTGACGCGGCCTGCGCCAGGCCGCCGGCGACGCCGAGGCTGAGCAGGGCGGCGGCCGTGCCGGCGCCAATCGTTTTGACTGCGAGTGCTGCGAGCGGGTTCATGTCGGTCTCCTCGTTTCGTTGATATCGACCCCTGCGGGCCGATGCTCACGATGAGGAGCGCCTGTCAGCGGCTGGTTCTATCGCCGTCAGGCTTTTGTAATCCCGTTGTCCTTTTCGGCCCTTTGGCGCCGACGGTGTGCTTGCCAGCGGGAAATCAGGCCTCGTTGGCGCCAGCGGGGCGGAATCCTGACCGCGTCCAGAATCCATCGGGGTCGAATCGCCGGATGGCCGCCAGCTCAGAGCCGGTGGGCTGCGCAGTCTCATTGACGTCGTCAGCGACCGTCAAATCCCAGCCGGTCTCCGCGCGCACATCGTCCACCGTATGCCCCGGGTGAACAGAAGCCAGAAACGCCTCCCCGCCTTGCTCTGGAAAACGCAGCACGCAAAGAGTCGTGACGATCGCCGCCGGACCACTTCCCAGCAGACCATGCAGCTGGCGCCAGCCGGGCGTCCCGTCGCCGTGGCCCGGTGAGGTGACGAACGACACCTTCTCGACCAAGCGGCGCCGCTCGTGGCTCATGAGGGTGACCCACCGCCGGCTGAGGATCGCGATGTCGGCTCCTCCCCCGCTCCCCGGCAGCTTGACCGTCGGTTTCGCGGGGTCGCCGACGTACGACGTGTTCAGGTTGCCAAAACGGTCGACTTCGGCCCCGCCGATAAAGCCGAGGTCGACGTGCCCCTGCGCCATCAGCGCCATCGCATTCGACATCCGCGTCGCCCACAACGCGCCGGCGACGTTCGGTGGGTCGCCCATCGTGCCGAGGAAGCCCGCCGCCGGTTGGTCGCGCATGAGACCCACCTCGAAAAGCCCTCGGGCGCTCGGTGCGTGCGCGTTGCGGGCGACAGCGTAAGCGAGGACCGGCAGCCGCATCCCGACGAACACCAGGTCGCCGTCGCGGATCTCACGGGACGCCACCGCGACCATCAGCTCTTGCGGCGTGTAGGCGACGTCACTCATCGCCGAAGTCCGCCGGCGCGGAGAACTGGTGGTGATGAATGCGCAGCGACTCGATGTCCACGCGCTTCAGATAGGTCGCCCGATCCGGCACGTCGAGGACCCAGGTCTTCAACCAGGCAGCGAAGCCCTCAGCGGCGCGCGATTGCTCCGCGTAGTCCCGATAGAAACCATGGTCACGCTTGAAATGTCCCTGCACCGGCGACGGGTGTGCGCCGCCCGGCTCGTGGACGACCGCGACCACCTTCGTCTCCGGAAGCAGAATCCGATTCGGATCGCTCAGGGTGACGTCGACGTCGACGAGCTCCTCGCAGGTGACGATCACCTTGTCCGCCGCGAGCCCCGCCTCCTCGCTGATCCCGAGTGGTCCCCAAGCGTGCGCGCGGCCCATCGCGTCCGCCCGCTGCACGTGGATGACGGCAACGTCTGGCCGCACCGCCCCCACGTTCACGACGCCGAAACCCACCGACAGATTGGGGTTCGTATTGACGATGTCGCTGCCGAGCAGGGTCCGCGTCGGCAGGTTCGGAACATTCCACGCCGCGGCCCAGAGCGCGAGCGAGATGGAGAAGTTGGAGTGGTCGTGCACTTCGAGCGCGCGCGGGATGTCCTGCTCGCACGCGCGCCGGTAGCAGTGCCCAAGCCCCTCCGACACATTGCCCACCCAGGCGGCTGTCACGCGCCGTACGCAGCCGGCGCCGATCAGCTGATCGAACAGCGCGTCCGAGATCGGTCCGACGAGCTCGAGGTCACGCCGCTGCTGCCGGATCATCTCGTGGCCCGCCGCGAAGGGGATCAGCGGTTCCAGCGCCGTGCCCATCGCCACGGTCGAGCCATCGGGGACGAATCGCGTGATGGCCTGGGCCATCGACATCAGCTTCAGAGTCCGAGCGACTCCATGTACGAGCGGTAGTTGCGTTCCAGCTCAGCCATCGAGTCCCCGCCGAACTTCTCCAGAAATGCGTCCGCGAGCGTCAGCGCCACCACCGCCTCGCCGATCACGCCCGCCGCGGGCACCACGCAAACGTCGCTCCGCTCGTAGTGAGCCTCGACCTTCTCCTTGGTCTTGAGGTCGATCGACTGCATCGGCTTCTTCATTGTCGAGATGGGTTTGATCGCGACGCGCAGGTCGATCGGCTCGCCGTTGGTGACGCCGCCCGTCAGGCCGCCGGCACGGTTGGTGAGATGCCGGAACTTGCCGCCCTCATAGTCGATCTGGTCGTGAAACTCCGAGCCCGGCCGCGCCGAGCCCTCGAAGCCCGCGCCAAACTCCACACCTTTGATGGCGTTGATCGACAGCACCGCCTGCGCCAGGCGACCGTCAAGCTTGCGGTCCCAGTGCACGTAGCTCCCGAGCCCGAGCGGCACACCGCGGGCGATGATCCGGAAAGTTCCACCCAGCGTGTCGCCCCTCTCGCCCACCTCGTCGATGTCGGCGACCATCCGCCGCGACGCTTCGGGGTCGGGGCACCGCACCGGCGAGGTTTCGATCTCCTCGACCGTGACCGTATCCACATCGACGCCCTCGAAGCCGATGTCCGTGCGCCCGATCGATTGGGTGAAGCTCAGGATCTCGACCCCGAACTGGCCGAGCAGCTTGCGCGCCACCCCGCCGGCAGCGACGCGGGTGGCGGTCTCGCGCGCGGAGGAGCGCTCCAGGACGTTGCGCACGTCCGTATGGCCGTACTTGAGCGCGCCCGCCAGGTCGGCGTGCCCCGGTCGCAGCCTCGTCACGGGCTTGGGCGCGAAACCCTCCGTCGACGCGGTCATCTCGGCGGTCCAGTTGACGTGGTCCTTGTTCTCGAGCACCAGCGTCACTGGGCTGCCGATGGTGAAGCCGCCCCGCACTCCGCTGACGATCCGCGCGAAGTCGGTCTCGATCTTCTGGCGCCCGCCCCGGCCGTGGCCGCCCTGGCGGCGGGCGAGGTCGCGGCGCAGGTCGTCCTCAGAGATCGCAAGCCCGGCCGGCAGCCCTTCGATCACGACAGTCAGCTGCGGACCATGGGATTCGCCGGCCGTGAGCCATCTGAGCATTGAGGCGATGATAAGACCCCCCGAAGGCATGCCTGAGTCCACGCCCCTCTCCCAACCCCTCTCCCCGAAGGGGAGAGGGAGAACATTGGACGCCGCCCTCATCGACGTCGGCGGCACGCTCTGGCCCAACTCGTGGCCGTTTCGGGCCAACGACGCCGACGGCCGGCGTGAAAGAGTGGCTCGCGCGCTGCCAGCGCTTGCACCGGCGACCGTCGATGCGCTGGTCGTCGACCTCATCGAGAACAGCCGGTTCGGGGACGAAGCGCGAGCGGTATCGACGGAGGTGGACGTTCCGGTCGACGCCGTCAACCTCGTCACCGGCTGCCTCCAGCGCCAGGACATCGTCGCCGACGCGGACACCGTGGCTCGCGTTCGCCGCGCGATGGCGCTCCCGGTTCACGACCGGCTGCGCCCGCTGCCCGGCGCGGTCGAGCTTCTCGCCGACGCCCACGCGCTCGGACTGCGCACGGTCATCGCGAGCAACACCTACTGGCGCGACGCCGAAAGCTACTGGGAGGACTTCCGCCTGCTGGGCATGGCGGACCACGTCGACGCGATCGTGACCTCGAACGATGCGGGCCGCCTCAAGCCTCATCCGGCGGTGTTCGAGATGGCCATCCGCGCCTCGGGCGCCGAGCCCGGCCGTTGCGTGGTGATCGGGAACCGGGAGGAAAACGACATCCTCCCCGCGCTCGCTCTCGGCATGCGCACCATCCTCGTCCACCCTGACGATCCGGTCCCGGAGTCGAGCCGCGCCCACGCCGTCGCCCCCGACCTCTGGGCGTGCGCCCAGGCGCTCAGACTTATGCTCGAATCGCCGTGAAGAACGAGGTAGAGCGGCCGGTCGATCGCCACGTGGTGGCGCTGCACGTGAACGGCGAGCGCACCGAGCTGCTGCTGCCGGTGCACAAGACCCTCCTCGAGGTGCTGCGCGAGGACATGCAGCTCACCGGCACCAAGCACGGCTGTGAGCTGGGCGAGTGCGGCACCTGCACTGTCCTCGTGGACGGCAGGCCGGAGCTGAGCTGCCTGCTGCTGCCGATCCAGATCGAAGGCCGCGCGATCACGACAGTCGAGGGGCTGGCGAGCGGGTCAGAGCTGCACCCCTTGCAGCAGGCCTTCGCCGAGCTGGGCGCCGCGCAGTGCGGCTACTGCACGCCCGGCATCCTGCTCGCTTCGAAGTCGCTGCTCGATGCCAACCAGCGCCCGTCGCGCGATGAGATTCGCGAGGCGCTCGCCGGCAACCTGTGTCGCTGCACCGGATATATGAAGATCCTTGACGCTGTTCAGCTGGCTGCGGGCCGCATGACAAATTCCCTCCCCCACCGGGGGGAGGGTTAGGGAGAGGGGCGTGAGTTTCTCAGTCATCGGCAAGCCCCTGCCCAAGGTCGACGCCGTTTCGCGCGTGACGGGTCAGGCGATCTACGCCGACGACATGCTTCCTCCCCGCACCCTGCACTGCCGCATCCTTCGCAGCCCCCACCCGCACGCCCGCATCCTGTCCATCGACACGTCGGCAGCCCGCCGCATTCCCGGCGTCGTCGCCGTGATCACCGGCGCGGATCTGCCGATCAAGTTCGGCATCCTCCCCGTTACCCAGGACGAACGCGCCCTCGAGCACGAGAAGGTGCGGTACGTCGGCGATCCCATCGCCGCCGTCGCCGCGACCGATGAGGAGATCGCGGCGGCCGCGTGCGACGCCATCGCCGTCGAGTACGAGGTGCTGGACCCTGTCATGTCCATCGACGCCGCGCTCGCGAGCCCGAAGGACGAGCGCATCCAGGACTACGGCGGGCCCAACAACATCCACAAGCTGGTCGCGCTCGAGTTCGGCGACGTCGACGCAGGCTTCGCGCGAGCCGACCACGTGCGCGAGGACGTTTTTTTCTTCCAGGGCAACACGCATCTGCCGATGGAGCAGCACAGCGCGGTCGCGACATATGTCGATGGCAAGGTGACTTTGTGGTCCTCGACGCAGGTCGTCCATTACGTACACCGGGCTCTGGCCAAGGTCCTGGAGCTGCCGATGAACCGCATCCGTGTCATCGGCGCCGCCCACGGTGGCGGGTTCGGCGGCAAAACCGACCCGTTCGCGCACGAGATCGTCGTGGCCAAGCTGGCGATGATGACCGGCCGTCCGGTCAAGTGCACTCTCACGCGCGAGGAGGTGTTCTACGCGCACCGCGGCCGCCACCCCGTGCTGATGTGGGTGCGCACCGGCGTCACCAAGGAAGGGCGCATCACCGCCATGCACTTCAAGACCGCGCTCGACGGCGGCGCGTACGGCTCTTATGGGGTCGCCTCGACGTTCTACACGGGCGCCCTGCAGACGGTGACGTACGACATCCCCGCGTACCGGTTCGAGGGCTGCCGGGTCTTCACCAACAAGCCGCCGTGCGGGCCCAAACGCGGGCACGGCACGCCCCAACCGCGATTCGCAATCGAGCTGCACCTCGAGAAGATCGCCCACGACCTCGCTTTGGACCCGGTCGACATGAAGCGCAGCAATTTCGTCAAGCCGATGACCCGCACGGTGAACTGGCTGCGGGTGACGTCTTGCGGTCTCGAGGAATGCACTGCGCGCGTGATGGACGCGTCCGGCTTTCGCGCGCGCAACCGGCGGCCTGGCCACGGCATGGGATTCGCGATCTCGTCCTATCTATCCGGCGCCGGGACCGCGATCTACTGGAACGACATGCCCCACTCCGAAGTCCAGATCAAGGTCGACCGCGGCGGCGTGACCGCGTACTGCGGCGCGATGGATATCGGCCAGGGCTCCGACTCGGTGCTCGCGGCGGTCGTGGCCGAGGAGCTCGGCCTGCAACCAAAGGACATCCGCCTGGTCACCGCCGACACCGACAGCACTCCGATCGACCTCGGCTCCTACTCGTCGCGCGTGACGTTCATGGCCGGCAACGCTGCCCTCGAGGCGGCGCGCAAGATGCGCGCGCTGCTCGTCGAAGCCGTAGAGGCCGGCGGCAGAAGATTCGAGGAGGTCACGTTCGAAGAAGCCTGCGTGCTGGCTGAGGCACGTTTCGGGACGCTTACGAGCGCCGGGAGCTACACGCCGCCGAAAATCGCCGGGCCGTACAAGGGCTCCGGTGTCGGCCCAAGTCCCGCCTACAGCTACTCGGCCTGCGTGGTCGACCTCGATGCCGACCCTCGCACCGGGCTCCTGCACATTAACAAGGTATGGATCGCGCACGACGTGGGACGCGCGATCAATCCCCTGCTCGTCGAAGGCCAGGTCGAGGGCAGCGTGTATATGGGACTCGGCGAAGCGCTGATGGAGGAGCAGACGTTTCGTAAAGGCCTGCACAAATGGCCCTCGATGCTCGAATACAAATCTCCGACGTTCCTCGACATGCCCGACGTGGAGACCTTCATCGTCGAGACCAACGACCCCGAAGGCCCATACGGCGCCAAGGAGGCAGGGCAAGGTCCTCTCCTGCCGGTCATCCCCGCGGTGAGCGCGGCCGTGTTCGATGCGCTCGGCGTGTGGATCGATGAAGTCCCAGTCACGCCCGAGAAAATCGTGGAGGCCCTGCGCCGCCGGGGCAAAGGCGAGCCGGCTCGGTATGGGCCGCCGGGATTTCCCGACATCCCGTACCCCCCGTGTATCAAAGTCGCACCGCCGCCCAGGGAGGTGGACCTTGCTGCGCCTGCCGCGATTTAAGTACCTGCGCCCGAAGACGGCGCGAGAGGCCGCGCGCATGGCGTCCGACCTCGGCCCCCACGCGATGTTTGTCGCGGGCGGGACCGACCTCTTGCCGAAATTGAAACGAAGACAGTTCGAGGTCGACGCGCTGATCGGTCTCGATTTTCTTTCGCGCGCGATTCATCGAGGCCAAGACGAAACGGTGGTGGATGCAGGCGTAACGCTGGCAGCCGCATCCGCCGATGCCGGCCTGCGCGCCGGTTACCGCGGCTATGCCGAGGCTGCCGGTCTTGTCTCGTCCCCACCGCTGCGCAACGCCGGGACCATCGGCGGCAACCTTTGCGTGGACACGCGCTGCAATTACTACGACATGACGTACGAATGGCGAAAGGCCGCCGGCTTCTGCATCAAGAAGGATGGGGACATCTGCCTCGTCGCCCCGAGCAGCCCTCGCTGCTGGGCGGTCTCTTCGTCGGACACCGCGCCGATGGCAATCGCGCTCGGCGCGCTCGTCACACTCGCGGGACCAAAAGACGAGCGCGAGCTGCCGGTTGCGGCGCTGTATCGCGACGACGGCATCGACTACCTCGCGAAGCAGCCCGCGGAGGTGGTCACTTCGCTGCGACTGCCGGCCGCCGACGGAACCAGGACCGCCTACGTCAAGTTGCGGCGGCGAGGCTCGATCGATTTTCCGATCGCCGGCGCCGCAGTGGCAATGCGGCTGGATGGCTCGACGGTGACGAGCTGCCGGATCGTGCTTTCCGCGGTGGCCTCACACCCCCTCGAGGCGGCCGAAGCATCCGAGTTCATGATCGGGAAGCAGGTCGATGAAGAATCGGTACGAGCAGCGGCTGAGATCGCCGCCAAGCCGGCGAAGCCGCTCGACAATGCGGACCTCAGCCACTTCTGGCGCAAGCGGATGGTGCGCGTAGTCGTGGAGCAGGCGCTGCAACGCGCCATCGACCAGTAGGTCCGGTTCGCGGGTTAAGCTACTAGGTCGATACCGAGATTGATGTATACCCAACGCCGGCAATCAGGACAGGGAATGGTGGAGTACGCCCTCATTCTTGCCCTGGTCGCCCTCATCGTGATCGTTGCGCTGATCGCCACCGGCGGGCAGCTCATCAACCTGTTCTCCAACATCAGCGTCACCATGTGCAACTTCCACGTAGGTTGCTAGCGAAGTAGCTCCCCTCTCCCCTTCGGGGAGAGGGTCAGGGAGTGGGGCGTGAAGCAGTAACGCCTGAGCCGGCTCTCGCCGCCGCTGCAGCGTGCGCCGCCCGACTCGCCCTCTCATGGATCGCCGCCATGTCGCGGTGCGCCAGCGCCTCGGCTGGAAAGAGGGCGCCGGTCAGCCCAACCGCCTTCACCCCCAGCCTGAGATAAGCCGGAATCTGGTCGATCTCGACGCCGCCCGACGCCCACAGCGGCACCCCGCCCATGGGCCCCTGGAGTGCCCTGATGTACTCGGGGCCACCGACCGGCCCCACCGGAAAGACCTTGACGAGGTTCGCGCCGGCGAGCCGAGCGTGATAGATCTCGGTCGGAGTCAGGGCTCCCAGCACGCAGAGGATGTCGTGCTTCCGGCAGGCCTCAGCCACCTCCGGCAGCACGACGGGCGTGACCACGAAGTCGGCTCCGGCCTCCTTGGCCTCCCCCACCGCGCCCGGGTCCCAGACCGTGCCGACCCCGATCGGGATCTTGCCCACGGTGGTCCCGATCAGGCCGCGGATGATCTCGTACCACGAGGGCACCGTGGTCGTGACCTCGACGGTTCCGATGCCCCCCTCGATGGCCGCGAGGCAGGCCTGGAAGGCGGTGTCGGCGTTGTCGGTGCGAATGACCCCGCAGAGCCCAGTCGGAAATACAAGATCGATGCTCTTCACGCCCGAGTGATTATGCGGGTAGCAGGTATGCCCCCTCTCCCCCTGGGGGGAGAGGGCTGGGGAGCGGGGCGCGGGCCCGCATGCCGAAACTGAGAACGAGCTAGAGTAGTACATACGTATGACCGGGGCCACCGCGACCGAAAGCACCCGAGACCTGATCATCCACGCCGCCGCCGAGTCGCTCCTCGAAAACGGCTACTCGGGGACGAGCGTCCGCTCGATCGCCACCAAGGCGGGCGTCGCCATCGGCAACCTCCAGTACTGGTTCCCGACCAAGTCGGAGCTGCTGGTCGAGGCCTGGCGCCACCTGACCGCCCGTTCGGTGGAAGAGCTCCGCGCCACCCTCAACCAGCTCAGCGACCCGCTGGAGGTGCTCGAGGTCGGCGTCGAGTCGTTGTGGGACTCGCTGCGGCGCCTGGGCGACGTCCAGCTCGCCGCCTTCGACCTCATGGTCCAGGCCCCCCGAACCGAGCGGCTGCGAGCCTACATGCCCGAGCTCTTCACCCGGTACCGCGAGGTCATCCAGGAGCAGCTCGACCGCCTGGAAGCGGACGGCCGCGTCCGGCTGACTGTACCCCGCGAGGTATTGGTCCCATTGGTGCTGAATACGGTCCTCGGCTTCGGCCTGTACTACGTCGTCACCGGGGACGATGAATCGTGCCTGCGTGCACTGTCGGCCTTCGGCCAGCTGGCGAGCACGCTCGTCGAACCGATATGAACGTCCAGGTCCTCGATCGTGAGCTGGACAGGCTCGAGGGCCTGTGGGAGCAGGGACTGTCGGACACGTACCGCTCCTACCTGGAGACCGTCAGCGACCGCGAGCCGCAGGTGCAGCCCAAGCTCGCGCTGGCCGCGGCACTGATCGAGGTGGGGATCCGCCTCCAGGGGCTGGGCGGGCACGCGGCCCCGGCGACCACCCTGCTCATGGGCGACCTGTGCCTGGCCCGCGCCTCACGCCTGCTCGCCGACAACGCCAGCCAAGCCGTGCAGGTGGCCTTCGCCAAGGCGATCGAGGGACTCTCGGCCGCGGCCGCGTCGGGCAAGCCGGGCCGGCCTGTGCGCGAGCTTCTCGTGCACGTTTTCTCGGCCACCGCATGATCGCCGGGCGGCTGCAGTTCGAAACGTCGCACGCCACCGAATTCGTCGACGTCACCAAGCTTGTTCGTCAGGAGGTGCACAGGTCAGGCCTGCGGACCGGCCGCGTCCACCTGCAGTCGCTGCACACCACGCTCGGCCTGGCCATCAACGAAAACGAGCCTCTGCTCCTGCGCGACTTCCAGAGACTGCTGGAGCGCCTCGCGCCCGGCGATGCCGGCTACGAGCACGACGACTTCGCGCGGCGCTTCGAGATCACCATCGACGAGCCGGTCAACGGCCACGCTCATTGCCGGCAGCTGCTGCTCACCGGCTTCGCGACGCTGCTGATCGAGGAGGGCGAGCTCGTGCTCGGGCGCTGGCAATCCGTCTTCGCCGTCGAGCTCGACGGACCTCGCCACCGTGAGCTGGCGATGCAGCTGGACGGAGACTTTGTCCCCCTCTCCCCAACGGGGAGAGGGTTGGGGAGTCGGGCGCGGGCCGGTACAGACTCGGAGTTGATCGAGCTCGAGCTGGCCCGCCAGCTCATGGTCGACCCCGACCCGGTGGCGGTGCCCATGCGGCGCCTGATGGAGGCGGGCGGCAAGCGCCTCCGCCCCAAGCTGGTGCAGCTCGCATCGCAAATCGGTCCGCGCCACGATCCGCTGCGCGCCGCGTCATTGGCCGCGGCCGTGGAGCTGCTCCACAACGCGACCCTGGTTCACGACGACTATGTCGACGAGTCGACCCACCGCCGCGGGCGGCCGACGGTCGCTGCGGCCGAGGGCGCCGAGCGCGCCATTGCCGTCGGTGACTATTACTTCGCGAAAGCGACCCGCTTGATCGCGGAGATCGGCAACATCGGCGTGACGTCGACGATGGCGGATGCGCTGGAGGCGATCTGCGCCGCGCAGATCGATGATGTCGCGCTGCGCGGCGCCTTTCCCGGCGACCACGACTCCTACCTGCGCGTCGTGCGCGGCAAGACCGCGGCTTTGTTCGCAGCGTCGTGCGCTTCTGGCGCACTTCTGTCCGATGCGCCGACTGACGTGGTCGAGGCGCTGCGGCGATTTGGCGACCTGCTCGGGGTGGCGTTCCAGATGGCGGACGACATGGTGGACTTCAGCCCAAGCTCGGGTAAGCCGGTCGGGCTCGACATCCGGCAGAAGGTGCTCTCGCTGCCGCTCATCTACGCGGCCGAGGATCGCTCGGTTGGACCCGAGGTGCGCCGGCTCCTGGCAGGCTCGCTGGGAGACGAGGAGGTCGGCCGCGTCACCGCGCTCGTCACGTCGAGTGACGCTCTGCGGCGGGTCGGCGACGAGGCGCGAGGACTTGTCGACGCCGCGGTTCGCGAGCTCGAGTCGATTGAGCTCGACGGCCTGCGGCCGACGCTCGTGGGCATCGCCCGGTCAGCGGTCGATCGAACCGCCTGACATGAGCCCGACTGTCCCCGCTCCCATGCTGGCGTAGCGCACTCCCTTCCAGCCGGCCACCTCCGCGAGCGCCTGCAGCTCATCCGGGCTGCGGTAGGAGTCGATGGTGTCGCTGAGATAGCGATACGCGGACCGCTCGCCTGAGATCACCCCGCCGACAGTGGGCAGCAGGGTCCGCAGGTACATGCGATATGCAGCGCCGACAGGTCCTTTCGGAGGCCGCACAAACTCCAGCACCACGGCGCGGCCCTGGGGCCGGACGACGCGGATCATCTCGCGCAGACCCCGGACTGGATCGGCGAGGTTGCGCAGGCCGAAGGCGATCGTGCTCGCGTCGAAGCTCGCATCCTCAAACGGGAGGTTGAGCGCGTCGCCCTCGAGGAACTCGAGGCCCGCGTGCTCGCCGCGGGCGACCTGGAGCATCTGGGTGCTGAAGTCGAGGCCGACCACCCGACCATCCGGGCCGGCGATTCGAGCGAGCAGCGCGGTGAGCTTGCCGGACCCGCAGGCGACGTCGAGCGCCGAGCCTCCGGCCTTGAGTTGGGTCAGCCGCGCGGCCCGGCGCCGCCAGCCGCCATCGATGCCCGCCGACAGCACGGTGTTGACGAGGTCGTATCTCCGCGCGATGCGATCGAACATCGTGCGCACCGCGGCCGGATCGCGCTCGGAAATGCCCCTAAACCCTCTGCCAGACAGAAGCGATGCCCTGGCCGACCCCGATGCACATGGTGGCCAGTCCGTACTCGGCGTCGCGATGGGTCATCTCCCGTACGAGCGTACCGACCAACCGCGCGCCGCTGCTGCCGAGCGGGTGGCCCAGGGCGATCGCGCCGCCGTTCACGTTGACCTTCTCCTCGTCCAGTCCGAGCAATCGCACACACGCGAGTGATTGCGAAGCGAAGGCCTCGTTCAGCTCGACGATGCCGATTTCGGACGCCTGCAGGCCCGCCTTCTCGAGCGCCTTCATCGACGAGGGCACCGGGCCGATGCCCATGTAATCGGGATGGACGCCGGCGGGGGCGGCGGCAACCAGCCGCGCCAGCGGCTGCAGCTTGCGCTCGCGCGCCTTGCCTTCCGACATCAGCACCAGCGCGGTCGCGCCGTCGTTGAGCGGCGACGAGTTGCCGGCGGTGACGGAGCCCTTCTCCGAGAACGCCGGCTTCAATCTGGCCAGCGCTTCGAGCGAGGTGTCTTCGCGCGGGCCCTCGTCAGCGGTGAGGTGCAGCGGCTCGCCTTTGCGCTGGGGCACAACGACCGGGACGATCTCCTCCGCCAGCCGCCCCGATTTCTGCGCCGCGACCGCGCGCTGGTGGCTGCGCAGCGCGAACGCGTCCTGGTCCTCGCGCGACACCTCGTACTTCTGGGCGACACGCTCGGCGGTCTCCCCCATCTGGAGCGTCCCGTACATCTCGGCCATCTTCGGGTTCACGAGTCGCCAGCCCAGGGCGGTGTCGTAAGCGGTCTGCGGTCCGCGCGGAAAGGCGCCGTCGGGCTTGGGCATCACCCATGGAGCTCGGGTCATGCTCTCGACGCCGCCGGCGATCACGATGTCGGCGGCGCCGGTCTGGATCTCGCGCGCGGCGGCGATCGCAGCCTGCATCCCGGATCCGCAGAGGCGGTTGACGGTCTGGCCGGGCACTTCGACCGGAAACCCCGCGAGCAGCAGGGCCATCCGCGCGACGTTGCGGTTGTCCTCGCCGGCGCCGTTGGCGCAACCCAGGATGACGTCTTCGACCTCGGCGGGCTGGACGTGCGCGCGTTCGCAAGCTTCCTTGAGCACGATCGCGGCGAGGTCGTCGGGACGCACGTCTTTCAACTGCCCGCCGTACCTCCCCATCGGAGTCCGGGCGGTCGCGACGATGACCGCCTGCCGGAGTTCGCCCACTACTTCTTGGATCGCCGAGCGAGAAAGGCGGCGACGCCTTCGGCGAACTCAGGGCTCGCCGCCTGCGCCTCCTGCAAATAAGACTCAAACTCCAGCGCCTCCTCGTAGCTCGACTCGAGTGCATGGTTGACCGCACGCTTGGCCGCGGCCATCGCCTGGCGCGGCTGCGCGACGAGTTGAGCCGCGAGCTCGCGCACCTCCGCTTCGAGGCGGTCGGCGGGAACCAGGCGGTTGATGATGCCGAGCCGGTGCGCGTCCACAGCCAACAGGGGCTTGCCGGTGAAGAACATCTCGTACGCGATGCCCGTGCCCGCCATGCGCGGAAGGAGCCAGCTGACTCCACCGTCCGGGGCAAGGCCGATGTTCACGAACGCCTCCAGCAGATACGCCTCCGGCGTCGCGATGCGAATGTCGCACGCGAGCGCGTAGCTCGCACCGATGCCAACTGCCGGACCATTCATGGCCGCGATGACGGGTTTGGGCATGGTGCGCAGGCGCGTGAGCATCGGCATGTACTCGTTGCGCAGCACGTTGCCGACGTCCTCGGGCGTCCGCATTCCTGCGCCCTCGCTCGCCATTTCCGTGACGTCGGCGCCCGAACAGAACGCGCGTCCCGAGCCGGTGAGCACGACCACACGCACCGCATCGTCGCGCTCGACCTGCTTGATCGCCTCACCCAGCTGCTTGCGCGTGACCGCCCCGATGGCGTTCATCTTCTCGGGCCGGTTGAGCTGGATCAGTCCCACCCCGTCGTGAACGCGGACGTTGACGTGAGTTTCGACTTGGGTGGCCATCTCTATTACCTGCCTTTGAAGTTTGCTTTCCGCTTCTCGAGGAAGGCACGCATGCCTTCCTTCTGGTCCTCGGTGGAGAACAGGAAGTAAAAGCTCTTGCGCTCCGCAGCGAGTCCTTCAGCGAGCGGCGAGTCGAACGCTTTGAGGACGGCCTCCTTGGCCATGCGCAACGCCAGCGGGGCCTTCTCGGCCAGTTGGCGCGCGACTCGCTTGGCGATCTCGATCGTCATCTCGGCCGGGACCACCTTGTTGACGATGCCCAGCTCCTTCGCGCGCGTCGCAGTGATGGCCGTGCCGGTCAACACCGTCTCCATGGCCGCGTACTTCCCCGCGGTGCGCGGCCATCGCTGCGTGCCGCCGGCGCCCGGAATGATTCCGAGGTTGATTTCGGGCTGCCCGAGTCGCGCGGAATCGCCGGCGATGATCATGTCGCACATCAGCGCGAGCTCACAGCCGCCGCCCAGCGCGTAGCCGTTGACGGCCGCGATCAGCGGTTTGGTGAAGGCGGCGATGGCGGCCCAGCGTCCGGTCTGGTCGCGATTGAGCTGCTCGACCGCCGTCCGGTCGGCCATGTCCCCGATGTCGGCCCCGGCCGCGAAAACCTTGGGCCCGCCGGTGAGGACGACCGCCCGGACGCGCTCGTCCGCGTCGAGCTCGCGGAGCGCCTGGCTGACCTCGGCGATGAGCTCGGGGCTCAGGGCGTTCAGCACCTTGGGCCGGTTCAAGGTGATCGTGGCGATGGGCGGCTCGACATCCACGGTAATGAACTCGTACCCCACGGAGTCTATGATCGGCCAATGGGGAAGGCGACGTTGCGCGATTCCTACGGCCGGGTCGCCGACGACCTCCGGATCTCGATCACCGACCGCTGCAACTTCCGCTGCATCTACTGCATGCCCGCGGAGGGGCTGAAGTGGCTGAAGCGGGACGACCTGCTCCGTTTCGAGGAGATCGCTCGGCTGGCGCGCCTTTTCGTCGAACGCTATGGCGTGCGAACGATACGGATCACCGGTGGCGAGCCGCTGGTGCGGATCAAGGTCGAGGAGCTGGTGGCGATGATCAACGAGATCGACCCCACCCTCGACATCACGATGACCACCAACGGGGTTCTGCTGCGCGAGAAGGCTCAGCTGCTGAAGGATGCGGGGCTCAAGCGCATCAACATCTCGCTTGACACTCTGCACCTGGACCGCTTCCACGAAATCGCGCGCAGCGACGCTTTCGGGCGTGTGATGGACGGCATCCGGGCCTCGCGCGAGGCTGGACTCTGGCCGATCAAGCTGAACATGGTGGTCATGAAGGGCAAGAACGACGACGAGGTCGTCGACTTCGCGCGCCTGGCCCGCGACGAAGGCTACGAGGTGCGCTTCATCGAGTTCATGCCGCTCGACGGCGACAACATCTGGACCAACGAGCAGGTGGTGCCGAGCCGGCGCATCCAGGAGCAGATCGAGGATCTGTTCCCGCTCCAGCCCGTCGCGGATCCGCGACCGGGTCCTGCAACTCGTTTCAAATTCGCCGACGGCGCGCCCGGAGGCATTGGCTTCATCTCCTCGGTGAGCCAGGCGTTCTGCACGACCTGCAACCGCATCCGGCTCACGGCCGAGGGCGGCCTGCGCACATGTCTGTTCTCGCTGCAGGAAACGCCGCTGCGCGACCTTATGCGGTCCGGCGCGTCCGACGACCATCTCGGCCGCGTGATCGAGACGGCCGTGTGGCGCAAGGAAGAGGGCCACCTGATCAACCAGCCCGGTTTCATCAAGCCCGGGAAATCGATGTCCCAGATCGGGGGATGATCCAGGAGCTCCACGCAGGGGCGACCAATCTGGTCTATCAGGCGATGCTCGAGCTCCGGCCGAACATCGGCCCCGAGTCGGTCTTCGTCGAGCGTGTAGACAATGTCCTGAGGCCTGAGGGCTACCGCGTGGTCGGGTTCTTCGTCGAGGACGATGTCCAGGCGGTCGCGGCAGCGGGCTTTCGCATCATCAACATGCTCGCGTGGGGCCACACCCTTTACTGCGATGACCTCACGACTCGCTCCGAGCATCGGGGCAAGGGTCACGCAGGCAAGCTGATGGACTGGATGATCGACGAGGCGAAGCGGCTTGGCTGCGACCAGTTCCACCTCGATTCCGGGGTCGGGCCGGACCGCACGGACGCCCACCGCCTCTATTTCAACAAGCGGATGCGCATCTCGGCGTTCCACTTCCTGCGCCCGGTCTGATCGCCCGGTCGGGTAACCAGGACTCTTCGCTTCCGTTCAACCTGGTAATGCGCGCCGTTGGTCTGGTGGTCCTGATGGTGCTGGCCGGATGCAGCAGCGAGCCGGCAGCGTCACCAACGAGCTCACCGGCGTCAGCTCAAGCGACGTGCAGACTGCCTGTTTACTGGCCCGAGAACGTTCCGCAGCCTCAGGGCATCGCCGCCCACGCTGCTTTTGTCGATCTCGCATCCGGAGCCGTGGCCGATGTGGGCAGGCTCACGCCGGCAATTGCCTATGAGGCTGGAGCCACCTACGACCGAGCATCACAGCAATGGCGGCCGGTCGAGCGATACCACCTTTCGCCCGACCTCACGCGCTACGCGTACCAATCAGCGGCCGGCGGGCAAAACGAGATTCATGTCGTCGACGTTGCTTCGGGCACTGATCGAGTTGCATTCAGCGGATCCACTCTTTACATCGTGCTCGCGTTCGAGTCTGATGCGATCTATCTCGTCCACGGCATCAACCCCAGGCAAGGCGTATACGAGAAGCTGTACCGACTCGACCCAGCCGGCGGAACTCCTCAGCTCGTGCCCGGCAGCGACCGGCACATGTACCAGTACGCATGGACGAACATCAGCGGTGGCGCCGCGTGGGGCCTCGATGACCGGGTGGAGGGCTCCAAATTGACGTTCCTGGTCGAGCGCCTGGACCTGACGACGGGGACCGTCATCGAGTGGCTCGCAGGTCCGGATAACCGACAGTTTGCCCCGATCGGGACGGACGGCATGAACCGGCTGTACGTCAGCGACGGCCTCGAGGTCTGGCGTGTGGCTCGCCCAGGACAGGTGGAGCACCTCCTCAGCCCTCCGCCAGACCAAGGCGCTTTGACGTTCAGCGGCTCGATGATGTACGACTCGAATGGGGCCTGGTTCCCAGCTCGTGGTGGAGTCTGGTTGTACTCGGATACCCAGGGAAGCCGATTCTTAATGGTCGGGCCGCTTACTGAAGAAGTTTTTCCCGCCGGACCCTGTGTCTGATGCCGTCCTAAGCTAACGGGCGATGCTCCGGCCCGAAGAAGCGCAGCGACCCTACACCGTCACGGAGCTCGCCAATGAGATCCGGCGCGAGCTGCGCCCGCTCACGGCCATGCTCGTGAAGGGCGAGGTCACCGGCATGAAGCAGGGCGCCGGCGGTCACTACAACTTCTCGATTCGGGATGGGGTCAGCCGGCTCGACGCGGTCCTGTTCGCGGACGACGCGCGGCGCGTGACGACGCTGCCGGAGGACGGGCAGGTCTTCATCTTCCGCGGGCGGGTCGACTTTTTCGGCAAGACGGGGCGCCTCAGCTTCATCACGGACCAGGTCGAGTTCGACGACGTCGGCAAGCTGCGAGCCCGGCTCGAAGAGCTGAAGCGGCGGCTCGAAGTAGAAGGCGCATTCGCGCCCGGTCGCAAGCGACGCCTGCCCTTCTTGCCTCAGGTGGTGGCGCTGATCACGTCGCCGACCGGCGCGGTCATCCACGACCTCCAGGAAACAATCTGGGAGCGGTATCCGAACATGGGCGTGGTCGTGTATCCAGTCCAGGTGCAGGGTGCGGCCGCGCCGATGAGCATTTCGCGCGCACTGCGTCGCTGCAACGAGGAGGGTCTGGCCCAGGTGATCGTGGTGGCCCGGGGCGGCGGCAGCTTCGAAGAGCTCTACGCGTTCAACACCGAGATCGTCGCGCGGGCGATCCTCGGTTCCAGGCTCCCGGTCGTGACCGCGCTCGGGCACACGTCCGATCGCACGGTGGCCGACATGGTCGCCGACGTCGAGGCGCGCACGCCCACCGAGGCGGGGTCTCGCGTCGTGCCGAAGAAGGCAGACCTGATCGCATTGCTCCGCGAGCGCGAGCGGCGACTGGACCGCGAAACCAATCAGCGGCTGCTGCGCGAATCCGAAAAGCTTCAGGTCAAGCGGGCGAGGCTGGTGCAGATCCTGCCCGCGATGGTCCGGGTTCGGGTGGACCGGCTCGCGCACGCGGCCGCGAACCTGGCGCGGCTGAGCCCGGTGCAGCAGGTCGCGCGCCGTGAGGAGGCGCTCCGAGAACGATCTCGGCGGTTGGCCGCAGCCGGTGCGGCGCGCATGACGCGGGCTCGCAACGCCCTCGCGTCACGTCGTGCACCTGATCGTCTGGAGCGGGCTTTGGTCGAGCGGTTCGCCACGGAGCAGCGCCGTCTCGATCACCTGCGGCAGCAGCTGGTCGCCTTCAGCCCGGAGGCTGTGCTCGCCCGCGGTTACAGCATCACCATCGACTCGGAGACGGGGCGCGTGGTGCGCTCGGCCGCGGAAACTGCGACGAATCGCAAGCTGCGCATCCGATTGGCAACCGGGCGGCTGGGCGCGCGGGTAGAAGAAGTCGAGCCATGAGCGAGCAGCTGACGTACGAGCAGGCGTTGGAGAAGCTCGACGAGAAGCTGAAGCTTCTGGAGGACGGCGACCTGTCGCTCGAAGATGCGCTGAAGGCGGTCGACGAGGCGCGCGTCTACCTGAAGGTTTGCACCGAGCGTCTGGAGGCCGCGCGCAAGAAGATCGAGATCCGCCCCGAACCCAGCGAGTAAGATCCCCTCTCCCTGCAGGGGAGAGGGTCAGGGAGAGGGGCGCGAACTCCCTTGCCGTGTAAAGAGCGTTGGCACGGGCGAGATATCGGTCGATGACCCGCAACGTGCGACGCGATCCCATCTACCAGGACCGAGCACGCGAGCTTCGGAGTCACATGAATGACGCCGAAAGGCGACTGTGGTCGCGCCTGCGGGCGCATCGTATGGACGGACGTAAGTTCAGACGGCAGCACGCAATAGGCTCGTACATCGTCGACTTCGTCTGCCTCCCTTCGCGGTTAATCATCGAAGTCGACGGGGACTCGCACGGCAACGACTTGCGCGAAGCGCTCGATTCCAAGCGCACGGCGTACCTGGAAAAGTTGGGCTTTCGAGTGCTGCGTTTCTGGAACGAATACGTACTAACGGACATAGACAACGTCACCGAGACGATCTTCGAGGCACTCAATGCCAATTCACGCCCCGCTCCCCAACCCTCTCCCCTTCGGGGAGAGGGGGCCTTGCGCTTTGATCTGTCGGGAGATTTGACTCGGCGGCCTAGGCCGAGCTACACCCAAATTAGCCCGACAACTCCACGTAGGCTCGGACGCTGGACACGCACGCTGTCAGCCGGCTCCCGCCGGACCCGCCGACTCCAGCTGCTCGTTCATGACGCGGATTCGCTGGCTCAGGTTCCTCACGAACTCGAGCAGGACCTCGGGGTGCTCGTGCACCAGCGCCTGCAGGCGATCCCGGCGCAGCACTCGCACCGTCGTGTTGTCGCTCGCCTGCGCGCCCGCCGATCGCGGCTGGTCGTCGAAGACCGCCATCTCACCGACCACCGAGCTCGGCCCCAGGCGGGCCAGAGTGACCTCGCGGCCCTCATGGTCGACGTGGATGCGGATCTCCCCCTCGAGCACGACGAACAGCTCCGACCCCACGTCGCCCTTGAGGAAGATCGACTCACCCTTGGCGTAATGCCGGGTGACCATCAGCTGGTCGATGCTCGACAGCTGCTCCAGGGTCAGCGTGCTGAAGAGCGGCACCCGCTTGAGCGCGATCAGCTCTTTCATGCCGTCGCCGAGACCGTTGGCGGCCGCGCCGGCGGCGTCATGAATCCACTTGTCCGCGTGGTTCGCAAGCGCCTCGAGCTCCGCGTCCGACAGGGCCCGCGCCGTGGCCGGGTCAAACGCATCCTGGTCGAGGAGCTGCGCCAGGGGTCCGGCCAGCCATCCGGGGCCGAAGTTTAGCAACGTTTCCAGGCCCTCGGCCCTCGCTTGCGGTTCGGTCGACAGCACCCCTCGTTCGACGGTGGCAAAGCCCCGCTTGCCGTGCAGGGCGCGCATCGCGCCCAGTCCGGAGTCGGTCGCATGACCGGCGAAATCGTCGAGGGCGATCCGCAGGAATGAGTAGGCCGCGGCCTCGTCGCCGTCGCCCCGCATGCGCGAGCTCGCTGCCGCATGGGTCGACATCCGCGCCGACTGCACCCCTTCGCCCAGTTGGCGCTCGAGGTGCACCTTCACGCGTCGGAACAGATCGGGACGCCCGCTGCGGATGAGCGCCTCGACCGCGGCGGCGGCCGCGTGCTCACGCGATTCCAGAAGGGGCAGCGTCAGGACCAGGGCCTCGGGCGCCTGCGCCGCCATGGCTTCCGACGCCAGGCGCCTCACCTCGCGATCGCCGCTCGCCAGCGATGCCACCAGGGCATCGGCGAACGCCGGTCGTTCGTCGCCCGCGGGCGCCCACCGCACGGCCTGGCGCAGCGCCTCCCGCCGCACCTCGAGGTTGGCATCGAGCAGGCAGGCAACCAGCGGCCCCGCGGCCTCGGGCACGTCGGCCTTCATCTTTGCGAAGCTGCGGATCGCCTCCAGGCGGACAGCTGCCTCGTTGTCCCGCATGCCGTCGACCACCGTTGCGCGGTCGTTGGTGAAGGCGGCCGCCCACACCGCCGCCGCCCGCCGGGTTGGATCCGAAGAGTCCCAAAGCTCGCGCAGAAGGACCCCGGACCGGTCCCACGGTGGATCATGGCCCGCTCCCGCGACGGCCGCGGCCGCGACGACCCAGCCATCAGGGTCGTTTTCGGCGGCCTGCAGCTGCTGGTCGGTCACCGCCTTGGGCGGCGCGAGCTGCAGAGCCAGCTTCCGCACCGAGGCGTCCGGGGACGCGAGCAGCTCCGGCACCATGGCCGCGAACGTTTCGGGCGCCAGCCTCCCCAAGGCCGCCGCGGCGAACGGGCGCGCCCTGTCGTCACCGGTGCGGACAAAGCCGCGCAGCTCGTCGATCTGCGCCGGCGTGGGCCGGCCCAGCGCGCGCTGGAAGTCGTTCAAAGAGACGGCATGCGTGCGCAGCCGCTCGTAGATGGCGTCGACATACAGGCCCCGCACACGCAGCGCGGCGGCGATGAAGAGGACCGCAAGCACGATGCCGATCACGGCCAGCACCTGGACCGTGGCCGAGACGAACTGCTGCACCAACAGCAGGCCGACACCGGTGATCACCGCGGCGCCCGGCAGCACCACGTTGTCGAGCAGCACCCTCAGCTTCGGACCCACCTGGGCCGGCAGGGCGCCGCCAAGCACACTCTGGGCAGGATCGTCGAGGCCCGTCTGTAGACCGTTGCGGACGATGAAAAGGAACAGCGACGTCGCCAGGACCGGGTTCACCGCCACGGCCACAAAGCCGATCAGCGTGAAGATGGGCAGCGCCATGATCGCGTTCTTGACGCCCAGCTTGTCGAGCACCCAGGGAGTGATGAAGAGGCTGATCACCAGCTGCACGACGTAGCTGGCCAGCCACGCGTTACCGATGAGGATGGTGAGCTCCTGCAGGCTGTTGTGCGTGGCCGCGACGAAGATGAGCGCGACCAGGTAATCGCCGACGCGGCTCGTGACCTGCATGACCAGTGCGAGGAGGACCAGCGCGAGCACCAGCCGGCTGCTGGTCAGGTACTGGATGGCTCCGCGCACGACCCTCATCGCACCCTGCCGGTGCCTCACCACCTGCTCGTGCGCGAAAAGCTCGTCGGCGTCGTCGACAAAGCTCGGCCGGAAAAGCCGGCGCTCGACCCACTCGGACATGAGGGCAGCCGACGCCGCCCCAAACGCCCAGACGAACAGCAGCGGCTCGGTGGCGTAGAGCGCGACCAGCGTGGTCGTGAAGCCGGCCAGGATGTAGCCGATGCTCAACCCCGCGGCGATGACCGGGAAGATCCGCTTGCCCTCGAGCAGGTTGAAATGCTGGCTGACGAAGCTCCAGAAGTTGAGCATCACGAGCTCGAAGGCGATGGAATAGATGACGTAGACGGTGAACGCGACCGTGGGCGCTTCGGAGATGAAGTAGACGATGTAGAGGATTGGCGCGATCACAGCGTTGAGGACGAGGGTCAGACGAAGCGTGCGGCCGACCCCGAGCCGGCGTGTGAGCGCGCCCTGCAACGCGACCATCGGCCACACCGCCAGGGCGAGGACGACGAAGAAGAGCGGGTAGGCGTGCGGGCCGGCCTTGTTCAGAAAGATGGCCTGGGTCGCATTGAAGGCCGTGTACATGGCCCAGCCGAGGAGGATCGCGAAGCCGGCGACCTGCAGCGTGCGGTCCAGCTCGCTGCGCCGGACGTGCAGGAACTTGGCGAGCAGAGGAGCGGCGGTCACAGCAAAGCGATTATCAGTCCGAGGCCACGAGCTTCAAGCCGCCCACGGGATGTAACTCAGGCCGGTAACGGTGTCTGACGTCGGCCAACCCGCTCGGGAGGTGCATCGGACATGCGCAACCTGGTTCTTGCTGTTTCAAGCCTTTTTGTTGTTGCTGCATGCGGTGGCAGCACCGCTACCAACGCGCCGTCGCCGACGCCGACCATCGCCTTCAAGATGGTCGCGCAGAACGGAAGCGGGGTGTCCGGCACCGGCACGATCGTCAAGAGCACGGGTTCATTCATGGTGACGATCAAGCTGAGCGGATTGGTACCCAACTCGAGCCATATCTCTCACGTGCACAACGGCGCGTGCGCCAAGGCCGGTGGCATCGCATATCCGCTCTCACAGGTCATCGCCGATTCGTCCGGGGCGGCCGTCACGCAGAGCAGCGTGCCCGTGAGCTATTCAGTTCCGGCGAGCGGTTGGTACGTCAACGTCCACCACGGCCCCGACTTCAGCGCCCCGGCTAACGGACCCAGTATCTCGTGCGGAGATTTGTCCGCGGGCTGAACGCTTCGACCCCTACGTTTGCTGGACGCTCGCGATCTTCTCCAGGGCGGCGATCCGCTCCTGGATGGGCGGGTGGGTGTCGAACAGGTGGTTGAAGAAGCTGCCGTGATGCTCGGTCGGATTGTCGATGCACATCGCCGCCACGGCGTGGTTGAACTGCTGCATCGGCTTCTCGTTCTGGGCGATTTTCTTCAACGCGCTGATCAGCCCCGCCGGGTTTCGCGTGAGGTCCACCCCGCTGACGTCGGCCAGGGACTCGCGCTGTCGCGACAGCGCCAGCTGCATGAGGGGTCCGACTAAGAAGGCGATCAGCGTGAAGATGGCGCCGATCGCGAACACGACCAGGAGCGCGCGGGCGTCACGGCTGCGAAAGCGGAGCGCGCCGTTCCAGAACACGCTTGCGATGATCGCGGCCAGGCCGATCATGGTCGTGACGACAAGGAGCAGGCGGACGTCGAAATTCTTGATGTGGCTCATCTCGTGGGCGAGCACGCCCTCGAGCTCCTCGCGATTCATCATCTGCAGGAGGCCGGTGGTGACCGTTACCGCGGCGTGCTGCGGGTCGCGCCCGGTCGCGAAGGCATTCGGGCTAGGGTCTTCGATGACGTAGACGTTGGGCACCGGCAGACCGTCGCCGATCGACAGCGTCTGGACGATGTTGTAAAGCTGCACGAACTGCTTGGGGTCGGCCTCCTTCGCGCCGACCGCTGACAGGACGGTGGCGGCCCCGTAGTAATAGGAATAGAGGGCGGCCAGCACGCCCAGGACGCCCAGCACGATCGCTCCCGCAATGGCGTATCCGGTGCCCCCCGCGAACTCGCCGATCACGAATCCGGCCAGCAGCCAGACGAGCAGGAACAGCGCCACGACGATGATGCTGTTGCGCTTGTTCCGGGAGATCTGGTGGTACATGCGGGTCAGATTTTACGAGGTGGTCCGGCGCTCTCTGCTCACGGACTGGCGCAACGACCTCGCCACCCAGCGGCCCCAGATCTGGGCCCAGACCAGCCCGTTCCCGAACGCGGACTGTTCCTCGGCGTGGTGCTTGAAGTGGTAGGTCCACATTGCCCGGTGCTCCTCGTAGAGCATCTGACGCCTCTCCGAGCCCTCGGGAGCCTCCCGCTCGTGGTGGCTCGCGGTCGCCGTCGGCAGGTAGAACACCTTCCAGCCGCCCATCTTCAGCCGGTAGCAGAGGTCGATGTCCTCTCCGTACATGAAGTAGCGGGGATCGAAAAAGCCAACGCGGTCCAGCGCCGCCCGGCGGATCATCAGGCAGTCGCCGGTGCCGGCGTCGATCTCGTGAGCGTCCGAATCGTCCAAGTAGCTCATGTTGTAGCGCCCGAAGCGCGGGCTCTTCGGGAAGAGCCGGCTCAGGCCGAGCGTCCGGTAGAGCAGCGTGCTCGGCACGGGGAAAGCGCGTCGCGAGTTCGGGTCGACCTTGCCATCCGGCATCAGGAGACGAGGACCGACCGCGCCGGCGTCAGGTCGTGTGAGCAGGAAGTCGGCCAGGCGGCCGACGCACTGCGGGTCGACCATGACATCGGGGTTGAGCAGCAGCACAAACCGGCCGGTGCAGCGCTCGAGCCCGACGTTGGCGGCGCGGCTGTAGCCGATGTTCTTCTCCTGGATGAGAACAGTCGCCTTCGGGAAGTCGGCGGTGACGGCCGCGGCCGAACCATCGCTGGAGTCGTTGTCCACGACCACGACCTCGATCGGCACTTCCGCACTCGCGAGCAGCGCCCGCAAACACTGGAGGAGGAGGTCCTTGACGTTGTGGCTGACGATCAGTGCGGAGACGATTGGCTTGGGCGCATCGGGCATCGCTGGTGAATTATCAACTCCAGGGGCAACGCGACGTCTTGGGTACAATCCCGGGGACTGTGCAGACCGGCGCCAGATCGGACCTCCGGGAGCGCCTGGTTCAACTCAGCAAGAACCGGTTGATCCGCCAGAACGTGATCCTTTTCTCAGGCGGTCTGGTCGCGGGCATCGGTGGGTTCGTCTATCACGCCATCGCCGGCCGCATCCTGGGCCCGGCGCTCTACGGGCAGGTGGCGTTTCTGATCGCGCTCTACGCGGTCGGCACCGCTCCGGCGCTGATTCTCATCGTCGTCCTCGCCCGATACACGGCCACGCTGACCGCCCGCGGCGATGCCGGCGTGCGCACTCTGCTCACGCGAACCAGTCGCCTGATCGCGATTCCATGCCTGCTGGCGGTGCTGGTCACGAGCCTGCTGGCACGCCCGGTCGCCGTCTTCGAGCATCTCGGCTCGCCGATCCCGGTGCTGATCCTGGGCTTCTCGATCGCGCTCATCTGGCAGGTCGCGATCCCCCGCGGAATCCTGCAGGGTCTGCAGAGGTTCACATCGCTTTCGATGAACCTTTCGCTCGAGCTGATCGTGCGCACTGTGCTCGTCTTCATTCTTCTCAGGGCGGGCTATGCCGTGTCGGGCGCGATGGCGGCCGTGTTCATCGGCCTCGCCTTCGCGTTCGTGCTCGGCCTGTACACGCTCCGCGACCACTTCCGCGGCACGGGCTCGCGCGTGCGCCTGCGCGTGATGGCGGGATTCTCTCTGACCGCCGCCGCCGGGATCATCGGGGTGCAGATCCTCTACAACCAGGACGTCATCCTCGCCGAGCACTACCTCCCGAGCCACGACGGCGGGATCTACGGGGGGCTGAACAAGATCGGGACGATCCTGTTCTTCCTGACCCTGAGCGTGAGCCAGGTGCTCTTTCCGAGGGTGGTGGAGGCGGTGGCCAAGGAGCAGAACCCAGGCCGCATCCTGCTCCAGTCAGCGGGCATCCTGGCGGCGTTGGGTGCGGGCGCGCTGCTCGTCTTCGCGGTCGTGCCCGGGCTGGTGGTGGGCGTGCTGTTCGGGCCAACCTTCTCGGATGCCCAGCCCTTTGTGTTCGCGGTCGGCGTGATCGGGCTCGCGCTCTCGCTCGACAACCTGCTGGTGCAGTTCTTCATGGCGGTGCACGACCGCGTGTTCGTGCCCATCCTCTTCGCCGCCTGCGTCGCCGAGGCGATTCTCATCGTCCTCTTCCACGCGCGCGTGGGCCAGGTGGTCCTGGACGTGCTGGCGGTGCTGCTGGGCCTGCTGGTGCTGCTAGCCGTGCGGTGCTACCTGCTCCTGCCCACGCTGCACGCGGAAAGCCTCGCCGAGCCTGAACTCTCCCTCTCCCACTAGGGGGAGAGGGCCGGGGAGAGGGGCGTGGCATGCTTCAGGTATCCTTTTGCGGTTGTGCGAATCGTAGTCAAGGATCCCGAGGAGTTCGAGCAGGCGCTTCGGGAGTTCCGTCGCAAGGTTCAGGAGCAGGGGCTCGTGCGCGAGATGCGCCGGCGAGCTCACTACGTGCCGCCCGCGGAAGCTCGCAAGATCAAGAGCCTTCGCGCCCGGCGGCGCCGCACCCGCTGACTTCCCCTCTCCCCGAAGGGGAGAGGGTTAGGGAGAGGGGCGTGAAGCACAGGGTATAATCGACGTGTTCGGTGACCATGGCGGAGGGGAAACACCCGTTCCCATTCCGAACACGGTAGTTAAGCCCTCCAGCGCCGATGGTACTGTCGGGGTAACCCGATGGGAGAGTAGGTCGTTGCCGAGCGTTCTAATAAGTCCCGCGACCCGCAAGGGTGGCGGGACTTAGCTTTATCCCCTCTCCCTTGCGGGGAGAGGGCCAGGGAGTGGGGCGTGAATAGTTCTCGCCGGACCGGGGCAGGCCACGCCCGAGGGGGTTCGGGCGCAGCCTTTGGTGTAGAGGTCTGACTAGAGGGGTCTAGATGTTCGGCCCGGTGGTCAGGGTCACGTTCTGGGTGTGCGAGGCGCCGCTCTGATCGACCCACGTGACCGCCACGCTCGCACCTGGCTTGTTCGCGTGGAGCGCATCGCCAAGCGTCATCGACGAGTCGACTGAGGTCCCGCCCACCGCCGTGATCACGGACAATCGGGTGATGCCGGCCTGTTCGGCCGGCGAGCCGGCCTGCACCGCCCACACCAGCGGACCGGAGGTTGCTTTGATACCGACCTGCGCTGCGATCGCGGGGGTGAGGTCGCGAATCGAAACGCCGATGTAGCCGACCGGACCGATGAACACGCCGGCGGTCGCCTGCCCGGATCGGATCTGGTTGACGACCGCGAGCGCGCTGTTCGTGCTGATCGCGTAGCCGACCGTGGACGAGCTGTTGCGAAAGCCCTGGGCTTCGCCGGCGGTGATCATCCCGATGACCTGGCCGGACGAGTTGACGAGCGCGCCGCCCGAGTCGCCCGGGCTGATGGAAGCGTCTTCCTGGATCAGGCCGCTCAGGACCTCGGATCGGCCGCTGCCCTCGCTGGCGGTGATGGTCTGGTCGACCGCGGTGACCTGGCCCTGGGTGGCTGAAGGCTTGCCCCCCGCGCCGAGTGCGTTGCCGATGGCGACAACTGGGTCGCCGGCCTTGACGCTGGACGAGTCTGCGAGCGTGACTGTGGGCAGGCCCGAGACGCCTTCGATCTGGATGAGCGCGACGTCAGCAGCCGGCGAGACGCCAATCACGTGCGCGGCGTAGGTGCCTGCGTGGCCGGCGATCGTGACCGAGATGCTGGTCGAACCGTCGACGACGTGGTTGTTGGTGAGCACCTCACCGGACGAGGTGATGATCATCCCGGTGCCGGCCGCGGCGCCATTGCCGCTGCTGGTCTGGATGATCGTGTTGATGTCGACGATCGCGGGATCGACCTTGGCGGCGATCGCCTGCGCGTTGAGCGTGCCGTTCTGGTTTGAGGACGGGTTGACTGGCGAGATGGGCGCAGTGGAGGTGGAAGGCTCGCTGGACTTGGGCAGCGCCGCGTTCTGGGTGGCGTGCGACGAGCGAAGGTACTGCGACATGGTGAAGCCGATGCCGATACCTCCGCCCGCGGCGAGGATCGTCGCGACGACGGTGCCGACAGCAAGCCAGCGTCCCCACGAGGGGCGCGGTGCGGTCGATGGCGGCACGTATGACGGCGGTGGTGCGAACCAGCCTTCGGGCGCGGGCGGAGGCGCCGGCACCATCTCTGTCGATTGCGGATCTATCTCTGACATCGGGTCAACTCCATTCTGCACTCGGTAGGTTGACCATCACGATGCCGGTCGAATGTTCGAGGAGTATCAGAGAATCCTTAGAACTCCCTGTGAACCCTCTCCCCGCAGGGGAGAGGGTTAGGGAGAGGGGCTCAGGCGAGATCGAACTCTCGTAGCACCTCTTCTGTATGCTCACCCAGCTTCGGCGCCGGTTTCACAGGCACCGGCTTCGCGGCCCCGAATCGCAGCGGCGAACCCGGCGTGGGATAGACGCCGAGCTCGGGATGATCGATGTCGGTGAACAGAGGATTCGCGGCCGACGCGCGCGGATCGCCTGCGACCAGTTCCTTGAAAGTCTGGTACGGGCCCCACATCACGTTCTGGGCGTCGAAGACCGACGCCACGCTGCTGAGGTTGCGCACTGCGATCCACGCCTGTAGCAACTCGCAGATCTCCTGCCGCCCCCGCCACCGATCGCCCTCGTTGTTGAAGTACAGCCCCAGCCGCGCCTCCAGGTTGCGAAACTCCCCGCTCAACCCCGTGGCCTCGACGAGGCTGCGCCACTGCCGCGGCGTGAGGGCGAGGACCACCACGCGCCGGCCGTCGCGGGTGACGAAGTCGCGACCGAGCGTCCCGTACACGTGGTTGCCGAAACGGCCGCGCGGCTCGTCCTCTAATACCGCCTCGCCGATCAACCCGAGGTGCCCCGCCACCGCCAGCCCGACATCAGAGAGGCTGAGCTCGACCAGCTGGCCCTCACCGGTGAGGCGCCGGTGTCGCTCGGCGGCGAGGATGGCGGTCGCGGCGAGGAAGCCGGTCATCGCGTCCCACGCCGGAAGCACGTGGTTGACTGGACCTTCGGTGCCTTCGGGACCGGTGATGAGTGGAAAGCCGAGGGCTGCATTGACCGTGTAATCCACCGCCGCGCTGCCGTCACGGTTGCCGGTGATCACGACCATGATCAGGTCGCCACGCAGCTTCTTGAGCTCGTCGTACGAGTTCCAGCCGGAGACAGGGAGGTTGGTGAGGAAGATGCCGCCGCCCTCGCCAGGCGCCGTGATGAGCTTCGCGACCTTCCCCTGGCCCGGCTCGTGGCGCGTGTCGATCGTCACCGAGCGCTTGCCCTGGTTGAGGCCGGCCCAGTACAGGCTGCGGCCGCGATGCAGCGGCCAGCGGCCGATGTCCACGCCGCCGCCAGGCGGGTCGACGCGGATCACGTCCGCGCCCATCGCCGCGAGCGTCGCGCCACCTAGCGGCGCGGCGATGAAGGCCGACATCTCGACGATGCGCAGCCCGGAGAGAATTCCGGCGCCCATGGAACCGTCATGCTAACCGGGGCGTGCGCACCAACCTGACCGTCGACGACCTCGGCGACCTGCTCTCTCTGCCGATCGTGGGGACGCTCGCCACCTACCGGAAGAGCGGCGACGTGCTGCTCTCACCAGTCTGGTTCGAATGGGTGGACGGTGGTTTCAATATCGTGATCGGCCGCAACGACGTCAAGGCTCAGCACCTGCGGCGTGACGCAAGAGCGAGCGTAGCGGTGTACGAAAGCGCCGAGCCGCTGCGCGGGCTGGAGCTGCGCGGCACCGCGAGGCTCTTCACGGAAGGTCTGCACGAGCTGCGCGAGCGGATCTACCTCCATTACATGGGCGAGGGCCCCAAGACGCCCGACGATTTGGAGATCGGAGTGCGCATCGAAGGCACGATCCGCGCCTGGGACTTCGCGGACTAACCGCTACCGGGGGTTGGTCGCCTCCCAGCTGGCCTGGCAGGCCACGCAGCGCGTGGACTCGGGCAGTACTTCGAGCCGCTCCGGGGCGATCTTCTGGCCGCAATCCTCGCAAACGCCGTAGGCACCCTTGGCCTTGAGCTCGCGCGCGTGCTCGGCCTGCTCTCGGTCCCGCTCGAGAACATGTTCGATCGATTGGCTGGTCGCGCGATCGCTCAGCACCTGGGAGAAGTCGGAATCCCCGAACCCCTTGCTCATCTCGTCCTTCAGTATGTACCGGCGTCAACGCCGAGGCAGGAAGTCCAGCAGCAGCTTGTTGAGCTGGTCCGCCGCGTCGAGCGGAATGAAATGCCCGATTCCCTCCATGCGCTCGTAGCGCCACGGCCCGTTGACCCTCGATGCCGACTTGACCATCGGGTCCTCGGTCAGAGCGACGTCTGCGGTCCCAAACACACCCATGGTCGGAGCGGCCACCGGCGGCAGAGGAGGCGGAGGGCCGAGCAGCCGCTCCACCGGCACGTTGGCCCGATACCAGTTGAGCGCGGCGGTCAGTGCGCCTGGTGGCGACAGGTTGGCGATGTAAGTAGCGAGCTCGTCCTCTCGGCCCTGCAAGAGCAGGCGCATGAGGTACCAGTCATCGCGCTGGATGAGGTCTTCGGCGACCCCCGGTATGCCGAACAGGATGCGGTACCAACCCTTCTGGAGGGCCTCGAGCGTGGGCGGCCCGGCGGCGCCCGGAGCGCCCACAGAAATGGCGACCAGGTGGTCGACCCGGGTCGGCGCCAGCATCGCCACGAGCCACGCCGCCGCGGCGCCCCAATCGTGCCCGACGACGTGCGCGCGCTGGACTCCGAGCGCGTCCATGATCCCGGTCACATCGCCGACGATCTTGGTCAGCGCGTAGTCGGCGACCTCAGGCGGCCGGTCGCTGCGGCCCCGGCCGCGCATGTCGGGGGCGATGGTGCGGAACCCGGCGCCGGTGAGCGCCGCCACCTGGTGACGCCATAGCGCGGACGTGTCCGGGAAGCCGTGCAGCAAGACGACCGGCGTGCCCGCGCCCTCTTCCGAGACCTCGAAGCCGAGCCCGTTCGCCTCGATGCGCGCCATCAGTTCTTGGCCGGCTCAGGAGCCGGCGCAAACACCTTGCTGATCAAGCACGTCGTATTCGGGTTGTGTGCTCATGACGCGTTCGACAAGGCCGGCGCTTCAGATCACGCGGGCGCTGATTTCCGCATCGCTTCATGGATCACGTCGCCGTCGTGCCACTCCGGCTCAACCTGGAGATGCTCCAGCATCCGACGGTATTCGGCGTCCATCTCAGGGCTGTCAGCGTTCTTCTTGTAGGCGTCTTCGCTGTCGAAGACCACGCTGATCCAGATCTCGTTCGGGTTGGTCGTACTGCGGAAGATCGTGTGATAAACCCAGCCTGCCGGTGGGGACTCTTCAAATCCTTCCATGTTCGCGATGAACTGCTTCTCATGTCCCGGTTTCACGGTGTACTTGGCAATCGTGCCGTACATCTCAAACCCCCTTGGAGAAAATGCGGCGTCGGTGTGAAGCAACGGTGATCGTAACGCTCTAGCGCAGGGAGCGGACCGAGCGGCGCTATGCTTGCCCTCTCTTGGCAGGGGTAAGCCGGAGGCCAGCCCGAAACCTCCTCCTCACACCCGGGGCGGCGGGCCTGTTGGTGATCGCCGGCCTCGCGTGGCTCGGCGTGATCGCGGCGGCGCGCGGGATGAGCGCGATGGGCGGAACGAGGGGCCTGGGGCTAGTCGCCTTCGTTGGCGTCTGGACGCTGATGATGGCGGCGATGATGCTGCCGTCGGTGGCGCCGGTGGCGGTGCTGTACGAGCGGTCGGTCACAGACAACCGCATCCTCCGGTTGGCCATGTTCGCCGCGGGCTACATCGTCGTGTGGGGCCTTGCCGGCTTGCCCGCGTTTGCGATCGCGGCCCTGGTGTTCTCGGTGGCCATGAACCACCCGGAAACCGCGCGCTACATGGCGGCCGGCATGTTTCTCGTCCTCGGCCTGTACCAGGTCAGCCCGCTCAAGGATCGGTGCCTGAGCCACTGCCGTTCGCCGTTCTCATTGCTGATGCATTACGCCAACTTCCACGGTCCGCTGCGCGACCTGCGGGCCGGGACTCACCACGCCCTCTACTGCCTCGGCTGCTGCTGGGCGCTGATGCTCGTGCTGGTCGTGGCGGGGATCATGAACCTGCTCGTGATGGTCGTCCTGGCGGCGGTGATCCTCATCGAGAAGTACTGGTCACGGGGTCCAGCCTTCTCGCGCGTGGTTGCAGCCTCCGCGGTGGTCTTGGCCGTGGCGGCGATCTGGGTTCCGGCCCTGTCGCCAGGCCTCAGTTGACCCTCATCCGGCCTTAACCCACCCTTCATCTGAAAGGTGCACAATGGGGCTGTTCCCTGCCTGTGTATTCGACGTCGGTAAGGGACGGGAACCAACTCATTCGTGGTTCAAGGAGGCAGAGATATGGCGGAAGCCAAGACTGCAGTAGCGCACAAGCCGATATGGCTCGATCTATCGAGTTCGGATGCGGCCGCCTCGCGTGACTTCTACTCGAAGCTCTTTGGCTGGAAGGTGGAGGTCAATCCCGACCCGCAGTACGGCGGATATGCGCTGGCGAAGATGGGCGGCAAGGACGTCGCGGGCATCGGCCCGAAGATGTCGGCCGAGGCTCCAACCGCGTGGCTGGTCTACATCGCAAGCGCGGACGCCGCTGACACGGCCAGGAAAGCCAAGGCCGCCGGCGGCAACGTACTCGGTGAGCCGATGGAAGTCGGTCCACAGGGCACGATGGCGATCATCCAGGACCCGTCCGGAGCCGTCATCGGCGTCTGGCAGCCGAACCAGATGGCCGGCTCGCCGGTGATCGGCAAGGCGAACGCGTTCGGCTGGTCCGAGCTCAACTCGCGCGGCGTCGAGAAGGCCAAGCCCTTCTACCAGAAGGTGTTCGGCTGGGGCGAGAAGAAGAGCCCGATGGCCGAGGGCATGGAGTACACGGAGTTCCTGGCCGGCGGCGAAAGCATCGCGGGCGGCATGGAGATGAACCCGATGGTTCCGGCCCAGGTGCCGAGCTACTGGCTCGCGTACTTCACCGTCGAAGATGTCGACAAGTCGCACAAGACAGCGGTCGAGCACGGCGCGAAGGAACTGTTGGAGCCGCAGGACTTCCCGGGCGGCCGATTCTCAATCCTGAGCGACCCGCAGGGTGCCTCGTTTGGCCTGCTAAAGATGAAGCAATAACGAAAAAAGTTTAAGGGCGGGCCGGCACATCGCCGGCCCGTTTTTCATTTCTGCCGCCAACCTTTGCGCGCGCTCTGGAGTCCCCAATAGACGCCGCGCGACGAGCCCCATCCCGCCGATTCCAATCGCATACACCGCCTGGGCTCTACGTCGCGACGCGGCATTTCGCGGAGCGGCTCGTCCCTTGAACAAGTTCCTCCTTGATTCAAGACCGGATTGTCCTTGTGCTGTGTGCACCAACTTGCGGCCCGCGCGCTTACGACGCCGGACCGAGGCTGAGAAGAACCCTGTCCTTTTCGGCGTCGATCAACACCTTCATTCGATCTCCCGGCTGGACGCCAACCGAGCCGGCCCACGCGTACTCGGCTTCGAATGGTCTCCCATGCACGTCTACGCTCATCCGCCCGTGCTGGGCATATGACGGCCAGGCTCGCGGCCGGACAGTGAGCACCTCGCCTTCGGCGACGGCCCCGCGCGCCAGTGCGGTCAGCGTCGACGAGATCAGGAATCCGCCCACCGCGACGCCGAACAGCGCCATCACGATGGCGATAGCCACGATCCACGGGCGTGCGGGCGGACCAACCACGGCGAGCAGCGCCAGCACGATCACGACGTCGGGGACCAGCAGGAGCCCCAGAATCGAGTACAGCTCGACGCGCGGATCGGCGCCCGGGAGCTTGTGGACGATGCGAGCGTCGCCCTGATATCTGCAGCTTGCGATGTTGGCCGCGGACGCACACGGTTTGGCCGTGTCATACGCGGCCCTGCGGCTCGAGTAGTCGCCAGCCGACCGGTCACAGTATCCAACCGCAGATGTTTACGCGGTCTATTCGGCGACACCCTGACGGCCCGGAGTTCGCCACGCAATGCGCACGAAACCGATTCCCCACCAAGCGGCAAGCAGGCTCACGAGGGCGAAGATGATTCCGGGGACCAGATTGTTCCTGGCAAAGTAGTCCGGGTCGTCCACCGTCCCGACGTCGGCAAACTTCGTGACCTGACTGTTCCAGAGCTGGGCCGTGACGAGGGATCCCGTGGATTGAGACGCCTGCGGTGGCTCGCGGTCGGTGGCAAATTGCGCCGTGAAGCTGCGCCCGGGCAAATCGCTGAACACAAGGTCGACCGAAAGCTTCGTCTGACGCGTGCTCCCCATGACCGTTGCCGGCCCGGTGTAGATGCACTGTTCGCCGGTGAGTGCGTCGGACGGCGCCCTGCACGTCGCAGCCGACCGATACGCGCTCATTGCGGCGCCATTGCGAATGCCCGAGTAGACCAGAAGCAAGCCCGCCACCAAGCCCCCTACCGCTACCAGGAGCAGGCCGACCGACCACGGCTTCGACGGAGCCGTGGTCGGGGCACCGAGGATCTGCCTCAGCAAGTCGCGCCATTCGAAAGGTATTTGTCGAGTGCGCCAGCAAAGAAGCCGCTAGCAGCACCTAATGCCAAACTCTCGAAGAGGCTTGGGTTGTAATAGGCGGCCACGCTTCCCAAGAGCCCGACCGACAGGGCCCCCAGGCCGACCGCCAGCGAGTGCCAGGAGTTGAACGCTGCGGCGTCGCCTGTTTTCACCACGCAGGCGTACTGCGTGACGAGGTCCACGCCGGCGGCAAAGATCGCGGCGTAAACGGGGTACTTGAAGATCTGTCCGCTCACAGTTTGGGGTGTGGGGCTACCCGCGATGATGCACCCCATGATCGAGCCGAGCACGATGTCGGCAAGCGCGCTTACAGACAGCGACTTGGTGGCAATGTTCACTGCAGTTTCGATCTCGGACGCAAAGATCACGAGCCCGCATCCAACGAGCTTCTCGGCCTCGGACCGCTGCCCGGCCGATTCGTCCGCGATTGCGGTGTCCACAAAGGCGAAGGCCCCACCTGGGTCGCTGAAGTCGACTGGATCACCCAAGCCGTACGCGTACGGATAGCCACTTGCCACCGGATCACGCGAGAGGAAGGATCCCGTCGTCGGCTCGTAGTACCGAGCACGGTTGAAGTAAAGACCGCTCTTGGAGTCGTACTCGCGACCCGTATAAGTGAATGGGTTGGCGATCGATGCGGCCGGACCGGTCGGAACGCCGAATGCATCGTAGGCATAGTTCGCCCGAACCGAGCCTGCTGAGTCGGTCAGCTTGGCCGCGCTGTCCTGGAAGCCCTGGAGGTAGTAGTAGGCGGCCCCGCCACGGCTCATCTCCAATGGATGGTCAGACTGCCCGCTGTCGACGTACGTGGCTGCGAGTCCAGCCCCGGCGTACTCGAGCCTGATGTTGAAACCGTCGTAGACATATCCGGTGGTCGAACCTCCCGCCGTGACGCCGAGGCGCCGGCCGAGCGGGTCATACGTGTACGAAGTCGAAGTTCCGTCCGGGTACTGGATCGAGGTGAGCTGCTTCCGGCCGTTGTAGCTGTAGCGAGTCGTGGCGCCGGACGTGCGGTCGACCTTGGACGTGCGCTGGCCATTGGCGTCGTAGGTGTACGTGAACGATTGGCTGGAGTTCAGCTCAGCGGCGCCGTCATAGACATTTGACGTCGACAGGGGATCCGAGGTCCGGTTACCCGCCGAGTCGTACGCGTATGCCTGTGAAGTCGTACCGGGTCCCGTCACCGTAACGAGGCGCCCGTTCGCGTCGTGCGAGAAGGTCGCGGTCCCTGAGCCGTCGGTCCGGCTCGCGACCAAGCCCGTGGAATCCAGCGTCTGCGACAGAGTCTGCACAGTGGTCCCGCCGAGGGTCGAGGTGATGCTGACCAGCTTCCCATTGGCGTTGTACGAATAAGCGTCGGTCACACCGTTGGGTCGGGTCAGCGACGTCACGCGCGAGGACGCGTCGTATTGAATGCCGAAGATTCCGCCGGCGGTGTCGGTCACCTGAACAAGGTGGCCTCGTGAGTCATACGCGTACCTGACTGTGCCATCCGGCCCGGTTGTCGAGGCGCGGTTGCCGGCTGCGTCGTATGTGTACGAGAGCGTTGCCGATCCGAAGGATGCGGCGTGGGTGGTGCTCGAGAGGAGTTGGCCCACCCCATCAAACGTGTCGTCGATCGACGATGAGCTATTTGCAACTTTCACCGGGCGGCCGAAGCCGTCGAGCGTGTAAGCGAGGAAATCGCCATCCGGATAGGTGATCCGCGTCACATGCCCATCTGCGTCGTATGTGTACGTGGTCGTGCCGCCAGCCCGATCGGTCGTGCTGATTGCGCGGCCATCAGCGTCATACATGGTTGTGGCGGTTCGCCCGAGGGCATCGGCCGCCGATGTCACCAGGCCTTGAGGGCTGTAGGTGAAGGATTCGAAAAAGCCCCGCGCATCAGTGGCGCGGACGACGTTGCCGGCCGCGTCGTAGCTGAGGTTGGTGACGTTGCCCAGCCCATCGGTCGTCGACACCAGTCGATTGCTGGCATCGTAAGAGAGGCCCGTGGTCTTTCCATTGGGGCTTGTCAGGCTGGCCAGCCGACCAGTTGCGTCGTATGCGTAATTGGTCACGTTTCCGGCTGCGTCGGTCCGAGACGCCAGGCGGCCGCCCGGGCCGTAGCTGAATTGCAGGACACCACCCCCGGCCGCGAGGATCGTGGTTGGATTCCCGTGGGAATCGTATGTCGCGCTGGCCAGCGTGGAGCCGTCCGGCCCAGTCACCGACGTGACTGCACCAAAGCCGTCGTAGCTGATGTGGGCGGTGTTGCCCAGCCCGTCGGTATATGCGGTCAGGTTCCCCTGGTTGTCATAGGTCGAACTCACCGAGTGCCCGTTGGAGTCCGTCTTGCTCAAGACGTGGCCAACCGTGTCGTAGACGAATGTAGTTGTGAGCGTCGTGCCTCCAGAGATTGCGTCTAGACGGAGCGTGTCCCCAAGGTCGTCAGCGGTCACCACGGTCGTGTTCGTGCCCAGCGGATCGGTGAACGTCATGGATTGTCCGCTCACGTTGGTCGACATCTGAGTCGTGTGGCCGGTGGCGTCGGTGACCGACGTCAGCCGGCCGCTGACGTCATATGTCTGGGAGGAAATGGCGCCCTGCGGACCACTGACCTTGAGCAGGTGATGCGCCGAATCGTATGTGTACGCGTCGGTGTTACCGATAGGGTCTGTTGATGTTGCAAGGTCGCCCGATCCGGAGTACGTGTACGTCACTGCTTGGCTCGAAGGACCGGCCACCTTCGTAATGCGCCCTGAACCATCGCGCGTGAAGAGGATTCCCTGCCCGTTGGAAGCGTGCACGCCGTTTGCGTCGACTGCGAGCTGATTGCCGTTGCGGTCCGTGATCGAGATCAGCCCCAGGGTGTGGTCGAGCACGATGACGCGGCCATCCCGCGTGGTGAGCTGGAACTTCTGCGGGTTGTAGAAACCGTTGGCTCCGTAGAGGTTGCCGTCGCCCGTGTATGTGCAGGCGGTGTCGTCGAGCGGCGTGAGCGTCGAGGTCGTACCCACTGACGCGCGAGCGGTGAAGACCGGCGTGCAGCCGAAGAACACGTTGGTGCCGCCAGCCGGGACGAAGTCGAATATCTCGGTGTGCCCATCCGGGAAAACGACCGTGACAAAGCGGGCGCTGGGATTCTTGAAGGCGGTGAAGCAAAGCCCGAGCGCGCAAGACTGGTTGTACTGCGTCCAGCCCGCGGCGCCGAGCGTGCGGTTGGTCGCGACCCGGAAGTTGCTGACCGACACTCGCCAGCCGAACCCGAAGTCGCCGGAGGTGGCGGTGTCGATGCTGTCATACGACCGCCGGACCTCCATCTGCACGCCGGTGACGGGCAGGGACATGTCCTGGAACGTTGTCGTATAACGGCCGATCTTGAGGCCACCTATCACTGCGATCGATGACTGCGATGTCTGCACGCCGCCGCCGCTGGCGTTGGCCGTGATGGTGATGGTGTACGACCCGTTGGTCAGCAGCGTGGGATCGAAGGCGGCCAGCTGGACCGGGGGCGCGCCGATGCCGTGGTTTAGCGGGACCGGCTGCCCGCCGGATGCCTGATAGGTCACGGCCCACGAGCTGATCGACTGCCCCGCGGGAGCGGTGATGGTCGCAGAGATCGGGATTGGCTTGGTCACAACCGACCCGTCAGCGGGCGTGGCTCCGCCGATGATGGGTGCGGGCGGCGCGGGATTCCACGTCATGGTGACGACGTTGGAAAGCTCCGGAACGCCGCTCACCTGAGCCGACGCCTGCAGGCTGTCGACGCCCGGGCTCGCGCCCTGGTAGCTGAAGGTGGCGAGGCCGGTCGGGTCGGTCACTGCTGGTAGTTGCTGCGGGTTGGCGCCGGTGACGTTCAGCGTCACCGGCTGGTTCGCGATGGCGACGCCGGATGCGTCCATCACCGCCGCATGCAGCGTCTGCGTCTGGCCGACGTTGGCAGGAGCGATGGTGAACGGGGTCAGGGAGATGTTCCCGGTCGGCGGGAGGCCGGTGCCGTTGGTGGCGAGCGTCAGGGCGAGCTGGCCCGAGCAGCATTCGTTGTAGTCGATTTCGTACGAGTAAGCGCCCGGCGCCGGGAAGTTGACCGTCACGTTGTTCGAGATCGGGGCGGTGGGCTGATTGAAGGCTCCCATCACGGGATATGAGTTGAAGGCGGTCAGCATGCTGGCTGGCGGGTTGACCAGCGCTCCGCTGACGCGCGTGGCGCCCTGGATGCCGAAGATGAAGCCGTCGTCGCTGAAGAAGTTGAAAGTCAGGTCGCCGCTGGAGGCGATGGTGAAGGTCGCGGTGAGGACCATGTCGAACTGGAACAGGTCGCCGTTGCCGGCCTCATGGAGCACCCCCGACGAGTCGACGCCCTTGAGCTCGATCGCGCCCGTGAAGTTCCCGGCCACATCGGTCGTGACGTCGAACATCGGGCGGGTGAACACGCCGATCTGGGTGGGGTTGTGAGGAACGGTGCCCGCGGGTGGGTTGAAGTTGATCGTCGGCACCTGGATGTTGAAAACGGGCGTGGTGGCAGGGGTGGCGGCGAAGCAGCGGCACGAGTTGTTGAAGAAAACTCGGCCGTTGACCAGCGTTGTGGACACGGTCTTGATGGGAGCGATCCAGCTGACGCTGACGGTGTTCGACTGCAGGGTGACGGTGCCCACGGTGAGGGTGGCCTGGACCTGGTCGGTGCCCTGGTTGGCGCCGACATAGGTGAATTGCGCATCTCCTGCCGCATTGGTGCTAGCCGTCTGCGTGCCTGGGTTCGCGCCGGTGATCGACAGCACGATGGAGCGGTTCGGCACCGGCTGGCCCGCGCCGTCCGCGAGGTGCGCGGTGAACGCCTGGCTGTTCCCGACGATGTCAGGCCCCGCGGTGGCTGGCGCCAGGGTGAGCTTGGCGTTGGCTAGGGAGCTCTTGACGAGGGTCGTGAACGAGCTGGTGAGCGGACCGTAGTTGGTCCCGTTGGCGTCCTGCCAGGTCACCGCCGCGGTGTCGGTGAGATTTCCGGGCGTCTGCGAGACCGGCACCGTAAACGTGGCCTGGGCGGACCCGCCCTGGCCGACGGTGAGACTCGACGGCACGCCGGTGACAGTGCCCGTGGCTCCGTCGGGCAGCGAATCGGTGACGGCGAGGCCGGAGGCCGGGGCGCCGCCGATGTTCAGGAGCGCGAGCGGGTTCACCTCGTTGCTGCCGGCCACCAGATCGGTGGGACCGGATTTGACGATCGTCACTATCGGCAGGTGCTCCGCCGTGGTGACGGACATCGGGCTGGCGGTGACCGGGCCGCTGAATCCGGTTCCTGATGCGGAGGCCGTGGTGGTGAGCGCCGAGCCTTCGAGGGCCACGAGGCGCGCCATGTAGGCGTTGTCGGTTTCGCCCGGCGCCCTGGCCGCGGGCGCCGGGACTTTGAAGGTGGTGGTGACCGCGAGCGATGCTCCTGGGGCCAGTGAGGCCAGCCCCGCCACCAGGGCCGAAGTGATCGCCGCCTTGGTCCCGTCGGGGAAGGTGAAGTTGACCGTGATGTTCGAGATGGCTCCGACGTTCGGCTGAGACTGGAAAGGGTTGGCTACGAGCTCCGCGTCGATGTAGGGCTCGGCCGCATTGCTGTCGCGCACGGTGACCTCGAAGTGGACAACGTTGCGCACGAGCCGGACCTTGGTGGGGTCGGTCAGGAAGGCGATCTGGCTGGGCGTGAGCATGAGGCTGGATTGGTAGTTCCAGGTGGCGGTCGCCTGGGGCTGGATGACCGTGCCGAGGATCCCGTCACCGGCCGCCGGGTAGGTGACGCCGTTGGCGGGCACTCCGGTCGCGGTGAGGGTCAACCCGGTGGCAATGTCGGGCTTAACCACCGGCACGTAGCCGGTCTGGCCGGCCACGAAGCCGGCAAAAGCGACCCAGTGGACATTCCCCGCATCGGTGCCGGCGCCACAACCCTGGAGGCAGGATTGGAGCTCGTCCCAGTAGTAGGCGACCGTGCCATCGGCGTTGCCGAGCGATACGGCCCTGAACGTCCCGCCGACGCCAAAGGTCGAGAAGGCGTTGGTGACGACGGCGGTGTAGATGAGCGTGGTGCCGGGAATGGCGGAGGCCTTGTCAACGCCGAGGGTGAGCCCGAGGGCGGGGTTGACGGTGATCTGGGCGGGGTCGACGGTCTTGGAGAGGTGGAGACCGGCGTTGCCGACGGCGAGGGCGGGTGCCGGCGCGGCTTGCCCGAGGAGGGCGAGCGCGCTGACGGCGGCGACGGCGACCCGAAGCGACACGCGTGTACGGCGGTGCGCGACCCTGCGGCCCATGCCCCTTCCCCTCCTCCCTACGACCGCCCCCTACTCGATCGGGAGTTAAGCAGTGTTAAGTCGAATAGTCAATCGAAATAACACCGCGGTGGGCGAAGATCGGCGTCAAGGTCGTTGTAGCACCGATGGAAGTTGGCGACAACGGCACGATGGCCACCATCCAGGACCCGTCCGGAGCCGTCGTCGGTGTCTGGCAACCGAACCAGATGCACGGCTCGCCGGTGATCGGCGAGGCGAACGCGTTCGGTTGGGCCGAGCTCAATGCGCGCGGAGTCGACAAGGCCAAACCGTTCTACAAGAAGCTGTTCGGCTGGGGCGAGAAGAAGAGCGAGATGGCCGAGGGCATGGAGTACACGGAGTTCCTGGCCGGCGGCGAGAGCATCGCCGGCGGCATGGAGATGAACCCGATGGTTCCCGCCCAGGTGCCGAGCTACTGGCTCGCGTACTTCACCGTCGAAGACGTCGACAAGTCGCACAAGACAGCGGTCGAGCACGGCGCGACGGAGTTGTTGGAGCCGCAGGACTTCCCGGGCGGCCGCTTCTCAATCCTGAGCGACCCTCAGGGTGCCTCGTTCGGCCTGCTAAAGATGAAGCAGTAACTAGCAGCGTCTAATCGCGGGCCGGCATATCCCCGGCCCGCACCCCGTCAGCCTAGGATGAGCGACGGCACCCAGCCGGACTGGCGGAGATAGGCGACGCAACTGACTAGCTGAGACCCTAGACTCACGCCATCTTGGAGGCTGGCCACTCCGGATCGGTGTCCGACCCTGATCCAGGCCCGGAACGCCTGCGCTTTCGGCACCGCACCAGGCGATTCGTAGGCTCCACGTAAACATGCCTCTTCCTACAGTTTCTCGCGAGCGCATCATCGATGCACTCAGGACGTTCGACCGCGACGAGCGCGACAAGGAGGAGTGGCAAACCTGGCAGTCAAATGCGAACTACGAGCACGGGATCCGATTCGAAGGACGGCTCTACCCAGTCAAACAAATCATTTCCATGGCAACAGACGTACCCAAGGACAACTTCTCCGGTGGACCTGAGTCAAATGGCTATGTCGAAAGTCTGGGTTTTGAGGTCGTTCGACTGCGCGACGCCGCCCAGGTCTTCTTACTTCTGCGCTCGACGCCAGGCGTTCGGTGGCAGGATGCTCCAGGTCGCTCCTATCACTTTGGCGACACTGTCCCAAATTACAAACGGATTGCGCCCGGGGTCAAAGTTGTCGTAGATACCCGGCTCAATCGCGGTCGTGCGGTGATCGGCACCGCCACAATCGGAGAGCTTAAGGAGCTTCCCCGTGGTCCGAAAGGACATGAATTTGAGGCTACCTACAGCAGTTATGAGCCGCTGCGACCGCCGCGTCCGATCACCGGCGAGCTTGAGATCGAACTGCGAACAATGCCGGGTTACAACCCCCAGCACTCCATCAAGCGTCTTACACCGGAGCTGTTCAACAAGCTTGCTCGGCCTCCGCGCGCCTGGGTTTTCGCCGGAACGTCACAGAACAATGACTTTGAAGCCATGGTCAAGGTAGATCGCCTGACATGGACGGTCAAGGCGCACAAAGACCTCATCGCGGTTGGCGATCGGGCGTACATATATCGCTTTGGGAACGAAGCGGGGATAGTCGCGGTCGGAGAAATCGTCGAGGCCGTCACAAACAGAGCCGGCATTGCGCAAGATCGTAAGTACACCCGCAACGACGAGTTCCAAGATGTGGCTGACAGGGCGCTGATTAACCTAGTCGCTCCTGTCGACCCCATGCTGAGCCGCGATGAGCTTGTCGCTGCTGGACTGAGTGATTTGGCAGTTCTCAAGGCGCAGGGCGGGGCTAATTTTCGAGTCACGGCCGCTGAGGCCGCCAAGATTGAACAGCTGATCGAGTCGAGAATCGTCAAAGGACCGCCACCAGCGAGCACACCGACATCGCTGTCCGAAGTTGTGGAGTTGTTTGCAGAGGCAACCCGAGGTTCAGGTCTTGACTACGGTGAGCAGCATCGTCAGCTAGTCGTGCGACTGCTGGCAAGCTTGCTGACGCGGCCGTTTGTGATCTTGACCGGACTGAGTGGGTCGGGGAAGTCGCAGCTAGCCCTGAAGCTCGGTCAATGGTTCGGCAACGAGCGGTACTCGGTGGTTGCAGTGCGCCCGGACTGGACCGGTCCCGAGGCGATGCTGGGATACGAAGACCTGCTCCAGCCCCCGCCTCGGCCCTGGGTGGTTGGTGAGGTTTTGAAGCTATCGCTGCGAGCGGCATCTGACCCTAGCCGCCCCTACTTATTGCTCCTGGATGAAATGAATCTAGCTCATGTAGAGAGGTACTTCGCCGACTTCCTGTCCGGAATGGAAAGCGATGAGCCGGTCATTCCCAACCTGGTTGAGCAGGAAGGTAGCTGGCGAATGGCCGATGCTCAGGAGAACAGGCTGAGGGTGCCCCGCAACCTGTTCGTGGTGGGAACAGTCAACGTGGACGAGACGACCTACATGTTCTCGCCCAAGGTGCTTGACCGGGCGAACACGATTGAGTTCCGAGTCAGAAGCGAAGACCTCAAGAATGCCGGCGGTAAGCCAGGGCCGATTTCGGAAGCCGACCTGGGACCGCTAGAGAGTTTGGTCACGGCGGCGTTGGATACGAACTGGCATTTGGAGCATCAACCGGCTGCGACACCTCAGTACGAGGCTGCGGTGACCAAGCTGCATCAGACTTTGACCGACGTCGGGTGGGAGTTCGGTTATCGGACTTACCACGACATGCTCCGCTTTGCCGCCTTTGCTTCGGCCATGGGGATTGGTAGCTGGCAGCAGATCCTTGACCTCCAGCTACTGCAGAAAGTGTTGCCGAGGCTGAACGGGTCCAGGCGGAGGCTGGAGCCGGCGCTCTCGCGGCTGGGTCGGTTCTGCCAGGACTTGGCCGTGGACGACAAGGTCAAGGACGAGCCGACCAAGGCCTTTATGCCGAACGAACAGGATCTCCCATCTCCCCTGCTGCCCCTGAGCTACGACAAGGTCAGGCGGATGCACCGCCTCCTGGTCGCCAACCAATTTGCCTCGTTTGCCGAATGAGCGATCAAGCCGAGACCGCGATCGAACTCCAGGACACAAAGACGCCACTGCTGCTCCGAATATTTCCGACGACCGATCGAGCTGCTGGCATGCCCGAACCCCTTCGAGTTGTCGATCGCGCCACCGCCGCGGACGAGGGAACAGAGATGGTTCAGCTCCTTGAAGGGACTGAGTACAGCTATGAGATCGACGGCCTCCCGAGCTCGCTCCCAATTTGGTCTGATGTTCGTGAGCTCTTAATTCCAGACCGAGCCGATGACGGGCGCAGAGGCCATTTACGGCCCGGTCATCGAGTGGGTCTCTTGCCCATCCAGATGCAAAGCGGCAACCAAATCGTTGGACGCGCTGCGCTCGAGGTAAGGTCACGGAAGTTCGACTACCTGAGTCACTTCCGATGGATGCTCCGCGACATCGCGACTCAGTCGATCGCTGCCGTCATGCAGCGTTTCGCGCCGACACACGTGCGCCTCGAGTCAGATACCTCGCGCGACCCAGTTTCCGCTTATCAGACGTTCAGGCTCATCCGCGCCGTGATGGACGATCCCGTCGTTGTTGGCGCTATTCACTCGATCATCAGCCGACCACATACGGAATGGCTGCATGAGACGGAGCTTTATCCCGCATCGCGGGGCCTCTCTAACCCGAACGCAGCGAAGGTTCTGTTCTCGGTTGGTCCCCGAGTGCCGTGGCCAACGAGTCCGTACCAAGGCCTCGACACACTCCCAACTCGACTTCCTCATACGTTGGCGACCGAGACAGTCGATACCGTCCCTAACCGCTTTGTCAAGCATGTCCTCGAACGATGGTCTCTTGTTACAAGGGACCTGCGCCTCCAGGTTGAACTGATCAAGGATGGTCCCTTAAGGCAGCGGGCGCTGGGAGAGATTGATACGTTGGTTGCTGAGCTAGAGCACTACTTGGATGTCTCCCTTTTCCGCGATGTAGGGCGCTTGACGGAAACGCCAGCTTCAAACCAAGTATTGATGAAACGCTCCGGCTACCGCGAAGTCCTAGTCGCATCTGCAATGGTCCAAGGCGGAGTTGCTCTTCGGCAAACCGCCATTCCAGGACTAAGCGGGGGGCAGAGAGACATTCCGAAGCTGTATGAGTACTGGGTTTTCCTTCAGATCGTCGACGCACTGCGAACTGTTTGTGACGAGCTCGACGACCTACCCGTTGAAGACGACGAGTTCCGGGGCGGACATCTCCACGCCTTGTTCGGAAAGACCAGTCGATACGGGCGCGCGATCGCCGTAAATCTTTACTACAACCGCGGCTTTGGTGCACCTAAGGAGTCCTGGACGAGCGCGATGCGACCTGACATTTCCTTGCAGATTGCACTCGTGGAGGGCCTAAGCGGCGTTGAGGACTTGTGGATCCACTTTGACGCCAAGTACCGTGTCGAGAAGCTTTCTGAGGTCTTCGTTGACGAAACCGACGACTCTTCAGATGCAGTCCTACGGGAAGACATCTTGAAGATGCACGCCTACAAGGATTCGATCCGTTTCTCCGGCGGCGCGTTTGTCGTCTTCCCTGGGATCGGCGACGGGAGCGTGAGTGATTTGAAGCCGGAGCACGACGAGCTGTTGCCTGGGGTAGGTGCCTTCCGACTAGTTCCTGCCGAATATGGCTCGCCAGTCGGCTGGGAGAGCATACGAGCTCACCTCAACAAGGTCTTCGAGCACTACGCCTCCACCGCAACCCGCGATCGACGCACCAGGTACTGGACGAACAAGGCAAACGCAGGTACTCGGCCCGCCATGTCGGGGGGCGGGGTAACGTTCGATCGACCGCCCGCTGACGTGCCTGTTCTCCTGGGATTTGTACGGCGAAAGCAGGCCGCGTGGATTCAGCGCACGAACTATTACAACCTGCGAGCTGACAAGCGGAGGGGCGCAGTTGATATCGACGGTCCTGAGTTGTCCTGCCAATTAGTGGCCTTGTGGGGAAGCGCAATCGGGTTGCAGATTCGGCGAGTAATCGGAGGGCCTGAGGTGCTGAGTCGAAAGCGAATGCTAGAGACGCAGTACCCAGAGCCGGGCGAGGCGTATTTCGGAATTCCTATGGGCGAGTTCTTCCGGATTGGCGACATCGATGCGCAATCGATTGAGCAACTCGCTGAGAGTCGGGCAACGCCACAACGCGACAAATATCATCCCCATGTTGTCTCGCTTCTCGATCTCCTTCAGCTAGCCGATACGACTGGAGACGCCAGTGACCAGGCTTGACCGATTCGGTTCAAAACCAAAATCGATGGCGCAGATTCAGGCCGACGTTGCGAGATTCGTGTCTGATCGTGATTGGGTGAAGTTCCATGCCCCTCGCAACCTCGCAATCGCCATCACAGTTGAAGCTGCCGAGCTCATCGACCTATTCAAGTGGTCGGCCGACAAGGGCGGTGTCAAGAAGTTGATGCCGGGCCTACGCGATGAACTCGCGGACGTGATGATCTACTGCTTGTCGCTCTGCAACCAATTAGGACTCGATGCGTCCGAACTCATTGACACAAAACTGGCCAAGAACATCCAGAAGTACCCAGTCGAAAGGTACAGGGGTCGATGGCGATAGCGTCTCCCGCTCTCTATGTGTTCACGGCCGGCAACCCCGATGCCCGGCAGCATCTCGCAGAAACTGTCCTCCATCCAATCGACCGCCCTCGTGTTGTCAAGCACCTAGGCGAAGGCAAGACAGCCGAACTCGAAGGCCGATCGTCTGACGGGCGACTTTACGCATGGGGTGCATTACCAACGGAAAACCTAATCAGGGTTTGGACAGGCTTATCCGAAGGCGACCACGTGCTTGTCTATTACGAGGGGACCTACCATCTGGCCACTCGCGTGACGGAGAAGCTGCACAACGCTGCCCTTGCCGAAGATCTTTGGTCGATTGGACCGGCTGGAACGACTTGGGAGTACATGTACTTTCTCGATGCGCCGAAGTCGGTGAATATCAAGTCCTCCGCACTGTCATATCTAGAAATGCCCGAGAAGCCTCAGGGCTTCATGCGGATTGCCTCGGCTCTCGAGCCGATTAGAAATGCTTACGGCTCGGTGGACGAGTTTGTGACGCACCTTGTGGCCGGGCCCGATGGGTTCGCACCTGAACCGCGGCCAGCGAGCACACCCACCTCGCTGGCGCAAGTAGTGGACTCGTTTGCAGAGGCAACCCGAGGTTCAGGTCTTGACTACGGTGAGCAGCATCGTCAGCTAGTCGTGCGACTGCTGGCAAGCTTGCTGACGCGGCCGTTTGTGATCTTGACCGGACTGAGTGGGTCGGGGAAGTCGCAGCTAGCCCTGAAGCTCGGTCAATGGTTCGGCAACGAGCGGTACTCGGTGGTTGCAGTGCGCCCGGACTGGACCGGTCCCGAGGCGATGCTGGGATACGAAGACCTGCTCCAGCCCCCGCCTCGGCCCTGGGTGGTTGGTGAGGTTTTGAAGCTATCGCTGCGAGCGGCATCTGACCCTAGCCGCCCCTACTTATTGCTCCTGGATGAAATGAATCTAGCTCATGTAGAGAGGTACTTCGCCGACTTCCTGTCCGGAATGGAAAGCGATGAGCCGGTCATTCCCAACCTGGTTGAGCAGGAAGGCAGCTGGCGAATGGCCGATGCTCAGGAGAACAGGCTGAGGGTGCCCCGCAACCTATTCGTGGTGGGCACAGTCAACGTGGACGAGACGACCTACATGTTCTCGCCTAAGGTGCTTGACCGGGCGAACACGATTGAGTTCCGAGTCAGAAGCGAAGACCTCAAGAATGCCGGCGGTAAGCCAGAGGCAATTTCGGAAGCCGACCTGGGACCGCTAGAGAGTTTGGTCACGGCGGCGTTGGATACGAACTGGCATTTGGAGCATCAACCTGCTGCGACACCTCAATACGAGGCTGCGGTGACCAGGCTGCATCAGACTTTGACCGAAGTCGGATGGGAGTTCGGTTATCGGACTTACCACGACATGCTCCGCTTTGCCGCCTTTGCGTCGGCGATGGGGATTGGCAGCTGGCAGCAGATCCTGGACCTCCAGCTACTGCAGAAGGTGTTGCCGAGGCTGAATGGGTCTAGGCGGCGATTGGAGCCGGCGCTCTCGCGGCTGGGTCGCTTCTGCCAAGACCTGGCCGTGGACGACAAGGTCAAGGACGAACCGACCAAGGTCTTCATGCCGAACGAACAGGACCTGCCGTCGCCTCTGCTGCCCCAGAGCTACGACAAGATCAGGCGGATGCACCGCCTCCTGGTCGCCAACCAGTTCGCTTCCTTTGCCGAATGACATGATGGTCGGGGCACGGCGTTTGAGTCGTTGGGTAACGTCGGGCTCTAAACAACGGAACGCCCGCAAGTTGCTAGTTAGGCGCCTTCGTTAATCTCAAACTCCCCTCACCAAACTCAAGGGTCTGAAGGTTCACCATTGGAGTAGGTCGGCCTGCAAAACAGTGAATGGCCGCCACGGAATGCTTCTCTGACAGAGCAGCACAGCCGCAACTAGGGTCCGATGTACGCCCTCTTGTACGTACCACGTTCCATCAGGGCACTCTGAGCGCTCGACAACGTTTGGAGTCCGCACGTGAATTGCTTCCGTCCCCGATCCCCTCCCTTCGAATCGATCCCAGTCGAAGTTGCGCAGAAGATCCACACAAGGGTGAAACCACTCGACGTTCCGTGTGATGTCGGGGCGGGCCCGGGCCTGTGCGAGCTCCTCAAGGCCGACGCGATACCTCTTTAGACGATCGACCACGCATCTAAGTGTTCGGCACTCTCCAACAGGGGTCAGGAAGCGCGTTTGGGGGACCGATTGCCAAATGAGCCTCCAAAACTCTGTTTCATCACCAATACGAACGATCCTCAATGACTCCTCCGCATCGGTGGTTTGATCGATCTAACCGCTGCTCGCCAGGAGACTTCTGAAGGCAAACAGTGGGAGGCCAAGTCGCTCGGCACGGTCGATCGCAGATCCCGATCCGGCAAGTTCCCTAAGGATCTTGTCAATAAGTACGGGCGTCTCGACATCCACTTTCACTGGTTCCTCCAATCGCCATCCGCGCTTCGATAATTGCTTTTGTAGAGAAACATAGTGACTGCGGTGTATTAAGCCCAGTTCCAGGGCTCTGCGCGAGGCCATCGACAGCGACGCTCCGTAATGAGCTTTGACTCCCATGAGCACGCCTAAGGTTAGTGGCGCACGCATCGCCTCAAGGGCTGCCTTACGAGGCAGCAAAAGTGCCCCGGCAAAGCGATGTGCCTCCGCCTCCGCCTCATCCGCCAGGACCTCTGAGCGAAGTGTATGAAGAATCAAGTGACCCATCTCATGTGCGACGGTGTGTCTATCCCTGTCACCGGAATGAGTCGATCCAAGCGCCACGATCGGTCGACCACCGAGGCCAAACTCAGGCCATACGGAGAAACCGTCGTGGTCATCTAGCTTTCCTGGAAGGCGTACAACTACCACCCCGGCTCGCTCTACAGCACGAATCAGATTTGTTATTGGCTCGCGATCATTGAAGCCGAGCTCGCGTCTTGCCTGCTCAGCGACATCTTCGATCCCAGCGCCGGTTAGTGATCCACGGATTGGGTTGATCCGGACTGGTGGGAGACTCACAGTCGCTTCAGCTTTCTCCACCAGTTCAAGGAGTTGGCGTACCTGAGCTCGAACTTGTTTGCTAACCCTGGCAGTGCCACGCTTTAGTCGTCTGTAGTGTCCCTCGGGCAAGTGCGGTAAGGCTCCCTGCTGGAAGAAACCTATTGGAAAGGACGTGGCGGACGAGATGCTTCTAATCAGGTCGGATGATGGATTGTGTACGCGCCCGATCTCGACGTCTGCCACGGCGCTAAGAGGTGCGCCAATGGACTCGGCTAGCTCCTGTTGTGTAAGGCGACAAGCTTCGCGAGCAAGCCGTACCCGCTCGCCGATCACTGCTCGTCCTCAATTTCCTCAGACGGATCTAAGTCAAGCGGCTCGTCAGACGATGTGAATGTCGGGAAGTCATCGTCAAACGACACCATCAAACGCCAATCGACGTCCGGATGCCCGCCATACGGCCAAGCCCCAGCCGGTTTCGAGAGTCCCAGCGTCAGTGCGAGGTTCCTTCGATCGACGGTCCAGTCCAATATGAGGTTACCGCCCGTGGACGGAACTGATGCCCCGTCGAAGTCAAGCTGAAGGCACTGCTGGTAGAACGCCCTGCGGCTGCTGCTGTGGCCAGGATTAGGCGGGCCGTCGCGAAGGCTTTTCAGAACGCGCAGGCTTAACGGCCCCTTCGTGATTTCGATTCCGGAATGCGCAATGCCAGGTGTCAAGGTCCAGTCGCGGACTGCCGGCTCATTTAGGCGCCCCCTAGCGTGGTAACGAACCATATGAGCCCAGAGCCAAGGGTCGAACTGACGGTCGTGCAGTACCGCCTCTGCCCAAGACACGCCATCATCTAGAGCGAGCTTGGTGGCCTTCAATGCGTCCGCTAGATAGGCTCGAAACGTACCTGGGTCGGAAGGGTCGATGGTTTCCATGCGCCCATATTATGGACGCGATTTTCACCTGTCAAGCTCCCCTTTGGAGCGCCCGCTACGCCGCCCCCTTTCGTCGCCGAGAGCGTGGTCCAAGCGTTCGTTGCCGCGTTGCAACATCGTCTGGGCGACTCTCATTCTCTGTGGCGAGAGGGAGTTCCAATTGACGACGTAGGTGAGAGGCGCTATGGAATCCCGGGCTGATGACGTGCTCAAACAAAAGCACACTCCAGGCATCAAACTGCGGATAGACTCGGGCCAGACTAACCGCATCAAAGAAAGTTCCAGAGTATTTCGAGCGTAGAGCGAACTCCTCGTCTGCGCGCGCCTTCAACCTCCCTTCCGGAACTCGAATCCTATGAACTATGCCAACGTGCCGAGCACCCGCTGCTGTCGTCCGGTCGGTGACGACTCCCACCATGTCCATGGCTCCGACATGGTTGAGGCCAACCTCTTCTCGTAGTTCTCGTCGAAGCGTCTCGGCTACCAGTGCCGCGAACGGAGCCGCTCGGGAAGGTTGGTCGATATGGCCTCCGACGATCAGTGTTACATGACGACTTAAGTCGCTGCGGGCCGCTTCGACGCGACGAAAAAGACCATATCGACCACTTGGGTCGATCAGTATTGCGCAAGGAATGGGCTGCACATAACGATTCGAGCGTTCCGCAAGCGTCCGGTCCACCCACCGAGCGTTCGCCAATATCGAATCCAGCAACCGCTTTCCTTCCGGAAGTGGAATAAAAGACCCGATTTCCGGTAGTGCCTCAGTCGGAGTAGCAAGGATAGTTTGACCACTCACGAAACGCGTTGCTCCAGAAGGTTAAGGATCGCGGACGTCACCTTGTAAGAGACATCTCGTAATGAAGGTCCTCCCTGGCTCGTGTCAATGTCAATGAGTTTCGGAAAGGCTGCAGAATGGTGCTCTTTCACCGCCTTGTACGCTTCGTTCAGACCATGCAACACGTCTTTGTTCATCGCTCGTCCCTCCTCGAAGATGAGCTTGTCGGCGTTCTCTCTATTCATGGATGTCTGCGCGTCGGCCACTAAAAGCACAACAAGGCCGATCTGGGTTCTCCACTCTTCGATCATCAAAAAGTCATTAATCGCTCGCTGATCTCCGTCGCTCAGGCGCCCACTTGATTTTAGGAACTCGAACCACGCGAAGGCATCGAAAAGCCCGCGATCGAGCAGTGCGACATCGTAATGATCGGAGTGATACCGCGCCTCAAGAATGCTGCTGACCGCATAGCAAGCAGACCACGCATTAAAGGCGACGAGGTTCCCACGAAGAAAGTAAGGGGTTCGCTTCGATGCTCCTTCAGTTGGCGCTAATACTCGGTAGCCGGTCCGCCGAAAGAAGTGGCGCACGCCTTCGATACACGTGCTCTTCCCACTCTTTGGCGTCCCAGCAAATTCAACAAAGATCGGAGGCCCATCCATTTCCTTGACTTTCGGCAGCAGCTCCTCCGCTCGTTTCCGAAGGTCGGTCGCTTCTTCCACTCTCAGGGCCTTAGGTGCCAGGGACCGTGGGTCGTTCAACTGGCATTACCCCGCACGGCCGCAAGCCTACATCGCAGGGGCCTTCCATCGAGGTCATTGGTCGCGACGTCCGTCGAATCTCGTACACCGTCAGCTCACGCCCGGCAGATCCGAGGCCCGCCAATAATCAACAGCCTTCCGCACAAATGCCTCCACTTCCTTCCAGCTTGCGGCTCGGGGCGCTGAAATGTGCCTATTGGTTGAATTGCCGAACGCGATAGTCTGATATCCAGCGGCTCTGAGGCCCTCGACGTTCTGAGGCGAGTCTTCCACGTACATGTCAGCACCCACCGCAGCCTTGTCTCGCATAAAGCACAAGTCCCAGTACGGGACCCCATGCCGGTCCAGCCACTCCACGGTCTGCCGTACCGCTTCCTGATGGAAATGCTTTATGAACAAGCGGTGCGTCAGTATTCGGACGCGAACATCTTCGGACGATAAGCGGCGCAAAGCCGCGGCTGCTCCGGGTATGGGGGTGAGACGCCGAAAGAAGTCACGTTGGGTCACTGCGAAGCGGTGAAGCTCGTCATATCCTCCGGCAGTTTCAAGGTGCCACTCCCGCAAGCCGAAAGTGACGTCTGCTGTGAGCGTGCCCGGCTCCAACCCAAGCCACTCTTCGGCGATTGGCCTTAGGTCGCTGTAAAAATCGCCGAGGACTCCATCAAGATCTACTGCTAACACGAATCGTCGAGGGCCAATCACTGGATCATCATGATCGGGAACCGGGTGCCCGCGACAAGCACAAGGACATAGCGGTTGCCGTAAACGACGCAAAGGGCACAAGTTGAGGGCCCCAACACTATGAGCCCCTCCGACTAGCAATCCTCACCTGATGCGACCGCAAGTCTAAGGTTCTTTGCAAATGGGCCAACAAACCAGATGGAGCCCACGCCCGGATTCGAACCGGGGACCTTTTCCTTACCAAGGAAATGCTCTACCGCCTGAGCTACGTGGGCGCGCCGTAGGCCAACGATTCTAGTTAGCTTCCTGACTCCACCCGGCCTACGTCGGTCAGGATCTCCGCGCGGCCGCGGATCTTGATCGCCGCCGTCAGCTCCGTGAACTGCGCCACCATCACCTCGCCCGCATCCAGCCGCTCCGAGTGGTGCGAGCGCGTGTCCTTGCCCCGCGTCAAGCCCATGATCACCACCCCATCCTCCAGCGCCTTCACGACCACGTACCGGCCGCTCGAGGCACCCTCTTCTTCGCTCATCTCCACTCCTCTATCTCCTCTCGCCTATCTCCAACTCGGCTTGCCGCGGCCGTTGCCGTTCGACTGCGCCTTCGGCCGCACCGTCTCCAGCCTGGTCGACGCCGGCCCGACCAGCTCGTCGAGCTCGGCCTCCAGCGCCGTTCCGGCCTGGACATGATAGCGACCGGCATGCACGGTCACCTCCCGGCTCCCTACCAGCACGTGCAGCACTACCTCGTCGCTCCCGGGGTGCCGCGCCAGCACCGCCTCCAGGCGCTCAGCCAGGCCGTTGTCGCCGTTCGGGACCCGCACGTGCAGCAGCTGCCGGCGCGCTACCGGCAGACATTCCGGGTCGTTCCAAACCCATGCCATGTCGGCAACTACCGCGGCAATCTCTGTCTCCGGCTCGAGCTCAGTGTCAAATTCAGAAACAGACCCAACGGCTCGCACGCTTCCGATCTTTTGGTCAACCTTGCCAGCTACCACAACAATCGTGTCAACCTGAAAAATCGACCGAGTTTGTTCGAATACTCGGGGGAACAAGACCACCTCGACGGTGCCCGTAAGGTCTTCCAGCGTGGCCCAAGCCATAATCTGGCCCTTTCGAGTGACAGCGCGCCGCACTTCTCTCACAAGACCTGCAACGCGTACCTCCATTTCCTGAAGGGCGTTAGTGACCTCTACCGCATGCGTGTCCGACAGCTTCGACAGCTCCGCGGAGATGCGGCGCAGCGGGTGGTCACTGAGATACAAGCCGAGCAAGTCCTTCTCTAGCCGAAGCATGTCCTGAGACGTCATCGGGGCAATGTCGATCTCGAGACTGAAGTGTTCAGCAGCCACCTTATCTGCGCCGCCCAAATCGAACAACGAAGTCTGACCCGACTCGCGGTCACGCCATGCTCGTTCCGCCCACGCCACAGTAAGCTCCAACGCCGCTAGCAGACGCGATCGCTCGCCAAGAGAATCGCACGCGCCCGACATTACCAGCGCCTCAATCACACGCTTATTCACATCTTGATACCCAAGCATCCGCTCGCAAAGATCTTCTAACGACCTGAATCGCCCCCCTGCATCGCGCTCGGCGACAATACTTTCAGCCGCATGTTTTCCGATGGTCTTGATTGCGCTGAGACCAAAGAAAATCCGACCACCCAGCTCAGGGTTATCGGGGGCGAAATCAAACACAGAGAAATCCGGATCGGACAAATTGATGTCGGGCGCAAGCACCTCAATGCCATGGAGGCGGCAGTCGACGACTGCGGCAGCAATTTTGTCTGCATTCTCTTTTGAATGTATGAGCAGTGAGGTCATGTACTCAAGTGGATAGTTCGCTTTGAGATACGCCGTCTGGTAGCTGATTACACCGTATGCGACAGAATGTGCGCGGTTAAAGCCATACTCGGCGAACTTTGCGATGGCGTCGTAAAGGGCATCTGCAGTCGACTGCGCAATATCGCGCTCCACCGCGCCTGCGATGAACTTTGTGCGCAGCTTAGCCATTTTGGCCTTGTCCTTCTTGCCCATCGCGGCTCGCAGGATGTCCGCCTCGCTCATCGTGAAGCCAGCCAGCTCGCGAGCGGCCATCATCACCTGCTCTTGGTAGATCATCACACCGTACGTTTCGCGCAGGATTGGCTCCAGCCGTTCGTGCATGTACTCGATCGGCTCGCGGCCCTGCTTGCGCGCCACGTAGGCCGGAATGTTGATCATCGGGCCGGGGCGGAACAGAGCGATCGCAGCCGAAACATCAGAGAAGGTCTGCGGGCACATATCTATGAGCATTCGGCGCATGCCCGCGCCTTCGAGCTGGAACACACCATGTGTGTCCCCAGCCGACAACAAACCGTACGTTTTGGAATCGTCGAAAGGAATCCGCTCGATGTCTATCTCAATTTCGCGGTACAGGCTGATGAGCTTCAGGCAGGTCGAAATGATGTCGAGGTTCTGCAGGCCTAGGAAGTCGATCTTCAGCAAGCCAATGTCGCCCACAGCCTTCATCTCGTATTGCGTCACTACCGATTCCCGCCCAGGGCCGAACTGTAGCGGTGTGTACTGCACAAGGGGCTCGGGCGCGATCACGACTCCAGCCGCGTGCGTGCTGACATTACGCAGAACGCCTTCTAGCGCTCGGGCTACGTCTACCAGGTGCTTCTGCTCGTCGCTAGCCTCGTAAGCCTCACGGAACTCAGGCACCTCCTTCATCGCATCGTCGAGACTTTTCGAGCGCCCCTGCCATACAGGCACAAGCTTCGCCAGACGGTCAGTTTCGCGTAGAGGCACCTCCAGCACTCGGCCCACGTCTCGGATGGCGGCTTTTGAGGCCATCGTGGTGAAGGTAATTATCTGGGCCACGCGGTCGTCTCCATACTTCTCGGATACGTAGCGGATCACCTTCTCGCGCCCCTCGACTGAAAAGTCGCAGTCGATGTCAGGCATTGATACGCGGTCGATATTCAGGAAGCGCTCGAAGATGAGGCCGTGCTGAATCGGGTCGACGTTGGTGATCCCCAGGCAGTACGAGACTAGGCTGCCCGCGGCGCTTCCCCGGCCCGGCCCGACGACGATCCCGTGTTGGCGCGCGAACTTGTAAAAGTCCCACACGATCAGGAAGTACGACGCGTAGCCTGTGGCCTTGATAACCGACAACTCCTGGTCGGCGCGTTCCTTGGTCGCCGTGGTCAAAGTCTCGAACCGCCAACGCAGGCCGTCGGCGACCAGCTTGGTCAGGTACTGGTCGGGCGTGAGCCCGTCGGGGACGTCGAATGGCGGCAACAGCGTGGCGCCCAGATTGATCTTGAGGTCGACCATTTCCGCAACCTCGAACGTGCTCGCCAGCGCCTCAGGCAGGTCGGCGAACGCGGCCGCCATCTCGTCCGGCGTCTTCAGGTAGTTCTCCTGCGTAGTGAAGCGCCACCTGTTGGGATCCTTGAAGCGCGCGCCGGTCTGCAGGCACAGCAGCACGTCGTGCGCCTCGGCGTCGTGTTTGTGGACGTAGTGGAGGTCGTTGGTGGCGCAGAGCCTCAATCCGAATTCTTTGCCGAATCCCGCCAGCGCGTCGTTGACCCGGTCCTGCTTCTCGATGCCGTGGCGCTGAACCTCGAGCAGGAAGCGGCCGGCGGTGAAGATGTCGCGGTACATTGCCACCGATTCGCGAGCGCCGTCGAGGTCGCCCTCAATGATGCGGCTCGCCGGCTCGCCCTGGAGGCATCCGGATAGGGCAATGATGCCCTCGGAGTGCTCGGCCAGGATCTCCTTGTCGATGCGGGGCTTGTAGTACATGCCGTCCATCTGGCCGACCGTGCAGAGCTTCATCAGGTTGACATAGCCGTCGTGGTTAGCCGCCAGAAGTGTGAGGTGGCTGGGCTCGCGGTCGATCCGCCCCTCCTTCAAGAGCCGCGACCGTGGGGCGACATACACCTCGCACCCCACGATCGGCTTGATCCCGGCTTCCTTGCACGCCTTGTAGAAGTGGATGGCGCCGTACATGACGCCGTGGTCGGTGAGGCCTAGGGCCGGCATCTCCAGCTCGGCCGCGCGGGCGACCATGGCAGGGATGCGGCTGGCCCCATCGAGCAGCGAATACTCGGTGTGGTTGTGGAGGTGGACGAAGGTTTTGGGGGCGTGCTGCATTCTTTTGGCTGGGTTGGCGGGACCCCGCGGATAGTTTAGGTTCTCTGGGTGAAGTCACAGCCGGTCCGGGTGATCGCGCTCCTGCTGGTTCCAGTGATCGCGGTCGCGATCGCCAGTGCTGCCGGCTGGGAGGGCCAGGTCTCCGATTCGTGGTACTTCTTGGTTGGCGGCCTCAGCCTGGCCGGAATCGTCGTCATCGTGGCTGTGGGGCGTCCGCCGCGAGCGGAAGTTGTCGGCCGAGTTGATGAGCGAGTGCAGATGCAGTCCAATGACTCCTCGGCGCTCTTCCTGGCGGGATTGATCGACCTCCTGGCGCTGCTCTTTGCGGTGAGGCCGCGACCGCATCCTCAGGTGACCTTGATCATCAGCGCCACTGCGATCCTATGGGCGTTGGCCTGGATACCCGCGTGGATGAGGCGTATAGGAATTCGGACCAGCGTCGTGATCGATCGTGACCCCGCGACAGTCTTTGCATTCGTCAGCGACTTTCGCAACGAGGCCAAATACCAACCAGGCATTTCCGCGGTCGAGAAGATCACGGATGGGCCGATCGGGCCGGGTACGCAGTTCCGCACCCGCGTTGAGCTTCCAAACGGCCCCTTCGAGGGGGTGGACGAGATCGTCGATTACGAACCGCCGTACAGGGTGACTTCTCGAGTGGCAAATGCGCTTCGGGCTAACGTTGGTGTGCTCACATGCGAAGCGGTTCCGGAGGGGACCCCACTCCGTTACAGCTTCGAGTCCGAAATCAGCTACAGCAACGCCCTGTTGCTGCAGGGTCTGATGCGCTGGCTGATGACAATGGATATGCGCAGCCGGCGCAACGCCGGCTGGGCGCGCCTCAAGCGGCTCCTGGAGAGTCAGGCAACTGGCCTTTAATAGACGCGTGGCACGCATAGCTCTGCCCTCGCTCGCCCATCTGCCCGCGGAGGCGGCCCACTCCGGCATTCGCGAGCTTGCCAACGAGGCGATCCGCACCCCCGGCGCGATTCGGCTCGACGTCGGCCAGCCCAACTTCCCACTCCCAAGCACATCAGCGAAGCCGGCAAGCGCGCCATCGACGAGAACAAGACGTTCTACACGCACACCCAGGGTCTGATCTCGCTGCGCGAGAAGCTCGTGGCCAAGCTCGAGCGCGTGAACGGGATCAAGGTGACTCCGGATCGGATCGCATGCGGGCCGGGCGGCGTGGGCGCGATCGCGGCCGTGTTCGGGGCGGTGCTCGAGCACGGCGACGAGGTGCTCATGCCCGACCCCGGCTGGCCGAACACGCGGCTGATGCTCACCTGGGTCGGAGCCAAGGGCGTCTTCTACCCCTGCACGGCGGCCGACGGATTCCAGCCCGACCTCGATGCGCTTGCGCGACTCATCACGCCGCGCACCAAGCTGCTCCTCATCAACAGCCCCAACAATCCGACCGGCGCGGTCTATCCGCAGGCGACGATCGAGCATCTGGTCGACCTCGCGCAGCGCCACAACCTGTGGCTGCTCACCGACGAGTGCTACGACCAGATCATCCTCGACGGCACCTGGACCAGCCCCGCGAGCCTCGCGCCCGACGACCCTCGCATCGCCAGCGTCTTCACGTTCTCGAAGTCGTACTCCATGACCGGCTGGCGCATCGGCTACGTGGCCGGCTCGGCCGAGCTCATCGACACGGCGACCAAAGTCCTCGAATCCAACTCCTCGTGCGTGTCGACCATCAGCCAGGTCGCCGCGGAGGCGGCCCTGGACGGTCCGCAGGACTGCGTCGGCGAGATGGTCGCCGCCTACCGGCACCGCCGGGACGTGGTCGTAGACATCCTCCGCGAGGCCGACATGCTCATCAGCGAACCCACCGGCGCCTTCTACTGCATGGCCGACATCTCCCGCAGCCGCCTGCCCGCGCGCGAGTTCGCTTTCAGATTTCTGCGCGAGCGGGGCGTCTCGGTGGCGCCCGGGACCGCCTTTGGGGATGTGGCCGCCGGAGCCGTCCGGATCAGCCTGGCCAGCTCGGACGCCGATCTCCGGGAGGGCGTGGGCCGCCTGGCCGAGTTCGTGAGCCAGCTTGCTTAACCGGGGCCGTAACCGTAAACTTCCGCCCGCGTTGTTGAGACTGTCGTGCAGCTGCTGAAACCGATCCTGAAGCTGGCAGTCAGGAACCTGGGCCCCGGACGGCTTCGCCTCGCGCTGCTCCGCCTCGGGCACGGTCTGAACCTCTTCTAGCCGAACTCGGGACAAAATTCCTACAGACAGCGGGACCGATTAGCGGTACCGTGTAATCGGGGAAGGGCCGGGCGTCGGAGCCGCGGTCGCGTGCCGAGCCACGAGATTGGGGAGGGGGCGTCCGCCCTACCTTTTCGGTCACGGTCTAAACCTATCTCGACGTAGGTGACTCTCCGCTAACGTAAGCCCGACCTCCGGGCTCGCCCATGCGAACTTTTCTGCGATCGATGCCGCTGCAGTTGCTGGCGATCCTGGCCGTCGCCGCCATCACGATTGGTTACGCCACCCGAATCGGAGTCTCTGATCCGAGGTGGTACTCCTCCGCCTCGTTCGTGTTTGCCGTGCCGGTGTTCGTAGCGGTCTTCGTGACTTCGCGACGGAATGTGAAAGCCGAGGCCAAGCAATTGGACGAGGCCGCGACCGAGCGATTCACTCAAGCGCTGGCTTATCTCGCGGTCACGACGACGGACATGCTGGCCGTGCTCTTCGCCGGCATTGCGTCGCCGAAGGTCGGACTGACCATCCTCGGCGTGGCGGCGGCGTGGATCCTGCTTTGGTCCCCACACGCGCTGAGGCAAGTGGTGATTCGGACCGGCATCGTCATCCAGCGCGACGCATCGGTGGTGTTTGCGTTCATCAGCGATTTCGAGAACGAGCCCAAATACCTACCCGGAATGGAGGTCCAGAGAATCACCAGTGGGCCTATCCGATCCGGCACTCAATTTCGCTCCCGCTTCCACATGCCCAACGGCACCACGTTCGAGGGGATCGAAGAGATCGTCGACTACGAGCCGCCGACGAGGCTGACCTCTCGAGTCGCTACTGGCCTCAAGCCGAACGTCGATGTCGTGACCTTCGAACCTGTGACCCAGGGCACGTTGCTGAAGTACCGTTTCGAGACTGAGGTGAGCTTCCCAAGCGCGATCATGGGAATGGGTCCGCTTCGGTGGCTCGTAAGCATCGAATTGTGGAACCGCCGCAGAGTTGCCTGGGCCCGCGTCAAGCAGATCCTGGAAAGCGGCCAGTCGTCAGCTTCGCTGTAGCAGGGCGACGGATTCGATGTGGTATGTCTGCGGAAACATGTCCACGATCGCGGCTCGCCGCACCCGGTATCCGCCCCGCACCAGCGCGATGAGGTCGCGGGCGTGCGTGGACGGCTCGCAGGAGATGTAGACGAGGCGCTCCGGGCCCAGGCGCAGGATCTCCGCGAGCGCCGCGGGTTCGCAGCCGGCCCGAGGCGGGTCGAGGATCGCCGCAGCGTACTGGCCCAGACGAACCTGTCGCAGCGCCGTCTCGACCTTTCCCGGCAGGTACTCCACCTTCGCCGAGTTGATCCGCGCATTCAGCCGGCCCAGCTGCACGGCGCGCGGGTTCTCCTCCACCGCGGTGACGCCGGCGGAGCTGCGCGCGACCGCGACCGAGATCGTGCCGATGCCGGCGTACAGGTCCAGCACCCGATCGTTGCTCACGTCGCCCAGCATCCCGAGCGCCGTCTCGTAAAGGACGAGCATCTGGCGGTAGTTGGTCTGCACGAACGTGTCGCTGGCGACGCGAAACGTCAGGCCCCAGAACTCCAGGCTCATGGCATCGTCCAGCAGGACCTGCTCCGGCAGCAGCTCACCCACCCGGCGCGCGAACTCCTCCCGCCGCCATTTCGGCTCGCGGCCCTTGAAGCGAAGGCGCCACAGCAGCCCGCGTCCTTTGGGCTCGATGGTGAGCAGCAGGTTCTGCAGGTCGGTGAGCTTCAGCTCGTTGGCGGCCTGGGCAAAGGCCGGCAATGCGCGCTCGATCCGGAGGTCGTGGATGGGGCACGTGTCGATCGCCAAGACCGAGTGCGAACGTAGGCGGTGAAAGCCGAAGCGCCAGCCGCCCGCCATCGGCACGGCCTCGAACTCGCCACGGATGCGGTAGCGCCACGGATCTTGCATGCCGAGCACCGGAGTATCCGGCGGCAGCCGCAACCCCGCTCGCGCCCACGCTTCCTCGACCACCTGCCGCTTGAGCTCCAGCTGGTGGGCGTAGGCCGCGTGCTGTAGCTGGCAGCCGCCGCAATCGCCGAAATGAGGACATTTCGGAGTGACCCGATGCGGCGACGCCTCGACCACGCGCGTGGTCGTCGCCACCGCCACGCCGCCCTGCTTGCCCCGCGGCTCGGCCTCCACCACCTCGCCGGGCAGCGCGTAGTTGACGAGCCACACCTTGCCTTCGTCGCGCGCGATGGCGGCCCCGCCGTGGGCCGGTGAAACCGGACGGAGGATCACCGACGCCAGAGGTCCGTCGGGTCGTGCGACGGCTTGAATCCCGCCGCCTCGACCATCTGGGTCGCCAGCAGGAATCCATCCGCGACGTTGGCCGGCCGGTGGGCGTCGCTGCCGAACTGCACCGCCTGCCCCCCCGCCTCATGCCACCAGCGCACCACCGCGATGTCCGGGCAAAGCATGTGGCCGCGGGTCGTGTTCACCTCCAGCACCCGCCCCGTGCGGGCGGCGGCGGAGAGGATGGCCCGGATCTCCGCCTCATAGTCCTTCTCGCGATACGGCGCCAGACCGTCGAGCCAGTAGCGCTTTGGGTAGTCGAGGTGGGCGAGCGTCTCGAACGGCTGCCCGCTGTCGACCATGGCCAGCGTCTCCCGGAAGTACTCGCGGACCGCGGCCGGAAAATCGAGCCCCGCCCGCTGACGGAACTGGCTCGCGTCGAGCATCTTGCCGTCGACGCGGATGCAGTGGATGGATCCGTGCACCCGGTCGAGCGGACCTGCGGCCAGCACCTCCGCGGTCTCCTTGGGGAACCAATGCGGCTCTCCCAGCTCGATCCCGGTCAGGATGCTCAAGCCTGGGAACTTCGAGCGGCAGCGATCGATCGCGTCGAAGTAGCCGGCGATGTCGACGGAGTGCTGGCCCTCGTGCACCAGCGCCCAGTCGGCGTGCTCGGTGAACGCGATGGCGGGCAGACCGAGCTCCAGCGCCCGCTCGCAGCTGCGTTCCATGTCGCCCTTGGGGGCGTCCCAGGACCATTCCGTGTGCACGTGGAGATCGGGCGGCAGAGGCACCCGACAAGGCTACCCGGAGTCGCCCGCCGGGACGGGGGTGGCTAGAATGGCGGGCTTATGGTCATGTACCTGCTGATGGCGGCTGCTTTCGTCCTGGGAGGGGTGCTGTTGGGCGTCGGCCTCTACCTGACCCGCCAGGACGAGTTCCCGCACTGGTGGCGATCCTGGATGCTCTGGCCGCTGGTCGAGGTGACGCCGAGGGTGACCCACCTCCAGGGGTGGGCGGGTGCAGCCCTCGGGGTGTCGATCCTCGCGATCGGATTCACTCCGGTCGTGCCGGAGATCCTCGGCGGGGTGCTTGTCCTCATCGCGCTTGTCGGCTACCTGGCCGGCGCGGCGCTGTTCGCGTACAGCACGTACCTGTCGCGGCGGGTCGCCCGCTAGGGCGGAGACCGGTGGCTACGCCTCGGCGACCCTCTCTATGAGCTTCTGGTGAGCCGGCTGGTCGAATTCCGGCAGGTCCGTGTGAGGTTCACCGGGGTGCAGCCTGTGCTTGACTTCGACAGAGTGCGCCGCCAGCGCGGCGGCGGCACAGCGCTCACAGCACCACGCTTGCTGCGGCAGGCCAAACGTGGCGAGTAGCCGGTTGAGGCGGCCCACCTTATCTGAACGAGCTGGGAAGGCGATCTGGTCGCTAGACCGACGCCCTTAGAATCCTGCCCACCAGCAGGGCGCCGGCGATCACGATCAGCACCGCTCCCGCGAGGCGTTCCGCGCCCTCCCGGGTCGCCTCGCCGATCCTGCCGCCGAGAGCGAAGCCGATCTGCGACACGACGAACGCCTGGGCGGCGATGAGCACGATCGCCGGTACGATCGGCACGTTCAAAAGGCCCAGGCTGAACCCGATCGCCAGCTCGTCGAGGCTGACGCTCAGGCCGAGCGCGATCACGGCCGGACCACGAGTGGCGGCCAGCTTCTGCACCCGCTCCTCATCGTCGGGGCGGGCCCACAGCATGTAGGCGCCAAGGACCACCAACGCGGCGATCGCCACGTACTCCGACCAATCGCCGATGACCCGGCCGAGCCCGACTCCGACCAGCAGCCCGATCACGGGCATGCCGCCCTCGAACGCCGCGAACAGAAGGCTGAAGCGAATCCGCTGAGCTCCGGTCGGTCGCGTCATGCCGAGCGCCGCGGCGACCGCAAAGGTATCGAGGCACAGCGGGAGGATCAATGCGATGACTCGAGCCACCGGGGCAGTCTAGACGTGCTCCACGCCCCTCTCCCTAGCCCTCTCCCCTTGTGGGGAGAGGGGGCTAACCCAGCAGCTCTTTCAAAAGGTCGTTGGCCAGGCTGCGGTCGATCTGCCGGTCGCGTTTGAGAACCTGGGCGACCAGAAAATCCAGGACGCGGACCTTGCCCGCCCGGTAGTCCTGGACCGCCTTCGGGTTTTCGGCGATGACCGCCTCTACGGCGGCGCGCACGGCGCCAGGGTCGCTGACCTGGGCGAGTCCCCGCCTGGCGACGATCTGGGACGGCGACCCGCCGCCGTTGATCGACTCCGCCAGCACCTCGCGGCCCTGGTCGCGCGTGATCTTGCCGGTGGCCACGAGCGTCACCACTTCAGCCAGGTCCTCGGGGGTTGGGAATTGGCCAGACGGAGCCACCTCGCCGATGACCCAGTTGGCCGTCCGCCTGTTGTCCCCGCTGGCCCTGGCGGCGGCCTCGAAAAGGTCGGCGAGGTCGCGGTCGGCGGCGATCGAGGCCGCATCGGCCGCGGGCAGCCCGTACTTGGACACCAGCCGCGCCCGGCGGGAGCCCGGGAGCTCCGGCAGCGCGCGGCGCAGGTCCTCGATCCAGACCCGGTCGAGCTCCAGCGGCGGCAAATCCGGCTCGGGAAAGTATCGGTAGTCCTCGGCGAACTCCTTGCTCCGCTGCGAGAAGGTGCGCTGCTCGGCCTCCGACCAGCCGCGGGTCTCCTGGACGACCGTCCCGCCCGACTCCAGCACCTCGATCTGCCGCTTGACCTCGAACTCGATCGCTCGGTGCAGCGCGCGGAACGAGTTGATGTTTTTGAGCTCGGTCTTTACGCCGAGGTCATCGGTCCCATAACGCCTGATCGAGATGTTCGGTTCGGCCCGCAGCTGGCCTTTCTCCATCTCGGCCTCGGACGCCCCAATGGTCCGCAGCAGCGTGCGCAGCGCCTGGGCGTAGTCGCGCGCTTGGTCCGCGGATCGGATGTCCGGCTCGCTGACGATCTCCATCAGCGGCACACCGGCCCGGTTGAGGTCGACGAACGACTCCCAGGCCTTGTGCAGCTTGTCGCCGGCGTGGATCAGCTTGCCGGTGTCCTCTTCCAGGTGGACGCGCCGGATGCGCACCTGGCGGCCGTCCAGCTCCAGAACACCGTTGACGCTCATCGGCAGGTCGTACTGGCTGATCTGGTAGCCCTTGGGGAGGTCCGGATACATGTAGTTCTTGCGGTCGAACTTGGTGTGTTTCGGGATCTCGCAGCTCAGCGCCAGCGCCGTCTTGAGGCACGCCTCGACCGCGGCCTTGTTGATCACCGGCAACACGCCCGGCAGGCCCATGCACACCTCGCACACGTTGGAGTTGGGCGGGTCGCCAAGCTGCCCGATCGCGCAGCCGCAGAACATCTTCGTGCGCGTGCGCGGCTGGACATGGACTTCCATCCCGATCACTATTTCCCAGCTCACGCCCCTCTCCCCTACCCTCTCCCCTGCGGGGAGAGGGGGTTCGCAACCTCCGCCTTGACGCCGCTCGCCACCTCATAAGCGCGCGCGACCCGCAGAGCGACGTCCTCCCGCCACTGCGGCGCCAGCACCTGCAGGCCCACCGGCAGTCCTTGCGACATGCCGCACGGCACGCTGATCCCCGGCAGTCCCGCCAGGTTGCCGCCCAGCGTGAGCACGTCGCACAGGTACATCGACAGCGGGTCCTCGGTACGCGAGCCGATGGGGAACGCGACGACAGGCGACGTGGCGCTGACGATCGCGTCGCACTTTGAGAACGCGTCATCGAAGTCGCGCTTGATCAGGGTCCGCACCTTCTGCGCTTTCAGGTAATACGCGTCGTAGTAGCCGGTGGAGAGCGCGTAGGTGCCGAGCATGACCCGGCGCCGCACCTCAGTCCCGAAACCCTGACGCCGCGTGCGCATATACATGTCCGTGATGTTGTCGACGTCCTGCACCGAAAGGCCGTACTTCACGCCATCGAACCGCGCCAGGTTGGACGAGCATTCGGCGGGCGCGATGATGTAGTACGCGGCGAGCCCGTAGTCAGTGTGCGGCAGCGTCACATCGACGATCTCGGCGCCCGCCTTCTCGAGGGCTTTGATCGCCTCACGCACCGCCGCGTTCACACCCGGCTCCATGCCCTCGACCTCGAAGTACTCACGAGGCAGACCGAGTCGCATGCCCTTGACGCCCTTGTCGAAATCTCGTCGCACGTCGTTGGGCCGGTCGGAGCTGGTGGCGTCGAGCGGGTCGTGGCCGGCCATCGCCTCGAGCACCAACGACGCGTCCTCGACGGAGCGCGCGAAGGGCCCGATCTGGTCCAGGCTCGAGGCGAACGCGATCAGCCCGTACCGGCTGACGCGTCCGTATGTGGGCTTCATGCCGACGACGCCGCACACCGCGGCCGGCTGGCGGATCGAGCCGCCGGTGTCGGTGCCGAGCGCGATCATCGCCTCTCCCGCGGCCACCGCCGCGGCGCTGCCTCCCGAGCTGCCGCCCGGGACGCGGTCGAGGTCCCATGGATTGTGCGTGGGGAAGTAGCCGGAGTTCTCGGTCGAGCTGCCCATGGCGAACTCGTCGCAGTTGGTCACGCCGAGCATGACCGCGCCCTCGTCGAACAACCGTCCGACCGCCGTGCCGGTGTACGGCGGTTTGAAGCCGCGCAGGATCTGCGACCCCGCCGTCGTTTCCACGCCCTTCACGCAGAGCACGTCTTTGATCGCGACCGGGATGCCGGTCAGCAGCCCGCCTTGCTCGCGTTTCAGTTTTCGATCGGCCTCTTCCGCCTGCTGCTCGTACAGCTCGGGCGTGAAGCGAAGGAACGCCTTGACCTGAGGGTCGACGCGAGCGATGTGCTCGACGTGCGCGGCCACCAGCTCCGTCGCGGAAATCGAGTGCAGCCGCAGGAGCCGCGCCGCCTCGGCGATGGTCAGCTCCGTCAGCTCGCTCATGCTTCTTCTTGAATCGAGGGCACGCGGAAGAAGCCTTTGACCGCGGCAGGCGCGTTCGCAAGCGCCTCCTCCTGCGTGAGACCCGGGCGAGGCACGTCGTCGCGCAGAGGGTTGGTGACCTCGACGACCTGCGCGGTCGGCGGGATATTGTCGGTGGGGACTTCCTGCAGCCGGTCGATGTGCTCGAGGATCCCGCTCAGCTGCTCGGCGTAGAACTCCTCGTCGCCGGGCTCGAGGGCGATTCGCGCGAGCTGCGCGACGTGGCGGACCTGATCGCGTGTAAGAGACACAGCCGTTAGCTTAAGGGGGCTCGATTCTCCCCACCCGGCTGGCCCGCTTCGCGGGCGAGCCGACCTCCCCACTCCGTGGGGAGGCGATCTACTCCCGGATCAGTTCCAGGAACTGCTGCTCGTCGAGGATTGTGAGCTTCAGCTTGTTTGCCTTCTCGAGTTTCGAGCCCGCGCCCGGCCCCGCCACCACGTAGTCCGTCTTGGAGCTGACGCTCGACGCGGCCTTCCCGCCGAGCCGGCGTACGAGCGCCTCGGCCTCGGGCCGGCCCATCCCGTCCATCGTCCCGGTGAACACGAACGTCTTGCCCGTCAGCGGCCCATCGCCATGCGCCTCCATCGCTTGCGGCTGCACGCCGGCGGCGAGCAGGCGCCCCACCAACTCTCCCCCCTGCCCCTCGAAGTACTGCTGCACCTCGCCCGCCATGCTCGGGCCGATGCCCTCGACGGCGTTCAGCTGGTCAGCGGTTGCGGAGCGCAGCTTTTCGATGCTGCCGAACTCCACGGCCAGCAGGTCCGCCGTCGCCTCGCCCACCTGCGGGATGCCAAGCGCATAGAGGAACCGGCCCAGGGATGGCCGCTTGCTTTCCGCGATCTTCGCGATCAGCTTCTCCGCGGACCTAGCGGCGAAGCCCTCGAGTTCGACCACCTGCTCCTTCGTGAGCCGGTACAGGTCACTCGGGTCCATGACCCACTTCCGGTCGATGACCTGGTTGATGGTGGCGTAGCCGAGGCCGTCGATGTTCATCGCGCCGCGGCTGGCAAAATGCCGGACGCGTTCCAGGCGCTGCGCGCCGCAAAACGGATTGATGCAGCGGTGCGCGATGTAGGGCTCTTCGCGAACCACCTTGCCCCCGCACACCGGGCACTTGCGCGGCATGCGCCAGCCCTGCTTCGGCTCCTTGACGCTCACGATCTCGGGGATCACGTCGCCCGCGCGGTGGATGACGACGCGCGCGCCTACGTAGACGCCCTTCTCATTGACCTGGGCCTCGTTGTGCATGGTGATGTTGCGGACGGTCACGCCGCCGACGACCACCGGTTTCACATGCGCGACCGGCGTGAGCACCCCGGTCCGTCCGACGTAGCACGCGATCTCTTCGACTTCTGTCTCCGCCTCCTCCGGCGCGTACTTGAAGGCGATCGCCCAGCGCGGCGAGCGCGCGACGAAACCCAGCTCGAGCTGCTGGTCGAAGCGGTCGACCTTGATGACGACGCCGTCGATCTCGTGCTCCAGCTCGTGGCGCCGTCGCTGCCACTCGGCGTGGTACTCGAGCACCTCGTCGATCGACGCGAGGCGCCGCCGGTGCTTGTTGACGCGAAAGCCCATCTTCTGGAGCGCTGTCAGCACGTCCCACTGCGAGCGGCACGGACCGCCCGGGTCGAGCGTGTACATGAACGTCTGCAGGTCACGGCTCGCGGTGACGTTGGGGTCGATCTGGCGCACGCTGCCGGCGGCGGTGTTGCGCGGGTTGACGTAACGCGGTTTGCCCTGCGCCTCCACCTCCGCATTCAGCCGCTCGAACGCGGCGATCGGGAAGTACACCTCGCCGCGGACCTCGAACACCGGGGGCAGGCCCGCGACCGGCTCGATGGTGAGCGGGACGCTGCGTATGGTGCGCAGGTTCGCGGTCACGTCCTCGCCGACGGTCCCGTCGCCGCGCGTGGCCGCGCGCACCAGGCGGCCGTGCTCGTAAGTCAGGCTGATGGCGAGGCCGTCGATCTTCAGCTCGGCGCAGTAGTGGACGTCGCTCCCGATGGCGCCGCGCACGCGGCGGTCGAAGGCCCTGATCTCGTCCTCGTCGAAGGCGTTCTGGAGACTGAGCATCGGCGAGCGGTGCCGGACCTTGGCGAACTGGTCCGAAACCTCGCCGCCCACGCGCTGAGTGGGCGAGTCCGCCGTGACGAGCTGCGGATGCTCCTCCTCGATTCGGCGGAGGTCGAGGAAGAGGGCGTCGAACTCGGCGTCGGAGATCTCGGGCAGGTCGAGCACGTAGTACGCGTGCTCGTGGTGGCGGATCTGCTCGCGCAGCTCCTCCGCCACCGCGGCCGGTTCGGCCGCCTTCGCGGCCTTCTTCGTCGCGGCCTTCTTCTTGGTCATTTCGTGAGCGGGGCGAGGATGCCCGACAGGATCTTGAGGCCGACCTTGTCGAACTTGACCACCAGCTCCTCGTCGGTGCGCGTGAGGGTGCTTTTGACCACGGTGCCCGCGCCGAACGCCGGGTGGGACACGCGGTCCCCGCTGGCGAACCTCTGCACCGGCGGGGGCGCCGGGGCGGCCTGGACCTGGCGTTCCTGATACCGCTCCTTGTACCCCTGGCGCGGCGGAGCCACGGGCGCGCTGCCGCGCGGAGCCGCGAGCATCGACTGCGGGATCTCGGTGAGGAACCGGCTGGGGAATGCCGGCTGCGAGCGGCCGTACAGATGGCGCCGGAACGCGCAGCTCAGGTACAGCCTGTCCTTCGCGCGCGTCATCCCCACATAGCAGAGGCGTCGCTCCTCCGCCATCTCGGTGGCCGCGCCCACGAGCGACGGGTTCTCTTCGTGCTCCGCGAGCGCCCGCTGGTGCGGCAGCAGCCCCTCCTCCATCCCGACCATGAACACGACCGGGAACTCCAGCCCCTTGACCATGTGCAGCGTGATGAGGGTCACGCCCTCGCCGTTTTCGTCATAGGCGTCGACGTCCGACACCAGCGCGACTTCGGCCAGGAAATCCTCCAGGCCTTGCGCGGGCTCGCGGTCGTCGAAGCTCTCGGCGAGCCCGCGGAGCTCGTTGATGTTCTCGATGCGCGCCTCGCCCTGCGGCGTCCCGTCCAGGTAATGCTGGCGCAGGCCCATGACCTCGACCACGTGGTCGAGCAGCTCGCTGGGCCGGAGGACGCCCATCACCGCGCGCAGCGATTCCAGCTGGACGCGGAATTTCTTCAGCGGCTCGATGGCCGCGCGCGGGAGGCTCGGCACTCGCGCGGGATCGGCCAGCAGCGTGAGCAGGTCGGCATCGCTTTCACGCGAAAACGCGCTCAGCGCGTCGACCGTGACGTTGCCGATCTTTCGCGACGGCACCGAGACGATGCGGCCGAAGCTGATCGAGTCCTTGGGGTTGAAGCAGAAGCGGAGGTAGGCGACGACGTCCTTGACCTCGCGCCGCTCCCAGAACCGAACCCCGCCCACCAGCCGGTATGGGATCCGTCGGCGTGCCAGGACATCCTCGAAGGAGCGCGACTGCGCGTTGGTGCGGTAGAGGATCGCGAAGTCGGAGTAGCCGCGCTCCTCCGTCTTGCGCAGGCGCGTGATCTCGTCGGCGACGAACTCCGCCTCCTCGATCTCGTTGTAGGCCTGCATCGCCATCACCTTCTCGCCCCCCGCGCGGCTCGTCCACAGGCGCTTTTCGGCCCGCTCGGGATTCGTCCTGATGACCTGGTAGGCGGCATCCAGGATGGCCTGGCTGGAGCGGTAGTTCTGCTCGAGGCGGACCACGTGCGCGTCCGGGTAGTCCTTGCGGAAGTCGAGGATGTTGCGCACGTCCGCGCCGCGGAACCGGTAGATGGACTGGTCGTCGTCGCCGACCACGACCACGTTGCGGTGCTCCTGCGCGAGCAGGTTGACGAGCACGTACTGGGCGCGGTTGGTGTCCTGGTACTCGTCCACGAGGACGTGGCGGAAGCGATCGCGCCACTTGTCGAGAGCCTCCTCGTCGGTGTTGAAAAGCTCGACCAGCTTCATGATCAGGTCGTCGAAGTCGAGCCCGCCCGAGCGGCGCAGCACATCCTGGTAGGACTCGTAAACGCGACGCACGATCTCGTCGTGGTAGCTGCGGTTCGGGTAGTCCTCCGGCCGCTTGAGCTCGTTCTTGGCCTGCGAGATCGCGTTGCTGAGGCCCGGGATCGGGTAGCGCTTGGGGTCGAGCTTGAGGTCGTCGAGGACGCGTTTCAGCGCCGCACGAGTGTCGTCCTCGTCGAAGATGACGAAGCTCGGGACGATGCCGATCCGGGCCGCCTCGCGCCGCAGGACCTTGACCGCCGTGGAGTGGAAGGTGCCCACCCACATCTTCTCCGCGCCCTCGCCCACCAGCGCGCCGACCCGGCTTCGCATCTCCTTGGCCGCCTTGTTCGTGAAGGTGACCGCTAGCAGGCGGTCGGGCCAGACCCTGTGTGTGGCGATGAGGTAGGCGATCCGGGAAGTGAGCACCCGCGTCTTCCCGCTGCCCGCGCCGGCGAATACCAGCAGGGGGCCTTCGCCGTGCGTGACGGCTTCCTGTTGGGGCGGGTTCAGGCGCTCGAGGAGGGCCTGGACGTCGGGCGTGAGTGCTTCTTCGGTGGGCACCAGGAGAACGAGTTTACCGGCCGTCCTTGGACAACCGGTTTACGCCTACCCGTTCGTTAGACTGCTCGTGCCCTTGACTCGAGAAGTCGATTTCGGCATGCGCGACCACCTGTTGTACGAGCTCGCCCGGGACCTGAGCTCGTCCCTGGAGCTCGAGGAGGTCCTGCGCAAGGTCATCGACCGCGTGATCACCCTGATGCGGGCGTCGCGCGGCTTCGTCGTGCTCGTCGACCCCATCACGGGGACCACGTCCGTGGTGATGTCGCGGGGCGAGTCGGATCCCGAGAAGGCGAGTCTGTTCCTGGGCTCTCGGACCGTCATCGAGCAGGTCGTGAAGACTGGGCAGGCGGTCGTGACCACCGACGCCACCCTCGACGATCGCTTCAAGGGCCAGCAGTCGGTGATCCTGCAGAACCTTCGCTCCATCATCGCCGTGCCGCTCGTGACCAAGGACAAGGTCATCGGCGCCGTGTATGTGGACAACCCCTTCCGCGCCTCGATCTTCGAGGAGAAGGACAAGGAGTTTCTGCAGGCGATCTCCGACCTCGCCGCGATCGCCATCGACAACGCCCGCCAGTACGAGCGCTCCGAGTTCCTGCGCTCGCTGTTCGAGCTGCACGTCAACAAGCAGGTCACGGACTACGTGCTCGAGCGCTCCGACCGGAACACCAAGTTCCTGCCCGGCGAGCGGCGCCACGTGACCATGCTCAACTCCGACATCGCGGGCTTCTCGACCCTCTCGCAGACCATGAGCGCGGAGGAGCTCGTGAGGTTCCTCAACGTCTATTTCTCGCGGATGATCGAGGTCGTCCTGGAGCACGGCGGCAACATCGACAAGTTCCAGGGCGACGGCATGCTGGTCGTGTTCGGGGCGCCCAACCCGATGACCGACCACGCCCCCCGCGCCCTGGCGGCCGCCCGCGCCATGATGCGGGAGGTCGATCGGCTGAACCTCGAGCTGCTTGCCTCCGGCCTGCCACCGATCGCAGTCGGGATCGGGCTCGACACCGGCGAGGTCGTCGCCGGCCATGTGGGCTCGGAGCGCCGTCTCGAATTCACGCTGATAGGCGTCCCGGTGAACAACAGCTCCTATCTGTCCAAGGTGCGGCCGGCGAAGGTGCTGATGTCCGAGACGACGCGATCGTCGCTACCCGACGGGATCGAGGTCACCGCCTACGAGTCGCTGCAGCTCAAGGGCTCGACCAGCAAGCAGCCGATCTACCAGCTGCAGATCACGGTCCTGGCGGAGGACTGAGTTTTAGGCACCGCTGGCGCCAGCGGTGCGTAATCCAACGCGTCGAAGGGCCCCGTCGGCGCCAGAGGTGCGGAATCACTCGGTTAGCCCTGGCAGGTCCAGCGCCCTGGGCCGTAGTGCGAATAAAGCCACGCGGCGGCCTGGGCGTTGGCGACCGGGTCGAACGGCGACTGGGCGGCCCAGGGCGTGCCGCTCCAGGTGCTGGGCATGAACTGGAACAGGCCCGAAGCGCCGCTGTCGGTGTTGACCGAGTTGGGGTGATAGCGCGATTCGCAGTAGGCGACGTTGATCGCCCACTGGACGGCTCGCGCGCCCAGCGGGCTGAACGCGTCATAGATGATCTGGGCGATATAGGGGGGCGGCGGCGGGTGGTTGCTGAGAGCCGCGACCCGCGCGGCCTCCGCCTGCGCCTTGGCGATGCGCTCCTGCTCGGCCTGGTACTGGGCGATGCCCTGGGACAGCTCTGAGGTCCACTGCTGCACGAGCGCGTTCTGGGCCGCCTGCGTGCGCTTCGCCTTCGACTGGCTCAGCGCCGAGGTGCGGTCGTAGGAGCTCAGCTGCGTCACGGCGGCCGCCGACGCCGCCGGCGGCGGGCCGATGTGCGGCAGGATCACGGTCGCCAGCACGATGGTCCATACGACCACCGCCCTCAATAGCGGTACCACCCCTTGACGCTCCTATCCTTCGAAGTCGCCCGACCCCTGGGGCGCTGTCAGGCCTGAGCACGGAGCGAAGACGTCTGGAGGGACGGCTCAGGAAACCGGGAAAGGGGGTTACCTTAGCATTCTGGCGGCAACTTTGAGTAGCCGTTAAGCGCGAATTCCGGCCCCTTTCAGCCTTCGGCCGCCTCCGCCTCTCGCAGGCGCCGGCTGAGGGTCTCGAGCAGCCGGTACGTGACCTCGGGGTGGTCCTGCAAAAACGGCTTGAAGCCCCATTCCGGCACCGCCGCCAGCACGAGGTCACTCGCGGCCGTCACGGTGGCGCTGCGGCCCTGCTGGTCGAGCATCGCCATCTCGCCGAAGTGGTCGCCCGGCCCGAGCGTGCGCCGCCGTCCGTCGCCGGTCTCGACCTCGGCCTGGCCGGCCAGGATGACCAGGAACCCGACGCCGCCCTCGCCCCTGATCATGATCTCGGCACCCTTCGGGTGCCGGATCTCGCGCATCTGTTTGCTGATCTTCTTGAGCTCGGCCGGGGGCATGCCTTTGAAGATGCCGACGGGCTTGAGATCCATCCGCGCCAGTCTAGAACAGGTTGGTGAGCTGCTTGCGCCAGAGCTTGCGCCCTGGTTCTTGGTGGTAGGCAGGCATCAGCTCCTCGATCCGCTGATGCCCGGCGTCGGTGAGCGATTCCGGGGTGTGACCGGCGGGCAGGATCGCCTGGCCGACCACGACCTTGATCCGTTTGCGAAACCATAGGTCCTTCGTGCCCGAGAGGGCGACCGGGATGACCGGTACGCGGGCCTTGATCGCGAAATGGGCGAACCCTTTCTTGAACGGCAGGAGCTCGCCTTCGGCCGGTCCATAGGCGCCCTCGGGGAAGATCCCCACCGCGCCGCCGACCTCGAGGGCACGGTCGACGTGGTGGAACAGCGACTGGTCGCCGTGGCGCTCGCTGACGACCGGCACGAACCCGCCGGTGTGCCGGACGATGAACCACTGAATCTTGCGCGTGACCAGGATCGTGGGGTTGGCCAGGAAGTGGATCCGGGGTTCGACCGGAAACAGCATGAGCAGCGTGAACTCGTCCAGCCAGTTGAGGTGGTTGGCGATGACAATGTAATTGCCCGACCGAGGGATGTTCTCCTTCCCCACCACGTCGAATCTGAAGAGCAGGCGCATGATCGGCACGCCTATGAGCCTCACGGCGCGATAGGCGAGAGTGGCCTCACGGCGCACGGGCAGGAGGTCGGCTGGGGGAAGGGCGGTTGAGGCCATTTCAGATGGCGAGTCTACGGCTGAGGTGCTCCCCGCCCCTCTCTAAAGACCGTTCAGGAACTCCACCAGGGCTTGGAAGCAGCCCAACGACCTCTGGATCTGGCGGGCGGCGTCGGTCATGGTGCCGGCTTCTCCGCTCGTCAAACGGCCGGCTTTCTGGTCGGCATCGACCTCGTTCGCGAAGGCATTCAGCTGGCCACATGCCGCGTTGGAGTTTCCCCGCCGTAGCGAGTCGTTGGCGGCGTTTAGCTTGTCCAGCAGGCTGTTCTTTTGGCCGGCATTCAGTCCCGACACTCCCTGGACGAAAGTTATGAGTTTCGCCAGCGCCGCTTCCGGGGTCAACACGGTGACGGTGATGGTGGCCGACCCGGCCACTCCGTCGTCATCTGCGACCGTCAGCATGACCGTGTAAGTCCCGGCGGCCGTATAGGTGTGCGGTTGCTGCGTCAAGTACGCGGTCCCGCCGGTCGTGTTCGGGCTCTTGTCGCCCCACGCCCATGTCACCTGGTACGAAGCGGCAGGGTCGACGGCTGAGCCCGCGTCCGAGAAGGTCCCGTTGAACATGAGCGGCTGCTGCGGCACGATCACGAACGGTTGGGAGAAGCTGATGGCGGGCGCAGGCGTGGAGTCGGTGCCGTTGATCGTGACCGAGACCTTGGGGCTGGGGACGCCACCATCGTCGGTGGCGATCAGCGTGATCGTGTAAATGCCCTCGTCATCGGTCGTCAGGGTGTAGGACGGGCCACTGCCGTCAGGGAGCTTGCTGTTGTAGTTGGTCGCCGACCATGTGTAGGTGAAGACGCCTGCGGTGTCCTCGGCGCTGGGGCTGGTGGCCGAGGCGGTGAGGGTGATCGTCGTCCCTTCCCGGGCACTCGTGGGAGCGCCGCTGATCGTGGCTTTCGGCAGCGCGTTCTCGACCACCGTCGAGAACTGGGCTTTGGCGGTGTTGCCGTGACCGTCGTCCGCGGTGATCGTTATCGTCTGGCTTTGACCCTCATCCGCGGCCACGCCGGTCCACGACCAGGTGCCGGCGCCGCTGGCGGTGACCGTCCCCGCCGGGCCCGTGTTGGATGAGGCGGACAGTGTGACCGCGTCGCCGTCGGGATCTGAAAAGGTGCCTGTGTTGGTCGGGATCGCGCCCTCGGTCACCGTAGCCGGGTTGACGTTGGCCTTGATCGTCGGGGCGGAGTTCCCGCCGGGCGCGGGTGCCGCCGGCAACCCGGCCTCGAAAGCAAAGTCATACGGGAAGTAGCCGGTCGACGACCAGGTGCAAGTCGAGATGCATCCGGGCGCTGTCCAGGCCCGGCCGCCGTCGTACACGGCCGAGGGCGCGCCCGCCCAAGACCGGACGCCATAAGTGATCGTCATCACGATGGCGTAGATCTTTCCACCCGTAACGGGAATCGGGGAGGCGAATGGAAACTTGAAGAAGGGGTAGGCGTAGGTCGCGGTCGCGCCGTGCAGGTCGACGACCGATCCAGGAAGCGCCGCCCCGGTCGGCTGCTGGGTGGTGGCGTCGACGTTGCGGACGTCAACGGTGCCGCCCGACCCATAACCGTAGTCGTAGTTCAGCATCAAGGAAACGTGATCGAGCCCGCCCGTCGACGGGGCGGTGAAGGTCTGGGCCCTCTCACCGAACGAGACCGGGTACCACTTGCTCCATGTCGGCTGGGTCACGTCTGCCACAGCCTGGGTGGAAGGGACCAGCGCCAGCCACAGGCCGGCGGCCAGGCCAAGCGTCAAGCCGCGCCGGATCACGCCACTCTTAAGGGAGTGCCCCTGGGCTGCCTGACGCCGGCCGTTCATGATCATTTGGACGTATGGAAGCTTCATTACCTGCGATCAATCAACGGAGCTGGGCCCTACATTGGTCGGCACTTGGCAACTACTGTGCTAGGAATCTAGATGGGTAGGGTCCTACTGATCATCGGCGCGGTCGCCGGGTGGCTCCTTTTTGCCCTGTACACGGTGGTTTTGATCTCGGTGATCGTCCAGCCGGATCCCAACCAGAGCGACGAGGTGGTGGGCTCGATCGCCTTCATGATCATCGGGGCCGCCGTCGCGGGGCCGTGCACGTTCTTCGCCTATCGGATAGGGCGCCGGGGCGGGCGGCCCCGGAGTTTTGATGGCTCGACGGCCCTGGCGAAGGTTGGCGCGGACGTCCAGCAGAGCTACCTGGCCTGGTTCGCCTGGTGCCAGCAGGCGCTGGGAGGGGACGCGGTCTCGCTGCATGCCGCCACGATGGCCGCCATGGCAGCGGGGGCAGCCGGGAATCCGACCGCCGCCGCGTCCGCCGAGGCGGCCCGGCAGTCGGCACGCATGGCCGCGTCGGGAGTGATGCCGCCTGCGCCGCGCCGCGGCAAGGTCCGTTCGCTGGCGCAAATCGGCGCCTCGACTGTGGGGCTGCTCGAGCCGTCGGAAAGGGTCTGCGTGTCGTTCATTGGCACGAACCGGCAGTCGCTGTATTGGGGCCTGGCTTTCGGGGCCATCGGAACCATCATGGCGTCGAGCCAGATGCGCAAGGTGATGGTGACGGTCACGGACCGAAGGGTGATAGCGGTGAGCGTGGGCCTCCTGGGCGGGCTCGCCGACCGGATCGCTCTCATCGAGCCTCGCTCCACCGTATCGGCCAAGTTCCCCAAAGGCATTTTTGGCCGAACCGTGTTCTCGCTCAAGGGCCAGGGAGGTGGATCCGTGGAGGTCATCGTGCCGCGACCCTGGCGGCGGGAAGCGGAGATGGCGCTCGAGCTGCTGGCACCATCCGCCGGTCAGGTCGGCAGCGTCGGCGTGATCCGCTGATCAGCTAGGTTTAAGCGCAGACTCGATGAAGTCGGACTTGGCCTCCGTGTAGGCCAACGCGTCGGCAGGAAAGCGCGCCGCCAGCTCGCGCTTGAGGCTCGCGTAGGCGGCGGCCCCGTCGGGATGCGCACGCAGCCAGTCGCGAAACGCCAGGTGGCGGTCCCACTGAGGGTGTCCCGCGGGGTAGCAGTGGAGGTGACAGACGCGCGGCGTGCGCTTCACGAAGAAGTCCTGGTCCGGGAGCGCCGCCTCGCCCAGGTACTCATAGCCGGCAGCGGCCATAGCCTTGAAGTCCTCCTCGCGCAATGGCGATCGAAGAGCGGCCCACATGTCGATGATCGGCTTGGCCGCGAGGCCTGGAACCGACGTGCTGCCGCCATGTTCCAGCGCCACCACCTGACTGTCCAGCACACGCTTGATCGCTGCCTCTTCCTCGCGAAATTGGGCCGGCCACGCAGGGTTGTAGTCGACAACCTCGACCTTCCGGCCCCTGACGCCATCGCGGATGTTCACCCACCAGCTCGCCGGCCTTACCGTTCCCTTCGCCCGTGCTCCGATCGTCAGCTCCACCCGCGACGGACCCGATCGCAGGGTGAGCGCCGCCGTTGGCAATCGCACCTCGTCCCATGCGATGCTCACCGCGACGCCGGTTGAGGGCCAAACCAACCGCACGGTGAAGGCAGGCTTCAATTCGAACGGGATGTCGAGCCCAGCGGGCGTCACGTCCTTGCCTCTGGCCACCAGCTCCATGCCGGCCTCATAGCGGAACGGCCATAACATCGACTGGGCGATCTCGAAGCGGACGGGCTCGACCCGCACGCGATCCATCTCAAGCGTGACGATCCATGAAGCGGCCGTATCGACCAGCCGCCTCGCCTCGCCCGCCAGCAGCTCGGCACCGCGGAGGCGCAGTGAGACCAGGCCGCCGTCGGGGCTTCGCTCGACCTCCCAGTCAGACAATCGTCAGTGGGCTAGGGGAGCCGGCGGCGAGTCCGGCCTCGACCGTCGACGTGCGGAGCGTACGTGCGGTCACCAATCCATTCCGCGGGGATGATCGCGAGGCGGTCCGCCATCTGGACCAGTTGCGACGCGTATTTGCCGCGAAGGTGCTGGAACTTCGTCCAGGACTCGTCCAGGGGCCTGACCCTGTAACCGGCTTTCTTCAAGCGCGCCACAGCCTGGTGAAATTCTTCGTGGTCGACGAGCGGTTCTTTGGTGCTCGTGAAGCGGAAGTACCACGCCAGGTCCTCGACGAGGTGGTTGCCCACTGTGAACATGAGCCGCGCCGGTCCTTCTTCGTCCTCATCGACCGTGCTCATCACCAGTGTGGCGGCGTCCATGACCGCGCCGAACGAGTTGAGCCAGGCCTCGTTGTCGTGACTGGATCGAAAATAGTTGAGGATCGGATAGGCGAGGTGGCTTTCGAGCACGGCCGCCGACCATCGGCGCCAGTCGTCGAAGGTCTTGACGAGCTCGTCTCGAAGCCCGCGCTCGAAAACCGTCTCCAGGAGCTGGACGCCTGACGGCGGAGCGCCCGCGATGGCGTCCAGCTGAACCACCAGCTCCTCGCGCTCCTGAAACGCTGCGTAGAGGGAGAAGAGGAGGGTGATTACCAGCGCCGCGATGCCAACCCCGGTCGCGCTTTCGAAGAGAATCATGATTCTCGCGCCGAGGCCGATGGGCACGAAGTCTCCGTAGCTGAGCGGCACGATGGTGCTGGCCGAGAAATAGAGAGACTCCCCAAAGTTGTCGAGCGGCGGCCGGATCTGGTTCCGCAGCCCGTCGAGGATGAGGGCGTAGCCGAGCAAGAAGGCAAGCGCCCACGTGAAGAACATCGCGATCACGGCCGACGGCCCAAACGACGCCAGCCAGCTTTCTCTTCGAGCTGCGTTCGTCATGCGCCGGCTGATCCAGCGCCACAGCGTCCAGAATGCGAAGAAGAGGAGCCGGACCATGATGAAGCGGTTGACGGACGGCCGCGGGAGGACGATCGACTTGAACAGGTCGTAGAACGTCGCAACAGCGATGAACACTCCGGCGGCGACCTCGATCCAGCCCAACGCGGTCATGCTCGCGCCAACCCCATATCACGATCCTAAAGCCGGGCGGTGACTTAGAGTGGCTCGCGTTTTGGAAGCCTCTCTTCCCACTGTCGTCGATCTCCCGGACGGCAGCTTCGAGCTCCGGCCAGACCCGAAGTCGGCGCGCCAGCTGAAACAGCTCCTGGGGTACTACGCCGTCGTCTCGACTGGACTCAGTGCCGCGTTCGTGGTTTGGGCCCTCACGCAGCCCCGGATTCCGTGGCTCTATGCTCTCCTGCCTCTAGTTGTCTCCGTCTCTATTGACTTGTTTGCTTGGTACGTCATCAGGCCTCCGGTTTTGAAGGCAGACGCGATGGAGGTCAGCTCAGTCGCTCCAATGTCCCGCAAACGGATGCCGAGGTCAGACCTGGTGTTGATCCTTCGGGGCCAGGTCCTTGCTCAGGGCCGCCGCTCGACATGGTTCAAGAGCTACCTGTTCGTGGCCCGCGACGGCAAGATCGCCATCCAGGCGCCTGCGCTCAACTTTGTCCCGGAGGGCGTCGCCGAGTTTGCCCAGCGGCTCGGCGTGCCGTTGCGTGGGGACTTCAGCGAGAAGGTGAAGGGCACCGTCGACCTGCCGAAAACGGACTAGAATCCGGGCTCTGGGGGCCCGGTCTTAAGCCCTCGATCAAGTCTTCGTTAATTTGGCGCTTCCGCGATGCGGAGGAGGGTGGATGGAGAGACTGCGAACGATTGGCTACCGGCTGGCTCGCATCGCGGCCGCTTTGCTGATAGCGGTTCCCGCCGGCCTGTCGATGACGACCGCCGGCGCGGCGACGACTTGCTTGCCGACCACCTTCATGCGGGACGGTTTCTTCCTCACCGCTGCCCAGATCGGAGGCACCGTGAGCGGAACCCTGGACGCCACCGGCTGCGACATCGGCGTCTACTACGCGGGGACTCCCGGCAGCGTGACGTCGGGAGCGGAGATCTTCGGAGCGCGCTACTTCGGTGTCGTCAACGACGGCACGTCGGTGAACGTCGAGGGCGCGAGCATCCACAACATCGGCAACAAACCCTTTGACGGCACGCAGCATGGGGTCGGCATCTACTTCACGAACGGCGGCTCCGGCGTGATCGACGGCAACACGGTCTCGGCCTATCAGAAGGGCGGCATCGTCGTCAACGGCGCGGGCACCACGGCATCGATTACGAACAACGCGGTCACCGGCCTGGGGCCGGTCGACTTCATAGCCCAGAACGGAATCCAGGTCTCTCGGGGTGCCGTCGCCACCGTGAGGGGCAACAGCATCTCCGACAACTTCTACACGGGTGAGGTCGGCGTTGGGCCCAACCCCGCCGGACAGAATCCCGAAGGCTGGGAATTCTTCTCTACAGGACTCCTTCTCTTTGAAGCCGGGGCGGGCACGCAAACAGCTGACAACCATTTCTCCGGCAACCAGCACAACTTCGCCAACGTCCCCTAAGAAAAACTGAGAGCCGGCCTGACGAGGCCGGCTCTTCGTGTCCCTTACAGGACTCAGTGGCTCAGCTGCACGCACGCAGTGTCGTACTGCGACACGGCGTTGGTGGTGTGCGGCAGAGACGCGAGTGACGCGGTTCCCGGGTTGCCTGCATAGACATTGCCGGCCTGTCCTGTCGTGTTGAACGGCGAGCCGGTCGCCGAAGCCGATGCGCCAGGCGTGACCGGGTTGCTGGGTCCGCATGTGTTCGCCGGGGCCCCCGGCTGGCCGGTCGCAAGGACCGGCGCCCCGCCCAACAAGGTGAGGGTAGCCACACAGGCTACCCCGAGCATGAAGTCATGAACGAGTCTTCTCATCACATCCTCCAGAAAGGAAGTAGGCCGCAGCCCCCAAGACCCGTTACCGATCGGTGTTACGCCCGGCCGCTCCCCGCGGCGCGTCCGATCGCGAGGCCGCGGAACCGGTGGGTGACGTCCTGCGTCCCCCAATAGACCCACCCGAGGCCGACCGCCCACAGGCAGTAAGCGACCGCAGCGAACAGCCCCACCGCCCTGATCACATCCCCGGAGGCGCCAACCCACGTCGAGACGCTGAGTGCAAGCAGGCCCGCGCCTGCGAGCAGGCCAAGCAAATCGACCCAGCGCGGGAATCGCTCAGCGCCGAATCCAAGCCCGGAGGCGACGAGAAACCAGACTCCCAGTAATGCCAGAGGCCAGGCCGACCAGTCGCGGTAGGCTTGACCGCTCAGCGAGCCGGTGACCGCCAAGATCTGGAGTACGACCAGCCAGAGGACACCGACCAGCCCCCAGAACCCGACGAACACGCCCCAAGAGGGGGTACGCATCGGGTGACTGAAAAGCCCGATCGCCACCGGCAGCAGCAGCGCCGCCCACGCGAGCAGGAACCAGTCGCGTACCGACAACAATCCGGCCAGTTGGCTGACGGCCGCTCCCAGCAGTGCCGCGGCCGAGAGGTAGGTGAGGATGCTGGTCCCGCGCATGCCGCCAGACATCACCACCACAAAAACCAGCACCACCCAGGCGATCAGGATTCCGGTCCGAACCGCTTCCCAGCCCAGGAGCTGGCTGACCAGCGCCGCCACGAAAGCGGCGACGCTGATCCAGTTGAAGGTGGCGCCCCAACGCACGACGGTAATTGTCGGGGATCAGCCTGAACCGCTTCGCGCCTGGTTGATCAGCCCGTAGACCCTTGCCACGCCGGGAATGTCGTAAAAAGCCGGCACGCTGTTGCTGGGCGAGAAAAAGTCCATACCGGTGTTGGCCCAGTACCCACGCCCAGACGAGCCCGGTGAACTGCCGAACTCGAGGCTGCCCGATCCATCAGCCCGTACGGACTGGTTGATGTTGGAAAGCTGACTCAAGAACACCGATTGGATGGATCCGCCACGAAGTATGAGCGCGCGCTGGTTGGTGAGGGCGTAGACGGTGCGCCGCCGGTCCCAGCGCTTGTAGACAAACCGTCCCCATATCAAATACTGGCCGACGACAACGAACGGGATGCCCCACAGCCAGAAGAAGACCGGCGCGCCGGTCAACAGGACTCCACCTTCCCAGACGATCGCGAACCCACCCCACATAAGGGAGAAGGGGATGAGGAAGGCGTCGGTGCGGCTGAACCAGCGAGATGGATCTGGCCGGCCGGTCCACAGAAACTTCTCGCCTGGCTGCAGATATGGCTGAAGCTGAAGCTGCTGCCCCGCATCGTCCATTGGTGTCGGGATTCTATGCGCCCGAAAAAAATTTCAGGAAGTGCCGGCGCGGGGATTCGAACCCCGGACTTTCGGTTTAAAAGACCGCTGCTCTAACCAAGCTGAGCTACACCGGCGCAAATGAGATTGTGGCTTCTCGGCGCGGCCGATGCCATACGCGCCCAATCCGAACCTTGAGTTCAAGGCGCGGGTGGCGCCAGACATGCGGAATTTCGACTGATGTAGCCTTCCCCCGGTGAAAGCCTGGGTCGTCCGCGAGCTCGGCGGGCCTGAGACCATGCGATTCGAAGACGTCGACGTGAGCACGCCCGCGAACGGGATGGTGCGCATCGCCGTCCGCGCCTCGGCGATCAACTACTTCGACGCCCTCATGGTCGCGGGCCAGTACCAGGTCAAGCCGGAACTGCCTTTCGTGCCAGGCGCCGAGGTCAGCGGCGTGGTCGAGAGCGCGCCGAGGTCGGCGGGCTTCAAGCCCGGCGATCGCGTCACCGCGCTGCTGGACAGCGGTGGCCTCACCCGAGGCGGCTATGCCGAGATCTCCGACGCCGCCCCAGCCAGCGTCCAGCGCATGCCCGACGCCATGTCCTTCGAGGACGGCGCCGGGTTCACGCTGATCTTTCAAACCGCCTGGTTCGGACTGCACCGCCGAGCCAAGCTGCTTTCCGGCGAAGTGCTGCTCGTGCACGCAGGCGCGGGCGGGGTGGGCAGCGCCGCGATTCAGGTCGGCAAGGCGGCCGGCGCGATGGTCATCGCCACGGCCGGCTCGGACGAGAAGACCGCGGTCTGCTTGCAGCTCGGCGCTGACTACGCCATCAACTACAAGACACAGGATTTCTCAGAGCAGGTCAAGGGCATCACGGGCGGTCGCGGCGCGGACGTCATCTTCGACCCGGTCGGCGGCGACGTGTACGACCGCTCGACCAAATGCGTCGCCTTCGAGGGCCGGATCGTGATCGTGGGTTTCACCTCAGGCCGCATCCCGCAAGCGGCCGCGAACCACGTCCTGGTCAAGAACTACTCGGTGGTCGGGCTGCACTGGGGCCTCTATTCGAGGCGCGCGCCCGAACTTCTTCCAGCGGCGACCAGCGCTTTGATGGACCTGTACGCGTCCGGCAAGATCAAGCCGTTGATCTCCGCGCGGGTCCCGCTGGCAGAAGCGCCTACTGCGCTCGCGATGGTCGCCGGCGGCAAGAGCACCGGCAAGGTGATCCTCACTGTCTGACCCTGGGGCGCCGGCCCCACCAGAGAATGTGGAGCCGTCGCCAGCGGAGCCCGAAGAGCCAGCTGCGCCCGAGCCGGTGGCGCCATCCCCGCCTCCCCGAACCGGGTTTCGCCATTACCGGCCCGCGAGCGCCGGCATCGCGGTGGCGTTGATTCTGCTTTTGCTCGTCGTCGTCGTAGGCCCACCCGAAAAGACCTCGCCTCCGCCGGCAGAGGTGCTGTCCACCGACCAGACGCTCAGCTTCCCGATTGCGCGGGACGTCTCGGACCTGGACCCAGCACAAATGTCGAACCCCACCGACGTCGACATCTTCCGCAATGTCTTCTCCGGTCTCTACAAATTCGACCAATCGCTGCACGAGGTCCCCGACCTCGCGGTTGGGCCGGCGGACCTTTCACCGGACGGGCTCACCTATACGTTTCATATCCGGCACGACGCGGTCTTCTCCAACGGAGACCCTCTCACCGTGGACGACTTCATCTACAGCTGGGGCCGGGCCGCCGCCAAGCAGGGCGATTTCGCAGGGCTCTTCTCGCTGGTCGCCGGCTACAACGCCGTGGCGAATGGCCGAGCGACCACGCTCAGCGGCCTGGTGAAGGTTGAGGCATACACGTTCACGTCGACCCTCACCAAGCGCGCCGCGTACTGGACGACCCTCGTCGGTCTATGGCCGTTCTGGGTCGTGGATCGCAAGGTGATCGCGTCCGCCGGCGACGACATCTGGTTCACGAAGCCTGAGACGCTGGTCGGAACCGGCCCATTTCGCCTTACCGCCCGCGCGGCCGGCCAGTCGCTGAACTTCGAGCCGGTGCCGGCCTGGTTTGGCGGCAAGACTGGAGCGTTGCAGCGCATCCACATCGATGTCCTGGCCGATCAGCAGGCTCAGATCACACGCTACGAATCCAACGCGTACAGCCTCATCGGGTACGGCCGCCAGGGCCTGGCGCCCGCGGATGCGGTTCGTTACACGACCGATCCGAAGCTAACCGATCAACTTCAGCTGGTTCCCGCCGGCCTCACGTACTGGATTGGCTTCAACCTCAAGACCGGTCCTTTCGCCGGGATCGACGCCGGCCGCGCCGGGCGCCACGCATTCAGCGCGGCGATCGACCGCAACGCACTTGCCGAGGCGCTTTGCTCGTCCGGCACCAGCTGCACGCCGGCCACCGGCGGGCTGATCAGCAAGGGGCTCGATGGCTACCTCGGCGACGGGACCGATCCGGGCGCGAAGTTCGACGCCGTCGCGGCCAAGGCCGAATACCAGGCCTGGGATCCGAACGGCGCCAAGGTCAAGGGGCTGGTCTACACCTACGACACGAACCCTTTTAACAAGGCCGTGTGCACCAACCTCGTGGCCCAGTGGCAGCAGAATCTCGGCGTCACTGTGCAGTGCGTGGAGGTCGACCGCGGGAACTATTTCGACAACCGCGACGGCCATTGCGCCTACAGCGCGTTCAGGCAGAGCTGGAGCGCCGACTACAACCATCCGCAGGATTGGTTCGACTACCTGTTCCTGAAAAATTCGCCCTCCAATGGGGCGTGCTACTCAAACCCGGCGTTCGACACGCTGGTCGCGGGAGCCGACTCCAAGCCCTTGCCGATTGCGCTGCTCGATTACCAAACCGCCGGCAACATGCTCGTCAACGACTCGATCCTCGGCGCGCTCGTGTACGGCGAGCAGCAGTACCTCGCTCATCCTTATGTGAAGGGCGTCGGCGGCAACCCTCTTTATGACTTCGACTGGCGCCAGGCGAGGATTCTGAAGCACTAGGGCACCCACGCCCCTCTCCCTAACCCTCTCCCCTTCGGGGAGAGGGGATTACAGCTTTCCGGGGAAGTGGCACGCCGCGACGTGCCCGTCAGCCTTCTTCTCCAGCGGCGGCTCGACCTCGCCGCAGATCGGAAACTGCGCGATCGGACAGCGCGTGTGGAACCGGCAGCCTTTCGGCGGGTTGATCGGCGACGGGATCTCACCCTTGAGCAGGATCGGCTTGCGTCGCGCCTCGAGCACTGGGTCCGTGTAAGGGATCGAGCTCAGCAGGACCTTGGTATATGGATGAAGCGGGTTGTCGTAAACCTCTCTGCTGTTCGCGACCTCGACGATCTTGCCGAGATACATGACCGCCACGCGGTCGCTGACGTGGCGCACCACTGAGAGGTCGTGGGCGATGAACAGATACGTGAGCTTGTACTCGGTTTGCAGGTCCTCGAGCAGGTTCACGATCTGAGCCTGAATCGACACGTCCAGGGCCGAGATGGGCTCGTCGGCGACGATCAGGCTCGGGGTCAGGACGAGCGCACGGGCGATCCCGATGCGCTGCCGCTGGCCGCCGGAGAACTCATGCGGATACCGGTTCGTGAAGTTGGGGTTGAGCCCGACGACCTTCATGACTTGCTGCACGCGCTTCTCGCGCTCGCGCTTGTTGCCCAGGCCGAAGTTCTTCAGCGGCTCGGCGACGATGTCGCCGATGGCCATCCTGGGGTTGAGCGAGGCATACGGGTCCTGAAAGATGATCTGCATCCGTTGCCGCACCTGGCGAAGCTCGTTGCCTCGCATCTTGGTCAGCTCACGACCCTCGAACTTGATCGAGCCCGCGGTGGCCGGCTGAAGCTGCATGATCACGCGCCCCAAGGTGGACTTCCCGCACCCCGACTCGCCCACCAGTCCGAGCGTCTCGCCCGCCGCGATCTCGAATGTGACGCCATCCACGGCCTTGACTACGGCGCCCCGGCCGAAACCGCCACCCGTCGGGAAGTGCTTGTAGACATCGGTGACCGAGACCAGGGGTCCTACCCGTTGCGAGGGGACGATCTCGAGCTGCTGTTTCACGTCCTTACTGCTTGCGACTCTTTCGAGACATTTCTCATGAGCACCCAGCAGCGCGCCTCCTGGTCGGCTGCGACTTCGACCAACGGGGGCTCTTCGCGCAAGCAACGCTCGACCTTGAACTGACAGCGAGGATGGAACGTACAGCCAGTCGGCAGCCGGGCGAGGTCGGGTGGCATGCCCTGGATGCTTATGAGCCGCTCGTGCCTGCGCTCATCGACGCGCGGCACCGAACGCAGCAGGGACCAAGTGTAAGGATGCTCCGGGTGGTCGAACACCTGTCGAGTCGGCCCCGATTCGACGACCCGGCCGGCGTACATCACCATGACTCGCGTGCAGAGACTCGAGATCACGGCGACGTTGTGGCTGATCAGGATGATCGCCGTACCGAGCTCGCGATTGAGCTCCTTCAAAAGCTCCAGGATCTGCGCCTGCACGGTCACGTCGAGAGCCGTGGTCGGCTCGTCGGCGATGAGCAGGGAGGGCTCGTTGGCGAGGCCCATCGCGATCATCGCGCGCTGGCGCATTCCCCCGCTGAACTGGAACGGAAAGTCGCGCGCGCGCTGCTTGGGGGAGGGTATCCGAACGCGTTCCAGGAGCGGGATCACACGCGCCTTGGCCTGCCGCTTGTCGAATCGCGAGTGGGCGCGCATCGCCTCCTCGATCTGGAAACCCACCCGGAGGACCGGGTTGAGGGAGGTCATGGGGTCCTGAAAGATCATGGCCACGTCGCCGCCGCGATACTCGAGCAGATCGCCAGACGTCATCGTGACGACGTCGCGGTTCTTAAACAAAATCTTGCCGCCCGAGATCCGGCCCGGTTCTGGGACCAGGTTGAGGATCGAGAGCGCCGTCATCGATTTGCCGCTCCCCGACTCTCCGACGATCCCGAGCGTTTCGCCCGGGTTCATCTCGAAGCTGACCCCATCGACGGCGCGGACGGCCCCGGCCGAGTTGCCGAACTGCGTGGTGAGGTTCTGGACCTGAAGCAGCGGAGCCGCTATCGACGCATCCTCGGGTCGATCGCGTCGCGCAGCCCGTCACCGACCCAGTTGAATGCGAGCACGGTCAGGGACAGCGCGAGGCACGGCATCAGGACGATGTGGGGCGCGATCTGAATCGCCTTGTAGCCCTCGCTGGCCATGGCGCCCCAGCTGGGTGCGGGCGGCGGGACGCCCAGGCCCAGCAAGCTGAGGAACGCCTCGAAAATGATCGCCGCCGGTACCAGATACGTGGCCTGGACGACGATCGGGCCGAGCGCGTTGGGCAAGATGTGGCGGGTCAGGATCTTGCGGTTCTTCGTCCCGATTGAGCGCGCCGCTTCTACAAACTCACGCTCTCGGAGAGCCAGCGTCTGGCCGCGCACCAACCGCGCCATCCCCAGCCAGGCCGTGATCGAGATCGCCAGGATGATGTTCTGAATGCCGCGGCCGATCAGCACCACCAGGATCAAGGCGATGAGGAGGTCGGGCACCCCGTAGGAGATGTTGATCAGCAGCGAGATGAGCACGTCGATCTTACCGCGGTAGAAGCCCGCCAGTAGGCCGAGGATGATCCCGATCGCAGAGGCGAGCATGCTCGCGCCGACGCCCACCGAGAGGGCAATCGCGGCGCCGCCCATGACGCGGCTCAAGATGTCGCGGCCGTAGTCGTCCAGGCCGAGTGGATGGATCAGCGTGGGGCCTTGATACGTCGGTCCCAGGGCCTGGCGCCAGGTCGGGTAAGGGGTCCACACGAAGGAGACAAGCGCGGTAGTGAGGAAGACTCCGATTATCACCAGCCCGATGACCGCCAGCCGGTTTCTCTTCAGCCGGCGCCACGCGTCCTGCCAGAGGGTGACCTGCTCCGGGAGCTCCTCGGCGGCTCCGACGACCTGCAGCTGATCAGGGAGCTCAAGCGCGGTCGGGACTACTGTCGCCATCTAATTACTCCGTCACCATCAATAGCGTATCCGTGGGTCGAGCACCGGGTAAAGCAGGTCGACGGTCAGGTTCGCCAGCCCAATCAGTGCGGCATAGAACGTGAAGACCCCGATCACGATGTTGTAATCGCGGCTCAGTATGCTCGTGACGAACTCCTGGCCCAGTCCCGGGATGCCAAACAGGAACTCGATGACCACGGACCCCGTGATGATGCCGGTGACCAGCGGGCCCAGGATGGTGGCCACTGGGATCAGGGCGTTCCGCAGTGCGTGGCGAAGGATCACGACCCGGGCGCTCAGGCCCTTCGCCCAGGCGGTGCGCACGTAGTCCTGACGGATCGTCTCCAGCATGCTGGCTCTGGTCAGCCGGGCGACGATGGCGGCGTAGGGCAGCCCGAGCGCCAGCGCCGGGACAGGGATCTGCTCGATCTTCCCCCATCCGATGTCCTCGTAGATGGTCCCCCCAGTCCACGCATATAAGCCGGTGACCGTGAGGAGGATGAGCAGGAAGGCCCAGACGAAGCTGGGGACGCTGTAGCCGATCACGGCAGCGGTCGAGGCCGCGTAGTCCACCCATGTGTTCTGCCGGATGGCGGCGAGGACCCCGAGCGACATGCCGATAAAGATGGTCACAAAAACCGCGGCCAGGCCGAGGGTCACGCTCACCTTCACCTCACGCAGGAGCAAAGGCGTGATCTGCGTCCCCATGTTGACGAGGGACTCGCCCAGGTTGCCATGAGCCAGGCCCTCGAGCCACAGGAGGTACTGCTGCGGCCAGGGCAGGTCCAGGTTGTAGTGATGAAGCAGCGCCTGCTCGGTGGCCGGGTTGAGCCGGCGCTCACTGGCGAGCGCGTTGCCCGGGAGCTGGTGAACGCCGATAAACACAATCGACGACACGACCAGCGCCGTGAAGGTGATCAGCAGCAAGCGCTGAACCGCGTAAACGAGGGTTCCTCGGCTCACATCCCTCCTGGCGAACGATACAGCAGAAGGGGGGTCCGCACAAATTGCGAACCCCCCCTTTTCGAACTCGAAACGGACGGTTTAGTGCTGGAGGAGCCGGATGCCCTCCCAGTTGAAGTCGTAGAGGCCGTTGTAGCCCATGCCCCTGACGTAGCTCTGCGTCATGTACGGCTGGGTGCCGTAGTCGATGGTCGCCCAAACCACGTCGTTGACGAGCATCTGTCCGGCCTTGACGTAGTCATTGACGGTCGCGGGGTCGTTGATCGACTTGGCGTTGGCAGCCGTGGTGATGGCGTCCATCGCCGGGTTGCAGTAAGCCTCGTCGTTGCCGCGGCCGACCTTGGCCTGAGAGCAGCTGAACAGGTTGTCGAACCAGTCCTGGGGGTGGTCGTAGTCGATACCCCAGCTCTCGCGGCCGAGGATCACCACCTTCTTCTTGCGGTCGCGCTGGAGCGTCGGGAAGTCAGACGGGACCAGCTTGACGTCGACGCCGAGGTTCTGCTTCCACTGCGCCTGCAGGTTCTCGGCACGCTTGGTGTTGCCGCCACTGGTGTTGTAGCGGTACTCGAGACCCTTGACCTTGCTGCCGGTCGGGTCCCACTTCTGGTAGAGGGCTTTGGCCGCGGTAGCGTCGAATTTCGCGTAGGGGTCACCGGTGTCGCCCAGGTAGCCCTTGAAGCCCTTGGTGATAGGTCCGCCGTACGCCGGTTGGCAGGTGATCGCGTGCGCGCACGCGATGTCGGCCAGCTGGGCACGGTCGATCGCCATCGAGAACGCCCTACGGCCATCCAGGCCGGGGTCGGCGCTGTTGGTCGTGTCCGCGCCCGGGGTGGCCCCAGGCTTGGAAGCGAAGGGTCCCGTGACGAAGTTGAAACCGAAAGCCGTCGTGCGGGCTCCGTTGTAAACGGTCAGGAGCTTGTTCTTGACGGGGTCGTTCTTGTACCGGAGGACGTCGTCCGGCCCGGGGCCGTTGTTGGCCATGCCAACGTTCTCGTAGCCGCCGGACTCGAACTTCTTGACGCGGGAGACGTCGTCGATTCCGATATCGACGTGAATCGCGGTCAGCTTGCCGGTGTCGCCACCCCACCAGTTTTTGACGGGCACAAAGTCCATCGACTGCTTGGGGGTGCGTGCGGTCATCTTGAACGGGCCGCTGCCGATGTAGGTTGAAGCCTGCTCGGTCCAGTGGTCGTCACCAGCTGCATCGATCACCTTCTTGTCCAGAACCTCGGAAGCGGTAGGCATGGCAAGCTGCGTCAGCCAGTATCCGGCTGGTGAGTCGAGCTGCGCCTTGAGCGTGTAAGCGTCGGGCGCGGACAGACCGGTGATGGTCGCGGCGCCGTTTTCGACGTCGGTGGCCCCATGGATCGCCTCGAGGTTGCTGGCGTAGGCGTCGTTCAGCCGCAACGTCCTCGTCCAGCTCCACACCCAGTCGGCGGAAGTCACCTTGTCGCCGTTGGAGAAAACCACGTCGTGCCGCAGGTGGAAGGTCCACGTCAGACCGTCGGCCGAAATCTCTGGCATGGACGCGGCCCCTGAGGGCACGATCTTGAGACTGTTGTCGAACCGATAGAGCCCAGTGAACACCTCGTTGAGGTACGTGATGTCGACTGCCGAATCGACGTGGGCGGGGTCGAGGCTGGTGATGTCGTTGGACATTCCGAAGCGGAACGTTTGGTCCGCGGCCAGGGTCTCCGACGACCCCCCTCCGCCACCGCCACAGCCGGCGACTACAAACAGTGCTCCCATCGCGATGGCGAGGGAACGGAACTTGGAGCTTCCAGTCATACAACCTCCTCTGGAAAACAAGTCGAGGAAGGCGCAAAGCTCCGGTGCCATCCTCGACATCCATCGCCCTCTTCCCGGAGGTCCGGGGCGAGAGTGCGCCGGCGATAGACTTCGCCACCTCGCGATGGCACCGCTACTCCACGGTCATCTTGGGGCCTAGACCCCCCCCGGGTCAAGCTCCCGAAGCGTTCGGGGAGCCTCGGCCCCCGGTGCCTGGCGCGGCGGGCGTGGCATGATCGGTCGATGAGCATGGTCGGCGTGGGCAGGAGGAGGCTGGAAGGCGGCGAAAAGGTGACCGGGGCGACCCGGTTCACGGCCGATATCGAGCTGGCGGGCCTGCTCAATGTTCAGCTGGTCTTAAGCCACCTGGCGAGCGCGCGTATCCGCAGCATCGATGTGGCCGCAGCGAGGTCGGCGCCTGGCGTATTTGCGGTGTTCACCGGCGCTGACCTGGCGCTGGCCGGCGCCGCGGGGCAAGACCAGCCGCTGGCGGTCGACCGCGTGTTCTATACGGGCCAGCCGGTGGCGGCTGTGATCGCGGCGAGCGAGGCCGCTGCCGTCGACGGGGCGGCGCTGATCGAGGTCGACCTCGAGGCGCTCCCGGCCAGCGTCGACGCCGTGTCCGCCATGAGGGAGGGCACGGCAGCCGTGCTCGAGGCCGGGGAGGAAGGTGCCGAGGAGGACGCGGCGATCCACGGGGCGGCGACGACGTCCGAGTCCGAGCCGGCGCGCCGGCCGCCGAACGTCACGGCGGTGGCGAGCCTGAAGCGCGGCCACGTCGAGCCGGCGCTGGCCGGCGCCGACGTAGTCATAAAGGAGACATACCGCCTGGCGGGAGTCCACCACTCGCCGATGGAGCCGCACGTTTCGATCGCGCGCCCCGAGCCGGATGGCGGGATGACCATCTGGGCGCCGACGCAGGGACCATTCCAGGTGCGCGAGGAGATCTCCAAGCTCCTCGACGTGCCGGCGCAGAAGGTCCGCGTCGTGCCGATGCCAGTCGGTGGCGGCTTCGGCGGCAAGGTTTCGCTGCTCGAAACGCTGCTGGCCCTGCTCGCGCGCCGCACGGGCCGACCACTTCGCCTGACGCTGACCCGGCAGCAGGAGTTCGCGGTCGCGCACCCGGCGCCCGCGGCCGTTTTCGACCTCGAGCTCGGCGCCGATCGGGATGGAAAGCTGTTGGCGCTGCGGGCCCGGTATCACTACGACAACGGCGCGACCAGCGGTTGGCATGCCGGCATCTCGGGTTCGTTCCTCGGAGGGACATATCGGATCCCGAATTTCGAGCTGACCGGCTACGAGGTCGCCACCAACAAGACCCCGGTCGACGCGTACCGGGCTCCGGGCGCTCCCCAGGCGTACTTTGCGCTCGAGTCGGCCATGGACGAGCTGGCCATCAAGCTCGGCATGGACCCGATCGAGCTCCGGCTCCTGAATGCGTCGAAGGAAGGCGACCCGGATGCCGAGGGGGAACCGCGGCCGCGAATCGCCATGTTCGAAGTCCTGGAAGCGGCGCGGCGGCATCCGCTTTACACGGCGCCCTGCGGGCCAGGCGAGGGCATCGGGATCGCGATCGGGTCGTGGGGCGGAGCGCGCACGCCGGCAGCGGCGGGATGCCGGGTCGAGCCGGATGGCACGCTCTCGGTCCTGATCGGGACACCCGACGTCAGCGGGGCCACGACTGGGCTAGCCATGATCGCCGCCGAGGCGTTTGGCATGTCGACGGACAAGGTCAGGATCGAGACCGGTGAGACGGGCATCGCACCGTTCGGACCGATCGCCGCCGGCAGCCAGACCACGTACAGCATCGGTGGCGCGGTGCGCGAGGCCGCGCTCGAGGCGCGGCGCCAGCTGCTGGAGATCGCGACCGAAGAGCTGGAAGCCGGGCCGGAGGACCTCGAGATCGTCGATGGCCGCGTGGCCGTGCGCGGAGTCCCTGATCGATTCGTCGAGATCACCCGGCTCGTGACCCTCAGCACCGAGTTCATGGGCCGGCACAAACCGATCCAGGCCAGCGGCCGGTCCGCGGTGCGGAGCGCCTCGCCGCAGTTCACAGTCCAGATCGCGCGCGTCAAGACAGACCCCGAGACCGGCGCGTTCCAGCTCACCGCTTTTGCCGCCATCCAGGACGTGGGCAAGGCGATCAACCCTCCGGAGGTGGAGGCGCAGATCCACGGCGGCGCCACCCAGGGGCTCGGGCGGGCGCTCGGCGAGCAGCTCGCCTACGACAGCGACGGACAGCTTCGCACGGGCAGCTTCCTCGACTATGAGCTGCCGACCGCCGACCAGATGCCCGACATCGACGTGCGCCTCATCGAAGTCCCCTCACCAGGGGGACCGCTTGGGGCCAAGGGCGTGGGCGAACCACCCGCCATCCCCGGCCCCGCCGCTCTCGCCAACGCCTTAGCCCGAGCGACCGGGATCCGCGTGCGCGAATTGCCGATCGATCGCTCGGCATTCGTCTCTGAGGCGCACCCCGGTTAGCCGTACTTTGAGCATCGCGCTGAACGCGCCTGCCTCCGCCGACCGAGGAAGTCCGGGCTCGTCGATGCGAGCCTACGTATCCCACGCCTTGCCTGACTGCTCGCCGATCGTCGTCTGCAATCGGGCTCCTCGTGAGCCCAGGCCGGAGGGAGGATACAAGCGCGGAGCCGGCGGTGTGATCACAGCCCTGCTCACCCTGGCCGAGGCGACACAGGCGGATTGGGTCGCCGTCGCGCGCAATGACGACGAGCGGCAGCTGGCCACCAGCCACGGCGCGATGGTCACGGTCCCCCTGCTGAACTCGACCGGCCGGCTGCACTACGCGATGCCAACCAAGGAGCAGTACGACATGTACTACGGGGTGCTCGCCAACCCCGTGCTGTGGTTCATCCAGCACTACCTCTGGGATCTCGGCAACGAACCCGTCATCGACGACCGCATCCACCAGGCGTGGGCGGAGGGTTACGTCGAGGTCAATCGCCAGGTGGCGGCAAAGGTGGTCGAGGTCGCACGCAACGCGCCGAGGCGGCCCCTGGTCCTGGTCCATGACTACCAGATGTATCTGGTCCCGGGGCTGGTGCGGAAGGCGCTGCCGGCGGCGATGCTCACGCACTTCGTGCATGTGCCGTGGCCGACCCCGCAGTACTGGAAGGTGCTCCCGAAGCCGATGCGCGACGCCATCCTCGAGGGCATGCTCGGGTGCGACATCGTCGGCTTCCAGTCCAGCCTTGACGTGCGCAATTTCCTCCTTACGTGTGAGGAGAACGCGGGACTCCAGGTCGACGAACGGGAGCGGGCGGTCTTCTACGGAGGCCGCGTCGTATATGCGCGCCATTACCCGATCTCGATCGACGTCGCGACGACATCGCGGCTTGCCGCATCACGCGGCGTCAAGCGCCAGGAGCGCGACCTGGCGTCGTGGCGCCCTCCGCGCCTGATCGCGCGCATCGACCGGACGGACCCGTCCAAGAACATCGTCCGGGGATTCATCGCCTATGAGAAGCTCCTCCGCTACCACCCCGAGCTGCGGGGCGAGGTCCAGTTCTGGGCCTTCCTGCAGCCGTCACGCCAGGACGTGGCCGTCTACAGCCGCTACCTCCGGCAGATCCGCCAGACCGTGGGTCGCATCAACAGCGAGTTCGGCACCGAGACATGGCTCCCCATCCGGCTGGAGATAGGCGAGAGCGAGCGCAAGGCGATCGCGTCGCTCAAGAACTTCGACGTGCTGGTGGTCAATCCGGTTTATGACGGGCTCAACCTGGTCGTGAAGGAAGGCGCGCTCGTCAACGCGACCAACGGGGTGATCGTGCTTTCGGAGAATGCGGGCGCCCACGAGGAGCTGCAGGCGCACGTTCTGTCCATCAACCCGTTCGACGTGGAGGCGACGGCGGCCGCGTTGTATGCGGGGCTCACGATGGGTGTGGAGGAGCGGCGGCGGTTGAACGACGGCGCGCGCGAGGTCGTGCGCGCGAACGACATCACGCGGTGGATCAGCAGGCAGGTGCAGGACATTCGCGACCTGGTGGCCACGAAACCTCGCTCAGCGGGCCGCGAAGCCTGACCCGCCAGGGGAAGTTATATGAATCCCCGATTCCGCACCTCTGGCGCCAGAGGTGCGTCTCGGGAGCACACTACGAGCACCGTTGGCGTCAGAGGGGCGGAAAACTAGCCCAGTCGGCCAGCATCTGCAAGAACGCGGTCGCCTGGTGTGGGCCGTCCAGGACCAGGTCGCAGCGCACGAAGAGGTTGGCCGGGACTTCGGGCGAGCTCACCCCGATACACATATGAGGTATGGGGTGCGCGCTCAGCACTTCGAAGGCAGCGCGATCGTTCTCGTCGTCGCCCATGGAGATGACGCCGCCGGGATCGACCCCGTCGAGCAGCGCGGCCAGGGCGGTGCCCTTGCCGGCAAACGGCGTATGCACCTCGATCACCCTGCGGCCCTGGGCGCCGGAAAGTCCGGTCGCCTTGAGCAAGGGGCGCAGGAGCGCCATCGCCTCCTCACCCGGGATCTGCGCGCGGCGCAGATGAACCGTGGTGCTGGCCGGCTTGATCTCGATCCACGCCCCGGGGACGGAGCTGAAAAGCTGGGCGGCCTCGGCGTTGAACCGGTCCAGGGCGCGCTTCTCTTCGAAAGTCGGCTCTGGGAGCCCGCTGTCGCCGATGAGACGCGCGCCGATCACCGGCACCAGCCGCGTCAGCTCGGTGTTGGTGCGGCTGCTGAGAACCACGATCTGCTTCAAGGCGAGCGCAAGGCGCCGCAAAGAGTCGAGCGCATCGGGCACCGCGACAGTCAGGGAAGGGTCTGGACCTATTTCCGCAAGCGTGCCGTCGAAATCCGTGACGAGCAGGATCTCGCGTGGGGAAATGGCTGACACCGGCGATCGTCGCCAGACATCCGCGATCTCCTCGAGCTCCGCCCGCACCACCCTAAGTTAGATCTGCGGCTGGTGACGCCGCACGATCCCGGCGATTTCCGCGCTCGGCGGCAGCGTGCCGAACGTGCGGCCTCCATTGGAGTCAAGACGCGACGCGCAGAAGGCCTCGGCGACCGCGGGATCGCCGTGGCGGACCAGCAGAGACGCCTCCAGGGCGACAGCCATCAGCTCCACGATCCTTCGGGCGCGAGCCTCGACCTCCGTTTGGTCGGCCAGCTGTCGCTTGAGCTCGTCAACCGCGTCGTCCAGCCTTGGGTCCGATCCGCGAGCCTCTTCGACCTCATCCACGAATGCCGTCACCGCCTCGGGCTCGCGAGCCATCGCGCGCAGAACGTCCAGCGCGTTGACGTTTCCCGATCCTTCCCAGATGGAGTTGAGCGGCGCCTCCCGATACAGCCGCGGCATGATCGATTCCTCGACGTAGCCGTTGCCGCCATGACATTCGAGCGCCTCCGACACGACCGCGATCGCCCGCTTGCACGTCCAGTACTTCGCGACGGCGAGAGCCAGACGCTTGAACGCCGCCTGCTCCGGATCGGAGGCGCGATCGAATGCGCCGGCCAATCGCATCATCAGCACGGTGGTCGCCTCCGACTCCACCGAGAGGTCGGCGAGGACGTTCACCATCAGAGGCTGCTCGCTCAACAATCGCCCGAACGCGCTGCGGTGGGCGGTGTGATGGGTCGCCTGGGCGACCGCTTGGCGCATCAGCGCGGCGGAGCCGATCACACAGTCGAGGCGCGTGTGGTTGACCATGTCGATGATCGTCCGCACTCCTCTTCCCTCTTCCCCGACCATCACCGCCCACGCGCCGTCCAGCTCGATTTCGGCGGATGCGTTGGATCGGTTGCCGAGCTTGTCCTTCAGGCGCTGGATGTGGAACGCGTTTCGCGCGCCATCGTCAAGGACGCGCGGAAGTAGGAAGCACGACAGCCCACCCGGCGCCTGCGCGAGGACAAGGAACGCATCGCACATGGGCGCAGAGCAGAACCACTTGTGACCGGTGAGCAGGTACGCGCCGTCAGCACCGGTGGGAAGGGCGCGCGTCGTGTTGGCGCGCACGTCCGAGCCGCCTTGCTTCTCCGTCATCGCCATGCCGACCAGCACGCCGCGTTTGCTTGCGGACGGCCGCAAACCCGGGTCGTAGTCGAGCGTGGTGATGCGCGGCTCCCAGCGCGCGGCGAGCTCGGATTGCTTGCGCAGGGCGGGGATCGCCGCATACGTCATGGAGACCGGGCAGCCGTGTCCGCCCTCCACCTGCGACCAGACGTAGAAGGCGGCGGCGCGGGCCGCATGCGCGCCTGGGCGAGGCTCGCGCCACGGCAGAGCGTGGAGCCCGTGGCCGATCGCCACCTCCATCAGGCGGTGCCACGACGGATGGAACTCCACCTCGTCGATGCGATTGCCAAACCGGTCGTGCGTGTGGAGCTGGGGTGGGTGGGAGTTGGCCTGGAAGCCCCACGCGATCGCCTCGTCGGTACCGGCGAGCTGCCCGAGCTCGTGAACCATGTGGTGCGCCCACCAGGCCCCTTCGCGTTCGAGCGATTCGCGCAAGGGCGGGTCGGATTCAAAGAGGTTGTAGTTGACGAGCGGAGGCGGTTGGTTGAAGACCTCGCCTGGATTCACCGCTACAGGCTAACGCTGCCCGACCCTGGTCCCCGCCCCGTCCGCGCCGGCAATTTCGCGCAGCGCGGCCAGATGACGGTCGAACGTTCGCCGCCCGTCCTTCGTGATGGAGAGCCACGTCCTGGGCCACTTGCCCACGAAACCTTTGTGCACTTTGATATAGCCGGCCTGCTCGAGCGCGCTCATCTGCTTTGAGAGCACCGAGTCGGACACCTCGACCTGGTCCCTGACGAAGCTGAATTCGACCTTATCCGCCGCCGCCAGCAGCGCGGCGATCGAAAAGCGAACCGGGTGAGCGAGAAGGTCGTCCAGCTCGTGGCGTGGATGGCTCACCGCCGCCCGACCAGCCAGGCCGCCACGACCAGCGGTGTCACGCCTACCAATGCGCTCATACCAAAGTGATAGTTGGGTTGGTGTGTTCCCCACCATCCGGTCCCGATGCTCACGGCGCAGACGATCGCGTTCCACCAGGTGAACGCGGCAGCCGCGCCTGTAAGCCACAGGATGCCGGCGCGGCTGTACGCACGGATCCACCAGATGAGCAATCCGGTTCCGACCACGCCACCCACCACGAGGACCAAGAGAATCAGCCACCCAAAGCTCGGGCCCGGGCGCGAAGTCGCGCTGAAAATTCCTGCCGCCACCAGATACGTGGCGACGAGGGTCAGCAGGATCCATCGGAAATGGCGGTCGGAGCGGCGCACCCGCGCCGCTTGGCTGTCGGCTTCGGCCAGCGCGGCTCGAGCGTCTCGCGGTGTCGGTGTGTGGTCGGGCATGCCGCTACCCTAGCAGATACTTTCCATTTTGGCAAGTACTTGTCGAAACAGAAGTAGGACTTCCGTTTAGCCCAACTGGTCGTTGAGCTCGGCCACCGCGCGGAGCTGCTGCTGGCGCTCCTCGGGGTCGAACGTCATCGGCGAGACGATCAGGGTTTCCACGCCGGCGTCGCGGAATGCCCGCAGCCGTTCGCGGGCGCGGTCCTTGGGTCCCGCGATCGTGGTCATGTCGATGAGCTCGTCTGGGAGCGCCTCCATCGCGGCCGCCTTCTGGCCGGTGAGATAAAGGTCCTGCACCTCACGCGCAGCGTCCTCGAACCCATACGACGAAACGAGGCGGTTGTAGAAGTTCTGCTCGCGTGAGCCCATGCCACCGATATACAGAGCCAGTAGCGGACGCATGGCGTCACGCGCGCCGGCGACGTCGTCGCTGATGAGTACGTTGACCTGGGGGCAGATTCGGAAACCGTCGAGCGCGCGCCCGGCGCGAGCCGCCCCCTCCTCGAGCGGCACCCGCAGCTTGGACACATGCTCGGGCGAGAAGAACACCGGCAGCCAGCCGTCCGCAATCTCTCCGGCGAGCGCCACGTTCTTGGGGCCGAGCACGGCCAGGTAGATGGGGATGCTTTCCTGGACCGGCCGGATGGTGAGCTTGAGCACCTTGCCGGGCCCGTCGGGGAGCGGCAGGTCGAGCGTCTCCCCGTGGTACTCGACCTTCTTGTGGGCCAGCGCCATGCGCACGACCGCGACGTAATCGCGTGTGCGTTCGACCTGATGTGGAAACCGCACCCCGTGCCAGCCCTCGGAAACCTGCGGACCCGAGGTGCCGAGGCCGAGCAGCATGCGCCCGTTGGAGATCTGGTCGATGGTCGCAGCGGTCATGGCCGTCATCGCGGCGCTCCGGGCGGGGATCTGGAAGATGCCGGCGCCGAGCTTGATGCGGCTCGTGCCTCCCGCGAGCCAGGCCAGCACCGAGGCGGCGTCGGAGCCGTACGCCTCGGCCGCCCAGATCGAGTCGTAGCCGAGGTCTTCCGCGGTGCGCGCGATCTCGAGCTGCTGGGCCGCGGTGATCCCCATACCCCAATAACCGACGCTGATCCCGAGCTTCACAAAACCTTCCTTGCCGCCGAATCCAATCGACTCGTATCGAGTGTATTGTCCTCTGGGGGGTCGTTCCCGGCCCCGGGGAGGTTGCGCATGTATTACCAGGGTCCCGGTGTCATCGGATTTCACTTCCTCTGGGTCCTGCCGCTGATCCTGCTCTTGGTGGCGGGTGTAACGGTGCTGGCCATATGGGCGATCAGGGAGTCGGCGCGGCCGCACCCCGTCGGTCCCCCCCGCATGCCCATGGACCAGACGCCGACCCAGGCGCCGCGCGAGACCCCGCTCGAGATCCTGGCCCGCCGCTTCGCCTCGGGCGAGATCGCTGCGGAAGAGTACGAGCGCGCCAGGGACCTGCTCGGAGGCGGCCCGAAAACCTAGAACGACGTCGCCGGCCTGATCAATGCCCGCTGATGAGCAGGAAGATCAGGAACAGGTTCAGGCTCACGATCACGGTGACCACGAGGGTCGCGACCGCGGTCGTCGTCGGCCGGTTGACCAGCGTCCCCATCAGGCCGCGATCGCGGCAGAACAAAAGCAGCGGGACCAGCGCGAACGGAATCCCGAACGACAGGACGACCTGACTGAGCACCAGCGCTCGCGAGGGGTCGAAACCGATCGCGATCACGACGAGCGCCGGCAGCATCGTGATCGTCCGCCGCAGAAAGAGCGGGATCTGGCGGTGGATGAAACCCTGCATGACGATCTGGCCGGCGAGCGTTCCCACCGAAGAGGACGAGAGTCCCGAAGCCAAAAGGCCGAGCCCGAAGAAGATGTCCGCGCCGTGGTCGAGCGTATGGCCCAGCGCCCGGAACGCCGTATTGAGATCCGGCACGGTGATGTTGTGGGCATGCAGAGCAGCAGCCGCCAGCGTCAGCATCGCGATGTTGACGACGCCGGCGAGCCCCATTGCAATGATCACGTCCCATTTCTCGAAGTTGAAAATCCTCTTCTGCTCCGCGTCGGTGGCTCCAACCACCCGCCGCTGAGTCAGCGCGGAGTGCAGATAGATCACGTGCGGCATCACCGTCGCGCCGAGGATGCCTGCGCCGAGCAGCACGCTCTCGGTGCCGTCGAAATGGGGCACGAGCAGGCCTGTCGCGACGGCTCCCACCGACGGCCGCGCGAGGACGACCTCGAAAGCGAACGCGCCGACGATCACGGCGACGAGCATCGTGATCACGGCTTCGAAGCCGCGAAATCCGCGCGCCTGCAGCGAAAGGATTCCAAACGCGGCGAATCCCGTGATGATGCCGGCCGTGAACAGCGGAATGGCGGGGAACAGCAGGTGGATGCCGATGGCGGCGCCGATGAACTCGGCAAGGTCGGTCGCCATCGCAATGAGCTCCGCTTGAATCCACAGCCCAACGACGACCGGGTACGGGAATCGCTCTCGGCACACCTCGGCCAGGTTGAGCCCGGTCGCGATTCCGAGCTTCGCGCTCATGGACTGGACCAGCATCGCCATGAGGTTGGCCGCGAGGACGACCCAGAGCAGCATGTAGCCGAACTGGGCGCCGCCCGCCATGTTGGTGGCGAAGTTCCCAGGGTCGATGTACGCCACAGAAGCGACGAAGGCAGGCCCCAGGAACGGAAGCAGCGCACGTAGGCCGCGGGTTTGGCCGTTGAGCGCCTTCTCGGCGGCGCGAAGGACACGCTCTTCGCCGGGCAGGGCGGCGACCGCGGGGGCGGCCCTCGCCGGCTGCTTGGGCCGCGGTTTCTCGATGACGGGGCGGGGCGCCAGCTTGGCCAAGCGCTAGCGCCGCCCTACGAAGATGGCCCGGGCCAGCCCGAGTGGAACGTTCATCCGGCGGCCTTTGATTCGAACCTCGATCGGGCCTTCGTACTCGCTGGGCGCCACCACCTCGATGTGCGTGCCGGGCAGGAGACCTCGGCGTTCCAGCTCTCGGAGCTTGGCTGGATCATCGTCCGAGACGACCTGGACGATCACCTTCTCGCCGGCGCGACACTCGGTTAAAGCGCGATCGCTCAGCGGCCGCACCTTGCCGGTGAGGCTCGGGATGGCGTGGCCGTGCGGGTCGAGCTCCGGACGTCCGAGCAGCTCGAAGATGCGCTGCTCCATCCGCTCCGAGATCACATGCTCGAGTCGCTCCGCCTCTTCGTGGACCTCGTCCCAGCTGTACCCGAGCACCTGGACCAGGAACATCTCGAGAAGGCGGTGGTGCCGGACGAGCTCGAGGGCGACCTTCCTGCCCTCGCGTGTCAGCTGCTGGCCGCGATAGCGGTCGTGCTCGACCAGGCCCTGTGCGACCAGCCGTGTGACCATCTCGCTGACCGACGGTGAGGAGATGCCGAGGCGCTGGGCCAGCTCGCGTGTGGGCACGGGACGGGTGTCGCCGTGCAGGTGGTACAGGGCCTTGAGGTAATCCTCCTGGGATTGGGTGAAGGCGCTGCGCCGGGAAAGCTCGACCATGGCTGAGCCTAGGCTCGCCTAAGTATTGGGGTCGATGTGCCTATCACAAAGTGTAGGGTAGCCTAACTTTACCGATCGGCGCAACGACTTAGCCGAGTTGGTCTGGAGACCTTCGGTCCAGCCTTAGGCGCAGGAGCCCGTGGAGACCCTCGCCGGGTTGTAGGTCACGCCCACGTTCGGCGTGACCGTGATGTTGCCGGCGGACGTGAAGACCACCACATAGTCCGCGCAGCCCTCGGCCCCGTGGAAGTCGTAATTCACCGCGGTCACGCCGAGCCACGAGATGACTGGCGTTCCGACGTGGTGCATGCAGTAGTTCGTAGGTCCCCTCCCGTTCGTGACGCAATTAATGGCCAGGGCAAAGTCCTCCAGCGTGAGGATGCTCACCGACATCGGCCCGCTCGACGTGGCGCGCAGGTGGTAGGTGAACGTGTCCGGGGCGCCGCCGGCAAGGTAGTAGTCACGGCGTTGATCTGCTGGGGCACGTTCCAGATCGTGAGGGTGGGGTGCTCGAGCTCGGCACGAACCGTGGCCAGCTCGCCCTGGGTGGCGGTGAGGTTCGTCTGGGTCGTGAGCAGCTGCGCCTGCAGCTGCTTGTTCTGGCTCTTCAGCGCCTGGTTCTGCGCGTTCAGCTGGTTGGCGGCGTTCTGAGAGTTGGTGTCATCCAGGTAAAGGATCGCGAGTCCGCCTGCCGTGAAGAGAAGAGCCGCCGCCAGTGCGGCCGTCCACATTCGGGGTCCCAGGTCTCTCGGGATGCGGACCGGACTCGGCGGAGGGGCCGCCGGCCGCTGCGCGACCGGCCATGGCGTGGCGTCGAAAACTGGTGCCGGCGGGGCCTCGGGAGCCGTTTCGGTCTCGGAGACGCTGTCGTCCATGTTGAACGAGGTGATCATCCCACGCTTAGACTTGGCCCGGCCCTGGGAAGACGCCATTGACGCGCCGTTCACAATAAGCGCGCCGATTTCCGGCCTCAATGAGCGGCGGGTTTACAGAATGAAAGCAGCGCTGGCGGTCGCCGTGGTCCTCTTGTCTGCCTGCGCCGACACCCCGCCGCCTTTCACGGCCGACGTGAACGTCTCAGCGTCGCAGACCGATACTGTTGGCGGTCGCGCCCAGCTCGTGGTCAACGTCACCAACACGGGTCCTACCATCCCCCACATCGGCTTGACCTTTGTTTCCGCGGACAAGTGGTACGAGCGACACACCCTGACCGACCCTGGCGGATGCACGGTCGCCACGGACTATTCGGCGCTCGATTGTGGTGACCTGGCCGCGGGTGCCTCGGCGACCTTCTCCATCACCGGCACCGCCAGCCAGGCGGGCACGTTCCACTACGAGCTCGAGCTTCGCGAGCTGGTGCGACCTTTCCATTACGTCAACGACCACCCGAACGGCGCCGACGTCCAGGCCTGGGACGAAACCATCGCCGCAGCCTGAAGCCACCTGCTAGCAGGTCTAAAGAACTGATGCACGCCTGCCTTCAGAACTGGTGCACGCCTGATTGAACAAGGCCGTGGGCGGGAGCACGCTCCAGGCACAGAGGGCCCATGGGTGGGCTCCATAAAAGTGAGGTCGTCCGGATGAAAAAACTTCTAGTGGCTGCGTTGTTTACCTTCGGTTGGGGCCTGGTCGCGGCGGCTCCGGCCGTTGCGGCAGAGTCGACAACTCCGTTCTGCGGATTGATGACCGGTACACCGGTGCCGAATTGCACCTTCGCCGAGACCGTCCAGGGCCAGGTTTCGGTGGATACCTCCAACGTCAATCCCTGCTCCGGCGTCGTCGGTACCGCGACTTCCGTTACGAACTCAATCGTCCACGTAAACGTCAATGGGGCGGGAGATGTCTGGATCACCCAGACGGCGACGTCTCACTTCACCTTTGTCCCCAACTCGCCCGGGCCTCCCAGTTACGCAGGGGAGTTCACGTTCTGGTTCGGCGCCAGCCTTAACAACCAGAACACTGTTTTCACCGACATCGGCAACATCGTCGTCAACGGCTCGGATGGATCGCAGATCACGTTGCACTTGGTCGCCCATCTCACCATCAGCGCGTCGGGGATCGTGAACAAATTCCAGATCTTCAGCGCTACCTGCCCATAGGGCCTTTGACCGGGGGCGGCCGGAGCTGGCCGCCCCCCCGCGCGATCTCTGATCGTGTGCCGGCGCCGCCACGTTTCGTATGCCGCCGCAGGCGCCGCGGGAGTGAGCCTCGACGGGGGCAACCTGGCGGCGGCGACGCTGGGAATGATCCCGCTGGGGCTCCTGATCGCCGCCTTCGGCTACCTGGCGTCGGGCTGGCTGCGCACGGCGGCCGACACAGGGCTCTTGAGCTTCGTGCTGGCGGCCTGGTTCTTCATCAGCTTCATCGGACCGGAGCTCAAGCTGCCGGACGCGGCGCTTCGACTGTCGGCCTTCTACTACTACGGCACTCCGCTGCTGCATGGATTGTCGCTGACGTCCGTGTTAGGCGTAATCGCTATCGCTGCGATAGCCTTGGGACTCGGCGCGTTGCGGTTCATGCGCAAAGACATCGCCGTCTAGGCCCTACAGCGCGCCCGGGATCGTGCCTGCGAAGAAACCCTGAGCCTGGCAGGGAGTCGTGGTGAAAGCCCGAGCGTCCACGATGCTCAGGTCCGAGTTGTCGGCCTTGAGGACAACATGCGTGTTGTCGATCCATCCCAGCGGCATCCCGGAGTACTGGGTCGCAATTCGCGTTCCGTCTCCGACCACGAAGGTCACGACCCTCGGGTTGCCCTGGCAGTCGGCGATCATCAAACCGTCCGGAGAGAGGGCGCCGCCCACGCACCCATCGTCCGCCGGCGCGGGTCGCGTCGCACCGCTCCAGTCGGAGACCACGTAATTCGGTGAGCTTCCGCAAACAGTTCCCGCCGGCACCGGCGGGTCGTAGGCGATGGAGCCGTCACAAATGGTTGCGAGCCGCGTCCCGGTGGAAGCATCGGCGACGTGATAACCGCGGTAGCCATAGATAAAACCATCCCACGCATTTTGCGGGGGCGTGTTGATGCCGACCGCGATCACCAGGTGGCCCTGGTGCCAGCCGGCGGGCCACTCGAGCACACTGCCTGACGAGAAGAGATCGATGTGGTGGCCTCCACCAGTCAGGTCCTCGACGTAAAGCCGCGTCTTGGCCGGATACGGGTATGTGATGACGGCGACCGCGATCCGGCTGTCGTCTGGACTCACCGCAAACACGGCGGCCGAGTTCGAATCCACCGAGATGGTCGTCGCCGCCCCGCTGGTCCCGTCCGGCCGGAGGAACATGACGCTGGAGTCGCCATCCAGGTAGTAGAGGCGCGAGTTGGACGCCGAGATGTTTGGCATCTGGACCAGGACGCCGCCCGGCTGGCTGCGCTTATGGCCGACGGCCGTAGCCGCCACCTGCCCGTCCACCCCCACGAGGCTGATCGAGTAGGTGGCGCCGCCATCGATGATGAAATCCTTCACGACGACGCCCACCGGCAGCCGCACATTCGGAGTTGGAGAGGGGGACGGCCCGCTGGTGGCACTGGGCGAACCGCTGGTGGTTGCGGTTGGCGAGGCCGAAGGGCTTGGATTCGATCCGCTCGGCCCAGTTCCGCAGCCGACGACCAGGACGATCAACGCGGGCGCGGCCCACCGCATATGAGGCAAACGTAGAACACCTGCAGCCGTTACGTCGAACAGTGCCTACGGGCGCGAACCAGCCGGGAGTACCTCGAGGTTGATGATGCTGCTGCGCGGGCCATTCGAGTTCCAGGACAGCCGGAACGTCCAGCAGCCCGCCGTCGGCACGTCCGTGATGCTTGGGCCGCCCGGGATCGTCACGACAGGCTGCGACTCGCCCAACGGATGACCTTCAACCACCACGTTGCCTCCCGACGGGCTGTCCTTGGCTTCCCAGAGGACCTTGTTCTGGCTGCCATCGACCCGAGGACTGGTCCCGGCCACGAGCTGAGTGGCGAACAGGTACGCCACGCTGGTTTGCTCCGTCCCGAACGCCCACGGCACCGGCCACGGCGTGCCCTGCGCATGACTCCAGCCACCCTGCGCCCAGAGCGGTGGCTCGGCGTCGGTGAGCACGGTTCCCGCGCAACCGCCATTAAAGGAATGAACAGCGGCCTTCGGACTGGGTTGAACCTGCGCAGAGCTCGCCGGCGACGTCGTACACGCCGCAAGAATCAGAAACAGGGCAGCAAGTCCGGCGCCGCGCCACTGGGTATCTCTTTTCATGAACTGACTACACCGGCGAGTGGGAGATCGTTCCCGTTCTGTGCCGCTGGCGACCCTCGCAAAGATCGGCGACAATCAGCGGCTCTAGATAGTGGACAAGACTGAGAAGGAATTCATGTCCGCCATCGGGCTCATGGAAAAGAAGCGATGGGACCAGGCCACCGCCAGGCTCGAAAGTCTGATGGCGTCCGCCGATCCCGAGGTGGCGGACAAAGCCAACAATTTCATGGCTGATGTCTACGCCGCGACCAGGCGCAACGCGGAGTCGGAAATGACGCTCCGGCGGAGCATCGAGTATCGGGGAGCAGACAACGGGGCTCTTGGCAACCAGCTGGCGTGCCTGTGCGTGGTGGTCGGCCGGCAGGGTCGAATCAAGGAGGCCGACGAGATCATGCTCCGCGCGCTCGACGCGGCGCGGAGCGACCTCCCGGCGCTGACGGTCTTTATCTTGCACAACGCGGCGTACATGCACTGGGCGAACGGTAATCCGGACCGGGCCCGCGAGATCTACAGCCAGATACCAACGTATAAGAAGGACGACCTCGAGTTCGTGATCGAGATGAACAAGTACTACCTCGAGCCAGACGTGCCGAAGGAAATCGGCCGCTAACCCGGCATCGGTGTGCCCGTGAGCTCCTCGCAAGCCGCGAGCAGTGCATCCTGGACGGTCACGTCAGAGGCGGCAGGGTGGATGCGCTGCGGCTTCTTGTGATAGAAGTACACGCCGCTCACCATCGCATCAGAGTCCTGGCTGACCGCGAGCCACGCCTGCGTTTCGGAGCCGCGGTCGAAATCGTCAGGCGCGCCCCTCCCGCCCATCTTGGTGGCGACCCAACCTGGGTCGACGGCATTCGACGACACCGCCGGCCAGCGCCGGGCCAGCGCCAGGGCGAGCACGGCGTCGAACAGCTTGGAGTCCGAGTACGCCTGGGTCCCGTTCCAGCGCCGGCGCTTCCACTGCAGGTCGGCCAGGTCGGGATCGCCGCCGCGATGCATTCCGGAGCTCAGATAAATCAGGCGCTTGGGTTGTTTTATGAGCGCCGTCAGCAGGTAAGGGGCGAGCACATTGATGGCAAAGATGTGCTCGAGTCCATCCACAGTCTCGATACGGCCTTCGCGGTTACCGACTCCTGCGTTGTGGATGACCGCGTCGAACAGCCCCAAACGATTGGCCTGATCGGCAAGCCCGCGCGTCTCCGCGATGCTCGCGAGGTCGCCCACCACCACACCGTTTGCGTTGGGCGCCGCAGTCATCGCGTCTCGGGCGCGACCCTGGTTGCGAGCATGGAGGATCACCTCGTGACCGGCGGTCAGCAATCGCTGCGCGGCCATCAGGCCGAGACCGTCGGAGGACCCGGTGATCAGCACCTTGCTCATAGACCAACCTCACGATAGTCAAAATGAATACGTGGCTCCTCGAGGGATCGACGAATACTTGGCCGCGCTCGATGAGCCGAAGCGGGCGACCCTGGAGACATTGCGACAGACCATTCGCGGCGTCATCCCGGACGCCGAGGAATGCATCTCCTACGGCATGCCCGCGTTCCGGCTGGAGGGAAAGGTGATCGCCGGGTTCGCCGCCTTCAAGAACCACCTCGCCTACCTGCCTCACAGCGGATCGACATTTGCGGCGCTCGCCGAAGATCTGGCGGGCTACGAAAGCACACCCGGGTCGTTGCACTTTCCGATCGACCAGCCCCTTTCGAAAGCGCTGGTCAAGAAGCTCATCGCCACTCGCCTCAAGGAGGTCCGCGGGCGGGCGAATGACAAGGGTCGATGAGATCCCGGCGGCGCGCCCGCGTTCTCTTGGCGAGACGCTCTTACGCTCGTACAGGCTCGCGCACGAACGGTTGTTGAAAGCCGCCGAAGAGCTGTCTCCGGAGCAATTTGCGTGGAGCGCGGGTCCAAGCCTTCACTCAGTCGCCTGGCAGCTGTGGCACGCCGCGCGCTGGGACGACGTTTTCGCCTCCTACTTTCACAGGGCCCTGGCTCAGGAACCCCGTGCGCAGGTATGGGAGCGAGAGTCGCTGGCAGATCGGTGGTCGCTGGTTTCCGGCTCGTTGGGGCGGCGCGACACGGGGACCGAGCTTTCGGACGAGGCTGCAGAAGAGATTCGGTTCCCGGCTCAGGTGGAAGTCGTCGGCTACGCGAAACTCGCCTTCGCATACGCCGATGAGGCGATCACGCTCATTTCGGATGATCAGCTGCTGGCGCTTCCGAAGGTTGAACCGGATGGCGACACGAAGCTCGACAACGTCCTCATCTACCTCGAGCACCTCAGCCGCCATCTCGGGATGATCGAGTCGATTCGGGGGCTTCAGAAGCCGGTCAGCGGTTAGCCCGCTTCGCGATTCGGTACTTGATGTGCGTCACCGCAGGTGACGCGACGACCTTGACCGGCTCCAGCACCGGATCGCCGACGTCTTCGAGCAGCCGTTCGCCGACGCCAAGAATGACGGGGACGATGTGGAGGTACAGCTCGTCGAGGCTGCCGGCGGCGAGATACTGGCGGATGGTGCTGGCGCCGCCTGCGATCGCCACGTCCTGATCGCCCGCAGCAGCCTCCGCTTGCTCGAGCGCGGACTTGATCCCGTCAGTGACGAAGGTGAACGTGGTGCCGCCCAGCATCCGTAGTGGTTGGCGCGGGTGGTGCGTAAGCACGAAGACCGGCGTGTGGTACGGCGGCTCGTCGCCCCACCAGCCCTTCCACTCTTCATTCCAGGATCCGGACCCGCCGCCGAACATGTTGCGGCCCATGATGTAGGCGCCGACGCCCTGCACGACCTCGTCTATGACCTCCGAGTCGGCGCTGTCCTCCCCTCCTCCATGTCCATGTTGCCGGCGCCAGCTGGAGGTCGCGAACACCCAATCGTGAAGGCGCATCCCGCCCTCACCAAGCGGGTTTTCGAGGCTCTGATTCGGACCGGCGACAAAACCGTCCAGCGACATCGAGATCTGGCAGGTGACTTTCCCCATGTGCCTAGTCGCGCGACCGTTTGTGCGCTGAGCGGTGAGCCCGCTCCGGTCTGTTGTCCTTCTCAAGACGCCGGTAGTAGGCCTGGTACACGAAGAGGCCCAGCGCGCCGCTCACCACCAGCGCGACGGCGGCGGGCCACCATACATGCCATAGCGCCGCACCGAAACCGACGACGGCTGAGCCCTGACCTATGGCCTGGGCGACCATGAAATACCAGGGGAATGAAGCGTAGCGGCGGCTCCGCTGGAGCTCGGTCGAGATGCTCAGGATGGCGAGCAGGGGCATCGCGATGACGAGGGCGACAATTGCGATGCGAGAAGTCCAGTCAGTCACGCCGGTGCCAACCAGGGTCGACACGAGGTAGATGCAGAGGACGATCAATCCGACGTTGATGAGCGTGGCTTGACCAAGCCACTCGGGTTGGACCAGGTAGCGGCCGCGCTCGTCGGCGGTGAACTCATCGCGTAACGGCGGCTGCCTCTCACCCACCGCCACAAGCATATGTGGCGTAGCTCGCGGAAAATGGCGGCGCCGCGGTCATGCTCGGGGAGTCGAGCGGTAGCCCAAGCGGGACGCTTTTTCAAACCGCCTTGACGAACTCGATCAGCTCGCGGAGCGTCGGCTTCGGCGTCCACCACCGGGCGGCGCGAAAGGGTCCACTACATCCACGCCAACGTACCGGCGGAGCCCGATGTCGCGGCTGTAGATGCGCCGTACGCCGTGCTGCCTCATCAGCGTAATGAGGTGAGCGTCGGGCACGTCGTTTCCGCGCGCTTGGTCGCGGCTGGTTTGACGGAACAGCTCCCAGAATCCGTCCGCCTCGCCTGGCGCACGCACGTGCGGCCGCTGAAGAAGGGCTTCGGCGTTGGCGGTCGCCTCGCGTACGCTAAGCGGCTTCGGGAGGATCGCGGGGTGCGTAACCATGCGCAGGTAACCCAGCACAACCGGCCAGAACAAATACAGAAGGTCGGGTCCAGCCGCCAGGCGTGCGACCAGCTGTATGGCTTGCGGGTAGACCGGATCGGTCCGATTGCTTGCGTACACGAGGATGTTGGCATCGACGGTGGCGCTCAATCCGGCACGTCGAGCAGGGCCCTCACGGCCTCCTTGTCTTCGAGGTCAACCAAAGGCCTGCCCAAATCCTTGGCGATCCACCGCAGGCCACCGGGATTCCGGGGACGTCCGGCCTGCTCCCTGAGAGACGTGGCGAGCAGCTCGGATGCGAACTGGCCCATGCTCTTGCCCGCGCCCTTGCTGCGGCGCTTGAGCTCCTTGACGACCGTGGCGTCGAGATCGATCGTAGTGCGCATGATGCGTGATGCTACCACGACGCGCATCAGATGAAGTATGCCCCCCAACTCCTTCAAGGGAAGCGAGCGGGGGAATCCCTTTTCCTAGGGTCAGCGGAAGAGTACGCCTTCCCCGGCGACGGAACAATGGGCGGGATTCTCGACCAGACGTGGTGGTAGCCCCGGCGGGATTCGAGGCCACAGTTGCTATACCGTTTCTGCGCTGCCGGCTCGAGGAATTCGACACTCGTCCACGCGGGCGTGAGTACATGGACGGCTGAGCTCGGAGTCGACTAGGTCCGATGTCCCTGATCCGGACACGGCTGCCTCCGCCCGTCTGCCTCTGTATATGCGTAAACCCGCAGGATTCCAATGCGCCAGCGCCCGGAGGTTCAGGCTCAGGCCGGCGCTGACCAGGCTGCCAGCAGGAGTCCGTCCTGCACCTCTTGCTGGTACTCCGCAACACCCACGATCAGTGCGAGAACGAGGTTTCCCGCAGATCGCATCGCCGGGCGCGTCATTCCCGCCACCCGTTGCGCGAAAAGTCGAGCCAGGTCCGTGCGCGAGCGGATATTGAGCTTGCGGTACAGGCTGCTCAGGTGCGATTCAACCGTCTTGGGGCTGAGGAACAGCTGCGCCGCAACCTCGCGGTTGGTTGCGCCAGCAGCGACAGCGAGGGCGATCTGAAGCTCCTGCGGAGTGAGGTCGCGGCTGCTAACGACGCTGCGCTTGCGTGCCCGTTCGCCGGTTGCCGTGAGCTCGGCCCGGGCACGGTTGGCCCAGGGCTCGGCGCCCAACTGCTCGAACGTCTGCAGGGCGGCCCTCAGCTGCTCCCGCGCTGTGGTGCGATCTCGCCTTCGCCGCAACGCCTCCCCGTAGCACAGCTGCGTTCGGGCGATCTCGAACGCCGATGTGACAGACCCTGAGCGGTGCAGATTCAAGGCCTCTTCAAAGTCGTCGTTGAAGCCGTCGCTGGCGAGGTAGCCGCGGCACCGCGCGGCGGTCGCTCGGCTCCACAGTCGATTCGTCCGCGCCGCGTCCTCTTCGAATGTGCTCAAAGCCTGATGCGCGGCATCGCGCCGGCCCGCGCGAGTCAGCGCCTCGATGTAGTCGGGCTGCCACTGGCCCTGGTTGGGTTCGCGAACGCCGTGCTCATAGGCAAGGCGTGAAACGCCGTCGAAACGCGATATGGCCGTGGAAAGATTGCCGCGGCCGAGCTCCAGCAGCCCAAGCGCCGCGCCAGCGTAGTGGAAAACCGAGCGGTTGCCGTTCTCACGGGCAACCTCCTCCGCGGCGGCCACATGCGCGCGACAGTCGAAGTCGCGCCCTTGCGCCGCCTCTACCCGGGCCAGCGCCACCAGGCTGTAGCCCGCGCTGCTTCCCTGCGCGGTCTCACGCGCAAGGCGGACGGACTCCGTGCCGGCCGCGTAAGCCGCCGGAAGATTGCCCGATCGAAACTCGAGCTCTGACAGGACGGCGAGCTCATAGGGAAGGACTCCGATCGTGCTGGCGCCGCGAGCTTCCGAGATGAATCGCATTAAGAGCGGTCGGGCCTGATCGACGCGCTCGCATGTCATCAGGAGGTGGATCAGATAATGGACGCCTCGGGCGTCCCCGGGACCGACGGTGGCCATGCGGCCGAGCAACCTGTCGATCAAGACCGATGCTTCGTCGGCCTCTCCCGAAAGCGCCAACGCCGAGGCGAGAACTATGTCGACCAGAAGGGGTGTGGGTCTGGGGCTGCGCGCGGCAACGCCATGGGCTCGTCTGGCGGTTTCCAGTGCCAGCGAGATTTCCGCAGCCATCGTGCACGCGACAACGGCCTCGGCCAGGACGATCGCGGCCAGGCCAGGGTCGGAAGCCTCGACGCGGTCGGCTTCCGCAACCAGCCGTCGATGCGCCGTCATCGGAGCGGCCACCCACATCTCGATCTCGGCGCGGAGCAGCTCGATCTCCGATCGCACTGTGTCATCCGGATGCTTGGAGACCGCCTCATCGAGGAGGCCGAGCGCCTCCACGGGCTTTCCTGCCAGTTGCAGCGCCTTCGCCGCGTCCACGAGCCGACGCGATCGTTTGGTCGACATCGGCGACAAGCTCGCCGCGCGGATCAGCGCGCTCGCCGCGGCCCCGTATCCGCTGCGCAGCATCGACCGGCCTGCTGTTTCAACGAGAGCGGTCGCCACGGATTCATCGGTGCCTATCGACGCCGCGGCAAGGTGCCACGCGAGGCTGTCGGCGCTGTCCTCACGCGCGAGCGCCGTGGCCAGCGCTCGATGCGCCGTCCGGCGATCTACTGAGTCCGCAGCCTGGTAAACCGCCGATCGGATGAGGGGGTGTCGAAAGCGCAGTTGCCCCGCGTCAAGTGCGATCAACCCCGCCGACTCGGCAGCGGTGAGCGCGCCTGCGGAAATATTCGTGAGCTCAAGCGCGCGCCCGATCAGGACCAAGTCTCCCGAGTTGCTGGCCGCCGCTGTCACCAGCGCCCGCTGAGCCGCCCTCGGCAAAGCGTTCACACGCCGCAAGAAAGCCCTCTCGAGCTGGGGGCCCGGAGGGAGCGGGTCAGGCAAGGGGTCTGCTCCGGAGCGCTGTGCTTCGCTCAAGAGCGCCGGGACCTCGAGAAGGGCCAACGGATTGCCTCCGACGGCTCGGTGCAGTTCCGACGCGACGCGAGGATCAACGTCGGGCAGGGACGTCGTCACCAGTCGCACCGCGGCGTCGTGATCCAGTCCTTCGAGCGCCAGGGTCGGGAGGTCGGAAAGATCCAGTGCAGCCGATTCACCTTCACGGAGCGCGATCAGGATGGCGATCCCCTCCGCTTCCACGCGGCGGGCGGCGAACAGGACCGCCTCGGCCGAGCTGGCGTCAAGCCACTGGATGTCATCGACCACAGCCAGCAGCGGCCGTTCCTCGGCGGCGGCGGCGAGCACGCTGAGGGTCGCCGCGCAGACGGCGAAGCGGTCGCCGGGTATCGGCGGGCCGGTCGCCAGCGCGCCCGCGAGGACCGCCTGCTGGGTCGGAGGAATGCCTCCGATCGCGTGGCGAACAGGCCGAATGAGGTCGCCCAATCCCGCGAAGGGGAGCTCAGATTCCGACTCGATCCCCCGCGCTTGAAGCGCCGTCAGGTCCGCTCGCGCCGCGCATTCCAGCGCGTGGCGCAGGAGGGCCGTCTTGCCCACACCCGGCTCGCCACGAATGACCAGGACGCCGCTCCGCCCCGCCTGGGCGGCCGCGAGCAGGCCCTCGAGCCGGGCGCGTTCCAGGTCCCTCCCCACCAGCATGCCGCCATGTTTATCGATTCCTTAACAGATGTCCAGATCGAGGGTTTTCCCGGATGCGAGTGAATTCAGGTCTTGTTAAACCACGGGGATGAAACGCGCCGCGTTCGTCTCCACGCTGGCCTTCCTCCTCGTGGTCGCCGCCGCGGCGCCCGTGCACGCCGCCGATGTCCAGCCGACGCCTCCACCCATCCGAGACCTGACGCCGGCATCCGCGACTCCGCCGGCCGCCGGGATCACCTGGCCGCACTCGCCCGGATCGACGTGCACCGGCTGGTATCTGCAGAAGGACTACGGCTACGACTGGCCGGCGGCAACCACATGGTGGGAAGCCGAGTGCGACGCTTACGACCCGTCGTGCTTTCCGGCATGCGAACCCGCCGGAAACGTCGCGCTCCTGGTCGACTTCTACTACTGGGACGGATCCACGGCGATCTTCTACGGCGAGCAGTACTACCAGGACTGGTCGGTGGGAACCACCTGCATGTACTGGTTGGATTCGGCCACCGGTCTCCAGTACCAATACGACACCCCGACCTGCCCATGGACCGGCCCCGGCAACGCCGCACCGTTCCCGGGCTTCCGCATCACATGCTCCGCTGTCTATAACTGCACGTTCGACGGCAGCGATTCGTTCGCCAGCGACGGCATCGCGTCCTACCGGTGGGATTTCGGCGACGGGACGATGGCGGAAGGTCCGATCGAGCAACACACTTACGCCCAAGTGGGCCGGTACCCGGTGAGCTTGACCGTGACGGACACCGGTGGGCTTGTCGCGCGGGAATCGGCATCGGTCCGAATCGATATTCCACCCATTTCGACTTTCACCTACACGTGCTCGGGCTGGACCTGCACCTTTGACGGCACCGCGTCCTCGGACCCGGATGGCACAGTGCAGCAGTATTCCTGGTGCTTTGGAGATTCGGTCAGCGGATGCGTGCGCGGGGACAGCAGCGCCCAGCACACCTACACCCAGGCCGGGTCATACAACGCGAGCCTTTGGGTCGTCGATGACGCAGGAATCTACGTCCACTCGCCGGAGCAAACAGTGGTGATCAGCGGTCAGAACCCTAACCATCCACCCATCGCCAGCTTCACCGCCAGCTGCAGCGCCTTGAGATGCCACTTTGACCCGAGCGCCTCCAGCGATCCGGACGGAACGATTGTCGAGTACGACTGGACTTTCGTCGACGCCAACAACTCGGGGTGGGGCAATGGCTACTACACACCAGCGCCTCAAGATGTCAAGTTCCCGCACGACGGAACATGGGTCGTGACCCTCACCGTCACCGACAACCTGACGCTGAAAGCCTCCACGTCTCAGACGGTGACGCTCACCGATCTCCCGCCGACCGCATCCTTCGCGTCGAGCTGCTCCGGGTTGACCTGCAAATTCGACGCCAGCGCCTCCACCGACAGCGACGGAACGATCCAGTCCTACGCGTGGGACTTCGGAGACGGCGGAGCCGCCACTACTGCGACGGCTCAGCACGGCTATGCAAACGCCGGTACTTACACGGTCAGGCTGACGGTGACCGATGACGCCGGGCTGGTGGACACGACGTCGAAGTCGATCACCGTCCTGGAGACAGTTCCGACTGCCTCGTTCACGGTCACCTGTGTGGGCGGCAGCTGCACTTTCGACGCGAGCGCGTCCACAGACATCGGCGGCACCATCACGACGTACAGTTGGACGTTCGGAGACGAGACCACCGGGCAGGGCAAGGTCGTCTCGCACTCGTATTCGTCGAACGGAAGTTACAACGCCACGCTGACGGTCACCGACTCTGGCGGGGTCACCACGTCGACGTCGAAGACCGCGAGTTCGATCAAGCTGACGGCCACAGTCGCCAAGGGCACGAACCTGCGCCAGGTCAGCCTGAGCTGGGCCGGCTCGAACGCGACCGCCTTCGACGTCTATCGCAACGGCGTCTGGATCGTCACCGTGGTCGGCACGCCCTACACCGAGGCTTTCAGCAAGCCCGGCACGTACACGTACAAGGTCTGCGAAGCCAACAAGTCGATCTGCTCGAACTCTGTGACCGTGAGCGTCTGAGACAGGAGGAACCACATGAGAAGGCGATGGCTGGGTTTCCTGATGGCGGTTGGGCTGGTCGCTGCGTTCCCGAGCCTGGCGCAGGCGGCCGGCCATTTCTCTGGATGGAGCACACCGGTGGGTCTGGGCTGCCGTCTCATCAATTCAGGAGGCAACGACTCCGGGCCTGCGATCAGCAAGGACGAGTTGAGTCTCTATTTCGCCTCTGACGTGGCCGGACCTCCGTTGAGGATCTATGTCTCGCAACGCGCGTCGGTGGATCACGCGTGGGGCACGCCCGTTGTCCTGGGGTCGAACGTCAACGACGGGATCCACAGCTCGGGCGTCCCCAGCCTCTCCCGGGATGGACACTGGCTGTTCTTCAACAGCAACCGGGGATTCGGCGACATCGACATCTGGGCGTCCTACCGCGAACACGTGCACGACGATTTCGACTGGCAGCCCGCGGTCAACCTGGGGCCTGGGGTCAACACGTCCGGATTCGAGGCCGGAGCCAGCTACTTCGAGAACGACGGCGGCGCGCCCCAGCTGTTCTTCGGTCGCGCCGACATGGCGTCGGACCAGTTCACGAAGACGAAGATCATGGTCTCGGAGCAGCTGCCCGACGGGACCTGGGCCACAGCCACCGAGGTCAGCGAGCTCAACAGCCCCTTCCCTTATGGGACGCAGCGCCCGTCGATCCGCTTCGACGGGCTCGAGATCTTCTTCTTTTCAATGCGCCCGGGCGGCCTCGGCGGGTCGGACATATGGGTGGCGACGCGCCAGAGTGTCGATGACGTCTGGGACGTACCGGCGAATCTCGGCGCTCCCGTCGACACAAGCTTCGCCGACTTCCATCCGCAGATCTCGGGGGATGGCCTGACCCTGTACTTCGCGTCTTCGAACCCGGACGGCGCCTGCGGTGGATTCAACCTCTTCGTGACGACTCGAACCAGGGTGCACGGCTAGACCGGTCCTCGAAAGCGTTGTTTTTGGGTGCTTCTGCACGGGACGTTGTATCTGCCTGCCTGCTGGCCGGCACCACCGGTCGCGCTCGCCCACGGGCCATAACGGCCCGCTTCTGGACCGGTGTGCCGGCCGTGTCTCGTACGAGCACGGCCGGTGGGACCAAGGACTGATAGACGTGCTCACCAACCGCCACTTGGAATTCAGAGACGATGCTCTTCGGTCGTTCTTAACGCACGGCAGGTACGCCGCTACTGCACCTCGCCAGGCCAGCGCCGTCGGCGCCGCTGCCGCCAATTCGAACTCGGTAGCGTGTGGTAGCACATGGTAGCCCCGGCGGGATTCGAACCCGCGGTCTCAGCCTTGAGAGGGCTGCGTCCTAGTCCACTAGACGACGGGGCCACAAACCGATGGTGGGCGGCGTTGGGTTTGAACCAACGACCTCTTGCGTGTGAGGCAAGCGCTCTCCCGCTGAGCTAGCCGCCCTTTAGGGTGCGCCCTGCGCGCGCCCGGCGGGACTGATCATTCTACCCACCGCTCGATTCTGCTCTCCGCCCCACTCCCCAACCCTCTCCACGAGGGGGAGAGGGAGATACGATCATCCCGTGGCGTCCGACACCAAGCCGCTCCACCAGCGTCACTGCGTGAAGTGCGAGCCGGGCACTCCCCCGCTCTCGAGCCACGAGGTCGGCCAGCTCCTGGAGCGGCTCGACGGCTGGACGGTCGAAGACGCCGACGGCCACATGCGTCTCATGAAGCAGTACAAGTTCAAGGGCTTTATGCCGGCCGTCGAGTTCGTGAACAAGATCGCCCCGATCGCGGAGGCGGAGGGCCACCATCCCGACCTGCTGGTCAGCTACGGCTCGGTGACGGTTCACCTGTTCACCCACGCCGCCGGGGGCCTGACCGAGAACGACTTCATCCTCGCCGCCATGATTGACCGCCTGCTCGCCAAGTCTTAACAGTCTTTCCTTTGCTTTGTCGTTGCCCCCGTGTTAGCTTCTACCGGCTCAATGACCTTCATCGTCTGCTGGCTGCTGCACCGTCGCGAGCGAGAGGTACTGCTGCAAGGGGTCCTGCCCTGGGGGATCGATGCCGTGGTTTTCTGCTGGCGCTGCGACCGCATGCGGGGCCGCGCCGTACGCGTCCTGCAGCTGAACCACACGCACGCCGGCTGGTAGCCCGTCGGGCTCATCGCCCGAGCACGACCGCATGGTAGTAAGCGGGTAGCACAGTGACGCGCGGAAACTCCTGCGCTGCGAGCTCGCGCAGCACCGGGTCGACGTTCCAGCTCACGATGACGACCTCCGAGCATCCTTTCAACTGATCGGCCGTCGTGACGACGGTGAACGCCGTCGTGTAGGCGGCGAGCACCGACTCGTCCGAATGGATCACGCAAGGATTGCCGCCGCCCGCTCGTGAAAGCTCCACGGCCTTGGCGGCCTGGGGCAGCGCGAGGGGGTCGTCCGTGTAACCCGGCACCTGGGCCGCGATCGCGACGATCGCACCGGCCGCCACGACCGGCGCCAGCACCCACCAACGCTTGATCGCGGCCGCCATGAGGTACGCGACCCCCGGGATGAGGAAGATGAAGAAGCGCGGGTACAGGTAAGCGGGCTGCAGCACGAGCCAGAGGATCGCGACCACAACGGCAACGACCGCGACCGCGGCCCACACCCTGGGCTCACGCCGTGCCGCCCACAGGCCCAGCCCCGCCGTGCTCAGCCACAGGCCGAGGGGCAGCAACACCGGCGCGCCGACGAGAAAGAGGACGAGATACAGGGGGAAGGCGGGGTTGAACAGGCTTGGCGGAAAGCCATGCTGCACGAACTCCATGACCTCGATGTTGGCGTTGGCCGCCACGCCGATCACCAGGGCGGCGATCCAGGCGGGCGCCAGCCGTTTGAGGTCGGCCATTGACCGGCGCATTGCGACCCAGACCACGTGGGCTGCGAGCACCACGATCACAAACACATGGGTGGCGATCGCCAGGCCGAGCAGGAGGGCATAGGCAACCCCAGCCCCGCTCCCTAACCCTCTCCGCTGCAGGGAGAGGGAATTCAGCAATACCAGCGTTGCGAGCAGCGCCAGCAGAGCCGCCAGGCTGTAGCCGCGGAGGTCGCGACTGTTCTCCACGAACAGCGGGTTGGTCGCGATGAACAGCCCGGCGCATGCGCCGGCGAGCAGTCCGAACCGCCGCGTCAGCACCGCTGCCGAGACTCCCACCGTCCCTCCTGCCGCCAGGGCGGGCACTAGCCGGTAGACGACCTCGCTCCGAGATCCAGTCAGCGAGTAGATGACGTGGCTGATCAGCGAGAGGAACACATGGTCATTGGACGCGATGCTCTTGAGCGGCATGGTGGGCATGGCCGAATGGACCGCAAACGCGTCGATGAGATTGGGCGTGGCGACGAAGTTCCCAAAGGTCGCGGCCGCGTCGTAAGCAAAGGAGCGGCCGGAGCCGATCAGATACGCGGCGACGGTAGCGATGCCCAGGGCAACTCCGACCACAACCGGAGCATTGGGGTGCGATAAGGCCCGGCGAAGCACGGCGGGGAAACTCTACAGGGCCGTAATTACACCTTCACATCTTCTGGTTCAGGGACCACGTCTTCGCCCGTGTACGCGGACGCCTGCATGCGGAAGAGGCGAGCGTAGCGGCCATTGAGCTTCATCAGCTCCGCGTGCGTACCTTCCTCGACCAGACGGCCGTGCTCCAGGAAGACGATGCGGTCCGCGCGCCGAACCGTCGAGAACCGGTGGGAGATGTACACGGCGGTGCGGCCGCGCGTGAGGGAACGCAACCGTTCGAAAAGGTCGTACTCGGCCTGCGCGTCGAGCGCGGATGTGGGCTCGTCGAGCAGCAGGATCTTCGCGTCACGCATGAAAGCGCGCGCAAGCGCGACCTTCTGCCACTCCCCTCCCGAAAGATTCACACCCTGGTCGAACCACTTTCCAAGCGCGGTGTCATAGCCGTCTGGAAGCCCGGATATGAGCTCGGCCGCGCCGGCCTGAGCGCCGGCGACCTCGATCCGCTCGCGGTCGTTGATGTCCTCCACGTTGCCGAGCCCGATGTTCTCGGCCGCGGTCGCCTGGTAGGTGACGTAGTCCTGGAACATCGCACCGATCTGCGCGCGGAGATCGTTGGGATCGAAGTCCTTGATGTCGATCCCGTCGATCAGGATCCGGCCGGAGTTGGGGTCGTACAGGCGGCAGATCAACTTGAACAGCGTCGTCTTGCCGGCGCCATTGCGGCCGACGATGGCCAGCGTCTCGCCCGGCTTGACAGTGAAGCTGAGGTCCGTCAGCGCGTTGGCCTCGGCGCCAGGGTAGGCGAATGTCACATTGTCGAAACGGATCTCGCCGCGCATCGGCTCCGGGACCTTCACCGGAGCGGGTGAAGCCTGCATCGACGGTTTCGTCTCCATGAGCTCGAAGAGGTTGTTCAGGTACAGGTTGTGCTCGTACATCCCCGAAAAGCCTGCGAGGATGCCCTGGATCGAGCCCTGGACCGACGATGCGGCCGTCGTGTACAGCGTGAGGTCGCCCAGCGTGAGCCTCCCGACGATCGCCTGCAGCGCCACATACAGATAGGTCAGTGAGGTCGCGATCGTGCTCAGGTTGCCCCACGCGAATCCGGTCATGTACCGGCGGGCGACCTGTGCGCGCTGGGTGCCGTAGTAGGCCCTGGCGATGAGGCGGTAGCGATTGATGAAGTACCCGCCGAGGCCGAACAGCTTCACCTCTTTCGCGTAGCTGTCGGTGGTGACGAGCGTGACGAGATAGTTCATTCGCCTCAGCAGGCGCGATCCCCAACGCGCGATGTTGTAGCCGCGCCAGCCATAACGCGTGTCGGCGATGAACGCCGGAATCGGCGTCACGAGCGCGAGCAGCGCGAGCAGCGGGCTCACGACGAGGAGCACCGCGACCATGGTCACGAAGGTGAGCAGCGTCTGGACCAGGCCGAAGGCGGTCGAGATCATCATCACCGGCCGGTTGATGGAGTCGGTCTGCGCCCGCCGGAGCAGGTCGTACGACGCAGGGTCCTCGTAGAAAGCGAGGTCGAGCGAGGCCGCCTTCTCCATGACCATCAGCTGGATTCGCATCTGGACGTCGTTCTGCAGCAACTGCTGTGTGATGTTCCGCAGCGTCCCAAGCAGAGCCGTGAGGGCGAAGAGCGCCAGCTGCAGCACTGCCAGGACGACGATCCAGTTGACTGCGGTCAGCACCGGCGGCTGCCAGAACAACACTGAGCCCGGCCCCCCGATGGCTTTGAGGGTCAACTGATCGGGTTGGTGGAAGTTGTGGATGCCGATGCCCTGCACCACCGCGTTGGTCAACAGCTTGGCGGTGAAGGCGGCGGCGGCAGGGATCACTCCGGCGATCGCGGTGGTGATGAACAGCGCGAGGGTGGTCGCCGGGCTGGCGTCCCACACCAGTCTGAGGACTCGCGGCAAGGCGGCGGTCGTCCCGGTGACAGACTGCTTGAAGTTGAGCCACCTGCCCCGCAGGTCCTTGGGGCCTTCCTGAACTGGCGGCAGCTCAGGCTCGGCGTCTCCGGTCAGGCCGCTGTTGGCTGGGCCCGAGTCGGCCTGCTTCCGCCGGCCCAGCCACCAGTGGATCATCGGCGGGCCGCTGCCCGGCCCCATCATTCCCATCGCTATTGCAGCTTACCCACCGGAGTGAGAAACACTCTTTCCGGGGTCACTGTTGCTTTCCGCCATTTACTGAGTAATATTGTAATCATGGATACGAAAGAACTCGATTCGATCAAAGGTTGGTTTGCCGGAAGGCTCCCAGACGGCTGGTTCAAGGGAGCGGAGGTCACGGTCGAGGACGACCAGATCGTGGTCCTGGGCACGTTGCCCGAGGTTGATCTCGGCACCACGCCCGAACAGAAGGAAGGCGCCGCCGCAGGGCGCATCGCCCGCTTCCGCGAGGAGACTCGTGGAGAGCGGATCGGGATCGCCCAGGAGGCCGAGGAGCGCTTTCACAAGTACGTCACCTGGGGCGCAACGATGGGCGGCGTCACCAAGCGGTTCAACCCGGGTGGCGGCGGCGGCCGGTCGAGCGGCGATCGCCGGGTGATGATCGGTCGGTGGTTGCGGCGGCATGGCCGCGGTCGCGGCGCCGGCACGCCCAGCGCGCCATCGTCGACTTCGCAAGTCTTCTAATAGCGGCATAGAAAACGCGATTCTCCCCACCCGCCGGGGCCCCGAGAGGGCCCCGGCGACCTCCCCACGTGGTGGGGAGGTGAATAAGTGAACACATCCAGGCTCGAGGCTTTTTCCGACGGAGTGTTCGCCGTCGCGATCACCCTCCTGGTGCTGCAATTCGCCGTCCCGGATGTCCAATCGGGAAAGCTTTTGACCAGGCTTCTCGGCCAGTGGCCGCAGCTCGTCACCTATGTCGCCAGCTTCCTGACGGTCGGGGTGGTGTGGGTGAACCACCACACGATCTTCCGGAATCTTCGGGCAGTTGACCGAACGATCCAGTTCATCAACCTTGTGCTGCTGCTCACAGTGGTACTCGTGCCCTACCCGACCGCGCTGCTCGGCCGCTACCTGAATTCCGGCCTCGACGGTTCAGTGGCGGCGGCCTTCTACGCCGTGGTGATGACGGTCATGGCCATCGCCTTTCAATGCCTGGTCGCATGGGCGCTCACACATCCAGATCTGCTGCGACCCGAGATCCAGGGTGTGCATGCCGGGACGGTGCTTCCGCGTTTCGCGCTGGGCCTTGTGATCTACGCGGCGTCGATCGGGCTTGCTTTCGTGAGCACGTGGCTGGTCGTGGCCCTCTACGCGTTCAACGCGATCTATTACGCGTTCAATCAGCTCTCATGGGTGGAGCGAAAGTAACCGCCGAGTACATGCTGCCCAGGTAGCGGCTTGGCACCGTGCCGATCATCCGGGTGCGCTCGAATCCCGCGCCGGCGGCCATCTGCACCCATCTTTCATATGAGAACGGGTGCGGAACCCATGGGTTCCCGCGATCGGAGCCGTACTCCACGACGATCAGGCTGCCGCCCGGCCTGAGCATCCCGCGGACGCGTGCCAGGACAGGACGTTTGTCGCGAACAAAATGCAATGAGTTGGCCATGACGATTCCGTCGAGGTCGCTCAGAGATATCGGACGCGTGAAGTCGGCAACGACAACCTCGAGCGCCGTCGCTGGAAACTTCCTCCCCATCTCGGCGGGGAGCCCGCGCATCGAGCCGGCGTCGCGGTCGACCGCGGTTATGTGTGCGCCTGGTCCCAGCAGGTCGGCGAGCGCCAGTGTGAAAGCGCCCTCACCCGCCCCGAGGTCGGCCCACCTCCCGCCCTTGGCAGCGACTCCGTCGCGCAACAGGCCGACCAGGTCAGAGTGATTCACGACCCTCAGCGACCATTTCGCGCGCCTTCGGCGCGACGTTTTCGAGGAATTCCCTCAACTCGCGGGGAGGCGAGTCCTATTTCGTGCTCATAATCCGGCGCAGCCGGCGAGGCGGCCTCCGTCGATTGAGAGGACCGCGCCGGTGATGAACGAGGCATCGTCCAAGCCACTTGCGGTCGCTCAAGCGGTCTTCGCCGAGTACGCGCCCAATCGCTTCATGCGCTGCGCAATGCCTTCACCGGTTCCGATGGCGGCCAGGCCGACCAGCAGGTGCACGACCTGGATGACCCAGTGCCAGCTGTTGTCGAGCAGGTTCGCCTGCGTCAGGCCGAGGATGGGCGCGATCAGGCCCCAGGCGACGGCTGCGACCACCATGCCCCTCGGGACGCCTGCTCTTGCTCCAAAGTAAGCCAGCGCCCACAGTGACAGGACCAGCACGAAACCAAGGAACTCGTGGACCGGGATGATCCCGTCGGCCCGGCCGGTCCAGATCGCCAGGCCCAGCAAGATGAGCAACAGTCCCGAGACGCGAAGAGTCATATGGACCGCGGTGATTGCCGTCTTCATGAATTCCCTCCCAGCACCGCCCGCCCAAAGGGGGCATTAGTTGAAGCCACTCAACTATACATCATCTTCAACTATCCGGAGTTCTTCCAGCTAGAATCGAGAGATGCCCGGGAAGTCCGCAGCGAGGGAGAAGGCAGCCGCCACCGCCTGGCGGCACATCTTTGATTACATCGTCGCCACCGCGCCCGAACGCGTAGCGGTCCTGGACCGGCTGAGCCTGACCCCTGCCGAAAGCCGCGCCCTCATCAGCCTGGACCCAAAGGCGGGCCGGTCCATGCGGTCGCTGGCGGACGAATGGAGGTGCGATCCGTCCAACGCGACCTGGCTTGTGGACCGCCTCGAGCACCAGGGTCTCGCCCGACGAATCCCCAGGGACGGCGACCGGCGCGTGAAAGCAGTCGTGCTGACGACCAAGGGGAAAAGGATTCGGAGCCAACTCATCGAATCCCAATACACGCCCCCCCACGACCTGGTTGAGCTCTCAGAGCGCGACCTCGAGGCCCTCAGCGCCGCCGCGAGCAAGCTGCCTGTGCGGCGCCGCATCGCGACCTGAACACTCCTATATTCACGCGATGGGAACAGAGCAGTATCACGAGCCGCCAGGAGAACTCAGCCAGGACATCAGGACCTTTGCCCGCATGGCTGCATCGCTGCAGGAGGAAGCGGAGGCGATCGGCTGGTATGAACAGCGCATATCGCTCGAGCGCGATCCCCAAGCCAAGGCGATCATGGAGGACGCCCAGGGGGAGGAGTTCAAGCACTTTGCGATGGCGCTGGAATTTCTGTCACGCCGGAAACCCAAGTGGCGGGTGGTGTTGAAAGACGTCCTCTTCAAACGGGGCGACATCGTCGAGCACGGCGAGGAGGCCGAAGAGGACGAGAAGAACGTCTAGACGGCGACCCCTGTCACGATCGCTCGCACGGCCTCGATCTCGTCGGGGCTGACGGTATGCGCCATGTCCGGGTAGAGACGCACGGTGACGTCCGCACCCATCCGTTCGAAGACCTCGCCGGCCTCGATCACCCTCTGCTTTGGAATGTGGGGATCGACGTCACTGCAGCCCAAAAACACCGGCGTCCGCTGAAAATCCCCTGGGTAGTCGCGCGGCGTGCCGTCAGGCCCGATCAACCCGCCGCTGAGCCCGACCACACCGCCAAATCTGCGGGCGTTGCGTGCCGCAAACTCCAACGTCAGGCATGCGCCCTGCGAAAAGCCGACCAGCACGAGCCGGCCGGCCGGAACCGTCGTTTCGACTTTGGCCACCAGGGACGACAGGACCTGCAGCGCCGAGCTGAGATAAGGCTCGTTGGCCTCCAGCGGCGCGGTGAATGGGTAGGGGTACCAGGCTGAACCCGCAGCCTGTGGCGCCAGGTAAGCGACGCCGGGGAACATCACCTCAGCGGCGATGGTCATGATGTCGGCCGCGCTCGCGCCGCGACCGTGGACCAGGATCATGGCCGCGCTCGCCCGCTCGAGAGACTCGCCTGCGTGGAGCACGGGCTGACCTTCATGTGGACCGGCCATGGAGTTGGTCTCGAAAGTAACGTATTGCCTGAGGTGACGGCCGAGACCGGGTCTTTCAACTACTCCAATCCGCGAGCGATCCACTGGGGCGCCGGCTCGTTGGACCAGCTCGCGCCGGAATTGACCCGGCTGCAGGTCACGCGGGTAGCGCTCATCACGACGCGCTCTTTGGTTGCCCAGGAGAAGCTGCTCGGACGGGTCCGCGGTGCGTTGGGCGCCGCCGAAGCTCCGGCCACAGAGGTAATCGGACAACACGCGCCGATGTCGGAGATCGAGGATGCGATCGCGCATACGACCGAGATCGGCGTCGACGGCATCGTCAGCTTCGGTGGCGGCAGCGCCATCGACGCAGCCAAGATGATCGCCGTCAGGCTGGCCGATCGACACGGCCTCGCATACCGCGGTCTTCCCCACATCGCCATCCCCACGACGCTCTCGGTGGCCGAGCTCTCGGGCAGCGCCGGCTACACAGACGCGGCGGGTGACAAGGCGGGCATGCGCGACGTCCGGCTCCTGCTCGATTCCGTGATCTACGACGCCGAGCTCACACTCGCGACCCCGATGTCGCTGTGGCTGTCGACCGGGATCAGGGCTCTCGACCACGCCGTGGAAGGATTCCTCGCCGACGGGTCCCACCCGTTCTCAGATGTCATGGCCCTCGAGGCCGTGCGCCGTCTGTTCGCGTCGTTGCCCCGCGCCAAGGCCGCTCCTGACGACGTCGGCGTGCGAACGGAGAATCAGATCGCGGCGTGGTTCTCGTTCATGTTGCCTGGTGCGTCGGCAAGTGGACTGTGTCACGTCATGGGCAAGCAGATCGGCGCGCGGCATGGCATTCCGCATGGCGTGACGTCCTGCCTGCTGATGCCGCATGTCATGCGTTACATGGAGCGGACCAAGCCCGACCGCATGGCCGAGCTGGCGAGGGCGACCGGGTCGGGCCGGGACGCGGCCGTCGACGTGCGCGGGCTCATTTCGCTGCTGGGATTGCCACAGCACATCGCCGAGTTCGGGATCGGCGAGCGCGAGCTCCGGATGGCAGCGGAGGAGCTGGCCGGCAAGTATCCAGCCGAGGACCTGCTGGAGATTTACCTGGCCGCGCTCTGAAGCGTCACGAGAGCCATACGCACCGAAGGTTAGGGTCAGTGGCGGCGCGGCTGGGCGCGCACCATCCAGGCGTCCAGCCGCAACGGTCGCCCGCCGACTGCAAACACCGCGCGCCCGGCCGCCAGCAGTCCGGGCTCCACCCCCTCATCGGAGCGGACCTTCACCCAGCGAATGCCCGACAGCACTTCGCTCGAAAAATGAAGGACGGGCTCGAAGCCGGCTCGAGGGATGACTTTCTCGGCGGGCATGGCAACGCTGCCGATCCACAGCCGGGACAGTCCCTCACTCCTCGCGCGTGCGGCTAAGCCCGCCACCATCGCTCCGAACACGCCCTGGCGCCGGTGCGGGGGCAAGGTCACGCAGTTCCAGATGTAGGCCTCACCATCGCCTGGCCTGATTTCGAGGTCGACCTCGCCGATCCATTCGGGGCCGCTGGAAAGCCAGCCGTAGCCGAGCAGATCGTCGCCGGCCCAGGCGCCGAAGCACCGACAGCCACGCGACAGACGCGTGGCGACGAGGTCCCCTTCGGGGCCCATCGCTTCTGCTACCTGAGCAGAAGTGGAGGCGGTTACCTCTTTGATGTCCGGACGCCGGACCTCCCCACGTGGTGGGGAGGTCAAGGCCCAAACGGTGGAACGAATCAGAAGGAGTAGAAGAGGTGGCGCACCTTGTGAATCACCTCGGGGTCGCCGGAAGCCGAGCCGCCCGGGAACCGGCCGAAGAACGTCAGCACGTGGTCGGCCGCGCTGTCGAAGTGGAACAACGCTTCGCACCCTTCGAAGTTGCCCTTCTCGGCCTCCGAGGTCCACTTACCATCCTTGACGGTGACGCGCCACTTGCCGCCCCAGGGGCCTGCCGTCTCGATTCCGTACTGAGTGTCCACGCCCGCCGCCACCTTCTGGTCGACGGTATTCGCCCAGAAAATGAAGGAGTAAGGGAGGATGAGCCCAGCCGTCGCCTCGTCGATGGTCGCCAGTTTGTCGCCGAGTCCGTACTCGATGTCATAGGGGTGGACGCCGTAGTCCATGATCTGGAAGGTGCCATAGAAACCGGCCGGGACGGGTCCCGCGAACGGGTGGTAGACGATGAACCCGGTCCACTCCTCCGGCGTCAGCGCCTCGAGTATGCCGTCGAGCTTCTCCGCGTCCTTCTTGAAGCGCGCGAGCGCCTCCTCGCGCGGCAGCTTGCGGAAGTCGAGGGCGTGGTCGTTGAGCGTCTCGCCCATCACCGGCAGGCCGAGGGCAACGCCCTCTTTGCCGGCCTTGGCGGCGTCCCAGTTCTTGAAATAGCCCTCCATGACGTCGATCATGTGGCCGACCAGGTCGCGCGTCTCCCACCCGGTGCAGCGCGTCATGACGTTCCAGTTCTTCGGATCCGAGACCAGGCGCGTGAAGTTGGCGCGGTCCCTCCGCATGACGCTCATGACCGTGTCCTTGCCTTCGGCCGACATCGGGTTCACCGGTGCGATCGTTGCGGTGCTCATCTGCTCACTTCCCTCCAGAGGTCAAACTTCCAGACCACCCCAAACTCGCGTCAGTGTCCTGCGCCCCGCGCCGCGGTGGTCGGGACGACGATGGGCGTCAGGTTGAACTTCAAGTGCTCGCGCCGCCCCTCGTACTGCGGCGGCAGCTGAAGCGAAGAGCCGAGCGCCTCGGCTGGCTCGTCGACGGTGAAGCCAGGCTGGTCGGTGGCGATCTCAAATAGCACGCCGCCGGGCTCGCGGAAATAGATCGATCGGAAATACTTACGCTCGATCACGGGGGTCACGTTACGACCGGATTTGACCAGCACCTCACGCCAGTCGAGCTCGTGCGCGTCGTTGGTGGCGCGCCACGCGACATGGTGGACTGTTCCGGCCGCCTCCTCGCCCACCGGCGCTTCCGGCGCGTCGAGCACGTCCAGCACCGAGCTTGGACCACCGGCGCCGGTTTCGAATCGGGTGCGGTTGCCCTCGCCGGCCACTTTGCGAAAGCCCATCGTGTCGGTCAGGAACTGGATGGTGCTGAGGTCGGACTCCTCGCACAAGGTCACCGAGTGGAAGCTGCGGATCTGGTGATGGGGATCGACCGGACTGTCCGGCCACGGCTGCCAGCGCTCATCCGACGCCTCGCCCACGAGCTCGATCTGGATCGAGTCGAAGTCCTTGAGGACCAGCGTGTCGATGCCGAATCGGGTCACTCGCGACGCTTCCACGTTGAGGTCGCGAAGGCGGCCGGTCCAGAACTGCAGCGAGCGGCTCGGCACTGCGAACGAGACCACGGTCACCTGCCCGCTGCCCGCCGGCCGCCACGGCAGGTGCGGCCAGCCGAAGAAGGTCATCGCGCTGCCGGGCGTGCCCAGGTAATCGCCGAAATAGATGTGGTAGGTGTCCGGCACGTCGAAGTTGACCGTCTTCTTGATGAAGCGAAGACCCAGGACGCCGACGTAGAAGTCGACGTTCTTCTGCACGTCACCCGTGATGCAGGTCACGTGGTGGATTCCGGGAACGTTGGCGGGCACAGGCCAACCCATGTTAGTCCGTGCGGTTCTGCTCGGAAGCCTCATCCTCGACGCGGCTCCAGATCTCGGCCGCCAGGGGCTCTTTGATCTCCTCCTGGATGTGGGCGACCAGCCCGATTGCTCGGGCCATGACCGCGAGCCCTCGGCCCACCTGCCACGGAAAGTCGAGCTCGCTGAGAATCGCGCCGATGGCGCCGGTCGCGTTGACGGGCAGCTCCCGCCCGTAGGCTCGGCCCGCCTCCTCGGCGATGAGCTTCATGAGCTCGACGTACCGTCCCGACAGCCCGTTTTCGAGTGCGATCGCGAAGAGGCGCGGCGTGCGCGGGTCGACCGGTTTGTGGATCGGGTGCCCCAGGCCGGCGATCGGCTGCTTCGTCTTCTTGTAGGTCGCGACCACCTCGCGCGCAAGCTCGCCCAGGTCCGCGTCATGGCCGGCGGCGCCAAGGGCTTCCTGCAGGGTTCGAGCCGCCTCTTCGATCGAGCCGCCGAACCGTGACCCCATGCCGAGCAGCCCGGCCGCGACCGCGGCCTGGAGCGACTCGGGCGCCCCGAAATACGTGAGGCGAGCGGCGATCGCGCTCGGGGTCATGCCGTGCTCCACCAGGGTGACGGCGATCGCGTTGAAGACCGTGGATTCTTCTGGGGTCGGCAGCCGGCCCTTCAGCTCGAGGAAGGCGAAGTCTCCCAGCGACGTGTTGCCGATGAGATCGACCAGGTCGTGCCCCTGCACGACGATCCGATCGGCGGTACTCCATCCAAGGTCGGATTTGAGCCTCTTTCGACCCTTCACGCCCCTCTCCTCTGAGGGGGGACTCCCCCCTGGAGGCGCCGAGCCTGGCAAAGCCAGCTCTCGGCGCACCCCCCTGCCAACCCTCCCCCCGTTGGGGGAGGGGGCTGTTTTGTGGTCACGGACGCTCCACCGTGAGGCGGGTCTTGTAGCCGCTTTCGCCGAACGCATTCTCGGGGATGAGGACGACCCTGGCGCGGAAGGTCAGAGTGGAGTGGATCGCCGTCTCGATCTGCTCTGTGAGCCCGCCATCGGCGACGCTGCCGTCCGGCACCTCGACCTCGATCGGGACCGGCGGCGGCACGCTCACATCTGAGGTTTTGCGAATCACGCGCGCGCGTCCGGTGACGCGGGGCCGGAACCTGCCGACCACTGCAAGAATCGCCGAGGGGTACACGTTCACGCCGCGCACGATGAACATGTCGTCACGCCGGCCGATGACGCGCATGCGGAACGTATTCCGGCCACAGTCGCATGGCGACGGTCCGATCCTGACGATATCGCCGCTGAGGAAACGCACCGCCGGCATCGCCTCGCGAGTGAGGTGTGTATAGACCAGCTCGCCGACCGCGCCGGTCTCGATCATCATCGGCTCGCGCGACTCAGGGTCGACGAGCTCAGCCCAGACATGGCCGTCGCCGCAAAAATGCATCCCCTCCTGCTGCGGGCATTCACCGAACAGGGAGGGCGCGATGTCGCCGATCCCCATCACCTCCGTCACGGTCGCGCCGAGGACGGTCTGGATGTGATCGCGAATGGCCGGGATGCCGCCACCGGGCTCGCCGCCGGTGACGACATGGGTGAGCTCCATCGCGGCGGGATCGGGCTCGGACTTCTCCAGACGATTGGCCAGGTACTGGGCGAAGGATGGCGTGCTCAGCAGCGTGTCGGCGAGGCCCGCCTTCAATCCGAAAAGGACGCGCTCGGTGTCGCCCGGGGCCACCGGGACCGAACGAGACCCGATTCGCGACAGCACGAAGTGCGTATGCCCCGCCACGAACGGCCCGGCGCCAAAGGTGGTGAGCACGGTGCTGTGGTCGTGGATGCCGGTCGCGAAGTAGCTGCGCGCGCCGATGACAGTCCATGTCTCGATGTCCGAACGAGACAGCGCAATCACGCTGGGGGCGCCCGTCGTGCCGCTGGTCTGGTAGACACGCTTGACCTGCTCAAGGGGCGCGCACAGGTTTCTCCCGAACGGGGGAGCGTCGTCAATCGCCTGTTTGAGCTCCTGTTTCGTGCTGAAGGGAAGCCGGGACATGTCCTTCAGCCCTACGCGGGCGTGCCCGACGCCGGCCTCTCGAAATTTGCGTGCGTAGTACGGCGACCTCTCCATCAGATACGCAAACTGCTTTTCCCAGGCGGCTGTCGCGCGCGCCACCGCCTGCTCATATGACGCGGTCTCCACTTCACGGTCCCAGATCGGATCGCGGTCGCAGGTGTCGTCGGGCAACCGACCCGGAGCGTGCGGGTTCATCTGGCGAGTCGAGTCTAAGGGGAAGCCAGAGCAGGCCCGTCCGGCATCTGGTCGTCGTCCAACCAGGTGCGCAGATGCGCCTCCGCGATCCGGCGGGCTCCCGACAGCGGACCATCGGGGTCCTCGAGGCTGTCCCGCGTGAGGTCGCGAACGCGTTTCTCGACCGCGGCCACCGCCTGGTCCGAGGTCTGGAGACCGGACGTCACGTAGCCGATGGTCGCGCCGGAGTTGCAGACGAAGTCCGCGAGGGCCGGGATGTTGCGCTCTTTCAGGATCTCGAGCGCGCGGGCCGTATAGGGGACGTTGGCTCCCGGCGCGACCACGCGAGCTCTAAGCGTCCGCGCGCGCGTCTCGTCGATCACCCCGATGCGCGCGCCGGGAACGAGCACGTCCGCATCTATCGCGAACAGCTCCGACGCCGGGCGCACTTCCGTGCCGAGATGCTCGACCAGCCGATCGCCGTGTTGAGCGCGGAGCTCCAGCAGCTCGTCGACGTCGAAGCCCGCCGGGCGGTGGACGCTGCCGTGGATGGTCGAGAACGCTATGAGCCGTGCCCCGCGCATGGCCAATTCCACCGCGGCCGCGCCGCCAACCTTGCCGAAGCCCTCGATGGCCGCAGTGCGATCTTCAAGTCCACCGAGGGCAGTCTCGGCTGCGGCCGCGACCCCGAGGCCGGTCAGAAATGCATCGAGCGGCATGCCCATGTATTCGGTGTGCATGAGGTCCGCCTGGTCGGTCCCGGGAAGCGAGCGGAAATCGTCAGGCACGGTCCCAAGGTCGGTGGACGTGAGAAATTTCGCGGACTCGACGAGCGGCCGGATCTCTTCGACGTAGCGGGAGATCGCGTCGTCGCGCTCTGACTGGGTGGCCCGAACGGTCCCTTTGCCACCGCCGAAGTTGACGCCGAGGACCGCGAACTTGTAGGTCATGGCTCGCGCCAGCAGCTGCGTCTCGCGTTCCGTGACATCCGGCGCGAGACGCGTGCCTCCGGCGCTGGTCGGGCACTCGAAGTCGAAAGCCACGTAAGCGTCCACCGTCTTGAGCCGCAACGTTTTCATGACGTCCACTAAGGTTGGCACGATGCTGGCTCTGCTGTTGACGTCCGTGGTCGGCAGCTATCCCCAACCGGACTGGCTCGTCGACCGTGCGATCCTGGGCAGCCGGCTGCCGCCGCGAACGCGGGCGCTGGAGATCTGGCGGGTCGCCCCCGAACACCTCGAGCAGGCTCAGGACGACGCGACGGTGCTGGCGATCCGAGACCTGGAGCGCGCCGGCATCGACATCATCACCGACGGCGAGATTCGCCGCGAGAGCTACTCCAATCGATTCGCGACCGCCCTCGATGGTATGGACCTGGACAATCCCGGCACGGCGCTCGACCGGACCGGACATCCCAACCCTGTGCCGCGCGTGGTGGGACCGCTCCGGCGCTCGCGCCCGGTCGAGGTGCGCGACGTCGAGTTCCTGCGCGCGACCACGACTCGAACCATCAAGGCGACGCTGCCGGGACCTTTCACCATGTCGCAGCAGGCGCAGGACGATTACTACCACGACGAAGAGGCGCTGGCGATGGCGCTTGGGGAAGCTGTCAACGACGAGGTACGCGATCTGTTCGCGGCCGGTGCGGACGTGGTCCAGCTCGACGAGCCGTATCTCCAGGCTCGGGCCGAGAAGGCGCAGCGGTTCGCGGTCAAGGCGATCAACCGGGCGCTGCAGGGCATCGCCGGGACCACGGCCCTGCACACATGCTTCGGGTACGCGCACATCGTCCATTCGCGGCCGAATGGGTACCCGTTCCTCGAAGAGCTGGCTGACGTCACCGCCCATCAGATCTCGATCGAGTCGGCTCAGCAGAAGGTCGACCTGTCGGTGCTCAAGAGTCTTGCCCACAAGACGCTGATCGTCGGCGTCATCGACCTCGCCGACGACAGCCCGGTGGAGGACGTCGACACCGTAGTTGGCCGGATCCGCGATGCGCTCCGCTTCGTGCCGCCGGAGCGGCTCATCCTGGCGCCCGACTGTGGGATGAAGTACCTGCCGCGGCCCAAGGCCTTCGGCAAGCTGACGGCGCTGGCCCGCGCGGCGGCAGTAGTGCGCGCGGAGCTTTAGCCCGCGCTAGTTGTGCCTTCCCTTCCTGCCCAGACCGCTTCGCGGGGTTGCTCTGGGCGCAAGGGATATCAGTTCCTCCATCGCCTGCCTCGCCAGGCTCACCGCCCTGGCATAGGCCGCCTTGCTCGGCTTGGCGGAACGCCCGAGGCGCGCCCGCGTCTTGAGCGCCCCGTCGATGTAGTCGCGCGCCATCTGCGATGAATCCTTGGCCATGTCTCGTTTATCCTCCCGCGAGTTCGGTCCAGAAACGGTCGATGATCAATTCCGCGAACCACGAATACCAGTATTTCTGCGTCAGCTTCTTTTTGGCCAGGAAGGTCCTCAACTCGGGAGCCACCTCGAGCTCGGCGATCAAAAGGCTGACCACGTCGTCCGGCCGAATCCCCTTGATGAACGCATGTGTTGCGTTATACGCGTGCTTGGCCTTTGCGCGCCACAGCGCGTGGTCGTCCTCGAGAAAGCCGACGAGACCGGCGTCGGTGAGGTCCTGCAGCTTCTTCTGGGTCAGCGCCACGGCTAGTGGACTGTAGCGGCCAGAGCTGGAGCAGGCCGCAGGCTCGAAGACCGGCGTTCCAGGCGGCCGGTGCCAAGGCGCGGGTGGCGAGAGGAGGAGGGCATCTCCTACTGGGGTCCCCGCGTCGTGGTCGCGGGGGACGCGACGATCGCCGGGGCCCGCAACGCAGGCATCAGCGCCCGCAGGGCGCCCGGCCGTCTGGGACGTCGGATGCTCCAGATATGGCCGGTACGGCCCACTATGGCCAGAGGACCATCCGCGAAGTCCAACCGGCCGCGACGAACGCTGCGATCAGCTGCAGGACGAAAAAGCCGACAGTCCACCCATACAGCCAATGGGGACCGCCGAGCGCCAGCCAGGCCATGCATAGGGCGACGGTCAGCAGGCTGAGACCGAACGTACCGAACAACGCGATGCCGGCGATTCTGAACGGCCGGACAACCGCCGCCGGAGCGTTGCCCGCGTACGACTGGTAGGCGGCGATGACGATGCCAAGGAAGACGAGGACCAGGCCTGCCAGTGCAGCCGCCGCGCCCAGGGCGCCGAGAACCACGTCTTTCGACTCAATCATGGATTTTGGCGGAGCGCAATCGTGGTCAGATGCCGGAGTCCTTGTCAAGCCGACGTCCGCGATCATCGACCGGTCGGGTCAGCGGGCGAGCCACTCCCTGGCCTGGTCGACCGTGTCGAAGTACCCGATGTCGAGCTTGGCATTCGGCACCTCTTTGAGCCTGTCCTTGAGGTTCATCCCCGCGAGTCCGCTTACCGGTAGGACGACGGCGAACCGCTTCAGGCCCGTAGCCAGGGCTCGGGGGAGCCATTCGCGGTCGGCCCGATCCTGGTCGGCCGGGCTGAGCACCCTCTGCCGCCGGCAGTCGGCCAGCCACCGCGAGCCCCCGTGGTCCTTCAGGGCTCGGACCCCCGCGTCGAGCATGGCCGCGAACTCGGTCGAGTTCGCCCAGCCCTCCCACTCGACAAGCACCGTCGCCCCAGCGCTTTCCCACCTGACGGACGCGGTCCCAGGAGCATTGAAGTAGAGGTCGCCGTCAGCCTGAGCCACGACTTGATCATGGGGCTTGATCGGCCGTTTTCCCCGCCTTGGCCAAAATGCCCGGGTATAGCAAAGGTTTACAAAGGTTGGCTAAGGCTGCCGATCAGCTAAGTATTGGCTTTACAGTTGCATCTGGTGTTGAAATGACAACGAGAGCAACGAAGATCGCCCAGGCTGTTGCCTTCGACCGTAGAGGGTGACGAAGGTGCGCAATTTCGAGCCTTTCACCAGCCCGGAACCCGCTGCCCGCCGCGTGCAGGTCTTGATCGTGCAGGACCATCCGCTGCTGGCGTCCGCCATCTCGCGAGTGCTCGAAGCGCAGCCCGACCTGGCGGTATCAGGCGTTTCCAGCTCGGGAGCCGACGCCGTTCAGTCGGCAGCCGACAAGCGGCCCGATGTGGTCCTGATGGATTTCCGGCTCCCGGACGTGACGGGGCCGGCGGCGGCGCGCATGATCAAGAGCGCACACGCGGAAGCAGCGATCGTGTTCCACAGCGCCGATGAGTCCGAGACGGCCCTGCTGGATGCGATCGACGCCGGCGCCACTGCCTACCTCACCAAAGATGCGACCGCGGATCAGATCATCGAGGCCGTGCGCCGGGCGTCCACCGGCGAGGTCCTCATTCCGGCTGAGCTGTTCGCCCGCGCGATCGCCCGGCAGCGAGGCGTGGTCACTCGGAAGCGGGAGCGCGACCAGCTGCTCGCGGAGTTCACACCGAGAGAGCTCGACATCCTGCACCTGCTTGCCGAAGGCTTGGACACGACCGCGATGTCACAGCGTCTTGCCATCGCCCCTCACACCGTCGAGTGGCACGTCCGTCACGTGATCGAGAAGCTGCAGGTCCACTCCAAGCTGCAAGCCGTTATTGCAGCGGCCCACAAGGGGCTCATAGAACTGTAGAGGGCAGCTCGCGCCCCTCTCCCCTTCAGGGAGAGGGAGCACCCATCCTTTAATAGGGGTCGCATCCTGTGCCGAACCGTGGCGACACCCCGTGCGCTGCGGCGTAATAAAGGAGCGTGCTCGAGACCAATCGCCTTTCGGGAGGGCGCCCCGGGGTCAGGAAGATCGTGATCGCCCTGCTGAGCGGCGTCTTGATCGCCGCGTGCGGCACTGGCACAGCCGCCATGCCATCGCCCACATCCCTCGCTTTCGCGATGGCAGCTCAAAACAAGAGCGGTGTGTCCGGCACCGGTGACATCGTCAACGGGACAGGTTCATTCACCCTCACGATCAAGCTGACCGGGATGACGCCTGGCTCGATCCATGTTTCTCACGTGCATGCAGGTCGGTGCACCCAGCCGGGTGGCATCGTCTTCAACCTGCAGCCGGTCGTCGCCGGCTCGTCCGGCACCGCCTCGACGACGACCACCGTACCGGCTGGGTACCTGGTGCCCGCGTCCGGCTGGTACGTCAACGTCCATTTCGGTCCAGATTTCACCGAGGCGGAGTACGCGCCGAGCATCTCATGCGGAGACCTGCAGCCGGCCTGAGCTGAACGGACCGCGCCCCCCCGAAGCCATCCCCTTACAGGGGTGGTCCGCAGTGCTCACCCATGGCGACAAACCAAACCGTTCGGCGTAGTACCAAGGCATGCAGCTCCGACGCGGACCGCCTCAGGTCGCCGCACCTCACGCGCGGACGCCCACGCTTCGTCTCATCAAGGCTCCCACGGGGCCTGTTCGCGCGACTCGGCATGGGCGACGGTGGGCGTGGGTGGACAGCTACTCGATACGGGTCATGGCCGGCATCTTGCTGGTGTCGATCCCAATCTCGGTCGTGCTCGGGATAGGGGTGAACAACTGGAGCACCCAGACCGTCATCGACCACACCAAAGCGAGTGTGGAGGCGACCGCTGAGAGCAGCGCCGTCCGCATCACCGACTGGGTGACAGAACGCCAGGCAGAGCTTCGTGGCGTGGCGCACCAGAGCGCCGGCAACCTTTCGCAACCCTGGTTCCCGGCCTTTCTGACGACCTCGGCCGCAGCCCATCCTGCCTTCGAAGAGCTCCAGGTATCGGACTTGAGAGGAACGGTAGTCGCGTCGACACGGCCGGGAGTCGGGCTCTCCACCACCCCGTCGGGGGACGACTACGCCCACAGCCTCAGCGTCGAGACCATAGGGCCGATCGGGATTGGACAGGTGGGCCTCGACTGGCTCATAACCGCGCCGATCCTGGGACCAGATGAGAAGCCCCAGGGAGTCGTGGTGGGTGACCTGAACGTGGCGGTGCTGGGGAACCTGATCAATCCCGACGGCGTGGACAACCCGATCAATCGAAACGAGGAGATCCATATCGTCAACATGCAGCGCCTTCTCGTCTACAGCTCAGATTGGGGCGTCGTGGCCGATGACGCCGCTTTACCGGGCAAGGGTGCGCTCAGCGTCGTGGCCGAGGGCGCCATCTTCGACCAGGCCATGAAATCAGGGGCGGGCGCTGCGCAGATCGCGGACTACAGGAATAAGCAGGTCATAGCCGGGTACGAACCGATCCCGACCCTCGGCTGGGTGGTGATCGCGTCAGTTGAAACCGTGGCGGCGCTGGCCTCGGTCAAGGACCAGGGGCTTCGAACCTCACTGCTGCAGGCTCTGAGCACTCTGCTGCTGATCTTCTTTGGGGTCGTGCTCGCCGTCTACACGACGCGACCGATCGGGAAGCTGTCTCGCGCGGCGGCAAGGGTTGAAGCAGGAGACCTTACCGCCCGCGTCAATCTCACAGGCGGCCTTGAGCTGAGCCGGCTCGGCGACACTTTCAACGCGATGATCGAGCGCCTCGGGGGCGTCCTTTTCCGCCTCCGCGGTGAAGTCACCGAGGCGGCCGGGCAGCTCTCTGCAGCTGCTGAGCTGCTCGCCTCCGCGACCCTGGAGCAGACCACCGCCGCCACCGCAACGTCGGCAAGCATGGAGGAGGTCGCGCGCACCTCGGCTTCGATTGCGGACACCGTCGATCGGGTCGCCATCCAGGCCGGGGAGGCACAGACCAACATGGAGCTCGCCCAAACCGACCTCAGGGCGTCGGGCGATCGAACGCTCGCGTTGGCCGGTCGCGTCAACGAGATCGAGGGCATCCTCGAGCTCATCAACGACATCGCCGACCAGACCAACCTTCTCGCCCTCAACGCCGCCATAGAGGCCGCTCGCGCGGGTGACGCCGGTCGCGGTTTTGCCGTGGTCGCCGACGAGGTGCGCCGGCTGGCCGAGCGTTCGAAGGCGGCCGCTGCCCAGATCGCCAAGCTCGTCGAAGGCGCTCAGGCCCAAAGCAGCGAGACCGTCATGGCCCTGGAGAAGGGCGTCAAACAGATGGAGCGTGGGCTGACCATGATGCGGGCGATCACCGAGGTCAGCGGCCAGGTGCAGCTCGCGAGCCAGCAGCAGCGCATCTCCACCCAGGAGGTCGTGCTGGCGATCGAGCACATCGCGGAGGGCAGCCGCTCGGTGGCCGCCACTGCGCAGGAGATCGCTTCCGCGGCGGCGCGACAGGGAGAGCTCGCGGCCGAGCTCGCAGACTCGGGCTGGGAGCAAGCCGGTGAGCCCGATCGTGGAGCTTAGGAAGGCCGGAGCGGTCCCCCTGCCCAACCGCGGTGCCGGCGACCCGCAGATGTTGAAGGTCGCTCCGTCGCCTCAAAACGATCCCGCGTCGATGACGGCCGACCTCAAACCCTGGGACGGCTTTTTCGTACGGATGATTCTCGGCTGGCTTGTCGTTCTCGTGCCGTTCTTCGTCCTGGCCGCCCTGTTCAATGTGGCGCAGCAGGGGTTCTGGCCGGGTGTCGGCGCGTTGCTCGTGCTCGCCGCGGTCCTCGCGCTGTTCACCTGGTGGATGGCCCGACCGGTCCACGCGCTCTCTCGGGTCGCGGCCGCGATCGAGTCGGGGGATCTATCGCTGCGCGCCATCCCCGCCGGCGGTGGCGAGACCCGGCGCCTGGCACACATTGTCAATCGGCTTCTAGAACGAATCGTCACGGAGCTACCCCGGCTCCGCGGCCAGGCGAGCGAATCCACCCGCCGGCTTGCGGTTTCGGTGGAGCTGCTGGCCACCGCCACCGCTGAACAGACTCAGGCTGCCGCCGAGACGTCGGCTGAGCTGCAGACGCTGGCAGCCGCCTGCACCTCGATCGCGGAGACGGTCGGGAGCGTCGTCACTCAGGCCGACGAGCTGCGAGCAAACATCCAGCGCACTCGGACGGACCTGCAGGCCTCGAGCGACCGGACGATGGCGAACTCAAGGCGTGTCGATGAGATCCAGGGAGTGATTGGGCTCCTCAACGACATCGCCGACCAGACCGCGCTCCTTGCGCTCAATGCGGCCATCGAAGCGGCGCGCGCGGGAGAGGCCGGTCGTGGATTTGCAGTGGTCGCCGACGAGGTGCGCCGGCTCGCCGAACGTTCCAAGGCCGCCGCCGCGCAGATCTCCAGTCTCGCCGAAGGCGCGAAGGTCACCAGCGGCGAGGCGGTGGTGGCCATCGAGAGGCGCGGCCAGCAGCTGGACCACTGGATGGGCATGACGCAGGTGATGGCCGACCTGAGCGGCAAGGTCCAGCCGGCCGTAATGAACCAACACGCAGCCGTTGAGCGGGTCCAGCTCGCAGTTCAACTCATCGCGGATCGGTGCCGTGCGATGGCGGCTGCCGGTCAGGAAGTCAAGTCGGCTGCGTCGGTGACCAACTGATGCGCGTGCTCGTGCTGGCGGTCAACGCCGCTTACTTCGCTGTGCCGATGGCGACGGTGCTGCAAGTGCTGCGCCATCCGGTGCTGACCCGAGTCCCCCACTCGCCGTCCGGCCTGCTCGGCGTGGTCAACGTTCGGGGAGAGATCGTCCCGCTGCTCGACACCGGTGTGATGACGGCCACCGGCGCTCTCAGCGACCCGCCCTTCGCTGTCCTGGTCAACGGCGAGAAGGACGTGCTGGCGCTGGCCGCCGAGGAGCTTCCGATCGCCGCCGACTTCGAAGAGCCGGTCGGCCCCGGCACCCAGCCTGGTGAGCTCGGCGTTTACAGCCACGGCGGCCGCCTGGTCGTGCTCGTCGATGTCGAGGCGCTGGTCAAGAACCGGTTGGATTTGGAATGGGCGAGCTAGAGGACGAGTTCCGGCCCCTGTTCGTCGAGGAGGCCAAGGGCCACCTCGAGCGCATCGCCTCCGGGCTGCTCGCGCTCGAGTCGGCGCCGGACGATCAGGCGGTGATCGACGGGATCTTTCGCGAAGCGCACACGATGAAGGGAGCAGCCGGAATGGTCGGCATGATGCGCGTCAGCCGTCTGGCCCACCGGCTCGAGGACCTGCTCGTCGAGCTGCGGGCCGGGACGCGCCGATCGAGCCCGGAGCTGACGGACGCGATGCTCCTCGTTCTTGACGGCATCGGCCGTCTCATCGCGAGCCCGTCGAGCGGCGAACAGGACGCCAGCGACGAGGCTGCGCTCGAGCGCCTGCTGCCGACCTCCCCCACGCCGGCCGCGGTAATCGAGCCGCCGGCACAACCGTCGCTCACTCCAACTGCCTTGGAAGCGGTACTTCCCCTCCCGACCGCGACCTCCACTGGGGTCCCCGCGCCGCAGGCGCGGGAGGGAGCCCCCCCACAAGTGGGGAGGCCGGCTACGCCCTCACCTGCGCCGGCGCCCCCTGCTCCAGTTCCGCCGGCGCCGGCAGGCCATCTGGACCGAAAGCAGCCGGGAGCGGCGACGCTCGAGGTGCCGGTGGCCCGGATCGACGAGCTGAACCGGCTGGTCGGCGAGGCCTCGGCGGCGCAGCTGAGGGTGGGCCACGCGTTCGGTTCCGAGCTGCATCTGGACCCTGACGCCGTCACCGAGTATCGCGAGCTGACCAAGGTGATCAACCAGCTCCAGGAGGTCACCGAGCGCACCCGCATGGTGCCGGTGGGAACGCTCGAGCCCATCCTGCACCGGACCGTCCGGGACGTGGCGCGCGCCGCCGGCAAGGACGTGCGTTGGGAGGTGTCCGGCGAGGACGTCGAGGTCGACCGAGGGGTGCTCGAGGAGCTCGTTTCGCCTCTTCTCCATCTCGTCAGGAATTCGGTCGGGCATGGCGTCGAGCTTCCCGACCAGCGGCGCGCGGCCGGCAAGGCGATGCAGGCCGTGGTCGGGCTCCATGCGGCGCAGGTCGGATCGAAGGTCGTGATTTCGATCACCGACGACGGCGCCGGCATCAACGTCGCCGCCGTGCGGGCTGCAGCCGCGAGGGCGGGGGTCGACGTCACCACGCTCACCGAAGATGAATCGTTGCACCTGATCTTCCGTTCCGGGATCTCGACGGCGAAGGTCCTGACCGAGGACTCGGGTCGAGGCGTCGGACTCGACGTCGTGGCCACGGCCGTCGCGGCCATCCACGGCATGGTCCAGGTCATCAACCATCCTGGCGCCGGGGCCGAGTTCCGGATTGTCGTACCCATCACGCTCACCGTCGTTCCGTGCCTCATCGTCTCCATCTCCGGGCAGTCCTTCGCGCTGCCGCTGCAAGGAATCGTGCGGATGCTGGAGGCTCAGCACGTCCAGGTCGTGAGCGGGCGCCGGCTGGCGGTCGTCGACGGGCGCGCGATTCCGGTTTCCGACCTCGCGGCCCTCCTCGGCCAACCTTCCGCCGAAGAGGGGCCGTGGGTTCTGCTCGGCACCGCCGAGACCTCGCACGCCTTCCAGGTGGAGACGGTGCTGCAAAAGCGAGACGTGGTCGTGCGCGGCCTTACAGGCCGACTGCGCGATCTCAAGTCTGTGAGCGGGGCGAGCATCGAACCGAACGGCTCCATCCTGCTGGTGCTCGACGTTCAGAATCTGCTCGAGCGCGCCAACTCCCTCAGCATCGCGGCGGAGGTCGCCAACAAGCCCGCCACGCCCGCGCCGCAGCTCTCCGTGATGGTCGTCGACGACGCCCTGATGGTGCGGGAGCTGCAGCGCTCGATCCTGGAACGCGGAGGCTATGCGGTCCGCACGGCCAGCGACGGCGCCGAAGCGCTGGGCATGCTCGCCGAACTCCCGGCCGACCTGGTGGTGACGGACGTGGAGATGCCCAATGTCGACGGCCTGCAACTGATTCAAAGCATCCGCAGGCATCCCCGCCTGGCCAACATTCCCGTCCTGATCGTCTCCTCGCATGGGAGCGACGAGGATCATCAGCGCGGCCTTGACGCCGGCGCGGATGCCTACATCGTCAAGACCTCCTTCGACGAGGTGGGACTGCTCAGCGCCGTGTCGCGGCTGTTGGGCCGTACCGCAGCGACGCCGGCGCACCGTCGGAATGGCGCAGGCGCGCTCGCGCAAAGCAAAACGCTGCGGCCCGGCGAGCCCACGACGCCGAGGACACAGTGAATCCGCTCGATCACGCGACGCAGCTGTTGCGCTCTCGAGCGGGGCTCAAGGCCGAGCCGGAAAGCCGTGCTCGGCTCGAGCGACTGCTCGAAGAAAGCGCGCACCTCGCCGGCATTGCAGTGCCCGCGTACGTCGACATGCTCGACAACGAGCCCGCCGCATTTGACGATTTGCTGGACCGAGTCACAGTTCAGCACAGCGCCTTTTTCAGGGATCCCGCTCAATTCGCGGCGCTGTCCGACCTCGTGCGCAAAGCGAGCGGTGCACCTCATACCATCTGGAGCGCCGGTTGTGGAAACGGCCAGGAACCCTACAGCCTGGCCATGCTCATCGATGAAACCGGCCGCCACAACTGGCAGGTTGTCGCCACCGACGTCTCATTCCGTGCGCTCGCGCGAACCGAGATCGCGCGCTATTCGGATGGTGAGCTGCGTGGGTTGTCGCCGGAGCGTCAGAGGCGGTTTCTGACGGCCAGGCCGGGCGGCTATGAGATCGCTCCATTCATTCGGCGCTACGTGCACATATCCCACCACAACCTCGCGCGCGCGGATGCTGCCCCGATCGTGCCCAAGGCAGACGTGGTGTTCTGTCGCAACGTTCTGATGTACTTCGGCCGCGAAGAGTCGGAAGCGTGCATTGGGCGCATCGCCGCCTGCATGGTCCCAGGCGGTTACCTGTTCCTGGGCCATTCGGATTCGCCCGGGCGAATGTCGCGCTCCTTCGAACCCGTGAGAGTGGCCGGCGTGCTCTGCTACCGGCGGCTCATCGCGCCCGCGCCTGCTGCCGCGAGCATCGCAAGGCGGCAGGATTACGCCCCACCGCCTCCCGACCTGGCCGGGCTGATGGCGGAAGGTGGACATGCGGCGGCGAGCGGCAACCTCCAGGCTGCGGTCCGCGCGTTTCGCCAGGCGACGTACCTCAACCCCAACCTCGCGATCGCCTACTTTCAGCTCGGGGCCGCCCTGGAGCTGGCGGGCGACCCACGCGAAGCACGACGCTCCTTCGCGGCGGCCGGGCTCGCGATGATGAGCGGGGATGGGGCCGACGACCTCTCCGGGCTCGAGGGCTATTCGCAGCGCGACCTGGCGCGCGCCATCGCGTCCAAGCTGACCGAGGCTCCTTAGTGCAAGACATAGTCCTCGTCGACGACGACCGCGTGATCCAGAAAATGGTCGGCGGCTTTCTGGAACGGAGGGGCTACCAGGTCCGCAGGGCCAGCGACGGCATCGAAGCCCTCCAGCTCATCCACGACAGCGTCCCGGACATGGTCATCACCGATGTGCGGATGCCCGAGCTGAACGGCATGGAGCTGACTTCTCGCTTGCGTGGCAACCACCGAACGGCCGGCGTTCCCATCCTCATGTTCTCGGAGATGGGAGCGCCGCCGGACGCGCTCGCCGGGTACGCGGTCGGCGCCGACGACTACTTGCCCAAGCCTTTCGAGCTTGCGATCCTCGAAGCCAAGGTCCAGTCATTGCTGCGGCGCTCGGCAGGCGCATCCGCAAGAGCGAATCGAGGCAGGGTGATCCTCTTCGCCCACGCGAAAGGCGGCGTCGGCACGACGTGCCTCGCGGTCAACACAGCGGTGCTTCTGGCCGCGCGCTCCGCCAGGCCGGTCGGCCTGCTCGACCTCGACGTGGAGTTCGGCGACTCGGCCGTATATCTCAACCTCCATCCAAACCAAACGCTGGCCGACCTCAAACCCGCACCCGGGACTGTTGTCGACGAGGCGTTGTTCGAAGGCTTCGTGACCGAGTCAGGAAGCGTCCGCCTGGTGGTCGGCGCTGACCTCCCCGAGCGCGCAGAGCTGGTCACTCTGCCGGCGATCCAGCTGGCCATCGATCGGCTCAGCGCCACCTGCCAGTACGTGCTCATCGACGCGCCCGCCTCGTTCAGCGAACGAACGCTGACGGCTCTCGACACCAGCGACATGATCTGCCTGGTCACGTCGGCGTCGCTGCCGTCGCTGAAGGCCACCCGGCGCTGCCTCGGCCTGTTCGACAAGCTCGGGGTTGCGGCGGGACGCGCCCGCCTGATCCTCAACTACAGCACCCCGCATGCCATGGACACCGAATCGGCAGCCAGGGTCCTTGGGCGCCGCCCGGATTTCGTCGTCCAGAGATACGAAAGCCTTGATGCCGCCGCCAACAGCGGCCGGCCCCTGGTCACTTCAGATCCCACCGATCCCCTGGTCGCCGACCTCATGAGACTGGCCGACGCGATCGTCGCCGGCATATCGATGAGCCCGGAGCTGACGGCTTAGGCGAGACTCCGGACCGCCCGCACCACCTCGACCTCCGCGTGTGCGCGGCGATTCAGGTGCCCATTGCGAAGCGCGATCGGTGTGGCGTCGTGGGCGGGCGCCTCATGCATCTGGTCGTCATAAGCCCGAGCGATCCGCAAAATGCCGGTGTCGGCGCTCGACCGGATGATCATCCTGGCCTCTTCGGCGACCGCCGGCGCGGTGCCCAAGCGGGCGGCCTCTTCGTTCAGCACCCGGAGGTTGATGTCGCGCCAAAGCAGGTAGGAACGAGTGAGGGTGACGACCGAAAGGCCGTGCGCGGCGGCCGTGACCCCAAACCGTTTCAGGAAGTTTCGCTCCGTCTCGGTGGTGCCCTGCCCCGTGACCAGGAACCGCGCGATGGCTCGCGTCGTCAGATTGTGAACGTCGTAGATGAGCTTCGCGAATCGGCGCGAGGCCAGCTCCAACAGCCCGGCAGCAGCCATAGCCTGGGCGGTCAGATTGGTCGCCGCGGTCACGCGCAACCCGAGCGCTTGACCCAACGCAACCTGATCCGGATTCGCGGAGAAGGTCTTCGGCGCGCCAGGCGATCTGGCTGTGCGGCTCCACGGGAAAACCCCGAGCGGGGAGCCCCTTCTGATCTCCATGATCGTCGACTCTCTGCGCTTGCCTACGAGTAAAACGTTCGGTGCCGGATCACCCCACGTGAGCCCATGCGCAAGTAATACGCGTCGCCAACCGTTATGTCTCCCTGCGAAATCAGGTTCTTGCGCCCACGCAAGCAATCGGCCACATCCCCATCCAAATCAATGGGCGCTTACCTGACTCGGCTGGCTAGTTCAGGAGACCTCCCAGGTGCTGTTGGAACATGTCTGGGTGGGCTTTGAGCACCCGCAGGATGACTTCGCCGTTGAACTCGCGGGCGTCGTACTGGCATAGGGTGACCGCCGGGTATCGCCTGGCCATGACCTCGTACGCCTCCTCGTAGGCCAGCATCTCGGCGTCCGACGAAAACATCGAACGTTCACATGCCATCTCGCCGACGACGCGCAGGATCGTGGGCCCGCCGGCTAGAGCATTCCCGAAAAGCCGCTCCCAGTTGGCGATGGCGTCCGCGACGGTCGCCCCCGGCCATCCCACTACGGTCAACAGGCCACTGCGTTCAGCCGCATCAAAATCGATCGCCTGCTCCTGGTTGAGAGCCTTGACATAGCGTTCCAGAACGGCACCCGTCGCGACGAGGAAGCCGGGCTGCCCTGATCTCAGGCCCTCGGCGAGAAAAGGAACCGCAAGCCTCAGGCCGCCGAGGTCAGTGCTGTAGATAGGGGCCAGGTGCGTTCGCAGGTGGACCGGCGCACCTCCGACGGTGACCGTCACGGCTTGGCGCGACGGCTGAGGGTCGCCGGTACGCTGGCCGAGGAACTGGACCAGGTCGGCGGTGGCGAAACGACGTTCGCGACGCCGCCCCACGCGGCGCGCCGGCAGGAGTCCGGCGTCGCTCCAGCGGCGAATCGATGCCTGGCTCACCCTCAGGAACCGAGCCGCCTCTTCAGTGTTCAGCAGACTATTACTTACCACCGCATCACTTCCGCACCTGTGCAGTATTGCACACTATTGTGCAATACTGTATGAGCAGATTCGTATATTCCCCCTTTTAACTCGGAGTTCCCAGTGTCCCGGAGTCAACCTTGAGCGTATTCCCCATCAGCCCGGTGCGGGTGCTGGTCGTCCAGGACCATCCGCTCCTCGCCTCGGCCATCGCTCGCGTCCTAGAGAACGAGGACGATCTGACCGTGGTCGGCATCGCCCGGCGGGGGGATCAGGCCGCCGAGATGGCGGCCAGCGAGCAGCCTTCGGTGGTGGTCATGGACTTCCAGCTCCCCGATTCCAGCGGGCCGTGGGCCGCCGCCAAGATCCGCTCTGTCGTCCCTGAGGTCGCGATCGTGTTTCACAGCGCCGACGAGTCCGAATCCGCTCTCCTGGACGCCATCGACGCCGGCGCGACGGCCTACCTGACCAAGAAGGCAACCGCGGACCAGATCGTCGGCGCGGTCCGCCGGGCGGCGGTCGGCGAAGTCCTGATCCCGGTGGCGCTCTTCGCCAAGGCCATCGCGCGACAGCGGAGGGCGGTCACCGAGAGGCAGGCGCACGAGAAGCTGGTGGCCGAATTCACCCCCCGCGAGCTCGACGTCCTGGGGCTCCTGGCCGAGGGGCTCGACACAGTGACGCTGGCCGAGCGCCTGGGCATCGCTTCCCATACCGTCGAGTGGCACGTCCGCCACCTGATCGAGAAGCTGGGGGTCCACTCCAAGCTCCAGGCCGTCATCGCGGCCGCCCGCCTGGGACTTATCGAACTCTAAGGCTCCGCTACTACGATGCTGAGGGCACCAGCACCCTCTGCATAGAGGGCATGCGGCCAATGTCGGCGCATGGCGACTTTGCGGCCTCTGGCGCGTAAACCTGACGGATGGGAGTCGTGGGTGTTGTTTTCGCCCTTTTCACGATCGGGTACGTCCTTGGCGTATGGACCGCGTGCGGAGTCTTCAGGCAGCCCCGCCGGGCGTACGAAGACGCAGAGAGGCAGTCATGACCCGGGCGCGGCCCCCCACCTCGGGCAAGGTGATCGAGTTGAACCTGCCCTCAGCGGATCACGCCCGCGACGACCTGGTCTGGCTGCAGAGCCACGACCTCAGCGACGCCCTCTCGAGCATCGTCGGCTCGGCGGAGCTGATCGATTCCGGCGACCTCACCGACGACCAGCGTCGCCTCTTTGCCGGAATCTTGCTGCGGAAGGCAGGGCGGCTGAGCGCTCTCGTCAACAACGCCGTAGCGCTGCAGCGTCTCGAGACCGGTCATCGCGAGCTGAACATGGCTCCGGTCGAGTTGCACTCGCTGATCGAGCGCGCCGTGATAGGTGCCGGCGAAGATGACGAGCGGCCCATCGACGTGCGCGTGCCGGCAGACCTGCCACTCGTGTCAGCCGAGGCCGAGGCCATCCACGAAGTGCTGGCCAACTTCCTTTCGAACGCCCGTAGGTTCTCCCCCGACGGTGGTGCGATCAGCGTCACGGCTCGCGTAGTCGCGGACATGGTCGAAGTCAGCATTCAGGACCATGGCATCGGGATAGAAGCCGTGGACCTGCCCAAGCTCTTCCATAAGTTCTATCGCGCCGACCGTGGAGTCGGCCGGCACACGCCCGGCGCCGGCCTGGGACTGGCCATCTCCCACACGATCGTCGAAGCCCATGGCGGTCGCGTCGCGGCCAGCTCCAAGGGTTTGGGAAAAGGCGCGCGTTTCGGATTCACGCTGCCGATCTCACGGCCGGGCGCAAGGTCCTCCGATGTGCTCATCATCGAATCCGAAGCCTGGTTCGCAAGCATCCTGAAGGTCGAGTTCGCGGCTCAGGGGCTCAGCACGGTCCGTGCCGCCGACGCCGAGACCGCCGAGCGCTTGCTCCTGGACTTGGCGCCGCGGGCCATAGTCCTCGACCTGGCGCTGCCCGGCCTCCCGGGCGAGGATTTTCTCGCTCGCATGTCGGCGGCTGGTGGCAAGCGCCTCCCGGTGGTGGTGCTGACGGTCAAGAACCTCGATCCCGACCAGATTTCGGCGCTCGAGGCCGAGGGCGCGATCGCCGTTCTGCCGAAAGAGGCCGGCGCTCCCCAGGCTGCGGTCACCCTGATCGCCGAGGTTTTGGCCCTCGGGAAGGCGGCCGGATGAGGATTCGCACTCCCGCCGCACTGCAGGTCCTGCGGACGGTGGTCATCGCCGATGACGAGTCGAGCATGCGCCTGCTGGTCCACGCCACGATCGAATCCGACGACTACTGCGTGGTCGAGGCGGCGGACGGCGCCGAGGCCTGGGCGATGGTCCAGAAGCACAGGCCTGCGCTGGTGCTGCTCGACGTGCAGATGCCCGGGCGAAGTGGCCTCGAGGTGCTGCGGTTGATCAAGGCCGACCCGACTTTCGCGGCGACACGGGTCATCCTCCTGACGGCTAAAGCCCAGGAGACGGACATCGAGTCCGGCCTGATCGCCGGCGCCGACTTCTACCTGACCAAACCATTCTCGCCGCTGGACCTCCTGACTCGGGTTGAAGAAGCGCTCCAGCTCTGATGGCGCTCGAGCATGACGGGCGCGAGCGGAGGGGAAGGCCCGCTCGTCAAGCCTGGTCGCTTCGCAACTACATGTCCCTGTTCATGGTCGTTCTCCTGGGTGTGGCAGGACTCGCCGCATTCGCGGTCCGGAGCCTGGCCGAGATGGATGCTCGACACTCAGCCGGCGAAGATGTGAGTTTCGCGTCCCAGAGGGCGGCCCAGCAGCTGCAGGCGGGCTTTGACCAAATCGCGGCGGTCTCCGGTCCCCTTGCCAGCGATCCCAGCATGGCGATTGTTTTCGCAGACCCAAGCAAGTGCCACTTCGGCTATGCGCCGATAGGTGCTTTCGCCACCGGCCACATCGACCTCGTGAGGTTCGACGGCTCGGTCGTGTGCTCTTCTCCTAAGTCGCCGGATACCACATCACCGACTTATGAAGGACAGGCATGGCTGGTGACCCCCCAACCCGTCGTGGTCGCTCCGATAAAAGACCCTGTGACAGGAAATCAAGTGGTGGTCGTCTCCTACCCGGTTCCGGGACACGGCGCCCTTGCCTGGTTCTTGGACCTGGCGCCAATTGGCCCCAAACTTGCGTCTGAGTTTGGGAGCGGAGTCCACCAGCTCGAGTTCCTGGTCACCAGTGGAGACGGTAGGACCGTCGTTTCGCGATCGATCGATCCAGCCCGATGGATAGGACGGAATGTCAGCGGCTTCGTGAGTGGCTCGGCCCCTGCGAGCCAGCCGGACCTCAACGGCACTCAGCGCATATATGGACGCTCGACCTTCGACCCAGTGGGATGGCGTGTGTACGTCGGTGCCGATGAAGCCGCCGCCCTCTCAGTCGCCGACCAGCTTTCGAACCGCAGCCTCGCCATCATCGTGGTCGGCGTGGGCCTCATGCTGCTGGTCACATCCATCGTGTATCGGCGCATCGCAGAGCCAGTTCGGCGGCTGAGCCTGGTCATGCGCGGCTCGACGGCGGGAGACGCCGTCAAGGCCGTCGGCACGACCGGCGCCACCGAGGTGACCAACCTCGCCCGGGACTTCGACCGGCTCATGGCGACCGTGAAGCATGAGCTGGCCGACCGCCTCACCAGAGAGCAGAAGGCGCTGGTCTCGGAACGCAACTATCGCCTGCTTTTCGAGAGCCACCCCCAGGCGATGTGGCTGTACGACGTGCATACGCTCCGCTTTCTGAAGGTGAACGACGCCGCGATCGACCGGTACGGCTACTCACGCGAAGAGTTCCTGGCCATGACCATCAAAGACATACGCCCGCCCCAGGACCTTCCGAAGTTCCTCGAGCTCATCGCCACGCCGCAGCCGCAGCTCGACAAGACCGGCCCGTGGCGCCACCGATTGAAGGATGGGTCCACCGTGCAGGTGCTGATCACATCGCACTCCACCACTTTCGACGAGCACGAGGCCAGATTGGTGCTGGCCGAGGACCTGACGGAGAGCCAGCAGCTAGAGCTTGAGCTTCAGCAGTCGCAGGCTCGCGTAGAAGCCAACGCGGAGCTGAGCAAGGCCAAGGACGAGATGGTGTCGATGGTGAGTCACGAGATGCGCACGCCGCTGGCCAGCATCGTGGGTTTTGCGGAGCTGTTGGTCACTCGCAAGGTCACGCCTGACCAGCGAGCTGAGTACCTCGGGGTCATGCTCCAGGAGGGGCGCCGCCTCACGGCGCTCATCAATGACTTCCTCGATCTCCGCCGCATCGAAGGCGGCCAGCTGACGATGCGCTTCGCGCCTGCTGACATCAAGGCGCTCATCAAACGCGGGGTCGCCCTCATCGCCGATCCGGAGGGCGTCCCAATTCAGCTTCGCGTGCCGAGCAACATGCCGCTCGTTCGCATCGACGGCGACTCGATCTTCAGGGTGGTCGCAAACCTGCTCTCGAATGCACGCAAATACTCTCCAGATGGCGGCGAAATCGTCGTCGGCGCCGCAGTGGTCGCAGACATGGTCGAGGTCTACGTTCAAGACCAGGGCCTGGGCATCCCCGCCGATGCCCTGTCCCACGTCTTCCGCAGGTTCTTTCGCGTCGACAACCCTGACCGCATCGGAATCAAGGGCACGGGGCTCGGGCTCGCCATCTGCAAGAACATCGTCGAGGCCCACGGGGGCACGATCGGTGTTGAGTCGGACGGCCTCGGCAAGGGCGCCCGCTTCCACTTCACCCTGCCGCTGGCTCGGGAGACCGCCCGGACCGGCGACGTCCTCGTGGTCGAGGACGACTCTGGTTTCGCCCACCTGCTGCAGGCGGAGCTGACCGGCCTTGGTCTCAGCTCGACCTGGGCCGCGGACGCGGAAACGGCCGAGCGTCTGATGATGCGGAAGATTGCCCGAGCCGTGGTGTTGGACCTGCTCCTGCCCGGGCTGCAGGGTGAGGCATTTCTGGATCGGCTGCGAATCGAGCACGGAGCTGGGATCCCGGTTGTAGTCGTCACCCAGAAGGACCTCGATCCCGCGGAAAGCCTGGTCCTGTACAAGGCCGGCGTGACCGCGATCCTGCGCAAAGGGCCCGGGATGGCCGAGACGGCCGCGAGGATGATCGCCAAATCACTGACTGCCGAATCGCAGGCTGCCGAGCTGGCGACGGGTTGAGCGCGAACGAGGCCGTGGCACGGGCGTTGTCCGCCGACCCGGACTACCTCACCCGGCTGCTGCTCCTGCGGCAGACGTACGAGGATCGCGGCCCGGGCCTGCTCGCCGGACCGGGCGTCCCGCTGCCGGTGGTCTGCACCGCGTCCATCCTGTTCACCGACATCCGGGGCTTCAGCCGGTTGACCGAGCGGTTCGCGCACGATCCGGCCGGCCTGCTCGATGTGCTCAACGCGCATCTCAAGGTGGTCCTCCGCTCCATTGCCATCTGCGGAGGCGTGGTCGAAAAGTTCGTCGGCGATGGAGTCATGGCGACCTTCGGAACCAGCGGCGACGTGCGGCTGCGCGCTGACCACGTGAATCGGGCCATGGCGGCCGCGATCGGCCTGATCGGAGCCAATGAGGCCTTGAACCGGCGCTGCGCCGATGCGTGGGGATTCCGGCTCGAGGTTGGGGTCGGCATCGCCTCCGGGCCGGTGGTGGTGGGCGCTGTCGGGTCGGCCGACCGCTCCGAGCTAGGCGTTCTCGGCGATGCGGTCAACGTCGCGGCGAGGCTCGTGACACATGCCGGTCCCGGCGAGGTCCTGATGACTGGAACCGTGCATCACGAGGTCGCCGGGATGCTGCAGAGTGAGCTGACCAACCAGTCGGCCGTGCGCGGGCGGTCAGGCGCGCTCGAAATCTATCGGATGTCCCTGATCGGAGGTCGCAGCGCCCTGACTTAGATCAGGGCGTCGCGGCTGCGGACCAGAAAGTCGCGCTCGGCCGCGTTCTCACTGCGCGCGATCGCAGCCTCGTATGCCTGCGCCGCCTCGTCGTTGCGCCCCACACGCCGGAGCAGGTCGGCGCGGATGGCGTGAAACAGATGGTAGCCCTCGAGGTCGAGGCCTTCGACGAGGGCGAGCGCCGCGTCCGGCCCCTCGACTTCGGCCACGGCGACCGCGCGGTTCAGCGCCACGACCGAGCTCGGGGTGAGGGCGATCAGCTGGTTGTAGAGCTGCAGGATCTGCCACCAGTCCGTGGCAGCCGCGTCCGCCGCGTCGCTGTGGACGGCGTTGATCGCGGCCTGGAGCTGGTAGGGACCGGGCTGGTTGCGCCGAAGGCACCTCCGGACGATGTCCTGGCCTTCGGCGATGAGGGCGCCATCCCAGAGCTCGCGGTCCTGGTCGGCCAGCCGCACCAGCTCACCGCTGAGCGTAGCCCGGGCGGCTCGGCGCGACTCAATCAAGAGCATGAGCGCGAGCAGGCCCATGACCTCCGGCTCGTCGGGCATGAGCCCGGCCAGCAGCCGCCCGAGGCGGATTGCCTCAGCGCACAGATCCTCGCGGATGAGCCGGTCGCCCGAGCTCGCGGTGTAACCCTCGTTGAAGATGAGGTAGACGACGGCCAGCACGGCCGCGAGCCTGCCTGGGAGGTCGGCCTGGTTCGGGACCCGGTAAGGAATCCTCGTATCGCGGATCTTGCCCTTGGCCCGGACCAGCCTCTGCGCCATCGTCGGCTCGGGGACAAGGAACGCGCTCGCGATCTCGGCGGTGGTGAGTCCTCCCAGGAGCCGCAGCGTCAGCGCCACCTGGACTCCGGTCGACAGCGCGGGGTGACAGCAGGTGAAGATCAGGCGCAGTCTGTCGTCGCTCATAGGCCCGTCATCGATCTCTTGGTCGGGCGGTTCATCGCGGGCATGCAGCAGAGCCGCATGCGCGTGGCGGTCCTGGCGAGACGACTCCCGGCGGAGGCGGTCGATCGCGCGGTTGCGGGCGGTGGTGATGATCCAGCCCGCGGGGCTCGGCGGCAGTCCGGATCTAGGCCACCGCTGCACCGCAGTCGTGAACGCGTCCTGGACGGCTTCCTCGGCGATGTCGATGTCACCGAAGACGCGAACCAGGACCGCGACCGCGCGACCGTACTCCTCGCGAAAGACACGTTCGATCTCCGAGGCCCGGGGGGCCGGCAAGTCGGGGATGCTCAGGCCTCTTCCTGGAACGGCCGCACCTCGATCGGAACGGTGCATGCCCGGGCGGCCTTTCGCCCCCACTCCAGCGCGGCATCGAGGTCGGGCGCTTTGATGACCCAGAACCCGCCGATGTGCTCCTTGCCTTCGACGAACGGGCCGTCGGTCACGAGCATGTCGCCGCCGGCGAGCCGCACCACCGTGGCCGTGCTCGAAGGGTGCAACCCTCCGGCGAAGACCCACGCGCCGGTGGCCTTGAGCTCCTGGTTCAGGACATCGACATCCCGCATGATCGCGTCAAGGACCTCGGCCGGGGGAGTGCCGCCTTCGGGTGAATAGACGCTGAGCAAGTACTGCTTCATTCGGGGCTCCTCGGCGACGTTTCCGCCGGCTGGTAGGTGGCGATCACGACGCCGGTTGACGTGGTCTTGGTGTCGATGAGTCTGAGAGCGGCGCGCGAACCGGTACCGGCGAAGAGACGGCGTCCGGATCCGAGAATCAGGGGGTGGATCAGAAGTACGTATTGGTCGACGAGCCGGCCACGGATCAGCGACTGGACCAGCTCGGCGCTGCCAAGCACAACAATATCTTTGCCAGGCTGGTGCTTGAGCCGGGCCACCGCATCGACGGCGTCGCCCTTGAGCAGAGTGGAGTTCATCCAGGGCAGCGGCTCCTTCAACGTAGTTGAAGCGACGTACTTCCGGGTGTTGTTGAGCACCTCGGTGTAGGGATTGTCCGTTCGGTGAGGCCAGACGGCATAGAAGTCCTCGTAGGTCCGCCGCCCAAGCAGGATGCCATCGGTTGTGGCCCCGTTCTCTGCGGCCGCCTTGCCCATTTCAGGATCGGCGTACGGCTGCCCCCAGCCGCCGTACTCGAAACCGCCGCGGCGATCCTCGTCCGGCCGGCCGGGCGCCTGGATGACCCCATCCAGGGTCAGGGCTCATGAACACAACGATCTTGCGCATTCGTGCCTCCTTGACCTGGCGCGGCATCGTGCCGCCTTCTCATCCTCTACACGAACGGATACCGGCCAAATCGACACGCAGTGGCGCTCCGTCAGACCGTAGGGCGAGCTCGTTCTACCTCGGCCCTGACCTGGCGCCTCGTTGTTTGAACGGGCAGCTGGTGACGTGGTCGTCGACGATGCCCACCGACTGCAGCACCGAGTAGATGATGGTGGAGCCGACGAACGTGAAGCTCCGGCGCTTGAGGTCTTCGCTGATGCGGTCCGACAGCTCTGTGGTCGCGGGCAGGTCGGCGAGCGTGCGGGGGTGGTTGATGACCGGGGCTCCGTCGACCCAGTTCCACAAGTAGGTCGAGAACGACCCAAGCTCGCTTTGCACTCGAATGTATGCCCGCGCGTTGGCGCGGGTGCTGGAGATCTTGAGTCGGTTTCTGATGATGCCTGGGTCCTGGCGGAGCTGCTCGAGCCGGCGGTCAGTGAACCTGGCCACCCGCGCAGGATCGAAATTGGCAAACGCTCGCCGGTATCCGGCGCGCCGGTTGAGGATCGTCGCCCACGAGAGGCCGGCCTGGGCGCCTTCGAGTGTCAGGATCTCGAAGAGGTATCGGTCGTCGTGGGAAGGGACTCCCCATTCGAGGTCGTGGTAGTCGCGCATGGCGGGCGAGCTGTCCGCCCATGCGCATCTTCCTTCGCCTGACACCGATGACCTCGCCAACCAGGTGCATCCTAGATGCACGTATGTTTTAAGGGGTGCGGAAGGTATACCGGGGGCGGGACATCGAGGTCAGCTTCGACCTGGACCTCTGCATCCATGTCGCCGAGTGCCTGCGTGGGCAGCGCGAAGTCTTCGAGCTCAACCGGCGACCGTGGATCCTGCCGGACGCCGCCCGCGCCGACGAGGTGGCCGAGGTCGTGCGGCGATGCCCGAGCGGAGCGCTGCTCTACCACCGGCTCGATGGCCGGCCGGACGAAGAACCAGAGGGGACGACGAAAGCCACGCCGATAAAAAACGGCCCGCTGCTGGTGACCGGCAAGATCGAAGTGCGGCGTGAGGACGGCACCGTGGAGACCCTGCCTCGCGCCACCCTCTGCCGCTGCGGCCAGTCAAACAACAAGCCCTTCTGCGACAACCAGCACCTCGCTGCGGGGTTTCGCGCGCCCGGGGTTCTGTTCCGAATCCAGCTCAGCCCGGTCCGCCCTCAGCTGGATCAGCCGATGAGCAAGGCTGAGGACCCGCGCGGCCGGTGAATCGCAGAGCAGTCCGCGAAGACTGGCCGGAGCTGCCTTACAGCGCTTGGAAAGACACGCTCGAGACACTGCACATGAACCTTCAGATCGTGGGCAAGGTCCGGCTCGCCCTGAGACCGTTCGAACCGCAATGGGCGAACGTGCCCCTGTATCTGAGCGCGCGCGGACTGACCACCACGCCGATGGCGCATGCGGGGTTGATATTCCAGATCGACGTCGATCTCATCGACCACCAGGTTGTGATCGAAACCGCCCGCGGCGACACACGCCGAGTGGCGCTGACCGCTCGCCCGGTCGCGGACTTCTACGCCGATTTCATGTCCAACCTGCGAGCGCTGGAGATCGACCCCCGCATCCGCCCGATTCCTGACGAGGTCAGCGATCCGATTCCTTTTGCCGAGGACACCGTTCACGCGGCGTACGAGCCGGAATCGGCAAATCGTTTCTGGCGGGTGCTCGCCCAAATCGACCTGCTGCTCAAAGATCACCGGTCCCGATTTCGGGGCAGGACATCGCCCGTGCAGTTCTTCTGGGGCACCTTCGACCTCGCCCTCTCGAGGTTCTCGGGACGTCCGGCCGAGCCGCCGCCGGGCGCCGGTCTGATCGCACGAAAGGGTGGTGACGCCGAGCAGGTGTGCGCCGGCTTCTGGCCGGGAGACGCGCGGTTTCCGCAAGCCGCCTTCTTCTCCTACACGTACCCGAAACCGGATGGAATCGAGCGGCAGGCGATCGAGCCGGCGCAGGCGGGATGGAGCTCAGACCTGGGTGAGTTTGCGCTCCTTTACGACGACGTGCGTTCGAGCGCGTCGCCCGAAAAACCGATCCTCCAGTTCTTCGAGAGTACGTATGCCGCGGGCGCCCGCCTTGGCAGGTGGGATCCGAGCCTGCTCGGCGATTAGGAGAAGGGCGAGATCGGTCGCTCCTGCAGCACTCCGTCAACGTACAGGTCGACCTTCTCGTTGTAGAAGCAGAGCAGGTTCTCGATCTTGGGGATCTCGGGAATCGGGCGCGGATAGCCCCAGACGAAGTCCTTGTACGTCTTGTCGCCCAGCTGCAACGACCAGTAGCTGGCCGCGCCCTTGTAAGGACAGTGCGTGACGGTGCCGGTTGGGTGAAGCAGGTCCATCCGAACGTCCAGCTTGGGGATGTAGTAGCGCGTGGGCAGGCCGGTCTCGTAGAGAAGCACGGGCCGGTTGGTCTCCGCAACCACCTGACCGTCGACCTCGACCCGCACGTGCCGAGAGCTGTGGACGGTGTCCACCCTGCTGTAGGGGTCGCGCGGGTGAACGAAAACTTCCTCGTCCTCCTCGTACCAGGCGTCGACCGCACTCCAGTAGAAGGCGATGTGACCCGCCAGCGGGGCCAGGTCGCCCGTGGGCTCGGCGTAGCTCCACGCCAGGTTGTCAGTTTTGCGATCGCCGATGGTGGAGTGCCATCGCACGGTCCCAGATGCCACGTCTGGTGACGGCTCTTTGCGGGCGAGCAGCTCCATTTGCACGTCCGCGGTTGGGAACCAGTAGACCGGCGGACGCTTGGTCTCGAAAACGAGCAGCACTCTCTGGCTGTCCGCGAGCAGCTGGTTGGCGAAGTAAGCGCGGACTCGTCGCGGGCTTACCTCGATGTGCACCCCGTCTTTGAGTCTCGCCCGTTCAGCGGCCATATGAACCTGGGTCGGAGCTTGAGTATTCATACAGACCGGAACCCGGCCAGAGGGAGAAAGCTTCCCTCAGCGACCTATTGGGTGACCGGCCTTACAGAGTGAGGACGACGTTGCCTGTCTTCTGCTGCGTTTCGACGTACCTCGTCGCCTCGACCACGTCCTCCAACGCGTAGGTCCGATCGATGACCGGTCGAAACTTTCCAGCCTCGACGAGCTGCTTGAGGAAGAGGACGTCCTGCTTCGTCTGTCGAGGCGGGATCTGGAACACCACCTTCTTGTCTCCAAACCGTGGCGTCCACAGGGCCAGGACAAGATTCTCGAATCCGTCGGTGGGCAGGTAAATGCCGCCAGGCTCGAGCGAGCCCTGGCAGCGCTTGAACGAGTGCTTGCCGACCGCGTCGAAGATGACGTGGTACGTCTGGCCGTTCTTGGTGAAGTCTTCCTTCGTGTAGTCGATCACCCTGTCCGCTCCGAGCGATTTCACGAGCTCGAGGTTTTTCGTGCTGCACACCGCAGTGACGTCGGCGTCGAAATGCCTTGCCAGCTGAACGCCCGCGGTGCCGATGGCTCCGGACGCGCCGTAGACAAGGATCCTGCGCCCCTTCCTGAGATCTGCCGCGGTCAAGCATGTCAGCGCATTGAGCGCTCCGTCGGTGATGGGCGCAGCCTCCTCGAAGCTCATGCCGGCCGCCATGTGCGCGATTCGAGCGCCCTCGCGCATGCACATGAGCTCCGCATGCGCACCGAACCTGAGGCCGCTGTTGCCGAAGACGTGGTCGCCGACAGCGAACTCCTTGACAGTCGCCCCGACTGCCTCGACCTCGCCGGCAAACTCGCTGCCGAGGATCCGCTGCCTCGGCCTGCGGAGGCCCGAGACCAGGCGGCTGAGGACTGAGACGGCCAGGCCGCTGCTCCGGTTGGCTTCACGGGTGTGGACGTCCAACCGGTTGACCGTGGTGGCGTGGACCTTGATGAGGACCTCGTCCTCGTTGGGAACCGGCCGCGCGACATCTGCGATTCGCAGGACCTCGGGCGGCCCATACCGATCGTAGACGACTGCTTTCATGAGCGTTCCTTTTGCATGTTCAGGATGCCCGTCGAACACAGGTAGAGCCCGAAGAGCACCGCCATCATCGCAAAGCTCGGGGGCAGGGTCGGAACCAGATAGCTCAGGGTGAGGCCAGACCAGGTCGCCACCAGGGCGATGCCGGCGCTGAGCGCCATGCCTGCGTAAGGACGGGTGGTCAAGTTGCGAGCTACGGCCGCCGGGGTCGCCATCAGGCCGAGGATGAGCAGGGCTCCGGTGACCTGCACCGCCTCGCTCGCGACGACTGCCACCACGAGAAGAAATGCTCCGCCAAGCACGCCGACCCGGATCCCCTGCGCCGCCGCCGCGGCCGAGTCGACGGAGGCAAACAGCAGCGGGCGTGCGATCACCAGGAGAGACAGGACGGCTCCGACGCTGACGAAGACTGCGGTCCGCGCCTGTCCGGCCGAGATTCCGAACACGCTTCCGAACAGGACACCGACTCCGCCGGTGCTGTTGGAGGTCGAATGGCCCGAAACGTAGATCGAAATGAAGAGAACCCCAAGGCCGAGGATCAATGCGAAGAAGACTCCGATCTCGACGTCACCAGCTCGCGAAGCCACAGACAGTGAGTTGAGCAGCACGGCGGCGAGGACCGTGGCCACGAGCAGCCCGAAGAGCTCGCTGACACCGAAGGCCAGGGCGGCGACACCGCCTGTGAACGCCACGTGGCTAAGGGCGTCGGCCGCGAAGACCTGGCCGCGGAGGACGAGAAAGTAGCCCGCCAGGCCCGCCGCGAGCGCAATCCCTGTCGAGGCGAGCAGGGCATTGCGCATGAACTCGTGCGCGAGCATCCCGTCCAAGAGGTCCACGTCAGGCTCCACTCAACTGACGCGCCATTCGCGCTGCTGCGTAAATGACGAACCCAACCCCGGTGACCAGGAAGCCGATCGGAAGGTCGGTGAAGTAGGAAATCGTCAGCCCGGACCAAACGATGACCAAACCGAGCCCGACTGACGCGAGCATCGCGAGTCCCGGCCGCGCCACCAGCTGGTTGGCGGCGGCCGCGGGCATCACCAACAGGGCAAACACCAACAGCGCTCCGGTGATCAAGGCGGTGCTCGCGATGGCAAGACCGAGGACCACCAGGAACCCGACCGACAGCGCCCGCACCGGCACTCCGGCGGCGGCCGCGGCGGGCTCGTCAACGGACAGGTAAAGCAATGGCCGGCCGATCAGCGCCAGGGCAGCGAGGGCGACGAGCGCGATCGCCACCAGCAGCACCACCTGTGCGCGCGTGACGCCGAGGAAGGTGCCGAAGAGGATGCTGTAGACCCCTTCGAGAAGGCCCCTGTACAGGCTCACGAAGAGAAAGCCGAGACCGAGCATGAAGGCCTGGATGGTCCCGATCGCGGCCGACTCGGCGTGCCGGTCGCGCAGCGCTCCCCGCCCGAGCACCCCTATGCCCAGGCCCGAGGCGGTGCACAGGACCGCCAGGCCCAGGAGCTGCGGCAGCCCGAACAGAATCGCCCCCGCGGCGCCGGGGAACCCGACAATCGCCAGCGTATGGCCGGCAAAGGCTTCGCCCCGGAGGACCACGAAATAGCCGACGATTCCCGCCAGCACCGCGGCCGTCGTTCCTGCCAGGAAAGCGTTCTGCATGAACTGATAGGCGAAGAGCTGGTTGAGGGCGTCAATCATGGGCGTGGTATGAGATCGCTTCGGGCTGCTGGCCGACCACGAATAGCCGGCCGTCGCTGGTGCGGAGCACCTCGATGTGGGCGTTGTAGAGCGCGCTCAGCTTCTCGCTGGTGATGACTTCCTCTGGTCGTCCGATCACGGCGCTCCCACCCGCCATGTAGATCACCCGGTCGAGGTCGCCAAGGATTGGGTTGACGTCGTGGGCGACCATGATCACGGTCACGCCCTCGCTCCTGCAGATGTCGCGTGCGAGCGCTGAGATGGCCTGCTGGTTGCCCAGGTCCAGGCTTTCCAGCGGTTCGTCCATGAGCAGCATCCGCGGGCCGCGCACCAGCGCACGGGCGATCAGGATTCGCTGCTGCTCGCCACCACTCAGCTCTCCGACCGGACGGCCGGCGTATGCAGCCGCCCCGACCACCTCGAGGACCTCATCGAGTCGCCTCGCGATCTCTCGCCGGCCCGGCGCGAACGGAAGTGGCAGGCCCCAGCGGTCGCCATCGAGACCGAGGCGCACCAGGTCACGGGCGCGCAGGCGCATCGACGAGTCGAAGCTGTGTCGCTGGGGGAGATACCCGAGCAAGCTCGCCGCCTCGTGTGGCGGGCGGCCGAACACCTCCAGGCTGCCGGCAGTCAGCGGCAGGAGCCCGAGGATGGCCTGGATCAGAGTCGACTTGCCGACGCCGTTCGGGCCCAGGACCGCGACATACTCGCCGGTCTCGACGCGAAGGGTCACCCCCTTCCAGATGGATCGGCCGCCGCGGCTGACGGCCGCGTCCTCCAGCTGCAGCGCAGCCATCCCTGTGGCGGTGCGCTGATCGGGCGCTTCGGCTTGCATCTGTCTTATTTGTACTTGGCGCTCGCGAGTGCGTCGAGCAGCGCTCGCAGCTGCTTCGATTGCCAATCCTGAAAGGTGAGGTTGGCCGGGTCGAGCGTCTCGGTCACTGATGTCACCGGTATGCCCTTTGTCCTCGCTTTCTCGACCAGCGCCTGCACGTCCGGCGTCGAGTTCTGGCTGTTGAAGACCAGCACCTTGACCTGCTTGCTCGCGATCTGGGCGTCCATGGTCGCCTTGTCGGCGGCGGTGGGATCAGTTCCCTCGCTGATCGCCTTCAAGAATCCGGGTGGGCTGATCAGGTTGAGCCCGAGGTCAAAAGCCAGGTAGGCGAAGATGCTCTCGGTCGCCCCGACCGGCGTGCCGGAGTATTGCTGCTTGATCGCAGCGCGAAGATCGTCGTACTGCTTCAGGCCGGTGGTCACGTAGGTGTCATGCCGGCTCGTGAAGTAGCTGGTGTCGGCTGAATCGAGCCCCTGAAGCTGCGCGGTGATCGCGTCGATCACCTTGCGCACAAAGGTCGGGCTGTACCACATGTGCGGGTTGCCGCCCTCGGACACGGCATTGAGCTTGCCCACGTCGAGGACCGCGCGCGAGCTGCTGGGATTGGCATCGATGAGCTTCTGCGCCCACGGGTCATAGCCGGCACCGTTCTCGATCACGAAGTCGGCGCCGGCGATGGCCCGTGCGTCAGAGGCCGTCGGTTCGTAGGCATGGGGGTCGGTCTGCGGGTTGGTGATGATGCTCCGGACGGTCGCGTGCGAGCCGGCAAGCTGGCTCGCCATGCTGCCCCAGAAATTCTCGGTCGCGACCACTCTGACGGCCGCGGAGTCGGAAGCTGTCGAGATTCCGCAGGCAGTCGCGAGCGACACGACGGCGCCCAGGCCGGCCAGGGCAACCAGGGCCGGCCCGCGCGCGAAATTCGTGCTCGCAACCGCCGATGTGGACATCGCCAGCAGCATACCAGTTGCGCATGTAGCATGCGCAAGGCTCTTGCGCTACAATGGGCTGCATGCCCAGACCCAGTCCGGTGCGCGACCGGGTGCGCGACCTCGTGTTGAGCGGCTCGCTACATGCGTGGACGATCGAGGAGCTGCTGGCGCGCGTGCGCAGGGACGTGGCGACCGCGGATTACTCGACCGTTTTTCGCGCCGTGTCCTACCTGGAAGAGAAGGACATGATCCGCAGGGTCGACATCGGTGATGGACGCGGTCGATACGAGACCGCGGACCGCCACCACGACCATGTTCAGTGCGAGCGCTGCGGACGGATCTCGGAGAGCGGCACGCAATGTCTCCTGGAGAATGCCGCCGAAAAGGTCAGCAAGGCCACCGGGTACAAGATTCTCTCGCACCACCTGGTGTTCACCGGGCTCTGCCCGGAGTGCATGGCGGCCCGCTGACCTGAAGATCGGCGGTTTGGCTCAGCCTCCGATCGGCTGCTAGCTTTGGCCCCAAACCGAACCGGCCACGCGTCCGACCAGCTCGAGCTTGAGCTTCTGTTGTTCGTGGCTGATCCGGTTGCCCTCCATGGTCGAAGCGAACCCACACTGCGGGCTGAGCGCCAATCGCTCGAGCGGGACGTATCGCGACGCCTCCGCGATCCGCTTCTTCAGATCGGTCTCGGGTTCGAGCTCCGGCTTTTTGGTCGTCACGAGGCCAAGCACGGCGACTCGATCTTCAGGTAGGTGCCCGAGCGGCTCGAAGCCTCCTGAGCGCTGGTCGTCGTACTCGAGCAGGAACCGGTTGAAGAGCGTCTTCTCGAAGATGCGCGAGATCGGCTCGTAGTCACCTTCGGCGTAGTACTTGCTCTGGTTGTTGCCGCGGCACACGTGGAGCCCAAAGGTCACGCCGGGATGGCCCTGGATGATCGCGTTGTCGAGCTCGATGCAGCGGTCGATCAGCTCCTCGGGATCGCTCCCCCGCTGCCGGTACCCCTCTCGCATGTTGGGGTCGAGGAGGGCTCCGTACTGCGGCCCATCGATCTGGATGTAAGTGCAGCCGAGGCGAGCCAGCTCATCCACCTCGCGCCGAGAGAAGTCGACCACGTCCGCGAGGTACTCGTCGCGGGTCGGGTAGGCGCCCCTCGACTTTTCCGGGTCGTAGTAGGCGGCAGCCTGCTGGGCGCTGATCATCGTCACCTTGCCTGGACGGACCGTCTCCGACCGAAGAAACGTCCACTCTTCACTGCACATGCTCCGCTTCCAGCGCAGGCGATCGACCACGACGGGACGCTTGAGGATCAGCTGCTCGCCGGCCTCGTCCCGGAATGGAATTGCCCAGCCGCCCTCGCGGTCGAATCCGTCGAAGGCGTCGATGAGGTTGCCGTAGAAGGCGTAGCGACGGAGCTCGCCATCGGTCAACACATCGATTCCGGCATCCGCCTGGAGCTCGATCGCGGACCGGACCGCCGCATCCTCGACCGCCTTGAACTGCGCTTGCGTCATCTCGCCAGACTCCAGCCGCTTGCGGGCGGCGACCAGGTCAGGCGGTCGCAGGACGCTGCCGACGACCTCGGCTCGCCAGATTGGTAGCTGGCTCATCTCAATTCCTCCTGGCGTGGTCAGAGGGCGAAGAACACCGTCTCGGATTCACCCTGCAGCCGGATGTCGAAACGCAGCACTGCCCCTTCAGAGTGCGCGATCAGCGTATCGCGACGAGCCGGATCGATGAGGTTGAAAATGCGATCGTTCGCGTTCGCCGTCACTTCGTCCGGAAAGTAGATGCGGGTCGCCAGGTGCCGGAGCAGGCCGCGAGCGAAGATCGTCACGTCCAGATGCGGCGCTTCGACACCGGCCGCCGGTTTGACGACGGTGAATTGGAACACGCCTTCCGAGTCCGTCCGGCAGCGCGCAAATTGCTGCCCGCCCCACACTTCCACCAGTCCGTCCGGCACCGGTTCGCCGGCTCCGTCCAGCAGCCGGCCCTCGATCCTCATCGCCTCCTGACCGGAGGCCGCGACGTGGCCATCCACGAACGGGAGGGCGTAACCGAAAAATGGACCGACCGTCTGCGAGGGCGTCGGTATCCGGTGTTCGCCCAACCTAAGGCTCTCGAGGCGTGGCCTTGCGACCACGCAAGGTGATGTCCCATCGGTAGCCCAGCGCCCATTCCGGTTCAGTGAGCTCGAGGTCGAGCGCGGCCACCAGCAGGTCGCGACCTCGTTGGTCGGGTATCGATTGGAGGATCGGGTCGAGAGGGATCAACGGGTCGCCCGGAAAGTACATCTGGGTCACGAGCCTGCTGTCGAGGGACGGCCCGAACAGAGAGAAATGGATGTGGGCGGGCCGCCAGGCGTTGTCGTGGTTGCGCCACGGGTAAGCGCCGGGTTTGACCGTTACGAACCGGTATCTCCCCTCCCCGTCGGTCAGGCAACGGCCCGCCCCGGTGAAGTTCGGGTCGAGCGGCGCCGGGTGATCGTCCATCGGGTCCACGTATCGCCCGGCGGCATTGGCCTGCCACACCTCCACCAGCGTGTGACGCACCGGGCGCCCGTCGCCGTCCATGACGCGGCCGCTGACGATGATCCGCTCGCCAAGCGGCCGTCCCTCATGCTGCAGCGTCAGGTCCGCGTCCTCCGGGTGCACCGGCACGCGCCCAAACACTGGCCCGGGCAGCTCGTGGAACCATTCCGGCGGAAGCCTGACCAGCTCGAGTCCAGGGGCCCGCCGGACGGAGGCCCGGTAGTCCGGGTACAGATACGGGGGCTCGGAGTCTCGGTGTGGATCGGGCACCTTGACGGGCATTATGGCTTGACTCAAACTCCAATCGTCGGTACACGGAGCATTTGGTTTTGCGTTGGCCTGAACCCAGTTTGGGAAGGAGGAGTCAGGTGAGCAAGAGAAAGGGTTTGTCTGGCGCCATCACCAGGCGCGAGATGCTCAAAGGGACCGGCCTCGTGCTCGGCGGCCTGGCGATGCCAGGCGTGCTCGAAAGCTGCCTGAGCTCTTCGTCGTCCGCGCCCAGCGGAACGATCAAGATCGGCTACGTCAGCCCGATCACCGGCGCGACCTCCGGTTTCGGCGAGCCTGACCCCTACGTGATCGGGCTGGCTCGGAAAGCATTCGCGAGCGGCCTTTCGATCGGGGGCACGAGCTACTCGGTCGAGATCATCTCGCGCGACAGCCAGTCGACCCCTTCGGTCAGCGCCACGGTCGCCAGCGACCTCATCTCGGGCCAGAAGGTGGACCTGATGCTGACCACCTCGACGCCCGAAACGGTCAACCCGGTTTCGGACGCTGCGGAAGCAGCCGGCGTGCCATGCATCTCCACCGTCGTGCCCTGGGAGGCGTGGTATCTCGGCCGCGGCGGGCAGATCGGAAAGCCCTCGCCCTTCAAGTTCACGTATCACTACTGCTTCGGCGTCGAGCAGTTCTTCCTCGCGTATACCCACCTCTGGCCCCAGGTGACGACCAACAAGAAGGTCGGAGTCATGTACCCGAACGATGCCGACGGCAACGCCATTCGCGCGGTGCTCGAGCCCCTGCTCAAGAACGCCGGCTACACGATCGTGGATCCGGGCGCGTACGAGGACGGCACCAACGACTACTCGGCCCAGATCGCAAGATTCATCCGCGATGACTGCCAGATCTTCAACACGTTCCCTATCCCTCCCGACTTCGCCACGTTCTGGAACCAGGCCAAGCAGCAGGGCTACACGTCCCACGTCAAGATCGGGCAGATCGCCAAGACCGGCCTCTTCCCGTCGCAGGTCTCCTCCCTCGGCGCCATCGGCAACGGCCTGGCGTCAGGCGTCTACTGGGCGCCGACCTGGCCCTACAAGTCCACGCTCACCGGCGTCACCTGCAAGCAGCTGGGCGACGGATACGAAGCGGCTTCGGGCAAGCAGTGGAACCAGCAGCTGGGTGCGAGCCTTTCCCTGTTTGACGTCGCGGCCGCGGTGCTCAAGGCCAGCGGCGACCCCAAGAACAAAGCCAAGGTTGCAGACACGATGAAGACGCTCGCCGTCGACACGATCGTCGGCCGGCTCGATTGGTCCAAAGGCGTCTCTCTCGCGGGCGTGACCATCGGCAACGTCGTGTCGACGCCGATCATCGGCGGGCAGTGGAAATCGGGCGTATCCAAGTGGCCGATCGACTTCGTCATCTGCGAAAACTCCGCGGACACAAACGTGCCGATCGCGGGCACCCTGCAGCCCTATCAGGGGTAAGCAGGGGTGCAGGCCGGGCCGGCAACGGTTCTGGCCGCGGTCGGCGTTCATAAGCGATTCGGCGCGCTCGCGGTCCTCGACGGTGTAGACCTCGCCCTGACGCAGGGCGAGGCGATCGGCGTCGTGGGCCCGAACGGCGCCGGCAAGACGACTCTCCTGAACGTGCTCGCAGGGTCTTTGCGGCCAGACGCCGGCAGCGTCGTGTTCCGCGACCGCGACATCACGGCCAAGGACGCCGCCGACCGCTGCCAGCTCGGCATCGCCCGCACGCACCAGGTGCCGCGGCCGTTTGCCGGCATGACCGTGTTCGAGAACGTTTTCGTGGGTGCCACCGCGGGCGGCGGCCGCAGCGGTTCGGCGGCTTACGACGTGTCCCTCGAAGTGCTCGACCAGTGCGCGCTGACCCATCTCGCCAACCGGCGAGCTGAGGATCTCGGACTCCTGCAGCGCAAGCGCCTCGAGCTCGCGAGGGCGCTTGCGGTCGGCCCGGCCGTGCTCCTCCTCGACGAGATCGGTGGAGGTTTGACGGACGCGGAGTCGGCAGCCCTTGTCGAGACGATCGCGAGCTTGCGCGATCGTGGCATCGCCGTGCTGTGGATCGAGCACATCGTCCACGTGCTGATGCAGGTCGTTACGAGGTTGGTGTGCATGGACGCGGGGCGCATCATCGCGGAGGGCGCTCCGGAAGCCGTCGTCGCGCAAGCGGCCGTCATCGACGCCTACCTGGGCACCCGCGGATGACGCTGCTGAAGGTCGAGGGGCTCGACTGCCGATACGGCCTGTTCCAGGCGGTGCGTGGGGTCTCGTTCGAGGTCGCCCAGGGCGAGATCGTCGCCTTGATCGGCGCCAATGGCGCGGGCAAGACCACCCTGTTGCGCGCCATCGCCGGCGCGCACCGGCCGCACGCGGGGAACGTGACCTTCGACGGCGAGGATATGACCCGCGTTCCCGCTCACCAGCGCGTGGCGCGAGGAATCGCTTTGGTGCCAGAGGGCCGGCGCCTGTTTCCAACTCTGACCGTCGAAGAGAACCTTCGTGTCGCCGCGGCGGGAAACCGGCGCGGCCGCTGGAATGTGCAAGCCGTCCTGGACGCTTTTCCGCTGGTTCAAGCCAGGCGCCACATGCCTGCGGCGACGCTGTCGGGTGGCGAGCAGCAGGCGGTCGCCATCGGACGAGCCCTGATGAGCAACCCGCGCCTTCTTCTCCTGGACGAGGTTTCTCTTGGACTCGCGCCGGTGGTGGTCGACGCGGTCTACAAGTTCCTGGCCAAGGTGATCAGCGAGGGCGCGACCGTGGTGCTGGTCGAGCAGGACCTCACGCGCGCTTTGCGCGTGGCCGGCCGCGTCATCTGTCTGCTCGAGGGACGCGTGGTCCTCCAGGGCGAGGCGCGCTCGTTGGACCGCGACCGGGTGGTCAACGCCTACTTCGGACTGCGCTCACCTTCGGCGCGTGGAGAACCGCGGTGACGCTGGTCAACGCGATCGTGCAAGGGATCTTCCTGGGCGCCTTCTATGCGGTGCTCGCGTGTGGGCTTTCGATCATGTTCGGGGTGATGCGGATCATCAACCTCGCTCACGGCGACATCGCTGTGTTCGGGGCATATGTGGCCTTCGTCGTCGTCGAGCACACCGGTGCCTCGGCTTTCGTCGCCTTCGCCGTGGCTTTGCCGCTGATGCTGGTGCTCGGCTACATCCTCCAGGTCACCGTTCTCGAACGCAGCCTGAAGGCGGGCGTGCTGACACCCCTGCTCGCGACCTTCGGGCTGTCGATCGTCATCCAGAACCTCTTGCTGATCGCGTTCTCGCCTGACGTCCGTTCGCTGGGCCCGGCCGCGGGCTTGCTCACGACGGCGAGCTGGCACGCGACGAGCGAATTGTCGTTCTCGGCTTTGGGAGTGGTGCTGCTCACGGTCGCGATCGTCGTCTTCGGGGCGCTGCAGCTCTTTCTGTCCCGCACCCGCGCCGGATGGGCGATGCGGGCGACCGCCGAGGACGCCGACGCTGCGGAGCTCGTCGGCATCGACTCCCGCTCGGTCTATGCGCGCGCCACCGCGATCGCGGTGGCCATCGCCGCGCTCGGTGGATTGTTCCTCGCCATCCGCTCGGTGTTCGACCCGATCAGCGGCCCGACGCAGCTCATCTTCGCGTTTGAGGCGGTGGTGATCGGCGGGATGGGTTCGCTCTGGGGCACCCTGCTGGGAGGGATCGCCCTCGGCCTGGCGCAGACGCTCGGCGCCGAGATCCAACCGCAGTTCGCGGTCCTGGCCGGCCATCTTCTCTTCCTGGCCGTCCTCGTCGTTCGATTTGGCGGCGCCCGTCTGACATTGAGGGTCGCACGGTGAGGGTGGCGCGGTGGACCCGCACGTCGAAGGTGTTCACCGGCGGCTCGGCCGCGGTCGCTCTCGCCCTCGCCTCCGTGCCGCTGATCTTCGACCCCGATGTGGTCCAGAAGCTGACCAACCTTTTGATCCTGGTCATCCTCGCCACGATGTGGAATGCGCTCGCGGGTTACGGCGGTCTCGTATCGGTCGGACAGCAGGCGTTCATCGGCATCGGCGCCTACGGCACCGTATTCCTGGCGGGCTTGGGGATTTCGCCCTACGTCGCGATGCTGCTCGCGATGGTGGTCGCCGGCGTCTTGTCGGTGCCGATCTCGCTCTTCGCGCTGCGCCTTCGCGCCGCCCAGTTTGCGATCGGCATGTGGGTGATCGCCGAGGTGATCTCGATCCTGGTCAGGCTCGACAAGAACCTCGGCGCCGGCACTGGTATCTCGCTCATCCAGATGAACCAGTACGACCCGAATTTCCGCCAGGCCTACACGTTCTGGACAGCCCTGGCCTTCGCCGTCCTCTTCCTTGCCGCCCTCTTCTTCCTATTGCGCTCACCGCTGGGCGCATCGCTGCAGGCGATCCGAGATGACGAGGATGCCGCCCGCTCCCTCGGCGTCCGGGTCGCGTCGCGCAAGCGGCTCCTGTTCGTCCTGGCGGGATTCGGCTGCGGCGCCGCGGGTGTGCTCGTGGTCGCGAATACGCTTTTCATCGAGCCTGGCTCGGTCTTCAGCGTGCAGTGGAGCGCCTACATGATCTTCATGGTCCTGGTCGGCGGGCTCGGCACTTTCGAAGGCCCGATCCTCGGTGCGCTCCTCCTCTTCGCGATCCAGACGACCTTCACTCAGGGCGGCCCCTGGTACCTGGTCGGGCTCGGCGCCACAGCCGCGCTGTTCGCCCTGGTGTTGCCCCGTGGGCTATGGGGTGTGATCGAAGGTCGCCTCGGCCTCCGCCTGATGCCTGTCGGCTATCGGGTCGTGTCGTCGGACCAAACGGCGGAGGTCGGCACATGACCACCGACGGTCCGGCCGAAGACCTCATGCGTCATCCAGGCCACCTGCTGCGCCGGGCCCTCCAGGCGATGAACCTCCTGTGGGACCACGAGGTTTCCCACGTCATCACCTCTCCGCAGTTCGCGGCCCTGAACGCCCTTTACGGTGAACCTGCCCTCGACCAGCGCACCCTCGGCGAGCGCATCTCGCTCGACCGCTCGACCATGACCGAGGTCGTGGCCAGGCTGAGCGCTCGGGGGCTCATCAAGACCGCGCGCGATTCGAATGACGGCAGGCGAAAGACGATTCGGCTCACTCCCAAAGGCATGGCCACGCTGCGGCACCTGATCCCGCGGACGCACCAGATGACGCGCAGGCTTGTCGGCGCGCTCGACGCGACCGAGCAGGCGGAGCTTCTGCGCCTGTTGACGACCGTCGTCAGCTCAAACGAGCGCCGGAGAGCGCCACGTTCTTAGGGCCGATTCCGCATTTTTGGCGTCAGCGGTGCGGATCACAACCTCCGGATGCGCATTTTTGGCGTCAGCGGGGCGGAATCAGGTCGGCTCGACAACCCGGACGATGCGTTTCGACTTGAGCTCGGAGCGCGGGAGGGTCCCGGTGGGGACGACCCTGCATCCCAGGCGCACGCCCAGTGCCTGGCGGAGGTCGGCCTCGAGCCGCTCGGTCGAGTCTTGGCCGGCGACCTCGACCAGCAGCGACACCTCGTCCATCTCGTTTATGAGCCGATGTTCGATCACGAACTCGGTGACCTCGGGATGGGCTCGGACGATGTCCTCGACCTGGGACGGGTAGAGGTTCACGCCGCGCACGGTGAACATGTCGTCGACGCGTCCCCGAATGCCCCCCACGAGCTTGAGGAATGGGCTGCCGCACGAGCACGGCTCGCGCGAGACCCGGACCCTGTCGCCGGTCCGGTAGCGCACCAACGGCATGCCCCATCGCCCAAGGTTCGTGGCGACCAGCTCGCCTTCAGTGGCGGGCCGCCCGGCGCTGTCGAGCACTTCGAAGATGAACTCGGACTCGATCGCGTGTATGCCATCTCGCTGCGAGCAGCTGAAGCCGGTCGGGCCGAGCTCGGTCATCCCGGTATGGTCGAAACAAGCCGCCGAGTACGCCGACTCGATCGCTGCGCGAGTCGCGGGGATGCTCGCGCCTGGCTCCCCGGCATGGAGCGTGACTCGAATCTCGCTCGACTCCAGTTGGATGCCGAGACCGCGTGCGACGGCGGCCAACCTCAGTGCGTAGGTCGGGGTGGACATGAGGACTGTCGCGCGGAGGTCGAGGAGCGTGCGGACACGCTGCTCGCTGGTCATCGCTCCGCCCGAGATGGCCAGTCCGCCCAACCGCTCGGCTCCATCGAACGCTGACCAGAAGCCGATGAAGGGCCCGAAGGAGAACGCGAAGAATATGCGGTCGCCGGCGCCGACGCCGGCGGCGGGATAGACATGCTCCGACCAGATCCGCACCCACCAGTCCCACGATTCGGCAGTGTCCAGCCACCGCAGCGGCTGATCGCCGCTCGACCCTGAGGTCTGATGCAGGCGAACGTAGCGGTCCAACGGGAAAGTCAGATTGGTCCCGTACGGTGGCTGCGAGGCCTGATCGGCCAGCAGCTCCGCCTTGGTGGTCAAAGGCAGGCGCTCGAAATCGCCCCAGCTCCGGACCTCGGTCAGCCGCGATCGCCAGAAAGCGTTCGTCTTCAGCACCTCGGCGAGCCCGGCCCGCAACTTCCGAAGGTGCAGGTCGCGGAACTCGTCCGGATGCTTGTGCGGCGCGGCCGCCGATCTCAAGGGCCTAATGTTAGTCGGGAATCGTCAGTGCACTGAACGTGCGCTCGCTCAGATCCTCCTGGACGGGCCTCGCCTGCCTCTCGCGCCGATGGCGCCTAGAAGAGGAGAACCGGCGCCGAGCAGAAACCCGAAGTCATACCAGTTTCCGGTTCGGGCCAGGTTGTAAAGCGGAAAGCCACTCCAGCCGCCCAACGCATGGACGAGCAGCACGATCCAGGCCGTCAGGCCATTCCAGAAGCCCCAAAGGAGGTCCTGCCACCACACGATGCTGCTAGACGATGTTACCCGACTCCCCTGGGCTGGCCCGAGGTGGATTCGGCGGCTACGCTTTCAGCTCATGAACATCCTGGCGATCGATGTCGGCGGCACCCACGTCAAGGTGCTGGCGAGTGGCCGCCGGAAGCCCCTCGAGATTCCATCCGGTCCGAAGATGACCGCCAAAGAGATGGTGCGCCAGGTTCGACAGGGGACGGCCGGATGGCGTTACTCATTCGTGTCGATCGGCTATCCCGGCCCGGTGCTGCACGGCAAGCCGGTGAGCGAACCGCCCAATCTGGGGGGCGGATGGGTCGGGTTCGACTTCGCGAAGGCGTTTGGACATCCCGTGCGTTTGATCAACGACGCCGCCATGCAGGCGCTGGGCAGTTACAAAGGCGGCCGCATGCTCTTCCTCGGGCTGGGCACAGGGCTCGGCTCGGCGCTGGTCGTCGACGGCGTGCTCGAGCCGATGGAGCTGGCGCACCTGCCATATAAGGACGGTCAGACGTACGAAGACCGGGTCGGGAAGGCGGCCCTGAAACGATTGGGCAAGAAGAAGTGGCGCCGAAACGTGACCGACATCGTGACGCGATTGCAAGCCGCCCTGGAAGCCGACGACGTAGTCGTCGGCGGCGGCAACGCGAAGCTGCTGGTGTCCCTGCCGAAGGGCGTCAGGCTTGGCTCCAACTCCAATGCGTTCCTCGGCGGCTACCGGCTCTGGAAGGATCATGGAAGAGGGTCCCTCCGGCGCCTGGGCGTTGCCTGAGCAGGGGGAGACGAGTATGGGCACAGTCAGGTCAAAGGACGGCACCACGATCGCGTTTGACAAAGAAGGCGAAGGCCCGGCCGTGATTTTCGTGGACGGAGCCATGAGCACGCGTTCGGGCAAGGCGGACCTCGCCGGCCTTCTGTCGCAGCACTTCTCTGTCTACCGCTACGACCGCCGAGGTCGCGGGGACAGCGGGGACACTAAGCCATACGCGGTCGAGCGGGAGATCGAAGACATCGACGCGATGATCGAAAAAGCAGGAGGATCCGCCTCTCTTTACGGCCACTCGTCCGGGGGGTGTCTGGCTCTAGACGCCACCGTCAAGCTCGGCGGCAAAGTAACCAAGCTTGCCATGTACGAAGCGCCCTACAACGACGATCCCGCCGTTCAGACAGCGTGGGACGAGTACCTCAAGAGCCTCGACGAAGCCCTAGCATCCGATCGCCGAGATGACGCGGTGGCATTGTTCATGGCCCTGGTCGGCATGCCCGCGGCCCAGATTGAAGGGATGCGCCACGCACCGTTCTGGGCCGGGATGGAGGCCATCGCCCCGACCCTTGCCTATGATCACGCGGGCGTCATGGGCGACCAGACGATTCCGACCGAACGCGCCGCGCGCGTCCGTGTGCCAACTCTGGTTATGTGCGGGAGCAACGGTGCTCCGTTCATGCTGGAGACGGCGAAGACTCTGATCAAGGTGATCCCAGACGCGAAGCTGAGCATCCTGGCCGGCCAGGCGCACGACGTTCATGCAGATGTGCTCGCGCCGGTCCTGGCGGAATTCTTTGCTTAGGGGAGCCGTGGCCGGTACCCTTCCCTGACGACGCCGGCGTAGCTCAATTGGTAGAGCAGCTGTTTTGTAAACAGCAGGTTACCCGTTCGATTCGGGTCGTCGGCTCCAACACGAATCGAACGCAAAGGAAAGGCCCCTCCGGAGAGGGGCTTGAAACCGAAAGCAACCTAAGAGCAACCTATCCGAGACGAATGGCTTCACAGGTACGTCGCCGCAGACGCCGCACCATTACCGTCACGTTCAAACGCGGCGACATCTGGCTCCTGACGACCGAGCGTTACGAGCTTGCCGACGGCGTGACCATCCGCCTGTTGGAGAACTACGGGAAGGGCGGCAAGCCAGGCTTCAGCACCGGGGGCGAATTCCTCATCGAGCGGCTAGAGGGCGTCCCGATCGACATCGTAGTTGCGCTGGTTAGCGCGTGGCTCTACGACCGGCTCAAGCGGAACAAGGCAACGCTGAGAATGGACCGTAGCCAGGTTGACGTTGACGACAAGGGCAAGGTCAGACGATTCATCCGAGATCACATTCTTAGGAAGAACCGCGCGGCATTGAGGCGCAAAGATCCAGCTAAGAAGGCGGCGCGCCCGAAAGCGCGCCGCACGACAAGTCGGGGCCGAATGAGACGCAGCTAGCTTAGAGCCGCCTCCAGCGCGTCAGCACCGGCGCGCTCCGCCTTCTCGAACACGTGCCTGTAAGTGTTGAGGGTGAGCGTCACCGCCGAGTGCCCACCCATCTTGCTGCCGACCGCCACATCGACCCCTTCGTCGTCGAGCATGGAGACGCAGGAGTGGCGCAAGTCGTGAAACCGAATCGCTGGTAGGCCCGCTACTGGAGTGATTGAGGCTGCTGCACAAACGAAGATGGGAGGAGCCACGGCGACTCCTCCCATTTAAGTTGAGCTTCCGACAGGGCTGTCGGGCGCTCGCCTCAACTGCAGTAGCGTACGCGACCTCTTGACAAATCTGCAACAGTCAGGCTCAATTCGCGGCAGAAGTAGCCATCTACATCTGGTAGACGCCGCGCTTACGAGGCCCTTTACATGGGGCCTTGCAGTTCCCTGGTGGTTTGGGTACGATTTGCGTGCCTGCCAAAATCGGCCATCGGGGGCTGTCAGGCGCTTGCCTCAACACCATCGCGGGCAGCCCCCGGCATTACCCAAGGAGGGCACGTCCGTGAGTTCAAATGTCGTCGGTCCAGAAAACCAGGTAGACGTCGCGCCAACGGAGCAGGCCGGAAATGGCCCGATCCAGACCGACAGGTCCGCCACGACGCGGCGGACCTCGACCCCGAAGCTCAGCGTGCTCAAGCACGAGAAGTCATCCAAGCGCGCCGCCCGCAAGAATCATGCGAAGGGCGTCGGGCGCACAAAGAGCTGGGGCTTCCCCGCCTCTAGCTTCGAGGAAGCCTTGCCCCTCGCAAACGCCATGCAGCAGCACGCGCCGGGTCAACAGTCGGTGCGTCGACTGACCATCTTCCACAACATCGGCAAGTCACCCGACAGCAGCGTCAGTCGCACGCTCGTGACGAACTCGCACAAGTACGGACTGACAGAAGGCAGTTACGCGGCTGAGTACATCAAGCTGACGCCAGACGGCAACGTCGCGACTAACCCCGACATCAGCGACCGGGATCGGATGGGCGCACGATTCCGGCTTGCCATCGAGCGGATTGCACCGTTCAAGGCCTTGTACGAGCGATTGCAGGGAAACAAACTGCCTTCTCCGAGCATCATGCGTGACGCGCTGAAGGAGGCCGGATTTAACGAGGCCGAAGTGGCACAAGCTGTCGACACGTTCATCGTGAACGCCAAGTTCCTGGGGCTACTCAAAACCGTCGCCGGGGCAGAGCGTTTCCTTACGTTGGACCATGCGATGGAAGGCATGGTGGCCACCCTGCCGGCGTCGATGGGCGGGAAACCGCCACACGTGCCAGTCACAGCGGTTGGGGCGGCCACCGCTCCCGACTGGTCAAAGATCTGCTTCTACATCACGCCCATCGGCCAGCCCGAAAGCGCGGACCGCAAGCATTCAGACCTCTTCCTCGGCTCCATCGTGGAGCCCGCGATGGAGGAGCTGGGGCTGGAAGTCGTCAGGGCGGACCAGATCGCCAAGCCGGGCATGATCACAGCGCAGGTCATCGAGTACGTGACCAAGGCCAAGCTCGTGATCGCCGACCTCTCCCACCACAACCCCAACGTCTTCTACGAGCTGGCGCTGCGCCACGCGTCGCGCTTGCCAACCGTTCAGCTCATCCGCCTTTCAGACACCATTCCATTCGACCTGGACCAGTTCCGCACAATCCGGATCGACGACACCACGATCTACGACTTCGTTCCCAAGCTCGAGGTTTACCGCTCCGAGGTCGCCAACCAGGCTAGGCAAGCCCTGGCCGACCCGGAAGCCGTCGACAACCCCGTGTCTGCTTTCGCTCCCTCCATCAAGCTGCACTAAGCACGTCCGCCTGGCGCCAACCGAGGGGGTCGGTGTTATTCGCCGACCCTCTCGGGCCGAGGCCGCCGACCACCACGGCCGACGCAGCTAGGGTGATCCTTCAGGTGACGATTCGACTACCCGACTGCTTGCGACGCTCCGAGCTGCGGTGGCTGAACTTCAAGCCACTGCCATCCGTAGTAGGGGTGCCGCGTCGCCCTGAGGATGACGAACTGTTGCGGAAACGCCTGGCCGAACTTGTAGCCCCCATAGGCCGCCGCCGCAGTGGCTATCAGGTTCACGAGCGGGTGCGCTTTGGCGGTCAGCCCGAAAGCTGCAAACCCGCCCACGACCCCGGAATAAATCCCGATCTCCACGACACGGGCCACTTCGGCTTCGACTGCCTGAACGACGAACTGGCCAGCCGCCCACTCCACGGTCTCGAGGGCAGATTGGTGCGAGTCGAACTGATTGTCCCCACCAAGCTCGTACTCAACCATCAGGACGTCGAGCTGCTCCCCGATACCGAGCAGTTGGCCCGCACCTCCCAAGCCAAGCTGAACACGCTGCGTAAGGGCGTCGAGCTTGGTCGACGCCGCCGGCGTGTAGTAGTTGTGCCGCAGCTTGACGGTCATCCGGTAGCTCATCTCTTACCTCTTGGTCAGGTCTCCTGTATTGGTCTCAGGCTCGGTGGTCGGGGATGGGACGACGCTCTTGGCAAAGTAGCCTCGGTCGTAATCGGGCAGGGCAGTTGGCTCAAGTCGAAGTACGTCAGCAACCGCCCGGTCGATTAGCTGCGCCGGATCGTCCGGGCACTCCGCCTTCCTCCCGAGGCTGTTGAGCCGCATCATCCAATAGGAAGCTCTCAGCACTCCCTGGACGTAGCCGCCCTTGGGGATGTGCGCCAAGTCCTCGCGCGCCGTTGCAAACATCTCCGTCGTGTTCATGGTTCGCGTCCTTGCGTATTTATTTGGCGAGCACTTCTCACGGTACGAGAGGCCTGTGGAAAAGTGCTGTTAGTCGGCCACAAATTCCGGCTTAGCCGACTGTGCGGGGCCTCTTGTGGTGGCCGCCGTCGGCTCAGTGGCGGATAGGCGTGGCCGATCCGCCCTTGGGGAACGTGAACTCCAGCCCCGGCGCGACGTTGCCGTAACAGAACTTGCCAGGCTTGCCTTGGCTGGCGGCTCTCGCAGCTGCTCGTCGGGAAACGGGCCGTAGCACTCGTCCTTGTCGAGGAGAAAATAGACGGTCGGGCGGCTCCAGCCAAGCATGGAGGCTGACACAACATGGAGCTTCGCCGCCCGCCGTTTCTTGACTCCGTCCCGGCACGAACCTAACGCGGCGCGGGTAGACACGTGACTGTGGGCGTCCTCCTGGCTGGAGGCGCGTGTAGCATCGAGGCAACATGACCTCTTCCCATCTTGGAACTGATTGGCGTGATCAGTGGAACCGGGTTCTCCGGCACCATCGGGCTGTCTTCACTCCAGACCTTGATTCCTACGACCACAACCGGGTCGTGGACAGGGCGGTCAGCTTCTGCAAGGAGTGCGACGCACTCCCGGAATGGCTAATCAGGTCTGGGTTCCCGAAGGGAGAAGTCTATGCAGTCGTATCGGCGTCTCCTGCGTTGCGTTGGGCGCGGGATGTCGCAAACGGTATGGGACATTTCAAGCTCAGCCCGGCGAAGTTCACTACCACACATAAGGAGTGGACGACAACAACATCGACTATGGTGCTGCACTTTGGGGAGGATCCACCCTCGGCGGAGCTGTGGGTATTCAAAGACACCGAGACAGGGGAGACGCTCAGCCCGCGCACGCTGGCCGACGGATGTGTGAAGGCATGGAAGGCCTACCTGTCCGACCAGTCACTACCCGGAGCAACCTAAACCGCAACCTTTCCAGCGACCCGATACGACTCTGTGCGATTCGCTACGACTCGCCGCGAACTACCAACCTTGAGTTCGTGAGATCAGCAGGTCCGGGTTTGTAAACAGCAGGTTATCGGTTCGATTCCGTTCGCCGGCTCCAGCTGCCGATTTTTCCGCACCCGTCGCGCACGGCGCGACCTCTTACTGGTCGATGTTCATGAACCCATGCAGGTCGACCAGGTAGTCGGCCGGAACGGGGCCGTTGCGGATGATGAACTTTCCGTCGCTCGTATGGCCCGGATTGTCGAACCCAAACTGGCACATGAAGAAATTCGACCATGCCTTGAAATGGCCGGCGAAGTTCAGGTTGATGGCCTGGCTGCCCGCCACGAAGGGCATGCCGAAGGGCCTCACCGACATCCATCCGTGGCCTTTCCAGCGCATGGCGGTCAGGTTGCCGACGATGCCGTAGTAGTTCGTCGAGTCAAACACCGATCCCGGGAACAGGAACGGGCCGATCACGACCTCCGCCCCCGCCGCCAGGTGGCCGCTCGTCAGATGCTGCGGGTTGGGAACCCACGCGATTGTGGCGCCGCTCCCGGCGGCCCGCACGGTGGTCGCGCCCAACGCGGCCGACCCGGCCGCGCCCACAGCCGCAGCGCCGGCCAGCTTGAGGAGATCCCTACGGGTGCTCTTGGATGGCGTCGTCCGTTCGCTCATGGTCCATCGCTCCAAACGTTCAGGGTGGCCGGCGCGCTCAGCCGCTACTCTAAACCCCGAAGTGCAAAGCGATGAACGTTGATGAAAGGGCAGCGCTCATCAAGCGCTACACAGAAGGCCACCGCGCCGTGATGGACGCCCTGCGCGGCATCGATGAGGGCGAGCTCGACCGGTCGGCCAGCGGCGAGTGGACGCCGCGCCAGATCGCCCACCACCTGGCCGACAGCGAGATGACATCAGGAGTCAGGCTCCGCCGCCTCATCGTCGAAGAAAGCCCGATCATCCAGGCTTATGACGAGGCCGAGTTTGCGATGAAGCTCACGTCCGACCGACCGATCGCACCGTCCCTGGAGGTCATGCGCTATGTGCGCGAGTCGTCCGCCCAGATCCTGGACCGGCTCACGGAAGCCGATTGGCATCGTGCCGGGACTCATACCGAGAGCGGACCGTATTCGGTCGAGGACTGGCTGACGATCTACGCCGCCCACGGCCACGACCATGCCGCCCAAATCAAACGCTCGCGAGGAGGATCCTGAGATGGCAACGACCCATTCAGTGGAAGCAGGCGCGCTCGCAGGGGCCGCCAGCAGTCGCGACACCGACCTCCAGGACCTTATCGAAGAGCTCCGCATCCCGTCCATCAGCACGCTGCCCGAACGGCGCCAGGACTGCCTTCGCAACGCCGAGTGGTTGAGGGCGCGACTGGAACGGATCGGTTTCAAGACCGAGGTCGTCGACGTCATCAAGGGCGGCCTGCCCGTGGTGGTCGCCGACTGGAACGGACGGCCGGGCAAGCCACACCTCACGATCTACGGCCACTACGACGTCCAGCCTCCCGACCCGATTGACGAGTGGAAGTCGCCTCCTTTCGAACCTGAGGTTCGCGACGGCCTTCTGTTCGCGCGCGGCGCAGCCGACAACAAGGGCAACCACATGGCGACGGTGAAGGCGGTCGAGCACCTCTTCGCCGCCGGTGGGCCGCCGATCAACCTGCGGTTCTTGATCGAGGGCGAGGAGGAGATCAGCGGCGAGTCGCTGCCACGCTACATCCGGGCCAACGGATCACGACTCAAGAGCGATGCGGTGATGATCTGGGACAGCGGGTTAGATGACGACGGCAACCCGACCCTGAGGACCGCGCTCCGCGGCCTTCTCTACGTCGAGCTTCTTGCGCAGGGCGCCGCGGTGGACCTCCACTCGGGCGAGTACGGCGGCAACGCCCCCAACCCGATCAACACGCTGGCCCGCATCGTCGGCGAGCTCAAGGACCGCCACGGACACATCACGATTCCGCACTTCTACGACGAGGTCGTCAAGCCGAGTCCCGATGAGCTGGCGCACTGGAAGAAAAAGGACGCGAGGTACGCGGAGACTGTGAAGCGCTTGTCCGGAGCGAAGGTGCTCGAGGGCGAGGAAGGGTTCCTCGCGCTGGAACGGTATGGCAGCCGCCCGACCCTCGACGCGAACGGGATCGTGGGTGGCTTCACAGGCGAGGGCAAGAAGACCGTGATCCCGGCTCGCGCCTCCGGCAAGGTCAGCATGCGGCTGGTTCCGAACCAGGATTGGAAGGCAATCCTGTCCGCTCTCGAAAAGCAGGTCCAGGAGCTGACGACCCGGAGTAGAGATCAGGGTCGAGATGCTCGGGGCCGCTCCGCCGGTGACCTGCGGGGTTGACCACCTCGCGGCGCAGGCACTGCGGTCCGCTTACAAGGTGGCTTTCGGCAAGGAGACGGCGCTCGTCCGGCAAGGCGGCTCGATCCCGGTGTCGATCGACTTCCAGGAGGCGGTCGGTGCGCCGCTCGTGGTCAGCGGCATCGCTCAGGCCGACTGCGCGCTCCACTCACCTAACGAGCGCCTCCTCGTCGACAACTACCACCGGGGCATCGAGGCCGTGATCCGGTTCATCTGCAAGCTGGGCGAGTAGGCCGCTTCCCCCTTCCTGGATGCGACCAAGTCGGCCCGAACGGCTCGATCAAGGGCATTGGATGCGACCAACTGGGCCCGAAAGGCGGAATCGCCAGGACCGTCCACGATAGGCTCACACGATCTTGGTTTCCAGCCTCCGCCGGCCGGCCGGCATTTTCATCGCGATGCTGATGGTCTCGTGCACGACAGCGCCACAGCATGCCGCGGCCACGCCGTCCCCCTCCCCGTCACTCAGTCCAAGCCCCGTGGTCCCGTCACCATCGCCTTCCCCGTCTCCCCCTCCCCCGCCCGCCCAGCGCGCGGAAGCGTCACTGCCCGTGGCGCTGGAGGAGGCCGCCGCCGCCACCGCCGGCGGCAAGCTTTACGTGATCGGCGGCTTCGATGCCGCGGGTAACAGCCTGACGACCGTGTGGGTGTTCGACGGCAGCGCCTGGAGCGCCGGCCCGAGCCTTCCGCTCGGGCTCGATCATTCCTCCGCCGCGGTCATGGACGATCACGTTTACCTTGCCGGCGGTCACTACTTCGGCCGCGACTCCGCGCGAGTTTTCCGCCTCGACGGCGGGTCGTGGAACGAACTGGCCTCGATGCATCACGCGCGCGGGGGCCACGCTCTGCTGGCGGCCGCGGGCCGGCTCTACGCGATCGGCGGGGACACGGCGTCCGCGAACGTCGCGCCGGCCGAGGTTTATGACCCAGGCTCTGGCGCGTGGTCGGACCTACCTTCGCTGCCCATGCCGCGCAACCACGTTTCGGGTTTCGTTTTCGGCGCCAACGTCTGTGTCGCCGGCGGCCGTTCGCCTGCGACCGCCCGTGTCGACTGCTTCAACTTCGAGAGCTCGGCCTGGACCCGCCTGCCCGACCTGCCGCGACCGACGAGCGGCGCGGGTGCGACGACGCTGGACGACGGGAGCGCCGTCATCCTGGGCGGGCAGGACGCCGGAGAGACGACTATCAACGACCAGTTCGCGCGGCTGCCGAACACCGATGGCTGGGGCTCCGCCGGGGCGATGCTGGTGCCGCGGCATGGATTCGAGCTGGCGATGTTCCAGGGGCGCGCGTGGGCCTGCGGCGGCGGCTCGCAGCCCGGTCTTCACCCGGTCTCGACGTGCACGTCCATCCTGTGACGGCTAAGGATTGCTCACGCCCCTCTCCCCGACCCTCTCCCCTTTTAGGGAGAGGGAGAACCCGAGCAGGATGATCAGCGCCGGCACTCCGTAGTTGAACTCGGGCGCGGTCAGGATCGGGGCGTCGACGCCTAACGCCGACTCGAGCCACAGGTCGCCGGCCTCGATGAGCGCGTAGAAGACGAGGATGGCCACGTTGGCGGCCAGCGCGATGCGCACGGCCCTCTCCCGAACACCCTGCACATACAGAAAGAGAACCGCGAGCGGCACGGCGGCCAGCGCGGGGCCCAGGAAGTTCACGAGCAGCTGGCGAGCCAGGCCGATGGGTTGGTCGGGCTGGACGTGCAGGGCATAGGTGCTCCCATCGAACAGGCCGAGGTGCCAGGGCCGGACGACGAGCGCTCCGGTGCCGCCCACCGCGTAGAGCACGAGCAGATGCATCACCTCGTGGGTGGCGAACCCGACGATGAAAAGAAGGAGCGCAAGCACAAGCGTTCGCCAGCCGACGCCCACCGCGGTCGCGTTGCGCATGTATTGGTCGTGAAGTTCTACCGCCGTGAGGTACGCGCCACGATAATGGGCCCCTTGAAGCGGTCGACGCTGCTCATTCTCAACCTGATTGCGGTGCTCAGCTACCTGTTTGTCGGCTGGGCAGCCGGCTCGATCGAGCACGTTGACGCAAGTGTCTTCAGCTCTCAGGACTCGCGGGAGTACCGCGAGTACGCCGACTGGATATTTGGGGCGCGGCCGAGCTCGGCGGCCTCGAACTGGCGTCCATTTCTGTATCCGCTGTTGCTCGGGCTGGCCGAGCGCCTGGGCGGCGTTCGAGGAGTCTGGCTCCTCAACGTGGCCGTGTGGTTCACAGCGCTCAACTTCTGCGCTGCCGCCACATATCGGTTCGTGAAGTCGGAATGGGCCGCCGCCCTCGTCTTCCTCGTGCTCGCGACCAACCTCTCGCTGATGATGCTCACCTACCAGGGATTGACTGAGCCCACAGTGATCGCCTTGCTCGCGATCTGGGTCTACGGCCTTTCGCGACTCACACCGCGGCCGACGCCCGGGCAAATCGCATGGCTCCTCCTGCCCGTGACACTGGCCGTGGTCGTCAAGCCGGAGTTCGAGTTCCTTCTGGGCCTTCTGGCGGTGATCGTGGTAGTCGGAATCGTCAGGAGCGATGCGCGAGGTCTCGCCACCGGTGTGTTTGCGGCCTGTCTCATCCCCGTCGGCATCCAGCTCTGGGTGATGGCTCACTTCAACGGATACTTCGGCCTGTCGAATGTCGGCACGAGGGCCCTTCGCGAGTATTACCTGCCGCGCCTCGACGTGGCGATCGGGCAGAGCACTGACCTGGAAGCCGCGCGGCTGCGGATGGCCGACATCAGCTACTCCGACGCTGCGCGCTATGTGGCCAACCATTTTGGTGACGCGGTGCTCGTGTTCGCGTCAACGGTGCGGGACAATCTTCTGGCCGGCACCAACTTCCTCACCGGCCACCCACACATCGAATTTGCCATCCTGGTCACACAGCTCACCTTCTTCGTCGTGCTCGTGGTCATGATCCCGATCGTTTGCGTCGCGCTCTGGCGGGCACGAGACGGTCGGCTCGCACTGATGTGCTACGCGGTCCTGATCGTGTTTTTGTCGAGCGGTTTGGACTACAACCAGGGCGACCGCTACGCTGTAGTCGGCCTCCCGCTCTGGTTACCCGCCCTCGTGCTCGCGGTCAAGGAGTTCGGTCGCTTTGAGCTGAGGAGAGAGTTGGTCACTGATACGCCCCACCCGGACGCCGCCAGCAGGTCCGCTCCGGCGCCTGCGGCGCGGGGACCCCAGTGGAGGGCGCGGAGGTGAAAAAGGTTTCTGCATATGAGATCAGCCGGATCGTGCTCGAACAGTCGATGCGAGCTAGAGTCGGACACATCGGGTCGGCGCTTTCGATCTCGGGAATACTCGCGGCCCTTTATGACGGTGGGCTGAGAGCCAACGCCCCGGACGATCCCGACCGAGACCGCTTCATCCTGTCCAAGGGGCACGCCGCCCTGGCTCTGTACGCCGCACTGCATCTTCGCGGCTGGCTCACCGCCGATGAGCTCGGCACGTATTGCGCCGACGGCACCCTGCTGGGAGTCCATCCCGATTCGGATCTGATCGGCGTCGACTTTTCAACGGGGTCGCTTGGGCACGGGCTTTCGATCGGGGCCGGCGCGGCTCTCGGCGCTCGGATGCGGGGATCGCAACGCCGGGTCGTCGTGCTGGTCAGCGATGCGGAATGCGACGAAGGCTCGCTCTGGGAGGCGGTGATGCTGGCTGCGCATCACCGCCTTGGCAACCTGATCGCCATCGTCGACCTCAACGGCCAGCAGGCGCTGGGCTATACGAAAGATGTGTTGTCGCTGGATCCGCTGGGCGACAGGTGGAGCGCCTTCGGCTGGGACGTGCTCCACGTCGATGGTCATGACGTGCCGGGGCTCACAAAGGCCATCGCATCGATGAACGACCGACCCGACACCCCGCACGTGGTGATTGCTCACACCGTGTTCGGCCACGGCGTGTCTTTCATGCGCAACCAGCTCAAGTGGCATTACCTCCCCATGTCGCAAGCGGATTACGAGCTTGCGCTGAACGACATCAAGAGCCTGCAGTGAGGGCGGCTTTTGTCCGGGCACTGGTGGAGGCCGCGGCAAAGGACCCCCGCGTCGTTTTGCTGACGGGTGACCTTGGGTTCATGGCCCTGGAGCCATTTTCTGATGCGTATCCCGATCGTTTCATAAATGTCGGCGTCGCCGAGCAGAACATGGTCGGAGTCGCGTGCGGCCTTGCCGATGCCGGCTTCCTGCCTTTCTGCTATTCGATCGCGACCTTCGCCTCGATGCGGGGATATGAGTTCATCCGCAACGCGGCCGCGATCCACCGCATGCCGGTCAGGATCGTGGGCGTGGGAGGAGGCTTCGAGTATGGCTCCGCCGGGCTGAGCCACCACGGCCTGGAAGACGTGGGCTTGATGAGAATTCAGCCGAACCTCACGGTGGTCGTGCCCGCCGACCACCGGCAAACCCTCACCGCGGTGCGCACGACGTGGGACCTTCCCGGTCCGACGTATTACCGAATCGGCAAGGACGACCGCCGCGAGGTGCCGGGCCTCGAAGGCCGCTTCGAGCTGGGCCGGGTCGACGTCCTCGGTTCGGGCGCCGATCTGCTGTTCCTGGCCATGGGTGCCGTGTCGGCGGAAGTCGCGGCGGCCGCCGAAAAGCTTGTGGCGAGAGGCCTACGCAGCACGCTCGGCATCGTTTCGACGGTCAATCCACCGCCGATCGACGACCTGGTTCATTTGCTTTCCCAGTTCCCTCTCGCGATCACGGTCGAGACCCATCAGCTGAATGGCGGGCTCGGATCGCTTGCGTGCGAGGTGGCCGCCGAAAATGCGATCCGCTGCAAGGTCGTCCGCGTGGGCGTCGCGGGATCGCCGTCCGGCCTGACCGGCAGCGAGGATTTTCTCAACCGGCGCCACGGCCTGGATTGCGACTCGCTGGTCGCGACCGCGATCAGCGCGGCCGCCGGTTCGTCCGCGTGACGCCGACCCCGGGACTGATCTCGATCATCCTGCCCGTCCACAACCAGGCCGACCATATCGAGCAGGTGACCAGAGACTTCGTGGCGGAGTTGGCCAAGGTGCCGGCTCGGTGCGAGCTCATGCTGGTGGAAAACGCCTCGCGTGACGACTCGCTGGCCGTATGCCGGCGTCTTGCCGCTGAACTGTCCAGCGTGAAAGTCATCACGACTGAGAAGGGCGGTTGGGGTCCCGCTGTGCGGCTTGGCCTTCAGTCTGCCGAAGGCGACGTCATCTGCTACACGAACTCGGCGCGCACAACCGCGCAGGACCTCGTGTTCTGCCTCCTGTACGCGGTTGCGTATGGCGGAGTGGTGGTGAAAGCCAATCGCAAGATCCGTGAGAACTGGCGCCGGCGCGTGGGCTCCCTGCTCTTCAACATCGAATGCCGGACTCTCTTCGACCTTTCCAATTGGGATGTCAACGGAACGCCGAAGGTGTTCCCGCGTTCCTTCGACAAGCTGGTGGACTTGAAACAAGAAGACGACCTCATCGACGCAGAGTTCTGCATCATGTGCCGGCAGAGTGACTACCCGATGATCGAGGTGCCGGTCTTTTCCACGCGCCGCCACGGTGGCCGGTCGACCACCGGCTACCTCTCCGCGGTCCGCCTCTACTGGGGAGCTCTCACTCTTTGGAGGAGGCGTGCATGGCTCCACAGCCAAGCCGGCTGAGCCGGCTGTGGTCTGCCCACGATTCGGAGTGGCGAGACCCGGCTCAAGTCATCAGCCAATGGAGCGGTGCCGGCGCCGCCGGGCGGGATCTGCTCCGATTTCGAGTTCGGGGCGACTGGTGGGATGTGCTGGCGGAGCACAAGATCACGCTGCTGGTGACCCGGGAGTACGAGCACCTCGTCATCGCCCTGTCGCCCGGTTTGCGCCGCGGAGAGCGGCATTCTCAAACGTATTTGCGGCTGCCCCACCCATCAGGCCTGGCGGCCGACCGCAAGCGGGGAGTCGTTTACGTGGCGAGCACCCGCAATCCGAACCAGGTGTACGACCTGGCGCCGGTGTCGGATCTTGTCGATCGCAGCGACGTCCCACCGCTGGGCGACCGACGTCTGGCCGAATTCCGGCCTCTGATCCCGATCCGTTCGCGGTTCATGCCGGGTTGCCTCTACCTCCACGACCTCGCGATGGTCGGTGGGCGCCTGTACGGAAACGCGGTCGGTGAGAATGCGGTCGTCCGCATTCACGACGACGGCGCGGCCGAGCGGGTGTGGTGGCCGCGCTGCATAGAGACAGCGGACGGCCCGATCTTCACCCGCAACCACCTGCAGCTCAACTCGATCGCCGCCGGGTCCGATCTCAAAAAGAGCTTCTTCTCGGCCTCCACCGACCGGCTGACCAGCCGGCGCCCGTCGCATCGCAATTTCCCGGTCGACCGGCGCGGTGTCGTCTTCTCCGGAGCCAGCCGGGACGTGATCGCCAGAGGCCTGACGCGTCCTCACTCAGCGCGCTTGAGCGCCGGCAAGCTCTGGATCGACAACAGCGGATATGGCGAATTCGGCGTCGTGGAGGCCGGGAAGCTCGAGCCGCTCATCAAGCTGCTGGGCTGGACGCGGGGCCTCTGCTTCCATCAAGGGGTCGCTTTTGTAGGCACCTCGCGGGTGATTCCGCGCTTCCGCCAGTTCGCTCCCGGCCTCGACGTGGACAGCTCGATCTGCGGCGTTCATGCGATCGATGTCGTCAAGGGGACGATTCTCGGCAGCCTGTCCTGGCCGGTTGGCAATCAGATCTTCGCGATCGACTGGCTGCCATCGTCTCTGTCACGAGGATTTCCTTTCCGAAGCGATCGCAAAACTCCGGAACAGGAGCGGGTACTCTTCTATGCCTTCAACCGCGAGACGCGTAAGGGAGCGGCGTGAGCACTGATTTCAAGTTCCTGATGATCTCCGCGATGTACGAGAACGGTGGCAACACCACGCAGAGGTTTCTCGACGGACACCCGCAGATGTCGGTATATCCATTCGAATCGCAGCTCGGCACCAGGTTGGTCGTCGATGCGTTGTCGTCCACCTTCCCCGTCAAGTACCGATGGCCGGTGTTCGCGCTGGATGCGAAACCGTCCGATGACTTCTACGCGATCATCGACGAGGAAGCCAGGGTCCGGGCGCGGACGCCAGATGTGAGCAAGTTCCGCCACGTCGAGTTCCAGATGTCGGATGACGAACGGCGCGATGTCTACGTGGACCTGATCGGCAAGACCGGCCGCTCTCGGGCCAACAATGTGGCCGCATTCTTCCGCGCCACCTTCGAGACATGGAAAAACTTCAAGCGCACGCCCGACCAATCGCTGTACGTCGGGTACAGCCCGATCATCGTGGTCGACGCGGACAAGATCCTCGAGGAGCTGCCTGACGCGCACGTCTTGCACGTGGTCAGGAATCCCTGGTCGGCCTACGCCGAAACCAAGCGACGCCCGGTGCCTCTTTCGCTCCACCACTACATGCTCGGATGGACGTTGAACCAGCAATACGCCCTTCGCTTCAAAGCGAAATACCCGTCACGCTTCCACATTCTGAGGTTCGAAGACCTGGTCGCAGGTCCGCGCGGCGCGCTGAGCGAGATATGTCGGAAGCTCGGGTGTGACGACTCGGAATCGCTGAGCGTCACATCCTGGAACGGCGCGCCGTTGGACGAGGTCTTTCCCTGGGGCACCATCCGAAAAGCCACACCTGGCGCCAACCGAGAGACGGCGCTCACGCTGTCCGGAAGTGAGCAGTCAGAAGTGCGCGCACACGCAGCCCTTTACCTGGACGCGCTCGACTACAGCCGGCTTCCGTAGTTGTCGAAGCGCGTTCTGGTCACGGGTGCGAGCGGCTTCGTAGGCGCCAACCTTGGCCGGCGCCTGGTCGCCGAAGGACACGACGTACATCTCGTCCTGCGTTCGCAACACAGCACCTGGCGGTTGGCCGGCAACGAGGACGTGGCAGTCCACCAGGCCGACCTGCGAGACGCGGCGAGCGTGAGGCGAGCGCTGCGAGACATCAAGCCTGACTGGATCTTCCACCTGGCGGCTCACGGGGCGTACTCCAGTCAGACGAACCTCCGCGAGATGGTCGAGTCGAATCTCGCCGGCACCATCAACCTCGTCGAGGCTTGCCTCGAGAGCGGCTTCGAGTCTTTCGTGAACACCGGCTCATCGTCGGAGTACGGCTTGAAGGACGGTGCGCCGGCCGAGACCGAGCAGCTCGAGCCCAACAGTCCCTACGCGGTCACCAAGGCCGCCGCCACCATGTACTGCCGGTTCGCCGCTCGGAAACATGGTGCACGAATCCGCACCCTCCGCCTCTATTCGGTTTATGGGCCGTGGGAGGAGCCGACGCGTCTCATCCCCACCCTGATCGTCAATGGACTTCACGGTCGCCTGCCGGCCCTGGTCGACCCCAAAGTGGCGCGGGACTTCGTCTACATCGATGACGTATGTGATGCATATCTAGCCGCAGCCGCCGACACGGCCGCCGATCCGGATGCAATTTTCAACGTCGGCACGGGGGTGCAGTCCAGCCTCGCGCAGGTCGTGCAGGTTGCGCGCCATCTGTTGGCGATCGATGCCGAGCCGCGGTGGGGGTCGATGCCAAACCGGGTCTGGGACACGACGACATGGGTGGCTGACTCCACGAAGATCCGGCACGAGCTAGGCTGGGAGCCGCGTCACCCACTCGAGGCAGGCCTTTCGGCGACCATCGATTGGTTTCGGGCTCATCCGTCGATGCTGGCCTTTTACGAGGCGACCATCGCCTAAGGCGCCGAGCCCGGGCCGACCGAGGCGCCGACGACGAATTCCAGGGGCGGTCCCGGCGCATAGAGGCGCCGCCCGTCGGCGCTGACGACGCGGACGGTCAGCAGGTGCGGGCCTGCGGCCAGGCGCGTCGTGTCCAGGATCGCGTCGAAGCCGCTGGTGGCGTAGCGCGCGCTGCCCAGCGCAGCCACCGCCTGGGGGCTGTCGTCGCCATAGACCGCCTCCTGAAAAGGCTGCCCGTCGACATCGATGAAGACGGTCTTCGCCGGCAATGCCGCTCGATCGTCGACCGCCCATCCGACCACGGCGACACGATCCGGCTGCAGACGCCCGACACCCAGGGTGGCCTCGGGTAGCCGCAGGCGCGTCACCTGGTAGCGGCCGGGCTGAGGGTCGGACGCCAGCGTCTCACGCGCGACCGGAACCAGGTCGCGCCCGTGGGCGTAGTAGCGGGCGGTGAGGGTGGGGAAGGCAAAGATCGCGCCCGCCACCGAATACGCGACGAGACCTGCCACCTGCATGCGAAACAAGGCCGGACCGAACTTCCCGGGCAGCGCACGCGGCGCGTACTTGAGCGCCACCCAGAAGACCGCGGGCAGGAGCGCGAAGTAGTACCGGCCCTGGATGCCGGGATACCCCTCGACGCTGAAGAGGAACGCGGCGAGCAAGAAGAACGAGATCGCGACCGGGTTCGAGAAGGCCATGCTCAGCGCGCGGCGCGGCCGGCCGCGGCGCGCCACGCGCAGGAGCCGGTATCCGACCTGGCCGAGGCGGACAAGTGTGCAGGCGAGCAGCAGGATCGAGATGCCGGCAATCAGGAACCAGAGCGCGACTGTGACGACGGGCGAGCCCAGCACGAGCGGCGTGTCGACCCAGCCGAACACTCCCCAAAAGCTGCTGAACTCGCGGCCGAACGTGTGGTCGAGAAAGGTAAACGTGGTGATGCGGCCGATGTAGCCCGCGATGCCGGTGAAGCCGCCGGCGAGCGCCGTTCGGTAATTGGGCAGCTCTCCGAGCTGGCCGGCGGCGACCAGCGGTGGCGAGCCCCACTGCGTCCAGATCTGGATCGTTTCCAGTGCGATCGCGGGCACGACCAGGAGGGCTGCCTCTACCGGCCAGCGGCGAGCATCGCGGGCTTCGAATCGCTGCGTCACGATCATGGCGCCGGCGGCCGTGCCGACGATGGCGAAGAAATGCACCTTGGTCACGAGCAGGAGGCCGAGGCCGACGCCGAGGACAGCGATCCAGCGCAGGTCGTGGGGGCGGCGGCGCACCTCGAGCGCGGCCAGCAGCGCCAGCGTCGACAGCGTGAAGCTGAGGCTGTCGGACTGGACCGACGAGCTGAGCATCGACGTCATCGGGAAGAGCCCGACCACGCCCGTCATCACGAGAGCCAGTGATCGCCGGCAGCGGAGCCGGCTCAGCAGCAGGTAGGTCAGCACGAGGCTGATCGCCAGCAGCGCGACGGATAGTGTGCGCGCGGCGAAGAACAGCGCCACGGGGCTCCTGGTGAAAAGCGCCGTCGCGCCCATCGCGGCCGCATCCAGCAGGTAGTAGCCGAATGGGTAGTAGCGCAGCAGCGGAGGGCTGAACAGCTGCTGGTCCGTAGCGCCGGAGGCGGCGCCATCGTCGACGGCGGCGTAGTACGAGCCGCTGCCGTATCCGGCGGGCGCCTTCACGTCGGGCTTCTCTGCGATCACGGCCACCGCCGACTGGTTCTCGAGGTAGGTGGGGTTGGGATCGGGTCGCCCGGGAGGCAGGGTCAGCCGGGCGGCATCGCGCGGGGCGATGAGGCCGCCGGCGCTGTACAGCGCGGCCGAGTATTCGAAATGGACGGTTTCGTCGGGCGCCTCGAAGATCGGAACGTAGAAGACCCACGCCAGCGCGAGCAGGCAGGACACGAGCACGATGGCGGCCAGCCCGAAGTTCGCGGTCGTTTCCGACGGCTCCATCCAACGCTTCACCAGGGCATCCCCGCGGTCAATGCCGGCCGCAGGCGCTGCCAGGCAGATGAGTAGAGGCGCCAGTCGGACCGGCGCGGGATCATCAGGTTGCGAAGCCGCAGCGGGCTGACCCGCTGCAGATACACGATTTCGATGGCGGTGGTGGCGACATATGAGATGGTCGAGCCGGCGGCCGCCCCGACGATCCCGTACCGGGGGATCAGAAGCAGGTACGCCGCGACTGTGATGGGCGTGGCGATCAGCGTCACGTACAGAGAGATCTGTGGGCGTCCCCTGCCGAGCTGGTAGCTGGCGATGGGCTTGTCGAGCCCGAGCGCGACGACTCCTGGCAAGAGCACCCACAGCGGCACGACGGCGGGCAGGAACGCCGTGCCGAACAGCACCAGAACCAGCAGCGGGGCAAGCGCCGCGATCAGGACCGCTCCCGCCACGCTCACCAGCACTGTGCCCCGGCAGATGGCCTCGGTCACCTCATCGTCATCACCCTCGACGCCCGCGGCCACGCGCGGAGCCAGGACAAGAGCTACGGCGCTCGGGATGTACCAGACCGATTCGGCGAGCAGCGTCGCGACGCTGTAGACGCCCGTGGCTCCAAGCCCGGCGGTCGCGTTGACCAGGAACAGGTCGAACCGGTAGCTGAAGAACTGCAGGACCGTGCTGAGCTGGGCTCGAAGGCCGAACGCCGCCACTGTGCGCAGGGCGGTGAACGCCCGCCGCAGGTTGGGCACCCCCAGCGCCGTGGGTACGAGCACCAGCGCTGCGGTGAAAGCGATGACGTTGGCCGCGGCGTACGCCCAGACGGCGCCCACGACCCCGCCGCTCAGCATCGCGACCGCGACCGCGACCAAGATCACCCAGGCCAGCGCGAGGACGACGTTGACGGCATTGAACGGGAGCAGCTGGTTGCGTCCGAGCAGGAAATAGCGCAGATAGCGGACGGCGAGCATGAACGGGACCGCGGCGACCGAAGCGAGGATCACCGAGCCGCCGACGCCCTTGAGGAGCGATCCCCCCAAAGCCTGGGCGGCCGCGTAGCCACCAGCGGCCAGCACGGCGCCCCAGGCGAGCCCGAACCAAAGGAGGGTGGGAGCCAGATCGGATTGGCTCATGCGGTCGCGGGCGGCGAAGTAGATGAGGCCGAAGTCGATCCCAAGACCGCCTCCGATCACGACCAGCGCCCCGATCTGCACGGCGACCGAGTACGCGCCCGCGCCGTGGGTGCCGGTGAGGCGGGCGACGATGACGGTGGTTGCGGCTCCGCAAAGGACGAGCAGCAGCTGCGCCCCCAGCGAACCCAGCACCCGGACCACAAACTTCATGGCGCGGTTTTCTCGACCGGGGACTTCTCGACCGGGGACTTCTCAAAGACGAGAAGACGGACGTCACCCATAAGCGTGATTCCCGGGATGCGGGCCAGGGCCAGGTCGACGCCCTGGCAGGAAGCGCGCAGCGCGTTCAGCGCCGGGGGCGGCGTTTCCTTGTCGATCGCAGGCCACAGCCGGCGCGTGAGCTTGACCGCCAGCATGTATGGGCCGTGGCCCAAGAAGCGCACCCCGGTCTCAGCGCGCAAGCGGCACCCGCGCAAGGAGAAGGCGCGGATCCATTGGCCGCGCGAGCGCGCGTGCATGTAGCCGGGCACGCTGCCGAACACCCGCAGCGGAGCATATTCGAGCACGGCGACCATGCCGGCCGGGCGGAGCATCCTCATCAGGTTGTCGACGGCTGCATCGAAAGAGCGGTCGTCGGTGATGTGCTGGAGGACGGTCACGCTCAAGACCGTGTCAAAGCTCGCGGCAGGCAGGTCGAGGTCCTGGATCGAGCCCTGAACATAGGTCACATTGGGCGCGGATGGTGCCAGAGCGAGTAGGCCGTGGCTGATGTCGGCGCCCGTGACCACCCAGCCCGCCTCGGCCAGCCGGATGCTCCACCGGCCGCTACCGCAACCGGCGTCCAGCAGGCGCCGCCCGTCGCCGCGACCCACCAGGCGCTCGATCGCCGCACGCCGCAGCCGGTCCTCGTACGCATCCATGGCGGCGTCGCTGTAGCCGGCGGCTCGCGCGCCATAGAGGCGCGTGCGTTCCTCCCAGTACTCGTGGTCGGTGGGTGGTGTCAAGCGGACTCGATGGCGGTCAGGTAACGGTCCGCGGTGGCGCCCACATCGAATATGCGCAGCAGCTCTTGTCTCGCCTTCTTGTAGGCGGCCGTCTGAGCTTCGCGATCCTCGATGAACCTGCCCATCGCGGCGGCAAGCGCCCCAACGTCGGCTGCGGGTACGGGCGCGGCGAGGCCATGCCGGCGGGCCAGCTCGCCCATGTCGCCGACATCGGTGACAAGCATGGGCAATCCAGCCTGGAGCGCTTCCGAGAAGACGATGGGGATGCTCTCGTTTCGAGAGGGGACGACCAGGCAATCGCACGCGGACATGTAGCCGGCGACGACGTCGCCGGGTTGGCTCGAGAGAAACAGGATGCGATCGGTCGCGCCCGCGGCCTCGACCTGCGACCTCAGCGATCGTTCCATGCTGCCGGTGCCGCAAACGATCAGCCCGGCGCTGGATCCGGACCGCACCAGCTCGAGCATCGCGTCGACCATCACGTCCGCACCCTTGACGGCTTCGAGGCGGCCGACGAACAGGAAGTTGAACCCGGCGCCAAGGGGACGTGGCAGCGGCGCCGGCGTGGGCAGCCGGCGCATGGTCGGCAGGAAGTCACAATCGCGGCCGCAGATGCGGGTCACCTCGGCCCCCAGCTCGATGCCGTCGGCGAAACGGTGCTGCGCATCGCGCAGAACGCGGCGCACCAGGCTGCCGATCAACGGGCGGCGCGCCCAGGTGTGAATGTCTGAGCCGAGGGCCCAGACCGAGTAGGGGGTGCGCGGCCTGCACGCGCGCCAGGCCAGGTACCCGGCGGGGAGAGCCCAGAGGGCGAGCACGGACTCGATCCGCTTTTCCTCCAGGAGCACGCGCAGGGCGCGTTCTCCGGACCGAAGCAGTGAGGCCATCAATCGGAGATCACCGGGCGACCGAAGGCTGAAGTCGACCAGTGGCTTCGAGCTGCCGGCCCACTCGAACCACCGCACCGAATGGGTCAGGCACTGTTCTTTGGGACCGGCCTTGTCGGGTGTGAGCACCGTCACCTCGCACCCGCGCTCGCTCAAGGCGGAAGCGAACCCGGGCACGAATGCGCCTGCGTAGTCGGAGCCGCCGGCGGGATAAGAGCTCGTGACGATCGCAATCCGGCGAATCCGGGCTATCGCAGCTCCTTGTTGTATTCCATGTCGAACCACATGGCGAACAGGAGCAGCTGCAGGCCCGAGATGCCGAGCAGCGCGACGAGCACGACGGTGGCAACTGCGATGTTGCCCTGGGTGATCTTGGCGATCGTTTCGACCACGCCCAGCACGAAGCCGATCGTGACCAGAAGAAAACCGAGCGCATAGAAGAAGACAAGAGGATGGAAGTCACGGATCACGTACTTCTCGAACATCCTGTAGAAGAAGCCCCTGAAAAGAAGGAAGGACACGGTCGGGATGACCTTCCAGACCTTCATGGACGACCGTTCGCCGATCCCATACCGCGGCGTTATGTGGACGTCCGCGACGCGGAAGTTGCGGATATTGAGGCGCACGAGTATGTCGTTGGGGTAACCGTATGACGGATAGAGATCGTCCAGGTTGATCGCTCGGAGGGCCTCGGCGCTGATGGCCGTGTAGCCGGACTGCGTGTCGGCTACGTGCCAGTAGCCGGATGCGATCTTGGTGAGCAGGGAGAGAAATGCGTTGCCCAGGTAGCGGACGTGTGGCGTTTTCTCCCAGGCGACGCCGCTGGTCAGACGGTTGCCTTTGCTGTAGTCCGCCTTGCCGTCGGCGACGGGTTCAAGGATCATCGGCAGCTCATTGGGGTCCATCTGGCCGTCGCCGGCCATGACGGCCACGACTTCCATTCCGTCCTCCAGCGCCGCCTTGTACCCGGTGGTGATCGACCTGCCCACCCCTCCGCGCGTTTCGTGCCGGATCAGCTGGACACGGTGCGCATTCCCGCGCCCTTTGGCCCAATGTTTGGTGACGGCGGACGTCTTGTCGGCGCTGCAGTCGTCGATGACGAAGATGCGGTCGACGAAGTCGGGCATCGTCGCCAGAACGCCTTCGATCTGCCGCTCCTCGTTGTAGGCCGGGACCACGACTCCCACCCGGCAGCCTTTGAACACGGCCGCGCCATTCTAGATGGGAGAGCGGCCTAAGACATCAGTTCGGCGGTCACGATCAGGCGCTCGTTGTACGTCCTCTGGCTCTGCTCCCATTGGCCGGCGCACGTGATCAACGAGAGACGAGCTGGCCCGGAGCGCGAGAACACGTTGGGCGGCGGCGCTGAATTCGCCGCAAGGAAGGACGCCGTCTCAATCCGGAACTGGAGCCGGCGGCCGTCGGGCCATATCACCTGCAGGGTGTCTCCAGGCCGGATCTTATCGAGGTTGCGGAAAACGCCAGGGGTCAACGGCAGCCCGTAATGTCCGTCGATCACCGCGTCACCGGGCTCGCCTGGCGTCGACCCTCGACTGAACCAACCAACCGTGTCGAGACTCGTCGGAGCGGCCATGGCATTCTGGGCGTCAAGGCCAACCGGCTCGATGGGCGCATCGACGCCGATGGTTGGGATCACCAACCGCCAGACCTGCGCCGTCAGACGTTTCGGCGTCACGGTCGCGAGATCAGGTGGCTTGATCGACCGGTCGCGAGGCTCACTGGGATCCAACTGCACCGATTCCGCAACGGTCGTCACCCGGGGCGCCTGGGACTGCGCCGGCGACGAGGGACTCGAGCCCGCGAGCAGCCCAGCGATCAGGAGCACGGTCACGGCCCGGCTCCGGCGCCAGGCGACTGCCAGCAGTCCGACTGGTAGGAGCGCCCAAGGCAGCAACGGCCCCGGCTGCGGTGGAGACGCCGGCGTGCCGGTGTTGGGCAGGCCCGGCCCGGGCGGCGTGGAGACGGCGACGATGAAGCACTCGGAGGTCGCGTTGGTGTGTACCGCCGCAGCGAAGACCCCAGTGCTGGCGGCGTCGGGGGCATATTCGGTGCGCCAGCAGTATTGACCAGGCGACGTCGTTGCCGTGGTCGGGTCGGAGGTCGCGGATCCTGCCACCAAAGGCTTGGCGGATCCTACCTGGGTGCCGCCGCTGGGACATCCGGCGGCGGTGACCTGCGCTGGACCGCAAAGGAAGAACGTGACGTTGCCCGTCGGGACCGGACCGGCGCCACCGTTGCCGACGGTGACCGAGTCAGTCACAGAAACGCCGGGAGCGGCCCCGGCCCCGCCGGGAGCGCTCGTGCTCGCGATCACGGGGTTGCGACACGAGTGAAAGGCCAGCGGTCCCGCGAAATCCTTGAGTCCGGATGTGAACGACTGAGCGGTGCGCGTATGCGGAAGGAAGGTGTTGAAGCAGCCGGCGAACGGGATGCCGGCCAGGTCGACGCCGCCTTCGAGAAAGTCGTTAGTCGACACGATCGTCGAGTTGCCTGAGATCGCGTCGCGGCACACCCAGCCTCCGCACGGGATGTCAGCCGCATTGACCAGGAAAGTGAGGAATGACGGGGCGACGATCACCTGATAGTGCTGCGGCGGACTCACGCCGGCCGGATCGCACACGGTCCCATCGGGCGGTTGCGGACCCGGCTCTACGAGGCAGTGCCACTGATAGGCGGAGGTCCCTGCCAGCGCGCCACCGGCCGTGAAGTCGACCGCGACCAGCAAGTCTCCCTCGGTGCGGTGCCCTGTGAAGGTGCCGCTGCACGGGGCGGTGACCCCAACAATGCTCTGGAGAAATTCGAAGTCCATGTGACTGTCGCCGTTGTTGACGAGCCGTTCGGCCGCGAAGAAGACCTCCGGGTGTCCGGTGCCGGCTCTGGTGTGGCTGACCGCGTAGACGTTGCTCAGATCGTCCTTGGCCGGGACGGCACCGGAGCTCGTGCCGATCGAGGTGAGCGTATCGCCGTTCTTCGCGCCGCCGGCGATGATCGTCGAGTCGCCCGCTCCGCAGGCAGTCGTATCGCCCGCGATCGGGTCGACGACAAAGACCGCTGAGATGATGCTGGCGTCGGCCGCGGCCGCGGGTGTCAGGCTTGGCGCGATCGGCGGACTGGAGCCGCCGGCCGGCCGGCCACAGTTGAACAGTCCCCCTGGACCGCTCAGATTCACCGAACCGACAGGACAGGTATAGGTGGGGCCGCCGCTGCCCGAGTTCGCCCAGTCGTAGGTGGCACCGCCAGCCGGGTTGAACCGGATGCTCCCGTCGAGGGCAAGCCAGCCGGATGGTGCCGCACTCACCACCGCCGACGCGAGGACGCCCACGAGCAGCGCGGCCGCGACCGCACAACCTCGCAAGACCCAGCGACTGCCCGGCATTCCTCTTTGTGCCAACCGAGTAGACGCAGATTACTTGTGGGGACCCGGTCGTGGGATCAGGTGGACGCTCCAAGTGGCGGAGGCGCAGGTGCGTGGCGAGGTGTCGTCGATAGTTTTCGAACTGTCCCGATTGAGCCAAGCGCTGGACGCGAAGCTCTGCACTTTCGACTCGACATGGGGACTGGTCTTAGCGAGCCGACGATAACCGTGGGTTGAATCGGACCGGAGTACGATCGCGGCATGACTGACCCGCGAGGCCACAAGCGAAGTGGGCCGGGTGGGTCACCGGTCTACGCCCTGGGGAGCGATCCCGCAGAGCGTGATCGACTCCGGCGCCAGTCCCAGGACCTTCGGGCTCACAGCGCGGCGCTGCTCGATTGCGCCGGCGTTGAAGAAGGATGGAGCGTGATCGATCTGGGCTGCGGCCCCAGCGGAATCATCGAGCTGTTGTCTGCTCGCGTAGGCCCGACGGGTCACGTTACTGGGGTCGACTTCAATCGCGCCAACGTGGCTGCCGCGCGCGAACTCGCTCGTGAACGTGGACTTACGAACGTGGAGATTATCGAGGGCGATGCCAGACACACGGGGCTGGCGGCCGGTTCATTCGACTTGGCGCACGCGCGCACCCTTCTGATCAACGTTCCGAAACCGGATGGGATCGTGGCGGAGATGGTGCGGCTGGTGAAGCCAGGAGGCTTCGTGGCTGTGCTCGAGCCCGACGTCGGTATGAGCCTCTGTTATCCACCGCTGCCGGCGTGGGACCGAATGTCAGAAATCTTCCGGACCACCTACGCGATGGATGGCGCCGATCCTTTGATCGGCCGTCGCGTGGCCGAGCTGTTCCGTGAGGCGGGTCTGGTTGAAGTGGGCGTGGAGGCGCGAGCCGACCTTTACGCGATGGACAACTCCCGGCGCACGAGCCGCCCTGACCTGGTGCGCAGCATGCGACCGAAGATCGTCGAGCGAGGACTGGTTACCGAGCAGGTACTGGACGAGGTCGACCACGCCGTCCGCGAACACCTCAGCGACCCGAACACTTTGGTCATGCCAAGCCTTTTGTTCCTCGCTTGGGGCCGCAAACCGGCTGCGTAGCGATTGCCCAATCCGGCAGGCAATTCGGTCGGCAGAGTTAACAGGGGGCAAGCGTCCGAGCCACCGCCAGCATACTGGGCACGCCGCGCTCAGGAATGCCGCTTGGTGCCCGAACGCGCCCTCCGAAACCTAGACGAGGCGGCAGCTTTCCTGGCCGAACGAGGCCTTCTCACACGCATGGCCGATTCAGCGCTGCCCAGCCTCTTTGGCGCCTGTCACGAGGCGCCGGGACGAGCCGGCGGCAGAGGATTTGACCTGTGGCCTCGAACGAAATGGATCTGGTCGTTTCAACTGGCCTCGCGACCCGGAACAGTCTTGACCAAACTGCATCGGGGCAAGACGCTTTACCTGACGGCGGAGACGGCGCGCCTCTTCGATCCGCTGGTCCGGCAATCGATCGCCGCAGCCGCGGGGGATGAGGCGACGCTCCTCGCTCACCTGGCCAGGCACGGCGAGTCGACGCTGGATGACCTAGAGGTCGAGCTGGCGTGGGATCGCAGGCGGTTGAAGCGAGTGCGCGACAAGCTGCAGCGCGTGGGATTGGTCCTTGGAGAGGGGCTGGTATTTGAGGATGAGTCGACATGGCATTTCGCGCCGCTGCGCCGCTGGGAAGACGTCTTCGACAAGCCGGCCGCGGTCCCGTATCCCCACGACGCTGTGGTAATGGCGGCGATGCGCGCCGCGGTGCTCGCACCTGAGAGGGATCTAGGAAACTGGTTCAGCTGGCCGATTCCGCCGGGAACGGCGGAAAGGCTGGTCGCGGAGGGCCGACTGACCCGGCCTGCCTCCGGCTGGCTGGCGATCGCAGACTGATTGCGCGCGCGGCGACCGCCGAACTAGCAAGAGCGGAGAGGGAGAGGTTTGTCCCCGCTCAACGTTACGTCACGCTACCGGCTGATCCCATAGCAGGGCAACAGAGGCTACAGCCGCGGCAACGCGTCGTCGCCGGATGGGTAGCGGCCTGACTCCAGGAAATGCAGATAGCGGCGGAGGTAACGCGGCAGCTCGGTCTTGATGTAATCGGCATACGCCGCAGCGGCGGCAGAAAGGTTTGGTTTGGTCCACTCGACGAGGAGGGCGCCAACAAGAGGCGCACGCGCCTGCCGACGTGCCCACCACTCACGCACCAGACTCGGCGTCCAATGTTCGTCGCCGTCCCACCCGAATCCGGCGAACGGGTCCGACGATGCCCCCGTCATCAGGGCTAGCGTCTCTTCGTCCGTCGTAGGCTGCCGCCAGACGAAGCCGTTTCCACCCGCATCGCACAGGAGAGACATCGGTGCATACTCGGGGCCGTCGAGGCAGGTGTCCGTCTCGGCGCCGTAAAACGGGCCAGGAGTGTTCAGCTCGTTACGTTCCTCCCACTGGCCCTTGAAATAGCTCTCCGGTTGTTCGACGTGGACCGTGTCCATCCGGATAAGGGGCGCGCCCCGCAGGCGCTCGGCGCTATCGCGCGGGTTAAAGCCATGCTCTGTGGTCATAGGGTCGACTCAGCAAAAGTCTGGGGGAGAGGGAGAGGTTTGTCTCCTCTCAACGTTTCGCGCTATCGGTTGATCCCAAGTCAACTCTCGATAGGCCGGCTTCTACGCCTTTGGAGCCGAACGCGGTCCCCGGCCGGACTAGACTCCGGACGTGGCCGACCATCCTTTCATCTTCATTGGTCAGCTCACCGTCTATGTGTTCATAGCCTGCGTCGCCCTTCTCCTTATCGCGCGCGCCCGAATGCGCAAAGCCAGACCGACTCCCGGTATCCAGCTCTCTTCCGATCGGCGGTGGTGGTGGGACGGGCAGACCTGGCGACATGCCGAGCGCGACGTGCCACTAACAGAGCGCGGTCGGCAGATGGCCTTTGGTGGTGGGACGGAGCGGCATGGCGAACCGTGCCGAACCCGCCCACTCAAGCCTCGAGCGAGCCGTAATTCACGACTCGGGGCACTTGGCGGAGAGGGGGAGATTTGCCTCCACTCAAACTCGCGGGATTACCTGGTGATCGCCTGAGCCACCGCCCATCCACTTTGCGCTGCGTCCGTCCCAGGGGGAGAATTCAGGTTTGAGGTGCTTCGCAGTCATCCTCGAGTGAGCCACCGTGTTGAAGACCATCTCAACTCGTAAAGGCGTCAGCCACCTCTACGCACTCGTCAAGACCGTGGAGTTCGATGTTGTGCTTGGTGATGACTCATTCGCCCTTCGCGTAGAACTTTTCCAAGACAAGACCCGCAGGCGAACGTTCCGGGCGAACATCTGGCGGAGCGAGTTCTACCGGATTCAATCGACCTTCCCTCAGAACCCCTCGACCGGCCTGCCAGAGCATCAACCTTCGGATGAGGTCGTCTTGATCGATTGGTCAGCAAATGTTCGTGGCAACTACTCAGTCTTCAAAGCGGCCAGTTCCACGGCCGCCCTGAACATGGTGCTCAAGGTAATTCGAGCTGCTCTGGACCACACCCATGCGGGCAGAGTGGAGTGGAGGCGGTGACATCCGAATCGACACCTTCAGATGTACCTCCCGGCGCGACCCCTCTGAGAGGTTGGAGCGGAGAGGGAGAGATTCGTCCCCGCTCAACTCGCGGGACTACCTGCTGATTCCATGAGCCTGACACGCTACAGGCTGGCTAGCGTTCAAGCTCTCCGACTCGCTCGAGGGTCGCTGATGAAAAACGTCGAGCTCCTCGCTCGACGGTCACGCCTTCCGCAGCACCATCCCGGCACGCCCGGCGACCGCGAGGATCCAGAGCAGGAGCGCCAGCTGGGCTGGCATCGAGATCGGCGGGATGACTATGACGACGCCAATCACCACCGCCGCCCACGCGAGCCAAGCTGGCAACGACCGCGCCATGACCGCAGCCGCCCCAGCGGCGATGGCGAACACACCATAGAAGAGGTTGCTTGCCGCGTAGCCATCCATGGCGACCCATCCGATGCCCGCCAGGGTGTTCGGGTCGAGGCCGGCCCGGCCTGCATCGAAAAGGCCGGTCCAGATCCCGTTGATCAACACCGCTGACCCCGTGCACAGAACGGCCGCGCCAAAGGCGACGTCACCGGGCCACTCATTCACGCCTGGCCGGCGCAGGTCGCGGACCAGCCACGCTGCGAAAGGCAGCAGGAACAGGTAACCGATCGCTTCGATCCAGATTCCCACATTGAAGCGCGTGGAATTGGTCGTCGCGATCCAGTGCTTCATCTGCGTGCCTGTACCGCTGGGATAGCCGTGAATGACTAGACCAACGAGAATCAGGACGACGAACAGGATTCCTGAAACGGGTCCCGCGAACTTCCATATGGGACGTTTCACCTGCCAACCATAGACTCGAATGCTCTAATCCGGGAGATGGACGCCCCAGGTGCCGCCGATCGTAAGGTTGAGCGGAGAGGGAGAGATTTGGCCCCGCTCAACGTTTCGAGATACGTGTTGATCCCGTAACTTCCCGGGTCGCTGCCGCAGTCTGTTGCGCCTCAAATCGCGAATTCGAAAGCAACGTCTGAGGAGTGAGGCGGCCAGCCAGACGGCGGTCCGATCTCGCGCTCTTGCCCGGGTCCGTAGCGGATTACAAATCGTTCGGCTGCTCGGACCGTGATTGAGTTCTTCCAAACTTCCAAGCCCTCAGCGCCCTCGATCAGCAATTCGCGGCCACCCTCCAGAACGAGCTTCAGAGCGTCACCTTCTGCTGAACAAGATTCGAGCACGTACCAGTTTTCCCCGCGACGCCCGCCCTCCCAGCTGCCAAAGAAGCAGAGTCCGCCCATTCGCCGGGCCGGATCTGACTCCATGGCAGCGCTCAGCCGTCGGACCGCGTCGTCAAGCGACTCCACAGATGGAGGCTAAGCCCTGAGCCGCTCGGTTAACTGGGCTAATTCACCTGGGCTGAATGTGGCGGAGAGGGAGAGATTTGAACTCTCGATGGGCCAGTGACCCATAACGGTTTTCGAGACTACGGGTAGCGATTTGTATTCGAAACGGCCCGCGCGGACCGCAAACGCACCGGTCTAGAAACCGTGGTAGTGGTTCCAGGCCGTTGACGACCACTTTAGAGCGCCACACCTTCCGGGGCAAGACCCTGCTTCGTTGCGTGCCACCAATGAGGCTTGGAGTCTAAGCCGCATGCAAGAACACGGACGAGTTTGCGGCATTGATAGGCGCCGATGTCGCTCCTTCCCGCAAGTCGTATCCGGAAGCCTCACGGTCCCGAACCGCAGGAGCGCCCAGTGCGGGGCGTGCCGCGAGAGTCCTTTTGAGTTCACCTCGTCCGCGGCCTCAGTCCGCTAGAGACCGCTGCGTGACGCCCGGAGTCGCCCGGGTTGCTACATGCGTTGCTACACGGCATTCGCCTCGCGAGCCTCCTGGCATACCAATCGCTTAGCAAGAGAGAGGTAATCGATCGATTTTCCGATAGAGCGGATTGGGGTGTTTTTAGACCCGACCATCATGGCCAACCGCCACAACAACCGTGCCGCCGGGTAATCTAAGCCGTTTGAAGGCCGTGCCATCCACCGATTAGGCATTTCCTCGAGGCAATTCGGATAGAAGCAATACTCCCCGAACGTTACTCAGAACGCCAAGTCATCATGGCTGCACGGTCGCAGCCAACGGGCGGATCCCGAGCGGTCGTGAACTCAGCGCAAGCGGCGCTGGAGGCTCACTGTGCCAGGTATCCCCCGTCAACAACCAGCATCGACCCAGTGACATAAGACGACTCTTCAGACGCTAAGAAGAGGGCCGCATATGCGACTTCCTCTGGCTCACTGAAGCGGCCCAGCGGGATCGTGCTTGTCACCTCTGCCAGGAGACGCTCTCCGTCGTGGCCAGCCACCGCCTGGTAGGCTTGCGACATTGGCGTATTGACGTGGGCCGGGATTAGACAGTTGACCCTTATGCCCTCCCGAGCGTAGTCGAGTGCCATGTTCCTAGTGAGATTCACCACGGCGCCTTTGGAAGCGACGTATGCGGCTTGATTACGCCAGCCAGCGAGCCCGGCGGCCGACGACACATTAATAATCGATCCAGCCTTGCGGCGACGAATTGCGGGTATAGCGGCCTTTGACATGAGAAATGTCCCGGTCAAGTTGACATCGATTACTCGGTCCCACTCGTCTTCTTTGGTGGTTTCAACGGTGCCTCGTCCGATAACGCCGGCGTTATTGACAAGGATGTCCAGACCCCCCAGTTGCGTTTCGATCGCCAAGACGACCCGCTGGGCATCATCAAACCGAGTGACGTCGGCCTGAAACGCAATAGCGTGACCGCCAAATTCGACTATCTCATGCGCGCACGCGGTTGCACCGACCAAGTCTCTGTCCATGACCGCTATTGCAGCTCCTTCTCGAGCGAACAGTAGAGACGTAGCACGACCAATTCCAGCTGCCCCGCCGCTTATGAGGGCCACCTTACGAAACAGTCGGTCACTCACGCGGTCACCCGACTTGGTCTCCCCGTTCCTGTTCTGACGCCGAAGTCAATCTCAGAAATCGTGCGTCAAGGACTGGACACGAAGGTCGCGCGAGGATCACAAGTCGCCGGGTCACGACTCTGCTCTGGCAGCCATCAAAGAATGGAACTTCTCGTCTTGAACAACTTCTGGAGCCATGTACGCGAGCTTAGAATGAGATAGACCCAAGTTCACAAAGAGTTCAGCCATTTTTATCGCCAGCGGGCCGGGATTGATGACGGGTACTCGAAGAGCTCTCCGAAGGTGATCAACAGCCTGGTACATCGTTGTGGATCCCATTAGGATGATATCTGCGCCGTCGTCTTCAATCGCGCGCCTACCTTGCTCGACTAGTTTTGGAAACACGACGTCCTCTTTTCCGCCTAGAAGATTGGCATGGTCTGGGCGCGTGTCGATCGACCGAATAGAGGCGCAATAGTGAGTCGTTCCGTAGTCTGACAGCGTTTTCTCATACAGGTGCTTCCATCTAGGCCACATGGTCAGAATGGAAAACCGCTTCCCCAGTATCGCGGCAACGTGTTGCTGCACCTGGCCGGGTCCCACGACCGGAATGGTCAGTCTTGATCTGAGTGCAGCAAGGCCTGAATCCGAGACCGAATCCATAACCACTGCGTCGTAGCCCTCTTCTTCACTTGCAACTCCGGCCTCGGTAACGTACGCGTCCATCAGAAGGGCCTCATATGGCCCATCGGCGTTGAGACACGAGTTCTTAACCGCGACGAAGTCGTAGTCAACGTTCGGACTGCGAAGGCCAGCAGGTAATTGAGCACGGCGATTAGCGAGCCCACTCTCATCCAGCGGAACCGGAACAATATACTTAATCCTCACTGCTCGCTCCTTCTATTTGGGACGGTGACAACTCACAACACCAACAGCACCAGGGCGCTATCGACGCAAGGCAGGCGATGCGATATACCGCCTTGCACAAAGATTACTTCCCGAGCCTGGCAGTACGATCGCATCCAACTAATTGCTGCGCCCCGACAAACCCAAGCAAGCTGCATGTTCAAGGCTAGACGTCTCGATTCCGGGCGTTTCACGCCGATCGTGAAGGCGCGCCGCCGCGCTGGCCGCGCATTGCGAACCGGGTCGTTTGGGGCACTGAACGACGAGGGACAGGTGCAGTAGCATTGCCCCCTATGAGGTTAGAGCCATCGCCGGACGCGGCTCTATTGGAGGCGTCAAAGCGCGTCCCTGTCTTCAGAATTGGACTGCTGACACCCTCTGGCAATATTGCCCTAGAGCCCATCACGTGCCAGCTCCTTTGTGGCTTACGTAATGTCTCGGTACATTTCACGCGAATCGAGGTTTCGCACGTGGGCCTTGATCGTGAGTCAGCAACACAGTTCCAACTTCGACATTTCCTCCGAGCTGCACGCCTTCTCGGGGATGCCAAGGTCCAAGCTATAGCATGGGCAGGTACATCGGGGTCGTGGATGGGTGTTGGCGCTGACCGCGCGCTCTGCGACGCCTTACAGGAAGCCTTAGGCATCCCTGTTACCACGTCAACTCTTGCAATCTTAGATGCCTTTAGAGAGTCCGGGCTGGAACGCTATAGTCTCGCCGTGCCATACTCCAAGGACATTGCTGATCGGATCGTTGAAGTCTACGGGCATGAGGGATTCCGTTGCGCCCACTCTGTCTTCCGAGGCTGGAATACGAGCGAAGAACACATCGCCATGGATCAATCAATTGTGAGAGACCTGCTCGAGTCTGCAGTTCATCCGGAGGCTCAAGGCATCGCAGTCGTCTGTACGAATGTCCAGGCCGCGACCCTTGCGGAAGAGATCGAGCAACATCACAACATTCAGGTGTTTGATAGCGTTCTTGTCACGGCTTGGAAATGTCTGCAGATGGTGGGACTTACTGGCGTCCATCTTCCAGGCTGGGGAAGATTGTTGAGCACCCTTAATCATCCGTAGACTCCATAAGCAACGTGATGCGGCTTACTCAAAAATATCGAGAGGGAGAACAGCCGAAACCGTAGCATTCGGGGCGTCAACGATTTCGCTTATTCTCAGGTCGACCGCAATGCTCGTTATAACATAGGATTGATACTCGGTAAATCCCCGGACTTTCGTGAGATAGTCAATCATCTCTATGAGAGCAGCCTGGGCGGCCAGGTACACATCCATCCACTCATTGCGATCATCCCCGCTGACTGGAAAGCCGGTCGTTGAAAAGAAGCGGCGAGCTAAATGAGCCGGTTCCTCAAACTCAAACGTTGGATTGCGTGGTCTCCAAATTACTTGCGATGCCTTAGTTAGTGCAAATCGCAGATGGGCTGTCGCGCCCATTTCTATTGCGATGCCATTACTCTCGCCGTCACCCTGAGCAAAATGCGGGTCGCCGAGTGAACACAGGGCCCCGGGAACATCAACCGGCAAAGTAATGCGGCTGCCCGCTTTGAAATCCTTGACGTCAAGATTCCCACCAATTTCCCGCGGAGGGAGTGTGCGAAGTCCGTCTGCCGCCGGGCCGCCGCCTCGCGGCACAGCGGACCGCCGATCTGGTAATTGTGGAACCATCACCGCGCCGCCGAGAGCACGCCTCTCCTTGAGTTCACGCTCGCGTCTCGTCAGCGATGCTAAGCGGCTCTCGGATGGCGCTACTCCAATGAGCCCGACAAACGGTGCTCCCACAATGGCGACACCTGGCAAATCATCTGATCGCGCAACATTGGCCTCGATACGCCACTTGACCAGAAAGGGATCACTGAAGCGATCCCCCAACGCGCCGAATGTGGGCAGGACGAAGGTGAATCCAAATGCATCTGGTTCGATCCGCAGCAGCTCTACAGTCAATAAATCGCCTGGCTCTGCGCCCTCGATGAAAATCGGACCGACCATCGCATGGTTGCGGAAATGATCCATCGCGAGCAGATCTGTTGCAGTGCTCGCAGGTGTAATCTGCACATCGAGGCCGTCCCAAAGGTCGACTGCGAGTGTTTCGCCCGGCATCATTCTCAGCACAGGTTCCACATCGGGGTGCCAGCGATTGTGCCCAGGGCCGCCGGCAACACCGAGCCCGACTCGCCGGTCAAACTCAATCCGGTGATCAGAGTTCAGCTCGAACTCCTTCAAACCCTCTTTCATGTGTTACATCCTCCTCGCGGCACGGCAAATGATCGAACATGCTCACAAACGAGCGACGAACAAGAGATAATGCCGATGAAATCAAAGTGTCGTCGCTCGTCACGCTTATTGCGCCGTTCGGCCGCCATCAACGGTCCAGGCAGCCCCGGTCACGTAGCTAGCTCCATCCGAGGCCAGGAAGCAAACTACCCGAGCAACCTCTTCGACGATGCCGTACCGGCCCATCGGATTGTCGCTTGATATGAGCCGGCGCGACTCTGCGGGATGATCCGGATTTCTCATAGCGTCAATAGCCTGCATCATCGGCGTGTCTATCGGCCCGGGACAAATAGCATTAACCCTAACCCCGTGCTTCGCGACTTCGATCGCAGCTGATTTGGTAAGACCAATTACGGCATGTTTGCTCATTGAGTACGGAGCCCGATTCGGCGCGGCTATGAGCCCAACTGCGGAAGCTGAATTGATAATGCTTCCGGCGCCCTGGCGAAGCATGATCGGTAGGACTGCCTGCATGCCTAGGAACGGGCCGCGCACGTTGACCGCTATTAACTCGTCGAATACATCTACCGGGTATTCCGCAACCGGCGCAATGACTCCTGCTACGCCGGCGTTATTGAAAAAGGCGTCGATTCGTTGATACTTGCTGACGACTGCTTGAACGCACTCCCGGACTTGTGATACGTCGCTCACATCTGCGACAAATAGAGAGGCGTCTTGTCCCAGCGCCATTACATCTGCGACCGTATTCTGGCCGCGATCCTGATCACGATCAACCACGGCAATTGTCGCGCCAGCTCGCGCCATCTCTAAACAGGCTGCGCGACCAATCCCGGCGCCTCCGCCGGTGACTAGGGCGACTTTCCCAACCAGGCTGACGCTCGTGTTTGGGCTCGATACACTCCGTTCCAAAACGCTGCCCTCCATATGTGATGTCTTACGTTCGTGGTCATACTGCCGGAGGCTTATGGCTACCGGTTGGTGCGAGGGTCGACAACCGCCTGCAAAATGTCCATCAGGACATAGACGGTGAGTGCGAACGAAGCTATAAACATCACGCTTCCGGCTACCGCGAGGTAATCGGAATTTACGACTGACGACACAGCGAACTGACCCAACCCCCCCCATGAGAATACCGTCTCAACCAAAACGGCCCCGCTAATAAGAAATCCGTAAACGAGCCCCGAGTACGTGATTACAGGCAGCAATGCGTTCTTTAGCGCATCCCGGTATATTCGCCCGCGCTTCATTCCACAGGCCTGCGCGTAACGAACAAAACCCGAACTCATCACCTCCAACATCTGGGTTCGCGTGACCTTCACAATGGGCGCTGCGTTCACGAACGCCAACGTCAGGCCAGGCAGGACCAAGTGCGCCAGAGACGAGGCGAATGCACTCACATTGCCAGTCATCAGTGCATCCAACGTGTAGAGTCCCGTGATTGTGTGAGGGGGATCGACCGACACGTCAATGCGCCCAATTGGTGCAGGAGCGAAACCCAAAATAACGTAAAGAATGAGAATTGACATTAGCGCCCACCAGAATTCCGGGAGGGCCCCAGCAACCATTCCATAAGCTGTGGGAATGTTCTTGAGAAAGCCCTTGCGAGATACCGCAGACCAAATACCGAGTGGAATGCCAAGCCCCACAGCCACAATAAACGCAAACGTGACAAGCTCGAATGTGGCGGTGAAATGCCTTAACACCTCCTCCAAAATCGGCTTCCCGGTAAAGTAGGATGTCCCGAGATCGCCGTGAAGCACGTTCTCCATGTACTTGAAGTAACGGACATAGATCGGCTGGTCTAATCCGAGATCCTGGGCGATGGAGGCGCGAGTCGAGGGGGTAGAGAATTCCCCTCCGAGTAGATACGTTGGGTCGCCCGGCAGGAGTTGGATAAGGATGAATACTGTGGTAACAATGCCCCAGACCTGTAGCACAAGGAGGCCGAGGCGGCGCAATATAAAGCGCCCCTTCCAACCAAACCAATGCATTACCAGTTCCTGCTCCTTAGATTGCGAAAGAATCCTAGTGGCGCTCAGTCCCGAGCTCGGTTCGTTGTCCGTCTGTGCCTTCAGCCCGAGCAAATCCGCGATTGTCGGTCCATGCGACCAATTGGTTGCGGGCGAAGACTTGGGACGGCAACGGCGCCACCCTAATACAAGAGACGCGATGTCCTCGCCCAAGATCTACCAACTCTGGCGTCACAGTTCGGCATGCGTCGATCGCTATAGGACATCGCGTGTGCAGAAAACAGCCTGTAGGGCGGTTAATGGGACTAGGAATCTCTCCGACTAGCGGCGCGCGAACGTGCTCTTTCGCCGGATCGGCCACCAGCACAGAAGAGAGAAGCGACCTAGTGTATGGATGGAGGGGTGCTTCGAAGACCTGCTTCGTCGTACCAGTCTCAACAATCTTTCCCAGGTACATAACCGCCACTCGGTGGCTGATATGTTCAACGCTTGTTAGATCGTGAGAAACGAACAGGTACGAAACGTCGGTCTTTTGTTGAAGGTCGATCAGCAGCTCCATTATTTCCGCTCGTACCGATGAATCCAAGAGCGAGGTGGGCTCATCGAGCACGATTAACTCCGGATTTGTAATCATGGCTCGAGCTACCCCTGCACGCTGCAGCTGCCCACCGCTCAGCTCGTGGGGATATTTCGTGAGATCCTCCTTTGGGATCAGCACCTGCCGCGCGACCTCTATGATTCGATCGGATTGTTCGAGTCTAGTCATGTGCTTCACGAGCTTAAGCGGCTCGCCAATCGCTGCAGCGATGGTCATCCGCGGGTCTAGGGACTCGTGTGGCTCCTGGAACACAATTTGGATCTTTGCACGGAGTGACCGGAAGTCCCGCAAGTTCATCTTCGCAATGTCTTGATCCAGAAATACGATGCGACCCGACGTTGGTTCCACAAGGCGAAGCAAGCAACGACCGACGGTCGTCTTTCCTGATCCACTCTCGCCAACCAGCCCGAGTGTTTCCCCCTTCTCGATGTCGAAAGAGACATCGCTGACGGCCCAGATGAAAGCCTTCGCGGCCCCTGGAGCAGGAAAGCGCTTAACGAGGCGTTCAACGCTCAGGATCGATGCCACTCAGCAACCTCTTTGTGTCGAAAGCATCGAACAAAATGGTCCGGCGCCACTTCTTCAAGGGAGGGCGCTGTTGCTCGGCAAATGTCACTTGCGAAAAGGCAGCGGGGGTTGAACCTACAACCCGGCGGAAGATTGATGAAATCTGGAGGCAAGCCCTTTAGCGGCCTGACCCGCCGGCCAACATACTGCAACGTCGCTGAATCAAGTAGGCCGATGCTGTACGGATGTCGTGGATGCCTGAAGAATTCATTTACGGGGGCCGTTTCCACGACCTGGCCTGCGTAGAGCACGGCAACTCTCGTGCAGTAATTGGCCACTATGCCGAGATCCCGTGTAATCAAGAGAGTCGACGCACCGAGACTATCAACTTGGTCCGCTAGCAGGTCCAGAATCTGGGCTTGAATCGTTACGTCAAGACCCATGGTTGGCTCATCAGCGATGAGGACCCGCGGCGAATTGACTATCGCCATTGCAATCATGACTCGCTGAGCCATCCCGCCGCTCAACTCATGAGGAAATGCTCTCGCGCGGCGCTCCGGATCAGGGATTGCAACTCGCTCAAGCGTGTCAACCGCGACCTGAAACGCATCTCTGGGCGAAGCCTCGGTGTGACTGCTGTATGCGTTGGCGATTTGGACACCTATCGGCACAAGGGGGTTTAGGTGGGCTCGGGCATTTTGCACAATTAGCCCAAGCTGCTTCCCTCGAATTCGGCGCAGCTCCTCTTCCTGCACCGACAGGAGGTCACGGCCAAGTAGGCGTATAGCGCCACCTTCAATTCTTCCTGGCGGCGGGACGAGGCCCAAAACGCTCCACGCGATGGTGGACTTGCCCGAGCCTGTTTCTCCTAGTAGACCCAAAGTCTCGCCCGCAGCCAGCTCGAGACTCACGCCATCCACCGCTTGCACTACACCTCGGCGTGTGTAGAAGCGAGTAACGAGCTTGTCAATCTCTAGATTCAGCTCAGCGGACGTAAGGTTAGAACTTTCTACGTTTGGGATCCGTCACCTCTGCCAGGGAATCGCCAAGTAGACCGAAGCCCATTACCGTAATAGCGAGCATCAAGCCAGGCAATACGGACGGCCACCATTTGCCTCCTTCGTACAAGCTCTCGGCACCTATCGCAATCATGGAACCCCACTCTGGTGTTGGGACCCGCACCCCGGCGCCGACGAAGCTTAGTCCGGCTGTCAGCAGGATCGCGACCCCCATCGTCACCGAGCTCAATGCAAATATTGGTCCGGACGAGTTTGGAAGCAAGTGTCGGAAAACGATCGCGATATCAGAGGCTCCAGCCGCCCTTGCTCCTTCGATGAACAATCGCTCTCTGACCTGCAGCGCTTGGCTGCGCACCATCCGGGCGTAGATTGGAGCGTTCACGATACCGATCGCTAGGATCACGTTCCGGATCTGCTGACCCGACAGGACGACAAGTCCCATGCCCAGTACGAGAGCTGGAAATGATTGGAGAACGTCTGCGATTCGCATGCCCAACTCAGTCACGGGACTGCTGTAGTAGCCGGCAAGCACGCCCACAGGCGTTCCGAGAGCGATAGCTAAGAATGTCGCACCAAAAGCGATTGTGAGATCTACCCTGGGTGCATAGATCAGCCGACTCAGAATATCCATTCCAGAGCTATCTGTTCCTAACCAGTAAGTTCTGGTCGGCGCCAATAGAACGTCGTAAGGGTTTGCTTGCTCGGGATTAAACCGTGCAATTAGGGGGGCAAATATTGTTAAGAGAGCTATCGACGTCACGATAATCGTTCCGGCGAGCAGTCTCGGGTTTGCCCGGAACAACTGACCACTGGATGCGAGGCGGCTGGTTAGCCTCGAAGGTCGGACGGCCCTCAAGTTGGCGCTCATCCGCCTCGATCTTGACGTAGGGGTTCCAACGTGGTGCGCGCGAGGGACCGTTGTTGCCGGTGTTCATGCTCTGCCGGGTAAATCCGTTGGCTCGAGCGGCTCGAGTGGCCGCAGGCGCAGCCCGCAGGCCACTCAAGCATGTGCATGCCATTCGAGAGGACCCTCTCGGCCAAGGTGGAACGTGCCTATCCAGTCGCCATGGGGACTAAAGGCGCTTATGTCTTGTAGATGTCGCCATAGCGAAGCAAACTCGTACTTCGCCACACGTAGCCCTTGACATCCTGGAGGTGAGCCAGCTGATTGCCAACTTGGAGGTAGAACCCCCATGGCGCTTCGTTGACAATCAATTGATCCGCCTGCTTCGTCAGTGATGCCCGGACATCGGGAGATTGCGCCGCTGTTGCTTGGTTGAGAATGGAAGTGACAGCAGAATTCTTGAAATTTACCCAGTTTCCTGTTCCTATCGGAGAGAAGTAGAGATCTAGGACATACGGGCCGTCCACCACCCATGGGGCATCATGAACAAGGATGGCTTGGGCTTTGCGGCTGTAGAACTCTTGCGCGTAAGCAGCCGTGCTGAGCCCATTCAACTCGATCGTAACTCCCAGTTGCGCCAGATGGCTCTTGATCAGCGTGGCAACTTGCTGGTCGGCAGATTGGTCGGTGGAATAAGACAGCTGAATTGGAGTCGAGAGGTTTACTCCCGACTGCGCCAGCAGAGCCTTGGCCTTTGCGTCGTTCTGCGGGTACGGCCATGCGTCAAGCTGTCCGGGGTAACCGGCCGGAATGTAGCCGGATGCAACCTTGACCCCAGCTGCACCTAGAAAGACGCTACTAATGATTGCGTTTGTAGGAAGTGCGTAATTCAACGCTTGCCGGAATGTCGCATTGTCCAGCGGAGGAACAGCATTATTCCAGCCCAAGATCAATCCTTGGTTGCCCGACTGGTTGTCGACCGCCAATCCATTCTTTCCGGCAGCTTCGCTGTACTGTCGTGTGGTCAGATCCTCAGCTATGTCAACGGCTCCACGCTCAAGCAGAGCTAACCTTGTGGATGGGTCAGGCACATTCTTTATGACGATCTTCTTGAACTTCGGTGGACCCTGCCAGTAATTCGGGTTGGCAACCCAGTCTGTCTCTTGGCCGGGAAGGTTGCTTGCGACGGTGTACGGGCCAAAGCCTGCAGTGTTAGTGGCCGCCCAGGCCCTTGACCATGGGTCGCTCGCAGTTGCGTTCTTTTTCATTTCTGTCGAGTCGAAGATGGAGCACGAGGGAAGGGCACCAAAAGCCACGGGCAGGAGTGGGCTTGGGCTGGTCAGGTGAATCGCGAACGAATACTTGTCACTGACGGTGATTGGATTGTTCTTGTCGACTTGGCTAACCCCAAGTTCGAAACCCGCACACGCGCCGCCGTTGAGGGCGTAGCTGCGGGCGATCATGTACTGCACATCCGCCGATGTCAGTTCGTTGCCATTTGGACTCTTAACGCCTTGCCGCAAAATGAAGTTCCATGTCAGGCCATCCGCAGACGGCATGTAGGACTGTGCGAGAAAAGGAACCTGGCTCGCGTAGTCCGTACTAAGAGTGCCATTGGCGTTGGTCTGAGTTTTGAAACTCACCAAGGGATCAGTGAAGTTCTCGGTTGCCTCGAGGCTTCCGCTTGAGTTGCCGATGAAATCTGAGTCAAAGCTCGTCGGTATGGCGGATTCGGCTATGACTAACGTGTCCTTAGCAGTCTGCGGAACTACACCCTGCTGAGACGATTGCTGGTTACAGCTGACCACCGCCAGAACGATGACTATGACCGACGACAGGCGTGCCCCTGCTCTCACCATGTTGCCTTTCTCCCTTCCGGCCGGCTTGGAATGCCATATAGTGGTCGGGTCGTCGGCAGTATTGCACTCGCCAGCGCGTAGGTCAAGAGGTTTTTTGGCGTCATTCGGCGCTTTGACTAGCTACTAGCCGCCCTCCGGGTCGGGGCGGCCAAGTTCGTCTGCCTTCGCAGCAAAGCAAGATTCCAACCTTGGCGGTGGTTCGCAGTCCGCCTTCAGCCCTGCGGCGTACAAACGGGTGTGAGTCGAGTGTACGGGCGCAGTGCGAGATGGGATGGGTTGTGCACGGCCTAGGGAGCGGCTTGCGCTTTGCCTAGGCACGGCTCTAATTGATTGGTCACGTGCACTCGGGAGGTCACAGCCCCGGACTCGCCGTTTCCACACCCGCGGGTCGTCGTTTATACCAACGGTTCAATTGCTCGTACGCGCGTGCCACGCGGAACAATACAGCCTCGTGGTGCGGGGCGCAGACGACCTGGAGGCCAATCGGGAGATTTGCCTCATTGGCACCGCAGGGCAGGACCAGAGCAGGGTGGCCGGTCAAGTTGAACAGAGCAGTGAATCGGGATCCCACATTGGCAACGTCTTCCTCCTTACCTCCGCCAAACCGAAGCCGATTGGTGCCACTCTCATAGGCGGCGATACCGACGGCCGGCAGCAGTAGCGCATCCACCTCCCTGAACAACATGTCGACCTCTATCCGAAAGCGTTGACGAACGCGTTGTGCGTGGACGTATTCAATTGCCGGGACGAATTCTGCGATCTCTAGCCGGGTTCGTAATGCGGGGTTGTATTGCTCTCGTTGCTGTCTGAATTGGTCCCTGTGCAGCTCAGCCGCTTCGACGCCGGACAGGGTGTACATGATCAGCTGTGCCTGGGCGAGGTCGGGCACCTCGACCTCTCGCAAAGTCGCGCCCAGACCGACTAACTCGTGACATGCCCTATCGAACGCGGTCCCTACCTCAGCGTCGACGTACGACTGTCCTTGGAGGCGCACAACACCTAACCTAAACCCGAGTACACCCCGCTCCAATTCGTTTAGGTACTTGCGCTCAAAATGGTCCTCGTCGAGGCCGCATATCGAGCCGAACATGATCGCGCAATCGCGAACAGTCCTCGCGATCGGGCCGACATGGTCCAGATTGTTGCTTATGGGTATAACGCCTCTGCGACTCACCACTCCGTAGGTCGGCTTTAGTCCGACGACTCCGCAAAAGGCAGCTGGGATCCGAATCGAACCGCCGGTATCTGTGCCGACCGAACCAAATCCCATTCCGGCCGCAGTGGCCGCAGCTGAGCCGCTGGACGATCCTCCGCATGTCATTTCTAGTCGATGCGGATTTCTTGGTTCACCGAAGAGCGGGTGGGCAGCTGCGTATGCGTATTGCATCAGGTTCGTCTTGCCGATCAGCACAGCTCCTGCGGAACCTAACCGCTGGACCACCTCGGCGTTCCTGTCTGGAGTCCATTCTTTTAACAGAGGGGATCCGGCCGTCGTGCGGATCCCAGCGGTAAGGATGTTGTCCTTTACCGAAACTGGGACGCCGTGGAGGAGCCCTCGCCACCCACCCCGACGCAATTCCCTCTGAAGGTTGGCCGCAGACTCCATGGCTGCCTGGTGCAGAACAGTGATGTAACAGTTGAGCGATGGGTTTAGCTCGTCGATTCGACGGAGGACCGCGGCGGTTACCTCCTCAGCCGACACCGCCTGGCTTCGAATCAGCTGAGATACCTCCGACAATTCGAGAAAACAGAGGTCAGTAGGACTCAGAGCCATGCTCCTCAAGCTGAAAGTTGACAGCCATTTCAAGTCCTTCAACGTCAACTGCCCATAGCTCGGCAAGGCTCGCTAGTCGAGCGGTCACTTGAGGGGCGAATTCAGCGATTCTCGTAGGTGTGATGCCCAAGTTCAGTAACCGAGACCATGCTGCCACGGCCCGCTCAGGGTCACTATCGGCGTGTGATCGATCCATTGTCATATTCCTCCACCATGCGGCTCACCGAAACGCCCACCAAAGGTTAGTAAGCCGTCGAGTGGGACTGCAGCCAGCATGAGGCCCCACCGCACTAGGATGTCCTGCCACCGCCTTGCGTCATCAATCTGTACTTGGGGTTGAATTGGCCAAGCATGAAGGGCGCGGTAGCGCTCGATGATCTTGATTGTGGTGGGCACGTCCGCGTACGGAAACCAAGGTCTCACCAGTGCGGCGATGTCGCCCGTCTGGTTGCCGCTCATCCAATCTAGCGCCCGACCGATCGCACGTTGGAACCGCCAGTACCGTTCGGGATCGGATTGAATGTCCGATGTCCTTGCCATGAATACCGACCAAGGAACGGGTCCAAGGGTGTCGGCTAGTGCTGCGACTTCCTCAAGATCCTGGTGCTGAGCCCGTTCAACGTCGAGAAGTACATAGTCGACGGCACCGCTCAGGACATCCTCGACAGCCTCCCTGGCCGTGTGGCCAACAAGCACCCGAACCATGTCCAGCGATACTGCATGAAGTGCCAGGCTCTGTCTGAAGGCTACCCAAGGAGTAGGTACATCACTTTGAACGATGATCGAACTACCTTGCAGATCCATCCAATCGAACGGACCATCGGTCTCAACTCTTCTGCGGACCACCACCGACCGACACTGCTGCATACAGTGGGCGACCGGGGCTAGGGCGTTGGCATGCCGAGTTTGCTGCAACGCAAACCAAAGGTTGCCCAACATGACGTCACTTGCGCGTCCACCAACGGCCTCGATCAAGCCCGACCAAGAGCCTTTATGTTCAACGACACTGATCTCAAGCTGCTCGACTTGGAACGCTTTGATGCCTAGCGCAACGAACAGCGGGAGATAGGCGAAGTGCCTAAAGCTTGTAATCCGAAGCTGGCGTTTCCGCCCGTCATCCACTGTCATTTGGACTCCCTCGACTTCTGTGACGCCGTCCCCCTAGAGGGACACCGTGGCTAAGTCGCTCGATGCGCGACGACATTCTTAGCGGCCTCAACCGGCGATGCTACACTTCGCGGCGCGTTCCAAGAAGCCTGCGACGCGAAGGAAGCCGAGCATCAGGTTCGAGGGGACTAGCAAGGTGAGCAACGTTCGGCCGCAACAAATCGCCGCCCTCTCCGCAACAGCCAACCAATCGACCCGAAGCCCCTTCGGGGAGCACGATGAGATTGGCATGCTAAACCTTATTACTGCGAGCTCGAGGCGGGCGATCCTCGCACGAGCTGATGCTGGTACGGTCTATGACCTTTCCATGGATCTATTTCCCGGGATGCCGTCATGGATCTACGGTGGTGATCTTTCTTTTCAGATCTGGCTATCGCACACTCCTCATGGTCGCCTAGTCGATGAACGGATGACTTCGGGCAGAGCCGCCCACGAGACCATTTCAGATTCTGGCGACACGATCAGCATGTATACGCACTGCGGGACGCATATCGACACGCTCAACCACTATGGGTACAGCGGTGAGATCTGGAACGGCTTCAATGAGCGGGATCACATGGGGTCGCGGCACTGGAACGTATGTGGTGCCGATAAGCACCCTCCAATAATCGCCAGAGCGGTGTTGATCGATGTCGCGCGAGCGCACGGTGTCAACGTACTACCCGATTCGTACGGTATCGGAGAACAGGATATCCGCGAGGCACTTACGCGACAACGGGTGACAGTAGGACTGGGCGATGTTGTTCTCCTCCGCACGGGTCGTATTAGGATGTGGCCGGATGCGGGTCGGTTCATGCTCAACGAACCTGGGCTGAATCGCGAGGGCGCCGAGTACCTTGCCCGGCAGGGAGCCATCATCGTGGGCGCCGACAATGTCGCGTTGGACCAATTGCCCTCGCCGAACCCGGACAACTGGCTACCGGTCCACACGTACTTGCTCGCTGAAGCCGGGGTTCCAATCATTGAGGTGTTGAACCTTGAGGAACTCGCGGCGGCGAAGATATACGAGTCCGCATTTGTTGGCGCGGCAACCCGCATACGTGGGGCAACGGGGGCGCCGATCCGGCCCTTTGTTATGCCGCTGCTATGACCCGCGCGCGAGGCGCTAGCCGCTCTGGAGAGTGTGAATCTGGCCATTGCCTTTCCTCACATTCCGTTAATGATTGGGCGCCGACTGAGCCATGCGGATAGGGGTTCCGGCTTGATCACGGCAGTCCATACAGCCACGATAAGTGGTCAGGTACGACCTGAAAACGCCAAGTAGACGAGATGAACTCGATTCGCGTCGCGGTTGCTCAGCTTGGTACTCAGCTATTCGATGTCTCCGAGAACGCTGAGAGGGCTGTCGAAAGAATCGTGGAGGCAGCCGATGCAGGTTGCCAGCTCATAGTACTCCCGGAGTTGGCCAACGTCGGATACATTTCCACTTGGTCGGCGGAGTTCGCAACTCAGTATTACCAGAGTGCCGAAGCGCTTCCCGGACCCTACTCCACGTCGTTGACTACGGCAGCTACGCGTACGCACATCCACGTGGTAGTGGGCGTCGCCGAGCGCAGCACAACGCTTGATGGAGTGCTGTACAACACAGCCCTGCTCATCAAGCCCGACGGAACATTCGCAAAGTACCGCAAGATACACTTGCCTCGCGAGGAGAAGAGATACTTCACAGAAGGGGATCGCCTCGAGCCCATCACGACTGACCTTTGCCGCCTGGGACTGCTGGTCTGCGCCGACAACTCGTTCCCCGAAGCTGCTCGATTACTGGCGCTTCGAGGCGCTCAGCTCCTCGCCGTGCCGTACTCAGCGGAGCTCCCGCCCAATCCCCTTCTCTATCCGCAGTTGGCGGCAGTCCGTGCCTACGAAAACCAGCTCTTTGTGGCTTGCGCCAACCGATGTGGCAGTCAGGGGTCGACCATCTTCGCAGGCACGAGCGCGATTGCAGCTCCGGATGGGACTCTGCTCGCCTGTCTCTCAGATGAGCCGGGGATAGCGTGGGCAGACCTTGATTTCGGGCTGATGATCTCGGAACGGCTACGGCAGACGCGCTTCCGAGATCGACGTCCTCACCTGTACGCGGGCCTCGTCAACGAGTGAGTTCTGCCGACCTCGTCATTCGTAACGGCTGGGTCGTAACCCACGATCACCGCGAGTTCGGCGGGGTTGCAGTCGAGGGCGATCAGATCATCTACGTTGGCCCCAACAGCGGGCTACCCGCCGCTCACCGCATTATCGACGCACACGAGCAGTTCATTATTCCCGGACTAATCGATCCGCATGTCCACATGAGTAGCGAGGAGGACGCCTCGATAGCTGAGGGCATGAGGGCTAATCTTCCGATCGAGTCCCGCGGAATGCTCCACGGCGGCGTCACAACCTTCGGTCATTTCGTTGGCGCCGCCGGCCAGCCACTCCTTCCCATGCTCAAAGCGAACATTGATTCTCTTAACAGGCACTCGTACGTCGATTCAATGCTTCACGCATACGTCATGGGCGAAGAAACGCTCGGAGACTTCGAATCCGCGTGGCGCCTTGGCGTGACATCGTTCAAGCACTTCTATACCGCCTACGGACGAAGGAGGTTGGAGGACCCTGGGCTTGGCCATCTATTCAGCCCGGTTGACAATGACGTGCTATTGCAGTCCATGCAATGGATCGCAGCCAAAGGAGCCCCTGGTGTGGCGATGGTACATGCGGAAGATGGGGAGATCGTTAAGCTCCTATCCGGCCAGGTAGAGAGCACAGGCCGCCGCGATCTGGGCGCATGGTCAGATGGCCGCCCCGGAATCGCTGAATGGCTACGTGTCTACCAGGCGATTCAACTGTCCGATTGGAGTCGCTGCCCGCTTTATGTGGTTCATATGACAACCGCTGAGTCCTGCCGCCTCGTCGCGGAGGCTCGTCGCCGAGGTTCGCCGATCTGGTCGGAGGTCGGCCCTCAGTGGCTCACTCATCACGGAGGAATGGAGGATAAGGTCGGCTGCTGGGGCAAGGTCAATCCACCACTACGTACGTTTACTGACATTGATGCTCTCTGGCACGGATTCCACTCCAACGGAGTCACCTGTTTAGGAACGGATCACGGCACAGGAGGCCGAACCACCCAGACGAAGGAAAAGGGCGGGGGCAAGCATGGGAATATTTGGGCTGCGCGTCCTGGAATACGCGGTGGCTCCGAGCACATGCTCCCCGTCCTACTCACTTACGGGGTCCTCCCGGGACGGATTTCGTGGGAGGACCTCGTCCGCTGCGGCTCTTACAATACGGCGCGAGCATTCGGTCTCTATCCACGCAAGGGTGGTCTTTGGCCCGGCGCCGATGCTGACATACTCATCGTCAACCCGGAGATCGAGCGAACTGTGAATGAGACCTTCTACAAGGGCCTATGCGAGGTGAGCATTTACGACGGCGAGAGGCTAAAGGGAGCAGTGCAGGCTGCAGTACTGCGCGGTCGGGTCGCGCTCGAGGAATTTCAAGAGGCGACGGAGCCTGGGTGGGGCAGATATGTGCCGCGCGGGTCTTCCTTCGCCCACAAGCCCACCGTCTGACCTTTGGTCCAGAGTATGCAGCCGGAATCTAGCTGGCACCAAAGGCAATCGCCGGCTTGCTTCATCTGGGTATCGTCTTTTGCCTAAGGTAGCTACGGGGCAGCCGCTTCGATCCGCCGAGCGCCTCCTGCTAGCGCTCAGGTGCTTTTCCGTGGAGCGGCCACAGCTCACTTTGACTGAGATAAGCCAAGAACTCAACCTTGCAGTGTCAACTGTGAGGCGGCTCCTCCTTACGCTTGAGCGTCACGGGCTGTTGTATTACGACGCGAACACGAGCCACTACTCGGTGAGCATGAGGACAGATTGGCTGCCGGGCGCTGCCCGAGCAGCGACTCTTCAGCGAATCTGCGGTCAACACCTAGACGCACTGCACAAGGAGACTGCTGAGTCGGTCATCCTGGCAGTGCTGGATGGCGGGCAAGGTGTACATATCGACGTTAGACGGAGCTCACACTTCATTTCAGCGTTCAATCCAGTTGGATTCAGGATTACCCCTTATGCAGGCGGCGCTATAGGCAAGGTATTAATGGCGTGGCTACCCGAGGATCACGTACGGTTGCTCTTGCCGGCGGTTGGCGAATGGAAACCAAAGACGTCAGCAGCAATTCACAATACACGCGAGCTACTGCATCACCTTGCGAGGGTCCGTGAGCGCGGCTACGCCACAAATGAGGGTGAAACTGACACCGAGGCTTGGACGGTTGCGGCACCTGTTTTCGACGCACAGGGTTATGTCGCAGCCGCCCTATTGGTGCCAATCCCTCAGAGCCGTGCGACTCGCGAGACCCGAACGCGATTGATCAACCTGGTTCAGAAAAGGGCGCGTGCCATGTCTCTGGCGCTTCAAAAGTGGAACAAAGAGTGGGTTTCTAATGGTCCGACTGGTTCCACCTTCAGGGGCAAGGCAATTTCCCGATCGCCTAAAAGTCGAAATCAGGCGATCAGGCGCCCGAGAGCGGCCGGGATTTCTGACGGTCGACTAATCACCACCGCGCCCGCAGCCTCTAGGGCATCCACTTTCACGGAATAGCGTCCAGCGTCCCCAGCGATCATCGCTCCTGCATGACCCATTGTTCGATTGGTTGGAGCCCGGCGACCAGCGATTAGGGCTACGACGGGAAGTCCCGTCTCGCGCAGAAACGGCGCGCTATCCTCTTCGTCCGAGCCGCCAATCTCGCCGATCATGACTATTGCACGCGTTTTGCCATCCCCGGGCAAATTCCGAATTATGTCTGAGAAACTGGACCCCTTCAGTTGGTCGCCACCGATGACGACCCAGAGACTGAGACCTAAGCCAGCTTGGCGGAGTTCCCATACGACTTCGTACGACAACGTGCCACTCTTTGAAACGACCGCGCAGTCACCCGGTTGCGCGAACTGAGATGGAAGAAACCCAAGCAGGGGGCCCGCAGGGATCAGAAGCCCGGGTGTATTTGGCCCAATGATCCGCATACCATGAACTTTGGCCAATGCTAGGGCGGGCAACAGGTCATGTGCTTCAACACCTTCTGTGACACTAACTGCTAAACGGATCCCCGCCTCGGCAGCCTCGGTTAGTCCCTCGCCGGCATCCTTGGCTGGCAGGAAGGCGACCGTAGTCACAGCTCCAGTTGCAGACATCGCGGCTTGCACGGTGTCATGAATCGGTACGCCATCTACTGTCTGGCCCCCTTTGCCCGGAGCGACACCGGCTACGACTCGCGTGCCGTGTACGGCCATACGTTGAGCATGGACTCGGGCGGCCCGCCCGGTCATCCCTTGAACGATTACCCCCCCGTGCGCGTCTGAGAGCCAATTATCGCCTAGCAGGTGAACATCTCGCCTCTGCTACCGTGGTTGACAGTGTCATGAATCAACTTCTCTAGCTCGTCGAAGCTTCGCGCGCTAATCAGACCCGACTCGCGTATGCGCTTTCGTGCGATCTCTGCCCCCAATCCCTCTACTCGGACGATTACAGGCACGCTTGGCGAACACTCGTCAATCGCGCTGAGCAGAAGCTTAGTGAACTCTGCGAGGTCTGTGATACCCGCGAATACATTTACGGCGATACAAGCCAGGTTCGGGTACCTCTCGAGCTGCCGGAGTGCAGCCACTAGGCGAGCAGAGCTACCGCGCAAGCCTCCCGTTCGGATATCGCAGAAATTTATCGGCCGGAGGCCAGCCTCGGTAAGAACGTCGACAAGTAGCATTGAAGCGCCTGCACCGGTAGTTAACAGGCCGACCAGACCTTGAGGATCCAATTCCATCAGATCGAAACCATCTCGTGTTCGAGACAGATTCCCATCGTTAGCCTCGTCGGGTCCCGGGACCACAATTCTGATGTCGGCTGCGAGTGCTTGACTGCCCTTTGTCATAAGCAGCGGGTTTATCTCGACAAGGTCGGCACGGTGGCGGGTGAAGAGCTCATAGCTTACCTTCGCGGGAAATATCAGCGCGTTTGTTGTCTCGGCGTCTGCTTCACAGGCTTCGGCCGCCTGCCACACATGCCAGTCCCGCAGGCCAGTGAGCACCGAAATGTCCACTCTCGCCACCTTCTCTGCATGCCGATTGACGTCAACTCCGCCTTGCAGACCGAGCATCAACACCGCACTGCCCCGCCGCGGGTCTATAGCGATGGCCATGTAAATTTCGCGATCTGAAGGCACGTACTCCTCGACCAAGACGGAGTTGACTGGGTACCCACACACAAGGCTTCCCAGCAAACCTTGAGCAATCGCCTCAACCTCGTGCGTGCTAGTTACGAAGACACCGCCGCCTTTGCTCCTACCCCCGGTCGGAACCTGTGCCTTAACGACTACCGTGTCCCCTAGGTCAAACGCGGCCATGGCAGCTGCCACTGCCGACATCGCAATGTAGCCCTTGGGGACCGCTAGACCCAGCGCCCGGGCCCGGCGTTTGGCCTCGTGCTCAAGCAGTTGCATTCTTCCGGCCGAGAATATGCTGCGCAATTCCGTTTCTCTGGATTTGTGGCGTACCCCCGCCCAGTGGGCCATACCGCGCCCACCGCAGATAGCGTTCCGCTGGCATTTCTTTGGTCCAACCGTGGCCACCGAAGATCTGCATCACAGAATCAGTGACCTTAAGTGCCATCTCGTTTGCGAAGACCTTGGCGACCGCCGCTTCATATCTCGTAGGGAAACCCCCACCGACACGTGCCGCAGCCCGGTGTACAAGTAATCTTGCGGCCTCGATCTGGATCGCATTGTCAGCAAGCATCCATCCGATCCCTTGGTGGTCGCTAATGTATTTGCCGCCTTGGAACCTTTGCTGGGCATACACGACCGCATGATCAAGGGCTCCCTGGGCGATCCCGACTGAGATCGAAGCATTGAGACACCGCTGCCCATTGAACGCTGACAACATCCGTCGGAGGCCGTCCTCTCTGACCAGGATGTGCTGCTGCCCTATGCGGCAATTGTCAAGACCGACTTCGAAGAGTGCGTCGCCGCCAAGCGTCTCGTACCTCTGGCCAACGCTTAGACCGGGAGTGCCTGCCTCTATGAGCACGGCGCCAATTGGCTTGTCCCCCGGATCGTCCCCAAACCTCACGTAGACCATGAAGAGTCCGGCAACATCAGCTCGCGAGATCAGCGTTTTGTCGCCATTGATTACCCACTCGTCACCATCTCTCAGCGCGGTTGTCTTGAGTGAGCCAACATCAGAACCAGCATCTGGTTCCGTAATGCAAATGGCGCAGATTAGGTCCCCTGACGCTATTTGCGGAAGGTACTTTGCTTTCTGCTCTTTAGTTCCATACGCAACGATTGCCTGGGACTGCACTCCGAGTTCTCCGAGCGCAGCCATTGCGGTGACATAGCAGCAACGCCCGATCTCCTCGAGGATTACCGCCGCGTCTAGCCAAGTCCCACCACTGCCCCCATATTCCGTTGGAATCGTGGCCCCGAGGAGCCCCGTGTCAGCGAGGAGCTTAATGTTTGGCCAAGGAAACGTGCGAGCCACTTCCCAATCTAGTGCACGATTCCTGAAGTTAGATTCGGCAAGCTTCCGAGCGAGATCGCGAATCGCAACCTGCTCAGCGGATATTTCGTAGCGAGCCCCGTCTGGAACGGTTATGGGGTCTGGGTGCACCATGAACGTCCCTAAGTCCTCCGACAACGCGCATGCCGAGATCTGATTGGGCGACCATTATATGGCATCGTGTGACTCCGCAAGCCGTGTCCTCACTCTTGTCTTGATGGGAGCAGCATGTCGTATCCAGGAATCTAACTCCACGAAACCTAGGGCGCACCAACCCTGATCCAACAGGATTCCGCCACGGTCGACTTCCGCAAGACTCGAGGCGGCGCCCTGGCGAACGCCCGATTCGGATCAAATGCACTCCTGGAGGGCGGCCCTATCCTATTCCGACAGCGGAACGCCCACGAGGTGATTCGCCCGAGGAGGCTGGGCTACCGAGAACCGACGCTTATCGTCACGAACCCCCGCCGAATAGCTACTGATAGGCATCTCTTATCAGCACCATCTCACTACGCCTAACCCGGTCGACGGCGCGGCGACCACTTTCCTTCGGCTACTGCAACCCCATTTCCGAAAGGAACCGCGAGGCTCTCTGACGATGTACTGAGTACCACTGGGTCCGGGTCAAAGACAGGTTGTCCTCGGCTCGACAAACTCCTACGAAGCAGATGCGGCGTTCCTCTCGAATCTGCTCGTCTGTCTCGGCGTGGAAGTCGGGTAACCGGCCCTCCTCTAACCCCAGGATGTAGACATGACTCCACTGAAGGCCCTTAGTCGCCTGGAGGGTTGCGACTTTGACGCCCCCACCCTTAGTGGGGGCCCCGCCCACGCTTCCAAGGGTAAGTTCGGCCTGTAGGTGACTTAGGGAGAAGTCGGGGTCGTATCGAGTGAAGCCGCCAACAGCATCCACAAGCCTTGACATTCCAGCACGAAGGTCCGTTCGAATTGAAACGACGGCATCCCGAGCTTTCTCAACGATTACCTGCAGGTCGGCTCCGGCCCAAACCAGGTCGCGCAGTTCGAGCAACTCACTCCAGCCCGCACGATGCCGAAACGTCTCGAACAGAGCAAGTGGGGCGCGCTCTTCAACTTCCTCGACCTGAAAGAACTGGAACAGACGCTTCGCCTGTCGATCGGTCAACTTGCCCTGCGTGATCGACAGGCATACGCCGAGCGCGATCCGCTCCTCGGAATGGTAGGCGGCTCCCAACCAGTTGGTGATTGGAAGTTGGCGGCGCTCGAGTTCGTTGAGCAGCGGTTGAAGCCGGAATCGTGCACGTGCAAGAACGGCCATGTCTGCGGGCTCGACGCCAGAGCGAATGAACGCCTCAATCTCCTCAGCCAAGCCTGTGGCTTCGGCCTCGATTGTGGGGAACACGAGACTACGAACAAGGCCGCCTGATAGGCTCGTCCGCATTTGGCGGCCACTTCCTTGGCCGTCAGCGGCAATCAGTCGATTGGCGACCTCGACAATCGCAGCACGGCATCGATAGTTGGTTGTCAGCGGATATTCCTTCGCCGCGAGCTCTCCAATGAACCGGCGGACATTTCTTGCCTCAGCGCCTGCGAACTGGTAGATAGCTTGATCGTCATCAGCGAAAACGCTGATAGTTCTGGTCCACTGAGACAGGCTGTGAACGATTGCGAACTGCGCTGCATTAGTGTCCTGGAACTCGTCGACAAGCAGATGCTGATACTGCGTGCCATACGCTTCGGCGAGGTTGGGCTGCTGTTCAAGTAGATCGGCCGTGAGAACGATGAGGTCATCGAAGTCGAGAACCGAGTGCTGGCGCTTTAGCGATTCGTATGCTTCCACCCACCTCAGGACTTCAGCATCGTGGACCTCATATCGGCGCAACCGCAGGTAACTCCACCGGCGCGCTCGATTGCTTGTGCCGGCCGCCCGAGCTGCGAGTTCGGCGATCTCGGTCTGTTCATCGTCCTCGGGGATTTCAAACTCCCGATTGACCCCGACTAAGTCACCGTGCGATCGGAGGAGGCGCATGCCGAACGAGTGGAAGGTACCTGCCCAGATACGATCGCTTGTCACTGTGGCGACATCGAGGGATCTTGCCTTCATCTCCGCAGCCGCTTTGTTTGTGAAGGTCAGTAAGAGGGCTTTGACTGGACGGTTGGCTGCTTGTAGCAGATGTCGTGCTCTATACGAGAGCACGCGGGTTTTGCCACTGCCGGGCCCGGCCAGTACCGCAATGGCCGGTTCAACGGCTTCGACCGCCGACCTTTGCTCCTCGTCGAGCGGCAGCTCATCGGCAAGGCTGGCGTCAGACATAGGCGAGGACTGCGGCCAGCGGTGGTGGGACATTAGCGAGTGTCAAGGCATCGACGAGCAACGGCGCGTACTCCACCTTCTTCCGTGAAACAAACCGATGGATCTGTTCCTCGATCGCCAGGGCGCTGTGGTCGGGTTGTTGCTGGAAGGTTCGCAGCGCCGGTAAATCGCCATGTTGGGCAATTGTCTGCTCGACCACATCAACGCCGAGGGCGCGAATTAACTCGTCTTCAAGATCCCTGACACAAACAAAAAAACCAAGGCGTTCGGCGTCCTGACGGGTTAACCCCCCACCTAACCCGACGAACTCTAAAGCGTCGAGGAGGTTTCGTTCCTCGTTCTCGTCGCACAGTCCCGCCAGTCTAAGTTTGAAACCAGTCGGGCCATACAGCTGCACGAAGGAGCGCACTGCCGTTATTCCGCCTATCGGAACGATGCTGACGCCTTCGGCGTCGAGGTTGCGCTGCATCCGATCCGCTAGAGCTTCCAGAGCGATCTGATCACTGACACCTTCGACCAGGATGACCGTTCGTGCAAAGAATGCCTCAGCCGTCTGAGGACTCGTGAATCTGGCGAGCTTCCTGGCTTCTGAGTCGCTCAGCGTGGACGGTCGGGCGAGCTCGACTCCCTGATCGGTGTGTATGAGTCGCATCACGCGTCGCGGATCCGCTCGGTCCAGCAGGTTTGCCGAGTGGGTAGCCACCAGCATCTGTACACGTAAAAGCCTCAGCGACCTCATAAGAGCTCGCTGCGCCTGCGGATGCAGTGATATCTCGGGCTCGTCGACCAGCAGAATAGTTCCGGGTTCGGCAGCGGCGAGCTTCATGGCAAAAACAAAAATGGCAAGCTGGCCCACTCCACTGCTTTGGGTGCCGACAGGCACTGGTTCACCGAGATGTTCGACGACAAGCTCAAAGTTGCGTAACAGATCCCGTCGAGTGGTCGCTGAGATCCCCATCGTAAAGGCCTCAGCAGCAACTGAAGGAAGAAGTGAAGCGAGATCGTTCCGCGCGTCGCCGAGAAAACGTAGTAGTGCGGGATCCTGGCCGAGAGAATCGCTCGCCTGACGAACCGCATCAATCGCGTTGTCGAGGCTGTCGCCGATAGGTAACCCCTCCACCAATTTGCCAACTAGGTTTCGGGGAACGCCAAACTGGAGCATACGCTCTGGGTCACGAGCCGCGGGAACCCACTGCCATGTGAGCGCATCGCGCTCATCGCGCCGTGATCGCGAGCCGACGACACGAGGGTAGAAGTGCTCGACATCAGCTTGCTCGGCGGATGCGTCCCATACGGCGCGGGTGGCAACCTGAAGAGTCGGTGGCGCCGTGGCGAAGTCTGCATAGTTACCAAAGGTCGCTGCCTGCTCTCGACTAAGGTCCGAGAGTGTCAGGACGACCTCTATAGGCTGCAGGGGATCCGTGAAGTCCTCGACGCGGAAGTTGAGATCAGCGCCGAGTGCGCGGCCGACAGCGATTAGGAGGGAAGTCTTGCCGCCAGCGTTTTCCCCAATAACGAAGACGGATTCACCGGCAAGATCGACGGCAAAGTCTCGGAACACACGAAAGTTGCGGATCTCGATACGGCGTATTCGCATTGCACTACCTTCAAAAGAATCGTCCGTCGCAGGTCGGGTTGTGCCGGAACTGGGGCTGGGAGGTTGGCGAAGAGCTCCTCGATCAATCGTGACCTTCTAGCCACGTGATGCCTAGCTCAGATGTCTACCCGTCAAGCTTGGAGTGCATTATGGCCGCATGACTGTCGAGCACAAGCTGGAAGAATTGCTAAATGCGGCGCGCCAGGCATTAGCCAACATGTACTCGCGGGACCGGAGCGTCCGCGGTGTCGTTGATCGCATCGGAGCGCTTCGATATACGGAAGGCAGGCTCGTCGGGTTTCTCGATGCGCTCATGCTGACCGATCCGGCAGCTGCCCAAGCCGTCGCCCCTGCCATAGATGGATTTGTAAGTGAGGCCGTGGCTGCGCGAATCATGCTCGACTAGCCCGGCACGGTCGGGACGCTACCAATCGGTGCTGTCGAACCCTCACAGCTTGGCCCAGTGGGGCCCTTATCTTGTTACGCCGAGTGGCGTCAACCTTCACCACTTTGCCGTCGGTCTTCACCACTTTGAGTTCAGCTCCGAGCCAGTCCAGAACATCGGGAGACATTGCCGTCTCGGCCTGCGCCTTGCCCACCGGCCGGCGCCGCTCAGCAGACTCCGGACGTTCATGTAGGCCTCGGGCTTCGACTGCGGACGCGCAGCTGGGGGCCCGGGCCGTCCTCCTTTGGTGGGGCGACTGGCGGCAGCTTCAGGAAGGTGCGAATCAGGTCCCACCGTTCCAGATACTCCTCGAAACCCGCGACGTCAGCCAGCGCCACCTTCGACCAACCACCAGTGACCTTCACCTGGGAGTTCAGTTTTCCGACCGGAAATACAAAGAACCGCGGCTGCTTACGGCCGTCCCCCGCCTGACCGGCCTTACGTCGACGGTACCCACGATAGCCCCGATTGAGTTCCGCGAAAACCACGAAGTCGCAATCGGAACTCTGCTTGAGCGGAAACTTACGGTCGTAGTCGGTAGCCCAGCGACTCTTGACCTGGATTTTGCACAATCTTCCGGCGGAGGGGTTAGCTGCAAGTACGTCGAAGCCCGGGTAGCGCGTGTATGCTTTGCTTGCGTGAATTCCTTCCAGAAGAAGATGGCCGAGAAGTAGGAACTCCGCGGCCTCGGCCTCAAGACGCGAGTCGAGGCGTGGCTTGCTAGGCGGACGCCGAATGGCGTCATTCATCACCACTTTGGGCTCATTCTGCACCACGTCTCACGAGGGCCTCGTCGTGTAGGGCCGACCCCTCCTGTACTTTCTCACGACCAGTCGGGAGCCGTACTTCCGCTCCGGGGCCGGCACCTTCTCGACCGCGACCTTCCTGATCTGATAGTCGTTCGGAACTAGTTGCCATCGCGGGGCCTGGCTCTTGGACCCTCCGAGGCGCCCCTGCAGCGCGTCGAAGACATGTTTGAGCAGATTGTCGACGTCCTGGACTTTGAGGCGCGGCCGCTGAAGGGCCAACCTAACTGTGCACTCAATCTCGGCTCCCTCCGAGAACGTGTCGACCTGCGAGAGTTGCGCAGCCCGCATGATCGCCGCGTGGACCTTGCGCCGCCAGTTCATGCCAGGCGCTAGCCCGGCCTTCCCGACTGCCTTCTCGGGATACGGCGGAAGCAGGACAACGAGAGTACTTCGCGGCTTCGCCATCAGACCTCCGGCGTGAGCGGATTGATCGGAAGCTCAAGAATTCTTGAGGTTTCCATGAGCTAGGGATGAGGTTCCCGAGCCGTGAGGCGCCAGCCTTCGGCTTCCTGGCCGCCGACTGGCATGGAAGGTGTCAAGTCGGGAGCTGTGCGGCTTGGTAGCGGATCCAATCCACCTGGCGGGAGACCTGGAATACCGCCACCTCGTTGTAGACCGGAATGTAGGTGCTGTGTGAGAAGCCGGGACCGGCGACCGAAACCTGAACTGCGCCATTGACTCGGCGCTCCTTCACCAATAGGAAGAGCAGCCCAAGCAGGCAGAAGATGAAGAAAACAATCGCCAGAACGATCGCCCAGGCTGGGATGCCTTGGGTGACAAAGGTCTGGTTGCTCACCGTCCAGGTGGTGCCGCGCAGCGGATAGCTTCCGACCGGCGTGTGGACATGTGTGTCGGTCACTCCAATATCGCCAAGCTGCACGCGGATCGGTTCCGGTTGCTGAGTAGCGAGGCTCATTTGGTCGCTCATCACTCAAACCCAATGAATACGGTCTTGCTGCCGTCCCAGTAGATATCGGCGGTGTACTGGCCCGAGGAGTGGTCTTGGTAGTGGTGGGTCGGGCCGAGGGGCGGCGTCGAGTCGTAGTCGACGCTGAAGTCGTAAGTGCCCGTGACCTTGAAGAAACCTTGAATATCGTCCCAGGCCACGGCCGCGCTTTGGGTCGGATCAGCCGTGGGATGCCAAGCGAAGTTGGAGGCGTAGAACGCCGCCACGGATTGCGGGCAATCCCGAGCTGAACCCGCCTGCAGGCTAAGGCAGCGATTGAACTGAGCCTTGAGCGGCGATAGGACATCTCCGTCAGTCGCTGGCGGGCGTTGGACTGGTGGTGCCGCAGGAGTGGCGCTGCTGAATCCGGATACCGAAAGAATTTGCCCATCCCAATTGAGTTCGGCCGTGAATGGGCCGCCCACCGCCAAAAGTCGATCTCCCCGAGTCTTGCTCGCGTAACTGAGCCTCATCAAGTAGTGACCGGTCACCTCGAGCTGACCCTTGGCGCTGACGGTGATCTTGGACCCTGCTGACTGGTCACCCAGCACAGTCCAGGTCGCTTGGTCCGAAATGTCAGACGTATAGGCCTGCGGACAACCAGTCGGCACCAACGCGCTCGACGTGGCGCAGTTCTGAATCGCAGAGGCGAGCGCCTGCTTGGCCTGTGAAACAGCCTTGTCGGTGGGTTCGATCTTCGTGAACGTCGCTGGCGTCAGCGTTGGAAACGCCGTCTCTACATCGACTTCCTCCGTGAACGGCTGATAGAGATCAGACCCGGCCACCGAAAGGCGGTGGCGTCCTGGGAAGACGGCTAGTTTCAGCTCGGTACCGTTTGTTTCGAGTGCGCGCCCGTCGATGGCGATCGCGCCCGCGCCGGGTGGTAGAGCGATGTCAAGGCCAGCTGGATTGACCAGGACTGGCCACGAATGCGGCGCGCCTCCGCGCATGATCAGGCTCGTCTTCGCCGGGCCGGTCGAGGTGTTGTAGGTGACCACCACCTTGGTGCCCCCCAGCACGTAGTTGACGCTCTGCACCCCGATCGCCGATCGGCTGTGTGCCGTCGCACTAAGTTGAGCATCGAGCGCCGCCCGGTCCAGGAACGTGGCATTGGGAGCTGAGCCGTTGAGCACATCGACGATCGAATGCGACCAGACGTATGGGGTGTCGGCGCGGTCGACCGCCGCCATGTAAGCAAGCGCTGCGCCGGCGGGTGTTCCTGTGTGTGTGGTCAACGTGAATGACATCCCGCCGACGGCAAGCACAGCTAGGGCAATCGCGGCGATCATGTCCGCGCGGCTGCCCACGTGATTCCTGAGCCTTTGTATTTGCGAGTTCAGGCTTCGCATTTCTAGCTCTCCTGACCGACGATGTACTGTCGGCGAATCTCCGCGGCACGCTTGTGCTGACCGCTCTCGCGGAGGGCAGTAATCAGAGTCCGTACGACGTCGTCCCGGTCCTCAGAGCCGGCGACAAGGGGATCCAGGAGCGCTGCGGCATCGGCGGGCCGGCCGCGATCAAGGAGAGCGTTCGCTGTAGCGACGGCAAGGTCTGCCCGCAGAGTAAGAACCTGAGCCCTGACCTCAGCGACGACCTGGCCGGCGATCCCTCGTCCCTTCGTGACGCGCTTCTCCATGTCCTCAAAGCCAGGCAGAAAGACGCCGTCACCCATGTCACGGAGCAGTTCTTGAGCGTGGAGAATCTCTGACTCGGGAACCGTTGATCCGCCCTGCTTCACGTTTTGGACCGAATCCCGAAGCTCGTCCACGACCGTGCCCTGGCCAAGCAGGTCGAACCCGATCAGCTCGTCCTCAACTTTGATCATGGCGCCGAGCGGCGCGGGGAGGTGTGACAGATCGCGAAGGTATCCGCGCAACCTGCCGCGTGGATCCGCGACCCCGTGAGCCACCTCATCGATCAGCGACGAACGTGTGAGGCGGTCGCCGGCCTTCCGCACATCGCGCGCGTACAGGTATAGCCAGAGGAATCCGAGAACTGGCCTCCGCATCAGGTCGGGAGTCAGATCCTTCCAGGGCAAGGTCAAGCTGATGGTTCCGATCGCGTCGATAACCAGCGCGCCGGGGAAGACCTTTTGGGCTTCGGCGTGGGCATCGCCGTTGGACGGGGTCACTGGCCCAGTTGGGGCCGCAGGTGGACTCGGCTCAACGACAGGCGAACTCTGCTCCACGATGTGCGCCTCCATGTGTCGTTGAACCTCGGTTGGGAGCAACGGATGCGGAGTCGGCGCGCCGTTTGTCTGCGTGTGCGTAGGAGCAGGTTGCATTTGCCGCGACCAGAAGACCGGTGCTCTAACAGGAGCGGGCTCTCTTTGGCGCCACGGTAGAGCTAGGAGACCGAATCCGACTCCTGCTGCCAAGCCGTAGAGGCCGAGGTCGTCTGCGGAGATGATCGCGACGAGCCCGGACGCCGCGACGTAGGCCCAAACCACGAGTCCGACCCATGTTCGGTGCAAGAACAACAACCCGAGGACCGCGGCGACTATGAGGATCAGGCCGTTGGGATCCGAAGCCAAGAGAATCCAGAGCCCGTCTAGAAAGACCAGCCCGTAGCCGACCGCGAGCGTCTTGCGGCGCCAAGTCCAGAACCTGTCGCCATCCGCTGCTTGCATCCCCGCCTGCCCCGTGGCGGCGAGGATATCCGAGATTCGTAGATCGCGCTGGGCGCTCATTCGTCACCATCCGCCCCGGCGTCGTCGGGGTCACTCAGGAGTCGACCGCCCAGCTCGCCGTACCACTCCTCCAGTTGGCGGTACCACGCCCGCTCGAGGCGTCGGGTCAGGCGCCTGGCAGCGGCCAGCATCAAGCGGCGGGCGACGAACGCGGGCCGACGGAGGGGCAGCTGGCGGGCAACGTAGATGATCTCCGCGATCAGTTCCTGTCTGAGATCGTCCCGGCCGTACAGCCTCACCGCACTAAGGCGCTCGGCCTTGGCGTGGACCGCGGGCAGGAGCTCCGCCACGATCCCGTCGAGAACCTGCTCTCCCGCCCTGTACCGGACGAGCAGGTCGAATACGCGCTGGTCTTGCCGGGCGAAGCGGTCGAGCAGCTCCGGATGGATTGATCGCTTGCGCCGGTCTTTCGCCGCGAGCTGCTGGAGGACGAGGGCCGGTTCGTCGATTGTGACCATGGGCCACCTCCTTGTGAGATGGCCTGAGGCTCTCAACCGGCCGTGCGTTTACCGTGCGCCAACCGTGCGTTTTGGGCCCTGCTGGCCTCGTTGGAAGCCAAAGCCTGAATTCGAAGCGTGCGTTTTGCGTGCGAACTTCGAAACGCACGCCCAACGCACGGTTTTTGGCCCTTTCCAATGACCAGTTAATAGATGTGGGGACTCCACAGGCACACCGGCTCCAGGTCGCCTTCACCGCGGCCCAGCTCTCGGCTATCGCCCAGCGGGCTGGTCAGAGCGGTCTCTCGCATGGCGCGGTCATCCGCGAGCTAGTCTCGGCTGCCCTGTCACTGGACACGGAGCCGGGAACGCGGGCTGACTCGCCGGCGGCGCTCGCCGCCCTGGTCGCCGCCGAGCTCGCGGCTCTCATGGTTGCAGCGGTATTGCCGGACGGCCGACGCCGGTTGCAGGACTTGGCGCCTGAAGCGGCGGCAGCCGCCGCAGCGAGGCTGGCCATGTTCCGTGAGGTCGAGTGATGAGCGAGCGCGTCATCCTCGCGGTCAAATTCACGCCGGCCGGCGCTGGTAGCCAGGTGCGCAAGGCGGTGGGCGGCTTCCTGCGCTATGTCCAGCATCGCGACGTACACCCAACCCAACCCGAGAGCAAGCCCAAGCGAGAGGTCTCCGGGCTGCTGAAGTACGTCGCGTATCGCGACCGCGTTAGCTGGCGGGCGGAGCTCTTCGGGCCAGCTGGCGCATTGGGGAGCGCGGAGCGGAAAGCATTCGCAGCCTTCGTTGTGGGCTCGATTGACGGCTCGCGGCCTCAGCAATACCGCGTCCGCGACGGATATCTACACGATCGGCGCCGGGCTGTTTATCGGATGGTCATCTCGCCGGAGCGTGCCTCCGGTCTCGATCTCCGCCGACTGACGGTCGCAAGCGTGATGGCTTTGGAGCGGGAGATGGGGAGTGCGGGACTTCGTTGGATTGCGGCCGTCCACCGCAACACCGCCCACCACCACGTGCACGTGGTGCTGGCCGGCATGTGCGACGACGGCGTGGGCGGATTCCAACGCGTGGACGTCACAAAGCCACGGCTCGCTGCCATGAAAGAAGCACTGGTCAAGGAGATCGAGCGCCAGCGCGAGGAGCGAACCCGGTTGCAAGTGCCCACGCAGTTAACGGCATTGGCGGCAAAGACCGATCGCAACACGACGTCGTCGACCGAGCCGGCCGTCGCTCACACGGCGCCGATTGTTTGGAAACCCGGCCGCTCCTCGCTGGGGAGCCGTGGTGAGCGCAGCGTCCGGACCCCTCATGTCGGCTCGGTGATCACCCTTCGCGCCGTCGCGCGGCGCTACCAGCGGCAGATGGAGCGTGAGCTGGAGGCGGGTTACCGCCAAAGCCAGCGGGAGCGCGCGGCATGACGCGGCTGCTCTTCCGCGCTCTGAGTCTCAGTGGCTCGCTCCTCATGTCGTGGGCGCGCTGGTGTCTGCCTGCGTGGCTAGTCGGGACCGCGTCACCAAATAGTCACGGCAGCAGCCGGTGGGCCCGCTCGAGCGATGGCGGACGGCTCGGCCGGTTGGTGCGCGCCGATCGCCTCGCCGGTGACGGCATCGTGCTCGGTTTCTCAAACGGCCGAGCGCTTCAGTCGCCGGTCGAAGACAACGTCCTGCTGATGGGAGTCCAGCGCTCGGGCAAGACCTCGAGCGTCGTCGTCCCGACGCTGCTCTCATGGAACGGCGCCGCCATCGCGACCTCCACCAAAGAGGAGCTGATCAACCTCACTCTCGACCAGCGGCGACGACTCGGTCCGGTGTGGGTGTTTGCTCCGCTCGACGAGGACCGGTCTTGGTTAACACGGCTTCTCCTGGAGAGCTCAACCTGGAACCCGCTCGAAGCAGCCTCGTCGTCGGGCGCCGCGGCTGAGCTCGCGGACCATTTCACCGCCGAAGGCAAGCGTGGCCACAACGCGCATTGGTACCTCGCCGCTTCCAGCCTGATCAGCGGGCTTGTGATCTGCGAGCGCGAGCGCGGCGGCGACATGCGCTCGGTGCTGGCGCGCCTCAACCGCACGGCTCCCTCCGAGTACGTCGGTCTGGCGCGAACTGTGAAGGACGCCACCGCCGCCGAGCTGCTGCTCGCCTATGCCCTGACTCCCGAGAGGGAGGCCGGCTCCATCGCCTCCACGGCTCGGTCCTCCCTTTCGCTATGGACCGACGAACGAGTGGCCACCGCCACTCGATCGGCTCCGGAATCGGTTGACCTCAACCGATTGCTCGCGGAGGCGGGGACCTTGTATCTGGTCGCGCCGGCGGAAGATGCCGAGCGCTGTCGGCCGCTGTTCTCCGCACTTCTGATGTCGCTGTTGCGGCGAGCGACAGCAAAGGCGCGGACGCAAGGCGGTGTTTTGTCTCCGCGGCTACTCGTAGGACTCGATGAGGCGGCGAACTTCGCCCGCATACCGCGGCTCGCCGGCTACGCGTCCAGCGGTCCCGGCCAGGGAATCCAACTCCTTCTGGGCTACCACGATCTCGCACAGGTCGAGGCTGGCTACGGCGCCGAGGAGGCGCGCACGATCTGGAACAACTGCCGCGCTCGTCTGCTGCTCCCTGGCCAAGGTGACATCAGGACCCTCGAGGTCTTCTCGCGCGCGATCGGTGATGAGACGCGCCTGTATCGCTCGCGTCAATCGGATTCGCGCTTCTCAAGCTCCATCGAACAGCGCACTGGCAAGCCGCTCGCCTCGGTCGATGAGCTCCGTCGCATGACGAATGCAGTGCTCGTCTACGCGAACGCACCACCGGCGCAGCTCGAGCTCCGCCGCTGGGACCAAGTCCCGGCGTGGCGACGACTCGCCGGTCCGAACCCCCGCCCATCCGTTCGCGCCGGCGTTGCCGGCAAAGGAGGCAATTGGTGACGCGCATCCTCCTGGACATCTCGGTGAACCCGGACTTCAACGGGTTGCCGGCCAATGTCTATCAGGGCCTTGTCCATCTCACTGACAACGCGGCCGCCGTTCTGACTCTGGTCGCCGGACTGGGCCTCACGGTGTCCCTGATCGGACTTGTCCTGGGATCGTTCACGGCCAACCAACAGCTTACCGAGCGAGCCAAGAGCGGCATCGCTGTTTCGGTGTTCTCGGTGGCGCTTCTTTACATCGGAGTGGCGGCAGCCAACTATGCCGGCCACCTCTTCAAGTAGATGGGCGACTACAGCGCTTCAGTCGATCAGATCGTCAACGCCGCAGCCATCGCGATCGCCAACTGGTCGACCGCAATTGCCATCGCCAGCATCCGCTGGCTGCTGTCTACGCTCGGTCAAGCCACGGAGCCCGACCTTACGGCGATCGTGCCTGTCTACGATCGCATGCTCGCGATCGCGCTTCTGCTCCTGGGTGCGATCGTCGCCCTGGCGCTCATCGAGCGGATCGCTTGGAGCTCGCTGGGCACCGGGCTCGCCTTGATCCCGAGGGTGGTGGCGGCCACCTTCTTCGCCTACGCCGGCCTTGGCGTGGTCAAGTACGTTGCCGGCTATTCAGCCCTGATCGCCACCGCCTGGTCGCGTGATTTCACGAGCCTGAACAACGTTCTGATTCATAGCGTCGCCGTCAGCGACGCGGTCGCGCAATCCGGCGGCAGCGGCGCCCACGTCAGCACCTTCGGCCTGATCGTGACGGCGCTCACCGTCAGCCTGCTCGCCGTGATGGTGCACCTGGAGCTGGTCATCCGCTCGGCGCTGATCCTCACCGTTACCGCCTTCGTGCCCCTGGTTTGCGTGCTGGCGATCTGGCCGCGGCTAGCGGGTGCGGCCACGCAGCTGGCCTCCTTCATGATCGGGCTGCTCCTGTCCAAGTTCGTGGTCGCCACCGCCGTCTACGTCGGTTTCCGCCTCATGGTGGTGGCGCTGACTTCCGCCACAGATACTGACACCACCGAGAACTGGATGGCCTCCGGTGTCGCGGTGCTCCTGATTGCGGCGCTCTCGCCTCTAGTCCTGTTCCAGGCAGTGCGGATCGGGCACGCATCGGCAGGACAAGTAGCGCGGGGTTGGGTCGGTGGCATGGTCGCGTTCGCTCCCCCGACCCGCCTGCTGAGCAAGGCGCATGGACTCAGCGGTTCGCTAGTGAGAGCCGTTCGTCAATCCGCTAAATCGTTCAACTCTTGGAAGAAGCGCACCTAGTGGGTCGCAGTTCTTTTACTCAGCGCCGCAATTTGGAAATCCTCCACCGGCCGGAAGGGGGCGTGGGGGAACCGGGGCCGCATCCGGTTCCCCCAGATGGGTCGAATGAGGGCGGCCAGAACCCGTTCCGGGTAGGAACGGGCGGCTTGGTGGTTGTCCTCGTTCCGGAGCAGCTGAAGGCGGCGTGTGGGCGCCGCGGATGGAGCTTGACGGACCTGGCTAGCCGCGCTGGAATTTCGTATCCAACTCTAAGGTCGACGTTACGCGGCCGATCCGTAAGGCCACGGACGGCTTGGAAGCTGGCGAGAGCACTCGCTGCCGGCGACAGCCCGTCCGAATACGACAGCTTGTTACCTCCAGGGTGACCGTGGAGGGCCGGAATGAAGGCGCTCGGGAGGTGATCCTGGCCATCTTTAGGCTCGCGGTTGCGGACTATCTCGGTCACAGCTTCAGCCATGATGGAGACACGCCGATCCGTCGCAGACGGAGTCGGGGCCGATCCGAAGCCGCCAACTTCCTCGCAGGCAGATGGGCTGCGTTTCTGGCCGATCTGATCGGACTCGACTCGGACGTTGTCTGGAGAGAGGCGCGCCTTCGCGGCGAACGCTCGACCGGTGAAACCCAACGGCACATTGCGGCCTGACTTGCGCCCACCTAACCGTTGGCTCGACGGACGAGGTCTTTGGATTCAACGCCGTAGCAACGGTTGCCCAAACCGTTGCTCATCGCCAGCCCTGACCTTAGCGACGGGGCCTCTTCGCGGGGCATCCGGCTCGGCGATCACAACTCGTGGTCAAGCCCAGTGTTCGGCAGGGTACCGTGCCCGGGCGACTGGTCCTCAGAGCCTCGAGGAGACCGACCGGTTGCGCGGGCTGCTTCCGTGAATGCCTCGGATCGCCGCGCGATGAGATCAACGGTGGGCGCCGATCCCCTCTTCTATACAGAAGCGTATTTCGCCGGCGATTCCGGTGTGGAGTCGGCCTGGAGCGCTTTACTTAGGAGCGCTAAAGATCCGTCAATGAGCGACGGCGGATGGGATTCGCTTCGCCAGGTATGCGACCGTGCAGTGGCCGATGTCCGGCGGCGCGGCTGGCTCATTTCGCGGCTCGACGCAGTGGTAAGCGTTCCGTCGAGAATGTGCCGCTTGCGGCGGCGCGGAATGTCACTTCCCGATGAGTTCGCTCGCGCTCTGCATGACTCGCTCGGCCTTCGTTACGAAGCCGACGCTCTCATTCCGGCAGTCGATCACATAGAGATCAAGCGCATTGCGTTCGAGTTTCGCCGGCAGGCTGTGGCGGGCACCTTTGCGGCGGCAACGCGAAGGCTCGTGGGGAAGTCGGTGCTTCTGGTCGACGACATCAGCACATCGGGTGCCACCCTTGCTGAGTGCGCCCAGCAGCTTCGCAATGCCGGTGTGTCTGCGGTTTTCGCGTACGCACTAGGTCGCACGGCTGATTCCCCTCGTCGCTCAGCCAGTTGCTGGTGCGATGAGTCCCAGATCCACGAGGTCACGTTCGTGGATCCACCACGTGAGTTCGGCTGCTGGACGCGAAAAGTGGAGCCGCCCGCTCGCAACGTCGAGTGTTCCGACTAGCTCGACATCGCGCGGTTCCACGACATCCCTGGCGCGCGTTGGATAACCATGCGGATAGTTGAAGACCAGCCGCATGGCAGCGCGCTCTGCCTGTTGGCGGAATAGTCGGAGCTCCGGAACGCCCAGTCGGTTGCCCTCGTAGTGGATCAGGATCCTGCCGTCAGGCTGCGCCAAGCCAACAATTGCTGATCCCTTTATCACCCGACGCGACAACTCAGACTCGGGGTTCGGCAGATAGACGCTGAGTGAATCCGGTGTTGGGGCTCCGGAATGCATTGGCTCGATCCTAAACGAGCCTCGGGTCGGACGAGACTATCGGCGATTACCATTGGTCGAACAGGTGTTCGACAACGCAGTCGCCCTAGACCAGCTGGCAAAGCGCTGCTGCGCCTGCCCGGACTGCACCGGATCGCTCACGGAAGCTGACCGCAGTCCTGGCGGATGGGGCTTCTGCAGGGTTTGCAGGTGCGCTTGGAAAATCTCAACGATCGACGGCCGGCGGTACGCGAGTGCCATCCACTCCACGCTCCACCCAGAGGGACAATAGAAGGTGTAGCAGATCGGCGTGTCGAAGGACGCCACGTATCCGGATCGCCAGTCGCCGAAATCTGGCGCCAAAGCCGTCATTTCCTCGACGAACCGGTTGCCTTGAGTTCGGCGTCACGGACCAAGACGTGGGGGGCGACGTGGAGAGCGCCTGCAACTGCCTCAATCGCGGCTAGTGCCGGCGACCACCTGCCCTTTTCGGGTTAGAGGAGCTTCTGCTGTCCTCGCAGGCGCGCGAGTTCCGCCTGCTGCTCACGCATGAGCTTCTCCAGCTGTTTCTGGACACCCTTCGATAGGCGGAAGGGATAGGCGCGCCAGTAGCGATAGAACTCCTCCGGCTTCAGAAAGTCGCCGGTCCCGTTTCGCAGGCGCTCGAGGTCATTGACCGCTCCTAGGTACTCACGCGTGGTCGAAGATCGCTCGCGGCTCCCGAGCTTCCATGCTTCGTGCACTATGAGTTCGGTGTCCTCTACTCGGCCTTTGATCGCGGTGTTGAGCGTGTAGATGACCAAGATGTCGAGATGCGCAGCGTACTGGCTGAATGGCCGAAACATGCCGGGCCAGACCAAGTCCGGGAACTTGAAGTACGTGTTCCCGGTATAGAGAGTGATCCGACTCTGAGTTTTTCGTTTGCCCGGCGCGCGGCGCGCGACTTTGACGTCCACCGCTAGGAACGTCCCAGCGAGGAGTGGGCCCGAGAACTCGAGGTCCGGGTAGCCACGCTCGGTGCCGCGCTTCACCTCTAGCCCGTCCTCCTTTTTGGTAGCCGCGACTAGGAAGTCGACCAACGAGACCTCAAGCACGTTGGCTAGCGCTGCCGGCTCCTTGGGCAACGCAAGAAGGTGACCACCAGCATCAAGTTGCGTCTCGAGGTCGTTTGCGTTGGTGGCCGTAATGGGCCATTCATGATTGGCGGACCGCAAAAAGATGCCGCCCACCTCGAATCGGTATTCGGAACACCGATCCCTGAGCCAATGGAGCAAGTCGAATGCAGCCATAGCCGGCGCGAGAAGGCTACACGCTGAACAGTTCAGCCTGGGTTCAGGCGGTCGCGGCGACCTCTACTTCTGTCTGCTCTAGTACCGTGGCCGCCACGACCCTTGCCAGGTCCGGGCAGACCGCGTTCCCGACCTGCAGGTGGATCTCCTTCCGGCTGCCGCACAGCTCGTAATCATCTGGGAAGGTGTGGAGCTTCTTCAGCTCGGCCGGCCGAAGTCGCCGGTTGTCCCAGTGAAACGGACCGACGTACGGACCCGGCTGGCCCTGCAGCGTCGGCGATGGCCGGTTCGGGTCCAGCTTGAGGAGGAAGGTCCAGTAGCGCGTTCGCCATCCGAACAGCGGCGCCGGATGTCCGGCATGGTCGGTGAAGTGGAGGTAGTTTCCGCCAGGCGGGATTTCCGGGAGCAGGTGGCCGTAAAGGCCGTTCACCTCGTCGCCCGGCATCGGGTCAGTGACGACGTCGGCCAGCGCCTCGCCAGCGGTCAAGTGCGGGCGAAGGGTGGCAACGTTCGCCGGCGCCCTCCGTCGCTCGTGCTCGCCCCAATGGGTGGCCTCTGGATGGTCAAGGGCGCGACCGTCGCGCGATCCGACCACGAACAGGCGTTGGCGGTTCTGCGGGACCCCGAAGTCGGCGGCGTTGTGGACCGCGGGGCAGAACGAGTAGCCGATCGACTCGATGCCGGACCGCAGCCGCTCGTAGAACGGGGCAGACTGGTTCCGGTAGGCCAGCCCGAAGACGTTCTCGAGGATGTACGCGGACGGTCGCAGCGCGTCGAGGTACTTGAGGTAGTCGTCGAGGAGGCTCGCGCGCGGGTCGCGCCCCAGGCGCTTGTACTCAAGGTGGAAGCCCGACTTGGAGAACGCGACGCAGGGCGGTCCGCCCACGAGGAGCGCGATCTCACCCTTCTCGATGCCGACCTCCGTCATCACGTCTGCTGGGTCGGTGGTGGTGATGTCTAGCGGTCGCACCTCGCTGAGGTCGGGAAAGTAGCGTGCTCTGTTCCGATTGAGGGTCGCGACTGCGACCGGGTCGTGCTCGACCGCGAAGACGACGGAGTAGCCGGCGCGCTCGACACCGAGGTCCAGGCCTCCAGCGCCGCTGAAGAGGCTCACGGCCTTGGGACCGCTCAATGCTCTCGCCTCTCGCGGAGCGCCTGAGCAACGCGATCTGCCGCGGTGGACGGGTCCTCGTGCTCCCAGACGCGGACCGACAACCAGCCGGCTGCGGCGAGCGCGGAGTCGACAGCCAAGTCTCGCGCGCGGTTGCCCTCGATCTTCGGGCCCCAGTATTGGGCGTTGGTCCTCGCCGGCTTGAAATGCTCGGGACAGGCGTGCCACCAGCAGCCGTCGACGTAGACGGCCACGCGAGCGGCGGCGAACAGCATGTCGGCTCTCCCAATGTGACCGGCCATGACGGAGGGCCGAGCAGAGACTCGGTACCGAAAACCCATCCCATAGAGCGCACGGCGCACCGCGAGCTCGGGCCCGGTATCGCGCTTACGGTTAGCTCGCATCACGTTCCTCACCGCAGGCGATGACGCCCACGAGACGGCCGGCCTGGCGCTCATCTCTGATCTTCTCGCGCAAGCGGAAGGGCGAGCTGCGGCTCGTGCCTCTCCCGGTACTCCCTGAGCGCGTCGCGGACAAGAGCAGCCATCGAGCCGCGTTCGCGGTGCGCCTTCTCGCGGAGCCAGTCATAGTGCTCGGCCAGCTCGATCGGAACCTTCGTGGGCGATGCCACCCTCAGCAGATTATCACGACCATGAACGTCGCGACGTCGTGATATCCACTAGATATCTAGGTATCGCCTCGCCCAACAGAGGCGATGTTGCGGCCCTTACGAAAAACTCCCGAGCAACCCCGGCAGATGGGCGTTTCTTGACCTGCTAAACGGAGATGGGCCGCGTCGGTTTGGATATGCGAGCTCGCTGAAACAATCAGTTTCTAGCGAACTGGCCGGTTGAGGGGAGGTAGAGAGCTGACCCGTCGACGCCGTCATGTAGACCCACCGCGGAGAAAGTGTCGCCGATCCTGAGCGCGCTCACTCCGGGATGGTCAGCCTCCCGCAACCTGTGGACTTCGGCGACGGGCCCCCCGGCGCCTACTTCCACCTGCACGCGAATTGTGATGCCTCCGAGAGACGTCAGCGACACGTCAGCGACCTCTCCTCTCAGTGCAATCAAATCGGTGGTCCAAGCCGGACCATATGCAGTCCAAAACTCTGGACAGTGACAACTTGCCGCGCAGCGCCTGCACGCATCTGGTGACGGCGTCGCCGGTTGGGGTCCCGGGACGGCAAGGTTGTAGGCATCGAGCCTTGCGACCGCCTCGTCAGCCAAGGCATCGCACTGGATGGGGTTGATGACAAGTTCGATTGGAGGACCATTCAGAGGCATCAGCACCGCCTTTTGAGGCCATTCGCCTGATTCTTCTCGCTCAAGCGCTGCGTATATTCGAAGCTGGTTCTCGTAGGCAGGGATCATGGCCAGTGTGACCGCGTCCACTACGGAGCCACTCTTGTAATCAACAATGATGTGGCACTCTGCTGACCGAACGACAAGGTCGGCTCGACCAACCAACAAACCACCCCGCCCTGATAGTTCGTGCTCGGTCAATAGGTGTGCTTCAGATGGCAGATCAAGCATGAGTTGGCGCACGCTGCGCGCTAAGTTGCGGAGCCGCGCCCTCTTCAACTCATAGTTGGGCCAAGCCTCGGGCTGGCCCCAACGCACCTGATCATCGGAAGTCTGCACTGCGCGCTCGCGATCGATCTCCTCTCGCCATTTGCGTTGCAAATCCACGTCCCACTGGTCGCCAAGTAGACAGCGGGTAGAGACTAGGTAATCCATGACGTGGTGGCATGCATCGCCAAGTCGGATTGCTGGCGACCTCGGAGCGCCGAAATTGCCCGATTGCATGAATGACACCCGCATTCGACAAGTGGCCAACGGTTCTAACAGCGAAGGAGTCAGGTGCCGTATAGCCCGGGACGGGGGAGCGTGCAGGATCAATTAGCGAAGATCCTGGCGGCGACCAGGCCCGGCCGTCGCAGCAAATCGAAAGATGTCTCCAAGTGAATCGGGCGTCCAACTGCCTCTCCAAACCCTTTGGCCTCGGCATCGGCTACTGCGGTGGCCAGCCTCGAGGGAAGATGCACCCCTCTGTCCTCAAGAGGATGCGCCACCAACAAGACGCGGTCCTCCATGTTGACACCCCAGACGTCCCCGTCAAAGCGGGTCAATACCCCGTGCACGACGTTCGTTGAAAAACCTTCAGCCAACCGATGCTCAAGATCGTTCCAACGACCTACATCGAGATCATCTCCCAGTAGGAGATCGGTCATATCTCGCCCCAAGCGCCAGTCGAGAAGTGGGTGGTACGGCATGTTGTAGTAATCGCGAAGGCAGTCATAACAAGAGCTGTCGCACGTATCTCTATGCGCGGGTCCGTCAAGACGTGCGAGCACTTCGCGAGCTTCGGCAACCACCTTTGCGAAATTGTTCGCGGATCCGATGTGGGTGGCGTATCCAGCGCCGTTCTCAAGCGCATCCGCCAAGAACACTTCGGCAGTAATTGCCACCCCCGCCCGCATCACGCGAAGACCTACTTGGAGTTCCCGGCTCTGAACGTCGAGATAGCGGACCGCTGCTTCGCGGATTAGGAATCCAAGTGAGTACCAAGCTGCGCGCCTAGACACGGCGCCAGCCCCCTGAGGCGATAGGTTGATGCCAAGGGGTGTATTTGCAAAGCCAAGCAAGAGGATGTCGGTGACTGTTATGGATCCAAGCGCAACGACCTCGGTTTGCGCTCGATCAGGATCCGGTAGGTGCAGGGACGCCGCCCGGTAGGCGTCGTCGACGAGGTTCACGCAGAGGAGCCCATCCCAGCCAGCGGCCGGCGCAAACGAGAACCCGGTGCCCCCGTTGTCATTGATTGAATACACGCGACCTTTCCCAGATGAGACGATCGCTCGGCCGTAGGATGTGGACGTCAGCGACGCTGAGTCCGGAGAAAGCTTCGGAACCGCACTGCGAGGCGCCCATTCGAACGTTCCGTCATAGTCCTTCGGGCGAAAATCGGTTCGGAACCCGACCGGTTGCGCTACATCAAGGACTCTGAACCGTGGATTTCCCTCGCCGCAGACTGGGCAGGAATTTGCCGCGTTAGGGGAGGGGTCGACGTGCAGGCACGTTCGGCAAACGGCTACCTGCTCACGCGGGCCAAGGGGTTGACCGTGCAAAACAACTTGATTTCCGCGTGGCTCCCAGGCGGCGACGCCGACCGCCGTATGAATCGCCTTGTCTTTGACCACCTCTGCGCCGGGAGCGAATTGCGCGATCGCGATTCCAAGATCGCGGTCTACGACGCCTGGAGGCGGCCAAGGAAACGCCCGAGCTGGCTGACGATGAAACAGGTCACGGACTCGAGTTGGGAAACCGAACATCGGAAGCAAGCCGTACTCAGCCAATCGCTGGCTCAAATCAGGAATGGCCATGTTGGCCTCAACTGCCCTGTCAATTTCGCTCAAGAGTTGAGTGGTGGCGAAGTTCAGCAGGTCGGGGCGCTGTTCGCGTAGTGACGCCGACGTGTACGTAAGCAGGCCGTCCAAGACGTACTCGATCTCGCTTCGCGACGATCGCATCCAGTCTTCAAGTGCCGGCCGGTGAACCGACCAATCAGCGCTGCTGCCGAACTGACCATGAACGTTGTCGCCCAGGTCGGCGTCCGTAACGACACCGATGTGAACGAAGGCGCGGTGCAACACCTCGCTCGAGAGGACGCGCCGAAGAATTTCGGGTCTCGCCAAGTCGAGGTACGGAGCCGGTGGCGGGTCGCCGGTGATTCGGTCGGGTCTCGCAAAGTAGTAGTCATCGTGACTGCGACTGCCGCGGCATATAGTGAGCGCAACCGCGAGCGGATCTCGGCGTCTGCCGGCCCTACCAACCCGTTGCTGGTAGTTGAACCGCATAGGTGGCATGTTCGACATCATTACGGCCTTGAGGGTCCCGATATCTACGCCCACTTCCATGGTGGTGGTCACGCTCAGAATGTCGATCGCATCGACCCTCTCGACCTCGTCTCGAAGGAAGATGCCTTGGAACCACCCCTGACGTTGCTGCCCTACAAGGCGGTCAGTCTGCCCAGTCAGCTCCTCACAATGCAGCCGAAATGGGTCGCCAGAGCGCAGCGCCAGGTATGCGTAATAGTTATCGGCGTCTTGGCGCGTTGGTTGCGGAGAACCGAGAGCAGCTAAGCAGTACGTGCAAATCCCGCCGGAGGAGTGCAAGTGCTGACGTCGGCACCTAGGGCACGACCACGCCTGGTTGCCCGGCGGCCGCACGAAGAGGTTGCCGGGATCAAGTAGGTAGTCACGCACTCGGCCGGTCCACGCTGCCTCCACAGCGTGTCGAAGAGCATCAATATCAAGACCGTGAGACGCGGCAATCGCCTCCCAATATCGGCGGAGCGGCGAAGGCGGTTCGTTCATTCCCCATCGAAGGCCGGGGAACCATCGATCCATGTCGCCGAGCACTCGGACGCTGCTTGCGACAATGTCGCGAAAAGCCCCTTCAGCCAGTCCCGCCGGCGGAGTAACGGGCAGCCACGGGTCGAGCGAAGACCAAGCTAGCCCGAGACTCTCTACATCTCGGCCGCTACCGCTGTAGATCGCAGCAAGGCATTCGGCGCGCATGTTGGATCGTATTCGGGCCAGGAGTTCGATCGCCTCCGGCGCCAAATCGACTGCGGGTCGTGCACCGGGGCGAGGGGCGTTCCAGTCGACGATACGTGTCCAGGGGGTTCGATCCTGTCCGCGACCGTATCCTTGCACGCTCCAGTCCGGTCCGCCTGGGTTGGTACCAACCGACAATAGCGTCGCCTCGACACCAGCCATTAACGCATCCAGCAGCGCGGCGGCGGTTGCGAGCTTCCTCCGATAATCCTCAGCGCGGTCGAGAGACGCCTGATCAGTAGCAATGCCTCGAATAACGTCCGAGAGCAAAACAGCTTCAGCAGGGTGTGCCGCCCTGAACCTCTCCCGCGCCAATCGTGGCGCGTCGCTCCTATCGTCTCCTCGCTCAAACGCTTCAAATGCGACGAGGTCGCTGGTAATCCTGCGAGTTAGCTCTGCAATCAGCACCTGCCGGACCATGTCTTGGTAGTGGCGCTTCTCGAGACCAGCTGCAAGCTTGGCTGCATCCTGGCGGCTATCTGAGAAGAGCACGAGCTTTCGGTCATCGCCCAGCTGACGCAACAAAGCGTCCGCGAGAACCTGGCTGATCTTTTCGTAACCGGTACCCATTGTTCGAATTGGAGATCTGGTTCGGCCGGAATCCTCAACGTCGCGGGCACGGGGACCCGACTTCCACATTTCCCAGTCATCACCGCACCTTGGGCACACAATGGGAAATGGCGGCACCTGCTCAAGGCGTGCATTAGCTCCTGTCGCAACTACATGGAAGGACCACCCCGTTGCACCACTGTGTCGATTAAGGATCCTTCCGATCCGGGGGTCGTAAGCACTGCGCCTGAACTCAAAGCGATATGCCTGCCGATTCCAAGTTTCGTCTGCGGGTTGATCCGTGCTCGGCCAGTACAGGAGATAGTTGACGCAGGTTCTTTTGTCGGCTGCCTGATCCGGTAGGTTTTCTAGGTTCGGCAGCTCGGGCGCAAGGAAAGCTGAGATAGCGGGACCTGCGGCGGGATCGGGGGTGCGATAGCCTCCGAGGAACAGATCACCACAGGTCTGGCAATACAGAAGGTCAAGCACCCGTGACCCACACTCGCATGCGTACTGCGGCCGGGCATAAAGCTTGCCCACCGTCCGACCATCACTACGGAACCGGGGCTCGACTGCGGCGCAATGCGGATCCGAGCAGGCCCAAACTCCTTGCACGCTCCTGAAGAAGAGGTGCGCCCGCAACCGTGTCGGGCTTTGGGGCGCTACCTCGAGTGCGCGCATCACCCCAAGCAGCGCCCGAGACTGCTGGTCTCGCTCTGCATCCGGAAATAGGGCGGCACCGAACTCTTCGGTGCTTTGGCTTCTCGACCGCCCAGCACCATCCATCGAACTCGCGATTAGGGCGTCGCCCGCGTGGGATTGATCGAGCAGTTGTTGTGCATCCCCTGCTGAGGGGTAGCTGTCGGCCAAGGCTGCAAAAGCGGGACGATACTGTGCGAGGTCAGCCGTCGCTGTCTGCGGCGGAATCGGGGCACCCTCAACCACTTCGAAGGTGGAGGCGGGAACGCCGAAGAAACCTTCCAGGAACTGCTCATCGCGCCCGCCTTCAAGAGAGGCGCTCGCCGCAAGAAAACGCACTTGATCGGGACGCTCGAGGAGGCCCAAACGTATCAGCAGGAGGCGGAGCAAGTAAGCGACCTCGGTGCCTGCGGTGCCGCGGTACACGTGGAGCTCGTCCACGATGACGTTGAATACTCGGCTTCGGTCCTCGGCGAGCCATCGGGCGGTGCTCTCGAAGATTGAGTTCTCGCGATCCCTGAGCAGCATGATGTTGAGCATCGAATAGTTCGTGATGAGAATGTCGGGCGCCTGGGCCTGCATATCCCACCGAGACCGCATCTCAGCCCCATCCATACGCGGCAGGAAGTAACGCTTGAAGACAAAGTCATCTCGCGAGTTGCCTGCGGCGATCCATGATTCAAGCCGTCTCGCGTCGTCCGCTTCGGCCGTTTCCGAGCGAAGACTGGCCGACGCCAGTTCGCTCCGTAGTTTCGAGAGCGCTGATGCGTTCCCCAGTCGTCCAGAAACTGGTGTGGCGCCGGTATATCGCCCAAAGAAGAAGCGATGACGCGATCGATGCTCATCGAGCCACGTCCGCGCCTGAGGTGAATCCAGGGCGCGACGGAGGCGCACGAGCTGGTCTTCAACTAGCGCATTCATGGGGTAGAGAACAAGCGCTCGGATTGCCGCGGGGCGGCCGCTCTCGCTACGGCGCTGAGGCACGAATTCAGATCCACGCATGCGCCACCACTCCGCGCCAGGCGGCGATCCACCCCCGCCCCACGTTCGCGACTCCGCTAACAGCTGCGCGATGACAGGCAGGAATAGAGCCTCAGTCTTCCCGGTGCCGGTACCTGCAGCGACCACCAGATTCCGCCCTTGCATTGCGGCTGCCAGTGCTGCCTCCTGATGTGCATACAGTTGCTGAAAGCGCGGTGGAAACAAACCAAGCGACGCGAATTCACCTAGCTCCTGCGGGCTATCTGTGTGGCGCACAGACGCTGCGAGGTCCCGTCCGCACCCCTGCGACTCGCGAATCACCTCGAGCCAAGGCAACCGAAAGGAGACCCCGTCACGATCGAGCAGCTCGCGTCGTTCCTCCTGGACAAGTCGATCCCGAATTGAGAACGGAGTGTCGTAGTAGAGGAAGAACTGATCCCGAAGAGCGTTGAACACCGAGATCGCGTTAGGCATGGGGAGCAGCCTTCCGGTCTATATATTCGAGGTCTAGTGATTGACCGAGCGAGGCGGCGATCCGCTGGGCGATGCCCAAAGGAACATTCACGTAGCGGCGCGTCGAGTTTGACGTCGAAAAAGTCGCCGCAAGGCCGCTGCATGCGGTAGCGGCTCGAGCCTGTAGGGCTGGCAGTGGCGCTTGGCCGGGCACGATGAGAACTCCATTCACGTCATCAGGAGTCCATCTCAGGACTTGCGTGTTGGTGCGACGCAGCTCTGCATAGATTCCGATTGCCCGCTCAACTTCGTGATTCACTCCGGACTGCGTGACAAACCGCTGCCTTGGCAGTCCGTAGACCTCGTATGCGTAGAGGCCAGGTGCGACGTCGCTTGCGGTAGTCGACCAGCGCAGACGTGTTGCATCAAACCTCTGAGCCTCATAACCTGTCGGAGCTGGTGTCGCCTCGGAAATTGCGAGATAGCTGTCCAGGCTAGGCAAAGTAGCGCTCAGGCTGTCGGCGGCGCAGTAGTCGTAGTTGATGCCGAGTCGAGAGGCGAGCTCCTCGACATCAGTCTCGTCGCGGCTTACAAAGAAAACAGCATCCGGCCCGTCATCCTGATGATGTCGATCAAAGACGATGTTGTCGGTAACGGCCTCGTCGGTTTCTTCATCTAGGCGGCGCATCAGAGTTCGGGTTCGCCCACCAGTGAGCAGCGACCGCGCCCCTGCAGTGGGAAGCACCGTAAGAATGGAAGGGGTTACGGACCAGCGCTGTGCTCGCCAATCGATCTCGACATGCCCGAGGTCCGAGAGCGTGCGTGCCGTCCAGGTCGCCTTGATCCCCTCTGACTGGCTACGTCCTGCGTTAAATAGCCAATCGTGGGCAGCTACGAATAATGACCAGCGCCCCGAACCTCGTTCGCTTAGCCATTCAAGGAACAATTCGTAGTTCACTTGCTGAGCTCTTCGGCAAACACCCTATAGCGCGACCACAGCGGCAGCGCATCGAGCGACATCCGAGGCTCTAACTCGAGGAAGCATCGACACCAATCGCGAACGCTTGAGGCTCGCGTGGTGTCCGGATCGCAAGGCTCTGGTTCAAGGTCACTGCGAAGCCTTGCCTCCCATTCCCCTACACGCCAGGCGACTAAGACCCAAGCAACGTCAAATGGGGGCAGGAACTCACGGCCCGCCGAATATGGGGCTATAGCGCGGACCCATCGAGGACTTTCACGCGGAACCTCAGGCCGAGCAACCTCGCCCGCTACCACACCAAGGACGATGTACTGCCCGGCTCTGGCTGGGAGTAACAAGGGAGCGCGGGCACCCGTGGGCAAATCAGCAGGTGCGCCGAGCAAGCTAATGCCGACAACCTGAACCGTGCCGGCTGGGGTGGTCGCAGCCGTTTCGGATGCACCCCCTGCTGAAGAGGCAATATAGCTTCCAGCCATCACCCTGAGCTGGTGGGACAGAGCCCCGCCGCCGCGAGAATTGACAACACCGACAGTGTCCGTGGTCTGGAACCTCAACCGGCTGGGACCGACCGTGATCACGTGCTCTCCAGCTGTTAAGCCCCGACCACTAAGCGCAACCCGGCCTCCACCGAAATCACTACTCATGAGGCGACCATCGATTGCGAGCGGCAACGTCTCGCCCGCTTGCGTGGTCGGCACCCACAGGTCAGGTTCTCCGCCTGACAAGTAGAGGTCGGGATTGGATGCTATGGGGAGCCCACCCCAAAGAGAGGGACGCGCCGTCACCGACGGCACGACCCGCGAAAGGGCTGGGTTGGGAACGTCGTGTGGAGCAGCATCGATTACGACGTCGCGAAAAAAAGTCCACCCCTTAGGAGCAACACCTTGTGCTTCGCGCGCTCCGGCCATCGCCGCTTCGCGAAGGTAATCCCGAATCATTGCTGCGTGATCTTCACGAGCAAGCACCCAATGCTGCTCACCTGGTACGAGCTGCCTCACTGAAGCCCAGCATCCGAGGCCTTTGTGCTGCCGAAAGGGAACGATCGGGCCTGATGTAAGTCCGAGCGCGAAGCCTTCAAATTGTGCGCGCAGGCCCGTATCAAGAGCATTAGCCGAGACTTCGAACGGCAGCTCGCTATAGAAGTCATCGGTCGCGGCCGAAAGCGCTACCCCTCCTCTGGCCTCCCCAAAGTCGAACCTAGCTTGAGCGGGAAATCCGCGAGGTCGCTCAGCAACGAAGGCCAACCTTGGCCGCAAATAGAGGTCAAGGCTAATGAGGATTTGCCCGAGACGCCGCCCCCGCTCGTCACGAAGCGATCCGTCCCACCGTTTCCATTCCGCCATCAGAATGCCGGCGAGGACTTCTTTGTACTCATCTCGCCGCGCCATCTCGCGTGCTCCCGGACTGAGGTGTGAGCGTTGTGACCACGCGCGGAAGTAAGTGAGCAACTCGGCGGCCTCGATTGACGCCTGCGGGGCTAAGTCAAGTGCGAGAAAGAAGTGCGTCAGGCGCTGACGATCAGAGGAGCGGAAGAGCGCTTGTGAGAGCGCGTAACCGATATAGGCCGGGTTAGGATGCGCCGGAACCGAGCTGAGCCCGAGGTTGCCGGCCTTGTAGTCGTTTAACCACCAAGCCAGGTGGCCCCAAAGGGACTGCATTGCTCCGTCATAGCCAGCCGGCATCCCCGTGCCCCCTTGAAGTCGGAGTATTTCGCGCAGCGGCCCGTAATAGTTGTGGGCAGCCCAATCCTGGGTCCGCGCCATGCGCGCTGCCGCCAACACGGCAACTGCTAGGACAGGCAGGAACGGCGGGTCACCCTCTGGATGCTTCAGCTTCCATGACCAGCTGTCGTCCACAACGCGACTGAAAACGTCGCCGCTCGACTCGGGCAGAAGCTTAGGACGGACAACCGTCGCCAAGCGTGCTTCTGCCGCAGATGAGTCGTCCATTCCAGCCAACTCGGCCAAAACGTCAGCGTCGACGAAGAACGTTACTGGAACTCCCGCGTTTGCTTCGACGAAGAAATGGGCTCTCAGAGCCTCGGTCCAAGCGTCGTAGGATCCGACATCGATCACGGTTGACGTATGCCCGCTTGCGCGATGTTGTAACTGCGGACCCACGGCCTCTGTTGGTAGTCGGAACCCGCTCTGCCGCTGAACATCACACGGATTGTGGTCTCGGCCTGCCGACTCCGGACCACGAGGTCATTGCAATTGCGAAACCCGAATGTCTCACCACTCATGGAAACCGAATTGAGCCCATGTGGACTGCTTTTGCTGCGTGTCGGTCGCGAGGGAAAGATAAGACGACAGCTGCTCGCCGACGGCCTCGAGCCTCAGCACCAGATCAACTTCCAAATTGCCTGTTGGGGCATAGCCAGCGGCCTGGACGTGGTTCCAGCCGAGATTTGCCACCGCAACTGCGTTGTATGGCGCGCCGGAGATCAGAATCCTAGCCGCACGTAGACCGGGGGCGATCGCCTCTGCAAGTGCGACTCGCGCCAGAACATTCTGTTTGTCGGTGAATATCCCAGGAAGCCTAAGCGCGGTAACCAGTAGGCTCCGAAACTGGCGCCGCTGCGCAGGTGACGGGCTCACGCCATTGATGATCGCAATCCGCGCGATGCGGGCCGTAAGTCGCAGATCGTGCTCGATCCGCGCCAAATGACCCCAGCTCTCGAGTCGCTGCGGATAGTTGGCGATGAACCTCAATCGATCCGCCGCTCCATCCATTTGGTTGGTGCCAGGTAGCCGAACCCTTACACGCGTGTTCGACCGCCAGGCGGGGCTATCCAGCGCCAGTCGCACGCGAACGTATTCCTGGACCCAAATGAATCGCGTCTGGGGTGGAGTCGTTAGCAGCGGGCACACGAGCAGAATGAACGGCGAGACAAAACGTTCGGCGTACTTGAGAAACGATGTGTACACGGTGATGCCGAGTTCGGTTACAGCCGGCGGCATCCTTTGCTTTCGGCCTTTGATTTGGAGAAGCAGAATTCGCCCCATCGTCTCTCCCTGTTCAAAGGGTTCGACCTCGGCGTCTATCCCGTAATCCCGACCGGTTGGTTCCCGCCACTCCCACTCTGGCGGGAAGGTAGACATAGATCGCCACCTGGCTTCGGTGTCGGATACGTGCTGAACGGGTCTACGCGACGCCACCTATGATGTTGCCTCGATTGCGGGTGCTGAGCCCATAGCCGCCAAGTGTCGTTAGTTTCGCCAGCCGATGCACTGTTGAGATGGAGTGGTTGCGTCGCTCAACCGATTCTCAGCGCACGGAGTCGCTCAAAACGGTGATCGCAGATCAAAGTCTTTGCCCAGGTCGCCCTTGTCCAGGTGGAGGTAGCGCATCACCATCACGTAGCTGGAATGACCGAGGATTCGGCGGAGCCGCTCGATGTCTCCCCCATTCCTTAGATACTCGGTGGCGAAGGTGTGGCGGAACTTGTGGGCGTGGACCTTGAACCCAACCCGCAGCTTGATCCGCTTGAGCAGGTACCCGACCGTCACCATCCGCACCGGCTGGCCGTCGGCCCTTACCAGCAGGCGGTTCGTCTCCGCTTCTCCCCTGTGCCGATTCACGTAGCGGTCGACTTCGCGCCGCAGACGGGCGGAGATCGGGACGCGGCGAAACTTGGCTCCTTTCCCTCGGCGGACCTTCAGGAAGCCGACGTCGCCGTCGCTCTCGTAATCCTCCACGGTCAGGGCGGCCAGCTCACCGACGCGCATGCCGGTGCCGAGCAGGATCTGCACGGCGAGGCTGGGCCAGCCGGGGGCCGCGGCCGCGAGCATGGCCTGCTGCTGAGTCGGGTTGTAGGTCTCGAGCTCAGTCACGGGCACCTTGGGCGGCCGCATGCGGACCACCGCCGGGTCGACTGGAAAGCCTTCGCGCAGCGCCCAGTTGGCGAACGCGCGCACGACTTCGAAGAATCCGTGGATGGTGTTGGGGGCCAGTCGGCGGTCGATCAGGCTGGCGAGCAGGCGCTTGATTTCAGCTGAGGTAAGACCATCGAGGGTGGCTGGGCCACCTTCGCGCTCCAGGTAGTACTCCATCTTCTGGCGATACCATGTGATGGTCTGCTCGCTGCGGCCCATGACCTTGAGCTCGGCGAGCCATTCGCGCACCAGGGGAGCTATCGAGGGAGCAGCGGCGCGCCGCGAGCTGCCACGGAGAGCCACCACGGGCGCCAGATCGTCCTCGCCGGCATTGACGCGCCTGAGCAGGCGGCTGGTCGGACGGCCCGGCTGCGCGCCGCGTACAGACCTTGAGCGGCGCGCCGCAGGGGCCTCCAGAGCCAGATATCGGGTGACAACGGTTTTCGAAAAACCCAACGGTTTTGACGGTTTTTCCAGCCTCTTTTCCACAGCTTTGCAGCCTCCTTGGAGCCCGGCAGCGCGGGTCCTGAAAACACGAAAACCCGGTCCCAAAGACCAGGTTTCGAATACAGGCTACCGCTCGATGGCCTCTCCAAAAAGTGCTGGCGGAGAGGGAGAGATTTGAACTCTCGATGGGCCAGTGACCCATAACGGTTTTCGAGACCGTCGCCTTCAACCGGACTCGGCCACCTCTCCACAGAGCGCCGCGGAGCCTAAATGGCGGTCCCGACCGGATTCGAACCGGCGTTCTCGGCCTTGACAGGGCCGCGTGTTTGGCCAGGCTACACCACGGGACCGACGGCGGCTAAGTCTACCAACTGCCTGATCGAGGCCAAAACTCGCGGGAGGCTAAATCAGGGGCTTCATAACACCACTTCTATAATTCATCCGGCGTGAGCGACACCCATCAAGCCGGCGGGGGACCGCCTGACGAGCTCCGGAAGCGTTTCCAGATCCTCGAACGCGTGGCGATCTTCTTCACCCTGCCCGACAACGTCCTCCACGCCCTCGCCCGGCGGCTCGCCCCGGCGTCCGCGGCCAAGGGCTCGGTGATCGTCCACCAGGGCGACCCCGGCGACACCATGTTCGTGGTCGAGTCGGGCCGGTGCGAGGTGTACGTCGAGGAGTCACCGGGGCACACGATCACCATCGCCCTCATGGGCCCGGATGATTTCTTCGGCGAGATGGCGCTCATCTCCGAGGAAACCAGGACCGCCAGCGTGCGAGCTCTCGAGGACTGCAAGCTGCTCACGCTCGACCGCAAGACCCTATACGAGACGCTGCCCGCAGACTCGGATGCCATCATCGAGCTGACCAAGCTCGTCGAGCAGCGCAAGGACACGCTGCCGAACCTGATCGCTCGAGCGCGCATGGTGGCCCCGGAGCAGGCTGCGTCGACGGTGGCCGTCTACTCGCCCAAGGGCGGATCCGGGCGCACGACGGTGGCCGTCAACCTCGCGGCCGCGCTGGGCAAGCGCTTCCCCGGCGAGGTGCTGCTCGTCGACCTCGCCTTGCCGTACAACCATGCCGCCCTCATCTCGTATCTCACCCCGACGGGATGCCTGGCAGCAGCCAGCCAGGTGCCCCCGGCCAACTTCGAGGAGGCCGTGCTCGGGGCCATCCTCCACCACCCGGGCGGCATGATGCTCCTTCCGGGTGTGCTCCGCGCCGAACAGGCCGACCTCATCACGGTCGACCTGGTCAACCGCGCGATGGGCATCCTGGTCAACGCGTTCCGCTATATCGTCTTCGACCTCGGCGTCGCGTTCACCGACATCGTGATCAGCGTGCTCGACCACTCCCAGCGCGTGCTCGTGCTGGTCACGCCGGAGCTGTCGTCGCTCAAAGACGTCGGCGAGCTGCTGAACATCTTCACCAACGTGCTCAACATCGTCCCCGGCCGCGTCATTCTCGCCCTGAACAACAAGGTCCCCAAGTCGGTGGTGAGCCGGGAAGACGTGGTCCGGACGCTGAAGCAGGAGCTCGCGGTCGAGATCGACTTCGACGGTACGAAGCCGGACGAGGCGGCGGTCAGGGGCGAGATCCTTGTGCTCACCGATCCCAAGAGCGCCATCGCGCGCGGTGCCGAGACGCTGGCCCAGCTGATCGCCGGTTCGACCAGCGCCGAGGGCAAGAAAGATGCCAAGAAGGGGTTCAAGCTCGGCCGGGGTTGAGCGTCGTTGGTTAAGGAGTGTTCACGCCCGTCTCCCTAACCGTCTTTCTTAAGGGGGGAACTCCCCCCTTAGGCGCCGGGCCTGGCGAAGCCAGTTCCCGGCGAACCCCTCTGCCTTCGGGGAGAGGGGATGCATGAAGATCGCCGTCGTCGGCGCGGGCGGGGTCGGCGGCTATTTCGGGGCCCGGCTCGCCCAAGGGGGCGAAGACGTTCACTTCCTGGCGAGGGGAGCGCAGCTCGCAGCCATGCGCGAGCGGGGCCTTCAAATCCGCAGTGGATTGGGCGACTTCGACCTGGGGCCGGCGGACACGCACGCGACCGACGACCCGGCCGACATCGGTCCTGCGCAGGTCATCCTATTCACGGTCAAGTCGTACGACACCGAAAGCGCCTCGACATCACTACCGCCGCTCCTCGGGCCCGACTCGGTGGTCCTCTCGCTGCAGAACGGCATCGACAACGAGGAAAAGCTCGCGGCCAGAATCGGCGCTGAGCGAGTCGCGGGCGGAGCGGCATACATCTTCGCCGGCATTGCCGAGCCCGGCCTCATCCGCCACACGGGCGGCCCGGCCAGGATCGTGTTCGGCGAGTTGGACGGGACTCGCACACCAAGGCTTGAGGCCTTCCTGGCCGCCTGCCGGCGGGCCGGGATCGACGCCCACCTCGTCGACGACATTCGGGTCGCGCTCTGGACCAAGTACATCCTGATCTGCGCCCAGTCCGGCCTGACGGCAGCCACGCGTCAACCGATCGGGGTGGTGCGAGAGTCACCGCCGTCCTGGAACCTTTTTCGGCAGGTCCTCGAAGAAGGGGTGAACGTCGCCCGGGCGGAGGGCGTGGCGGTGCCGGTCGACCTGGTCGAGCGCACGCTCACCAACATGGCAGCCCTCCCTCCCAACCTCTACTCCTCGCTGTACGACGACCTGGTCGCCGGGAGGCGGATGGAGGTCGAGACGCTCCAGGGCGAGCTGTCGCGTCGCGCAGCGCGGGCGGGCGTACCCACGCCGGCGACCTCGGCGCTTTACGCCGTATTGCTGCCGCAGGCTCCCGTGGTAACATCCAAAATGTGATCGAACAAGCTGTCGTCTCACTCACCCCCGACGCCCAGGCACGCCTCAAGGAACTGTTCGCCAAGGAAGGCAATCCCCAGCTGGCCCTCCGCATCTTCGTGAGCGGCGGCGGGTGCTCGGGCATGCAGTACGGCATGGCCTTCGACGACATGCGCCGGGCCGAGGACATCACCATCGACCAGGATGGCGTGCAGATCGTGATCGACGACTTCAGCGCCCCCTACATCCGCGGCAGCGAGATCGACTACGTCGACAGCTTGATGGGCGCGGGCTTCACAGTCCACAACCCGAACGCGGTGCACTCCTGCTCGTGCGGCCACTCGTTCGACACCGGCGACGACGCCGGCGGCGCCCAAGCCTGCGGCTGCGGCCACTAACCAGCGTTCTCGGCGCCTTCGTGAAGTAGTACTCGTCACCCTTGGCGTAGTCACGCCCGTCGGCATCCTCGCCGTCAACGCGTCCGCTTTCGTGATGCTGCACCTCGATGCCTTCCGCCTCGTCATCGCCGGCTGCGCGGTGCTGAGCGGCGTGGTCCTCAACGGGCTCGCCGCCTGGTGGCTGCTCCGGCTCGCCAGCATCCGAGCCGCTGCCCTGTACCTCGAGTACCGGGTTTGGGTGATCGGGGCGGCGGTCCTCATCGTCGGGTTGACCGCTGCTGCTGGCGGCTACCTCACCTACCTCGGGCTGCGCGATCCGCGCCACCTCCCCGACGCGCTGTCGATGGTCGTGGCGTCCGTCATGCTGCTGCTGCCCTTTGCGGTGACCTTCGCCGGTCGGCGCATAGTAGGTCGGGGCGGGATCATCCCGTTCGATGATTCGGGTGGAAAAGAGAAGAGCCCCTCTCGAAGAGGGGCTCCCTTAGGTCGAACTGACTAGGTCCGAAGACCCTTACATCATGTCGCCCATGCCGCCACCCGGCATGCCGCCGCCACCGCCCCGCTTCTCTTCGGGAACCTCGGTGACCATCGCCTCGGTGGTGAGCACCATCGCTGCGATCGACGCGGCGTTCTGCAGCGCAGAGCGCGTCACCTTGGCCGGGTCGACGATGCCGGCCGCGAACATGTCCACGAACTTGTCGTTCAGGGCGTCGTAGCCGTAGCCCGGCTTGCCCTTGCGGACTTCCTCGACGATGACGGAGCCTTCCTTGCCGGCGTTCGCGCCGATCTGGCGGAGCGGCTCCTCAAGCGCCTTGCGGACGATGTTGACGCCAGTCGCCTGGTCGTCCTTGAGGCCGAGCCCGCCGTCGAGCTTCTTCTGCGCGTTCAGCAGCACGGTGCCGCCGCCCGCGACGATTCCCTCTTCCACCGCCGCCTTGGTCGCGCTCAGCGCGTCCTCGATGCGGTGCTTCTTCTCCTTCTGCTCCACCTCGGTGGGAGCCCCGACCTTGATCACGGCGACGCCGCCGGCAAGCTTCGCGAGCCGCTCCTGCAGCTTTTCCTTGTCGAAGTCGGAGGTGGTCTCCTCGACCTGGGCCTTGATCGACTTGATGCGAGCCTGAATGGCCTCCGCCTTGCCCGCGCCCTCCACGATCGTGGTGTCGTCCTTGGTGACGGTCACGCGGCGCGCCTTGCCCAGCTGCTCGACCTTGGTCTGGTCGAGCTTGAGGCCGAGGTCTTCGCTGATGACCTGGCCGCCGGTAAGGATGGCCATGTCTTCGAGCATCGCCTTGCGGCGGTCACCGAAACCTGGCGCCTTGACAGCGACAGCGGTGAACGTTCCGCGCAGCTTGTTGACGATCAGTGTCGCGAGCGCCTCGCCCTCGACGTCCTCGGCGACGATCAATAGAGGCTTGCCCTGCTGGACCACGCGCTCGAGCACCGGGAGCAGGTCCTGGATCGCCGAGATCTTGCGGTCCGTGATCAGAACGAACGGCTCCTCGAGGACCGCTTCCATGCGGTCGGGGTTGGTGACCATGTAGGCGGCCACGTAGCCGCGGTCGAACTGCATGCCCTCGACGACCTCGAGCTCAGTCGCGATGGCCTGGTTGTCCTCGACGGTGATGACACCGTCCTTGCCGACCTTGTCCATGGCGTCGGCGATGAGAGTTCCAATCTGCTCGTCCTGGCTGGAGATCGACGCCACATGGGCGACGTCCTCGTGGCCCTTGACTGGGATGGAAAGTCTCTTGATCTCTTCGACCACAGCGTCGACAGCCTTCTGAATGCCGATCTTGAGCTGCATCGGGTTGGCGCCCGCGGTGACGTTGCGGAAGCCTTCGCCGATCATGGTCTGAGCGAGAAGGGTCGCCGTGGTGGTGCCGTCACCGGCCACGTCGTTGGTCTTCGTCGCCACCTCGCGCAGCAGCTGCGCGCCGGTGTTCTCCATCGCGTCCTTGAGTTCGATCTCGCGCACGATCGTGACGCCGTCGTTGGTCACGGTCGGGGCGCCGAACTTCTTCTCGAGGACGACGTTGCGGCCCTTGGGCCCGAGCGTGATGCGCACGGATTGGGCCACGATGTCGATGCCCTTCTTCAGGGCCTGCCTTGCGTCTACGTCGAATGTGACTTGTTTTGCCATATACCTTTCCCTCTTGTCTTAATTACTTCTTCGCGGCCTTCTCGGCCTTCCCATTGGCTCCGACGATGGCGAGCACGTCCTTTTCGGAGACGATCAGGTACTCGATTTCGTCGACCTTGAATTCGTTGCCGGCGTACTTGGCGTAAAGCACCTTGTCGCCAACTTTGAGCTCCATCGGCACCTTGGTGCCGTTGTCCAGGATCCTTCCGGTCCCCACTGCCTCGACGGTGCCCTCCTGGGGCTTCTCCTTGGCGGTGTCCGGAAGCACGATCCCGCTCTTGGTCCTCTCTTCCTTCTCCGACGGCTTGACCACCACACGGTCGCCCAACGGTCTCAGATTCATGTGCAGATACCCTCCTCAGCTGAATTAGATCTAGTTAGCAGTCCCCAGGCCCGAGCGCTTAGCACTCAGGGGGGTCGACTGCTAAGTCTACTACCCAGCGGAGGGACGCCGCTAAACCCCTTCGGGCCCTTTGCCTTCGGCCTTGCGGATGAGCTCGAGGGCTTGCTTCGCCTGGGCCTCCGGAACCATGATCCGGGCCTCGGTGAAGTTCATGGCCGCCGAGTACGCGGTGTCGCCGAAGACCTCGGCCGGAATCCCGTTCGCGTCCAGGACCGCCGCGACCAGGTCGGCCTGCAATCGCTCGCCGCGGAAAATCACCTCCCAGCCCTTGACGCCCATCAACCCCATCCTAGAGAGGGGTCGACCGTCGCCGTTTGGCCGGCCGGTCCAAAGTACCCCGCGGCCGCGATCATGGCGGCGTTGTCGGTGCAGAGCTCGAGCGACGGCATGGTCAGCCGCGCCCGGCCCGCCACCACCTCGGCCGCCCGCCGTCGGAGCAGGGTGTTGGCGGCCACTCCTCCTACCACGACGACATCCGCAACCGATGTCCCCGAGAGCGCCTCATCCAGCTTATCCATCAGCGACTCCACCACCGAGCGCTCAAAAGCCGCCGCCAGGTCGGCTTTGTCACGCGGCGTGATAGCGTGGCCCAGATCGCGAAGACGGTAGAGCAGCGCGGTCTTGAGGCCGCTGAAGCTGAACTCGAGCCCCGGCAGGGAAGGTTTCGGCAGGGGCTGCCGGCGCGGGTCACCGGTGCGAGCCAGGCGGTCGAGCGCGGGTCCGCCCGGGTACCCGAGCCCCAGCATGCGCGCGGCCTTGTCGAAGGCCTCGCCCGCCGCATCGTCGCGGGTGCGGCCGATGACCTCAAAGCGTCCGTGTTCGGGCATGCGCACGAGATCCGAGTGCGCCCCGCTCACGACCAGGCCCAGCAGCGGCGGCTCCAGGTCGGGGCGAGCCAGCATCGCGGCGTAGATGTGGCCCCAGAGGTGGTTGACGCCGGTGAGCGGGCGAGACCACGAGGCGCTCAGGCCCTCGGCCACGCCGACGCCGACCAGCAGGCAGCCCGCCAGTCCCGGGCCGCGTGTGACCGCGATGAGGCCGACGTCGTCCGGGCTCGCGCCGGCCTGCTCAAAGGCAAGGTCGAGGAGGCCGGGCAGGCGCTCGAGGTGATCGCGCGCGGCCAGCTCGGGGACGACGCCGCCGAAGTCCTGGTGGAGGTCCACCTGCGAGTGGATGACGTTCGACACCACGCGCCGGCCGTCCTCGACCAGGGCGACGGATGTTTCATCACACGACGTTTCGATGCCAAGCGTCAGTTGCGGATTCACGCCCCTCTCCCTAGCCCTCTCCCCTTCGGGGAGAGGGGATCAGCTGTCGCCTTTGGTCAGGAGGTCCCGGCGTAGGCCCTTGACGTCGGAGTCGATCCGCTCCAGGTTGGCCTCGTAGGCGCGCCGGAATCGGGGCGAGTGGATGGAGTCGGACCACATCACGATCGCGTCCTCTCCGTTGTCGGTGTAGTAGCCCTTGCGCCGGCCGATCACCTTGAAGCTGAAGCCCTCGTACATGCGCATCGCGTGCTCGTTGGACGTGCGCACTTCGAGGGTCACCCATTTGGCGCCCATGTCGTAGGCCGCCTGGATGAGACCGGCGAAGAGGATGCGCCCGAGGCCTTGATGATGAAGTTCGCGGCGGACACCAATGGTCGTCACGTGCGCCTCGTCGTACATGCGCCACATTCCGCCATAACCGACGATCGTGGGGTCGAGCTCCGAACCCTGGTACACGGCGGGCCTGACGACGCCCTCCTGGCGCAGCACGACATAGTGCGCGCTCGAGCGCGATGCCAGCTCCCGGAAGTAGGCATTGCGCGGCCAGGGCGTGGCGAAGATCTCTTTCTCGATCTCCTGCACGGTCGCGATGTCCGCCTCGCGCATGAGCTCCAGCGCCAGCTGCTGGCGAATCTGAACCATCACTTAGGCCGAACCGAGATGGACTGCATGTACTCGAGTTTAAGACCGCCGTAGGGCACGTCGCGCGCCGACTCCAACAATTGGGCTGCGGCGGCGCCGAACGAGCCCAACTCGTGCACCGGCGCGAATAGGTGCCCTGCTTCCTTGAGCGCGGACTCCGTGGCCGCCGAGACGAATCCGACGAGCCGGTGCGTCCTCGGGATCTCTTGCGGCTCTCCAAGCGCCGGGCTTCCGCCCGGTGCGAGGTAGTAGAGCCGACCCCGGCCTGCCTCTGAGATGGCGATGACCGGGGTGTCGCTGCGGGCGGCCTGGAGCTCGAGGGTACGGAGCGGGACGATGGGAATCCGCAGTCCGATGGCGAGCCCGAGTCCGAATGACACGCCCACACGCAGACCCGTGAACGATCCGGGGCCGGTCGCCACCGCGACCCTGGTCAGCCTGTAGGGAGCCACCAGCTTGCGCATCCGATCGATGAGCTGAGGGCTCCTCGCGGGCAGGAGCACTTCCTGACGGACTGTCCCCGATCCGTCCAGGATCGCCAGGGCGCTGACGGCCGAGGAAGTGTCAACGACGAAGATCACGGTCGATCCGGATGCGGCGGCGGTCGCCGCCCAGGTGCTCGATGGAGATCATCGCGGCGTCCGCGGCGAGCGTCCCGTCCATCCTATTTATCCGATCGCCCCACTCGACGACCACCGCTCCCGCATCCAGCAGCTCGTCGAGGCCGAGGTCGCGAAGGTCATCGCCCTTTTCCAGTCGGTACAGGTCTACATGAGCGAGCTGCAGGCGGCCGGGATAGATTCGAACCAGCTGGAAGGTCGGACTGGCCACCGGCGCGGCCGACCCGCTACCACGGGCGACCCCGCGCACGAACGTCGTCTTGCCCGCGCCGAGCTCTCCCGTCAGGAGGACCAGGTCGCCCTGGCGCAGGCGCCGGCCCAGCTCCTGGCCCGCAGCCTCGGTCTCCTCAGGCGAGGAGGTCTCAAGCGAAGTGGTCGTAGCCACGGACCTCCAGGTCGAGATCACGACCGTCCGCGCCGATGACGCGAACGTTTGGATCAACCGTCATGACGCCGATCGGCCGCACGCCGGCGTGGATCATTTTGTCCTCGGGTCCGACGCACACAAGCTCGGCCTCCTCCCCACTCGCAAGCGCGTCCTCGATCGTCGCGCCCACAGCCACCGGCACATCTGCGGCACGAATCACGCATCCGACTCCCGACACGGCGGCATATTTCTCCATTTCGCGAACCAGCCCGTCCGAGATGTCCCCGCAGCTCAGCTCAGCCTGGTTCAGCATGCTGCCCTCCTCGAACTTCGGCTCCAGGAGGATGACGCGCCGCTCACGCAATGCAACCGCGGCGGCGCCGAGCGGGCCCGTGACCCCGACGACCCAGCCCGGCCGAACGTGCGCGCGGGCCAATGGCACGAGGCTCGTCGTCCCAAGGACCGTCAGGGTCAGCACGCCGGGTCCGTCGATGGCGGTCGTGTCGCCGCCCGCGATGGCGATGTCAAAACGATCAGCCAGCCGCCGGATGCCCTCATACAACCCCGTGACGGTTTCCACCGGCCACGATTTCGGGGCAGCGAGCGCCAGCAGGGCGTACTTCGGGTGGGCGCCTTTGGCGGCGAGATCACCCAGCGCCAGAGCCAGGGCACGATGGCCCGCGTCCGCCGCGGTCATCCATGAAAGGTCGAAGTGGACTCCCTCGACGGAGGTGTCGCAGCTGGCGACCACATAGTCCTCGGGGTAGTCGGGGTCGAGGCTCGGCCAAACGGCCGCGTCATCCTCGCCCGCGACCACTGCGTATCCGGTTGTCGTCAGGTACGGGAGGATCCTGCGCAGCAGCTCGCTTTCGCCGAGGCCTCCAATCTTCATTGCGCCAGCATCGCACGGAGGCGGCGGGCGGCTTTTTCGGGGTCGGGTGCATCTGCCAGGGCCCGGATCGCGCAGACGCGGCGCAGCCCCAGCGCGGTCAGCTGGGCGACGTTCGCCTCCTCGATGCCCCCGATCGCAAATACCGGCACGTCGACCGCTGCCGTCACCGCCTGCACCCCGGCCGGACCGATGACGCCTTTCTCCTTCTTCACGGGCGTCGCGAAGGCAGGGCCGCTGCCGACATAGTCCGCGCCGGCGTTCACGGCCGACCTGGCCGCATCCGGGTTCGACGCCGACGCGCCGATGAGAAATCCGTCATGGGCGAGCCGGCGGGCCCCGCCGATGCTCAGGTCGTCGGGGCCCAGGTGCACTCCGTCGGCGGCGGCGATCAGCGCGATGTCGAGGTGGTCGTTGACGATGAACAGCGCCCCCGCCGCGTTCGTCAGGTCGCGCAGCTCGAGGGCCAGCTCGAGCAGCTCAAACCTCGGCAGCGTCTTGTGGCGCAGCTGCACCATGTCCGCGCCGCCACGCAGCACCGCGCGGGCGAGGTCGATGACCTGTTCCGGGGTGCGATCAGGGGTGATGATGTAGAGCCGGGCCGCCTCCAGACGCGCGTGGGTGTCTACGCCGAAGCCCTGGCTAAGTCAGGATCTGGCGGAGCTTCTCGCGGAAGGCTTCGGGGGCCTTGTCTTGCTCGCAACACACTTTGACGAGCCGCTTCATGCTGGCCTGGAACTCGTAGTTGTCGGCGCAGGGGGGACAGCCTTCCAGGTGGAGCTGCAGCTCCAGCATCTCGGTGTTGCTGAGCTCTCGATCCAGGTAGCTGTCCAGCTTCTCGCTACAGTCACTGCAATTCATTGTTGGGCACCTCCTTGGTGCCGTTGGCGCGCACGATACCGGATTCGACCGCGTACTCATAGAGGGATTTCTGCAGCTGCTGCCGGGCCCGGTGCAGGCGGGACATGACGGTGCCGATGGGCACGCCTAGCGTCTGCGCCGCATCCTTGTACGAGAAACCTTCGACGTCGACCAGGAGGACCACCTCCCGGTGCAGCGGGGGCAGCTTTTCGACCGCGGCGACGACCTCGGAGGCGGCCAGCTTGTCGAGCACGTCCGCCTCGGGCTTAGCGCCTTCATCGCGAAGCTTCTCGTAGAGGACGAACTCACCGACGTCGTCGAGGCTGACATCTTCTTTCCGAGAGCCCTTGAAGCGGTCCCAGAAGAGGTTGCGCATGATCGCGAACAGCCACGCCTTCATGTTGGTGCCCGCCTGGTAGCTGTGCTGGTAGCGCAGCGCGCGCAGGTAGGCCTCCTGGACCAGGTCCTGCGCCGAATCGGGGTCGCGCGTCAGCCGGAGCGCACCGCGGTACAGCGTGTCTAGATGTGTCAATGCCTCTTCCGCGAAGGCAGTTCGAGCGGGACTTTCCGCCATCAGTACTGCCAGTTTAGATACACCTGCCTCGCGAGACCTTGAACCCCGGGGTGGGTGTCGCTATTCCTTATAGCGTCTCTTCACTCGAGGGCCGATGGCGGTGAGCACCTCGTAGGCGACGGTGCCCGACCATTCCGCGACCTCTTCGGCGGTGATCCGCTCGTCGCCGTCGGCGCCGATCAGGGTCACGACGTCGCCCACCTCGACGCCCGGCACGCCGGTCACATCGACGGTGATCGCGTCCATGCTCACCGCGCCGATCAACGCCGCCGGTCGCCCCCGCACGAGCACATGGCCACGGTTGGCGCGGGCGCGCATCACCCCGTCCGCGTAGCCCATGGCCACGGTGGCGACACGCGCGTGGTTTCGCGCGGTCCACGTGGCGCCATAACCAACCGTGTCTCCCGCCGCGAGGGTCTTCACGTGAGTCACGACCGAGCGCAAGGCGAGGGCCGGGGTGGCGCCGGGCCAGCCGCAGCCGTAGAGCGCTATCCCGGCGCGCACAGCGTCCAGCGCCATCTCGGGGAACCTGAATGCCGCCGCCGAGTTGCAGGCGTGACGCAGGCCTGGTTCGACGCCGAGGGTGCCGATTGCGGCCAGGAAGCGATCGAACTGCAGGCGCGTCATGGCCTCGTCCGTGCCGGCCGATGCAAAGTGAGTCCAGGTGCCGGCCAGTCGAAGGCCCGGCGAATCGTTGATGAACTTCGCCAGAGACGCGGCCTCGTGCTGAGCGGAGCCGAAGCGTCCCATGCCGGTGTCGATCTTCAGGTGCACTGGAACGACCTCGTCGCTGTCGCCGAGCGCGCGCGCGAAGTCGAGGCTCGACACGCCGATGCTGAAACCGCCCGCGGCGGCCGCGGGCGCCTGGTCCGGGACGAGGCCGCCCATGACCAGGATGCGCTCGACGTGGGCCAGGCCGGTGAGCTCGCGCGCCTCCTCCAGGGTGGCCACCGCGAGCCACGTGGCGCCGCCACCAAGCGCCGCCCGTGCTACCGGCACCGCGCCGTGGCCGTATCCGTTCGCCTTCACGACCGCCATCAAGCGCGTCCCGTCCGGCACGTGGGCCAGGATGCGGGCTGCATTTGCACGCACCGCGCGCAGGTCGACATCCGCCCAGCGGAGCGTCATAACAGGGCTCACGCCCCTCTCCCCAACCCTCTCCCCTGAAGGGGAGAGGGGGTGGTGTTCAGAGGCCGCCCTGGCGGAGCGCGTGCATGACGAGGGGGAGCTCCGGGAGCAGGTCGCTGGCGAGCAAACCGGCATCGCCGAGGCGCTGCGAGATGCGACGCCCGGCGGCGGCGTGGACATAGACGCCGCTGACGGCGGCGGTATACGGATCCGAGCCCTGCGCGATGAGCGCGGCGATCACACCGGACAGGACGTCGCCGGTCCCTCCGGTGGCCAGCGCCGGGACCTCATGAGGATCCTCGCTGAGACGCCCGTCGGGATGAGCGACCAGCGTGTGCGCGCCCTTGAGGACGATGATCGCCCCCCACTCCTTGGCCGCCCTGCGCGCGGCGCCGGCCCGGTCCGCCTGGATCGCCTCCGTGGTCTTGCCCAGCAGTCGCGCCATCTCGCCCGGGTGCGGAGTCAGGATGCGATTCTTGCCGAGGCGGGTCTTCTTGCGAGCGGAGTCGGCGAGGGCGTTCAACGCGTCGGCATCCAGTACCAGCGGGCATTCCGCGTGCAATGCCAGGTCAAGGATCAAGCGCCAGGTCGAGCGGTCGCGGCCCAGCCCCGGCCCGATGACGCCGACCTCGGCGTTGGCCAGCTGGCGCAGCACGGAGTCATACGCGGCGTGGCCGACAGCGCCCGGCGCCACCTCTGGCACCGGCGTGGCCATGACCTCGGTGCACTTGGCGGCCAGGATCGGATAAATAGTCGCGGCGACCAGGAGCTTGACCAGGCCGGCACCGGTGCGCGCCGCGCCGGTGCCGGCGAGATACGCCGCCCCAGTGAAGCCGAGGCTCCCCGCGAGCACCACGACCGTCCCGAATGTGCCCTTGTGGGCGTCGCGCGGGCGGTCGGGCAGGACGACCGCTTCAGGCGCGGGCAAAAGGATGTCCGCGATGTCCGGCATCTCGAGGTGCGACGTCGCGACGGCCAACCCGCCGTGGTGGGTGATGCTCACCTCCACGCGCGCGCCGCGGTGGTCGCCCAGAAGCCTCACCCTCGGTGCGCCGGCTGGGCCCGGCAGGACCTCGATGCGCCGGCGTGGAAAGCAGATGCCGGTGCCGTCGAAGCACTTGATCACGGCCTCCTTGGCCGCCCAGCGCCCGGCCAGCCGTTCGGAGTTGGTGCCCGTGTAGGCGAGCTCGGCGGGGGTGTAGACCTTGTTCAGGAAGCCGCGGCCGGACCGCTTGACCGCGAGGGCGACCCGCTCCACCGAGACGGCGTCCACGCCAATGCGCTGCATAGACACATTGTCGTGCTCCACGCCCCTCTCCCTGGCCCTCCCCCCTGCAGGGAGAGGGGGACTATTCGACCGTGACGCTTTTCGCCAGGTTGCGCGGCTGGTCGACGTTCTCGCCCAGCTCGACCGCGACGTGGTACGCAAACAGCTGGAGCATAACTGTGTTCAGGATCGCGGCCGAGACTTCCTCCACCTCGGGCATTTCGAACACATCCGTGGCCACGCCGTCCAATGACCTGTCGCCTTCGGTGATGAGTGCGAGCACAGGTGCATTGCGCGCGACGATCTCGTGGACGTTGCTCACCATCTTGTCTTTGGTCGCGCTGGCAGTGCAGATCGCGATGACCGGAAACTTGACGTCGAGCAGGGCGATGGGGCCGTGCTTCAGCTCGCCGCCGGTGGTGCCTTCGGCGTGGACGTACGAGATCTCCTTCAGCTTCAAAGCACCTTCGAGCGCCACTGGATAGCTCAGGCCGCGGCCGAAGTACATGAAGTTGCGGAAGCCGCTGTATCTCTGCGCAACCTTGGCGATCTCCTTCTCGCGCTCCACCAGCTCGCGGATCTGCTCGGGAAGCGCGCGGAAGGCGGCCACGAGCTCGCGCCGACGCTCGAGCGAGACGCGACCGTTGACGCTCGCCAGGCGAAGGCTGAGCAGGCTGAGGCTGACCATGTGTGCGGCCAGCGTCTTGGTCGACGCGACGCAGATCTCGGGTCCCGAGTGCAGGTAGATGGCGCCGTCCGCATCGCGAGCCGCCGAGCTTGCGAAGACGTTGGTGACCGCCACAGTCAGCGCGCCGCGCTCTTTGGCGCGGTGCAGGCCGACCAGCGTGTCCGCCGTCTCCCCTGATTGCGTGAGCACTACGGCCAGCGTCTTCGGTCCAAATGTGGGACGGCGGTAGCGGAACTCGGAGGCATCCTCCGCTCGCGCCGGGATGCCGGCCCAGTCTTCGATGAGGTACTCCCCGACCATGGCCGCGTGCCGCGATGTGCCCATGCCCAGAAGGACGACCTCCTCGTATCCCTTCAGCTTCCTGTCATCGATGTCGAATTCGCGGAAGGAGACGAGACCGTCGTCGGTGAGCCGCCCACGCATCGCGTTGGCGACGGCCTCCGGCGTCTCGTGAATCTCCTTGAGCATGAAGTGCGCGAATCCCCCCTTCTGCGCCTGGCTCACGTCCCAGTCGACGTGGATGAGCTTCGGATTGACCGTGATCCCGTCGAGGGTGGAGACCTCAGCTCCGAGTGGCGTGACCGCCGCCACCTCGCCCTCGCCTAGGACCAGGACGTGCTTGGTGTACGGGATGATCGCCGTGATGTCCGAAGCGATGTAGTACTCGTGGTCGCCCAGGCCGACCACGAGCGGCGCGTTCAAACGCGCGCCGATCAGGAGCTCGGGGTCTTCGGTGGAGAACATCGCGAGGGCGTAGGCGCCATGGATGCGCTTCAGCGCCGCGCGCACCGCCGCCAGGAAGTCGCCCTTGTAATTGGCTTCGATGAGGTGCGGCACGACCTCGGTATCGGTCTCCGACGTGAACTCGTGGCCTGCCGCCTCTAGCTCGGCCTTGAGCTCCTGGAAGTTTTCGATGATGCCGTTGTGGACGACGAAGATCCTGCCGTGGCAATCAGTGTGCGGGTGGGCGTTGACGTACGTCGGCTTGCCATGCGTGGCCCAGCGGGTGTGGCCGATGCCGAGGTGGCCGGTCGGCATGTCCGCCTGCAGCTTTTCGATGAGGGTGTCGACCTTGGCTTCTGACTTGGTCAGGCTCGTGTGGGTCGGGTGGCCTGGCTTGGGGAGCTCCAGCACGGCCACGCCGGCCGAGTCGTAGCCCCGGTATTCGAGGCGCTTGAGGCTCTCCATCAAGATCGGGGTGGCCTCGCGGTCGCCCAGGTAGCCGATGATGCCGCACATATCGATTCAGTAACTCCTAGCCCGGGTTTCAGACCGTTGCTTGAACGTGTTGGGCACGATCCAGGTTACGCCGCCGGCTAAGGCGAGGTGCAGCTGGGGTTCTTCGAGATCGAATACGTCACCCTGGCCGTCGTGGCGGTACCCGTGACGCCAGCCGGCAAAGCCGGGATTGCGATCCTGAACGTGAAGTCGGAGGTGTGTTGGCTCAGATCGACCGCGGGCAGGGTGATCGTCGTGATGTTGGGCACGGCATCGGATGGCCCACTGATGACGATCGTGCTGGGGTCGATGGCGATGTTCGTCACCCGGTAGCAGGTCGGCGGAGGGTTGGAGGGCGGCGCGTCGATAAGGGTGACCTGGCGGCTCGTCGTGCCTGATTTGGCCTCGACGTGGATTGTCACCGTGTTGATGTTCAGACCGACCTTGGGCACCGTATACGTCGTCAAGTCGAGAGGAGTTCCGTTCTGTTCCAGGACGACCGGTACGCTCGGCAACTCATTCGACGAGCCGGCGGCCGGCAGGGGGTAGTCTGCGTAGGCCTTCAAGTTCTCCTGCCAGCTGGCGGGACCGTCAAACGTGACCGTGCACGGTGGGGGCGGACCCGCGCATTGCGCCTCCTGCTTGGTGATCTGCCATCCCAGTGCAGCCCCCCGTGGGAAGCGAGCGGCCACCGCGAGCTGGACCACGCTGCGCGTGTCGATGTTGAGTGCGATGGGGGTGGCCTGGACGGAGAGCCCGTTGATCACCGATTTCCCGACCAGGTTGACCTTGACGCTGGGGCCTGTCGAGGCGGCCTTGCTGACGTCGGCGGTCGCCGCTGTGTTGCCGGCGTTCGCTGCGCTGACCAGATCGGCCAATCCCTGGACCGTGACGGTGGTCTGTTTCGGAGGGTTGATCAGGATGAGGCCTGGCGGCACCGAATAGATGATGCCCACCTTCATGGTTACTGAAGTGGGTGGGTTCTGGGAGAACGCGACGGCGCCCAGCATCAGCACCGCCAGCCCCAACGCCAGCAGCTTCAACCTCCAATCGTCGGTGATCCAGCTCACTCGTCCCCTGCCTTGTTTCCGTGCTTGACCTTGTCTTTCTCGCCGACCTGCCCGTTGGTCCTGCCATTCAGGAAGCCGAGCAGTCCATTGGCCCGAGCCATGCGCGCCGGTACCTTCACGCTGACGCGGCGGCGAAGTCCATCCGCGTCGAGGTTGCGTGTGATCTTCCCCTCCTCGATCACGGAGATGGCACCAGTTTCTTCAGACACTACGAGCACAAGGGCGTCGGATGCGAGCGACAGTCCGAAGGCGGCGCGGTGGCGAGTGCCCAGACGCTCCCGAACGACGCCCTCCTCCGGGAGCGGCAGCAAGCACCCCGCCGCAAGGATCTGGTTCCCCCGCACGATCACGGCGCCGTCGTGCAGCGGCGAGTTGGGATAGAAGATCGATTGCAGAAACTCGGCCGAGATTTCGCCGTTGATGCGAACTCCGGTGGCCACGTAGTCTTCGAGACCGACGTCGCGCTCAAACGCGATGAGCGCCCCTGTTCGCTTGGCGCTGAGGCGTTCTGCAGCCCTGATCGTTTCGGACATGGCCTGGCTGTACTCGGGCGTACTGAAGGCCGACAGCGGCCGGCCGAGGCGGCCGAGCCGGCCCAGCTGATCGGCAGCGCGCCGGAGCTCAGGCTGGAAAATCACGATGATCGCGATGCCCAAGAGGTACGCGCCGTTCTTGAACAGCCAGGACAGCAGCAGCAGGTTGAAGGTGGTCGCCAGCGCGCCAATCAGCGCGAGCACGACCAGGCCGACCAGGATCTGCGTGCCCTGCGTGCCGCGCACCAGGCGCAGCACGTAATAAAGGATGACGGAGATGACCACCACGTCAATGACCTCAAGCCAGCTCAGGTGCCTGACCACCTCTTCGAACTGGACGACGAGCGACTGGCTCTTGAGCCATTCCAACCAGGAATTGATCATCGCGGCCCCATGATCTCGGCGAGGAGCGCCATCTGCGCGTAGAGCCGGTTGCCGGCCTGGTCGAAAACGATCGAGCGCGGTCCGTCGATGACCTCGTCGGTCACTTCCTCGCCGCGATGCGCGGGGAGGCAGTGCAGGAACACGGCGTCTTTGGCCGCGTCCATCAGCTTCTTATTGACCTGATAGGGGGCGAAGATCTTGGTTCGAGTTGCCCTCTGGTCCTCCTGTCCCATCGAGGCCCAGACGTCGGTGTAGATGGCGGTCGCGCCATCGAGGGCGGCCACGTCGTTTGAGACGGTCACTTGACTGGTGCCCGATCCGATCTTGCCCGCGCGCTCGAGGACCTGGTGGGTGGGTTCGTAGCCGGGCGGCGTGATCACCGTCAGCCGGAAGCCGAGCAGAGCCGCCGCTTCGATGAGCGAGGCGGCGATGTTGTTGCCGTCGCCGATGTAGACGACGCGCTGTTTGCCCAGCGGGCCGCACGCCTCCTCGAGCGTCATCAGGTCGGCCAGGATCTGGCATGGGTGTGAGCGATCGGTCAGAGCGTTGATGACCGGCTTCTCCGCGCCGGCCGCGAGCTCGACGAGATCCGCGTGGCTGCGCATGCGCGCGATGATCCCGTCCACGTACCGATCGAGAACGCGGGCTGCGTCGTGGACCGTTTCGCGCCGGCCGAACTGGACGTCCTGCTCGCCCAGGGTGGTGGTCGTCCCGCCCAGCCTGGCGATCCCCACCTCGAACGAGACCCGGGTCCGGTTCGACGGCTTCTGGAAGAGCATGGCGATGTGGCGCCCAGTCAACGGGCGCTCCGCCCACCGGCCGGCCTTGATGGCGTGGGCGAGCGCCAGCACCGAGCGCAGCTCGGCCGGATCCAGATCCGCGACGTCAAGGAAGTCCCTTCCCCTGAGACTTGCCACTGCAGGGATCATGATGCCCCGACGGATCGTCGTTGCGTCTATAAGCGCGGTTTGATCAGCTCGCCGGACACGATCGGGGAGACCGTGAGGTCCCTGGCCGAGTCAAACTCAGGCAGTCTGGAGCGCAGCCGGGTATCGTCCCTCAGGCGCAGGATCAGGTCACGGCAGGCCGCGGGCTCGAGCCCGAATTGGGCCGGCTTGAAGCCGAACTGAGGCTCGTTGTGGAGGCGGATCGTGAGGCGGTCGGTCAAGCGGACCTTCGGCCACGAGTCGGGCTCCGAGAGCGTGATCGACTCCATGACGTCCCAAAGCGCCCGCATCTCGTGCCGGCCGTGGACGACCACGATTCGATCGCGGAAGAAGGCGAGCTTGCTCGCCGGCCAGCCATGGACCTGGACCGCGGCCCAGATCGCAACCGCCGCCGCCCCGATCGCACCGGCGCCGAGGGCGACGCCGGCAACCCAACCCTCGGCCTCCGGGAGGCGCATGGCGACCACTGTGAGGCCGCCCAAGACGAGCGCGCAGAGAAGGCTGGACGCGCCCAGCGTCACGATCGACCGCCGCGACCGAACGTAGATCACCGAACAACCCCCACTGAGAGATAGTGTATGTCCGCGGGGGGCGCCTGACCACCCGGGCGAGGAGGTAGGGATGGACGTAATCGCCGAGCGAGCCGACATCGACGCGACGGTCTCGGGCAAGACGATCTGCACGATCTTCGCCGATGCGGAAAAGCAGTGGGGCGACCTGCCCGCGCTGCGCTGGAAAGAAAACGGCGATTGGAAAATGCTCACCTGGACTGGCTATCGCGAGCAGGTCGCGGCCGTGACGCTGGCGTTGCGGGAGCTCGGCTTCGGCCCCGGTCAGTTCGGCCTGATCATGGCCCGCAACGTCCCGGAGCACGTCATCGCCGACCTCGGGATCGTGCATGCCGGCGGAGCTGCCATCAGCGTCTACAACACGCTTGCGCCTGAGCAGATCGAGTACGTTGCCAATCATTCCCAGGCGACGGTGGCGTTCGTGCAGGATCCGGCGTTCCTCGCGAAGTTCCTGGAGATCCGACCGTCGGTGCCGAGCCTTCGCCACATCGTCCTGATTCACGGCGAGCCGCCAGAGGGCGTCACATCATGGGAGTCGCTCGTCGCCAAGGGAGCCGCCGCGTATGCACGTGATCCGGCTCTGTTCGAGAAGGCATGGCGCGCGGTCGGGCCCGAGGACACGGTGAGCCTGATCTACACGTCCGGCACCACGGGGCCTCCCAAAGGCGTCATGTACTCGCACAACAACATCGTCTGGACGTTGGAGTCCGCTCGACGTGTGCTCGAGCTGCACAACGAAACGCTTTTGAGCTACCTGCCGCTGGCGCACGTGTCGGAGCGGTTCACCTCGCAGTGGGGCAGCATCTACAACGGACACGAGGTCTACCTGTGCCCTGATCCCGCCGAGCTGCTGGCATACCTGCTGGAAGCAAGGCCGACGGCTTTCGTCGGGGTGCCTCGGGTGTGGGAGAAGCTGATGGCGGGGATCAATGCCGGGCTCGGAGCTGAGCCAGACGAGACCAAACGGCAGATGGCGCAGGGAGCGCTCGCAGCTTCGATGCAGGCGTACCGATTGAAGCGCGACGGGCAACCGGTGCCCGCGGAGCTGGCGGCAGTGGTCGAGCGGGCGCAGCCGCTCTTCGCCCTGCTCCGCTCCAAAGTCGGACTGGACCGCGTGCACCTCGCCGTCACGAGCACGGCGCCATGCCGTCCGGAGGTGCACGAGTTCTGGGCGGCGCTCGGGATGCCCCTGTACGAGGTCTGGGGAATGAGCGAGCTCACCGGCCCGGCGACTGCCGTACCGATCGGAGACCACAAGGCCCCATCGATCGGTACCGCCCTTCCGGGTGTCGAGGTGCGCCTGGGCGACGACGGCGAGCTGCTGGTGCGTGGCGGCAACGTGATGGTCGGCTACTACCGCGAGCCCGCCAAAACGGCGGACATCGTCGACTCGGATGGTTGGGTGCATTCGGGCGACATCGCGGTGCTCGGGGCCGACGGCCACTTCCGGATCGTCGATCGGAAGAAAGAGCTGATCATCACATCGGCGGGCAAGAACATCTCGCCCGCCAACCTGGAGTCGCTCGCGAAGTCCAGCCCGATCATCGGCCAGGCGGTGGCGATCGGCGACGGTCGCAAGTTCATCTCGGTGCTGGTGGTGCTCGATCCCCAGGTGGCGCCGCTTTGGGCGAAGGGGCACGGGATCGATTCGTCGACCTCGCTGGCGGAGCTCGCGGATCATCCCGCGACTGTCGGCGAGGTTCGGCGCGCGCTCACGGTCGCGAACACACACCTTTCACGCGTCGAGCAGTTCAAGCGGTTCACGATCCTGCCCGCGGAATGGTCGCCCGAGTCCGAGGAGCTCACGCCGACGATGAAGCTCAAGCGTCGCGTGATCGAGTCGAAATACCGGCCGCAGATCGACGCGATGTACTCGAGCCCCGCGGGCGGCCATGCGGTCGACCCCGACTACGCCGCCCACGGCAAGCCGGAGGAATGAGCGCCGGGCGTTCTTAACAAGCGGGGTTGGCACGCCCGTCGTCGCCGCCGAGAATCCACATCCGACCCTGTCATGCAAGCCCAGGAGGAACGTGGATGAAAGAGAAGGCGCCCGTCGTCAAGCAGCTGTACCGGCTCAGCATCGAGCCTCGCGTCGTCGAGCAGCTGGCCAAGCTCGCGGAGCGGTTGCGCGAGCCACGCAGCCGGCTGGCGACCAGGCTTTTCACCGAGGCCGTGATGGGCGCGAAACTTCCGAAACGCTGAAGGGCGACAATGCCGCCCGTTGGACATGGACCCGAGGTGGCATCGCGGGCAGACGCTCGCCGCGGGGCAGGTGGCGGAGTTCAAGGTGTGGGCGGAGCTGGTGCGGCAGTCGATGGGCGGGCTGCACATCTTGGCCGAGCATTTCGGCTCCGCGGCCGGGTTGCTTTCCGCGCCGGATGAGGTGCTGTCGCTGGATCGTGGTCGCGAGGGTTTTCTCGGCGAGGCCGAGGTCATACGCCGGCTCGCCGAGGCCGAATCGCTGAACCTTTTCCGGCCGTTTCCCGACCTCGAGACGGTCGAGGTGCTGGCGCGGCACATGGAGTCAGGGCGCTGGCTTGGCATGCAGGTGAAGGCCGGCGGGTGGGATCCGCAGCATGTCGAGGAGCGCGTCTACATGCGGCGATCCAGCTTTCGTCCTCATGACACCACCTACGTGTGCATCGTCGCCTGGGATCGCGCGGCGGCCCGCTTCGAGGATGAATGCCTGCTCACCCCGAGCCTGGACATCGATGGACTTGCGCGCGTCGAACGGGAGTGGCTGGTGATCGAAGTGCAGCCCGGGAGTGTTCATCACCGGAGGCTTGATCGGTACCGGGCGCCCCTCGGCGGTCTCGGGAGCGGGGTGGAGAGATTGCTCACGTCAGTGTAAAGCCATTAAGTCTAGCGTTGATCCCCGCAGTATCATTGCCGCGGTTGCGGGGCCCGCGGCAGAACGCCGCGGGCTAGGAGGGCATGCCATGAAGCGTCGATGGGCGTCTCCTGTGTTGCTCGCGGTCGCGTCGATCCTGCTGGCCACTCTGCCGGCCGTGACGGCCCAAGCGGCCGGACATTCGGGATTCCGGCCGGTGCTGATCGGGCGGATCGGAACCGTGGACGTGAAGTCGATGCCGACGCACAAGTCCAACGGGGCTCGTTCGCAAGCCCATCCATTCTTGAAAGTAGGTGCAGGGGCGTCTCATAGCGGCTCCGCGCCCACCGTCGCCACGGTCGGCACGGCCGCGGCCACCGGCAGCACCCAGGAGGTGCTGACCAGCTTCAAGGCCGTGACCCTCGACCAGCAGGTGACCAGCTTCGGCACCGACCAGTTCGTCACACCGCCGGACAACGGGCTCGCGGCCGGCCCGAATCACGTGGTCGAGATGGTCAACGACAGCGCCACGATCTGGGACAAATCAGGGAACCTGGTCAAGAGCTTCGACCTGAACAAATTCTTGGCGGTCCCGGCCGGCTACACGTTCTCCGACCCGCGAATTCTCTACGACGGGCTCAGCCAGCGCTGGTTCGCGTCGGGCGTCGCGTTCGTCGCGCCCTCATACGGGAGCGTGGTCACCATCGCCGTCTCGGCGAGCTCCGATCCCACGGGGACATGGGTCCAGTACGCGGCCGACAACGCATCCAACCAGACGCACGACCAGCCGAAGATCGGTGTCAGCTCTGACAAGGTCGTGCTCTCCTGGAACGATTTCCTCAATGCCCAGTCCTTCCAGGGCCAATCGACCTGGGTCTTCGAGAAGTCCCAGATGGTCGCCGGCACGAGCCCGGTGAACGGCTCGGCGCTGGGCCCTGACTCGTCGAGGGCCGCGCCGGTGCCCGCGGTGCAGCTGTCCTCCAGCTCCACCGAGTATGTCGTTTACAACAACAGCGACTGCTCGACCCTGGGCTGCAACAAGGGCTCGCCGACCCTCGGCGTGGTTTCGATCACCGGGACGCCGCTGCAGGGGAACGTCGCCTGGAACGAATCAGACCCGGCCATGCCCGCCACCTCACAACCACCGAACGCCGACCAGCCCGGCATGGCCGGGTCGATCGCGACCAATGATGATCGACTGCTGACGGCGATCTGGCAGAACGGCGTTCTATGGACCGGCGCCAACGACGCCTGCATCCCGCCCAACGACACCGCCACCCGGCCCTGCTCTCGATTGCTCCAGGTGTCCACCTCGGGTCCGACCATCACCCAGGACTTCGACATCGCCTCCACGGGAGGGGGCCTCTACTACCCCGCCCTCGGCGTCGACGTGGGCAACAACATGTTCGTCGTCTACAACATCTCCTCTTCCACTCAATACGTCGGGGTGAGGATCGTGGGCGAGCTCGCTTCCTCGCCGCCGCAAAGCCTCTCGGGCGCGCAGACCATCAAGGCCGGCGAGACCACGTACGACATGGGCCCTTGCTTCGGCACGACCGGCGCCAGCCGCTGGGGAGACTACGCGGGCGCCGCCATCGATCCGCAGAATCCGACGGATGTGTGGGTGGCCGGTGAGTACGCGGCGACCGGCACGATCACCAGCCCATCAGACGCCGGCTGCGCATGGGGCACGTTCGCCGGCCGGCTGACTTTCACGGCACCGGCGGTCGCGGCCATCAGCCCCACGACGGAGCAGAGCGGCGGGCCGACCGTGGTCACCGTGACCGGCACGGACTTCGCCGCCGGCGCGAGCGTCAGCTTCGGCAGCGCAGCGGCCACCAACGTCATCGTCGCATCACCCGACCAGCTGTCCGCTACGGCACCGGCGGGCTGCGGCATGGTGGACGTGACGGTCACCACCCCCGACGGCACCAGCGCCACATCGACTGCCGACCAGTTCACTTATCTCGCGGCGTGTGGAGGGTCCACGCCCACCATGACCTCGATGTCTCCGACGTCTGGGCCGGCCGCCGGCGGCGCATCGGTGACCATCAACGGCAGTGCGCTGCAGGGAGTGACGGCGATTCTGTTCGGCTCGAATGCGGCCACCGGCATCTCCTGCTCGGCGGACGGCACTCACTGCACCGCGACGACGCCGGCCGGCGTCGGGAACGTGACCGTGACCGCAAAGGCGGGCACCCAGTCCGTCATAGGCTCGGCGACTTATTCGTACATCCCGTCGCTCGCGTCGATCTCGCCCTCGTCAGGCTCGCCTCGCGGAGGCACGCCCGTGACCATCACCGGCACCGGCTTCGACACCTCGCCCGGCGCGACCAGCTTCTTTTTCGGCTCGAGTGCCGCCACGGGCGTTTCCTGCACCAGCAGCACCCAGTGCACAGCGGTCACGCCGGCGGGCCCGCGGAACACGACCGTGTCGGTGAGCGTCAGCGTCGACGGAATCGCGGGCTCGAACAGCCTCTCGTTCAGGTATTTGAAGAGGTAGGCGCCTATCGGTAGGGACGAATGAGCTCGGCGAGCTCGGCGAGCTTCTTCAGCGCCGGGTCGCGTCCGTCTGCCGGAACGTACCAGATGCAGCGGTCGACGCCCGCGTCTTGCATCTTTTCGATGCCGTCTGTGGTGGCGGCCGGATATACGGTCAGCGGGATGTCACCTCGGCCGGCCGCCGTCGCAAGCTCACGCAGCTCCGGGAGCCGGCTGAGGATGTCGCCGCGATTCGGCATCCACCCGTCGGCATAAGCCACCACTCGCTTCAGGATGTTGGGTCCGCTGCCCCCCAGGATGACGGGCGGGTGCGGCTTCTGGACCGGCTTGGGCCAGCACCACATCGGTCCGAAATCCACCACCTCCCCGTGGTACTCGGAGACGTCCTCTGTCCAGATGGCCTTCATCGCCTCGACCCGCTCGCGCAACAGTTTCCAGCGCGTGGAGAAATCGGTCCCGTGGTCGGCCATCTCCTCTTTGTTCCAGCCGCCGCCGACCCCGAAAAGAAATCGGCCTTCGGAAACGTGGTCGAGGCTGGCCACCTGCTTGGCGGTGTGGATCGGGTCTCTCTCGACGACCAGACAGATGCCGGTGCCGACATTGAGCTTTTTCGTGGCCAGCGCCGCGGCTGTGAGGGCGACAAAAGGGTCCAGCGTGTGCCAGTAGTGCTTGGGGAGCTCGGCGCCACCGGGCCATGGTGTCTCCCGGCTCGCGGGAATGTGGGAGTGTTCGGCGACCCACAACGATTCGAAACCCGCCTGCTCAACCGCGGGGCCGAGCTCCGTCATCGGGATCGCGTAATCGGTGGGAAAGATGGCGATGCCGAACTTCACGAGCTAATCGTGACGGGAATCGGGTCTACGATGCATGTTCAATTCCGCACCGTTAGATCCAAACGTGCTCTTCGCTTGACAGTATTCAGCCCGTTTGGCGCCAGCGGTGCGGAATAGGCTCTAGCTGGTCAGCTTCGATTGCAGGCTGGCGATCGTGGACGACGGCAGGCCCGCCGCTTCGAGGTAGCCCTCCACCCCGCCCCACTTTTGCTCGATATGGTCCAGCGTGCTCAGCATCCATTCCGGTGGGCACCGCAGCTCGTCACGCATCGATTGCAGCCGCTCGGGCGAGGCTTTTGCGAGCCACTCCTCGTAGCGGCCGGCGAGCTGGAGGTCGGTCTCGGCGTAGTCGGCCCCGATCGCCTCTGGCTCCACGCCGGCGAGGGACAGCATCATCGCCGCGACCAGGCCCGTGCGATCCTTGCCGGCGAAACAGTGGAACAGCACCGGGCCGTCGGCCGCAGCGATGGCATCGAAAATCGCCCCCACGCCTCGATGCCGATGTTCGAGCATCAGGACATAGCGCTCCGGCATCGTCGGCGCTTGATTGAGGATGGGTGCGGTGGCGTCGTCGATGAGCGGTAAGTGCCGATATGCCGGCCCCAACTCGCTCCCCTGCGGGGAGAGGGGGGTGCTGCTCTGGAACTCCGAGAATGGCGGGCCGGGCGAACCCTTGACCTCTGATTCGCTCCGAAGGTCGATCACCGTGGTCACGCCGTAATCGATCATTGCCTGCCGTCCCGCCGGGGTCAGGCTGGCGACATTGTCGGAGCGGATCATGACGCCCCTCCGGGTGAGTCCGCGTGGAGTGGGCAGGCCGCCCAGGTCGCGGGTGTTCTGGCAGTCAGGCCAGTCCAGCCGACGAGAAGGGGTCGACCCGTCTACCTCTTCGTATATTGGGGGGCTTTCCGCGCCCTCTTCAGTCCGTATTTCTTGCGCTCCTTCATGCGCGCGTCACGCGTCAGAAGGCCCGCCTTCTTGAGCGCAGGACGGAAGTCGGGGTCGAATTTGATCAGAGCGCGCGCGATGCCGTGCGAGATCGCTCCGGCCTGGCCGCTCGTGCCCCCACCAATGACCTTGACGCTGATGTCGAACTTGCGCTGCGTGCTCGTCACACGCAGTGGAGCCAGGGCCGCCATCTCGAGAACGCGGCGGCCGAGATAGGCCAGCGGGTCCTTGTCGTTGACTGTGACCCGGCCCTCGCCCGGCTGAATCCGCACGCGGGCGATCGCGTTCTTGCGCCGGCCGGTGCCTCGGTTGAACGTCTCAGCCAATCTTGATGTCCCCTCTCTCATCAAACGTGATGACCTTCGGTTTCTGCGCGCCATGTCCGTGGTCGGGCCCGGCGTAGACACGAAGTCGCTTCAGCATGTCGGCGCCCAGTGTGTTCCGCTGCAGCATTCCACGCACCGCGTTCGTGATTGGAAACGTCGGATCGAGCTCCTGCGCCTTCCCAAGCGTCCGCGTGCGCAGGCCACCCGGATACCCCGTGTACCGCGTGTATTCCTTGCCCAGGAGCTTGGCGCCGCTGACCTTGACCTTGGAAGCATTGATGACGACCACATGGTCGCCGCTGTTCAGGTGCGGCGTGAACGTGGGCTTGTGCTTGCCGCGCAGGATCTTGGCCACGCTGCTCGCCAGGCGGCCCAGGACCTGGTCCGTGGCATCGACCACAAACCAATCGCTCTTCAGATCCGCGGCTTTCGCCGTCCAGGTCTTCTGTTTACTCATTTGAATTGCTCAGTAAATCACTTCCATCAATGTCAGCCCCCCCGCGGGGGCCGTTTTCGGCGCCCGACGCCGATCTCGCGCCCTCAGCACCTCGCCGACCCACTCCGGCCGCCGCCGGCCTCGGCCCACCTCCGCCAGGGCACCCGCGATGCTGCGCGCCAGGCCTCGCAAGAACCCTTCGGCTACCACCTCCAGCTCGACGAATTCGCCTCGCCTCACCACCTTCGCGGAGCGCATCTCTCGCACTCTCGCTTCGGCCGGCTCGGAGGCAGAGCAGTAACTGGTCCAGTCGTGCCGGCCCACCAGGGGCTGTGCCGCCTCGGACATCGCGGCGACGTCGAGCCGGACGCCCACATGCCAGCATCGGCCCCGCTCGAGCGCCGGCCTCGCCGGGCGGTCAAGGTAGCGATATCGGTACCGCCGCCAGCGCGCCGAGTAGCGAGCGTGGAAGTCATCCGGCACGACCTCGGCGCTGAGCGCGGACACGTCGTCCGGCAGCCGGGCGTTCAGGGCCGCCACCAATCGCGGTGGCGCGATGCGGCCCTCGAACCGGAAGTTCACGACCTGGCCCTCGGCGTGGGCGCCGGCGTCCGTGCGTCCCGCCGCATACACCGTGTGCTCCTTGCCAGTCAGCTCACGCAGCGCCCGTTTCAGCTCCGCCTCCACGGTTCGCCCGCGCGCTTGCTGCTGCCAGCCCGCAAACCCGCTTCCGTCGTACTCGAGCACGACCTTGATATTCACTTTTGAACCGAACTACACCAGCTAGTCGACGAGTTCGATGATCACCATCGGCGCCGCGTCACCCAGGCGCGGCCCCTTGTGGATGATGCGCGTGTAGCCCCCCGGCCGTTCCGCCAGCCGCGGCAGCAGGTTTGAGAACAGGCGCTCAACCACCTCGGGCTTGGAGACGTCTTCGGCGACGCGGCGGCGGGCGCTGAGGTCCTGGTCCTTGGCGGTCGTGATCAACCGCTCGACCCAGCGGCGCAGCTCTTTCGCTTTCGCCTCAGTGGTCGTGATGCGGCCGCTCTCGAGGAGGGAGGTGCACAGGTTGCGCATCAGCGCCTTGCGTGCGTTGGTGTCCCTGTTGAAGCGGCGGCCGCTCTTCTGGTGGCGCATCTAAGGCTCAGCCCCGAAGGACGCTGCCCATCTCCTCAGGCTTGATGAAGCCCTTCTCGACGAGCTTTTCCTTGATCTCGTCCAGCGACTTGCGGCCGAAGTTGCGCAGCGCAAGGAGCTCTTCCTCGCGCTTCTGCAGCAGCTGACCGACGGTCTGGATCTCGTTCGCCTTCAGGCAGTTGAACGCGCGCACCGAGAGATCGAGCTCCTCGATCGGCGTGTCCATCAGCCGGCTCTGCTCGCTCTTCTCCGGCGTCCCGGGGCGTGTGATCGAGTCGGGGAAGTTCACGAACAGCTGCAAGTGCTTGGTGAAGAGTGAAGCCGCGTGGCTCACCGCCTCCTCCGGCGACATCGTGCCGTCGGTCCAAACCTCGATGAGCAGGCGGTCGTAGTCCGTCGACTGCCCAACGCGGGTCTTCTCGACCGTGAAGTTCGCCTTCTGGACCGGGGAGAAGATGGCGTCGATCGGGATGACCCCGATCGGCTGGCCTTCGCGCTTGTTGCGGTCAGCCGGGACGTAGCCCTTGCCCCGCTCGACGTTCAGCTCCATGCGCAGGTGGCCCTTGGCCGCCAGGGTGCAGATGTAGAGGTCGGGGTTGACGATCTCCACGTCGGACGATGCCTGGATATTCGAGGCGCGCACCTCGGCCGGACCCTTGACGTCCAGGAGGAGGGTCACCGGGTCCTCGGTGAAGCTTTTCAGGCAGAGCTTCTTGAGGTTGAGGATGACCTCGGTCACGTCCTCCTTGACGTGTGGGATCGCCGTGAACTCGTGCGCGACGCCGTCGATCTGGATCGATGTCACCGCCGCCCCCCAGAGCGACGAAAGCAGCACGCGGCGAAGCGTGTTGCCGAGCGTCGTTCCAAAGCCCGGGTCGAGCGGCTCGATGTCGAACTTGCCGTAGTTCGCGCTCGTCTCGAGCTTGCGAACCTGCGGGGTCACTGTCATTTGCGTGTCAATTGCCACTTTGGGTCCCTACCTCCGTTCCTTTACCGAGAATAAAACTCGACGATCAGCTGCTCTTCGACTCCCGATTCCATCTCGTGACGCTCGGGTCGCGCGAGCACCTTGGCGGTCTTGTCATCGCCATTCAATGCCAGCCATGACGGCACCGGCCGCACCTTCGACGCCTCCAGGGCCACGTCGATGACCCCGTTGGCCGGCTTGACCTTGACCTGGTCACCCGGCTTGAGCTGGTACGACGGCACGTTGACCGTCTTGCCGTTGACTTCGAAATGCCGGTGCGTGACGAGCTGGCGCGCCTGCTTGCGCGAGGCGCCCAGGCCAAGCCTGTAAACGACGTTGTCGAGCCGAAGCTCGAGGTGGCGGAGCAGGTTGATACCGGTGACGCCGGGCTCGCGCTCGGCCAGCTCGAAGTAGTTTCGGAACTGCTTCTCGAGCAGCCCGTATGTGCGGCGCGCCTTCTGCTTGGCGCGGAGCTGCAAGCCGTAGTCCGACGTCTTGCGCTTGCGCGCCTGCCCGTGCATGCCAGGCGCGAAAGCGCGGCGCTCGATGGCGCACTTCGGCGTGTAGCACCGCTCGCCCTTGAGGTAGAGCTTGGCGCCCTCGCGGCGGCAGAAGCGGCAGACCGGCCCGCTGTAATTCGCCATGAGCTAGACCCTTCTCCGCTTGGGCGGGCGGCAGCCGTTGTGCGGGATGGGCGTCACATCGGTGATGGCGTTCACCTCGAGCCCAGTCGCCTGCAGCGACCGGATCGCCGCCTCGCGACCCGCGCCCGGCCCGCGCACGAAGACCTCGATCTGGCGCATGCCGTGCTCGAGCGCCTTCTTGGCGGTCGCCTCGGCGGTGACCTGCGCCGCAAATGGGGTCGACTTGCGGCTGCCCTTGAAGCCCTGGGCCCCAGCGGAGCCCCAGGAGATGACGTTGCCCTCGATGTCGGTGATCGAGATGATCGTGTTGTTGAAGGTGCTCTGGATGTGGGCCTGGCCCGCGACGACGTTCTTGCGCTCGCGGCGCCGGGTCCGGACGACTTTTTTGGCTTTGGCCATCACTTACCTGCTTTGACCTTCTTCTTGCCCGCGACCGCGCGCTTGGGGCCGCGGCGGCTGCGTGCGTTGGTGCGCGTGCGCTGGCCGCGGACCGGGAGCCCACGGCGATGGCGCATGCCACGATAAGTGCCGATCTCGGTCAGGCGCTTGATGTTCGTCGCCACCTCGCGCCGGAGGTCACCTTCGATGAGGATCTCCTTGGACGAGCCCATCCGATCGATGATCTGGCGCAGGCGAGCCACCTCCTCCTCGCTGAGGTCCTTGGTCCGCGTTTCAGCGCTGATGTTGGCGGCTTTCACGATCTTCTCCGCTGTGGTGCGGCCGATCCCGTGGATGTACATAAGCGCGATGACCACGCGCTTCTGCGGGGGTATGTCGACACCGGCGAGTCTCGCCATTTAGCTCCTCAGCCCTGCCTCTGCTTATGTTTGGGGGTCTTCGAGCAAATCACCCGAACCACCCCGTTCCGCTTGATCACCTTGCAGCTCGGGCACATCTTCTTGACCGACGGCCTTACCTTCATCTCCAAATCTCTCGAATCCGCCCTCGCGATCGGTCGCGGCTCGCGAGCTCGACCCCCACTTTGTCTCCGGCGAGAAGCCGTGTGAAGTGGGTGCCGGCACGATCGGCCACGTGAGCGAGGATCTTGGCCCCGTTCTCGAGCTCAACCCGGTAGACGCCGTTGGGAAGAGGCTCCACCACGACCCCCTTCACGAGTGAGGGGCGCTGGGGCACGAACGACGATTGTACCAAACTCGGGTCGAACTCAGTGGGAGGCTCCGTTTGTGTGGCCGTTCGACCTTCCGGCGGGAACCCCTGGGGAGCCTAGGGCTGTGAGAATCAAAGGCCCCTTGTCCGTGATCGCCACCGTGTGCTCGAAGTAGGCCGAGAGCGCCCCGTCCACGGTGCAGATCGTCCAGCCGTCCGGCTTCATGTACACCTCGTGGGACCCGGCGTTGACCATGGGTTCGATGGCCAGCGTCATCCCGGGCTTGAGCCGCGGTGGGGTCCCTGGGGTGCCGAAGTTGGGCACCTGGGGGTCCTCATGCATCTGGCGGCCGATCCCGTGTCCGACGAACTGGCGGATGACCGAGAAGCCTGCCTTCTCGACGTGCTTCTGGATGGCCGAGGAGATGTCGCCCAGGTAACCGCCCGGCTGAGCCTTGGCGATGCCCACGTACAGCGCCTCCTCCGTGACCTTGATCAGCCGGTCGGCCTCCTTGCTGATCTTGCCCACCCCGACTGTGATGCCGACGTCGGCCCAGAAGCCATCGAGCACCAGCCCGAGGTCGAGGCTGACCACGTCGCCTGAGGCCACCTTGCGGTTGCCCGGGATACCGTGGACCGCCTCGTCGTTGATGGACACGCAGATCGACTTCGGGAACCCGTGGTAACCGAGGAAGCCCGGGATGGCGCCGCCATCCCTGATGAGCTTGTCCGCGATGCGGTCAAGGTCCGAGGTGCGCACTCCCGGCTTGCAGGCCTCCTTGAGCGGGGGCAGCACAGACGCCAGCAGCGTACCGGCCCTGGCCATCAAGTCGATCTCGTGCGCTGTCTTCAGGTTGATCATGAGTGGGAACGGCCATTCTCGCCGATCGCGGCCAGAACTCGACCGGTTATCTGATCGATTGTGCCCCGGCCGTCGATCTCGGAAACAATGCCCGCGCCGCGGTAGTGCTCCAGCACTGGGACGGTCTTGCTGAGGTAGATCTCGATTCGCGGCCGGACCGCTTCGGCTTTGTCATCCTCACGCTGCACTAGCGGGGTGCCGTCGACCGCGCACGCCGCCGTGCCGGGCGGGTACGTGCGCTGGCAGGTCGGGCAGACCAGGCGCCCCGAAAGGCGCTCCAGGAGCTCGGCCATCTCGACCTTGAGGTACAGCACACGGTCGAGGTGACGCTGCAGCTCCCCCATGAGGACGTCGAGCGCCTCCGCCTGCGGGACCGTGCGCGGGAAGCCGTCGATGATGGACCCGCCGGCGGAGTCCGGCTCCCTCAGGCGGTTGCGAATCATGCCGATCATGATGTCGTCGGGGACGTACTGGCCCGCGGCCAGGATGGGCTGGGCTTCGCGGCCCAGGGGCGTGCCGGCCTGGATCTCCGCGCGCAGCATGTCGCCCGTCGCGATGTGAGGTATGCCGAAGCGCGTGCGCAGCATGTTCGCCTGCGTGCCCTTGCCGCTCCCGGGAGCTCCGTACAGCAGCAAGTTCACGCCCCACTCCCTGACCCTCTCCCCGGAGGGGAGAGGGGATGCTGCGTCACCTGATGAAGCCGCGGTACTGGCGCATGACCAGCTGCGTCTGCAGCTGCTTCATGGTGTCCAGCGCCACACCCACGACGATCAGGATCGCGGTGCCTCCGAGGTACATCTGCTGGTGCGGTATGCCCGAGATCTTGGCGGTGGCGATGGGCAGGATCACGGTGATGAAGCCCAGGAAGCACGCGCCGGCGAATGTGACCCGGTTCATCACCGAAGCCAGGTAGTCCGCGGTCGGACGCCCCGGACGGATGCCGGGAATGAAGCTCGAGTAACGCTTGAGGTTGTCGGCCACCTCGGTGACCTCGAATGTGATGGCTGTATAGAAGTACGTAAAGGCGAAGGTGAACGCGAAGTAGAGCGCGTTGTACGTGATCGCCATCGGGAGGTTGGCGGTGTCCGGCGTGAAGTTGCCCCGGATCCAGGCGGCCGCCTTGTAGTACCACGTGTCGGGCGGCGCGCCCTGGAAGTAGTTGGAGATGATCGTGGGCAGGAACATCACCGAGATCGCGAAGATGATCGGGATGACGCCGGCGTGGTTCACGCGCAGGGGCAGAAAGCTCGCGCGGCGGCCGATTTCACGGCCGCCTGTGACTCGCTGGGCGGACTGGATGGGGATCTTCCTGACCGCCTGCTGCACTTCGATGATCACCGCGGTCATGACCAGCGCGATGCCGCCGAAGATGATGAAGGGCAGGTAGTCCGCCAGGCCGCCGCCGGTCGAGTGCGCTGAGAACACTGCGGAGACGCCCTGCGGTCCGCGGCCGATGATGCCGGCGAAGATGATCAATGAGACACCGTTGCCGATGCCGTACTCGGTGATGAGCTCGCCGAACCACATGAGCATCACCGTGCCGGCGGTGAGGACGAGCACTATCGACAGGCGCTGGAACCAATCGAGGCCCGGCAGGATCGCCGGGTTCGTGTTCTGGAACAGCACTGTGAACCCGTACGCCTGGCCGGCCCCAAGGAACACGGTCAGCCATCGGCTCCAGCGCTGAATCCGGCGCCGCCCCTGCTCCCCTTCCTTCTGGATCTCCTTGATGCGCTCGGAGATCACCGCCATCAGCTGCATGATGATGGTGGCGTTGATGTAAGGATTCATGCCCATGGCCACGACACTGAACCGGGACAGGCCACCGCCAGAGAAGAGGTCGAGCAGTCCGAGCAGCGCTTGCGAGTTGAACAGCTGGGCGAGGGCCGCCTGGCTCGCGCCGGGGACCGCGACGTTGGCGAAGAGGCGGAAGAACACGAGGATTCCGCCTGTGAAGAGGATCTTGTTCCGCAGCTCGGGCAAGCGGATCGCGTTGACCAGGGCCTCGAGCAGGTTCATGGGTTACTCCTCGGCTTGATCCGGCGTGCTCTCTACCGCTGAAGATTGTTCGCGCCCCGCTCCCCGACCCTCTCCCCGAGGGGGAGAGGGGGCCCGCTCGGGCCGCGCTGGCGCCGGCGCTTCGGGAGTCACCGGCTCTGGTTCGTCGGCCTTGGGGGCCCGCTTCGCGGTCTTGGCAGCGAGGCGCCTCGGGCCGATCTTGCGCGGCTCGCCGATGACTGTGACCGTGCCGCCGCGGGCTTCGATCGCCTCCCGGGCGCTGGAGCTGAACGCGTGCGCCACCACCGTGAGCTTGCGATCGAGGGAGCCGGTGCCGAGGACCTTCACGTCCAGGCCCGCGCGCACCAGGCCGGCCTCGGCCAGCGAGGCGGCGTCGACCGTTGACCCGGCGGGGAACCGGCTCAGCTTCGAAAGGTTGACGACCGAGTAGACCCGCTTGAACGGGTTCTTGAACCCGGGCAGCTTCGGGAGGCGCTGAGAAAGCGGCATCTGGCCGCCCTCAAACCCAAGGCGAAAGCCTTCGCTGCGCGCGTTCTGGCCCTTCTGGCCGCGCCCGGAGGTCTTGCCCCGGCCCGAGCCGGTGCCGCGGCCGATGCGCCGCGCCTTGCGGTGCGCGCCTGCTGCGGGCTTGAGGTCGTGAAGCTGCATGGTTCTTTAGTTTCCTCGCTGGTGCTTTTTGTTCGACCGCGACCGCCAGATCTTGTACCGGCTGCGCTCGGGCCGCAAGTACGGCTCTCCGTCGACCGCGACCAGGAAGGAGACAGCTTTCAGCATTCCCCTCACCGCCGGGTTGTCGGGCAGCTCGCGCGTCTGGTTGAGGCGGCGGAAACCCAGCGACTCGACCGTGGCCCGGAGGACCGGCTTGGCGCCGATGGTGCTCTTCCTCAGCGTGGCCTTGAGAGTTTTGGCGACCTCTGGGGTGGCCTTCTCGACAGCCTTCTTCGGCGCAGCGGCCTTGGCTTTCACTTGGCCTCCTTGGGGGTTGTTTCGGCCGCGCCATCCGTGGGCGCCTCAGCCGTCGATGCGCCCTGTCCGCGCCCGGCGCCCTGCCTGTAGACGTTCGCGAGCCTGCGGCCGACGATCTGGTCGAGCTCTTTGCCCCGGAGGTCCGCCACCTGCTGGGCGGTGCGCAGCTGCTGCAGCGCCGCCAGCGTCGCACGCACGGTGTTGATGGGGTTGTTGGTGCCGTGCGACTTAGTGAGGATGTCCTTGATGCCGGCTGTCTCGATGACGGCCCTCATCGCGCCGCCGGAGATCACTCCGGTTCCGGGAGCCGCGGGCTTGAGCATGATGCGCGCCGCGCCCAATTTCAGCCGCACCTCGTGCGGGATGGTGGTGCCCACCATCGGGACCGTGATCATGTTGCGCTTGGCGACCTCCATGCCCTTGCGGATCGCCTCGGTCACCTCTTTCGCCTTGCCGATGCCCGCGCCGACCCGCCCGTTCATATCGCCGACCACGATCAGCGCGCTGAACGAGAACTTGCGCCCGCCCTTGACCACCTTGGCCACACGGTTGACGCGGACGACGCGGTCGGCGAGCTCCGAGCGCTCTCCGCTCGAATGAGGGTACCGAGATCCCATATCGCTCCTAGAATTCCAGTCCGGCTTCGCGGGCGGCGTCCGCCAGAGCCTTGATTCTGCCGTGGTACAGGAAGCCACCGCGGTCGAACACGACCCGGTTCACGCCGGCGGCCTTCGCCTTGGCGGCGATCTGCTTGCCGACCTGCGCGGCTTCGGCCATGCCGTTGCCCTTGGCCTTGAGCTCGACGGTCGAAGCGGCGGCCACCGTCTTGGCGGCTCCGTCATCGATGAGCTGCGCGTAGAGGTGGTTGAGACTGCGGTAGACCGCGAGCCGCGGCCTGTCCGACGTGCCGCTCACGTTCACGCGCACGCGGCGGTGCCGCTTCGCGCGGCCTTGCTTGCGATCGATGTGCTTGATCATGCTGCTGATTTACTCATGCTGCTGTTTTGGCGCCCTTGCCCGCCTTGCCTGCCTTGCGCCGGACCTTCTCACCCCGATACATGACGCCCTTGCCCTTGTAGGGCTCTGGCGGGCGGAACCTCCGGATGTCGGCGGCCACCTGGCCGACGGCTTCCTTCTCGATGCCGGTGACGGAGAACTTGGTCTGGTCCTGCACCTCGATGGTGACGCCGGCGGGAGGCTTGAACTTGATCGGGTGGGAGAAGCCGAGGCTGAGGGTGATCTCATCGCCCTGCTTGGCCACCCTGTAGCCCACGCCGACCAGCTCCAGGTGCTTGGTGTAACCCTCGTTGACGCCGGTGATCATGTTCGCGACCAGGCTGCGGACCAGTCCGTGGAGCGCCCGATGCTTGTAGTCGTCGGAGGGGCGCTCGCAGATGATGTGGCCGTCGTCCAGCCTGACCGTGATCTCCGGAGGCAGGGTGCGCTCGAGCTTGCCCTTCGGCCCTTCCACCTTGACGTGGCCCGGCTCCAGGGCGACCTTGACGGCGCCCGGGACCGCAATCGGCAGCTTACCTATGCGCGACAACTCTCTCCTTCGGCGTTACCAAACAAAACAAAGCACCTCGCCACCGAGTCCCTGGCGGAGCGCCTGGCGACCGCTCATGACGCCCTCGGCTGTGCTCAGAACCGCGATCCCCAGCCCACCGAGGACGCGAGGGATCTCGGTCTTGCGGGCGTAGACGCGCAGCCCGGGGCGGCTGATCCTTTTCACGCCCGAAATCACGCGCGTGCGATCGGGGCGGGACTTGAAGATGATACGCATCGATTGGGCAGTGCCGTCGGACTCGATCTCGTACCCGGCGATGTAGCCCTCGTCCTTCAGGACTCGAGCGATCTCCAGCTTCAGCTTGGACGCCGGCACGCGTACCTCCGGATGTCGCGCGCTGTTGGCGTTGCGCACCCGCGTGAGCATGTCGGCGATGGGATCGCTGACGATCCCCGCCGGCGCCCGCTTCACGATCTTGGCCGCGGTCGTGGTGCTGGCCATCACCAGCTCGACTTCGTCACGCCTGGGATGCGTCCCTCGGCGGCCAGCTGTCGGAAGCAGATACGGCACATGCCGAACTTGCGCAGGAAAGCGCGCGGCCGCCCGCAAATGCGGCAACGGTTGTGGAACCGCACTTTGAACTTCGGGTGCACGAGGTCCCGCTTCCAGCGCTCGATTGAAGACTTCTTCGCCAAACTCTTTACCTCTTTTCCTCTAACTCTTCCTGAAGGGCATGCCGAGACGCGTCAGCAGGCTGCGCGCCTCATCGTCATTGCGGGCTGTGGTCACGATCGACACTTCGAGCCCGCGCAGCTTGTCGATCTTGTCGTAGTCGATCTCGGGAAACACGACCTGCTCCCGCAGCCCCAGCGAGTAGTTGCCGCGGCCGTCAAAGCCGTTCGGATTCACGCCGCGGAAGTCGCGGATGCGGGGCAACGCGACGTTGAGCAGCTTGTCGAGGAAGTACCACATGCGGCGGCCGCGAAGCGTGGTCTTGATGCCGATCGTCTGGCCCTCGCGCAGCTTGAAGGCGGCGACCGACTTGCGGGCTTTGATCAGCGACGGCTTCTGCCCGGTGATCGTGACCACGTCTCCGACAGCCGCATCCAGCGCCTTGTCGTTGTCCTTCGCTTCGCCGATGCCGATGTTGACCACGACCTTGGCGACCCTCGGCACTTCCATCACGTTCTCGTACTCGAACTCCTTCGACATCTGCGGCACGATCTTGTCGCGGTACGACAGGAGAAGGCGCGGCGGCGTGTCCGACTTCGTGCCGGGAGCTTTCGGGGCCACCGGCTTGGAGTCCGGTTTCCTGCCTTGCTGCCTCTGCTGCTGCGGGGCCTTGGCCTTGCTCACTGCGCCTCCGTCTTCTTGACGCGCTCATAGGGCTCGTCGCAATGCCGGCAGACGATGACGCGGGCCCCTGATTCGAGGATGGTGTGCTTGGCCCTGGTCGGCCGCGAGCACGACGGGCAGACGAGCATGACGTTCGAGTAGTCGAGCGGCGCCTCGAAGTCCACGACGCCACCCTGGGCGACGCTGACTCCGGCGCGAGAGCGGCCGGCCTTCGTGTGGCGCTTGAGGATGTTGACGCCCTTGACGACGATCTTGTGCTGGTCCGGGATCGTGCGCAGGACCTCGCCGGTCTTGCCCTTGTCCTTGCCCGCGGTGACGACCACGGGGTCGCCGGGAGCAAGGTCGAGCCAGCGGCGCTTCGGTACGGGTTTGTTTCTAAGCATTTCTCTCTCTAGAGGACCTCCGGGGCAAGGCTGATGATCTTCATGAAGTTGCGCTCGCGCAGCTCGCGGGCAACCGGCCCGAAGATGCGCGTGCCTCTTGGGTTGTTGGCTTGCGCCAGCAGGACGGCGGCGTTCTCGTCAAAGCGGATGAGCGAGCCGTCGGGGCGGCGGTATTCCTTGTTGACGCGGACCACGACCGCCTTCACGACCTCGCCCTTCTTGACCTGGCCCCCAGGCTGCGCGGACTTGACGGTGGCGGTGATGATGTCGCCAACCGACGCGTACTTGCGGTAGTGCCCGCCGGCCACGCGGATGCAAAGGATCTCCTTGGCACCCGAGTTGTCCGCGACCTTGAGCCTCGTTTCCTGCTGGATCAATTGATTACTTCGCCTTCTCCACGATCTCGAGCACGCGCCAGCGAATCTCCTTCGAGATGGGCTTCGTTTCGGTGATGCGGACGAGGTCGCCCACGCCGCACTCGTTCTTCTCGTCGTGAACCTTGAACTTTGTGCGCCGCTGCACCGTCTTGCGGTAGAGGCGGTGGGCCTTCGAAGTGCCCACCTGGACGATGACCGTCTTGTTCATCTTGTCGGAGATGACGGTGCCCAGGCGGACCTTGCGCTGTCCGCGCGCGGCTTCGGGGGCGTCGATGGTCTTCTGGTCGATCGCCATCAGGATTTCTCCTCCGTCTTCGCCTTGCGGACGCGCTTGGGCCTGGGCGCTACCTCTGGGGTCCCCGCGCTCTCAGCGCGGGAGCGAGCGACAGCTTCTTCGGCGACCTCCGGCTCGGGCTCGAAGCCTTCGTCCTTCACGGCCACAGCGACCGGCGCGGTGTCATGCACAGGCACAGGGGCAAGGCCGAGCTCGCGCTCGCTGATCACGGTCATGATGCGCGCGATGTCGTGGCGCACCTTGGCGATCTGGCTCGAGTTCTCGAGCTGGCCGACGGCGTGCTTGAATCGGAGCTCGTAAAGCTCGCGCCGCGCTGCACGCAGCCGGTCTCCCAACTGATCCTCCTCCAGCTCCCTGAGCTCGTCGACCTTCACTGGGCGCCTCCAGTGGCCACCGACTCGGAGGTGACGAAGCGGGTCTTGATCGGAAGCTTCGAGGCGGCCAGCTTCATGGCCTCCTTGGCGACCTGGGGCGTGACTCCGCCCATCTCGAAGAGGATGCGGCCGGGCAGGACCACGGCGACCCAGCCTTCGGGGTTGCCCTTGCCGGAGCCCATCCGCGTTTCCGCCGGCTTCTTGGTGATGGATTTGTCGGGGAAGACGCGGATCCAGATCTGCCCGCCGCGCTTGACGTGGCGGGTCATCGCCCGGCGGGCGGCCTCGATCTGCCGGTTGCTCATCCAGCACGCCTCGACCGCCTGCAGGCCGTAGTCGCCAAACGCGACCGTGGCGCCACGCGTGGCGATGCCGGTGCGCCGGCCGCGGTGCATCTTCCGGTACTTGACTCTCTTCGGGATCAACATCTACTTCGCCTTCTTCTCGGCGGCTTTCTTGGCCGGAGCCTTCTTGGGGGCGGGAGCCTTCTCGGCCTTGGGTACGGTGGCCCTGGGTGCCGCTGCCTTGGCCGCGGCCTTGGCGGCCGGCTTGGCCGGAGTCTTCGCGGCCGGCTTGGCCGCAGTCTTCGTGGCCGGCTTGACCGGCTTGGTCGCAGTCGCGACCTCGGCCTTCGGTTTGGTGGCGGCCGGCGCGGTTGCGCGGGCGCGCTTCGGGGCGGCTTCGGGCGTGACCACGTCGGCGACCTCGGCGATGGCGGGCGCGGTAACAACCTCGGCAGGCGCGGTCTCGACAACCGCAACCGGCTGTGGAACGATGTCCGCCGGGGCCTCAGGCTGCGGCGCGATTGCGTCTCCGATGGGTGCGCCGTCGGCGATCGGCAGCCGGGCCTTCGGGGAGACCTGGTCCTTGTAGATCCAGCACTTGACGCCGATGGCTCCGAACGTAGTCTTGGCAGTGGCTCGGCCGAAGTCGATGTCGGCACGGAGGGTGTGCAGCGGCACGCGGCCTTCGCGGTCCCACTCACGACGCGCCATCTCGGCACCGCGGAGGCGACCGCCGCAGTAGATTCGGACGCCTTTCGCGCCGGCGCGCATCGTGCGCAGGATCGCCTGCTTCATCGCGCGCTTGTAGCTGATGCGACGTTCGATCTGGGAGGCGATGTTCTCGGCCACCAGCTGCGCATTGAGCTCGGGCTGCTTGATCTCCTGGATGGAGATTCGCACGCGGTTACCGAAGCGCTTCTCCAGGTCCTCACGCAGCTGGTCGACAGACGAGCCGCCCTTGCCGATGACGATGCCGGGCTTGGCGGTGTGGATGGTGACTGTGAGCTGGGCGTTGGACGAGCGCTCGGTCTCGATCTTGGCGATGCCTGCATTGCGCAGGCGCGCAAGGATCGCGCCGCGCATCTGGAGATCCTCATGCAGCATCTTCGTGTAGTCCTTGGGGTTCGCAAACCAGTTCGCCTCCCAAGGGCGGAACACGCCGAGCCGGAACGCGTTCGGATGGACTTTATGACCCAACTACTTATCCTCTGGGCGGTCTTCGACGACCGCGGTGATGTGGCACGTGCGGTGGAAGAACTCGTGCGCCATGCTGCGGCTGACCGGCCGGCGCCGCCGATATGTCGGCCCTTCGTCGATGAGCAGCTGTTTGACCATCAGGTCTTCGCGATTGAGGTTGAAGTTGTGCTCGGCATTGGCAGCCGCGGACTTGATCGCCTTGGCGACGTCGCGGGCGGCGTGCTTGGGCGAGAACTCCAGGTACGCCAGGGCTTCCGTCACCTTCATGCCCTTGACGGAGTCGGCCACGAGCCGCGCTTTGCGCGGCGCACGGCGCACGTACCTCTGCACTGCTGAAACTTCCATCGTCGCCATCTACTACTTCAATGCCGTCGACTTTTCGGTGTGGGTGCCGTGGCCGCGGAAGTGTCGCGTAGGCGCGAACTCGCCCAGCCGGTGGCCGACCATGTTCTCGCTGATGAACACGGGCACGTGCTTGCGGCCGTCGTGGACGCCGATCGTGTGGCCGACCATGTCGGGATAGATGACCGACGCGCGCGCCCAGGTGCGGATCACCTTCTTCTCGCGCGTCAGGTTCAACTTGTCGATCTTGGCCTTCAGCGGTGGGCTGATGAACGGGCCCTTCTTGGTCGATCTACTCATCTAGTTACTTGCTTCGTCCTTTCTTCTCTCTGCGGCGGATGATCAGCTTGTTCGAGGCCTTCTTGGGCTTGCGCGTGCGGTAGCCGAGCGCAGGCTTGCCCCACGGGGTCTTCGGGTTGCCTCCGGGGCCGGTCTTGCCCTCGCCGCCACCATGCGGGTGGTCGACCGGGTTCATCGTCGAGCCTCGTACGGTGGGCCGGATCCCGAGCCAGCGGCTGCGGCCGGCCTTGCCGCCCGATTGGTTCTCATGCTCGATATTACCGACCTGGCCCATCGTGGCCTGGCAGCGAACGTGGATCCTTCTCAATTCACCCGACGGCATGCGGATGACGGCGTAGTCGCCCTCTTTCGCGAGCAGCTGCGCAGACGTGCCGGCCGAGCGCGCCAGCTGGCCGCCTCGCCCAAGCGTCAGCTCGATGTTGTGCACGGTCGAGCCAACCGGGATTCTCGCGAGAGGAAGCGCATTTCCGACTCTCACCGGGGCATCTTCACCGCTCTCGATGGGATCGCCGACCTTGAGGCCCAGCGGTGCGAGGATGTAGCGCTTCTCGCCGTCCTTGTAGTGGATGAGCGCGATGCGGGCGCTGCGGTTGGGATCGTACTCGATGGTCGCGACCTTGCCTTCGACGCCGTGCTTGTCGCGCTTGAAGTCGATCTTTCGGTACAGCTTCCGGTAGCCGCCGCCCTGATGGCGCGTGGTGATGCGGCCCTGGTTGTTGCGGCCGGCGTGGGTAGGCAGCGACTCGACCAGGGTCTTCTCCGGCTCGTCGGTCGTGATCTCGTCGAAGCCCGAGATCGCCATGAAGCGGCGGCCGGGGCTGGTGGGCTTGAACTTTTTGATCGGCATGGTTTTTCCTTCAGACGCTCCCAAACAAGCCTTCGATCTTCTGGCCTTCGCCGAGAGTGACGATGGCTTTCTTCCAGGCCGAGGTGTGGCCGACCGGGCCGATGCGGCGCAGGTTGCGCCTGGTCTTGCCGCGCATGCTCACAGTGTTGACGTCCCTGACCCGGATGCCCTGGGCCTCGTACTGCTCCTCGAGCGCCTTCTTGATCTCGGTCTTGCTGGCCGTCCGCGCGACCCTGAACGTGTACCGCCCTTGCGTGTACAGCAGGTAAGTCCGCTCGGTGATGACCGGGCCGATCACGATTTCGGAGGCGGCGCGAGTGGTCATTGAGCCTCCTGGTCCCCATGGTCTTCGTGATCGTCGTGGTCGCCACGCCCCGCCTTGGGTCGTTCCGGCCGGCTGAAGTTCTCCTCGATCAGCTCCAGGCAGTCCTTCGCCAGCAACAGATAGGTATGTGTAAACAGGTCGCGGATGTTGAGGTTCCGCGCGAGGATGATCTTGATGCCCGGCAGGTTCTCGAACGACCGGCTGACGACGAAGTTCGGCGCGGGCAGCACGACCAACGTGGTGTCGTCGAAACCGATCGCGTCCATGAGGCCCACGGCCACGCTCGTGCGCGGCTCCTCGATGGCGAACCCGTCGATGACTCTCACCCTGCCCTCGGTCGCCTTCTGAGTGAGCGCGGAACGGAGGGCGAGGCGGCGCATCTGCTTGGGCATGCGCTGCGCGTAACTGCGTGGATGCGGTCCGAAGACGACCGCGCCGCCCTTCATCGACGGCTCTCGGATCGATCCGTGCCGCGCGCGGCCGGTGCCTTTCTGGCGGTAGGGCTTGGCGCCTCCGCCGGAGACGGTGGCGCGCGTCTTGGTCGACGCGGTGCCCTGGCGCGCATTGTTGGTCTGGCGCACGAACGCCTGGTGCATCACCGGCGTGTTCACCTTCTCGCCGAAGATGACCTTCGGCAGCCTGACCTCGCCCTGGCGCTCGCCCGCGGAATCGAACAACGGGACGTCGAGGGGGTCGGTCTCCTTCTTGGCGGCGGCGGACTTCCTGGTAGTGGTCTTCTTGGTGGCGGTCTTCTGTTCTGCCATTTAGACCTTCCTTCCGGTCGGCTTGCCAGAGGGGCCCTTCACCTTGACTCGCTTGGTCGACTGGCGTACTAGGACGAGCGCGCCTTTCGCGCCCGGCACGCCGCCCTTGACGAGGATGAGGTTTCGCTCGGGGTCGACGCGGACCACCTTGTACGCGCGGGCGGTGACGCGCTCATTGCCCATCTGACCGGACATCTTCAAACCCTTGAAAACGCGTGCGGAGTCGGTGGCGCCGATGGCGCCAGGCTGGCGGACGTTCATGGACCCGTGCGACTCAGGCCCGCGGCTGAACTTGTGCCTCTTGATGAGGCCCTGGAAGCCCTTGCCCTTCGAGGTCGCGGTGACGTCGACGAGCTCGCCGGCGGCGAAGATCTCCGCCTTCAGCTCCTGGCCCGCCTCGAGCCCTTCGTAACCACGGATCTCGACGATGTGGCGGTGCGGCTCGACGTTTGCCTTCTTGAACTCTCCGTGGGCGGGCTTGGTGAGCTTCTTCTCGTCGGTCGCCTCGAACGCGATCCGGGCGGCCGCGTAGCCGTCCTTCTCGGTGGTGCGCAGGCCGAGGACCCTGCAGGGGCCCGCCTCGAGCACGGTCACCGCCGAGGTGGTGCCGTCGGTGTTGAAGAGCTGGGTCATGCCCAGCTTCCTCGCCAACAGTCCTTTCAAAATGACCCTTCCTTTCCCGGCCCGAAATCGCGGTGATTGGGTGCGGATTTCGGGCCGAAGCCGCTGACGCCCAGGTGGTCTGGGTTCCCCAGACCACCGTGCTGCGGTTGCGGCATGGCGCTGGTGTCCAGAAGGGTCATGAGAATGGTTAGAAGGGGCGTCACTGGCGCCATGGTCAGCTCTTGATCTCGATGCTGACGCCGGCCGGAAGGCTGAGGCGCTGGAGGGCGTCGACGACGCGCGGGTTGAAGTCGAGGATGTCCACCACGCGCTTGTGGGTGCGCATCTCGAACTGCTCGCGGGAGTCCTTGTCGATGAAGGGGGAGCGGATGACGGTGAGCTTGGCGATTTCGGTCGGAAGCGGGATCGGGCCCGCGGTGCGCGCGTTGGCACGGCGGGCCGTGTCGATGATCTTGTCCGCAGCCTGATCCAGCACACGGTGGTCATAGGCCTTGAGCCGGATCCGAATCTTTTGCGCCACGGTTGCTTGCCCTCTCCCCTCTTCTCTTCTTGCGCTACTTGATGACTTCCGTGGCGGCGCCGGCGCCCACGGTCTTGCCGCCTTCACGGATGGCGAACCGGAGCCCGGGCTCGATCGCGATGGGCTCACCGAGAGTGATCTCCATCTCGACGTTGTCGCCGGGCATCACCATCTCGACGCCGTCGGGCAGCTTGACCTCGCCGGTGACGTCGGTGGTGCGCATGTAGAACTGCGGGCGGTAGCCCGTCAGGAACGGCGTGTGGCGCCCACCCTCTTCCTTGCTCAGGACGTAGACCTGGGCCTTGAACTGGGTGTGCGGCTTGATGGAGCTGGGCTTCGCGAGCACCTGTCCGCGCACGACGTCCTCGCGCTTGATGCCGCGCAGCAGCACACCGACGTTGTCGCCGGCCTGGCTCTCGTCCATGTCCTTGTGGAACATCTCGATTGCCGTTGCGACCGTCTTCGTGCTCGTCGGGTGGATGCCGACGATCTCGACTTCCTCGTTCCGCTTGAGCTTGCCGCGCTCGACCCTTCCGGTCGTCACCGTGCCGCGGCCTTCGATCGTGAACACGTCCTCGATCGGCATCAGGAAGGGCTTGTCCACGGGCCGCTCGGGCTCGGGGATGTACGTGTCGACCGCGTCCAGCAGCTCCATGATCTTGGGCGTCCACTCGGGGTCGCCCTCGAGCGCCTTGAGCGCCGAGATGCGGACGATGGGAATGTCGTCGCCGGGGTACTCGTACCGGCTGAGCAGCTCGCGCAGGTCGAGCTCGACGAGCTCGATGAACTCCTTGTCGTCGACCATGTCGCATTTGTTGAGCGCGACGACGAGGGAAGGCACGTTGACCTGGCGCGCCAGGATGATGTGCTCGCGGGTCTGCGGCATGGCGCCGTCGTTGGCGGCCACAACAAGGATCGCGCCGTCCATCTGGGCGGCGCCGGTGATCATGTTCTTGATGTAGTCCTGGTGACCCGGGCAGTCCACGTGCGCGTAGTGACGCTTCTCCGTCTCGTACTCGACGTGTGTGATCGAAATCGTGATACCGCGGGCCTTCTCTTCAGGCGCCTTGTCGATCCGGTCGAAGGGCGTGTACTCGGCCAATCCCTTCTCCGCCAGCACCTTCGTGATCGCAGCCGTCAGCGTCGTCTTGCCGTGGTCGATATGACCGATCGTCCCGACGTTGAGGTGCGGCTTGGTCCGCACGAACTTCTTCTTCGCCACTGTCTCCTCCTAACTAACTCCGACTATGTTCGCGACGTTGTGCGGCGGCCAACGGCCTCCGCGAGATTTCCAGGCATTTCCGCGTAGTGACTGAACTCCATCGAATAGGTCGCCCGCCCCGAGGTCATCGATCGAAGTTCGGTAGCGTAACCGAACATCTCCGCCAGGGGCACGTGGGCCCGCACGTTCTGCGACGTTCCGCGCCCCTCCATGCCGAGGATGTGTCCTCGACGCGAGGCGAGGTCGCCCATCACATCGCCGAGGTGCTCCTCGGGCATCACGACGTCGACCTTCATGATCGGCTCGAGCAGGTACGGGGACGCCTTGTGCATCGCGTCCTTGACCGCCATCGAACCGGCGATGTGGAACGCGAGCTCGTTCGAGTCGACTGCGTGGTAGGAACCGTCCACCAGCGTGACCACGATGTCCACGACCGGATAGCCTCCGACCACGCCCGTCTGCAAGGCTTCCTTGACACCCTTTTCGACGGCCGGAATGAACTCGCGCGGGATGCGTCCCTGCGTGATCTTGTCCTCGAAAACGATCCCGCTGCCCCTCTCGCCCGGCCGGACGTCCACCTCGGCGTGGCCGAACTGGCCCTTGCCGCCGGACTGCCGGATGAAGCGGCCGACGCCGTGGGCAGGCTTCTTGATCGCTTCCTTGTAGGCGACCTGCGGCTTGCCCTGGTTGGCGTCGACGCGGAACTCGCGCAGGAGGCGGTCGATGATGATCTCCAGGTGCAGCTCGCCCATGCCGGCGATGATGGTCTGGCCGGTTTCGTCATCGGTGTGCACCTTGAAGGTGGGATCCTCCTCCGACAACCGCTGCAGGGCCATCCCAAGCTTCTCCTGGTCGACCTTGGTCTTGGGCTCGATCGCGACCGAGATCACCGGCTCGGGGAAGGTGATCGACTCCAGCAGGATCGGGTGGCTCTCGTCCGCCAGCGTGTCGCCGGTGGTCGTGAACTTCAGCCCGACCGCCGCGGCGATGTCGCCGGTGAAGACCTCATCGACGTCTTCGCGGCGGATCGCATGCATGCGCAGGATGCGGCCGATCCGCTCTTTGCGCCCGTTGGAGGCGTTGAGCACGTTCGAACCCGCGCGCAGCTTGCCTGAGTAGACCCGGAAGAAGGTCAGCTTGCCAACCCCCTGCGGGTCCATCTGGATCTTGAACGCCAGCGCCGCGAAAGGCTCGGCATCGTCATGCTCGCGGACGAGCAGAGCGCCGGTCTTCGGATCCGTGCCTTCGACGGCGGGCACGTCCGCGGGCGAAGGCAGGTAGTCGACGACCGCATCGAGAATCGGCTGCACGCCCCGATTCCGCAGTGCCGCGCCGCACAGCACCGGGACGAGGATGCCCGCCACCGTGCCCCTGCGCAGGGCGGCGTTGATCTGAGCCTCCGTCGGCTCTTTCTCCTCGAGGTACAGGTGCATGATCGCGTCGTCGAAGTCGGCGACCGCCTCGATCAGGTCGTGGCGGTGCTGGTTGATCAGGTCGGCCATCCCGGCCGGGATGTCCAGCGACTCGGTGTTGGTGGTCCCGAGGTCGTCGGTGTAGACGATCGCCTGCTTGGTCACCAGGTCGACGTAGCCGGCAAAGGAATCCTCCGCGCCGATCGGCAGCTGGATCGGGATCGCACGGGCGCCAAGCCGCGTCCGGATCGACTGCAGCGATCCGTAGAAGTCCGCCCCGATCCGGTCCATCTTGTTGATGAAGGCGATGCGGGGAACGCCGTAGCGGTCGGCCTGCCGCCAGACCGTTTCCGACTGCGGCTCGACTCCGGCGACGGCGTCGAAAACCGCCACCGCGCCGTCCAGAACCCGCAGGCTCCGCTCGACCTCGACGGTGAAGTCCACGTGCCCGGGTGTGTCTATGATGTTGATCGCGTGGTCGCGCCACTGGGCGGTGGTGGCCGCCGAGGTGATCGTGATCCCGCGCTCCTTCTCCTGGACCATCCAGTCCATGGTCGCCGCCCCTTCGTGGACCTCACCCATCTTGTGGATCCGGCCCGCGTAGAAGAGGATCCGCTCGGTGGTCGTGGTCTTGCCGGCGTCGATGTGCGCCATGATCCCGATGTTTCGGACCTTATCGATCGCGACCGGCCGCTCCTGCATCTTCAGTGCCACGCTCATCTCTCTAATCAGTACCGGAAATGGGAGAAAGCCTTGTTGCTTTCCGCCATCCGGTGGGTTTCTTCTTTGCGCTTGACCGCCCCACCAGTGTTCTGGGCGGCGTCGAGGATCTCGAACGCGAGCTTCTCAGACATGCTCTTCCCGCCTCGCTGCCGCGCGAAACGCACGATCCAGCGGCGGGCGAGGGCAAGCCGGCGCTCGGGCCGGATCTCGACGGGGACCTGGTAGGTGGCGCCGCCGACGCGGCGAGGCTTCACCTCGAGCAATGGGGTGGCGTTGCGCAGCGCCGACTCGAACACCTCGAGCGGCTCTTTCTTGGCCTGCTTGCTGGCGCGCGAAAGCGCGTCGTAAACCACCTTCTCGGCGGTCGAACGCTTGCCCCGGCTCATGACCACGTTCACGAACTTGGCGATCGCCTCCGACTGGTAGACGGGATCGGGCGCAATGACACGCTTGACTGGGCGGCTGCGGCGAGGCATCAGGCCGCCGCCTTGCTCTTTTCCCGCTTGGCGCCGTACTTGGAGCGTGCCTTCTTGCGGTTCTTGGTGCCGGCTGTGTCGAGGGTCCCGCGGATGATGTGGTAGCGGACGCCCGGCAGGTCCTTGACGCGGCCTCCGCGGATCAGCACCACAGAGTGCTCCTGGAGGTTGTGGCCGATGCCAGGGATGTAGGCGGTGACCTCGATCCCTGTGGTCAGCCGGACGCGGGCAACCTTGCGGAGCGCCGAGTTCGGCTTCTTGGGGGTCTGGGTATAGACGCGCACGCAGACTCCCCGCCTCTGCGGTGAGCCCTTGAGGGCCGGCGCCTTAGACTTCGGCCTGGCCGCACGACGCCCGAAGCGGACCAGCTGCTGGATGGTTGGCAAACGATTCTCCCGGTGATCACGAACGTTCAAATCCCACGCGGCAGTAGCCGATTGGGCGACAAACGATGAGTATACCCAAAAACCGACCCCCCTCAGTCACGCCCGGGCGGAGCCACTACTTCGACGCCAAGCCGGTCGCCCCCTCGAGGCCGCGGACCGTGTTCCTCCACCTCGGCGAGCTCGCCCTCGAGCTGCAGGCGGACAGGGGGGTCTTTGGCTCCCGGGCCGTCGACCTCGGCACGCTCGCCCTGCTCCGCGAGGCGCCTGGTCCGCCTCCCACCGGAGATATCCTCGACCTCGGCTCCGGCTACGGCCCGATCGCCATCGCCCTGGCCAAGCAGGCGCCCAGAGCCCACGTCTGGGCCGTGGACGTCAACGAGCGCGCGCTCGAGCTCACGCGCGCCAACGCCCGCGCGGCGGGAGCGCTCAACGTGACGGCCGGGCGGCCGGACGAGGTTCCGCCCGACGTCCGGTTTGCTGCGATCTACTCCAACCCGCCCGTGCGCATCGGCAAGCTGCCGCTCCACGCGCTCCTCCAACAGTGGCTGGCGCGGCTGGAGCCGGGTGGATACGCGTACCTCGTGGTGCAGCGCAACCTCGGCTCGGATTCCCTGGCTTCCTGGCTGGCTTCCGAGGGCCACGAAGTGCAGCGCCTCAAATCCAAGAAGGGCTACCGGGTGCTCGCGGTGCGGCCGGCGCTTACGGCGACGTGAAGTTCAGTGGGCGGCGATGTAGATCTGCGCCGGAAACAGGGCGCCGGGCCACTCGTCAACGGAGGCCGTGGTCACGCCGCGCACGTACGGCCGGACCAGATACCAGCTCACGGGCTGCGCGAGAAAAGTGACTGGGACGTCGTTGGCCAGCATGCTCTGCGCCTGCTTGTACTCCCGCGCCCGGCGGTCGGGGTCGATGTCTGAACCGGCACTCTTCACGAAGCTGTCGTACTGCTTGCTCTGATAGAAGGCGAAGTTGTTCGAGCTGGTCGTCAAGAAGATGCCGAACCAGTCCGACGGATCCGGATAGTCCGCCATCCAGCCGAGCGGGCCCGCGATTTGAAAGTCACCGGTGTCCAGGTGGGAGCTCAGCGTGTTGCTGTCGAGCGCCTCGAGGGTTATGTCCACACCAAGGTTGGTCTTCAGCTGGTCGTGGATGAACGTGGCCGTGGCCTTGCTGAAGTCAGACGACTGGTCGTAGGAAAACTTGACCGCGGAGAAGTCTTTGGCGCTCACACCCGATGCGGCGAACGCGGCGCGCGCGCGCGCGACATCGAACGTCTGCGCAGAACCGAGGTCGGGAGCGTAGCCGTGCATGCCCTTGGGAATGAAGGTCACGGCGGGCAATCCCTGGCCCTGGAAAATCTGCGCGATGAAGGCGTCGCGGTCGATCGCGGCCGCGATCGCCTGGCGCACCTTCAAGTTGTTCAAAGGCGCCTGGTCGAGGCGGAACGCGATCCAGAAGACGGACAGGGCCGGCGTCTTCGAGAGGTCCACCTTGAGATGCGCGTCGCCCGCGGCGGCCGCAGCCTGGGCGGGCTGCACGTCGATCTCGTCCAGCTCGCCGTTCTTGTACTTGGCCAGCGCCACGGCCCCGTCGTTGACGACGACGAACGTGATCGTCGTGAGCTTCGGTTTAGCCCCCCAGTAGTGAGGGTTGGCGACCACGGTCAAATGAACGTTCGGGACCATCTCGGTGACGCGGAACGGTCCGTTGGTGACGAGCGAATCCGGTGAGCTCGCCCACTTGTCGGCATATTTCGTCACGACGTCCTGCCGGATCGGCCCGGCGGCCGGCATCGCGGCGAGCCATACGAAGGCCGGGTTCGGATGCGAGAGGGTGACCTGCAAGGTTAAGTCGTCAACCGCCTTCAACCCGAGGGTGCCGAGCGCCGCCGGAATTTGCGACGCGTCTCGCTGGGGGTCAAGCCCCGAGACCTGTTCGCCGTTGAGGATGGCGGCGGCGAAGAACGGGCCGTTGGGCGCGGCGAGACGGGGATCGATGAGCCGCTGCCACGCGTACACGAAGTCGTGCGCCGTAACCGGGGTGCCGTCCCAGTACTGAGCGGTCTTGCGCAGGTGGAATACGTAGACGCTCCCGTTGTTCGTCACGTCGTAGGACTCGGCCGCCGCCGGCGTGACGCCGTTGAGATCGGCAGTGGGTTTGAGCAGTGGCTCGGAGATCGTGCGCAGCACAGCCGTCTCGTACGGGTACTGAGTCTGGCCCGGATCGAGCGTCGGCGGCTGGTCGTCCAGGAGCACTCGCAGCGTCTGGTCCTTGGCCAGGCGCGGACCCTGTGTGAGCGGCGTGGTGGGGTTGCAGGCGGTGGCCATGACCGTAGACAGCACCAGGGCCATGGCGCAAAGCAGCCTGGAGCTTGGGATCACGTTGCAATCATGTCATTTACGCCGCCCAGTAGGCCCGGCTTCGCCGGGCCGACCGCGACATACATCCAGGTCACCAAACTTCGCTGGGAGTGGCATTAAAAACATCCCATCCTGCGGAGGGTATTAGGGCGCGACACCGGCGACTTGACGCCAAGTCATGGGTAGGAATCAATCGGCGCCGGGGAGCGCCCGCATAAGAGGGAACCGGAGGTTCCTTCTTATAAGAAAAAAGGAGGCTAACCCTGGCGGGCGCCCCCTTGTGCACGTGGGCTCACTCTAACCCAAACCGGTCCCGTTGTCCGCAACTAATACGGGAGCCCGGCTCCAGCGGCTGCACATAAAGAAGGGGGGCGCGAGCGCGCCCCCCTTGACCCAGCTGACTTAGACCGACAGCGTCTCCAGGTCGATCGGTTCCTCTTCGAGGATTCTGGCCGCCTGCTCGCGCTGCTTCTTGTAGTAGTCGAGCCCGGTCCCGGCCGGGATGAGCTTGCCGATGATCACGTTCTCCTTGAGCCCGCGCAGACGGTCCACCTTGCCGCTTATGGCGGCCTCGGTGAGCACGCGGGTGGTCTCCTGGAACGACGCCGCCGAAAGCCACGAGGTGGTGTTCAGCGCGGCCTTGATGAGCCCAAGCAGTACGGTCTGTGCGGTGGCCGGTTCGCCGCCCTCCGCCAGCGCCTTCGCGTTGCCCTCCTCGTACTCCCACTGCGAGACGATCTCGCCCGGCAGCAGGCCGGTGTCGCCGGCCGAGTCGACGCGGACCTTCCGCATCATCTGCCGCACGATCACCTCGATGTGCTTGTCGTTGATGTCGACGCCCTGGCTGCGGTACACCTTCTGGACCTCGTCGACCAGGAAGGTCTGAACCGCCTCTTTCCCAAGGATGTGGAGCAGCTCCTGCGGTGAGATCGATCCCTCGGTGATCTGCTGGCCGGCCTTGATGACCACCTTTTGGGCGTCGCGGCGGTCAAGCTCGGGCCGGATGCGGACCTGGTGCGGGATCGCGTACTCGCGCACCTCCTCGTCCAGCGTGCGCACCGTGATCTCCTTGGCCGATACCGTCACCTTCCCGGAGTGCCGGGTCTTGACGGCGTTGCCCTTGGCGTCGCGGGCCAGCTCCTGGCCCTCCATGACGTCGTCCTTGCTCTTGACGAGCGGAGTCATCTTGGCGTCGAAGGGATAGGAGACCTCGAACTCCTCCCTGGAGATCACGCGCACCTTACGCGAGCCCTCCTGGCGGATGATCTCGAGCTCCCCGTCGATCTCGGAGATGATGGCCTTGCCCTTCGGGATGCGAGCCTCGAAGAGCTCTTCGACGCGCGGAAGGCCCTGCGTGATGTCCACCCCGGCGACACCGCCGGTGTGGAAGGTGCGCATGGTCAGCTGAGTCCCCGGCTCGCCGATCGACTGGGCGGCGATGACACCCACCGCCTCCCCGATCTCGACGACCTTGCCGGTGGCCAGGTTCCGCCCGTAGCACGTGCGGCAGACGCCCTCGCGGGCCTCGCACACGAGCACTGAACGCATCTTGACAGGGACGCTCGCGGCGATGATCTTGCGCGCGTTCTCGTCGCTGATCGACGTGCCGGATGGCACGAGCACCTTGCCGCCGACCGAGATGTCCTCAGCCGCGACCCGGCCGGCGATCTTCTCGAAGATGGGTTCGGTCTTGGCCCGCTCCGGGGTGATGTCGCGGACCCAGATCCCGTTGGTGGTGCCGCAGTCCTCAATCCGCACGATCACGTCCTGAGCGACGTCGACAAGGCGGCGCGTCAGGTATCCGGAGTCGGCGGTGCGGAGGGCGGTGTCGGCGAGACCCTTGCGCGTGCCATGGGTCGAGATGAAGTACTCGAGCACGGTCAGGCCTTCGGTGAAGTTGGCCATGATCGGCAGGTCGATGATCCGGCCCGTGGGGTCGGCCATCAGGCCACGCATGCCGGCGAGCTGGCGGATCTGCTGGATGTTTCCGCGGGCGCCCGAGCCCATCATCATCCAGATCGGGCTGAACTTGTCGAAGGCCTTCTCGGTCGCGTTGCCGACCTCTTCATAGGCCTTCTGCCAGAGCTCGATGACCTTGCGATAGCGCTCGTCGTCGGTCATGACACCGCGGCGGTACATACGCTCGACCTCGGCGACTTCCTTTTCGGTGCTGTGGATGATCTGCCACTTCGACTCGGGGTGCGGAATGTCCATCGCGGACACGGTGATCCCGGCCTGGGTGGCGTAACGGAACCCGAGCCGCTTGATGTCGTTGACGACGATCGCGGTGGTGTCGCTGCCGTAGAGGCGGTACAGCTCCGCGACCAGGGTGCGGAGCAGCTTGCGGTCGTAGTGCGCGTTCTGGAACGCCAGCGGCTGCATCGTTGCTTCCATCGGCGCCTTGCCGACGGGCAGGGACTGGTTGAAGACCACACGGCCGGCCGTGGTGACGATCAGCTCGGCTCCGATCCGGACGCGGATCCATTCCTGCAGCTTGACCACCTTGCTCTCGAGCGCGAGGACGACCTCGTTCTCCGAGCTGTAGGTGCGCAGCTTGCCGACCGCATCCCCGGAAGGCATGTCGCCGCGGGTCGCGGTCAGCCAGTAGCAGCCGAGGACGACGTCCTGCGTGGGCGCCACCACCGGGTGGCCGTCGGCTGCCGACAGGATGTTCTGCGAGGACATCATCAGGTTCTTGGCCTCGGCGATGGCGCCGCTGAACAGCGGCACGTGCACGGCCATCTGGTCGCCGTCGAAGTCCGCGTTGAACGCGGCGCAGACGAGCGGGTGGATCTGGATCGCCGAACCTTCGACGAGCACTGGCATGAAGGCCTGGATGCCCAGGCGGTGCAGGGTCGGGGCGCGGTTGAGCAGCACCGGGTGGTCGCGGATGACCTCGTCGAGGACGTCCCAAACCTCGGTGCGGCTGCGCTCCACCATGCGCTTGGCGGACTTGATGTTGGTCGTGTAGCCCTTGTTGACGAGCTCGCGCATGACGAACGGCTTGAACAGCTCGAGCGCCATCTTCTTGGGCAGGCCGCACTCGTGGAGCTTCAGCTCGGGGCCGACCACGATGACGGAGCGGCCAGAGTAGTCCACGCGCTTGCCGAGCAGGTTCTGGCGGAACCGGCCCTGCTTGCCCTTCAGCATGTCGGACAGAGACTTCAGCTTGCGGTTGCCGGTGCCGGTGATGGCGCGGCCGCGGCGGCCGTTGTCGATCAGCGCGTCGACCGCCTCCTGGAGCATCCGCTTCTCGTTGCGCACGATGATCTCGGGCGCGCCGAGCTCGAGCAGCCTCTTCAACCGGTTGTTGCGGTTGATCACGCGGCGGTAGAGGTCGTTCAAGTCGGAGGTGGCGAAGCGGCCGCCGTCGAGCTGGACCATAGGGCGAAGCTCAGGCGGGATGACAGGCAGGACCTCGAGCACCATCCACGTGGGGCTGGCGTTCGACTTGCGGAAGTCCTCGACGACCTTCAGGCGTTTGATCGCCTTCTGCTTGCGCTGGCCGCTCGTCGACTTCGACTCCTCGCGCAACCGGTACATCTCGGACTGCAGCTCGATGCGCGACAGGAGGTCACGGACCGCCTCCGCGCCGATACCGGCGCGGAACGCGCGTCCGAAGCGCTCCGAGTAATCGCGGTACTGGGTGTCGGTGAGGATCTGCTTGGGGTGCAGGGCCTCGAGGTCCGTGCGGGTGGCCTCGATCTCCTGCTGCAGCGCCTCGAGCTCTCCCTGGATGGCCTCGCGCTGGGTCTTGGTGGCGGCCTCGATCTGCGCCTCGAGCGCCCTCTTGTCGACGTCGACGCGCTCCTTGGCGCGCTTCTGCGCAGCCTTGGTGTTGGCCTCGAGCTTTTCGATCTTCTCCTGGACCTTGGCGAGGACGGCACGCGACATCTCGCGCGCGAACACCTCGCCCTTCTCGACCACGATCTCCTCGTCGTCGTCAGCGCCCACCGACAGGTCGCGGCGAGCCTTGGTGCCGATTCCAGCCTTGATGGTCTCGGTCACCTTCTTGCCCTGTGTGGTCAGCCGGTCGACCGACTCCTGCAGCTCTTCCTCGAGCCTGCCGACCTCGGCCTCGACCTCGCCCTTGAGCTTCTTGGTCTTGCCCTCGTGCTCAGCGCGAAGCTCCTTGGACTTGGCGTCGACGTCGGCGCGCAGACGGATCGCGCGCTCGTCCTTGTCCATGGTGAGGGCGGCGAGCATGTCCGCCCGCGCCTCTTCATGGACGTCTGTGACGATGTAGTTCGCAAAGTAGAGGATCTTTTCGAGATTGCGCGGCGACATGTCGAGGAGCAGGCCCATCCGGCTCGGGATGCCCTTGAAGTACCAGACGTGGCTGACAGGCGACGCGAGCTTGATGTGCCCCATGCGCTCGCGGCGCACCTTGGAGCGGGTCACCTCGACGCCGCACTTGTCGCAGATGATGCCCTTGTAGCGGTAGCGCTTGTACTTTCCGCAGTGGCATTCCCAGTCGCGCGTCGGACCGAAGATGCGCTCGCAGAAAAGACCGTCGCGCTCCGGACGGAGCGTGCGGTAGTTGATGGTCTCCGGCTTCGTGACCTCGCCGTGCGACCAGGACATGATCGTTTCCGGCGACGCCAGCGACAGCTTCAGAGCGTCAAAGTTCTCAAGTTTCAGCAACGTGTTCTTCCTCTCCCTATTCCGCGCTGTCTTCCCCGAGCTCTTCGCGCTCGAGGCTGATGCCGAGGTCCAGCGGGATCTCGGGGATGTCCTCTTCCGACAAAACAATCTGGCGCTCGTCCTCGCTCAGGATCTCGACTCCGAGCGCGAGTCCTTCCAGCTCCTTGACCAGCACGCGGAACGATTCCGGGATGCCGGCCTCGAGCGTGTTGTCACCCTTGACGATCGCCTCGTAGGCCTTGACGCGGCCGACGATGTCGTCGGACTTGACGGTCAGGATCTCCTGCAGGACGTGCGCGGCGCCGTACGCCTCGAGCGCCCACACCTCCATCTCACCGAAGCGCTGGCCGCCGAACTGGGCCTTGCCGCCAAGCGGCTGCTGGGTGACCAGGCTGTACGGGCCGGTCGACCGGGCGTGGATCTTGTCTTCGACCAGGTGGGCCAGCTTGAGCATGTAGATCATGCCTACGGTCACCGGCTCGTCGAACTCTTCGCCGGTGCGGCCGTCGCGCAGACGGACCTTGCCGTCTTCGGGCAGGCCCGCCCGCTTGAGCTCGGCCACGATGGTCTCCATCGGAGCGCCGTCGAAAACCGGCGTCGCGACCTTGATGCCCAGCGTCGCCGCCACCCACCCGAGGTGGGTTTCCAGGACCTGGCCAAGGTTCATGCGGCTCGGCACGCCGAGCGGGTTGAGCACGATGTCGACGGGGGTGCCGTCCGGCAGGTAGGGCATGTCCTCGGCCGGCATGATCCGGGCGACGACCCCCTTGTTGCCATGGCGACCGGCCATCTTGTCGCCGGCCGAGATCTTTCGCTTCTGGGCGAGGTAGACGCGGACCATCTCGTTGATGCCCGGACCGAGCTCGTCCTTGTTCTCGCGGGAGAACACCTTGACGTCGACCACGATGCCGCGCTCGCCGTGGGGCACGCGCAGGCTCGAGTCGCGGACCTCGCGCGCCTTCTCACCGAAGATCGCGCGCAGCAGCCTTTCCTCGGCCGAGAGCTCGGTCTCGCCCTTGGGCGTGATCTTGCCGACCAGGATGTCGCCCTGCTGGACCTCGGCGCCGACGTAGACGATGCCGCGCTCGTCCAGGTTGCGCAGCGCATCGTCCGCGACGTTGGGGATGTCTCGCGTGATCTCTTCTGGTCCGAGCTTGGTCTCGCGCGCTTCGGACTCATGCTCCTCGATGTGGATCGAGGTGTACATGTCCTCCTTGACGACGCGCTCGGACAGAAGGATGGCGTCCTCGAAGTTGTAGCCCTCCCAGGGCATGAAAGCCACGAGCACGTTGCGGCCCAACGCCATCTCGCCGTCCTCGATGGCCGGCCCATCCGCGAGGATGTCGCCCCTGTCGACGTGCTGGCCGGGCTTGACTTTGGCGCGGTGGTTGAGGCAAGTGCCCTGGTTCGAGCGCGCGAACTTCTGGAGCGGGTAGTGCCGCTCGGGGCCGCCGCCGTCCGGCTTGACGACGATCTCGAAGACCGGCGTCGCGTGCACGGCCTTGAGGTCCTTCGGGTGTGCGACGTCGAGGACAGTGCCCGCGACGTCCGCGACGATCATCTCGCCCGAGTCCTTGGCTGCGTAGTACTCGACTCCGGTGCCGACCAGCGGGGCGTCGGTGACCAGGAGAGGCACGGCCTGGCGCTGCATGTTGGCGCCCATGAGTGCGCGGCCGGCGTCGTCGTGCTCGAGGAAGGGGATCATGGCCGTCGCCACCGAGACGATCTGTTTCGGCGAGATGTCCATGTACTGGATGTTGCCGACGTCCTCGATCTTGAAGTCGCCGCGTGCCCGTGACGGGACGCGCGTCTCCACGAAGTTGTTCTCAGGGGTCAGGGCCGCGTTGGCCTGGGCGATGCCGAACATGTCCTCCTCGTCGGCGGACAGGTACTCGACCTCAGTCGAGATCCAGGGCACGATTTCCACCGCGGGGACCTTGGCCTTGAGCAGCTTCTGCACCGCCTTCTCATCGAGCTTCTCGTGGACCGGCACCACCTCGTTGCCCTTGGGGTCGACCGCCGCGCGGCGGAGCGTGCGCCCGACGAGCTTCTCGGCGCTGTTCTCGTTGACCGTCATGCGGTTGTAGACGCGGCGGAACGGGGTCTCCACAAACCCGAACTCGTTGACCTTCGCGTAGGTCGCGAGGTTGCCGATGAGTCCGATGTTCGGACCCTCCGGGGTCTCGATCGGGCAGATGCGGCCGTAGTGGCTGTGATGGACGTCGCGCACGTCGAACCCGGCCCGCTCGCGGGAAAGGCCGCCGGGGCCCAGCGCCGACAGGCGGCGCTTGTTCGTGAGCTCGGAGAGCGGGTTGTGCTGGTCCATGAACTGGGAGAGCTGGCTGGAGCCGAAGAACTCCTTGATCGCGGCCACCACCGGGCGTGCGTTGATCAGCGAAGCCGACGTGACCGTGTGCGGGTCACTGATCGTCATGCGCTCCTTGATGATCCGCTCCATGCGGATCAGGCCCATGCGGAACTGGTTCTGCAGCAGCTCGCCCACCGCGCGGACGCGGCGGTTGCCGAGGTGGTCGATGTCGTCCGGGATCTGCTTCTCGCGCGGGGCGTTGTTCAGCTCGATCAGCTTGCGCAGGAACGCGATGAAGTCACCCTTCTCCAGGATCCGGAGCTCGCGCTGGCGCACACGCGCGAGGATGTCCTCCTCGTCGCGGCCGAGGCGCTTGTCGACCTTGTACCGGCCGACGCGGCCGAGGTCGAAGCGGCGCGGGTTGAAGAACAGGCTCTGGAGCAGGTTGCGGGCGTTGTCGACAGACGGAGGGTCGCCCGGCCGGACGCGGCGGTAGAGCTCGAGGAGCGCGTCCTCGGTCTTCATCGTCGTGTCCTTGTCGAGGGTCGACTCCATGTAGTGGTGCTCAGGGTTGTTGTCGACGTCCCCGAACATCTCCAGCAGAGCGCGCTTCTGCGCCTCGCGGTCGTTCTCCGTTCCCTTCAGCTGCGGGAGCTCGAGCGCCTTGAGCAGCACGGTCACGGGGACCTTGCGCTTGCGGTCGATCTTCACCGTGAGGAGGTCCTTGGCCGAGGTCTCGATCTCGAGCCAGGCGCCGCGGTTGGGGATGAGCTTGGCGCCGAACAGCTTCCGGCCCGTGTTGGGGTCCTCGGCGGCTGTGAAGTACACGCCCGGCGAGCGGACGAGCTGCGACACCACCACCCGCTCGGTGCCGTTGATGATGAAGGTGCCCTCGCCGGTCATCATGGCGAAGTCGCCCATGTAGACCTCGGACTCCTTGATCTCCCCCGTCTCTTTGATGGTCAGGCGGGTCTTGATGCGCAACGGCGCGGCATAGGTCATGTCGCGGTTGCGGCACTCCTCGACCGAGAACTTCGGCTGGCCGAACTCGTAGTCGAGGAACTTCAGCTCGAAATTCTTGCCCGTGTAATCGGTGATCGGGTTGATCTCGTCAAAGAGCTCCCGCAGGCCTTCGGTCTTGAACCATGCGAAGGACTCGAGCTGTGTGGCGATGAGGTCCTTCAGCTCGACGAGGTTCGGGATGCGGCCATACGAAAGACGCGAGGGCGCTCTCATCTCTGAGATCATTCGGGACTCCTTAAAAGGGAAAAGGGCGCGCTCAGGAAATAGGCAAGATGAGCGGCCGGGCGTGCACGAAACGCCAATATACGACAAAATGCCCCTGAGCGGGGACGTTTAAACCAAACCAGGCGGAAGAGCCGTCTGGCCAGCGTTTCGGGGCACTATACCACCCTGCCGGCGGCCCGGCTACCTTTATCTGGTGCCCGACTGGAAGGCCCTCCGCCACCAGTTCCCCCTCCTGGACCGATACATCTATCTGAACGCCTGCTCCCTGGGGCCCCTGCCCCGGCGCGGCCGGGCGGCCCTGGAGCGCTACGCCCACGACTGGGATACGAAAGGGACACCTGTCTGGTTCTCCGACTGGCTGCCGCTCCTGGAACGGCTGCGCACCCGGGTCGGCGGCCTCCTCAACGCCCCGCAGGGGTCGACGGCGATCGCGCCCTCGGTGTCGGTCGCCCTGACGACCCTGGCCTCAGGCCTGCCGCTGCCGGAGGGCCGCAACAAGATCCTGATCGGCGAGCTCGACTTTCCCACCATCGGCCACCAGTGGCTGTCGCGGCCCGAGTTCGAGGTCGAGTTCGTCCCCAGCGCCGACGGGATGACGATCCCGCCCGAAGCGTTCGCCGAGCGCATGGACAAGCGGACCGCCCTGGTCGCGACCACCCACCTCTTCTACACGACCGGCTACCTCCAGGACGTTCGCGCGATCGCCGATGCGGCGCACGCCGCGGGCGCCCTCTGCCTAATCGACGGCTACCAGACCTGCGGCTGCGTACCCATCGACGTCGCCGCCATGGATTGCGACGCGTTCGTCGGCGGCTGCCTCAAATGGCTGTCGGGCGGTCCGGGCACGGCCTTCCTTTACGTCCGTCCCGAGCTGCTCCCGTCCGTGCGGCCGCATGGGACGGGCTGGTTCGCAACCCGCGACCCCTTCTCCTTTACGCTCGAGGAGCTCGACTTCGCCGACGACGCTCGCCGCCTGGAGACCGGCACCTGGGCGATGGCCTGCCACTACGCGGGACTCGCCGGCCTCGAGCTGATCCTCGAAGTCGGCGTCGAGCACATCCAGGAACGGCTGCGCGACCTCACCGACCGCATCCTCGAACGCTGCGACGCCGCCGGCGTCAAAACCTTCACACCCCGCGACCGCGATCAGCGGTGCGGGATCGTGACCCTCGAATGCGACTATCCCGAGGAGGTGGAGGAGCAGCTCCACGAGGCGGGCGTCATCGTCGACTCCCGCCCAGGCCGCGTGCGCCTCTCACCCCACTGGTGCGTGACCGAGTCGGAGCTCGAGCGGGGCATGGACCTCGTGCTCGAGCACCTGGGACCTGCAGCGCGCACTGACGTTAGTCCGGGCCCCTTGCGATCTGCCGGCTGAAGCCAAAGGGCGGCGGAATCGTGAGGAGCTGACCGCCATAAGTCTTGACGAGCTGCCATCGGCCCTCATGGACCATCCAGTGATGCCGGTGACAGAGAAGAACAAGGTTTGGTAGATCGGTCGGACCGCCTCTTGTCCAATGAACGAGGTGATGCCCTGATGTCCAGGTGGCCGGCCGGTCGCAGCCCGGCCAGCGGCAACCCTTGTCGCGCACGTTGAGCGCTCGCCTCTGGGCCGGGTTGATCACCCGCTTGGAGCGTCCAACGTCGATCACGGCCGAGTCGGAGTTAAGCAGGATGCGGGTCACATTGCAGTCGCACGCGATTCGCTCCACGGCCTTCGCGGAGATCGGAATCGAAAACTCGAGGTCGGCGGCGGGAGAGCCGGTGTGACCGAGCAGCGTCTCGAGGGTGGTCGTCACCTGCAGGTGCGGCCGCTGCGTCGCCCTCTGCGGCAAACGGCCGCCGTCCAGCAATCGGTGCGCAGCCTCAACCAGAGCGTCGCCGAGGCGGCGGTCGCGCTTGCGATGGTCGTCCTTGCCGGAACGCCGGGCGAGAGGCTCGAGAGCTGATCGCACGGTCGCCCCACCCTCGGGGTCGAGCAGACCGCGCAGCCAGACCATCCCACCTTGGCCAGTGCTCAACGTGAGCGATCGAGCCTCGACTCCCTCCACCTCGTCACCGGCGTAGCCATCGGGGTCAGCCGCGTGGCGCGCGTGGTGGCAGAAATCGCGGAAGCGACCGACGCTGAACTCGCGCGCCTTCTCGAGCAGCCGCATCTCATCGAAAGGCTTACCCGGGCCTTCCGAATCAGCAATTGCGGTCGCCGTGCGGGCGATCAAAGCGAGATGAGCAAAACCGATCTCGCCTTCCACCATGGCCTGGCTGCTCTCCGGGTATTGGTTCAGCTGCTCTCCAACCGCGAGCCGGTCGGCCACCGCACCGCTGCCCATGTGGCAGCTCAGCCGAATGCAATGGATGGGCGAGACCGAGCCCTGAGCCTCGTATTCATCGGTGGCGGCGAAGGAGGCGGAGTCCTGCGAGAACTTCAGCTCCAGCCGATCGATCGCTCGGCGCGTGTGCGTCAGGCGCCCCAGACACTCGGTGCCCGTCGCCGGAGGAGGACAAGCGCAAAACTCGTCGACCGCCTCCACCAGGCGACCAACCTCAGACGCCACCGCCGCTTCCAGGTCGACCACGCCCCCAGGCTACGAACATACGTTTGCAGAAACAACGCTCTTTACAGAGAGTTTTTTCGCCTACTTCATCGCGCCATAGAGTCTTGCCATGCGCGTGCTGGTCGCCTCCACCGGTGGAGCAGGTCACTTCAACCCTCTCGTGCCATTCATCGAAGCGCTTCATCGGCGAGGCGACCAGGTCCTGATCGTTGGCCCGCCTGAGCTCAAAGCCATGGCCGAGGCGACCGGCCAACCCTTCCAATCCGGGGCGGCGCCAACGCCTCGAGACCTGGACCTGATCTGGCACCGCTTCCCCACGCTGCCTCCGCGCGAAGCTGCGGTTTTGATAAACCGGGAGCTCTTCGGACGCCTGTGCACCGCCGCCATGCTGCCGGCTGTTGAGCGAGCAATCGAGGCTTGGCGCCCCGACCTCGTCCTGCGCGATCCATGCGAGTACGCCTCGGCAATCGTTGCCGGCCGTTCCGGAATCCTTCACGCCCAGGTCGCGATCTCACAGGCCCGCATCGAGGCCTCGTCGTTGACCCTCGCGGCGCGATCGCTCGAGCCGCACAGAAGCGGCATCGTGGCAAAAATCCGCGCAGCCCCGTACTTGACGCGCTTCCCCGCCACGCTCGACCCCGCGGCATTCTCCGACACCCGGCGGTTTGCTGAAAGCGCCACCGCCCGCAATGAACCGCTGCCGGATTGGTGGGGCGGGAGCGATGCGCCGCTGGTTTATGTCACGTTCGGCAGCATCGCGGGTGGGCTGCCGATAGGTCCCGCGGCATACCGGGCAGTCCTGAAAGCGATTGAGGGTCTCCACGCCCGCGTGCTGCTCACCGTCGGCCGCACCACCGACCTGCACTCAATCGGCTCTGTACCGGCAAGCGTCCACGTCGAGGCATGGGTGCCGCAGCGGGACGTGCTGGCGGCGGCGCAGGTGGTTGTGTGCCACGGTGGATCGGGAACCACGTTCGGCGCCCTCGCCGCTGGTGTTCCGCTCGTCATGGTCCCGATGTGGGCGGACCAGCCTGCCAATGCGCGCGCGGTTGCCGCCGCAGGAGCCGGGCGCGTCGTCGCCCCCGGAGCTGGCGGACTGAACAAGATGTACGCCATCGAGACCGACGACGCGCCGCGAATTCGCGCCGCGATCGAGTCAGTGCTGGCCGATCGCTCACACCAAGAGGCGGCGAGCCGGATCGCAGCCGAGATGCGCGAATATCCGACGATCGACTCGCTGCTCGCCACGCTCGGCTCCGGTCGCCCGGACGGCTGAGTGAACCCTTCGGCGACGAACTCCTACTTGATCTCGGCGGTCGCCCCGGCTTCCTTCAACCTCGCCACGGCCTTCTCCGCGTCCGCCTTGCTCACGTTCTCGAGCACCGGCTTCGGAGCTGCGTCGACCAGGTCCTTGGCCTCCTTCAGCCCGAGCTGGGTCAGCTCGCGGACGGCCTTGATCACATTGATCTTGCTCTCGCCCACAGCGGCGAGGTTGACCGTGAACTCCGTCTGCTCCTCTTCCGCGGCGGCGCCATCAGCCGCGCCCGGGGCGGCCGCCACCGCCGCCGCGACCGGAGCTGCGGCCTTGATGCCGAACTCGTCCTCGATCGCCTTGACGGCCTCGACCACGTCGAGGATCGTCCATTCCTTGAGGGCCTCGATGAAATCCTTCGGGGTGAGCTTGGTTGCCATACTGTTTACGCTGCCTCCAATTTCGATTTGTATGCGTTCAGTACTCCAACGAGCTGCTGAACAGGGGTTTGCATGATTCCAACCAGCTGACCGACCGGCGACTGAAGCGTGCCCAACAACTGGGCCAGCAGGACTTCGCGGGAGGGCAGATCCGCCAGCTGCTTGATCTGGTCCCGATTGAAGACGCGACCCTCCACCAGACCGCCCACGATCTCGACCTTCAAACGGGTGGTCCGGACGAACTCGTTGATGAGGCGAGGCGGGAGGCTCAGGTCGTCGTAGCCGAACGCGATCGCGATCGGACCTTTCAGCTCCGACTCGAGCGCGGCATAACCGGCGGAGTCCGCAGCCCGGCGCGCGAGCGTGTTCTTGACGACGCGGTACTCGACCTTCCCGGTCCGAAGCTTTCCGCGCAGCTCCTGGATCTGGCTGACCTTCAGGCCTCGGTAGTCGGTGAGCACCGCAACCTTGGCCTTTTTCAGCTTTTCCACCAAAAGCTCGACCTGCTCGGCCTTCTGTTCTTTCCTGGCTCTCGGCAAAAGAAAATCCTCCCTGCACGTCGAGGCAGGAAGGATCAAGCGTCCTTCACTTCTGATCGCCTCGGTAGGAAATTGAGCCGGGCGGAGGCCCGACACCTACGGTCTACGGCAGGCCGTGAATTATACCGAGCCCGTCGTCACGTCACCTCCGCGCCGGCTGGCGCTTCACCCTCGCTTTCGGCAGGGACTTCTCCCAATCCGACCGCAGGACCTCGGTGAGGATCTCGTCCAGCCACCGGCCGCCCGCGAAGACGTACTCACGGCGGCGGCCGACGATCTTGTAGCCCGCCGCCGCCTGGGCGCGACCGCTGGCCTCGTTGCCCTCGAAGTAGGCCGCCTCCAGCTTCCGGAGCGGTAGCTCGGTGAAGGCATAGCGCGCACGCAGCTGCATCAGCTCGCGAGCGAGGCCCTTGCCCCACACCTTCTTGTCCCCGATCAAGGTGCCCGTCGTGCCGCGCCCGAACTTCCAGTTGATCTCGTGGATGCCCGTGGTGCCGACCGCCCGGCCCTCGTGCTCGATCGTCCACAGCACGCTGTCGGGATCCCGGGCCACCTTGTCGAGCCACTCAATCTGAGCCGCCAGGTTCAACGGATTCCGGCGCGCGAGGAAGTGTGTGACCTCCATGTCCTCGAACCAGGTGATCATCGCGGGAGCGTCCTCCGCCCGAGGCGGACGCAGCCGGACGAGCTTGCCCTCGATGACGGGCCCGTACATGGCCCGAAAGGTTAAGGCGCCTAGCTGGAGGTGTGGAGCTTCGCGGCTTCCTTGACGTCGACGGGGACGGAAGGGCCCTGAGTCGCGGCGAGGTAGAACGAGCGCAGGTACTGGCCCTTGGACGACGACGGCTTGTTGCGAATCAGCGCATCCACGAGCGCAGTGAGGTTCTGGTGCAGCTGCGTGGAGTCAAAGGAGACCTTGCCGATGGGTGCGTGGACGATCCCGAACTTGTCGGTCCGGAACTCGACCTTGCCGCCCTTCACCTCGCGCACGGCGCGCGCGACATCCTGGGTGACCGTGCCCGACTTCGGGTTCGGCATCAGTCCCCGCGGGCCCAGGATCTTGCCCAATGGCCCGACTCGAGACATCAGGTCCGGCGTCGCGATCGCGGCGTCGAAGTCAGTCCAGCCCTCGGATACCTTCTTGACGAGGTCCTCGCCGCCCACAAAGTCGGCGCCGGCCTCCTCGGCCTCGCGAGCCCTGTCGCCTACGGCGAAGACGGCGACGCGGACCTTCTTGCCCGTCCCGTTGGGGAGCACGACGGACCCACGCACCATCTGCTCTGCGTGCCGAGGATCGACTCCCAGGCGGATGTGAGCCTCGACGGTGGCGTCGAACTTGGAGATCGAAGTGTCCTTCGCCAGCGCGACGGCCTGCTCGGTGGCGAGCCCGCCGTTGCCGCTGGCGGTCACCGCAGCCTCAACCTTCTTGGCCGCCTCGATGTATCTCTTGCCGTGTCGCTTCGGCATCTTTACTCGATGACCTCCAGGCCCATGGACCGCGCCGTGCCTTCGATCATCTTCATGGCGGCCTCGGTCTCGAAAGCATTGAGGTCCTTGCGCTTGGTCTCGACGATCTGCCTGATCTGCTGCTTGGTGACGCGGCCGATCTTCTCGCGATTCGGCTTCGCCGATCCCTTCTCGACTCCCGCGGCGCGCTTGAGCAGGTTCACCGTCGGCGGGGTCTTGAGGATGAACGAGAACGTGCGGTCCTCGAAGATCGTGATCTCGGCGGGAACGACGTCGCCGGCCTGCGCGGCCGTGCGCTCGTTGTAGGCCTTGGTGAACTCCATGATGTTGATGCCGTGCGGTCCCAACGCGGTGCCCACCGGCGGCGCCGGCGTCGCCCGCCCGGCCTGCAGCTCGAGCTTGAGCACGGCGCGCACTTTCTTCTTGGACACTAGTGGACCTTTTCCACCTGGAGCAGGTCCAGCTCGACCGGCGTCTCACGGCCGAACATGTTGACCAGCACCTTGAGCTTGCCTTTCTCCGGGTTGATCTCGTCGACCTTGCCGTGGAAGTCGGTGAACGGCCCGTCGACCACGCGCACGGACTCGCCGACCTGGAACTCGACCCGGATCTTCGGGGCCTCCTGCTTCATCTGCTTCTGGATGGCCCGAACCTCTTTCTCCTGAAGCGGGACCGGGCTGTTGGCGGAGCCGACGAAGCTCGTCACGCCCGGGGTGTTGCGCACCACAAACCACGAGTCGTTCGACATGACCATGCGGACCAGGATGTATCCCGGGAAGATGCGCTTCTGGACGTGGCGGCGCTTGCCGTCCTTGATCTCGATCTCGTCTTCCATCGGGACGAGCACCTGGAGGATCTTGTCCTGCATGTCCATGGACTCGATCCTCTTCTCGAGGTTCTTCTTGACCTTCTCCTCGTGTCCCGAGTAGGCGTGGACCACGTACCACTGAGCTTCTTGCTCGGGCGCCGGCGTCGGTGCGGGTGACGCGGCCGCCATCAGTGCGCCACCCCGTTGTAGATCACTCGGCGCGCGGCCTCACCGAGCAGGTAGTCGGTGCCGCCGATGAAGATGCCCAGCACGATGACCGTGAAGATCACCACCAGCGTGTAGCGATAGAGCTCGCCCCACGTCGGCCAGACGACCTTGCGGAGCTCATCGAAAACCTCACGCAGAAATTGGCCGATGCCACCTTCGGCCGTCGGTTCGGTGCGCTTACGGGCTGTTACCGCCATATGACTCCTACTTGGTCTCCCTGTGCAGGGTGTGCTTGCGATCCCACTTGCAATACTTGCTGAGCTCGATCCGGTCTGGATCGTTCTTCTTGTTCTTCAGGGTGGTGTAGTTGCGCCTTTTGCAGACGGTGCAAGCGAGGGTGATGATGTCTTCCATAGTCAAAATTCCTGGGCTGAGAAAGAAAAAAGCCTAGGCTACCTAGGCGCTGTCAATAGTATACGAACAGTACGGTGGCCCGGACCCAGGTGGGCCCACACCTATCATTTTCGGCCATGAACCCGACCGTGGTCGTCCTCCATGGCGACCAGACCGGCGAAGAGCTCCTCAAGGAGGCCGTCCGGCTGCTCGAGCCGGAGGTGATCGGATTCAAGGTCGACCGGCGTGACTTCGACCTCTCGCTGGAGCGCCGCCGCCAGACCCGAAACCAGGTCGTCCTCGACGCCGCCGCCGCCCTCCGGGAGTGCGGCTACGGCCTGAAGGCGGCGACGATCACGCCAGAGGGCTCCGGCGACGTCGGCAGCCCCAACGCCATCCTGCGCAAGCAGATCGACGGTCGGGTGATCGTCCGCACCGGACGGCGGATTCCGGGCATGAGGCCGCTCGCCGGGGTGCACGCTCCGATCTCGGTCATCCGCATGGCGGTGGACGACGCCTACGGCGCGAAGGAGTGGCGCGAGGGCCACGGCCTGGACGAATGGGCCTACCGCACGGAGAAGATCAGCAGGCGCACGTGCAGGATCGTCGCGGAGTACGCCTTCACCCACGCCAAGCGGATCGAGGCCACGGTGTTCGGGGGCCCGAAATTCACGGTCAGCCCCGTGTACGAGGGAATGTTCAAGGAAGAGCTCGACGCCGCGGCGCAGCGCCACCCGGAGGTCCGCTACGACCCGCAGCTGATAGACGCCACCTACGCCCTGCTGCTGACCACGACCGGCGAATCGCTGGTCATCCCCGCCCTCAACCGCGACGGCGACACGCTGTCCGACCTGGTGATGCAGATGTTCGGCACGATCGCCGGCGCGGAGTCGGTGCTTCTCGCCTTCGATGACGCCGGCAAGGTCGCTGTCGCCATGACCGAGGCGCCGCATGGGACCGCCCCGTCGCTCCAGGGCAAGAACGTCGCCAACCCGATGGCCATGATCCTGGCGGTCGCCTCGCTCCTCGGTTACATGCAGGGTGAGCAGGCCCACCAGGCGTCGCGAACCGTCTACGAGGCGACCCTGGAAACCGTGTCCGACGGCATCCGGACCGCCGACCTGGGCGGGCAGGCCTCGACCGCCGAGTTCGCCGACGAGGTCATTCGCCGGGTGCATACCAAGATCGAGGTCTGGACTGCGTTAGCAGACATAGAGAGGTAGCCTCCCCTCTCCCCGCAGGGGAGAGGGTTAGGGAGAGGGGCGTGAGCACAGCAGTGAGGTATTTAGCACTCGGAGACTCCTACACGATCGGCACGGGCGCGTCGGACGAGTCGCATAACTTCCCGTCGATCGTGTCCGGCCTGTTGGCAAAGGCCACGGGCGCGAAGGTCGACCTGACCAATCCGGCCGTCAACGGATTCACCACCGTGGATCTCATCGCTAAGGAGCTGCCTCTCATCGACCGCATCAAACCGGACCTGTTGACGGTTTTGATCGGCGTCAACGACCTGGTTCAGAACCGGTCGGTCGACGAGTACAAGGCCTCTCTGGTGACGATCTACGATCGCATCCGCGGGCTCGCGCTCGAAGACGGGCGCGTGGCGGCCATCGCGATTCCCAACTGGTCGGTCGCGCCGGCCGCGCAGCAGTTCGGCGAACCCCAGTTCATCAGGGCCGTGACCACCGCTTTCAACGCCGCGGCCAAAAGAGAAGCGCTCGAACGCGGCTTCACGTGGGTCGACATCACGTGGGTCAGCACCTACCGCCTGGGCTCTCCCGGCTGGATCGCGACCGACCAGCTCCACCCCGGCGACGCCCAGTACGCGGCCTGGGCCGAGGTGATCTGGGACAACGTCCGAGATTCCTGGGCGCGAGCCGCTAAACAGTTATCCGCTTGAAGGACTCGGCGTACCGGTAGCCGGCCTTCTTCCCCACCTCTCGGTGCCGCTTGCGCATGAACTTCTCGAAGTCCCATTCGCGACCCGGCTTGGCGACCTGGCTCTTGTGCTTCTTCAGCGCCTCGATCTTGAGGTCGAGCGTAGGAGTGATGTCGACCAGGTAGTCGCCTGAGGTCCAGAACGGAATCCAGACCTCCTTGACGACGTGCGGCTCATAGCCCTCCTTGAGGAGGCTCCGGAAAGCGCGCGGGTTGCGCGAGTCGGGGTACACGGCGGCCATCGTCGCCTCGCCAACCGCAAGGTGGTCCGGGTGAGAACCGCCCATCGGCATGTCGATGGCCCGGCCAGGCAGGTGGGTGATCACGAGGTCGGGCTTGTGCTTGCGGATCATGCGCACGATGTCGTGGCGGAGCTTCAGGTCCGGCGCGAGATGGCCGTCCTTGTAACCCAGGAACTCCACCTTCTTGACGCCGAGGACCTTCGCCGCCGCGCGCTGCTCCTTCTCCCGGATCGCGGCGAGCTCGGAATCCTTCTGCTTCGGATCCTCGCCGCCCTGCGAGCCGTCGGTGACGATCACGTACGTGACCTTCGCCCCGCCTTTCGCCAGCTTCGCCACCGAGCCGCCCGCGCTGAACTCTGGGTCGTCGGGATGCGCCGAGACGACGAGCACCCGGTCGAACTTCGGGGCCTTGCCGTTGCTCGCTGCCGAGCGCCTGCTCACAATCTTTTTCTTTTTCGCCACGAGCTCAGATTAATTAATTTGGCGCCGTGACTTCGTGGCCGCGCCCAACGACGCGAGGGGGATCGCAGCCTGGATCGGCTGCCACAGCACCTCCAGCTGCTCGAGGCTCAAGCGTGCCCGCGAACCGATCACGCGCCCGCCGAACGCCGCCGTCTTCGCTGCCGCCCAACCCTGGCTTCCTTTCACACGCATCGGCACCGTCACGACAGCCGCCAGCGCCGCCGCCTCCTCCGCCGTCCGCGCGCCGCCCTCGGCGACCGCCTTCGACAGGGCGCTCGAGACGTCGTCCGCCATCTGCCAGGGCTGCGCCAGCAGGGCGCACTGGTTGGCACTGAGCCGGCCGACGGCGCTGACGTAGCGGAGCACTGGAGCGCCCAGCGACCTCGGATTCGTGACTGGGATCGCGGACGCGAACGGTGCATAGGACGCGGCGAACTTGATGGGTGCGAGGTGCTGGCGCCGCACGAGAGCGGAAGCCGCCTGCCACGCCGCCACCGCTTCCTCGTCCGGACGGCTCTCGAGGAAGCCATACAGCGCCCCGCCGGTGTTGACCAGCGGCGCGACCACGTCCTCGTTGACGGCGGGGATGGACTCCGCCACCTTCACCCAATCGCCCTGGTTGAGCGCAGCGACGAGATGCGCGAAGCCGCCGACGTCCACGTAATCGAGCTGCACGATGTCGCCAAAGGCTCCGTAGCCCTGCATCGATTCCTCATGAGTCAGCTGCGCTTTCGAGGAGACCGTCCCGGCGGCACGCTCGACGGCTGCAAACGCGCGGCATCGGGTGAACGTGTCCAGGTCTTTCGTGCCTTTGATGGCGGCGAGCAACGACCGCACCACACCGGCCGGTTCCGCATCCTGACGGGTGACGCTCGCGACCAGCTTGCGGCGGTCGAGGACCCGGAGCCACTGGATGGGGGTGAGCTCCACAACCCCCTTGATGAAAGCGGTGACCTCCAGGCTGTTGGGTCCGTAGGGTGCGGCCGCCTTCGGAGGCGAGGTGCGTTTCGCCGGCGCCGGGGCCGAATCGGCACGGGGGGTCGGTGGTTTGGTGATCGCCGTCGTCGCCCGCGCCACCGCCGCCCGCACCCGCGCTCGCACCGGCTTGGGCACGTGTTCCTCCAGCGAATCGAACGGGATGGCCGGTTCGAGCGGAATCCACAAGACGGCGATCTGCTCCTTGGTCAGCTCGGCTCGCGCGCCCAGCACCCTGCCGCCGTGGACGACGGTCCTCACGGCTGCCCAGCCCAGGTCGCCCGTGAGATGGGTCGGGATCGTCCTGAGCGCCAGCAGCGCGGCCGCCTCCTCCCCCTTCAGGTACCGACTCTTCGCCACGACCTGGAGGAGCGCGCGCGACGCGTCAGGATCGAGGCGCCAGCGGCGGGCGAGCACCTCGCACTTCTCATGGTTCAGCGCCTCGACGGCCTTGAGGTACCGCATGGTCGCCGGGTCGAGCGCGTCGAAGCCGGACACCGGGACGAGGGCGATGAACGGCGCGTAGTGGGCGGCGAACTTCAGCGCCGAGTGGTGCTGGCGCATCACCAGCGCCGACAGGGCCTGCCACGCAGTCGCCACCTTGTCATCGCTCCGCTTTTCCAGGGCGCCGATGAGCGCTTCGCCCGCTTTGGACATCGGTTCGGACAGGCGTCCGTCCGTGCTGCGGATGGCGGCCTGGATCGCCTCGAGGGACTGGGTCGCCGGTCCGCTCTCCTCCTTGGTGACCGTCGAGACCAGCCGTCGCGCGGTGAGCACCTGACGCCACTGCCAGGGCGTCAGCTGGGCAACCGCGTCGATGAACGCGTCCACCTCGGCCGTGTTCTTCCCGAAGCGCCGGGAGGCGTCCTCGTTGGCACTGAGAATTCGGCCCAAGAGGCCATGGGTGGCGGGCGCCATCGCGAACAACTTTAGTCGGGGCGACGGCCGGATCAGCCAGCCTTAGCGGTCAGACAATCTCCACTTTCAACAGGTTGGTCTGACCGGGCCGACCCACCGGCACTCCCGCCACCACCACCACCCGATCCCCCGTGCGCACGAGCCCGCTGCGAAGAGCCGCCTCGGTCGCGTTGGCGACCATCTGGTCGGTGTCTTTGCCGGGACTGACCAGGAGAGGGATGACGCCGGCGTAAAGGGCGGTCTTGCGGAGGACCTCCGGGTGCGGGCTCGCCGCGATGACGGGGACATGCGGACGCGCCTTGCTGCAGCGCAGCGCGGTGGTCCCCGACTCTGTGAACGCGATGATCACGCGGGCGCCAAGCTCGTCCGCGCTGGTGGCGGCCGCATGTGCGATCGCGCTCCCCACCTGCCCTGGCTCCCTCCAGATCTGGCGCTCGCGGCCGAAAGCCGGATGGCGCTGCGTCGAAAGGCAGATCCGCGCCATGGCGCGTAACGCCTCCACCGGGTGGGCGCCGACCGAGGTCTCTTGCGAGAGCATCACCGCGTCGGTGCCGTCCCAGATGGCGTTGGCTACGTCCGAGGTCTCGGCCCGGGTCGGGCGGTTGGAAGTGACCATGCTCTCGAGCATCTCGGTCGCGGTGATCACCGGCACGCCCGCGCGGTTGGCGCGGTCGATGACCTCCTTCTGAACTGCGGGCAGCTCGCCGAGCTTCAACTCCACGCCGAGGTCGCCACGAGCCACCATCACGGCGTCAGCGACCTCGAGGATCCTGCCCAGGTTGCGAATCGCTTCCAGCTTCTCGAGCTTGGCGATCACCGGAGCTCGGCAGGCATGCGCAGAAAGGTGCTTCTTGCAGGCGAGCACGTCCTCGGGATGGCGCACGAACGACAGCGCTACGTAGTCGACGCCGAGCTCGACCGCGAACTTCAGGTCCTCGAGGTCTTTCTCGGTCAGGGCCGGGAGCGGCAGCGGACGGCCCGGAACGCTGACGCCTTTCCGCTCGCCGAGGAGGCCTCCGCGAACCACCGAGCACTCGGCTCGCCCCTTCGACGTCGCGCGGACGACGAGCTCGATGCGGCCGTCGTCGATCAGCACCCGATCGCCCTGTCGCAGCGCATCGACGAGCTCGGGATGGCTGACCTCGATCTCGTCGGCGGCGCTGCGCGGCCCGCCCACGAGCACGACCCGCCGGCCTCGGGCCAGGCGCATGAACGCGGAATCCAGTGGGCCCGTGCGAATCTTCGGGCCCTGGAGGTCGCCGAGGATCGCCACCGGCCGGCCCACCGCTTCGGCCGCGGCGCGCACGTCCTCAGCGGCCTGCCGGTGCGTGGGGTGGTCGCCGTGAGAGAAGTTGAGGCGGGCCACGTCCATGCCCGCCTGCACCATCGTCCGCAGGACGGTGGGCGATGAGCTCGAGGGCCCGATGGTGCAAACGATTCGGGTGCGGCGAATCATTTCTTGTGGACCGCGGTGGCCGGGCGGGTTGCAGATCGGGGCAGGCGACCGCTAGGTCGCCGGTCCGGGCGCCGAGACGAAGGAAGGGGTGGACCGAGGAGGAGCGCATCGAAGATGCGTGATGACGAAGGGCCGGGCCCCCTGACGCACGTATCGGCGTCCTGAGCCCCGAGATGCGATCTGCCCCGGCCGCCGAGGTTCACTGGTATTTCTGCACGCGCCGGCCGAGCTCCTCCTCTGCCTCGATCATCCTGCGCTCCAGCTCCGTCGCGCTGATGACGGCGCCGCCCATGCCCCGCACCATGTCGCTCTGCGAGTGGTCGGAGGTGGCGACCGTGACCATGTCGCCGGCGCCAACAGCTCGGTATGCGAGGCGCTCGATCACCTGGTCGGCCGAGTGTCCTTTGCGCGCGAAAATGACTCGCACCCCCTCCACCAGCTGCTCCGAGTTGATGCGCGAGGCCGCACGATGTGCATCGAAGACCACCGTCACCTCCGCGCCGGTGACGAGCCCGTAGACGGTCAGCCTCTCGACCAGCTTGTCGCGCGCGGTCTCGAGCGAAACGCCGAGAAGTCGCTTGAGCGAAGGCCAGGCATGGATGACGTTGTAGCCGTCGACGATCAAGCGTTCCATCCGGCTAAGGCCGCATGTTCTGAAAGCCGTAACCGATGAGGCGGGGGTCGATGTTCACCAGGCTGGTGAGCTGGAACGCAAGGGAGTAGAACGCGTCGCGTGCCGGGGCCACGTTCCAAAGAACTATGAACAGGCCGATCATCGCCAGCTGCGCATAGCGAACGGAGAGCACCTGCATCGAGTACGGAAGCCAGGGCCTCAGGATGCCGAAACCGTCGAAGCCGGGGATGGGCAGCAAGTTGAGAAGCAGGGCCACCACTTCCATGAAGCCGAGGAACGAAAGTGCTGCCCAGAAGCCCACGTTCGCCGACGTGATCCAGTCTTCGTGGCCGGGGACCAGAAACGGAACGAAGACGAGCAGCGCGCAGAGCAGCGTGCCGGCGGGCCCGGCCACCGAGACCAGCGAGTCCCAAATGCGGCTGCGGATGGCGGAGTGGTCGATGTACACGGCGCCACCCGGCAGCGCGATGCCACCGAGCACAAGGAAGACGACCGGAAAGATGATGCTCATCAGCAGGTTCGCGTAGCGGATTGGGTTCAGGTCCAGGTAACCGGAAGCCTTGACCGAGCGGTCACCGCCGAGGTAAGCGACGACCGCGTGGCCGAACTCGTGGATGCACAGCGACGTAACCCACCCCGACACGACGAACACGATCGTCAGCACCCAGGGCGCTGCCGGCAGCAGGTCGAACCACAGGCCGAGGCCGCTGATGGCGGTGATCGCCACCAGGCCGCCGAAGATGGGGCTGATACCAAGCGCACCGCGCAAAGACTGGAGCGGCTTTCGGCGCAATTTGCGGTCTTTGCTGGTATGGACGCCGGGCGCGGCCTCCACGTCCGGCCCGGCCCCGGTCTGCAGGTGCTGCCTGACGTCGTAAAGCGTCAACCCGGCCTTCTGCAGGACGGTCGACGTTGCTGGCGAATCGGTGTACAGGAGGGCTAGAAGCAGGTGGATCGAGTCCACCTGGTAGTGGCCGAGAACCTGCGCCTCGCGGTTGGCGTTGACCAGCAACTGGCGGAGCGGGAGGCTGACGCCGGGATCGGTTGGGGTCACACGCGACTCGATCGCGAGGGGGTCGGCACCCAGTGCTTTCATCGCCTCGAACGCCGAGCTGCCGCGAAGGGTCACCATCGCCTCGAGCACGTCCACCGGCCCCGCCTGTGGGGCCCCCCGTTCCGTGGCCAGTCCCGTAGCGCGTGTCAGCACGTCGCGAGCGTCGCGGTTCAGCGGAATGTCGGCGGCGGCCCTTTCGAGCTCGGCGGTGGCGTCAGACACTGTTCCGACCAGCCCGCTGATGCATCACCTCGTACAGGAGCGCCGCCGCCGCCGCCGAGGCGTTGAAGCTCGAGATGTGCCCCGCGACAGGCAGGCGTAGACGGACGTCGCACCTCTCCCTGACCAGCCGGTGCACTCCCTCGCCCTCGCTGCCGACGACGATGCAGACCGGCTGGGTGAGATCGAAATCCCAGGGCGACACATCGCCACGCACGTCGAGGGCCGCGGTCCAGATCCCTGCCCGCTTGACTTCCGCGATCGCCGACGGGATGCCGGATACCTGGGCGATTCGGAGCAGCTCGCTGGCGCCCGAGCTCGCTTTGACCGCCGCGGGCGACAGCGGCGCGCTTCGATGCTCGGGGATGATCGCGCCGTCGGCGCCGGCCACCTCCGCGCTGCGCAGGATCGCGCCGAGGTTCTGCGGGTCCATGATCCCGTCCAGCGCCACCAGCAGCGTCGGATTGGTGGCGAGGAGATCCTTCAGGGTCCACAAGCGCCGAGGTTTGAGCTCGGCCGCCACGCCCTGATGCACCCCCGTCGCAATGACGTCGAGGCGCTCGGGCGGGACCACTTCGATGGGCGCGAGCCGGGCCAGCTCGTCGAGGCGGGGATCGTGGCCGAGACCCGAGGCCTGGAACACCTTGACCACCTTGCCGGCCCGCGCGGCCTCGAGCACCGCGTTGCGGCCATGGATCAGCGCCGCGGGCGCCGGCGCGGGACGCTCGTAGCGCCTCGAGCGGCCTCTCATGCGGGCGTCACGCGGCGCCAGCGGACTCCATCGCGCGAATCCTCGAGCGCGATGCCGCGCTCCCTCAGCTCTTCGCGGATGCGATCCGCCCGGGCAAAGTCCTTCGCGGCCCGCGCCAACTCGCGCTCGGCGATCAACCGCTCCACCTCGTCCGCGAGCCCCGGCTCCTCGCCGCCCATCACGTCGAGGTGGCCGTCGACTTCTTCGAGAAGCGCAAGCAGCGCGCCCCGTGCGCCCGCTCCCACCCTCTTCTCGTCGAGAGCCGCATTGGCCTCGCGGACGAGCTCGAACACGACGCCGATGCCCTGGGGCAGGTTGAGGTCGTCGTCGAGCGCCCCCCTGTAAGCGGCCCGCACCTCCGCGATTCTTGCGATCAAGTCTTCATCCGCCGCCGGCGCCGGATCGGTTCGGCGCACCCTCTCCGCAAAGTCCCGCAGGCGCCGCACCTGCTCCGCAGACGCGTGCAGCGCCTCGGTGGTCAGGCGAACCCGCTGGCGGTAATGCGCATTGGCGATCAGGAAGAAGCGAACCGCGAGCGGGTCGTGCCCGGCGGCGACGAGGTCGCGCAAGGTCGTGAAGCCCCCGGCGCTCTTCGACATCTTCTCCCCGGACGCATCTGACAGGAAATCCGAGTGCAGCCAGACCCGCACGAAAGGCTTGCCGTTGGCGGCCTCCGACTGCGCGATCTCGTTCTCGTGGTGTGGGAACAGCAGGTCGACGCCGCCTGAGTGGAGGTCGAACGTGTCGCCAAGGTACCGCTTGCTCATCGCCGAGCATTCGATGTGCCAGCCCGGGCGTCCGCGGCCGAAGGGCGCGTCCCAAGCCGCGCCCAGCTTCTCGTCGCCGGGTTGCGCTTTCTTCCACAGCGCGAAGTCGCTCACCGACTCCTTGTCATATCGGTCGGCAACCACGCGCGCGCCGGGCCGCAGTCCGGAACGGTCGAGGTGCGAAAGCGCGCCGTAGCGCGGGAAGCTCTCGATGCGGAAGTACACGTCACCATCGGCGACGTATGCGAATCCACGCTCGAGCAACGTCGTGATCATCGCGACCATCTCCGGGATGTGCTCGGTCGGTCTGGGGTAGTGCTCGGCCGGCTGGGCGCGCATCGCGCTCATGTCCTCGAAGAAGGCCGCGACAAATGGCTTGACGTATTCGGTGATCGTCGTCCCCGCGTGCATCGCCTGGTCGAGGATGCGGTCGTCGATGTCAGTCAGGTTCATCACATGCGTGACGCGATAGCCGCTCGCCTGCAGGTGCCGGCGCAGGAGGTCGTAAAACATGAAAGCGCGCAGGTTGCCGATGTGGGCAAAGTTCCACACCGTCGGGCCGCACGTGTACATGCCGACGTGTCCGGCTTCGATGGGCTCGAAGACGTCCTTGGTCCCGGTCAGCGTGTTGTGGAGCCGCAGCGTCACTGGTCGATCAACGCCACCGCTTGCGCCGCGATGCCCTCGCGGTTCCCCAACGCTCCGAGGCCCTCTGGGGACGTCGCCTTGACGCTCACCAGGCCGCGGTCGACACCGATGCGCCTGGCGATGTTGGCCTCCATCTCGCTCAGGTGCGGCTGCAATCGCGGCTCCTCAGCGACCACGGTGCTGTCGATGTTGACCACCCGGTAGCCTGCTCGCTTCAAGACCTCACTGGCGCTCGCCAGCAGGTCGAGGCTCGATGCGTCCTTGTATCTCGGGTCGTCGGCGGGAAAGTGGTCGCCGATGTTGCCGAGCGCCGCCGCTCCCAGCAGCGCATCGATGACTGCATGCGTGAGGACGTCCGCGTCCGAGTGACCGTCCAGTCCGAGCCCGTGGGGTATGCGGACGCCGCCGATGATCAGCTTGCGACCCGGTTTGAGGGGATGGATGTCGTAGCCCGCGCCGATCCTCAAGTGGCGGCGGCTTCCTGCTCTTTGATCAGAGCCTCGACCACGTCGAAATCCTCCGGCGTGGTGAGCTTGATGTTCGCGGGCTCGCCCTGCACGACCGTGACCTCGTGACCGGTGGCGGCTACGAGCTGCGCGTCGTCATCGCCGACCAGGCCCGCGTCGGCCGCCTCGCGGTGGGCACGCGCGAGCAGCTCGTACGCGAATGCCTGCGGTGTCTGCGCCAACACGATGCGTGATCTGTCAAGACTCTCGACGAGCCGGTTGCCCTCCACTCGCTTCACCGCATCACGCGGCGCGATGGCCGGGAAAGCGGCGCCCGACTCCATGGCCGCCGCCAGGACGCGCCGCACGAGGGCTGCGGTCGCAAGTGGGCGCGCGGCGTCGTGCACCAGGACGAAATCGCATTCGCCCAGAGCCGCCAGGCCGGCGCGCACCGACTCCTGTCGACTGTTGCCTCCCGCACGCACCGTGACCGGCTTGCGGGGAGCCAGCGACACCACCTCGCGTTCCGCGTTCTCGAGGCGGCTCGGTGGGCCCACGACCACGATCCGATCCACCTCGTCCAACGCCAGGAAAAGTTCCAGGACCCGCGCGAGCGTGGTCCGGCCGTTGAGGCGCACATACGCCTTGCTGCCCCGGCCGAGGCGCGAGCCCGACCCCGCGGCGGCCACGATCGCGCCGACAGTAGCCACGACCTAGGAGTCCTCTTCGCGCTTGGGCCGGCTGTTGCGCTTGCCGTCCTGGCCGGCGGGCTCGGCGAAGATCATCCGCCCGGCCGAGGTCTGGATCACGGACGTCACGACCGCTGTGATGGTCTGATTCATCAGGCGCCGCCCGTTCTGGACGACGACCATCGTACCGTCGTCAAGGCTGCCCACACCCTGGCCGGGCTCCTTGCCCTCGCGCGCGACGGTGACCACGATCTCCTCGCCAGGGATCGCGACCGGCCGCATCGCCTGCGCCAGCTCGTTGAGGTTGAGGACTGTGACGCCTTCAAGCCGAGCGATCCGGTTGAGGTTGAAGTCGTTCGTCATGATCCCCCAGCCCTTGCTCTTGGCTGTGCGCACGAGGTGCGTGTCGATCTCGGTGTTGGGGGAGACATCGTCCTCCACCACCTGCAGATCGACGGATGGATCCTTCTGCATCTCGCCCAGCACGTCGAGCCCGCGACGGCCACGTCGCCGGCGCGTTGCATCGGAGGAGTCCGCGACGAACTGGAGCTCACGCAGGACCGAGCTCAACGCGATGAGTGGCATGTCGACGAAGCGCGTCTTGGCGATATCAAATATCCGCCCGTCGATGATCACCGAGGTGTCGAGGAGGACCGCGTCCAGGCGATGGCCCTTCTCCTCTCGCGTCCTTCCGAAGAAGAGGGCTGTCAGCTCTTCGCGGCGCGTCGTGCCCACCGAAGCCCCGAGCAGCGCCAGCAGCAGCGCGAGCACGAACGACAGTGCGATGCCATACGGCTCCACCAGGTCGCGGACGAACACGCCGATGAGCACGGCGATGACGAGACCGACGATCATGCCCAGCAGTCCGCTGAGCAGGTCGGGTAGCGGAGTCGACGCGAGGCGCTGGTTGAACCCTCGCCAGCCCCCGAGCACGTACGGCGTGCCCAGGTACGCGAAGATCAAACCCTCAATCGTGGTCAGGCTGATAAGCACCCAACCCTGGTGAGTGATCCCCGACAGGCGGACGAACGCGTAACCCAGAAAAAAGCCACCGACGACTCCGATCCCCACTCCGATGCGACGGGCGAGGCGATCGGAACGCTTCACGGATTACCTCCTCAGGTGACCGATGCCTCGGCCTCCTTTATGAATGCGCCGGACCTAATAGGTGGAAGAAAGGCGGCGGAGATCGCCTCCGCCAACGACCGGACCTCGACGACCTCGAGGCCTGTCGGCCGGCCGGCTTTGGCGCCGGCCGGAATCAAAGCGCGCGTCAGGCCGTGACGCGCCGCCTCCTGGAGGCGGCGTTCCAGCTGGCCCACGCGACGCACCTCACCCGCCAATCCCAGCTCTCCGATGACGACCAGGCCGTCCGGCAGGGGCCTGTCTCTCGTGTTGCTGTAGATCGACAGGGCAAGACCAAGGTCGGCGGCCGGCTCCGTGATGCGGATGCCGCCCGCCACGTTGACGAATATGTCCGACTGACCGAGTTTGACCGATGCGCGCTTCTCGAGCACTGCGATGAGCATGTGCAAGCGGTTGATGTCGAGGCCGCTGGCGATGCGCCGAGGCGGGTAGTTCGTGGTCACCGGGTTCACGAGGCTCTGAATCTCGATCAGCAGCGGGCGCGTCCCCTCGATCGCGACGACCACCGCGGTGCCAGGTGCAGCGACAACCGCGTTGCCGAGCAGGGCCGCCGAGGGGTCCGGGACCTCCTCGAGCCCGGCTTCGCCCATGGCGAAGACGCCGATCTCCTCGGCCGACCCGAAGCGGTTCTTCATCGCGCGCAGGATGCGCAGCTCCTGCCGCCGGTCGCCTTCGAGATAGAGCACGGTGTCAACGATATGCTCGAGGACCCTCGGTCCGGCGATCGCACCGTCTTTCGTGACATGGCCAACCAGGAAGATCGGCACCCCGATCTCTTTGGCGAGCCGCATCAGGCGTGCCGCGGATTCGCGCACCTGGGTGATGCTGCCGGCGCCGCCTTCGAAGCCGGCGTCGGTGACGGTCTGGATGGAGTCGACGATGACCAGCTGCGGCGCCTCGGCACGGATCGAGTCGCAGATGGCGTCGAGGTCGTTCTCGGCCAGGAGGAGGATTCCCGCCGAAAGCGAGCCGAGTCGTGACGCACGCATCCGGATCTGCTGGGGCGATTCCTCACCCGATGCATACAGGACCGTACCGCCGGCGGCGGCTATCTGCTGGGCGGCATGCATGAGCAGAGTCGATTTGCCGACGCCGGGCTCGCCTCCGACCAGGACGATGCTGCCGGGGACGATCCCGCCGCCCAGCACGCGGTTCAGCTCGCCCCAGGCCAGAGGACGCCGCGGGGAGGCTTCTGATTCGACCTCGCTCAAAGGCACGGGCCGGCTCCCACGCGGCTCGGCAGCCTGGCTCCGGCCACTCGAGCCGCCCTGTGCGCGCCCGCCGCGTCCGGCCGGCGCTTTCCGCACCTGGAACTCCTGGAGCGTGTTCCAAGCACGGCAATGCGGGCACTGGCCGGCCCAGCGCAGGCTCTCGCCCCCGCATTCGGAGCACATGAAGGTCACGGTCGGCTTCGGCATCAGATTGACTCTCCACCCATCATGGGATTTTTACAACTGCCGACGTAGCCTTTTACGGGCTCAGCCGTTTTATTGAATAGAGCGCCGGGACCCCACACCCCGGCTCCGCAAACGCATGGCGCCGCCCTGACTACCCCCGGGGCGGTGCCTCAGTTTATAACCGGGAACTTAAGCAGCGGCGGGGTGGCCAGCGCGCGGCGGACCATCGATACGACTGCGGCCGGCGTGTCGAGAACGTCTCCAGCGGTGAAGCGGAGAAGTCGATATCCGGCATTGATCAGCCGGTTCTGGCGGCGGTTGTCTGCGGCCAGGCTCTCGCGATGCGTTGCGCCGTCGTACTCGATCGCGAGCCGGGCGTCGGGATAGTAGAGGTCGGGGCGCGCCACGAAGAGACCGAAATCATCGCGAAGGGAAACCTGGACCCTCGGATGCGGAAGTCCAGCCAGAACCAGGAGGAGTCGTAGCCGCGTCTCCATCACGCTCTCGGCGCCTGGATCGGCCAGTTCGAGTGCGCGCTCCAGGCTCCGTACCCCTCGGTAACCGGCGTGGGTACTGGCCCAATCACGAAGCCGGCCGCAGTTGACCAGGCGACCTTGCAGCGCTCGATCCAACAACGCGACGGCGTCGGTCAGAGGAAGCCGGCACGCGAGGTCGGCGATGGTCCGGACCCCAGACGTGACGCGAACACCACGCCGGATCGACGTCTCGGCCGGGGGAATGCTGCAGCGGCGCACGACCACCCCAACGAGCCTCGAGGTGCTGCTTGTACTGGGCACCGCGGCCTCGATCGGGCTGCATAGTGCGCTGTCAAGGCCGTGAAGCCAGGCAGCGGTGGATCCGGTGAAGACCGCCACGTCAGGCAGACGCAGCTTGACGGCGATCAGCCGGGTCATCGGCGTCTCGGCGATCTCATGCCAGGCATACAAGCCACGACCAAGTCGCCGCCAGCTCGCGCCGAGCAGTTGCGCTCTAGACACGCCATGCCGACGCGCCTCGTCGACTGTGAACGGAACTTTGGTCAGTTCAGGCGGAATGCGCGGAGTCGGCGCCATGGCGAGAATGCTGGCGGGTGCCCGGCGTAGGAACAACGCCGCCTGTTAACGCCGAGTGTGCGGTGTGCGAGGTATCAGGGCGTAGCGATAGCCAACGGAGCGCACACTCGGCGATATCCTCAGCGAGTGGACGCATCGATCTCGGTCGACCGCATAGCCGAGGCGGCCGAGGCGATCGATCCAGTGTTTCGTGACACTCCCCAGTTCGTCAGCGAGCCCCTGAGCGCCCGCATCGGGGTGTCCGTGGTGCTCAAGGTCGAGACCGTGAACCCCATCCGATCGTTCAAAGGCCGAGGAGCGGACTACCTGCTTCAGCGCATCGACTCCCAACCCGCAGGATTGGTGTGCGCTTCGGCGGGAAACTTCGGCCAGGGAATGGCATACGCCGCGCGCAAACGAGGAGTGCGCCTGACAGTGTTCGCGGCTGTCACCGCCAATGCGCTGAAGGTCGACCGCATGCGCGCCCTTGGCGCGAACGTGATCCTGGAAGGCAAGGACTTCGACGAAGCCAAAGCCGGCGCGCTGCGGCACGCCGCCGAGACAGGGGCCTTCTACGTCGAGGATGGCTTGCTGGGTCCGATTGCCGAAGGCGCGGGGACCATCGCCGCCGAGCTGGGGCGCATGAACGATCCGCTCGACGCGTGCATCGTCCCCCTCGGCAACGGCTCGCTCGTCAATGGGATGGGTTTGTGGCTGAAACGATTCTCACCGTCGACCATGGTCATAGCCGTGTGTGCGAATGGCGCGCCCGCGATGTTCATGTCATGGCGCGCCGGCAAGCCGGTCAGCACACAGGCGATCGACACCATCGCCGACGGGATCGCCGTGCGCGTGCCGGTACCTGAAGCTCTCGAGATCATGCAATCGGCCGTGGATCAGGTGATGCTGGTTAGCGACCCCGAGATCGTCGAAGCGATGCGGTGGCTGCATCGTGACGAAGGCCTTGTCGTGGAACCCGCGGGAGCCGCCGGGATTGCCGCCGTCGCGAAGTTGCGAGACGAGCTCGCCGGCAGGCGAGTCGGCGTTCCGCTGACCGGCGGGAACGTGACCGAGGAGCAGCTCCGAACCTGGCTTTAGTGTGCGCCCGGGGAAGCCGCTCGCCAATGCATCGGCCCATTTCCGCCGAGCGCCCTGCGGGCGCTGACGCCGGCGTTAGGGGGCCCGGCGCTCGTCGTCACGCATCTACACGATGCGCTCCTCCTCGCGCCACCCCTGCCTTGGCGTCGGCGGTCTGGGCCGCGCCTTGTCGAGCTTGTTCCCTCGGGCACACCACTTACTGACCTTCCAGGTTGGCCAGCTGATCGAGGGCCGCCAGCGGGCCGCTGTGCACGAATACGTCGGGTAGCGCCGTACGCAGGCTGGCTTGCACGGTGCTTGCGAGCTGAACTCGCATCTCCAGAGGGAGTTGCGGGCGCCGGCGAGCATACGCGCTCACGAAACGCCGGAGGTCGGGGTCGAGGCGGCGGAGGATGAGCTCCGCCTGGGACGCCGGCATGTACGGCGTCGGCGCATACGCATAACCCGGAGGTGGCGGCGGCGGCGGCGCCGGCGGGTGAGCCGGGTACTGGTATGCAGCCCCCGCGGGCGGACCCGGCGGAGGGGGCGGAGGCGGCGGCATGCGCAGCCCCGGGCGCCCGAGCTGCCAGAGCCCGACCGAATCCGAGTCCTTGACCACGATGGTCCCGGCCGCGAGGTCTCCCAGCCGCTTGCCGCGGCCGTTGGCGAAAAGGACGATCAGGCCCACGCCATAGCCGTAAGGCAGGAAGTCGACGATCCTGATCACGTTGCGGATGCCGGCCTGGACCCAGGTCAAGGGCTCGCCCCGGTCGCCTACCACCCGGAGCCGGAAAGCCCTCTTCCCGAGCGTCTGCCCGGAGAACAGAGCCTCGCTGATCCAGAAATACCCGAACACGATCACGAAGCTGCCGAACAGCTCGATCAGGGTGGCGATGGTGCCGGATTGGGTGTAGGTGGCGGCGCCCGCCGCGACAAAGAACACTGCGATCAGGAGGCCGGTGACGATGAGGAGGTCGAGGATCTGTGCGATGCCACGCGTGCCCAAACCCGCCACCTGGTAATCGAACTTGACTCGCTCCGGCGTCGAGACGACGAGGTCAGTGTCGGAGAGAGGCTGCTCCATTGGGTTATTTTGGCCGCGATGCGTAGCGAGGAGTTCGTTTTGCGCCGCCGAGACGACTGGAACCGCCTCGAGGACCTGATCGCCCGCGCCGGCGCCGGCAACCTCAACAGCCTCGCCCCGGCGCAGGTCCTGACCATGACGGCGCTTTACCGGCGAGCCACGGCCGACCTCGCTCGCGCCCAAAGGGACTGGCCGGGCGAACCCGTGCACCGCTACCTCAACGGCCTCGTCGCTCGCGGCCATGGTGTCGTGTACCGCAGGGGAGGCCATGTCTGGCGCAGGATTCGCATCTTCTTCGCCGAGACCCTGCCGCGTACATACCGCCAGGCGTGGCCGTTCCTGGTGGCATCGGCATCACTCCTGTTCGTGCCGGCGATCATCAGCTATTTCGTCGTGCTTGCTTACCCCGATACCGCTTACGGGATCGCCCCCGCCCAGATCATCGACCAGGTCCATCACCACAAGCTCTGGACCGACATCCCGCCCGACGTTCGGATCGAGGCCGCGGGCTTGATCATGGTCAACAACATCTACGTTTCGATGCTGGCGATGGCGTTCGGGGTCGTCTTCGGCCTCCCGGTGATCTACGTCCTCATCACCAACGGCATCAGCCTGGGCGCGCTGTTCGGACTCACACAGGCCTACGGCGTCAGCGGCGGACTGTTTGATTTCGTCATCGGCCACGGCATCCTGGAGCTCTCGATCGTCATCGCCCAGGGCGCGGGCGGGCTGATGATGGGCTGGGCGCTGATCTCACCCGGCAACCACAAGCGGTCCGACGCCCTGGTCATCGCCACCAGGCGCGCGTTCACGCTGCTGATCGGCCTGGCGCCGCTGCTCGTGATCGCGGGCACGATCGAAGGGAACATCTCCCCATCGGACGCCCCTTTCCCGGCCAAGGTGACGATCGGCCTGACGACCGGCATCCTTCTCTATACGTACCTGCTCTTCACCGCACGGCAGCCGCGCCAAACCCCTCTCCCCTCCGGGGGGAGGGTCAGGGAGAGGGGCTTGAGCGTGAACAGCGCGGATCAGAGCAACGCGCGCTCCTTCAGCTCCAGGTAGCGCTCGACCAGCGCGGGGCTGAGGTTGCCGGCGACGACGTCAAGTCCGAGCACGCCGCCACGACGGAGCAGCTCGAAGCTCTCGCGGCGGCTCGCCATGAACTCCTCCGCCGCGGCCCACTCGTAGGCGCGCGACGAGGTGGTGACGGGCGCCTGGCGCGCGTTCACGACGGAGGGGTCCGACATCGCCACGACCAGGACGAGGTGACGCGCCGCCAGCCGGAGGCAGTGCGCGACCAGCTCCTTCGAGGCCTCCGGGTCCTGAAGGTCCGTGAGGATCACGACCATCGATCGCCTGCCCAGGCGGAGCGACAGGTGAGTGAATGCGTGACCGAAATCTGGCTCCACGTACTCAGGCTTGACGGCGTACAGCTCCTCGGTGATCCGCCGCAGCTGCGCGCTACCACGTTCTGGCTTGATGAAGCTCGTGACCCGATCGTCGAATGTCATCAGCCCGACGCGGTCGCCGTAGGCCTGCGCCACCCACGCCAGCATCAGCGCCGCGTTGATGGCGTGGTCGAGCTTGTCGAGCTCCCCTGCCGGCGCGGTCATGAGACGCCCACAGTCGATGGCGATCATCACCTGCTGCCCACGCTCGGCCTCGACCTCGACCACGACCGGGTGGTCACGTCGAGCCGTGGCCGTCCAGCTGACGCGGCGGATGTCGTCGCCGCGCACATAGTCACGCAGGCCGGCGAAGGCGGTCGAGGCGCCGGGCGGCCGCGCCCTTCTCAAGCCGGCCATCACGCGCAGGCCGCGCCGCAGCGTGAGCTGCATGCGCTTGATGGCCACCACGTTCGGGAAGACCGCCACCTCGTGTGGATGCTGGAGCCGCACCTGGCGTCGCCACCAGCCATCACGCCTCGAGACCTGGAGGTCGACCGGGCCAAATTTGTATGCGCCGCGGCGTGGTGACGAAGTGCTGTACGTGAGCTCCAGCCGGCCGTTGCGGTCAAATTTCCCCGCGACCTCGCGAGGCTGCGGCGTGAGGTCCGCGGGCGCGTGGTCGGCGATCGTGGCCAGCAAGCCCGCGGCCGCTGAATTCTCGATCACCACCTTCACCTCTTCGTGCTCACCGAGGGAGAAAGGTTCCGGCATGACCCTGCGCACGCGATAGCCGGATCGACCGGGCAGCAGCGCGATGTCCCGGGCGAGGATGAGCACCAGGCCCACGTGGTACGCGACCGCGACCACCACCAGCACCGGCGATACGATCGTCAGCGCGATCAGCGCCGCGCCGATCGCGAGCGCCCAGAGGAGTCGGGGCTGGGGCGCGAGGCCGCGAGCAAGACTGAAGCGCATCAGCGCGGCGGGACGACCCGGCCGGCCACGGCTTCCAGCACGCTGTCGGGTGTCTGGCCGCCGACCTCGGCCTCCGGTCGCAGCACCAGTCGGTGCCGGAAAGCGGGCGCGAGCAATGTCTTGACATGGTCCGGGGTCACGAACTCGGAACCGTCGAACGCGGCCAGCGCGCGCGCCGCCAGCATCAGCAAGACCTCGGCTCGAGTGCTCGCTCCGAGTGCGATCTCGGGCGCGTTTCGGGTCGCCAAAGCGAGGTCGACGATGTAGCGGCGGATCTTCTCGTCCAGCACCACCATCGCGACCTGGGCGCGGCAGGCCTCGATGTCGCCGGCGCCGAGCACCGGCTCGACCCCCGCCTTGACCGGGTCGCGAAGCTCGATGCCGGCCTCCCAGCGCTTCAACACCTCCATCTCGTCGTCCGGCAGCGGATAGTCGAGCCGGACTTTGAAAAGAAAGCGGTCCTGCTGCGCCTCCGGCAGCGGATACGTGCCCTCGTACTCGATCGGGTTCTGCGTGGCGAGCACGAAGAAAGGAGCGGGCAGCGGCTGCTGTTCGCCCTCGAGGGTCACCCCCCGCTCCTCCATCGCCTCCAGCAGCGCGGACTGCACCTTGGCGGGGGCGCGGTTGACCTCGTCGGCCAGGAGGACGTTGGTGAAGATCGGACCCTTGCGCAAAGTGAAGGTGCGATTGACGAGGTCGTAGACGGCGGTGCCCACGATGTCCGCCGGCATGAGGTCGGGCGTGAACTGCACGCGGCCGTAGTCCAGCGTCAGCGTGCGCGCGATGGCTTTGGCGAGCAACGTCTTCCCGGTGCCCGGCACACCTTCGAGGAGGATGTGGCCCTGCGCAACCAGCGCCACCGCGCACAGCCGGATCGCTTCCTCCTGCCCCACCACGGCTTTGACCAGCTGTTCACGAAAGCGGGCATAGAAATCTGGAGCGGTCGTCGAGGTGGAACCGGTCATCGAGCCTCCTTGGTCTTTGATTGCTGGCGGCGCGCGGGCGCCGGGGGGTAAGCGAGTCCATGCAGGCGCTGTGCCGCACTCAACAGGTCGGCGTCGCCGCCGGCGGAGCCGTACAGCGCCCGCTCCGCCTCAGCCAGCTCGCCGGCCAGCTCAGGCGCGCGAGCGTACAAGGCGTTCCAGAATCGATCGCGCGGCTGGGCGGGCAGCCCCGTCCGCATCGCCACCGCGCGCTCGCTCGCCGTGGCGAGCATTCCGAGAGTGAGGGCCCGAGCGCCCGAGCGGCGCAACAGCTCGCCGACGGCGACGGCCCACTCTGCGTCCGCGCGCGCCACCTCCGCAGGGCGTTGAATCAATGGCCCGAACCGCCGGCCGCGAAGGAGAAGCCCGACGAAAACCGCCACGAGGAACCACAGGATGGCCGCGCCCCATGGAGTCGTGACCCATGCCTGAGGAGCGAGGTCGCTGAGGATGAGGCCATGGTGGTATTCGTCAAAGCCCACCGCGGAGCCGGCGTCGACGAGGCCGAGCAGGTCCGAGAGGAACCGTCCGTTGTCGACCTTGTCGAGATACCCGTTGCACAGCACAAGGGGGTCGGCCAGGACGACGACGGTCCCTGAACCCAACTTCTGGATGAAGCCCAATGGAAAGCCGTTGTTGCTGCGCAGGATCGGCACCTGCGCCGAGGAGGCGAGGAAGGGGACGGCGAGTTCGCCGCCCGACACGGTGGTCACCCCGTCGAGGACGGGGTTTGCGAATTCGGTCTGGCTCGACGCGAACCCGCTGAGCCTGGTCACGGAGAATGCACGGTCGAGCTGCGAGTCGCCCTGCTCCGACGCATAAACGAGCACGCCACCCTGACGCACCCAATTGGCAGTCTGGTCGGCGTCGTCGGCCGTATAGGGGCTGGTCGGAGTGAAGACGAACATGAGACCGTTCTGCGAGGGCGGCGAGAAGGTGCCTTCGATCTGGCTCGTCGGATGGCCCATGGCCTGGGCGAAAAGCCGCGCGGCAGAGGTGCCATTGGCCGCATCGCTGTTGGAGTTGTGCTCCGGCGAATCCTGCTTCGGCTGTCCGAGATAAGCCACGCCCCCGATGAGCAACGCCAGCACGAACGCGATGACCCACCCGCGCAGGCTCTTCATGCCGCCGCCTCCTGCAGCGGCTTTCGAAAAGGTGCTGCCGCAAGCTCGGCTCGCGCGTAGGTCTCGGCGTCGACGTCCCGGCCGCCATAAACGGCAGCCTCGAATGGAAGTAGGAGCGGCCGCAGGCGGGCCGCGTCGCCCGCATGTTGAAAGATCTCGCGCACTGTGAGCGGACTTCCCGCCCACGTGTGCTCGCCGGCGATGGTCCCCGCGACTCCGGCGCACAGCGCTCGGATCGCGCCCACCCGATCGCCCGCCGCCGCGAGGCGATCGGCCTCAGCGAAGAGGTCGGCCGGCGCACGCGGCCCGAGTGAAGGGCCCGCGGCGGCGGCTTCCGCCAGGCGTCCGCGTGTCGAGCGAAAGATGATCACCGCCGCCCCGACGACCGCGATCGCGCCGAGGATGTAGAAGTAGACAAACGGGATGGCCGGGCCTTTGTTTCCGTTCCCGCCCAACAGGAAGCTGAGGAAATCCCTGATCCGGTCCCCGATCCACTGGCCCAGGCGGTCGAGAGGGCCCGGCGGCTGGTGCAGCGGTTTGTAGCGCTGCATCGTGAGCACCTGGTGGAGCTGTTGTTGCGCCTGCGCCGGGTCGGCCGTGCCGGCCGGGGAGGCCAATGCTTCCCGCAGACGGTTCAGGCGAGTGCCTGCGTCCTTGAAATCGGGCGGGCGCAATTGCAGGTCCGAGATGATCTCCAGCTGGGTGTGACCGGTGCCGGCTTCCAGGACGGCCAAAGCCTTGTTTGCGGCGGCGACGTCGCCGGGCTGTGCGCTGCTGACGATGGCGATGGCGTCCTCGACCGCCTGACGGTACGTCGATGTATCGGCGATCGCCGTCACCGGCCACGCGAGGCCGGCTGCGAGCAGCAACGGAGCCAGCGCTTTGAAGGCGGCTCGCGTCTTCAGGTCGTGCTCACGCCGGCTGCGTGGTGGCGACTCGCTGGGCGAGCTGAAAGAGATCGAGGGCTTCGCGCCGCACGCGGAGGTCGAAGTAGATGAGCACGATTGCGATCTGGAACACGGGAATCGCGAGCGCGCTGACGAGCACCGCAACCGCCTGCGAGATCGCCAGCGCGACGTATTGGGATACGACGATGCCCAGCAAGCCACTGGCCAGTGACAGGAATCCTCCCAGGGCAATCTGGACGACATACCAGATCAGCAGAACCAGGAAGAGGATCAGGAACGTGCGCCACCAGCGTCCCTCGACGAGGCGCCAGCTGCGGCCCATCGCGCCGACCAGACCGGTGTTCTCGACGAACATCACCGGCAGCACGGTCACCCAGCCCACCCAGATCCATATCCACAGCGGCAGCAAGCAGACCATCAAGACCATCAACCCGATCAGGAGCAGATACCCGAGGATCGCGAAGTATCGCCGCACGACTCCGCGCAGCGCGCCCCAGATGGTCACGGGGCGCCCCTGGGCGGATTCGCACGCCGCGTAGATCACGGCCGCGGACGTGAAGGGCGACAGCAACAGGCTGACGAGGTATCCGATCACAAGCACCGCCATGGAAGACACCAGGCCGTTGAAGTCGGGAGCAGTCGAGTTCGCGCTTTGGACGAAGCTTGAAAACAGTGAAAAGATGCTGTAGCCCGTGAGCCCGGCGGAAGGGATGGCGAGGATCACGGAGATGCCCGCGAAGAGCAGGAAGTGGCGCCGATAGATACGAAAGGTTTCGTCGAGAAGATCGCCGATCTCGAGCGGGCGCAGCCTGAGGGGTGCCGGGGCGCTCACTTTGGCCTCCATTGTGGCGTGGCCGCACGCCTCTATGCCGATCAGGCGTACTCTCAGGCTGGGGTGTTAAGTGGTCGATGAATCTCGTGCCGGCCGTGATCGGATGCGCGTCCTGTTCGTGGAAGACGATCCGTCGGTGGCGCAAATGTACAAGCTCAAGCTCGAGCTGGACGGCTACGACGTTGAGGTGGCCTCCGACGGAGAGCAGGCCCTCGAGGTCGCGCAGAGACACGCGCCCGACATCATCTTTCTCGACATCCGCCTCCCGAAGCTGGACGGGTTTGGGGTCCTGGAGGCGTTACGGAAAGATCCGAAGACCGCGAGTCTGCCGGTCGTGATTCTTTCGAACCACAGCGAGAAGCAGCTCGTCGAGCGCGGCCTCCAGCTGGGCGCGCTCGATTATCTGATCAAGACCCAGACCACGCCGGCTCGACTTTCGAGCGGCCTCGAAACCTGGCTCAAAGAGTAGCCGCCCAATACCCCCTCCCCCCTCGGGGGGAGGGTCGGGGAGAGGGGCGTGATTGCCCCTACTCGTCCGAAGCAAATCACGCTAAGGCTTGGCGGCGGCTCCGGTGCCGGCGGGCTCCTTGTGGCGATGCTTCGTCGGCGTGAACTTGAGCCCATCCTCGCCCTCGACGTCGATCTGCACCGTGTCGCCGCGGGAGATCTTTCCGCGCAGCAGGTGTTCCGAAAGCTGGTCTTCGATTCGGTTCGTGATCACTCGCCGCAGAGGACGCGCGCCGTAGATCCGGTCGTATCCCTCTTTGGCCAGCAGATCCTTGGCCGCGTCGGTGACCTCGATCGTTATCTGCTGTTCGACCAGGTGCTTGCCAAGCTTGGCCAGCTGCAGATCGACGATCTCGCGGATCTGCCCTGTGGTCAGGCTCTTGAAGACCACCACGGCGTCGACGCGGTTGAGGAACTCGGGCCGGAACATTCGCTTGAGCTCTTCGTCGATCTTTTCCTTGGTGTTCTTGTGGCGCCGTTCGACCTCGTCCGACTCGTCAACGACGGCCGGCTGGAAACCGAGCGAGGTGCCGGCCTGGTTGACGTCGCGGATGCCCAGGTTCGAGGTCATGATGATCACGGTGTTCGCGAAGTTGACGACCTTGCCCTTCGCATCGCTGAGCCGGCCATCCTCGAGGATCTGCAGGAGCATGTTGAAGACTTCGGGGTGCGCCTTCTCGATCTCGTCGAACAAGATCACGGAATAGGGGCGCCGGCGGACCGCCTCAGTGAGCTGGCCACCCTCGTCATAGCCGACGTAGCCCGGAGGTGATCCAACCAACCGCGCGGTCGTGTGCCGCTCCATGAACTCGGACATGTCGAGCTTGATCAGATTGTCTTCGGAGTCGAACAGGTACTCGGCGAGGGCACGCGCGAGCTCGGTCTTCCCGATGCCGGTGGGCCCGAGGAAGATGAACGACCCGATCGGACGCCGCGGGTCCTTCAGGCCCGCGCGGGCGCGGCGCACCGCCTGAGAGACTGTCTTGATGGCCTCGTCCTGCCCGACCATCCGCTTGTGGATCTCTTCCTCCATGCGGAGCAGGCGCGAAGTCTCCTCTTCGACCAGACGCGACACGGGGACTCCGGTCCAGGCAGCCACGATCTGCGCGATGTCTTCCTCGCCGACCTCGGGGACGGTCTCACCGAGCTTGTCTCGCCAGGCGGCCTCCTTGAGCGCGAGCTTGTCCTGCAGCTTCTTGACCTTGTCGCGAACACTCGCGGCGGCCTCGAAGTCCTGCTTGTTGACCGAATCGTCCTGGTCCGTCTTCTGCTTCTTGATCTCCTTCTGGAGCTCCTTGAGCTCGTCGGGAGTGGTGGTGAGCTTCATGCGCACGCGCGCGGACGCCTCATCGATGAGGTCGATCGCCTTGTCTGGCAGGGCGCGGTCGCTCACGTAGCGGTCGCTGAGCACGGCGGCAGAGTGCACAGCCGAGTCGGTGATGGTGACCCGGTGGTGCTTCTCGTAAAGCGACTTGACTCCGTTCAGGATGTCGATCGTCTCCGCGAGCGTTGGCTGGTCGACGTACACGGGCTGGAAGCGGCGCTCGAGAGCGGCGTCCTTTTCGATGTACTTGCGGTACTCGTTGAGCGTCGTCGCACCGATGCACTGGATCTCACCGCGCGCCAACGCGGGCTTCAAGATGTTGGCCGCGTCGATCGCGCCCTCGGCGGCGCCGGCGCCGACCAGCGTGTGCAGCTCGTCGATGAACAGCACGACCTCGCGGCTCGAGCGAATCTCGTCGAGGATCTTCTTCAACCGCTCCTCGAACTCGCCGCGGTATTTCGTGCCGGCGACCAACGCTCCCATGTCGAGCGTGAGCACGCGCTTGTGCTGGAGGGACTCGGGCACGTTGCCGAGGTTGATCTGCTGCGCCAGGCCTTCGGCGATCGCCGTCTTGCCAACGCCGGGCTCGCCGATGAGCGCGGGGTTGTTCTTCGTGCGCCGGCTGAGGATCTGGATGACGCGCTCGATCTCGGTCTCGCGACCGATCACCGGGTCGAGCTGGTTGCGCCGGGCAAGCTCCGTCAGGTCGCGGCCGAACTGGTCGAGGAGCGGGGTCTTGGAAGGCTTCTTGGGAGCCGGCTCCGCCTCGGTCTCAGCGCTCGAGTCGTGCAGCAGGCGCTCGATCTCCGAGCGCACCTTCTCCAGCGTCGCGCCCAGGTCTTCGAGCACGTGAGCGGCAATGCCCTCGCCTTCGATGAGAAGGCCGAGCAACAGGTGCTCGGTGCCGACATAGTTGTGCCCCATCCGCCGCGCTTCCTCGAAGGAGATCTCGATGACCTTCTTGACACGCGACGTCGGGATGATCTGCTGGATGATGATCCGCTCGTTCCGACCGAGCACCGACTCGATCGTCTGGCGAACCTTGCCGATCTCGACCCCAAGGTTGTTGAGGACCTTGGCGGCCAGGCCTTCACCTTCGCGAAGCAGGCCCAGGAGCAGGTGCTCGGTTCCGATATAGCTGTGGTGCGATCGTTCTGCTTCTTCTTGGGCGAGCGTCAGAACCTTCTTGGCTCGCTCAGTAAATCTCTCAAACGGATACAAGATCCTTCTTCCTCCTGGGGACTCCGGCTACCTAGGTGGGGCCAGCACCTCCTCGATCTGAGCTTGGGTGCCTCCTAGCACCCTCGCTTCTAATATAGCGTCCGACTCAGCCGTCGGATTTCTTTATAGCGGAGGCGCTATGAGACCGATTCTTGAGCGCCTCGGGAACTACCTGCCGGCCGCCATCGCTTTAGCGCTTCCGACCGTCTTTATACCCAACGCCGTCGATTCATTCATCTTGCCGCGGGTGTCGATCGTCATCGCCGGCGCTTGCATCGGCGCGGGACTGGCTCTGCTGCTGCCCGGGGGGCCCGGACTCGGGCAGCTCCGCCTGCCGCTGCTCGCCGCCGCGGCGGCGGCTCTGATCGCCTTTGCGTTCTCGGTGTCGTGGCCGCTGGGCCTGGCCGGGGCTTACACACGATACGAGTCGCTGCCGGTGCGTTTGAGCTACCTCGGCCTTCTGGCCTCGTGCGTCCGGCTGATTCGAAACGAGCGCGGTCGCGAGTGGGTGGTCGCCGCCTTCGTCTTCGGGACGTCCGTCGCCAGCCTCGAAGCCCTGCTGCAGGCCGCGGCCGCAGTCAACTTTCGGCCTGACGGGAACATCGGCAACGCCAACCTCCTGGGCGCTCTGATCGCGATGGCGTTCCCACTCTGCGTCGCTCGTGGCTTCCGCGGCGATCGCTTCCTCGTCGCCTGGTGGCTGGGCGCCGCGGTGATGGCGGGAGGTCTATACGTCTCCACCTCCCGTAGCGGCGGGCTCGGCGCACTGGCCGGCTGTCTGGCCCTGGCCGTCTTCGCATTTCGTCGCCCGCACTGGGCGGCGGGGTCGGCAATCGTGTCCGGCGCGCTGGTGTCGGCAGCGTTGTGGGCGATCGCTTTTGGGCCCCTCAGCCTCCTCAACAACGATCCCGCCCGAACTCGCCTCCAGCTGTGGCCTGACGCGCTGCGCCTGATCGCGGCTCGACCCGTGACCGGCTGGGGTGAGGACGCGACCGGGCTTTCGTTTGGACGCTTCGTGAGCGCGGACTGGGCGCCGGGCGTCACCTACGACCGCACCCACTCGGGGATCCTCGAAACCGCGGCCACGCAGGGGATCCTCGGCCTCGCCGCCCAGGGTTGGGTCCTGCTGACGCTGTTCCGAGGCATCTGGCGGCATCGCTTCGGCGATTCCGTGGCCGCGCTCGGGGCCGCCTGCATCGGCTACACGGTCTGGGTGTTGTTCAACTTCGATTGGGCGCCGGCCACCGGAGCGTTCTGGCTGCTCGCGGGCACCGCGTGGTCAGGGGTCCGCGCTGCGGAGACCAGATCGCCGGCAACCTCGGTGGCGGACGGTGTGCGCCCGCGTGGCACTCCAGCTGCACGCTCGCTCGTGGCGCTGGCGCTTGTGGCGGCGGCCGTCTGGTTGGCCGTCATGCCTGTGCTGGCCGAGACCTGGAACTGGGAAGGCCGGCCCGACCTGGCGGTGAGGATCGACCCGCTGCAGTCGCGATACCACTGGAATCTAGGTCGGAGCCTGATCGCGTCGGGTGACGAGCACGCCGGGGTAGCAGAGTTGCAGCGAGCGGCCGACCTCGGCGAGACGGAGCCACAGCTGTACGTCGACCTCGGCGACGCCGAGCTGAAGCTTGGCGACGATTCAGCGGCTCGTCGCGACTATCAAAGGGCGCTGGTCATCGATCCCTACTACGCGCCGGCTCATCAGCGACTAACCGACCTCAACGCCTGACCAGGAGCGCAAACTAGCGATCCACTGTTGATCAAGTGCTTCGCTGTCCTGACTGTCCTGCTCATCACCGTGGGATGCGGTGGCGGGACCTCGGCCGTCACCACTCCGTCGCCGGTCCAGAGCACCGGCTTGAAGGGATCGCTGACCGGAGACCTGACCCTGAGCGGAGACGTCACCGGCAAGATGACCTTGACCTCGGACAGCAGGTGTTATTTGGCGGCACAACCGGACCCGGACCACAGATTCGAGCTCGACTTCAGGGGCACACTTGCCTTGAAGACATGGGCGCTCATCGTAGACAGCGTCGCGAACGCGCCGGAGCCATCCGTGGTGGACGCCGGCCTTGGTCTCAGCACCGACTCTGTGTCGACTTACCTTAGCCATCCAGGCGACGGCACCCAATCCAGTGTCACGGTTGGGCAGGACATGCGCTCAGGGACCATGAGCTTGCAACTCAAGCCCGAGGCTGCGAACCGGCTCAAGGGCCAGGTGAACGTGACGGCGACGTTCTCCTGCTCGTTTCCTTAGACGCGGATCAGACTGATGGGCCGCATGTAGAGACTAGAACGCCGGACGTCTGGCTAGGACTCGTCTCCCAGGTCGCCGTACTCGTCAGTCTCACCGGTGCGCCGCTCGCTCCGGCTTGCGCCCAGGCTCGCCGGAGGCGCCGACAGCTGCTTCAGGCTCAGCGAGATCCGGCGCCGCGCGGTGTCGATCCCGATCACCTTCACCTGCAGCGTCTCGCCGACCTTGAGCACGTCTTCGGTCCGCTCCACGTGATCCCACGAAAGCTCCGAGATGTGCAGCAAGCCCTCGATCCCGACCATGATCTGGAGGAAGGCGCCGTACTTCTTGGTCTTCGTGACCTGGCCCTCGACGATCGAGCCGATCGGCATCGACTGCACCAGCTTCTCCCACGGGTCCTGCTGCAGCTGCCGCAGCGACAGCGAGATGCGGGTCTGCTCAGGGTCGAGCTTGATGACCTTGACGGTCAGCTCCTCGCCCAGCTGCAGCACGTCGGTGACCTTGGAGACACGGTCCCAAGACAGCTCCGAGATGTGGATGAGCCCGTCCGCGCCGCCGATGTCGACGAACGCGCCATAGCTGGTGATGCCGGAGACGGTCCCCTTGACCGTGGATCCCATCTGCAGCCGGCTGAACAGCTCCTCGCGCTTGCGAGCGCGATCCTCGTCCTCCGCGGCCTTCTGGCTGACGATCAGCCGGTTGCGCTTGCGGTTGACCTCCAGGATCTTGACCGGGATGCGCTGTCCGACCAGCGACTCCAGGCTGCCGGCATACGCACGCGCCACCTGGCTCGACGGCAAGAAGCCGCGAAGCCCGAGCACGTTGACGATCAGACCCCCCTTGTTCTGCTCGCGGACGTCGGCTTCGATCACCGATCCGTCGGTCTGCTTCTCCGCGGCCACCAGCCAGGTGGTCTCGGCGCGGGCGCGCCGCAGGCTGAGGACGACGTTGCCCTCTTCGTTTTCGGGCTGAAGGACATAGACCTTGATGAGATCGCCCGGCTCGAGGCCGATCGATTCCACCTCTCCGCGCAGGCCGAGCTCCTTGCTCGAGATGACGCCTTCCGCCTTGGCGCCGATGTCAACCAGCACCTCGTCGGGATCGACGCGGACCACGATGCCATCCACGATGTCCCCGTGGTTAGGGGTCTTGAAGGCCTCCTGGTCGTAATGGAGGTAGTCCTCCATGGTCATCGCCGCTGACGAGTCCTGGTCGGTCGCCTCCTCGTGCTCTTTCAGGACGACACCGGACTCTGTAGACAAAACGTTCGAGTACCCCCTAAAAAATTATTGGTGTGGTTCTTGGTCGTCAGTAACGGCCTACGCCAAACGGATTGCCATTGTACGCCAGAATTGCGCCTTAGCCGGGATACGGCAGCTTCAAATCGTGGTTGTCGATGAGCCGGGTGGGCCCGATCCGGACGGCCAGCACAGCCAGGCTGCCAGGCGTCGAAAAGGTGGCCGGGTCGACCACCTCGGCGTAGTCCAGCTTGGCCAGGGGCTCGGCCCCGATCGCCTCGGCCAGGATCGCTCGCAGCCGGCCCGGATCGCGCTCGCCCCGGCCGTAAGCCTCAGCAGCCAGTCCCAGAGCCCGGCTCAGGCAAGCCGCCGCCCGCCGCTCGTTTGGGCTCAGATACGCGTTGCGCGAGCTCAGGGCCAGCCCGTCCGCCTCGCGGACGGTGGGACAGACCCGTATCTCCACCCCGATGTCCAGGTCCGCAGCCAGGCGCATCACCACGGCCACCTGCTGTGCGTCTTTCTGGCCGAAGTACGCCCGGTCGGCGGACGTGGCGGTGAAAAGCTTCGTGACCACGGTCGCCACGCCTTCGAAATGACCCGGCCGCGCCGCCCCTTCGAGCCGGTCGGTGACCCCGTGGACGATCACCCGCGTGCTCGCGGCAGGCGGGTACATGTCCGCCACCGAGGGCTTGTAGATCGCGTCCACGCCGGCGGCCCGGAGCATGGACAGGTCGCGTTCGGGGCTCCGCGGGTACTCGCTCAGATCCTCACCGGCGCCGAACTGGATCGGGTTGACGAACACGCTCACAACCACTCTGTCGTTTTCGCGGCGGGCCCGCTCGACCAGGCTCATGTGCCCGGCATGCAGTGCGCCCATCGTCGGGACCAGGCCGATCGAGGCACCGTCCGCGTGCCATCCTCGGGCGACATCCCGCATGAAAGCCGGCGTCGCGATCGCGATCGGCGGCGTCGGACTAGACGCTCGAGCCGTACTTCATCTCATCGAGCTTGGCCTTGGCCGGGGTCGCGGATCCGTTCGACGAGTACGAGTGCTCAGGACCGGGGAACGTCCCATCGCCGACTTCTTTCGCGTACGTTTGAGCGGCACGCGTGATCTCCTCGGCGAGGTTCGTGTAACGCTTCACGAACTTCGGCGCCTTGCCCGTGGTCAGGCCCAGCATGTCGTGCAAGACGAGCACCTGGCCGTCGGTTCCCGGTCCCGCCCCGATGCCGATGGTCGGGATTCGCAGCGCCTTGGTCACACGCGTGGCGAGGTCCGACGGGACCCCTTCGAGGACGATGCTGAAAGCTCCCGCCTGCTCGAGCGCCTTGGCGTCGGCCAGGATCATCGCCGCCTGTTTGTCACTCTTGCCCTGGACCTTGAATCCGCCCATCTGGTGAACGAACTGCGGGGTGAGGCCGAGGTGCCCCATCACCGGGATCCCCATGCCCGTCAACGTCTGCGCGATCTCGACGACGCGACCGCCGCCCTCGAGCTTGACGGCGTGCATGCCCGCTTCCTGGATGAATCGCCCCGCGCTGGTGATCGCCTGCTCGACAGAGGCGTGATACGACATGAACGGCAGGTCACCGACCAGCAGCGCCTGGTGCGCGCCTCGGCACACCGCCTTCGCGTGATGGACCATGTCGTCCATGGTCACCGGCAGCGTGGTCGGGTAGCCGAGCATCACCATGCCGAGGCTGTCGCCTACAAGAAGGATGGGTATGCCGGCTTCATCGAGGGTCTTCGCGCTGAGGTAGTCATAGGCCGTGAGCACGGCAAAACGCTGGCCTTCTTCTTTGAACCGCTGGACATCCAGAACGGTCGTCATCCCTGACGTCTCCTTCGGGTCGCTGCCACTTTGCGGGTCAGCGCCCTCTTGACTCGCCCGGCCGCGGCGGGTTCGAGGCCCGCATCGGTCGCGATCTCGAGCGCGATCTGGCCGAGCATACGATAAAGGTCCGCGGCCCGCCCCCCAGCCAGCCCTTGCATATGGCGCGCGACCGTGTCGACGTCGCCTCGCCTGATTGGTCCCGTCAGGGCTCGCGTGGGACCAAGGCGCGCCACCTCGGCGAGGGCGCCTTCCATGAGCGGGATCAATCCCGCCACCGCTTCGCGCTCACTCCAGCCGATCGTCTCGAGCAGGTCGACCGCCAGGCCGGCGAGGGCGACCAGGTAGTTGGAGGCGAACACCGCGGCCGCGTGGTAGATCACGCGCTCCGCCTCGGCGACGCTTCGCGGCTTGGCGCCGAGGTCTCGGGCGAGCCGCTCGAGCCGGCGCCGGAGCACAGCCGTGCTCGCGTCGATGCCTACCAGGCTGCCCCGGAACGCATCCGGCGGCCGCGGCTTCGGGAACGACTGCAGCGGATGAAACGATCCGACCGCGTGCTGATACCACAACGCGCCGAGCACGCCCAGCCCAAGGGCGCCGCTGCAGTGCACGAATGCGACGCTCAGCGGCGCTGCGTCCGCCCTGGCGATCTCGCGCGCAAGCGTGGCGATGGCACCGTCCGGAACCGTCAGGAAAACGATCGAGCCGGGGCGAGAGCGAAGACCGCGCACCAGCGATGGCACGCCACCTTGGGCCTGGACCAGCTGGACGCGGTGTCCCGCGCGCCGCCACGCGCGCGCCAGGCTCCGGCCGAGGTTGCCCCGGCCCGCGACGACTAAATCCGTAGAACGGCCCTAAGAAGCGGAGGCGCTGGAGGAAGCAGCGACGCTCGGCTCGTCCTCGCGGGCGAGGATCGCGTCGAGTTCCTTCGAGTCGAGGGTTTCGACGATCTTCAGCTGCTCGACCACAGCGTCCATCTTGTGGCGCTGCGCGGTGAGGATGACCTTCGCGGTCTGGTAGCCGTGGTTGACGATGCTGCGGATCTCCTCGTCGATCACCGCGGCGACCTCTTCGGAGTAGTTGCGCTGCTCGCCCAGGTCGCGGCCGAGGAACACGAGCTCTTCCTTGTGGCCCATGGTCACAGTGCCCAGCTTCTCGCTCATGCCCCACTGGGTGACCATGCGGCGCGCGATGTTCGTCACCTTCTGGATGTCGTTCTCCGCGCCCGAGGTGACGTCGCCGAAGACGATCTCCTCTGCCACACGGCCGCCCATCGCGGCGGCCACGTTGTCGAGGAGCTCGGCTTTGCTGGTGAGGTAGCGATCCTCGGTCGGCAGGTACCAGGTGACGCCGAGCGCCTGCCCGCGCGAGATGATCGAGACCTTGTGGACCGGGTCGCATTTCGGCAGCGACTTCGCCACCAGCGCATGCCCGACCTCGTGGTAGGCGACCACTTCCTTCTCGTGCTCGGAGAGACGGCGGCTCTTCTTCTCAGGCCCGGCGACGACCCTCTCGATGGCCTCCTCGAGCTCACTCATGCCGATGACCTTCTTGTTCCCGCGCGCGGCCAGGATGGCAGCCTCGTTGATGAGGTTGGCGAGGTCGGCGCCACTGAAGCCGGGGGTCTGGCGAGCGAGCACGTCGAGGTCGACAGTGGAGTCGAGCGGCTTGTTGCGAGCGTGCACGTCGAGGATTGCCCGGCGGCCCTTGACGTCGGGGCGGTCGAGGGTCACATGGCGGTCGAAGCGGCCGGGCCGGAGCAGCGCGGGGTCCAGGACGTCGGGGCGGTTGGTGGCCGCGATGATGATCACGTGGGTGTTGGTGTCGAAGCCGTCCATCTCGACCAGCAGCTGGTTGAGGGTCTGCTCGCGCTCGTCGTGTCCGCCGCCGAGGCCGGCGCCACGCTGGCGGCCGACGGCATCGATCTCGTCCACGAACACGATGCAGGGTGAGTTCTTCTTGGCCTGATCGAACAGGTCGCGCACGCGGCTGGCGCCGACACCGACGAACATCTCCACGAACTCAGAGCCGGAGATCGAGAAGAAAGGCACGCCGGCCTCGCCCGCGACAGCTTTGCTCAGCAGCGTCTTGCCAGTGCCGGGAGGGCCGACGAGCAGCACGCCTTTAGGGATGCGCGCGCCGAGGGCCACGAACTTCTCGGGATACTTGAGGAACTCGACGATCTCGGCGAGCTCCTGCTTGGCCTCCTCCACGCCCGCGACATCCGCGAACGTGATCGCCGGTTTGTCACCCGCGATCATGCGTGCGCGCGATCGGCCGAAGGAGATCGCCTGGTTGTTGCCGCTCTGCGTCTGGCGCAGCACCCACCACATGAAGGCCGCGATCAAGACGACCAGGATGATGTTGGGGACCAGCACGCTCAGCAGGTAGTTCGCGCTGTTGGCCGCCTCGAGCTTGACGTTCACCGAAGTGCCGTCAGACGTCTTGTCCGCGGTCAGGGTGTCGACAAAAGCGCAACCCGCGCCGCTCGCGCAGTCGGGCAGCACGACGGCGTGCCTGCGCCCGTCGACGCCGATGGCCACCCCGTCGGTGCCCTTGATGTCGACTTCCTTGACGTTGCCGGCGGCAGCCTGGTTCATAAGAGTCGAGAACGACCAGTCGCTCGTGCTCTGGTTGCCCTGGAACGATTGCCACGTGAACCAGATCACCAGGCCGAGTACGACGACCAGTGCGAAATAAAACAGGCTGGAGCGGGGGAAGCGGGTCAACTCGGCTCTCCTGGAAGGCTGTTAAGCGATTCTACTTTAGCTGGGATACCCCATACCGTTACGTGCAATGAGGGTTCGCCAGGGCGGGTCGCCATCTCTGCGGAAACAGCGATCCCGGGCACGACCGCGAGCGAATCCCCGGCGAACACGAGCGGCCATGCATCCCTGTCCTCGCGGGGCACCCGCTCGTCGACGAAGATGTCCTGCAGCTTGCGCGTGCCGCGGCCGCCGAGCGGCCGCATCGTCAGCCCGGGCGTGCGACGGCCGAGGCGCAGCTCCAGGCCTGGTCTGAGGTGCGCCGCGGTGAGGTCCTCGCAGCCGTCGCAAGCGGAAACCTCGAGCCGCGGGGCCGGCCGGTGGTCCGCATCGGGGGCGACGATCTGCATGGTTTCCCCCACGATACGAAAACGCAGGCCGCCGGGTAGGTCTACGCCCCTCCCTCCCGGCCCGGCCTGGGCAAGCCTGAGCATCGACGCGAGGTGTGCGCGCGAAAGCGAGGGCTGGGCGCCGCCGGCGCGCGCGTAAAGCTGCCTCATCATCTCGGCGGCGACCGGCTCGGGAGCAGCCGCGACGGCGGAGCGGGTGGCGCCGGTCTTGAGCGCGCTGCCGGCGATGCCCGAGATCGACTCCTGCAACGCGGCAGCGCGAATCGCGGCCTGGTGAAAGCGGCGCACGATTCCCGGCCGGTCGCGCTCCAACGCGGGGAGGATGTCCCGCCGCACGCGAACCCGAGCGTAGGCGGGGTTCGAGTTCGCCGGATCCTCGAGCGCTTCGATGCCTCGCGCGCGCAGATACTCCTCGACCTCGCTCCGCCATACGGCCAGCAGTGGCCGTACGAACACGCCGCGCCGCGCTGGCATTCCGCGCATGCCGGCCAGGCCGCAGCCGCGCAAGAGATTGAGGACGACGCCTTCGACAACGTCATCGGCCGTGTGCGCAATGGCGACGACGTCGGCGCCGGCCTCGGCGCGGGCGCGCTCGAGAAACTCATAGCGAAGCGCGCGCGCCCCCGCCTGCACTGAGCCGCCGGGTAACGCCCGCTCGCGACGCTCGAGAATGAGTTCGACGCCGACACGTGCGCAGAGGTCGCGGACGTGGTCCGCGACGAGCGCAGAGCCTGGCTGCAGCGCGTGGTCGTAATGAGCCGCGACCACGGCATGACCTTCTTCATGAAGTGCCAGCAAGAGCGCGGTGCTGTCCGGCCCGCCCGACACCGCGACCAGGACCCGATCGCCGGCCGCGATCAGCCCGGACTGGCGAAGCGAGTCGAGAATGGCGTCAGGACGGCTGTCGTCCTGCGAGTGCGCGCGCATATCCAAGAGAGTAGAAGACAGCACCAGGGAAGGCGGAAGAACCTACGGCGCCGGACGTCGTATTCGAGTGCCCGCCACGGCACCGAGCACAAGCCCGATCAAAGTGACGGCTAGATAGAGTGGCGCTGTCACCGTAGTATCCGGCCGCCAATTCGCGAACGCTCCCGCAAGAACCGCCACTAAGAGCACAAGGGTCATCGTCAGGACGCCGATGTTTCCGAGAAGATAGACCCACGCCCAGCGGCCACGCTGTGTCAGAGCCAGCACTGCCCATACAACTTCGATCACCACTACTAGCGGAAAGAGCAGCGCGCCGATATAGCTCAAGTAGCCGAAGAGTGGAAATGCAAGGCCGTAAAGGCCAAGCCAGCCCAACACCGCGTAGAGCCCAATTCGAAGGGCGCGGCTAAGGATCATCGAGCAGTGAGCCGACGTTGCCACGACAAGTTGGGGATCCCACCATCTGCGCCCGAATCGCGGAATTAATAGGCCAGAGCTTCAACCATAAATGCCCAAATGGCTGAATCCCGGGAGTCATGGTGGTGCCGGCTGGACTCGAACCAGCGACAACGCGATTATGAGTCGCGCGCTCTACCACCTGAGCTACGGCACCTCGTGCGCCGGAGTAAGACTAGCGAGCCGCTTGCGCTCGCGCCTTGAGCTTGCGCTTCTTGACTCGGTGCTTGGCGATCGCGACGCGCTTCCGCTTGTTCATCCAAAACGCTCCGTAATAAGGACGAAGCCGGGACGCCCCGGCTTCGTGGTTGCTGCAAATGGTTGCGGAGGTTGGATTCGAACCAACGACCTTCGGGTTATGAGCCGTCTTGGCCGTCCGGCCTTATCCGATGTCCTGCTGCCATTGTATTCAAAAACCGGCGGCCGTGCGGTTGCCTGATGCCTTTCGGACGTCTTCAGACAACGGCTGTACGCACTTGTGCGCGCAGAGTCAGGGCTTCCTCTATATCTATAGCATGGACAAAGCACAGCCTGAATCGATTGAGATTTCAGCTTGGATCCGTGACAAATTGGACACCGAGACCGTAGATGCCGCCCCCCTACTGGGCGCCAGAGCCGAGGCGCGATACCACGTCTTGAAGGCGAAGCCGGGCGCAACGGAAGTTTGGAAGAAGCAGGGCGTCGGCAGGCCCCTCCGGGTGGTGTGGCACGAGAAGCGCGAGAGCGACGAGGCGGCCTGGGTGATGCAGGCGGATGACGAAAGGGCTAAGCCGACGGGTTAGGTGCGACGCACCTCTTCCGGAGCATTCTCATAAGCAGTGCAAGACCTGGGAGCGGCCACCGACGATCAGGTCATCTTGGCGTGGCTACAGGCTGAGATCGAGTCTCCGCGTTTCGAGGAGAAGTACGTTGGCCCTTGGGAGACTGCAGAAGATCTGGCAATAGTCAGGGAGATCATCGCCGAACCCGATCTCGTCGACCCCGCTGAGAACTTCATTCGCAGGACAAAGCTGGCGGTGGTTCGCGGCTTTGGCTGGGGGCAATTGCTTTTTAGAGGACTTACCAATGACGTCGCTTGGCGTCGAGTCAAATTTACGGTCGGTGAAATTGGCAACATGCGCTACGCGCGCCACCCCGATTGGATGGCCTTAGCGCCCAACACGCGGCAGGTTTCAGAAGGTGCGGCTAGTGTTGACGCTGTTCAGCCGCCAGACAAGTACGCATATATTCTGGCGCTGGCGCAGCAGATTCATGAAAACGATCCGCCACCATCTTTTCCCGAGATCATCTGCCTTCGCCGCCCGGATGGCGGCATGTCGGTGATGGAGGGCCACGGTCGTGCAACGGCGTATGTCAAGGAGTTAGGCAAATATCCCGACGGAATTGAGGCGTACCTAGGCTCCGGTCCAAGCGTGGCGCAATGGCTGTATCTATAGTCACTGGCTGGATCAAGCCTTGCGGTCGGCTTTCGCCCAGATCGTGCCGTTTGATCGCAAGACGGGCTAATCGTAACGACCAGGAGTCATGACCACAACGACCTGAGCAGTGATCACGCCCTGACAGCTATGTCGGGTGGACCCAGCTTAGAAGTGAGGTTCTGCACCGATGTCGCAAATTCGGAATCTGGGACTCGGAGAGTGGAGACTGCTGCCCTCCTCAATGCGCGGCGGGCTTCATCTTCGTCCCCGCGCCGGTGGGCAGCCCACGCAGAATTGAGTGTGATGAGATCTACGTAGTCAATCGCAGTTGGCAGGTCTTGTAAAAAGGTCTTGTCATCGTCAAGGCCCAACAGCCACGCACCATCGATAAACGTCAGGCGAGTTAAGCAGTACTTGAACCGCGTGAACGCTTCGTCTGGCCGACCGAGCACGTAGTAGCAGACCCCTGCATTTGCAAGTACAACCTCCGGCCGCTCGAAGCCTAACTCTATAGCCCGGTTGAACTCTGACAGCGCTTGATGGATTCGCTTCAGCATCAGAAGAACGAAGCCGAGGTTGTTGTGCGCCTCTGCCAGATCGGGGAACTCTTCGACCACATGAGTGAGGGCGTCGAGGGTGCCGTCAAGGTCCCCTACGTCCCAAGCGTCGTACGACCGGCGCATTCCAGCCGACCAAGGCTCCTCCGATTGGCTCGGGGTGACCACGGACCCGATCGCGTCGAACGAGACTGTTTCCAGTAACGATCCACCCGACGTGATAGACACGCTATGGACGCCGGGGTGTTCGATTGCAATCTCTTCCATTGTGTAGACGAAAGGCAGATTAAGTGGTCGATTGTCGGCGGCGACAGTTGGTTGCCCGCGGACTACTAGGCTGTATGGCCGGGCGATCGGAGCGCCATCCGGACCACTCGATGTAATCTCGATAACGCGGTCGGAGCCCAAGTCCTCAAGCGCGAGTTGCAATCGGACGGCGAGGGCGAGCGTGTACCGCGTACCAATTTTCAGCTCGTGGATGTCGCCACCGGTAATCGAGAAGCGACCGTCCGCCTCCACCTTTGCGAATTCTGCAAGGAGAGCAAAGACGACTTTCACGATTGGTCAGCTGGCATTTCGCGCTCGGCTCGCCCCTTCTGGAAGGGTCGGCACAGATACAGCCAGAAATGCTCGCGCATTCTCATGCGCATGAGTTCGGTCAGCGACAGCACCTTCTCCTTGCGGACCAGGAGATCTGGAGCGACAGGAGTCAAGCGACGGAAGTCGACGAATGATTCCACCAACGATGGCTCAGCCTCCTGAGCTGGGAGATAGAAAGCGCCTGAGACGTCGCCTCGCCGAACGTCATCCCGAATTTGCGCATCCGAGAGATCAGATAGAGGTCGCACCATCGCGACTAGACGCACCCTGTCGTCGTGCTCGATTTCGCAGTCGTGCGAGACTAGCATCGCCCTGGTGACGAAGCCCCTGTGAACAATTTCGTCGCCTCCATCGGCGGGCGCCCACTTAAATCCGTGTTTTGGGGGATGAGCCTCATCGTGGACGAATACCGGTGCCACGTGGCCCTCTTTCGCCGGTCCCAGGACTCGGATTACCTGAAGAGGTCTCCTAAGGGCTAGGACGCTCGGCAGGGCCGTAAAGACATCGCCCTGAAGATCCTCATGCTGATTAGGCGACAGATATAGCGTCTCCGCCGCGGCCACACTTGTGACCTATAACGGCAGCGTGTCGCCAGGTACGCCGAAGTGTTTGAAATCTCTGGCGCGGAACGGAGGCGCGCCTAACAGGTCTGCAACAAATCCCGCGTAAATCTCCTTGACAGTCGGGAGAGCCTCGGTCGCCCGTTGTGCGATCACGATCAAGCCGGGCGTGTCTACGAACTGGATGCGCTGCCTCTCACCCATTTCGGCAAGGTCGCGCTCGACGACCGCCCCGCGCATTGATTTCATACGTTCTCCTTCTCCCTTAACGCGCGACCCGTGGAAAAACGCCGATTGAGATGGGTCGAGCACGTCCCTCCGCCAAGGTTACGTGAGTATACGGATTCAGCCTGAGAACGCATTCCGGGTAAACCCTGCGCTCCACGGAGGCACCAAATGCGTGAGCATCGTGAGCAATCGGCGCGTTGTTGTGATAAAAGCCAACACTAGCGCTGTCAGCTCCAAATACGATTTGGTTGCGGAGGTTGGATTCGAACCAACGACCTTCGGGTTATGAGCCCGACGAGCTGCCGCTGCTCCACTCCGCGATCGGATTATACCGCCGGCCGGGGATTCCTTCCGGGCCGCCGGATCAGTGCTTCGGCGTCGGGGTCGGCTTCGGGGTCGGCGTCGGCGACGGGCTCGCGGGCGGGGTCGGCGACGGGCTCGGCGGTGTGCTGACCAGGAACGTGCGCTCGTTCGGTTTCGAATAGCCGTTCAACCGGGCCTCCTCCTCATTCGCGGCGCCGGAGGTGATCGCCTGGACGTCCTTGTGATAGCCCTGATTCTGGGCGGCCAGCGTGGCGTTCTGATGCCGGAGGTCGCTTGCCTGCTGGGTGAGCTTGTGGCTCAGATACGCCTCCTGGGCGAAGGCATAGCCGACCCAGATGGCGGCCATCAGGCAGACCGCGGAGGTGACGACATGGCGCATCGAAAGACCGCCGGTGCGGACGCTGCCCGCTGCCACGAGGACTTTGCTGTTTCTCATGCTGGATCGTGTGGTGTGACGCAGCGCTGAAAGGGAGCCGACTATAACAAACCGGCCTTAGCGCGTCTCCTCCCAACGCTTCGCGATGGCCGCGGGGTCCAGGTCCCGGAACTCCACCCCGTCCCGCCGTAGCGACGCCTCCGTTTCCGCGAAGCGCCGCCGGAACCGCTGGCCGGCGACCCTCAGGGCGTCCTCGGGATTGATCTTCATGCGTCGCGCGAGCGAGACGACGGCGAACAGCAGGTCGCCCATCTCCTCGAAGGCACGCTTCGGATCGCTCGCATCCGCCAGCTCGCGCGCCTCCTCGGCGACGTTCTCCGCCGTCTGGGTGGACGACTCGAAATCAAACCCCACCCGGGCCGCGCGCTTCTGCAGGCCGAGCGCCCATGCGAGCGCCGGCAGCGTCGCGGGGACACGGTCGACGACCGACTCGTCCGCACGCCCGCTGTTGCGAGCCTCGTGGCCCTTGGCGTGCTCCCAGTTCTTCAGGACTTCGTCCGCGTCGGCGACGGTGACATCGCCGAACACGTGAGGGTGCCTCGCCACCATCTTCCCTGCGACCGCCTCTGACACCTGCGCGGCGTCGAAGCGCCGCTGCTCGGCGGCGATCTCAGCGTGCATGGCGACCTGGAGCAGAAGGTCGCCCAGCTCCTCCTTGATCTTGGCGTCGTCGCCCGAGTCGATCGCCTCGAGGAGCTCGTAAGTCTCCTCGAGCAGGTAGGGCCGCAGCGACTCGTGCGTCTGCTCGCGATCCCACGGACAGCCCCCTGGCGCGCGCAGCCTGGCCACGACCTCGAAGATCGCGCCCACGCCCGGCGAGAATGGCGGCTCGGTCGGCTCAGACATCGATTCAGATTTTCTCATGGGCTGTCACCGGGACCTTCCTTCCGGTTTCGTAGAGCTCGGCCATCTCGCCCAGCAAAGACAGCAGGTCGTCCTTCCACCCATCGCCCTGCCGGCGCATCTTGATCCGGTTGGGCAGGATCGAGATCCGGCCCGCCATCCTCCGCGACAGCTCGTCGACGTCGAGGTAGCGCTCGGGATCGACCCTGATGGCGATGTCGTGGCCGTCCGAGACGACGCCCCGCAGCCCCAACTTCTGTCCCCGGACCTTCACGCGGAGCGAGTACGCGAGGTTGTCGAGCTGGGCGGGCGCCGGTCCGTATCGGTCTTTGAGCGAGCGCAGCACCGCGTCCAGCTCTTCCTCGACGTCGGTCGCCGCGAGCTGCCTGTATGCGGCGAGCCGCAGCTTCTCATCGCGGATGTACGAGCTCGGGATGAAGTGGTCGAGCGGCAGGTCGAGGTTCATCTCCTCGGTCGAGAGGACGTCGGCGACAACGCTTTCGTCCGCTCCGCCACGCAGCTTCGCAACCGCGCTCTGGAGCATCTGCAGGTACATCTCGAATCCCACCGCGGCGATCGCGCCGTGCTGCTCGGTGCCGAGGAGGTTGCCGGCGCCGCGGATCTCGAGGTCGCGGAGGGCGATCTTGAAACCCTGCCCGAGCTCGTGGAGTCCAGAGATCACGTCGAGCCGCTTGTCAGCGGTCTCGGTGAGCGAGCGCCGAGGGTTGTAGAGGAAATACGCGTAGGCGCGCCGGCCGGAACGCCCGACGCGGCCTCGCAGCTGGTAGAGCTGTGCCAAGCCGAAGCGATCGGCGTCCTCGACGATGATGGTGTTGACATTCGGGATGTCCAGTCCCGACTCGATGATGGTCGAGCACACCAACACGTCGTGCTTCGCCGATTCGAAGTCGACCATCACGTGCGCCAGCTGATCCTCCGGCATCTGGCCGTGACCGACGATCACGCGCGCACTCGGGACCAGGCCTCGCACTCGGTCGGCTGCCTTCTCGATGGTGCGCACGCGGTTGTGCACGAAGTAGACCTGGCCGCCACGCTGCAGCTCGCGCGTGATCGCTTCGCGGACGAGCTCGTCGTCATCGGCCGTGACGTAGGTCTTGATCGGCTGGCGCTCCTCGGGCGGCGTCTGGATCACGCTCATGTCGCGGATGCCGCCGATCGCCATGTGCAGAGTGCGCGGAATCGGCGTGGCCGACAGCGACAGCACGTCGAGCTGCGTGCGCAGCTTTTTCAGCCGTTCCTTCTGCATGACGCCAAAGCGGTGCTCCTCGTCGATGATCAAAAGACCCAGCCGCTTGAAGCGCACATCGCGCTGCAGCAGGCGGTGCGTGCCGACGACGATGTCGACCTGTCCGGCCTTGATCCCTTCGATGGTGCGGGCCTGATTCTCCTCGTCGACGAAGCGCGACAGCATCTCGATCGTGACCGGGAAATTGCGCAACCTCTCCGTGAAGACGTGGAAATGCTGCTGGGCCAGGACCGTCGTCGGCGCGAGCACCGCCACCTGCTTGCCGCTCATGGCCGCCTTGAACGCGGCTCGTAGGGCCAGCTCCGTCTTGCCAAAGCCGACGTCGCCACACAGGAGGCGATCCATGGGCCGGTCGGATTCCATGTCGGCCTTGATCTCCGCGAGCGCCGCCAGCTGGTCCGGAGTCTCCTCATAAGGAAAGGACGACTCGAGCTCTTGCTGCCAGGCGGTGTCGGGAGCGAACGCGATGCCCGGCCTGGCCTCGCGCGACGAGTAGATCTTGAGCAGCTCCTCGGCGACGTCCTGGACCACCTTGTTCGCGCGCCCGCGCGCGCGCGACCACTCACCGCTGCCAAGCCTGTGGAGTGTGGGTTCGTCCTCCCCGCCCAGGAATTTCTGGATACGGTCGAGGTTCTCGACCGGCACGAAGAGCTTGTCGGCTTCGGCGTAGTCCAGCTCCAGGTACTCGCGATGCGCGCCCTCGGATTCGAGCAAGCGCATCCCCGCGAATCGCGCGATCCCGTGGTCGACATGGACCACCAGCTCGCCGGGTGCGAAGTCGAGCGTGAACTCGCGGGTCAGCTGCTCGGCCCGGCCGCGGGCCGAGCGCGACGGGCGTGCTGGGCGGCGGAGCCGGCCGAAGAGCTCGGCGTCGGTGACCAGACGGAACCCCATCGCTGGATTCGCGGCGCCCGCGGTGATGTCGATGTCAGCGTGCCCCAGACCCGGTTCGAGCTCGAGGTCGAGGTCGAGCTCGAGCTCTCTCGGATCATCATGCACACCTCCTTCGTCGAGGAACGTCTCGAGCCGCTCGGATTGCTCGGTGGCGATGGCGACCGTCGCCGACTTTGCCTGCTCAGCAAGCTCGGCGGTGGCTTTCGGCCGGCCCACCAACGGCTCCGCCTCCACCCAACCGAGGTCGATCGCGTCCTCACCAGCCTCGGCCGCGCTGAGCTCGAGACGCGGGTGCCTCTGGACCCCGCGCAGCCGGTCAACTCCGACTACCGGCAGCGCGAACCCGCGCGGAAGCTCATTGCCTTCGGCCTCGGCGGCTGCGAGCATCTCGGTCTCCTCGACGAGCACATGCGCGTCGGCCAGCTGCCGGCCCGGTTCGAAGTCCACGATCACCATCCCGTCGTGCAGGTGCTCGAGCAGCGACGGCATCGATACGTCCAGGTAGGCGGCGTAGAACTCGATGCCCGGGAAGGCGCCGCCCGCCTCGAGTCGCTCGACCTCCTCTTCCCAGTCCGCCTTGACATCGGCCCGCAGTCCATCAAGCGACACGGCCTCCCGCAGCCGGTTGGCCGCCGCGGCTCCGCGCCGCGGTCCCAGCAGCAGCTCGCGACCCGGGTGGATCGAAACGTGTGGGACCGCCATCACCGAGCGCTGGTTCGTGGGGTCGAAGAGGCGAAGCGTTTCGACGACGTCGCCGGACCACTCGGCCCGCACCGGCGAGTCGGCCGCGGCCGGAAAGACGTCAAGGATCCCGCCGCGCAAGGCGAACTGGCCGTGGTCTTCGACGAGCTGTTCTCGCGAGTAGCCCATCTCGACCAGCCGGCTCGCCACGGCCACGGGATCGGGGCCGGCGCCCGGCGAAAGGGCAAGCGACCCCAGGGCCAGGTCTGCGGGCGAGATGGTCGCTCGGACGATCGCGCGGCGCGACGAAACCACGACGCATGGAGACGAGCGATCGGCGAGCGCGTTCAAAGCCTCCATCCGCTTGTTGACCGCCTCGTCGAAAGCAGGCGGCCGGTCGAGGAAGGAAACTGCCACCTCCGCGAAGACGTACGCCGAAGGCCGGCCCGCCAGCCAGGGTCTCAGCTCGTCGCAGAAGCGATCGGGCGCCGAAGTCAGGATGAGCAACGAACGGCCGGCCTCAGCGGCGGCACGCGCGACCGCCCCGGCCACGATCGGCCACGCCGGCTTGGGCAGCCGCGCGACTTTGAGCTCGCCGGTTGCCTTCGACGCCCACCGGCGCAGCTCGGGCGCTGCGCCGAGGGTCCTCTCCGCCAGGGTGCTCATGGCAACTCCTCGCAGCCCAGCGAACCAGCCCGGTTGAAACGCTCCATCGCACGCTCGAGGCCGGCGTCGAGCGCCATCTCCAGCGCGGTGGCGACTCCGTCGACGATGGTCGGCAACCGGGCGGCCTCCCCTTTCGTGAACCGGCCGAGCACATGGCTGCGCCCAGCGGGCGACCCCTTGCGCGCGGGCTTGCCGATGCCGACGCGAAAGCGCTCGAAGTCAGGCGTGCCGAGCGCGCTGATGATCGAAAGCACGCCGTTGTGGCCGGCGCCCGATCCGCCGCGCCGGATGCGGATCCGGCACAGGGGCAGGTCGAGCTCGTCGTGCACCACCCAGAGCCGGCCCGCGGTGAGCCTGGTGTCGCGAAGCGCCTTCGCCACCGCCGCGCCCGAGAGGTTCATGTACGTCTGCGGCAGCACGAACCAGACCCCTGGCGACTCTGAGCGGCCGACGAGCGATTGCCAGCGTTTCCGGTCGATCTTCACCTCCATACGGCGCGCAAGCTCCCGCACGCACGCGAACCCGAGGTTGTGGCGCGTGTCGGCGTAATCCGCCTCCGGATTGCCCAGCCCGACGATCAACAGGTCTTCTTTCATCTTTTCCATGCAGGCGCAGTTAGGCCCGCGGCGCGCGCCGCAGACCCTTCACTGGAGTGTACCCAGACCAGTCCCATTTCCTTCCGGGCTTGATCTGCGACCGATCCAGCGCCGCGATGGTCAGCCGGCTCACCTCCCGGCGCTCGGCCGCGGTCACGTGGTCCCACCCGAGCAGGTGCAGCAAACCGTGGACGGCCAGCAGCGCTATCTCGGTCCTGTGGTCGTGCCCATAGACCGCAGCCTGCCGCACGGCCGCCGGCCACGAGATGGCGATGTCACCCAGGTGACTGCCCTCGCCGGCAAACGAGAGCACGTCGGTGGCATGGCCATCGCCGGCGTAGTCGAGGTTCAGCTTCGCCATTTCCTCGTCGCTGGTGATGCGAATGGCGACAGTGGCCCGGTCATCCGGCAGTCGGGCGGCGACCTCGGGCACCTTCGCGGCCCGTGTGAGCACGCCCCGGACGAACGCCGGCGTCACGTCGGCGCGTACAGCCTTGACGACTTCCGCTTCGATTACAGTCAACCTCGATGAAGATTCTGGTCACTGGTGGCGCCGGGTTCATCGGTTCCCATGTGGCCGACGCGTACATCGCGGCGGGTCATGAGGTCGCGGTCCTGGACGACTTCAGCACCGGCAACGACGCCAACGTCAATCGCGAGGCGAAGGTGCTCAGGCTCGACGTCCGGAACAAGGAGGGCGTATCCGCCGCCATTTCAGCTTTCCGGCCCGAGGTGGTCAACCACCACGCGGCGCAGTCCGAGGTGCCGAAGTCGGTCGCCGACCCGGGCTTCGACGCCTCGGTCAATATCGTTGGCGGCCTCAACGTGCTGCAGGCGAGCGTCGCTGCCGGGGTGAGGAAGTTCATCTTCATCTCCAGCGGCGGCGCGCTTTACGGAGAGCCCGACGTGATCCCGGCAGACGAGGACCATCCGGCCCGCCCGCTCTCGCCGTACGGCGCGAGCAAGCTGGCTTTCGAGCAGTACCTCGGCACTTTTCACCGCACCTACGGCCTCGAGTACACGGTGCTTCGGTACGCGAACATCTACGGTCCTCGCCAGGACTTTGCGGCTGAAGAGGGCCGGGTGATCGCCATCTTCGCCAGCCGCATGCTGGCAGGAAGGCCGGTGACCATCGATGGCGATGGCAAGCAGGCACGCGACATGCTGCATGTCGCGGACGTAGCGGTCGCCAACATCGCCGCGCTGGATCGCGGTGCGGGGGGCATATACCACGTCAGCAGCGGCATCCCCATGACGATCAACGAGCTCTTCCGGAAGCTCGCTCTTTTGACCGAGTACGAGCTCGAGCCCAACTTTGGCCCGCGGCGAAAGGGGGACGTCTTCCGCATCGCCCTCGACAACACCCGGGCGCGCAACGACCTTGGCTGGGAGCCGAAGGTCGACCTCGAGGAAGGCCTCAGCCTGACGGTGGACTATTTCCGGTCGCAGGTGCTGAGCCCGCATTAGTTGACGGACGTTGTCGTCTTTCTTCACACGTTCGGCGCCAGGGCGCTCGTGGCATTCGCGGTGCTGCTCGGCATCTGGGGCGCGTACGGCTACTTCCGAGGCGCCCAGGTCAGTGGCGGATTCCGCTCGAGCTACCTGATCATGGCCGGCCTCACGGCTGTACAGGGCCTGTTGGGACTCGCCCTCCTGGTTACGGGACACCCGCCCGGCAGGCTGCTTCACGTCGTGTACGGGATCTTCGCCGTGTTGTTTCTCCCCGGTGCTTACCTGTGGGCGCACGGAGGTTCCAAGCGCAGGGAGGCGATCATCCTGGCCGCCGCGGCCTGGATCGTCGCCGTCGCGTACATTCGCGGCATCTCCACCGGCTGACCCACTATTCCGCGCCGTTGGCGTCAGACGTTCGGAATCCAGGCACAGGTAGGGCGCCGTTGGCGCCAGAGGTGCGGAATGTTTCAGATCAGGAGGTCCGGAAGAGGACGCCCACGCCGTAGGTGATCGCCGCCACGACCGACCCCACCGCCAGCATCTCGAGGCCCGACCGCACTCCGCCCTTCCCCGTAAAGAAGGACCTGGCGGAGCCGATCAGGAAGAGAAAGGCGCCGGAGAAGATGGCCGCGATCGCGAGCGAACCGAATCCTGACAGCGACGAACCCGTAAGCAACCGCCCGATGAGATAACCGATGACGGGGATCGCGCCTCCGACGAGAGTCGAGATCCCGGCGACGAGCCCCTCGCGCGCCGGGTTCTCGAACTGCGACGCATCCAGGCCGAGCTCCTCGCGCGCCTGCGTCTCCAGCCATACCTTCTTGTCCTTCGTGATGCGATCGACGATCGTCTTCGCCTCTTCGGCGGTGAGACCCTTGGAGCGATAGATGTCGACCAGCTCCGCCTTCTCGAGCTCCGGCATCGCCTCGATCTCCGCCGCCTCGCGCGCCAGCTGGCCCTCGAACACCTCGCGCTGCGACTTGGTCGCGAGATACGCGCCGCCGGCCATCGAAACGCCAGACGCGACCATCGCCGACAGGCCGCCGATGAGGACGACGCGCGGATCGATGCTGGCGCCGCCCACCCCGGCGAGCACGCCCAACGTCGCCGTGAGCCCGTCGTTGACCCCGTAGATCACGTTCCGGATGCTTTCCGCGCCGCCGCCATGCCACTCCTCGTCGGCGACCACCGGCGACCTCGAGTCTTCGTCTCGCTCCGCCACGTCATCCGGCGACTGGTGATCCAGCTCCTCGGGCAACACGCGCCGGAGCACGCCCTGGGCCTGCTGGTTGGAGACGGTCGACACCTGGCTGAGGTAGGAACGCAGCACCTGGCCCTCGGCGACGCCCGCCAGAGCCAGCGCCGGCCCGATGCCCACCACCCGGGCAAACGTCGCCAGCACGCGGGCGGTCCCCAGGGGCCTCCGATCCGAAACCTTTACGCCGCACGACGCGAGCAGCTCCGCCCAGGCCTGCGCGTGATGCCTCTCGGTCTCCGCCAGCGCGTTCAGGCGATTGCGCGCCCGGGAAGTCGCGGCGACTTGAGCCAGCGCGTCGTAAATGTTGGCCATCCGGGCCTCGCCCGCCCAGTTGGCACGCAGTGATTTGACGTCGGAGTCGGACAGCGCCGGGAGCGTGGAGGGAGCGGCCACGTGCCTATCCTAGAGATCGATCCCCCTGCACTTGATCTAACGTAGGTGCCCGCCATGAAATCGAGTGCATCCCCGCGTCGCATCCTCATTACTGGCGGCGCGGGGTTCCTCGGGGTCAACGCGGCGGTCCACCTCATCGAGCGCGGCTGGCACGCGACCATCCTCGACAACCTGAGCCGCGCAGGCACGGATCGAAACCTCAAGTGGCTCGTCACGCAGCATCCCGCGCGCACCACCTTCATCAAAGAGGACGTGAGAGACGCCGGCGTCCTGACCGAACACGTCAAGAACCAGGATGCGATCCTGCACCTGGCCGCCCAGGTGGCGGTGACCACATCCCTGCTCGACCCCGCAACCGACTTCGAAATCAACGCCCGCGGCACGCTCAACCTTCTCGAGGCGGCCCGCAAGCACAACCCCGAGGCGCCCTTCGTCTTCGCGTCGACCAACAAGGTGTACGGGAAGCTCGACCACAACAGCGGTCCGTGCAAGGAGACGACGCCGCTCGACTTCCATAGCCCCTACGGCTGCAGCAAGGGCACCGCCGACCAGTACGTCCGGGACTACGCGCGCTGCTTCCATATGAACACGGTGGTGCTCCGTCAGAGCTGCATCTATGGCGCCCATCAGTACGGCACCGAGGACCAGGGCTGGGTCGCGCACTTCGTGCATTCGATCCTCGGCGACCGCCCCCTGACCATCTACGGCGACGGCACTCAGGTTCGAGACCTGCTGGATGTGAGGGACCTCAGCGCGCTTTACGAGACCGTGATCGAGAAGATCGACAAGACGCGTGGCCAGGTCTACAACGTGGGCGGCGGGGTTCCGAACCAGCGCTCCCTGCTCGAGGTCATCGACCAGATCGGCGAGCTCGTCAAGCGGAAGCCGCACTACACGTTCTCCGACTGGCGCGAGGGCGACCAGACGTACTACGTGAGCGACATCTCCAAAGCGAAGAAGGACCTCGGCTGGGAGCCGCGCATTCAGTTCGATCGCGGCCTCGAGGACCTCGCGGCCTGGGCCGCCTCGCTGGACTAAACCGTAGCCTCGGCCCTCGCCCGGGTGCACGTGAAGTGGCCGCAGCCACCCGGCAGTCCGCTTAGCACGCGAGCCTCGCCCCACGCCAGACACGCGACCGCCATCGAAGCTGCTCGTAGCAGCGTGCCCACGATTCCGGCGCGCGTTGCAGCCAGGTCCTCAACAGAGCCGCTCACGGGTCCTCTCAAGTCGAGCCAGCTGAAGTAAAGGATGTCGAGCACCTGCAGGAACCCGTGGTAGCTCCAACGCCTGGCTGTCACCGGCAGCCCGCAAAACGACGCCAGACCCGTGAAGCGGTCCGCGGAGAAGATCTGGATGTGGCCGCCGTGGCGAACTTTCGCGGTCCAGCGCGTGCCACAGCCGATGAGGCGATACAGGGTCCAGGGCTGCCCCTCGAGGGGCAGAACGATGTGGAAACCTCCACTCGGCTTGAGGACGCGGGCCACCTCCCGCAGCACAAGCTCCGGCTTCTCGACGTGCTCGAGCACGTCGAAGATCCAAACGAAGTCGAACTGGCCGTCGGCAAAAGGCAGCTTCTCGGCCTCGGCGACGCGAAAGTCCACACCTTCCGGTGATGCTTCCGCGACCGCAAGCGCGGAGCGACTCACGTCGCACCCGACGACCTCCAGGTCAGGCCTCTCGCGCTTGACCGCCTTGGCCACCGACCCCGCGCCACAGCCGACGTCGAGGACCTTGCCCCGCACCGACTTCAGGTCGGAAAGCAGGTACCGCAGCTTCAGGCCGTTCATGAACCAGGGTCGTGGGCGCAGCCGCGCCGACCCCCACCGCTTGGCCTCGTAATCGAACGGGCCGGTGGGTAGAGGAGCGGGTTGCATCAGTGGGGCGCGGCTCGAGATGCCTGTGCGCACTCATCGGGGCCTGGGGCCGGCACCTGGACGCCAACGATGGCCCACCCGTCGGGCAGGGTGGCCCCGGTCTGGATGAACCATTGTGGGTTGTCGGCGATGAAGGCCTCGTAATCAGCCACCGAAGCGTTGAAGGAGCTCACAGGAGGCAGCAGGAGGAGCCGTGCGTGAGTGTTCCAGAGCCAGCACTGCAGCAGCGGGCCGGCCACGTCCTTGTGATCCTGGTAGCGATAGTTCGCCGGGAGATAGTAGAAAGGGTCGTAGAACTCGCTGACGATTCGAGCCCCCGGCACGCCTCCATCCCGCACCATCGTGTAGATCGCCGTCGGTGCGTTGCCCGGCGCGACCAGCACGTCGCCTCGGTAATCGGGGCGGTTGTAGACGTCGCCGATGGCCCGACCAAGCTGGACCTGATCCTGGAACTGAACCTCGGTAGCGGAATAGGCACTCTGGATCGGGCTCCAGTAAGCCTGGATCGCCACCACCACCACAGTGGCGACAACCCACCCCGTCGACCGCAAGCGCGGCGTCCACGTCGGAAGCAGCTTGAACAGGACTACGGCACCCAGGATCGCGGCGAAATCGAGCGGAAATTCGAAGCGCCGCTCCATCCATTCGGACGTGTGATGCAGGTAATGGCTGAAGCCGAGAGTCCCGGCCTGGAACACCCAGTAGCCGAAGCCGTAAGTCAGGAGCAGGTAGGAGGCGGGGCGTTTCCAGAGCGCCCACGCCAGGCCGGCGGCCGATGCGATGACCACCGCGCCAATCGGGATCCGGAGCAGTTGCTGGTCGGCGGTCAATGCCGCGGTGGGGTCCTGGGACCCGAGCGCGACGAATTGGAAATTCCAGTACAGCGCATAGACGACACTCCCGGTCTGGTCGAGCAGAAATTTGAGGTACAGGCCAATGACCAGCACCCAGCCCACCACCAGCGGCAGGCTGCGTGCAGCTGAGCGGCGACCCAAAATCCATGCCACCACGAGTCCGGCTCCGAAGAGCCACGCCTCGACCCTCGCACACGCCGCTAGACCCCACGCGACACCAGCCCAAAAGCCGCGCTTCGGTGTCAACCAGATGCCGAGCAGAAGGAGGGCGATCGCGATTGGCTCGACCATTCCAGCGTCGTCGTTGAACACGCTCGCAGGAGAGAGCGCAGCAAAGGCACTTGCCGCGATCGCCACCGACATCCCCCAATACCTGTGGCAAAGCAGGAAGATCAGCACCACAGCCAGCGACCCGAAGGCCAGACTGAGGAGCCGCGCCACAACGATGTCAGTCGAACCAGTGACGAAAAAGAGCAGGTTCATCAGGAGTGGATGGAGTGGTCCCCAGACGTACTCGTATCCGCGCATGTCCCAAAGGCGAGGGCCGTGCGAGAGGCCGATCTCTTTGGTCAGGTAGGCAATCTGCCAGTGGTGATAAGCGTCGGTGAATCCCTGACCGGCGTTCTCAGGGTCCGAGAATAAGAACAGGTAGACGAGTCGCGGAGCAGCTGCGACAGCTGCGACCAAGATGACCCATCGGAGACCCATCGACCGTGCCTCGGGTTCGATCGCCCGTTTGGCGAAAGCATCGCCCCGATCGATGCGGCGATCTTCCTCCTCCTCATCGACCAGGATCCTTGGCAGAAGCCTCAAGCCGTCGCGGCCTCGGCTGCCACCTGTTCGTGTGACCGGGCGACCTCGAGGATCGAGCGCTCCAGCTTGTCCAGATGCCGCTCCCAATCGAATCGTCGCGCCCATTCGAATGCACGCTCGCCGGTGACCTGATTCGCGGCCGGGTCGTCGAGCAAGGACGCGATCCCGCCCGCGTAGTCGTCCAGCTCGAGTGGCTCAGCGAGGTGACCGGTGGCAGGTCCCACAGTGACCGTCGGACCGGCCTGATTCCAAGCCACCACCGGCACGCCCTTGGCCATCGATTCGATGACGCCCATCCCGAAGTCCTCCTCGGGCGCCGGGTACACGTACACGGCGGCGCCCTCGTAGAGCTTCTCGAGCTCTCCCTCGGTGATGGCACCGAGAAACAAGACGCAATCGGTCAGCTTGAGCTCAGCGACCAGCGCCTTGAGAGTCGCGGTATGCGAGGTCGACGGGCCCGGAATGACAAGTTGGACTTTGGGGTGCCGCTTGCGCACCTCCTGCATGGCGCGAATGGCAAGGTCGAAGCGCTTCTGCGGATAGTGCCGATTGGTCAGCAGCACGTAAGGGCGCCTGATCGGGTACCCGTTGATCGTGAGCCCTCCCGAAAATCGCGACTTGACCGACAGCGGAAACCCCGAGGGCGCCACGTGGCACCCGGCCGGGCAATCGACCGCATCGCGCTTGTAGATGCCACGGATGATGTCGCCGATGTAGTCTCCGTTGACCAGCAGCTGGTCGGCCTCCTGCACCGAGCGGCGGTCGGCCCAGGCCACGAACCGCATCGCGCGCAGCACGATCGCGGCGAGCAATCGGTAATCCGCATTGGAGACCCAGCCCGTCTCGCGGTCGATGCTGCGCGGGTAAACCAGCCGGTTCGGCTGATTGAGGTAGACGACATACGGTACGTCGATCAACCGCGCCGCCCACCACGCGATCCAGGCGCTCGGCTGGTTGCAGCCGACGATCACGTCGACGCCCCGGAAGCGCCAGGCGTAAAGCGGCATCAGAAGCGACGCCGCGGCCATCTGCACCGCCTCTCGGAACGGAAACCACCGCGGCAACTGCGGAAGAAACGTGCGCACGTGGACGTTCCCGATCAGATCTGGGTAGCAGCGCGACGCGTCGACGGTGGGCGCGTAGCACTCAACGGCAAACCCGCGCCGGCGCAGACCGAGCACCTCTTCGATGACGATGCGCTCGCCGCCGCCCGAGTATGTGAATCCACAGTGGAACACCGCGACCCGCCGCGGCCCGGCTGCTCTTGCTCGTCGCCGACCGCCGACGAGCAGGAAACCAAGGAACCCGAGCACGAGGGCGTAGCCGGCCGTGATCGCGTGGTACAGGACGATCGCGCCGGCGGCCACCGCCGTGGCCAGGCCGAGCCCGCCACCCAGCACCAACGAGCCTGCCACCTCGAGGCTGCCCACGTAGCCAGGACCCGCGGGCACGGCGAACGCGAGCAGCAGCGCAGGGTAGGCGGCCATCGCCTTCAGGATCGGCACGGGGACGCCGACGGCCAAGAACAGCAGGCTGAAGTTGAAAGCGTCGATGAGCAGGGCGACGGCGGTCAGCCCGGCGAGACGGCCGGCGAGTGCCGGCGTCCACAGGCCTTTGGCCCCGGCTCGAAACGCGAAAGCCTGGCCGGCGAGGCCTGACGCCAAGCGCTCTGGCAGCAGTCTGCGCGCCAACGGAGAGCGAGCAACGCGCGGCCCGAGCAGCGCCGTGCCCAGCACGGCTGACAGCAGAGCAACCGCAAGGGCCGCGGCGCCCAGGAGCCCTTGCGGTGCGGTCACCACGCCGGCAGCGGCCAGAGCCTCGAGCGCGGCGAGCACGACCGCCACTCCCGCGAGGTCACACGCCTTGTCGATGACGACCGTCGCCAGCGCCGACCCGGGCGGCACACGATGGCGGCGCCAGAGCCACCAGCCCCGCATCGCGTCGCCCGATCGGATCGGAATCACGTAGTTGAGGAGGCTGGCCGCGGCGTTCATGGCAAACGCGCGCACCATGCCCACCGGCGCGAGTGGGCGCAAGAGGACGAGCCAGCGCCGCGCCCTGATGAGGCTCGTGACCAGGAACAGGGCGAGCATCAGGATGACGGCCGCCCAGCTGTGCACCCTGGCGTGGCTGAGCACCTCGCCCAGCGAAACGGTGCGCAACCACAGGACCACCAGGACGATCGCAAACGCGGTCTGGAGGAGACCCCGTACCCATTTGTTCATGAGCTGACCGCTTCCATCTCTTCCGACGCCGGGGCGACGAGAATCCAGCGCTGCACGACAGTCCAGAAGACGAACAGCCACCCGATCACGAGGATGGTGCCTCCGTAGTCGTGAAAGATCAGTGCGGGCAGGTGCCCCCACGTGGCCTCGAGCGCCGCCACGATCGCGACGCGCGCGAGATTCAGGATCATCGTTCCACAGACCCCGATGACGATCACCTGCAACCGCGACCCGAGCGCCTGCCGGCCGCGCAGTCCCGAGAAGAAGCTCATGCCGAGCAGGAGCAGGCTCTGCCAGCCGATGCAGTTCCAGGAGATGAACAGCGTATGCATCGCTCCGCCCGCGTCCCAGACCACGATGTGACTGCCCGAAGCCGCCGCGCGAACGCCAATCAGGCCCAGCAAGCTGACTACCATGCGAGCCTCGACCGGCACGATCGACTGCAACGGATTGTTGGCGCCCAGCTGCAGCGCCCAGGACGTGAGGAAATCGTCGAAGGTCGTGACCAGCGGCAGGAGCATCAGCAGCGCGCAGCTCATCGCGAGCAGCGTCATGTTGAGAGCCTCCCGCTCCTGACGTTTCACTTCCGGATCCTCAGGAGAGCGAGCAAGCGCCGGCGCTGGGTGATGAGCGGAATCGCGAAGGCGAGGCCGAGCCAGCCGACCAGCGATTCGGGCACCACAGTGCTCGGCGGAACGAGTCGCGTGTCAGCGGTGCCGATGGCGCCGTCGTAAATCATCGATGGTTTGCCGCCGGTGTTGTGGGTCAGCAGGACCTGGAGGCATAGGGAACCGCCTGGCGGGATGACGAGCGGCAGCTGGCTCGCGCTCGTCGTGACGGTGAACGGGCTTGTCGTGTTCGTGCCCCCCGAGCCGTACGTCGTGGTCCACGTGCTCGGCGGGTTGGGCACGGTAGCTACGAACCCCGTACAGCTCCCGGTCAACGAGACGCCGGCGCTCAGGGTGACGGTGTCGTTGGTGTTCCCGTCGCCACCGGTCCAGTACATCGTGAAGCTCCACGTGCCCGCAGCGACGGTTTGAGCCGGCAGGTTGGTGAAGCCGAAGACGGTCGCCACCCCTCCGGGTGTGGACTGGATGCTGCAGGGGGTGGCCATCGATCCCACCGTCTGGCTCATCGAGGGCGCGGCGCACAGCGCACCGCCGTGCAGATACAGCGGGTTGCCCGCCGCCTGCACGACCGGCACCCCCGTGGCGCTCCACGCAAGGGCCCCGAAGGCAAGCAGAAGCGAGCCGGCGACGATCCAACCGATCCATCGGGACGGAATTCGGGCCCGCATATGCACCACGGGCGTTGGCCTTGTCGCGACCGACCCTGGCTCCCGCGCATAGCCGCCGGCGCGAGGTCCGAGCAGCCATCGACGCAGCAGGTGCAGGCGCCGCAGGTGCTTGACCGGGTCGGTGATGATCCCGGTTTTCGGAGTGCGGAACCACGGCCCCTCCTCTTTCTCCAGCAGGCCTTTCATCGCGGCCCAGCCCTGGAACGGAACCAATGCAAAAGAAAGGACGAGGGCGCCGAGCACACCCTGCAGGTCGCGCCTCGGAGCATCCTCCAGGATCAGCCCGCCAAGGTTCATCAACGGCAGTGCGAAGATGTTCGAAAAGATCAGCGACCAGCCGAGCGCCGCCGTCCATCCGGGGATGTGTGCGTGGAACACGATTTCGGCGAGGAGCCAGCTGAGCGTTCCGGCTACGAAGAGGGCCGCCTGGAGATAGTAGGCGGCGTCGTAGAGGAACTCGAGCTTCTCGAGCGGGTGGACGGAAGGGGACAGCATGATCGGCAGAAACCACTTGCGCACGTTGAACGTGTGCCCTTCCGCCCATCGCATGCGCTGCCGCGCAAGCCGAGCAAATGTGCTGACGCACTCGGCCGGCGTCTCGGCCCACGGCGTGTACGCGACCTTGTAGCCCTTCGCGTACAGCTTGAGCGTCAGCTCCCAGTCCTCCGTCAGGCTGGTGCCCCAGCCGACCTCGCGCAGGATGTCCGCGCGGATCATGTACGCGGTGCCCGCGATCATCTTCAGCGAGCCCACCGCGTCCTGGAACGGGCGCTCGACCATGTAGCTGCCGGCGTACTCGGCGCGCACAGCCTCGGTCAGCCAGCTCTCGGACTTGTTGAGGACGTGCCATTGATAGCTCTGCACCGCGGCCACGTCCTCGCGCCGCGTGACTTCTTTGTCGCCGTTGGTCTGATAGAAGTAAGGAAGGAAGCGTTCGATCGAATCCGGGAACGGCATCGAGTCCGCATCGAAGATCACGACGTACTCGGTGCGCGGATCCATGACCTTTAGGGCCTCGCGGAGCGCTCCACCTTTGAACCCCAACCGGCTGTTGCGGTGCCCGATCTTAAAACGCGGCCGCCCCTGCCAATTCTTCAAGATCTGCACCGACTCATCCGTCGAGTCGTCGACGACCACCACCTCGTATTCCGGGTAGTCCAGCTGTTCGAGGCATGTGAGCAGGCGCTCGATGACGCGCTTCTCGTTGTAGGCCGCCACGTGGATCGACACGAACGGGTGGTATCCGAGGTCGATGTGGTATCCATTGCCGTTCCCGTTCCCATTACGAATCCGGCTCAGGCCGGCTGCATGGCGATCGCCATCCGGACGGGAATGCCCGTTGCCGTTGCCATTGCCGTTGCGGGTGCCCAAAACGAGCGTCGTCAGCAGCACTATCGCGGTGCCCAAGTAGTACTTGATCGCGTAGGTGAAGAAGATCGCGCCGAGGAAGAGGCCTGCGAACGCGAACGCGTACGCCAGGACGTCCGCGCCGGAGAGGGCCTGCGATCGGACGACCAGGTCGAAAAACCCGCGCACCAGGAGCACGATGGGGATGATCGAGATGAGGATCGCGAGCGCTACGATCGCGTTGAGGAGGATCGACCAGAGCAGCTGACCGCGCTCCGGCCGTGGGCGGTGCGAGGACGAAGAATCCCCGGCCATCAAACCGTCACTCCCCCGTTGGCAGCTTCGCGCCGTGACTCAGCGATGTCGTTGCTCGTAAAACGCCGGTGACCGCCGGGCGTGACCACCGCGGGGCGCACGCTGCCGTTGCGGACGGCTCGGTTCAGCGTCTGCTGGCTGACGCCCAGAAGTCGCGCCGCCTCGCTCGAGCTGATGAGCCCGTTAGGTGCTAGGCGACCCTCCAGGCCTTCGAGGTCCTGAGGCAGGAAGCGGCGATGGCCGCCGGGCGTGACGAGCGCAGGCTTGAGCAGTCCCCTCGCGACGGCGCGCAGAACAGTCGCTCGGCTGATGCCAAGGCGTTGTGCTAAATCGTTCGAACTGAGCAAAGTGTGCAAGTCGTGTGCTAGAGCAACGCATCATAAGCACTTGGGGGTCGGTTATAACCGAACTCATCCCTTGGTAAATCCAGAGTGACGCGGTCGGTTTGTCGTCGAAATATTGCATTAACGGATTGAATCACGATGGGTTCTCTGCCAAACTCTTGTGCCGAGGCGTTCCGGTCAGGAGGACCTTCAGAAAGGATGGAGGCCGGGGCTCAACCTCAAACCAATCGAACCTCACCCCCCGCAGCCAAGCTCGGAGCCGGTGTCGAGAAATCGCCCGGCCCGAGCCTTTTTTACGCTCCCTCGCCCCTTCAGAGGAGAGGGCTGGGGAGAGGGGCTCAGGTGCCCTTGCGGTGCTTTTTGGCCCACTCCGTGAGCGCTTCGCGCCAGGGCCGCAGCCCCTGCGTCCGGGTCGAACCCAGGCACCCGTTGGGCGGACGCGGGGCCGGCGCCCCGAGCTCGGCGCTGGACACGGGCTCGACCTCGCCGGACACGCCGAATTCAGCCAGGGTGGCGCGCGCCAGCTCATCCCAGCTCGAGCAGTCCGGGGCCGTGACGTGGACCACGCCGTCCATGTCGGTTGACGCCAGCGCGATGGCAGCCGCCGCAAGGTCGGCCGCGTAGGTCGGGTTGACGGTCTGGTCGGATACCACTCGCAGCCGTTCGCCGGCTGCGGCCAGTTCCAGGATGCGTTCCGGAAAGCTGAGTCTCCCGCCGTCCCCTCCTCCGCCGAACAGGGCCGCGGTCCGAATGATCAGCGCTTGCGGCATGACCATCGAGGTCAACTTCTCGCCCTCAAGCTTTGACTTTCCGTACACGCCTAGCGGATCCACCTCATCGGCCTCGACGTATGGGCGGCCGAGCGCGCCGCTGAAAACGAAGTTGGTCGAGAAGTGGATCAGACGCACCGCATTTTGGGCGCACGCGAGCGCGACGTTGAACGCCCCCTGAGCATTGACCTGATACGCGGCCTCCTGCTCCGCCTCGGCTCGATCGACCGCGTTGTACGCGGCGCAGTTGAACACGACCTTGGCCTCGTAGTGGGGCAGCGCTCCGTTCATCGCCGCCAGGTCGGTCACCGACATTTGGGCCCGGGTCAAACCGACCGCATCCGGGAGCAGCTTCATGAGCTCGGACCCGAGCAGCCCGCCGGCCCCGAGCACCAGCGCCTTCACTGGTACCGAATGTAGATATTCGCCATTTGGGCACCGATAGTCGTACCTCGGGCTCCGGATCCAGCCATTCGGGCACAAATGGTTGCGGTGGGACTTCCGCCCATGACTACGACGATGCGGCTTTACCCTCTGGCTCTGGCGCTGCGATGGCAGCGCCCTTCGAGCCCGGATTGGTCATGAGCAGGGCCGTCATGTCCGCCTCCGCTACCGGCCGGCCGTACAGGAATCCCTGGGCGGTGTCGCAGCCGGCTTCGATCAAAACCGCCTCGGCGGCCCGGTCCTGCACTCCTTCCGCGACCACCCGCAGCCCGAGGTTGTGGCCCAGCCCAACCGCCGAGCGGACGATGGCGCCGGAGTCGGCCTCGTTGCCCAGGCCGGCGATGAACGAACGGTCGATCTTGATCTCGTGCAGGGGCAGCCGCATCAAGTACAGGAGCGACGAGTAGCCGGTCCCGAAGTCGTCGAGAGAAAGGCGCACGCCCATCTCGTTGAGGGTATGGAGGGCCTTGGCCGCCGCCGCCGCCATGGCCACGCCCTCGGTGATCTCGAGAGTAAGCCGCCGCGGCTCCACCTTGGAAGCGGCCAGCGCCTGCGCAACCATCTCCTCCAGCGAGTGGTCCTCGATGATGCGCGGCGACACGTTGAGCGCCACCGAGACGTCGATTCCAGCCTCGAGCCACCTGCAGAGCTGATTCAGCGCGGTGTCGAGTGCCCACGCCGTCAGCGGATGGATGACGCCGGTCTCCTCGGTCATCGGGATGAATCGGTCCGGCGGCATCAGGCCTTCGCGTGGATGGTTCCAGCGCACCAGCGCCTCGACCGAGTAGGTCGTGCCGCTCGCAAGCAGTATCTGTGGCTGGTAGTGGAGCGTCATCTCGCCCTGCGGGATGGAGCGCCGCAGCTCGCCGGCCAGGCCCGAACGGCGCAGGCTCTGCGCCTCCTGCTCCGGCGCGTACAGCGAGCAGCCGCCGCCCGAGCGCTTGGCGACGTACATCGCCACGTCCGCGCGCCGCAAGAGGGTGCCTGGGTCATCGCCGTGCACGGGATACAGGGCGATTCCGATCGATGCCCCCGTCTCCACCATCTGATCGCCGATCGCGAATGGACCTTCCAGCGCCGCGAGGATCTTGCGCGCGGTCGAAACCACGTCATCGGGATGCTTGGCGTCCGTGGTGAGGACGGCGAACTCATCGCCACCCAGGCGGGCGATGGTGTCGGTCGCCCGCAGGACGCCGCGCAGACGCGCCGTCACCTCCTGCAGCAGGCTGTCGCCGCGGTCGTGGCCGAGCGCGTCGTTGATGTCCTTGAACCGATCGAGGTCGAGCAGGAGCACGCCGAACATCCGCTGGTTGCGCCTCGCGGAAAGGAGGGCCTGGCGCAGGCGGTCGCCGAACAGGCTTCGGTTCGGGAGCCCGGTGAGGGCGTCGTGGAGCGCCTGGTACTCGAGCGCGTCTGTGTGGGCTTTGCGCTCGGAGATGTCCCGCATCGTGGCGATGAAGAGGTGCCGCGAGCCCACGTGCATCGAGCTGACTACGAACTCGAGCGGGAACAGGCTGCCGTTCTTGCGCTTGCCCATCGTGTCGTGGGCGCCGCTGGCCGGCAGGTCGAGCTTGAGCCGCCGCTGCAGGTAGTTGACGAACGCGCTGCGGTGGGTGGTGGCGATGAGGATGTCGATCGGCTGCCCCACCAGCTCTTCCTCGGCATAGCCGAACAGCTTCACGACGGCGGGGTTGGCCGACTCGATGACGCTGGCCTGGTCGACCGTCGCGAGGCCGTCGGACACGTTGTCCAGGACCGAGCGCACCCTTTTCTCGCTGTCTTGCAGCGCCAGCTCGGCACGCTTCCGTTCCACAAACTCGCCGATCTGCGACCCGATGTCGTTCATGACCGCGATCAGCCCGTCGTCGAGGGGCCGTGGCGCCCACGTGTGGAGCGAGATCATGCCGACCACGCGCCGGCCGCTTCGGACTGGAAAGCCCACGATCCCTTTGAGCCCGGCGGCCAGGGCGGCGGTGGAGCGCACTGAGTCGTCGGCCGCCAGGTCGGTGACGGCGACAGGAGTGCCCGACTCCCACACCCGCCCCGCCAGGCCCTCGCCGCGACGGAACGACGCGTCTTTAGCAGTTTCTTCGTACGCCGACGTATCGCGGCCATGGCGCTTCCATGACGTGACGAAATGCATCGCCTCGCGCTGCAGGTCAACCTCCCAGTATTCGGCAAGCTCCCAATCCAGCGACTCGCACAGACCTTCGAGGACGTGAGGCGCCGCCCTTTCCCATCCCGGCGATGTGACGAGCGCCTGCGTGACAGCGAATCGGGCGGCCTGTAGGACTTCGCTGCGCTTGCGATCGCGGATGTCGATGATCACTGTCTGGAAGTAGAGCGGCTTGTCTTCGGCGTCGCGCACAAGGCGCACGGCCACGTCGGCCCAAACCTGGTCGCCGTCCTTCCGAAGGAATCGCTTCTCGTACCGGAGGTTGGCCGCTTCACCGGCCATCATCTGGCGGTGCGCGTCTTTGGTCGCGGCGACATCGTCAGGAAACGTGACGTCGTATACGGACATGTCCTTCAGCTCGTCCGCCGTGTAGCCCAGCAGCTCGCAATAGGCCTCGTTGACCGACATGATCTTGCCGTCGAGGCCCGCGAACGACATGCCGGCCTGGGCCTGCTCGAAGAGGGTGCGGAAGCGCATCTCGCTCACGCGCTCCGCCTGCTCGGCGCGGTAGCGCTCTGTGATGTCGCTGACCAGGGCGAGAAGACGATGCGGTCCCTCCGCGACAAGGCGGTGGATGGCGACCTCGAGCTGCAGCCTGCGACCGTCTTTCCTGATCAGGCCCGCCTGGTACCGGACCGGCGCCGCGTCGCCGTCAAACCTTTTCGAAAGATTGGCGGCCAGCGCCTCTCGCTCGTCCTCAGGGGCCAGGTCGATCAGGGAAGGCATTGCACGTAGCTCGTCTTGCGTGTAGCCCGTGAGCTTCAGGTACGCGTCGTTGCTGGCGACATACCGGCCGTCCTCGGTGATGAGCAGGCCTTCGCCGAGGTCGCTGATGGAAAGGAGCAGCGACGCCTGGCGATCGACCTGCACGCTCAGGTCGCGGTCGACTGCGCGCTGTATGAGCAAAGCGAGGAGGCCCAGCCCGACAAGTACCAGGGTCCAGACGGCGATCGCCCCGAACGAGACCATCAGCGAGGTCACCGCGTAGATCCACAGCGCGCCCACGCCGGCCAAGGCGATGGCGAACAGGTACGCGAAATGCCGCGCATGCAGGCCGAGCTCGAAGTACAGGAGCATGGTGGCGAAGACCGCGGCGGCAAGCGGAGGCAGGTCATCGCCGAGCCACCGCCCCGCCACCCCCAGCACCAGCACTGTGAGGACCGCGCTCACCACCATCAGCAGCAGCTGGATGGCGAGGTTGGCGGCCAATCGCGACACCCGGACGCCGATGGCGATGGCGGCAAACACGACGCCTGCCCCGATGAGGACGAGCTCCCACTGCACCGCGTACGAGGGCAGGTGGGCCTCCCAGATGCGGAAGGCGACCGCCCCGATGATCGCCGCCGCGGCGATGCCGTTGATGAGGGCCAGCCGCCACGACCGCAGCGGCTCCACGCCGGGCCAGGCCCCAGAACTCAGGCTGAACGGGTTGCCCGCGGGCTTGCCCGCAGACTGGTTCCTCTCAGCCGACACTTACCGGCATGCGGCCGCGCTCGGGACGTAGGCCACGTTCACCACCTCGAACGATAACGTTCGAGACCGAAACCCGTCGCGCAGACCGCTACTTGGTCGTTTTGGCTTTCGGGCGCTGGGGGACCGAACGCTTGAGCGGCGGCCGCCGTGTGGCGTGCAGCGGAAGGGGCTTGTTGGGGTCTTCGGGCACCCGGTTGGGCCGGCCGGCGGCGGCATGCAGGGTGCGCAGCTTCGCCAGGCGCTCCTTCTTGGCCACCAGGGCCGCCTTGAGGGCGTCGGAAAGCTGGGTGTCGTTCATGGGGACCACCCGTAGGCGCGCCTCCAGCTCGATCACCTCCACCTCGGCTCGGGTCAGTTCCAGGTCGATTGTTTTTGCCACTTTCTTCCTTATACGGTACGGCGCTACAGCCCGATTCGGTTGCTACCCCGAAATAACTACCCCGGAACCGGTCAGGTTATGCCTGGTACCTGGGAGTTGGCTGAGAACTACCCGCCGGCCATCTCAATGCTGAATGCGGCCGAACCAGGCGACGTGCATTCTGCGTGTGCCGCACAGAGGGTGTGATCGACAAGGTTGACGTACACAGTGCCGTACCACCCGTTGGGGCACCCCCCGCCGCACTTCGCCTGCACCGTGACGTTGACATTTCCAGACCCAACGCTGACGCCAAATCCCTGTGGGACAGCTGTCGGTGTCGGGTAACAGAAGGTAGGTTGGCAAAACTGGCCAAATCCAACGACGACCCCTGTTGGCCCGCCGCCGGGCACTCCGCCTGAGTAGGGCAGAGTCGCCGAGCATGTCGCAAAGTAACCGCCTCGGCACACCGCTGAGCCTGAAAAGGAGATGTGGTCGTACAGCCAGAAGGTCGGGGCGACCGAGGCGGTCGCTCCCATGCTGTCGGTGACCTGGACGGAGAATTTTAGAAAGCCGCTCGATCCCACGAAGTTGCCGTTCAGCGCCAGACCCGACAAAGAGGTGCCGGAAGGAAGCTGACCGGACGTCAGGGCGTAGGAGTACGGGCTGATTCCGCCGCTGACCTCACCGAAGGCGCCGCACACGCTTGTGCAGCCCAGCTCCACCGAGCACTGGGTGGCACATTCCGGGATCAGGCTCGCCGACAGGGCGGCCGCGATGGGAACCGAGCCAGGGATGGTGGCCGTGCTGTTGCCGGAATCGGCCGCCTGGATGGTGAAGGCGAAGGTGCCGGCGCTGCTCGGGGTTCCGGAGACAGTCCCGTCCGACCCGATCGACAGCCCGTTCGGCAAGGCGCCCGAGACGACCGACCACGTGTACGGCTGGACGCCTCCCGTCGCCGACAAGGCCACGGGGGCGTAAGCCACGCCCACCTCGCCGGTGTGGAACGGAGCGGTCGCGGTCAGCACAAACGGTGTGGTCGGTGTGGGCGAGGGAGACGGTATCGGCGTCGGCGTCGGCGTCGGCTGCTGCGCCGTGGAGGTTGGGCGGGCGCAAGCGGCGGTTACCACCACCAGCGCCGCTATGAGCGCGCTGCGCACCTTCCTCCCTTCCACCCTCTTACGCACGAATCGCGAAGCGAAGTCTATAGCGGGAAATGCGAATTTCTACCCATCTAGAGAAATCGCGTCGCGCAATTTTTCGAAAAAGCCTTTGGAGACCTTTTCCGGCTTGCCGGTGAGGCCGCCAACCTTGCGCAGCAGCGCCTTCTGCTCGGCGGTGAGGTCTTTGGGGACGACGACCTGCACCAGCACGTACTGGTCGCCACGCCGGCCGCCGCGCACATCGGGCATGCCCCTGCCGGCGAGCCGGAAAGACTGCCCGTGCTGGGTGCCCGACGGGATGGCGATCTCCACCGGGCCGTCGAGCGTAGGAATCTCGATCCTGTCGCCCAGCGCCGCCTGGACCATGTTGACGCGCAGCTCATAGATGACATTCTGGTCGCGTCGCGCCAGGTGCGGGTGCGCCTTGACGCGAAGCACCACGTATAGGTCGCCTGGAGACCCGCCGCGCATGCCGGCTTCGCCCTCGCCGCTGATCCGGATCTGCGAACCGGTGTCGACGCCCGCCGGTATCCGCACAGCGAGCCGGCGAGTGACCGAGGTGCGGCCCTGCCCCCGGCACTGCGTGCATGGGTTCTTCAGGAGCCGGCCCGCGCCGCGGCAGGTGGGGCAGGTGATCTGCGTCACGATCGAGCCGAAGATCGACTGCTGGGCGCGACGGATCTGCCCCGAGCCGCCACAGCCTGGGCAGGTCTCTGTGCCGGTGCCCGGCTCGGCCCCGCTCCCGGCACAACGATCGCACGTTGCCAGGCGTGGGACCTCGATCTGCTTCTCGACGCCGGTGAACGCCTCCTCGAACGTGATCGTCAGGTCGTAGCGGAGGTCGTCGCCTCGATCCGACCGCTGCCGCCGCGAGCGCCCGCCGCCGCCGAAGAACGTGTCGAAGATGTCGCCAAATGGCATGTCCGAGAAGTCGACGGCGGGCCCGCCGCTTTCGACCGCCGCGTGGCCGAACATGTCGTAGCTGCGGCGCCGGCTCGCATCGGAGAGCACCGCATACGCCTCGCTTGCTTCCTTGAAACGAGCTGCCGCGACGGGGTCGTCGGGGTTGCGGTCGGGGTGAGACTCCATCGCAATCTTGCGAAAGGCGCGCTTCAGGTCATCGGGCGAGGCCTGCCGGCCCACACCGAGGACCTCGTAGTAGTCGCGCTTGACGGCCACCCTTAGTGGTGTGTCAGGGAATTAGCTCGGCAAGGCGCGGCCTCGGCGGCCGGAGCCAAGGAGCCGACGAGCACGTGAGGGAGCGCATCGCGTAGATGCGTGACCGAGCGCGCGCAGGAGGCGACGACGGCTTCAGCGCCGTAGGCGCCCGGCCGTCTAGGCCGATGCATTGCCGAGTAGGTTCCCGGACTCACCACTCAATTGTGGGGTTAGGCCTGGTCGGCGGTGCCGTCTGGCTCGGAGCCGGCATCGGCGGGAAGGGCGGGCGGACGGGCCAGCTTGACCAGGGCGGGCCGCACGACGCGATCGCGGATTCGGTAGCCGCGCCGCAGCTCCGCCACCACGGTGTCCTCGGGATGCTCCAGAGACTCTTCGTGGCCGACCGCCTCGTGCAGCTTGGGGTCGAAGCGCGCGCCCACCGACTTGATCGCCTCCAGGCCGTGAGCGCCAAAGGCGTCCTCCAGCTTGCGCACGCTCAACTCCACGCCTTTCAGCCACGAAGGGTCGATGCCCTTGGGCCTGTGTTCGAGCGCCTTGTGGAGGTCGTCGAGTCCGGGCAGCAGCCGGTTGATCAGCTCAGCGGAGGCGTGCTGGATGGTGTCGACCTGATCCTGGCGCGCACGCTTCTTGAAGTTCTCGAAGTCGGCAGCCAGGCGCAGATACCGATCCTTGGCCTCAGCCGCGGTCGACTCGAGCTCCGCGATCTTGCCTTCCAGCGCCACCACCTGCTTGGTGGCTGCGGGCTCGGCCGTCTCGGGCCGCCGCTCACCCTCGTGGGGTTCGTGCGGGTACTTACGGGTGGTCATCGCTCTTGGAGTGATACCGCGATGGGCACCGAGCTCAAACCCCGAGCTCCGCCATCCGCTCGCTCGCGCTCAGGGCCACCGCTTGGAGGCGCGCGACGGTCTGGCTGTATGCCATCCGCGTCGGACCGATCACCCCGAGCACACCCTTGAGCTGGTTTGACGGGCCGTATGTCGTGAGCACGACCGCGCATCCTTGCAGCTGGCTCGATGCGTTCTCGGAGCCGATGACGATCTGCATGTCCGAGTTCCCTATGAGCTCTCGCAGGAGCACGGTCAGGTAGCGGGTCTCCTCCAGAACCTCGAGAACCTGCTGCAGCCGGGACGATTCGGCGAACTCGGGCTGGCGCAGCAGGTTGCGCACGCCGTCGTGGACGACCAGGGTCTCCGCGCCCTGCTCGTACATGGCAAGCGCGGCGACGATGCGGTCCAGCAGCTCCTTCTCCAGACCGAGCGCGGCGGTCTCGTACTGCCTGCGGACCTCCTCGCCGGCCTTGCCCACGAGTGACTCGTTGAACTTGGATGCCAGCAGGGTCAGCGTGGGCTGGGTCGCTTCGTCGGTCACCTGTACGACCTGCTGTCGCAGCAAGTTGCCTTCGAGCAGAAGGATCAGCAGCACCTCTTTGGGCTCGAGTGAAACCAGGTCAACGTGCTTGATCCGGCCCTGGGAGCCATGCGGCGCACTGGCTACGGAGGCGTTTTGGGTCACGGATGCAGTCGTCATCGCCACTCGCTCGACCAGGCCCTGGACGTCGGCGGTCCCGTGCCGCAGCTCTTCGTTGATGTAGACCCGTACTCGTTCCGGCACCTCCTCCAGGTCCATCAGGAAGTCGACGAAATATCGATAGCCGGAGTCTGTCGGGATCCGGCCTGAGGAGGTATGCGGCTGCGCCAGGTAGCCGAGGTCGGCAAGCTCGGCGAGCTCGCTGCGGATCGTGGCCGACGACAGGTTGACGAAATATCGGCTCTGCAGCGATTGGGAGCCCACCGGCACGGCGCTGGTCGTGAACTCCTGCACCACCGCCCGCAGGATTGCTTGCTTTCTGTTCTCCATGTTTTGGCACTCTCCACGCGAGAGTGCTGACTACAGTACCGCGAGAGCGATCTGGTTGTGCAGATCCATGCCGCGCCGGGTCGGAGCCACTCGGCCGTCGACGCTCTCGATCAGTCCGGCTCGCTCGAGGCGGCCGAGCTCGTCCTCGAAGCCCGGACGCGCCGCCACGCCCTCGGCGGTGCGCAACCCCAGCATCAGGGCCTCGGCTCCGGTCTTGCGCTCGGGCAGCTCCTCGCCATCCGCCCGGGGCTCTGGGCATGCGGCGATGTACTCGCGCGGCCGGGCGATGTTCCACCAGCGCCAGGCGCGCGATCCGTCGGTGGCGTACGAGTGGGCGCCGGCGCCGGAGCCGTACACCGGCCGGCACCGCCAGTACGCGAGGTTGTGGCGCGATTCGAATCCTGGACGCGCCCAGTTGGAGACCTCGTAGCGCTGGAACCCGGCCGCCTCCAGCTCGGCGCAGGCGGAGTCGAGCTGGTCCCACTGCAGGTCGGGATCGAGCTCGGGCAGCTTGCCCTCGGCACGACGGCGCCAGAGCAACGTGCCCTCCTCGAAAGTGAGGCAGTAGGTCGACACATGATCCGGACCGAGCGCGAGCGCGCGCCTGAGGGTCTCGACCCATGACCCACGGCTCTGGTGAGGCACCGCATAGATCAGGTCGATGCTCAGGTTCGCCACGCCCATCGAGCGAGCGAGCGTGAAAGCTCGCGTCGCCTGCGCGGCGTCCGTCTTGCGCTCCAGCACCGCGAGCGCCCGAGGCTCGAAGCCCTGCACGCCCAGACTCAACCGATTGACGCCGCCCTCGAGCCAGGCGGCAAGCCGTGATTCGTCTGTGCTCGCGGGGTTGGCCTCGAGCGTGACCTCGGCGTCCGGAGCGATGTCGAATGTGCCGCGGATGAAGCTCAGCAGTCGCGCGATCAGCTCTGCCGGCAGAAGGCTCGGCGTGCCGCCCCCCAGGTAGACGGTCGAAAGCTGCGAGAACTCGCGCTGCTCGCGCGCGGCGGCCAGCTCTCGCTGGAGGGCGTCGACGTAGTCGGGCATCAACCGGTCCATGCCGGCGTAAGCGTTGAAGTCGCAGTAGCCGCATTTGTGCTTGCAGAACGGGAGGTGGATGTAGAGATTCGCGACCGGCAATTCCCCTCTCCCCGCAGGCAGAGGGGTGCGCTGGGAGCTGGCTTCGCCAGGCCCGGCGCCTTTAGGGGGGAGTTCCCCCCTAGAAAAATCGGCTAGGGAGAGGGGCGTGCGCTGGTTCAAAGTCACACGCCCTTGATCGTGTAGCGCTGACCGCGGGCCGCCTCCAGCTCCTTGCGTAAGAGGTCGGTCGCCTGTCGCTCGTTCGACACGAGCTCTTTGATGCGCAGCCCCATCCGGTCCTCGACCCTGGCGATCTGGCGTCCGATCTGTTCGGTGTTCGCGTTCTGGCTTCGGTAGCGCTCGCGCTTGCGCCACAACCGCGCGTGTTCGTCGCGAAGGTCGGCGACTGAGCGGCGCACGCGGCAGTCGACACACAGCCCAGCTTTTGTCTGCGAGCTCGGGACCTGCTTCCCGCAATCGCGGCAGAAAATCAAAATGCTGCTCATTTCACCTCCCGACTCGTGGGGAGGTCGGGCTCCGCTCGCGGAGCCCGGGTGGGGAGTCGCAGCTCAGTACGGCGAACCGCAAGGTCGATTACCGTCGCCTCGCTGAGCTCGCGCAAGCGATCCGGATCGATCTCGAACACCGAGTCCGGCCGCCCCGCCGCCGCCCAAACCAGCTCATATCCGAGCAGATCGCGATCCATGAACACAGGCACGTCCGTGGCGTGACCGAACGGCGGCACGCCACCGATCGAGTAGCCGGTGGCCGACCTGGCAACCTCAGCGTCAGCTTTCGTCACGGGCCTCCCCGCGGCCGCGCCCAGCCTGCTCTCGTCCAGGCGGTTGGCGCCACTGACGAGGGCGACCACAGGACGGCCTGCGGCCACGAACACCAACGACTTGACGATCTGGCCCACATCACAACCGACGGCGAGGGCGGCGTCGACGGCCGTGCGGGTGCCCGCCGGGAACTGCTTCACCGACAGACCAATGCTCGAATCGGCGAGCCACGCCTCGAACCTCGACACCACTATTAGAGGATAGGAGCGCTTGCAAATGGCGGTGGCGAGGCCGCATTCCAGGGGTCCCCGCGAACTCAAGGCGAAGCCTCAGAGTTCGTGGGGCTTAGGCTTGGCCAACATGAAAGTGGTCGTTACCGGCGCCGCGGGGTTCATCGGCTCACATCTGAGCGAGCGGCTGCTGGCCGACGGCCACGAGGTGGTGGGCATCGACTGCTTCACCGACTACTACCGCCGGGCGCGGAAAGAGCAGAACCTGGAGGCAGTCAGGAGCCACCGCAACTTCTCGTTCGAAGAGCTCGACCTGGTGGACGCCGACCTCACAGCCGCCCTGGAAGGTGCCGACGTCGTGTATCACCTGGCCGGCCAGCCCGGCGTGAGGCCCAGCTGGGGCCACCAATTCGACCGCTACGCGCGCGACAACATCATCGCCACCCAGCGGCTTCTCGAACATCTGAAGGGAAGTCCCCTCAAGCGGCTGGTCTTTGCGGGAAGCTCGTCGGTGTACGGCGACGCCGAAGCCTTTCCCACGCGCGAGTCGGCGCTCCCTCGCCCGGTGTCCCCATACGGAGTCACCAAGCTGGCGGCCGAGCACCTGGCCCACCTGTACACGCGAAACTTCGACATCCCGGCGGTCTCGGTTCGCTACTTCACCGTCTACGGCCCGCGTCAGCGCCCCGACATGGCGTTTTCCCGCTTCATGCAGGCGCTGGCGGACGGCGAGCCCATCGAGGTCTTCGGCGACGGCGAGCAGACGCGCGAGTTCACCTACGTCTCAGATGCCGTCGAGGGCACCATCAAGGCCGCGGCCGCCGATGTCGTGGGCATGGTGTTCAACCTTGGTGGCGGCAGCCGCGTCACGGTCAACAAGGTCCTGGCCACGCTGGAGGACATCAGCCACATCGAGGTCCGCCGGGAAAACCTCCCCGCCGCGCCCGGGGACCCTCGTCACACCGGTGCTTCGATCAACCTCGCGCGCGAGCGGTTGGGATGGGAGCCGCGAGTCTCACTGCGCGAAGGCCTGGCCAAGCAGTGGGATTGGTTTCAGGCGACGTCCCCTCGAAGCTCCAGGGTCTCTCCCGCCTAGCTCAATCCGCCCAGCGCGAGCTTCCAGGCCAGCGCCGTAGTGGCCATCGGATCTTCGCACTCCCTCGTGGCGGCTTCGCCGTCGATGCTCGCCCTGCACACAATCAGGGCGCCGTACGAGCCAGAGGAAAAGACGTAGTGGTATACGCCGGCCGCGGGCGTCCCTCCAATCGGGATGTAGGCGCTCGCGATGCCATTTGAATCTGGCGTTCCCTGGCTGAAGGTGCTCGCCCAACTAGTTGCATCAGAAGTGGAGCTGAAGGTGAGGAGGGCGGTCTGCACCTCCATGTGGGTGTCGTTGTTGAGCGCGTAGTCGCCGTACGCGAACGTGGTCACACCAAGCTGGCGAAGCAAGGCTACAACCTGGTCCGGGATCGACGCCAGAAACAGCACGACAAGTGATTCGATCGGGAGCTGAGCCGATCCCAGCGCAGTGATTTGAAGGTTTGGCGGTGGGAGCAACTTTGCATCAACGGGATACAGAGCAACGTGAGTCTTGCCCACATTGTTGAGGCCGCTCGCGAATTTGGATGCGATCTTGCCGAGTTGCTGGACAGTTGGGAGCGAATCCTTTCGCGTCCAGCTGATCGCGAGCAAGATTGGGCCGACCCTGACGAAGGTCCTCGTCGCAAGCGGGGCGGCGCCGCTGGTTCCTTGAGCGCCGTAGTAGAGGACCTGATCACCCACTTTCGGATTCGAGGGTGACGGACCCAACGCGTTCGCCAAATCCTTCATGACCGTGGTCGCCGAGGATGCCTTGTCGTAGACGGTGTAGCGCACGACCAGCTGCTCCGCGGTACCGAGATGGAGGTAGTACTGGCTGACCGAGAACCGCTGGTTGAGCGGGGTGGTGGCCGAATCCAGGGGCGACACTTCAAACGATGGAGGGCTCGCCCACCAATTGCTGTCGCCCAAGACGGTCCGTGCGTCGGCCATGCTCGGCATCGCCGAGTAGATATCGGCCGGCTTGGCATTGAAAGTCGTGCCCCCGATCCTCCCGCACGCGACCAACGCAAGCGCAGTGAGCGCGATCAATGCCACGTAACGCGGAGCTCTAGTCAAGCTTCAGCACCGCCATGAACGCTTCCTGCGGAATCTCGATGGATCCCACCCGCTTCATCCTTCGCTTGCCTTCCTTCTGCTTTTCGAGCAGCTTTCGTTTTCGCGTCACGTCGCCCCCGTAGCACTTGGCCAGGACGTCCTTTCGCATCGCCGAGACTGTCTCGCGAGCGATCACCTTACCTCCTATGGCGGCCTGGATCGGCACCTCGTACAGCTGCCGGGGGATGATTGACTTCAGCTTCTCGACCAGCTTCCGACCCTGGATCTGGGCCTTGCTGCGGTGGGAGATCAATGAGAGAGCATCGACCGGATCCCCGGCGACGAGCACGTCGAGCTTGACCAACTCCCCCTCTCGGAATCCGATCATCTCGTAGTCCATCGACGCATAGCCCTTGGAGCGCGATTTCAGCTGGTCGTAGAAGTCGTGGATGATCTCGCCCAGCGGAATCTCATACTCGAGCACGATACGGTCGCCGGGCCGGTGCTCGAGCTTCTTGAAAGCACCGCGGCGCTCCTGGCTCAACTCCATCATCGGCCCGACGTAAGTCGACGGGACGATGATCGAGAGCTTCACGAATGGCTCCGATATCGACTCGATCGCAGTAGGGTCGGGCAGCAAGGCGGGGTTGTCGACGTCGATGATCTCGCCTCGTTTCAGCTTGACCTTGTACTCGACGGTCGGCGCGGTCGTGATGAGCTCGAGCTCGAACTCGCGCTCCAGCCGCTCCTGCACGATCTCGAGGTGCAGCAGGCCGAGGAACCCGCAGCGAAAGCCAAAACCGAGAGCCGCGGAATTTTCCGGCTCATACGACAGCGATCCGTCGTTTAGCTGCAGCTTCTCGAGCGCTTCCTTGAGGTCGGCGAACTGGTCGGAATCGGTAGGAAAGAGCCCCGCGAACACCATCGGCTTCACCTGGCGGTATCCGGGCAGCGCGGTCGAAGCGCCGTTCTCGGCGGTGGTGATCGTGTCGCCGACACGTGCATCGACCACGTTCTTGATGGCCGCCGTGACGTAACCGACCTCGCCGGCGATCAGTTTCCCAGCCGGACGCGGTTGCGGCGCGAACCAGCCAACCTCGTCCACCTCGTGGACCTTGCCCGTGTTCATCATCCGGATCTTCGTCCGCGGCTTGATCTCGCCGTCGACCACGCGGACGTAGGTGATGACGCCGCGATAGGTGTCGTAGTGCGAGTCGAAGATGAGCGCGCGCAACGGCGCGGATGGATCACCATGCGGCGGCGGAACCTTGGCGATGACCGCCTCGAGGATGTCCTGCGTTCCGATCCCCTGCTTGGCGGAGGCGAAGATGACGTCCTCTCGCGGGATCCCGGTGACATCCGAGATCTCTTCGGCCACGAGCTCCGGCTGCGCGGCGTCGAGGTCGATCTTGTTGACGACCGGGACGATGGTCAGCCCCGCCTCCACGGCCTGGTACAGGTTGGCGAGCGTCTGCGCCTCGATGCCCTGCGCCGCGTCGACGACGAGGATCGCACCCTCGCACGCTGCGAGCGAGCGCGACACCTCGTAGGCGAAGTCGACGTGGCCCGGGGTGTCGATGAGGTTGAGCTCATAGCTCTGGCCGTCCCGCGCCGGATACGTCATCCGGACGGCCTGCAGCTTGATGGTGATCCCGCGCTCTCGCTCCAGGTCCATGCTGTCCAGGACCTGGTCCTGCATGTCCCGCTGGCTGATCGAGCCGGTGAACTCGAGCAGCCGGTCGGCCAGCGTCGATTTCCCGTGATCGATGTGGGCGATGATGCAGAAGTTGCGCACGCGCGCCTGAACGGTGGTGGGCACCCTCAAATGCTAGTGGTGTGAACGGGCCGACCCGACGTGGGAACATTCGCCGCAAGCGATGGTGCTGGCGATCGGTGTGCTCCTCTGTGTGGCGGGCCTCGTCCTTCTTCTTAACGTTGGCGGCGCCGCCGACGTGGTCATGCGCCGCGTCACCTCGCAGCCCTTGGGTGAGCTGGCACCGGGCTTCGCCGCCTCCCGCCGCGGCTTCCAGACCTATGCCGCGCTCGTGATCGCCATCGGCGTGTTCGCCGTCGGGCTGGGCGTCGCCGGCTCCTCCGCTTTGATCGGCGCCGGCCTCATGGTGCTGGGCGGGATCGCGTTCGTGGGAGCGTCGGTGATCGCGATCGCGGGCGAGATCGAGACCTACCGCGCCCTGAAGCGCTGAATGAAGGGCTGCCTCGCCGGCCTCATCCCTCTTATGCTTGCCTGCTCGCAGCCATCGTCGCCATACACGACGCAGGCTTGGCCGCCAGTTCTGCCTCTGAGTAAGGTCGACTTCAGCTGTCGCTTGCCCGTGCTGGACGTCTCCAAGTCTGGGGTCAACGATGCGTTCATCACATTTCCAGCCGGAACTCTCACGCCCGCCGGCACAGACGGCTGGAACTACGACTGGGCCGTCGAGCGCTGGTTACCGGTCGGACGCAATGCCATCTCGCCCGACGGCCGCAGGTACGCGATCGCCAAGGATTGGTCCCTCGAGCCGCCGTCGCCGTCGCGGATCCACATCGTCGACGCCGCCACCGGAGCCGATTTGCGCGTGGTGGTCATGCCGGGCGAACGCGAGTACGGCGTGGCCGATTTCACCGCGTCGGGCGTAAGCGTCGTTCCGGTTACTGAGCCGCCGGAAGCTGGGGTTTGGAAGCTCGACACCGACACCGGTGCAGTGACCAAGATCTCCGACGGCTACTACCAACACCCGCTCGGGGAATGGATCGGTGTAGTCGACCCGCGCGATCCCAACCACCAGTTCAGCCACGCAAGCGGCAGTCCGGTCTCCCAGCCGGACCGGATCGACAGGCGCGGCGCCTCCGGGACGGCGACGACATGGATCTACAAGCCCGGCTATTGGCTCTACTGGTTCGCGTTCACGGGATCGCCGCTGCTCCTCGTCCAGGCGTCGCGCGTGAATCCTGCCACGAGCACCGAGGACTACGAGTTCCTGCTTGTCTCAGGTCCCGGCCACACGACGAGGCTGGCCGGCTATTCCGGCAGTGAGGTGTCTTCCTACCGCGACCTTGTCTTCACGACCGGACTTGCCGACGACCACGGCATCTGGATGAGCGGAGGCAACTCGCTGTACCTGATCCGGTCGACCGGGGCGATCTCCCGTGTGTTGGATCACGGAGGCGTGCCGGTCGGCAGCTGTCTGTAGCCCTCAGAGGCTACGCCTGGCGGCGCCGGGCGAGCGCAATGGCGAGCCCGACCAGGGCCGCGGTATCGGCGCGCAGGTTGCGGGGTCCCAAGCCCGCCTTGGCCTTGACCAGCGCCAGCTCACGGTCGGACCAGCCGCCCTCCGGGCCCACCATCAAGGTGAGGTCGCGCGCTTGGTCCAGGTCCGCGAGATCGAGCTCGGCACCACGCACCAGCATCACAGGGTTCTCGGCCGCCGCCACAACATCATCGATCGTCGACGGCCCCGCCACCGACGGTACGCGCAGCCGGCCCGCCAGCATCGCCGCTTCGCGGCAGATGGTGTTCCAGCGTTCGATCTTGGCGCCCCGCGCGACACTGCGGTCCGCCTGCATTACGTGGAAGGAATAAGCGCCGGCCTCGGTGCACCTCGACAGCACGAGCTCCAACGCGGGCGCGGGCAGCTGTGCGATGGCGATGGTGATGCGCGCCTCGGGCTCGGGGTGGTGCTCGACCTGAGCGACGATCACGCCCTCGACGCGCTCGGGCGAGACCTGGTCCAGACGGACCGTGAGCAGGAATCCGTCTGGATCGACGACGTCGATCTCCTCGCCCACGCGCGCCCGGAGCGAGCGGGCGAGGTGGCGGGCGTCGCCGCCGACGATTACGGCCCGCCCGCCCTCACGGCTGGCAAAGAACGACGGCAAGCTACCCCGGCTGCATGCTGAACGTTTCGTAGACCGCGATCTGACCCTCGCTCTTGAGGATCGGGCAGCCTTTCGCCATCTTGGTCGCCTTGTCCAGACTGGCCGCTTCGACGATCGTGTAGCCGGTGGCCCGCTGTCCGATCGGTCCCTTGGCCACCGTGCCATCAGCCTTGACCTTGTTCACGGCACCTGAAAACGGGTTGCCCATGTCGACGACCGCGGGGCCGAGCTTCGTGTACCAGTTGCCCCACTGCTTGAGGACCCTCGCTTGCGCGGCCGGCGTCTCGGGCATGCCACCGCCGTAGAAGACGAGCAGATATTTCGCCACCCTTCACTCCCTCCCGTTGTCTTGCGGACGTAAACCGCAGTCAGACTAGCGCCTCCGCGCGCAGCTTCGCGAGTGTCGCCAAGGCTTTTTCGAGACGCGCCCGGTTCGCGTGGTCGTTGAGCCAGCGGCTCTGGCCCGACGGGTGCGGCAGCGGGACCATGACGGGCCTCTCGCCAAACTTCCGGCCAACTCTCGACTCCAGTGTGCCGGGCCCGAGAAACCGCGCGATGGCCATCTGCCCGACGAGGATGAGGACGCGCGGCTTGAGCAGCTCGAGCTCTGCGTCGAGCCAGTGCGCACAGTTGGCCACGGCCGCGGGCGGGGGCCGGAGGTCGCCTGTGCCCGCGCGGTTGCGACCGGGGAAGCAGCGCATCAGTGCCGCGATGTAGGTGAGGCGTCGGAACTCCTCGGCGCTCGAGAAGCCGGCGCGGAGCATCCAGCGGTCGAGCTCCTTGCCCGCGCGGCCAGAGAACGGCCGGCGCGATTCCCGTTCAGCAGGTCCGGGCGCCTGCCCAACGAGAAAAAAGGGCGCTCCCCATCCGCCTGAGAAGGTGGGATTGGCCTCGGGGATGATGCCGGCGTCGACGCAGGCGTGGCAGTCACGACAGGCCGCCTGGTGTTCGCGCAGTGCGGCGGGACCGCGAAGCGTCATGTGTTGACGCTACATTCTCCGATCCCAAAGGCCGGTACTATCCAAGGCAATGGGCCCCACCCGGCAGCAGGTCCTCGACGTGCTCGCCACCATCCAGGACCCCGACCTGGGTCGCGACGTCGTCAGCCTGGGGATGATCAAGGAGCTCGACGTCAGCCCGCAGGGCAAGATCAGCTTCACCTTCGAGCTGACGACCCCCGCATGCCCGGTCCGCGATCGCTTCAAGACCCAGGCCCAGGATCTCGTCGGTGACATTCCCGGTGTGACAGAAGTCGAGGTCCGCATGACCGCCAACGTTCGTCCGGCCTTCATGCGACCCAAGCCTTCGGAGATCCTCCCCGGCGTCAAGCAGACGATCGCGATCGCGTCAGGAAAGGGCGGCGTCGGCAAGTCCACCGTTGCCGTCAACATCGCCGCCGCGCTGCGCAAAGCCGGCGCCGAGGTCGGGCTGCTCGACGCCGACATCTATGGACCGTCGGTGCCCGCCATGACCGGATCGCGCAGCGTGCCGGAGCAGGTCAATGGCCGCTTGAAGCCGATCGAGGCGCATGGATTGAAGTTGATGTCCTTCGGACATATCTACCCGGGCGAGCAGCCCACCATCTATCGCGGGCCGATGGTCGGCAAGGCGATCGAGGCGATGATGGTGCAGGTCGATTGGGGAAGGCTCGACTACCTCGTGATCGACCTCCCGCCTGGCACCGGCGACGCATCGCTCACGCTCGCGCAGGCGGTGCCCCTCACCGGGGTGGCGATCGTATGCACGCCGCAGGACGTCGCCACCGACATCGCGGTCAAGGCCCTGCAGATGTTTCGCAAGCTCAATGTCACCCCGCTCGGTCTGATCGAGAACATGAGCTGGTACATCTGCCCGAGCTGCGGGCATCGACACGAGATCTTCAGCCACGGCGGCGCCGAGGCCGCGGCGCAGCGATTGGGAGTGCCGTTTCTCGGCGCCATCCCACTCGAAGAGTCGATTCGCGAAGATGCCGACAAAGGCACCCCGGTCGTGATCTCTCGACCCGACTCGGCGGGAGCGCGAGCCTTCATGGAAATCGCGTCGCAGGTCGCGGCCCGCACGTCGATTCAGTCGTTCCGCCAGCTGCCCGTGATCAACGTCCGGTAAAAGGCAACTCTGAAAGACCCCGACGCCTATCCGCTCACAGTCGATGTCGACCGCGAACGCCAGGTCATGGTCATCGCATGGGAGGACGGTCACCGCAGCACCTATTCCGCTGAGGGTTTGCGCTGGGCGTGTCCGTGCGCAGAGTGTCGCGGCGAGGCCGGCGTCCCTGGACGTCTGGCTCGCGTCAAGCACCTCGACCCCAATGAGCTGCGCGTGCACGACGTGACACTGGTCGGCCAGTACGCACTTCAGATTGCATTCGAAAGCGGCCATGCGACCGGTCTCTACACGTTCGTCCTGCTCCGGGCTCTTTGCGATTGCGCCGAGTGCCAGGCGCGGAAGGCGGCCAGGTAGTCGGGGTCCCGGTGCCCGGCACCTTCGTGGGATAATCCCCGCGCTCCGTTGTCCTTCCCTACGTCAATGCAAGAAACCGAGCCCTGGGCAGTCGCGGCCTCCGCCCGAAGGCGCAGCCGGCGCCGGCGCCGGATCGCAATCCGAGGCTGGATCGCGCTCGGCGCGCTGGTTGCCGTCGCGCTGACCGCGGGCGGCGGCGTCCTCGCTTACGAGAACACGCTTCCGACTTCGGTCGGCTTGAATCTCAAGAATGGCGTGAAGGACGTCCCCGTCTACTCGCATCTGGTGCTCACCTTCAGCCGCCCGGTGGCCCCCACCACGCTCGGGTCTGCGTTCTCGATCGTGCCTGCCACGGATGGGACGCTGACCGCGCGGTCGGGACAGACGCAGTACGAATGGGCGCCGTCGAAGCCGCTAGACGACCTCACCACCTACACGGTGACATTGACCCCGATGACGGACCAGAGTCAGCACCGCGTTCCTGGCGGGCGTTGGACCTTCACCACCAACATCGTGCCGAGAATCTCGTCGGTGACAGGCTCGGCCGGTTCCGCCCTGACCGATGGCTCTGAGATCGACCCTGGAACGCCGCTCACGATCAACTTCAACGACGCCATGGAGCCGTCGACCCTCAACGTCACGGTCGCGGGCAAGCCGGCCAATCTCAAATGGGCCGCCGACGGCCGCAGCGCCACGCTTTCCACGCAGGGTATGCCTTCTGGGCCGCTCGTCCTGGCGATGGGGCCCGGCGGAGCGGATCAGACAGGGCACCACGTGGTCGGCACGTTCACGCTGATGACCGGCCTTTACTACCACGATCGCGAGCACACGACGGCACTCAAGTACCCCGCATTGATCCAGGTGCCCAACGACTACTACGCACGCGACCAGAACGGGCTCCAGGGTGCGGACATGGTCTTCGAATACCTGGCCGAGGGCGGCATCACGCGCTGCACCGCCATCTTTCAGAACGCACCCGACCTCATCGGCCCGATGCGCTCCAGCCGCTTCATATCGCTGAAAATCGCCCGGCACTATGACGGCTTGCTGTTCCAGTCGGGTGAGTCACAGGCCACCGCATCGGCCGCCGCCGCGGATCCGGTGCCGCAGTTCTTCGACACCATCGGATACACGTATCGAACCAACGCTCGGTACGCGCCGGACAACCTGATGATCAGCGGCGACAACGTACGCGCGGCCGAACAGAACTACTTTTCCGGAATCCCGGCCTTTACTTTGCCCAAGGCGAGGCCAGACCTGAGCGGCGGCTCGGGGGCCGGCACTGTCACCGTCGACGAGCACAACTCCGTTTACAGCTATGACCCCATCATGGGCACCTACCAGAAGACCGAGGAGGGGCATGCGTATCAGGACGCCAGCCTCCACCAGCCGCTGCGGATCGAGATGCTGATCGTCATCCATACCGCCGAGCGGCTCGTCAACGTCGGCGATGGACACGGCGCCCACATTCACGACTTCGACCTCGACTCCGGTGGCGCGGTGGGGATCTACTACAAGGGCCTGGGGTACTCCGGAACGTGGAGCGCACCTAACGGCCACGGGCCGCTGACGTTCAAGCTCGACAGCGGCCAGGTCGTGACCCTGCCCTCGGGCCTGGTCTGGATCGACGTTACCGCTTAGTCAGGCTCGCGCGGCGTCCTTGAGCGAAGAGACGTAAGCGGCAGCCGCGACCGCCGCCGTGGTGCCATCGCCGACCGCGGTCGCGATCTGCTTCGTCAGCTGGGCCCGCACATCGCCCACCGCCCAGATCCCCGGCTCAGATGTCTGCAGGTTCCGGTCCGTGAGGATGTACCCGGCCTCGTCGTGGTCGACGTGAAACTTGAACAACCCGGAGTTGGGAACGAACCCGATGAAGATGAACACGCCCCCGACGGGCAGCTCCTTGGTCGAGCCGTACTGGTCATATTTGACCGACTGCACCTTCCCGTTGCCCACGATCTCCTTCACCCCCGCCTCGAGGATGAACTCGATCTTCGGGTTGGCGCGCGCCCGGTCGATGAGGATCGGCTGGGCCCGCAGGCTGTCGCGGCGATGCAGGATGTAGACCTTCTTCGCATAGCGCGTGAGAAAGTCGCCCTCCTCGACGGCAGCGTCGCCACCGCCGACGACGGCCAGCTCTTCGCCCTTGAAAAAGGCGCCGTCGCAGACTGCGCAGTAGCTGACGCCGCGGCCCTGGAACTCCTTCTCTCCGGCGACGCCCAGGTAGCGGGGCAGGCCGCCGGCGGCCATGATCAGGGCGGGTGTCCGGATCTCCTCTCCGGAGTCCATGCGGACGACCTTGGTGGATCCGTCCTTGTCGATCTCCTTGACCGGCTCGAACTCGCGCACCTCGAGGCCGAACTTGCGGGCGTGGTCGCCCATCTTGGTGGCCAGCTCGGTGCCCAGGACCGACTCGAAGCCGGGGTAGTCCTCGACCAGCTCGGTATTGAGCAGCTGGCCGCCGAGCGGCCCGCGGTCCAGGAGCAGGGTCTTGAGGTTCATCCGGGCCGTGTACAGGCCGGCCGCCAGCCCGGCTGGGCCTCCGCCCACGATGACCACGTCGTATTCGCTCATTGCATCAGTTCCAATGGGGGGAGGACCGGTCGATATTCCGCAGGTGGCCGCTACCCAAACTTGAACTGGGCGCCGTAGCCCCCCCGGGGGCTGTGACAGGCGATGTTGTCGTACGGGCAGCCGATCGAGCAGGCGCCGCACTCGATGCAGTTGCCGGAGCTGACCAGCGTCTTCTTCTGCTCCTCGTTCCACTCATAGACGCCGGCCGGACAGAAATGGGTGCAGTACTTGCCCTTGCAGTCGTGGGCGCAGACCGCCTGGTCGGTGATCTCGATGTGAGGATGGCCCGTGTCCTCTTTGTACTTGACGGTGAACAGCTTCTCGGTGAGCTTCTGCATCCCTCGGAAGTTTAGCCCGCGCCGAAGCGCTCCCAGACCCGGCACATCAGGCGGATCGCGTTGATGTAGTCGGCGGCGTGGATGTTCTCGTTGGGCGCATGGATGCGGTTGTCCGGACGGCCGACGCCGACCGGCAGCACTGTCGGCACCCCCAGGTCGGCGACCACAGGGTGCATCGGGCCGGTGGCCTGCATGAACGGCCACAGGATGGGCTCGCCATGAAGATCCTTGACGCACTCGATCACGCTCCGCGCCACCTCGGAAGTGGGGTCGGAGCGCGCAGGCTTCTCCCCGTCGTGCCAGACGATCTCGACCTTCTCGAAACCGTGGGCGTCGAAGTGCTTGCGCAGGCGCACGAGGATCTCGTCGGGATCCTGGTCCGGGATGAGCCTGAAGTCGAGCTTGGCGGTCGCCTCGGCCGGGAGCACGGTTTTCGACCCCGGGCCCTGGTAACCGGTGGTGATGCCGGCGATGTTGCACGTGGGTGTGAACAGGAGCTGTTCGATGACGTGCTCGGGCGTGGGGTCGCGAATGAGACGGTCGAAACCGACCAGCTTTCTTCGCTGCTCGACCTCCGGGTCGATTTTGGCCATCATCTGCCGGTCGGCGTCGGTGGGCTCGAGCACGCGATCGTAAAAGCCGTCGATGCGGATGTTCATGTCCTGGTCCCGCAGGCTGGCGAGCGCCTCGACGAGGTACATGGCCGCCGGCGGATAGATGGACGCGAGGCCCGAATGCTGGTCGTAGCTGAGCAGCTTCACCCGCAGCTGGACGTAGAGGAGGCCGCGGCACCCGAACTGCAGGGTGGGCCGCCCAGCCTCGTCGAAGGACGCGCCCGACTCCCACAGGCAGCCGTCGGCACGCAGCTTGTCCGCGTGCTTGTGGGCGATCTTCTCGAAGGTCTTGGAGCCGATCTCCTCCTCACCCTCGACCAGGAAACGGAGCGTCACCGGCATCTCGCCCAGCCCCTTGAGCGTCTCCAGCGCGTGGATCCTCGCCATCACGTCTGCCTTGTCGTCGGCCACGCCGCGGGCGATGATGCGCCCGTCCTTCTGGACAGGCTTGAACGGGTCCGAGTCCCAGAGCTCGATCGGGTCGACCGGCTGGACGTCGTAGTGCTGGTAGAGCAACAGCTTGCGCCGGCCGGCGCCCGGCACCTCGGCGTACAGAGCAGGCATGCCGCCTTCATCGAATGTCTCCACCCGGTCGGTGAACCGGCCCAGCCGCTCGGCGATCCAGTTGCGGGCCGGCCGCACAGCTTCGAGCCCATGGTTCGAGATGCTCGGAAAGGCGCAGAGCTCTTCGAGCTCCTCGATGAAGCGTCGGGAGCTCTTCTCGATGTACGCGTCGACGGCGCTGGTTGAGATCACAAGACCATTCTTACGTAACCTTGATGCTCATGGGCGACTCCGAACCGCCCCACGAGGTGGGGAGGCCAGAATTCCACTTCTCCCCGCGACCCAACCGCGCTCACGAGATCAAGTGGCGCGGGTGGTCTGAAGAGGCTTTCGCGGAGGCGAGCAAGCTCGACCGCCCCATCCTGCTTTCGATCTCGGCGGTGTGGTGCCACTGGTGCCACGTCATGGATGAGACGACCTACTCGAATTCCGGCGTGATCGACCTCATCAATCGCGAGTACGTCCCGATCCGCGTGGACAACGACGTGAGGCCCGACATCAACCAGCGCTACAACATGGGCGGCTGGCCGACCACGGCGTTTCTCACCTCCTCAGGTGACATCCTCACCGGCGCCACCTACCTGCCCGCCGACCAGATGGCCGACGCCCTTGCGCGCGTGGCCGGCTATTACCGGACGAACCAGCCTGAGATCGCCAACCGAGTGCTGGAAGGACGTAAGCGGGCGGGCTCGGGTGTCGCACGCAGCGCCGGCACGCTCTCGGACGGAATCGTCGATGAGGTCGTCGAGGCGGTGAAGAATGCCTACGACCCCGAATACGGGGGCTTCGGATCGGCCCCCAAGTTTCCGCAGACCGATGCCATCCTCCTGCTCCTGGAGCAGGCGCACCTGGACGCGGACCCCGAGCTCCGCGCAATGGCGAAGCACACGCTCGAGATGATGGCCGCCGGCGGCACCTACGACCACGTGGAGGGCGGCTTCTTCCGCTACTCGACCACGCAGGACTGGAGCGTGCCTCATTTCGAAAAGATGCTCGAGGACCACGCCGGCCTTGTGAACGCGCTGGCGCTCGCCGGCTTGCAGGAGGCGCTCGATGCGACCACCGGCTACCTCGACAGGGTTCTGCGCGATCCGGTCACGGGCCTGTACGCCGGCAGCCAGGACGCGGACGAGCATTACTACTCGCTCGATGCCGGCGGGCGAGCGCAGGCCGACGCCCCCTACGTCGACCGCCGCATCTACACGTCCTGGAACGCGGCGCTGGCGATCGCCTACCTGGATGCCGCCGCTCGATGCGATCGGCCCACCCTGCGCGAGCATGCGGCGGTGCTGCTGGAGCGCCTGTTCAAGGATCGGTACCGAACGGCCGCCGGTCTCACCCACTCCGACGGGGTCACCGGCCAACTGCCCGACCAGGTTTGGGGGCTGTGGGCCGCCGTGCGCGCGCACCAGGCCGGACTGGGCGGTCACTGGCTCACGGCCGCTCGCGGCATCGCCCAACACCTCGAGGATCGCTACGCCGATCCCGAGCTGGGCGGCTACTTCGACCACGCCGGCGCCGAACAGCTCGGCCGGCTGAGCGAGCGCATCAAGCCGCTGGTCGAAAACTCGATCGCCGCGATGGCGCTCGTCGAGCTGGACGAGCTGGTGGGTGATCCCGACCAGCCGTTTGCGGCGCGCGCGCGCCGAGCGCTCGAATCAGTGGCGGCGTTGCCGCGCCAGTACGGCTTGATGGCGTCGGTCTTCGCGCGCGCGCTCGACCGATTGCGACACACGGTCAAGGTGAGCACCGGCAATGCGCAGCTCGCCCGGGCAGCGCTGCTCGCGCATCCGTACGCGGTGATCGAGCCCAATGACGACGATCGCGCAGTGGTGTGCGTCGGAACCATATGCTTGGCCCCGGTGTCGACACCAGCGGCGGTCGGCGAGGCTATCCGAGAAGCCAGCCAAACGCGTGCCTGAGTCCAGGCGCCACTTCACTCGGCGCGTCACCAAGGCGCTTGACGACCCCAAGCTGCAGGGCGCCCTCATCCAGGCGATGACCGGCTTGCGGAGCCGGCGCGAGGCAGGGTTCAAGAGCCTCGACTTCGCCACCGGCCGCGCTGACCTCAAGCAGCGGCGCCTCGCCAACCTCGAGCGCCTGCCTGAGCTGGTGGAGCGCTTCACCGAACGCCTCGAGGCGGTGGGAGGCAAAGTCCACTTCGCAAAAGACGCGGCCGCGGCCAGGGAGATCATCGGGCAGATCTGCTGGAACGCCGCCGGCGGTCAGCACCGTCCGGTGGTGACCAAGGTCAAGTCGATGGCGAGCGAAGAGATCGAGCTCAATCCTTATCTCGAGTCGCTGGGCATGGAAGTCGTCGAGACCGACCTGGGCGAGCGGATGGTCCAGCTCACGCACACCCATCCCTCACACATCATCGCCCCCGCGATCCACCTCACCAAGGAGGACGCGGCGCGGGTGTTCGGGACGGAGCCGACGGTGGAGGCGATCCAGGCCCACGCCAGAGACTCGCTGCGACAGAAGTTCATCAGCGCTGCGGTCGGCATCAGCGGCGCCAACCTGGCGATTGCTGAGACAGGCACCATCATGCTCGTCACCAACGAGGGCAACGCGGACCTCACGGTCACGCTGCCTCCGGTGCACATCGCCCTGTTCGGCATCGACAAGATCGTGGCCTCCCTCGACGACGCGGTCGCGGTGCTGCGCATGCTGCCGCGCAGCGGCACCGGCCAGATCATGACCAGCTACGTGAACTGGATCACGGGTCCTTCTCGTTCGGCCGACATCGAGCAGTCATTGACGATCGGTGTCCACGGGCCACGCGAGATGCACTGCGTGATCCTCGACAACGGCCGCGAGGAGATGCGCGCCGATCCTGTCTTTCAAGACGCGCTCACGTGCATCAGGTGCGGCGCTTGCTCGAACGCCTGCCCTCCATTCATGGCTGTGGGCGGTCACCAGTTCGGGCACATCTACAACGGACCGATCGGGCTCGTGCTCACGCCGTTTCATCACGGCCTCGACGAAGCCGATCTGCCCAACACGCTGTGCACCCAGTGCAATGCATGCCAGGAGATCTGCCCGGTCGACATCCCGCTGCCGCGCCAGATCCTCGAGCACCGGCGCAAGGGCCGCAAGTCGCTTCGGAAGAGAGCGCTGCTCGGCGTCTGGGAGCGGCCGGAGCTGGCCGACCGCATGCTCCGCGCCGGCGCTCCGTTCAGCGGGCTCCTGCCGGGGACGCCACGGCTCGCACCTTCGCCGTACCGGGATATGGCGCCAGCCGACGGCGAGAGAACAGGCGAGCCGCTGACGATCTTTGCCTCCTGCATGGTCGACCGCATGCAGCCGGAATCGGCGGTCGCGCTCCAGCGCATCGCCGAGGCGGCGGGCTACAGGGTTGAGTTTCCCAAGGGTCAGTGGTGTTGCGGCCTGATCGCCGCCAACGCCGGCGACTTCAAGGGCGCCAACGAATTGACTACAAGGCTTGCCGAAAGCCTTCGAGATTCCAAGGGTCTCATCGTCACCCCGTCCGCGTCGTGCTTTGGCGCATTCACGATCGACGCCCCGGACTGGGGATCACCTGCGGACGAGCCCCTCCGGGCGCGGTTTCGCGACTCGACGCGATTCGCGCTCGAGCTTCTCGCACGCCGTCCGGAGCTCGTGAGCACCGATCGCATGAGCCTGAAAATTGCTTACCACGACTCCTGCCAGACACTTCGCCAGCTCGGGCTCAAGAGCGAACCCCGACAGCTCCTCGAGATCGCCGGCTACGAGGTTGTGGACCTTCCCGACATCGCCAACTGCTGCGGGTTCGGCGGCACGTTCAGCCTCGAGTGGCCGCGCGTGGCGGATCGTCTGGCGCAATGGAAGCTCGACGCGATCGCCAAGACCGGATGCACCGTGGTCGCCTCAGACAACCCAGGCTGCCTGATGCACATCGCCGCCGCCGCCCGGCGCCGTGGGCTGAACCTGCGGTTGGCGCACGTGCTGGAGCTGGTGGCCGAACACCTGGCTACTCTATGAGGAACTCATGACAGGGCCGGCGCGTTAACACCAGGTAATGGGCCTCCTCGAAACCATCAACTCGCCCGAAGATCTCCGGCGCCTCGATCAACCGCAGCTCGCGCAGCTTGCTCAGGAGGTGCGCGCCTTCCTCGTCGAACAGACGTCGAAGAGCGGCGGCCACCTCTCGCCCAATCTCGGGGTCGTCGAGCTGACCTTTGCTCTGCACCGTGTGTTCGAAAGCCCCCAGGACGCGATCGTATGGGACACCGGCCACCAGGCATACGTCCACAAGATCGTCACCGGCCGGGCCCGAGATTTCGCGCGGCTCCGCCAGGCAGGCGGACTGTCCGGCTACCCGTCGCGCCAGGAGTCCGAGCACGACCTGGTCGAGAACAGCCATGCTTCCACCTCATTGAGCTATGCGCTCGGCATCGCCGAGGCGCGGCTGCGCAAGAAGGAAGCCGGTCATGTCGTGGCCGTCATCGGCGATGGAGCTCTGACCGGAGGCATGGCTTACGAGGCGCTCAACCAGATCGCGCACCTGCAGCCGCCGAACCTGATCGTCGTCATCAACGACAACGGGCGCTCATACGCCCCCACCGTGGGCGGTCTGGCTCGGCACCTGTCGCAGCTCCGCATCGACCCCCGCTACGAGCGCATAAAAGTCGAGATCTCGCGCCTCCTCAGCAGCCTGCCCCTGGTCGGCTCGACCGCCGACCAGGCCGCGTATCGCGTCAAGGAAAGCCTCAAGCAGCTTCTCCAACCGTCGACCGTGTTCGAAAGCCTGGGCATCAAGTACGCGGGCGTGGTGGACGGCCACGACGAGGCCGAGCTGGAGGCGGTCTTCGCCCGCGCGAAGAAACTCCGCGAGCCGGTGGTCGTGCACGTGGTGACCGAGAAGGGCCATGGGTACGGCCCGGCCGTCGAGGACGAGATCGACAAGCTCCACGGAGTCGGCGCCTTCGATCCCCTGACCGGGCGACCGCGCTCCACCGACCTCACCTACACCGACGTTTTCGGTGAAGCGCTCATGGACGCAGCCACGCGGCGGCCCGAAGTGTGCGCGATCACCGCTGCGATGGCATCGTCGACCGGGCTGCTCAATTTCGCCAAGGAATTCCCTGACCGGTTCTTCGACGTGGGCATCTGCGAGCAGCACGCGGTCACCTTTGCCGCCGGCCTTGCGATGTCGGGCATGCGGCCGGTGGTATGCATCTACTCCACGTTCCTGGCTCGAGCGTTCGACCAGACGATCATGGACGTGGCCCTGCACAAGCTCCCAGTCGTGTTTGTCATCGACCGCGCCGGCGTCACCGGGCCCGACGGCTCATCTCATCACGGCGTGTTCGACCTTTCGTATCTCCGCCTCATTCCAAACCTGAAGGTGGCCGCTCCGGCGGACGCCACGGAGCTGTGCGCCTTGCTGGAGACAGCCCTTGACCTGGACGGCCCCATCGCGATCCGATATCCGAAAGGGCCGGTTCCGTCGACGCCGGACCTGCCCGCGGAGCCGCTGCCTGTCGGTCGCTGGGAGGAGCGTCGCAAAGGTTCCGATGCGGCCATCTTCGCGGTCGGGCGGATGGTCGAGGTCGCGACCGAGGCGGCCGAGCGACTGGCCCTCCAGGGCATCGAGTGCACTGTCGTCAACGCGCGCTGGATCAAGCCGGTCGATCCGCGGATCGTCGATTGGGCCAGGCGCCATCCGATCGTGATGACGGTCGAAGACAACGTGGGCGCAGGAGGCTTCGGAAGCGCGGTGCTCGAGGCGCTGGCCCCGCACGGCTTGGCCGGCCATGTGCGAAACCTCGCGCTGCCGGACCAGTTCCTGGCTCAGGGCAAAGCCGCCGACATCCTCAGGGCGAACGGCCTCGACGCCGCCGGCATCGCGCAGGCAACGTACAACGCGATCAAGGGCGGCGTCCGCAGCGAAACCGGAGGCGGGTCCTAGAGTTTCTTGCGCCCGGCGAAACCCTCGCCGACCCGGTGCCAGTGCTCGACGCGCTCCTCGCCGAGCTTCCAGCAAAGCTCGATGAGCTCGCCATCCCTATAGGAGGGGAAGTCGATCAAGCCCTCCAGTGGTCCCTTGAGCTGGATGCCCATTCCGTTGAGGCTGGCCACTGCCTTGAGAAGCTCCAACTCGGCGCCGCCCACCGCGTCACGAGCCTGCTGATGCCGGTCGCGATCCTCGGCGCCTGCGCCGGCTCGTTTCGACTCGTACTCCGCGATGCGGGCCTGGTCTTCCAGCTCGGGCAGCAGCGCCGACAGCTCCGCGATCTGGGCGACGACCCTCCGCACACGAGGCAGCTCGCTGTTCGCCTCTTCGACGGTGTATGTGCGGAGCCTTTGCACAGGTCAACGATATAGCAGCAGACTTGCCGCATGAATGCGTTCGAAGCGATGGACGCCGAAGAGATTCGCCGCCGGATCGACGGTGCGCAAGTGGCACGCCTGGCCACGGTCGGCCGTGACGGCCGGCCGCACATCGTGCCGATCACTTTCGCGCTGGATGACGACACCATCTACTTCGCGGTCGACTTCAAGCCGAAAAAGACCGCGGATCTTCAGCGCCTCCGCAACATCGAGTCGAATCCATCCGTATCCGTGCTGGTCGATCACTACGAAGACGACTGGACCAAACTCTGGTGGGTGCGCGTCGACGGAGGCGCGCGCATCGTGATCGACGGCGCCGTGTTCGAAAAAGGAATCGCGCTCCTGACGCAGCGGTACGCCGCATATAGATCGGCGCGGCCGGCGGGTCCGGTGGTCGCAATCGCGGTCGAGCGCATGACCGGCTGGTCGGCTTCGTGACGCGGGGATGTGGGCTCAAATGCGCAGCAGCTCAGGCTGCGCCTGCTTGACCGGATATCGAAGTGGAAGCGCCGTCTCCACGAACATGCCCATCGGGTGAGTCTCGGGGTTGCGTCCGGCCATCGTGGCCGTCCAGGTCACGGCGTAGCGCACCGATGCCCGCACGATGTATCCGTCCTGCGCATGCGCCTCGAACACGTGCGTGATGGACGAGGGTTGAGGATACGGCCGGCCGTAGCCTGACGGGCCTACGAGGTCGGCGATGCCGCCGTCGCCGAAATCCCAGGTGGCCGACTGGGGTGTCGCCGTGATGGCGTAATCGTTGCCACCGCTGATTTCGTGAATCGTGACCGCATGCGGCGCCGGATCCAGCCAGAACCACGAGTCCAGTCCGACGAGTCCGACCCCGGCGGGGTTGGCCGCGACGCGGGCGGCAAGTGCTGTCCACGGTGGCATGGGCGGCGTGGCCAGAGCGCGCGAGCACACCGACTGCTCAGGACTGGCGTTCTGGACCTTGTCGAATGCCTGGACGTGAATGCACGCGACGTCCAGCGGCGACATGTCCGCCCGCGTCACGACGCGCGGTTCGAAGGTTGCTTGCAACTGCAGCGGCTGCGAGCTGCCATTCATCGTGACCCATGACGTGTAGTGGTCCATGCCGGCGACAAAGTAGTCGGCGCCGGCGCCATCGCCCTGATCGACAACAGGGTCCCACGTGAAGGCCACCGAGCTGGTGGATGCGCGCAACACCTGCGGTCGGGGCGATTGTGGCGGCACCGAATCGACGTAGATGTCGACGACCGGATAGCCGTACTGATCCGCCATGTATGGAGGCGGCGACTCGCTCCCGTAGCTGCCCAACCCACACTCTCCGCCAAAGGTCCAGTTGTAGTAGGCAATGTACTGCTTCGCGTGCCCGTGCACCGCCCATCCGTTGTCGGCGAAGTTCCAATGGTAGTGGTTTGGATAGTCCTCGTGGAGGAGGTTGACCCAGCCGGACGCATCGCCGGCCGTGCCCCTGAAGTCGCCGTAGAAGTATCCGTACCAGTCGTCGTAGCCCGGATTGGGGTGGAAGCCGTAAAAAGTGTCCCGCTCCGGGTTCATGCCCACGTGAGGGTCGTTGGTGACGATTTTCGCAGTCCACATGTCGGAGTGGTTCGTGCACCACCCAGGCGGGTCGCCGTAACGCGGACTTCCCCACGCCGAGCTTCCCACCACTGGCGATGGGAAGAGTCCCATCGCCATCCCAAGCACCATCGCGAGCGCCCGCCGCATATCGCCAAGCTAGCCAGGCAGGCCCGCGTCTTGGACCCAGGTCGTTAAGAAATGGCACTTGACGAGACTGTCTGTCTCGACTAGTGTCGTAATCGATGGCGCGGGGGGCTCGAGAGCGCATCCTCACGGGAGCGCGCGGCCTGCTCGCCGAAGGAGACATCCCGACGGTGGGGCAGGTCACAGCAGCGGCCGGCGTGTCGAAGGCCAGCTTCTACCGCGCCTTCGACTCCCATCGCGCACTTTTGGAGGCCCTGCAGGTCGAGCCAGAGCCGGGGGCCAGGGAGCGCATCCTCGAATCCGCGCTGGCCATGGTGGGCGGCGGCGGGCTGACCGCGCTGTCGATGGACGAGCTAGCGGTCCGCGCCGCCGTCTCGAGGGCGACGCTCTACCGCCTCTTCCCCGGCAAGCCGGCCCTCTTCACGAGCATTCTGCGCACTTACTCGCCGCTCGAGCCCGTGAGCCGCCTCGCCAACTCGATGCAAGACCAGCCGCCCGAGGTTGTGATGCCGGAGATCGCCCGTGCGGTTTTTCGCACCGTGTATGGTCCTGGGGCGCCGGGGATCGGCCTGTTGCGGGCCATCTTCTTCGAGGTCAGCTCCCTGAGTCCCGATGCAGAGGAAGCCGCACGCGACCTCGTCGCGACGGTCCTGGGCTCGGTGGGCGCTTACCTAATGGCTCAGATGGCGGCGGGCCGGCTGCGCATGATGCACCCGCTGATCGCGCTGCAGGCGTTCGTCGGTCCGATCTTCTTTCACCTGCTGGCCCGATCGCTGCTCGAGCGGGTGGCGGGATTCGACATCGACGGCGAACAAGCCGTTGTTCTACTGGCCGAGAGCTGGTTGCGCGCGATGAGACCGGATCAGGAGGGAGTCGCGAATGGCTGAAACCATCGCTGTCGACGTCGAAGGTGTGCGCAAGAACTTCGGAGGATTGCGCGCGCTGGATGGGGTCAATCTGCATATCAGGACGGGCGAGATCTACGGACTGCTCGGCCCCAACGGAGCCGGCAAAACCACGCTCATACGCGCGATCGTCGGACTGGTGGCGCCCGATGCCGGGACGGTCACCGTGCTCGGCCGCCGCATGCCGGACGTCGAAAACCTGCGCAACGTCGGCTACATGACGCAGCAGGCCGCCCTCTATCCGGGGCTGTCGGTGGAGGAGAACGTCGAGTTCTTCGCCGCGATCAACGGTGCGGATGAGCAGGGCGTGACCGATGCGCTGAAGCTCGTCAGGCTCGACGATCGGCGCAAGTCGGTGGTGGCGACGATAAGCGGAGGCATGCGCCAGCGGTGCTCGCTGGCTTGCGCGCTCGTGCACAAGCCGAAGCTGCTACTGCTCGACGAGCCCACTGTGGGCGTCGATCCCCAGCTGCGGGTCCAGTTCTGGGAGGACTTTCGCAGGATGGCGGAGAGCGGCACCACGATCATCGTTTCCAGCCACGTCATGGACGAGGCCGAGCGCTGTCAGCGCCTGGGCCTGATTCAGTACGGAAAGGTGCTGGCGGAGGGAAGCCCCAACGAGGTCCGTGCTCTAGCGGGCACGAACAACCTCGAAGAGGCGTTTCTGAAGCTGGCGGGAGAGGCGTCATGAGCGGGCATCGAGTCGGCGCCATCACCCGCAGGCTGCTGCAGCAGTTCCGGCGCGACCGCAGGACGCTGGCGCTGCTGTTCGTCGCGCCCCTCGTCATCCTCGGACTGCTCGGCTACCTGATCCGCGGCTCGTCGTCGTCGCCCGCGGTCGGCATCGCAAATGAAGACACAGGCCCGCTGGGTGCCACGTTCGCGTCGGCTCTCGAGCGTTCGAGCTTGATCAGCGCGACCACGATCCAGGCGTCAGACGGCGATGGCAGGCTCAAGGATGGATCGCTCGTGGCGTACATCGTTTTTCCTTCTGATTTCAGCTCGCGCGTCCAGTCCGGGACGATCGCTCCAGAAGTGCATCTCGAGGGTTCCCAGCCGGGCACGTCAGCTCCGGTTCTGCAGGCCCTTCAGCAAGCGCTTACCACGGCCGCCGCCACCGGGCCTGTGCACTTCGAACCGCAGGTCCATTACCTGTATGGGGGTCCAGGGTTCGACACGCTTGATTACTTCGGTGCGGCCTTCATCGGCCTGGTGGTCTTCTTCCTCGTGTTCGTCATCACCATCGTCGCCTTCCTGAACGAGCGCTCGCAAGGCACGCTGGAGCGGCTGATGGCGAGCCCACTGCGCCGGGGCGAGATCGTGGTCGGCTACATGCTGGGTTTCACAGTGCTGGCGCTCATCCAGTCCGTGGAGGTGCTGGTGTTCTCCCTGGCGGTGCTCAACGTACACAACCAGGGCAACGTGCTCCTGATCTTTGGCATCGAGGCGCTGATGGCGCTGACCGCCGTCAATCTCGGGATCTTCCTGAGCATGTTCGCCCGCACCGAGTTCCAGGCGGTGCAGTTCATCCCTCTCGTGATCGTGCCGCAGGTGTTGCTGTCCGGCATCCTGTTCCCGGTCTCGACCGAGCCCGGACCGCTGCAGGTGGTTTCGAACGTCCTGCCCCTGACGTACGCGGTCAACGGGCTGCGGGATGTGATGGTCAAAGGGGCCGATCTGACTTGGTCATCTCTGCAGCTGGATGTCGGAGTGGTCGCGGGGTTCTGCGTCGTGCTCATCGTCGCCGGTATCGCGACCCTGAGGAGGCGCATCGCATAGCCCTGAGGCGACGCCCAACCCGTAAAGTGCGGGCATGATGCTCGTCTGCTCGCGACGCTGTGGCGGCCGCCTGTTCCGCGCGCTCTTTGCGGAGGTGGAGCTGGACGCCGGGGGCGAGTACCAGGCCTACCGGATCGCCCAGCACGGCTACATCTGCCTCAACTGCGGATCGCCCGCTTTCGACCTTGGCGAGGTGCCGGCGGAGATGGAGGCGGAAGCGGTGGCCGACGAGCCGAAATCGGGCGCGACGGACATCCTGTGCCCGGTGTGCGAGACACTGGTCCAGGTCGACGAGGGTATGGAGTGCCCCAATTGCGGGGCGCCGCTCGAGGTGGCCTGAGCGTTCGCCGCAGTCGTCTTCGTCGTCGATTCCGCACGTTTGGATCCAACCGTGCGTATGCAAGCGGGGAATTCCGCACCGTTGGCGCAAACGGTGCGTTAAGCGAACTCTGAACCTTGCCTGTAGCGGCCGTAGGACTTCCTAGGTCAGGGAGGCGGTTCCCGCCAGAATCCCGAGCATCCAACGGGCCGCGTCAGCCTCACGCTGTCGGGTGGCCTTGCGCAAGATCCGGATCGCTCGCGGGGTGTCGAGGTCGTCCGCAAGCGCGTTGTTGAACTGAACCACGAGCCGGCGCCCGGCGGGAGACATACCTTTCTTGGGTCCCACCCCCCCCGATTTCGCAGTTTGAGACGGTCCCACCCCCGCCATCTCACCTGCCAACAAGACGCGTAGGCGCGCAGCCAGCCGAGCGGCCCGCGCCAACCCCGACCAGCTGAACTCCCAGTCACGCCCATATCGATGCGAGGCCAGATAGAGCCGCACCGCGGCCGCGGGCGCGCGCTCCAGCGCCTGGCTCACGTACACCAGGTTGCCGAGCGACTTGCTCATTTTCCGGCCCTCGTACCGGACGAGACCAGCGTGCATCCAGATGCGAGCGAAGGGAACCTTGCCTGTTAAGGACTCGGATTGGGCGCGCTCCGATTCGTGATGGCTGAATGTCAGATCGCGACCACCGCCGTGGATGTCGATCTGCTCGCCCAGGTAATGCATGGACATCGCCGTGCATTCGATATGCCACCCCGGCCGCCCTGGCCCAAACCGCGACGGCCAAGCCGGCTCGTCCGGCGCGGACCCACGCCACAACGGGAAGTCCAGCGCGTCGCGCTTGGCGCCGGGCCCGACCACGCCCAGCAAGTCCTCGTGCCTCAGCTTGCTGATCATGGAGCGCCGCGTCCGGCGTGACAGCTCGCCGTAACCGCGGTATTTGCTGGCATCGAAGTACAGCCCGTCGGTGTGGTACCCGTAGCCGGCATCGTGCAGGCGCTCGGCCGCATGAAGGATCGGCTTGATCTCATCCGAGACTCGTGGCATGAAGTCGGGCTTTCTCCACCCGAGCGCCTCCATCTCGCGCAGATGAATCGCGGTCTCACTATCCGCCAGATCTCTCCAGTTGACGCCGTCCCGCCGCGCGCGTTCGAATAGCGGGTCATCGACATCGGTGATGTTCTGGACGTAGCGGACGCGAACGCCGGACGCCTCGATGAATCGAATCAGGATGTCGTAGGTACAAAACGTAAATGCATGGCCCATGTGTCCCGCGTCGTAAGGGGTCACTCCACACACGTAGAGCCGGACCGCCCGGCCGCCCTGACCCGTACTGGGCTTGACGCCCACTTTCCGCCGGCTCAGCGTGTCGTGCACGCGAAGCTTCAGCGGAGCGTGAGGCACCGAACGTAAAGCCCTTGAAACCGCGGGCTAGTCGACCGAGCGCGAGAGAACCGAGGCGTCGGCGCGGAGCGCTTCGGCCCTGTTGGTCGTCTCCCAAGGCACGCCCAGGTCGTCCCGCCCGAAATGGCCGTAGGCGGCGGTGGGCCGGTAGATCGGTCTCATCAGGTTCATGTTCGCGATGATCGCGGCGGGCCGCAGATCGAAATGACGCCGCACCAGCTCGAGCAGCTCGGGCTCGGCGACGGAAGCGGTGCCAAACGTCTCCACCGCAACCGAGGTCGGGTGGGCGCGTCCGATCGCATACGACACCTGGACCTCGCACCGCTCGACGAGCCCGGCCGCAACCAAATTCTTGGCCACGTGCCTGGCTGCATATGCGGCGGAGCGATCGACCTTGCTCGGGTCCTTGCCGCTGAACGCGCCGCCCCCATGGCGCGCGACCCCGCCGTAGGTGTCGACGATGATCTTGCGTCCGGTCAGCCCGGCATCGGCGGCCGGTCCGCCGACGATGAACTTGCCGCTCGGGTTGACCATGATCTTCGTGTGGGCATCGATCAGCATGCCCTTGAGCACCGGGTTGATGACCAGCTCGCGGACACCCTCATCGATATCCTTCTGGCTCACGTTGGCAGCGTGATGTGTCGAGACGACCACCGCCTCGATCCGCTTGGGCTTTCCGAACTCGTAATCGACGGTGACTTGAGTCTTGCCGTCCGGCCGCAGAAACGGTAGCGAGCCGTCCCTGCGCGTCTCCGCGAGCCGACGCGCCAAGCGGTGCGCGAGCGAGATCGTCAACGGCATCAGCTCGGGAGTCTCGCGGCATGCGAAGCCGATCATCATGCCCTGGTCGCCCGCCCCCTGGAGCTCGAACGGATCGTCGTCGAGCGTGCCCTCCCGCTCTTCCAGCGAATGATTGACGCTGGCCGCGATGTCAGGCGACTGCTCCTTGAGGTAAACCTGGATGAGCGCATGGTCGGCGTCGAACCCGATGTCTTCACTGTTGTAACCGATGCCGCGGATGGTGTCGCGAATCGTTCTCTGAATGTCCAGCTCGGCATGCGTCGTGACTTCGCCGATGACCACACACAATCCTTTCGTGATCGCGGTCTCGCAGGCCACACGCGCGTGGGCGTCCTGCGCGAGCATTCCATCAAGCACGGCATCGGAAACCTGGTCGCACACCTTGTCGGGGTGGCCCTCGGTCACCGACTCGGATGTGAGCAGGAACGAGCGCGAAGCGCTGAAGGAAGTTGCCACAACGACCGCCAATGATATTGGGGTCAGCTGCCGTTGCGCTGTCGGCGATCCTCCGGGGCCTGTCCAAGCAGCTGGGCCTGGAGCGCAAAGATGTCGTCCAGGACCCGATCGATGCGCCGGCCCTCGAGGCGGTGGTCGGCGATGACCCCCGCGCGGTCGAGATGCCGCCGGAGTAAGGTGCCCAGGGGTCCATCCACGCGCGTGCGACCTCCAACCTGGGCCTCCTCCAGAAGTTGGAGACAACGGTCCAACGCCAGCTGGCGCAGCCGGTGCTCGCGAACCGACATCTAGGTCCCCAGCACCTCCACCCGGCCGGCCGCGGTGACGCGCACCTTGACCTCGTTGAGGGCAGGAAGCGTGTAGGCCGGGCTGCTCGGTTTGCCGTCGTACGTGAACGAGACGGGGTGGCAAGGGCACTCGAGAAGGCTGGAGCCGCCTTCCCACCACAGCTCGCAAGGCAGGTGCGAGCACATGGAGGACACGGCCGTCACGGTTTCGCCGCGGCGAAACACGAAGGCGCCCACGGCGCCGGCCCTGACCAGCTTGCCCTGACCTTCGCTGAAATCCGCCATAGCGCCCACGTCTGTCCAACGGCCGTTCCTCGGCACGACAGGGCTCGACGCGGAGAGCGGCAACGGGGCTGGAGAGTAAGCGAGCTCCCTGCCGACGAGTCCGCCCGCCAGCGCACCCGCGGCGACGCCGAGTCCGGCCACGAGCGCCGCGCGTCGAGTCAATCGCGGCTCGCGAGGCGTGGAATCCAGGATTTGTGCCAGGCGGCGCCGAAAAGCCGGGCTCATCCGCTGGGGGCCCGACCGGGCGGCAGCGAGCCGTGCGGCGGCGATGATCGCTTGCTTTTCCTCGGCGTCACCCGCTCGCAGTCGCAGCCGGCGGCCGTGCAGCAGGTCGTCAACGATGCGCTCGATCCGGTTCTCCGATTGCTCAGGCATCCGGATCAACCTTCGCCGCGGCGCGCAGGGCGCGCAGCTGCATGACCTTGACGGCGCCCACGGTCGAACGCATCTCGGCAGCCACTTCCTTGAGTGAGTACCCGTGCAGGAAACGCAGCTCGAGCACCCGGCGGTAGTTGTCGCTCAGTCCGGCCAGGATCCGGCGCGCCCTCTCCGCACTCTCGTCCGACGGCGGCCCCTGGGGTACGGCCAGTGCGAGGTCCTCGTGCAGCTCGGCATGCGACAGCCCCAACCGGGTGCTCCAGAACGCACCCAGCACGGACCGTGCCGTGGCGAACAGGTAACCTCGAATCGCGCTCGCGGGCGCACCCTGGCGCAACCGCGGGATGGCTTTCATCGCCACCTGCTGGGTGAGGTCTTCAGCATCGGCGCGGTTGCCCACCCGCGCGTAGATGAATGCGTACACAAGCTCCAGCTCGTCGAGCGCGATGTCGGTTGCGCGGGTCGCGCTGGGAAGCTCGACGACCTCGCCGGAGTCCCCTGCTGACGCGGACGAATCACTCGGGCTCCGGGGATCCAGGGTCATGCAACTGCTACGCGAACAGGTTCCCGCAGAGCAGATAGGTGGCGTTCGAGCCCTGCATGTCCGGACCTGCGTGCACGACCGCGTACCACGTGCCGCTCGTCGGAGGATAGGTTGCGTCCAGTGTCGTCCTGGTGTCGGAGTTGCCCTGGCCGTCGGCCACCACCGTGCTCAGAGCCAGGAGGATGTTGCCCGGCTGCTGACAGCTGCCGACGTGGACGTGGGAGACGTGCGCCGAATTGGGCTGCAGGCCGGTGATGACGATCTCGATCGTCACGCTCCCCGGCAGGACGGTGACCGTGATCGCGCCTGTAGCGCTGCTCTTGATTCCATTGAGCTTGAAGTTGAGCACCTTCGGCGACGGCGCCGAGCTCGGGCTGACCGCGGCGGGACTTGCGGAGGGTGAGCCAGCCGCCGTGCCTCCACCGGAGGCGCTGCAAGCCGAAGTGATCGCGGCCAGCGCAACCAGCGCGACCCACCGGTTCAAGCCTGCAGTCTCGCTTCAATTGTGCTCAAGGCTTTACCGGTGCAGGTTACTGGACGGACATCCGCGTTCGGCTCGTAAAGAGTGGTGTGGGGAGAGATTCAACTCCCCACACCCGTTCGAGTCTCTTAAGCGTGTCGCCAGCCGGGACGGCCGGCCCGGCGCCAGAGCAGGTAGCCCACCCCGAGCAGGATCAGGATCGGACCCACCGCGCCCAGGCCGGTGACCAGGTAGTTGACCGTCGCGACGAAGTTGTGCGCAGCGTCGCTGAGCGCGGACGCAAAGCCCCAGCTGTCTGAAGGTGGCGCCGTAGCGGGTGCGCCGGCCTCGGTGATCTGCACTGCGATGGTGCTGAAGGCCACGTTGTGCTCGATGTAGTGGATCTGGCCTTTTAGCTGCTCGATCTGACCCGTGATCTGGCCGATCTGGTTCTGCACCAGGATGATTTGCTCGACCGTCTGCGCCTTGGCCAGCAGCGCGAGCATCGCGTTGCGCTGCGCCTCTTCGTTGGCGAGGCGCGCCTGGAGGTCGACGTACTGGGCGCTGACGTCGTTGCCGCTGATGTGCTCTGTCTGGACCTTGCCCATCTTCGACAGGGCGTCGATAGTCTCGTCGAACTTCGACGCGGGGACCATGAAGCTGATGACGCCCGTGCGGATCTGGTCGTTGGTGACGGGGTTGGCCTGGGCATCCGTGCCAGAGACGTAGCCCTGCTCGAGCTCGACCAGCGAGCGGACCGAGGCGAGGCTGGAATCGAACGACCCTGACTTGACGCTGATCGACAGCTGAGCCTGGCGGATGACCTGTGGGCCCTGAATGGTCGGCACGACGTCGCCGCCCGGGTTGGTGGTGGTGCCCCCGCCGCCCGCGCCCGGCACTCCCTTGATCGGCGCCGTCGTCCCAGACCCCGTCCCGCCGGAGCTGGTCGTGCCGTCGCGGTAAGCGGGCGGGCCACCTGAGGTCGAGCCTGCGCCGCACGCGGCGGCCGCCACGAGGATCCCGAAGCAAAGCGCGATGACGACGAGGAACCGTTTCATGTGACCGCCTCCCGTGTTGATGAAAGACCAAACGCCGCCTTGCGGTGTGGGTAACATCCGGACTCGTGCTCCAGGTCCGCAACCTCGCCATCGACGTCGCGGCGCGCCGGGTTTTGTCCGACGCGAGCTTCACCGTGGCCGCGGGCGACAAGGTCGGGCTGGTGGGCCGCAACGGGGCAGGCAAGACAAGCCTCCTCAAGGTGCTCGCCGGCGAGCACGACCCCGAGGCAGGGCTGGTGCTGCGCCGCGGCTCGCTGGGTTATGTGCCACAGAACCCTCGGCCGCGCGCCGAGGCGGCGCAGACGGCCCTCTTGCACATCCTCTCTGGACGCGGCCTCGACCGGGCGGCGGCGCGGCTGGAGGAGCTGCACCGCCAGCTCGAGTCAGACCATTCCCCGGCGGTCCTCCAGCGCTTCTCAGATGCGGAGGAACGCTTCAGGCTCGACGGCGGCTACTCCGGCGAGTCGGACGCCCGGCGGATCGCTACCGGTCTGGGCCTGAAACCCGATCGCGTGGACCTCGCGCTCGGGGTGCTTTCGGGAGGCGAGCGGCGTCGGGTCGAGCTGGCGCGTGTGCTGTTCGCCGCCAATGACCTCATCCTCCTCGACGAGCCGACCAACCACCTCGACAGCGACGCGAAAGCGTGGCTGATGAACTTCCTTCGCGAAAGCCGGGCCGCGGTGATCGTGGTCAGCCACGACCTCGTCCTTCTCGATGCGGCGATCACGCGTGTCCTGCACCTGGACGCCGGTCGGATGATCGAGTACCGCGGCACCTACACGCAGTACCAGCAAGCCCGCGCGCTCGAGGAGAAGCGACTGACTGCGCTCGCGGGACGCCAGGAGGCCGAGATCAAACGCCTGAGCGTGCTCGCCGAAGTCATGCGGCGGCAGACAGCCAAGCGCGCGCGGACCGCGAAGTCGATCTTCAAACGGGTCGACCGCCTGAAGGCTCAGCAGGTGAGCGCGCCCCGTCGTGAGCGCAAGGTCAAGGTCCAGTTCCCGGATCCACCGCACGGCGGTCGCGTAGCGCTGACGGCCGAGAAGCTGGCCAAGGGCTATGACGGCCCGATGGTGTTCCGCGACGTCAGCTTCGAGGTCGAGCGCGGGCAGCGCCTGCTTGTGATGGGGCTCAACGGCGCCGGCAAGACGAGCCTCCTGCGTATCCTCGCTTCCGAGACCCAGCCGACGTCGGGATCGTTCCGGTTGGGACACAACGCGTCGCTCGGCTACTACGCGCAGGAGCACGAGGGCATCCGTGCGGGCCTCACAGTCCTCGCCCACATGCGTGAGCAATCGGACGCTGAAGAGCGCGTGCTGCGGGCCCTGCTGGGTAGCTTCAACCTCACCGGTGACATCGCCCGCCAGGACGCGGGCACTCTCTCCGGCGGCGAGAAGACGAAGCTGGCGCTGGCGCAGCTGGTGGCCGGGCGCCACAACCTGCTGCTGCTCGACGAGCCGACCAACAACCTCGACCCGCCCTCCCGCAGCGGCGTCGCTCGTGCCCTGGCGGAATGGCCCGGCACGATGATCATCGTCAGCCACGACCCCGAGTTCGTCGAGGCGCTGCGACCGGGGCGTGTTCTTTTCATGCCCGAGGGCCGGCTGGACTACTGGGAGGAAGACCTGCTGGACGTGGTCTCGCTGGCGTGACCCACAATTAGCACATGAGCGCGACCAGCATTCGCGAGATCGTGATGCCCGACCTCGAAGGCGCCGAGGAGATCACCATCGGGGCCTGGAGCAAGAAGAAGGGCGATCACGTGGATGAGGGCGAGACCCTGCTCGAGGCGCTCACCGACAAGGTCAACGCCGAGATCCCTTCCCCGGTCAGTGGCGTGGTCGAGGAGCTGCTGCTTGACGAGGGCGACCCGGTCAAGCCGGGGCAGCCGATCGCGAGGGTCAGCCCGGATTAGGACTTCGCCGGTGGATTAGGTCTTCGCCGGCGTGAGGAGCTTGTCTTCCTCTTCACCCAGCTTGCGACCGAACCACCACGCCACCGCGAGAAGGATCACCACGCCGATCGCGATCGGGATCGCGAACGGACCCATCGTGGCAGCGACGGTCTCGTAGTGCTGGCCCAGCTTGTACCCGGCGTATGCGAGGGCGAAGTTCCATGGGATGGCGCCGGCGAGCGTCGCGAGCACGAACATCACGGAGCCGATCTTCGACACCCCGGCCGGGAACGATATGTATGTGCGCACGATCGGGAGCAGGCGGCCCAGGAAGACGGCCCAGAGGCCAAAGCGTTTGAAGAACCGCTCAGCCAGCTTCAGGTGGCCGCGACTCAGACCCAGCGATCGCCCGAACCGGCTGAGCACAACGCGCTCGCCGTAACGGCGCGTGAGATAAAAGGCGATCAGCGACCCGGCCAGGTTGGCGGCGCTGGCGACCAAGACGACGAGGACGAGATTCAGCCTGCCCTGGGAGGCCAGAGCGCCGCCGAGGGGCACGACGATCTCGCTGGAGATCGGGACGCCGGCGCTCTCCCCCGTCATGGTCACGAAGATGGCGAGCAGGCCCCACGTGCCCACAATGCTGATGAGCGCCTGGGTCATGTGTCGCTCTTCGGAGGCTGGACGGCACGGAACGGCAGCGTCCGCACCTGCTGGTCGTCGATGAGGATCTCGAAGCGATAAAAGCCCGGCTTCGGGAGCGCCACGCCGGAGAGGTTGATCACGATGTTGGCCGCCAGATCCCACCCTTGCGGATGCTCGGCGTGAACGGTTCGCGGGGGCAGGTTGAGGACGACGGGCTGCTGCAGAACTCGGTTCCCGTCCTCATCGCTGCAGTGGACCTCTAACTTGTGGAGTCGTTCCGATTCGAGCCTGCTGGAGAGAAGGCGAAGCACCATGGCGCCACCGAACGGCGCCGGGAACTGCTCGCGCCACAGCGTGTCGATGCCGGCGCCGAGGATGTAGACAAGCCCATTGGGCGGACCCTCGGCAGCGTTGGCGAGCAGCGCCCAGTCGAGCCTCAACTCGGCGAAGCGAGGACAGCGCGAATCACGAAAGGATGTTAGAGCGGTCCGAGTGTTGGGACTCGGACCGCTCAGTGCTTCAAATCGGTCTCCTGAGTATCCCTTGCAGATGACCCAGGGGATTGGCGGCGGCGGCCGCCGTCAGGCTGTCGATGAGGCTTTGCGCGTCGGCGATGAGGATTGCGGCAGGGCTGAACGTCACGCCGTTGATCGTGCACGCGGCGAGGAGGTGCTTGCTGTCCTGCGCCTGCACCTCGTGGATGAACGCCCTCAAGATGTTGATGGCCTCCTGGTCGTTGCCGGCCGCGATCGCGTTTTGAGCCGCGGCCAGCTTCGCCTTCAGGGCGTTCGCGATCCCGGCGTTGTCGATGCAGCCTGCAGCCAGGAGCTGGTCCACCACGTTGGAGATCCCGGCCGGGGTGGCCACGACGGTAACTGTGAAGCTCTTGCTGACCGTGCTGGGATTGTCGTCGGCGCTCGTCGCCGTGCAGGTAACCGTGGTGGTGCCGAGCGGAAAGGTCGAACCAGACATCGGAGTGCAGCTCACCGTCGGCGCGGGGACATCACCAGCCTCGTCGATCGCTGTCGGCATGGCCCAGGTGACCACCGCTCCGAGCGGGCTGTTGACGTCGACCGTCATGTTGGCCGGTACGCCGGCGATGCCCAGGTCGGTGTCGTTGACGGTCACGGTGAAGCTCTGGCTGACGCTACTCGGATTGTCGTCGGCGCTGGTCGCCGTGCAGGTGACCGTGGTGGTGCCAATCGGGAAAGTTGAGCCTGAGGCTGGAGTGCAGCTCACCGTCGGGGCCACGAGGTCGCCCGCCTCGTCGACCGCCGTCGGCATGGCGTAGGTCACCACCGCTCCCGAAGTGCTGGTGGCGTCGACCGTGATGTTGGCCGGCACGCCGGTGATGCCCAGGTCGGTGTCGTTGACGGTCACTGTGAAGCTCTGGCTGAAAGTGCTGGGGATGTCGTCCGCGCTGGTCGCCGTGCAGGTGACCGTTGTGGTGCCAATCGGGAAAGTCGAGCCTGAGGCCGGCGTGCAGCTCACCGTCGGGGCGACGAGGTCGGCCGCTTCGTCGACCGCCGTCGGCATGGCATAGGTCACCACCGCCCCGGACGAGCTGGTGGCGTTGACGGTGATGTTGGCCGGTACTCCGGCCAGGCCCAGGTCGGTGTCACGGACGGTCACGGTGAAGGTTCTGCTGACAGTGCTGGGGGTGTCGTCCGCGCTGGTCGCGGTGCATGTGACTGTGGTGGTGCCAATCGGGAAAGTGGAGCCCGAGGCCGGAGTGCAGCTCACGGTCGGCGCTGGGTTGTCACCAGGCTCGTCGACCGCTGTCGGCATGGGGTAGGTCACGACTGCCCCCGACGGGCTGGTGGCGTTGACCGTGATGTTGGCCGGTACGCCGGCGATGCCCAGGTCGGTGTCAAACGCCTCGAATGCAAGGCCGACCACCGTCGTCCACGAGTTGGAGGCTGACGCGAATTCCCCGTGAACCCAAATGCCAAGACCATCGGGGTCCGCCGCGGCACCGGAGTAGTCACCCCAGCGATTCCTGTTGCCGTTTGGGTCGATCTGCACGTACGTGCTGTCGCCGTTGGCGAGCACAATCTCTGGCCCGATGCAGGCGACACACGTGCTGGTCCTCGGGATGGTTACGAACCTTGCGCTCACGAACTCAGACGAGCTGGAGCGGCTGAACACCATGGCCTTGTCGCCGGAGGCATTGACGTCAACCTCCGGGTAGTAGTAGTCGACGCCCGCGTTGGTCAGCTGCCAGGCCTGAACGGTGTTGATACCACCCAGTCCGGCGGCCACGTCGAGTTCGAAGAAACTGACCGACGAATTGCCGTTATCACTCATGTTCTGGCCGGTAAAGAGGCGCCCGTTCTGCCAGAACGCGTAAAGGAGCCTTGTGTCCCCGGTGTCGAGTCTGGTCGTAGATCCGGATTGCCTGCCGCCTGTGGGGCTCGGGAAGTTGCCCACGCCGTGGCCGGTCTGATTGAAGGTTGGTCCTGCCGCCGAACCGTTGCAGCAATTCTGGGCGTTTGTGATCCGGAACACTTCCAGGTCGCTGCAGGGGCCGATGCACGTGGTATGAGAGTCGACCAGGAACTCGCCGTCAAAATCTCTCGCGCCATACATCTTGGCGGGCTGCATCGTGAATGACGGGATCAGGTTCAGGAATCCTTCGTGGAAGTTCCACTCGTCCCACCACGAGCAGCAGCCCCCGCCGGTGAATTCTGACTTCAGCAATATCCTGACCTTTGAGTACGCGATGTTGATCAGGGGGTTGCCGAACTGGAACATGTTGCAGGTGAGGTACACCGCCTGGGAGTCGAATCCCAATTGAGGGTAATCGCACCACCTGCCGCTGGCTTGATTTCCGTTGATCGACGCATCCATCTGGAAGAATGTCCAGCCCTGGGTGACATCGTTGGTGTCGGAGATCGCGATCAGGAAAGTTGAGCGATTCGTGTTGTCGGCGACTGTGGCCTCGTGTTGGGAGACCGACATCAACCAGAAACGGTTGATATAGGGGTCGAAGGCCGCTTTCGGGTCGAATGGACCGTCTGCGGCGCCCGAGAGCGATGAGAAGAACTGGCCGAGCGACATCGACGAATTCGGAACGAGTGTTCCGGTTTTGGTGAAGGCTTTGATCCTGCCGTTGGTCATGACGACGATCTGCAACGGACCGGCGGCCATGGTCGGGTCTGGAGGAATCTGGCCCGACTCCCCCTCGCTGACTGCGGCGAAAGCTGCGCCCACCGGCGCGTTGGGAGTGGCGGCGCCGGAGGAGCCGAGCGCTCCCGGCGCATGCTCGGCAGTCCTGACGCCGGGCGCCGCGCTTACGTGCGGGATTGCGGGGCCTGGTTCCGCCTGTGCGTTCGGCCCGCGCCCTTGGAGTAGATGCGGCACCACCACACGGTCGAAGCCCTTCGCGTTACTGAGGCTGGCCAGGTTGGGCACATGCTTGCCAGGCGCCAGCCCGCTACCTGGTGCGCCCTGTGATCCGTTGATGTCGAGACCCGGCCTGGGCTGCCCGGCTGCGGATGCGGATACAAAAGAGCTTGCCATCAGCACGGCGGCCAGCACCGCGACCGAGGGTACGCGCAGAAACCAAAGGAAATGGGTGCAGGAAAGGCGGCCCATCAGACCCTCCATTGATACGAGCCTGGCGGCAGATTGGACCAAATCGTCCCGCCCGATGCACCACCTGTCAAGACACCACTTGACAAAGATGTCCTGGCATCGCTTAACAAAGATCTTCTACGGCGAGACCGGAGGAGGACTTATAGCCAGGACCGACGCAATTCAGCAGAAAAAGCGCAGTTAATCCCTCATTGGAAATGTCGGAGAATATTCGTCCCTCACGGGGCCACGGCTATCGATACGGTGAATCGTTCCGTGACTTCCTGGTTGCCATGGACGGCCGTGATCGTTCCGCTGCCGATGGCCCGAAAGGTGGCGGTCGCGGTGCCGTCGCAGGCGGCATAGCCCGTCAGGCGCGGCAGATGGGTCGGATCAGAGCTTTCCGGGACTCGCCATGGCCCGAATGAGCGCGTGGTCAGGTCAACCTCGACGATCGTTCCGGGCGGTACGGTGATGGTCTGGCCCGAGGCTGCTTCGGTCAGCACAAGGCGGCCGCCGACGACCGCCGGAGTTGAGGCTGGGCTGGCGGCCGGGCCCCCCGATATGGTCGCTGTCGGCGTGCAGCTCGGTGGTGGCGTACCGATCACGCATGAGGGCGCGATCCACACAAGAGCAGCTCCGGCCAACCACGCGATGCGACGCGTTACGCGTCTATTTGGATCCACTGCTACTTGGATGCAACGCACCCGGAACACCTCTGGTAACGGAGTCTAGGGAACGCTCCAGGGCTCCCGCGCGTCGTGCACATCTACGATCAGAGCGATGCCCGACAGCTAGCGGCTCAATCGCTCGAGAAACGTGATCCAAGGGACCGCTGGTGGCGTATTCGACCAGGATCGGAAGTGAATCCGTAGTTTCTGCCCGGAGAAGATCTCGTATCAGCTTGTGGGCCCGAATTCCATCGCTCGTGGTCGTCAGCTCTAGACGGATGGCTGCCGAGTCGACTCTTCGACGGGGCACCAACGGAGTTTAAAGGCAGGCAGAAGCGGTGGCGGGCCGCAGTCTTCGTACCGCGCCTCGAGCGCTACTGGCCTGCCTCCCCAGCGTTGTTTAATACGAGAGAGTGGACCTCACTAAGAGCTTCCCCGTTGACGCCTTCCGAGAGGCGCTCGAATCCTGGTCGTGGCTACCGCTGGCCGGCAAGGTGCCCGTACTCGCTACGGCTTTCGGCGATGTCATCCTCCAGGATGCTGAAGGCTATTGGTTCCTGGATGCGGCCGGAGGCAAGCTTGACAAGATCGCCTCGAACCGTGACGAGCTCAGGGCTGCGCTCTCAAGCCCCGAAGGTCGAGACCAGTACTTGTTGGCAGGCTTGGCTCACGAGGCCGAAACTCAGGGTCTGATGTTGGCGGAGTCCGAGGTCTTCGACTTTACCCAGCCCCCGGTTCTTGGAGGCCAGTTCGTGGTCGAGAACCTGCAAATCAAGGATTTCGTGGTTTCGCTGAACATTTCAGGCCAGATCCACAACCAGGTTCGCAACCTGCCTCCCGGAACAAAGATCTCGAACGTCAAAATCAGTTGACCGCGGCCGGGTGTCCTCAGGCCTGAGTTCTCGCTCGTCTGATCTAAGACTCGGATAGCCGCGCGGCCCCTTGAGATGATGTGCTTCGTGGCCCGAAAGGTCAGTTGGGACGACCTGATCAAGGTTCGGTTTGAGACCCCCATCGCGTCCCTCCCGTTCGCCACTGAGCCGGTGCCGTCGGTTGACGAACTCGTGACAGTGCCGGGGATCGAGGCATTCCTGAACACAAGTGACAACGAGGTCCGCGGCGTCTGGTGGGCCACCGATTTGCCAGCCCTTCGGCGGGTCCTACACGCGCGGGTCGCAGAGGACAGCGGCGTGCATGATCTGGACCCTCCAACCGAATTGCTGCCGAGGGGTGCGGACCGCTTTGGAACATTTGGCAGCGTCTCGCAGAGCCTTCGATCTCAGGGCTTGACTGTTGGGGCCACCGGCGCATACACATTTCCTTCTGGCCAGTGGAACTATCGCGAGCTGACTACGGGCAACGCAGGGTTCAGCTACATGTATCGACAACGGTCCGGTGACAACGATCCTGTCGCGGTAATTTCCATAAGCCTCGCTCGGGTGGACTGGGTCCCTAGTCGCCGCGCGCTTCGGCGTGGACCGAGTGGCCTCCCCCGGTTCGCGGCACTACCGGCGCTGCTCGCGAAAAAGCCGCGCATCGACCCCGGCCGGCGAGCGTGGGGAGAATCCCTACGTCGGGCGGGGTTGTGGAGCGGATTGCCGGAGTCGGCGCAGATGGTCTTCGTGACCCGGCTGTCGGAAGGGGAGCCGGTGACGAGCACACTCGAGGAAGCTGGTTGGCCTGCTGATGGCGAAGATCTCGCAGAAGGATTGGTCGGCACTTTGTTGAAATCAATGAGTCGGGCGCTGTCCCAACGCGGTGTTCGGCTCCGCGTGAAGACGATCCACGATCCTCATGCGCCTCGCTCCCCCGGCTACACGATCGAGATCAACGGCAAGCGGCTGGACCTCTACCCCATGTCTGCGGATGAGCCATCGGTTCCGCTCAGCGAAGACCCATGGCTTGATTCCACGATCCTCCCGCTGCACAGAATCAATGAGCTCTTGGCCGAGGCTGGGAGCGGTGATCGCGTGGTCGTCTTCGAGCCCGGCGGCAATGACGGCTTCGCGATATTGACATCGCCCGAAGTGCTCGAGCTTCTCCTTGCCGCGCCGTCTCCGCGCGAACGGCCCTTGATCCCATGAAACCGGCGATGGTGGTGGGCCGCAGTCGCATCAGGGCGTTGGCGGTTTTGGTATTCGCGTCCGGGACGCATGACTCTGGCAATCAGAGTCTGATGTCAGACCCGGCGTGCACAATTACGCATCGGTGGACGCTGTCGGCGCGTACCAGGAGTTGGCGCCAACCGGGGCCGGTCGAGGCCCGGCGCAAGTCTTCTTCGGTGCCCTCGTGGTGATCGGCCTGATGCTCGGCCTCCTCTACTTGGCTGGGGGCAACTCTCCCAGTCTCGGCGTCGTTGTGGCCCTGTTGGGCGCTGCGGGATTGGGCTACTGCTGGCTGTGGTCCGCCAACACGCGGCTCCTGACCGGCCCGGGCTTTGTGGGGTACCAGAACCTCTTCTTGCAGCGGAGCTTCTGGCCGACGGCTACCGTCTCGCGAACGATCGAGCTCACGATCCTTTATCACTCGTCCAAAGCCGGATACAACCCGAAGCCGTATTTGCTGCTCGTCGGAGCAAACGGCCGCTGCCTCCGCAAGGTCAGGCGGAGCGCCTGGACCGACGGGGACATCCAGGCGTTCGAGTCGGCCACCGGGCGTGCGGCCGAGTACGCCGGGATCTTCAGTTCGGATCAGGCGGGCAGGGAGTTTCCGGCTTCGGTCGGCTGGATGTACGCGCACCCTTCGGCGTCGTTAGCAATTACGGGTGGGATAGTGGTGGCCATCGGCGTCCTGGTCGTGGTCGGGAAACTTATCGCAGGATAGGCAAGTCGACAAATTGTCAAAACGGGTCCAGCGCATTGCTTGATGCGTGGTGGGCCGCGGTTTCCGTAACGCGAACCAAGCCATCACCCTGTCAGGGCTTTCGATCAGTCTGCGCTGATCCCATGTTCGCTTCCCCGCGATTCGGGCGCTCTCTCTCGACTTGCGTCACTTGCTTAGGATCTGCCAGCCATGCGTCTTCGGATTCCAGGAATAGGCTCCTGGGCCCAACTGAGAGATTCCACCGTCGCGCTCGTCCCAAAATCGGCGACCCTCAGATCCGGAGACGCTTTGCTTAGGAACACTTCCAAGCAAACTCTCTGCGACGTCGTCTACCCCGACTTCGAGAGGCCACACGAGTTCCAGTACGCCGTCGGTGCCGTGAGCCGAGAAGTGAATGACCCATTCCGGAAGTCGCCGCCTCACGCCGTGGACGAGGTGCGCCAATCCAATTCGCACCTTCAGAGCGATTGCGGCGGCGGCCGTTCCCTTTTCATTACACCAGAGATACAGCGTCGGCGAGGAGCCTTCCAGAGGAGCGGACGAGCTGTGCCAGCGCGCTTGCCTTTCTCCCCATGCCGCGCGGAGTTCCTTATCAAGCAACCGTTTTGTCCTGACGTCGATCGCTGACGCAGGTTTGCCGTAAACGTCGATCTTGGGAACGGGGCGAAGCTTGAACTCGCTCACGGGCGCGAGTCTAATTGCACCGCCGCTTTCCGACGTCTTCGCTTCTCTTTATGGAAAGCTCGCCGAATTGGCGTGGGCCGTAGTTTCCGTAACGCGAACCAAATCGTGATTGTGGGACGGGCCATCCGACTAGCGCTTCAACGTCGCACCGCCGCCGCAACGACAGTTCCGGAAGAGGCGATCCATATCACAGCCAGACCGACCAGGAGTACCAGCGGCCAAGCCCCTGGATCAGGCTGAAAGTCAGTCGGGCGCCTCTCTGCATACCCGAAAGCTGCCCAGAGCAGGAGGGGCACGATCAGGACGGTTGGGAGCAAATCCACCACGATCGCAGTCGCTCGCCACCACCGAGGCCTCCGACTTTCCGCCCATGCAGCGAAGCCGTACAGCAGCGCGGCCAGCAGCAAGATCAGCCCGGCAGCGAGAAACAGGAAACTTAAGATCCCCAGGTCGTCCCCCGGCGAATGCTCGTAATACGTCATCTGTTGAAAGGCCAACGCTGCTCCTGCCAGGGACAGCACTGCTTGGAGCCCGGCGCTTACCGAGCCCCACCATTCGACCTGTCCTACAAGCCCCGTGGCCCGCCACTCGGGAACCCGGAAGAAGTCCATTACCCAAGTTTGCCAAGGGCTCGGCGGTTTCGGTTCGCGTTATGTAAAGCCCGCCGAATTGGAGTGGGCCGTAGGTTCCGTAACGCGAACCCAATCGAGATCTGCGGCCGCCCCATCAGGTTGACGTGAACATCCTGAGCACAGTCGCCGAACCTGAATCCGACTTACGGGGCGTCCTTCCGCGGCGGAGGCCAATGGAGCTCGATTTCCCAGTCCTCATAGGGCGGGTCGACGACAAACGATGGATCCAAATATGCTCGCAGATGGTCGGTGGCACGCTTCTCGGCGTATTTCGCATTGGTGACAAGCCCGTCTTCATTGAGTTCGATGACGTTCGCGTAGATGGCGAAAACCTGTTCAATCGCGTTCGGTTCGCTCCCGTACATGTTCAGATAGTCGACCCCTCGAAGGGTGTCCATCGTCCCGCTCGCCATGAAGTAGGCGAACGTCCTGAGCGCTCCGCTGAAGGAGTCACCGAGTTTCACGTGCGTTCCGTGACCAGGCTAGGCCGACCCTTCGGATGCCGATGTCGAGCCAAAAGAACACACGACGGGGGTTGATGACATCGGACAGCAACGTTCGGACGTCCCGCCTTCACACGACTTCGGTTCGCGTTATGGAAAGGCCGCCGAGTTGGAGTGGGCCTGGATGGACTCGAACCATCGACCAGCCGATTATGAGTCGGCCGCTCTGACCACCTGAGCTACAGGCCCTCGTTCGGATTCAAAAGTCTATTCCCGCCCAGCAGCACGTTTTGATCGAGGCCCGTCGTGGGTATTTGCGTACTCAACTAATATTCGGGGGATTGGACATGGCAGCGCTTGGACTCTTGATTCTTCGGCTGGTGGTCGGCTTGACGCTGGCCGCGCACGGCAGTCAGAAACTCTTCGGCGTGTGGGGCGGTCCCGGGATGACCGGCTGGACCCAGTCGGTCCAGAGGCTGCGCATCCGGCCGGCTCAGCCATGGGCCTGGGTCGCAGCCCTCTCCGAGTTCGGCGGCGGTCTTCTGCTCGCCCTCGGGTTGCTTTCGCCGCTCGGCAGCCTGGCGATCGTGGGGTCGATGGTCGTAGCGATCGTTACAGTTCACTTGAGCCGCGGTTTCTGGACCAGCAAAGGCGGATACGAGTTCAATCTCTCCCTCATCGCGGCCGCCGTCGCGCTGGCGCTCACCGGCCCAGGCCCCTATTCGCTGGACAGCGCGCTGGGCGTTCATCTGCCCGAACCGCTCACCTTGATAGTCGGCACCGCGGCGCTCACCGCTGGCATAGCCGTGACGCTGGGGACCCGCAGCCCTCGGGCCCAAACCGAGACCAAGCCGCAGACGACCTAAACCTTGACCGGCAGCAGGCCCTCCCGGTCCAGCTCCGCCAGGTAGGCATGCACCTCGGAATCGGCGAGCAGGAGCAGGATGGCCTCCACCTTCCGCCTCCGATCGTTTCTGAGCGTCTTGAGCCCGACGGGCGCTTTCTCCGCTTGGTAGTCGAGCGCCATCAATTCTTCGACGTGAGCCGCGATGCCGGCCAGGCGGATGAGGGCGGCGTCGGACGGCGCGGGCACCGCCGTCATTGGGCGGCGGCGGCAGACGGATTCGGAGAGATGCATTCGCACTCGTTGCCGTCCGGATCGTCGACGTAGAAAGTGCGCACGCCCTTGAGCACGGGATGGATCCCCGAGCGCACCTGCAGCCCTTCGGCGGCGAAGCGAGCCTGGAGCTGCTCGTACTCTGTCGGGTCGATTCGAAACGCGAGGTGGTGCAGCACGCGCTTGGCCTTCTCGCGCGGAAACTCGGGCGCACTGAGCGGATGCGGGACGAGCACGATCATCTCGGGCACTCCGTCACCACCATCTCCTGCGCGCAGGAACTTGTTCGGCAGGCCCGGCGGCGAAAACACCTCGAGGCCGAAGAGGTCGCGGTAGAAATGCAGGGCTGCATCCATGTCGCGCACCCACAGCACGATCTCCGCGAGACCGGCGACAGGTCGCTTCAAGCGGCGACCGCTTCTCTGATCGCGACCAGGTTGATGTCCCGCACCCGAGGCGGCACCGAGCAGCCGGGGGCGAGCAGCAGCCCCCGGCCGCCCGTGTCGGCGATCGCGCGCTTCGCCTCCGCCTGCACCTCGGCCGGCGGACCGTAGAGCAGGCTCTTGCGCTGGCCGAGTCCACCCATCACCGCGCGGGCGCTCAGGTTTCGACCCTGAGACAGCGTCGGCGTGGCGAGGTTGTGGATCGACCAGCTCACGACCTGCGAGGGCATATCGTTGACCAGGTCGAAATGGAGCTTCGAGCCGCATAGGTGGACGACGTTGAACCACGCCTGGTGCGGCAGCTGGCTTAGAACCGCCTGGTCGCTCGGCAGCACGAGCTCGCGATACACGTCCTCGGGCATGGCGTCGCGACTGGTGTAGCCCGAGATCGCGTAGAAGATGCCCGCCGCGCCGGCGGTGATCGAGCGCTGGCTGAAATCGACCAGGGCTTCGGCGATTCGATCGAGCACCGGCCGCACCAGGTCCGGATGCTTGCGGAGCTCCCTCACCACTCGCGACGAATTCTTGCCCACGAGATACCCGGCGACCGTGAGCGGGCTGAAGACCGTCTGGATCACCGGCACCCCGAAACCGAGCTGCTTCGCCACGATGTGCAGCGAGTCGACCTGGTCGTCGAGCGCCTTGCGATTGACCAGGGCCACCGTGCTCCACGCGTCGAGGTCGGCGACTGCTTCGCTTTCGAGCACCGGGCCCTTGAGCCGATGACCGGCGGGCTTGTACACGGAGCCGAAGGCCTCCGCGAAGCAGGAGGCCCGCGGTTGGAACTTCACGAAGTCCCACTCGAACAGCCGTGCCCGCTCCACGGTGACAGCCGCAAGGTCTGCCGGCGACCACTCCTCGCGGTACGTGTGTCCCCAGGCGCCGAAGGGCGGACGGTCGGCCACGCCCATGGCGATCGCCGCCTCCACCCTCTTCCGTCCGTCCATCGGTTCGAGTTTAAGCTGGACCTGGTGGAGGACATCGACGCCGAGGCTGCACAGCTGCGGGCGGCGGCCGAGGCGCGGCCGATGAAGCTGCCCGTCAACCGGCGCGTTGACGAGAGCCACCGAGTCGTGACCTCCGACGGCCTTTCCGTCTGGTACACGATCCAGGTTTCACCGCACAGCCGCATCCAGGAGGTCATATTCGAGCGTTCCGACACGATGCCCTCCGACGAGGAATGCGAGCGCTGGCTCCGGCTCCTGATCTCGGGGGTGGAGGCGACCGAGGCTCCCGGCCTGCCGGGTGCAAAGACCCGACGCTTCGAAGCTTTCGAGCGCAGCCCGGAACGCGAGGCCCCCCTGGCCTAGTGCGCCACTAACATGCCGCTGGACAAGGCGGTGCTCGAGGAGCTGCGGCGGGCGGTCGGCCGGGAGCACGTCATCGATTCGAGCAACGACCTCCGCATCTTCGAACGAGACGCGTCCATCGAGGGCGCCGTGCCCGACGCCGTCGTGCTGCCTGCGAACACTGCCGAGGTCTCTTCAGTCATCAGGGTGGCCGCCAAGCACCGCATCCCGGTGGTGCTCCGTGGCGCCGGCACCGGACTGTCGGGCGGTGCGGTTACCGTCCGCGGCGGCATCGCCCTTCAGGTGACGCGCATGCGCAGGATCCTCGAGATCGACCCCATCGCGCAGACAGCGCTGGTCGAGCCAGGGGTGGTCAACCAGGAGCTCTCGCTGGCAGCTGCCTCGCACAGGCTCTTCTACGCACCGGACCCTTCGAGCCAGAAGGCGTGCACGATCGGCGGCAACGCCGCCGAGAACTCAGGCGGCCCTCATTGCCTTTATTACGGGGTCACCACCAACCACGTCCTGGGCATGGAGGTCGTGTTTGCGGACGGCAGCGTCCAGTGGGTGAGCGGGGATGCGCCCGAGCGTGTCGGGCTCGATCTTTGTGGAGTGCTCGTCGGCTCGGAAGGAACGCTTTGCGCGATCACAAAGATCAAGGTGCGCCTGCTGCGAATGCCACCCAGCGTCGCGACCTTGCTCGCGGCGTTCCCGACGATCGAGGCGGCCAGCCAGGCGGTGTCGGCGGTGATCGCGGCCGGCATCGTCCCCGCGGCGCTCGAAATGATGGATCAGGTCTGCGTCGGCGCGGTCGAGGCGCACTACCACGCCGGGTATCCGACCGACGCCGGCGCGGTCCTGCTGGCCGAGGTCGACGGCATCCCCGAGTCGACAGTCGAGCTGATGGCCGCCGTGCGCAGTGTGCTCGCGCAGAACCAGGGCTACGCGATGCGCGAAGCCCAGAGTCCAGTTGAGCGGGACCTCCTCTGGGCCGGCCGCAAAGGCGCGATCGGCGCGCTTGGTCGCATCAAGCCCAACTACTACCTGCACGACGGCGTGGTGCCGCGCTCCAAGCTGCCCCAGATCCTGTCAGCTGTCGGCGAGATCGGCACCCACTACAAGCTTCCGGTTGCGAATGTCTTCCACGCCGGCGACGGCAATCTGCATCCCAACATCCTGTTCGACCTGCGCGAGCGCGACGTGCTGCCCCAGGTGGAGAGCGCGGGCGAGGAAATGCTTCGCGCGGTCGTCGAGCTTGGCGGCGCGCTGTCTGGCGAGCACGGGATCGGACTCGAGAAGAGCGCTTTCATGCCGTGGGTCTACAGCCCCGACGACCTCGACGCCATGCGGCGGGTGAAGGATGCCTTCGACGCGCACGGGATCATGAACCCGGGCAAGATCTTCCCCGACCCCGAACGCAAGGTCCCCCACCTCGCCGGCCGGACAGGGCTCGCAATCGAGGCCAAGTGGTGGTGAGCAGAGCGACAGCCGAAAAGCCCGCCACCGCCGAAGAGCTGGCGCGACGTCTCCACGAGGCAGCCGAGGCGGGCCTGGCCGTTTTTCCGGTCGGCGGTGGCCGGGCGGCGGAGATGGGCGATCCGCCGGCTCGAGACTGCATCGAGCTGAGGACGACCGCGCTCGACCGCGTGCTCGAGCACTCGCAGGCAGACATGGTGGTGAGCGTCGAGGCGGGCATCACGCTCGAAGCGCTGCAGGCGGAGCTGGCCAAGAGCGGCCAGTTCCTTCCGCTCGACCCGTTCAACTCACCCGGCCACACCATCGGCGGCCTGCTCGCCGCGGGCTGGACCGGGCCGCTGCGCCTGCGTTACGGCTCGCCGCGCGACTTCCTCATCGGCATCCGCGTGGCGCTCCCAGACGGGCGCCTGGCGACCGCGGGCGGGCGCGTAGTCAAGAACGTCAGCGGCTACGACCTGATGAAGCTTCACTACGGCGCCCTGGGAACGCTCGGGGTCATCGTCGCCGCGTCGTTCAAAGTGTTCCCGAAGCCCCTGCAGGACGTGACGGTCGAATCGGCGCACGAATCGATGGTTGATGCCTGGGTCGCCGCGGAGCGAGCCCTCGCGATGCCGATGCCGCCGGCCGCAGTCGAGCTGTTCTCGAACGGCCGCGTCCTCGCGCGATTTCTCGGCAGCCCAGACGCCACCAAGCGAATGGTCGCCGACCTGGGCTGGAAAGCAGTCGATGCAGCCGCATGGGACCTGCACTCCAAAGCGGCGCCCGCCCGGTGGGCACGGATCGCGATGCCGCGACACCAGCTGCGCTCGATCGTGGACAACCTCGGAGCCGGTGAGCAGTGGTGGGCCTCCCCTGGGACCGGGATCGCCAACTGGGATGTCGCCGGCGGCGCTGACGACGTGCGCGCAGTGCGCACGGCGGCCGGCGCCGCTGGAGGGTCGGTCGTGCTGCTGGCCGGGCCGAGCGAATTCCGACACGATGCCGGCGCCTGGGGCACCCCACCTGCCACGCTGCACCTGATGCGCCGCCTGCGGTCGGCGTTCGACCCGAACCACGTGATCAACCCGGGGAGGTTCGTGGTGTGAGCGAGACGATGTCGACTTCTCACGCCCCACTCCCCAACCCTCTCCCCGCTGGGGAGAGGGGGGCCAGGGAGGTCTTCGCGCGCCTCAGCGACGACGACCTCGCGACCTGTGTGCACTGCGGGCTCTGCCTCGATGCCTGCCCGACGTTCCGGCAGACCGGGCTGGAAACAGAATCGCCACGGGGGCGCATCTACCTCATGACGCAGTGGAAGCGTGGCGCGCTTCCCTTCACTGAAGACCAGGCGCGACACATCGACCTGTGCCTCGGGTGCAGGACCTGTGAGGCCGTCTGCCCTTCCGGCGTCCCCTACGGAAGGATCATCGAGGCCGGGCGATCGGAGGTGGAGCGCTTGCGACGCCCGGCGCCGAAGCACTGGCTCACGCGGACGGCGCTGAGGCAGATCGTGGCCCAGCCGCGCCGCTTGCGCACCTTTGGCGCGCTCACGAAGGCGGCGCAATCCCTGAGGCTCACGTCGATTGTTCGATCGGGCCGGCAGCTGCCCCGGTTGCTCCCGCGATTCCAACCCCCGAAGGGGGGCATCGCACCGGCCGTCGGGGCCAGGAAGCACCGCGTCGCCTTTCTGGTGGGATGCGTGATGCCCATCCTTTACCCGCAGTCGCACGAGGCGGCGGTCAAGTTGCTGCAGCTCGCCGGCTGCGAGGTCTGGTTTCCGCGCGCCGAGAGGTGCTGCGGCGCACTGCTCGCTCACAACGGCGACCTCGAGGGGGCGGAACGACTGCGCGATGCCAACATGCAGGTCTACCGCGACTCGAGCTTCGAGGCGCTCATCGTCGACTCCGCGGGTTGCGGCTCACACCTGAAGGACTTCTACCCGGAGCTCAAGGGGCGCGTGAAGGATCTGACCGAGTGGCTGGTCGAGATCGGGCTGCCTGCTCCCCAGCGTGAGGTCAAGATGCGCGTGACGTACCAGGACGCGTGCCACCTCGTGCACGCGCAGCGCATCCGCAAGCAGCCGCGCGACCTCATCCGTGCCATACCCGGCGTCGAGCTGGTCGAGATGAGACACCCGGACATCTGCTGCGGCGCGGCCGGTCTTTACAGCACGCTGGAGCCCGCGATGTCGGCCCGGATCCTGCGCGAGAAGCTCGAGGACGTGTCGAGCACGCGAGCAGACATGATCGTGACAGCCAATCCGGGCTGTCAGATGCAGCTGGAATCTGGACTCCGGGCGCAGGGCTCGGCGATGCGCGTCGAGCATGTCGCCGAACTAGTGGCTCGCGCCTTTTTGCATTAGCCCGATTTTCTTCAGGCGCGGAAGCGCCTGCGTCTTGGTCACATCGACCTCGACCCGAGCCACCGCCACCGTCACGTTATCCGGCGCGCCGAGCTCCCGGCACCTTTCGATCAAGCGCTTGGCTCCACGTTCGAGCTCGCCATCCTTGAGGAGCAGCTTGCCCATCTCCTCAACGCTCACGCCCGCGGTCTCGACGCCATCGCTGCACAGGACGATGGCGTCGCCCTCCTGGAGCTTGATCTTGTCCTCAAAAGATTGGATCGACTCCCAGACCCCGATCGCCCGTGTGAGGCGGTGCTTCAACGGATGTGAAGCGGCCTCTTCGGGCTTGATGACGCCGAGGCGTACCTGTTCGGCGGGCCACGAGTGATCTTGCGAGATGAGCTTGGCGTCGCCGTTGCGAAACAGGTACGCGGGGCTGTCGCCGACGTTCAGCACACCGAGCTCGCCTTTGCTGATCGCGGCCACGACCATGGTGCTGCCCATGCCCGCCCAATTGGGGTTGTCGCGGGCGGCCTCGAAAACGGCGGTGTTCGCCTGCTTGCACGCACGCTTGAGGCGGTCCAGGTCGGGTCCCTCGTCGCCGTCCTCCGCAAGCACGCTGGTGAGCGTGGTGACGGCGATGCTGCTGGCCATCTGCCCGGCGGCGTGACCGCCCATTCCGTCGCACACGACGAGCAGGGTGTCGAGCCCTGCCTTGTCGCGCCAGACGATGACAGAGTCCTCGTTCTCCTCCCGCTCAAGGCCCGGGTCGGTCGCCGATGCGACCTTGAGGCGCATTTCCGAGACGGTTAGCCGCCGAGGACGGAGAAGTGAACCGCGTTCTGTCCGACCGTGATTCGGTCACCGTGGTTGAGCTCCTTCTCCTGGATCGGCTCGCCGTTGACAAGCGTCCCGTTGGTGCTCCCAAGGTCGACGATCCAGAACTGGTCGCCACGCCGTTCGACTCGGGCGTGATGGCCGCTGGTGGCCGGATCGCGAAGGATCAGGTCGTTGTCGGGCGAGCGCCCGAGGCGGAGCGCGCTGTCGCCGGCGCGATGCGTGTGGCCTGCGTCAGGGCCTGACTCGATCGTCAGCTCGGCCTGTCGACCCGCGCCGCCCGTGCGCAGCGGCGTCGGACCGCCGATGACCGGCGCGTCAGGCGGGGCTGGGGGCGCCGCCGGCGGAGGTGGCTGCCACGCGGGCATCAGGGCGGTGGCGTCGTGGGCAGCGGCTGCGGCGGCCGCGGCGGCGGGGCCCGGCGCGATCATCGTGGCGGCCACATCAGGCACCGGCTGGGCCGGCGGGGCAGGCATTTCTGGTGGGGCCGCCCCCGCGGGCGATTGCCACGGGGGAGGGACCGGGGCTGGAGCCTGGGCCGGCGGCGAGACCACGATCGGAGGCTCGGGGAACTTCGGCAGGGCAGCAGACTCTTCTGGCGGCGACCACGCCGGCGCAGGGGCGGGCGGCGGCGGCGGAGGCTGCGGCGGAGGCGGTGGCGGTGCAACCGGTGGCGGCGGTGCCATCGGCGGCGCCGGCGCAGCCGATGGGGCCGACCACGATGGCGCGGCCGGAGCGGCGGGCTCCTGAGTCCTGGGAACATCCCATGCCGGCGCGGCCGGCTCGTTCCATGACGGCGCCGCGGCCGGGGGCGCGCTCGGTCCTGAAGCCCCGGGGGCATCCCACGACGCCGGCGCGGGCGCGCCCCAATCCGACCCGGGAGGCTTCGACGCGCTGCCGGGCGAGTCCCATGACGGGGCCGGCGTGGACGCGGCCGGGACGGACGGTTTGTTGGCGTCCCATGAAGGGGCAGGTGGCGGGGCGGATGGCGATGGCGCCGGCGCAGGCGAGCCCCACGTAGGCGCGGGCGGCGCGGCGGCGCCGGTGGGGCCCCACGACGGACCGCTGGGCGCGACTGGGGGCGCTGTCGGTGCGCCTCCCCACGTGGGGGCGGCGGGCGCAGTGGGGGAGCTCGGCGCCGCGGGCGGGGGCGCACCCCATGTCGGCGCGGGCCCGGCCGGAGATGGAGCCGGAGCGACTGCCGGAGGCGGAGCGAATGCCGGAGGCGGAGGCGGAGCCGCAGCTGGAGGCGGCGGCGGAGCCGCAGCCGGAGGTGGCGGCGGCCCTGGCGCCGAGCCAGGAGCGGCCGGCATACCTGGGCCCCACCCCGGCGAGGCGCCCCGCGCCGGCGGCTGGTCCCAGCTCGGCGATGGTGGGGAGACAACGGTTGGGGCGACATTCGGCGCGTGGGTTGCGACCGGAGGCGGCGCCCATGTCGTCACGGATTGGTCAGAAGGGCCGGCTGACATCGGGACCGGAGTCGCCGGACGAACCGGAGGGCCGGCCTTCTTGCGCCTCACGTGGCGCCGGCGCGCCCTCAGATACAGAAGGCCCGCGACCAGAGCCGCCACCGCGAGGACGAGATCCGCGTACACGGTTTCAACTGGCATCCGGTGAGGGGCCTCCCTTGTCCCGAGTCCGTCTATGGATCAATTTCGTAAACACCTGCCTGCGGACCCGCGCTCTCATCGCGTGTCGACGCGTCGTGTTGAAGTATGCCATCCGTACTCGCACCTGGGCCAGACCTTAAGCCTGGCCTCACACCGTGCCGCTGATCAACACCCGTCCCGACGCCACTCCAGGCACGGTGATGTCGGCGTCGAGCGAGTGGCGTCCCGCGCCAAGCGGCTGTCCGGTGACGACATGAATGCGCAGGCTCCGGCCCACGGGCATGTCGAGGTGGCGTGGGAACGGCGCGCGCCCGGCATGTGTCTCGATCTGGATGTCGTGGCGGACCATCGGTACGCCGTCGAGACGCAGGTTGCCGATTCCGGCCAGCACCGCGGGGCGGGTCCGGTTCTCGAGGACGAAGCTCAGGCCGTCGTCCTCCGCTCGCAGGCTCGCCACGTCGGCGAGGCCCTCAGCCAGATAGCGGGGAAGCTCGGGCCGCGGCCGCGGCGATGGAAGCGTCGAGGTCACCGTGAAACGCAGCTCCGTGCTGTCGACCACGTGCCCGGAAACGCTGAGTGAGGCGTCGAGCCGGTAGGCGCCTTCGACCTCGAGCGGCACGCTCAACGTGGTGGCGTTGACCGCGGGCTCGAAGGCGGTTGGCAACGCGACGTCAGCTGCGCCCGAAAACTTTCGCTGCAACGCGTCCGCGAGGTGACGTACGCCGCGGCGGCCGGCGCGTCGCTCGCGCATCAACGTCCAGCGCACCACGCCTGATCCGCCGAGATCCGGGTCATCGTTGACGATGACGAGTCGGGCGCTGAACGGAACGGAAGGCCGCTGAATGATTCCGAACGGTCGATCCGGATCGAACGCGAGCGGCTCGATGATCAGCCGAGTCGGCCTGAAGGCCTGCGCCAGGGCGTCCAGCGCCGGCCTGGGCAGGCGCGCGTTGTCAAGCAGGCCGAAGCCTATGCCTGGAAACGGGTCCACGAGGTGGAAGGCAAACGCCCCCCAGCAAGGCTCGAACTTGCGCGTTCGAAGGTGCTCCGCGGCGACCCGCACGACGTCCGCTTGAAATGTCTGAGACGCTTCGACGTATGACTCGAGGCTCGTGTGCGCCGAGGGCAGGCCGACTCCGCGCTCGGCCCAGTTCACGGGTTGAAACCCCGCATACCGCCAGGCGGCGTCGTCGTCGGCGACCGGCCACCGAGCGCCGTGAGCACCCCCGCCGCCGATTGACTCCCACACCGGCGAGTCGACCGCAGGCAGCGCCTGCGCCCCGAAGGCGGTGACCATCACCGGCTCGGCATCGGTGAGGTCCCGCCACGCTCCCGACTCCCACCCCTGCAGAACCTGCTGGTCGATGTCTCCCGAGGCGGCGAGTGCTGGGCGTGTGCGGTCGACACGCTCGAACGTCGCCTGCAATTCCTGGTCGATGGAGATGTTCTGCCGCACCGCATTTACGTCGCCCAGGTCGGTGTTGGCCGCCAGCCACGGCGGGTCGTTGTGCGCGACCCAGACGGCGATCGAGGGATGGTTGCGCAGCAGCTCGACCATCTCCGCCTGCTGCTCGCGCGCGGCGGCATCGAAGAAGCGTCCATCGTCGCTGCGCGCGTGGTACGCGTAAGCGCCGAGCAATGGGAGCTCTTGCAGCAGGAGCATGCCCGCCTCGTCTGCGCGTCGATAGAACTCGGCCGGCAGGACGTTGGCGAGGACGCGAAGCGCATCAAGGTTGGTCTCTTTGGCGATGCGAAGGTCGGCGTCGAAGCGCTCGGGTGTGAGCTCGTCGAGTCGATACGAGGGCGCGTAGCACGCGCCTCGCAAGAACATCGGCCGGCCGTTGACGGCAAGGCTCCAGCGCCGTGGCCCGATGTCCCACTTCAGCTCCCTGAACGCGAAGGCATCCTCGACGCGGGTCGACTCCGCGCCGCCGGCTGTGCGGGCGACCATCTCGGCGCGATACAGCGGCTGCTCGCCAAAGCGCCACGGTTCCCAGCGTCTCGCGCCGGGGAGCGCGAGCTTCATCGAAACGGTTTGCTCTCCCCCGCCGGCCAGCCGCACGTCGCGGTGCAGGCGTAGTGGCGCGGTGTTTCGATCCGCGCCGGCCGAGGAGACCACGACCTCGATCTGGCCCTCCATCTGGCGCCCGTCCAGGTTCCGGAGCCGGGCCTCGACCTCGAGCCGTCCGTCGCCCGCCTCAAAACCAGGTTTGAGTCGCATCCACTCGATGGCGATGGGACCGATGTACTCGAGCTCGACCACGCGCCACAGCCCGACCGGCACCTCCCAGCGATACGGCTCGGGCAGGCTCGAGTACGCCGACGCCGGATGAGGCTTCAGCTCGCCGTCGTTGAAGAGGCCCATGATGTGCCGCTTCTTGTCGGGCTCGGTCTCCACCGGCGATTCGCAGCAGATGACGAGCAGGTTCTCGTCCTTCAGATAGGGGGTGAGGTCGAAACCGAACGGAGCGAAGTATCCGTAGTGCGAGCCGAGCAGCTTGCCGTTGAGCCACGCATGGGTGGCGAGAAACGCGCCGCCGATGCGCAGGAGCACGCGTCCGGAATGATCTGGACGCTGGAACTCGGTGCGATACCAAACCGCCTGGCGGTCCCTGTTGGCCGCGAGCTGGCGCGGAACTTCGATCGGCTTCCAGCCCGCGCCCCTGCCGATGGTCAGGCGCTCGGCCTCGCCTTCGCCCAGGGGCATCCACACCGCCTCCCAGCCGCTCAGCTCGCGGATGCCCCCGGACCGCTGCGCCAGCGGGAGGAAAAGGCAGTCGCTCAAAGGGCTTTCACTTGGTGTGTAAATGCGCCGTCCGCCGTCGCGCAGTACATGACCTCGCGCTTCATTGCCTCCGCAAACGATGTTTCACGGCCTCGCTCGATGAGCGCCAGGATGCTGCCGCCGAAGCCCGCACCCATGATGCGAGCGCCGAGGCAACCTTCGATCCGCCACGCCTGCTCGACCAGCGCGTCTACGTTCGGCGTCGAGACCTCGAAATCGTCACGCAGACTCTGATGCGATTCCTTGAGGAGAACCCCCAATCGCTCGAAGCGGCGCTCCTTGAGCGCTTCGACGAAGGCATGGACGCGAGCGATCTCCGATTCGACGTGCCGCATTCGTTTTGGGTTGCCGGCCTCCGCTTCGCGGCGGCGCTCGTTGTAAGGCGTGTCGGCAAGCGCACGATGCTCGCCGGAATCAATGACAGCGATCACCAGCTCGTCGGGAAACGGCACCGCTTGATATTCGAGGGTCGAGCAGTCGAGCAGCAACGCATGGCCGCGGCGGCCGAGGGCGGAAGCGAACTGGTCCATCACCCCCACGTGCACGCCGGTGGCCGCCTGCTCGGCGCGCTGGCAAGCGAGGGCCGCCTCGACACCGTCGAGCTCTGGACGCAGGCCGGCAGCAATCGCGACAAGCAGAGCGGCCGAAGAGCTGAGACCGGACCCCGGAGGGACGTCGGACTCCACCGCCACTGACTGCGGTGGCACCCCAAGCTCGACGCCAATCGCACGCAGATAGTCGAGGCCGCCGCCAACGCTGCTTTCCATCGACCACTCTCTGGCCTGGTGGCCGCTGACCCTTGTGTGCCGATCGACGGCGGCGGGCAGCACCACGCCGCCGAGGTAATCGACGTGCTCCCCGATGAGGTTCACGCGGCCCGGTGCCCGCCCGTGCCACGCCACGAGACGCTTGCCCCTAGGCTTCACGAAGCTCCGCGGCCTTGTCCTCCGCGCGCGCATCGACTATGAAGGCGCCGGCGCCGAGCTCCGATCCCGCCAGGTATTTGAGCTTGTCGCGCGTGCGGTTGGGCGGGTAGAACTCGACATGAAAGTGATGGTCGTTGCGGGCGCGGCCGGGAGGCGTCTGGTGCATCGCCATCACATACGGCAGCGGGCGTTTGAAAAGCCGATCGTACTTCTGCAGCAGCCCCTTCAGGATTCGCGCGAAGGACTCGTCGTCGTCGCGGTCGAGATCGAGCAGTCCGCCACGGTGTCGCCGCGGAGCCAGGTGCACCTCATACGGCCATCTCGCGAAGGGCGGTACGAAAGCAATCCAGTTCTCGTCGCTCAGGACCGTCCGCTCGCCCTGGAGCTCACCCTCGAGCACGTCGCAGTACAGGCAGCGGCCGTGTTCGCGTATATACCGCGCCTCCGCCCGCAGCTCTCTCTTGAGGATCGGCGGGAGAAATGGATACGCATAGATCTGTCCGTGTGGGTGACTCAGCGTCACGCCGATCTCCTCGCCACGGTTTTCGAATATGTACACGTAGCGCACGTTGGGGAGGCGGCTCAGCTCATGGGTGCGGTCGCGCCACACCTCGATGAGGTCGCGGATGTGTTCGACGCTCTGCTCCCCGAGCGAAGAATCGTGATCCGGCGTGTAGCAGACCACCTCGCACCGTCCTTGCTCTCCGGTGAAGGACGGGAACCGATTCTCGAATACCGCGATGTAGTAGTCGGGCTCGGGGATCTCGGTCTGCGGGTGGCCGGGCCTGGTGGGACAGAGAGGGCAGTGATCGAGCGGCGGGTGGTACGTGCGGTCCTGCCGCCACGGGGCGACGGTGACCCACTCTTCCAGCAGCGGATGCCAACGAAGCTCACTCGTGGCATCCGCAGAAGTGCGCCCTGCGCGCGCCCGGCCCAGCGGCTGCCGGCGAAGCTCGCTCAAGGTTTCTCGTAGTAGATGAGGTAGCGCCCATCGGGCTTGGACACGACTCGCTTCTTGAGCCGGCCCGGCGGAGTGGACGTCGAGGTCCTCGCCCGGCCCGTCTTACGAGAAGGGTTGGGGTGGGGAATCGCACTCTGCTCAGCCGGCGCGGCCGCACCCCTAGACATGGAGCCATGAGTTTAGTGGTGGTTGGCGTGCGACCTTTGGCTGGTACACTCGCTGCGAAGTTCAACGCCCGTGGGGCAAAGGAGGTGAGGCGGAAGCTTGGATAAACCGAATCGTGGTGCCAACCGCCTCGTTTGCCAGCCGGGAGCTCGGGAGGAAGTGAGCCTCTAGGGCCTCCTTTTCCGAACCCGACTCCTGGAGTCGGAGGCGGAAGCACTGCGAACGTCGACAAAGCGGGAGCCGGGGAATTCCCCGGCTCTCGTCTTTTTTTGATCGCTAGGATTCTTTGTATCCATGAGCCCGGAATGGCCCGAACGATTCAACAGCGCGGCCGAAGGATGGCTGCAAGCGATGGGCGTGACCATCACGCACGCGACCGACGAGGAGGTGCGCGCGGAGCTCACCGTTGGACCCGAGCACCTGCAGAGCTACGGGATCGTCCATGGGGGCGTCCACAGCGGGCTCATCGAGTCGCTGGCCTCGATCGGCGCGGCGCTGTATGCCCTGCCGCGCGGGCAATCGGTAGTCGGGCTGGAAAACAGCACGAGCTTCGTCCGCGCGGTGCGTGGCGGCGCCAAGCTGCACGCGGTCTCGACGCCGGTCACGCGCGGACGCCGGACTCAGGTCTGGGAGGCTCGAGTGCTGGACGAAGAGGAGAAGGTGGTCGCGACGGGGCGCGTGCGCCTGCTGTGCGTCGAGGCCGATCAGCAGCTGGCTGGTGAGAAGGTCACCACCCCGCTCTACCAGCCTTAACCCTCCGCGATCTCTCAGCGGCCAGTGAGGTAGCTGAAGATGATCTGGTCGATCAGCTGCTCGATTGGAGCGAGGTCATCCGTGTAGACCTGGCCATGGTATGGCGAGACCCTGAGCTTGCCCTGCTGCAGAGCGCTTTTCGCCGCGTCGATCGCCAGGGGAGCCGACACGAGTTTCAGGTTGTGCGTGACGTCGTCCACCGTGACCGGACTGGTTGAGGCGTACACGACCGTGTTCGTGTAGTTGGGATCGTCGACCAGCAACACGCTCGGAAATACCGCAGCCATCGTGCTCGCGAGCGCGTCCACCAACCTGTAGTCGGTGGCTGTGCGGCCGACGTTCACCGCCACCACGCCGCCCGGATTGAGGTGGTCTCTCACCTGTTTGAAGAACTCTTTGGTCGTCAGGTGGAAAGGGATGTATGGCTGCCTATAAGCGTCGAGCACGACCACGTCGTAGCGGCTTGCCTGTGTGTCGAGCCAGTAGCGGGCGTCGGCCACAACCTCGTGCGCGCGCGCCTCGTCGAGGTGAAAGTAGCGGTGCCCAACTGCCAGGATGTCGGGGTCGATCTCCACCCCCGTGATGTCGACCTGGTCGCCGAAAGCCAGGCGGTACTGCCGCGCGGCGGTGCCCGCGGCAAGGCCCAGGAACGCGGCGGACCGCGGTGTCAGCGAACTCGCCTGCGCGGGCCGAAACGCATCCGCGAGGAGCAGGTAGTCCCAGTAGCCATGCGTGAGATCGCTCTGGCTGTTGTACACGGAATGGATCGCCTGGCCCTCGTTGAGAATCAGCTCGGTGCTGGCGCCGACCTGTACGACCTGGATGTAGTTGTAAGCCGATTCGCGCTCGTAGAGAAGAGTTCCCACCTCCGGCGGCTTGACGCCCCCTGGCAGAAAGACCCACGCCAGGATCACCGCGATCACGAACGACGCATACAGCCGGCGCTTCGGCCAAAGCGCGAGGGCCGATATGACGACCAGCGCGAGCCCGAAAGCTTCGATCGTCGGGCGAGTGCCATACGTCGGGATGAACCAGAACACCGGCAGAAACGTGCCGAGGATGCTGCCCACCGTCGACAGCGCATACACGCGCCCGGCGGTGTTGCCGCCGGTCGCCACATCGGTCAGCAGGAGACGGATCGCGAACGGGCTCACGCAGCCGAGCAGGGTGACCGGCACCGCGAACAGGAGCACGACCGCGAGCAGCGTGCCGGCCACCAATCCGACGCTCAGGTCGCGGAAACCCTGCTGCGAGGCGACGAGGATCGGGTAGCTCACGAGCGGAATCACGCCAATCCAGAGGCCCGCCCACGCGGTGATCTGGTAGAGGAGCTCGTCGCGTGGATGGCGGTCGGCCAGCCTCCCTCCGATGACATAGCCCGCCGACAGGTAGACGAGGATGAGACCGATGAGCACGCCCCAGACGTAGAGGCTGGTCCCGAAATACGGAGCGAGCAGTCGCGAAGCCCCGAACTCGATCCCGAGTGAAGCCATGCCCGACACGAATACGAGCGGCAGCAGCAGCCGACGAGACAACCCGGGAGTCACGGCCGGAGAACTCGGCGAGGGATTCGGCGACCAGGTGGTCCAGATGCTAGGCGCAGCCGAGCACCGGAGCGAGCGCATCCGTGCATGCGCGAGCGAGGAGCGGAGGCCGCAACAACGCAGATGGGCCGCATGGGCGCCGAAGATCCGTCGAGGACCTCCGGCCGGGACTCCAAAAGCAAAACGTGCTAGAGACTAACTAAGCGGTTGCTCTGACGCCCATTTGCGAGTCTTCTCGTCCATGGGCACGGGCAGCTGCACGTTGACCTCCGCGTAGAGATCGCCTGGCTGCCCGCCCTTCGGGTCGGGCAGTCCGAGCCCGCGGAGCCTGATCTTTTTTCGGTTCTGGCTCTCGGGCGGAACCTTGAACTGGACCTGGCCGCCCTTGAGCGTCGGCGCCGACACCTCTCCCCCACGGAGCGCAACGTGAAGCGGGACGGGCACGGACACGCGAACGTCCTTGCCCTCGCGGGTGAAAACGGGATCGGGCGCGACCTGAACCGTCGCGCGCAGCCCTGGAACGCGAAGGACGGTGCCCTCCTTGACGCCGGCCGGAACCCTGACCTCGACGCGCCGCCCGCCCGGTAGCTCGACGGTGCGGCTGGTGCCGCGATAAACCTCGCCGAGGCTGACGGTGATGGGCGCTTCGACGTCAACCGGCACCGGCCGCGTTCTTGTCCGCGCGCTGTTGCCGAAGATCGATCCGAAGATGTCTCCGAACGACCCGCTGTCGCCGAACATGTCCTCCATGTCTTCGGGGGTTACCGTCCGGTACTGAACGCCGGGGCCACCCTCCTGCGGCCTGAAACCACCGCCCGCGCTCCGGCGTCCGGTCCCCGGCTCCACCCCGGCCTGCTGGGCCGACCGCCAGTCCGCGCCGAACTCGTCATACAGTTTCCGATTCTTCGTATCGGACAGCACATCGTGCGCCTCGGAGATCTCCTTGAATTTAGCCTCTGCCTGCTTGTCGCCCGCGTTCAGGTCCGGGTGGTGCTTGCGCGCCAGCTTGCGGAAGGCGGACGTGATCTCCTTCTGCGTCGCCGTCCGCGGCACGCCCAGCACGTCGTAGTAGTCCCTGGTTTTGGCCATGTGGATTAGGTATCTACCCCACCTGACTCTAGAGGTATCACGCTGGGCACGATCTCGCTTCGAGTCACCTCGAGGATCCCGACCGAAGGCGGGGCGTAGTCGCGCATGTGACGCGCGACCTGAAGCCAGGACCATTCGAACCAGCCTGGATTCCGTCGCAGCCGCTGCGCCGCCGTCCGCGGGTTCCACTGGTGCACCGCGCCAGGATTGAACAGCAGGGTGCCGTCAATCGTCTCGACATGCGGCCGGTGCGTGTGGCCGAAGACGATCGCGTCGAACTCTCCAAAGCGGCGCCACAGCGAACGCGGCAGGCCGGCATGCGGATGGTAGGCGCCGAGGCTCAGGGTCCACAGCAGGGTCTGCGGCTCTTCGATCCACCGGCTCCGGTTGCCGTGGACGATCACGATGCGCCGCCCTTCAACCGTCACCACCCGGCTGGGCGGCAGATCAGGGAAGGCACGGTCGTGGTCCCCCCTCACCGCCTCGACTGGCGCAATCGCGGCCAGCGCCGCGACGGTCTTCGAGCCGTTGACGTCGCCGGCATGGATGACGAGATCGACGCCTCGAAGCACCTCGAACAGCCGGTCCGGCAGGCGATCGAGGAACTCAGGGCAGTGTGTGTCCGCGACGACGCCGATGCGCGTGGTTTGCACCTCGGAATTCAGCTTAGTTCCAAGCCGCGCTTGCAGTTTTACGGTCTGACTTGACAAACTGGCAAGTTGACGGTTCTAATTTGACTCATGAAAGACCTCAAACGCGAAATCCTCAACCAGGTGGCGTCTGGCAAGATCTCGGCCGAGGAGGGCGCCGCCCGCCTCGACTCTCTCGAATCCGTCGAGTCGGCAAGCCCGGCGGGAGCGTCTCGACCGGCTCCGCCCGCACCCCAACCCTCCGGTGCGCGCCGGGTACGGGTGGCGAGCGCGATCGGGAGCGCCGAGATCGTCGGCGATCCGAGCATTGCCTACGCGGTCGCCGAAGGGCCACATCGGGCGCGCCAGGACGGCGACACGATGGTCATCGAGCAGGGCCCGCTGGACGAGAACGACCACTTCAGCTTCAGTCGCGCCGACCGGCGCGCCTTGATCGACAGCATGGACATCGGGCGCCGGAAGCTCATCGTCCGGATGAATCCCGACCTCGCCCTGGCCGCACATCTCAACGCTGGATCGCTGCGCATCGAAGGCGTTCACGGGCCCATCACGGGCGAGGTGCTTGCGGGCAGCTGCAGGATCACGGATTTCGCCTCCCCTCTGGACCTCTCGATCCAGGCGGGCAACCTTTCCGCGAGCGGGCGGCTGGCAGGAGGCGCGTCGAAGGTTCGCTGCGAGATGGGCAACGTCACCATCAATCTAGACAAAGGATCCAGCGTCAGGGTCACCGCGCGCACCACGTTGGGTAAGGTCGCTGTGGACGGGGGCGGCGGTGAACAGATCATCCTCGGCCAGTCGGGCAAGGAAGTGACGGTCGGCTCCGGCGCGGGCACCCTCGACATCGAGTGCACGATGGGCAACGTGCGGGTTACCGCGTGACGGCATCCGTCTCCAACCGCAGGCCGCCCCTCAACTGTCCCGTTTGCAACGAGCGGCTCGAGCTGACCCGCCTCACCTGCCCTGCATGTGACACCGAGCTGTCAGGCGGCTTCGCGACCTGCGAGTTCTGCGTGCTCTCGAACGAGGACCGCGAGGTGCTGCGGGTCTTCCTCGCGTCGCGTGGAAACATGAAGGAGCTCGAGCGCTATCTCGGGGTCAGCTACCCGACCGCTCGGGCTCGATTCGACGTGCTGCTCGGCAAGATCGGTATCGACCGCCCCGCAGGTGCGCCTGCGCAGACTCGCGTCGAGCTGATGGATCAGGTTGCTCGCGGCGAGATCGACGTCGACGAGGCGCTAAAGCGCCTCGACAGCAACTGATCTAGCGCGGTCCTTATCTCCTCAGTCCGGCAGCCGCGGCTCCGGCATTGTGGGCGCCGGTCGCATCGGCCCCGGCGTCGAGTGCCTTGACCGCGGCGGTGGCGAAGAGGTGGGCGCGTGCGCCGTCCAGCTTCATGTCGATGTTCGCAAGCGAGTACCAGGCGCAGTAGGCCTGGCGTTGGGCGTCGACCGCCACCGGGGGGCTCGACATCGCGGCGGTCGCCCACCTGACCGCGGTGGCGACATCGTGGCCACTCGATAGCGCGCGGAACGCACCCTGCGCCGCCGAGTGGCAAGCTGCTGCTTTGGCGCCTCCGCGTTTGGCCCAGGCGAACCACTCGGCATAGGCCTTGTCGTCGGCCGTGGGCACCGGCCTCGTGATGCTCACATCGAAGTGCTTCTGCTCGATCACCGACCAGCCGGTCCCATGGGCGGCCGGCTGCGCGGGAGCGCCTGCCCGCGCTGCGGGGGTGGCCGGAGGCGGCGGCGGGGGTGGGGGTGGCGGCGCCTGGGCAGGTGCCGGGGGCGGCGGCGGCTGAACTGCCTGAGCCTGCGGCTGAACAGGTGACGCGGGCGCGGGTGGTGGCGCGGTCGAGCCCATGTGAATCTGCGGCGCCCATGAGGGCACCGGGACGGCTCCCGGCCAATCCGTATCAAAAGGTGACGCGGCGGCAGGCGCGGCGGGCGCGACCGGCGGCGCTGGAGGCGCGGGTGGCGCTGGAGGCGCGGGTGGCGACATAGGCGGCGGCGGCGCCGGCTCTGGTGAGGCGGCCGCAGCCGGAGGGGCAGGCGGCACAGACGCCGGCGGCGCAGACGGTGGGGGCGCAGGTGCCGCGGGCGTTACTGGCGGCGGTGGGGGCGTGGCCGCTGCCGGCGAAAGTGGCGCGGGTGGCGGTGGCGCGGCCGTCGGTGGCGCCGGCGCCGGAATCGGTTGGCTGCTCATAGCCGGAGGCACGCTCTCGCGGGCTGCTGTCGGCGAGGTGTCCGAATGGACCGAGTCGGACGGCGACCAGACTGGCATCGCCCGCTCCGTCGGCGGATCTGCCGGCCAGGCGTCCGGCACGGGAGGCTCGGGCTTGGCCGATGGTGATCGACCCCAGGCGGGCATCGCCGGCTCGGTGGGGGGGTCGGCAGGCCAGACGTCGCTCTTGGAGCGCGCCGGTGGCGTCGGCGTCGACGGCCAGGCGGGCGTGATGGGTTCCGCGGGCTCGGCGTCGGTGTGCGCCTCCTCCTCTTGCATCTCAGGCTCGGCAGCAGCGGCCGGGGCGGTTGCGGCAGGAGGCGGAGCGGTGACGGTAGCGGAAGGCGTGGTTACGGCAGCGGGGTGCTCGGTTTCATCTGGATCCTCTGGGGTCCCCGCGCCGGAGGCGCTGGAGGGTGCCGGGGGCTCGGCCTCGACCGCCGATTCCTCCATCTCCACCGGTTCCGCGGACGCGGCCGGCTCCGGAATCGTCTCCGCCCATGCAGGCGCCTCCCTCGCCATCGGCACCGCCGGCTTGGCATCGGCATCCACAGGCTCCGACTCAACAGCGGGCGCGCTCGTTTCCGGCACCGTCTTCGCCCAGTTCGGCGTCGGCTTTTGCATCGGCTTCGCGGGGGCGGGTCCCTCGCCGTTGCCTTCGGCAGCATTGTCCTCGCCCGACTCCGGAACCGTTTGGGCCCACGCGGGCACCGGCTTCTGCATGGGCAGCGCCGGCTTGGGCTCGTCGGGGTCGGAGGTTTCCGGCGTCTCCGCGACGGCCGGTTCGGAACCTGTCTCTCGCTCCTCCGCCGTCGCGGGCTCGGAAGCCTCTTCCTCGATTACAGGCTCCTCAGCGGTGGCGCGGACTGGGTCTTTCGCCGGTGCGGAAGCGACCGGTGGCGCGGCTGCCGCCAGTTCGGGTTCGGGCAGATCGGGCAGCAGCGATTCAACGTCGCCGGAGACGTCAGGCGAGTCATCGGAGTCAGGCGGGAGCGATTCTTCCTTGTCCACGGGGCCCAGTCGAAGTCAGTCTATCTTCGGGGCACCGGGTTGGAGAAGTGCTGAGCCCTCGCCGGGGCGGATTGCGCCTCAGGCGAACAGATTCGTAAGAGCGTCTTCAGGCACCGGGTCCGGCTGCTGCTCGGCCCAGTCGGCAGCGTCGGAGGCCTCCTGGTCAAGAGCGGCCTGGATGCGGTCCGCTTCCTCAGATGCGACCCAGCCCCGCTCGATCAGCCATGACCGGAAGCGCTCGAGCGGGTCGTGCTCCGCCGCATCGGCGACCTCCTCTTGGCTGCGGTACTTGAGCTGGTTGTCCTCTGAGGTGTGCGAGTTGATACGCCAGATCTTGGCGTCGACAAGCGTGGGGCCTTCGCCGCGTCGCGCGCGCTCGACAGCCTCCTTGCAAACGGCATAGGCGGCCGGGACGTCGGTGCCGTCGACGGTCACACCGACGATGCCGTAACCGCGGGCCCTGTCGGCGACGTCGGGGTTTGCCATCTGGAGCCTGATCGGCACCGAGATCGCATAGCCGTTGTTCTCGCAGACGAACACCACCGGCAGCTTGTGGGCGGCGGCGAAATTCACGCCCTCGTGAAAGTCGCCCTGGCTCGTGGCGCCATCTCCGAACGTGCATAGGGTGACGGCGCCGTCCCCCGACAGCTTCGATGCATAGGCGATGCCCGATGCTTTCGGGATCCAGGTTGCCACCACTTGCGAGACCGGGGCGATCTTCAGCTTGTGGTAGCTGAAGCAGCCGCCCGGAATGTTGCGGCCTGCGGACAGCGGGTCGCCCGCCTTGGCGAACACGGCCAGCATCCAGTCCTTCATCGTCAACCCGCGCACGATCGCGTTCGCGAGCCCGCGGTAGTGCGGCACCAGCCAATCATCCGGCCCGATGGCCGCGGTCGACGCGACCTGGATGCCCTCGTGGCCGCGGCTCGACCCGACGAATGGCGCACGCCCCTGCTTGACCAGGATGTGCATGCGGTTGTCGAGCGCCTTGGCCATGGACATCCAGCGGTGAAGCTGGAGATACTCCTCATGGGTGGTGGTCTCACGCCGCGTCGTCGTCGCCATCAGGATTTGTTCGCCGTGAGAGCGCGGGCGATGTCGACAACCTCTTCCGCGGTCAGGCCCATATGCCCCAGATGCTCGTAGTAGCGGTGATGGAAGTCGGAATAGTCGGCTTGCTCCGCACGCTCCTCGCGCACGCGCTTCACCTCGCCGAGCACCTTGGCCACGAGCTCAGGCTCCGGCCGTATCCCCGCCTCACGGAGCGCGTGCTCGATGACCACCGCCCCCGAATGCTTGCCGTATACGTAATCGATCTTGGCCCCCAGGTCCGCCGGTGGAAGGAACTGGTAGATGGCGGGGTGGATGAGCATGCCGGCCGTGTGGATGCCGGACTCGTGCGTGAACACGTTCAGGCCGATCCCGGGCTCCGTGGGCTGTACCGGGATGCCCGTCACGCGCTCGAGATGGCGGGCGAGGTCGCGCAGCTTCTCGTACTTGAACTTTGGAATCTCGATGCCGAAGAGGTAGCGGAGCTGCATGAGCACCTGGTGCATCGGCGCGTTGCCGGTGCGCTCGCCGATGCCGTTGACGCTCGTCGTGAACACCTCCGCGCCCGAGCCGAGCGCCATCACTGTGTTCCACGCGCCCAGCCCGAGGTCGTTGTGAAAATGCACGACCAGCGGCGCGTCCGGCGCAGCGGCCTTGATGCGAGGAATGTACTCGCGGACCGCAAACGGTGAGTAGCAGCCCACGGTGTCCGGCGTCGACGGCCGGGTCCCGCCCGCCCTGATTCCCTCGCGATGGATTTCGGCGATGTATTCGACGTCGGCTCGGCTGCCGTCCTCGCCACCGAACTCGATCGATGTCGCGCCCTGCTGGCGCGCATACCGGATGGCGTCGCACATCATCCTCAGGTTGGCGGCGCGATAGAACCAGACCGGCAGCTCGAGCCACTCGGACTCGGGTACGCCTTCGCGGTGCAGCAGGGTCTTGCCGAGCTTGTACTTCACGTGCAGGTCTGAAGCCGACGTGAAGATGAAGTACGTAACCTCGTCGCGCTTGTGCCCGAGCGAGTCGATCACGCGCATCGTGGCGTCGATGTCGCTCGGCGTCGAACGCATCATGCAAACGACCTCTAGGTCCGGCCGGATCTCGCCCCGCTTACGGCCTTCGAGGACGAGCCTCAGCGTCTCGCGTTCGCTCTCCGAGACCGCGGGGAAGCCGACGTCCATGACATGGACGCCGATGTCGGACAGCATGCGGGCGAGCTCGTACTTGTCCTTCGGCGTGATCGCGACGCCCGGCATCTGCTCGCCATCGCGGAGCGTGTCGTCGTAGACGCGGATCTTGTCTTCGGGTGGGAAGCTGAGGTCGTGCGCGAAGCTCTTGGGGTCCCGCGCCAGCTCTTCGAGAGGTTCCTGCAACTCGACTGGTTTGACGCCGTCCATCACGTCTTCGCTGCGACGCGCCGTTCCTGAAGCCGCCTGCGCACCCAAGGCACGAGCCCGCCCATGCGCAGCAGCTCGTTCATGAACGGCGGGAACGCTTCGCAGCGGTACTCGTCGCTCCTGGTGAAATCGCGAATGATGCCCTGTTCGAGATCCACCTCGAGCTCGTCGCCTTCGACTACGGCTTCAGCCGCCTGGGGCGACTGCACGATCGGGTAGCCAAGGTTGATCGCGTTGCGGAAGAAGATGCGCGCGTACGAGTCGGCGATGATAAGGGAGATGCCGGCGCCGCGGATCGCGATGGGCGCGATCTCTCGCGACGATCCGCAGCCGAAGTTCGAGCCGGCCACCAGGATGTCGCCCGGCCCCACGCCGGCCGCCCAACCATCCCGGCCGGGCACGCCCTCCATGGCGTGCTTGCCCAGCTCTTTCTCGTCCAACGAATAGATCGCGTACTTGGCCGGGATGATCTGGTCGGTGTCGATATTGGCCCCGAACTTCCAGGCCTTGCCCCGGATGACCTTGGGCAGGGTCACAGCACCCTCCCCGCGTCGCCCGGCTTCGCCGGGCGACCGCCGCCGATCAACGCAGCCATTGGCGATGCAGCCCATAGGGGGGTTCTCCGCAAGGGGGGCCTGACCCCCTTGCGACTTTTCGCGGGGATGATCTGGTCGGTATCGATATTGGCCCCGAACTTCCAGGCCTTGCCCCGGATGACCTTGGGCAGGGTCACAGCACCCTCCCCGCGTCGCCCGGTCGCGGACGCGGTGTCCGCACCACGAACACGATCACAGCCACGACCGTCGCGACGGCAAGCAGCAGCATCAGCCCGACGGCTGCGATCAGCCGGAAACCTTGCGCGAAGCCGATGGGAGAACTCGACTGCCCTGACGCGCCGATGTTGGTCGGCGCGTAGTCGTATGCGCGCCGAGCTTGGGCTAGAGCTTGATCTGTCATGAAATCGTCCGTTGAGCCTTGCACGACCGCGAACAAGTTGTTGCCTTTCAGGAAGATCACAACGGTCCACTGGTAGCCACCGCTCGAGTCGGTAACCGCAAAGGAGCCCTTGCTCAGATGGGGATCGACGAAAGACTGGAATCCCTGGTCCTTTCCATATCGGATCTTGCTGGCGCTCGCGATCGACGATGCGCCCGATGATCTGGTGAAACCCATGACCAGCTCGCCGAGATATTCGGTTGCGCGCAGCTGGTACCACTGCCTCCCATAGCCGCCTACAAAGCCATGGCTGCGCAAGCTACGCGCCAGGCTCTGGGCCGTCTGCACATCCAGGCCGGCGAGCTCGTAGTAGCTCGCGTAAGACTCGGCGTCGAATGGACCCTCGAGAGTCCCCGCCGTGCCGACGTCCGCCTCGATGAAATTGCGATCGATCGGATCGGCCAGCGCAGCGCGTAGCGCTGCCGGGCTGGGCCTTGTCGCCGCCAGGGCTGCGATCGGTGTCATGGCCAGCGCGGCGACGGCCAGGGCGCACAGCCCACGGACGATCACGCGACCCCAGCCGGCATGTGCTTGAGCACCTCGCTCGGGTGGGTGATCACGCCGGTGACCGCGCTCGCGGCGGCGACCGCCGGGTTCGACAGGTAGACCATCGCTCTCGGGTGGCCCATACGGCCTGGGAAGTTCCTGTTGGTGGTGCTGAGGCAGACCTCTCCTTCCCCAAGGACTCCCATGTGGCCGCCCAGGCACGCGCCGCAGGTGGCCGTCGTCCACGCCGCGCCCGCCGCGAGAAAGGTCCTGATCAGGCCTTCTTTCTCGGCCTGGATCGCGACCTGATGCGACGAGGGCGTGATGATGAGCCGGCAGCCGTCGGCGACCTTGTGGCCTTCGAGCACAGCGGCCGCCCGGCGCAGGTCGGTGATGCGCGAATTGGTGCAGGAGCCGATGAACACCTGGTCGAGCCGCGTGCCGAGAACCTCCGACAGCGGCGCGTAGTTGTCAGGCGACATGGGCTTGGCGACGCCGAGCTCCACCGCGGCCGCGTCGAACTCAAAGACTTTCTCGTACTCGGCATCGGGGTCGGAGAAGACCGGCGTGTATGGTCGCTTGGCGCGCCCGTCGAGATATTCCTTCGTCACGTCGTCGAACTCGAGGATCCCGTTCTTGGCGCCCGCCTCGATGGCCATGTTGGTGATGGTCAGGCGCGCTTCCATGTCGATGTACTTGAGCGTCTCGCCCACGTGCTCCATGGCCTTCGACCTCGCGCCGTCGACGCCGATCTTGCCGATGACATACAGGATCAGGTCCTTCGCCTCGACCCACTCCTGAAGACGGTTGTGATAGACGAACTTCAACGTTTCCGGCACCCTGAACCACAGCTCACCGAGCGCCATCACGCAGGCGAGATCGGTGGAGCCGATTCCGGTGGCGAAGTTGTTGAGCGCGCCGTAAGTGCAGCTGTGCGAATCGGCTCCGACGACCAGCTCTCCCGGGAGCACGAGGCCGTTTTCGGGCAGCACCGTGTGGCAGATGCCGCCTTGTCCGACCTCGAAGTACCACTTGATCCCCATCTGGTGGGAGAACTCGCGGGTCAGGCGGCCCAGGGTGGCGCTGGCCGCGTCCTTGGCCGGCTGAAAGTGGTCCTGGGTCACGGCCACGCGGTCGGGGTCCCAGATCTTCTGGGCCCCCATCTGCTCGCGCATGATCTTGCCGGCGGGCGGGATGGTCAGGTCGTGGCCCATGGCGAAGTCGATCTTGGCCAGGATCAGGTCACCAGGGCGCACGCTGTCGCGGCCGCTGCCGCGAGCCAGGATCTTCTCCGTCATCGTCATGCCCATCTGCTAGTCCTTCAGCCTCTTGACGATTGCGTCGCCGGCCTGCGAGGTCGACAAGTCACCGCCGATGTCGCGCGTGCACTCACGGGCGCGAATGGCTGATTCGACCGCACCCTCGATCGCTTTTGCCATTTCAGGAACACCCAGGTGTTCCACCATCATAGCCGCGCTCAAAATCGCCCCCACCGGGTTCACCAGGCCCTGGCCGGCGATGTCCGGCGCAGTGCCGTGGACGGGCTCGAACAGACCGCGGCCGTTGGTCGGGTTGATGTTGCCGGAGGGCGCGATCCCCATACCGCCCACCAGCTCGGCCGTGAGGTCCGAGAGGATGTCGCCGAACAGGTTGCCGGTGACGATGACGTCGAACTGCCCGGGGTCCTTGACCAGCTGCATTGCCGCCGCATCGACGAGGAGATGGCGCGTCTTCACCTCCGGATGAGCGGCCGCGACGGCCTTCCAGCGCTCCTGCCAGAGGCCGCCCGCGAAGACCATCGCATTGGACTTGTCGACCATGACGACCTCGCGCTTCGCCGTCTTGAAAGCGTGCTCGATGATGCGTGTCACGCCCAGATATGTGTTGACGTCTTCCTGGGTTGCGATCTCTTGTTCGGTGCCCTTCTTGAACCGCCCGCCCATGCCCACATACAGGCCCTCGGTGTTCTCCCGCACGATCAACAGGTCCGTGCGCCGTCGATCCTCTCGACGCAGGGGCGACAGGCGGTCGTCATAGAGCTTGGCGGGGCGAAGGTTGACGTACAGGTCGAGCCCGAAGCGCAGCCGGAGCAGAACGCCGGCCAGATAGCTCGGATCGGATACGCGCGGGTCGCCGACAGCGCCGAACAGGATGGAATCTGCGGCCGTGAGCTGTTTCCAGATGTCCTCGGGGATCGCGACGCCGGTGCGTAGGTAGGCGTCCGCGTTGATGTCGAACTCCTCGAACTCGAAATCAGCGCCGGCCGCGCGCAGCACCTTGACCGCTTCCGGGACGACCTCCTTCCCCGCTCCGTCGCAGGGCACGACCGCGATGCGTTTAGGCACGTGCGGCGGTGGCTTCCTGCTCGCGCAGCTTGAAGCGCTGGATCTTGCCGGTCACGGTCTTGGGCAGCTCGGTGACGAAGTCGATGAGGTGCGGGTACTGGTAGCGCTGGAGGCGCGACTTGCAGTGCTCCTGAAGCTCGGCCACGAGCGCGTCGCCGGCCGCCGCCTCGCCTTTGATGATGACGAAGGCCTTGATTTTCGTGAAGCCCTCGACGTCGACGCCGACCACGGCGCTCTCGGCCACCGATGGGTGCTCCATCAGGGCCGACTCGATCTCGATCGGCGAGGCCCACAGCCCGCTCACCTTGATCATGTCGTCCGAGCGGCCCTCGTACCAGTAGTAGCCATCCGCATCGACGCGGTAGCGATCGCCGGTGAAGAACCATTCCCCGAGCACCGACCGCTTCGTTTTCTCGTGTTGGGCCCAATAAAACGCGAGGGCGCTGTCGCCTTTGACGTAGAGGTCGCCCGCCTCCCCCGCCGCTGCGGGCTTGCCTTCGTCGTCGAGGATCTTCAGCTCGTAACCGGGGACCGGCTTGCCGCTCGAACCGGGCCGAACGTCGTCGAGCCGGTTGGAGCAATAGATGTGGAGCAGCTCGGTCGAGCCGACGCCGTCGAGGATGGTAAGGCCGTAAGCCTCCTTCCAGCGCCGCCACACGTCCGCGGGCAGAGCTTCGGCGGCAGCGACGCAATGGCGAATCGACGAGAGATCTCTGTCCCGCGAGCCTTCGAAGTTGAGGATCGCGTTGTACAGCGTCGGCGCCGAGAAGAAGAGTGTCGGCTTGCGCTTTTCGATCGTCTCCAGCACCGTCGCGGGCGTGTGTCGACCGGCGTGAAGGACCGTCGATGCGCCGACCCAATACGGAAAAGTGAGGTTGTTGCCGAAGCCGTATGCGTGGAAGAGTCCAGTGGTCGAGAAAGTCGTGTCGTGCTCGGTGATGCCAAGCACCTGCTCGGCATAGGTGACGCACGTGTACGGAATGTCGTGCTGGAGGTGCACGACCGCCTTCGGTTTCCCGGTGGAGCCCGAGCTGTAGAGCCAGAAGGCCATATCGTCGCGGCGCGTCGAGGCTGGATCGACCTCTTCCTCGACCGCGATTTGCCCGGCGCGAAGGAGTTGTGGCGGCTCGGCCGCGCGATCGACGGCTGCCTTCAGCTTTCCCTCGGTGGCGCCGTCAACCACCACGACGCGGGCGAGCGAGTCCTCGATGTAGTGGTCGTAGTCCTCGGATCGCTGGAGGAGCGGATTGACGGGAACCGGCACCGCACCAAGTCGAATCGCGCCCAGGAAAGCAGCCACCCAGCCCGGGCTGTCGTAAGCGACTATCAGAACGCGCTCCTCCCGCCTGACACCAAGCTCGCTGAAAGTCCGAGCGGCCCCGCATGCGAGGCCGAAGAGCTCTCGGTACCTGGTGCCGCCCCCAGCCGAATAGATCGCCACCTTGTCGGCACGGCCGGCGTTCAGATTGCGGTCGAGGAGGTCGGCGGCGACGTTGTAGCGGTTCGGGAGCTCCAGCCCACCCTTCTCCATGCCAGGAGAGTGTAGTTTCGGGCTGTGGCAGATGATCGGCTGATCGTCGTCTACGACGGCGAGTGCGGGTTTTGAACGGGGCTCGCGCGCTGGGTCCAGCGCCACGATCGGGCGGGACACCTCGACTTGAGGCCCAGCCAGGAAGAAGGCCTGGTGCAGAAGCTGGGTCTCAGTAGCGAAGAGGTCGCCCGGGCTTCATGGGTGGTTGAGCCGAGCGGGCGCAAGCTCGAAGGGGCGGCGGGGATCAACCGGGTGCTGAGGGAGTTGGGGCAGGGTTGGGCGTTGGTGGCGGCGCTCTATCAAGTGAAGCCGATCCGATGGATGGAGAACAGGTACTACGCCCGTGTGGCACGCCGGCGTGCCTGGTGGTGACGGAATCCGCCCGTTTGGCGCCAAACGCGCCCTTGAGGCGACCGCATAGAGCACCGTTGGCGCCAAAAGCGCGGAATTGCCGGGGAACGGCTACTGCCTGACGACCGCGGCGGCTCCCTTCCTCAGCACGTACTTCTGGATCTTGCCCGTCGCGGTCTTCGGCAGCTCGGACACGAACGTCACACCATGTGGGGCTTTGAAGTGGGCCAGCCTGTCGCGCGTGAAGGCGATGAGCTCGGCTTCAGTCGCGGATGCGCCAGGCCTGAGCACCACGTATGCGTAAGGCGCCTCTCCCCACTTCTCGTGCGGCAGTCCGACGATTGCCGCCTCCTGTACCGCCGGGTGGCGTAAGAGGACGCCTTCGACCTCCAGGCTCGAGATGTTCTCACCCCCGCTGATGATCACATCCTTGATCCGATCTCGAATCTCGACATAACCGTCCGGGTGCAGGACTGCTGCGTCGCCAGTGTGAAACCACCCGTCGCCCATTACCTTCTTCGTCGCCTCGGGGTCCTTGTAGTAGCCCTCCATGATCACATTGCCTCGCGCGACGATCTCTCCAAGAGTAGTGCCGTCTGCAGCCACGTCGATTCCGTCGTTGTCCACGACGCGCAGCTCGCCGGAGGTGATCAGCTCCACCCCTGTCCGCGCCTTGATCACCGCCCGGTCGACCGGCGCCAAACGCCGGTGCTCCGGCCGCGGTTCGCATACTGTGATGAAAGGCGCGGTCTCGGTCAATCCGTAGACCTGCGTCACCTCCCAACCTAGTTCACCCTCCATACGCTCGATCGTCGCCGCGGCAGGCGCTGCTCCCGCCGTGATGACATGCACGCCTTTCGGAACGTCGCCCCGCACTTCGGCGGGAGCGTTGGCAAGCGCTATCAGCACTGTCGGCGCGGCGCAAAGCCAGCCGACGTTCTCCTTGCGGATCAGCTCGAAGACTCGCGCCGGCTCAACCTTCGGCAGGCAGATGTGCGTGCCTCCGACGGCCGTGATGATCCATACAAACGTCCAGCCGTTGGCATGGAACATGGGCAGCGTCCACAGGTAACGGTCGCCCACAGTGATGTGGAAATGAACGAGGGTGCCGACGACGTTGGCCCACGCGTTGCGGTGGGTGATCATCACGCCCTTCGGCTTGGCCGTGGTGCCGCTCGTGTAATTCAAGGAGAGCAGGTCGCCCTCCGCGATGTCAGGACGCTTGAACTCGGGACTCGCTGCACGAATCGCGGTCTCGTACTCGACCCATCCCTTACGGCCGCTTGCGCTGCCAAGCGCGATGAGATGCTCGACCCCGACGAGGCGGTCGCGAACGCTGTCCACGGCCTCCATGTAATCCGGGTGGACGCAGAGCACCTTCGACCCCGAGTGGGTGGTGATGTAGACGAAGTCCTCCGGCGTCAACCGGTAGTTGATGGGCACCAGTACCGCGCCGATTTGTGGCACCGCGTAGAACGATTCGAGCATCTCGTGGGTGTTGGGCGCGATGTAGGCGACGCGGTCGCCCTGCTTCACGCCCATGCCCTGGAGCGCAGCGGACCAGCGGTCGCACCTGCCGAAGAACTGCTCGTACGTCATCCGAAGGTCGCCGTCGATGACGCCCTCGCGCTCTCCATAGAGCTTCCGTGCGCGGCGGCCGAACTCGAGAGGGGTCAGCGGGGTTTCCATGTCCGGTGATTATGAGTTGAGCATCAGCGCGAAGTCGGCGTTCCTGATGCCGCCGACGAAGGCCCGGTGGGCCTGGGGCTCCAGCTCGACCGCCCGCTCGTAGACGAACGCGTAGACATTGTCGAGGGTCCAGTCACCATAGCCCTGGATGCGCAGGCCGTAGCGCAACCCCTGGTCCTTGTTGCCTCGCTCGAGGAGATCGGTGGCTCGCGTGTAGATGGCCTTCAGGATCTCGACCTGCATCGACAGCTCGGCGATCGTTGTCGGGTCGCCCTCGGCCTCGACCAGCTGGTCGATCTGAGCCTCGAGGTCGGCGATCTCCTTCTGATAGTCGTTCACGTCACGACCCCCCGTGACTGAGTTTAGTGCTGAGCCGCTTCTAATGAATCAGATAGTTGGACGCCACCGAGGCGGCGATGAGGATCGCGATGATGTTCACGACCTTGATCATCGGGTTGATGGCCGGGCCGGCGGTGTCCTTGTTGGGGTCGCCGACCGTGTCGCCGGTGACCGCGGCCTTGTGCGCCTCGGAGCCCTTGCCGCCAAGGTGGCCCTCTTCGATGTACTTCTTGGCGTTGTCCCAGGCGGCGCCGCCGCTGGTCATCATGATCGCCAGGAACAGGCCCGTGACGATGGCCCCGAGCAGCATGCCGCCGAGCGCTTTCGGACCCAGGATGAAGCCCACGGCGAGGGGCGCCACGACCGGGATGATCCCCGGCAAGATCATCTCGCGCTGGGCGGCGGCGGTCACGATCCGCACCGCGGTGCCGTAGTCGGGCTTGGCCGTGCCCTCCATGATCCCCTTGATCTCACGGAACTGGCGGCGGACCTCCTCGACGACCAGGCCTCCCGCCCGTCCGACCGCGAGCATCGCCAGCGAGCCGAACAGGAAGGGCAGGATGCCGCCGAAGAACAGGCCGACGATGACGAGCGGGTCCGAAAGCTCGAAGGTCGTCGAGTGGCCGGCTTTCGCAAGCTCTTGCGTGTAGGAGGAGAAGAGCACCAGCGCCGCGAGGCCTGCAGACCCGATCGCGTAACCCTTGGTCACCGCCTTGGTCGTGTTGCCCACCGCGTCCAGCGGATCCGTCACGCCTCGCACTTCGTCAGGCAGGTCGGCCATCTCGGCGATCCCGCCCGCGTTGTCGGTGATCGGGCCGTACGAGTCGATGGCGACGATGATCCCGGTCATCGAAAGCATCGCCACCGCCGCGATCGCGATGCCGTAGAGCCCCGCGAGGTTGTAGCTGATGAGGATGCCGACGCCGATGACGGTCACGGGTAGCGCGGTCGACATCATTCCGATCGCCTGGCCCGCGATGATGTTGGTCGCGTGGCCGGTGACCGAGGCCTTGGCGATGAGGTGCACGGGCCAGTAAGCGGTCTCGGTGAAGTATTCCGTGATGGCCACGATCAGGACCGTGATCACCACCCCGACCAGGCCCGCGTAGAACAGGTGATTGGGATCGCCGACCCCACCCCCCGCCTTCAGGTAGCCGTTGCCGGTCATGTACTGGGTGACGAAATAGAAACCAACGATGGCGACCGCCACCGCCACGAGCAGGCCCGCGTAAAGCGCGCCCATGATCCAGCGCGGGTTGAATACCCGGACGAAGAACGAGCCGGCGATCGACCCCACCACGCTCACTGCTCCCAGCAGCAATGGGTAAATCACCCATCCGATCTGGTCCTTGAAGAGCAATGAGCCCAGCAGCATGGCCGCGATCATCGTCACCGCATAGGTCTCGAACAGGTCGGCGGCCATGCCCGCACAGTCGCCCACGTTGTCGCCGACGTTGTCGGCGATGACCGCCGGGTTGCGTGGGTCGTCTTCGGGGATGCCTGCCTCCACCTTGCCTACCAGGTCGGCTCCGACGTCGGCCGCCTTGGTGTAGATGCCACCACCCAGCCGGGCGAAGACAGACACGAGGCTCGCTCCGAAGGCCAGCCCCACCAGCGGCTCGGGGTTCTGGAAAATGCGGTATGCGGCCGAGACGCCGAGCAGGCCGAGACCCACCACCATGAAGCCCGTCACGGCTCCGCCGCGGAACGCAACCTGCAGCGCCTTGTTGAGCCCACCCCGAGCCGCCTCGGCCGTGCGCACGTTTGCGCGCACCGCGATGTTCATGCCCACGTACCCCGCCGAGGCGGACAGCGCAGCGCCTACCACGTAGAGCGCGGCGGTGGTCCAGTTGATCGCTACGCCGATGACGATGGCGATGAGCGCCCCGATGATCGCGATCACCGTGTACTGACGGTTCAGATAGGCGGAGGCGCCCTCCTGGATGGCGGCCGCGATCTCCCGCATTCGCGCGTTGCCCGATGGCATCCGCAAGACGACAAGGATGAGGATGACCGCAAACAACACCGCGGCCACGCCCCCGGCCACACCGAACAGGACTAAGTTGAGATCCACCTACCTCTCCACGAACCTCTCGACCTTCTCGACGCCCACATGAACGGCGCGGAGCGAAAGGGTATCCCAACCATCAACTGAACACGCGACGGCGCCACCAGACCATCACGCCGCCGAACACCATCAGGCCCGGCATCAGGACGCCGGTGATGAAGATCAGGGTGCTCTGGTCCTGCTGGGTGAGCGCCAGCGGAAGCGCCCGGGCGGCTTTGGGTGGAATGGCTATCAGCGAGTCCTGCTGGGCCAGCCACTGGAACGAAGCCAGGGCCAGCTCGAGGTTGGAGTCGCTGTTGTTGGGGGGAAGGGTGCGGTTCTCCGCGAAATCCGCCGTCCCCACCATCACGATCCGGGTTCGCGTCGCGACGGCCGCCTTCTCCAGCGACTCCATGATGTTGAAGGGGCCCGAGACGTCGCCCGCCTTGCGGCTGAGGTCTTGGACCGCCCGTGGCTGCGCGATCGCGTAGGAGGTGGTCGACGTCGTCGCGAGTGGAATCGCCGTGATCCCGGATTCGGGGGTGCCGGTAATGGCAGTCGTAAGGGGAAAGAAAGACACGCGGCCCTGGATGTCGCTGGTGATCGGCGAGCGCCCGTAGCCGGCCACCGCCGGGATCGTGGCATCGGCGCTCGAGCGCCGCGCGGGGTCCGTCTCGACCACCAGGGCGCCGGAGAAGCCGAGCCCATAGGGCTTGAGCGCGGTGTTGAGCGACTGCGTGCTCGCGGCATCCTTCGCCCAGGGCTCGGCCGCGACCAGAAGCTTGCCGCCCGCGGCCAGGTAGTCGCCGACAGCCTTCACGCTCGGCGCCGGCAGAGCGGTGGTGGGATCGACGATCGCGAGCTCGTCGCAGTCGCTCGGGATCGATGTCGCCTGCGAGATGAGCAGGTCCCGGGTCGAGAAGTTGTTCTTGGCAAGGATGTCGGCAACGCCCGAGTATCCCGAGACCTGGTTGGCGTCCTTGAGGCCGCGCTCACCATCTCCGATCGCCCAGCACACGATGGGGATTCGATCCGATTCCAGCCGAAGCAGAGCAGCGGTGAAGTCGACCTCTCCCTGCAGAGTCTGGGTCAGCAGCGCGGTCTTGCCCTTGTAGTCGAGGACGACCGTGTTTGGTTCCTTGATGGCAAATTTCTTGACATCGGTGCTGTCGGCATCGACGTCCTCGCGGCGGTACTTCACGTGCGAGCTCTGGGCCGCGTAGAGGGTGACCAGAGCCTCCGCCTCGAGCTCGCCGTTGCCTGCCCCGGTCCGCCACAGGCCGACCACCTGTAGATCAGAGGTAAGGCGCTGCGCGGCGAGGACGGATTGCGGCGCCAGCGTGTTGAGCTTGCCGTGGGTGAGGTCAAGCGCCGAGTTCGACTTCGAGGCGAGGACGTTGGCCGCGACCAGCAAGGCCACCACGACGACCGTGATGACCAGGCTCAGCGAACCGGCGCGGGCGCGCCGCGCCCATCGATTCATCGCCATCGCCGCGACTCGAGCAGGCGAGTCGCCAGGAAAAGGGCGCCTATGGCCAGGCTCACGAAGTAAACGGTGTCGCGCAGCGCCACCTGGCCGAGGCTGAACGACTGGTAGCGGAAATAGCCCGCGACGTAGTCGAAGAACAGGCTCAGCGGCGGCCTGGTGAAGAGCCCCAGCAGGAACGCCGTGTACCAGATGGCGAGCAGGGCGAAGAGCGAGACGACGTAGGCGATGATCTGGTTCTTCGTCACGCTGGAGGCCAGGACGCCGATCGCGATGGCGGCCGCGCCGACGACCACCAAGCCGATGTACGTGGCCGCGATGAGCCCGAAATCGAGAGCGCCGACGTGAATGGAAAGGCCGGCCACCGAGATCGTGGTCTTGTCGGGCAGGTAGACAGCCAGCAGGACCACGTAAACGGCGGTCGTCGCGACGAGCAGCAGATAGAAAACGAATGCGCCCAGCCACTTCCCCACCACGAGCTCCCAGTCGCGCACCGGTGAGGTCAGGAGCAGCTCCAGCGTCCCCTGGCTCCGCTCCTCTGCGATGAGGCGCATGGTCACCACCGGGACCAGGATCAGCGTCAAGAAACCGGTGATGACGCCGAAGACGCCGTCCATCGTCGCCAGCTGGCCGGCGAGCACCGTGCCGATGAAGCCGAAGCCGGAGACCAGGAACGTGAAGACGCCGGCGACGACCCAGCCCACAGGAGATACGAATACCGCGCCGAGCTCGCGGCGGGCGATAGCGGCCACATTGAGCAGGCCCGTGCGCCACAGCACCGCATGGACCGCGTCGGCGAAGCCGGGCCTCGAAGCCTCGACCCCCGTTTTGGCCACGGTCCGGGCTCGCGGTTCAACCTGCCTCGCCGGTGCGCGGGTCGTGCGCACCGTGTGCAGCTTCGTCGCCGTGGCGGGGACGGCGCGTTTCCGCTGGGCCACCTGTCTGCGCACCTTGGCGCGGGCGCGGCGTCGCGACGACTTGCTCACTCGCCGTCCCCCTGGAGTCCCGGCGCCGAAGGCGCGGGTGGCTGTTCCTGGATCTCGTCCTCATCAGCCGTGAGGCTGAGGAATACGTCCTCGAGGGTCAGCTTGTGTGCCTGGACCTCCCGCACCCCAAGTCCGGCCGCGACCGCGGCCCGCGTGAGCTCTTCGCGGAGCCCCGGGCTGTTGCCGGTGACGACCACCTCCCACAGCTCATCGCCCGCCGAGCTGACCACGACCTCGTCGACTCCGTCGACCTCACGCAGCTTCGCCTCGATCCCCTCAGCCTCGACATCGCCCCGCAGGACCATCTCGATCTCCTGTCCATGCTCCCGCCCAAAACGCTCGGTCAGGCGCTGAGGCGTGTCGTCGGCGACCAGCCGGCCCTGGTTGATGATCAGAACCCGCTCGCAGGTCGCCGAGACCTCGGGCAGGATGTGGCTCGACAAGATGACCGTGCGCTCCCGCCCAAGCTCTTTGATGAGGGTGCGGGTCTCTCGAGTCTGCGCCGGGTCGAGCCCGGCGGTCGGCTCATCGAGAATGACGACCTCGGGGTCGTGCACGATCGCCTGGGCCAGGCCGACGCGTTGGCGAAGTCCCCTGGACAGCCTGGCGATGATCTCCGACCGCCGGTCCTCGAGACCGCAGACGTCGATCGCATGCTCAATGCGTGCACGCCGCTTCGACGGCGCCACCCCCCGCAGCCGGCACATGAGGTCGAGAAACCCGGCAACGCGCATCTCGTTGTAGAGCGGGTTGGTCTCGGGCAGATATCCGATGCGCCTCCGCGCTTCGAGCGAGTGGCTGAAGACGTCGTAACCGTCGATGCTGGCTTTGCCAGACGACATGCCGAGGAAGCCCGTGAGGATCCGCATGGTGGTCGACTTTCCGGCGCCGTTGGGCCCGAGGAATCCGAGCACCTGGCCTTTGGGCACGGAGAACGTCACGTCCTGGATCGCGGGGCGCTCGTCGTAGAACTTCGTGAGCCCCTGAACTTCGATCAAAGCCTTAGAAGTGTTACAGACGCTGCAGCCCCCTCGGTTTCGAGGTTTACCAGGCGAGGTCGAAGGGTTCCAGGCCCCCACCCGCGCCCGACCACTCCGCGCTGACGCCGGCGACCCGCGCATGGCCGGGGCCGCGGCGGGCGGCCTCGAGCAGCCGTTCCAGATCGGGCCTGGGGCCCTCCGCGACAAATTCGACCGTGCCGTCGTCGCGGTTTCGCACCCAGCCGCGCAGCGCGAGGCCGCGGCCCTCGCGCGCGAGGAAGTAGCGGAAACCGACTCCCTGGACGTCGCCGCGGATGACTCCATGAAGGCGCTCGTCCTGCACGACTGGTATATCGTCCCCCGAATGGCCGCCTCGTCCTTGATCGCGATCGGTGACGAGCTGGTCGGCGGTTTCACCCTCGACTCCAACTCTCACTGGCTGGCGGAGCGGCTCCGGCTGCTCGGGTATCCCGTCAAGCGCATCACCGCCATCCGCGACCGGCCGCAGGAGATCGTCGAGCAGCTGAAACGAGAGCTCGCCGACCCCGAGCTGACGCACGTTTTCATCAGCGGCGGCCTGGGGCCGACGCCGGACGACCGCACCTTCGCCTCCGTGGCCGAGGCGCTCGGCCGCGAGCTGGTGATCTGGGACGAAACTCTCGCGCGGATCGAGCGGCGGGTACGCAGGATGCACGAGGCGGGGCTGCTCGACTCGCCCGATGTGACCGAGGGCAACCTGCGCATGGCGCGAATCCCTGGCCGACCATCGCACGTGTTCAAGAACAAGCGGGGGATGGCGCCTGGCGTGGTCTACGAGGTGGAGGGCAAGCGCATCTTCGTGCTGCCCGGGGTGCCCCTGGAGCTGAAGGGCATATTCACCGAAGAGCTCGAGCCACAATTCCTCGCTGAAGGCTCGGCCGCGACAGTCCGCGAGCTGCGTTTCATGTTTGCGGTGGAAGCGCGCTTCTACCCGCTAATGAGAGAGATCGAGGAGAAGTTTCCCGACGTGTCGGTGGGCTCGTATCCGAACTTCGAGACCAAGGAGCTCGTGATCCGCTGCCTCGGGAGCGACCCCAAGGGTGTCGACGAAGTGATCGAGTTCGTGCGGCGCCGCACCGCCCAGCTGGGCATGACCGGGGAGGCTCGCTAGTGCTGGCCGTGAACCACCCGGTGCTGTGCGTGCCCGGAAGCGTCGCGCCCGCCGCCCAGAGATACGCCTCGCTCGTTGCCGCCGTCGGCGACGTGGCGGAACTCCACTTGAAAGAGCTGGAGGTCTACCGCGAGCCGGCGCCGCCCTCGGATTATTCGATCGAAACGGAGCTGGCCGGGATCGACCGGAAGGCCGACTCGCTCGGGTGGGGCCGTTTCCACCTCGTCGGATATTCGGGCGGCGGATTTGTCTCCCTCGCCTACGCGGCCACGCGACCCGGGCGCCTGGTCAGCCTTGGCCTGTTCGAGCCGGCCGGGATACCGGGCGCTCGTACTGCCGAAGAAGAAAAAGCCCACCGCGGCCTCGAGGAGCAGCTCCGCGGGCTCGACGGGCGGCACTTCATGTCGGCATTCGTTCGCTTGCAGTTGAAGCCAGGTGTGCAGCCGCCACCGGCGCCCGCATCAACGCCACCCGAACTGAGGAATCGCCCCGCGGGCATCTCGGCCATGATTCGTTCCTTCGACACGTTCCGTCTCGACCGCGCCCTGTTCGAGGCTTGCAATTTCCCTGTCTACATTGGCTACGGCGACCTTTCCGATGATTATCAGTTGGTCAAAGCGCAGGTCCTGGCGGGGTTGTTCGGCGACATCCAGGTGCGCCGGTACCGCGGCGTCCACCACTTCGTCGCGCCGGAAGAGATCTATACGCCCCAGCATGCGGGCGAGCTGGTCAACCTCTGGCAGCGCGGGGAGAAAGCGCTAGCCGCGCAGCTTCCTCAACAGTAGAGAGCGCTCAGCGGGGTTCGCGCACAGGTCGAGGGCTCGGCGGAGCGCCTCGCGAGCCTGCGGGCGCTCGCCCAGCTGCTCCAGCAGCTCGGCCCGGGTCGAGTGGAACAGGTGGTATCCGCTCAAAGAGAGGGCCAGGTCGTTGACCTCGCCCAACGCCGCCGCCGGTCCGGCGAAATGGCTCATCGCGACCGCACGGTTCAGGCGGACCACAGGGCTGTCGGCCATCCGCACCAGCGCGTCGTAGAGCACAACGATCTGGTGCCAATCCGTCTCCGCCCACGACCGCGCCTCCGAATGCAGCGCCGCGATCGCTGCCTGGATCTGATAAGGCCCCGTGGCCCTCATCGCCCCGGCACGTTCGAGCAGCTCGATGCCTTCCGCGATGCTCGCCTGGTCCCACAGGTTCCGATCCTGGTCGGGGAGCAGGATCAGCTCGCCCTCGGCGTCGAAGCGGGCCGCCGACCGCGCCAGGTTCAACTTCATCAAGGCGATCAGCCCGAGCAGCTCGGGCTGGTCCTGCATGAGCGTGGAGACCAGCGTCGCGAGCCACAGGGCGTCGTCGGCCAGGTCGCGGCGCATCGCGACTTGCCAGCCGCGGCTGAGGTAGCCCTCGTTGAACATGAGGTAGAGGACCGAGAGGACCCCATCCAGGCGACCCGCAAGCTCTGCTCCCTCCGGCATGCGGTACGGGATGTGCGCATCCACGATCTTTCTCTTCGCGCGCACGATGCGCTGCGCCACGGTGGCTTCCGCCAGCAGGAAGGCGCCGGCGATCTCGGTGGTCGTGAACCCGACCACCGCGCGCAGCGTCAGGGCCACCTGTGCCTCTTGCGACAGCGCGGGGTGGCAGCACGTGAAGATCAGTCGAAGGCGGTCGTCGGCCTCGCCCGCTTCAGGCCGCATGTCTGAGCGCTCCAGCAGCACGAGCTTTTCGCGATACCGCTTGTCCCGGCGGAGGATGTCGATGGCCCGCCGCCGGGCGGTGGTCATCAACCACGCACCGGGCTTGTCGGGGATTCCTTGATCGGGCCATGTTTCGAGCGCTGCCACCAGGCTGTCCTGGACCACTTCCTCCGCGAGGTCGAAGTCGCCGAGGGCGCGGACCAGCGCGGCAGTCAGCCGCCCGGCTTCCTCGCGGAAGACAGACGCGACTGCCGCGTCGGCGGCGGTACGCGTTTCTTCAGCCGTTCTTGGCGCCGTCCGCGAGCCTTCTGGCTTCAGATTGTTCGATGTCAGCCGAATGGTCGACCACAGGCCGCACTTCGACCGCACCGGCCGGCCATGCCTTGGCCATGGCAAGCGCCTCGTCGAGATCCTTGACCTCGACGATCGCGAAGCCTCCGATGATCTCCTTCGCCTCGATGTAGGGCCCGTCGGTGACGATGGCCTTGCCGTTCTTGATGCGCACGGTCGTCGAGCTGGCTGGACCCTGGAGCTCCTCGCCGCCCACGAGCCGACCGGCCCTGCTCTGCTCCTCGAACCACTTGCCCGCCCGCTCGTAGGCGGCGGCACGCTGCTCGGGGGGCAGCCTGTCAAACGAATCCTGGTCCTCGGTGCTACCCACGAACATGAGCACGTACTTCATTCCGAATCTCTCCCCATCAGGGCGGTCTGGGTTGCCGCTTCATCGGGACGACGAACAGGTCGCAACCAAATCGACAGGCTACCTCCCTGTGTACTCCGGCTCCTGCTTGGCCAGGAAGGACATGATGCCGATCGCCGCGTCGTCGCTCAGGACCGCGCGAGCAAAGTTGCGGGCCTCGATCTCCAACGCCTCGTCCAGCGGCAGGTCGTAGCCGCGCCTTACCGCGTCCTTGATCATGGCAATGGCGAAGGTTGCCGCTTTGGCCAGCTTGGCGGACCGCTGATCGACCGCGGCCGCAAAGTCTTCCGGGGCCACCGCCTGGTCGACCCAGCCCACGGCCTCCGCTTCCTTGGCCGACAACCGCGTCGATTCGATGATGTATCGGAGCGCTCGCGCTTTGCCGATCAAGCGCGGCAAGCGCTGTGTCCCGCCCGCGCCCGGGATGATCCCTAGCGAGGATTCGGTTTGCCCGATCTTCGAGCGTCCGTCCTCGACCATGATCCGGAAGTCGCAGCACAACGCCAGCTCACTGCCTCCTCCCTGCGCGTGCCCGTTGATGGCGGCGATGACCGGTTTCGGGCAGCGCTCGATGGCGTTGTAGTGCTCGTTCAGCCGCTTCATCGACGCGCTGATCTGCTCGACCGCATCAGGTGCGCTTCTGTCGATCGTGCCGAGCATCGTCAGGTCGGCGCCGACGCTGAAGTATTTCTCATATTCGGAGGCGAGCACGACCACGCGTACATCGGGATCGCCACTGAGTTCGGTGAAGGCCGCGTCCAACTCCTCCATGAGATCGGCGGCGATGGCGTTGATGCCTTTGCGGTGCATGACCACGCGCGCGATCGCGCCGTCGCGTGTGACGGAGACGCACTCCCCCATGGTCAGGCGGTAAACAAAGGAATGCCGCCGGCGACCTCGATTACCGCCCCGGTGATGTAGCCCGCCTCGTTCGAGCACAGGAACGCGATCGTGTTGGCGATGTCCTCGGGCTGTCCGAACCGCTTGAACACGGTCCGTGCCTTGAACCGCTCGTACATCGGGTTGGTCTGGGCAGCGGCTTTGCCCGCCTCGCTCTCGATGATGCCCGGCGCGATCGCGTTGGACGTGATGTTGTGCCGGCCGCCTTCGAGCGCCGCGGTTTTGGCGAGACCGATCAATCCCGCCTTGGTCGCGGAGTAGCTGGCCTGGCCGAATCCGCCCAGCGTCCCGGCGACCGAAGACATGAAGACGATGCGGCCCCATTTGTTCTCAACCAGATACGGCCAGGCTTCCTTGGTGCAGTTGAAAGCGCCGGTGAGGTTCACCTTCACGTCGCGGTCCCACAGGTCGTATGACTGGTTGGGGATCTGGGCCGTGTGGTCGAGGGTGGCGGCGTTGTTGATCAAGATGTCGATCTTTCCGAACTCTTCTTTGACCTTCTTCATGACGTCTCGGACCTGGTCGCGGTTGGTCACATCCATCTTGATGGCCAGCGAGCGGCGGCCCATCTTGCGGATCTCCTCAGCGGTCGCATTCGAGTGCACCCAGCCTTGCGACACCGCGACCTGCGCGAGCACGCTGCCGGTCGCGTCGGCCGTCTTCTGCAGATCCGGATCGTCCTCGACCAAGACGTCTGTGATCACCACGTCGGCCCCTGCCCGTGCAAGCGTCAGCGCATCTTCGCGGCCGAGACCGCGCGAGGCGCCGGTAATGATGGCAACCCTCCCCGAGAGATCAAACATCGATTTCCCCCTGATTGAATGGTGGCGGCGTGCGCCCGGCTAAAGGTACTCGGCTGAAGCCTTCGTCAGGATCGCATCGCCGCGTTGGTTGATTGCCGTCAGAGTCAGCTGGCCAGGCCCCGCTTCCTCGGCCGCGAACGTGACGGTGTCGCCTGGTTCGACCATCCCGGCAAACCGGCAGTAGAGCCGCCGCAGCCGTCCGGCCCCGCCCGCGGCCTCGGAGGCGACGGACGCCAGGATCCCCATCTGGAGCAGCCCGTGCGCGATCACCCCAGGCAGCCCGACCGAGCGGGCGAAGTCGGCGTCGCGATGGATCGGGTTGTGGTCGCCTGATGCTTTCGCGTACGCATCGATCTGTGCGGTGCTGAACGTGACCTCTCGCCGGGCCTTCATGAGCGGATGACGAAGAGGGCGCGCGAGCGGCAGACGCTCGAACCGCCGTCGCCGGTCGTGTGAGTCTCGAATGTCAAGAAGCGCATGCCCCGGCGGCTGATGTCCGAGACCACCCGGCCTTGCGAGGTCACGGTCTCACCCGGCCTGGGGTGTCGGTCCCATTCGAACTCCTGGTCGGCGTGCAGCAGCTTCGCGAAGTCGACGGCCGCCTCGGTGTCCTTGAAGAGCTGGGGCGCGGTCACCCCTAACGAATAAACGGCCGCATAGGTCGGAGGAACTCCTTCTTCCGGGTTGGCCCCGATCGCGCGCGCGAACGCGGCCACTCGTTCGGGCTCGATCACCGAGGTCACCGCCGGGTAGGTCTTGCCCTCTACCCCCACACTCAGACCCGGGCGGGACGAATGCGGGTGAACGCTCGGCGCAGCAACAGCGGCCGCAGTGCCGACCACGCATCCATGACCGAAGCGCGTGCCGAGCCGGCCACGTCCGCCGGCGCGTACGCCGCGACCACGAAGCCGTTGGTGAGCGAGCGCATTGGTTCGGAGGCCTCGGGGAAGGTCCGCGCAAGGCGGCGGCCCAGCTCGAAAGGCGTTTCCCCGATGCGCTGATCAGCGCCCGCCAGCCGGGCGAGCACAAGGGTGCGCCGCCAGACTCCCATGACCGTCCGCGGGCGCAGGTATCGCGCCACCGCCGCGAACATCACCAGTAGCAGCGCAATCAGGATCGCGACGATCTTTGTCAGGGTGCTCGGGTCGGGAACGTGAAAAGAAAACCCCCCGCCGCCGCCCGCCCCACCAGAATCGACGCTACCCGCGCCTTTCCCGGCCGGGAGTGGGAGCGCACCCGGCGCGCCGCTGCCGCCGGGTGTGTCGCAGCCGAGGTCGCGCTGACAGGCGTTCGTCCCGCTCGCCCCGCGCGGAATCGTGCTGTACGCGCCGCTGGTGTCGCGGGTGGGCTCGAATTCGATCCAACCGTAGGTCGGGAAGTACACCTCCACCCAGGCGTGCGCGTCCTCGCTGCGCACAACGTAGGCGTTGAAGTTAGCCTCGTATGTACCCGGTCCGAAGCCACTCACCAGCCGAGTCGGGATGCCCAGCGACCGGAGCATGTCCCCCATCGCGGTCGCGAAGAACTGGCAATACCCGGTGTGTGAGGTGAAAAGGAAATAGTCGAGCGGATCCACACCCGCCGGCGCCCGCAGTGGCTCGAGGGTATAGGTGAACACGTTGCTGCGGAGGTACGCCTCGATCGCGGCTGCGGCGTCATATTCGTTCTGAGCGCCGGCGCCCTGCACGACTTCTAGCGCCTTCTTGTGAATCCTGTCCAGGACGTCCGGGGCGCGGTAGTTGGATGGTATCTGCCTGTACTTGGACACCCAGTCCGGATAGGAGCTCCCTGCCGACTGCAAGTCCGCGGTGGTGGCCGCGGAGTACTCGACGGTGACCCCGTAGGTGCCGCGCGATGTACGCGGCGACACGCTGGACAGGCGATCGATGTTCATCAACGCTCCCGAGGTCGTCGCCGCCGTGACAAGGGACTCGGTCGCCAGCGAATCGCGGCTTGCGTGATACAGCCGGCCGGGATAGAACAGGACGTCGCCGTTCCCGATGGGTGGGGCGGTCATATTCACCTTGAACGCGGCCACGTCCAGCTTGGCGTAGTCCTCGGCGAATTTGGGGATCGTCGACTTCGGGATGGACTCGTGAAACTGAGCGAGATCCGAGTACCTCCACGCCCCGTTTGCGAGCAACGTGTCATCGACGCCCCGGAAGTAATACGGGGCCGCGAACGTGCCCTGCTCGGTGTACGTGAACACGATGGCTTTACTCAGCTTCAACGAAGGGTTGAGGAGGATATCGGTGGAGAAACCGGTCGTACCGCTCCCAATGCCGGCGGTTCCCGACTGCCCTGGATGGCTCAACGTCTGCAGCAGCTGCGCCCAGTTGGTGAAGGCGCTGGACTCCATGTCGAGGCTGCGGTCGACGGTCGACAGTGGGGGCAGCATGATCGCCACCACGATGAGCGCGGCCATCGCCACCAGTCCGCTTTCCCAGAAATCCCAGCGCGCGTCGCCCGTCAGTTTCACCCGAGCGCGCATGGCGTTGGCGATGGAGCCGGTGTAGTTCGTCCACAGTAGGAGCGCCAGGGTGAGGACGAGGATTGTGAGCACATAGCCGTTCTGGTCACGAGGGAAGTTGAGAAGGTTGGTGGCGAAGGCAGCGGCGCCAGGCACCAAGCCGAGCAGTGGCCGTCGCCACCGCAGCACGCACCAGGCGAGCCAGCCTCCGGTGACCCACATCAGCCAGCTGATGAGGAAGAGATCGAATGCCCCGTCGGCAACCGCGGTGCCGTCCTGCAGCCGCCCCCACCAGATCTGCAGGAGGCCGAGATCCAAGACGTCGTTCGGGTGCGTGGCATGAAGCTGCGGCCAGGCGGCAAAGCCGGCTGCAACTGGTCCGAGCGCCATGCCAATGCCGACTCCGAACCCCCAGGGCAGAGGAGTCAGGGCAACCAGGCCCATGACGATCGCGCCCACGAGCGCGACCAGGGGCACCACCTCGATGCCGACCACCCACTCGGCGGTCACGGTCGATTTCGAGACGGCCAGCGTCAGCAAGAAGACGAGCAGCGAGGTCCACAGCACACCGCCGGGCAGCGCATCGCGCGTCCGCTGCATGACCCGCGCCGGGAAGCTAGGCGATACGGATTGCATCCCGCGTCCTCACGAGGCGTGCGAAGTCATCGCCCTTGCGTACGACATAGAGATCCACGTCTTGGCCGAGGTCGAAGGTTGGGTTTTGATCGGGGCCGCCGAAGCTGGCCACATCGAGATAGAAGACGATCAAGGTGGTGCGGCGGCCACGAACCGCCTGCAGCAAACGCACCCACTCCTCATCGGCGCTGGGTGTGATGACCGCGATTGCGCGCCGGGGCAGGCGGCGGATACGGTCCCAGGCCAGGGTCTTCGTAAGCGGCGTGCGGCCGTCGGCGGTCGCCACCGCGAGGTAGTCGAGGATGAGGCGGTCCTGGCGCACCGCTCGGTGCGGCTCCAGGATCGTGCCCTTGGCGTCGTTGGCGATCAGGCCCACCTGGCGGCCCCGGCTGTGGACCTGCGACGCCATCGATGCGGCGAGGCTGACCGCGTACTCGACCGTCGATTCCTCACCCTCGCCGTAATGGACGGCGTGGTCGAGGTCGAGCAGGATCCAGAGGTCCGTAGTCAGCGGCTGCTCGAATGTTTTCGACATCAAGCGCCCATGGCGCATCGAGAGCGGCCAGTGGATGCGGCCGAAGCTGTCACCGGGCGTGTAATCGCGCACACCGCCGGTGTCGGGCGGATACTCCGCCCACGCCCCCAGGCTCTGTGAGCTGCCGATCTGCAAGGCGCTCGGAGTCATGAGATCCGGGATTGGCCGCACGCGCGGATAGACGAGGACGGTCGTGCGGCTCCCCATCTTCAGCACCTGGTTGAAAAGGCCGAACGGCTCGCGCACGCTGACCGATGTCGGCCCAAAGGACATCCATCCGCGGCGCCGATATACTCCGCGCGTCCTCCAGCTCACGACCTCATTGCCGACCGAGATCACCCGGCCCGGCTGGTAGTCCGGGATCTGACCGAGGTCGCGGACCTCCACCCACGGGGCCGGCACCCAGCCCGACCGCCGCACCTCGATGGTCTCTTCATACGACTCGCCCACGGTGGGAGAGCCCGGGTCGAGCTTGCGCGTAAGGCTGATGCCTCGGATGGCGAGCCTCGGCCAGACCCAGGCCACGAGGCCCAGGAGGCAGAGCGCATAGCCGAACGCATACGCAGGCCGGATCGCGGTGAGGTACGTGAAGAACATCAGGAGTCCCAATCCCAGGGCGAGGGCGATCTTGTTCATCCCTGCTGCTGCGAGAGCCCCCGGTTGTCTTTACCCGTCGTACGCCATCTGGGGCACGTGCTCGCGCTCGAGCAGCCCGGCCACCAACTTCCCTGCGCTCTGCCCCTGCATCTCGGCATTCGGCCTCAGGATGATGCGGTGCGCCAGCACAGATTCGGCCAGCGTCTTGATGTCGTCCGGGATGACATAGGTCCGGCCCTGCACGGCGGCGAAGGCCTGACTCGCGTGGAAGAGGTTGAGGGTGCCTCGGGTGCTCGCGCCCAGCGCAACCTCAGGGTTGCCGCGTGTGCGCCCGACCAGGCGGGCGATGTAATCGCGAAGCTCGGGCTTGACGAATACCTCGCGCACCGCTTCCTGCGCCGCATGCAGCTCGTTGGGGGAGACCACCGGCTGAAGCTCGAGCATCGGCGACTCGACCTTGCGATGGCTGAGCAGAGTCGACTCCTCCTGCTCTGAGAGGTAGCCGAGCCTGACTTTCATGAAGAAGCGGTCGAGCTGGGCCTCGGGAAGCGGGAACGTGCCCGAGTATTCGACTGGGTTCTGCGTCGCCATGACCATGAACGGCTTGGGCAGATCGTGGGTCTCGCCGTCGATGGTCACCTGGCGCTCCTCCATCGCCTCGAGGAGAGCAGCCTGGGTCTTGGGACTGGCCCGGTTGATCTCGTCGGCGAGCAGGATCTGCGCGAACACCGGACCCGGCCGGAACTCGAAGTCGTTGAGCTTCTGGTTGAAGGCCCTCACGCCGGTGACGTCGGAGGGCAGCAGGTCGGGCGTGAACTGGATCCGGCGGAAGGTGCAGTCCAGCGAGCGCGCCAGCGATTTGGCCAGCATCGTCTTGCCGACGCCGGGGACGTCCTCGATCAGGAGGTGGCCTTCGCAGAGCAGGGTCACCAGGCAGAGGCGGACTTCGTCCTCCTTGTTGACGATCGCGCGGCCGACGTTGGCCGTGAACGCATCAGCAACCCGGGTGACGACGTCGGTCACCATCCTGGGCGGGCCCCCATGCCGGGGATTATAGGTTTGACCATTCGAGGCCATTCGAGGTGAATACGCCTGGCCGGGCCATTTGGTTCCGCGAGAGCGTTACGTTGGGGGCCTGGCGGACGTGTTTGGTTCATAGGCGCATGAGGCTCAAGCTTGCCGTCGCGATCGTTCTCCTCGCCGTCGCCTGCGGCTCTGTCGGCGGGGGCGGCGGCGGCCCCGTGGGCACTCCCCTCACCATCGACCAGCTCAAGTTCGAGGTCATGGACGCCGTCGGCGTCCCGCTGTTCTGCGATCCGGATTACTACCCGATTGCTCGGGCCGGCGGCGAGGAGGCCAGCGCGGACACCTACTACCCGCAGATCAAGGCCGACCCCGAGTTGTATTCGGCTATCGTCGCCCATGAGCATCTGCCGTCGGGCGAGCTGGACGAGGCTCAGAAGCTCACCCTGTATCAAGCGTTCAAGCGCCTGCGGGCTCTCATTCTCACCAAGAACGGGGACTCCTACGCCTTCGAGATCCGCGTGCGGTCGCAGAGCGCGCAGACCTCCGTGGAGCTGGTCGACGGCTCGGTCCGAGTCGACGGCGTCGTGACCGTGGCCTCGCGGAAGCCGAGCGGCATGCCGAACTGTCCGATCTGCCTGGCCGCCGCCACGCTGATAGCGACGCCGCGCGGCGAGGTCCGGGTCACCGACATCAAGGCCGGCATGCTCGTCTGGACGGCTGCAGGCGACGGCTCGAGAATCGTGGCGCTCGTGACTGAGGTCGGCAGCATGGTCGTTCCTTCCGGCCATCTGATGGTTCACGTCGTGCTGGCCGACGGCCGCGAGCTGCTCGCGTCGCCAGGACACCGAACGGCTGATGGGCGCCCGCTGGGCAGCCTGGCGGTGGGCGACGAGCTCGACGGTTCGAAGGTCAAGCTTTGGGAGCTCGTCCCGTACGACGGCGCTCGGACCTATGACCTGCTGCCCGCCGGCCCGACCGGAACCTACTGGGCGAATGGAATCCTGCTCTCGAGCACACTCACTACGGTGCAGCGGGAGGTGACGAGTACCCGGTGATCGTCTCTCTGAAGTCGAGGTTCTCGATTTGCATTCCCCAACAGCCGGACCAGCCCTTAGACACCCCTAGACGGATGTACCAGATCCCGTAGCCCGTGGTGGCGTCGCGCAACGGAGGATGTCCCACGTTGAGAACAAGCTCCCTGTGCAGCGGCTCCAAACCAGCGGTGTCGACCACCGCGCCAGCTCCGTACTGGCCGGCGAACACAATCGAGCGTTCGCTGCGAAGATCACGACCGCGTACCAAAACCAGGCCGGTCAGATCGGGGGCAGAGTAGTAGGTCAGGTCATAGAAATAACCCCAGCTGCTGACTATCTCCGGGACCAAGCGGCCGTTGAAATAGACGGGACCGTTCCCGTAGTCATAACCCAGTGAATTCACGCCAGGGTTGTCGGGGCACGTATCTCCGGCTCTCAGGATGGGAAGACTCAGCGGAATGGCTTCGAGCTGTGCCAGCGTCAGCGGGTTGACCTCCCCGGAGGGACTGGCGCCGTGCTTCGCCTTCCACTCTCGGACGACGCCGCCGCCGATGAACAGAGCCGCGACTAAAGCAATCAGCACGAACGTCGCGACCAGAGACAGCGGCGCTCGGATTCGAAACATGAATCGTCCACTCGCTTGCCGCATCGGACGTTCATGTAGGACCGTCTGCACCACGCGCTCAGGCATTCCAAGCGTCGAAGGCGTTATGTCGTCGAAAGCCGAATGAACATCACTTCGTAGGCTCACTTAAGTGCCTCCTGAATCGCGAGCTCCGGCCGCAAGCGCTGAATCGAGCGGTAAAGCCGCGCGCGGGCTGCCCCGACGGAGCTACCCGCGACAGCCGCGACATCTTCGAGCGGCATGTCGAGATAGAAATACAGGACGACCACGAGCCGATCCTCGTGCCGAAGTCGCGCCAATGCACGACGCAGGTCAGTACCGCGTAACGAGCGCTCCTCGCCTGAGACGACCGAAAGCTGCTCCGGCAAGCCAAGCCTCACGTCGGCCACCCACTTGCGCCGTCGGGCATTCCGGCAGTTGTTGGCGACGACGCCCAGGAACCACGGACGGAGCCGGCCGCGGTCTTGAATTCGAGCCAGCTTGCGCCAAGCGGTGAACGATGCTTCCTGAACCGCATCTTCGGCCGCACCCGAGTCGTGAAGCATTCCAAGTGCGAGCCGGAACCCCGGTTCGATCAGCGGTCTCAGCAGTTCGGCGAAGGTTCGGTCATCGATTGCAGTGCTTCCGGGCGACTTGACGTCTGCCACCTGCTGCATGTCTCACCTATCCCTGTCGCTCGCGGGGCGATTTGTTGCAGCTAGCTGACTTCTTCTTCCTCGACCAGGCGGAGATGGCTGCTGACGTCAAGCCCGAGGTGGCGGGCGAAGAAGCCGGCCACGCGCTCGACATAAAGAGGACGATCCGCCGCGTACGCGCCGGTGTGGGGCGCACCCTGGACGATCCAGATCTCGCGCGGCCCGCGGTACGCGTCGTACAAGCGGCGGCCGTGGTTGACCGACACGATGTCGTCCGCGCCGCCGTGGATGAAAAAGAGCGGACGCGGCTCGAGCGAGCTGAGCACGGCCTGGGGGCTCGATTCCGACAGCCGGGAACCGGTGCGCAGGCGGAACATCTGGCCGGCAAGCCATACGAATGGGGTGCCCGGAAGCTTGACGGTGTGGCGCACGTTCTCGATCATCACCTTGCGCAGGTCGCTGAATGGGCTGTCCAGCACCAGGGCCTGCACCCCGGGCTCGCCCGCCGCTCCGAGCATCGTCACCACCGCCCCCATCGAAAAGCCGAGCAGTCCAATGCGCGCGTGCGGGATGCGCTTGCGGGCGAAGGCGATGACCGCCTCGAGCTCCAGGACCTCCTTGATCCCGAAGGTGATCGGCGCCGCGTCGCTGCCCGGCCAGCCGCGGTAGGAATAGAGGATGACATTGAAGCCTTTGCGCCACAAAGCAGCCGAGATCCCAAGCGAACCCTGGCGCTGGCCCTTGTGGCCGCCAGACACGATCACCGTTTGGGGCGAGCCCGGCTGCCGGAAATGCCAGGCGCCGAAGTTCACGCCGTCAGCGGTGACCAGCTCGACTTCCTCGTAGTCGGCCTGGAACTCGAAGGGCGTGAAGGTGAAGTCGTCAAGCGGGCGCGCCTTCGCGGGCACAAACGCCCGCCGATACAGGTAATAGGACGCGACGACATACAGGAAGAGGAGGACGGCCGGGACCAACACGATGTACGGCATCGGGACCTGTATCGAAGCTTACCCCCCTCTCCCCTGCGGGGAGAGGGCTAGCAGGGGGGTGCGCCGGGAACTGGCTCCGCCAGGCCCGGCGCCTATCAGGGGGGAGTCCCCCCTCAAAGAGTGGGGCGTGAACTGGGTACGGCCGTTACTCGAAGACGCGCGTCAGGGCGTAGAGCTCCTCTGGGACGCGGCGCGTCTCGCGGATGACGTCGGCCAGGGGCACGACCTCCACCTCGCCGTTGCGGCGGATCGGAATGACCCCGCTCTTGCCGGCGGCGATGAGCTCCACCGCGTGCACACCGAGCCTGGTCGCCCAGATGCGATCCGTCGGCGTCGGCGACCCTCCGCGCTGGAGATGACCGAGCACCGTGACGCGCGTCTCGAAGCCGGTCTCGACCTCGACCCTCCTCGCCAGCGCATCGCCGATGCCGCGCTTGGCGAGCTGCACATGGCCGAACGCGTCCGTCTCCGCCTGGCTTGCGGCCTCCTGCTCGAGCTCGGGAATATGCGCGCCTTCCGCGACCACGATGATGCTGAAAAGCTTGCCTTCGCCGCGGCGCCGGTACAGGTGGCTCACGACATCGCCGAGCGTGAGCGGGAACTCGGGAATGATGATCAGGTCGGCGCCGCCGGCCACGCCACCGAAGAGGGCCACCCACCCGGTGTCGCGACCCATCACCTCGACCACCATCACCCGGTGGTGAGCGGATGCGGTCGTGTGGAGCCGGTCGAGCGCTTCCGTCACAACCCCGACGGCGGTGTCGAAGCCGATGCAGAACTCGGTCACGCTGAGGTCGTTGTCGATCGTCTTGGGGACGCCGACCGTTTGAAACCCCGCTTCGTGGAGGGCGGAAGCAACGCTGAGCGTGTCGTCGCCGCCGATCGGCACCATCGCGTCGATGCCGTGCCGGCGCAGGACGCGCATCGCCACCGCCACGCCATCCTTCATCTTGAGCGGGTTCGTGCGCGAGGTGCCGAGGATGGTGCCGCCCAGAGGCAAAATGCCGCGCACGTCGGCGGGCCTGAGCTCCTCGATCACACCGCCTTCTAGACAGCCGGCCCAGCCGTTCTGCACCCCGCTGACCGAATGGCCGAGCTGAAACGCGCGCCGCGCCACCGCCCTGATCGCAGCGTTCAGCCCGGGCGCGTCTCCACCTCCGGTGAGGATCCCGATTCGCACGCCCATAGGGTAACGGCAACTCACGCCCCACTCCCCAGCCCTCTCCCCGAGGGGAGAGGGGGCCTGCTACCGGGGCTGGCCCAATTGCTCCAGCAGCTGTGGCAGCGTCACGTCTGCGAGCGAGGTCAACCGCAGGTCTGCCTGGCTCAAGTCGAGACCGGCGGTGATGGAGTTGGGCACGACTACGCAGCGCAGCCCGGCGCTCTTGGCCGCGGTCACGCCATTCGGCGAGTCCTCGATCGCCACCGCCTCAGCCGCCGCGACGCCCAGGCACTCGAGGCTCGCGAGGTACAGGTCTGGCTCGGGCTTGACGTGTTCGACGTCGTCGCGGGCCCGCAAGCAGTCGAACAGCCCGGCGATGCCGAGCCGTTCGAGATGGCCCTTCACCCAATCTCGGGACGAGCTCGAGGCGACCGCGACCTTCAGACCCGCCGCATGCGCCGCCATGGCCAGATCCGCCACCCCGGGCCGCAGGGGCTCGGCCAGCACGAGCTCGACCCGCCGCGCGACCCGGCGGTCGATGACATCCTGTGCCAGCGGAACTCCAAGTCGCTCCTCCAGGTAGCGCTGGGGATGGAACGCCTGGTTTGACGAGCCCACGGTCTTCACCCACAGATCGAAGGGGAGCGCCACTCCGCGCGCCTCGTAGACCTCCTTCCAAGATCGGTAGATGGGCTCCTCCGTTTCGAGGATGAGGCCGTCGAAATCGAAGATGAGGGCGCGAATCAAGTGCCGAGCCACTGTAGCGGTTGAAGGGGCGGGCCAAAGGCTTAGGATCGCGCTACCTGCGAGTGGCCTCCCCAACAGCTCAGTTCACGCCCAAAAGTGACCTTCAAGCCTCCCCGGGCTGGATCGGCGCCGCGCTCTCGGGTTTCGCGCTGATCGCAGTCGCGACCATGATGGTCGTCCTATTCGGCTTCCTGGATTCGCGCACGATGCGGGACTTCCTGGCCCCCGATCCCACCGCCGCGGCCGGCACCATGGGCCTGGTCGGAGGCGCCGAGGGCGTGACCCTGAGCATCGTCATCCTCGTGGTGGTGTTCGGAATCCAGATGACGTCCTCGCGCTACTCGCCCCGCATCATCGGGCTCTTCACGACCAACCCTCTGAATGCGATCGTCCTTGGGTTCGCGCTGGCCTCGATCCTTTACACGTTCCTGGTCCGCGCCGAGATCCGCAACAGCTACGTGCCGACGTGGAGCGTCGCCGCCGCCGAGGTGCTGGCCATCATCAACTTCGCCATCGTCTTTCCCTATATCGGCTACATCTTCGCGGTCATGCGAGCCGAGACCCTGGTCAACAGCATCAGGACCCATTCGCGACGCCACCTGGCGAACGCAGTTGCCGGCAAGCACGTTGTGAAGTGCCGAAACGATCTCCTCACCTCCATCAACCAGGTCACCGACATCGCCTTCGGCTCGGTGCAGCTGGGCGACATGCCGGTCTGCCTCCTCACCATTGGCGTCCTCGGCGAGTTCCTGGTCCAGGACTACGTGAAGGTGAAGAAAGGTTTTGGCCCGCAGTGGTTCCAGGTCGGCCACCCCGAGCTGCCGGGCGATTCCGACCAGATCGTGGCGGAGGTCAACCGCGCGCACACGTGGGTCGAGTACACCGTGCTGTCCAGCTTCGTCCACCTCGTCGGCCTGACGCCGGCGCACAGAAAGGAGGCGGTGCACGCGATCGCGGTGGCCACTCGCGAGATCGGCCTCGCGGCGATCGAGGCGGGCGACCACGAGGTGGCGGAGATGTGCGTGCGGTTCTTCAACACCTACCTGCGTGCTGCGCTCAACCAATCCGCGCCGACGTTCGCCTCCTCGACCATGAACGAGTACCGGCGCTTCGCGATCGGCGCGCTGGAGTGGCGGCCCGACCTCTCGGTCGAAGCCGCCGCGCACGTGCTCCGCTACGGCCGGCATTTCGACGAGGCGGGCATGCCCGCGATCTTCGGCGCCGCCGCCGAGGACGTAGCCGATCTCGCGATCGCAGCGCAGTCGCGCGATCTCGAAGTGACCAAACGCCTTGCGCTGTTGCTGGTCCGCAACCTGCTCGAGCTCATCCCCAATGCCCGGCCGATCGGGCTGAACGGTCTCTTCAAGGCGGTCGCCAAGCTCACCTTCTGGGCGATGGCCGCCGACTCCAGGGAGGTCGTTCACGTGCTCGTCGAGGGCATTGCCGCCGCGCCCCCTGATTTCGTCGATGCCGCCCTCGACCGCATGGAGGTGATGCAGAACGGCCTGTTCTGGGAGGTCAATGAGCGGGTGGTGGCGTTCGACTGGGTCGAGGAGCCGCTGCGTGCCGAAATCCCGCGCCTCCGTACGGCTCTGCGTCGCGCGAAGGCATCCGGGCGCGGCCCATCGCTTGAGCTCGAGGAACCGCCGCCAGGCGTGCCCGTCGACCTGGTGCAGCCTGAGCCGGCGACATCGGACGCATCAAACGGTTCGCCTTCGACCGCAGAAGCGGCCAGGGCCGCGACGGCTAAGGCTGAGACGGGCGGTTGATCATCGCGGTCGACGCCGTCTCGAAATAATCGAGCAGGGCTTTACGCACCCCCGGACTCAGCTCGAGTGACTCCACCGCCGCGGTCATGTGCCCGAGCCACGCATCGCGCTCGGCCTGCCTGATCGCGAAGGGCTGATGCCGCAGGCGGAGACGGGGATGCCCGCGCCGGGCGCTGTAAGTGGTGGGTCCGCCCCAGTACTGGATGAGGAACAGCGTCAATCGCTCGGTCGCGCTCGAAAGGTCCTCTTCGGGATAGAGAGGGCGCACGACAGGGTCTAAGGCGACTCGCGCATAGAAACGTTCGACCAGGTTTTTGAAAGTCTCAGCCCCGCCCGCGGCCTCGAAAACCGTCATGTCCCCTTGAACATAGACTTGTCCCCGCGATGGCAAGCACCCGGCACCAGGACTTCAGCTACATGCTGATGTCGACCGGATTCGCGAATGCGGTGGTCGCTTATTCGGCCGGGCTGTACCTTGCAAACGAAACCACCACGACCGCAACCTGGTCCTCTAGAACTCCCACCTCGTCGGCGAGCCTTCGAAGTCGCCGTGCTCGATGCCAAACGCCCAGATCGGCCGGACACGAAAGCACGAGTTCACCGCGGGGTCGAGCGATTCGATCTTATAGTCGGTCTCGTACTTGGCGTTCTCGAGCGCGAGCAGCTTGGCGATATCCGCAGGGTCACTGAGCAGCTCTGCGATGCCCTCGACCACGACAGGGTTCAACGCATCCTCGGTCGTGACGACGCACCGAGGGTTGACGGCGAGGTTCTTAGACTTGCGCGACGGCTTGCTGCTGCTGAACCAGAAGGCGCCGTCGTGCCACATGCCCCACACGGGCATCGCATGCGGATGCGCATCCGGCCACACCGTCACCATCCAGTAGTTGCGCGAGGAGATGAGCCGCTCCTCCGCCCACGACCAGGGCAAGAGGCCCGTGCCCTCGGTCGCAGGCAGCGTGCCGTAGCCCGGCATGTAAGGACGCGCGGATCTGGCCGGCCGGCCCATCACGCCGCCGCGGGCGGGGTGACGCCGGCGCCTTCGAGCAGCTCGTGCACCGGCCGCACGATGGCTTGAGCGGCCTCGAGTCCCGTCGCGGCGAGGTATCGCTCGACGATCCTCCTACCCACCGCATAACCGCCCATGTGAGGAATGCCGACCGGCTCCGCTCCGATGCGGCGGGCCACCTCGTCGCCGAGCACGTACGGGCTCCAGTCCCGAAACGTGGAGCCGGTGCCGAACGCCTGGATGACCTTGTGCATCGTCTCGTCCAGCACCTTCCCAGTCACTTCCTTGTACCAACCGCCGGTCGAGTCGGGACCGCACACCTCGAAGGTGAAGACCTCGGCGAGCCCCTCGTGCATCACCCATTCGGCCAGGTTGAACGGGCCCTCGACATTGGGAGTGCGGATGTTGTGCGCCAGCTCATGCACCGCGCACGCTCCGATCCTGGTCTCGTTGTAGTCGGTCGGCCAGACCACCATGAAGATCGTGCTGGGGTCGGAACCCATGCCGTAGTAGCCGAGCGTGCGCTCTAGAAAGACCGGGTCATCGGGGTAGCCGAGCGTCACCGTGACCTCGATGCGGTCGGGGTGGCGGATTCCGGGCAGGGCCGAATTCTGGTAATCCCACGCGCGCGCCAGATCGCGCTTGATGTGGCCCCACGCGTCGGCCTTGATCAGGCGCTCGATCGCGGCAGCGTAGCGCGGGTCGTCGACCTCCACCCGGAATCCGTCGCCCCGCTCGTGGATCTCGCGCAGCAGGTTCATGCCGGCGGTGTCGAACGACGAGATCCCTCGGATCGCGGCGAGAGCGTCGAGCCGGGCCGAGACCGGAAGCGTGAACAGGCGCGCGAGCGCGGGCCCGTCATCGGGCACAACGAACTCGAGCTGGTCGTCGGTGCTCAGCGCCATGGTTTACAAAAAGCTGAAGCCATTCAGCGCGTCCATGTGTATCTAGTTGGCAATTGTGAGCCTCGACTCAACCCGCATCGCCGCCCTGGCCGACCGGCGGCTGCCGGCCCTGGTGCGCGGATGGGCTCCGTTCGTGCTCCTGCTGGTTGCGTACGAGGTGATGCGCGACCTCGCATCGTTGCTCGGCATGCCCGCCCACAACCTCGCCGGCCTCGATCGCACGCTCTTCGCCGGCTACCAGCCGACACTGGTCCTGCAGGCGGCGGTCGGCAAGCTGTCCGATGCGGACGTGTTCGAAGACGTCGGGAGCGTGGTTTATGCGATGCATTTCCTTCTGCCCGTCGCGGTCGGAGCGTGGCTGTGGGCGAAAGACCGCGTCGCGTTTCGCAATTTCGGGCTGACCCTGCTCGTCCTGTGCGGGCTGGCCTTCGTGACTTACGTGGTCGCACCGACCGCCCCGCCATGGCTCGCACAGCCCGCCGCGGTCAGGCATCTCATCGAGGAGGCAATCCAGCGCAGCAGCGTTCCGTCCAGCCTGGTCTGGCTCTACTCGCAGCACGATTACAACCTGTACGCGGCGTTCCCCTCGCTGCACGCGGGCTTTCCGGTGGTCGCGGCCGCGGCTGCATGGAGCCGGAACCGCAAGGTAGGCGCGCTGCTGTGGGTCTGGGCGGTGATCGTCTGGGTCGCGGTGGTTTATCTGGGCGAGCACTACGCCGCCGACGTCATCGGCGGGTTGGTTTACGCCGCCCTGGCCATCGCGATCGTGCAACTCATGACAGCACGGATGGAGCGCCGGCAGTCGCCGGCCTGACCGCCGGCATCGTTTCCGAGTAGGTCTCCATCTTCTTCTCCGAAGGCAGGAGCCACGCGAGTGCAAGCGTGCCGATCACGAGGATCACCTGGCTCATCAGCGATTTCTGCAGTCCGGCGGCGTCGGCGATGGCGCCGTTGATCGGGATGCCGATGGCCGCGGTCACGAAGCCCAGACCCATCACGAGGCCAGAGGCCAGGCCGGCGCGAGACGCCATGAGCTGCTGAGCCATCAAAAGCATCAGCGGCGCTGTCGATGCCGCAAGGAACCCGATGAGGATCGCGGTCGCGAAAGCCCACGGTCCGGGGAACATCGTGTACAGCAGGATGGCCGGGATGCTCAGCGCCAGGGTCGCGAGGATCACCGTGCGCCGGCCGAAGCGGTCGGCAAGGGATCCGCAGCCGACAGTGCCAACCGCGCTCGCCAACACCAGGGTCGTCGCGAGCGGACCGTAGAACTCCGGGCCGTAGCCAAGCTGCCGGTACCAGGTGGGCGTGAACGCCTGGAAGACGCTGACCGTCCAGCTGCGCGACATCATCACGCCGATCACCATCGCCAAAGCAAAGATCGGCACCGGGCGCGCGGTCAGGGCGGCGGCTTTTACGGCGGCCGCGGTCGGTCGCAGCTGGCTGCGCATGCGCCAGAGCAGGTAGGCGCCGGTCGCGACGCCCGGGATGACCAGCAGCCCGGTCCCGTGAAGGCCGAACAAGGCCAGGAGGCCGATGCCGATCAGCGGTCCGAGCGCGACGCCGATCGTTCCCGCGGTGACGTAGACGGACATGCCGAAGCTGCGCCGCCACGCCTGGAGCAGCGCCCGTACGTCGAGCGCGCCGAACGGATGAAACGCGCCGGAGCCCAGGCCCGATGCGCAGGCGAGCGCCACCAGGAGAGGGAACGTCGGCACGAAGCCCACCAGCGCGAACGTGAGCGCGGTCCAGGCGAGGGCGACCCCGGTAAACCTTGTTCCGTACCGGTCCGCGATCACGCCGAACAGCGGCTGTGAGATGGCCGCCGTCCCCGAGTAGGCCAGGCTCACGAGGCCGACCGTGGCGAGGGTCAGGTGAAACCGTCCGATCAGCACCGGATAAAGGACGGGGATGACGCCGACATAGCTGTCGACGGTCAGATGCCCGAGCATCAGCGTCAGCAGCTTGCCGTTGCGGAGCAGCTCCTTCATCAGAGTCTTATCATGGCCGGGCGTGCGTGAGCTTCTCTACCTCAGCCGCGAAGACGTGGAACGGCTGCTTGACGTCGACGCGATGCTCGACGCTCTTGGCAAAGCCCTGATCGCTTTCTCCGCGGGCATCACGATCGTGCCGCCGCGCATCGGGATTCGCGTGCCGGACCTGGGGATGATGGGCACGATGCCCGGCTACGTACCCGGCGTCGCGCTCGAGGTCAAGCTCGTCTCGGTTTTCCCGGGCAATCACAAGCACGAGCTTCCCTCCCACCAGGGGCTGATCGCGCTCTTTGACGAAAGCAACGGCGCGCCGCTGGCGATCATGGACGGCGCATACATCACAGCCATCCGCACCGGCGGGACCGCGGCCGTGGCGACGCGCGCGCTGGCGCGCAGGGATGCGAAGGTGCTGGCGATCCTGGGAGCGGGAGTGCAGGGCGCGTCGCATCTCGAGACCCTGCCTCGAATTCGCGACTTCGAAGAGATCCGCATCGCGTCGAGAGACGCCGGCAAGGCTGCGACCCTTGCGTCGCGCCACCCCCTGGCCCGGGTCGCGGGCTCGTTCGAAGATGCGGTGCGCGGCGCCGACGTGGTCGCGTGCTGCACCGATTCGCACGAGCCGGTGATCCGCCGCGATTGGCTGAAACCTGGCGCGCATGTCAGCTCGGTGGGCGGGACCTTCGGGCCTGAGATCGATGCCGCCACGATGTCCGCCGCGCGTGTGTTCGTGGAATGGCGCGGCGCGGCCACCAACCCGCCGCCGGCCGGCGCGCACGAGCTCCAGGGCCTCGGCGCCGAAACGCTGACCGAGGTCGGGGAGGTGCTCGCGGGCACTCGCCCGGGGCGATTGTCCGAGGAAGAGATCACGGTCTACAAGTCCACGGGTCACGCCGTGGAGGACGCCGCCACAGCGCGGCTCGTGTTCGACCGCGCCCTCGCCGAAGGGGCCGGCATCACCCTCCCTTTGTAACCCCCTCTCCCGCTGGGGGGAGAGGGTCAGGGGAGCGGGGCGTAACTTCCCAGCAGCCGCTAGAGCTCGAGCAGCCGGTACGGCACCGCGTTGACGATCAGCGTCTCGCCCAGTTTTCGGTCGGCCTGCGTCATGCCATACGGATGGACGTGGCCGTGCACGTGGAGCCGCGGGGCCAGCTTCTTGATCAACCGGTTGAACGCCGGGAAGCCGCGATGGGCGAGATCGTCGTACCTGCCGCTGAAACCCTCCGGAGGCGCATGAGTCAGGAGCACATCGAGACGGCGCTTGCCGTCGCCTCGCCTCAAGCGCGCAACCAGCTCGATGGGCAGCGCCCGCCATCGCATCTGCGACGGCGTGTACTGGTTGGGACCGGGTCGGTAGCGCATCGAACCGCCGAGGCCCGCGATTCGAAGCCCGGCCGCGTCCTCAACCCGGCCGTCCACGTTCACGCAGCCCTGCGGCCCCCTCGCGGGCCTTTCGACTCGAAGGGGCGTCCAGGTATCGTCGAGCGGCGGCGGGACGGGGTCATGGTTGCCCGGCACATACAACAGCGGCACATTGAGGCGGCTGACGATGAATTCCAGGTAGTCCCAGGGCAGGTCTCCACACGAGAGAACGATGTCAGCCTCGAAATTCAGCAGCTTGTCCCCGTACAGGCTCTCGTCCACCTCGTCCGCGATGGCAAGGATGCGCGTCAGGTTATGCCAGGACCTCTCGGCGCTGTTTGAGATGCTCGATCTCGGCGGCGCGTACTCCGTCGAAACCGGCGACGAGCCCGCTCTTGAGGATGCGCGCGATCTGCTGGGCGGAATGGAGCCTCGGGATGTAGACGAAGTCGGCGCCGGCCTTATAGAAATGAAGGGCCTGCGGTATGTGGTCGGTCGTGAGCATCACCTTGGCTCTGGGACAGCTGGCGCGGGCGTTACGGAGCAGTCGCAGATTGTCCGTGCCGCGAAGGATGTCGTCGGGAATGCTGCTCACGACGAGCTCGGCGTTCTCGATGCCGGCGTGACGCAGAGTGTCGGCGTGCGCGATGTCGCCGTAGACGATGCTGATCCCTCGCGCCTGCAGCTCTCGCATCACTGTGGGGTTGAAGTCGATGACCAGGACCTTGTCGAGCATCACCTGCCCCTCGACGGCGGTGCCATCGCTCTCGAGCTCCAGGAGGATCGAGCTCGCATCGCGAAAGAAGCCCAGGAAGATCATCGTCTCTGGCCTGGCTGCCTCCCGCTCCGGCGCGGCCTCACCCACATCGAGATCCCGGACGTGTAGCAACCTGAGCCCACCGCTCAAGAGTGTTTGGACCCGATGACTCGAATTGATCATGTAGGTCGACACGACGGATGTGATCGCGAAGGTCATGATCACAATCGTCACCACGTCAGCGCTGATCTGGTGATACGTCAGCCCGATCGAAGCGATGACGATCGAGAACTCGCTCACCTGGGCCAGGTTGATCGCCGGCAGCAGGCTTGTGCGATGGCCCATCCGGAGGAGATAGAGGATCGGCACGACCGATAGGCGGCTCAGCATCACGAAGGCGGACGCAGCAAGGGCAATCTCCACCACCTGCAGCGTTGGAATTCGAATCTGCATGCCGAGCGCAACAAAGAAAAGGGTCACGAAGAAATCGCGGATGCTGACCGCCTTGGCCATGACGTCAAGGTTGTAGGGAAAGGTCGAGAGGCTGACTCCCGCGATCAGAGCCCCCATCTCGCGCGAGAGTCCGATCACGCTCGCGGCGCTCGCCAGGAAAAAGCACCACGCGAGCGCACTCACCAGCACGAGCTCGGGTGCTTTGGCGACAGACCGAAATAGAAAGGGAAGGACGTACTTGGCCATGAAAAAGCCGCCGGTCACGAGCAGGGCGCCCCTCCACAGCGAGAACGCCAGCGGGAGCAGGTTTGGATTGGTGAGGTTGGGCTGGACGGCGAGCATGCCGACTGCCCAGATGTCCTGGATGACGAGCACCCCGAGCGTGATGCGGCCGGGCAGCGTGTCGAGCTCGAACTTGTCGTTGAGCAGCTTGACGACGACCAACGTGCTGGACAGGCTCATGCACGCGGCGAGGTAAATCAGAGCGTAATTGCCGCCAGTGTTGCGGACGCCGAGCAGGTAGAAGAAACCAAGGCCCAGGGCGATGCAGATCGGGACTTGCAGGGCTCCCGTGAGCAGCACGGGCAGCCCGGCGGAGGCAAGTTTCTTGAGATCGATCTCGAGTCCGATGATGAAGAGCAGAAGGATGAGACCTATCTCCGCGACGGTCTGGATGCTCTCCTTGTTCTGCACCCAGTTGAACCCGACCGGACCGATGACGACACCGGTCACCAGGTAAGCGAGGATCAGCGGCTGGCGCAGCCGCCAGCCGATCACCGCGAGCACCGCCGCGACGGCGATGCTGATTCCGATGCTCGACAGGAGGTCGCTGGGAACCGTCACGTTCTCGCTGCCGGACGTGGGACATCCCAACGCGCGCCGAGGGCATCGGCCTCGGCGGGGTCGCCGACGATCAGGAAGCGAGGGTGGTGCAGCCCGTCGATGAGGCTCGCCGCGAGCTGGTCGAAAACCTTTGCGCCTTCCTCGGCCCCCAGACTGCCGCTCAACCAGCGGCCCATCCCTCGCGACCGGGTGTTCTGGCCGATGCGCGGGCTGTGAGAGCCGGGGCAGAACAGCGACACGAAGACCCCGCTGCCGCGCGTCTGCTGAGCGAGAGACTGCGTGAAGGTCGCCAGCGCCGAGTGGCCCGTGTCGTAAGGAATGGTCATAGGGTCGCTGGGGAGGAGTCCGCCGTACGAGACCGCATTGACGATGTGGCCGGAACCGCGCTCCGTCATATGCGGAAGAAAAGCCATGCTGGTCCGAACCGCACCGAGGAGGTTGGTCTCGAGCATCCAGCTCCAGTCCTTGGTGGAGATGCGCTCCAGCTTGCCCTGGAGTAAAACGCCGGCGGCGTTGACGACGATGTCGGCACGACCCATCGCCTTGATCGAATCGCGGGCCAGCGACCGCACCGAGGAGTCGCTGCGCACGTCGGCGGCTAGCGCGATCGCGGAATCGCTCGTTCCGAGCCTCAGGATTTCTTCGACGGTGCGGTCCATACGTGGCTCATCGAAGTCGGAGACCACGATGCTCGCACCTTGCTTCGCCATCGCCTTTGCGACCGCGCGACCGACCCCGCTGCCGCCACCCGTGACGACGGCCACCTTGCCCCACAGTGCGCCTCGGGCCGGCCCCATCCCAGACAGAAACTTCAGCGGTGCGTCCGGGAAGGCGCTCGCCAATGCATCGGCCTAGTCGGCCGGGCTGCGCTGAAGCCTGCGTCGCCTCCTGCGCGCCTTGTCGAGCTTGTTCCCAGACACACCACTAAATCCTCTTGAAACGCAGAGCGGTCCAGGCGTCATCGATCTTCACGAAGGCGACGGGCTTGAAGCCTGTCTCGCCCGTGATTTCGCCCAGCACGTCGCGCTTGGTCCACCAGGGAGTAGCGGGCAAGTCCGACGCTCCGCCTGTGGCGCCGCCCTTCGGATAGGCGACCCAGAGCAGCCCGTCAGGCCTCACCGCATTGATGGCGGAAGGCCCCAGCATGCGCAGCTCGTCCACGTTGTTCACGAATAGCTGGACCACGTCATAGAGTGTTGACGGCTTGAGCGCGGTGTACAGATCCGCCGGTGCGGGCGCCAGCTGGGCGAGGTAGCCGGGGGGCGCGTTGATGACCGCCACGTGATGGTTGGGCGCGAGCCGCAGCTTTTTCGCTAGCACGGAGAGGCCGGGCGAATCCTTGCCCAGCGCGAGCAGCGAACGCTGCGACTCGAGGTGGCGCAATCCGAGGGTTACTGTAGCGGGAAGGGCGGCTGCCACCACCAGGGTTGGTCGTCGACTTCGATCGCGACCACCCATTTCACCCAGGCAAAGCCACGCTGTCCTGGGACGACGAGGCGAACCGGGTAACCGTGCCCGGGATCGAGCGGATCCCCGGCGACGCGTGTCGCCAGGAGCAGGCGTCCCGCATCTTCGATCCGGAAGCGCCGGCTGTAGCCGGTGATCGAACTCACGTTCAGGCTCGCACCGCCGCCTGCGTGGCCGGGCAGCAGGCGCTGCAACAAGACGCCCTCCCACACCTGCTCGGAGTACCAGCCACCGGTGCAGTCGATGACAGCCCCGATGCGATCGGAGTACCCCGCGAGCTGGTCGTATGTCCACGTGCGGCCCCCGACCGCGAGACGCCACGATGCGACGTCCACCTCGGGCACGGTGTCGAACATCCATACCGTCGCCACCGGGTAAGCGGCCTGGAATGATCCCGTCGGTGCACGCCGCGCCGACGGCAGCAGGGCCACGCCCAGCCCCGCAGCCCCGGCCAGAGCGCCGCCCAGGAGAAAGTTGCGCCGGCTCAGGTCGGTGGCTCTCAGCTTGAGCGGCCGCGCGAACAGATGCCAGAGAAGGAAAGGGATCACGCACAATGCCGCGCCAACGTGAAAGTCCATCGCCGTCAGATAGCCGATGTCGGGATGGCCGGCCGAGTGCACGATCCCGAACGCAATCGACACCACAAGCCCAAGCGCCAGCACCAGCGACGCCCAGCGCAGCGTGTGCCGCCGGCGTAGGCCCCGCCTGGCCACCAGCGACTTCCAGGGCACCAGCAGCACGATCCCGACGCCCGCGGCAGCGTGCAACACAAGAACCGCGCGAGCCGGCTGACCCGACAGCTCGAAAGCGAGCCAGCCGCTGGCAAAAGCGACCGCGAGCAGGACGAACAGCGAGAGGTTGGTGAGCCGGCCGGATGCGACAGGAGTCATCGACTCAGGCCTCCGCCCTCATCGCAGGGGCGCCCCCATTGGTCACCTCGAGGTCGGCCCACATCCCGCTTGCTTCGCTGCCCCCGACCAGGGACGCGATCCGGTAGCTGCCGGAGGTCGAGGGGCTGAACACAAACGTCGCCGACTGACCAGGACTGAGACCGTGCGTCGGATCTGGCGTCGACCAGGTCGGCTCGATCGGGGCGATGTCGTTCCTGCCCTGCACGACAGCGCATGAGTTGGGAACCGTGCCGCGGTTCTGGCATTGCACGGTGACCTGCCAGCCGACCGGGATCCTGATCACGAGTGTTCCGTTGCCGTAGCCGTCGTAGTTGAACTGGTAGTCGCCCGCCGGATAACCCGCGATCAACGTGATCACCGTCGTCTTGGTGGCGGGATCGGAGTGGATGAAGCTCTTCGGATCCGGCGGCGTGCCAGGCACTGTTCCCGTCAAGGGATCGCACGCCGCCGCGCCCAGCGTGACGATCGCCAGGCAGCCGGCCATCGCGGTTCGGGGGACCATGTGCGGTTACGAATATGATCCCACTGAGATGGGCGACCCGCGGTCCCGACTGATCCTCTGGTGGGAAGCGCTCGAGACGTGGCGGCAGCTGCTGATCTCCTTTCCGATCTTCGCGGCGCTGACCCTGTTGATCAACATCGGACCGTTCAACCAGCCCTTGCTGAGATCCATCTTCTACGGGGTGTTCGAGGGGGCCGTGCTCACCGGCATGCTGGCCGTGGCCACGGCCACCGAACGCGGCCGCCGGCAGGGCGACAAGCGGAGGTAGGGATGGCGACAACAGGTGCTGCTTCGGTCAAGCGGATCGTCGTGGGCGTCGACGGATCAGATGCCGGGAAGCACGCGGTCGAATGGACGGCTCGATTGGCGAAAGCCATGCGCTCCGAGGTCATCGCCGTCTACGCCCTCGATATACCGGTCGCGCTGCCCGACCCTTACACGATGCCGTTCTATCTCGACGGCAAGGTGCGCGCCGAGATCGAGAAGGACCTTGTCACCAAATGGTGCCGCCCACTCAAGACTGCGGGCGTTCGCTTCCGCGCGGTCCTGCAGGACGGGCGGCCGGCTTCGGTGATCCTGGACCTCGCCGACAAGGAGAAAGCCGGGCTGATAGTCGTCGGGAGGCGAGGCCGCGGAGAGGTGGGCGAGCTGCTGCTTGGCAGCGTGAGCCACGAGATCTCACTCCATTCCAAGCGGCCGGTGCTGCTCGTGCCTCGGAACGCCTGAGCTCGTATGGCATCGTCGATACGGCTCGGGCGGATTTTCGGGATCGAGATCGGGATCAACTGGAGCCTCGTCTTCGTGTTTGCGCTCATCTCGTGGACGGTGGCGACCGAGGTGCTCCCACTGGACGTGCCCGGCCAGCCCGCCGTGGCGTATTGGGTCGCAGGAGCCGCGGGCAGCGTCGCTTTCTATGCCTGCCTGCTCGCGCACGAGCTCGCCCATGCGCTCGTTGCAACACGCCATGGCGTCAAGGTCGGCGGCATCACGCTCTGGCTGTTCGGAGGCGTTTCCAAGCTTGACGGCGAGCCCAAGACCGCCGGTGCCGAGGCGCTGATCGCGGGCGTCGGCCCGCTGACCAGCCTCGCCGTCGCCCTTGTCGTCTTCCTCCTGTCTCTGCTCCCCTTGCCGGCACTCGTCGCCGACCTGTGCGGCTGGCTCGCGTTCGTCAATGTGGCCCTGGCCCTGTTCAACCTCGTCCCCGCCTTTCCGCTCGACGGCGGCCGCCTGCTGAGCTCGTTCTTCTGGTGGCGCCTGGGGAGCAGGCAGCGAGGCGTGCATAGCGCGGTGCGCATCAGCCGCGTCTTCGCCTACCTGATGATCGGCATCGGCGCCGTGCTCCTCTTCATGGGCTCGCTCCTCAACGGCATCTGGATCGTGTTCGTCGGCTGGTTCCTGCTGTCAGCCGGGAGCTCGGAGGAGGTTGGAACGACGGTCAGGGGACTGCTCAGCTCGGTGCCGGTGTCGGCGGCGATGACATCGCCCGTGGTCACCATTCCGGACTGGCTGACGGTCGAGCAGTTCCTGGAGTCCATTGCCCCGCAGCATGCATTCACCACCTACCCGGTCCACGATCCGTCGGGCAAGCTCACCGGGATTGTCCGGCTTGGCGACCTGGTCCGGATGCCGGCCGGTGCGCGCGCGGAGGAGCGATTAAAAGACCGCGCCCGCCCGATCTCGGAGGTGCCTGTGGCGCGGCCCGATGAGGACCTCGCTGTACTCATCCAACGGGTCGGGTCCTCGCTCGATCAGCGTGTGCTGGTGTTCGATGGTGACCGCCTGGTGGGGATCGTGTCTCCTGTCGACGTGGCCAGGGTGGTCGCGATCAGACAGACGACAGGCGGCCGCACGCCGGCGCCCGCAGCGCGCGGGTCGATGTGATCCACCTCAGCTCGCGGCAGATCGCCCCCGCCGCTTGCATGCTTCTACTCGCCGGCTGCACCTTCGGCTCGTCGCCGGCGTTCGCCGTGAGCAACGCGTCGGTCGACCAGGGCTATACGTGTCCGGTCGGCGCCAGAGACCTCCAGTACGAGCTCCACGGCACCATCGATGCCCACAACGCAACCTCGAAGACGGTGACGATCTCCGCGGTCACGGCCACCATGACGCTGGCGGCCGTGAAGGGCGCATGGCTTCAAAAGGTGGGCGACAGGTTCGACGCCGGCGATGTGACCTACACGCCGACCAGCGTCGGCCCGGGCGCGAGCGCAACGATCGAGGTGGCGATCCCCAGCGCCTGCACCGGCCGTGCCGCCGGCTCGCCCGCGGCCTGGGGGGACTATGCGGTCACGTTCGCGGTCACCTCGAGCGCAGGCAAGTTCAAGCTCGACAGCCAGAACATGCACCGCATCGTCACCGCCTGAGCCTCCCCACCGTGTGGGGAGGGGGCACTCCCGCGCCTAGGGCGCGGGGACCCCAGAGGAATGCAGCCCAGAGGGGACGGCAACGCTCGATCAAATGCCACCCAGTACAAGCACCGGCCTGAGCGTTGTATGAGAGGGGTAGCCTGCAAAGGTTGACCGCCCCAATTCCCTCACGCCTTTATCAAGCGCAAGGAGGACCGATATCGTGCAGTGCAACATCTGCGGCGAAGAGGTCGACAACTCGGAAGAGCTCGCCAAGCACATGGAAAAGATGCACGCGCTCGAGGAAGCGGAGCCGGAGCCGGAGCCGGAAGAGACTTCGAAGCCTCCCGCCGAGGACGATGCCCCTCCACCGCCGATCATCCCGGCTCGGATGTAGAGACGAATCGGGTTCAGCGGCGGGAGAAATTCTCGCCGTTGATTTTTCTCAGCCCAGGTTCCCATAAAGCTCCGGCTGCTGGCTAGGTGCCGGGGACCCGTTGGGCGCGTCCTCGGCGGTGACCGCCATTTGCGAGTAGCCGTTCAAGGGCAGCCCTACCAGCACCACCTTGCCGCCGTTGCTGTCAGGCACGAACACCGCGGCGGAATCCGGGTGGCCACCGGGCGTGATGAGCCAGAGCTGGTAAACCTTGCCCTTGGCCAGCGGTGGCAACCCGCTGAAATCGACCAGCGCAACACCCTCGACCTTCAGATTGACGACTGTCCCCCGCGCGCCGGCGAGCGTGCCATGGCCGACCAGCTGGTAGCGGGCCACCTGCGCGGCTGCGGGCGGGACGGAATTGCGTCCGATCACGTTGCCGGCCGCGAGACCGATCAACAGGGCGAGCACCACCGTCGCCGCGGCCACCAACACCGGCAGGGGGCCGAACGGGATGGACGCTGCGGGCTTCCAGCGCCCGCGCGCAGGCACGACCCTTTTTCTCGCGGGCGCGCTGGGGACGGTCGAGGCCCTGGCGGCGGCGGCGGCGACGTAGACCCGCTCGCGCAGCCGCGCCGGCGGAGAGATCTCCTCGACCTCGAGGGGCAGGGCGGCCGCGGCCCGCCCCAGACGCGCCGCCGTCTGCTGGCAGGTTGCGCACCCTTCGACGTGGACGCGAATGCTCGCGGCCTCGTCGGCTTCGAGGGCGCCCAGCACCCACGCCGCCACCGAGCTCTCCAACTCTTCGTGATCAGACACCCACAAGCCCTCTACCCAATAGATACGAACTCAACTTCTCGAGGGCAAGCCGCATCCTGCCTTTGACCGTGCTGAGGGGAACGTGGGTGATGCCGGCGATCTCGGACTGCGAGTAGCCTCCGAAGTAGGCGAGCTGGACCGCCTGGCGCTGCTCCGCGGGCAGGCTTCCGACCGCCTCGCGCACAGCCGCACGCTCGAGCCCCAGCGACACCTCGTGCCATGGATCCGAGTGGGCAGACGTCGAGGCGAGGTCCGGCTGAAGCTCGAGTTCCTGGCGTTCGTGGGCGCCGCGGCCCCGCAGGTAGTCGATGGAGCGATTGCGGACCGCCGTGATCAGCCACGTTCGCAGCGACCCCTTCTTGGGATCGAAGCCGGCTGCGTTGGTCCAGATCTTCAAGAAGGCCTCCTGCACCACGTCCTCCGCCCGAGCCGGGTCCCCCAGCACTCGCATGGCAACGGCGTAGGAAAGACCCGCATATCTGTCGTACAGCTCCAAAAGGGCGTCCTCGTTGCCGGCCGCCAGGACGACCGCAAGCTCGGCATCAGCGCGTCCTTCTGTGGCTATCGGATCACGTGACCTCGAGGCCGTCGGCCGAGTCGCCGCCGCGTGCCCGGCGGGTGGTCAGCTGACCGATCGGGGACTTCTTCGGAGACGCGATCGCCCACTCTTCGTGGTCGATGAGCCTCGATGCCCAGTCTGGATGCCGGCCCCTGCGATCGCGCGCCGCGTAAAGCGCCCTGGACATGAGCTTGATCCCCGCCAGGCCGGGGAGCTTGCCGATCTTCTCGTCGAGGGCGAGCAACTCTTCCTCTCCTTGCTCATCATCAAACAGGTACAGGGCGAGCGCGTCAACCTGTTCTTGAGTCTTCACTCCCTGGCCGACGGGCACCCAGACCCGGTCGAGCATCCAGCGGTCCACCCGCTGGGCCTTCTCGTTGTCGGTGAGCCATTCCTTGGCCGAGTTGAAGTAGAAGGCGAAATGGCGCCGCTCGTCCTTGATGATCCGCCCGAGGAGGTCCCTCAGCACCGGGTGGCCCGATTTGCGGATGAGGGCTCCGTACCCGGTCAGCGTCGCAAGCTCGTTGATCGCCCCGATGGTCAGATAGACAGCCGAGAAGTCTTTGAGCAGCCATGAACCCACCATCGTCGACATGAGGCTGACGCTGTTTTGAACGCCAAGGTGGGCGCGGACGTTGGCGATCCGGTCCTGCGTGTCGAACTCGATTCCATAGAGGTTGAGGAACTTGCCGATGTTCTCGCCATGCCACAGCTCCTCGTAGTTCCAGCAGGCCAGGAATGCAGTGAGGATGGGATCCATGCACGCACGCGTCACGAGCAGGTGCGAGAGGTAGAGGGGGACATGATTTTCGATGTCCATCATGTAGTGGAGGCAGAAAAGGTCCCCATTGGACAGGGGGCTCGACGTGACCGCGTCCCAATCGATCCCCGCGACCTCCAGTTTCTTGGACTCTTCCTTGTAACGCTCGATGCTGAAGCTCATCTTTCCTCCAACGCTTGTGGGGGGCGCTGTTGGTCGATACGCAGATCGGCGCGGGCCGGATCATTTCCAGGCCCAGCCACTTCACAGGCTCCTCACACAGGTCGCTGAGCGTGCGGCGCCAACCTCAGGGGCAACGCTCGAGCGAAAAACACCAGGAGGAGTCAGCAGTCATGAACAGAGTTCGTACGGCAGTCACAGCAGCGGCCATCGCGGGGTCGATGCTCGTCGGCGGGGTGGTGGGAGCCACCCTGTACGGTGTGTCCGCTCTCACCGCGGCGGCGGCCCCGACCGCGGCTAGCCCCACCCCGGCGGCCGGCTCGCCTTCGGGCACTTTCGTGCCCAACGAGACGGCGGCGCACGAGGCCACGGAGAGCGCGGCTCGCGAAGCCCAGGAGAACGCTGGGCAGGTTCCGACCGTACCCTAAAGATGCGGTCACAGCCGGGCAGGGCCGATGAAATGTCGGCCCTGCCGCCCGACCTGGGGTCAACGCCATGAAGAGCCGATTGATCATCGCCGGCGTCGCCTGCGTCGCAGCCCTGGCGCTGGCCGGCGGTGGCGCGTATGTCTACTTCTTCTCGGGCCTTCGCTCCTCACCGAGTCCGCTGGCGCTGTCGACGCCGAGCGCTTCGGCTTCCGCCGCGCCGGCGGGCGGCCTCGACGGGAACTGGACCGTGACCACCGGCTCGATTGCCGGCTATCGCGTCAAGGAGCTCTTCGTGGGCGAAACGTCCAAGCACGAAGCGGTGGCCCAGACCTCGACCGTCAGCGGCAGCCTGACCTTGAGCGGCGACTCGAGCGGTTACCAGGTGACCGGGATCACGTTCAGCGCCGCCCTCACCGGTCTGCACAGCGTGGACTCAGTGGCCGGCCGCAACGTCGTCCAGCGGGACTCGTACGTCTCGCGCCAGATGAACCTCCAGCAGTTTCCAAATGCGACGTTCACGGCCTCGTCCGGGTCGGTGCCCGCCACGGATGGCTCCGGCCCGGTTGACGTGTCCGCGGCCGGCAAGCTGACGATCCACGGCGTCACCAAAGATGTGACCGCGACCGCCCGGGCGCAGCTGAGCGGCGGCAAGATCGAGATCGTGGGGAGCATGTCGATCGACATGACGGACTACGGGGTCTCGCCGCCATCGGTGCCGTTCACGACCGTCGACTCGCAGGTGACGATCGAGTTCCAGCTCTTCCTGACGAAGTCGAGCTGAGCAGTGCGTCCGGGACCTACGCCGCTAGCCGAACATCTGCCTCGCCACGAACACGATGTTGGCCGGGCGCTCCGCGAGCCTCCTCAAGTACCAGGCATACCAGGCGTCGCCATACGCGACCAGGACCTTGACGCGGTAGCCTTCCGTCGCAAGCCTCGCCTGCTGCGAGGCCTGGATGCCGTACAGCATGTGCACCTCGAGCTGGTGGCGATCCATCCCGATCGCATCCGCGAAGCGCGCGACTCGGTCGATGAGGGCCACGTCATGCGTTGCCAGCACCAGGCGCAATCGACCTCGATTGGCATCGGGCAGCACCAGCGCGCACAGCGCGAGAAAGTTCGCATCGACATCGCGCTTGGCGGGAAACGCTCGATCCGCCGGCTCGGCATAGGCACCCTTGACGAGCCTGATGGCGGGCTTGAAGGCGAGCATCCGGTATGCGTCCGACGCGGTGCGGTACAGGTAGGCCTGCAGGCAAACGCCGACGCCGGGGTGCCGAGCGTGGACCCGGTTGTAGAGGTCGAGGGTGCGGTCGGTGTATGCGCTCCCCTCCATGTCGATCCACAGGAAGCCCTTGACCCGGGCAGCCGCGGCGGCCAGCCGGTTGAGGTTGGCAAAGGCCGCATCGGGGTCGATGTCCAGGCCGACCTGCGTGGGCTTGACCGAGATCTCGGGCTCGAGGCCGGCCTCGGCCGCGGTCTTCAACACGAGCTCGTAATGCTCGACCGCGGCGGTGGCCTCAGACATCGCCTTGATGTTTTCGCCCAGCTTCGTGAAGACGGCGCCGATGCCCTGAGCCTTGAACGCAACTCCCGCCTCGAGCGCCGCCTCGAAGTCCTCGCCCGGCATGAACCTCCTCACAGCGCGCCGGACAAAGCCCCATTGCGGCACATGCTCGGAGAGCCACGGGTTCTGGGCACACCAGAGGAGAAGCGACCTCATCCCGGGGCAATGATATGGGGGCCCACCAGGCGCTAGTCCAGCGTCGCTATCAGGTCGACCCACGCCGAGGGGTCGTTGGGCAACACGGCCGGCCGCTGCATCGACGGCGGTTCGGACTTGAATCCTGCTCCGGTGTCGAACAGGACTACCCGTTCGTCCCGATCGATGAGCCCTTGCTCGCGCATGGCCGGCAGGGCCGCCAGCGCCGCCGCGGATTCGAGGCTGAGGTACCCGGCGCCATGCTCGGCCGCATGGACCTGCATCGCTTCGATCTCGGCTTCGGGGACTGCGATCGCTCCGCCCCCCGAGCGCCGAAGGCATTCCAGGATCAGGTGGTCGCCCAGCGCGGAAGGGACGCGGATGCCGGCGGCGCGCGTCTTCGCGTCCAACCATGGATCCGCGAACTCTGCCCCCTGTTCGAACGCGCGAACGATCGGCGCGCAGCCTTCCGCTTGCACCGCGTACATGCGCGGGCGCGCCGAGCCGATGAGCCCGAGAGCCTCCAGCTCGTCGAAGGCCTTCCACATCCCGATCAGCCCCGTGCCGCCACCGGTCGGATATACGACCGCCTCGGGCAGGCTCCAGCCGAAATCCTCCGCGAGCTCGAAGCCAAGCGTCTTCTTGCCTTCCACGCGGTATGGCTCGCGCAGCGTGGCCATGTCGAAGGCGCCCGTTTTTTCGCCCAGCAGTCGAGCGAGCTTGCCGCAGTCGGAGATGAGCCCGTCCAGCAGGATCAGGCGTGCACCGCAAGCAAGCGCCTCCAGCTGGTTGGCCGCCGGAGCATCGGCCGGCATCACCACCGTGGCCCGCACGCCCGCGGCGGCGGCGTACGCCGCCAGGGCGCCGGCGGCGTTACCCGCCGAGGGCGCCACGAGGTGGGCCGCGCCAAGCTCGGCAGCGCGGCTCACAGCGACAGCCATGCCCCTGGCCTTGAACGATCCCGTCGGGTTCACGCTCTCCGCCTTGATGTGCAGCCGGGACAGCCCCAGCTTGCGGGCCAGCCGGGCCGGAGGCAGCAGCGGCGTCGAACCTTCCCCCAAGGACGTGATGAAAGATCGCCGGCGCACCGGCAGCAGCTCTTCCCACCGCCACAGCCCCTCGTGGCGCCCGGCGATGACCTCTCGAGTCAGCCGGGCGCGGGCCACCTCCAGGTCGTAGCGCGCCAGCAGGGTGCGGCCGTCGGCCGGATCGGTGCTTCGCAGCTCATCAGCTCCGTAATGGACTCCGGAGCGCGCGCCCTCGAGGAAGGCAAGCGTGGATGACGTGGCTTCGTGCTGGGGCGGCATCCGTGCACCGGAGACTAATCGAAGGGCGCGATGTGCTGACGGTGGGCTAACGGCCCTTCTCGGCTCTCCCGCGTTTCATAAGCGATCGCCAGCCCTTCGCCTGGACCTCGACCCCAAACCTGCGCGCCGCGGCTCGAATTCGCTTCCAGGCAGCGTCGCGCTCGGCGTCGGTGACACCCTCGACCTGGTCGAATCGCGCGATCGCATTGCGAACGTGGCCCGCGTCCGTGATCGGCTCCTTGCGCTTCTTCGTGAACGCGAATCGTTCGGCCGGCAGCCGATTACGCTGCCGCGTGCTCAATGATTTGTCCTTGCTGGTCACGATGTCCCCCATCTTGGTGGAAGCGTCCGGCCCTTGCAGGCCAGGCTCCCCTAACTCAACAACGTGCCCGGCCCTTGGCTTACCCGATCCTGGCCGGGATGACCTTATGCTCCAGGTGTGCTCATCCGAAGTGATCTCGAGGGGTTTAGTGATGCGCAGGCCCGCCGCGCCCTCGCCGGCCTGCCGCGCGCCGGCGACTATGAGGTTGTGATCAAGCCCCTTCGCTACCGGTCGTCACCGCACCTTGCCGCGCGCTGCGAGTTCGAGGACCGCCGGATCGTGCTCCAGGTGCCGATCCCGTTTCGACCGTTCAAGGAGCCGGTGGTCTACGCCGCGCGTCGCAAGCGGGGTCGAGGAATCCGCTTTGCGTGGGCGTCTGAGACCGTCTCGTTCCGCCTTCGCCGCGAGGTGCTGCGGTTCCTGTACTGCCACGAGTGGATGCACTGGTATCTGTTCGAGGAACTGGGAAAGCGTTCGGCGGCTGAGACGGCCTGCGATCGGTTCGCGCTTCGCAACTTCAGGCGCCTTCGCGTCTCGGTCGCGGACGCCGATGCGGCCCTGCGCCGGCGATCGCGCCAACGGGCGGTGGCCTAAGGCCTCCCGCGTCGACTCGACCCGGTTCAGGCGGCGCCGAGCCGCTGTAGCGCGGGCATCTCGCCCACGAAGAGCTCGACGACCTCAGGGTCCCACTGGTGACCGGCGCCGTCGATCAGCAGAGCCAGCGCGTGATCGATCGGGAGCCGCGCTCGGTACGGGCGATCGTTGACCAGCGCGTCGAATGCGTCGCAGACCGAAACGATCCCTGCCAGTCGCGGGATTTCTCTTGCGTGAAGTCCGTCTGGGTAGCCGCGCCCATCGAACCGCTCGTGGTGGTGGCGGATGATCGGCAGCAGCGTCGAAAGCGAGTGCAGCGGCTTGATGATGCTCTCGCCGATCAGTACGTGCGACTGCATGCGGGCCACCTCGACGGCATCAAGCCGGCCGGGCTTGAGCAGGATGGCGTCGGGAATATCGATATTGCCGATGTCATGGAGGAGGCCGCCACGGTACAGGGCGTCGCGCGCCACCTCAGGCATCCCCAGGCGCGCGCCGAGGTGACGCGCCGACTCGGCCACGCGCTGCGTGTGCTTGTCGTAGGGGGCGTCCTTGGCCGCCACCGTGGCCGCGAGCGAGAAGATCACCTGCTCGGCGCTATCGAGGCTGTCGTACAGGGCCTTGAGCCTTGCGGCCAACCGAAAGCGTGCGACCAGCTCGTCTCGCTTGACCGGTTTGGCCATGAAATCGTCCGCGCCCGCCTCCAGCGCCCGTGCGCGATCGTCGGTTCCCTGGGCCGAGGTGATCATCACGACCGGGAGCTGCCGTCCGCGCAGACCCGTCTTGATCCGGCGGCAGACCTCATACCCATCCATCCCCGGCATCTCCACGTCGAGCAGGACAATGTCCGGTGGCTCCGACTTGATCAGCTGGAGGGCGGAAAGGCCGTCCGGCGCAAGGCGAACGTCGCAGAGCCCGGCCAGGTAGGCCTGGGCCAGCTGACGATCGGCCGCGCCGTCGTCGACTACGAGTACGAGCGACATGTCCGCCCTGTTAAGTGGCCCACCCCGCCACATAGTACGTGGAGGCGTTTGAATTAACGCCTTCTTAAGGGCAATCAGGCGGTGGCGGTGCGATCCTTCCGTGCCGATCGGCCCGGCAGCCGGCCCAGAGCGAGCCGCAGCTGCTGGTTCGCCGCGACCAGGTCGCCCCTCTTCTCGAGGAGCTCGGCGTACTGGACGTGACAGCGGCTCAGGCGCTCGGAGGCGCCCAGCGCTTCGAGGATTCCGGTGGCGGCTCCAAACTCGGCGTCGACGCGGGCGTCCTCGCCGCGCTCGGCGGCGATACGGCCAAGCCACATGTGACTCTCCGCCAGCGTGGCCTTCTCGGCCAGCCGTTCGGCCAGATCCCGGGCCTCGACCGCGAACTTCTCGGCCTCGTCCCGCTGCGACCGCGCGACGGCCAGCTCGCACAGGCCCAGCATCGCCTCCGCCTGGCCGAGCGCAACGCCGGCCTCATCGAACAGGGCCAGGCCCCGGTTCAGGTGCTCGCCGGCGGCAGCGAGCTCGCCACGCCTGATCAGCAGGATGCCGAGGTTGGTCTCCGAGCGAGCAAGTGATAGCCGGTCGTTCAGAGTCTCGTGGATGGCCAGCGCGCGCTGGGCGTAGTAAGCCGACTGGTTCAGCTGGCCGACCTCGCTGTAAGCCAGGCTCAGCCCGCTGTACATCAGCGACAGGCGCCGCAAGTCCTGCACGACCTCGCCTGCCGCGATGGCTCTTTCATAGCAATCGATCGCGGCCTCCCAGGCCTGGTTGGTGGCGTGCACCGAGCCCAGCACGAAAAGCAGGCGGGCTTCGCTGGTCCGCGGCACCGGCTGCAGCGAACGGCAGAGGTCGAGCCCGCGCTCGGCCAGGCCCAGAGCCGACGGGTCCTGGAGGAGATATGCAGCCGACGCCTCGTGGCCGAGGCATTCGGCAGTCATGAGCTTGTCGCCGGTTCTCTCAAAGTGGTCTCGGGCCTGCGTCGCCAGGCGCCGCGCCTCGACGGGCTGGGCCAGGCGCAGCAGCGCATACGCCATCAGGTACCTGGTTCGGGCCGTGGTGTCCGCGTCCGGTTCGGTGGCGAGCAATGCCCGGCCCGAGGCCAGGGCGGCCTCAGGATCGTTGGTCGCGAGCTTGAGCTCGACCTCCAACGTGTGCGGCGACGAGCGCGGTTCGATTGTCGACGGCCGCGCCAGGAAAAAGTCCAGCGGGCGCCCAGTCCGCTCCGCGATCAGCCTCAGGGTTTCTATCGAAGGCTTGGCCTTACCGGTCTCCACGAAGTAGATGGCGGTCCGGCTGACCGCGCCGTTCGCCACCTGCCCGAGGCTCAGACCCGCGTCCGCGCGTGCCTGCTTCACGGACCCTGGCCTGATCTCGATGCCATGCCGTCGGCCCCGCCGGCCCGAGCCCTTGGCGATTGGCGCTGGACGTGCCTCGAGTTCTGGCATCGCGGGCCAGCTTACATGACCTCGAAGGCAACTTGACAACAATGGATTAACGCCGCTGATCTCGATTCAGTTCAGCAGCACGGCACGACCCCGGCTGCGGCCGTGGTCGCGAGCGTGATCGCCATCGTCGCCGCCAGGATGGCGGCAATCATCAATTTCCTCATCAATCTCACCTCCTTTGCGGCGCCCACCGCGCTCGCCTTTGGTCACCGGGGAGCCGAGGGGTCGCTAGAGGTGGATGCCGGAAGCGGGGACGGCCGTACGTGGCGCACCGCTCGCCGCGACCATCCCCCAGGCCCCCGCGCAGACCTTGAAGCCGGCGACCAGGGCTAACCCGGCCCCCGCGCCGAACTCGAGTGGTACCGTCCAGCCCAGCACGATGGCCAGGCTCACTACCGCCGGCAGCAGCGCAAGAGCCAGTGCGGCGACCGCGATGGCAAGCAGAGTCAGCCGTTGCCGGGACGCCATCTCTCCGTCTTCCAACGGTTCCTCCGCACCGGAGGCGAAGACTTGCATGTCGCGGGCGAATCCGACCTGGGCGATGGCAGCTCCCTCAGTTGGCGCGGCGTCCGCTTTACCCCGTGCGGCAGCGCGCTTAATGCTGTTCGGCATGTTAACTGAAGTCCGAGTTGAATTAACATCGGTTCCCGTTAAGTGGCCTGGCAACCTTCCCCCGCCGAAACCAAGTCGCCGCGCATGACGGCCCTTCAGACCCACGCTGACGGACCGTCCGGGGCGGCGGCACGGCGGTCGCCTTGGCCAGGAGCGCTCAATGGCGAATGGAGGCGGTTCGCGATCGCAGCCTTCGTGGCGCTCGTGTTCGCGGTCGCATTCCTGATCTGGACCGCGTTCCGGATCGGCGGCGACAGATCGACGATCGCGGTGGACGACATCGGCGAGGCGGTGGCGTCCGGTGTCGCGGCGGTCAGCCTCACCCTCGCCGCCCGCCGGTCATCGGGTCGGCTCCGTGCGGCCTGGGTGCTGCTCGGTGCCGCGGCGGCGAGCTGGACCGTCGGTGAAGCCATCTGGTCCTGGTATGAGGTCTTCCAGGGGATCGCCGTGCCGTTCCCCTCAGCCGCTGATGCCGGCTTCCTGATCGCGATCCCGCTCGGGATCGCCGGCGTCCTCACCTTCGCTTCGGCCCCGAGCCGCATGGCCACGCGCGGCGAGGCGGTGCTGTCAGGGGCGATAGTCGCCCTGTCGCTCTTATTCGTGGCCTGGGCCCTTGGGCTCCGCACCGTTTACGACCAGTCGCAGCAGCCGGTGCCCGCGACCCTGATCGGGCTGGCTTACCCCGTTGGCGACATCGTCACCATCACGGTGCTGTTGATTGCGGTGCGCCGCTCGACCAAGGCGCAGGTGGGCCGCATTCTGCTCCTCATCGCTGGGTTGGCCTCGATTGCAGTGGCCGACAGCGCGTTCACGTACCTGACGGCCAGTGGAACTTATGGATCGATCGGGAGCGTCCTCGATATCGGCTGGGTCGTGGGCTACCTGCTGATCTCGCTAGCGCCGCTTTGGCCGGCGCCGGCGGTTGAACGGGAGACCGAAGAGGGACCGATCGAGCTCTGGCAGTTGGCGCTGCCCTGGATGGCCGTGCTGGCGGCCGCCCTGATCGCGATCCGCATCGCGGCGGCAAATCAAGCCATGGACCAGTTCCTCACGGTCCTGGCGGGCAGCATCGGCGTGCTCTTCGTGTGCAACCAGATCCTGACCCACCGCGACTCGCTCGACCTGCTCGCCAAGAGCCATCGGGCCGAGGCCAAGCTTCAGACCCACACCACGCTCCTGAATCAGGTGATCGTCCAGGCCCCGCTCGGCATCGCGCGCGTGGGCGTCGACATGAAGATCATCGATGCCAACCCACGCCTGGGCGCCCTGCTGCACGCCAAGCCCGCCGACATGATCGGCACCGCCGTCGCCGGCTATCTGCCACCTGAGGAGATGGAGAGGGTGGTCCAGACCTTCAAGCCGTTGTGGGAGGGCGCGGTGGACACCATCGAATCAGACAGCCACGCCCTACGCGCCGACGGCACCACCGTGTGGCTTCACTGGAGCGCGACATCGATCAAGACGGCCGCAGGACGTATCGACTTTTTCCTGGCCATGTTCGAGGACGCCACCACGGAGCACACCGCGCAGGACGCCGCGATGGCTAACCTTGCAGGGTTGGAGCGGCTCAGCCAGTTGAAGAGCGAGTTCGTATCTCTGGTCAGTCACGAATTCCGAACCGCACTCGTGGGCATCCAGGGATTCAGCGAGATGATCCGCGACCAGGAGCTTTCGCCTGAAGAGACCAAGACGTTCGCCGGCGACATCAACAAAGACGCTCAGCGCCTGAACCGCATGATCACCGAGATGCTGGAGCTCGACCGAATCGAGGCCGGGCGCATGATCCTCAACATCGTGCCCGTGGACCTCAATGCCATCGTCATGGATGCGGCCGAGCGGACCCGCGCCACGAGTCAGAAGCACACGATCGTCACTCGGCTCGATCCCGAATTGCCCGCCGCGCGTGGAGACTCGGACCGCCTGTTCCAGGTCGTCTCCAACCTGCTGAGCAACGCGGTGAAGTATTCGGCCGGCGGAGAGATCCTGGTCACGAGCCAGGCGGGTGACGGTGTCCTGCGGGTCAGCGTTCGGGATCACGGTCTGGGCATCCCGCCAGAGTTCGTCAAAAAGCTGTTCGGCCGTTGGGAGCGCTTCGAGGGCAAGGACAAGACCAAGGTCATCGGCACGGGCTTGGGCCTGGCGATCACCCGCCAGATCGTCGAGATGCACGGTGGGAAGATCTGGGTCGACAGCACAGTCGGCGCCGGGTCCGAATTCCACTTCACGCTCCCGGTGGGAGCTCCGGTGGCAGCGTCGTCCAGCTAACTGAACGCTGAGCGGGACTTCTTACCCCACAGCAGCCAGACCACGGCCACCGGTAGCGCCACGTCGACCAGGAGCGCGACCGGCCCTCGGTTTGATCCGATCGGGAGCAGCAGCTGCAGCGCCGACCCGACTATGCAGACGACTTCGAAGGTCAGCCCGACGCGGCGGGCCCATTGGCGGCGCCACAAGACTCCGATCGCGACCAGGCACGTGGCCAGGGCGACGATCAGAGTTACGAGCCCGAGGGCAGCCATGTGCAGCTCGCCTGCGAGCCCAAACGGGACGGCTGAGAGCCCGGCCACCATCCAGAAGATGGCCTGCAGCAGGAGCAGGACGAAGGCGCCTTCGGGGCGGCTCGTCTGGTCGGACTGATCCGGCGGCGCGGAGCCGGCGGGGTTGGTGACCATCACGTCCGGTCCAGGGCGGCCACCACCGACGGGTCGATGTCGACCGCGAAGGGACCGCCGCGGGGGTTCTCGACGATCCAGACGTGCAGCATCGGCGAGGCGCTGATGTCGATGGCGCCGAAAGCACAGTTCGAGAACGGCGTCATGAGACTGAACTCGAAGCCGAACGGCGTGATGCAGATGTTCTCGTGCTGGTGCCATGCGGTCAGCGGTCCGCCCGGATCAGGACCGAACTGGTTGATGCCCTTCATCTGAAACATGGCGCCCAACAGCACCGGACCGTGGTGCGTGTTGGCGTAGACGAGGCCCTGCGGCCGCTGCGGATCCATGACATACCCGGCCTCGACATAGCGCTGGTTCATCCAGTGCGAGGACGGAAGCGAGGTCGAGCCGCCGGGGCGGTAGCCGGCTGCCCACGCTTGGCGCCAATCCTCGTACGGTTGGATGGCCGCCTTCGTCTCGAGGTACAGGCGGCCGGCCGCGTCGACCTGGGCCTGTGTCGGGATGGCATTGGTGGACTGCAGCAAAGCTCCCGCGTGCACGTGGCGGGCATCGGGCCGGGCCAGGTCCGCGATCCAGACCGTCGCTCCCGTCATGACGATCAAGAGTGGCATCGCGACGCCGAGGCCAACCCACCGCCAGGAGCGATGAGTCCGGCGCGCCTCGCCCCTGACGGGCACGAGCGCTAGGCCCAGCGCTGTCACCTCGATGAGCTTGGTCGCGATACCGACCTGGTCCGGACCCTCCAGGCCGACACCGACGTACAGGAGATATCCGATGACCGTGGCGATCAGCAGGCCGGCCGACGCCAGGCGCCAGTGCCGCCAGCCGAACGAGACGGCGAGCGCGATGAAAGCCACGCCGTTGAGAAGAAACAGGACGGAGGTGAGGGGGTCATGCGCGAGGTGATGCGGAATGAGGGCCAGGTGCACCCCGGCGGTCACGATCATGAGCACGGCGGCCGCGCGCACGGTGCCGGGCACGGCGCGCCAACGCGGATGCAAGCGCATCGCCGGCAGCGCGATGACCAAGGCGGAAAGACCGCCGATCAGTCCGATCGCGTGCTCCGGGTTGACGTTGTACATGCCCCACAGCGTCGCGCGGGTGGCTAAGAACGACGTAAGAGCGGAAGGTCCACGTACAGGCCGGCCCCGCCCGCCGCGCTGCGGTCGGCGATGATGCGGCCCCCGTGCTGCTCGGTGATCCAGCGCGCGATCGAGAGGCCCAGCCCCGCGCCGCGACCGGTGACACTCGCGTCGGCACGTGACCGGGCTGCGTCCACTTTGTAGAAGCGCTCGAAGATTCGCTCGCGATCCTCGACGGCGATGCCTGGACCGTCGTCGCCGACCATCAGCCTCGCCCAGCCCGAGTCCACCTCGAGACCGACCGAGACTGCGGAGCGCGCGTACCGGAGCCCATTGTCGATGAGGATCCACAGCAGCTGCCGCAATGCGTCCTCGTCGCCGGCCACCTGGACATCGACTGCATTGACCTCGAACGCCCGCTCCGGATGGACGGCGGCCGCTTGGCGCGTGACGTCGACGACCACGGCGCGCAGGTCGACGGGTGCGAGCTCCAGGCGAAGCCCGGAGTCCGCGCGCGCCAGGGTGAGCAGGCGATCGACCAGCCTGCTCATGCGCTCGCTCTCCTCCGCGATGTCGGTGGCGGCGGCACGCTGGACTGTTTCAGCGATCGGCGGCCCATGCGCGAGCAAGCCCGCATTGCCCTGGATGGTCGTAATGGGCGTCCGCAGCTCATGCGACGCGTCTGCGATAAATCGCCGCTGCGACTCAAATGCGTCCTGGAGCTGTTCGAGCATCCGGTTGAAGCTCGTCGAAAGCAGCGCGACCTCGTCGCGGCTCCGCCGGCCGGGGAGGCGGCGTCCGAAATCCCGCGTCCGGCCGATTTCGTCGGCCGCGCCCGCGACATCCTTCAAGGGCTTGAGGGCACGGCCGGCGACAAGCCAGGAGGCGGCCAGGGCGGCGAGCAGGGTGGGGACTCCCGAGATGACGAGAAACCCAACCACGCCCGACAGGTTCGATTGCGGCACACGGGTCGATTGCCCTGTGACCACAAAGCCGTTGCTGAACTGCATCGCATAGAGACGAAGGCCGCCCTCTGTGTCGAACGCACCATGCGCCGCCCCGCTGCGCAGCCGGGCAGCAATCGTGGGCGGCGCGCCATCCAGCACGCCGGTCGAGTAGACGACCGACCAGTTGCGGTCGAGCACCTCGACGAATATCTCGGTGCTGGTGCGCAGGTCCGAGGGGGCCACCGGGGATCGAGAAGCGATGTCTGGAGCGGCGTCGAGAGCGGCGGCCGCCTGTCCGGCTCGACCGCGCAATGCGTCGTCCTGGTTCGTCGCGACGCCGCGAGCGAGCAGCCCATAGAGAAGGGTGCCGAAGAGCACGAGCGTCAACGCGACGACCGCCGTCCCGAAGAGGGCCAGGCGTAGACGAAGTGACACTAGCCCTCCCTGAGCGCGTAGCCGGTGCCCCGGACGGTGTGGAGCAGCCGCGGCTCCCCCGCTTCTTCCAGCTTCTGACGCACGTACCCGACGTAAACCGCGACCACGTTGTCGCCCTCGGGCTCGCCGGCCCAGACCGCCTCCAACAATTGCGCGCGAGTGAGCACCTGGCGCGGATGGCGAAGGAAGTGTTCGAGCAACGCGAACTCGGTGTGGGTCAGCATCAGCGGCCGTGAGCCACGCCAGGCGCTGCGGGTGGCGGGTTCGAGGTCGAGGTCGGCGAAACGCAGACGATCGGTGGGACCGGCACGGCGAAGGAGCGCGCGCACGCGCGCGAGCAGCTCCTGGTAGGCAAACGGCTTGACCAGGTAGTCGTCCGCGCCGGAATCGAGGCCGCGCACCCTCTGCTCGGTGCCGCCGAGCGCGGTGAGCATCAGGATCGGAAACTGGGCGGTCGCTCGCAGCCGCTTGCAGACGGCGATCCCGTCGAGGCCGGGCAGCATCACATCGAGGATCACCAGGTCAAAAGGACGGTCGCGCGCGCGGCGCAGGGCATCGTTGCCGTCGCCCGCGATGGCGACCTCGTGGCCCTCGGCCCCCAGCACGCGCTGCAGGGTCGCAGCCAGCCGGGTGTCGTCCTCGACGACGAGGATCAGCGAGCCAGTCATCTCAATGGCATATATATGACCGGGGTGAGGATTTCATAAGAGTTGTGCGCCGGCCGATGCTGACCGCCGCCGGCAGAAACGCAGCCTACCCTTTCGCGTACTCCAGCTCGGTGAGCGTCACGCTCTTGCGAGTGGTCAGGAGTCCCATCAAAGGCGAGACGTACGTTCCGGACGTTGGCGCCACGTCCGCATAGTCGCCGCCGACTGCGATCGTCAGGTAGCCGAGCCCTCCCCTACCCGCGTTGGTCGGGTCGAAGGGCCAGGCGATCGCATCCCCGGTGCCATCGTTCGTCGGCAATACCACCTCGACCCAGGCGTGCGTTCCGCCCTGCCCGAGGAGGTGGCCTGACACATAGCGCGACGGCAACCCGCATGCCCTCGTGATCGCGAGCATCACGTGCGCGTAGTCCTGGCAGACGCCCGAGCCGACCGCAAGCGCCTCGGCGGCCGTGGTCCGCACTCCCGTCACCCCATGCTTGTAGGTCATCGATTGGTACACCCAGTCGTTGATGCTGTCTGCCAGCGGCAGGCCCCATTCGGCGGAACTCGCCAGGACTTCGGCCGCCTGCCGGATCCGGTCGTCGGCCGCAGTGAGCGCCGACGGCTCCAGGAGATACCCGTCGGCGAGCCAGCCGTCCGGGAGCCGGTTTGGCTCCGACGCATGACGCTCCACCGAGATCTCGGCCGCGAACTCGATCGCCCCCAACACGCGGGGGGCGAAGACGTCGACGACCATGTTGCCGAATCGATCCTTTCGATCCTCGGAGCGAACGCCGTCACCCTCCACCGAAAGCTGGTGGCGAAGCCGGCGCTGGTCACCGAACCGTTCCGGCGGGATGACGACGAGGCGGTGGCTCAGGTCGCGGACGGGCTCGGGATACTCGTAACGGAAGCTTTGCTTGACGAGATACGTGGCCCTTCGGGCCGCAGGCCAGTCCACAGAGGCGAGCTCGATCGCCATCATGCGGCCTCGACGAGGTCGGCCCAGACGGTCATGGACCGAAACTCCGCCGGCCCAAACGTGGTCAGCATGGCGACGTCGAGGGCGTCGCGCCCGCGCCCGATCAGCACGCGTCCCACCCGCCTGGCGTTGTTCCGCGGATCGAAGGTCCACCACCGGTCGCCGAGCCAGACCTCCATCCAGGCGGCAAAATCCATGGGCTCGGGCGGGATCGGCACGTAGATGTCAGGCAGGTAACCGAACACGTACCGCGCAGGGATGTTCATCGCTCGGCAGAACGTTACCGCGAGGTGCGTGAAGTCGCGGCAGACCCCCTCTCGGCTTCGGAAGACGTCGACCGCGGTCGTCAGCGGGTTGCTGGTGCCGTACTGGAAGCGGATGTGGTCGTGGACCCAGTCGCAGATGGTCTGCACGCGCGCCCAGCCCGCCTGCGTTGACCCGAACAGCTCCCAGGCAGTGCTCATGAGCTCGTCGGAGAGGCAGTAGCGGCTCGGCAGCGTGTAGTGGAGGAGCTCGCCGGGGATCTCTTCCACGGGCGCCTGCTCGATGCCGGAACCGTCTGGATCGGGTTCATCCGGGGCCAGACAAATGGCGTCGTAGCGAAGCGCCAGGGCCCCTTGCGGGGCGAGGATGCGCTTCACGGGATTGCCGTAGATGTCGGCGTACTCGTCGACGGGAAGAGGCGGCGAGCTGGTCCAGGTCTCGGTCACCAGCTGGTGCCGGGCATCCGAGCGCGGGCGCACTTGAACCGTCATCGTGGTCGGCGCGCTCACGTCGTAGTTGAACTCGCAGCCAACCCGGAGCTTGATCGTCTTTCCCTGAGTCGGAATGGCGCAGACACTATAGCTGTGCCCTCCACGGAATCCCTTGGTGCCAACTACAAGACCAACGGCTTCTATGACGAAATGCTTGCGGGCGGCGGACGGCCAAGGCCGGTATACCGCCGGCTCTACGAGCGCCTGAACCGGCTCGGCCCGGCCGAGCTGCAGCGCCGCCACGAGCTGGCCATGCAAATGTTCCGCAACCACGGGATCACGTTTGCGGTCTACCCGGACGCGCAAGGCAACGAGAAGGTCTTCCCCTTCGACATCATCCCGCGGGTGATCTCGGCCCGGGCCTGGAAGCGTCTTGAGGCTGGCCTCAAGCAGCGTCTGACCGCGCTGAACCTGTTCCTGGACGACGTTTACGGCCCCAAGCTGATCCTGAAACAGCAGGCGATCCCGCCCGAGATCGTGCTCAGCAGCCCGCAGTACATGCGCGAGGTCGAGGGCCTGCCCGTGCCGCACGGCATTCACTGCCAGATCGCCGGCATCGACCTGGTTCGAGACCACAAGGGCGAGTTCTTCGTGCTCGAGGACAACCTGCGCACGCCGTCCGGCGTCTCGTACGTGCTGGCCAACCGGCACGTGATGAAGCGCGTGCTGCCGGATCTGTTCGCGGGCTATCCGGTGCGGCCCGTCGAGGGCTATGTCCACGAGCTTCTTCGGCACCTCCGCTGGCTCGCTCCGCCGGGCGTCGACGACCCGACGGTCGTTCTGCTGACCCCCGGGATCAACAACGCCGCCTACTACGAGCACCTTTACCTCGCCAAGCAAATGGGCATCGAGCTGGTTGAAGGCACCGACCTGGTCGTCGACCAGGACCAGGTCTTCATGCGTACCACGCGCGGCCTCCGGCCCGTCCACGTCATCTACCGGCGGCTCGACGACGAATGGCTCGATCCGATCTTCGGGCGCCAGGAATCGCTGGTCGGAGTGGCCGGCCTGGTCAATGCCTACCGGGCCGGCAATGTCGCGATCGCCAACGGGCTCGGGAACGGGGTCGCGGACGACAAGGCCGTGTATGCCCTGATCCCGAAGATCATCCGGTACTACCTCGACGAGGATCCGATCCTGCCCAACGTGCACACGTACGTGTGCGCGATCGATGACGACCGCCGCTACGTGGTCGAACATCTCGAGGACCTGGTGGTGAAGACCGTCGACGCCTCCGGCGGCTACGGGATGCTCATGGGCCCCTCCTCGACCAAGGAGGATCGGGACCTTTTCCGGCTGCGTATCGAGGCGCGGCCGCGCGCCTTCATCGCCCAACCGGTGGTCGCCCTATCGGTCCAGCCGATCCTCGACGGGGGGCAGCTGCGCCGCGCCCACCAGGACCTGCGCCCGTTCGTGCTGACCGGCCCTGAGGTTCACGTCACACCCGGGGGTCTGACTCGTGTGGCCCTCAAGCCCGGTTCCCTGGTCGTCAACAGCTCCCAGGGCGGCGGAAGTCGCGACACGTGGGTCATGGCCGAAGACGACCGCGATTTGGGCGGGGACGGCGATGCTTAGCCGCGCCGCCACCTCGTTGACCTTGCTGGGCCGTCACCTCGAGCGGGCCGATCACCTGGCCCGCATCCTGGGCGTGCACGTCGCGCTGTCACTCGATCGCACCGACGAACCCGGCCCGGACTTCTGGATCCGGTTCATGGAGCTGGCCGGATGGCCAAGCGTCACCACCGGCCGACGCGACCAGGCGGTCGAGATGCTTGTCGGCGGCACGCTGGGGCCGTCGGTCCGCTCGAGCGTAGAGGCCGCGCGGACGGCTGCGCAGGCGGTTCGTCCTTCACTGCCCTCGGAGCTGTACGAGCAGGTCAACGCGCTCCATTGGCGGGTCCACGCGGCGGCCTGGCAGCCGGACCTTTATCCGTTCCTCACCGACGTCCAGCTGAGCATCCGGCTCGTGGACGGACTGATGGAGGACACCATGTCTCATGACGAAGCACGCGATTTCGTTCGCCTGGGCAAGTTCCTGGAACGGGCCGGCAACGTGACCGCGCTCGTCACCCGCAAGTCGGCCGAGCTGGCGGACGCACCGGAGGATGCGCTGGAATGGACCGCAGTCCTCAAGTCGTGCTTCGCGTTCGAGTCGTACCAGGCTCGCTACTCGGGTGGCGTCACGCCCGAGCACGTGATCGAATGCCTGCTTCTCGATGCGAGCCTTCCTCGCTCGGCGCGGTTCGCCGCCGGCGTCGCGCTGGAGTCTGTGTCGCGGATCGACGGGCCGGGCCGGCGTTCGCGGCCGAGGCGCCTGCTGACACGGCTCGAGTCGGTGTTCGAGCACGCGGACACCCGGTCGGTCGCCAAGAACCCGCGAGATTTCGATGCGCAGTGTGGCGATCTGTTGCGCCAGCTCGTGGTCGCCATGCGCGAGGCGTATTTCCATCCGAGCAAGGTCCCGGCCAGCGTGATGGGCGACGAGGGCAGGGCGATGCCCCAGCAGCAGCAGTGAAATTGGAGATCGTCCACGAGACCCGATATCGGTACGCAGGGCCGATCGCGGAGACGGTCATGGAGGTGAGGCTCCGTCCGATGGACGGCAACGGTCAGCGATGCTTGAAGTTCGACCTCGACGTGAGCTCGGGGATAGAGCCACGCGCCTATCACGACGGTTACGGGAACAACGTCCATTACTTCAACCTGGTGCGCCCGCATGCTCGCTTGAATGTGATCAGCAGATCGGTGGTCGAGACCGGCCTCGAACCGGACGCCGACCCCGGCGAGCAGCTGGTCCAGGACTTCCTCCGCTTCCGATCGCCGGTGAAAGACGTGCCGGGCGTGCGGGAGCTGGCGAGCAGGCACCCTGTCACCGACCATGAGTCGGGGCCGGATGTGGAACGAGCGCTCGACGAGCTCACGCTCACGATCAACCGAGAGTTCGCCTACGACCGGGCGGTCACCAACGTGTACAGCGCCGTCGACGACGTGCTGGCGCTGCGCGCGGGCGTGTGCCAGGACTTCGCGCACCTGTTCATCGCCGTTGCTCGCGCCATGGGCGTGCCGGCCCGCTACGTCAGCGGCTACATCCACGACCCGCGAGAGAGAGGAGTGATGGGCGCGTCGCACGCCTGGGGCGAGGCGTGGGTGCCCAACCTGGGCTGGGTCGGCTACGACGCGACCCATCCCGTTCGCATCTCCGAGCACCACGTGCGCGTGGCGGTCGGCCGCGACTATACCGATGCCGCCCCGACCCGAGGCGTCTTCGTCGGCTCCGCGGCCGGAACGATGAACGTCCGGGTCAGAACCCGCGAACTCTGACTATTGATAAAGAAGCTCGACTGACGCCTTGTGCCCGGCCCAGGCCAGGTCGAAATGCCAGCAGCCGGGCTGCGGGACGTCGACGATCGAAGGGTAGATCTCGCCAGGCGACGAATCGGCAGCCCTGTCCACCGTGACGATCGGAGCAGCCGCTCCCAGTGGATGGCCGGTGATCTCGAGCGACGAGCCGTTTCTCGGCCAGCCGACCACCCAGAGAATCTTGTTGGATGGGTTTTCCGGGTGACCGGATCGCAGCGGGTATCCGAATATGAAACCAGCGGCTTGCTGCGGCGTCGCCAGCACATAAGGCAGGGAGTCAGGGTTGTTGTGTGCGCCCGCCTCGTCCAGCCAGGCTGGGACCTTGCCCTTCACGATCGTCGTCGAACCACAACCGCCGGCAACGACGGTCGCGCCCGCCGGTACGTTGGCATGGGGCGACCCCGTGGGGGAGGGTGAGGCCGGCGCAGCCGAGCAGGCGGCGAGCAGCATGGCGAGCCAGATGAGAAATAGCGGCCGCTTCACGTAACCAGTACACCGGCCGCGCACCGGAGGTTCGCTCTAAAAGCGGCGCCCCCGGACGTGGTCGATTGAGAAGCTCGCCGTGTCGGCGATGAGCATCACGGCCATGACGCCGGCTTCCACCGGGTCGCTGACCACGACGTCGGCGGCGTCCGGCACTGAGCCGGCCATGTTCGTACACAGCACGATGATCCCCGCCTCCTTGATCTCTCGCACCGCCGTGCTGATGTCGCCGCCCATCAGCGCCCCGGCCAGCACCAGCACGCGCGCGCGATGCAAGCGGGCCACCGCCCGCACCGCCTGCGCCAGCTGCTCCTCCCCCACCAACGGGATCGTGTCGACCGAGATGCGCTCGCCGCGGATGTTGTGCCGGTCCGCCTCGGAGATCGCGCCCTGCGCCACCATGCCCACCTGGGCGCCGCCGCCGACGACGATCACGCGCTTGCCGTAGATGCGCTGAAACGTGGGCACTCGACTCACCTTGGTGATGCCCTCGAGGCCGACCAGGTCCGCCATCAACGTCGCTTCGTCGCGCGCTCCCGTGACCTCGAGCTGCAGCTCGGCCGCTTGTTCGCGATGGGCTCCGCCGGCGATGTAGGTGACGTTGGCGCCGTGCTTGAAGATCGCCTCCGAGATGCGGTAAAGCACGCCCGGCTCGTCACGCGTCGCGACCAGAAGCCCGAGGACCTCGGCATCCGACATGCGGAGAAGATAGGGGAAGCTAGGCTTCGGCGGCGTGGGGCCAGCGCGGCGCGCCGAGCTCGCGCGAGACGCCGCGGGCGGCCTCGCCGACCGCTGTGGACAGACCGCGCGCGAGGCCCCGTGGAAAGATTCGCTCCGTCGCGTCCACCACACCGATAGCGCCGACCGCCGTGCCGGCGTGGTCGAAGATCGGGGCGGCCGCGCTGGACTCGCCCAGCACCGCTTCATCGCGCTCCGTGGCGACGCCCTGGTCGCGGATGGTGGCCAGCTCCCCGCGCAGGGCACTCTCGTGGAGGGTCTGTTTGGTCAGGCGGGCGAGAGGCTCAGCCAGCAGGTCGTCGATCACCTGCGCGGGCGAGAAGGCGAGGATCGCCTTTCCCAACGAGCTGGCGTGGAGTGGCAGCTGCAAGCCCACCTCGAGGACGCCGAATGCGCTGTCGGGACGGAACACGTGGTGGACGACGACGACGCTCGACCCATGCATGACGCCAACCCTGACCGCTGCGCTTGCGCGCGCGGCCAGCCGGTCGGCATATGGGATCGAGCGCGCGCGCAGCTCATTGAGGTCGAGATACGAGTACCCGAGCTGGAGCAGGCCCGGCCCGAGCTGGTACTTGTCGGAGTGGCGGTCCTGTTCTACGAATCCATGCGACTGCAGCGTCTGGAGCAGCCCGTGGACCGTCGGCCGCGCAAGCCCGAGCCGGTCGGCCAGCTCGCTGACGCCCAGCCGGCGAGGCCCGCTCGCCAGCGCCTTGAGGATTGCTGTGGCCCGGTCGATCGACTGGATTGAGGAGCGGCGACTTTTCGCATCATTCGGCATTGCTGAATTCCTGTCGGTAGTGTAGACTACGGCCGTCGTCCAAAACGCGATTGCGGGGCGCGTTAACCCTCGCCGGAGAGTGTCGAATTTGGTCGGGATTGTACTGGTGTCCCACAGCCTTGAGCTTGCCCGCGGCCTTGCGGATCTGGCGTCCCAGGTGGCGGGGGCCGACGTGAAAGTCGAGCCCGCGGGGGGCGGCCCGGACGGGAAGCTCGGGACCAATGGCGATGCGGTGCGGGAGGCGATCGCGCGTGCCGACAGCGGCCAGGGCGTGGTGGTGCTCGCCGATCTCGGCAGCTCGATTCTTACCGTCCGCCACCTGCTCCAGGGCAAGGCCAACGGCCATGTGCGCCTGGTCGACGCTCCTTTCGTCGAGGGCGCGGTGGCGGCGGCGGTCATGTCGTCGGCAGGCCAGTCGCTCGAAGATGTCGCGCGAGCGGCAGAAGATGCCCGCGGTGTCAGCAAGTTCTGAGTCCACGGTCGCCCTGCCGGCTGGAGTCGCCCTCCACGCCCGGCCGGCGGCTACCTTCGTGAAGACCGCGCTGCGATTTCGTTCGCGGCTGACGGTCGGCTCGGACGGGAAGGTTGCCGACGCCAAGAGCATCCTCGCCGTGCTTGCGCTGGGCGCAATCGGCGGCACCGTCTTGCGCCTGAGCGCCGAGGGCGATGACGCGCCCGATGCCGTGGCAGCCCTATCCAGCTGCGTCAGCGGGCTGGTCGAGTAACAGCTTCGCCGAAATCTCGCGGCAGGCCGCGTAATCCAGGCCCCGGACCCAGGAGCGCACCTCGCCCACGCGCGCGGCCGCCACGCTGAGCTCATCGACTCCGAGCCCGACCAGGATGGGCATCGCGATCGCGTCCGAGCCCGCTTCGCCACAAACGTCGACCGGGATACCGGCCGCGTTGCCTGCCCGCACGGTCGCATCGATTAGCCGCAAGACCCTGGCGTCGGTCACCGGAGCCGATTTGGACTCCTCGCGGTCGAGGCCGAGCACCAGCTGCGTGAGGTCGTTGGTGCCGATGCTCAGGAAATCGCATTCATTCGCGATCTCGGACGCTCGCCGGGCAGCCTCGGGAGTCTCGATCATCGCGCCCACCTGCGGCGACGGTCGGCCGTCGAGCACCGTCGCAAGCGTTTGCCGAACCGCTCGCACCTGCTTGGGGTTCGTCACCATCGGGATGAGGATTCGGAGCTTGACCTTCGCGCCGGCATCCGTGATGGCCGCAAGCTGAGCTCCCAGCGCCTCCTGAGCTTGAAGGAGCAGCTCGATCCCTCGACTGTCTCCGCCGTGCAGGAATGGCGGAGTCTTGTCGCCACCGAAATCGAAAAGGCGCACGGTCGCCGTCTTACCTTCGAGGCGGTCGAGGATCGGTCTCAAGAAAGCAACCTGCTGCCCGCGCGAGGGCCACGCCGATGCGTCGAGGAAAGAGAGCTCGGTGCGAAGCAATCCGACGCCTTCGGCACCCTGCTCGCTGGCTTCGATCACCTCGGCGATGCTCGCCGCGTTGCCGAGGATGACGACGCGCCGGCCGTCCTTGGTTTGGGCGGGCTCCAGCCGGTTGGCGCGCGCAGTCTCCCGAGCGATGCGCCGGCGATCTGCGTTTGCGTTCGCGGCCGCGACGCGAGCAGCGTTGGGACGCCGAATCAGCAGGCCCCCATCGCCATCGAGGACGACCTCTTCCCCATCTTCCACCTCGAATACATCGAGACCCAGTCCCACCACCATTGGGATGCCCAACGAGCGAGCAACTATTGCCGCGTGGGCAGTCACGCCTCCGCCCGCGAGCGCGACTCCATTGGCACCCAGGCCGAGGTCGGCGACATCTGCGGGCCCGAGCGTTCGGGCTACAAGAACACCGCCCGACGCGGAAGGCGTGAGCCCCATCGCATGGGCGGCGGCGCGGCGGCCGAGGCTGCGCACGTCGTCCGCACGCTCGGCCAGCAGTGGGTCCGCCAGCTGCGCGAGCTCGTTGGCGCTTTCGTCGGCAGCTGCTCTCAGAGCGTGCCCGGCTGGGCGGCCGGACCCGAGCACAAGCGCCTCGACCCGTGCCATCAACCCTGGATCGTTAGCGATCAAGATCCCGGTGTCGATGATGTCGGCGTCGTCGTTCAGACCCATCTCGCGCAAGGTGGACGTCATCGTTTCCAGCTCTGTAGCAGTGGCTCTCAATGCCAGCACCGCACGCTCGAGCTCGTGACGGCGTTGCTCCGGCGCGACAGCGGCCTGATCTTCAAGATGGTCGCGGTCTAGCACAACGGCCCTGCCGCTCCTCACGCCGGGGGCGGCGCTGACCCCGCGCAGCGCGAGTTCCATCAGGGCTGGGAGGTGACCGCCCGCTGGAGAGATCTCACGATGAGTGCGGTCGACGTGGCGCCCGGATCCTGATGCCCGACGGAGCGCTCGCCGAGGTATGAGGCGCGGCCCTTCCTCGCCTGAAGCGGGATCGTGGCCCGCATTCCGGCTTCCGCAGCGGCGGCAGCTGCTTCCATTGCTTGCGCGACGGGGGCGCCATCTGCGATTCGCGCCTTGAGCGTTTGCACCGCGGGCTCGAGCGCGTCGACCATCGTCTTATCGCCGAGCGATGCGGTGCCGAGGTCTTTGACCGACGCCAGCGCGGCCGCCAACACGTCTGCAAGCTGAGCGCCGTCGAACGTGGTTTGATCGCCGAGCACACGGCCGCCGCTGCGGAGCGCGGAGCCCCACAGCGGGCCGCTCGCGCCGCCGACGGTGGAGACAAGCGTCCTGCCGGCGATGATGAGCAGCCGGCCCGGCGGCGATCCGTTGTCCGCGCCGAGGGCCTGGACGACAGCCTCGAAGCCCCTGTTCATGTTGGTGCCGTGGTCGCCGTCGCCGATGGCGGCGTCGAGCTGGACCAGGTGGTCGCGCTCGGCGCGCACCGACGCTTCGATCTCACGCATCCAGGAGCTGATCGTGCCGGCGTCCATGACCCTTTCGCTGATCAAGACTACTGTCACGCCCTCCAGCGCAGCGCGGGAGTGTGGACCGGGGCATCCCACAGCTTGATCAGCTCGTCGTCCAGCTCGAGCACGGTCAGCGAAGCGCCGGCCATCTCGAGGGACGTGATATAGCTGCCGATGAGGTTGCGCACCGGTTCGAGGCCGGCCTTGCGGAGCCGGGCGTCGACCTCGCCATAGATAAGGTAGAGCTCGAGCAGCGGCGTGCCGCCCATTCCGTTGACGAAGGCGAGCACCTTGCTGCCGTGCTTCGGCTTCAGATCCGAGATCACGGCCTCGAACATGACGTCGACGACCTCGCTCGCCCGTCCGAGCGGAGCCCGCCGGCGGCCCGGCTCACCGTGGATGCCGATGCCGAGCTCGATCTGCCCCTCGGGCAGGTCGAAGATGACCTTTCCGTTCGCGGGTGGAATGCACGACGACAGCGCCACCCCGAACGAGCGCGAGCGTGCGTTGACGCGCTTGACCGTGTCGGTGACGTGGGCCAGGTCAGCCCCCGCTTCGGCGGCCGCGCCGGCCAGCTTTTCCGCCAGCACCGTGGCGCCTACGCCTCGTCGGCCCGCCGTGTAGAGCGAGTCCTGGACTGCGACGTCGTCGTCGATGACGACCGACGTGACCTTGATGCCCTCATCGGCCGCATCCTCCGCGGCCAGCTTGAAGTTGAGAACGTCGCCTGTGTAGTTCTTGACGATGTGGACGACCCCGGCGCCGCCGTCGACGGCTTTCGTGGCGGCGAGCATCTGTCCGGGTACGGGCGACGTGAACACCTCGCCCGGGGCCGCGGCGTCGAGCATGCCGAGCCCTACGAATCCACCGTGCAGGGGCTCGTGCCCCGACCCGCCTCCCGAGATCAAGGCTACCTTGCCCTTCCGGGGCGCGTCCTTGCGGACGATGATCTGGTTCGCGACGTCATATCGCAGCAGGTCCGGATGGGCCGCCGCGAGTCCCTTCAGGGATTCTTTGACGAGGTCAGCCGGATCGTTGAGGAACTTGCGCATCAGGTTGGTTTCGACTGCCATTCTGGTTTTCTCCTGTCCGTTAAGGATCTAGCTGGCCGCCGCGCGCGCTGTGTCGTCGTGGCTGACCGCTGACACGATCGGGCGCTCGACAAGTCGCGGGTTGGCGAGAAAGTCGTAGAGGAAGGCCGCGGCCGCCGCGCCGACGAAGCCTGAGACCAAGTAGACGGGAATGTACTGGGTCCAGAAGGTCGTGCCGCCAGCGATCGCCTGCACCAGCTCGGGGCCGAATGCACGCGCCGGGTTCAGCGAGGCGCCCGTTACGGGTCCGAAAATGAGGATGATGCCCACCACCGCTCCGCCGATCACGATTCCGGCGAGCTGCGAGGGAGACTTCGAGTCGACGATCCCGAGGATCGCGAAGATGAGCAGCCCGGTGCCGATGGCTTCGGCCAGCATGGCCTGCACGTAGTACCCGGTCGAGGCGTCGGCCGCGAAGTGGGTCTGGCCCATGCCGAACGCGACGGCGTTGTTTGCGAAGACTCCCCAGATGGCAAACGCGCCGAGGATGGCGCCGGCGTACTGGGCGACCCAGTAGACCGGGACTTCCTTCCACGGGAAGCGCTTGGTCACCGCCAGCGCGAACGTAACGGCGGGGTTGATGTGGCAGCCCGAGACCTTGCCGATCGCGTACACGAGGGCTGTGATGATGAAACCGAACGCGAAGCTGATCGCCAGGAGGTCTGCCTCGGTGACCGCCGGCACGGCCTTGCCGGCGAGCGTGATCGTGGCAACGACGGAACCCGGACCGACGAGGACCAATGCCGCTGTGCCGAAGAACTCGGCAATTGCGCGTTGTGGCATCGAATGCATGTCTCTCAAGACCCCCTATATCTGACTAGTGTTCGACAATGTCGAACTGATTTCACAAACCGTAGTCCGGTTCGAACAGTTTGTCAACAGGTAATTTGGGCGCAGCGGCCGACTTCACCAATCTGGCGGGCCGGGCGGATGGCCTACTGTCGGAGGCGCACTAACGCCGCCCCTGGGAATTGGCATCGGCAGCCAGGACTCCCACCGTGCACTTGGCCTACCCTTCGGCTTCCATGCGCAAGATTATCGGCATCGACATTTGCCGGGGAGGTTCCCCGACTTAGCGCGCTCCGCTGATGTCGTGGGACCTCCCGGCCAGAGAAGGCCAGGAGGTTTTTTTATGCTCAAACCAACCACCAACCACAATGGGAACGGCGCCGCACGACGGATCGTGATCTATGACACGACCCTGCGCGACGGCGCCCAGGGCCCGGCCGTCTCGTTCTCGGCGTCGGACAAGCTGCGGATCGCGCGCACCCTCGACGGCCTCGGATTCGATTACGTCGAAGGCGGCTTCCCCGGCTCGAACCCGAAAGATGAGGAGCTCTTCGCCGAGCTGCGGGCGCATCCGCTGAAACGGGCACGCCTGGCCGCGTTCGGCGCCACCCGGCGCGCCGGCGCCACGTGCGCGGACGATGCCAATCTCCAGGCGCTCGCGCGCAGCGGGGCGCCCACCTGGACCCTGGTCGGCAAGAGTGACACATGGCAGGTGAGCACGGTCCTGCAAACGACGCCGAACGAGAACCTGGCGATGGTGAGGGAGTCGGTCGCCCACGGGGTGGCGCTCGGCCGCGAGGTCATCTTCGATGCCGAGCATTTCTTCGACGGCTTCGCGCGCGATTCCGAGTATGCGGTCGAGGTTTGCCTGGAAGCCGCGCGCGCCGGCGCGACCTGGGTCGTGCTCTGCGACACCAACGGCGGGAACCTTCCGGCCGAGATCCGCCAGGGCGTGGAAGCCGTTCGGCAAGCGCTCGACGGCCGCACGGCGGGTCGCGAGGGCTCAGCCCGAGTCGGGATCCACTGCCACAATGACTGCGAGCTGGCCGTGGCCAACACGCTCGAAGGAGTCGCAGCCGGCGCCGACATGGTGCAGGGCACCATCAACGGATACGGCGAGCGCTGCGGAAACGCGAACCTGGTGTCGGTGGTGGCGAACCTCGTGTTGAAGCTCGGCATGGAGGCATTGCCTGCGGGGACGCTGGCGAAATCCACAGATCTGTCGCGCACGGTCGCCGAGATTGCGAACGTCGCCCTCCCGCTGCAGCAGCCGTTCGTCGGTTATGGCGCTTTTGCGCACAAGGGCGGCCAGCACGTGAGCGCGGTGCTGAGGCACCGCGATTCGTACCAGCACATCGAGCCGAACCTCGTCGGCAACGAGCCTCACGTGCTCGTCTCAGAGCTCTCGGGTCGAGGCAACATTCTCGCCAAGGCGCGTGAGTTCGGGCTCGAGCTCGACCGGGAAGATCCGCAGACGCAGTCGCTGGTCCAGCACCTCAAGGAGCTCGAGCACCGCGGGTATTCGTACGAAGCGGCGGACGCGTCTTTCGAAATGCTGGTGCGGCGCCTGCAGCCGGGCTATGAACCGCCGTGGAAGGTGGCGGACTTCACGACCGTGGTGCGCAAGGACGGAGATTCGGTGCACGCCGAGGCCACGGTCAAAGTCGAGGTCGGTGGGGCTGTCTACCATACCGCCGCGTCGGGAAACGGGCCGGTCAACGCGCTCGATGCCGCGCTGCGCAAGGCGCTGAGCCCGAAGTTTCCCGGGCTGCGGGGTGTGAGCCTTCACGACTACAAGGTGCGCATCCTGGATGGCGCCGCCGGCACCGCGGCGACGACGCGCGTGCTGGTCGAATCCGGCAAGGGACCGAAGCGATGGACGACCGTCGGCTGCTCGAGCAACATCATCGAGGCGTCGCTCGCGGCGCTGCTCGACTCGTTCGAATACGCGCACCACTCACGCACGTCTGCGAAGACTTGACGTCGAGCAGGGCTTCGGCTCGCCAGGCGATCCCCGATGAGTTGCGCCGCGACGTGCGCATGCTCGGCGAGCAGCTCGGCCGGGTCATCAAGGATTACGGTGGCGCCGGCCTGCTCAAGGACGTCGAGACCCTGCGGCGATCAGTGATTCGCGCGCGCGACGCTGACGAGTACGAAAGGAAGACGGAAAGGATCGTGGCCGCGTGGTCGCTCGAGCGCGCGGAGCAGGTGGCGCACGCGTTCACGTGCTACTTCCATTTAGTCAACCTGGCCGAAGAGCACCATCGCGCGCGCGTCCTGCGTGAAAGCGGCGGCGGAACGGGGCCGATGCGGGAATCGCTGGCGGCCACCGTGCCCGACCTCCGCCGCAGGCTTGGCCGGCGGCGCCTCATGGACGTCCTCGCCGGCCTCGAGATACATCCTGTTTTCACCGCCCACCCGACCGAGGCGCGGCGCCGGGCGGTGGTGGCGGCGATCCGCAGGGTGGGCGATCAACTGGACCGCATCGACGACCCCAGGGCGTCGGAGACCGAGCGACGCGAGTCGATGCGAAGGCTCACCGAGGAGATCGACTCGCTCTGGCGAACCGGGCAGCTGCGCACCTCGCAGGTGACACCACTGGACGAAGTCCGTTCGACGATGGCGGTCTTCGACGAAACGCTGTTTCGCGTCGTGCCCGAGATCTATCGCGCGCTGGATTGGGCGCTCGGCCCCGCCGACAGCGGCACGCGCCCTCCACTCGCGCCCGCGTTCCTTCGCTTCGGCAGCTGGGTCGGAGGCGATCGCGATGGCAACGACGCGGTCACGGCGAAGGTGACGTACGACGCGATGCTGATCCAGGCCGAGCACGCACTGCTCGCGCTCGAGGCTTCGACCACTCGCATCGGGCGCTCGCTGACGGCGGATGCCGCCACCACGCCGCCACGAACGGACCTTCGACGCCGCATCGCCGCCGTGCGGGCGGCTGACCCGCAGGGCTGGGCCGAGCTCGAGAAACGCTCACCGTCCGAGCAGCATCGCCAGTTCCTCCTCCACGTCGCCGACCGCATTCGGGCCACGCGCATTCGCGCGCAGGCGGTCAGGAAGATCGAGACACGCATCGCGTATCCCTGCGCCGCCGACCTGGTGTCAGACCTGCGCCTGGTCCAGGGCTCGCTGGCGGCCGCGGGCGCGCCGCGACAGGCCTATGGAGAGCTGCAGCACCTCATCTGGCAGGCGCAGACGTTTGGCTTTCACCTGGCCGAGCTCGAGGTGCGGCAGCACAGCCAAGTGCACGCGCAGGCTCTCGCCGCCGTGCGCAACCAGGGCAAGTTGTCGCCGCAGGCTAAAGAGGTGCTGGACACGCTCGGCACGATCGCACGAGTTCAAGAGCGATTTGGGCCTGATGCGTGCCGGCGCTACGTCGTGAGCTTCACGCGCAACGTCGCCGATATCGAGGCGGTGTACGAGCTGGTCCAGCACGCCACCGGCGGCACTCCACCCGTGCTGGATGTGATTCCGCTGTTCGAGACGGTCGGCGACCTGAACCGGGCGCCGGCCGTGATGGAGGAGATGCTCAGGCTGGAGCCCGTGAAACGCCGGCTCGCTGCCACGGGCCGCGCCCTGGAGGTGATGCTCGGCTATTCGGATTCAACCAAGGAGGTCGGGCCCCTGTCGGCGACACTCGCGCTGTACCAGGCGCAGTCGGAGCTGACGGCATGGGCGGAGCGTCACAACGTGCGCCTCACGATGTTCCACGGGCGCGGCGGAGCGCTCGGGCGCGGCGGCGGCCCGGCCAATCGCGCGGTCCGCGCTCAGGCCCCAGGATCGGTGGCCGGTCGATTCAAGGTGACCGAGCAAGGCGAGGTCATCTTCGCGCGCTATGGCAATGCGGCGATCGCAAGACGCCATCTCGAGCAGGTGGCGTCGGCCGTGCTCGAGGCTTCGACGGCGAGGGCTGGGTCGGAGCCGGCGCACCGTTTCAAGCGCCTGGCGGTCGACCTGGACGCAGCGGCTCGCGGCGCCTATCGCGGCCTCGTGGAGACCACAGGGTTCGCGGAATGGTTCGAGCAGGTGAGCCCGATCGAAGAGCTGAGCCGCATGCGCATCGCATCCAGGCCGACCCGTCGCGGCGGCGGCAAGGACCTCGAGGATCTCCGGGCCATCCCCTGGGTGTTCGCATGGTCGCAGATGCGCCTCAACCTGCCGGGTTGGTATGGGCTGGGCAGTGGTCTGGCGGGTGCGCGGCTCGAAGACCTTCGCCGAGCCTATGCGTCATGGCCGCTGTTCAACGTCCTTCTCGACAACGCGGAGATGAGCCTGGCCAAGACCGACCGGCGGATCGCTGCGCGATACCTCGCGCTCGGCGACCGGCCGGACCTCGCGGCGCGGGTCCTCAACGAATATGACCTCACCAAGAAGAACGTCCTCGCGGTCACCGGCCATGCGAGGCTGCTCGAGAAGCATCGCGTGCTGTCCTGGGCAGTCGAGCTGAGAAACCCTTACGTCGACGCGCTCTCACACCTGCAGCTGCGGGCCCTCCGAGCGCTCCGCGCGAAAGCCGGCTCAGCTTCTCAGCAAGCCCGAGCCGAGCGCCTCTTCTTGCTTACCGTCAACGGGGTTGCGGCCGGCCTTCAGAACACCGGCTGACGTCCAAGGGGGAACCGCGCGGTTCCCTCTTATAGCTTTAGAAGTCGAAGCGCCCGTCGAAGTGCTTGGCCACGTCCGGCCGGGTCAGCTCATAGATGGCGATGCGATGGCCCGCCGGGAGGGTGAATGAGCAGCACGGCCCCATCGGTATCTCCAACGTCGATTTCTTTTTCCAGCCTCGTTGCTTCAGCTCGCGCATGGCCTCGTCGAGGTCGGCCACGCGATAGATGAAGACCGGGCGGTCGCCTTCCAGGTGATCCGTCAGCAAGATGTGAGGCGGACCGTCGGTGAGCTCGACTTTCGCCACCCGCGCGCCCATGCCCTCGATGGCGAACGCCACCCGCCCGCCAAGAACTTCGCTGAGGTAGCGCATGTCGGCGGCGACGTCGCTGCTGGGTGTGTAGAGGTAATCGAGCTGCTCGAAGGGTGACGCCGGGGCTCGAGGCTCGGGCCTGGGGGCCATCCCCGCCCAGGTTAGACCTGTTCCTATTGGAGTACCGGCGCCGGCCGGGATGCCTCTTCGTCGAGTGATCTCAGAAGTGCGCTGACCACCACCGGATCGAGGTGTGGTCCGGCGGCGTCTTCGAGAACCCGACGCGCCTCCTGCTCGTTTTGGGCCCGATGGTACGGACGGTCGGATGTGAGCACGTCGTACATGTCGGCGACGGCGACAACGCGCGCCTCGATCGGAATCGCGTCCGCCACCAACCCGTGCGGGTAGCCGGTGCCGTCCATGCGCTCGTGGTGGTACAGCACCGCGAGCAGTGCGCGCTCCACATGGCCGGCCCACTGAAGGATCTTCAAGCCGACCTCGGGATGAGTCTTCATGAGCTTCCATTCAGAATCGTCGAGCGGATCGTGCTTGTGGAGGATGGAGCCCGGGATCCCAAGCTTGCCGATGTCGTGCAGAAGGCCGGACCGGGCGAGGACTTGCTGCTCCGCCGGGGTCATGCCCAGCTGCCGTCCGATCCGGAGGCAGAGGTGGCCGACCCGGCCGTTGTGAGCCCGGATCTCACGGTCGGAGATGCGCACGATCCGCGCGCGTCCGGTCCTGTTCTCGAATGCCCCCGACAGCGGGCCCGGGATCACGATTGCCAACCCGTTACCCCCTCTGGCTACTACTGGCTATTCAGACCAACAACGAAGCAGTCGAGAAGGTTGGTCGCTTAATCGGCGCTTAAAAGGCAGGCCACCAGCATGCTGCACGCGGTCTGGACCGGGATCCCAAGCGAGAGGGCCTCGATGCCGGACCCTTCGAACTTGGCCGATGCAACCGCCACCACGCGGCCTCGGGCGTCCACGACCGGGCCGCCGCTGTTGCCAGGGCTGATGGGGGCGGAGAACTGGATGTAATCGCTACCTTCCAGGCTGCGGAATCCCGAGATCACGCCCACTGACACCGTGCCGCCCAGCCCCAGTGGCGAGCCGATCACCATGACGGCCTGAGCCAGGACCGGCCGTGCGGGCGCCGTCCGCAAGACTGGCAGGATTTGGGCGACATGGATGACCGCGAGGTCGTCGTTCGGATCCACCTGAGCAATCGTGCCTTTGAGGTTCCGATCGCCCTGGCGAACGTCGACGGTGACGGTGCCCGCGTTCCATGCCTCGGCGATGACGTGAAAGTTCGTCACCAGCTCGGAGCCGGCCTTCCCGGCGCGGGCGACCCAGCCAGACCCGAGGCCATAGCTGGTCTCGATGGTGAAAACCGACGGCTCGACCTTCCGCGCGATCGCGGTCCAGTCGGGCTGGGCGTCGACCTTGGCCTGAAGTGCCTGGACCTGAGTGCGAAATCCATCGACGGAACGCTGTTGCGAGCTCATCGTGTGGAGTGCCAATGCGAGTCCCCCCGCTGGCGCCACCACGATCAACAGCACGACGGCGGCGGCTAAGACCCTCCACCTTCGCAGGTTGCGCAGCAGCGCGGGGCCGGGCGCGGTTGGCCGGATCCGGTTTTCAGTCCGGATTCCGGCCAGCGCTGCGCGGTCGCCCGCGATCGTTCCCATTCCCGGCTAGCTGAGCGGCGTCGCGATCGCCGACTCCGCCTTGGCGAAGCTGAGCATGGCCGCGTCGACCTTCTTGAAGCCTTCTTTGATCTTGGCTTCGTCGGCGGTGTCCATGCCCGTGATCAGCTCCTGGTCGGCCGCCATGCCGGCGCTGAGCGAGTCGCCGAGCAGGGTGTCGGCGTTTGCGAGCGCCGCTGGGACCACAGCACTCGAACGGGCTGCCTGAAATGCCTTCATGTCGGTCAGCAGGTCCTGCGCGGAGGTGCGGCACGTGATATAGGAGTTGCAGGCGGTTACGTTCTCGTAGTCGGTCGTGACCTTCCCGCTGTACAGCAAGTAGAGCCTTACGTAGGCATCGGTGGTCTGACGAGCGGTGAGCTGTTTTTGCGTGTCGGTCAGCGTGGCCTGCGTCGACGCCAGCTGATGCCTCGCGGTATCCCGCTGTCCGATGGTCGTGTAGAGAAAACCACCCAGGGTGCCCGACGCGATGAGGCCGATGATGGCGATCCCGGCCGGCACCATCCAGCGGGGCCGCCTGCGCGACGCCGCCGGGGCCTGCGCCGGAGCCACGACCTGTGCTCTCCACAGTGGCGTTGGCGGCGGAGGGGGCAGCTCGTACGTGGGCTGGGCGGCGACCATTGGCGCGGGCTCCGCGATGGCCACCGTGGTCCCGACCTCCCCGTCGCCCCCGACTGGCGGGATACCGAAGGATCCGTTATCCGGGTTGACAGACATCGTCTTGATCTCCTGCTAATGCGTGGCCTGCAATGGGACCACCGTAGGCAGCGGGCGGCGAGGTGTCGTCAGCGGATGTACTGAGCTTTAGCGATCAAGTGGTGTGTCTGGGAATGAGCTCGCCAAGGCGCGGCCCAGACCGCCGACGCCAAGGCAGGGGTGGCGCGAGGAGGAGCGCATACCTCTGGGGTCCCCGCCGAAGGCGGGAGGCAGCGACAAGCGCCGGGCCCCCTAACGCGGGCGTCAGCGCCCGCAGGGCGCTCGGCGGCCGGGGTCCCCGCGAAATCGAAGATTTCGTGGGGTGGGGATATGGGCCGATGAATTGGCGAGCGTATTTCCCGGACTCACTACTAAAGCGGCGCCTGGGCGATCCTGGCTCTCGCGGCAGCGCCCGGCAACGCGATGAAGCTCACCAACCAGCCGACCACACCGGTCACGGGCACGGCACCAGTCCAGACCGTGGGCTCCCACCAGACACCTGTGGTCGCCCCCAGGACGACGAGGTAGGCGACTGTCAGGAGGGCGGGCACGCCGAACATGAAGGCGTGGAAGGCATACGGCCGAGCCGGCGATGGGCGCAGGACATACAGAAGGAGGTCGCCGGCGATGCCGGCCAACAGCGCCACCGTGACCAGCTCGACGTGGTTGGCGACCGGACTGACGAGGAGTGCGTTGATTGTGAGGACCACCGTCACGGTGCCGATCGGAAGCTCGAACCTGCGCAGCAGTATCACCAGCAGCCCGGCCACAATCGCCGCGTACAGGATGAGACCGATCATCCCGAGCTCCTCCTCCATCCACATGGGACCGCGGGGATCCGCGACGGTGCCGGCCGCCCACCGATCGATGAGTGGCTGGTCGAACTGCAAGAAGAAGGTGAGCATCGAGAGCGTGAGTGCGCCCGAGATGATCGCCGGCCACGTCGCCAGCTTCCCTCCCCGTCGTGTAGCCGCTCGGAGCGGACCGCTCACGATGAGCCCGCCGGTGAGCATCAGGAACAGGTGCGGTGGGCTGAAAAGAAGACCCATGCTGACCTCAAAGCCGAAACGGCTGTGCCACAGGAAGTCGAAGCCGCCGCCGACAGCGAAGAGCACGGTGCCGAGGAGCGACACGCCGTAGCCATCGGGAAGCAGCTCGTCCCAAGTTCCGTAGCGACGGTAGTTGCGAATGACGTTGAGGCCGAGAAAGATGCCGATCGCGGCCATGCCGGAGTAGAGCACGTAGTGGTAGGGGTTGAGGAAGTTGGTTTCGGGACGAGCGAGGTTGTGGTGGTGCCATGAGTCCAGGTACGCGCCGGCCATCAACCAAACACACAGCACCACAAACGCCCAGGTGAAACGGGTGCTGGCCACTCCAGGTTGTCGCGTGCGCGGGGGTGTCGAGGCTGTGGTCGCCATCACGATCCTCCTTCCTGCTCCTCACTAACTGTGCCCGGCCATGTTTCGTTTCGCAGCTCTGCCCGCAGGCGCTGAAGGTCAGATTGCACCGCGGGGTCCAGGTCGAGGATGACGGGCTCGCGTGGTTGTGGCTGGCTCGTGCGTGATGCCTCGGACAGGCTCGCGTCCAGGAGCCGGTCGGCGGCTTCGATTCGGGAAAGCACACGGGACCGGGGGGCCTCCGACGCGATCAACTGCGACAGATTGTCGAGCTCTCGAAGGAGGACCTGGCGACGCCGCAGAGCCAGGCCCGCCAGATGATCCTGGCCCTGGGCCAGGGCTGAGGCCGCCCGATCCCACAGCGCCGGCAGCTTGTGGCGGATCGACTCCACCTTGTGCTCTACCCCGCCCGCCGCCCCATCGGCCTTCAAATCGACTGAATCGTAGGCGCGGCCTGCTCGAGGGTCATCAGTAAGGCCACTGAGACTTAAGATTCGCGCGGGCACGCCGTGTTCGAAAGGGAAGGGGTACTGGCGGCCATCGCTCTTGTTCTCGAACGGGCGCGCGCGGGGCAAGGGCAGGCCCTGTTCGTGATCGGCGAAGCCGGGCTCGGCAAAACGAGTGTGCTGGAACGGGCCCGCGAGCAGGCTGCCGGGTTCACGGTTGGGGTGGGCCGCGGACAGGCGATCGAAGCCACCCTCCACTTCGGGATCGTCAGCGAAGCCTTGCGAGGAGTCGGAGCCGGAACCCCGCTCGACGTCCCCCGCAGCGCGGCCGCGGCCGGTCTCGACGCGCGAGCCGCCTACTTCTATGCCACGATGCGCCACCTCGAGTCGATCAGGCAGCCGGCCCTGATCCTGCTCGACGACCTTCATTGGGCGGACCCCGACTCGCTGGCGCTGGTCTCCTTCCTCAGCCACCGGCTCAGCTCGGTGCCGGTCGCCCTGGTGGCGACTCTCCGGCCGTGGCCGCGAGCCGCCCTCGACCTCACCCGCCACCTCGCCCAGCAGGGACAGGCCCAGCTGGAGCAGCTGATGCCGCTCAGCCCGCCGGCGGCGACGGCGCTTCTCACCGAGCAGATGGGGGCCGACCTGTCCGAAGAGACCATCGACCGGGCCTGGGCCGCGAGCGGCGGCAACCCGCTGTTTCTGGAGGAGATCGCGCGCCACTTGCGCGGCGGTCGCAGCCTGGAGGAGCTCGATGAGCGCGGGAACGAAGCCACGATCCTGCTGTCGCGAATCGCCGGCCCCGGCACGGACCTTCGCTACGCACATGCCGCGAGCGTGTTCGGGATCGAGTTTCGGCCCCTCCTCGCGGCCCGGGTGGCAGGCCTCGACGAGCGTGAGGCGACCGAGGCGCTGGGGGTGCTGGTCGACACCGGGCTCGTCCGGCCGGGACAGGCGGGCTGGGCGCAGTTCACGCACCCTCTCTTTCAACAGGCGCTGTACGAGGACATGGCCCCACCGGTGCGAGAGCGCTGGCACGCATCCGCCTTCCGCCACCTGCTCGCTCACGGCGCCCAGCCCGCGGAGGCCGCCGAGCATGCGGTGAGCGGGCAGCTCCTCGGCGATGCGGAGGCCATCGCTGTGCTGCAGCGCGCGGGACGCGCCGCGATGGCAGACGGTGCGGTTGCGACCGCGCGCCACCGCCTGCAATCGGCGGTCACGCTCGCCGGCGACAGCCCTTCACCACAGCTCTTGATCGGGCTCGCCGAAACGCTGCTGTCCACGGGTGAGCCGGCCAAAGCGGTCGCCATCTACAACCGGATCCTCGAGAGCTCGGCGTTGGACGGCGACGCACAGGCGCACGTCCACCGCATGCTCGGTCGCGCCCTGTTCGCCAGTGGCGACGCGAGAGCCGCGGAGGGGCAGTTCGCAGCCGCGACCGAGCTTGGGCTCGCCGGTCAGGACCCCACACCGGCGATCGAGGCGCTCCTCGACCATTCCACCGCCTCCTGGATCGCAGGCGGTATCGGGCGCGCGGTCGAGTACGCGACCCGTGCGAGGGAGCTTGCGCTGGGTGCAGACCCGGACGTGAGACGGCGAGCCGACTCGACCTGGGCGCTGGTCACCTTCATCTCGGGTTCTGCCGAAGGCTTGCCGGCCGCCGCCGCCGCGGCCGCAGAAGCTGAGCTCAACCCGCTGCTGGAAACTGTCGATCCCACCTGGAGTTGGGGACCGCTCGGCAACTACATGTTCATGTCGGAGTTCGCGGAAGCGTACGACGAGGCCCGTCGCGTGCTCGACATCGCCTATCACGCGGCCGAGCAGCTGGGCGCGCCGATGGCGATCGGCCTCCTCGACACAGTGCGTGCGAATGCCCTGATCCGGCGCGGCCGGCTGGGCGAGGCAATGGTCCATGCAGAACACGCATTGACGATGGTGGACCTCGTCCCATCCTTGGCCGGCTACGCCTGGATCGCGAACGCCGCCACCGTCCTCGAGATGGGACGCATAGACGAGGCGGCGTCATGGTGCGACCGGTTGGAGAAGCTTCCGCAGGCATTGATCCTTCGGCTGTGGATTCAGCGCATGCGCGGCATCATCGCGGGCCGCCGCGGCCAGCAACAGCAGGCGAGCGACCTCTTCCTGGTCGCAGAGACGATCGCAAACCAGGCGGGCCTTTTGGAGCCTTGCGTGGTGCCGTGGTCGCGCGACGCCATCACCGCGCATGTGGCCTGCGGGCGGCTCGACGACGCCGCGCGGGTCGTCGCCTGGCTCGAGGCGAGAGGCACGGACCTGCCGTGCCGGTGGCCGCGTGCCACAGCGCTGTTCGGGCGCGCTCAGCTGGCCGAGAAGGCAGGTAAAAACGACGCCGCGGAGGCCCTGTACCGCGACGCGCTGGAGATCTATTCGCTGATCAATCAGCCGCTCTCGGAAATCCGCACCATGATCTATTTCGGACGTTTTCTTCGCCAGGTCGGCAAGTCCGTCGACGCGCGGCCGTATCTGAACCGAGCGGTTGACGTCGCAACAGAGGCGGGCGCCATGTGGCTGGCCCAGCAGGCCATGGACGAGCTGCACGCGGCGGGTGGCCGCCAGCGCAAGCACCTGGGCCCTGACGACCTCACGCCCCAAGAGCGCCGCATCGCGAAGCTCGCAGTCGACGGTCTCAAGGTCCGGCAGATCGCCGAGTCGCTGTCACTGTCGCCACGCACGGTGGAGACCCACCTGCAGAAGGTCTACCAAAAGCTCAACGTCTCCTCGCAGATCGAGCTGATGAAGGTCGGCATCCCCGCCCAGCGAGCGGACTAAGTTTCAGTAGATTCCCTGACGACAGCGCCTTCGCGCGTGACTAACGTCGCGACCGGAGGTGATTCATTGCATTCGAATCGCTGAGCAGCGCGGACCACGTTCAAACCATTCGGATTCAGTCTTCGAGGAGATCACCATGCTCAGGACCTTTGCGCGCTTGCTCGCGGTGGGGGCGTTCGTGCTCGCTGCCGCAATACCGACGACAGCATCGGCCGCCGGCGGCGGTGGCGGCGTCGGCATGACGGTCGCGATCGGTTCACCGATCACACTTACGGATCGCATCCTCGTGAGCGTGCCAGTCACCGTTACCTGCACCACAACTCTCGCCAATCCATTCCTGTTCGGCAGCATCTTCGTGTCGGTCCAACAGGCAAGCGGACAATCCGTGTCCCATGGGAGCGGCGGCCTTGCGCTGGCTTCGTGCCCGGCCACGCCGCAAACCTTCAACGTCCTCGTCACGCCCGACCTGGCCAGCGGTCCATTCCACGGCGGTGGGGCGATCGCATTCGCTGGGGCTAGTGCTTGCGACATCACCTTCATTTGCATCGGTGGCTCGGTGGGACCGCTTAGCGTCCGACTCTGACCTCGCGCTGCTCCGGGAGGCCCGGCGATTCGCCGGGCTTCCCTCAGGCGACTATTGAGTGCGTCGGGTTGACCGGACCGTGGCCCTTCCCCAGTTCGAGCGAATGCTCGATGGCGCTGTTGATGAATGCCTTGGCCGCGCGCACGGCCGCCAGCGGATCCTGGCCCTTGGCCAGGCCCGCCGTGATGGCGGCCGAGAAAACGCAACCGCTGCCGTGGGTGTTCTTCGTATCGATGCGGCGGCCGGCCAGCTCGACCAGGTCCGACCCATCCCAGTAGACGTCGAGGGCTTGTGTTCCGTCGGAGTGACCGCCCTTGACAATCGCCGCCCGCGGGCCGAGCGCGACGAGGTCGCGCGCCGCCTGGCGCCGATCGTCGAGGGTCGGGAGGGAACGCCCCAGGAGCACCTCCGCCTCGGGGATGTTGGGCGTCACGACCGCCGCCAGCGGGAGCAGATACCTGTACATAGACGCGATGGCATCGCTGTGCAGCAGCCTCGCGCCACCTTTGGCGACCATGACCGGATCGACGACGAGGTTGCTGATCCCGTGCTCCCTTATCGCCGATGCGACCGCCTCGATGATCTCCGCGCTCGCGAGCATCCCCGTCTTGGCCGCCTGCACCCCGATGTCATCGACGACGGCGTCGATCTGAGCGCGGATGACGCGGATCGGCACCTCGTGAATCTCAGAGACCGTGACCGTGTTCTGGGCCGTGATGGCGGTGATGGCCGAGGTCCCGTGCACACCGAAGGCGGCAAAGGTCTTGAGGTCGGCCTGGATGCCGGCTCCTCCGCCCGAGTCGGAGCCCGCGATCGTCAGTGCAACCGGGACTTTCATGCCGGCCGCACGCGGCGAGAGCCCCAGTAGACGGCGGCGGCGACGGCGATGCTCACCAGGCCACTGGTGTCGGCTCCATGGAGGCTCGTGATGAGACCGTCGTTGAAGAAGTGGGGCGAGGAGATCAGGTTGCCGAAGAGGTTGTCGTAGTTGACGAAAAGCAGGCTGGCCGCGGTGCCGGCCAGCCACGCGACGATTGCCAACCGCGGGCGCGCTTTGCCCTCGAAGACGAAGAAGCTGAGGAGCACGACCGCGGCCCATGCCGGCGCCCAGAGGTAGGTGAGGATGAGGAAGTCCTCGTAGGCGAGGTGCAGGTCGCTCACCAGCACCGCGTACGCGGCCAGCGCCGTGCCGAGGACGCCGCAACCCAAAGCGGTCTGCCATCGAGGGAGGCGGATGCCCATGGTCAACGTGACCAGCCCCGCGGTGTAGACGTCGAGGTAATTGGCCCAGACCTCACCCACGACGACAAACACGAAGAACGGGATCGCGACCCAGCCTGGGGCGTGCGCGCTGATCACGGCCAGGACGCCACCCGGACTGGCGGCAAGCCCGGAGTCGATGGTCGGCAGCAGGAGGCCGAAGAGGCCGAGGAGGATCATCGGCAGCGCCACGCCGGCGAGAGGCCACAACGTGACGGATCGGGTCGCGCTGGACGCCGGCAGGTAGCGCGAGTAGTCGCTTGCGAACGGGTACCAGGACGCGACCAGCGCGAAGCAGGTCATGAAGCCGAGCACGAACGCGCCCGGGTAGTCCGCGCCGGAAACGGAGGGGCCCTGGCCCCAGTGGAACTGCGGCCCCAGCAGAACGAAAAGCACGGCGGCCAGCGCGGCGAAGATCACCGCACCGTAGGTCTCCAGAACCTTGATCGTTCCGTGTCCGTAGACGGCGACGCCGACGCTGATGGCGGCGATCAGGATCACCAGCGCAAATGTGATGACTCGGTTGCCGCCGCCAAAGAGCTGCGCGCCGGCATTGGCGGCGATTACGCAGTCGACCGCAAACCAGCCCACGGCGAGGAAGAGGGTGAGCGCGGCTCCGACGTATGAACCCCGACGTCCGAAGATGCCACGCGTGAAAACGATCTGAGGCAGCCCGCTCCGCGGGCCGGTGTTGCTGAGCAGGCCGAGGATGAGAGCGGCCGCAACCGTGCCCAACACGGTGGCGGCGAGGCCGTCCCATACGCCGAGGCCGTAGTACGTCGTCAGCAGGCTCGCGGTGAACAGGCTCGCGTAGTTCGTGAACGCGCCGGCCCACAGAAAGCCGAGCTCGCGCGGCCGGCCGTGCCGCTCGGCGGCCGGGATCGCATCGATGCCGTGCGTCTCGACCTTTCCGAAAGCGTCGGAGTCTACGCTCTGTACGGCGCTCATACTCTCCCTCCGCTGGCATTACCCAGTTCAGGTGCTTGCGGTCGGCGCCACGCGCCCTCTCAGCCTCTTTTGGGCTCCCGCTGTTCCGGTTTGAATTCTAGATTGGTCGCGTCCTTATAGATGGGCGCAGGTCACAGGTCCAGGAACTACGCTCCTACGGTGAGGGCGATCATCGGCGGGCTTGTGCTCATGGCCGCCCTGAGCGTGATCGTGCTTTCCATCCGGCCGGGCGGACTGCGCCGGCAGCTACGGTTGGTGGCTCGCCGCCTCCGGCTCGTCCTCCTCCTCGGCGGTGTGTATCTCATCTTCTCGACTGCGATCCGGGTGCTCTTTCCGGAAGGTTGGGTGTCCGACTACGTGCCACCGGTGGTGGCGCTCGTGCTGGCCGTCGCGTTTCTCGTCTTGGCGCAGGAGCCGGCGCTGCCGCCGGAGACAAAGCAGTGAGCGACCGCGAGCCGGATTCGCTCACCCTCGCCGACGTCGAGGAGGCGCGCAGGCGCCTCGCCGCGATCCTGCCGCGTACGCCGCTGATCCATCTGGAAGACGGCGGCACGGGCGAGCTCTATCTGAAGCTGGAGAACCTGCAGCCTGTCCGTTCGTTCAAGGTTCGCGGCTCAGCCAACGCGATGGCCATGCTCGACGCCGCCGCGTTGCAGGCCGGCGTATATACGGCCAGTGCTGGGAACATGGCCCAGGGCCTGGCGTGGAACGCCAGACGCCTCGGCGTGCGGTGCACTGTCGTCGTTCCCAACGGCGCTCCGCGCGTGAAGTTGGAGGCCATCCAGCGCCTGGGAGCCGAGACGATCTCGCTGCCCTTCGACGACTGGTGGAACGTGATGGCGACCCACCGTCATGCGCCGCTCGCGCCCGCCCATTTCATCCACCCCTCGAGCGATGTCGACGTCATGGCCGGTAACGGCGTCATCGGCCTGGAGATCCTGGAAGATCTCCCAGACGTCAACTCGGTACTCGTCCCGTTCGGCGGCGGCGGCCTGGCCTGCGGCATCGCGACGGCCGTGCGGGGCCTTCGCCCCGAGGTCCGGATCTATGGCTGCGAGGTGGACACGGCCGCCCCCCTTGCTGCCGCGTTGACCGCGGGCGGCCCCGTGCCATGCCCGCGCACGGCCACGTTCGTGGACGGGATCGGCGGTCCGGCGCTGCTGCCCGAGATGTGGCCGCCGTCATCGCGCCTGCTGGCCGGATCGCTCGTGGTCGGCCTGCCCGAGGTGGCGGCCGCCATTCGCCACCTGGTCCAGCGCGCCGCGATCGTCGCCGAGGGAGCCGGCGGCGCGTCGGTGGCAGCTGCGCTCAAGGGCCTCGCCGGACCAGGTCGCTGTGTCGCGGTCGTCTCGGGCGGAAACATCGACCCGGAGGTTCTGACGACGATCCTCACGGGGAAGGTGCCCTAGTCGACCTTGACCTCGGAGCCGTCCTGGGCCCATCGCGTGTGGAAGGATCCTTCGCGGTCGACCCGGTGGTAGGTGTGGGCGCCGAAGTAATCGCGCAGGCCCTGGATCAGGTTGGCCGGCCCACGCGCGCGACGGTAGCCGTCGTAGTAAGCAAGCGATGACGAGAAGGCAGGGATCGGCACGCCCCGATCGACGGCAGTGTTGACCACACGCCGCCATGCCTCCTGCCCAGAGGCGAGGGCGTCCTGAAAAAACGGTGCGAGCATCAGGTTCGGCAGGCGCGGCTGCTCGACATACGCATCCTTGATCCGGTCGAGGAACTGCGCTCGGATGATGCAGCCGCCGCGCCAGATGGTGGCCAGCGCCCCCAGGTCGAGGCCCCACTCGTACTCCCGCGATCCCGCCTGCAGGTGCTCGAAACCCTGGGCATAGGCGACGATCTTGGCCGCGTACAGCGCATCCCGCACGTCGTCGACAAGCCCCATGTCCCGGTCGTAATGAACGTGGTCCGCAGCCGGACCGGTGAGAATGCCGGCGGCCCTCACCCTCTCCCCTTTCTGGCTCGAAAGGATCCGCGCAAAAACCGCTTCGGTGATGCCGGTCAGGGGCACGCCGAGGTCCAGGGCAGACTCGCTGGTCCAGCGGCCCGTGCCTTTCTGCTCGGCTTCGTCCTCGATGGCGTCCACCAGCGCCGCTTCGGTTCCGTCGGAGCTCTTGGCGAGGACGTTGGCCGTGATCTCGATCAGATAGGACTGGAGCCGGCCCTCGTTCCAGCCGCGGAAGATCGTCGCCAGCTCCGCGGGGGTGAGGCCGAGCGCGGAGCGAAGCAGGTCGTAGCTCTCGGCGATCAGCTGGATGTCGGCGTACTCGATCCCGTTGTGGACCATCTTGACGAAGTGGCCCGCACCGTCGGCCCCTATGTAAGTGCAGCACGGTACACCATCGACCTCGGCGGCGATCGCCGTCAGCATCTCCTGGACGTGCTCATAGGACTCGCGGGTTCCGCCTGGCATCAGGCTCGGCCCGCGCAGCGCGCCCTCCTCGCCACCTGACACTCCCATCCCGAGGAAGCCCAGCCCCGCCCGAGCCGCGGCCGTCGCCCGGCGACGCGTGTCGTGGAACAGGGAGTTGCCGCCGTCGATGATCGTGTCGCCAGGTTCGAGCAGAGCAGTCAGCGAATCGATGCCCTCATCGACCGGCGATCCAGCCTTGACCATCAGCAAGATCGCGCGCGGCGGGGCCAGGATGTGGACCAGCTCCTCCAGCGTGGCGGCCGGCTTGAAGTCGCCGTCGTCACCGTATTTGGCCATGAACTCGTCGGTTCGCTGCCGAGTGCGGTTGTAGACGCCCACGCGGACGCCGTGCGAGGCGAGGTTGCGCGCCAGGTTCATGCCCATGGTCGCCAACCCGACGACGCCCAGCTCCTGGTCTTCCAGCTCGCTCACCCCACCGGCATTATGCCAAGCCGGCGGTCAACGGCTAGGGGGTCGGAGTCGCCTTCGCCCTGGCGTTTTCGGCCGCCTCCTGCGCGGCCGTCTCGCCGGCTTCGTGGGTCGCGGTCTCGTTGGAGGCCCCGCCGGGACCGCCGGGACCGCCGCCGTGGAACGCGCCGTTGTTTTCGGCCGCCTCGCGCGCGGCCGACTCGGTGGCTTCGTGCGCCGAGGACTCGTTCGACTTGGCTGCGGGCGTCGGTGAAGCGGCCGCGAGGAAAGTGCTGGGGGCGGCGCTCTTGCCGGCGGCCGACGCGGCCACCACACCGACAACGGCCATGGCCGCTGCCACCGCTGAGGCGATCAGTAGCGTGCGTCCTTTGCTCATATCACGCATGGTCGGGCGCGAACCTCAAAGAAGGCTTGGAATCGGGTGTGAGTTTATGGCCCTAGGCAGAGAATTCCAGGCTGCGAATCCCGGTCAGGTCCAGCCAGTACCGGCCGCCGCCCTTCACGATACGCATCTGCACCTGGCCGCAGGCCGGGCATCGGACGACCACGCCGGGCGCATTCATGTAGACCTCGACCTGACCGACCGCATGCACCTTATGGCAGCCTGCGCACGTGCTCTCGGCGGTTGTCATCTCCATCGTGAAGATCTCGCGCAACAGGCCGGCGATCGCGTTGCCGTCGAGCTTCAGATCGGATTGCTGCACGGTCATAGTCTCAACCTCCTGTGGGTCCGAACCGCTCGGTCTTGATTGACGCCGCATCAAAGCCCATGTCGACGAGGTGCCCCGCCACCGCCTCCACCATTGGCGTAGGTCCGCAAACGAAGATGATCGGGTTCTGCGCTTTCGGCCATGCGACCTCTTCCAGCATCGCGCGATCGATTCGCCGCGCGTAGCCGCGCCAACCAGGCGGCTGCGTTCGGGTCAGACAGTGGGCGACCGTGAGGCCGTCACCGACAGCGGCGAGTGCGTCCAGCTCCGCTTTGTAGATGATGTCGTCCTCGGAACGCGACGAGTAGAGCAGCTTGGTCGCAGTCGTCGACTTGCCGGCTGTGCGATGGCGGATCATCGCCATCAGCGGAACGATGCCCGATCCTCCCGCCACCAGCAGCAGGGGCCGGTCGTCGCCGCCCCGCCATACGAAGTAGCCTCCGATCGGCCCGCGGAGCTCGATCTTGTCGCCCTTGCGCACCTCGCCGACCAGGTACGGCGACACCTCACCGTCGTCGAGCCTTTCCACCGTGATCGCGAGCCTTGGATCTTCCGGCGCCGACGCGATCGAGTAGCTCCGCTCCGCCTGGTAGCCGTCATCCGCGGTGAGCCGGACGTCCACGTGCTGGCCCGCGAGGTGGCCCGGCCATGCAGGCACGTCGAAGACGAGGCTCGCCACCCGCGGGGTTTCCTGGACCAGCTCGGCCACGTTGCCGAGCTGCCAGTTCAATCGCCCCAGTACCGCTGTTCGCGCCATGGGTCCCCGTACATGTTGTAGCCGTTCGACTCCCAGAAGCCGGGCTGGTCTTCCTTGAGCAGGCGAAGCCCGCGCACCCATTTGGCGCTCTTCCAGAAGTAGAGGTGTGGGACCAGAAGGCGGGCGGGCCCGCCGTGCTGAGGGTGCAGCGGCTGGCCGTCGAACTCATACGCGACCCACGCCTTGCCGCCGGTGACGTCTTCGAGCGGGAGGTTGGTGGTGTACCCGCCGTAGGAGAAGGCCATGACGAATTCGGCCGCAGTCTCGACGCCTTCGAGGATCGTATCCACGGAAACGCCTTTCCAGGCCGTGTCGAGCTTGGTCCACTTGGTGACGCAGTGGATGTCCTTGGTGACCTCCTCGGCCGGCAGCTTGCGAAACTCCTCCCAGGTCCACTTCTTGGGCTCGTCGATCTCGCCCTCGACGACAAACGTCCACTCAGACAAGGCGACTCGAGGCGTCGGGCCCGCAGAGAGGACCGGAAAGTCGTTCACGACGTACTGTCCGGGCGGCACCCGAGAGCTGCTCGCGGTATCTCTTCGCTTGCCGCGGAATCCGCGCGAGATGAAAGACATGGGACTGGTCTCCTCTCTAACTTCAGACGAACTCCAGCTCTGTCGTGATGTCGATGCAGCCGCCGATGGTCTTGGCAACCGGGCAGCGGCTGGCGTGGAAGGCATGCGAGCGCTCGGCCGCCTCCCGCTTGTCCTCCGGGCACCCCGCAAGGTGATACCGCACGTGGATGCTCTTGATCACGAGCACTTTGTCCTCCACCACGACGGTGCCTTCGGCATCACTGGTCAGCCTGCCCTCGCTCGCGTCGATCCCGCGCGCCTCCAGCGCGCCACCCAGGGTTCCCGTGAGTCAACCGGCGGTCGCGGCGACCACGTAGTCGAGCGTGGTGGGGTGGTCGGGATACTGCCCAGGGGCGGTGCCGTAGTGCTCGCGGACCTCGTCGTGCGTCCCGAACATGACCGGTTCCGGCTCCGCCGGAAGGTGGGCCCTGCGGATCGGCCCCCGCTCGCGGACGATCCTGACCTTCGAGATGTATCTCGGCTCATCCATGCCGACCAGATTAGTGCCGGGCGGGCGTGGTTGCGTTACGAGGGTTAGGCTAGTGCCGTCATGGACCCGGTTCCCGCTTCCCAATCGGCGGGACAGATCTCGGCCGACGGCCAGTTCCGGTGGGATGGCCAGCAGTGGGTGCCGCTCGGGGCCGGCCACCGCGTGCCGACGCCCTGGACGCGGCCCATGCAGCTGGCGGCGGCAGGACTGCTTGCGCTTTCAGCGATCGTGGGGGTGATCACGACCCTCGTCTTTTACAACCACGACGCGGTCGTGCGCGCGCTGCATGCGCAGGGCACAGTCATCCCGGCCGGGACCACCGAGGACAGCGTGGTGAACATCACGATCGGGTTCGCGATCGCTTTTGCGATCGGCGTCGCCATCATCGAGCTGGTGGGTGCGGTTGGCAGCTACCTCGGCTGGCGATGGGTCTTCTGGCCCGTGCTGGTGATCTTCGGACTCACCGCGATCGGCGCGCTCATCGGCCTGGTCTCGTTCGCTCGGGTGAACGCTTCGCCCATCGGTGTCGGCGGCTTGCTCCTTTCAGAGCTGCTCGACCTCGCGGGCGCGGCGGTGTTCGTCTGGATGCTCGTGGGCCTGGTCAAGTACGGCCCGTGGGCCATGAAGAGGCCCGGCACCTAAGACCCTGATCAGTCGTAGAGCACGCGCCCTTGGATCCGCGTCCACCCGGAGAGTCGCCATCACGCTTCCATTATCCGCGCGCCCCGAGTTCGCGACTCAGGCTCAAGCGCATCGCGCACGACCGCGGCCAGGGCGTCGATGAACTCCGGCCGCGCATTGAAAGACTGAGTGCGGCGCAGCTCGATTCCATGCTCTCGCGCGAAGGCCATCGCTTCCACGTCGATGTCGTACAGGATCTCGAGGTGGTCGGCTACGAATCCGATCGGGCACACCAGGGCACGCCGCACGCGCCCACGCGCCAGCGCTTCGAGCAGGTCTGGACCGAGCCACGGCTCGCCGGTGTGACTGGCGGACTGGAACGCGAACTCCCATTCCGGGAGCTGCGATCCGGCGGCCATGAGCCGGCAGCTCTCCAGGAGCCGCTCGCGATAGCGATCGCCCGCAGCCTCGATGCGCGCCGGCAGGCTGTGGGCCGTGAAGAAGATCCGCTCCGCCTCGAATCCGGTGAGCGCCTCGTCGAGGAGCGTGCGCACAGCGGCGATGAACGCGGGGTGGTCGTGGAAGCCGCGCACGAAGATCAGGTCGCCGTCCCATGACTTGCGCAGGGCGTCGTGATACGCGCCCAGGCTCATCTCGGCGTAGTGGGGCGCCAGCGGCAGTCCCACCAACCGTTCGATGCCGGCCGCGCGCGCCTCGGCGGCCGCGTCGGCGATGAACGGCGGAGCGTGCTTCATACCCGCGAACACCGGCATCTCGAGCCGCTCGGCCAGCGCTCGCGCCTGCGCGCGTGTGATCTCGGTGAGCGGCGACCCGCCGACCGCGCGGTATCGCTCGCGGAGCTCCACAAGCGCTTCGGCCGAGGGGGGCCGCCCGCCCCGGATGTGGGTGTAGTACGGCTCGATGCCCTCCTCCCCGTCGGGGCTGCCATAGGCCATGCAGAGGATCGCGGTGCGCTCAGGCAACCGCGGGGACTCCTTCGCGGACGGTTTCGACCAGCGCTTGGAGGTTCTCGAGAGAGCTGCCTGGCAGCACGCCGTGACCGAGGTTGAAGACATGGCCCGGCCGCCCGGCCGCCTGCCTGAGCACCTGGCGCGCCCCGTCGACCACGAGCTCGACCGGGCCGAGCAGGACAGCCGGGTCGAGGTTGCCCTGCACTCCATGATCGTGGCCCACGCGCCGCCAGCCCGCGTCGAGGCCGACGCGCCAGTCGAGTGAGATGACATCGGCTCCGGAGGTGGCGATCAGCTCGAGCAGCCCTGTCGTGGAAGTCCCGAAGTGGATCGTGGGCACACCCAGCGCGCGCGTGGCCTCGAAGATTCGCCGTGTGTGGGGCAGCACGCGGGCCTCGTAGTCGGCAGGCGACAGCGCACCGACCCAGCTGTCGAAAACCTGGATCGCGTTCGCGCCGGCTGCGACCTGGGCGCTGACGTACTCCGCCATCACGGTGGCGAGCTTGTCGAGCAGCACCCCGAAGGCGACCGGCTCGCGGTACATGAACTGCTTGGTGAGCGTGAAGTCGCGGCTCGGACGGCCCTCGATGGCGTAGCTGGCGAGCGTGAACGGGCCGCCCGCGAAGCAGATGACCGGCACCGGCGACTCGCGCGCAACGATCCTCACCGCATCCAGGACCTGGGGCACCGACTCCGCGGCCGGCGGCGTGCGCAGCGCATGAACGGCTTCGGCGGTTCGAATCGGATTCGCCACCACGGGCCCAATCGATTCGACCAGCTCGAAGTCGATGCCCATGCCGCGCAGCGGCAGCATGATGTCCGCGAACATCACCGCCGCATCGACGCCCAGCCGACTTACAGGTTGCAAGGTCACCTCCGCGCAGAGCTCGGGCTGGGCGACGATCTCCTCCAGGCTCCAGCGCTCACGCAGCGCGCGGTACTCGGGCAGGGAACGGCCGGCCTGGCGCATCAGCCAGATGGGCGTGCGCTCCACGGGTTCTCGCCTGCAAGCCCGCACGAACAGGGGTGTGGTGATCACGCGCCGAACAGTTCTGCCAGCTCGCCGAGCCCGCGATGGATGCCCGCCAGGATCGGCGTGTCGCGCACGGTCGAGCGACGGCTCTCGGTGGATCGGAGCGCGCGTACGAGCTCGCCGAATGCGGGCAGGTCGTCCGTCTCGTAAGCGACCACGAAGTCTTGATCGTCCAGGCCGAACGAGTAAGCCAGCAGCTGGCGCACCTGCGGGTACTGGTGGCCGACCTTCATGTGCTCGTTCATGACCCGCTGCCGCGTGTCCTTGTCGAGCAGATACCAATCGGCCGACTTGGTGAAGGGATAGACGATCAGGTATCGCGATCGTTCGCCACTGAACAGCGACTGCTCCTGTGGGGTCGGCTTCTTCACATACTGCGAGGGCTGGATCAAGCCGAGGAAGCTCTCCCTCACGCTCATCCACGTCCCCATCCCGCAGCGCAAAGCTGCCGCGGCCGATTCTTCGAGGGCGTCGAGAGAAGGCGCAAGCCGCCACAGCACGAGGTCGATGCCCGCCTGCAGCCCAACCATCGTGTACGCGTAGGTCGTGACGGGGGTCGCCTGCTCGATCGTGGAGACGAAATCAGCGCATGTGGATCGGCGCTGTGCGTCCGGCAGGCGGCGCCATGCAGGATCCACGCCCAGGGCAAGCGCCTGTACGTACTGCTCGCTAAGGGGTCCCCGCGAACTCACGGCGAAGCCTCCGAGTTCGTGGGGTTTTTCACCGCTAAGCATCCTCCCGCAGCCAGCGCGCGGCATCGGCCGCCAGGTAGGTGATGACGATGCCGGCCCCGGCACGCACGATCGCGGTCAGCATCTCCAGCCCCGCGGATCTGCGGTCGAGCCAGCCGCGCTCGGCGGCGGCCTCCAGCATCGCGACCTCGCCGCTGACGTGGTAGGCGGCGAGGGGTACGTCGAAGCGCTTGCGGGCGCGAGCCAGAAGATCCAGCGAAGTGAGGGCCGGCTTGACCATGAGGATGTCGGCGCCCTCCCGCACGTCCAGCTCCATCTCACGGATCGCCTCGCGGGCGTTGGAGTAATCCATCTGGTAGCCGCGCCGGTCGCCGAAGGCGGGCGTGGATCCGGCGGCTTCTCGAAACGGGCCGTAAAACGCCGAGGCGGCCTTCGACGCATACGCCATGATCGCCGTCTCGGCGTGTGCTCCTGCGTCCAGCGCCGCGCGCAGGGCTGCGACCTGGCCGTCCATCATGCCGCTGGGGCCGACGATATCCGCGCCCGCGTCGGCGTACACGACGGCGGCCTCGGCGAGCAGCGGGAGCGTGGCGTCGTTGTCGACCTGGCCGTTCGCGATCACGCCGCAATGTCCATGGGACGTGTATTCGCACATGCAGACGTCGGCGGCGAGCACCAGCGGCAGGTCGGCCTCTTTGAGTGCGCGCAAAGCTGACGGCACCGGTCCGGCCGCGTCGTATGCGCTGGTGCCGTCATCGTCTTTGCGATCCGGGATGCCGAACAGGAGCACCCCGCCCACGCCCATTTGCGCCAGCTCGCGCGCCCTCGCGACCGCGCGGTCGACGCTGAGGCGCGCGTGTCCGGGGAGCGATTCGATCGGCTCTGACCGATCCCGGCCGCTGATCACGAACAGCGGCATCACGAGCTGAGCCGGCGCCAGCCGGGTCTCCTTGACCAGGGAGCGCAGCGCCGCCGTCCGGCGCAGCCGCCGCGGACGATCGGCCGCCGGCACAGGCACCCTGCGCGTGCCGACCAGCTCAGGCATTGTTCTGGACCTCCAGCGGCAAAGCCCGCGCGACCGCGTCGGCCAAGCCGGCCACGCTCTGGGTGCCGGCTTCCGCAATGACCCGAAAGCCGAGTTCGCGAGCGCGGGCGGTCGTGCGCGCTCCGATCGTGATCGCAGGCAGATGCGGCCTGCCGCCCAGCTCGATGAATCCGCGCACCGCGGATCCCGATGCGAACACGACGGCGCCCAGGTCTGGATCGGCCAGCGCTGTCCGCAGAGGATGGGCCGATTCAGGCGGCGCTTCTACGGTTCGGTACGCAGTGACCTCTGCGACGCTCGCGCCGCGCCGGCGCAGGATGTCGGGCAAATCGGTGGCCGCAGCCGATGCTCTGACCAGGGCTATGCGCCTGCCCTCAACGTCCGGAAGTGTTTTGCCGAGGTCTGCGCCATCGGCGGTGGCCGGCACGTGCGCAGGCTCGACACCGCGGGCTCGAAGCGCCTTTGCCGTCTCGGGCCCGACCGCGGCAATGCTCGGGCCGGACGGCAGCTCGGCAAGTGCATCCACGCCCCGCGCGCTGGTGAACACGACCCAGTCATACGAGGCCAGTGAGCTCGAATCGAGCTGCAAGGTTTCCGTTTGCATGGTCGGCACTGCATGAACACGGTAGCCCCGCTGCCGCAGCGCCTGCACCAGTTGATCTGACTCGCCGCCTGGGCGTGTGACCAGGACCGCGATCATCGCAGCGCGACCTGCGCGACTAGCAGCCTGCCCAGTTTGGCCGCCAGGATGGTGGCGTCGGCTCTGGTTCCTGCCACCCGTTCGACCAGCTTGCCGGTTCCGTCCGAGTTGACGCCCGCCGCGAGCAGATCGAACGCGTCCTTCTTCACCGAGGCCAACGCTCCCACCGGCGCTCGGCAAGTGCCACCGGTCGCTCTCAAGACCTCGCGCTCGGCCTCGACCGCAGACCTGATGTCATCGTCATCCATCCCGGAAACCAGCTCGACGAGTCGGGCGTCGGCCCGGCGAACCTGCACGGCCAGTGCGCCCTGGCCGGGCGCCGGAGCGACCACCTCAGGATCCAGGCGCTCGTCAATCCGCTCCCGTCTACCCAACCGGTCGATCCCGGCTGCCGCCAGTACGATGGCATCGGCGGCTCCATCATCGAGGCGCCGAAGGCGGGTCTCGACGTTGCCGTGCAGCGGAACGACCTTGAGATCGGGCCGCGCGGCCAGGAGAAACCCGGTCCGCCTTGGACTGTCGGTGCCGACGACCGCACCTTGGGCCAGGGATTCGAGGGACGCTCGTCCACTTCTTGTTATCAAGACATCGCGCGGATCCGCGCGTTCTGGGTACGCGGCGATCACAAGGCCCGCCTCCTCGTCCAGCGGAACATCCTTGGCGCTGTGCACCGCGATGTCGACCTCACCGTTGAGGAGGGCGCGCGCGATGGCCGCGACGAAAACGCCCTCGCCCGGCGACATGTCGACTGGCCGCACGTCACCTTCGGTCACGATCGGGACGAGGTCGACTTCACAGCCCGCGCCGCGCAGCCGTTCGGCGACCAGCTCGCTCTGGACGAGCGCCAGTCGCGAGCCACGAGTCCCCAGTCGAAGGCGTCTAGCCGAACCCACCATCCACAGACGAGTTTGGCAGCACCGCCAGGGCCGGCGCGGCTGCGACGACATCCCCGACGACCAGGGTGGCCGGGGTCTCGATGGCCGCCTGGTCGGCCAGGCGGGCGATCCGATCCAGCGTTCCCGTCACCGTCCGTTGGTTCGGCAGGGTCGCGTTGCTGATCACCGCGGCCGGCCGCGAGCCGCCGACGGCTTCCGCCAGCACTGACGCCACCTCAGCCAGGTTGGTCCGCGGCATCAGCACCACCAGCGTGTCGGCATTCAGGGCGAGGTCTCGCAGCCGGTCTAACGAGCCGCCACCTTGCGCGGTGGTGATCGCCAACGACGAGGCGACCCCGCGCAGGGTCACGGGGATGCCCGCCGCGGCGGGCGCGGCAAGGGCTGCCGAAACGCCGGGCACGACCACGACCTCGACCCCCGCCTGCACGAGGCCGGTCAGCTCCTCCCCGCCTCGGCCGAACACGAAGGGATCGCCGCCCTTGAGCCTCACCACCGAGCTGCCCGCACTCGCCAGCTCGATGAGCCGCGCCGTGATGGCCTCCTGCCGCGGGCTCTCCAGGCCCGCGCGCTTGCCTACGTCCTCCAGCCGAGCGTCGGGACCGCATAGAGAGAGCGTCTCTGGCGCGATGAGGGCGTCGTGGAGCACGTAGTCGGCGTCGGCGAGCAGCTCGCGAGCCTTGAAGGTGAGCAGATCGGGGTCGCCGGGCCCGGCGCCCACGAGAGCAACACGGCCGGCGGCATTCGTGCCTGCCTGCGCGATGGCCACCGCCAGGTGGGCCGCGTCGTCCGGCCGGCCGCGCCGGATCAAGTTCCGGACGTCGGAATTGACGATCCGGCGGTAGATGCGCGTCTGCTCGGGGATGGGCACGCCTCGCGCGCGAAGCTGCCTTCGGATGTTTCCGACCAAGGCCACGAACGGGCCCCATTCACGCCCGAGCCAGCGCTCGATGCGCACACGCAGCGCTGATGCCAGGTACGGGCTCTCGCCCGACGTCGAGATCGCGACCAGCAAGGGATCGCGCCTGACGATCGCGGGCGCAATGAAGCGGCATTGGGCCGGACGGTCGACGACGTTGATCAGGATGCCGGCGGCCTCGGCCTCCTCCCAGCTCAGCCGGTTGATCTCCGGGTCCTCGCTCGCATCGACCACGAGTCGCGCGCCGGTCAAGTCGCCCGTCCGGTACTCGCGCGATGGGATGACACGAACGACCGCCCCGGCCTCGCGTAGCGAAGCAGCTTTTTCCAACGCGAACTTCCCGTCCCCCAGAACGATGCAGGGTTGGCCGGTCAGGTCGAGGAAGACCGGGTAGTACTTCATGCCGTCGCCTCTTCTTTTTTATTTGTGGCCGCGTCGAGCAGCACCCTCGCGACCTCGGGCCGCGTGAACTCCGGCGGCAGGTCCTTGCCCGCCGCGAGGAGATTGCGCACGGCGGTGCCGCTCAGCGTTTGATGGACCTCGGCCGGGTGCGGACAGGTGCGCGAGGATGCCATGCCGCCGCACGCCGAGCAATAGAAGGTGTGCTCGAAGCGCAGGATCTCGATACCCAGCTCGCCGGGCTCGTACTCATCGAAGATGCGGTGCGCCGCGTAGGTGTCGTAGTAGCTCCCCACGCCCGCGTGGTCGCGGCCGACGATGAAATGCGTGCAGCCATAGTTGCGCCGGACGATGGCGTGAAAGACGGCTTCTTTCGGCCCGGCGTAGCGCATCCACGCGGGGTTGGTGGCCAGCAGCACGCGCTCGGGCGGGAAGTAGCCGCGCAGCAGCTCCTCGTAGCAGCTCATGCGCACAGACGCGGGGATGTCGTCGCTCTTGGTTTCCCCGACCAGCGGGTGCAGCAGCAGGCCGTCCACCAACTCCAGCGCCACCTTCTGCAGGTACTCGTGGGCGCGGTGGACGGGGTTGCGGGTCTGGAATCCGACCATGGTCTTCCAGCCGCGATCGCTCTTGACCGCCCTCACCTGCGAGGGCGTGAGGTCGTACTCCGGGAATCCGGATGCGGGGCGCGCCAGCGCCACCACGTCGCCGGCGATCGCCCATCGACCGGAGTCTTTGAGCACTCTGACGCCGGGGTGCGCGTCGTCATCGGTGCCATACACGCTGCGGGCCTCGGCGCCAGGGTCGGTCTGGTAAGCGGCGGTGACGGCGACGATGCCGACCGGCTGGTCGCCCATGAACAGCGCGATCCGGTCCGCTGTGGGCGCCGAGGCCGCGCGCAAGACGATGGGGATGGTGTACGGCTGGCCGCCGGCCAGACGGCCGGAGCTGACCACCGACTCGTAGTCCTCGGCGCCCATGAAACCTTCCAGCGGAGCCAGGCCACCGCTCGCGAGCAGGAAGAGGTCCGAGAGCTCGCGCGGTCCGACCTCGAGCCGCGGCAGCGTTCTCGCCTCCGCACGGAGAGCGTGGAGCTCCTCACCTTGCGGCAGGCGCTCAAATGCGGGCCGCGGCAGGTGGCCGATTCGCTCTAGGCAGGTGATGATCTTCGCGAGCGACTCGGCCGGAGTCTCACGAGCCGTGTCGCAAACCACCTCGGCACTCAGCGGCTCTTCGTACGGATCGCTGATGCCGGTGAAATTGGCGATCTCGCCGGCCAATGCCTTGCGATAAAGACCCTTGGTGTCACGCTCGGTCAGCGTTTCGATCGGGCAACGCATGTAAACCTCGACGAAGCCGGGGGTTTGCGCGCGGACCTCGTCCCGCACTTCGCGGTAGGGAGAGATCGCAGCTGTGATCGCGACCCCGCCGCTGCGAGCGACCAGCCGCGCTACGTAACCGATGCGTCGGATATTGGTGTCGCGGTCTTGTTTGGAGAAGCCCAGACCCTTCGACAGGTGTGTGCGCACCTCGTCCCCATCGAGCAGCTCGGCATGGCGGCCGCGCCGCTCGAGCTCTGCCTTCAGCGCGTTGGCGACGGTTGATTTGCCCGCGCCTGAAAGGCCCGTAAACCAGACGACAAAGCCTCTGCTCACGATTCGCCACCAAGCAGGCCCCAGCGCCGCCGGATCTCGCGGTCGAGGACTCCAAAACCGAGGTCGACGACCACGCCGATCGTGAAGATCACCATCATCAAGGCGATCAGCTGCTGCGTGTCCGAGACGTTCTGGGCCAGCCGCAGCTGCTGTCCCAGTGAAGGCTGGCGTCCGGCGAAGGCGATGATGAGCTCGCCGGCCATCAGGCTGCGCCATGCGAAAGCCCAGCCCTGTTTCAGCCCGCCGATGAACGACGGAAGCGCGGCCGGAAGGATGACGTGACGGTACAGGCCGAGGCCCCGCGCGCCCATCACGCGGCCGACGCGCAGCAGGAGCGGCTGCACGTGATCGACGCCGCTCAGCAGGCCGTTCGCGATGGCTGGAGCGGCGCCCAGCAAGACCACGAAGATGATGGCCGGCTCGCTGCGCTGAAAAAGAAGAATTGCCAGGGGGAACCAGGAAATCGACGGCATTGACTGCAGACCCAGGAGAGCTGATCCGAGCGCCCTGCGCAGGATCGACACGCGGGCGACCAGGAGTCCGATCGCGCTGCCGGCGACGACTGCGATCCCATAACCGAGGACCGCGCGCTGCAGTGTGATCGCCAGACCGACGTAGAAGTCGCCGCGGCTGAGGTCGTCGAAGAGACTGCGAAATACCGGCAAGGGTCCGGGGAGCACGTCAGCCGGCCGCCAGCCCGACCACACCACGACCTGCCACGCGCCCACCGCCAGGGCGAGGGCCACCAGCTGCGGCCAGAGCCCCGACCACAAACGGAGCCGAGGCGCGCGGGTCCAGCGCGGCGCACTGTCGGCGACGTCGCGAGTTTCGAGCTCGGCCGCCAACTCAGCCATGTAGACGCATCTCCTGCTTCAATCGGTCGGTGATGCGGCCGGCGATCACGGCCAGCTCAGGCGAATCGAGGCTGCGCGGTCTAGGGAGATCGACGACGACCTCGTGTGCTACCCGCCCGGGCCGGCTGGTGAAAACCAGGACGCGATCACCCAGGCGCACCGCCTCGCGGGCGTTATGGGTGACGAACAGGATGGTCAGCCCGTTCTGGCTCCACAACCGCTCGAGCTCCTCGTGCAGCAGGTCGCGCGTGATCGCATCGAGCGACGCGAATGGCTCATCCATGAGCAGCACGTCGGCGTCTTGAGCCAGGGCTCGCGCGAGCGCCACGCGCTGCTTCATGCCACCGGACAGCTCGTGTGGGCGCCGCTTTTCCCAACCGTCGAGATGGACACGGCGCAGCAGGTCGGCGGCAATCCTGGATCGTGCCGGGTTGCGCACCCCACGGAGCTCGAGCGCCAGCTCGACGTTGCCCGCGGCGGTGAGCCAGGGCAAAAGGGCCGCCTCCTGGAAGATGAGCGCCATGTGACCGTGGACGTGGGCCCGGCCGCGCGTAGGTTGTTCGAGTCCGGCGAGGAGGTTGAGCAGCGTGCTCTTGCCGGAGCCTGAGGCGCCGACCACGCAGACGAACTCGCCTCGCTGGACCTCGAGGCTCACGCCCTGCAAGGCGATCAGAAGACGATCGCCGTGCGGGTAGGCCATGGTCAGAGCCTCGACGCTGAGAGAGTGCTTCTCTGAAAGCTCGAGCACCTTGCTCATGCCTTCACCACGGGCTGCGCATTCCAGTGGAGGCCGCATTCCTTGACCTCGTCGTGCTCCCACCACCAACGGCCGGCGCGCTCGTCCTCGCCGGCGACGGTGGCGCGGGTGCACGGCTCGCAGCCGATCGACGTGTACCCGCGCTCGTACAGCGGGTGATACGGGACGTCGTGCTCGCGGATGTACGCCCAGACCTGGTCCTTGCTCCACGCGGCCAGCGGCGCGATCTTCGTCAGGCCCTCGTGCTCGGGGTCGGGCGCGACGACCGGCGTCGACGAGCGCGTCGCCGCCTGCTGGCGGCGCAGCCCCGTGACCCATGCCTGGTACCGATTCAGCGCCCGCGCCAGCGGCCGCGATTTGCGGACCTCACAGCACAGCCGCCTCAGCTCGGGCGATTGCCGGAAGAGGTTGACGCCATGGCTGCCGACCATCTCGGCGAGATCGCCCGCGTCAGGCGACACCACCTCGATCTCGATCGAGTAGCGATCTCGGACGCGGTCGATGATGTCGTATGTCTCCTGTGGCAGGCGTCCGGTGTCCAGCGTGAGCACATGCACATCGGGTCGGATGCGGACGGCCATGTCGATGAGGACCGAGGACTCGGCCTGGAAGCTGGCCACGATCGCGACCCGCGGAAACGATTCGTAAGCCCAACCCAGGACCGCTTCCGGCGCCGCTGACTCCAGTTCCCGCAGAGGTGCAACGGTCATGCCGTTTTCACTTCTGAGATTGCGACCTGACGAAGCGTGTCGAAGCCGACCCGCTCGGTCCAGTTCCCAAAACCCTCGCCCGGAGTGCGGTCCGATCGGAACGTCTCGAACAGCGGGCGCAGCAGGGCTGGGATGTCGGTGATCGGCACGTTCGGAGCAAACACGCGGTTGAGGCGAGTGCCGTCGAAATCGCCTCCAAGCATCACGTCGTACTTGCCCAGCGTCGTGCCCACGAAGCCGACGTCGCCGAGATAAGGACGCGAGCAGCCGTTCGGGCAACCGCTCATGCGGAAGCTGATGCGCTCCTCGGACAGGCCCAGCTCGTCCAGCAGGGCTGCGAGCTTGCGAATAAGTCCTGGCAAGGCGCGCTCCGCCTCGGCCACGGCCAGGCCGCAGGTCGGGATGGCCGGGCAGGCCATCGCGTACCGGATGGCCCGGGGAATGGATTCAACCGAAGCGATCCCGAATTTCGCCATCAGCGCCTTGACGCGCGATCGCTGGGCGGGCTCGATGTCGGCAAGGATCACGTTCTGCTGCGCGGTCAGCCTGATCTGCGGGCGTAGCTCGTCGACGATGCGCCGCAGCCCGGATCGCGAACGCACGTCGCCGACATCGGCGATCCGTCCGTTTTCGATATAGATGCCGACGTACAGGCGGCCATCGCCCTGCTCGTGCCAGCCGAGATGGTCGTCCACCGGCTTCCACGCGAGCGGCTCCGGTGGCTGCAGCTCGAAGGTCAGCCGTTTCTGCACCTCGCCGTGAAACCATTCGAGCCCGCGGTCGGCGATCGTGTACTTGAGACGCGCGTGCCGGCGATTGCTGCGATCGCCGTAGTCGCGCTGCACAGCCACGACTTCGCGAGCGACATCCACGATCTGGCCAGGCTCGACGAACGCGAGTGGCTTCGCCACGTCGACGAAGGTCTCGGGCTTGTTGTGTGTGCGTCCGAGACCACCGCCGACTAGCACGTTGAATCCGCGCAGCGTTCCAGCCGCCGATTTCATCGCGACGATGGCGAGGTCGTGGGCGTAGACGTCGACGCAGTTGTCGCCCTCGAGCGCGACTGTGGTCTTGAACTTGCGAGGCAGGTACTGCTCTTTGTAGAGAGGCTCGACCTCGGGCTCCGAGGTCTCCACCACCTCACCGTCGAGCCAGATCTCGTGATACGCGCGGGTCTTCGGAGTGAGCTCGGTGACCATCGCGCCGATCGCCCGGTCGACCTCGTGATGGAACTCATCGGCCACCGGCTCGGGGCAGCACATGATGTTGCGTTCGACGTCGCCGCAGCCTCCTAGCGTCGTCAGCAGCGATTCGTTGATCGCGGCGATCGATTTCTTGACGTCGCCCTTGAGGACGCCGTGGAGTTGGAAGTCCTGGCGCGTGGTGACGCGAAGCGTGCCGTTGGCCCACTTGCGGCTGATGTCGTCATGCGCCACGTAGGCATCGGCCGAGACGACGCCGCCGGGGATGCGGGTCCGGATCATGAGCTGGTGGTGCTTGTCGAGGCCGCGGGCCCGCGCCTCCTTCCGACGATCGCGGTCATCCTGCTGGTAGATGCCGTGGAATTTGAGCAGCGTCTCCGAGTCGTCGCCGAAGGCAGGCGTGTCCTCGATCAGCTCCTCCTTGATGAGCCCTCGCAGGTGATTGCTCCCTGCCTTGATGGACTCGTTTTTCGAGAAGCCGTCGAGGGAAGTGCCGTCGGACAGATTGGACAACTGAATGCGCCTCCGCTGATGTGGTGATACCGAACGTTTGGGAATTGAGCACGCGCATGGCGCGTGTGGGGGAAACCCCCGGTCAGGACGTCCGGTCAGCTACAGAAGCAGCTGGCGCAGCGAACGTAGTCGATGGCGCGCCGCCGGGTGAGCGGGGCCAAAGAAGCAACGGCTGGACTACGCATCGCCGTAAAAGCGTACTGAAAAACTGGCATTGGTGCTGCGATCAATTCGCAAAAAGAAGGGCCGGGCGCAGTGCCCGGCTCCCTCCTCAACAAAACCAAGGCTCGGGCTGCGAGTCGGCGTTCGACTTCGCGAACCATTGGCCTGTCGGAGCGACCACGAAGATGATCGGCTCCTTGCACGGGCGCGGAAGATCGACAACCGCGTGGATGTGCGAGTTGCCCGCCGGGCTGGCCGGAAACATGCCGGTGGAGACGTTGACGACACCGTCGGGGGTGAGGCAGCTGACGGTAGCCTTGAAGAACGGCACAGGGTTCCTGCCGTTGATCGGTGGGACCACGATGATGAGGCCGGTCACCGTGACGTCGACAGTCCCGTCCTGGCCGACTGTGCCCGCACCAGTCGAGATCACCCACGGCAGCCGTCCGCCCACGAGGCCTCGATCGTTGATCGTGTTGACGGCGGCGCCGGTCACCGGCGTCATCGATGAGAAGTCGGTCAGGTTGCCTTTCTCATCGGCGAAAGCGGGGGCGGCACTCGCTCCCAGCAGCCCGAGGACGGTGATCGCGGTCACGAGAGCTCTTCCGAACATGTGCATGGCGACTCCTCCGATATGACGCTGTTTGAGGTCGCCAGGAACTACGGGCTCGGGTTACTTGTGGTCAGATCTCCACCGGGCCGAAGGTCCGAGCCTCGGCTCGAGGAGTTTCCCGACCTCACCCTCGGCGGGGAAGCGGTCGAGGCGTGCCTTGCTGAAGACCTCCTGCCCGTCGATGAGCACCTCGAAACGGCCCTTGCTGCCTGTCTTCAGCTCGACTCCATCGAGCCGTGGCGCCCAACGGTCCAGGAGCTCCTGAGCCAGGCTCACGGCCTGGTCGAGGTAGTCTCAAGGGACGCAGAATTCGATCGTGATCCGGGGTTTTGCCTTGGTCACCTGAGGGCCTCAACACTTCGTACACTTGCCGGCAAGGAGCTATTCCCAGATGAGCAAACAGAGCCGAGGAGGCGTGCTCGTGGTTGAGTGCGCGTGCGGCGTTCTCATGCGCGGGACGGTGGACGAGCTCGTCCCGATCGTGCAGAAGCACGCCAGCGAGGCCCACAACATGAAGGTAACGCGGGAGGACGTGCTCTCGAGGGCGCGTCCGGAAGCCTGAAACCAAAGGAGCACGCGAGGCCGGCGGCGCCCACCCCGTGGGGCACCGAGGGACCGGTCCAGGCGGAGGTTTTCGTCGTGCGCATGCGAGGAGATCAGTTGGTGCTCACGGGCCCGTGCGGCGCCGACGCCTGGTACATCGAATCGCACGACGAGGACGACCCCATGGAGATCGTCAAGCGCCTTTCGACCAACCTCATGGGCCCGCCGCTGCTCGTGCACTCGACATCGTGGCGTCGAGGCGCCGGCGGCGTCTTCTTGAGCTTTCTAGTCGTGATCGGCGAGGACCAGGCGCCGGATCTCGAATCCGTGCCGATCACGCGAGCGGACCTGGCGCGGAACTCCGCGACCGAGGCGGCGAAATCGATCTCGGCCAACCAGGTCGTCGAGCACGCGCTCAGGCACCTGGCCTGGCTCGCGCAAGACGATCCGGTCGTCAAAGCAACGCTTTCGCCGGCGTGGCTCGCGGCGCTGGCCGGCTACGTTCCGGCGCCGTTCCGCCACCTCGCCTGAGGCTTGCGTGCTCTCACGCCCCACTCCCTAACCCTCTCCCCGCAGGGGAGAGGGGATTGGGCCCGCTACCAGCCCTCCTGGACGACGGCCACGCCCCGCGGGCCGAGGCGGATCAATCCGCGATGCACCTCGCTGCCGTCCACCAGATTGACGCCAGGGTCGGCGATGGGCACGTCGACAGGCACATCCCGGTGATTGAGCAAGAACAGGATTGAGCTGCGAGGCCCAGACCGGCGCACCGCTGAGACTCCGGCCGGTGCCTCGATCACCGGCTTGACGCCGGCCTGGTTGGCGGCGGTGCGCAGGATCCGCGCCATCGCCGCCGGCTCTGGTCGCGTGGCGATGTAGATCGCCCGGCCCTGCCCGAACTTGTGGCTCGTGACCGCGGGGTGACCGTCCAGGTTCGAGCCCGAGAATTGCGCCAGGACCTCGGCGCCCGACGGCGCGATCAGCTCGCTCCAGAGGTCGGCCTGCGCGTGCGCGCCGGCGGCGAACGTGATCTTGACCTGCTCGCCGTCGGCAAGCGGAAACCAGTCGACCACCTCCAGGCCGAGGAGACTTCTGAACGGCTCGGGGTAGCCGCCGAGGCGGATGTGCTCGAACGGATCGACGATGCCGCTGAAGAAGGACATCACCAGCGTGCCGCCCGCCTCTACGAAGGCGATCAGGTTGGCCGCCGCCTCATCGCTGACCAGGTACACGCTCGGCGCGAGCACGAGGCTGTACGAAGAAAGATCGTCGGACGGCCGCGCGAAGTCCGCAATCAGGTTGGCTTCGAAGATGTGCCGGTAGTACGCCTCGAGCTGCTCGACGTGGTGAACGCGAATCGACGGCTTCGACGGCAGCTCGAGCGCCCACCACGATTCCCAGTCGTGGAGGATCGCCACGTCCGCGCTCACCCGGGTGCCGCACACCGGGTCGAGGCGACCGAGCTCACTTCCGAGCTTGACGACCTCGTGCCAGGTGGGCGAGTGCTCCGGCGATCCATGCGGAACCATGGCGCTGTGGAACTTCTCGGCCCCGGCGCGTGACTGGCGCCACTGGAAGAACATCACGCCGTCGGCGCCTCGTGCCAGCGCCTGGTAGCTCCATAAGCGCATCTGCCCCGGAGCTTTGGCCACGTTCACATCGCGCCAGTTGACGCGGTTGGAGGTCTGCTCCATCAGGATCCAGGGGCGTCCCCGCCCGAGCGAGCGCATCAGGTCGGCCGCCATCCCTGCCCGCATTCCCGCTTCCGGGTCGGACGGATCCTGGTAAACGTCGTCGCTGACCACGTCCTCGCGCTCCGCCCACTTCCAGTAGTCGAGCGGCTTGAAGAAGCGCATGAAGTTGGTGGTGACCGGCACGCCTGGGCTGCGTTCCATGAGGATCCCGCGCTCGAGCTCGTAGCACTCCAGAAGGGCGTCCGACGAGAAACGCATGAAGTCGAGCTGCTGGCTCGGATTGGGCCACGTAGGCGTGCGCCGGGGCGGCAGGATCTCGTCCCAGTCCGAATACCGTTGCGACCAGAAGTCCGTGCCCCACGCCCGATTCAGGTCCTCGAGCTCCCCGTACCGCTGCTCCAGCCATTGGCGGAAAGCCAGCGCCGAGACGTCGCAGTAGCAGGCGGGCACGTGGCAGCCGAACTCGTTGCCCACATGCCACATCGCGAGCGCCGGGTGATCGGCGTACCGACCCGCCAAGGCCGACACCAGCCGCTCGGTCGCTTTCCGGTAGACCGGACTGCTTGGACAGTAGTGCTGCCGAGCCCCGTGCGAGAGGCGGACGCCGTCGGCGAGCACCGGCAGCATCTCCGGGTGCGCGTGCGAGAGCCAGGGCGGGGGCGATGCGGTGGCGGTCGCAAGGTCGACACGGACGCCGCCTTCGTGCAGCAAGTCCATGACCCAATCCAGCCACGCGAAGTCGAACTTGCCTTGCGTCGGTTCGAGGCGCGACCACGAAAAGATGCCGAGGGAGACGAGGTTGACCCCCGCCTCTTTCATGAGCCGGACATCCTCCTCCCAAACGTGCTCCGGCCACTGGTCCGGGTTGTAGTCGCCGCCATACGCGATATGGGGCAGCCTCTCGCCGAGGAGAGGACTCGCCCCCGTAGTGCCGCTTGGGTGCGAGCTCAGCCCTTTGTAGATCCGAGAGTCAGGCCGGCGACGAAATGCTTCTGAAGGAGGATGAAGACGATGATCGGCGGAATGCACGCGAGCAGGGCGCCCGCGGCGATGAGGTTGTTGTTGATCAGGAACTCTCCCGCCAGGTTGTTGAGAGCGCTGGTTATCGGTCGCTTGTCACCTGACTTCAACAGAACCAGAGCCCAGAAGAAGTCGTTGTACATGAATGTGAAGACAAGGGTCGCCATCGCCGCGAGTGCGGGTCGGCACAGCGGCAGGATCACGCTCCACCAGATTCGCAGAACGTTGGCGCCGTCGACCAACGCGGACTCCGTGATCTCCTTTGTGATCGTCTTCATGTAGTTGCTCAGGACGAACGTGGCGAAGCCGGTCTGGAAAACCACGTGGATCAGGATGATGCCGATGTACTGGTCGTAAAGCAAGTTGTTGTCGCTGAACAGCGCGAACGAGAACCTGCCGATGTCGATGGACCCCAGCATTGCAATCGGCGTGTTGAGGTAGACCCAGTACAGAGGCAGGATGATGACCTGGGGCGGCAGCAAGTTGCCGGCCGTAAAGAGCATCAGGACGATCAGGTTGAACTTCCAGCTGAACTGGGTGCAGCAGAACGCGACCATAGACGCAAGCAGCAGCGTGAGGATGACGCCCGGCACCACGATGACCAGGGTGTTGAGATAGAAGTAGGGGATGTCAGCCTGGGTCCAGACGTTCTGGTAATTGACAAAGCTGAGGCCGTTGCTCGGCCAGGAGACATAGCCGTGCAGGACCGTGTCGCTGTACGGGCGCAATGATGAGTAGATGGCCCAGAACAGCGGAAACAGCCACGCCACGGTCATTACTGCCAAGAACGCCTGCAGGACGGTGCGCGCGGGCCGAAGCCGGCGACGGGCCACGGGCCGGACGGTGGTGCGAGGCGCGGCTGCCGCCACCGCGCTCACGCGAGAGTCCTCATTGTGCGCGAAAGGAACAGGATGATCGGGCCGAGCGAGATCACGAGCAGGATGACAGCGATGGCTGAGCCAAAGCCGACGAGGCTGGCCTCGCTTAGGCTGTTGTTGTAGATCAGGATCGACAGCAGCTCGAGGCCGTTCTTGCCCTGATTGATGATGAACGCGATGTCGAAAGCTCGCAGGGCCTCGATCGCGGTGACGACCACGATGATGACGTTGATCGGCGCCATCACCGGGAGGACCACGCTGAAGAATGTCTGCACCTCGCTGGCGCCGTCAACTCGCGCCGCTTCTCGAAGCGAAGGATCGACGCTCTTCAGCCCCGCCAGGTACAGGATCATGATGTAGCCGACGTGCCGCCAGCTCGTGGCGGTCAGGATCGCGAAGAGGTTGATCCTTGGATTACCCAGCCAGTCTATGAGCTTGCCCGACTTCACCAGCCCGAAAGCATTGTTGATGAAGCCTTCGGTCGGAGCGAACTGGAGCTCCCAGATGAACCCGACCACAACCAGGGACAGGACCACCGGCAGGAAAAAGACGCTCTGGTAGATGCGTGTACCGCGCATCTCACGGTCGAGCAGCACCGCGAAGAACATGCCCAACGGCGTGGCGATGAAGGTGAGCCAAGCCAGCCAGATCAGGTTGTGGAAGAACGCCGGCCAGAAGAGCGTGTACCCCGTGAACATGAATTGGTAGTTCTTGAAGCCGACGAAATTCTCGCCGGTGATCGGCCCGATGCCGTCCCAGTTCGTGAAAGAAAAACCGATCGACGCCAGCGTCGGGCCCCAGATCAACAACAGGTCCAGGGTGAGCGGCACCCCGACCATCAGGGCGATCAGGATCTTGTCGTGGCGGGTCAGAAGTGTGTAGCGGCGCTTGCGACTGGTGGCGACGAGAGCCCCCGCCTCGGGTGCTTTTGGCGCCCGGGCAGGGGCAAGGCCCGTCGTGGTGTTGGCCACGGCTCAGATCATATGTCCGCTTTTACTCGGCGGGCAGCGAGTCCCAGAACTTCTGCATTTGGCCCTGAAGGCTGGTCGTGTCCTGGCTTGGATTGGCTAGGAACTTCAGCAGGAAGCCCTGCATGCCGTTCGGACCTGAATAGTCCGGCCGCGAGTCGCGGTCGAAGTACTGGGTGATCTTTTTCGCCTGGCTGACGATCTGCACCGCCTTCTTGGTGAGCGCCGGGTATGTGCTCGTGTCGGCGTCGTTGGCGGTCGGGATGGAGCCTGGTGCGTTCTGCCAGTAGAGCACCTGCGTCGAGCCTTTGGCCACGAACTCCATGAAGGCCTTCGCCTGGCCGAGATCGGCGCTCAGGGTCGGCGACTTCTTGGTGAGCATATAGACGTCGATCGGCGCGTCGAGCGCCTTCTCGGCGTCGTACTGCGTGCCCAGGTCCGGGAAGGGGAAGAAGTCGAGCTGGTCGAGGTCGGCTGGGCTGCCGCTCGCCTTGAACTCGTCGGACACGAACAGCCCGAGCAGGTACATACCGGCCTGCTTGCGGAGCAGCTGGTCCGCGCCCTCCTCCCACTTAAGGCCGGCGAATGCGGGCGAGTAGTACTGCGTGATCTCGCTCCATTTCTTGTAGACGGCGGCGACCCTGGGGTCCGTCCACTTCTGCTTGCCGGTGAGAAGCTCGGTGTGGAAGTCATAGCCGTTGAGGCGGAGGTTGATGATGTCGAATGTCCCTTGCGCCGGCCACCCATCCTTGTCGGCGAATGCGATCGGGATCAGGCCGTCCTTCTTCATCTGTGTGCACAGGGCTTTGAACGCGTCCCAGTTGGTCGGGACCGTGTAGCCATGCGCCGCGAAGACATCCTTGCGGTAGAACACTGCCCAGGGGTAATAGTCGGTCGGGATCGCGTAGGCGTGGCCGTCGTTGCCCTTGATCGAGGCCGCGAAGCCTTCCGTGTAGTTGGACTTCACAGCGTCCCACACGTCGTCGATCGGCGTCGCCAGCCCTTTGTCGGCAAAGAACCGCATGCGGTGTCCGGAGAACCAGGTGAAAGCGTCCTCTGGGGTGCCCTGTAGGTAGGAGCTGATCTGGTTCTGGAAGGTGCCATGGTCGACAGTGTTGATCTTGACCTTCGTTCCGCCGTTGGCCGCTGTGAACGCGTCAACGATGGCCTTCGTCCCCTTCAGCGAGTTGGGGTCGGTGTTGTAGCTGCCGAGCGACATGGTGCCGCCCTTGGCGGTGATGCCGGTTGTGGTCGTCGTGCCGCCACCGCAGGCGGCGATGAAGGCCGCCAGGCTGCCGTATCCGGCGATCTTCAGGACGTCGCGTCGTGAGAGATCGAGGTCCAGGTTCAGCGCCGCATCCCTGAGCGCGAGCCGGTTCCGAACCCGTTTTGCTTCGCTTGAATCACCCATAGAACTCCTCCTCCCAGACCGCGGACTTTGGTTGTTGACACATGAAGCTCGGCCGCGTCGGCATAGCGGAAAGATACAGATTCGGTCAAGTTTGTCAACTCCAAGCTTCGATTCTGCTTGCTATTGATCAAAGTTGATCAATGACGTACCATCGGGCGAATGCTTGCGGCTGAGCGAAGGCGCCGGATCGCGGAAAGCGTCCGCTCACGTGGCGTGGTCTCGGTGGCCGAGATGGCGGAGGCGTTGGGTACGACCGAAATCACACTCAGGCGCGACCTGCATGTGATGGCCAAGGACGGGCTGCTGGTGAGGACCCACGGCGGCGCCATCAGGCCGTCGGGCGTCGGCCACGAGCCGAGTTACAGCGAGAAAGCCCAGCAAGCGGCCGGCGAGAAGGCCGCCATCGCTCGTCTCGCGCTGGAGATGGTCCGGCCAGGAGACTCGATCGTGCTCGGTCCGGGAACCACGACCCTGGCGTTAGCGCGCCTCTTGGTGCACAGCCCCGAGCTGACGGTCGTCACGAACTCATTGCTGGTGGCGCAGGCGCTTATGGAGGCCCCGCGCGTCGAGGTGATATTGACCGGCGGGACACTGCGGAGATCCATCCACGCGCTCGTCGGGCCGGCCACGGAGGAGTCGGTGCGTGCGCTGCGCGCGTCGCAGGCATTCATCTCCGGCAACGGGTTCACCGCCGACCGCGGCCTCAGCACACCGAGCCCGGTGGTCGCCGCCACCGACCGCGCGCTCGCGGGCGCGGCCCAGCACGTGGTGGTGCTCGCCGACTACACCAAGATCGGCGAGGAGACCATGTGCCAGACGGTTCCCGCAGCCAGGGTGCACACGCTGATCACGGACTCGAGGGCGCCCGCGACCGAGCTGGAGGCGATTCGCGCCGCGGGCCTCGAGGTGCGCGTCGCCGAGGTCGCTCATCATGTCGAGAGCAAGCGCGCGACCGCGTGACGGCGAGTCCAGGCCGGCGGGTGGGCACCGCGTGGTCAAGGACGCACCGCAACGTCGAAAGCTGACCCGGCGCGACATCGAGCTTCCCGACGGAAGGTATTTGCTCGCGTACGGCTGCGCGGAAACGGCAGCGCCCGATGCCTGATCTTCGCTTCGACCCCTTGCGGCAGGAGTGGGTCGCTTACGCCACCGAGCGGAACGATCGCACCTTCCTCCCCACCGCTTTCTGCCCGCTGTGCCCCACCGGGGCCGGCGGGGCATCTGAAGTTCCACTCGACACGTTCGAGGTGGTCGTGTTCGAGAACCGATTCCCAGCCTTCGGCCCGGACCGTCGCAAGGGCCGGCCAGTCCGGCCTCCGACGACCGGCTGCGAGGTCGTCGTCTATACGCCTGAGCACGAGGTCACGCTGGCCCAGCTCCCCGCCCAGCGCGTACGTCTTCTGGTCGACGTCTGGGCCGACCGGTACCGCGAGCTTGGTTCGAGAGCCGAGGTCGCCTACGTGTACATCTTCGAGAACAAGGGCGAAGAGGTCGGGGTCACGCTCCACCATCCGCATGGCCAGATCTACGCGCTGCCGTTCATCCCGCCGTTTGCCGAGGCGGAGCTGGACGCCTCGCATAAGCATCTCGTCGAGGAAGGGCAATGTCTGCACTGCCGCGAGCTGGCGCTCGAGGCCGCGGGACCTCGCATGGTTCTGAGCGAGCGCTCAATGGACGCGTTCGTCCCGCGAGCCGCCCGCTGGCCTTACGAGGTGCACCTGTACCCGCGCCGGCACGTGCCGTCGATCGCAGACCTCGATGAAGCCGAGCGATGGGACCTGGCCAGGGCCCTCCTCGGCGTGACCGGCACCTACGACCGCCATTTCGGTTTCTCGACGCCATACGTCATGGCCGTCCACCAGGCGCCCACCGACGGCCGCGACTGGCCCCAGGCCCACCTTCATTTCGAGTTCTACCCGCCGCACCGGCGCGACGACCGCATCAAGTACCTGGCGGGGGTCGAGCTCGGCGCCGGCACGTTCGTGAACGACACGCGGCCCGAGGACACCGCCGACCAGCTCCGGCGCGCCGCGAGAAAAGACCCCGCGGATGGCCGGCAAGTCTTGTCTTAGGATGTAGCGCACAAATGGCATCAGTCACCTACGAACACGTGACCAAGCGATTCGCCGGCGGAACCCTGGCCGTCAACGATTTCAATCTCGAGATCAAAGACACCGAGTTCATGGTCCTCGTCGGCCCGTCCGGCTGCGGCAAATCAACCGCGCTGAGAATGCTGGCAGGCCTTGAGGAGGTGACTGAGGGCGATATCAAGATCGGCGACCAGGTCGTCAACGAGATGCCGCCCCGGGATCGGGATATCGCGATGGTGTTTCAGTCGTACGCGCTGTACCCGCACATGACGGTGTTCGACAACCTCGCCTTCGGCCTGCGCATGCGAGGCACGCCCAGGCAGGACATCGAGCGACGGGTGAACACAGCCGCCAACATCCTCGAGCTCGGCCCGCTGCTCAAGCGCAAGCCGCGCCAGCTGTCGGGCGGCCAGCGGCAGCGCGTCGCGCTCGGTCGCGCCATCGTGCGCGAACCCCAGGCCTTCCTCCTTGACGAGCCGCTCTCGAACCTCGATGCCAAGCTGCGCATCCAGACTCGCATCGAGCTCCAGAAGCAGCATCGCGCCCTGCAGGCGACCTTCATCTATGTGACCCACGACCAGGTCGAGGCGATGACGATGGGCGACCGCATCGCCGTGATGAAGGACGGCATCCTGCAGCAGGTGGCGCCACCGCGCCAGATCTATGACAACCCCGTGAACATGTATGTCGCGGGCTTCATCGGCAGCCCGTCCATGAACTTCATTCCTGTCACCGTCCAGGGCACCACGGCCAAGGCGACGGGTTTCGAGCTCGAGCTCCCGACTGCGCCGGGGATCGAGAAGGGCGTGCTGGGCATCCGGCCCGAGGCGCTCACCGAGCATCCGCGTGAGGGCCACTCGGGGCTCGACCTGAAGGTCGACGTATGCGAGGTGCTGGGCGCGGACCAATTCCTCTACGGGACCGTGGGTGGCGATGCGATCACGGCGCGGGTCGATCCCAACATGAAGGTCAGCCCGGGTGACCGCGTGCGGCTGGGCGTCGACATGCGGCGCCTGCACCTGTTCGACGGTCCCACGGGCAAGGCGATCCAGTAGGGAATGCCGGTCCCGCAGGACGCCTTCGGGCGCACGGGCCACAACAGCAGCCGGACGATCTTCGGCGCGGCTGCGCTCTCGCAGGTGACGCAGGCTGCGGCCGATCGGACGCTCGAGGTACTTCTGCGCCACGGCGTCAACCACATCGACGTTGCGGCCAGCTACGGCGACGCCGAGCTGCGGATCGCCCCCTGGCTGAAGCGCGAGCCGAAACCGTTCTTCCTCGCCACCAAGACCGGCGAGCGAACCGCCAAGCGTGCGCGCGAGGAGCTGCACCGGTCCCTTGACCGGCTCGGCGTCGATCACGTCGACCTGTGGCAGCTGCACAACCTCGCGGACCCGATCGAATGGGATACCGCGCTCAGCCCAGGCGGGGTGATCGAAGCCGCCGCCGAAGCGCGCGACCAGGGCCTGATCAGATGGATCGGCGTCACCGGGCACGGTGTGCAGATCGCTGCGAATCACCGGCGCTCGCTCGCTCGTTTCGACTTCGACTCGGTGCTGCTCCCGTTCAATTTCGTGACCATGCAACTGCCCTACTACGCAGAAAACTTCGAGGCGCTCACCCGGACTTGCGCCGAGCGCAACGTGGCGGTCCAAACGATCAAGTCCATCGCCGCGAAGCCGTGGCTGGGCCGCGAACACACGCACACAACCTGGTATGAGCCGCTCGAAGATCAGGCGGACATCGACCTCGCCGTCTGGTGGGTGCTCGGCCGGCGGGGCGTTTTCCTCAACACCGCCGGCGATATCGCTTTGCTGCCTCGCGTGCTCGACGCAGCGGAGCGTTTCGAGAAGCGTCCGACCGACGCCGAGATGACCACCCTCATGGAGCGCACCCGCACCGAACCCCTATTCGTCTGAAGTCAGGCTGAGCTCGGCGAGTTTCACCGCGCCGGCGACGGGCGCCTCCTGCAGGCGGGTCGCCGGGCCGAGTCGCTTGCGCACGGCCGACTCCAGCCGCGGCTGATTCAAGAGCTGCCCGCCCGCGAGCACCAGGGGACCGTCCAGCGATAGCTGCTTGCGCACCAATCCGACCAGGTCTCCCAGGGCCGAGGCGGTGCGCTCGACCAGCAGAGCCGCGCCCGGATCGTCGCTCGCCGCGTCGAACACGAGGCCCGCCAGCGCCGCCCACTCACGAGGCTCGTTCAAGCCGTTCAGCCTGCCCATGAGCTCCGTGGCGTTGCGCGCTCTCACCGCCTCGAGCACCGATTCGCCGAGCGTGCCCAACGGCTCGCCGGAATCGAAGCGCAGCATCACCTCGCGAGCCGCCTCGCGGGCAAGCCACGCCGCACTCCCATCGTCGCCGACGAGCCAGCCCCACCCACCGGCGCGCGCCTCTCGCCCGGCCCCATCGCGGCCGTAGGCGACCGAACCGGTGCCGCTGATGAGCGCAATGCCGGACTCGAATCCGGCCGCGGCCAGGACGAGCCGCGCGTCGTGGACGACCGTGATCCTGCATTCCGGGAGCAGCGCCGACAGAATGCGCTCGAGTCGCTCGCGACCGGCCGGCACCTCCGCCCCCGCCGACCCGGCGCAGCAAGCGATCGGCGTCGGGCCGATCTGGGCAAGCAGCGCGCGCAGCCGGCTCTCCACCACGCGCGGTCGCAGGGCGGCGACGTTTGCTCCCGGACCTTCGGCTTCGGCGACGATGCGGCCATCCTCGACCAACCGGGCTCGGCTCGACGATCCGCCGATGTCGAGTCCGAGCAACAGGCCTTGGATCACCAGGTGCGCGTGATCTTGTGGAGGGCGCGCGGCTGGTCGGGGTCGACGCCGCGCGCGACAGCGACCCGGTGCGCGAGCAGCTGGCCGAGGACCGCCAGCGTCAACGGTGTCAGCTCCTCCGGAAGTCCGGAGTCGTGAACCGTCGCTGCGTCGAGGCCTCGCGGCGGGCTCGATCCGTCGAAGAGCCCGAGCACGCGGCAACCGTAATCCACCAGGCGCGCGCAGATCGCCTGGAGGTCGGCTTCAACCGAACCGCCGCCACCGACCAGCAGCACGGGAAAGCCAGGTTCGACCACCGCGATCGGCCCGTGCTCGAAGTCGGCGACCGACCACGCCCGAGCGAGCACATAGCTCGTCTCGGTCAACTTGAGCGCGATCTCCTCGGCGGTGGAGAAGTTGAACCCACGTCCGAGCACGATCGCACGCGTGCCCGCCAGGGCCGGCACGAGCTGGTCGAGGTCAATCTCGGCCTCCAGCGCGCCGGCCATGCTCGACGGGACCTGTGCCAGCGCGCGTTCGAACGCATCATCGCGATCGATCGCGTTAGAGATCAGCGCCAGGGCAAGCAGGCTTGCCGTGTACGTCTTCGAAGCCGGCACACTCCGCTCGGGTCCAGCTTCCAGCGGCAGCACCAGGTCGGCGACTGAGGCCATTTTCGAGTCGGGCTCGTTGGTGATCGCGACCGTCATCGCATCCTGCCGCACCGCCTCTTCGAGGACGGCGAGCACGTCTGGTGACGCGCCCGACTGCGAGATGCCGATGACGCATTGGCCGTCGAGTGAGGGAGGGCTCGCGTAGCGTGTGAAGAGGGACGGCGCCGCGAGGGCGACGAGCGCTCGATTGCGCCGTCCGAAGAGGTATTTCGCGTACAGGGCGGCGTGGTCCGAGCTGCCCCTGGCGGCAATGACGAAACCTCGCGGGCGCAAATCCCGGTACCGCGCGCCGATGGCGTCGACCACAGGCCGGCTCTGCTCGATCAAGCGAGCGGCGACGTCCGGCTGCTCGCGGATCTCGTCGTGGAATCTGCTTACTTTCGGAACCGGAACTTCCCCCCGACCATCGTCAGGCGCACCCGCAGCTCGCTGTCCAGGACCACGAGGTCCGCGCAGCCGCCGACGTGGATCCGCCCCAATCCCCGCTCACCCAGCACCCTCGCAGGCACCGTCGACGCCATCGCGATCGCACGCGCGGCGTTCACGCCGGGCACTGCTGCCATGCGCCGCACCAGTTCGTCCATGGTCGCGGCGCTTCCGGCCAGCGTGCCGTCCTCCAGCCGCACCACCATGCCGTCGCTGACCACAGGCCGGCCGGTGAGGCTGTAGATGCCGGGCGGCGCACCCGCGGCGGCCGTCTGGTCGGTGGTGAGCGCGATTCGCGTCGCGTCCTTGACGCGGACCAGCTGCGCGCACGAGGCAGGATGAACATGCTGGCCGTCCGCAATCAAGCCAACGGATACACGCGGGTCGAGGAGCAGCGCCAGCGCAATGCCCGGGCGCCGGTGGTGCACAGGCGGCATCGCGTTGTAGATATGAGTTCCAAACCGGATCCCCGCGGTGATCGCGCGACGGCCCTGCTCGAAATCGGCGCCCGTGTGCCCGGCGCTCACCACGATGCCCGCGCGTACCAGCCGGCCGATCGCATCGAGCGCGCCCGGCAGCTCCGGCGCCAGCGTGACCAGCCGCGGCCGCGCCAGAGCGATCACGTCCACGCTTGCGGGCTCTGGCTCCGAAAGGCACGCGCGCTCATGCGCGCCGCGGAAGGATGGGTTGATGAACGGGCCCTCGATGTGGGCGCCGAGCACCCGCGCGCCCGGAGAATCGGCAGCGGCGGCCGACGCGGCGAACTCGGCGCCGACGCTGACCGGAGCCGAGATGAGGGTGGGCAAGAAAGCGGTGACACCGGTCGACGGCAGCAGCTCTGACATGGCGGCGATCTCATCGCGACCGCCCGCGGCGTCATGGCCACCGAACCCATTGGCCTGCAGGTCGATGAAGCCCGGGGCGATCCATTCGCCAGGCCCGGCGGTCACCTCCTCGTCCGGCAAACGTGGCGGATTGTCCGTACCAACCCACGTGATCAGGCCGTCCTCGACCAGGACCCCATCGACGGCGCCATCCAGCCCGTGCACGCGCCCGCGAAAGAGCGTGCTCACGATCCGGTCCTTTCGCCGAGCGCGCGCGCGAGATCGCCGTGCGCAGCGGACAATCGAACGCGGGCGGCGCCCGCATCGAGGTTGCAACGGAGCATCAGGATCGCCAGCTTCGCGTTTCCGCCCGCATCGTGAAGAGCGGCATCGACCGTGTCTTCGGAGCAGCCGGTCAGCTCTCGCACGATGCGCCTGGCGCGGCCGCGCAGCTTCTCATTCGCCGTGACGACGTCGACCATCCGTCCTCGATAGGTGTGCCCGAGCCGAATGAAAACCCCGGTGCTGATCATGTTCAGGGCCGCCTTTTGCGCAGTGCCGGCCTTGAGCCGCGTCGAGCCTGCGATCACCTCCGGGCCTGTATCGACCTCGATGGCGATGTCCGCGGCGGCTCCCAGCGGTGATCCAGGGGCGCAGCTCAGCCCGACCACGAGAGCCCCCGCGCGGCGAGCCTCGGCGACGGCCGCCAGCACGTATGCGGTGCGCCCGCTCGCGCTCACGCCCAAGATCGCATCGCGCGGACCGAGCGCTGCGCCGCGCGCGTCGGCCGCGCCCATCTGGCTGTCGTCCTCCGCCTCGCCGTCGCCGGCGGCATGTGCCTGCACGAGGTCAACAGGCACGCCGAAGGTGGCCGGGCACTCCGCGGCGTCGAGCTCCGCCAGCTGCCCGCTGGTCCCGGCCCCGAAATAGTGAAGCCGGCCGCCGGAGCGCAATCGCTCGGCGATCTGCTGGACCGCTTCCTCAATCCGGTCGAGCGATGCGTGCACGGCTTCGACCGCCCGCTTGTCCTCGGCATGCATGAGCTCGAGCACCTCGCGGGCGGTGAGCGTGTCCATTTCGTCGGCCCGAGGGTGGGCAGTCTCGCTCACTTGCCCAGCAAGACCTCGGCGGCGGCGATGCCGCAGACGCGCGAGGCGCCATGGGTCGCCACGTAAGCGGCCGCGGCCGCGGGCCTGCACGCGGGCAGCCCCATCTCGACCAGGACGGCATCCGGCCGCTGCATGAGCATGGCCTCCGTAAGGGCGGCCATCCACGGGTGGCGGTGAAGGTTCTTGACGACGAGCACCAGGCTGCGCGCTGCCGCATCTCCCAGGATGCCCTCGAGGTTCGCCGGTGGACCGTCGAGCTCGATCGCGGTGACGCGGGCGCCGAGGCGGGTCAGCGGATCGGCCAGACCCCAAGGCACCACACCGGCCGCCTGCGACGGAGTGGAGCTGAGCTGAACGACAACGGGGCTGCCATCGATCCGGACCGACCCGTCGACCTGGACGGCGCGACGGGCGGCAATCAAACCGATCCCCGGGTTCCGGGCCGGTCTTGCGCTCTGCTGTTGCCGCCATTCCGCGAGCCGGTCCACGCGCGCGGCAGCTTCCGCGAGCCGCGCCTCACTCACCCGGCCCGACCTGACCGCGACCACGATCGCGTCGCGCAGCTCATCGGCTATATCCTCGCCGGCCAGACCGCCGCCGATGCAGAGGAGGTCGCACCCGGCGGCCAGCGCGCGCACCGCGCCCTCCGCGATGCCGACACCGCCGGCGATCGCGCGCATCTCCAGCCCGTCGCTGACGGCGAGGCCCTGGAATCCCAGCTCGCCACGAAGAACGCCGGTCATGATCTTGGCGCTGATCGTCGCGGGCACGTCGTCGATGGACGGGACCACGATATGCGCGCTCATCACCGCCCGGACTCCGGCGGCGATCGCAGCCCGAAACGGCTCGAGCGCGCCCGTATGCGGGTCCTCATCGACGACTGGAAGGTCGAGGTGGGAATCGAGCGAGGTGGCGCCGTGCCCCGGGAAGTGCTTGACGCACGCTGAGACACCGGCCTCCTGCAATCCAGCCACCCACGCCGCCGTCTGCCGCGCCACCGGCGCCGCCTGGGCGCCGAAGGCGCGCACGCCGATGACGGGATTGATCGGGTTGCTGTTCACGTCGGCGACAGGAGCGAGGTCGAGGTCGATTCCGGCGGCGGCGAGGTCGGCGCCCATCGCGCGCGCGACCGAGCGCGTGAGCCCGATATCGTCCACGGCTCCGAGCGCGAGGTTGCCGGGGTACGAGCTTCCAGTCCTCGCCTCGAGCCGAGTCACATCTCCGCCTTCCTCATCGATCGCAATGAGCAGCCCCGTGCGCTGGGCATGAAGAGACTCTGTCAGCGCCGCGAGCTGCTCGGAGGACTCGACGTTGCGCGCGTACAGGCACACGCCGCCGAGCCCGCCGGCGGTCCGCCTCAAGATCCACTCAGGGGCTTCGGTGCCCGTGAAACCAGGCATCAGGCAGCGGTCGGCGAGGCGTTCGATGGAGTCCACGGTCAGCCCTTGACCGCGCCCGCGGTCAGCCCTCCGGCCACGTGTCGCTGGACGAGGAGGAAGAAGACCACGACGGGCAGAGCGGTCAGAGTCGCGCCGGCCATGAGGCCGCCCCAGTCGGTGCCGTGCTGGGTGGTAAAGGACGCGAGCCAGATGGTGAGCGTCTGCTTCGACGCGCTGCTCAGGAGGACATAGGCGATTATGTATTCGTTCCACGCCTGGATGAATCCGAAGATCGCGGTGGCCACCAGGCCGGGCGCGACGAGCGGGAACACGATGCGCAGGAACGCCCCCACGCGGCTCGCACCGTCCACCATCGCCGCTTCTTCGAGATCCACAGGAACGTTGGCGACGAACCCTCGCAGCGTCCAGATCATGAACGGGAGAACGATCGCCAGGTAGTAGGCGATCACCCCCAGCAGGCTGTCTACCTGCCCCACCCTATCGAGCAGAAGGTAGACGGGGATGACCAATGCGGTGAGCGGCACCATCTGGACTGCGATGACCATGACCACGAAGGCCGTCCGGCCGCGGAATCCAAACCGCGCCACCGAGACCGCGGCCAGGAACGCGAGCACGATGGAGATCGCGACCACGGAGAGGACGACGGTGAGGCTGTTGACCACGTCGTTCCAGAAGAACGGATAGTCGATCGCGGTGCGGAAGTTGTCGAAGGTGACGGGCGATGGGAACCACACGGGGGTCAAGCTCAGGATCTCCTTGCCCGGCTTGAGCGCGGTCGACACCATCCAGTAAATCGGGAAGAGCATCACGACAAGAATCAACACACCGACGGTGTCGAAGAACGTCCTCGTGATGGTGCGCCGGCTCATACCGCCTCCTCGGTGAGGCGCACCGTCTGCCGCACGTACGCGAACGTCACGACCACAAGGATGGCGATCGTGATCACCGCGGCCGCCGATCCGAGTCCGAACTGGCTGACCCGGAACGACTCCTGGAACGAATAGACGGACATCAGGAAGTAGTCCTGGCTCGGGCGCTGGTTGAGCAGCACCCAGACCTGGTTGAACACGCCAAAGTCCCAGATCGTGGAAAGGCTGATGACGACGAGGAACACAGGCCGAAGGATCGGGACTGTGATTCTGGCGAACACCTGCCAGGGCCGAGCGCCGTCGATCTCGGCCGCCTCCACCAGCTCCCGCGGAACCTGGGTCAATCCGGCGTAGATCATCAAGGCCAGGAAGGGAATCGCTCCCCAAACGACGATGACCGTGATCACGGCGAAGCCCTGGATCGGGTTCTCGAACCAGTTGTGATGGATGTAGTTGCCGGCGCCCAGATGTGTGAGCAGCCAGTTCACGACGCCGAACTCGTAGTCGAACATCCACTGCCACAGATCGATGGCAGGGACCGAGGGCGTAGCCCAGACGAGCACCAGGCCGGCGCTCAGAAAGATGCGGACGGCGCGGCTCACCCGCTCCAGCAGCAGCGCGATGCCGGTGGCAAACAGCATCGACAGGCCGACGTTCACGACCGTAAAAATGAGCGAGACCGACAGCACATATCGGAATTGCGGGTCGACTCGGAACGTCTGGAAGTTCTGCAGGCCGACGAACTCACCCTGGTGCTGGAAGAGCTCCCGCAGGCCATAGTGCTGGGTCGACAGCCACAGAAGCATGCCCAGCGGATAGCCCAGCACGCCCAGGATGACGATGAAGGCCGGCGCGATCAGCGCGTAGGGCAGGAGACGGCGGCCCCAGACGTGCCTCCAGGGGCCGGCCTCAGCTTGTGGTCGGGGGGCCACACGAGCCCGCGCGTCCCCGGCCACTCCCATTGAAGCCGACCCCCTTTGGTCTAAGTGATCTAGCTGTTGAGTATCGTCGTGATCTTGTCGCTGGCGGCAGAGGTCGCCGCCGGGATCGAAGACTTCCCGGTGAAGATCGACACCAGCATGTCCTGCAGCACGTTAGCCGACTCGACATTCGCCCAGTTGGGCGAGTTCGGCGTGAAGCGGCTGTTCTTGGCGGCGGCGGCGAAGATCGCCGGCAGCCCGGTGCTCAGGGAGACCAGCGAGGTGGTGTTCGGGATCACCCCGCCCACGGTCACCATCTGGCTCTGAAACTTGGAGCCCGCAAGCAGGCCCAGCCATTCCTGGGCGAGCGCCTGGTGCTGGCTCTTGGCGGAGATGCCAAGGTCGGACCCGCCGAGGAAGACCGGAGCGGTCTGGCCCGGGTTGTGGCTGGGGATCGGGAACGCGCCAAGCTTGGGCAGCAGCGACGGGTCGCCGGTCTTGCCGGTGATGACGCCGACTTCCCAACCGTTGGCGATGATCATCGCGATGTGGCCCTGGGCAAACGCCTGGTCCTGCTTGAACTCGTCGCCGGTCTTGTCGGCTCGAGAGAGGTTGGAGACCAGTTTCTGCAGCTCCGTGAGGCCCTGCTGGGACTGCGAGCTGTTGATCGCCCCGGTCCACTTGGTCCCTGACTGGGTGGCGATGTCGCCGCCGAAGTCCCAGACGAATGGCGCGGCCGCGTACCAGTACTTGCCAGGGAAGTACAGGGCGGAGAAGTTGGGGTCAGACCCATTCTTGGCCATGAGCGTCTGGCCGACGCTCATCAGCTGGTCCATGCTCGTCGGCGGCTGAACCCCGGCGGCCGCGAACAAGTCGGTGCGGTAGATGATCGCCCGGCTGCCCGCGTAGTACGGAACGCAGTACAGCTTCTTCTGATAGGTGCACGAGTCGGTCAGCGACTGGAGCCACGTCCCCGAGTTCTCGAAGCTGCCCTTCTTCGAGGAGATGTCCTGGAGCGCGCCGGCCGCGGCGTACTTGGCGACCAGCGTGTTGCCGAGCTCCATGATGTCCGGGGGCGCGCTGCCGGCGAAGGCGGTGTCGAGCTTGGTGGTCACGTCCGACCACTGCTGGATCTCGACGTTGACGGTGACGTTCGGGTGCTTCGCCTTGAAGTCGGCGTTGACTCCGTCGACGACGCTCTGCGGCGCGCTCCCGTTCATGAGCCAGACCGTGAGCGTCCCGGTCTCGTTGCCGGTCGAGGTCGTGGGGCTGCCCCCACATGCAGTGGCGACCAGTGCGACCACCGCCGCAACAGTGAACAAGAGCTTCCGCGGATTCATGTTGTTGTTCTCCTACCCTTTGACGGGTTGAATGGGGCGCTCGCGCGCCGTGGCTGTTGTCGCCGTCCCTCACCCTCGCCCGAGCGGTCGAGCGCGCGCGAGGCGCCGGCCAAGCGCCCGTTGCGACTCCGCTGCGGTGTCAGGTCGGCGACCAGGCGATAGCGGTCGCCGCGGTAGATGGAGCGGACGAACTCGACGATCCGCCCCGACTCGGAGACGGTCGTCCGCTCGAACAAAAAGGCCGGTGTGTGCAGGGGGACCCCCAGCACCTCCGACTCTTCCTCGTTGGTCACGGTGGGCTCGATGCTCTGGGTGCCAGAGACGATCACGATTCCGTACCGCTCCCCGAGCAGGTCGTAGAAGGAGCGGTCTTCGAGGTCAGCCTTGGTGAGCCCAGGCACCAGGGCTTCGGGGATGTGCAGGACTTCCATCGCCATCGGTTGCGCGTCCGCCAGGCGAAGGCGCTTCACACGGACCAGGCGCTCTGCGGGGGAAACCTGGAGGCGGTGTGCCAGCCGGGCGCCGGCCGAGGTCGTGGCGAGCTCGAGCGTGCGGCTGCCCGGCACCATCCCCCGCCGGCGCATGTCCTCGCTGAATGAGGTCAAGGTCAGCGGCTGAGCGATCTTGGGCTCGGTCACGTAGGTGCCGCTCCCGTGACGGCGGTCGAGGTAGCCGTCTCTGACGAGCTCGTCGAGGGCCGCGCGGATGGTCAACCGCGACACACCCAGGTCCTGCGTGAGCTGCCGCTCGGACGGGATGGCCTGTCCCACCTCGAGCGACTCCACGAGGTCGAGGACCCGGTCGCGGGTGTCGTCCTGCTTCGTCACAGGCACCCTCCATCGAAGTGGTAATGCCCTCTAGCCCTTGCCATCGGCGGAAGTAAAGCACAAATGGAACAGGTGGTCAATACCACTTTTGGTTAGACGTGCGTTTCGGCGCCAGGATCTGGAGGATCTGCATATGAAACGCACTGGGTGGCCAATACCAGTTCGAACCTGGCCAACCTGGACCCTGAACAAATCTTCACACGCTCTTGACCTTCCTGCACATTGCGAGTCATAGATTTCAGGCATCAGCCTCAGACCGGCTGAAGATTCAGAAAGGTGGGATTGGGGATGAAGCGGATATTTCTCGGCCTGGCTCTATGCGCCGGCATGCTGTTCATGGGGGTCACGAGCGCCAGCGCCTACTGTTCGTTGGACCCGACATTGGGAATCGGACTGCCTGTGAACACCAGCCTGAACGTCACGGCAGGCTCGACCACCGTGTACGCCAGCAACACCAGCACGACGACCACCTTTGGCGGCGGTACGGGCCTCCTCTAGCAGTCACCGGCTGTAAGCGATGACACCCCTGCTCCGGGCCTACCTGCTGGCGATGGCGGCGCCAGCAGTCGTGCTGAGCGCGATGTTGCTGGGCGGGCCTTCGGCGGGGCCGGGCGACCCGGTCCTCCTGGTCGTGCTCCTGCTGCTCGGCGCGGTGGCGAGCAACTTCCCGGTGATGGTGTCGCCGCGCTTGAAGACCGACGCAGCTCCCGCCGTTTATTTAGCCGCGGTGCTGCTCTTCCCCCCGGTGACGGCGGTCGCGCTCATCGGCGGAAGCCGGCTCCTCGGAGAGGGCGTGCTGTGCTTCCGGCGCAATCCGGCCACCGGCCATCGCCGGCGGCAGCCGATCGACCTCGTCTTCAACACCTCTCGGTTCATGATGGCCGGCGGATTGGCAGCGCTCGCCTACGGCGTGGCGGGAGCCTCGCTCGCGGGCGCAATCGTCGCGGCCACCGTCTTGTACGCGGTCAGCACCGGCCTCGACGTCATCGCTGTCGGCACGCACAACCGGCGCAACCCATTGGAGATCTGGGCTGAGATCTTTGCCGCAGACTCGAAGCCGACGGCGGCGCTGTACGTCGCCGGCTATCTGCTGGCCGTGCTCTCGAGCGGTCGGCCGTGGCTGGCGGTGGTGATGATGGTGCCGATCGCGGCCATCCAGCTCGCCCTCACGCGATCGATGCAGCTGATGGAGCAGACGATCGCGGCGGTGGAGTCCATGGCAGACGTCGTCGATCGCCGCGATCCATACACCTTCCAGCATTCTCAGAGCGTGGCCGACCACGCCGTGCGCACGGCGCGGCGGCTCCAGCTGCCGGATAGAGAAGTCGAGCTGATCCGGCTCGCGGCTCGCGTGCACGACCTCGGCAAGATCGCGGTGCCGGATGAGGTGCTCCACAAGCACGGCCGGTTGAGCGAGGCCGAGTTCGAGCTGATGAAGAAGCACCCGGCGACGGGCGCCGAGATCCTGGCCAAGTTCCCTGAGTACAAACGCGGGCGAGAGCTGGTGCTCGCTCACCACGAAAGGATCGATGGGCTCGGCTACCCGCGCGGGCTCGCGGGCGCCGCGATCGCCCTGGGCGCCCGCATCATCGCCGTCGCCGACTCCTGGGACGCGATGACCTCAGACCGTCCCTACCGCACGGCGCTTGCTCCGGAGGTCGCCCTCGGAGAGCTGCTGCGCGGCCGGGGCACGCAATGGGACCCGCACGTCGTCGACGCCTTCGCCGAAACGCTGCCGGGCGCGGTGCCCGCGGACGCGCGGACGCGCTGGACCGAGGTCGGCCCGCTGCTTCGCTCGCTAGGCGCCGCGGTGGGCGTGATCGGCTAGCGCGCCTACCTTCGCGGTGACGATCCGGTTCCGCAGGAGCCCTATCCCGACGACCTCCGTCTCCATCACGTCGCCCGGGTGAAGGTACTCGGGCGGCGTCCGGTAGTGACCGACCCCGTCCGGGGTGCCGGTGGCGATCAGGGCCCCTGGCAGCAGCGTCATACCCTTCGATGCCCACTCGATGATGGCGTCGACAGGGTGGATCATGTCGCGCGTGTTGCCCTCCTGCTTGACCACCCCGTTGACCGACATTCTCAGGTCCAGGTTTTGTGGATCGGGCGCCTCATCCCTCGTCACCACCCACGGCCCGATCGGAGATGAACGATCGAGGCTCTTGCCCTTGAAAAACTGGCCGCCCCAATCGAACTGGATGTCGCGAGCGCTGACGTCGTTGAGCACGAAATAGCCGAAGACGTGGTTCATGGCATCGCGGCGGGCGATGTTCGCTCCACGCTTGCCGATCACGACGCCAAGCTCCACTTCCCAGTCGATCTTGTTGCTCACCGACGGATCGATCGCGATGTCGTCATAGGGGCCGGTGATGCTGGTGATCGCCTTGGTGAAGATCGTCGGCGGCTTGACCTCGCCGTCCTCCTTGCCTTCCTCGGCGTGCTTCTGGTAATTGCGACCCATCGCGATGATGTTTCCGCGCGGCGCATCGATGGGCGGCAGCAGGATGACGTCTTTGAGCACTACCCCACGCCCTGCGGCGGACGCGGCATTCCGCGCCCGCTCGAGTCCACCTTCACCTGCATCGATCAACGCCAGCAGGTCGTGCGCGACCTGGCTCAGGTCGACGACCTCGTCCTCGTGCCCTGGACGCAGTGCGCCCAAGCGCGCCGCGCCATCGTGCTCGAACATCAACAGCTTCATGTTTCCTCCAGTTTTTACTCGTTACCCGATTGACGTGGACTGCAGGAGCTTGACCGAGGAGTAGAGAGTCCGGAGGTGCGGGACCGGGATGCCGAGCCGGTCGCCCAGCTCCACGACGGAACCGGTCAGCGCATCGATCTCCATCGGCCGGCCCGCCTCGAGGTCCTGCAGCATCGACGTCTTGTGGTCGCCCACGCGCGCGGCGCCCTTGATCCGCTGCTCGATGGACAAAAAGACCTCGATCCCGAGGCGCCGCGCCACCGCATCGACCTCCTGCATCGCCGCGCGCACCACCTGAGCGACCAGCGGGGACTGCGCCAGGTCGCCAAGGGTCGCGCGCGTGAGGGCGCTCAGCGGGTTGAAGACGGCATTGCCCAGCAGCTTGAGCCACAGCTCGGCGCGGATGTTCGGCTGGACCGGCGCCTTCAACCCCGCGCCCATAAGCGCCTTGGAGAGCTCGGCGCAGCGCGGGCTCTGGCTGCCGTCCAGCTCGCCGAGCGAGAACCGCTCGCCCTCGGTGTGGCGCACCACCCCTGGACTCACAAGGCTGGTGGCCGGATAGACGATGCACCCGATGACCCGGTTGGGATCGATTGCGCGCGCGACGAGCCCGCCCGGGTCGACGGTCTGCAGGTGAATGCCGTCCAGGTCCCCCCCATGGCGCTGGAAGTACCACCATGGGATCCCGTTCTGGGCGCTGACGACCGCGGTGTCGTGACCGAGGTTGGCTGCCATTCGTTCCGCCACCGGGGGCAGGCTGTGCGCCTTGAGGGTGACAAAGACCGCATTCGCGTCCCGCATCGCCGCGAAGTCGTCGGTGGCGTCCACGGACACCGTCCAGTCACCGCCGGCCTCGATGACGCGAAGACCCGAGTCCTTCATCGCTTGCAGGTGAGGGCCGCGCGCGATGAGGACGACATTCGCGCCGGCGCGCGCCAGGCGCGCGCCCAGGAAGCCTCCGATCGCGCCTGCGCCCAGTACCACGATCTTCACGCCCCTCTCCCAGCCTCCCCCCGATGGGGGGAGGAAAATATGGCTATCTTCACGCTCGCGGTAGCTGTTCCGCGACGAACCGGCGCTGGATCTTGCCCGTGGGCGTGCGCGGGATCGACTCCACGAAATGCAGCCGCTTGGGCACCTTGAAGTCCGCCAGCCGCTCACGGCAGTAGGCGAGCAGCTCTTTCTCAGTCACGGGCGCGGTCAGGACGACAGCCGCGGCCACCTCCTCGCCCCACGTCGGATGCGGGACTCCGAAGGCGACCGCTTCCTTGACCGCGGGGTGGCCTTCGAGCACCTCGTCGATCTCGCGCGGCGCGATCTTTTCACCGCCGCGATTGATGAGCTCTTTGATCCGGCCGGTCAGACGCAGGTAGCCGGCGCCGTCGAGCGTGCCCTGGTCGCCGGTGCGAAACCACCCGTCCACAAACGCGTCGGCGTTGGCTTGCGGGTTGTTCTCGTACCCATGCATCACATTGCGCCCGCGGATGACGACCTCGCCGGCAGCGCCGGCCGGAAGCGCCGCGCCGTGATCGTCGAAGATCGCGATCTCGACGCCTGTGCCGGGGCCGACCGAGCCCGCGTAGCGAGGAGCGGGCGGCAGCGGGTTCGACGACATCTGGTGGCTCGCCTCCGTCATGCCGTACGCCTCGAGGACCGGGACCCCGAAGCGCTGCTCCATGACCGCCATCTGGGCCGGCGACAGCGCAGAGCTGCACGAGCGCACGAACCGCAGGCGCTCCGTGCCGGCCGGTCGATCCTCCTGGAGCCGGGCGAGGACGAGCTGGTGCGGTGTCGGCGAGGCGGTGAACCAGGTGGGGCGATACGCCTGCATGAGCGGCCAGAAGCCCAGAGGGCTGAAGCGCTCGGGCGCGACCACCGTGCCGCCCGAGCCGAACGTCGCGAGCGCCGACGCGACCAGGCCGTGCACATGGAACAGCGGCATGATGCACAGGGAAACGTCCTCAGGGCCCAGCTCGTAGGTGGCGATGATGTTCCCCACCGACGCGGAGAGGTTCTCGTTGAGCAGCGGGACTTTCTTCGGCCGGCTGGTCGTCCCGCTCGTGTGCAGAACGAGTCCTATGTCGCCGGATGCGGACAGATCAAGCGAATCGAGTCGCTTGCCGGCTCCGGCGCCGTTGAGATGTAGGCGGCCGTCGCCATCGAGGTTCGCTTCGATCACCGTTCCGCCCGCCGGCATCGCCCGTCGGGCGGCCTCGCCCTCGCCCGGCGGAACGAGCAGGAATCGGGCGCCGACGTCCTCCAGGTAGAAGCGAAACTCGTCCTCTTTATACGCAGCGTTCAGCGGGCCCGCGGTCGCGACCATGGAGGCGGCAAGAAACAGGAGGATGGCCTCCGGACCGTTAGGGAACACCATCGCGACCCGCTCGCCTCGGCCGATGCCATGCGACGCGAGCGCGTGGGCGGCTTCGTCCACAAGCTCGCGGAGGCGCCGATAGCTCAGGGAGACGCGGTTGGGGACAACCAGCGCCGGTTGGTCGGGTGCGCCGTTTTCGAGCCATGCAAAAAGTGTCGAAGGCGCCACCACTTTCAGTCTCGCACAGCCCCGTGTTGCGACACTGACGGCGGCGGGCGGTACCGTTACCAAGTACCGATGGCACCCACCGCACGAGAGCTGCTCGCTGAGGCCGCCGCGGGGGGTGAGGACCTCGAGACCGTCGCGAGAGCGGTCCTCGAGCGGCTCGCCCAGCTCACAGGCCTGAGCTCTACCTATCTTGCCGAGACGAGGCTCAAGGAAGACGAGCAGTTGATCCTCTTCTCCTACAACTCGAGCCAGATCTTCCACATCCCAGAAGGTGTGACGCTGCCTTGGTCGGAAGCGGTATGCAGATTCGTGGTCGAAGGCGCACCCAACTACTCGAAGAACGTGCCGAAGCAGTTTCCGAGGAGCAGCGTGGCCCGTCTCCTGGAGATCCGGACCTTCGTCTCGTACCCGGTATTCGCATCCGATGGCAAGTTCTTCGGCACCCTGTGTGGAGCGAGCAAGGGTGAGGTCGATATCGAGGACAAGATCCTCGACCTGATGCGCGAGTGCGCTCGGCTTTTGGGCCAGCGTGTCCGGCGCTCAACGGCAGGCGGCAGGCCACCTGCTCGCTGACCAGCGCGCCGACGTGGCCGTAGTCGGGCTCGGCGCAATGGGCGCGCTGTCGGCGTGGCGGCTCGCCGCCCGCGGGGCCAGGGTGATCGGCTTCGAGCGATTTCGCCCCGGCCACGACCAGGGCTCATCGCACGGCGACACCCGAATCTTCCGGACCGCCTACTTCGAAAGCCCGGAGTACGTTCCGCTTCTCCAGCGCGCCCACGGGCTCTGGCGGCAGCTCGAGCAGGAGACCGGCGCCGCGCTGCTGACGCTGACCGGCGGGCTCGCGATCGGCCGCGCGGACGGCGAGCTCGTGGCCGGCGTGCTCAAGAGCGCGCGGGAGAGCCGGCTCCCGCACCGGCTGCTCGACGCCAGCGAGATGAACCGGCTCCACCCGCAACACCGGCTTGACGCGGGCGACGTCGCGGTGCTCGATGAACAGGCCGGCTTCTTGAGGCCCGAGCGCTCGGTGGCGGCCGCGGCCGCCAGGGCCGAGGCCCTCGGCGCCCGGCTGATGACAGAGACCGAGGTGACAGCGATCGAGGCGGCCGACGGCGGGGTGATCATCGAGACCTCGCGCGGCCGCTGGGCAGCGGGTCGGGCGCTGGTCGCGGCAGGTGCGTGGACCTCGAAGCTGCTGCCGCAGCTCGGCCTGCCGCTCGAGGTCGAACGCCAGGTGATGGCGTGGCTCGCGGTCGACGATCCGGGTTCATTCTCACCCCGACGCTTTCCGATCTTCATCCGCGAGCTCGGCGGCGGCCGCTTCCGTTACGGCTTTCCCACCACGGACGGCCGCAGCATCAAGCTGGCCGTTCACCATGAGGGAACCGTTACCGACCCGGATTCCATCGACCGCGAGGTCGAAGACGCCGACACGCTGCCGCTCCGCGAATTCGCCCGCGAGAAACTGAGGGGCGTGACGGCCGAGGTGGTCGACGCCCGCGTCTGCACGTACACGAACACTCCGGACGAGCGCTTCATCGCCACCTCGCCGACCCAGCTGCCTGGCGTCACGGTGCTCAGCGCGTGCTCCGGGCACGGCTTCAAATTTGCCTCGGTGCTGGGCGAGCTGATGGCCGAGCTCATTCTCGAAAGCCAGGCCCTGCCGGAGATCATCCGCTCCTAGGTCGCGACCGATCTCGGCAGCCGCCCGTCCTTCTTATATGTGCCGGCCGGCGATGCTGTCGTCAGTCGAGGCGAGCCACGTCAATACCGCAATTGCATGACGGAACAATCTGCCATTTGTACGGTGACCGCTGACCACAGCACCAAATACGCTCTGGGTGTCTGGCCCGCGCATGTTTTTCCTTGGAGGACGTTGACGCAGTGACGATGACGCAGTGGTGACGATGACGCGTGCGCGCGTGGAACGATCTGTTTGTTGGCCTGGCCATTGGCCATGAGCTTCAAGACCTCGATTTCGCGTGCCGTCAAGCCGATCTACGAAAAGCTGCAGATCTACGACCGCGCCCAGGCCGTCCTTTACGCGGTGAGGAAACCACTTGTCGAGCTTTGACGCCAGAGATGGGCGACCTCCACCGGCCTCACTCGGTCCGCAGTCGGGAGACAGCGCGGTCTCCCGCGGCGGGCAGGGTGCTCTTGGCTCTTGGCGACGCCGCTTTCGCGGACCTCTACCGGGAGACCCTGGAATCGGTGGGTTGGAACGTCGAGGTGGTCAATGACTGGCGGTCGACTCAGGAGCGGCTGCTCAACTCGCGACCCGACGTCCTCGTGCTGGACACCTTGCGCGACCTCAGACAAATCGACGCCCTCGAGAGGATACGAAGTCACCCTGCGATCCACGACCTGCCGGTAATCCTGCTCACGGATTCGATCGAATCGGGCGACCTCGAGCGGGCCAAGGAGCTGGGTGTGCTCGACCTGCTCATAAAGAGCCGCGCGACCAGGGCTACACTTCCGAAAACACTTCGCCGCCTGCTGGTGGACGGGACCGAGTCGCCGCGCAATCGCGGCGCTGCAAGCGGACCGCGATCCACAGACTCCGCCTGAGTCACAGGGCTCCATGCGACCGTGAAGTAATCTCACCCTGTGTGGCGCACGATCACGTCGACGGCGGTGGTCGGCGCCCTCGCGATGGGCGCGGTCTTGACGCCCGCGCCCGCCGTACCAACCGCGGCCCAGCCCGTCGACTACTTCCAGTTCCCGCTGCCTTCGTGGGCACCGCACTGCCTACGATTCGGCAGCGAGTGGCGCTACTGCGACGGGACCGTGCTGCGGCGCTGCAGCGCGACTGGAGCGATCTGGCTGCACACCGGAGTGGACATCACGACGGGGATCCAGCCGGTGATGGCCGCCGCTAACGGCGTGATCATCGGCTACATCGTCGACCCGACCTTCCGCGGCGGAATCCTCATCCGCCACGAAACTCCGATTGGAATCGTGATCACTCAGTACTGGCACGTGTGGCCTCGCTCCGGCTACACAGTCGGCACAGTGGTAACCAGAGGAGAAGTCTTCGCCGACATCGCGGACATGGGCTCCCGAACCCATTTCCACTTCGCGGTTTTCATGGGTGACTACGAGGCGGACGCTTGGCGCGGCGCCCTGCCGCCTACGCGCTGCGACGGGTTTCCATCGTTCCCATACAAGTTCGTGAACCCGACCGACTTCGTAATGTCGCACTGGCAACCAATACCCCTCCCATTCCGGTCGCACCGGCAGCCGATGCCCTTTCCCTTCCAGCGACCGGTCCGCAACCGCACACAGCCATAGCCCGCTCTCTTCCCGCCACGACCTCGACCGGCTCTGCGCCCCAGCTGGTGCTCGCCGGAATCGCAACGGCGGTCGCGATCAGCTTCAACATCATGCTGCCGGTCGTACCGGTGCTCTTGGAGCGGGGCGGCCCGCACGGCGCCGCGGGCGCGGGCACGGCCGCGCTCTTCGTGGGGGCGGTCGCCGGGGAAGTGCTCACCCCGTGGCTGATGTCGCGCTGGTCTTCTTCTCGCCTGCTCGTCGGAGGCCAGCTGATGATCGCGGTGCCCAGCCTGGCGTACGTGCTTCCCCACCTGGACCCCTGGCTGATGCTCGCGGCGACCGCTGCGCGCGGACTCGGCATGGGCATCGCGATCGTCGTCGCCGTCGCATTGGTCGCCGAGTTCGCAGCGCCAGACCGGCGCGGGCGTTCCATCGGCTTCTTCGGAGTCGCCCTGAGCGCCCCGGGCATCGTGCTGCCGTCCGTGGGTGTCGCCCTCCTGGAGGCCGGCCACGCCGACGCCGATGGGTTGATCGCGTTCGTCGTCGGGCTGGCCGGAGCGCTGCTCACTCTCAAGCTGCCACGCCCACCCGCGCCGCCCCAGGCGGCCTCCGCCAATCTCTTGGCCGCGTTCCGCAGGCCCGGCCTCCTGTCGCTTTATGCCGGCTTCGTTTTGGTCAGCTGCAGCTTCGGCGCGGTCATCACATTCGCGCCTATCGCCCTGCCGGCCACGGGCATCGGCTCGGCGGCAGCTTTCCTGTTCGTTGCCGGCGCCGCCCGCGCAGTCAGCCGGTGGGTCGCGGGCGTCCTTGGCGATCGGGGCCCCGGCAAGCTGGTGCTCGCAGGCAGCATCGGGGTCACGGTCGTGGGCCTCATTGCGTTGGCCTCGCGCGGCAACGGGCTGGTGGTCGTTTTCGCGGCAGCGGCGTTTGGCGCCGGCTATGGCGCCGTCCAGACCGCCGTCTACCTGGCCATGGTGGCGAGGGGATCGAGCGCGCATCGAAACAACATCAGCGCGCTCTGGAACAGCGGGATCGACCTCGGCGCGTCACTCGGCGGAACGCTCTTGGGCCTCGCGGCGTCGCGATATGGCTACGCCGCCGCCATCTGGGCAATCCCCGCCGTGGTGTTGATCTCGGTGCCCCTCGTGCTGGTGCCGGGCAGGGCGGTGGGTCAGTCGGAGCCCTCGGGAGGCGCCCAGAAGACGACGAGCACGAGCTCTTCCTCGATCTCGTGAAAGTGATGGGCCAGTAGAGCGGGCACGAACAGGAGGGTGCCGGGCCGGACCCGGTGGTCGTGCGAACCGACGCGAAATTTGGCCCGACCGCGAACCGCGAAATACACCTCGTCTTCGTCGTGGGGCTTCTGGCCGTCCGTGGCGCCGGCCGGGAGGACGTAGACCCCGGTGCTGAGAAGGTCGCTCCGCAGCACGTTGACAGCGTAACCTCCGGCCGCCTTCGCCTCCGCGAAGGCATCCTCGAGGTCCGCCGACTGGAACGCTGCCACCTCTTTCGTCATGGCGCCGTCACGTTGATGCAGCTTAATCGCCCCAATCAGGCGCCGAGGTGCAAAGCCCTAAAAGCTTGAGTTGACAGACTAGTCAACTCAGACGACACTCGGCCCATCAAACTTGGAGGGTTTCTCATGCGCAAGCTTTTCTTTTCCCTGTTTCTGACAGTGATGGCGTTGGCTCTGGCGGTCGCTCCGGTCCTGGCGAGCGACATCGGCCCGACGCCGTAAAGTCATTTCGTTAATTCACTAACCGACGGCCGGGCGTGGCGGTAAACTCATCGCCATGCTCGGCACCAAATACCGTGGCCGCCGCCGGGGCGTTGCCGTCCGCGAGGGCTCGGTCGAAGAGGCGCGCCGGGAAGCGCGGCTGACGCTGGCCCAGGTGGCCGGCGACAAACTCTCCAGGACAGCCATCCACCTGATCGAAAAGGGGCGAACCCGGCCTTCGATGGAGACCCTGCAGCAGATCGCGCGCCTGACGCGGAAGCCGATCGAGTTCTTCCTGACCCCGGACAGTCCGCTCGCACTGACGGAACGCCAATCGCAGCTTCGCGAGCTGGAGCGCCTCACCGCCGTTCGAGAGCTGCAGGGCGTGGTCGATCTGGGCACCTCTCTGCTCGAGCAGGACTGGGCCGTGGAGGACCAGGCCCTCATTCATTTCTGCCTCGGCCAGGCCTACTGCCGGCTGGTTCGACCGGATGAGGCGCTGCGGCACCTCAGGCTCGCCCGGGAAGAGTTCGGGCGATTTGGCGACGAATGGATGACGGTCGAGACCCTGGACTGGCAGTCGAGCGCGCTCGGACTTCTGGATGATTCGGACGCCCTTCCCCTCGCCCACCAGGCGCTCGAGCGCTGTCGCCAGCTGACCCCGAAAGCGCCCCAGATCGAGGCCAGAATCCTCGGTCACATCGCCGGCATGTACGTCGTGTCGCAGTCGTGGACGCAGGCGATTCGTTACTACCAGGCTGCTGCTGAAGCCGCCATGGCCGTCAAGGATCTCCTGCAGCTGGCCAAAATGCACCATGGCCTCGGCATGGCGTTCCGCAGGACGCAGCAACCGGTCCTCTCGCGTCAGCATTTCGACAAGGCGCTGACTCTCTACTCGCTCGAATCAGACAGGAGCGCCATGTACCGGGTCGAGAATGATCTTGGCAATCTGCTGCTGCAAGAAGGCCAATTCGACTCTGCTGAGCAGCACCTTTTGATCGCCCTCGCCGGTTCGCAGGAGCTGAACATGGATCGGCGTGGCCGGGCCCACATCCTGGTCGGCCTGGCCGATGTCAAGCTGAAGAGGGGTCATTTGACCGAGGCTGAGGACTACCTGCGACGTGCATGTGAGGCAGCTGAGGCAACCGAAGAGCGAATCGTTCTTGCCGAAGTCCGCGTATTGCTGGCGCAGCTCGAGGAGCGAAAGGGCAACCGTCAGCTGGCTGACGACCATTTCGGCACTGCAATTCAGATCCTCGAAGAGCTGGGCATGCCCGACCGGCTGCGTGATGCGCACATGGAGTACGCGGAAGTACTCGAAGGCCGCCAGGACCTGGTCGCAGCCCTGCGGCACTGGAAGCAAGGGGCGGAGATCGGCGTAGTCGCGGCTCTTGGGCTGACTTGGGTCGGCGCGAAGACCGAAGCCGAAGCCAAGGATTCCCTCGCCTAGCCGCTCGGCTCTCCCCAGGCTCCTCGACCTGACAGGCGCCGCGCCATAATCTGAGCCCTCATGGAGCTCGGGTTGAAGGACCGCGTTGTCATCGTCACCGGCGGTGCGTCCAACCTTGGACGGGCGATCAGTCTTGGTTTCGCCGGCGAGGGCGCGCGCGTCTTGATCGCTGACGTCGACCTCGAGCAGGCCATGACGGTTGAGGCGGAGGCTCCAGCCGGGGCAATCGTCGCGCGGCATGTGGACGTGACCGATTGGGATTCGGTCTCATCCGCGGTCCAGTTCGCGCGCAGTTCGTTGGGGGCGGTCGACGTGCTCGTGAACTGCGCGGGCTGGACGGTCGATCGGCTCTTCATCGAAAAACCTCGCGGCGAGTGGGAGCGGGAAATCGCGATCGACACCTGGGGTTTCATCAACTCCGTGCGAGCGGTGCTGGACCCGATGATCGAACGCGGTTACGGGCGCATCGTTTCCATCGGGTCGGACGCCGGCCGGATCGGCGAGTGGCGAGAGGCCGTTTACAGCGGAACCAAAGCCAGTGTGATCGCGATGTCGAAATCGATCGCTCGAGAGGTCGGCAAGTACGGGATCACTCTCAACGTGGTCTGCCCGGGCCTCGTGCCCGGCACTCCCGAGACGTCGGGCCACGAGTCGATGTGGGCTTCGGACCAGGGGAAGCTGTTCGGCCCGGCCGTGCTCGAAAAGGCAGCGCGGGCCTATCCACTGCGCCGCCTGGGAACTCCAGAGGACGTGGTGCCGGCGGTTCTGCTGCTGGCTTCGGACCGAGCCTCGTACATCACGGGTCAGACGCTGTCGGTCAGCGGCGGCTACACGATGACCTGAGCGAGGACTTCGCTTCGAAGCGTCCGCCAGCGATCAAGGCGGTGGCGGCCGGCAAGGGGAAAGATCAGAGCGTCGAGCCCGGTGGCCCCCAGGGCCCGCAGCCGCGCAGCGCACTCTTCACTCGTGCCCACAATCGCCAGCGCTCGGACGAGATCGTCGGACAGGGCGGCGCCGTGTGACGCGTGGGTCGACAGGTGCTCCGAGTAGTCGTATGACTCGGCGCTGCGCGTGATTTCGTCACGGAATCGGAGCAGGCTTTCGGGTAGCTCGCGATACTGGCCAAGGAGGCGCGCTTGCGTGGATGCCCACGAGCGGATGTCTTCCGGTTCCGAGGCCAGCGTCGCCATGAATGCGATTTCAAACTCTTGTCGGCTGCGATCGGCGGCCTTCAGGCCGGCCTCGATCCACTCCACCTGACGCCTGACCATGTCCGGCTGGGCCGGGCCCATGACGATGGCGCCGTCAGCCAGGCGGCCCGCCAGCGCACACATCCGCGGCTGACTCACCGCGAGGTGGATCGGCACGCTTCGGTCGACGTGGGAGCGAAAAAAGCCGATCGCCTCCTCGACCTCGGCTACCTTCTGGGGCTTCAGCCCGATGCCATACAGGGCGGAGTCGCCCGCGCCGAGGCCGAGGATGGCGCGGCCGTGCGAGAGCTCCGCGATCGCTGCGATCGCGTTGGCGGTCACAGTCGGATGACGCGTGACCGCGTTGGTCACCCCGGTTCCGAGTCCGACACGCTGCGTGTTGAGCGCGGCGATAACCAGACCCGCGTACACGTCCTTCATCGCGAGCTGTGAATCGATCACCCAGATCCGGCGCACGCCTTCTGCTTCCAGGCCCGCGACGAATGCCGCCCAGCTGTCGAACGACTGGCGAGGGCTGATCCCCACGCTGACGTCGAATTGGGTCATCTCTTGGCCGTGCCGGAGCGACGCGACATGGACTCCTTCCGTCGCGTGACGGCATCACGTCGCTCCGGGCTGGCCGCCGCCGCGGCGCGCAGCTGCTGAGCCAGGAGGAGGTCTTCGCCCGAGACGGCGCGTCGGGCCAGCAGATCAAGGCTGGCCTTGGTTCCCCGAACGGCGGTCCGCGGAGAGGCGGCGAGCTTTTCAGCCAGCGCGTGCACCCGGTTGTCGATGTTCGACCCGGGCAAGACTTCGGTCACCAACCCCCAGGCAGCGGCGTGTTCGCCATCGAGCTCAGGCATCGCGAGCAAGAGGTCCGAGGCTCGGGCGAGACCGCAAATCTGCACCAGGCGAGCCACGAACTGGAATCGATAAACCACGCCGAGACTCACCGCGGGGACGGAAAGCCGGAGATCGTCGGCCGCGATCCGAAGGTCGCAGCTCATAGCGAGCTCGACCGCGGCGCCGTGGCAGTGCCCCTGGAGCCTCGCGATCACGGGCGCGGGACATGCACGCAGCGCCGTGGCTGCCTCGCCGATGTAATGGTCCGCCTCGAGGTCGTCGACGGTACCGGTGAGGCGCGACAGGTCGTAGCCGGCGGAAAAGGCCTCAGTGCCCGCTCCCCGCAGGATCACCGCCGAGGCACGCTCTGCGTCATCGCGCAGGGCTTCGGCCAGCGCCGTGAGCAGCTCTGGGTCGAGTGCATTGCGGCGGTCGGGCCGATTGATCGTCAGGGTGAGGATGTCGTGAGCTCCCCACTCATGGAGCAGGGAGTCAGTCACGGGCGGCCAGAAACGAGTTGATCGAGCGAACCAGCTCATGGGGCTTCTCGACCGGGATGGGATGGCCGGCCCCTGGAATGACCTCGAGCCGGACCCGCGCAGCGGCGCCTTTGATGCCCGCGGCGATGATCTCGGCCGCTTTCGGAGGGCAATGCCGGTCGAGCTCTGACGCCACGATCAACGTCGGCGCGGATATCCGGCTCAGCTCGGGGTCGAGGGGCGCCGCGTTCAGCGCGGCCATGGCGGCACAGGCGTTGCCATATCCGCGCGGGTCGGCCGTCGATTGGCGCCTGATGAGGAGCCCGTCCGGGAGCTCGGACGCAGACTCGGCGTACACGTCGGCGGCGTCCCGGTCCAGCGTCGCCCGCAGCTCAGGATCGTTCCGCTTGACCATGTCCACACGCTGTTGATACCAGTCGGCGGCCGCCATCCCGACCCGGCTCGAGGTCGCCACCAGCACCAGGCCGCGGACTCTTGCCGGGTGGTCGATTGCCATCCGCATCGCGATGGTGCCGCCGAGCGAGAAACCCGCGATATGAGCGGCGTCGACTCCGGCGGCTTCCATGAGCGAAGCAAGGTCTGCACCGAGCTGCGTCAGCGTGCCCTCGGGCCGGCCGAGGCTCGTTTGACCGTGACCCCTCAGGTCGTACATGAGCACGCGATGGCGGAGAAGGAGACCGGGAAGGGCGCGGCGCCATGATCTGTGATCGTCGGCCAATCCGTGAATCAGGATCAGGGGCTCTCCGCGTCCAACTTCGAACCAGGCCACGTCGATGTCGTTACAACGCGCGCGCATGTTCACTCAGCAGCTTGCGGTTGACTTTGCCCGGGCCGGAGAGTGGAAGCTCGTCCAGACGATGGATCCTCTCCGGCCATTTGTATCGAGCCAGCCCGCGCTCGTTGAGAAATCGATCGAGCTCTCCCTGAAGGAGGTCGCCGACGACGAACGCTACCGGTACTTCGCCGAGCTCGGGGTCTGGGCGCCCGACCACGCAGACATCGATCACAGCTGGATGCGCGCGCAGCATCGACTCGACCTCGTATGGGTTGATGTTGGTGCCGCCTCTGATGATGATGTCCTTGACCCGGCCGACGACGTGCAGATATCCGGCCTCGTCGACGAAGCCCAGGTCGCCCATGTGCGCCCAGCCGTCGGCCGCCAAAGGACCGAAGTCCTCGCCCCAGTAGCGATCCTGCACGAGGTCGCCGCGCATGCAGATTTCCCCATCGAGGATCTGCCACTCGGCACGATCGTGCGGCCGCCCCACCGAGGTCCAGCGAAGAGCGCGTGGATCGGATGGGCTCGCCACGGCTAGCTGGCCGGCGTCCATGGAGCCGTAGAAGCTCGAGATCGGGACTCCGGTCGACGTCTCCCAACGCTCGGCGACCTCAGGGGGCAGCGGCGCGCCGGCGACCGCGACCGCCCGTAACGACGGCGGTGTGTGCAGCGGGTGGCTCAACATCCTGATCACGTTGGTCGGCACGCCAACCATCACGGTAGCCCGCGACCGGGCGGCGACGTCCAGGCAGTGCTCGGGAGTCCAGTGCGGCTCGCGGAGCATCACGAGTCCTGCGCCCACGCGAAGACAGTAAAGGCACATCCCGCCGATGCCCTGGGTGAGGGGAGTCATCGGAAGCACGCGATCGTCGTCGGAGATCTCGAGTCGCGAAGTGAAGGCCTCGAAGGTGACCTGCTTCAGGCGGGCCGGCAGCGACGCGAGCTTCGGCATGCCGGTCGTGCCCGACGTCATCGCTATCTCGACGACCCGATCCGGATCGCGAGCCGCGGTGAGTGGCCGGTATGAGCCTGCGTCCGCGAGGCCATCGAGGTCGGCGATTGTGACGGTGAGAACAGGTCGCGTCTTCTCGTTCAGCCAGCGCAGCTCGTGCTCGCCAAGGCTCATCGGTATGGGGAGGATCACCGCGCCGAGGTCGGGGATCGCAAGCTCGAGCGCGACATACTGCCACACGTTGGGCAGCCGGACTCCAACCACGTCGCCGGCCTTGACGCCTCGGGCGCCGAGGAAGCGCTGGAACCTGCGCACATGCTCGAGCAACTCATCGAAATCGATCTCGCGGCCGTCCCACACGGCGGTCGCGTGCGGACGGCGCCTCGCGTTCCAGTCCAGGTAGCTGACCGGGTCGTAAGGCTCCTTCACCGGACGAGAGCGATGATCCGGTCCGGCGTCAGCGGCAGCGTCACGTCGGAGAGGGACAGCGCGTCGGCGATGGCATTCGCCAGCGCCGCGGTCGCGCCGATCGTGCCGCCCTCACCCGCTCCCTTGGTCCCGAGCTCATGGACAGTCGACGGCGTGACAAGGTGCGTGATCGCAACCGACGGTACCTCACTGGCGCTCGGGATGAGGTAGTCCATGAACGTGCCGGTCAGAAGCTGGCCTTCGGAGTCATAGACGATTTGTTCCATGAGGACGGCCCCGAGGCCCTGGGCGATACCGCCCACCACCTGGCCTTCGACGATCATCGGATTGATCAAGACGCCGCAGTCCTCAGCGACCACGTAGCCAAGGATCTGCACAGCACCGGTCTCGGCGTCCACCTCAACAAGACAGACATGAGTGGCGTATGGATGAGAGGCTTGCACGGCGTCGTACGTCGCGGATGCGTCAAGAGCGTGGCCGCCGTTGCCGGCAAGATCGCTCGCCGCGAGCTGAGCCAGGGTGATGCCCGACTGCTGCCCGTCGATGAGGATTACGGAAGCGCCGATCGACAACCGCTCGACAGGTTGGTCCAGCCGCCATGAAGCGGCGTTCAGGATGGCTTCGCGCAGCAGCCCGCCCGCCCGATACGCACTCGTGGCCGCGGTCACCGAGCCGCGGCTCATGAACGCCCCGGTGCCGGGGCCGACACGACCTGTGTCGGTCTGCTCGACAACGACGTTTTCCGGCTCCACTCCCAGGCTCGCTGCCGCCACCTGCGCGAAAGTCGTATGCACACCCTGTCCGATCGCGGGACACGTTGTCTGCACATGCACGCGCCCGTCCTCGCCGAGCCATAGGCGCGCGGTGTCGGTGCCCGGGATATCCGCCATGCCGCGGCCCTCGAATGTCGACGAGCCCGCGCCGGTGAACTCCACGTACGAGCCGATGCCGATGCCCAGCCGGCGACCTTCCACTCGCCCCCGAGCTTGCTCCTTACGGGCCTCCGAATACCCGAATGCGGCGAGGGCCGCATCGAGGGCGGCGCCGTAGTCTCCCGACTCGTACGGATGACCGGTGGCGGCGACATACGGCATTTGCGCCTGCGTTACGAAATTGAGGCGGCGCACCTCGGCGGGATCAAGAGCGAGGCGCGCCGCGATCAAATCCATCAGCCGCTCGTGGGCGAGAACCGCGGTGACCATGCCCACCCCCCGATAGGGGCCCTCGGGACAGATGTTGGTCGCGATCGCGTACGACTCGTACTCGTAGTTGCGAATGTCATACGGTCCGGGAATCAGGCCGGCGCATGTCATCGGGTCGAGCAGAGGTCCGAACGGCCTTATCCCGTAGGCGCCGATATTGGAGAGCACGGTCGCCCGCAGGCCCAGCACGCGGCCGTCGTTGCGCACCGCCGCGCTGAACCGGATGCGCTGGTCGCGGGCATGGCTGGCCGACTGGAAGTGCTCGGATCTGACCTCGGTCCATTTGACCGCTTGGCTCATGCGCCTGGCGATCCAGGCCAGCAGGATCTCCTCCGGGTAGACCTGCGCCTTGATGCCAAAACCACCGCCGACGTCGGAGGCCACGACCCGCACCTGGGCCGCGTCCAGCGCCAGCGTCTCAGCGATCGCGCCGGCCGCGAGATGCGGCACCTGGGTCGAGGTCCACACGACGACGCCGCCCGCTCCATCCGGCATCGCGATGGCGCCACGTCCCTCGATTGGAGCCGCCGACACCCGGGGGTGAGTGACCTCACCCTCGACCACCAGGTCCGCCTCGGCAAAGGCACGCTTGACCTCACCAAGGCTGCGGCGGCCCACGAAATACAGATTCCCGGGCACCGAATCGTGGACCAGCGGGGCCCCGTCAGCCATCGCGCCTTCGAACATGGTGACTGCCGGAAGCGGATCGATGTCCGGGCGGATCCGCTCGAGCGCGTCGTCCGCTTGATATCGGCTGCCGGCAACGACGGCCGCCAGGATCTCGCCCGTGAAGCGAACGCGATCGGAGGCCAGGATCGGCCGTGGCGGAGAGACGGCGCCAGGGGTGGTCAGGTGGACCGTGAGAGGGCGGCAGGTACCATCCAGGTCGCCGGCGGTGAAAACCGCCAGGACGCCCGGCGCCGCTCGGGCGGCGGAGGTGTCGAGCCCGGCGATCCGCCCGCAGGCGATGGGGCTTCGCAGCAAACCGACGTGGAGATGGCCCTCCGGCTGAAGGTCATCGATGAACTGACCCTTGCCGCAAAGAAAACGCCCGTCTTCCAACCGCTTCAGGCTTCTTCCGATCGGTCTGGGGTCGGCCATCCTGCTCAAGTTGTAAACGAGGGCGCCGCCGCGATGTGCGGCGGCGCCCGGTGTAGCTGGCTGCTGATTACGCCGCCCGAGAGCCTGCCTTCCCAGCCGTGGCGGCCTGCCTTCCCGTCATCGTCTGGAAGGCGTAATAGAGAGCAGCGGTGAGCACAAAGCCGACGATGAAGGTGATGTCACCGATCCCCGGATTGCCGTTCGGGATCGGTCCCGTGTAGACCGAGAACACGTTGGCGAAGAGGCCGACGGACACAACGAGGCCGATCGCCATCGCTGCCACCCCCTGCCAGCGCTGGTACTTGCTGTTGTAGAAAACCGACTCGTCGCCGTAGTCACCCTTCTTCATCCAGTAGTCGACCAGGACGACCGCCAGCCAGGGCGCGATCCAGTAGCTGATCAGGAGCAGGAAATACTCGTACTTGCTGCCCGGCCCGACGTTGGCCTGGCCCCAGACGCCGATCACGTATCCAAGTACGCCTGCCGCCACGGCCAGCACCGCGCGGCGCTGGCGGAGCGTCATGCCCATCTCGCGGATCCCGACCGCGACCAGGGACATCGTGCCGCTGTAGATGTTGATTGCGTTGGCCGCCACCGCCCCGATGGCGATGCAGAGCAGGGTCAGGTAGTACAGGAAATCGGGCATTCCCTGCTTCAGCTGGACGGTCGGAATGTCAGTCGGACCCCACTTGGTGCCGGCCACGGTCGCGAGCGCAGCGCCCGCGAGCTCGAGGACGACGCACGACACGAAGACACCCATGCCGGCCCAGAAAGCGACCATCCGTCGATCGGTCGTAGGCGGCAGGTAGCGGGTGTAGTCCGCCGCGTACGGGTTCCATCCCGCGGCGTAACCGAACGTGGCGGTGAACAGGAGCGTGAAGGCGCCGAAGTGACCGATCGGGCCCGGATTCGCGGCGACCCCGTAGTTGGCCTTGCTGAAGATGAAGATGCACGCGAAGATGAAAACGATTCCGAGCAAGGGCAGCGCCCAGCGCTCGAAGAAGTGAATGAAGTTGTGGCCAAGGGTCGCGATGGCCACCTGGGCGACGACGATCACGAGGAACGCTAGCCAGAACGGCAGCGTCACATTGATCAGAAGCGCCAGCGCCTCCAGCGCGAAGGCGCCGCTCACGCTGTTGACGATGAACCAGCCGATCGAACCGGTGAAGGCGTTCAGGCCGGCCGGCAAAATGTTGCCGAGGAAGCCGAACGCGCCCCGGCTCTCCACCATCATCGGAACCCCGAACTTGGGACCCCACGACGAAAGGGCGGCGTGTGTCAACGAACCCAGGGCGGTGCCGACCAGGATCGCGACCGCCGTCTCCCAGAAGCTAAGCCCGAACACGGCAATGCCGAGGACGCCCACGAAGATCGTGGCGAACTCGAGGTTGGGCGAAAGCCAGGTCCAGAACAGGTCGATCGGCTTGCCGTGCCTCTCCTTTAAGGCGATGTACTCGACGCCGCCCGGCTCGACGGTGGCGACAACGTCCCCATAGTCGCCCTCGCGAACCGGTACATGCTTCTCTACTTCCTCAGCTGTCTGCATAAGCCTTCCCCCATGAGCAAACTGACCGCCTACTTGCCCCACGAAAATCTTCGATTTCGCGGGGACCCCTTACAGCCGCAGAGTTTAGGTCTCTGCTAGCCTCCCGTCGATGCTCGATTTGCTCCTGAAGGGCGCCCGGATCGCCGGGGAGGCAGACACGAGGGAAATCTGCGTCCGGGACGGGCGGATCGCCGAGCCCGAGCCCGAGGCCCGCCAGGTCATCGACCTCGGGGGCGCACTGGTCACGCCGGCACTGGTCGAGCCCCATATCCACCTCGATGCCGTGCTCACCGTCGGCGAGCCGCGGCATAACCAGTCGGGCTCTCTGTTCGAGGGCATCGCCATCTGGGCCGAGCGGGTCAAGAAGCTCAGCGTCGACGATGTCAAGCGCCGCGTCCGCACCGTGCTGCGGTGGCAGCTTGCCAACGGGGTTCAGTTCGTGCGCAGCCACGTCGACGTTTGTGACCCGGAGCTGCGGGCGGTGCGCGCCCTCCTCGAGCTCCGGGAGGAGATCGGAGACCAGATGACGCTGCAGCTGGTCGCGTTTCCGCAGCAGGGGATCATGTCGTTCGAAGGCGGCGAGGACCTGATGCGGCGCGCCGTCGACATGGGGGTCGACGTCGTGGGCGCGATCCCCCACTTCGAGCTGACGCGCGAATACGGGGAAAGATCGGTCAAGTTCGCGATGGCCCTCGCCGCCGACAAGGGCTTGCGCGTCGACATCCACTGCGACGAGACCGACGACGACCACTCGCGCTTCGTCGAGGTCATGGCCGCCGAGACGATCCGGCTCGGCATGGGCGGGCGGGTCACCGCCAGCCATACCACCGCCATGCACTCGTACAACGCCGCCTACGCCTACCGGCTCATCAACAACCTCAAGCGGGCCCAGATGCAGATGGTCACCAACCCGCTTGACAACTCGGTGCTCCAGGGCCGTTTTGACGGGTATCCGATCCGTCGCGGGCACACCCGCGTCAAGGAGTTGCTCGCGGCCGGCGTCAACGTGTGCGTCGGCCACGACTCGGTGATGGACCCGTGGTACCCACTGGGTTATGGCGACCCGCTCCAGGCGGCGTTCGTGCTCGCCCACTACGGCCAGATGTCGGGCCACAGCGAGCTGCGCACTTTGATCGACATGATCACCTTCAACCCAGCCAGCGCCCTCGGCCTCCAGGACTACGGACTCCTGCCCGGAAGCAGGGCCGACCTCTGCGCGTTCGCGGCGCCGACCGAGATGGACGCCATCCGATTGGTCGCCCCACGCAAGCTCGTGCTGCGCGCCGGCAAGGTGGTCGCCCGCACCGAACCCGCGCACACGACCGTCGTGTGGGACGGCCGCGAGGAGGCCGTCGACTTCCTGAGACCTGGGCGGGCGTGATCCAGATCGTCGTTGGCGACCTCCGCTTTGCGGCCCGGCTCGAGACGGACCGCGCGCCCAAGACCGTAGCCAGGTTCCGCGCGATGCTGCCGCTGGCGACCAAGCTCATCCAGGCCCGCTGGAGCGGCGAGGCCGGCTGGATCCCGTTCGGCGACCTCGACCTCGACCTCGGCTACGAGAACCAGACGAGCTACCCGGCGCCCGGCCAGCTGCTGCTGTACCCGGGCGGCCTGAGCGAGACCGAGATCCTGTTTCCTTTCGGCCCGACGGTGTTCGCGAGCAAGGCGGGCCAGCTGGCCGGGAACCACTTCGCGACGATCTACGAGGGCAACGACCAGCTGCCCGTCCTCGGGCGGCGGGTTCTATGGGAAGGCGCGCAGGAGATCACCTTCACCGAGCAAGTGTGACGCTGCCCCGAATCGTGATCGAGCGGTGTCAGTACCTGGCCTTGTGCAGTGAGGATCCCGATGCCATCACACGGCCGTTTGCTTCGGAGTCGATGCAATGCGCCCACGAGCGTGTTGCCGAATGGATGCGCGAAGCGGGCATGGCCGTGCGCAGAGACAACGTCGGCAACCTGCGCGGCCGGTTCGAAGGCAGCGGAGAGACGACCCTGCTGCTGGGTTCCCATCTCGATTCGGTCCGCGATGCCGGCAAGTACGACGGGCCGCTTGGTGTTCTGGTTGCGATCGCCGCCGTGCAGCGCCTCCATGACGCGGACAAGCGGCTCCCATTTGCAATCGAGGTGCTCGCGTTCGCCGATGAGGAGGGCCTGCGCTTCGGCTCCACTTACCTCGGGAGCCGCGCCGTGGCGGGAACCTTCGACCTGGCGGACCTCGACCGTGTCGACGTAGACGGCGTCACGATGCGCGACGCCATCCGGGCTTTCGGCGGCGACCCGGAGGGCATAGACGACGACAGGTGGAGCGGCGGCCGGCTGCTCGGCTACTGCGAGGTCCACATCGAGCAAGGTCCGGTGCTGGAGGCTAAAGACGTGCCGGTCGGCGTGGTCTCGGCGATCGCCGGGCAGGAGCGGCATCGCATCATCTTCACGGGCGAGGCGGCCCACGCCGGGACCACGCCCATGGATCGCCGCCGCGACGCGTTGGTCGCCGCTTCGGTGTTCGTGCAGGCGGTCGAGGGCTATGCCGGCAGCCAGGAGGGACTGGTCGCCACCGTCGGGCAGCTCGAGGTGCGGCCGGGCGCCGCCAACGTCGTCCCAGGCAAGGTGACACTCAGCCTCGACGTCCGGCATGCGGATGACTCAGAGCGCGTCGCCGCTTCGCGGACCCTGCTGGACCTCGCAGCACAGATCGCGAAGCACAGGAAGATCGGAGTTACAACCACCCAGGTCAGTGAGGACGCGACGGTTCCCTGCTCGCAGAGCCTGGTGTCGAGCCTCTCGCAGGCCGTGCGGGACGTCGGCCACCCGGTGGTTGAGCTGGCGAGCGGGGCCGGGCACGATGCGGTGGCGATGTCGGCCCTCACAGAGGTGGGGATGCTCTTCGTGCGCTGCAAGGGCGGCGTCAGCCACAACCCCGCCGAGTCCGTGACCACCGACGACGTTGCCGTTGCGATCGACGTGCTGTCACGGTTTCTGGAGCTCGTGGCGCGAGAATGATCATCCGCGGCGGCTCGGTCGTGACAGCCCGCGGAGTCGAAAAAGCCGATATCACGATTGCCAGCGACCAGATCGTTGCGGTCGGACCGAACCTTGCCGGCGACGGCGAAGAGATCGAAGCGAGCGGCCTGCATGTGTTTCCCGGCGGGATCGATTCGCACGTCCATTTCAACGAACCCGGCCGGACCGAATGGGAGGACATCGAGCACGGGTCGGCGGCACTTGCCGCCGGGGGCTCTACGACTTTCATCGACATGCCGCTCAACAACCTACCCGTGACGACCGACGTCGCGGCGTTCGACCTGAAGCTCGAGGCGATGAACCGCTCGTCGAAGGTCGACTTCGGATTGTGGGGCGGGCTGGTGCCAGGCAACCTCGACCAGCTGGAGCCGCTGGTCCAGCGCGGCGTCATGGGCTTCAAGGCGTTCATGTGCCCCAGCGGCATCGATGAGTTCCCCGCCGCCGACGAACAAACGCTGCGCGAGGGCATGAAGCGAATTGCCGAGCTGGGTTCGATCCTGCTGGTCCACGCGGAAGACCCTTCGCGGCTCGCTTCGCCCGCCGGGCCCACCGCGCGCGACTTCATCTGGTCGCGGCCCGCGGATGCGGAGCTGGAAGCGATCGCGCAAGCCATCGCCATTGCAGGTGAGACGGGATGCAGGCTCCACATCGTGCACGTCAGCACCGCGCGCGGGGTCGAGCTCATCCACGAGGCTCAGCACGGCGGCGTCGACGCGAGTGGCGAAACGTGCTCGCACTACCTTCAATACGTCGAGAGCGACATGGAACGCATGGGCGGGATTGCCAAATGCGCGCCGCCGTTCCGGACGGCGATCGACCGCGAGAAGCTCTGGTGGATGCTCCGCGACGGCCGGCTGCCGATGGTGGTCTCCGACCACTCGCCCAGCACGCTCGAGCTGAAGCAGAGCGACGATTTCTCGAAGATCTGGGGCGGCATCTCAGGCTGCCAGTCGACCCGGCAGCTTCTGCTCGCCATGGGTCGGCTCGAGCTGCCGGTGATCGCGGCCGTGACCTCCACCAACATCGCCAGGCGGTTCGGCCTGGCTCGCAAGGGCGACATCGCGCTTGGGTTCGACGCCGACCTCTGGCTCGTCGACCTAGCGCACGAGGACGTCGTTCGGCGAGAGGACCTGCTCTACCGCAACCCGTTCAGCGCGCACGAAGGCCAGAGGATTCGCGGACGGACCGTCAAGACACTGGTTGGGGGCCGCGAACCTGGGACCGGGAGGTTCATCCGGCCTTAGGGGTAGAGGCGACCGCTCGTAGCCGCGACCTCGCGGGCGATCTCGTCCTCGTCGGCCGTCAGCAGGCGCCCGTCGAACACAACCACGCGCCCGTTGACGATCACGGCCGAAGCGCGCGCGGGCGGCGCCAGAGCGAGCCCGGCCAGCAGGTCGACGATGCCGGCGTGGGCGAGGTCGTCGATGCGGAACAGCGCGACGTCCGCGCATTTGCCGGGCGCGAGGGCGCCGCAGTCTTCTCGCCCCAGGCACTCGGCCCCTCCCGATGTCGCGAGCCGCCAGGCGCTCCGCGCATCGAGCGCGTTCGGCCCACCGTTGACCCTGGCCAGCAGCAACGCCTGGTGGACTTCCATCGCGATGTTGGCGTCTTCATTGCTGGCGGAGCCGTCGACTCCGAGTCCAACCCGCGCTCCCGCACGGATGAGGTCGGCAACCCGGCAGGCTCCCGCGCCCAGGCGCATGTTGCTCGACGGGCAGTGTGCGATCGCGGTCTTCGTTTCCGCGACGCGGTCCACCTCGGCGTCGTTGAGATGGATGCCGTGGGCGTACCACACGTCATCGCCCGTCCAGCCGAGGTCTTCCATCAGCTCCACGGGCCGTTTGCCGAATCGCTCGAGGCAGAACTTCTCCTCGTCGAGTGTCTCGGCCACGTGGGTGTGCATCCGCAAACCATGCCGGCGGGCCAGCGCCGCCGACTCGCGCATGAGCTCGGGCGTCACCGAGAAGGGGGAGCACGGCGCGACCGCGACTCGGCACATCGAACCCGGCTTCGGATCATGAAACCGCTTGATCATCGACTCCGTGTCCGCGAGGATCGAGTCCTCGTCCTCGACGACGCTGTCCGGAGGCAGGCCGCCCTTCGACTCGCCCAGTGACATCGACCCTCGGCAGGGATGAAAGCGAAGGCCCAGCTCGCGGGCTGATTCCACGAGCGCCTGGAAGATGCCGGCCCGGCCGCGTGGAAACACGTAGTGGTGGTCGGTGGAAAGCGTGCAGCCGCTCAGGAGCAGCCGCGACATCGCGGCCCGGGCGGCGACGCGCACGATATCGGCGTCGATTCGCGCCCACACCGGGTAGAGCGCGCGCAGCCACTCGAACAAGGCGCCGTCCGGCGCGTAGCCGCGCGTGGCCCACTGGTACATGTGGTCGTGGGCGTTGACCAGGCCCGGCACGGCGACGCAGTTGGCCGAGTCGACGACCTCATCCGCCGTCGGCGGGGCCCCGGAACCCACCTCTGCGATCATGCCGTCGCGGGCGAAAAGCCAGCCGCCCTCGATCTCGCGGTCCCCGGTGAACAGCAGACCGGCGCGGATGAGCAGCGTGGTGGTCACGAATCGACGATGTCGTGCGGGCGCACGGGCACGCGAGAGAGGCTGCGGCCGCTCGCGGCCCGGATGGCGGCCACGATCGCCGGCCCCGAGGAGATGGTCGGCGGCTCGCCCACGCCCTTGAGCCCATAAGGCGCGTTCGGATCGCCGAGCTCGAGGATGTCCATGCGCACGGGCGGCATGTCGAGCGTCGTGGGAAGGAGGTAATCGGTAAACGATGGGTTTCGAATCACCCCATCTTTGAGCTGGATCTCCTCCATGACGGCCAGCCCGAGCCCCTGGGCGGCTCCCCCCTCCAGCTGCCCCTCCACCGCCTGCGGGTTGATCGCCCTGCCGACGTCCTGGGCGGTCGCGAGCTCGACGACTTTGACCAGACCGAGCTCGGTGTCGACGTCGACGACCGCGCGATGGGCGGCGAACGCGTACTGCATGTGTGCGTTGGCCTGGCCGGTCTCGGGATCGAGCGGAGACGTGCGCCGCGGCCGGAATTCGCGCGTCTCCTCGATCACCTCCTCGCCCAGCAGCGTCGCGAGCGTGATGACCGCGGTGCCGTCGGCGGAGACGATCGCGTCATTCTCGAGTCGCCAGTTTGCTGATCCTCCCGCCCCATCGCGGCTGAGCTGGGTGAGCTCTGACTCGGCCAGCGCGAGCACCCGCTCGCGCACCGCCTCGCAAGCCGCCTTCACCGCCCCACCGGTGATGTAGGTCTGACGTGAGGCTGAGGACGATCCCGCGGAGCCGACCTGAGTGTCGGCGTTGAGCACGATCACGTCGTGGACGCCAAGCTCGGTGCCGGCGATCTGCGCCTGGACCGTGACCAGGCCCTGGCCCACCTCCGCGGCGGCGGTGTGCACCTCGACCCGGGGCCGCCTGCCCACCACCGACAGCCTCACCCTCGCGGTCGAGTAATCGTCGAAACCTTCGGAGTAGCCCACGTTCTTGAACCCGACGGCGTAGCCGACCCCGCGGCTTACCGCTTCGCCGTGCGTCGTGTTGGAGACGCCGCCGGGCATCTGGGTCAAATCCAGGTGCTCGCTCGTGACGGCCGGCGGCAACGGCATCGCCCGCACCCGGCGCAGAATCTCGGCCACCGGGACGGGGCCGTCCACGATCTGGCCTGTGATCAGGCTGCCCCCGGACTCCAACGCGTTGCGGATGCGCAGCTCCACCGGATCGATGCTGAGGGCCGCCGCGAGCTTGTCCATCTGGGCTTCGTGCGCGTAGCAGTTCTGTACGGACCCGAAGCCGCGCATGGCGCCGCAAGGTGGATTGTTCGTGTAGACGACCCAGCCGTCGATGGTGGCGTTCGGGCATTCGTACGGTCCCACGGCAAAGCAGCACGCGTTGGCGATGACGGCGGTCGAGCTGGATGCATACGCGCCGCCGTCGAGCATGATGCGGGCCTTGACGTAAACGAGCTTGCCGTCGCGCATGGCGCCGTGCTCGTAGCGCAAGCGCGCGGGATGCCGGTGGACGTGACCTACGAATGACTCGGCTCGCCCGTAGACGATCTTCACGGGCCTTCCCGTCCGTAGCGCCAGCATGCACGCATGCGCCTGCATCGACAGGTCCTCGCGCGCCCCGAAGGCACCCCCGATACCGGCCATCGTGAGCCGGACCTTCTCCGGCGGCAGCCCCAGGCATCCTGCAAGCTGGGAGCGGTCGATGTGCAGCCACTGCGTGGCGATGTAGAGGTCGACCCCACCGATGCCATCCGGGATCGCGAGACCCGACTCGGGGCCGAGGGGAGCCTGGTCCTGCATGCCGACCTCGTACTCGCCTGTGACCACGACGTCCGCACGCGGGTTCTGGTCGCCACGCCGGATCTTGATCCGGCGCGTGATGTTGCCATCGGGGTGCAGCTTCGGCGCGTCTTCGGTGAGCGCCGCCTCCGGGTCGGTGAGCGGCGCCAGGACTTCGTACTCGACACGCACGGCGTGCGCAGCGCATCGTGCGCGCTCGGGGTGATCCGCGGCGACCAGCGCCACGGCCTCGCCCCAGTACCGCACCACGTCCATCGCCAATACGGGCTGGTCCGGGATCTCCAGGCCGTAGACGTTGCGGCCCGGCACGTCCTCGTGGGTCAGGACCGCCTGCACACCGGGCATCGATCGGGCCTCCTCGGCGTCGATGGAGACGATGCGCGCGTAGGGATGCGGGCTGCGCACCGTGGCGCCCCAGAGCATGCCCTCTACCTGCAGGTCCGAGGAATACGGGAAATCGCCGCGCGCCTTGAGGGCGGCGTCGGGGCGCTGAACCGCGTCGCCCACGCGGCCGCTCACGACCGAAGGTGGCGCCAGCCGAGGCTTCGCCTTCATGACGAGCCCAGACGGCCGGCCGCCAGGTGCACCGCATCGATGATCTTGGCGTAGCCCGTACAGCGGCAGATGTTGCCCGCGAGCGCCTCGCGAATCTGGACCGTGGTCGGCTGCTGCACCCGGCGCAAGAGGTCGTGCGTGGCGACGATCAGACCCGGGGTGCAGAAGCCGCACTGGACCGCACCGGCCTCGACGAACGCTGCCTGTACCGGATGCAGCGAATCGGCCGCTCCGATCCCCTCGACGGTCACGAGGTCGCGACCCTCGGCCTGCCCGGCGAGCACCAGGCACGCGCACACGAGGGTCCCGTCGAGGTACACCGAGCAGGAGCCGCATTCGCCCTGCTCGCATGCGTTCTTCGAACCGGGCAGGCCCAGCCTTTCGCGCAGCACGTAGAGCAGGCTCTCCCCCTCCCAGACGTCGTCGGCTGTTACGGGGCTGCCATTGACGGTGCAGCCGACCCTCATGCCGATGCCGTCCGCCGGTACTCGTCCCACGCCCAGGTGAGGCTGCGGCGTGCCAGCACCGCCAGCGCGTGCGTCCGATATGCGGCCGTCCCGCGCACGTCGTCGATCGGCCGCGCCGCGGCGGCGACCAGCTCGCCGAAGCGGGCGAGCGCACTGGATGCCACCGGCGCCGGCCTCTCCCACAGCCCGCCCTCGTCGAGCACGGCCTCCATGAAGGTCTCCGCCTCGCCGGCGGCGACGGGTGTGGGCGCGGCCGACCCGATCCCGGTGCCGACCTGGCGGCGCTCGGAATCGACTGCGATGGCAAACGAGCACACCGCGATCACCATGGCGTTGCGGGTGCCGACCTTGGAGAACTGCTGTGGACCTTTCGCCGGCTCGACGAGGAAGGCCGCGATCAGCTCGTCCTTACGCATCGCGTTGCGTTTGGGCCCGACGTAGAACTCGCGCACCGGCAGGCGGCGGCTGCCGGACGTTGACGCCAGCTCGACCAACCCATCGGAGGCGAGCAGCGGCGGGTGCGCGTCACCCGCCGGAGAGGCCGAGCCCAGGTTGCCGCCGACCGTCCCGCGATTCCGGATCTGGGGCGAGCCCACCGTGCGCGAGGCCATGGCGAGGCCGGGCAACCGGTCGGCGAGCTCGTCGATGATCCGCGTGTACGTCACCCCCGCGCCGATGCGGAGGAAACCGTCGTCCATTCCCCATTCGTCGAGCTCGGCAACCCTGGTGAGGTCGATGATGGCCGCCGGCCGCAGACGGTCGAAGTTGATGTCGACCATTACGTCGGTGCCGCCGGCGATGGGGAGCGCCTCCGGGCGGGCCGCCTTCATCGCGAGCGCCTCGGTCCAGCTCGCCGGCTGCAGAAACTCCATCCCCGCTACCAGGCCTGGCCGGCCTCCGAGGCGTCGTCGCGGGTCACGGTCCCTTCGATGAGCCCGTAAGGACGATCGGACGCGTAGAAGACCTCGTTCTGGTTTTCGAGGCCAAACGGCGAGAGATCGACCGCGAAGTGGTGCTTATTCGGCATCGAGATGCGGATCTCGGCAATCTCCGGGCTCTCCTTCAGCACCGCCTCGCCCATCGCGTAGAGCGTCTGCTGGAGCGCAAGGCTGTGGTGAAGCGCGAAAACCTCGGTCAAAGTGCTCCGAGTCGCCATAAACGAGCTGAACCAGTCTTGCTCGGTGGAGACATATCGCCATCGAGCGGTCAGGGCCGTCGCAAGAATGCGGTCATGGGTCTCTTCGAGCGTTGTGTACCGGTCACGCGGATAGCCGTAGAACTCGGAGTCGGTTGTCTTCATCACGACCAGGTCCGCCAAGCCGGAAACCACCCACTCCGCGTCCTTGGCGCATGTGACGGTGGCCAGCCGCCTGTCCGAGCCGATGCGCTCAAAAGCGTGGGGGTCGGGGCGCTCGCCGGCATCGAGGTGCGTCCACTGAAACGCCTCGATGTGCACCCGGGCCCGGCTCACCGCGTCGAAGTCGCGCACGAAGTGGCGTGCAAGACGAAGACCAAACTCTTCGGGCTGCCCCGGTGGCGCTTCTTTCGCGAAAGCAAACACGGTGTTCTTCTGCGTGTCGGTCGGTACGACCTTGCTGTTGTCGCCGGTCAGGTGGCTCGCGCTGAAATCGCCTGCGAGCGAGATGCTGACGAGGAAGTCGGTGACCTGGTGCCTTTCTCCGTCGCGGTTGACATGGACAAGGTGCGTCTCGGCTTTGCCGTACTGGTTGTCGCCGAGGACGATGGTCACTGGCCCTTATAGGTTGAGTAGCCGAACGGGCTCAGGAGCAGCGGCACGTGGAGGTGGCTGTCCTCCAGGTTGAAAATGACCGACACCGCAGGATAGAAGGCGTTCAAGCCGGAGCGCTCGAAGTAAGGCCGAGTGTCGAACTCGAGGCGGTACTCGCCCGGTTCGAGCTCCTCGTCGGTGAGCTCGCGGATTCGTCCATCGGAGTCGGTCACCGCAGTGCCGACCTCCTTCCAATCGCCGTTGGGCTCGCGACGATGCAGAGTGACGCCAAGTCCCGCGGCGGGGGTGCCGCGCGCCGTGTCGAGCACGTGGGTGGAGATGGTCATGAAACCAGCTCCGCTAGCCGCTCCTGGGCGATCTGTGCGAGCTCGCGGCGCGACTCGGCGAGCTCCATGGCGGGATCGTTTCTCATGCGCCGCCGCAGCTCGGACAGGATCTCCTCTCCGCTCCGCCCGCTGGCCCTGATGAGAAAGACGTGCCCAAACCTCTGCTCATACTGCCGATTCTCGGCTTCGAGCGCGGCCAGGGTCACGGCCGTCGACTGCAGGGCGCGGCTCTGCTCCCGCTCGGAGCTCTCGGGCGCATCGCCGCCGCGCTCGCCGATCCGCGGGTGGGCCTTGAACGCGGCCACCCAATCGTCATCGGTCAGACTGTTCAACGCATTCCCGGCGGCGGCCAGAAACGATTGGGCATCGGCGTAAGGCCGGCGCGAGCTCACCTCCGCCGCCCAGCGCCGATTGGCGAGGCATTTGTAGAGGGAGTCAGCTGCTTCTCTTTCCGGCAGCGCGTTGAATTTCTCAATCAATGCCCAGCGGCACCAGCTGGAAATTGGTCACGTCGACCAGCCCGCGGTCGGTGATCTTGAGCTCGGGGATGACCGACAGCGCGAGGAAGCTCAGGGTCATGAAAGGCGCGGTCATCGACACGCCCATGCCCGCCAGCCGGCGCTCCATCGAGTTGAGGCGCTGGTGCACCACAGCGAGCGGCTGATCGCTCATGAGGCCGGCGACCGGCAATGGCAGTTCCTCCACGACGAGGCCTCCTTCGGCGACCACGATGCCGCCCCCGATGTCGGCCAGGCGGCACGCGCAAGCGGCCATGTCGGCGTCGTCGACGCCGAGGACCACGATGTTGTGCGCGTCATGCGCGACCGTGGATGCAAATGCTCCCCGCTGCAGACCGACGCTGGTGGCGAATCCGAGGCCGATGCGGCCGGTGGCGTGGTGACGTTCTAAGACCGCTATCTTGACGAGGTCCCTAGCGGGATCGGCGACTATCGCGCCGTCGCGGACGGCGGGCTCCGCCATCTCGCTTCCCGTCAGGAGCTGGCCCGGTATCACCCTCATCACCCGAACGGTCTTCGGGCCGCTTGGAATGCGAAACGAATCGGGTGTCACCGGAGCGAGATGGATGGTCTGCCGCACCCATTCCGGCACGGTGAGCTTGGTGAAGTGCGGAGGAGCGCCGCGCTTGAAAACCTGGCGTGGCGCAAAGGAGATGAGGTCGTCGAGCACCAGGATGTCCGCCTGGTAGCCGGGAGCGATGGCTCCGAGATGCCAGAGCCGGTGATAGGTGGCGGGATTTATGGTCGCCATCACGATCGCATCCTCGGCGCTGATGCCGTCCGCCACCGCCACGCGCACCATCTGGTTGATGTGGCCCTCCTCGACGATGAAGCCCGGTTCGCGGTCATCGGTGCAGAACATGCACCAGTCGGTTCCGAATTTCTTCACGAGCGGCAGCAGGTCGCGCAGGTTGCGGGCGATCGAGGCCTCACGGAGCATGACCCACATCCCCAGGCGCCGCTTTTCGAGCGCCTCCTCGTAGGTGGTCCCCTCGTGATCGGACCGGATGCCCGCGGCGACATACGCGTTGAGGGCCGGGCCGCGGACCCCGGGGGCGTGGCCGTCCACATGGTCTGTCAACCCGGTCGTGAGCTTCGAAACCTCCGCCTCATCGCCGGCGATGACTCCGGGGAAGTTCATCATCTCGGCCACCCCGATCGTGCGGTGGCGGCGAAGAAGGCTCTCGATGTCGCCCGTGGTGAATGGCCGCCGGGGCGACTCGAAGCGCGAAGCCGGCACGCACGACGACGCCATCACGTAGACGTCAAGCGGCAGGTCGGTGCAGCAGTCGAGCAGCCAGTGGATGCCGTCGGTGCCGAGCACGTTGGCGATCTCGTGCGGGTCGGCCACGACCGCGGTGGTGCCGTGAGCCAGGACGGCCCGCGCAAACTCGTCGACGGTCAGCTTGGACGACTCGATATGCATGTGCGCGTCGATGAATCCGGGCACGAGGTAAGCGCCGCTTACGTCCAGGCGGTCCCGGCCCTCGTAGCGTCCAAGCCCCACGACGTGGCCGTCCTTGATGGCCACGTCGAGGTCGAGCCACTCCTTGGTGAATACGGAGAGCACCTTTCCGCCCGCCAGTACGAGGTCGGCCGGCTCGTCACCCCGAGCGACTGCCATCCAATGCGCGTCGATGAGATTCAGAATAAGCCAACGCTATTGGGGTGTTACGGCCCCGACCGCGGTCCGCAAGAACACGAGAGTGACCGGCGCCAGCTCGCTGACGGCGATTCGGATGAACAGGTAGGGGATGCCGCAGATCAGGCACATCGCGACGAAGAGCAATGCCTCGGCGGGTCATCGCGGGGGGCTCAGGCCGGGCTAGGTCCGTTGATCGGCGGGCGTTTGGACCTGGTCGTCGGATTCGGTCACGACTACTCGTACGCGCTGCACGGCGTTGTTCTGCACGCCTTCGCGATTCCAGTTGCCGTCCGTGGGTTGAACGTTGCCTTTGCCGTCGGTCGCGCGCACGCTGAGCTCATAGTCGCCAGGCTTGGTCGCGTCCCACACGTAGTTCCATGGGCGCCACGCGAAGGCCGAAACCGGATCACCCAGATCCGCCGGAGCCCAAGACCCACCCCCGTCCGCGCTGACTTCGACCTTCGTGACCGGCGCGCAGCCAGACCAGGCGCGACCCGAAAGCACCTGGCGGGACGGGGCCACAAAGCGCACCCGCGACATGAAATCCGGAATGCCCGGCGGGATCATGAGGGCTCGCGGAAGCATGCGGGTCACCGGCTCGCCCGCGTCATCGTCAGAGCGGCGGTAATGGTAGGCGGTGGCCTGCTGATAGCCGTCGAAGCCGCTCTCCAGGACCGTGATCGCACGAAGCCATTTGACGTGCGCCATCCCGTACCAGCCGGGGACGATCAGGCGAAGCGGAAAACCATGTTGCGGAGGCAGCGGTTGCCCGTTGATGGCGTAGGCGAGAAGAATCTCCTCCCGCCGGCACTCGGCCAGGGGCAAGCTGCGTTCGTACTGCTGCTCGACGTCGCCTTGCATCCCCCGGTCGAGCCCCGTGAACACCACGTCGCCGCCTTGACCGATCAGCCCGGCCTCGTCCAGCAAGGGGCCCAATGGCGTCCCGGTCCATTCGGCGGTTCCGACCGCCTCCGTCAGCCAGGGCTGGCTCAGCGGGCGGGGTGAGAGCCGGGCTCGGCCGTTGCCGGCGCACTCGAGCGTCACCGCGAGCGTCGTCGAAGGCCGGCTCTTGAGCTTTTCGATGCTGAGCTGCAACGGACGGCGCACGTGGCCGCCGACGGTCAGCGCCCAGTCGCTCGGGTCTACGGCCGGAATGTCGAAGTGGATCAGGAGATAATGCAGGCCGATCGGCGTGATCTCGTAGCGCAGAGCCTCCAGTGGCATCGAGTGGTTGCGGACCGCCAGCTGGAGCTCGCTCGGTGTGATGTCCGGGCCTTCGATCAGCGTCCCGGCGGGCAGCGAATCCGTCACCTTCCCAGTCATTCGTTGCTCAACCCTAACTCCACTCCACAAGGAGATGACGCGCGCGAGATCCGCCGGGGCCGAAATTGTGCAAACATCTGTTCGACATGGCTGGTGTCGCGGATCTGGGCCTCAACCGGGCCGACCCGGCGACTCTCGTGGTCGATCTGAACTGTGCCTTCGCCTCGATCGAGCAGCAGCACGACCCCCAGCTGCGAAACCGTCCTCTGGCCATCGCCGCCTACACGACCGACGCCGCCACCATCGTGTCCGCGTCGCGGGAGGCGCGTGACCTCGGCATCAGGACCGGCATGCGGGTCTTCGAAGCGAAGGCGATCTGGCCTTCGATCGCTGTGGCGGAGCCGAACCCACCCCGCTACCGCGCGGTGTCGGACCAGCTGGTCGCGATCATGACGCGGCACAGCCCCGATGTCCTCCGCATGTCGATCGATGAGGCCTCCATGAACCTGGCCGGGACTCCTGACCTGGTGAAACTGGGACCAGAGGGCGTCGGGGTTGCGATCAAGGCGGCGCTGCGGCGAGAGGCCGGCGAGTGCATCACCTGCTCGGTCGGCATCTCCACGTCGATCTGGATGGCGAAGCAGGCGTCGAATCTCAACAAGCGCGACGGCCTGGAGCGGATCGACCACACCAACCTCGTCTCGGCCTTCGAACGCCTCCGGCTCACCGACCTGTCCGGCATCGCCGACGCTACCGCGCGCCGCCTCCTGCGAGCCGGCATCCACACGCCACTCGAATTCCTGCGCGCCAGCGCCGACCAGTTGCGCCTCGCGGGCATGCAGCGGGCGGTCGCCGACGGCTGGCTGCGACGGCTCCGGGGCTTCGAGGTCGGCACCTTCGAAGGCCCCGCGCGCAAGAGCTACAGCCACTCGCACGTGCTGGCGCGGGCGACGAGCTCGCAGGGTGAGCTCGAGGAGCTGCTCATGCGCCTGTGCGAGATGGTCGGCCGCAGGCTCCGGGCCGCGGGCCGGCGTGGCCGGGTCGTGTCAATCGGGGTCGTCTACCGCCCGGACGTCGAACGCTTTTCGAAACAGTCGACGCTGGCCAATCCGATCGCCACCGGAGAGGAGATCTACCGAGTCGCCCTGGCGCTGCTGGCCGGCCGTGACGTCAGGCGGGCAGTCGGAACATTGGGTGTCGGGCTCTCGGGACTGAGCCATGACGACGGCCAGCTGGACCTCTTCGCGGGGCCGTCCCAGCCGCGCGGCGAGCGTTTGGAGGTGGCCATGGACGCGATCCGAGACCGATTCGGTGAGGACGCCGTGCAGCGGGCGCGCCTCCTGGGCCGCGCTCCGGTGGTGCGGGATCGGATCGCGTTCGGCAACACCGGCCACCCGGAGGGATGATGTCCCACCTCGGTGGGCTGGAAAGCGCTCGCACGCGCTCAAGCGACTGCGGGGGCGCCTTGCAATAAAGTCGCCCGCGCCGCCAGGACAGGGCCCAACGCACGGGCGTCATGGGCGATCTCGCGAAGGTTGCCGCTGATCGGGTTCGAGTAACCGATGAAGAAAAGGCCGGGGGCTTGTGGGGACGCCTGCGGGGCGTGGAAGCTCGGATGTCCGTTCGCGTCGAGCACACCGAGGTGGCCGACCATCGGTTCCAGGCCCGAGCTGTAACCCGTCGCGGCGATGACGGCGTCCGCCTTCAGCCGGCGCGCGCCGCAGACCACCTCACTGCCTTCGAAACCGGTGATCCCAGGCACCACCTCGATGCGCCCCGCTTTGAGCTGGGCCAGGAAACCGACATCGATGAGGGGGATGTGTCCATCGAGCACGCGCGTGGCCACGCCGGTGGGGGGCGCGGCGATTCCATATCGGGAGAGGTCGCCGATCACGAGCTTTTGCACCAGCAAGCTGAGTGGGTCCACGATCTTGAGCGGCAGCGGGCGCATCAAGATCCCGAGGTACTGCGGGGCGATTCCGGCCGGCCCGTCACGCCTGACGATGTTGGGCGGCGTGCGAATGGAGATCCACACCTTGCCGGCGCCGCCTTCGACCAGGTCGGCTGCGATTTCGGCACCCGAATTCCCCGCGCCGACCACGAGGACGTCACGGCCGCGGAAGGGCGCCGGGTTGCGGTAGGCCGAAGAGTGGATGAGCTCGCCGGTGAAGGTGGCCATGCCCGGCCAGTCAGGCAGCCGGGGAGTGTGGTTATAGCCGGTGGCGACGACGACCTGGCTCGCCTCGAGCTCGCCTCCACTGGTGATCAGGCGCCAGCCGGTCGGTGTGGCCTCGATGCGCTCGACGCGCACTCCCAGCCGGATCGGCACGCTGATCTTGCGGGCATAGTGCTCGAGGTAAGCGATGAAGTCGTCGCGCGCGACCCAGCGCCCCAGACGCTCTGGGATCGGGACGCGAGGCAAGGCCGAGAGGCCGCGCGTCGTGTGCAGGCGGAGCCGGTCGTAATGACCGCGCCAGCTGGCGCCCACAGCTTCGGCTGCGTCCAGGACCTGGGCCGTGAGCCCGTTCCGGTGAGCCTCGCCGGCCGCGGCCAGGCCGGCCGGACCCGCGCCCACGACTATCAGCTGGGGTTCGTCGATCGGGAAAAGATAACGCTAGGCAGGTGCGGGTGCAGCGACGGCAGGCAGGGCGACGGCGGGCAATATCGATTCCAGGCTTCCGTCGCTCGCCGCCTTGGTCAGCGCATCCAGGACGGTGGGATCGAACTCCGAGCCAGATCCCGCCTTGAGCTGCTCGAGGGCGGCCGCGACGGTCAGCCGCTCGCATCCGCGACCGGCCGTCATGGCCTCATAGCCTTCGGCGACCGCCAGGATGCGGGCCGCCAGCGGGATCTGTTCGCCCGCCGCGCCGTCGGGTTTGCCCTGGCCGTCCCACCGCTCGTGGTGATGGCGCACGACGGACGCGATCTCGGGAGAGAACCTGGCCGCCGCGACGATTCGCTCGCCTTCCTCCGCGTGTCCCGGCATCTCGAAACTCTGTCCATCGACGCCGAGCGTCATATGCCCGACGTCGTGGAGAAACGCGGCCATCCGGAGCTCCTCGAGCTTGCCTGGCGGCAAGCCCACCCGTTGGCCGACGGACTCCGCGATGGAGGTCACGCGGCTGGAATGGCCCTGCGCCATGGGGTTGCGGTGGTCGACAGCGTGGGCGGCGGCGACGACCACCTGCGGCCCGGCGTCGGCAAGCATCGTGGTGAGATTGCCATCGGCCAGCTCGAGCTCCGTCACAAGCTGTGGGAACGTGCACGCGCGGTCCTTGCCCTCGCGCTTGGCGAGGTACAGCGCCTGGTCCGCGGCGGCAACCAGCTCCTGAGCCGTCAAGGCGTCCTCGGGGTAGGTGGCGACGCCGACGCTGAACGTCAGGGACTTGCCGGCGGTGGTGGCCACCGCGGCTGCATGCACGGCATCGACGATGCGGTACGCGAGCCGCTGGGCTCCCACCGCCGACGTGTCGGCGGCCAGGATCGCCAGCTCGTCACCGCCGTACCGCGCCACCGAATCCTGCGCGCGCGCGGCACTGCGCGCGATCCTCGCTCCCAGCTGGAGCACGAGGTCACCGTGCTGATGGCCGAGCTCGTCGTTCACCGACTTGAAGAAGTCGAAGTCGATGAGCAGGAGCGAGATCGACGCGGTGGACCGGTCGGCACGCGCGAATGCGACATCGAGCCGCTTGTGCAGCTCGCGAATGTTGTAGAGGCCCGTGAGGCCGTCGGTGGTCGCTTCCTGCGTGCTCGCGTGATATCGGAGCGCGTTCGCGAGCGCGATTGCCGAGCTTCCGGACAATGCGGAAACTGCGAAGAGGTCCTCGTTGGTGAACACGCGGCTGGGGCGCTTCAGGGTCAGAAGAGCTGTGACTCCCGCGCCTGACGCCATCGGCACCACCATCGTGCCTCGATCCGTCGAGAATGCAGCCTCACCCGATCGGGCGACCTGGGCCAGCTGCGATTCGTCAAGAGTTTCGGGCGCGCCTGTAGGGCCCTGATCCAGCTTCGCTGTGGCCACGACCGAGAAGCCGTCGGGCGACGCGAGCACCATGCTGCCCAGCACCGCCCCCGTCATCTCGAGAGCGTTGCCCACCATGGCGCTGAACACATCCTTGATGTCGGTCTGGGTGCTGATGCTCGCGCTGAGCTCGCGCAGCAGGTCAGCCTGGGCCGCCCGCTGCACCGCCTGCCGGCGTTCGCGTTCGAGCTCGCGGGTCATGTAGCCGGTGGCCAGCGCCACGATCAGGAACAGGAAGACGATGCCCAGGGCGCCTACACGCGAGCTGGGATCGTTGGAAAGCGTGGTCGGCGTGTTGCTGCCGCCCACGAACAGGTAGATGAACGCGATAAAGAGGGCGGAGATCACGCTTGCGGTGGCCCCGAACCGAACCGCATTGGTGATGACGGAAAGGAAGAGGGCGAGGAAGTATGGGCTGTTGAATCCGTTGGAGAGATAGACCAGCCCAGCCGCGAAGAAGATGTCCAGGGTCATCGTGGTGAGGCTGAACTGCTTGCCCGGCCGGAAGCCCCTGAGGAGCATCAGCGTCACGACCACGTTCATGGCGGCCCAGACACCGAGGGCGATGTCGACGGTAACTTTCTCTGAGGTGCTGGTGAGCGCGGTCAGGTTGACCAGCGCGGTGAGGACGGCCAGGAAGATCCAGCGGAACATGACCGCCACCCGCTCGCCGATCTGGCGCCGCTGGGCGTCGAAGTTTTCGTCCAGAGCGCGCGCTCGGACTTCCCTCTGTCGCTGATCAGTGGCGGCGACCGGTTGGCTGCTCATGGAGGTCTCCGAACTCGGCGGCCGGATCGCATCGGCAGGCTATCACTCGGTTTCGCCGGTCGCCCCCTGCGTACAGTGGGGATTTGGAGACCCCGACCAGGAATGAGACTCGAGCCAGACGGGTAGTCTCCAACTGGAGGCAACGAATATGAAGCTGGAAGGCATCCACCACGTCAGCTCGATCACGGGCGACGCCCAGGCGAACGTCGATTTCTACGCGGGCACGTTAGGGCTGCGGCTGGTCAAAAAGACCGTCAACCAGGACGACCCGACCGTCTACCACCTCTTCTATGGCGACGATAAGGGCAGCCCGGGCCTGGACCTGACGTTCTTCGAGTATCCAGGGGCGCGGCCGGGCCGCGCGGGGCGGGGGATGATCCACCGGATCGTCCTACGGGTCGGCTCCGAGGATGCGCTCGACTTCTGGGAGCGGCGCCTCCAGGGCGGCCGGCGGTCGCGTGGAGCGCTGGAGTTCTCAGACCCTGAAGGCCTCGGCCTGGAGCTCCGTGTCGTGGCCACGCCCGATGCACCGCTCACCGCGTCGCATCCTGAGATCCCGGCCAAGCACGCGATCCAGGGTTTCGAGGAGGTGCGCGCGTATACGTCGAGCCCCGACGCGAGCCGCGAGCTGCTAGAGGGCGCGCTCGGATGGGAGCGGTCCGGCGACACGTCGTGGGAGGCTCACGGCGACGGTCGAGCCGGACGGTATGCATACGACGTCGCCCCTGGGCACCACGGAATGCCCGGAGCCGGAACGGTTCATCACGTCGCCTGGGCCTCGCTTGACGACCAGCAGGTCGCGTGGCGGGATCGCGTCATCGCGGCCGGCGCTCAGCCAACGCCTGTCATCGACCGCTACTAGTTCAAGTCCGTTTACTTTCGCGAACCGAGCGGCGTGCTGTTCGAGATTGCCACGATGGGCCCTGGCTTTGCAGTGGACGAGGATCCCGCGCATCTGGGCGAGCGGCTGGTGCTGCCGCCAAAGTTCGAGGGCCTGCGCGCCCAGCTCGAATCCACGTTGACGCCCCTCCACGCACCCGCGCCGGCACCGCGCTGATCAGCCTGTTTGGACTGATCAAGCTCAAAGTCCCCACAGCTGCTGGGCGCGGACGCCCAGTCCATGAACGACTGCGGTGAATGCATCTCGCTGCTCCAGCCGGTCTTTGCCGAAGGTCCGGGCCAGGTCGTCGCGGAAGGCGGGAATGTAGGCGGAGCCGCCGGTCAGCAGCACACGTTCTACCTCGGTCGCCTGGATGCGGGCCTCCTCCAGCGCACGCCCGATCGCCTCGCGGACCAGGTCCAGCTCGGGTCGGATCATGGACTCGAAAGCCGAGCGCCGCAGCGTCACGTGGAGGCCGAGGGGTGAGAACCGCAGCTCTGTGACCTCCGAGCTGGACAGGGCGATCTTCGCTGCCTCGATCGCCTTGTAGAAGTCATAGGCGTAGCCCTCGTAGAGCAGGGCGGAGGCGAGCTCGGCTTCCTTGCCACCGATCCTGGCCAGGATGGCCGGGATGCCCGGGTCGGCCATGAGGAGCCTGACGGAGCTCGCGGTACGGAGTTCGTTGAACAACCAGTTGGGCAGCACCTCGAGTCCGAGCGCCGGCCCCACGCTGGTCTCGAACAGGACGCCGTCCAGCAGCTCGCCGCCGACTGCGACGCCGGACAGGCCCGCGATACGCGACTCGCCATCGCGTGAGTCCATCACGGCGACGTCGAACGTGCCCCCGCCAAAGTCCACAGCAATCTCGACACCGTGATGGGTCGGCTCGCCGATGACGGCTGCCGTCGGTTCGGGCAAGAACGCGACCTCCTCGAATCCGGCCTCGATGGCCGCCTGCTCGAGACGGCTGAAAGCCTCCGCATCTGACGCGCCGCGGTGAGCCGGATCGGCGCCGGCGAAGACCACTGGATGTCCCAGCACGACGCGTCGAGCGCCCTCTGTCACGGCTGCGTCGGCTTCGTTTTTCAGGCGTCTCAGCACGACCGCGACCAGTGAGCCCACGGTGAAGTCGGTCGCCCAGGAATTGGTCCCCGCGAAACCAACCTTCGCCAGGTCGTGCTTCACGCCGGACAGCAGCCGAGCGTCATTGCAACCACCACCCTTGCGGTACTGCCGGCAGTCCGTGTCCCAACCGTACGGCGCGAGGGCGCAGTTCCAGCAGTCGGTCTTTTCGTGCCCGGACTTGAGGAACGTCTTCACCGCCTCATCGCCCGCGGCGCGACTCCCGCCGCGATGGAGATAGACGAAAGATGGCAGCGTCATCGCGGATCGCGATGGCCCCAACGCCAGCACCTCGACGCGGTCGGCATAGGCCACGGAGATCGCGCTGTTGCTCGTCCCGAAATCGATGCCGTATCCAACTGGAGCCACGGTCGGATTCACCCCGGCACCATACGGCTTGGTGTCAGCGAGTGGCGGCGACGACTCCAAAGCCGGCGAGCATGAGGATGATGGAAACGCCCAGAAGCAGGGGACCGATCACCACCAGGACTTGCTTGAGCAGGCTGAGGCGGCGACGATGGCGCAGCCGACCCAGCCTTGACTCCAGGCTCACCAACAACTACTCAATTCCTCCACGTAAGGGGCGAAGAAATGGCCTCGCGGGGGGTAGTCCGCGAGGCCTTACGAACGCGCTGTCTAGCCGTGGATCATCCCGCGGTGGGTCAAGGCTCGGAATATGACCAGGAGGATGACCGCGCCGACGAACGCGGCCAGAATTCCGCCGATCGTGAACGTGCCTGTAGCTACAGGGAGGCCGACGAGGCTCGCCAGCCAGCCGCCCAGGAACGCACCCAGGATGCCGACCACGATGTCCCAGATCAGGCCCATGCCCTTTCCGGTCAGCACCTTGCTGGCCACGAAGCCGGCGATGGCGCCGACGATGATGAATACGAGAATTCCCATTTGCTTCTAAACCTCAGTGTCCGCCTTGCGGCGGTCGTTCGAACAGGGACGACTGCGATCCATCACGACGTCGCCGGCTTGCTGCCGCGCGGCGCGGTGACGATCTTGATCAGGACCACGAGGCCCCAACCGATCACGGCGTAGACGACGATCGCGACCAGGGACGCCGTCTCGAAAGTGTTGGTCTTGGTCCCGGTGTCACCGAAGATGCCGGTGAACGGGGCCACCATGACTGAGCTCAGCTGGTAGATGAAATGGACGAACGCGGACTGCGCGGAAGCGCCCAGCAGTTTGCCCAGGAATCTAGCAGCGATGAGGACATCGACGATGCCGACGACGAAGCCGACCACAGCGGCGGCGCGAAAGTTGTAGCTGCCCTGCTCCGTTACCGACGCGTGTTCGGTCGGAGCGGAAGCCGGAGCGGGGGCGGATGCGGGTGCGGATTGCTGAATTGCCATTTAGTCATTCACCTCTTGGGATGACGGTGGCCCACCCGGCGTAACAAAGTCAGCAACTACCCCTACCCGCCGGCGCAAGGCTCCCCTCGAAAGCGCCTCTTTTACCAGTCTCCCTGGCGGCGCATCTCCGGCGAGCGGCCATCGGGGTCGTAGACCATTCGATAGAAAGGCTCAGCCCACAGCCTGGTGATCCGCGACGGCTGGATCCGTGGATGTGGCCTCACGCGCCCGGGCGGCCGGTCACCGCGGGCTCCGTCCCGGTGCCAGCGTTCCAGCGCTTCGGCGGTCTCGCGGAACCTCGCCACCGCCTCGGCAGGATCGAGCAAATCTCGGTCGTCGCCTTCCGCACGTCCGAGGTGCTCTCGCCACAGCTGCAGCCGCAGGTCGCGCGCAAATCTGCGAGCGCCGTCGCCGAGGCCCGCCGGATCCACCGGAGCCCGGGCATCGCGCTCATCGTCAAGCACAGCGCAGGCGATCTCGGAGTCGTGGCTCCACGACCTCCGGTTGAAATTGTCGGATCCGACCGATGCCCAGACGTCGTCGATCACGCTGATCTTGGCGTGGACATAGACCGGAACGCCGGTGAGGTTTTCGATGTCGTAGATGGCGACCCGATCGCCGGCTGCGCCCAGCAGCACCTGGACTGCCTGCTCCCGACCCACCTGGTTCGGTCGAAGGGTGAGCACACCTGCCTGGTCGAAGTATCTCGGCACGACCGCGATCAGGTGCAGCGTGGGACACGCCACCAGCGCATCGGCAAATGTGCGCGCCACCTCGGTCGACCAGAGGAACTGGTCTTCGAGGTAAATGAGCCGGCGGGCTCTTCGGATCGCCTTTCGAAATCCGCGAGCGACGCTGCGCTCGCCGTGAGGAGCGAACGGATAGCCGCCTCGGCGGAGGGCGTAGGTGCGAAGCACCTGGACCGCGTGCGTTCCGCTCGGCGCGGGATCGGCCGGCATCGGGGGCAATGTGCTTGCCTTGCGATGCGTGTGCCGCAGCAGGTCGTGCGCGATCCCCATGGGATCGCGGCTGAGCGGGCCTCGATCGTCCCACCGCTCTCGGAAGCAGAACTCCAGGTCTCCGACGGCCGGACCCTGGATCGCGACCTGCGCGTCATGCCAGGGAGGTCTTTCCCCGTACACCGGCGCCATGGCCTGGCGCTGCCGGTCGCCGTGATGGTCGGCGTCATCGCGCCGGCTGTGGCACAGGTCGATGCCGCCGACGAAGGCAACGTCCCTGTCGCTGCTGCCTTGATGGCGGATCACGATGAGCTTCTGGTGATGGGAGCCACCGAGCCGCACCCGCTGGTCGAGAAGGACCTCGCCCCCGGCTGAGTTGAGCAGCTGTCCTAGATCGCGGTTCTCCTTGGCGCTGAACCCGAGGCGGTCCAGATGAGAGCGCCACAGCAAACCTTTGACGATCACGCCCCGCCGAGCCGCGGCCGCCAGGACGCCTGCCACCTCGCAATCGGGACCGTCAGTCAGGCGCTGGTCGGGGTCGCCCCGCCAGTCCGTGAAATACAGCCGGTCGCCGGCGCCCAGCTCGCGAATTGCTTCCAGCAGGCGGCGGAAGTATGTGGCTCCGTGAACGAGCGGCTCGACCCGGTTTCCGGTGCTCCAGGCCAGGCCGTCGAGACGCCTCCGGTCGAGGGTGCTGTACTCGTTCCCGCGTTCGGCGCTCTTGAGAAACCAACCCTCGAGCGCTTGGCCACGCGCCTCATCCAGCATGTGTTACTGCGATTGTTACCACGTTCCGGACATCCTCAATGACCAGATGCCGGAAACCAAAAGAGCGCGAACCTAGTGTTGGTCCGCGACCTGTTGAGAGTGCGACCGCGTCGCGGCCGGGTCGACCTGGACGTCCTCGATCCGTCGGAGACCCATGGGGTCAAGCGTTACCAGGCCGATGACCGGCTGCTGGCGGACGAGGAGCACATCATGTCGCTCCAGGACTGCCTCCACGCGGAAGGCAAGCGCTCGGTGCTCATCGTGCTGCAAGGCATGGACACGAGCGGGAAGGACGGCACGGTGAGGTACGCTCTCCGTGGCCTCAATCCTCAAGGCGTGAGGATCGTCTCGTTCAAAGCTCCGACCGCCAACGAGCGCCGGCATGACTTCCTCTGGCGCATCAGGCGCCAATTGCCCCGGCCTGGTGAGATCGTCATTTTCAACCGATCTCATTACGAGGACGTATTGATCGCCAAGGTCCGAGCGCTGGCGCCGCCCAAAGTCGTCGATGAGCGCTACGGCATCATCAATCGCTTCGAGGCTGAGATCGTCAAGCACGGCACCGCGCTCGTCAAGGTGTTCCTGCACATCTCAGAGGAAGAGCAGCGAGCGCGGCTCCTCACCCGCCTGGGCGAACCGGACAAGCACTGGAAGTTCAGCGGAACCGACATCAGCGAGCGCCGGTACTGGGACGAGTACCAAGCCGCGTACTCGGCCGCCCTCGGGCGTTGCTCAACTGCTGCGGCTCCGTGGTACGTCGTTCCCGCCAACCGCAAGTGGTACCGGAACTGGGCCGTCTCGCAGCTCCTGATCGAGACCATGGAAGAGATGAAGTGCACCTATCCCAACCCGCATCTCGACGTCCGGGCGCTGAAAAAGAGCCTGAAGGCGGCAGCCTGAGATGGCCACTTTTCACGCCGGGACCAATGCCGTCAAACGAGCCGCCGGCAGCCCTCTGCTCGAGCTCCTGGAGCGCCTCGGCTATGGCGTTCGCGGAGCCCTGTATGCGGTGATGGGACTCCTTGCCCTGGCCATAGCTGCCAAGGTCGGGGGTGGCCAGACCACGGATCTGTCCGGGAGCCTGGTGTTCTTGACCGGCAACCCGTTCGGGAAGCTGGTGCTCATCGTCGCCGCGGTGGGCCTGTCCGCCTACTCGATCTGGGGTTTCACCAGGGCGATCTACGACCCGTTGCACCGGGGCAGCGACGCATCGGGCTACGGGGCGAGGCTTGGCTTCGTCACGAGCGCCCTCTCCTATGCAGCGATCGTGATCCTTTCCCTCCAGCTCCTCGCAGGGTCAGGCGCACCGTCTGGCGACAGCACGCAGAAAACGATCGCTTCGGTTCTCACTCACCCCGCCGGTGGCCCGCTGACGATTCTCATCGGCCTCATCGCGATCGGGATCGGCTTGGGGCAATTCCTGGAGGCTTATCAAGCCAACTTCGCGAAGGACCTCAAGGGCGCAGAGATGAGCCAGTCCGAAAGGACCTGGGCGATCCGGTTCGGCCGTTTCGGAATGTTCGCCCGGGGCGTTGTCTTTGTCGTGATCGGCTGGTTTGTCGTCCAGGCCGGCATCCATCATGACGCCAACCAGGCCCAGGGATTCGGGGGCGCGTTCGTGTTCCTGCTGAACCAGCCCTTCGGACGCCTGCTCTTGGGGCTCATCGCGCTGGGATTTGTCGCGCTGGGTCTCCACTCTTTGGCTTGCGCGCGCTGGATCCGGTTGATGGGCCACTCAGCTTGAGCGCAATCCTGAGCGCCATCCGGGCGGCGGAGAAAGAAGTAAGCCGATGGCGGTGAGGTCGGTGCTTCGGCCGGCCCCACAGACCCATTCCCTGCCGAAAGACAGGTTTTTCAACCGGGAGCTCTCGCGACTGGATTTCGACAGCCGAGTGCTCTCGATGGCCGAAGACAATGCGCGCCCACTGCCCGAGAGGATCCGTTTTCTTGCGATCGTGAGCGACAGCCTCGACGACTTCTTCCAGGTGCGGGTGGCGGGCCTGCATGACCAGGTCACAGCTCAGGTGAGCGCGACCTCCCCGGACTCGATGAGCCCCGAAGACCAGCTGGACGAGATTGGGGAACGGGTGCGCCACCTCATCGAGCGCCAATCGGCCATCTTCAACGCGGACATCGTGCCTGCGCTTGGCGAGGCGGGGTTCAAATTGGTCAGCGCCGACGATTTATCTGAGGCTGACCGTGACCTGCTCACGGAGGTGTTTCGGGAGCGGATCTTCCCGGTGCTCACGCCGTTGGCGGTCGATCCGGCACATCCGTTCCCATACGTCTCCAACCTCTCGCTCAACCTGGCCGTGATGGTCCGCGACCCAATGCGGCACAAGGAGCGATTCGCGCGGGTCAAGGTGCCACCTCTGCTGCCACGCTTCGTCGGGCTGCCCGACGCTGATCGATTCGTACCCCTCGAGCAGGTGATCGCTCTCCACCTTCCCACCTTGTTCCCGGGGATGGAAATCACCAGTCATCACTTTTTCAGGGTGACCCGCGACGCTGACCTGGACCTCGATGACGACGAGGCAGCGGACCTGATGGCCGCGGTCCAGGCGGAGCTCGTACGTAAGCGCCGCAAGGGCCGGGCCGTGCGGCTCGAGGTAGGTCCCGACATGTCCCCCGACGTTCTCTTCCTACTGCTCCGCGAGCTGGAGCTCGGTTCTGAGGATGTGTACTCGGTGACCGGGATGCTGGACTTTACGGGCCTTCCCTCGATTCAAACGCTCGGCAACAAGGCGTTGATTTCCCGAGCTTGGGTGCCTTCGACGCAGCCAAGGCTGCAAGGGGAGGGAGGCGGGCCGGTCGACTTTTTCGGGGTGATTCGCGACCGGGACCTTCTCGTCCATCATCCATACGACTCGTTCGAGACTTCGGTCGAGGCCTTCGTAGAGCAAGCCGCCCGCGACAAGGACGTCCTTGCGATCAAAGTTGCGATGTACCGGACGTCCGGCCCGGAGAGCCCGATCGCGTGCGCGCTCAAGAGTGCGGCTCAAGCGGGCAAGCAGGTCGTGGCGCTCGTCGAGCTCAAAGCACGCGGCGATGAGCAGGCAAACATTGTTTGGGCCAAGGCCCTCGAGGCGGCCGGCATCCACGTCGTGTATGGCCTGGTCGGCCTCAAGACGCACGCCAAACTGATGTTGGTCGTGCGGCAGGAGGGCGCCGGCGTCCGACGGTACGCCCACATCGGAACTGGCAACTACAACGCGGCGACCGCCGGCATGTTCGAGGACATCGCGCTCTTCACGGCAGACCCGGACGTGACTGCAGACATCGGCGAGCTCTTCAACTACCTCACCGGTTACAGCCGCCAGACCAAATACCGCCAGCTCCTGGTCGCTCCCACCACCCTTCGATCCGGGATGCTCAAGTTGATCCAGCACGAGTCATTGAAGCCGGACGGGCGAATTGTGATCAAGGTCAACAACCTGGTCGACCCGGAGGTGATCGACGCCCTGTACCGAGCCTCGCAGGCCGGCGTCCGGATCGACCTCATAGTGCGCGGCATCTGCTGTCTAAAGCCGGGTGTGCCCGGGCTGTCGGAAGGAATCCGTGTCCGTTCCTTGATCGGCCAGCATCTCGAGCACTCACGGATCTTTGCTTTCGGGAGCGGACGCGGCCGTCACGTTCTCATCGGTTCCTCCGACCTGATGCCTCGCAACCTCGACCGAAGAGTGGAGGCCGTGGTCCCGGTGGCCGACCCGGATCTCAAGAAGGAGGTCGAGCGGTTCCTGGAGCTAGAGCTTGCCGACGACACCCTCGCGTGGGAGCTGGCTGAGGATGGGGTTTGGAACAAGGTGGCCGCGATTCGCGGCGCGAACACTCAGGAGCTGATGCAGCGAGCAACCCTTGGAATCCTCGAACCGCTGGGCGTCCAGGCCGCATGAGCACAACTACCAGCCCCGCGAGCCGCGGCGCCAAACGGGCGACCAGCCTGTTGATCTTGAGCTCCAAGGCCGGCTCGATGACGCCTCAGATTGAGGCCAAGCTCCGCAAAGCCTTCGCGACCAGCCAGATTGTCGAGTTCGATCCCAAGATGGACATTGAGAAGCTGGTCGGACCGACGGCCATGGTCATGGTGGCGGGAGGAGACGGCACGATCGGGTGGGTGGTCCGCAGGCTCGCGGAAACGAAGCACCCGGTCGGAATTCTTTCGATGGGGACTTTCAACAACTTTGCGAAGTCTCTGCACCTGCCCACGACTGTTGATGCAGCGATCCGGGTGATCAAGACCGGAAAACCCCATCCGATCACGCTCGGCCGCGTGAACGGGAAGGTCTTCCTCGAGGCCGCCGCCATCGGCCTGTTCGGTGAAACCATCGCGGCCGGCGAGTCGGCCAAGGACCGAGCCTTCGGGGCGTTCGCGGAGGATGTGAAGCACATCGCCGAAGCAAGGCCTTTCAAATACGTGCTGACAGGCGACATCAGGGGCAGCGGCAGCTGCATGTCCCTCGTCTTCACCAACACCGCTTCGATCGGCACACAGATGCCGGTCAGCGACAGCACACCCGAGGACCGTTACCTCGAGCTGTCGGTCCACGCGGGCGCCAGCCGTACAGACATAGTCAAGCGCGTCCTCGCCCGCGCGGTACTGTCCAAGCATCGGGAGGAAGGCCTGGGTCAGGTATTTCAATTCCGCAAACTGGAAGTGGTCACAACGCCGAGAGTGAGGGTCTACGCGGACAATGCCCAGCTTGGGCGAACGCCCGCGACCATCACAGCCGCGCTGAGCGCATTGCAAGTGATTCTGCCCACGTGAGCGCGCAACCCCAAGACACGCGTCTGGCCGAACCGAAGCAGGCCGCGGCGGAGGTCATCGCCGGCCGACCCGGGCCGACCGCCAGGCGGTGGCTGGGTCCCACCGCCCTCGCAGTCTTCATCTTGTTCGCGGTCGACACCTACCTCGTCGTCCAGAACGAGGTGCTTCCGTTTGACATCCCGATCGCGACCTTCATCCAGCAGATCAACTGGGGTCCGCTCATCTATCCGATGGAGCTGATCAATGTGAGCGCGGGAATTTGGCAGGTCTTGATCGGGGCCGTCGCGGTGATCGCGCTCTTCATCTTCGAGCGCCGCGCCGGGTGGCTGATGTTGATCGGCAGCATCTCCAGCGGGCTCGACAACATCATCAAGCTCGTGATCTCGCGTCAGCGCCCGCCCGCCGACCTCGTCCACATTCTCAACCCGACCACAGGCTTCAGCTTCCCCAGCGGGCACGCCGTCTTCTTCACCTGGCTCAGTTTCATGCTCGCCTTCGCGCTGGCGCCGAGGTTCGCTCCGAGTGTCCGTCCAATCCTGTGGATGGTGGCCGCGGTCGTGATCATGCTGACCTGCATCGCCCGGGTCTGGGCCGGCGCCCACTGGCCGAGCGACGTGGTCGGAGGCGTTCTCCTCGGCATCGGCTGGTCGGCGTTCGTGCTCTGGCTCCCCGAACGCTGGCTGCCGTCACCGACCTTCAAATGGTTTTACGGCCGCGCCCGAGCGGCTTCATGATCCGGCGCCCCTTCCTGTTCATCGGCCTGGCGGGCGCAGCCGCGGTCGCAATCCTCACCGCGATCGTGGTCATGAGCCCTTACCTGCCGATCGACGCCACCGTGGAGCGCGACATCCAGGCGACGAACCTGGGCCCCCTGACGCTGACGTTTCCGTTCTTCACCTGGCTCGGCGGACCCGGAGGCGGCATCCCGATGCAGGTGGTCGTCATCCTCCTCGTGCTCCTGTTGAATCGTCGCGCCTGGATCCTGGCCCTGGCCAGTCTCGCCGGCGGCCTGTGGTACGAGGTCATCGTCAACCTGGTCAACAGACCACGGCCGACGCTGGGCCAGGTCCTTCGCATCACCGAGCATCCTGGCTCGACCAGCTATCCGAGCGGGCACCTCATCTTCATCACGATCAGCGCTGCGATATTGATGGTGTGCGTCGGCCTGCGGTATCTCCCGCGGTGGGCAAGACCGATCGGTTGGGCGGTGGTCGTGGCGATCGTAGTGACGGTAGGGTTGGACCGGATCTACGCGGGAACCCACTGGCCGAGCGATGTCCTCGCCGGCATCCTCATCGCGACCGCCTGGCTGAGCTTCGTGTTGTCGATCCGGTGGATCACAGATCGGGCGTTCGCGTCCAAGCAGACCGAACGGCCGCGCGTCAGCGTCGCCTCTTGAAGAGCCAGGCGCTGAACGTGCCGATGCCGATGCCGATCACTCCGCCGACGGCGGCGTCGCTGGGAAAGTGCACGCCGAGGTGAACGCGCGACGCCGCGACTCCCGTGGCCAGCGTGTAAGCAAGGGGGGCCGCGCGCGGATAGAAGAAAGCGAGGGCGGTGGCGGCCGCAAACGATGAGGCGGTGTGGCCCGACGGAAAGGAGTGGTCGGCCGGTCTGATTCCGACCACGCGCGCCTCGCGGTTGACAAAGGGGCGCACGCGGCGGAACAGCGGCTTGACCCGCTGCTGGACGACATAGGTCGCCGCCAGGGATGCCACGGCCGTGGCCGCCCCCGCCCGCCGCCCTTTGGGACCGCCGAGCATGGCCAGCGCCGCTCCCCCGGCCACCCAGCCGAGACCTTCGCCCAGGTCAGAGAGGACGCTGACGTAGCGGTCGCTGGTCGTGGAGTGGGGCAGCCCGTTGATCACGCTGAAGAGCCGCCGGTCGATGCCGCCCGGAGCCGGAGGAGCGACGACCACGGCGACTTCGCCGGCAGCGACGTGGAGGGCAACCGGGCCGGCCTCGACGATGGGTTGGGTGACTTTCGGATCTGCGGCTTTAGGGGCGGCGGCCTTCGGCGCGGCTCGTTTGACCGGGCTTCGCCGCACTGGTTTCTTGGCTGCTGTCATGTGGAGGCTTGGCCCGAATCGTACCAATCGCCATCGCAGGTCAATCGCGTAACGACCTCTTAAGCGATCGGCCGTTGTCCCATAACAACCCGGGCCTACGTTGACTTTGTCGCCGGCGGGGTACGGCCGCTTACGGCCGCAGCGAATGGAGGCATCTTGTGATTCGACTGCCAATTCGTGTCGTCAGCACTCTCGGAGCAGGCGGATTGATCGCCGGCCTGCTCATTGCAGCCCAGCCTGTCGGCGCCGAGGAAGCGCCGGCGCAGCACGTCCTTCTCATCTCGGTCGACGGCCTGCATCAGACCGACCTGGCCTGGTACGTGCGCAGTCACCCAGACTCGGCGCTCGCGCGCCTCGTCAACAAAGGTGCGGAGTTCACGCACGCGCAGACGCCGGTCCCGTCCGATTCGTTCCCGGGCATGGCCGCCCAGGTGACCGGCGGCAACCCGTCCAGCACCGGCATCTTCTATGACGACAGCTGGAATGCCGCCCTCCTGCCGGCCGGCACCACCAACTGCAAGGGCGTCGAGCCCGGCGCCGAGGTGACGTACTTCGAGCAGGCCGACCTCAATCCTCACTCGATCGACGCCGGCCAGGGTTTGACCGGGCTGCCGGGCAGCATCCTGCAGATGACCGGAAACGCAACCTCGTTGGTCGACCCGGCGCAGCTGCCGGTCGACCCCAAGACCTGCCAGCCGGTCTATCCACACCAGTACATCAAGGTGAACACGGTGTTCGAGGTGGCGCGCGCCGCGGGTCTCCGCACCGCGTGGTCTGACAAGCACGTGGCGTACGAGGTTCTCAACGGCCCAACGGGCGCCGGCATTCAAGACTTGTTCGCTCCCGAGATCAACAGCGACGCGCCGGTCGTGGGCTCACCCATCGACTGGACCAAGGTCAACTCGCTGACCCGGCAGTACGACAGCTACAAGGTCCAGGCCGTCATCAACGAGATCAACGGTTTCGACCACAGCGGGACGCATCGCGTCGGGACTCCGGCGTTGTTCGGCATGAACTTCCAGACCATCTCGACGGCGCAGAAGCTGCCCAAGTCGGATGGGCTTACGGGCGGCTATCTCGCCGACGGCATGACGCCCGGACCGTTGCTGGCGAGCGCGCTCGACTACATCAACACCAACGTCGGCGCCATGGCCGAGGCGCTTAAGGACCGCCACCTCGACCACAACACGGTCATCATCCTGTCGGCCAAGCACGGCCAGTCGCCGCAGACGCCCTCGGCTTTGACCCGCATTCCGGACGGTCCGATCATGGACGCCCTCAACGCCGCGTGGGCGACCGCGCACCCGACTGCGCCCGCTCCGCTGGTCGCGTTCTCGATCAACGACGATGGCATGCTCATCTGGCTCAACGATCGCTCGGATGGCGCCACGTCATTCGCCAAGGACTTCTTGCTCCACCACTCGGGCATGGGCAATGACATCAACGGCAACCCCAGGGCGTACACGGCTTCTGGGCTGCAGACGATCTTTGCAGGAGCAGCTGCCGCCGCCTACTTCCATGTCGCAGCGGGCGACGCTCGGGTGCCGGACCTTTTCGCGATCAGCCAGTACGGCACCGTTTTCACCGGCGGGCACGGGAAGATCGCCGAGCACGGCGGCGCCAACCCCCAGGACCGCGATGTTCCCCTGGTTGTGTCCGGCGACCCAGTCGAGCACCTCGTGAACAACTCGACGGTCGAGACCACCCAGATCGCTCCGACCATCCTGAGGTTGCTCGGCCTCAACCCCAACGCTCTCGAGGCAGTGCACATCGAAGGCACTCGGGCTCTGCCGCTCGGCGGCTAGACACCTATTTCTCAGGGAGGCGCGGCGGCTACCCTCGCCGCGCCAACCTCTGAGGCAACCCCACGCTCCGGTTGTCTTACTTGCGCTCCTTGCGCTCGAGTCCTCGACCCTCATGCCACGACTCGATGACGAGGTGGTCAGCAGGCCGGCCGACCCGTGTCAGAACCACTTCCGTGATCTCGACCTTGAACCGATGCGCGGCCTCGCCCGCATCGCCGAGCTCCCCCACCTCGATGGCGCGGCCGGCGATCTTGGCGTCGCCGAGCCAGCTGCCCGGGTCGTCCTGAGGCGGGTCCTCTGATGCGGCGTGGAGCGCGAGTCGTGGATCGCGCCTGAGGTCTTGGGCCTTCACCGATCCGGGCATCATCCCCATGCAGACCTCCCCGTCGGCGAATTCCACCTCAATCCCGCTTGACCGCGGGGAGCCATCCCGCCGGAGCGTGGCCAGAACTTTGTGGCGGCGAGCATCGAAGACGCGCCGCACTCGATCAGCGAACTCGGGCTCGGCGGCAACCACCTCGGCCCAAGTACTCATGCGTCCCTAAAGGGGGGACTCCCCCCTTTAGGCGCCGGGCCTGGCGAAGCCAGCTCCCGGCGCACCCCCCGCGGTGAATCCAGCCGCCTCCACCGCTTCGAGCTTCGACCTGATGTCTCCATATGCCGAATCGTCGACCGCGACGAAGCGTTCGACCATCCCCGCGGAGAGACCCCTTCGATCCGCCTCGGTCGTCCCCAGGCCGGTGACGATGTCGGTGACGTCCTGTCGCAAGCTTGCCGGCGCAGCGGCGGTCGCCACCAGAGGTTGGATGGTCGACGGTCCCAGCGTGCATATGACGCGGATCCGGTCTGCGAGCTCCGGGTGGTCGCGCATCTCGACGGCCAGCACGTGGGAGTCGACCGCCGAGCCTTCGACCTGAGCCGCCGCCACCTTGCGAATCGACTCCTCGTGGAATCCGGTCATCTCCCACCGTGCGAAGAACGCCGGAGTTTCAGCCATCTCAACCAGAGTGGACAGGGTGATCAGGTAGCCTGAATGCGAGTCCGGCTCGTTGTAGGCCCACGATCGACGCCGCAGGTCGTCGAATGCGGCCGCATGGCTGTTGGCGGGAACGATCACGTCCGAGAAATAAACAGGGCGTTTGTCATAACGGTCGCCCTGGACGATCGGCGCCGCGATGGCCTCCGCCGCCGCAGGATTCTCCCGTTTGAGCCGCACATAGGGAAGGCCGCAGAGAAATGCGAAATCGACCTCGACATGGCGCACCTGGTCGAAGGACTCTCCCACGATCAAGCGTGTCGGGCGGTGCAGCTTCTCCCCCACCCTGGAGGTGACGAACTCATAGAAGGGCTGGAGGCACGGCGAGAGGTAGGTCGCGAAGACCAGCTCTCGACCGCGCATCTGACCCGAGCCCGTCAGCTTTCGCGATCACTCTGTGGGGCGGCCGCCTGCAGCCCGGTGACGGAGAGGATTTGCTCCTCGCCCAGAGAGTCCTCCTTCAACAGGGCCTGGGCAAGGGCCTCCAGCTGGGCTCGATGCTCGGTCAGGAGCCGCATGGCTTCAGCAAAACATTCATCGGCGATGCGTTTGACCTCCGTATCGACCTCGCGCGCGGTCGCTTCGCTGTAAGGTCGCGCCAGCCCAAGCCCATCGCCCGAGCCTTCCTCCCTGAACGCGAGCGGCCCAATCTTGGGGCTCATCCCCCATCTCACGACCATCTCGTGGGCGATCATCGTGACCTGCTGCAGGTCGCTCGCCGCGCCCGTGGAAACGTTGTTGTAGACGAGCTGCTCCGCCGCCCTACCGCCGAGAGCGCCGACGATGCGAGCGCGGACGTAATCCTCGCCGTAGTTGAACCGGTCGTCGACAGGCCGCTGGATCGTCACTCCCAACGCCCCGCCGTGCGGAATGATCGTCACCTTGCGCACGGGGTCGGCGCCCGGCACCAGGAGCCCGAGCATGGCATGCCCCGACTCGTGGTAGGCGATGCGTTCGCGGTCGGTGGGGGTCAGCATCAAGTGACGCTCGGTTCCAAGCAGAACCCTGTCTATGGCCTGGAAGAAATCGTTGGACGACACTGTCGTTTCGCCGTTGCGAGCCGCACCGAGAGCCGCCTCGTTGGCGAGGTTTTTGAGATCGGCGCCCACGAGTCCAGGCGTGGCCGCGGCGATCGCGTCGAGGTCGACGTCCGGCCCCAGCGGCACTTTGGCGGTGTGGATCTTCAGAATCGCGGCGCGGCCACGGCGGTCTGGCGCCTGCAGAGTGACGCGGCGATCGAAACGACCCGGCCGCAAGAGGGCCTGATCGAGAACATCGGCTCGGTTGGTGGCGGCCAGCACGATGACGCCTTTCCCGGGCTCGAAGCCATCCATCTCGGTGAGGATCTGGTTGAGCGTCTGCTCCTGCTCGTCGTTGCCGCCGATGCGAAAACCTGAGCTGCGGCTGCGCCCGATAGCGTCGAGCTCGTCGATGAAGATGATCGCGGGCGCGGCCGACCGCGCCTTTGTGAAGAGATCTCGCACCCGAGATGCGCCGACGCCGACGATGGCCTCCACGAACTCCGACGCGGACTGGCTGAAGAAGGGCACCTTCGCCTCCCCCGCCACCGCGCGAGCGAGCAATGTCTTGCCCGTGCCCGGCGGTCCGATGAGGAGGACGCCTTTGGGGACCATGCCCCCAAGCCGTTCATATTTCTGCGGCTCGCGCAAGAAATCGACCAGCTCCTCGAGCTCTTGCTTGACCTCGTCGATCCCGGCGACGTCCGCGAACGTGGTGCCCGGCCGCTCCGGGTCGTAGAGACGCGCCCGGCTTTGCCCAAAGGCGCCGAGCAGTCCGCCCGCTCCACCGGCGCTCGCGGCGCGGCGGATCAGGTAAAGCACCGCGATCACGATGAGCAGCGTCGGCCCGAAGCTGAAAAGCAGCGTCTCCCAGAATGGCGGCGGAGGGTTCTCCGGCTTGGCGTTGATGGTCACGCCATGCTGCTCGAGCAGCAGCTCGAGGCCGTCGTTCGCGAACGATGGGTGCTGCGTCGTGAAGTGGGTCGCGCTCACCGTGCTCGTGGGCGACTCCTTGACCGGGGTCTTGGTCACGCCAGTGATCGCGTCGCCGGTGGTCGTCACGCTGAGAACGTTGTCGGCGACGACCTGCTGCTTGAACACGTCGTAGGGCAGCGTCACAGTCGTTGGTTGCGCCGGGGCAAACAGCACGTTGGTGATCAAGACGTTGGCCAGCAGCACGATGGCCAGCGTTATCCACAGGCGCGTCGAGCGCATCGGGTTTGGAGGCGCGGGCTTGGCCGGCCTCGTCGGGCTGGGCGGGCTGGGCGGCGGGCTGGACATCAGTGGCGCTCATCAGCGTAGGACAACCAGGCAGATGTTCACAGCCACCAAACCGTGTGGCTCGGCCTCGTGTGGACGGCACCTATCTGGGGCGTTCGCGTGTATTTAGAGTCGACGGCATGCAGGTGGATTTTCCGTTGACCGCAGCTCACATCTCAGCTGAGACTTCAGCGTCCGCCGACCTCGACGACGTCTGTCGCTGGCTCATCGAATGCCAGGCCCACCCGGTGCGTCTCGACGTTCGCGACCTGCCCGCGCTCGGGCAGGGCACGAGGCTCAGGCTTGCCCTTCCGGTGACCGCGCCCCGCGCGGTGCTCAGCACCGTCTCGCTGCTCGAGGACGTCGACTCCGGCGGATGCCTGCTCACGGGCGACCTACGCTTTGTGGCTCATCCGACCGAGCCCGCCATCAGGCTGAGCTTCATCGGCCGCGCCGAAACTGCCATGGGTTCACGCGCGATCCGGCGCCAGGCTGCTCACGCTGCGCGGGAGCTCCTGGACGTGATCGCGTCATCGATCGAACGTCCGTCTGCACTCCGCCCTGTGGCGCGCGCCGCGATCTGACCACCATGCGAAAGATGGTGGTTAATAGTGGGGAATGGCCCGTGACCGTCCGCTAGCGATCCTCCTCGCCCTCGACGAAGAGGCGCGAGCACTGGTCCAACACCTTGCTCGCTCGACGATCTCGTCACCGCAGTTTCCGGTCTGGGAAGGCGTGGTTGAAAGCAAGGGCGTGGTCCTGGTCGTCACCGGCGTCGGCAAAGTGTCCGCCGCTATCGCGACCCAGTTCGTGTGCGATGCATTCGGCCCGGAAAGCCTTCTGGTCGTCGGGCTGGCCGGAGCGACCCACAGCGCGGGGCAGCGCGGCCAACTGGTTGTTGCTTCCGGTGCCTTGCAGCACGATGTGGACGCGCGACCTTTCACCGATGCCAAGGGGGTGATTCCATCGCTCGGGAAGACTGTGTTCGCTGCCGATGCGATCCTCTTCGAAAAGCTGCGCAGCGCAACTGAAAGTGTTGTCGACAACCCACGAATTGTTCGCTTGGGCGTCGTCCTCACGGGAGACCAGATCGTTACATCACGAGCCGTCAGAGACGGTCTTCTGGCCGATTTTCCTGATGGAGCGTGTTTCGACATGGAGACCGCTGCCATCGCGCAGGTGGCCCATCAAAACGGCGTTCCGTGGGCGGCATTGCGCATCATTTCTGACGCAGCCGACGAAAATTTCAACCTCCAAGAGGTACTCGGTTTCGGCGTCGAAACTGCGGCCGACCTGTTCGACCAGATCGTCCGCGCGTTCCTGAAAACGCTGTAGTCCTTCGCCCGTGCCGAACCCTAGACTCAACAGGGCAAGGAGGATCGCGAAATGAAAGCGACGCTCGACTATCTGCTGGTGGAGGATGCGCTCCCGGCGGCGATCATCACGCTGAACCGGCCGCAGCAGCTGAACCCGCTGTCGACCGGCCTGATGAAGGAGCTGACGACCGAGCTCGAGCGCCAGGCCGCCCGGCCCGAGGTTCGCGCAATCGTGCTCAAAGGCGCCGGCCGCGCATTTTCTGCGGGACACGACCTCAAGGAAATGCTGGAACGCAATCTCGACGAGGAACGCGAGATCTTCGCCGTCTGCAACAAGATGATGGCCATGGTGCAGTCGGTCCCGGTCCCCGTGATTGCCGCGCCACACGGGATCGCCACCGCGGCGGGATGCCAGCTCGTCGCGACCTGTGACCTCGCCATCGCCAGCGACGACTGCCGGTTCGCCACGTCCGGGGTTCGGTACGGGCTCTTTTGCTCAACGCCGGGCGTGGCGGTCGCCCGCAACGTGGGCCGCAAGCACGCGATGGAGATGCTGCTGACGGGTCGATTTGTCGACGCGGCGACCGCCGAGAAATGGGGCCTGATCAACCGCGCCGTCCCGCCGGCCCAGCTGGACGCCGAAGTCATGGCGCTGGTCAAGGACCTGGCCCAGCTCAACCCATACGCGCTGCGGATCGGCAAAGAGGGTTTTTACGAGCAGGTGGAGGAGAAGCAGGCAGAGGCGTACCGGATGATGGGCGAAGCGATCTCTTGCAACGCGGTCGCCCCTGACGGCCAGGAAGGGATCGCGGCGTTCGTCGAGAAGCGCACTCCGGTCTGGAAGGACGGCGCTTAGCTCGAGGCGGCGTCCAGGGTGGCGTCGATGACGTCGTCGTCGTGCGCGGCCGAGACAAACCACGCCTCGAACTGCGATGGCGGCAGCAATACCCCCGCCCGCCGCATGTGGTGGAAGAAACGCGCGAACGCCTCGGTGTCGCTCTCCTTGGCCTCGCGGAAGTTGGACGGCATCCGGTCGCGGAAGAAAACCGTGAGCAAGGTCCCGATACGAGCGACGCTCGCGCCTGCCCGACGCAGGCCCTCTTCGAGGCGCTCCGCCCGGTTCTCCATCCTCGAGTAGACGTCTGGGGTCAACTGCAGGAGGGTGGCTTCGCCCGCCGCCATGACCGCGGGGTGGCCGGACAGCGTACCCGCCTGGTAGACAGGACCGGCGGGCGCGACCAGGTCGAGCAGGTCGGCGCGCCCACCGTACGCTCCGACCGGTAGGCCGCCCCCGATGATCTTCCCTAGCACGCTGAGGTCTGGCCGCACGCCAAACCGCTCCTGTGCACCGCCCGGGCCCACGCGGAAGCCGGTGATCACCTCGTCGAAGATCAGTAGAGCCCCTGCGTCGCGCGTAAGCTGCCGCAGCCCGGACAAGAAGCCCGGCCCCGGCATGACGACGCCCATATTCGCGGCCACCGGCTCGACGATGACGGCTGCGACCTGGCCCTCATGCATATCCAGCAGCGAAGCGACCGAGGTCAGGTCGTTGTACGTGGCGACCAGCGTCTGCGCCGCCACCGGCGCGGCGACTCCGGCGCTGCCCGGGATCGAAAGCGTGGCGACACCCGAGCCGGCTTCCACCAGGAGCGAGTCGGCATGACCGTGGTAGCCGCCCTCGAACTTGATCACGAGGTCTCGGCCGGTGGCCGCGCGGGCGACCCGCAGCGCGCTCATCGCCGCCTCGGTGCCGCTGTTGACGAACCTTAGCCTTTCGATCGACGGCATTCGTTCACGGATCAGCTCGGCGAGACGGACCTCCGCCGGGCTCGTCGCCCCGAACGGACCCCCGGCCTCGACGGCGGTCCGGACAGCTTCCACGACCGCCGGGTGAGCGTGGCCGAGCGGCAGCGGGCCGAACGCACCGACGTAATCGATGTAGCGCTTGCCATCCGCATCCCAGACATAGGGCCCACGGCCTCTGACCATGATCGGCGGCTCTCCGCCGACCGCCCGGTAGGCACGCACCGGACTGTTGACGCCGCCCGGGAAAAGTTGCTCAGCCCGCTCGCGCCAGGCTGCGATGTCGCCTTCGCTTCTGGTGCTCTGGCCGGCCTTCACCGCGCACGCTCCAGCCAGCGCTCGTATTCACCGGTCTTCGAGGCCACGATGCGCTCCGCCTCGTCGATGTATCCGCGCGGAACCGGCTGGCTGTGCACGTACAGGTCGTCGATGCTGAGATAGCCGCTGTTCAACCGCGACCTCACTGCAATCGGCACCGCGGATGGGGCCGAGATGTCCGCGATCGGCGGCAAGGCGCCATCGCCAGGCTGAAACTCGTACCACACTCCGGCCAGCGCAACCGCCACGCCCGCGGCCTTCAGCGCGAGCTGCGCACCTCCGGCGAGGTCGGTGCTATCGCCACCGTAGACGTGCGCCAACCGGCGGGCCCTGGTCGCGTCGCGGCTGGCGATGACGATATCGGCACCCGCCAGCCTGGCGGAATGAGCGAGCGACGACCCCATCCGGCCCGCGCCCGCGACGAGGACGGTATGCCCGACAAGGCTGGACTTCTCGCCCAGCCAGGCCACCGCCCTCTGCGCGAGGTTGCCGCTGGCGGCCGTGCGGCCGGCGCGCGCAGTCCGGCCGGCCGCGATGGCGGTTTCGAACAGGCGCAGGAGCCGGCCGTCGAGCCTGCGGCCCGCGCGGGCGTTGCCGAGCGCCTCACGCACCTGATGCAGGACCTCGTCCTCGCCGATGATGGCGCTTTCCAGGCCGGCCGCGACTCGGATCAGGTGGCGGACCGCGCCTTCACCGGTGACGACCTTGAGGCGCGCGTCCAGCCCTGGCGCTGTCCCGAATCCGTAGAGCTCCACCCGATGGCAGGTGTTGAGCAGAATCCAGTCCGAATGGGCGGCGATGCGCTCCCGCACCGAGCGCGCAAGGACGTCGCGGTCGTTGGCGTCGGCGGTGTCGGCTTGAACGCCCATCACCCACGGTTGCTCTGTCGGCATCGGAGCTTAGCCTACGGGTTCGCGGGAAGCGGCCCTACTGGCATTCCGCTCGCCAGATGCGCCGAATCTCTATCGTGGCCGTCGCCGTCCTGGCGACAGGCCGGCGGCGTGCGCCGATTCGATCGCGTGTTTTGCGCGCGAGCGCTCTGGGGATACGAAGTGGTCGCGCTCGACTGCACTCGCAAAATGGCGCTGAAGTGCAGCCAGCTCGCGCGCAAGCTGAGTCCGTTCGAGCGGCTCCCGAGCCGGCGAGCCTGCCTTGGCGATGCGCTGCGAGAGGACTTCTGCAGCCTCCCGCAGCTGACTATATTCATCCTGGCGTTCGTCGCTCATACGGCGGCGGATGTGCTCTTCCTCTGCCTCGGGCAGCTCCGTGACGGGGAGGACATAAGCGTCACCTTCTCGCTGGACGATGTCCTCAGCGATCCATTCAAGCTGCTCGACGAGCTGCTCGTTGTATGGAAGTATCACCGCGCCCGGTGTCAGGGTGATCGCCCCAAGGCGTCGCAGGCTCCGCCAGATCGCCACTCTGCCCGTGCTCGATGCCGCCGGCAGCCGCCATGTCAGCACGAGCCACTTTGGCGAGCTCGCGCGTTGCTTCACCGCCTGCCCCCTACAGCCAGAGGTAGCGCTGCGGGGATTCGCCTCCGATCAGAGTCAAGCTCGCGGTCGACCACCGCCGTGCCCGCGGCTGCAAGAAGGCAGATGGCGGCACACGCGATCGGGAGACCGAGCGGGAACACGCCCAGCACTGTGCCTCCCAGCGATGGCCCGAGCAAGAATCCGGTCTGCCACGAGAGCCCCATTGCGCCGAGGTAGCGGCTGCGCAAATGATCGGGAGCGAGAGCGACGGCGGTGGGCACCATGATCGCACTGTAAAGGCATTCACCGATCGCGTAACCGACCGAGGCCAGGCCAATGACGAGGGCGGCAAGGTTGCCTGACAGCCACCCTCCCGCAGCCAGACAGATCAGCCAACACGCAACCCAGATCAAGGCAGCGGCACGCAATACCAGCATGCGGTTGCGGCCCCGAGTGAGGCGGGTGAGCGGCAATTGGGCCGCAACGATGGTCAGCGTATTGGCAGCATAGATCGCGCCGATCACAGGCTCACTGATGTGTGCCTGCACCTTTGCGTACGCGGGGAGCAGGACGAGCATTGGAGCGATGCCGGCGGTCACCATCGCGATGTTGACGCCAACCAGCCGGAGGTAGGCACGGTCCCGGACGACCAGGGCGTAACTACCCCCTGTCGCTGCGCGCCGAACGACGCGGCCGGACGGCAGCGTCAGGAGGACGGCGGCAAAGGTAAGAAAGGTGATGGCATCGAGCACGAGCAGCTCCAGGTAACCTTCCAGGCCGCGCGCAGCCAGGACTCCACCCAGCGTCGCCCCCAGCCCAAGGCCGACGACCGCAGTCACCCTTTGCTGGGCCAGGGCGGCTTGACGGTTCTCTGCGGGCACCATCGAGGCAACCATGTTTTGCGCACTCGGGCCGTAGGCGCCTGTTCCCACACCGACCAACAGCCCAACGCCAAAGGCCTCCCAGGGGGCAGTGACCTGCGTGTAGAGCAGATACGCGGCCGCATTGCAGCACATGGCCACGACCAGGGTGTTGCGGGGGCCAAGTCGATCGCTGAGGGCGCCTGCCAGAAGCCCCGAGGTCACCGCTGTGATTCCGCCGAGAGCGACCGCCGACCCCGCCAGCGCCAGGGGGATACCCCGCCCGAAGTGGAGGTAGATGATCAGGAACGGCGCGACCAGGCCGTTTCCGAAGAAGTTGATCAGCACTCCGAGTTGGAGCAGCCAGACCTTGGGTGGTAGCTCCGGATCGAAGACCAGGAGCAGACGCCTGACCATAATGTGCAACATACATTACATGCAACCTATGTTGCAATTGAGCCACCTCGAGGCTAGCATTTGTTTGCGGTCGTTCGAGAATTCGGGAACATGGATGGGCATGCACTTCATCACCCGTGAACGGATTCACGTCGACCGTACGGCTACGGCCTGGGCGATCCTGCGCTTCATCGATCCCGGCGCCACTTTCGAGTTCGTGCCGCGCACCCGCGACATCCGGAAGCTCGCGGGCATCCCGTTCGACATCCGCAGCGCCGAGCTCAGTCACCGCGGCGGCCGTTGCACATTCGAGAGCCTCCTCGACAAGTACGAGCTCCGCGACCCGGCCCTTCGCCGGATGGCAGCCATCATCCGCGGCGCCGACCTACCTCTCGAGGACGACCGGCCGCCGGAGTCGCCTGGCGTGCTGGCGATCTTCGACGGCATCCGCGACGGTTCGGCCGGCGATCAGGAAAGGCTGGCCACGGGCTGCGTTGTCTGCGACGCGCTGTACGCCTACTGCCAGAACTTTAGAGAGGCGAGGTAATCTCCAGCTGGATGTTGTCGGGGTCGCGGAAGGGCAGCACGCAGATCCCAAACGATGTCAGCTCTCTGACCTCGCCGTGGGGCACTTTGTTCTCGTCGAGGAACCGGATCGCATCGTTGAGCGCCGCCCGGCTCTCCACGTTGAAGCTCAGGTGATCCAGGCCCACGCGGTCTTCGTCGAAACGGTCTCCCTTGGCGGCGACCGGTCGAAGCCCCAGGAGGTAGTTGCCCTTGGCCATCACCACCCCGCCCCACAGGACCGGGTAGCTCGGGTCGGATTTGGGATCGTCTGATTCAGGCGCGGCGGCGGCCACGTCGAATCCCAGGAGCCCGGTGTAGAAGGCGCGGCTCCGATCGATGTCGGTAACTGTCAGCCGGATATGGTGGATGGCGCCCAACTCCATGTGCCCAGCCATTGTTTCCCCCTTTTTTAGGTGGACGGCGCGGGCCTCATTATCGAGCCCGTAGCCATTCCGTGATGGTCGGCACGAGGGCCGGCGCCAGCCCGGGAGAACGCTGGTCGTCGGCATCGAGGCCGGTCGGGTTGACGCCGACCCGCATCTGCGCCGAGATCCTGGCGGGCCTTCACAAACCCAACTTCACAGTCCAGATGCTGCCGACCGGGCACGGGCTGCTCGTCTACTCCAGGTTCAGCACGTTGACCACGGCCGTTCGGGCCGCCCAGCGGGCAGGGAGAATCGCCCCCAACAGGGCAACCAGGACGCCCGCCAGCGCCAGCAGCACCAATTGCACCGGATCGAACGAATTTGGGAACGTGCCGCTTGTGATGGAGAAGCCGGCGACGCGAGCCATCGCGTCGACCAGGTATCGGTACAGGCCGATTCCGGCCGGGATGCCGACAACACCCCCGACCAAGCCGAGGACGCCGGCTGACGCGACGACCATCGCCGTGACCTGGCCGGGGGTCATGCCGAGCGCCTTGAGGATGGCGATGTCGCGCACCCGTTCCCGGGTGGTCAAGAGCAACGCGTTGAAGACCCCGAGACCCGCGATCGCGCCGAGGATCACCGCCAGCGCCACGACCATCGCGTCGAGCGCGGCCTCGATGTCGAAACCGGAGCCGAAAGTGCTGATCGGTTGCACCAGGAGGAAATCGGGCTGAGCCGCCGAGATTCGACCCACGTATGCATCCACGTTCGCTCCGGGTCGTAGCTGAACGATGTAGTCGGTGGGCTCGGCGGTCGGGGCGACGGGTGCGTAGCTCGACCAGTCCATCCCGAGGGTCCAGAAGCAGTAGCAGGTGCCCACGATTCGCAACGGCACCTGTCCACCCGCCACTTGCGCATCAACTGTTTGGCCGACGCGCCAGTGGTAAGGGTTGAGGACGACGCCCACCACTGCTTCGCCCGGGCCCCCAAACCACCGGCCTTCAGCCATGCGGTAGCCCAACTGTTGGGATCGGCCTCTGAAGATGGTCATCGGGACCGGGTCAGGCTGGCCGGGAACCGCGACGGTGAGCTGGCGTTCGCCCACCACGAGGTTAGTTTCGGAGTCCTGCTGCAAGACATCGATAGTGGCGGCGTCGGAGTACCCACCGAGCCGGCTCGCCGTCACCTGGAACGCCGGTTGAGCGAACAGGTCGTTGAACTTCAAGATCGCCGAGTACAGCCCGCTTGCGAATACCAGGGTCGCCACTCCGGCAAGGATCGCGACGGCCGTGAGGCCACCTCGCAGCGGTCGGGCAAAGGCATCCCCCACGCCCAAAGTCAAGGCTTCAGGCACCCGCCACCACCCGACGCGCCGGTTGGCATACCGGCCGGCGGGCGCCGCGCCTGTGGTGATCGCGGTGACCGCATCCATGCGACCGGCACGCCATGCGGGGAGTGCCGCCGCGAGGGCGATCAAGCCCAGGCTGACCGCCAGCGCGATGAGATCGACACCTGGCGCCAGGGGACTGGGCGGGGGCAGGCTCATGGCCTGCGCGGCCTGGTCCAGCAACGGCTTGCTGGCGATCGCGCCCAGCGGGACGCCGACGACGCCCGCCGCCAGCGCCGGGAGGAGCATCTGGATCACGAACACCATCACCACCTGGCGCGGGCTGAACCCGATCGCTTTCATGATCCCGATGTCCCGGTAGCCGGCCAGGACCGCTCCCGCGACGACGTTGGCAACGATGACCGCGACCGCCGCCAGGGCCACCACTGCGAAGGCCAAGAGGAAGGTGAGGATCAGTGAGTTGTTGAAGTTGTAGCCGTCGCGGAAGTCCAGATAGGACGCGGAACCTGCCACCGCACCCGGCGGCAGCGCGGCCGACAGGATGTTCAGGTCCGCCCGAATGTCGGCACGGCTCGTCGCCGTTTGAAAGCGATATGCCATTTCGTAATCGAGATGGGCGTCGGCGGCGACCAGGCTCGCGAGCGCCCCGCTCGAGATCCATCCCCGATTGGGGTTCGGGTCGACGTCGACAACTTCTCCGACCACGGCCAGAACCGGTTTGGCCGGCGTGCCGAGCGCAGTCAAACGATCACCAATGGCAATCTGATTTCCGGCGGCGAACGAGCGCGTCACGACGATCTCGCCAGGGCCTTGTATCCAGCGTCCGACCACCACCTGCTCGCGGTCGAGCTTGCCGTCCGGGTCGTCGCGGCCGAGCACAGACAATGCGAACTTGGCCTTGTTCTTTTCAAAAGGAACCGCGGCGTAGATCCATGGTCCCACCGAGGCGGTGACACCCGGGAGTGAAGCCGTCGCCGCGACCTGGCTTTGGTTGACCTTTTGGGTGTCGAAGACGGCGATGAGATGCGGCCCGGCCAGGTCGGCGAAAGCGCGGTCGTAAGGGCTGGTGGTCTGCACGAGCAGCGTGCCTCCCATGGATCCGACGGTGATCGCCAGCGCGGCGATGACGAAGACCACAAGCGTCTGGAGGCGGTGCCTGCGAACGTCAGCGATTGCCTTCGTCAGTACAGGCCGCATCAGCGCTCCGATTCACCGGCCTGGCTGTCGCCGGTGAGCTTGCCATCACGCATGTTGATGACGCGGCGTGCGTGCCTTGCGACGAGCTGAAGATCGTGGCTCGCGAGGAGAATGGTCTGGCCTCGCTGGTTGAAAGCGACCAGCAGCTCCATCACCTGTTCCCCGGTGCTGCTGTCCAACGCGCCGGTGGGCTCGTCCGCAAGGAGAACCGCCGGACGGTTGATGAGCGCCCGGGCAATCGCAACTCGCTGGCGCTCGCCGCCGCTCAGCTTGGCCGGATACTCGCGCGCCTTGGCCCCGATTCCGAGCTCATCGAGCAACTGTTGCGCGCGCGCGCGGGAGGCGGCTTCCTGGCCTCCCGCCAGCTGCGCCGCGATGAGGACGTTGTCGACCACGCAGAGGTTGTTCAGCAGGTGGAAGAACTGGAAGATGAATCCGATGCCGGAGCGGCGGAACCGCGCCAGCTCGGTCTCGCCCATTCCGGCGAGCCTGGTGCCTCCGACCGTTACTGTTCCCGACGTTGGCCGGTCGAGGCCGGCGACGAGGTTGAGGAGAGTCGACTTGCCGCTGCCCGACGGCCCCATGACCGCGGTGAACTCGCCGTCGGCGACCTGGAGACTGAGGCCGTCGAGCACCGGCCGGCTTGCAGGCCCGCCATACGACTTGGTGACCGCGTTGAGCTCGATCGCGACAGGAATGACGTCAATTGTCGCCGCCCCCGCCGTGCGTGTTATAGGTGATGTATGAATCGATTCTTCGATGACCTGGGTGACCGGTGGGTGGCGGCGGCAAAGCGGCGATCGGCTCGGATCGAAGCGCCCTCTCTAGACGCCAAGGTCGCGCTAGAGCTGCTGGACCTGGCGCGTGTGGCGGCCCATACCCAGGAACGGCGTTTCGCACCCCTGTCCTGCTTCATGGCCGGAGTCGCGACCGAACGCCTCCGCGCTGCCAAGGGCGGCCTCGATGACGCGGCCGTGGCCGAGTTCATCCTCGAGGTGAGGCAGGAGGTGGAGAAGGAGTACCCGGCCGGCCTCAGCGAACGTTGAGCACGGGGAGCTGACGGAAGCTCTGGACCGAGACCCGCGCCGCGACGGCTGACGCGACGTCGCGAAATGCCCTGGCGCCGGCGGTGTCCGGCCTCGACACCACGACTGGAGCGCCGGCGTCAGCCTCCTCGCGGATCGTTTTCTCCAGCGGTATGCCGCCCAGATAAGGGACGCCGAGACGCTTCGCGGCGCGCTCGGCCCCGCCGTGGTCGAAGATGAAGTGCTCTTCGCTGCAACGGCCGCAGACGAACCAGCTCATGTTCTCGACCAGGCCCAGCGGCGTGACGTTCAGCCCGCGGAACATCTGCAGAGCTTTGACCGCGATCCCGAGTGCGGCGGACTGCGGAGTGCAGACGATCGCGACGCCCGTCAGCGGCACCGACTGGGCCAGGGTCAACGACGCGTCGCCGGTGCCCGGCGGCAGGTCGATCACGAGATAGTCGAGCTCACCCCAGTGAACGTCGGTCAGCATCTGCTCGATGGCGCGCGAGACCATCGGTCCTCGCCAGACCATCGCTTTCTCGGCGCCCGCGAGGAACCCGATCGACATCAGCCTGACGCCGAACGCTTCGAGCGGCACGAGCTTGGAGTCCACCACCTTCGGCTCGTCCTGGACGCCCATCATGCCGGGTATCGATGGACCGTAGATGTCGGCGTCGAGCAGTCCCACCTTCGCGCCGCTGATGCCCAGCGCGCACGCCAGGTTGATCGCCACGGTGGATTTGCCGACGCCGCCCTTTCCGGAGGCGACCGCGATCGCTTGCTTGACGCCGGGAATGACCTGGTTCGGCTGCCGCCCGTTGAAGGCCGAACGCACGTTGGCGGTCATCTTCAGATCCACCGCGGTCACGCCTGGAAGGTCTCCGACCAGCTTGCTGGCCATCGTCTGGAAGCGGTCCCGAACCGGGCATGCGGGTGTCGTCAGCTCGAAGGTGAAGCTCACCCGGCCGTCGGCGCCGATCACCAGGTCTTTGATCATGCCGAGGCTGACCACATCGCGACCGAGGTCGGGGTCCTGGATCGCGGCCAGCACGCCCAGGACCTGGTCCGTGCTGGGCGGTGAAGTCACAAGGGTTTCCTACTGGGCACTGAAGATCACCGCTGCGCGCAGCGCCAGCACCCCCAGCAGGACCAGGACGGACACGACCAGGGTGTCGGTGCCGGCGCGCGCGATGACCGCCGAGCCGCTGCCGCCTGGACGGATGCGCATATGGCCCCTCGCGGCCACCAGTGACGCACCGATCCCGACGAGTGCGAGCAGCCACAGCGGGAGGAAGGGCAGGGTCAGGCCGGCCGTCCCGGCCGCGCCGATCGTGATGAAGAACGTGACGAGCAGGACGAGCTCGAGGATGGAGAAATAACCATCCGCCTCGTGGAGGCGGCCGAGGCTGAACACAGCGTCGGCGCGATATCGCGTGAGGAGCGCGATCAGGGCGGCCGAGCCGCTCAGGCCTGAGGCCAGGAACAGGCCACCGAGCATCCACGTGTCGCTCCAGATCGGCTGGTTGCTGACGCTGAGCAGGACGCCTGTGTAGGAGGCGATGAACAGCGCGAGGACGCCGCCAACGAGGTTGAAGGCGCCGCCCAGCACGCCGCCGATCGGCCGGCTGGGATCGCCGGCAACGCTGCGGTCGCGGCGGTCGAGCACAAAGGCCTCGACAGCGGACACCGCCGCGAAGGCGCCGAACACCAGCAGCGCCCAGACGCCGACGGACATCGGCGACCAGTACTTGAAGTTGAGTCCTTGATCTCCTGGGGTGACGTCGATGAGCATGTGCCAGAACTTCCACCAGCTCGCCCCCAGGTCAACGGTCAGCAGCACTGGACACACGAGCAAAGTCACGAAGCTCGCGTAGAAGCCGATGCGCGCCGCCGCCTCGTCGCGCGCGTCGCCCACCAAACGCAGGAGCGTCGCGATCGCATAGCTGCCGCCCGTGAGGCCGGCGAAGAAGAAGTAGCCGAGGATGTACCACGTCCACTGCGGCGCTCGCACGAAGTGCTCCGCGGCGAGGTAGATCACGAGGTGCCTCGCCGCCTGAAAGCGACGATGCCCGCGATCACCCCCAGCACCGCGGTGACGAGTGCGCCGAGGTACCCGCCCACGTCGTTGCGCGTGGGCAGCTGGGCGTTGTCGGCGCTCGGCAGCCCGTAGGTCTCCGGCTTGTCCATGAGCAGGAAGAAGGCGTTCAGCCCTCCGTAGACCGTGTCGTCGCGACCGTACAGCTGCGCCTGGGTGATCCCCTGCGAGTGCAGGGAGGCCAGCCGGGAGTCGGCCGCCGTGTGGAGGTCGCCCAGCAGGCCGAACTGAATCGACTGGGTGGGGCAGGCTTTGGCGCAGGCAGGTTCGAGGCCGCCCTGGAGCCGGTCGTAGCACAGGGTGCACTTGTGCGCCGTGCCCGTCTTCGGATTCAGGGCGATGACGCTGTAAGGGCAGGCGGCGATGCAGTTCCTGCAGCCGTTGCACACGTCCTGCTGGATGAAGACAGTGTCGAACTCGGTGCGGATGATCGCGCCGGTCGGACAGACGTCCATGCAGCTCGCGTGTTGGCAGTGCTTGCAGACGTCCGACATCATCAGGAAGGCCTTGCCGTTGCCGGCATCGACCGTCTGGGCCGGCACGTCGTCGATGAACTTCACGTGACGCCAGTTCTGGTCGTCGAGCTGGCCGGTGTTGTCGTAGCTGTCGGCGAGGAATTTCGGTTCGTTGCCCTGGAGCTGATTCCACTCCTTGCAGGCCACCTCGCATGCCTTGCAGCCGATGCAGATGCTGGTGTCGGTGAAGAAGCCGTACGACTTGCCGGGCTCGATCTTTGTGGCCATCAGAAGCCCATCAGGTTGGGAATGATCTTCGAGAAGCCCCGCTCGCGCGCGTACAGGTCGAGCGGGAGGGCGGCCAGCTCGTCGACGACTGGGACCGCAGTTGGATCCGCCGCGAGGTCGACGCTGAGCAGATAGCGCCGGCACGTTTCGCAAGCTTCGATACGCAGGTGGGGAAAGACGGCCTTGCCCGCAGCCACGCGCTGGTCGCCAAGCCTGCCTTCCAGCCCGCGCACGACGCTCCCGCGCTCACCGGACGCGGTCCCTTCTTCGCTGAAGATCGGCAGTCGCGGGCTCGACTCTTCGCCGCAGCCGGGACACGTCATGCGCGCGTACCCCCAGCTGTCGTGACAGCGCGCGCAGAGCAGATAGCGGCCGCCGGACGCGAGGTCTTCACTCGGAAGCGCGAAGTAGCTCAGCTGCGGGGGTCCTCCACAGGTGGGGCAGTGGAGATGGTCGCGGACTCCGGCGCACGATGCCGCGGCCTCAGGTCCGAGCGCTTCGAGCACCGGGCCCAGCGACGCGCGGGCCAGGAACCGATCGACCACCGCCTGCTCGTCGCCTTGAATCCAGCCGGCGATGAACTCACGAGGATCGGTGGTCTCGAGCCGTTGCGCGACAGAGTCGCGCAGCATCGCGGGACCGGCGGCGAGGCTGGCATCCACGACAGCCGGCACCACCACCTCGGCGGTATAGGCGACCAGATCGTGGGCAGGCGGCCTCGCTGAGATCGCATCCTCATACGCCTGCTCCTGGACTCCGAGCAAGGCACCGTAGAAGTCCAGCGGCTCACGCGCGAACGCGTGTCGGTTGCGAAGCACGTCGGTCCGGCGTCGCCGGTCGGTAAAAGGAGAGGCGGCGACGGCGGCCTGCGCCATCACATCTTCTCCAGGTTGACCAGGAAGGCCTTGAACTCGGGGGTGCGCGCATTGGCATCGCCGACAAACGGCGTCAGGGCGTTGGCCAGCCAGTACCGGCCCTGATTCGGATCACTGTCGGCGGCGATGCCCACGTAGCCCCAGTGGATGGGGATGCCGATCTGGAACACCTTCTGCCCCGCGACCGTCATCGAGCCGAGGCGCTTGGTCACCACCGCGAGCACCTCGACCTTGCCGCGCTTGGACGAGACGCGGACCTTGTCGCCAGTCTTGATGCCCTTGGTCTGGCCCAGCTCCCATGGGATCTCGACGAAGGGCCGCGGCTGCAGCTGGACCAGGTGGGGAACGTGCTGCGTGACGTAGTGCTCGTGCTCGGTCAAGCGATAGCTGGTGGCGATGTAGGGGAAATCGGTCGCGGTGCCGAACCGGCTCGGCCGACCCGCGACCTGGTCATAAAGGAAGGCGACGGGCGACGCCGAGTTGTTCTCGTGCAGAGGGTTTTTCACAGGTGATTCCACCGGCTCGTAGTGTTCGGGGAACGGGCCGTCGATCATGCCGTTGCTGAACAGCCGGCCGACGCCCTCGCCGTTCATGATGAAAGGCAGGTACGCCTTGGGGTCGTGGGGGTCCATCGTCGCCGGGTAGTCGGGCACGTCGCCGGTCCACTTGGTCCCGGTCCAGGTGATGCCGGGCCGTTTCGGATCCCACGGCTGGCCGTTGAGGTCGGCGGAGGCGCGGTTGTACATCACACGACGGTTCAGCGGCCAGCTCCACGCCCAGTTGGGGTAGAAGCCCATCCCGGTGGGATCGTTGGTCGTCGGGTCCTGGATGCCCATGCGGCGCTTCATGAGGTTCCCCGTGTCGAGGTAGCTGCCGGTGTAGATCCAATCGCCGGTCGTGGTCGTGCCGTCGTCCTTCAGGTTCGCGAAGCTGGTCATCTGCTTGCCGGCGGAGAGATCCTTGCCGTTGATCTCCTTCGCGATCTCGTCGAGCTCCGGCTTCAGAGGGTCCTTGTAATCACGCGTCAGGGCCATGATCGGGTCGGGGAACTTCCCGCCCTGCTGCGTGTAGAGGGTCTTCACGCGGCTGAAGATGTCGGCCAGGATCCAGTGGTCATGGCGCGCCTGGCCCTGCGGCGGAAGGACCTGGTCTTTCCACTGCGACCAGCGGCCGCTGTTGACGAAGGAGCCGTCCTTCTCGATCCAGTGCGTGGTCGGCAGCATGAACACCTCGGTCTTGACCTGGCTCGGGACAGTGCCGGGAGCGTGCCAGAACTCTGAACTGGTGGTCGGAAGGGCGTCCATGACCACCAGCCACTTGAGGTTCGAGAGCGCCTGCTGCACCTGATTCGAGTCCGGGCCGATGCTGGCGGCGGTCATACCCGACAGCAGCAGACCCTCCATCTTTCCCTTCAAAGCCTGGTCGTAGATCGACATCCACGATGAGTTCTGGCCGGGCTTGGGGACGTAGTCGAACGCGAACTCGTTGGCTTTGGTCGCGGCATCGCCGTACCAGCCCTTGAGGGTGCTGACCATGAACTTGCGGTAGTTGGTGCCGAAGAAGTTCCACGAGTTCGGATCTGACTTCTTGGGCGCGCTCTGGGCCACGTAGTCGTCGAGGTTCTTCTGGCCTGGCGCCGGGATCTTCAGGTATCCCGGGAGGATCTCCCACGAGATCGCGTGGTCGGTATTGCCTTGAATGTTGGCGTGGCCGCGTTCGGCGTTCATGCCGCCGCCCGGCCGGCCCATGTTGCCCAGCAGAAGCTGCAGCACCGCCCCCGAGCGGATCAGCTGGCCGCCGGTCGTGTGGTGCGTCAGTCCGACCGCGTAGACGATGGTCATCACCTTGTCGGGCTTGCCCATCGGGCCGACCAGGTCAGCCACCTTGTTGAACTCGTCGACCGGGATCCCGGTGATGCTCGACACCATGTCCGGCGTGTAGCGCGAGTAGTGGGCCTTCATCAGCTGGAAGACCGACCGCGGGTGCTGCAGGGTCATGTCGCGATTGGCGAACCCGTTGCCGTCGACCTCGTAGCTCCAGCTGCTGATGTCATAAGCGCGCTTGGCGGCGCTGTAACCCGAGAAGAGGCCGTCCGTGAAACCGAATCCCTGCTTGACGATGAAGGAGGCGTTCGTGTAGTTGCGCACGTACTCGTCGTGGAAGAGGTTGTTCTGCAGGACGTGGTTGATCAGGCCGCCGAAATACGCCACGTCGGTGCCAGTGCGAATGCGGAGGTACATGTCGGCCACCGCCGACGTGCGTGTGAAGCGGGGATCGGCGTGGATGATCTTGGCGCCGCGGTCGAGCTTCGCGCGCATGAACCACTGGAAGCCGACCGGGTGGGCCTCGGCGGGGTTGGCGCCGTTGATGAGGATGAGGTCGGCGTTCTTGATGTCGCGCCAGTGGTTTGTCATCGCTCCCCTTCCGAATGTGGCGGCCAAACTGACCACCGTGGGGCCGTGTCAAACCCTGGCCTGTTGCTCTAGGTGTACCAGTCCCAGGCCCCGCATCAGCTTGGTGGCGAAGTAGCCTTCCTCCGAGCTGAATGCGGCGCCTCCCGCGAAGGCGATGCCTTCGGTGCGGTTGACGGTGTTCCCGTTTCCATCCGTGGTGACGAAAGTGGCATCGCGCGACGCCTTGATGTTCTGGGCGATCTTGTCCAGCACGATGTCCCAGGGGACGCTCTTCCAGCCGGTGGCCCCGGGAGCACGGTACTGGGGCGATTCGACGCGGCGCGGCGAGATCGCCAGCTGCATCGCCGTCGCGCCCTTGGGGCACAGGCGGCCCTCGTTGACGGGGCTGTCGGGGTCGCCTTCGATCTGCAGCAGCTGCACGCTGCCGTCCGCGTTCTTGCGGGTGTACGCGACGAGCGAGCACCCGACCGCGCAGTAGGGGCAGATCGAGTGAGACTCCTTGGCGCCCTCGATGCGAAGGTTTTGCTTGACCTTGGTGGCGTCGGCCAGCGCAATCTCGAAACCGAGACCCGACGCGACCAGCGCGCCGGCCCCGGCGACGCCAAATTTCAGGACGTCACGACGAGTGACTGTCTGCAGTCGCCAACCCTCCGATGCAGCCCAGCGGGAAGTAAGTCGAACCTAGCTCACGGCAGTCGAAGTGTCAAGTTCGCGCCTGCCTCTGGCCACGGCTCAGCCGGTGGCGATCAAGAGGTCCGAGCGATCGTCCGGCTCGCCCGCGCTTCGCAGGAGGTCGATGAGCCGCGGGTCCCAGGGCAGGATGATGCCGGTGGCTCCGGCCGCCCCGAGCTCAGCGATCATGTGCGCCCAGCCCGCCCTGTCGGCCGGCACGGGCACGTCGACCCACAGCTCGAACTCACCATCCTGTGCGGGCCTGGCCCGCAGCGCGCGCACATCCTCATCGCCCCCTGGCACGATCACACCGTCCGCCAGGGCGGCCGAATTCTCGGCCTCGGCCCGTGTGGCGCAGAGGATGAGGATCGAGGGTGAGGGCGCAGCAGAGCGCCGGCTCTGGTGGACGAGTGCTTCCAGCTCGCGGCCAGGCGGCATTCCGACCACGACGCGACCGCTGCTCAACCGCCCGAGGATGTCGGCGGCGGCCACCCAGCCGCCTTCGGGGCCGACCGTCATGCCGAGCCGGACGCGATGCGTGACCGCAGAGATCGCTCCCAGATGAATCCAGGCTTCGGTCGATGCCTGGTTCGTGGCGTCGAGCCAGATCGAGTCGGCGCCCGCTGCTTCGAGCGCGGTCACGTCCGCCAGGTAGTCGCCTATCCAGCCGGGGGCCGCTGGAAGCTTGACCGCAACCCGGACCACGAGCTCACTGTAGCCCGGCTCGCCCCGATGAGTCGGAGGCAGCGCTTATCCTTGCCTGGTGGCGGCCAGGGGACTCTCTGCCGAGGAGGCGAGCCGGCTGTACGAGCTCGACCGGACCCATTGGCTGCACCCGCAGGGCGACCTCGGCGCGCCACCCGGCGCGATCCCGCAGCTGATCCTGGCGAGCGGCAAGGGCGCAACCCTCACCGACGTCGAGGGCCGGGAGTACATCGACGGCATGGCCTCGCTCTGGAACGTGAACGTTGGCTATGGGCGGACCGAGCTCGCCGATGCGGCGGCAGATCAGATGAAGAGGCTCGCCTTCAGCTCGGCCTACGGGGGCTTCAGCACCGCGCCCGGGATCGAGCTCGCCGCGAAGCTGGCGGAGCTGGCGCCGGGGGACCTCGAGGTGACCTTCTTCGCGTCCGGTGGCGGCGAGGCCAACGACACCGCATACAAGCTCGCGCGTCTTTACTGGCAGCTGCGGGGCGAGCCCGAGCGCGTGAATATCGTTTCCAGGCTTCGCGACTACCATGGCCTCACATACGGCGCGACCAGCGCGACGGGCCTGGCCAACTTCTGGAAGGGGTTCGGCCCGCTCGCCCCCGGCTTCCTGCACGCGCCCACACCCGACCCTTACCGGTTCTCCGGCGAGGGCTCCGCCGGCGCCGCCTACGCCAAGGCGCTGGAGGAGGTCGTGTTGAAGGCCGGCCCGGCGACAGTCGCCGCGGTCGTCGCGGAGCCCGTGCAGGGCGCGGGGGGCGCGATCGTCCCGCCCGCGGATTACTTCCCGCTGTTGCGTCAGATCTGCAACCAGTACGGGGTGCTGCTGATCGCCGACGAGGTGATCACCGGGTTTGGGCGGACGGGGCGGTGGTTCGGGCTCGAACACTGGAACGTCCAGGCGGATTTGATGATCTTCGCCAAAGGCGTGACCAGCGGCTACTTGCCGCTGTCTGGAGTGATGCTGACCCACTCGGTGCACGACACGCTGAAGAATTTGAAGGGGCCGATGTGGCACGCGTTCACGTACAGCGGGCATCCGACCGCGTGCGCGGTCGCGCTGCGAAACCTGCAGATCCTCGAAGAGGAGCACCTCGTCGAGCGAGCTGCAGAGAAAGGGGCTTACCTCCAGCAGCGGCTGCAGGACCTGCGCTCGCACGAGATCGTGGGCGACGTGCGTGGACTGGGCCTCATCGGTGGGGTCGAGTTGGTCCGCGACCGAGCGACCAAGGAGTCGTTCGACCCCTCGGTGGGCGCGGCGCGACGCGTTTGCCTGGATGCGCTCGAGCAGGGCGTGATCTTCCGGCCGCTGGCAGGCGACGTGATCGGGATGTCGCCTCCGTTCGTGATCAGCGACGAGCAGATCGACCGCATGGTCGCGGTCCTGGACAAATCGATCGCTCGGGTCGGAGTAGAGCTGAAAGCCGGCGTGTAGCCGGCTTCGCTAAAGCCTCGTCACGAATCCGTCCCGCCAGGTGGGATGACGGAGCGTCCAACCCAGTTCGCGTTTCGCCTTCGCGTTGGACGCCCCGCGGCCGCGCTGCATGGTCACCGCGGCGAAGCGCCCGGCCATGACCTCGACCAGCCATCCGGGCACGGGCATCGGCGCAGGCGCGCCGATGTCGCGGCAGAACGCAGGGATCCAATCGCGGGCCGCAGCGGGATCGTCGTCCACGATGTTGTAGATGCCGTGGCCGTGCTCCAGCGCGGCAACCGCCGCGCCCGCCGCGTCGTCCACGTGGACGAAAGAAAAGACTCCTGCGCCGCTGCCGACAATCGGGAGCATCCGTCGCCGAGCCTGACGTGCGAAGTCGCCGTCGAGGTCGAAATATGTACCCGGTCCGTAGAGCTGGCCGTAACGCAGCGCCACGCCCGCGATCCCGTCGACCGAGAGCGCGAGCCGTTCGCCCTCTACTGTCGCGCGAACCGCGGTACCGAAAGGCTCCGGCGCATGCAGCGCGAGCGTCGCATCCTCTGCCAGCGCTGAAGGGCCTTCAGGCACGTACATGAAAGCGAGCGACTGGTATACGAAGCGGCGGGCGCTTACATCCTTGGCCGCAGCCAGCAACGTGCGCGTCGCCTCGACACGCAACCGCGATGTGCGCTCCTAGAACGGACCCAGCTGGCGAGGGTTGTATCGCTGCGGTAGGTCGGTCAACTGGTTCATTACCGCCTCGGGCCGGAAGTCGTTGACCGCCTGGCTGAGCGCCGGCTCATCGAGCGCATCGACCACCACGGGAATGGCGCCCAGCGACTGGAGCATCGGGGCCTTCGTGGCCGACCGAGTCGTCGCCGCGACCTCGTGGCCGGCTGCCACCAGCTGTGGGATCAGGCGGCGCCCGATCGCGCCGCTCCCGCCGGCCAGGAAGACCTTCACGCGCGATTCGCCCTCACATCGACGAAAAGCGCGATCGCCAGCGCGACGCAGATCAACGACAGCACGGGCAGATCAGTCCTCGGGTGGCCGCCGAGCCGGATGTCTTCGACGTGGGCCATGACGTGCAGGACCGATGCTGCGAGCACGGCGATCAGGGGCGCTCGCAGCGGCGCCCCCAGCGCGACTGGAACCGTCAGGGCCAAACCGAGACCGACCTGGAAGGCACCTGCGTCGTGGAGCAGGTGAATGTTGAGGGGTGAGAAGGTTGCCACAGCGCTGAAGAAGCTCACCGGCGCCAGCAATGCCCAGGCTCCGGTCAGCAGGTAAAAGACGCCGATGACCGCCCCGATCGCTCGCGCCACCCGCGGATCGTGCATCAATTCATTCTGTCAGCGCCATGGCCTGTCACACGAATAAGGTTGACGGCGTGGGTGGGATCGCAGCCGGAGAGACGTTCGACGGCACATTTCCGTTCCAGGCGCATTTCACGACCAAGCCTGGCTTCCGAATGCACTACGTCGATGAGGGAGCCGGCGAGCCCATCATCCTGATCCACGGGGAGCCGACGTGGGCCTACCTGTATCGGAGCTTCATACCGGTCCTGTCACGACATTTCCGGGTGATCGCGCCCGACCACATGGGGTTCGGCAAGTCGGAAACGCCGGCCACCGCCGACTACACCCTCGACCGTCACGCGCGCAACCTCGGCAGCCTGATCGAGGAGCTCGACCTCCGCGACATCACGCTCGTGATGCAGGATTGGGGCGGTCCGATGGGTGCAGTCGTCGCCTCGAGGTATCCCGATCGGATGAAGCGGTTTGTGGCCATGAATACCATCTTCGGCACCGATCGCAACGTGCGCGAGGAGCGATTGACCCCGTGGTTCGCGGCCATCAAGGCGATGGAGGAAGCGGGTCAGCTCGAAGCTGTGCTCGGCAACCTGAGGTTCCTGGTCGGCGGCATCATGATGACCCTGGGCATCCAGCGCCGCGAAGTTGTTACCGACACCTGGCTGCAAGCCTACGCGGCGGCATTTCCCACCTTCGAGGAGTGTCGGGCGGCAATTGCGTTTCCTCTGGAAGGCCTGCACCTGGAACGGATTCGCGAGACGTTGGTCGCCGCCCTTCCAGGCCTGTACAAACTTGGGCAGGACGGCGTGCCGGCCATGATGATCGAGGGCATGCGGGACCGCGCGATCTGGCCGCACGTGGCGATCGCAGGCTTCCGCGCCTTCTTTCCCAATGGGACCGTGCACGAGCTTCCGAATGCCGGCCACTTCATCCAGGAGGACGCGCCCGAGACCGCCGTGCCGCTGATCGAAGAGTTCTGCCTGCGGACCCCTACGAGCTGACTTCCGGCGCGAGGATGACCAGCGGAATCGAGCGGCGAGTCTGAGACTGGTAGCGGTCGTACTGGGGCCACAGCCTTGTCATTTCGGGCCAAAGCCGCCGCCGTTCTTCAGCCGATGCGACCCTGGCTATGGCCGGAAAGCGTTTGGTGCCCACCTGCACGACTACCTCTGGGGCGGCTTCGAGATTGAGCAGCCACGCGGGCGGGAGATCGCTGCCTCCCTTGGATCCGACCACGACATAATCGCCGCCGTCGCGGTGATAGAGGAGGGCCGCCGCGCGCGGGAGTCCGGTCTTGCGCCCGGTCGTGCGCAGCAAGAGCATCGGCGCCCTGCCGATACGCTTGCCGATGCGTCCGCCTGAGATCTCGTAGACGAACTGGTGCAGTGCGAGCGCCCGCAAGCCAAGGGCTCGGTCGAACGCGGTCATCGGCACTTGCCGAGTCTAGAACCTACCTGCCGTTCCAGGTCAACTGGCGACCTCGAATCGGATCGCAGGCAATTCGGAGAGCAGTAGTGAGACAAGCTCTCGGTCCCACTGCTGGCCCGCGCCCCGCATCAAGGTCTCGATCGCTTCCTGTGAATTGCGCCGAGGTCGATAAGGCCGGTCGCTCGCCAGCGCGTCATATGCGTCGCAGACCGACACAATCCGGGCCAGGAGCGGAATCTTGTGGCCGGCTAGGCCGTCCGGGTAGCCGCCGCCGTCGAATCGCTCGTGGTGGTGCCGGATGATCGGCAAGATGTCCGCGGCGGAAGGGAGCGGCCTGACGATGCTTTCGCCGATGATCGGATGCGCGCGCATCTGCCTTTCTTCGCTGCAGTTCAGTGGTCCGGGCTTGCGGAGGATTGCGTCGGGCACGGCGATCTTGCCGATGTCGTGGATGAGGCCGCCGCGATACAGGGCGATCAGATCCGATTCCTGAAAGCCGAGTCGGGTGCCGAGGAGGTAGGCGGTGCTTGCCACCCGCTGGGGATGGCTTTCGGCGTAGGCGTCCTTCGCCTCCGCGGCTGCGGCCAGCGCGATGATGACCTGTTCCGAGCTGAGGTTGAGTGGCAGCCGCATGAACACAGATTCTTGACCGGGGGCGCTCGTAAGTCGCCCTGCCCGGGCACGGTGCGCGGGCCCTGAATTCGATGGTTTCCAAGCCCTGAGTTCAAGGGGATTCGTACCCTCAATTCACAGGGGTCAGCTGCCGAGCTTGTCCGCCAGGTCCATGAAGTCAGTGGCCTGGACGTCCGCCAGCGGATCGGGAAGACGATCGGCGCCTCCGCCAGGTCCCTTCTCCAGCGGCCGCTCCACGAATGCCGCCCGCAAGCCTGCCGCCTGGGCGGCGCGCAGGTCTGCCTTGTGCGCCGCCACCATCATCACCTCGCCGACCTGGAGCCCAAGCGCGGATGCCGCGCCGGTGTAGACCTCGGGGTCGGGCTTGTAATGGCGAAAGTCCTCCGCGGACAGCAGGCGCCCGAAGGGCAAGCGGGCGAAGCGGATCAGTGCGGTCTGCTGGGATCGATTTCCGTTCGACAGCGTCGCCACCGTGAAGCGCCGCGCGAGCCGCTCGAGGCCGCGGGCAGCCTCAGGCCATGCCGGAAGGCGCTCCCAGGCCCTGGTCAGGTCTTCGCGAGCAGCCGCGTCGAAGCCATCCGCGCCCACGTCGCGCAGGACCTGGTCCAGTGACAGGCGGTGGAGCCGATCGAAGTTGGTCCACGGCAGCTCGCCGCGCCGAACCCGGTCCATGGAGGGCGCGTACAGCGCGCGCCAGGCGTCAGCCAGCCGCTCCCAGTCGCCTTCCACGCCATTCAGCGCGCCAAGCCGCCGGGCCTCGGCCGCGACTCCCGTCCGCCAATCCACGGCCGTTCCGAAGACGTCGAATGTCAGAGCACGCACGACGCTCAGATCAGCCAGCGGAACATCCCCGAGCACATTCCGAGTCTATCGGCGCCGGCGCGGAGTGGAATAGAGCCTCTGTTTGGTACGTTGCGGAAGTTGCGGAGTCAACTATCGCAAGGAGGCTGTCGATGAGCAACTGGAAATTTGATCCGATGCACACACAGGTCGAATTTTCGGCCAAGCACCTCGGCATGATGACCGTACGGGGGCACTTTGCCGAGGTGACGGCGACTGGCGACATTCACCCAGAGCACCCGGAACGTACGACCGTCGAAGCCACGATCAACACCGCGAGCATTCGCACTCACAACGAGCAGCGTGACAAGGATCTGCGGTCCTCCAACTTCCTGGAGATCGACAAGTATCCGACGATGGCCTTCAAGAGCACGAAGCTCGAGATGACGGGTCCCGACAGCGCGACCTTGACGGGCAACCTGACGATCAAAGGCAACACGCACCCCGTAACCCTCAAGGTCGTCAAGTACGGCGAATTCAACGACCCCAACATGGGTCATCGGATTGGCTACGCGGCCGAGACGCAGATCAATCGGAAGGACTTCGGCATGAGTTTCGACATGATGCTGGACGGCAAGTTCATCGTGAGCAACGACATCCAGATCAATATCGAAGGCGAACTCATCGAGGTGCCGGAAGAAGTCACCACCTGACTGCAGGTACTTGGCCGCTCGGCGGCGGGCCTGGGACCCCGCGCACGCATATATGTATATATAAGGACGCGAGGGCGTGGGACCGCTCGCGTCCTCCTGGGGAGAGATGTCTCAGAGCGTCACGGGTAGCTCACCACCGTGACCGGGGTATCCGGGTTGGCGATCGTGGACGAACCCCCGATCCCATTGATTACGTTCAGGATGCCCCCCTTTCCGTTCACCGGGTCGAGAAAGATCGTGAGTAGATCGTGGAGGCTGCCTGCCGGAAGCGTCGCCGGTGCCTCAAATGCGTTGGCGGCGTAGATGTTGAGTCCACGGTTGAAGAAGCTGTAGGCGCCCAAGCCATATCCGTGGAAGCTCGTCACGTTGTCCCCGACTTTGAACGCGGCCCAGCCGTCGACACCAGGAGCCTCCATCCAGGCCGCCTGGCTCGGCACGTCATAAGGCATCTCGTTCTGGAAGAAGACGTCGGTGCCGCCGTTGCCGTTCCAGATCACCTCGTGCTTCTGGAAGTGCTCGACGAACAGACCGTATGCGGTCACGTTGTCGCCGTTAACGATGACTCCGGTGTCAGCTGTGTTTGCCGTCCAGCCGACGCCGTTGCCGTGGTCGGCGCGCCAGGCCCAGAGGTCGTCGAGGATGACGTTGTTGCTGTTGACGACCAGGGCGGTCGAAGCCTTGCCGAGTGCGGCGCCGCCGATCCGGAAGAAGATGTCATAGAGGCCTGAGGGGTCCGACGCTTCGTTATCGCTCCGAGCGTGACCGCTGCCGACGCGCAGCAGGACTGGTGAGCTCGACGTGCCGGCGTCGAACATGACGCCAGAGATGAGCATCCCCTGTGCTCGTGCCACATCCATGGAGACGATTCCGTTTTGGGGCACGAGGGTTGGAAACCCGAGACCGAGCACGATGGTGTCCGGCCGTGTGACCTCGATCGTCTGGTCGAGCTCGTAGACCCCCGGCGTCAGGATCAGATTCTTGCCGCGCTGGATCGCGGTGTTGATGGCGGCGACCGAGTCGGCCGGCGTGGCGATGAAGAACTGGTCGATCGGAATCGAGGACCCGGGCGTAGGGCCCGACGCCCACGTCGTGCCGGCGCTGTTGTACTGCACCGAGGGCACGAAGACGTTGTAGCTGCCCGTCGAGTCCAGGTACAGGTACGGCGCTTCGCGGGTCACGGGGCTGGTCGCCAATGTCGTGTAGTGATTTCCACACCTGAAGCACTCCGCGGGCGCGCCTACGACACCGGAGAAGACCTGGTTCCAAACCCCATTGATCCAGAAATCGATCTTGCTGTTCCTGGTCACCCACTGCTGCTGCGATCCGTTGAGGACGACGCCCAGCCTGGAGTCCGCGACGAACCCGCCGCTCGCGAAAGCTTTCGGACCGCAGTAGTCCATGAAGGTGGTGAAGCCATTCACGGCGAGCCGCCTGATGGGTGAAGCCTGGGAGACGGCCCAGATCTCGTTCGACTGCTCGCAGAACGGGCCGCCGGGGTCCGGCGGGGCAGGCACATAGCTCGGACTCTTCGAGCGTGTGACGTTGATGGTCAGGTTCGAAAGGGAGCGCCAGAAGTTGGTGAGCGCGAAGCAGCCGAAATTGGTGCCCGTGCCCGAGCACACGCTGTTGAAGACCTCGATCTCGCCGTTGATCACGACGTCGCCCGGTGACTGGCCGAGCCCGGCCACGCTCGTGTAGTAGCCGACCTGGAATATGAGCGGGTTGTCCGCGGAACCGTATGTCCCCGGCTCGAAAAGGATGGCGTCCCGCCGCGAGCCAAACTCGTTGTGAACCTGTGCGGCGGAGATCTCATCCAGCTCCGCCTGGATGGAGCTCTGGTCTCTGGCCGGATTGAAGATATGAACCCTGGAGCCGAAGCTCGGCGCGGCCGGCGCCTCCGCGGCCACCGTCGTGGCGGCGAAGCAAGCAGCGGCGACGATCACCCCAACGACAAAGACAGCACGAAATTTGCGCATGCTTATCTCCTCATCTCCTCAGCCGATAAATCCACCCCGCACCGCGATTAACCCCGCTCCCTACTTCATCGCAGCACCACCTCTGCCTTCAATCTGAGATCGCGCGACGAGCGGCCGGCACGCACCGTGTACGTCCCCGGAACCCAGACCCACTCGTGGCGAGCCTCATCGAAGCGCGCGAATCCTCGGCCCGGCAGGGTCAATCGCACATCGGTCTTGGTCCCGGGCTCACCTTCGACTGTGCCAAAGGCGGCCAGCACGCGGAGCGGACGGCATGGGTCGTCATCCGGTGCCTCGACGTAGACCTGCACGACCTCCCGGCCGGCGCGCCGGCCGGAGTTACGGACCGTGACGACGACAGAAAGGTCTTCGCCAGCCCCGATCGACGCGGTGGCAGTCGTCAGCGTCTCGTAGGTCCAGTCCGTGTAGCCGAGGCCGTGGCCGAAGCAGAACAGCGGCTCAGACCCCTTGCGGTCGTACCCTCGATAACCCACCAGCAGGCCCTCGGCATAAACGAGATCACCCGCTTCCGGCTGCGCGTGGAGGACGGGCGAATCCGCTTCCGCGCGCGGCACCGATACAGGAAGGCGGCCGCCCGGCTCAGCGATGCCGACGAGAACGTCGGCCAGCGCTTCGGCAAACGCCTGGCCGGGAAACCACACCTGGATGATCGCCGCCACCTCATCTGCCCACGGCATCAGCACCGGCATCCCGGAGTTGACCACGACCACCGTGTTGGGGTTGGCGGCGGCGACGTGCCTCACGAGCTCGTCCTGGCGGCCGGGCAGGACCATGCTTTCTCGGTCGTAGCCCTCGCTCTCGGTGCCATCCGCCGACCCGACGACGACTACCGCGACCTCCGCACCGGCAGCGGCGACGACGGCCTCCGCTATGAGCTTGTCGTCCTCTTGCTTGGGCGCGATGCCAAGCCGCAACGTCGCGAAGCCGGCGTGGGGCCCTCGTGCGTTGGGGCGATGCTCTACGAGCAGGTCGACCTCGCGCCCGGCCTGCAGGTCCAATGGCACGCGCAGCTCCGGCGGCTGCGACAAAGCCTGCACCGAGTCGCGACGAAGCTCGGTCTTGGCCTCCGCGAGCGGAGTGCCGTCGACCAACACTCGCAGCATGCCGACGCCGGCGACTCCCAGCACGTGCGGACCGTCGACGAGCGGGCGGTAGCGCGCACGCATCACGACCTCCGAGTCCGGCAGGTGCACGGCCGCGGGCAGGTCATCCCACCAGGTGAGGACGCTCGTTGGGAAACGCGCATCGCTCACGACCATGCCGTCGGCGGTACGAACCTCTATACGCACGCCGGGCTCGCCGCTGACTGGATCGTGAAGACTTCCATCTTCCGGGACGGCGATCGTCGCGCTGGTTATGCACCCCTGATGCACGCTGACGTACGCGTCAAGCGCTTCGCCCAGCGCGCCCGCGAGGTCCTTGCCGGCGACCGGGAGCACGCGAACGCTGCCTCCCCCCTGTCTTTGCGGCTCGACGGCATTCGGGCCGATGAGCGCGAGGCGCTCGACGTTGCCGCTGCGCATGGGCAGCAGCCCACGGGGGTTGCTGAGCAACACGAACGATCGAGCGGTGAGCTCGCGCAACAGCGCGGGATCGACAAGCGCCCGTGATCCGGCCGGTGCGTGTGTGGTCGCGTCGCCATCGTTCGACCCGTTCAGAGCGCCGACGCGACGTGCGAGCCCGATCAACCGCGCCACCTTGTCGTCGATGTCAACCTCGTCCACCGTGCCGGCATTGACCTCCGCGACCAGCTGCTCACCCCACGGTCCGTGCGGTCCGGGCATGACGAGGTCGAGGCCGGCCCGCGCGCTGGGCACGGTCGTGTGCGCTGCGGACCAGTCGGAGACCACCACGCCGCGGAATCCCCACTCGGTCTTCAGCAGGTCGTGGAGCAGAGCTTGGTTGGCGGTCATGAAGGCGCCGTTGACCGAGTTGTAGGCCGCCATCACCAGAGCCACGTCAGCCTCGGCGACGCATGCCTCGAATGGAGGCAGGTAGAGCTCCCTGAGCACGCTTTCGGAGACGAGCGCGTCGTACGTGCGCCGCTCCGTTTCCGAATCGTTGGCGACAAAATGCTTGACGGTCGCCGCCACGCCGGCCTCCTGTACGCCGCGCACGTAAGCCACAGCGATGCGCGCGCTCAGCACCGGGTCTTCCGAAAAGCACTCGAAGCCACGACCGCTGAGGGGCGTGCGGACGATGTTCACGGTCGGTGCGAGCAGCACGTCGACGCCTCTTGCTCGGGCCTCATGGCCGAGGGCAAGGGCGATGTCGTGGACCAACCGCTCGTCCCACGTGGCGGCGAGCGCGACCGGACAAGGGAGCGAGGAGGACGGCCTCGTCGGATCGAAGCGGATTCCGCGCACGCCTGCCGGTCCGTCAGACATGACGATCGGCCGGAGGCCGAGTGCCTTCTCCGCATACAGATTCCATCCGTCCGCTCCCGTCAGGAGGCGGACCTTCTGCTCGAGGGTCAGCCGGCCGACCAGGCCTGATTCATCGCTGCGGACACTTTCTTTCGTGCTGCTCATGGCTCCTTTCGATTGCAGGCGGATGGGGGGAGTCCGGCCGGCGCTTTGCCGGCCGGACAGGTTGCTTCTCGTGATGAGCGAGATCTAATGCGGTTAGGACACCGGCTTGAGCTGCATGAGGATGTATGGCATCTGGGGGTCGCTCGGCGACGGGTTCATGTACGGGTGCGATTGGTTGGGCCAGCCTGTGTACTTCGCGCTGCTGAAAACGTTCCAGTCCGCGCCGTAGAGCAGCGGAGCGTCAGGAACTTCGGTGGACATGATCTTCTCGAGCTTCTGCACGATCGGGTAAAGGGACGCGGTGTCGCTGGGGTCGGTGCTCTCGTACTGGCGGAGCGCCGCGTCTGCGTCGGCGCTGGACCAGCCCTGATAGTGCGCGACCGAGTTCGCGTCCTTGCTGTCAAACCAGTTCTGGTACTGGATGTAAGGGATGCTGCCGCCGTTGCCCCAGTGGATGGCTGTCTGCCACTGAGAGGGCTGCGAGGTGATGTTGGTGTTCCAGTCGGAGTATCCCTGCGCCGGCTTCGTGGTCACGTCCATGCCGAGTGGCTGGAGCTCCTGTGACATGAGCGCTGCGTTTTCCCAGTAGTCGGAGAAAGGAACCGGGTCGTAGACCGAAAACTTGATGATCTGGCCGCCCTTGGTCCAGCAGTTGGCGGTGTTGCTGCCGTCACAGTTGCCGCCGGACTTGAAGACTCCCTTGCCGCTGTCGTAGCTCGACGTCGCAGGAGGAGTCCAGCCGCCGTTCTTGAGGATGTCGTAGACATCCATCCCGGCGGGCAGATTGTTGGACTTGGCCGTGTTCGCGTCGGGCACGCTGCCGCCGATGGCCAGGTCGTTCTTCATGCTGCCGTCGGCCGGAAGAAAGGCGCTCTGGTTGGGCAGGATGAGCCCGCTCGACGATGTCGCGGGGTTCTCGTAGCCCGACTCGCCCAGGAGCGCCAGCGCGTTGCGGTCGACGCCGTAGCTGACCGCCTTTCGGACCGCCGCTTCATTGATGCCTGTGGCGCCGCCGTTGCCGGGGTTCAGGTTGAACCACAGCGTGACGGTGCTGCCTGCGGCAAACCAGGCGTGGTTGGTGAGGGGGTTGAGGTTGACGTAGTTGGCATAGACGTTGGGGATGTCGTTACCGGCCCAGTCCAGCTGGCCGCTCACGAGCGCGTCGCTGGCCGCGGCGTTGGTGGCGATGGATGGGGTGTCGATCTCAGACTCTGGCGGAGTGCCGCCCCAGTAGTTCGGGTTCGGCTTCCACTTGATGAGCGAGCTCGAGTAGCTGGAAAGCATGAAGGGCCCGGTGCCCAGCGGAACCTTGATCACCACCGTGGGGTCTTGAGCGATCTGGTTCGCGACGGACGCCTTCATCATGAAGGTGTTGCTGAGGATGTTGAACAGCCCGGTGTACTGCGCGGACTGGAAGTGAAGGGTCACGTTGTTGCCGGACACAGTCGGGTCCGACGCCTGCGTCGGCACCCCACGCGTGTTGGCCTTCGGGTTCTGCAGCATCTTGAAGGTGGCGGCGACGTCGGCCGGACCGAAGGACGAGCCATCGCTGAACTTCACTCCCTGCCGGATCGTGACCTGCAGGTCCTTGCCGCTGTTCTGGAATGCGTACGAGAGCGCCAGCCATGGGTGAGTGCCGGCCGCGGTGGCATCGAGCTGGTCGAACTCGATCAGTGGCTCGTTGACCATGCTCCGCGTGCCCATGCTGGATGCGACCGAGTTGCCGTCATACGGGTTGAAGTCTTCCGAGAAGGTGACCCCGGTGGTCGGCTCGGCGATCAGCGGTTTCCCTCCCGACGTGGTCGATGTCGAGGCCGCGTTGCATGCGACTGCAAGGAGCAGCGCCGCCACGCCGACCAGGCTTGTCATGACTCTCCGATTCATCTATCTGTCACCTCCGTGACGCTTTGAATTTGCTGACGGAAACACTCCCACGGGTCAACCAAGACGGCGGAGACCGAAACGCCAAACGCACATCCATCCTTCCTCACCTCTTTTGTTTCTCTATGTCGAGTTGGCCGGCAGGAGCTGAAAACGCGCCGTTTTCGCTTGCGCCCTGTTGTCCAGGCTGGGCATGAAGCCAGCACGCGGCGATGTGGCCCGACGAGACGGCAAAGCTCGGCGGGACCTGGCGTTTGCAGATGTCCATGGCATACGGACACCGGGGGTGGAACCGGCAGCCACTCGGCGGAGCGAGCAGGCTGGGCGGCGCTCCACGGTCTGCGAGCTTGGGCGTCTCGGCACGGTCGGGGTCGGGAGCGGCTGCAAGCAGGAGCTGCGTGTACGGGTGCGCCGGGTGGTCGGTGAGGCTCACACTGGGCGCCGCCTCGACGAGCTGGCCGGCGTACATCACGACGATGGTGTCGGCGAGGTACCGCGCGGAGGCGATGTCGTGGGTGACATAGAGGATCGCCAGGTGCTCGCGGTCGCGCAGGTCGGCCAGCAGGTTGAGCACGCCGAGGCGAATGGAGACGTCGAGCATCGACACGGGTTCGTCCGCCAGCAGAACGCGCGGGCGGACCGACAGGGCCCGGGCAATCGCCACGCGCTGCCGCTGCCCACCAGACAGCTCATATGGAAATTTGTCCGTGAAATTTTCGGCCGGTTTCAAAGCCACGCGATTGAGGAGCTCCGCGATCGCCTTATCCACATTGCCGTCGGTCATGTGGTGGATCTGTAGGGGCCGCATCAGGTGATGGCGGATTCGGTGCACCGGGTTCAACGATGCGAACGGGTCCTGAAAGATCATCTGCACCTGCGCCGCGTAAGAGCGCGGGCGCCCTGCGGGCGCGGGCTTGCCGTCGAGCAGGACCTCGCCGGCGTCGGGCTTGATGATCTTGGCCAGCATCCGGGCGACGGTCGTCTTGCCGGCTCCGCTCTCGCCCACCAACGCGGTGACCTTCCCAGCCTCGAGGCGGACGGTGACGGCTTCAACCGCGTGGACGCGAGACTTGCGAGCCAGGGGGCTGCGGCCCTGTTTCACGTAAAAGGACTTCGTCAGCTCGCGCCCTTCCAACACCGGAGCTGAATTCACCTCCCCACCTCGTGGGGAGGTCGGGCTGAAGGCCCGGGTGGGGAGATGGGGCCTTGCAAAATCGCTGGCTCGGGCAGGGCAAGCTCCGCAGGGACCGTGGCGCCATCTCGGTGCAGCCAGCAGGCGACTTCGCGGGCATCCCCGTTGAGCGGCTCCATTCGTGGCAGCTCCTGGCGGCATTTAGGCATTGCCCAGCGGCATCGCGGACTGAACGGGCAGCCGGATGGCAGGTCGCGCAGGTCGGGCGGCGACCCCGGAATCCCCTCCATCGCGATGCGTGGTCCGTGCAGCGGAGGGAAGCAGTGAAGCAGGCCATGCGTGTAAGGCAGTCGCGGAGCGCGGAACAACGACGCCGCGGGCGCGCGCTCCATCAGCCGGCCCGCATACATCACGTCGATCTCGTCCGCCAGCTCCACCAGCAACGAGAGGTCGTGAGTGATGAAGAGAGTGGCGAACCCGATGCGATCTCGGAGGCCGATCAGCTCCTCGATGATCTCGCGCTGGGTCACCACATCCAGGGCCGTCGTCGGCTCGTCCAGGATGATCACCTGAGGCTCGAGGGCGATGGCCATCGCGATCATGGCGCGCTGGCGCATGCCACCGGACAGCTCATGCGGATAGCTGCGCAACCGCTCAGGGCTGATTCCGACCATGTCGAACAGCTCGACCGACCTCGCCCGGCGCTCCATCACCGAGAGGTGCGGACGGTGCACACGAAACAGGTCGTCGAACTGGGCTCCGATGGTGATGACCGGATTCAATGCGTTGAGCGAGCTCTGGAGGACGACCGCGATCTCGGACCAGCGCACTGTGCGCAGGTCGTCCTCGCCCGCGGCCAGGAGGTCGATCGTCCCCACGGGCCCGCCTTCGCTGATGGGTTTGGAGTGGAACAGCACCTGGCCGGCGGTGATCAAGGCCGGGGCGCGAAGGAGGCGGAGTGCGGCGAGGGCGAGCGTGGTCTTGCCGCTGCCACTCTCGCCCGCGAGGCCGAGCACCCGGCCGCGCCGAAGCGTGAGATTGCAATCGACGACCGCGTGCACCGCATCGTCGCCGTAGCCGTAGTCCACGCTGAGGCCGCGGATCTCCAGTACCGGCTCCCCCTCCGCCTCCCCACTCCGTGGGGAGGTCGGCTCCGGGCGCGCAGCGCCCGCAGCCGGGTGGGGGCGAACCCTAACGACGGGCGTCATGCCGAACTTCGGACGGCGGCTGACCCCGACTTTGCGCGCTGCCTTGCGCGAGAGGCCCGCAGCGCGCAGCCGCGGGTTGATGTACTCGTCGATGCCGAAGTTGAGCAGCGCGAGGCCGGTACCGAGCAGGGCGATGAAGAGGCCGGGGGGCGCCCACCACCACCACCATCCACTGCGCACTGCGTTGTTGGCGAATCCCTCACGGAGCATCTCGCCCCAGTTCCACAGTCCGGGCGGCGACGAAGTCGGCGAACCCGCCAGGCCCAGGAAGGCGATCACGATATAGGCCCCGATGGCCGAAAGTGTCGTGAACAGAAACGAGGCGGCCACGATCGGAATGAGGTTGGGCAGGACCTCGACGAGGATGATGCGAGACCGTCCCTCGCCTGAAACCCGCGCCGCCTCGACAAAGTCGCGGTTGCGCAGCGAAAGGGTCTGAGCGCGCAGGGTGCGGGCGGTGTAAGCCCACGTGGTGACCGCGATGATGGCCGCGACCAGCAGGATGCTCGAGCCCGCGGCAGGCACGTAGTCGGCGATCACGATGAGGAGCGGCAGCCCAGGAATCGCGAGGAACACGTTGGCGACCAGCGATAGGCCTTCGTCTGCGGCCCCTCCCAGATAGCCGGCGGTCACGCCGATCAGGACGGAGAGGACGGTGGCTATCGCGGCCGCGAGCAGGCCGACGAACAGCGTCGCCTGCGTGGACGCCAGGAGCTGGGACCAGGCGTCTTGCGCGAAGACCGTGGTGCCGAGCCAGTGCGCGGCCGACGGGGGCAGCGGGAGCGGGTAATAGTTCGCCGGGAATCCGGTGCCGGGGCCGGTGCCCGGGACCAGGACGTGCTGCACCCAGTTTTTCTCGTCGGTCGCATTGGGCGAGTACGGCGCGATCCAGCGACCGACGATGGCCACCACTCCAAAGACGGCCATGATCACCAGCCCGATGAGGACCTGTGGGGAGCGCGGCAGACGCAGGATTCGGGTGCGATGAAAGACCGGCTCGACGCTCGGCCCAGCCCCCGGCGAGAGCGTGCTCAAGGAGGTGCTGTTGATCGTCATCTCAGGCCACCTGCCGCGCCCGCGGATCGATCAGCACATACACAACGTCCGCCAGGAGATTGGCGGCGAGCACCACCAGCGTTATGACGACGAAGATCCCCTGCACCAGCGAGTAGTCGAGCTTCCCCAGTGCGTCGAAGAGGTGGAAGCCGATCCCTGGATAGTTGAAGACGATCTCGACCAGGATCTGGCCGGCGACGAGAAGGCTGATCGCGATGGTGAAATTGGCGACGACCGGCAGCAGTGCGTTGCGGGCCGCGTACCACACCACGCTTCGGGCCGGCAGGCCTTTCGCTGCCGCCACCAGGACGAAATCCTCGTCCAGCGTGGTCATCATGTTGTTGCGCATCGTCAGGATGAACCCGGCCATCGAGCCGAGAATCACAGTCGCCGCGGGCAGGATGGCGTGGCCGACGACGCTTTCGATGTAGGGCAGGTTCGGCCCCGGAGTGACCGCGTAGATGTCGTACCCGAACAGGCTCGGGAACCACTTGAGCATGGTCCCGGTCTGCCCGAAGATCAAGACCACGACAAGGGCGAGAAAGAAATAGGGAATCGCCTGGAAGAAGGTGGCGCCCGGCAGGATCCAGTCGGCCCATGAGCCGCGGCGCCAGGCAATCAAGATGCCGATCGCGGTGCCGGCGGCGAACGCGATGATCGTCGCGATCACCAACAGTCCCAGCGTCCAGGGCAGGTACTGGACGATGAGGCTGCTCACCGGGGCGTTTTCCGACCACGAGTGCCCGAGGTCGCCGTGGGCGAGATTTCCGATGTACTGCAGGTATTGATCCCAGATGCTGGTGTGGACGTTGTAGCCAAGCTGCTCTTCGATCGCCATGACGCACTGGGAGTTGCAGTTGCCCGATTGCGATGCCCGTGCCACCGCGCCGGCGACAGGGTTCCCAGGCACGACCCGTGGCAGGAGGAAGCTGACGGTGAGCGCCACCCAGGCGGCGAGGAGGTAAACCCCGAGCCTGCGCACGATCGCGCGCATGGCCTACTTCCCGTCCCCGGCCGGCGCCGGGTTCTGAGCCGAAGTCGATCCGGGGGCGCAACCGCAGCTCTCCCGCACGATGAGCTCGACCGGGAGGACCGTGTCGGCCTTGCCGCCCCCGGCGCTGATCCGCGAGTACAGGATGTCGAACGCCTTGGCGCCGAGCTCCTGCATCGGCTGGCGAATCGTGGTCAGGGGCGGGTGCAGGTGGCGAGCGACCGGCACATCGTCGAATCCGGTGATCGCAACGTCCTGCGGCACCTTGATCCCACGCTGGGCGAGCGCATGGATCACGCCTAAGGCGGTTTGGTCGTTGGCGCACAGGATGGCGCGCGGCAGCTTCTTGCCGGCATCGAGGAGCGTTTCGATCACATTGGCCCCGCCCGCGGCGCTGTAGTTCCCCTGCCAGGCGGGTCCGGTATCGAAGGTGGCGCCGACTGCGGCGGCCTCGTTTTCGAACGCGCGCGAACGTGTCCGGTTGTCGGGACTGTCGGCGCGTCCGGAGACATAACCGAGGCTCCGATACCCGTGGTCGATCGCCAGGTGACGGACCAACGCTCGGATCCCAGACGCGTTGTCGCAGCGGACATTCAAGGACGCGTGGGTGGGGCTGCCGGCCAGGGTGACGACCGGCACCATGTCAGCCAGCCGTGCGATTCCGACCGTCGAGAGCATCCGGTCGTGGAGGATCAGACCGTCAGCCTTGCCCGCGAGCGCGGCGATTCGTGCCGCCACGTTGCCGTCATTGAATCCGACGGAGCTGATCAACAGATCGAATCCACGACGCTGCGCGCCCACCTCGATGCCCCGATTGATCACGTCGATGAAGAGGAAGCTCTCGTCCTCGCCTTCGAAGAGCGCCTCACCCCCGCGCCGGAAGACGACGCCGACAACCTCTTTGAGACCGTTCGAAAGAGCGCGGGCCGCGCCGTCGCGCACGAAGCTGAGCTCGCGCACCGCGCGCATGACCCTGTCGCGGGTCTCGGCACGGGGGCTGCCCTGGTCGTTGAGGACCCTGGATACCGAAGCGATGGAGACGCCGGCCCGGCTGGCGACGTCATAGATCGTCAGGGTTCCCTTGGCTTTCTTCGGCTCCGCCACCAGGTGCGATCGCTACCTCTCGGCTGAATCGTGCCGCTGTAAGCGCTTACCGGTAAGCGCTTACCGGATTATAGGCACGGTCGGCGCGCTGTCAAGGGGTGAATCTGTAGCCAGCGCGCTAAAGAGGTCTCGCCACGCGTGCCGGCGCCCTGAGAGTCAGCGTCCGGCCGAGGACCGGGCGCCGGCGGCTTCCATCGTGCCGACGCCGACCAGGAGCAGCCACGCGCCGGTCACCATGAAGATGAAGGACGACATCATCCCCAACCCGACGACGTAAAGCCCCCATGCATTTCCGAAGAACAGGACGACGGCGCCTGCCTCCTCGAGCAGCAGGCAGGCAAAGCTGCCGATGGTCCGGAGCAGCACCCCCCGATCGGCGCTTTGCATGGCCTGCCGGATGCTCGAGTAGAGGAGGAACTCGACGACCGTGAGCACGCCGACGATCTCGAGCGCCACGGCGCGGAAGCTCTGACCGCCCATGAGGACCAGGCCGCAGCGAATGAAAACGGCCGTCAGGCCCATCAAGATGGTGCGCGCGCGATGTCGATGCACCGGATTGGTGGTGATCTCATCGAGGTGCAGCGTCATCGCCACGAAGATCAGCCCGGTGAGGGCCGCTGAGCCGCCTCCGACCATCACGAAGTAGTCGTGCCACGACCTGATGTCCGGCATCACTTCCTGGCCCTAGCCGCCACGGCCGGAACGGTACTCCTAGCTAGGCGATCTCGCTAGACGGGAGAGGCCAGGCGCTCGTGCACCAATCGCACGACCATCGCGCCTTCGCCGACGGCGGTCGCAACCCTCTTGATCGAGCCGTGGCGAACGTCGCCGACGGCGAAGATGCCGGGTTGGCTCGTTTCCAACAGCAGAGGCGTCCAGCCGTCCGTCGCGGTCAGATCGGACCCCGTGACGATGAATCCGTCCTCGTCGAGCTGCAGGCACTCTTTCAGCCAGTCGGTGTTCGGCTCGGCGCCGATGAATGAGAACAGCGCACACGCCGGCAGCTGCGATCGTTCGCCGTCCGCTGTCTCGAGCACCACTGCTTCGAGCGCGGTGGAGCCTAATAGCGCTTTGACCTGGGTCCGGGTGTGGAGGGTGATGCGAGGATGACGTTGGATCTGATCGATCAGATAACGCGACATCGTGGCGTCGAGCGAATCGCCTCGGATCAGGTGATGTACGTCGAGCCGCCGGCTGAGAAAAACGGATGCCTGGCCGGCAGAGTTCCCCCCTCCCACCACGACCACACCTCCGGTGCACTTCTGCGCCTCGACCTCGGTCGCGGCGTAAAACACACCCGAGCCTTCCAGCTCGGCCAGCCTCTCGACCGGAAGGCGCCTGTACCTGGCGCCGGTCGCCACGACGACCGCCCGAGCTTTCAGTGTTCGGCCGTCTATCAGCTCGACGCTGTGAATGCCGCCGACCGAGCTGAGAGCCTTGGCGTTGGACCCGACCAGGATTGCGGCCGAGAACTTCTCGGCCTGGAGTGCCGCTCGAGCAGCCAGCTCTGCGCCAGAGAGCCCGGCCGGGAACCCGAGGTAGTTCTCGATCCGTGAGGAGGTCCCCGCCTGCCCGCCCACTGCAACGGATTCGACGACCGTTGTCGACAGGCCCTCAGATCCGCCGTAGACAGAAGCCGCCAGACCGGCCGGCCCGGCGCCGACGACAAGCAGGTCGGACACCTCTTCGAGATCTGCCGTATCGGCCTGGATGCCGAAAACGGACGCCACGTCTGCAAGGGATGGATTGCGCAGGATTGGCTGTCCCGCCACCAGCACCAACGGGATGTCTGCAACCGTGAATCCGAAATTGCGCAGCAGCGCTTCCGCGCGAGGAGCGGCATCGACGTCGATAAACGTGATGGCACACCGGTTGCGGACGAGCAGGTCGAGGATCTCACGCGTGGCCTCGTTGAATCGAGAGCCGATCAACTTCGGCCCCGTGCCCAAACGCAACAGCAGCGAATGCCGCAGCAGGAATGCGCGGACCACTATCTCGCTCAGGGCGACGTCTTCGCCGATGACGGCTCGAAGCTGAGCGAGCGGCACCTTCAGGACTCGGCAGGCAACCGTCGCGGTCGCAGTGACGTAGGCGCCCTCGTTGCTGAGGATGTTCATGACTCCGACGAACTGGCCAGGATTGAAGACGGTGCTGGTGGTTTCTCCAGAGTCTCCGAAATGCGCAACCGCCTCCACCGCGCCGGTCAGCACCAGAACGAAATCGGAGCCGCGTTCCCCCTCTCGGAAAAACACATGGCCCTCCGGAACGCTCTCCTCGACCCCATAACGGCCGAGCTTGGCGATCTGGGCCTCGTCCAGGATCGGAAACGCGCCGGCGAAGTCCTCTTCTTCCGCCAGCGCGCCCACGCGCCCGAGAGCCACGGTGATCGGAACCGGGGGCGACTCAGTCGTTTTCGATCGAGGTCGGTTGGGATCGTCGGTCGAAGCCACCAATCCAGCTTAGAAGTGAAAAGATCGGCGCGCCCGCCAGGGCGCGCCGCCTTTCACGACGTCTTGGGTTCAGGCCGTGTCGCCAGTTGAGGGATCGATCATCGTGGCCAGCCGGGTGACCTTGTTGGCCGGGAAGCCGCCGCAGCGGGCGTGCTCCATGATGATGTCCGCATCCGGGGCGACGTAGACGCAGTAGAGCTTGTCGTCGGTGACGTAGCTGTGCAGCCAGTGGATCTCGGGCCCCAGGTCGGCGATGACCTTGTTGGACTTCTGCGAGATCGTCCGCAGCTGCTCGTGGGAAAGGTTGCCGGCGCCCGGCAGGTCGCGCTCGATCACAAACTTGGGCATATCCCTATCTCCTCTCGGTTACCATACTGAAGGTATGGAGCTTGCCATACCGTTGGTACGGCAGTATGCATACCCTTAGTATGGAAGTCAAGACCTTGATTGGAAAAGACAAACGGGAGGCCCAGGGCGACGCCACGCGGATGGCGCTGGTGACGGCGGCGCGGGACCTGTTCGGGGAGCGCGGGTACGCCGCCACCTCGATCGAGGAGGTGGCCGCTCGCGCGGGGGTGACCAAGGGGGCCGTCTACCACCACTTCGGCGGCAAGGCCAACCTGTTCCAGGAGGTCTATGAAGAGGTGATGCGCGAGGTCTCGGACCAGGTGGTGAGCGTGTTCCTCGAGCCTGACCACTGGACCGCTCTTACGGCCGGCTGCCAGCTGATGATCGACGCTCAGCTCGACCCCGCCGTACGCAGGATCGCGCTGCATGACGCGCGCTCCGTCCTGAGCTATGACGTCGTGCACATGATCGAGTCGCGTTACGGTGCGGTCGGCATCAGGGGAGCTCTGCGCAAGGCGATGCACGGCGGGGTCATCGAGCCGCAGCCGTTGCGCCCACTGGCGCTTCTGCTGTCCGGCGCGCTCAGCGCGGCTTGCTTTTACGTGGCCGATGCCGAAGATCCCGCCCAGGCCCGCCAGGAAGTCGGGCGCCTGGTGGTGCGGATCCTGGAAGGGCTGAAGGCCCGGCCCGAAGGTCGAGTCGCCGCCGGCACCGACGCAATCGCCGAGAACCTGATCTAGGCGGCTGCTCGCGACGGCGGGATCGGGCGGCTTTCGAGCTGCACCTTCATCCGTTGGACCGTGCGGCCGAGCAGATCGGCCACGATGAAGTCGACGAGCTCTCGGCTCAGAAGCGTCTTTTCGATGGTCATTCGAAACGACATGTACAGCACTGCTCCGGCATCGAGGGACGAAACCACCATGGCCATTCGCACGCGGCTCGGTGGCATGCCGATCCCGCCGCCTGCGATTGAGAGTGAAGCGGTCCGAGAGCCTGGATCCGAATCCTTGATTTGTCCCGTGCCTGCATACGCGATCTTGAATGGACCCACGCCGGCCACGACTCGCGCCTCAAACCTCCGTGCGTCGATGATCTTGGTGATGCGACCACCGGGCACGCAGCTCATCAGCGCCCTTGGATCGTGCAGCTCGCGAAACACCCAGTCGGCATCGCGATCGACTCGCAGCACGGCGTTGCGGGTCAAGACATTAGTAGCCACCAGAGCTCGGCGATGAAACGGTATCGATCTTGGCGCCGCCCGGCGAAACCACATACCACTCCGCGCCGAAGCTGCTGAGGCCCTGGCCGGTCACGTCGCCGGACTTCTTGTCGCCACTGAAGTAGTAGAGAGGGTGACCGCCATAGACCACTTCGAGCGTGCCGTCTTTGCGCTTGGTCGTACTCAGGAGAGAAGCATTGACGCCTGGGCCGGCCACAGGCTGCCCCGTGGTGACCACCGCCGGCCACACGCCGATGCAGGCGTCATAGCACGACGACGCTGCCGCCCTGTCGGCCTCGAACAGGTACAGGGTCCGGCCGCTGCTGTCGACAAGAATCTGCCCGCGGCTCGAATTCGCGACTGCGATGGTCGCCATTCCGGATGCTGGCGGCGTTCCACCGCCGGGATTCGACGTGCCATAGCCTCCGTAGCCTCCTGTGCCACCACAGGCGGCGGTGACGAACGCCGCGCCAACAGACGCGGCCACGAGCAAAAGTATTCGATTCATTTTTGGTCTTCGATCTCCTTACTTGTTGAAGTTCAGCTGGATAGGGTCGAGCCCTCGATTTCGATCTCGTTGGCAGCCGGACCGGGTTGCCACGTGAGGTGTGACAAAGGCGCGGTGGCCGGTCCGTGCACGATGCTGCCGTCGAGAGCGAACTGCGAGCCATGGCAGGGGCACAGGAAGTGCCGCAAGCCGTCGTCGTAGTTGTAGGAACAGCCCAGGTGCGGACAGGTGATGGCGAATGCCCGCAGCGTTCCTCGGTCTCGAGCCAGGTAACCGCCATAGGTCGGGTCCCCGGCTGTGTTGCCCTCGCCCCCGTCGGCCATGGTGAAGGACATGCCCGCGGGCGAGTCGAAACGCACGGCCGAACCTTCTGCGATGTCGGCCAAAGGAGTGTTCAGCGCCACGCGGATCTTGCCGGCTCCCAGGTTGCGACGCCGCGGCGGAAATATGTAAACCGCCAGCGGAGCTACCGCAGTGGCCACCGTCGCGGTTAGCAGGCCGGCGATCCACCAACCGAGAAAGGTCCGCCTGGTCGGCGACTTGGAGCCGGCGCGGTTTGTGCTCATGACGGCAACAACTACGAGGGCGCATTACAGTCCGGCACGCTCTGGCGCGCGCGGATTCTAGAACGAGGCGCTCACACGACGAAGAGCTCGATCTGTCCGTCTCTCACCCGCGACTCAATGCTGGGGAGATCCGGAGGAGCCGCTTTCAGTCGGTAGTAGAGAACCTTGCCCGACCAGGAGAAGGCGGTCTGATGGCAGGGACAGCTCAATCTCTTGTCGGCGTCGTCCGGCTGCAGCCGGCAGCCAAGATGCGTGCAAATGCCAGACACCGCGCTGATTTGGCCACCGTCGTTGACCACGACGGCGTCGACCGAGCCGGTAGAAACCAGAATGGCGTGTCCTTCCGGGAGCTGCGTGACCGCGGCCACGGGCCGCCACTGGCCGCCATCCGGTGTCAGGACCGCCGGCCCCGTCGCCACCGGACCAGTTGGCCCCTGACGGGTCAGAACTTCGTCGAGCGCAACACCAACGAACGCCGCGGCCGCTGCCGTGCTGAACGTCCTGAGCCAGGCACGCCTTGTGAAGCGAGCCTCTATCCGGGGACTCTCGTCGAGCCGCGCGCTGAGCCTCTGATGAATCCTGTCCAGGGCAGCCTTGTCGGGCAGATCGGCACCGGCTCGAGCGGCGACCAGGCCGGCGGCCGCGGCCATCGCCTCGGCTTCATCTGGTGACGCCTTGAACCGGCGAGGCCGCCGGCCTCGCAACAGGTCGTCAACAAACCTCGCCACGCGGTCAGCAGCTGAAGACGTCATCCCAGCACCTCCCGTTCGAGCTCGGCCGCCTTCCGCAGGGCGCGGAACTGCAGCACTCGCGCGTTGGACTCTGTTACCCCCATTTCGTTGGCCGCTTCGCGCACGCTGTATCCAAGCAGGAAGCGAAGCTCCAGCACGCGTCGAAACTGGTCTGGCAGCAAGCCCAGCAAGCGTTGAGCACGTTCGGAAGCGACCGTGTTCGATGGGCCGGCCAATTCTTGCGGTGGCAGTTGCTCCAGCTCGAGTGCAACGTTTTGGGCGGAGTAGTGGCTCCGCCAGTGATCGGCGAGCACCGTTTTCGCGGTCTTGACCAGGTATGAGCGAACGTTGTGGACGGGGGCGGGAAAGCGAAGCGTCTTGAGGGTGCGGATCATGACGTCCTCAGCCACGTCTTCAGCGTCGGCTGCGTTCCCGACCCTACGAAACGCGAGCTGGTAAATGCCCACGACGTTGTCCTGGTAGACGGATTCCCAGTCCGTGTAGATCGCTGCCGCAGGTTCGTTTTCGATCTTGGGTTCGGGGTCGCCGCCGGGCCGGAGCTCGATCAGTCCCACCACGCGAAGCATGCATCCACGAGCTACAACTACGCACAGGTGTTACGCGGCGGGCCATCCACTCCAATTGAACGATTCCTCCAGCGACCTCACGAATCGAGCCCTGGGCAGGTCGTTGCCCGCGATGGCGGCATGCACGCAGGTCGCGGCCAGGACCGCCTGGAACGAGGTCGGCGTCGCTTCAAACCTGAGCGGTCGCCGCCTCGTGACGAGGTGATCGACGAAAGTCGCTACCTCGCCCGCTTGTGAAATGTCATCAGGAACCGGACCGAAACCCATCTCCGCGCCGATCTCGGCCAGCGCCCTGAAGATCAAGATGGCCGCAGCTTGCGGACTGGTGTCCAGCTGGGCCGCGATCTGACTCACCGTGCGTCCGCGGAGAAATCGAAGTACCGTCACCAGCCGGAGCTCTCCGGGCAGGGGATCCAGAAGGGCCCTGAGGCTCAACGTCGATCGCCAGGGTGACGCCACTTCGCCGGCATGAAGAGCCGACCACCGCAACGAGGAGATTCCATATCTCTCCGTCCAGTGCTTGCCGATGGCGTGGACGGTGGCCTCGATCAGCTGATCGTCGACCGCCGGCACCGGTTGCGGCAGGTCGATACGCCTGAATTCGTTGACGAAGACCCAGGTGGTGACGTCCTCGGCATCCAGGCGGTTGCCTGTCCACCGGTAGGACGTCTGATAGACGGGCATCAAGCAGCGGTTGAACACCTGTAGCGGGTCGCGGTATGTGTGACCGGCGAGGACCCTCACCGAGCGGCCTGTCGCATCGACTGCATCTCGATCACAACTACGTGGATCGTTACGACGTCGCAGCGGGCGACTTGTAACACCGGCGCCTATCTCCTCCTGTCCTACAAACAAAGTCGAGGAGAAACCACCAACCATGAAGAAGTCATTGATCGCATTGGCAGGTGTCGCCCTGACGCTTGCCGCCACTTTCGCGGTCGTCGCGTACCAGCACGCCACCGGCAGCGGCACGGTCGCAGCGGCAGCACCCGCCGGCTCTGGATCTGGCGCGGTCGTCGTCGATTGGAACAAGGAGCTCGTCAAGATCGTCAACACGCCGGGAGCGCAGCCGGCGACCATCCACCCCACCCGCAGCTTCGCCATCCTGCACATCGCGATCTACGACGCGGTCGTTTCCATCGAACCGCGAAGCGAGCCTTATCTCTTTGCCATCAACGCACCGGCCGGAGCACGCCCCGACGTCGCCGCGGCTGAAGCCGGGCACGATGTGCTGTTGGCCCTCTATCCCTCGTGGAAGGCGGGCCTCGACCAGCAGCTCGCCGATGAGCTGGCGACGATCCCGGACGGCACCGCCACGGTCAAAGGAATCGCGGTCGGCCGGCTCGCCGCAACGCTGGCCCTCGCCTCTCGAGCCGGCGACGGATCGAACGCGACGCCGCCGGCGATTCCGGCCGGTACGCAGCCCGGCCAGTACCGCCCGGCACCCCCCGCATTCACCCCGCCGGTCTTCACCCAGTGGCCGAACGTGACCCCATTCGTCCTCCAGTCGGCCGACCAGTTCCGGTCGGCAGCGCCGGCACCCGTCAGCTCGACCGCCTACGCACAGGCCCTCGATGAGGTCAAAAACCTCGGTTCGAAGACCAGCACCACCCGCACCGCCGACCAGACCGTCATCGCCAAGTTTTGGCCGGGTCCGATCTGGGTGACGTGGAACGAGATCGCCGAGACCTCCGCGACCACCCACCACGCCGACCTCGCCCGCACAGCGCAGCTGTTTGCGCTCCTCAACCTGTCGTTCGCTGACACCACGATCGCCTTCTACGATGCCAAGTACCACTACCTGGTCTGGCGGCCGATCACGGCGATTCGCGAGGGCGGGTTCGGCACCCCGGCCGTGGCCGGGGACCCGACCTGGACTCCACTCATCGGCACCGCGCCCGACCCTTCCTACCCCGGCGCTCACAGCGCGATCAGCGCGGCCGGCGCGTCGGTGCTGGCCCGATTCTTCGGTGATCAGGGCCGCCTCAGCGTCACCTCGGACGTGCTGCCCGGGGTGGTGAGGAACTTCGACAGCTACAGCGCCGCCGCGACCGAGGCCGGCCTGAGCCGCATCTACGGCGGCGTGCACACACGACTCGACCACGTGGCCGGGGTCGAGCTGGGCAACAACGTGGCCGGCTTCGTGCTCGCCGAGTCCCGGTCCTCTGGTTTCGGATTCATCGGCACCTGACCTCAGGGTCGTAGGGGGATAAGCCGCCGGTGAAGATGCTCGAGGCCCTGGCCAATGCGATTCGCCTGCCCGAGCTCCGGAACAAGATCCTCTTCACCGGCGCCATCCTTCTCATGGTCCGAGTCTTCGCCAACGTGGCGGTTCCCGGGGCGAGCCAGGTTGCACTCAGCCAGCTCTTCAACTCGCAGGCTCTGCTCGGGCTCTTCTGCCTGTTCTCCGGGGGCGCGCTTTCTCGCTTCAGCGTCGTGGCGATGGGCCTGAATCCCTACATCAACGCCACGATCATCATGCAGCTGATGACGGTGATCTCCGAGCGCATCAAGGAGATCTCGAAAGAAGGCGAGGCGGGCCGCCGCCGCATCCAGCGCTGGAGCCGTTACCTGACGGTCGCACTTGGCGCGGGGCAAGCGTATGGGTTCACCGTCCTGTTTCAGAGCACGAGCCCCGCGATCCTCGGCCCCCTCGACTGGTTCCAGCGGCTGCAGATCGTGCTGGTCCTCACCGCCGGGAGCGTGATGTTGATGTGGTTGGGCGAGCTCATCACCGAGCACGGCATCGGCAATGGTGTCTCGCTTGTGATCTTCGCCGGCATCATCGCCCAGGGACCGCGAGCTGTCTCAGCGGTGTTCTCGCAACACTCCACCGGCGGCCTCGCCGACTATCTGCCCTTCATCATCTTCGGCGCCATCGCGTTGGTGACGACAGCAGTGATCATCGAAGTCCAGCAGGCGGTTCGCAAGATTCCCATCCAGTCCGCCCAGCGCACGGTCGGCCTGAAGCAGGTGCAGGGTCGAGCGAGTTTCCTACCGCTGCGCGTTAACCACGCCGGCGTCATCCCGATCATCTTCGCGATCTCGGTCATGTTCCTGCCCACGATCGTCTCCAACTACTTCCAGGGGGCGCCGCCCGACACCTGGATTCACCGGGCATCGGCATGGATCGGTGGCAACTTCACGCCGAACACTGCCAACGTCCCGATGGCGATCACGTACAACGCGCTGTATTTCGCGTTGACCTTCGGCTTCACGTACTTCTACACAGCGATCACGTTCGAGGTGACCGACGTGGCCGACAACCTGAAACGCTATTCCAGCTTCATCCCCGGCATCCGCCCTGGCGCTCCCACCGCAAACTATCTGGCCGCAGTCATGAATCGCGTCACGTTCGCGGGCGCTTGCTTCCTGGGCTTCATCACCGTGATCCTGCCCATTGCCGCGGAGAAGATTTCCGGCATCCCGCAGCAGCAGATGTACCTGGGGGGCACGGCGATTCTGATCGTGATCGGCGTGGCCCTTGACACCATGAAGCAGCTGCAGACCCAGCTGGCGATGCGGTCGTACCGCGGGTTCATCACCTGACCGCGATCGATTTGTAACGCGGCCTGGTAGCTGTGACAGGCGGAGATCAAATCCGCTGCGGCCAGCACACAGGTCCCCCCACCCACAGGTGCGGTCGCGTTCAGGGATGACCATCAAGGAGAGAACAAACGTGAACCAGGAAGACGTCGCATCAGCGCCCGAAACCCACTGGCGCAACGTCATTCGGCGGCGCTCGTTTCTCAAGGGCGTCGGGATAGCCACGGCGATGCTGCCGGCCGGTGCCCTGCTTGCAACTGGCGCCAAGGCCGGCGGCAGGGCTGCCACTGATAGCGCACTCAGCAATGGCGATGTCGCGATCCTGCGATTTCTCGCCGCCGCCGAAATCATCGAGACGGATCTCTGGCAGCAGTACAACGAGCTCGGCGGCGTGAACGGCCGCAACCCCTCCTACATCGCAGCCCTTCAGAACCTGGACGGCGACATGCCGCAGTACATCACCGACAACACCGACGACGAGGTCAGCCACGCCGCCTTCCTCAACGCGTATCTGATGTCAAGGGGCGCGGATCCCGTCAACCTGGACGAATTCCGGGTCCTGCCAAGCAGCAAGGCGACCGGCGCCCGGCAGGTTGGCCGGCTGACAAATCTGCAGAAGCTGGTAGTCGACACGAGCTTCTATACCAGGTACCGCAGCGAAGACAATCCGGACCTGGGTGCGACCCCCGCGCAAGCCGTGAACATCATCAACGAGCCGGCCATCCCCCTCGATGACAAAGACACCCCGCCGGACACCGGGCAGCCGGTGCCTCCGACCACGGCCAAGGCTCGTCGCATGCAGGCTATCGCCAACACGGCCGGTTTCCACTTCGGATACATCGAGCAGGGGGGCGCCAGCCTGTACACCGCGCTGAGCTTGAAGGTCAGTGACCTAGAAGTCCTTCGCATAGTGGTCAGCATCGGCGGGGTCGAGGTTGATCACTTCGGGCTGTGGCACGACAAGATGGGCAACGCCGTCTCGCAGCCCCTGGCGGGGGTGGTCGACCCCGAAACCGGGGTCACCTTCCCAGACCTCAACAACCCGGGCGGTGAGCTGGTTCAGACCAACAAGATCTTGCCGGAGCCAACCCGGTTCATCGAGGGGCTGCCTCTGGTATCCGTCATCCGCCCCTCCACGATCGCCAAGGCCGGCGCGGTCGCCACCATCAAATCGTTCACCGCCGACCTCCTGTTCGAAGGCCAGTCGAAAGAGTTCTTCGCGAAGGTTATGGCTCTCGCCGAGGCGGCTGACGCGGCGCAACGTCAGGTCTGAATTGGGTAGTCACCCGATGCTTTGACGGGTCGGGTGCTACCTTCGAAGCCTCATGCAATCGCTTCGCGAGCGATGGCGGGCGGGAGAGTCCACCGTCGGCGCCTGGTGCACCATCCCGAGCACATGGACCGCCGAGCTGGCGGCGCGCTCAGGCCATGACTGGGTGGTGGTCGACACGCAGCACGGGCTCATCGGCTACGACGTGATGCTGCCGATGCTTCAAGCGATCACCGCCGGAGGCGTGCCGTCGTTTGTACGCGTCCCCTGGAACGAGCCGGGAACGATCATGAAAGCGCTCGACGCGGGGGCCGGAGGAGTCATCGTGCCGATGATCAACTCGGTGGCGGACGCAGAGGCCGTCGTCGGCGCTTGCCGCTATCCGCCCGAAGGGTTTCGGAGCATGGGCCCGACCAGGGCCCGGGTCGCACAAAGCGATTGGCGGCACCCGCTTTGCGTCGTGATGGTAGAGACGGTGCAGGCGGTGGAGATCGTTGATGACATCCTCTCCGTAGCCGGCATCGACGCGGTGTTCGTGGGCCCCAACGACCTCGCCGTTTCCGCAGGCGTCGAGTCCGGCTACGAGGGCAGGGATCCCGGCCACCGACGGATGATCGAGAGAATCGCAGAGTCCGCCCGGGAGCACCACGTGACGGCCGGCATCATGTGCGGCACGCCTGAGGTCGCCAAGCAGTGGCATGACGCCGGTTACCAGATGCTCGCCCTCGACTCCGACACCAGGCTCCTCATGACGGCCACCGAACAGATCGCCGAGCGCGCGAAGAAGCTGATCTCTCCTAAGTCGTAGATGCCCGCGCCCGGAAGTGCGGCTGCAGTGCCGGATAGAGCGCGCGAAAGCGCTCGTAACCGCCGGCATAGACCTCCTGCCAGCTGCGTTCCGGTTCGACCACATCGCGCACGCGCACGCACGCCCTCACAGCCGCGTGCGCATCGCCGAAGACGCCTCCAGCCACCCCTCCCAGCAGCGCCGCACCGAACGCCGAGCCCTCCTCGACCGACGTGATCTCCACCGGCAGGCCAAGTGCCGACGCAACGATGGACAGCCACAACCGGCTCCGGGCGCCGCCGCCGGAAGCCCGGCCGGCCGCAGCGCGGACGCCGAGCGCGATCAGCAGCTCGAGCGAATCGCGCAGCCCGTAGGCCACGCCCTCCATGACAGCGCGGACCATGGCCGCCCGGTCGTGGCGGAGCGAGAGACCGATGAAAGCGCCTCGGGCGTCGGGGTCCGCGTGCGGCGTGCGTTCGCCCGCCAGGTAGGGCAGGAAGAACAGGCCGTCGGAGCCCGGCGCCCACTGTGCCGCCTGAGCATCGAGGTCCGCGAAAGTCACCCCGGCGGCCAGGGCGTCTCGGAACCACTGCATCGATCCCGCAGCCGAAAGCATCACCCCCATCGCGTGCCAGGCGCCGGGCACCGCATGGCAGAACACGTGGACGCGAGCCTGCGGTTCGGCTGCGTACGCGGGCAGGGCCGCGAACACGACCCCGGACGTACCCAACACCAGCGAGAGCGGACCTGGACGGTCGACCCCGACCCCGAGAGCGGCCGCAGCCTGATCGCCCGCGCCGGCCGCGACGGGCACACCTTGCGGGGTCCGGCCGCTGATCTCGGACGACTCCAGCGCGCGAGGGAGCCACGACGCCGGAATCTCGAGCGCGTCCGTCACCTCCTCGCTCCACCGTCGGTGCGCAACATCGAACAGCAGAGTGCCCGAGGCATCGCTGACGTCGATGGCATGCTCGCCCGTCAGCCGCAGTCGGACGTAGTCCTTGGGCAGCAGGATGCGTGAGATCCGCGAGTAAACATCCGGCTCATGGCGCCGCAGCCACAGAATCTTGGGGGCGGTGAAACCGGTGAGGGCGCGGTTTCCGGTCAGCTGAATCAACCGGTCCAGGCCGATTCGAGCTTCGATGTCGGCGCACTCGGCGCCTGTGCGCTGGTCGTTCCACAGCATCGCCGGACGGAGCACCCGGTCCCGCTCGTCGAGACACACGAGGCCGTGCATCTGACCCGAGAGCCCGATGCCGCGCACGTCATCGACGCCGGCCGCGGCCACAGCCTCGAGGGTGGCCTGAGTGGCGCGCCACCAATCCTCGGGGTCCTGCTCCGACCAGCCCGGCCGAGGAGTCGAGAGCGGGTAAGCCTCCTCCGCTTTCGCGATCACCTCGCCTTCGGGCGAGATGGCGATCGTCTTGACGCCGGTGGTCCCGACGTCCACCCCGATGACCGCGGTCACGTCCGGACGCTATTGCGCGCCGAGCGCCTTGTAGACGATCTCGTACGCGCGGACCGCATCCTTGTGCTTCTGCGCTTCACGAAGCGCGGCGTCGTCGATTCGCGCTGCCACCGAATCGATGAACCGCCACTGCAAAACGCTCCGCTTCACGGCCGCGATCGCGTCTTCCGTATATGGATAGAGGTCGAAGCCCAGACGCTCGCCCTTGTCGCCATAGCCCGCACGCCGCAGCTCGAGCGCCAGCTCCAGCGTCTCCATGAACGCGGTGGCGCCCACCATGTTGTCGTCGTCGAAAGTGCCCCAACCGCTGTTCGCATGTTGATGGCCGAGCAGCCCTTCGCCGGCCAGCATGGCCGCGTACTCACCGAGGTTCTCGCCATTCATGAGCAGGTGCTGCCAGTCCATGTTCACCTTGACGTTGTCGATGCCCTCGGCGCGCAGCTTGTGGATGACGTGAAGAGTCATCCCGATGTTGCGCATCAAGATCTTCATGGCCGGCTCGGAGTTCTTATGCTCGAGGAAGAGCGTTATCCCGTGGCTCTTGCACCGCTGCGCCGCCTCGCCGATACCGTCGATCAACCAGGCCCAGCTTTCACGGTAAGGCGTCTGGAACGGGTAGTTGTAGCCCTCGATGCCCGGCCAGATGATGAAGTTCGCGTGCAGGCTTCCCGCCATGTCGGCGGCGGCCAGCGTTCGCCGCAACGCCTCTTTACGGACCGACGGGTCCGGGGAGCACAGCCCGCCTCTGCCGAACATCGGGTCGAGGTGAAGGCCGGTGGCGACGCAGTAGATTCCGTGCCCGCCCAACGCCGCCTTGATCGCCGCCGCGTTGTCCTCATTGATCTCATTTGGGTAATGAAACTCGTAGTCGTCGATCAGATCGCCGAGGCCGGCGACCGCGCGCTTGACCTTGTCGACGATGTTCTCGTTGGTCCATTGGGGCTGGTAGCCGACGGGAACGAAGCGCGTGATCATCGGCCCCAGGGCCCAGATGCCGAGACTCGTCTTCAACGTCATTCGCGATAGTCCCCCTCGATGCTCGTGAACTCGATCAGGTTTCCCACCGGGTCGCGGCAGAAGAACCGCGGCCGGTTGGGGATCGGCGTGTCGTCGAACGGCTCCAGCCCTGCTTCTTGGAGGCGGCATCGCGTGTCTTCCAGGTCGTCGATGTCGAAGCAGAAGTGGCGGCGGGTGTTCACGTCAGGCGCTTCCGGGAAGAAATGCAGCTCGAGGCCGTCGCCGGCGGTGAACCACACCAAATTCATGTGGGCTAGGGTGGACGGGATGGGCTGCTCGCGAAGCCCGAGGATCTCGCCGTAGAACCGGCGCATTGAGGCGACCTCGCCTTCGGGGTACGGCGACGAGACATGCTGAAGACTCCGCAACCTCAACGGTTCCAGAATACAGGGCACTGCACGTAAGGAGATTTTGCGCATGGGACGTCCTGTCACCCTGTTCACCGGCCAGTGGGCCGACCTGACTCTCGACACACTGGCCGGCAAGGCGGCCGCTTGGGGCTTCGACGGGCTCGAGCTCGCATGTTGGGGCGATCACTTCGAAGTCGACAAGGCCCTGGCGGATCCCAGCTACGTGAAGGGACGATGGGAGATCCTCAAGCGGCACGGACTCAACTGCTGGGCCATCTCCAACCACCTGGTCGGGCAGGCGGTGTGCGACCTGATCGACAGCCGGCACAAGGCCATCCTGCCCGCCGATTTATGGGGTGATGGCGATCCCGAAGGCGTGCGGCAGCGGGCCGCGAAGAAAATGATGGACACCGGCCGGGCCGCCGCCAAGTTTGGGGTGAAGCAGGTCAACGGCTTCACCGGCTCGGCGATATGGCACATGCTCTATTCGTTTCCGCCCAACGACTGGGCCGAAGTCGAGCGAGGCTACGCGGACTTTGCCAAACGCTGGAACCCGATCATCGACGTTTACGACCAGGTAGGCGTCCGCTTCGGCCTCGAGGTGCACCCGACCGAGATCGCTTACGACTTCGTGACCACCCGCAAGACCCTGGACGCGATCGGACGCAGGCCGGGGTTCGGGATCAACTTCGATCCCAGCCATTTCGCTCATCAGTTCCTCGACTCGGCCAAGTTCGTGCAGGAGTTCGCCGACCGCATCTACCACGTTCACGTCAAGGACACGAAGCGCATGCTCGACGGACGCCGCTCGATCCTTGGCTCCCATATCGACTTCGGCGAGCCGGAGCGGGGCTGGAACTTCGTGTCGCCAGGTCACGGCGACGTTGACTTCGACTCGCTTGTCCGGGCCCTGAACCGAATCGGATACGAAGGCCCGCTGTCGATCGAATGGGAGGACCGGGGCATGGACCGCGAATGGGGCGCGCGGGAAGCGCTGGCCCTCGTGCGGCGGACGGATTTCGCTCCTTCCAGCGTGGCCTTCGACGCCGCCTTCAAGAAGGGGTAGTCGAGATGGGCAAGCAGAAGAAGCAGGTCGGCTTCGTCACGATGGGCGCTGCTGCGGGCGGCAAGAAGGTCAAGGACATCGGCATTGGCATGCTGGGCTACGCCTTCATGGGCAAGGCCCACTCGAACGCATACCGGAAGATCCAGTACATGACATGGCCGCCGCCGTTGATGCCCAGGCTCGTGGCGATCTGCGGCCGCAACGAGCCGGCGGTGGCAGAGGCGGCGCGGCGCTTTGGCTACGAGAGCTACACAACTGACTGGAAGCGGCTCGTCCGAGATGACCGCGTCCAGCTTTTCGACAACGGCGCCCCGAACAACCTGCACGCGGCGCCGACCATCGCGGCAGCAGAGGCGGGCAAGCACGTCGTCTGCGAGAAACCGCTCGGGCGCACTGCCGGCGAGAGCTACGAAATCTGGCAGCGCGTCGCCAGGACCGGCGTCAAGCACATGTGCGCCTTCAACTACCGATTCGTGCCCGCGGTCCGGTTAGCGCGCGAGATGCTCGAGGCGGGCGAGCTGGGCGAGATCTATCATTTCCGCGGCCGCTACCTGCAGGAATGGATCACCGATCCGCAATTCCAGATGGTCTGGAGGCTGGAACGCAAGGTTGCCGGCTCCGGCGCCCTGGGCGACCTGGGCGCTCACGTCATCGATCTCGCGCGCTACCTGGTCGGTGAAATCTCGGCCGTGAGCGGCGCCACCAGGACCTTCATCAAGAACAGGCCGGGCGGAACCGTCGACGTCGATGACGCTTTCGAGTCCGTCGTGGAATTCAAAGGCGGAGCCGTGGGCACCATCGAGGCCTCACGCTTTTGCCTTGGACGCAAGAACGGGATGACGTTCGAGATCAACGGCTCAAAGGGTTCGATCTCGTTCGACCTGGAGCGGTTGAACGAGCTCCAGGTGCACCTCCCCGGCTCACGTCCAGGGGCCGAGGCGCAAGGGTTCCGAAACGTCCTGGTCTCCGAGGCGACGCACCCGTTCTGGCAGTGGTGGTGGCCGCACGGCCACATGATCGGGTGGGAGCACACGATGGTGCACGAGCTGCACCACCTCCTCGACTGCATCGCCAAGAACAAGAAGGTCGGGCCGCACGGGGCGACATTCGAGGATGGCTACCGCGCCTCCGAGGTTTGCGACGCCATCCTGAGGTCGGCGAAGACCGGCCGGCGCGAGGCGGTCAAGTCGCGGTAGGCGGAAGTACGACCTCACGCCCCTCTCCCCTACCCTCCCCCCTGAAGGTGGGAGGGCTCTAACCGCGGCAGTCGATCAGAACCTTGAGGTGGCTCTCGGGGTCGTTGACCAACGGCTCGAAGCCCCGGTCGACCGTGTTCTGCAGAGGCATGCGGTCGGTGATCAGCGCCTCGAAGTCGACCTTGCCCCCGCGTAGGAGCTCGATCGCGGGGATGTAGTCGCTATTCATCGCATGCGACAGCGACGCCAGGATCACGCGCTCGTCCATGAGCAGCTTCAACAGGTCGACCTCTCGAGTCTGGTCGTGCACGCCCACCACCACAGTGGTCCCGCTCTTGGCCGTCGCGGCCAGTGCGTCCCTGAACCCGGCCGCCGAGCCGGTGCATTCGATCACCACCGGGGCGCGTCCCGCATCGCTTCCCGGAGGCGCGACCTCAAAGCCCATCGCCTCGGCGCGGGCCAGCCTGGCCGTCGACGGATCGCGAAGCGTGACCGATCGAGCGCCCGTTGCGCGCGCGACCTGCGCTGCCATCAAACCGATGGTCCCGGCCCCGAACACCTGCACATCGACCCCTGCGATGGGGCCCGCGCGACGAACCGCCCGAACCGCGACACTCAGCGACTCGGCCAGGGCGCCCGCGTCATCGGGCAGCCCGGCCGGCAGCGGCACGCACATGTAGGCCGGAACGTTCACCGCCTCAGCCAGGGCGCCGTCCATCATCAACCCCATCACCGCCAGCTGCGGGCATAGTTGCCGGTTCCCGGAAAGACAGGCAGCGCAATGCCCGCAGCTGACGCTGTTCTCGAGGCCGACGCGCGTACCCGCGTCGATTCCTGATCCGGCCCCGGCGGCCACGACGACCCCGGCGCCCTCGTGGCCCAGGACCAGCGGCAAGTGCGCGCCCGTCAATGGATGAGGTGTGGTCGGGATGACGACCGGCCCCTGCAGGTACTCCTCGATGTCAGTGCCGCAGATGCCGCAGTACGAGACCGCCACTGTGACCCAGCCTGGCGGCGGGCTGGGCGGCGCCGGCCAGTCCTGCACACGAACGTCCCGCCTCGCGTGATAGACCGCGGCCAGCACGGTCCACTTTTAGCACGCCCGCCAGGGCCGGTAACTCCTATGGGCGTCCGAGGGCGAGCTCGACTTCGGGTGCACCGGCGTGCCGGTGCTCCTCGGAGTGGCGCAGCCGCCCCGCGATCACCTCGGCCACTGAGCTCGCGTCTTCGCCGACGCCGCCAATCAGGCCGGACGCCAGGCGAGTCTGATACGGCAGGCCCACGAAGTACAGCCCGCGTTCACCGTCTGCAACCCCGCCGCTCTGGCGGGGATAGCCGTCGGCGCCTGCGACCGGGAATTGAATCCATGAGTAGTCTCGGCCGAAGCCGGTGCACCACACGATCGTGTCCGCGCGCACGGAGCGCCCACCTTCGCAGACTGGAAGTCCGTTCTCGACGCCCACGACCCGGGCTGCGCGCTCCACACCGGCCGCGAGGGCGTCGCGCATCTTGACGCGAATGAGCGGCGCTCCGTGGCTGAGAACCAACGGCTTCATCCGGCGCCCGATCGGAGTCCGCACCGAAGCGATGCGGTTGGCATAGAACCAGAACACCCTGCCTTTGAAGGCGTAGAAGATGGGCGGGATGGCGCCGGTTCCGCGTCCCGCCAGCACCGTGTGGTGGCCAGCGCGTGCCGCCTCGATCGCGATCTCGACACCGGACGTACCGGCGCCGACGACCAGGACGTCGCCGGCCAGCTGCGAAGGGTTCCGATACTGACTCGCATGCAGCTGACGAGCCGCGGAGTCGATGCCGGCCGCGAACGCAGGGACCTTGGGCCGCTGGTACCCCGTGGCCACGACCACGTGGTCCGCTTCCAGCGTGCCGGCGGTCGTGTCGAGCATGTATGAGCCTTCGGCCCGCTCCAGTCTCAACGCACGCACGCCGGTGCGGACTGGGAGGCGAGCGTCGCGGGCGTACGCCACCAGGTAATCGGCCATCTCATCCTTCCCTGGGAAGGTGTCGGGAGGCGACGGGAATTTCGACCCCGGCAGTGCGTCGTATCGCGCGGGAGTGAAGAGGCGGAGGGAATCCCAGCGATGGCGCCACTGGTCGCCGATCCGCTCGTCGGCCTCGAGCACCGTCAGGCCGACGCCTCGACGAGCCAGCTCGTATGCGGTGGCGAGGCCGGCCTGGCCACCGCCCACTATCACTGCCTGCAGCTTCTCAACGTCACCCATCTCGTCCACCTCAGAATTAATGCTCCTCAGTATCGATGCACTCATTACAGCAATACTGCATTCAGTGTGGTGCTACTGTAGAAGGTGTCATGGCGGAAGTCAAGGCGACTCGGGTTCCGCTTCGGCAGCGCCAGGCGCTCGAGACGCGCCGCGCGATCGCGCGCGCAGCGCGATCGCTCTTCGCCGAGCGCGGCTACGCGGCCACCAGCATCGAGGTCGTGGCCGCGGAGGCCGGAGTCGCCGAGCGGACTGTTTACGCCATCTTCGGCACCAAGAAGGCGATCCTGGGCGCGATCTGCGAGGAGTGGCTGAGCGAGGCCGGCGTGATGGAAACGGTGGCGGAGGGCCTTGCCGAAACCGACCTGCGCCGGCGCCTTGCCCTCGTCGCCCATGCCAGCCGGCGCCAGTGGGAGTCAGAGCGCGGTGTGAGGGCGATGCTCGATGGCGCCGCCGCGTCGGACGCAGATGTGGCGAAGATGGTCGCCGGGTGGAAGAACGATCGCGCGCGTTCGTTCCGCGCCATTGTGACGGGCCTCGAGGGAAGCCTTCGCCCGGGGATCGGCGGCGATCGTGCCGGCGCGATCATCCGGGCTTTGGCCAGCGCCGAGATCTACTCCGAGCTGGTGGCAGGGGAAGGCTGGACGCCCGCCGAGTACGAGAAGTGGCTGGCCGGCCTCCTGGCCGGCGTGCTGCTCCCGCCCGTCTAACTGCGCGAGAGCTAAGCCGCGGCTGTCGGCACCCCGGAAGGCTCTTCGGCCAATTCCTCGGCGCCGCCGCGGAACTGCGACGCGTACAGCCGGTGGTAGGCGCCGCGCCCGGCGAGCAGCTCCACGTGGGTGCCGCGCTCGACAATCCGCCCGGACTCCATGACCAGGATCAGGTCGGCGTCGCGGATGGTGGAGAGCCGGTGCGCGATCACAAAGCTCGTGCGGTCTGAGCGCAAGGCGGCCATCGCTCGCTGGACTAAGACCTCTGTCCGGGTGTCGACGGAGCTGGTGGCTTCGTCGAGAATCAGCAGCGACGGGTCGGCCAAGAATGCGCGCGCGATCGTCAGCAGCTGCTTCTCGCCGGCGCTGATGTTGCTCCCCTCCTCATCGATGACGGTGTCATAGCCGAGCGGCAGGCTGCGCACAAATCGGTCGACGAAGGTTGCTTCCGCCGCGGCGTGGATCTGCTCTTCGGTTGCGCGTGGGTTGCCGTAGGCGATGTTGTCTCGAATGGATCCACCGAAAAGCCAGGTGTCCTGCAGCACCATCCCGATCTGTGACCGCAGGTCGTCGCGGCGCATGGTGGTGATGTCAACGCCATCGAGGGTGATCCGTCCCGCGTCCAGCTCGTAGAACCGCATGATGAGGTTGACCAGGGTGGTCTTCCCCGCGCCAGTAGGGCCCACGATCGCGATCGTGTGTCCGGGCTCGGCCACCAGGGACAGGTTCTCGATCAGGGGCTGGTCCGCGAGATATCGGAACGACACGTCCTCGAACTCGACTCGGCCGTGCCGGCTGGTGGGCAGAGCCGGGCGAACGGGGTCGGCCATCTGCTCATCGGCGTCGAGCAAGTCGAACACGCGCTCGGCTGACGCGACCCCAGATTGGAGCAGGTTGGCCATGGATGCGACTTGGGTCAAGGGTTGGGTGAACTGCCTCGAGTACTGGATGAACGCCTGCACGTCCCCCAGGCTCATCGTGCCCGTGGCGACACGGACGCCGCCGATGACGGCGATCGCGACATAGCTGAGGTTCCCGATGAACATCATCGAGGGCAGGATCAACCCCGAGATGAACTGGGCCCCGAAGCTGGCCTGGAACAGCTTCTCGTTCCGGTCGCGAAACACCTCTTCGACTTCGCGCTGGCGCCCGAAAACCTTCACCAGCTCGTGCCCGGTGAAGGCCTCCTCGATATGGCCGTTCAAAGCACCCGTGTGCGCCCACTGCGCAGCGAAAAGTTTCTGTGAACGTTTCGCGACCTGAGTGGTGATGACGATGGACACCGGGACGGTGACGAGCGCGATCACGGCCAGCAGAGGCGAGACCACGAACATCATCACCACGACGCCGACAACGGTGAGCACCCCGGTCAGCAGCTGGCTGATCGTCTGCTGCAGCGACACCGCAACGTTGTCGATGTCGTTGGTGACGCGGCTCAACAGCTCCCCGCGCGGTTGCCTGTCGAAGAACTGCAGGGGCAGGCGCCCCAACTTGTCCTCGACGTCCGAGCGGAGCAGAAACACCGTTCGCTGCACCACGTCGTTGAGCAGGTAGCCCTGCGCCCAGCTGAACAGCGACGAAGCCACGTAGAGCCCCAGGGCCAGCAACAGGACACTCCCCAGGGCATTGAAATCGATGCCCTGGCCCGGAACCACATGCATCCTCGCGAGGAGGTCGGCGAGGTTCTGATTGCCCGACGCGCGGGCAGCTGCAATCACCTGCTCGGAGGTCAATCCGGCCGGCAGCCGCTTGCCGATCGCTCCGGCGAAGATGAGGTCGGTGGCGCGGCCGAGAATCTTCGGCCCGATCACCAGAAACGCGACGCTGGTCACGCCCAGCCCGATGACCGCAAGCAGCCTCAGACTTTCGGGCCTCAATCGCGCCAGCAACCGTCGCACCGACGGCCCGAAGCGCATCGGTTTCTCCGCGGGCATGCCCGCGCCTCCAAATGGCCCGCCGCCGAAGCCGCCACGCATGGGCGGGCGCGGCCGTGCGACCGGTTCGGTCGGGGCTGCAGCGGCCGATCGATCGCTCATGCTGCGGGCTCCGCTGCCAGCTGCGACTGGACGATCTCGACGTAGGTCGGACATGTCTTCAGCAGCTCTTCATGGCGACCGAGGCCGACGATGGCTCCATCGTCGAGGACGATGATCTGATCCGCGTCCGAGACGGTGGAGACGCGCTGGCTCACGATGACCACGGTGGCCCGCGCCGTGTGCGGGCGGAGCGCAGCCCGGAGCCGGGCGTCGGTGGCCAGGTCCAGGGCCGAGAACGAATCGTCGAAGAGAAAGATCTCGGGCTGCCGAACGAGCGCGCGTGCGATCGCGAGCCGCTGGCGCTGACCGCCAGATACGTTGGTGCCGCCTTGCGCGATACGGGCTTCGAGCCCACCAGGCATCGCGCGCACGAAGTCGGCCGCTTGCGCCACCTCCAGGGCCTGCCATAGCTCCGCGTCAGTGGCCTGGGGGTTGCCGTAGCGGAGGTTGCTCGCGACCGTGCCCGTGAAGAGATATGGCTTCTGCGGGACCAGGCCGATGCGATTCCAGAGCATCTCGGGATCGAGGTCGCGGACACCCACATCGTCGATCAGGACCTCTCCCGAGGTGGCGTCGAACAGCCGAGGCACCAGGGATATCAGGGTCGTTTTGCCGGCTCCGGTACTGCCGATGACGGCCGTGGTCTGCCCGGCCCTGGCCCGGAACGAGATGTTTTGCAGCACCGGCGCGGCTGCACCTGGATACCGAAACTCGACGTCTCGAAGCTCGAGCTCACCACGAGAGTGCACCTCTTTAACCGGGTGCTCGGGTGGGACCACTGAAGATTCGGTGTTCAGGACTTCGCTGATGCGATCGGAGCTGACCGCGGCGCGCGGAATCATGATCGCCATGAAGGTGGCCATCATCACCGACGTCAAGATCAGCATCAGGTACATGAGAAACGCGGTCAGTGCGCCGATCTGCATCTCGCCGCTGTCGACCCGGCCGGCGCCGAACCAGAGCACCGCGACGCTGGACGCGTTGAGGATCAGCATCACGGTCGGAAAGATCAGGACCATCAGCCGCCCGGCCTGCAGAGCGGTCGACGTCAGCGCGGCGTTGGCCTCAGCGAACCGCTCGGCTTCGTCCCGCTCCCTCACGAACGCCCGCACGACGCGGATGCCTGAGAGCTGCTCCCGCAGCACCCGGTTGACGACGTCGATGCGCGCTTGCATGGCGCGGAACAAGGGCACCATCCGGACCACGATCAGGGCGATCGCGATGACCAGGACGGGGATGCTCACCGCCATCAGCCAGGACAGGCCGACATCCTGCCGGAGGGCCATGATGATGCCGCCGACGCACATGATCGGCGCGGAGACCATCAGCGTGGCGGTCATGAGGACGAGCATCTGCACCTGCTGCACATCGTTGGTGTTACGAGTGATGAGCGAGGGCGCGCCGAACTTGCCGACCTCGCGCGCGGAGAACGTGCCTACCCTGTGGAAGATGGCCGACCGGACATCCCGGCCGAACGACATCGCCGCGCGCGCGCCGAAATACACCGCGCCGATCGAGCAGGTGATCTGCGCCAGAGTGACCAGCAGCATCCAGCCACCGGTGTTGAGGATGTAGCCGGTGTCGCCTTTGGCCACGCCCTTGTCGATGATGTCGGCGTTCAGGCTGGGCAGATAGAGCGAGGCCATGGTCGCCACCAGCTGCAGCGCGACCACGGCGATCAACGCCGTCGTGTAGGGCCGCAGGTAGGTGCGCAGCAGCTTGATCAGCATCGTGGCCTCGTCATTCCAATGCTCTCGCGCGCGCGAGTAATGCGACGCGATCGATCCCGGCGATCGCGAGCGCGCGGGGCACAGTTCCGAATTCGGCTTCGAGGATCCCGGCGAGGAGATCGGTCCCGCGCAGTCGCGCTCGACGCCGATCGTGGCGCGACCCGATCAACGCACGCCTCACCGCCATCTTCGCCGAGGTCCCGAGAGTGGGCGAGCAGTCGAGCTCAGTCGCCTCGCCCAGCTTGGTGTCGGTGGCATCCATGCCAACCACCGCCAGGGTCTGGCGATGCTCTTCGTGCAGGGCCACAGCCAGCCGCTCGTGATCCAGGCCGAATTCTTTCAACAGCCTCGCGGCGTCGCTGTCGGAGTTGGCCGCCAGGGCGAGCAGCATGTGCTCGGCCTCGATGAGCTCCGCCCCCTCTCGCTTCGCCTCGACCACGAACTGGCGGCCGACGCTCGACCCGATCTCCCACGAAACCAGGAGGCGGGCCAGTCTCGGGGGATCGAAGCCCCTATTCATTGTTCCGCCGCCGGAGGTCGATCTGAGCCATGAGAAGCCGTCTCAGGTGCTTTTTGTGGACGGCCTGGCGTGTGACCCCGAGGGCCTCGGCCACCTGCGACCACGACCAGCCGGCCCGCATCGCCCTCTCCACTTCGGCATCCTCGAGCCGATCTGCGATCGCTCGCAGCGCCGACGCAGCCGCCAAGCCGTCAGCCGGTCCGCCAACTGGAGGGGGTGTGGATGGCATGTAAGCAACAGTAGTTGCTTACTTCGCGAATGTCAACCCGGGTTGCTTAATTTGCCCCTCCGCTCGACTCGAGCGCGGTGACGATTTTCCGAGGCTCCGGATGGTCGCCGGCAAACCGGCTCAAGTACCTCCACCTGACCACGCCGCCCGAATCCACGATCGCCACACCGCCCAGCAGGTAGGCGTGGCCCTGCGTACGCGACTGCCGGAATCCGCCCCGGATCGCACGGAGACCTGCCGGCCACGACCTCGGTGACCAGACGGCCCAGGCTCCCCTCCGGGCCCCGAGCAGCGCGTACGAAGCCGTCGATGGGTCGGTCAGGACCTCGCAGTCCGGCACCCACTGCTCTTTGAAGTTGCGAGCAGAGGCCGGGTCTCCATTCCCGATGAAGACGAGCCGTGCCCCGGCTGACTCGATGTCCTTCTTGATGCCGCGCAACTGCGCCGCCTGCTGTTTGCAGAAGAGTCAACCGTAGTGGCGGAGCCAGACCAGCACCACCGGCCCGCGCTGGTAGAGCGTATACAGCGGGAGCTCGCGACCATCGAGATCGAGCACCGCGCCCTCGCTGAGTCTTCGACCCATCATGTCGCCAGTTTTGGCCATGCGGCTAGGCGCTGATCGCCTCCAGCGCCGGCGTGTGGTTCGCGCCCGGTACGGCACCGAGCACCGAGCGCAGGGCCTGCGCCGCTCCCAACAATCCTGCCGACTCGTACGGGACCACGATCTTTGCGTTCGGGCTGGCGGCGAATCGAGACAGCGTGTCCAGTTGAAGTACGGCCAGCAGCTCCGGATTCGGGTGGCCGTCATGGATCGCCGAATACACTGCGTTGATGGCGCGTGAACGACCTTCGGCTTCGAGAATGGCGGCCTGCTTCTGACCCTCGGCGCGAAGGATCTGAGCCTGGCGCTCACCCTCGGCATTCTTGATCGCGGCTTGCTTGGCGCCCTCGGCGACGTTGATCGCCGATTGCTGCTGGCCCTCCGAAAGCAGGATCGCTGCTCGCTTCTCTTGATCGGCTGTCTTTTGCAGAGCCATGGCGCGCAGGATCTGCTCGGGCGGCGCGATGTCCACGATCTCGATCCGGTGGATGCGTACGCCCCATTTGTCCGTGACCACCTCCATCTGCGCCTGGAGTTGGGCGTTGATGCGCTCGCGCTGGCTGAGAGCGTCGTCGAGAGACATCGACCCGAAGACCGCCCGCAGGGTTGTCCTGGCCTGGTTGTCGATCGCCACCAGGTAGTTGCTCACAGAGAACAAAGCGAGCCTGGGTTCGACGACCTGGCTGAATATGGTTGCGTTCACCGCGACTGAAACGTTGTCCTTGGTGATGACTTCCTGACGGTCGCCGGTGCGTGGCGTCTCGCGCACATCGATGGTGGTCATGTTGTCTACGAATGGAATGAGGAACGTTACCCCCGACGGCCGGATCGAGTGAAACTGGCCCAGTCTCTTGACGACTCCGACGAGGCCCTGCTGCACGATCCGAACAGAGCGTGGAATCAACAGGAGAACGACGGCGACGACAACCAACGTGGCGATGGTGATCATGGTGTTCCTTTGATCGGATGGGCTGATTTGTTAGCCGGGGGCCGATCTCACCGCGGCTAGACGGGTTACGGTCAAGCGGCCGGCAGCGACTAGGAGAAGAGCCCCAAGCAGCAAGGTGTAGATGATCGCTGCGCCCGGATCGGTCGGGGTCCCGCGGCGGTAGGGGCCGCCAAATCCCTCGGCGACAGACCACACGAACATGCCGCACAGGACTCCCAGCGAATACGTGAGCTTGCGCGCGAGCGGTATCGGTGTCGCGGCCGCAATGCTCGAATCGATCAGCTCTGTCTTCATTTCGAAGACAACTACTGCGTTCTGTTACCGAGCTTTCAGCTGCTGGAGCCTACAGTCCAGCGGCCTGCAGCGCCTGCCCACGGGCTTTGACCTCTTGCTCCCAACGAGCCTCCGCCTCCCCGATAGGAGTCGAAGGTGGTCCGCTGACGAAGGGCCAGATCTCTTCGGAGATGCGCCGCCAGTTGGCGGTCGCGTTAAGGCTGCCGAGGACGGCGTAGAGGCCGAGGTTGATGCGCTGCAGGACGACGTAGGCGCGGGGCACGTCGCTGTACGGGGCGAGCGGCCCCTTTGCATCGAAGAACCTGCGCACGATCTCCGATGCGTACGCCGGGGTGATCGTCATCGGCGCGTCGCGCCGTACGGTCGCATAGAAGAGCCCGAAGCGATCGACGACCATGTCGGTTGACACCGGCGCGCCCGGCTGGAGGAAGCCGGCGCGCTCCAGCGCTGCGCGGAAGCGATTGCCGTCTGCGTCGATGACAAGAGCGCGAAGAGCTTCGACGAGCGGAGCGAGATCCGCGGTGCTGAAGCGCTTGGTCAGGCCGTAATCGAGAAACGTGACCCTGCCTCGCCCGTGAAACAGGTAGTTGCCTGGATGCGGGTCCCCATTGAACGCGTGAATTCGATACAGGCTGCGGGAAACGAAGCGATGGATCGTTTCGGCCGCCATGTCTCGCTCGCGCTGATTCCAGCGCAGCACCTCGTCGAAGCGTGCTCCGCCCACCAGTTCGCTGGTCAGCACGCGCGCCGTGCTCAGATCCTTGACCACATGCGGGACGTGGATGACCGGGTGGCCCTCGTAATAGCCCGCGAAAAGTTCCTGGTTTTCGGCTTCCAGCCCATAGTCGATCTCCTCGCGCAGCCGTTCGCCGAGCTCATCGATCAACGATCGTGTGTCGAGCCCTGGGAAAGCTGCGGCGGCCACCCTCCGCAGCAAAGCCACGTTGCGCACGTCGGAGGTGATCGTGCGGGCGATGCCTGGGTATTGAACCTTGACGGCGACTGCCTTGCCCTCATGCGTGACGGCCCGATGCACCTGTCCGATGGAAGCCGCCGCGAACGGCAGTGGATCCCATCTCGCAAAGACCCGCTCGGGGCCATCGCCCAGCTCGTCCACGATCACCGAGCTCGCCAGCTCCGGGGTCATCGGCGGAGCGTTGTGCTGCAGTCGCGCCATCGCGGTGCGAAAGCTCTGGGGCATGTCCTCGTCGATGTAGCTCGCCATCTGACCAAGCTTCATAAGGGCGCCTTTCATGGAGCCGAGCTCCTCCGCGACGTCGTCGGCGGTGCGTAGGGCAAGGTCATGGCGCAACTCGGTGCGACGGTCCACCGAAGCGAAGACCAGGCGCGGTGAGCGCGCCAGGTAGCGGCCTCCGATGCGCAGCGCGAGTTTTGCGAGCCCTGCACCCCGACCGAATCGGGACTGCAGCATGCGGCCGGGCCGCCGTTTGGCGCTCATGCGCGCATCCGCAGCTCGATCCGCTCTCGCGCTTCCAGCACGCCCGGGAACGACGCGAAGGCGAAATCGAGGGCGCCGATGAGCTGGCGGACCGGTTCGCGCTCCATCATCTCTGGAGGCGGTGCGTCGAAGCCGTACATCGAGCGCGCCCAAGGCGGCAGAGTGCCGACGGCCACCTGTCCGAGGTCGTGCCACAGCTCGCGTGTGCCGGCGTCCAGGCCCGGGGGATCGAGGACGATGGCGATCGCCTCGGACGCGGCGGGCGTCAGCCGGCGCAGCTCGACCGACTCCAGGTAATCAGTCAGCGCCGCCACGCTGTCAGGGACCATGGTCGCGGGGACCCCGATGATCTCAGCGAAGCGCGCCATCTCGGCCACGTAGCGATCCGCATCGGCCGCGTCGAGCGAGCGGCCGTAGCGCTGAACGATGTTGACGATCGAATCCACCATCCCGGCGTGCACCCACAACAGAAGGTCTGGGTCCTCGGCACGGTACGCCAGACCTGTCACGTCATCCGTCCCTCGCACGTGGGTGTGAACCGCGCGTACGCGGGCAGCGGCGCTGTCGGCGGCGTCGGTATCGCCGTAGGTGACGGTGAGAACGTAGCCTGCGGTGGCGGCGAGGCGCCCGAAGGGATCGCGCTGCCAGTTGCTGTGCTGGGCCACCCCTGCCATCGCCAGTGGATGAAGCGCCTGGACCATCAGGGAGCGGATGGCCGCGAGGGGAAAGCTGCGGTCGCGGTGCACGCGCCAGACGATGCTTTGGGGTCCGAACAACCCACCGTCCCTGGGCCGCTCCAGGACGGAGCGCTCGAAGGCGCGCGCGAGCGGCTCCATCATGCTGATCTGCTCGTGGCCTGCGGCTCGAGAGCTCACGTCGCCACGATACCGGCACCCTCGTCTGGTGACGTCGATGCAAGGCAAGCGAGTCGCCGGAGCTCGTGACCGTAGCGCACGTCGATGCTGCCGGCCTCGACCTTGGGCTCGAGCAGGGCGATGCGCTCCCAGTCGGCGGCCTGCAGCCGGGCGCCGGCCAGCGAGATGGCGGCGTACAGCTCGAGGGCGTGCCGATGGCACTGCTCGGCCCTTGCAGGCTTGCCGCGCCCCTCGTGGATCGCGCCCTCCTCCCCCAGCAGGACCGCATACATGCGCAGGCGGTCCAACTCAAATCTGCCCACCAGATCCACGGAGGTCGCTGCGTCAACGCGCTCGAGCACAGGGCGCATCGGACCGAGTACGACATCGCGAGTCCTCTCGACCACGATCATCGCGAGGTCAAAATCTCCGGTTCGGACGAGCTGGAGTATCTGAACGATGGCCCAAGCGGCTTCTTCGATCGCTCGCTCGATGTAGTCGCGCTGAACGACGCTCATCGAATGCTGATACGAGCTGCTGTTACCAGGCCAAACGCGTCTTGGTGTAACGCCGGGGGTACCTACTCTCAAAAGGAGAAGGACGAACATGAATTCACGACTGGTCCTCACAGGCAGCCTGGTGGCGGCCGCATTCATCGCGGCGGCGTGCTCGACGACAACCTCGGCCGGACCTTACGGCGCCGCGCCGGCGCCCAGCGCCCCACCGAGCGTGGCCCCCGTAGTGGCGCCGACCGCGCAGCCCGCTCCGCCGGCAGCGTCTGGCACCGCCATCAACCTCGGCAACACGAAATTGGGCCAGGTTCTCGTGGACTCCAAAGGGCTGACCGTCTATCTGTTCCTGGCGGACAGCAGCACCACGTCGAACTGCAACAGCGCCGCCTGCATTCAGTACTGGCCGCCCGTCCTCACCAACGGCGCCCCCCAAGCCGGCGCCGGCGTGAATGCCGCACTGCTGGGGACGATCACGCGCGCAGACGGGTCCGCCCAGGTCACATACGCCGGCCACCCGCTCTACCGCTTCGTCTCCGACAAGGCGGCCGGTGATTCAACCGGTCAGGGTGTCAACGCGTTCGGCGCACCCTGGTATGTCGTGTCGCCGTCCGGCGCGCAGATCGGATAAGGCTGATCAGTCAGCTCGCGAGCCAGTCGAGGGCGTCCTGGCGGCGGCCGAAGTAACCGGTCGGGAAACCGTCCAGCATGTAATGCTGGCGCTGCAAGTTGCTCGCGAGCGGCGCAAGGAGATAGATGAGATGAAAAGCCTGATTCGCTACAGGACGAAGCCCGAAAGCGCGGACGAAAACCAACGGCTGGTCGCGAATGTGTACGAAGAGCTCGCCGCCAAAGACCCCGGCGGCATCCGGTACGCCACGCTTCGGCTGGAGGACGGCACATTCATCCACATCTTCACGACCGACACCGACGACACGCCCAACGCGCTGAGCGGCATTGCCGCCTTTGCCGAGTTCCAGCGAGAGCTCGCCCAGCGCTGCGTCGAGCTCCCAGTCGCCCAAGCCGCCACTATCGTCGGCTCGTACCGGCTTCTATCCCTCTAGGTCCGCTCGTCCTCAACGCGATGCCCGAGTCGGTGGCACCATCATCGGTGTGGACTCCGTGAAGGTCGGCGACATCGACGTGGCTAGGATCGGCCTGGGCACCAACCGGCTGGCGAAGACGCGGGAAAACATCGCGTTCATCAAGTCCGCAGTCGCCGCCGGAGTGCAGATGATCGACACCGCTCACTCCTACACGGGCGGACAGAGTGAAGAGACAATCGGCGAGGCACTCTCGCCATTCCCCGAAGGTTGCATCGTCGCCACCAAAGGCGGAGGCGGCGGTGGCGCCGGGCGCGGCCGCCCCGAGGTCCTGCGCGCCGAGCTGGAGGAGAGCCTTCGCCGCCTGAAGACCGACAGCATCGCGCTCTACTACCTGCACCGCGTCGACCCGGAGACGCCGATTGAAGAAAGCCTCGCGGCGATCAAGGATTACCAGGACCGCGGGATGGTCCGGCACATCGGCATCTCGCAGGTCGACATCGAGCAGATCGAGCGCGCCCGGCGGGTAGTGCCCATCGCCGCGGTCCAGAACCACTACAACCTGTCCGAGCGCAAGTACGAAGGAGTCGTCGACTACTGCGCCGCGGAAGGAATCGTCTTCGTGCCGTTCTTTCCGCTGCGAGGGCACGCAGGCGCCGCGCTCGGCGAGATTGCCGGGCGGCACCGTACGACCACGCAGCAGATCACGCTGGCGTGGCTGCTTCGGCGCTCGCCGGCGATGCTGCCGATTCCCGGCACGCTGTCGCTCGACCACATGAGTGAGAACCTGGCGGCGTTGAATCTCGAGCTCACCGACGCGGAGTTCGAAGCGCTCCGATAGGCGGCCAGGCCCTGACGCCCCGGGGGATCTAAGAGGACTGCAGCTCGAGCACTCGTTTGACGTGAGCCAGCTTGCGCTCATCCGAAACGACGTAGACCCTGGAAATCAAGTGGTCTGTGACGCTCAAGGCGAGCACGGAAACCACCCTGTCCTCGAGCAACGCGACGACGCTCGGCTCACCGTTGATGACCTTCGCCACCAGCTGAAGGCCTGACCCGGCTCCGAAGAACCGCATGAGGCGCGAGCCGACCATGTCGCTGCCCACGTTCGGCTGGCTGACCGCCGGCAGCCTCCCGCCCATGTCGGCCCAGCCCATCACCGAAGGATCGAGGAGCGGAAGCAATGTCTGGATGTCGCCGCTCGCGCAAGCCGCGATGAACGCGTCCACGACGCGCCGCTGCTCAGATGGATCGATCGCGAATCGAGTCGATCCCGCCTCTTCCTGAACGCGTTTGCGCGCGCGGCTGGCGAGCTGACGGCAGGCCGCTACCGTTCGTCCAACCATCGGGGCGATCTTCTCGAACGGGAAGTCGAACACATCGTGCAGCACGAAGACGACACGCTCGGCAGGCGACATACGCTCGAGGACGACCAGCAGCGCAAAGCGCACGCTCTCGTCCATCGTGACCACGTCGGCGGGGTCGATCGCGGCGTCGTCCGCGAAGAGCAGGGGCTCGGGGAACCACGGCCCGATGTAGGCCTCGCGCTTGACGCGCGATGACCGGAGCTGGTCGAGGCACAGCCGGCTCACGACCACGACGAGCCAGGCACGGACGTCCTCGATCGGATCGAGGTCCGTGCGGAGGAGCCGCGAGAAAGCCTCCTGGACGAGGTCCTCGGCGTCGCTGTAGCTGCCGAGCAGCCGGTACGCCACGTCGAGCAGGAAACGGTGATGGTTCGTCCACGCGTCTGCGAACCGCTCGTTGCTCTCGATCACTGAGACCGCCACACATATAAGGACGGGACAGGGGCCTGGAGTGTGACATCGGCCCGCAAAGTCACATTTTCACCGCCTCTCCCGTCCTAGGTCCATGAGCAACACACGTCCGACCAACGCAATCAACCTGGGACCGCGCGCGCGCCGGGTCGTCCGGTTCGCCGCACGGTTCGTCAATCCGCTCGTCCTGCTCGTGGCAGGGCGCCGCTGGATGCCTGTCGTCGGCATCCTGTACCACCGCGGCCGCCGCACCGGCCGTGAGTACGCCACGCCGATCGGCATGCGCCGGCTGGGCGATGGCTTCGTCATTCCGCGGACGTTCAGCGACAACGCCGCCTGGTATCGAAACATCAGGGCGGCCGGCGAGGGACGCATCACGTACCTGGGTCGCCAGTACCGCGTGGTCGAGCCCGAGGTAGTCGACTACGCGACCGCCAGGCCCGCCTTCCCGCGCTACGAGCTGGCGCAGTTCCGGCTCATCGGGATCAACGAGTACCTGCATCTGCGTGCCGTGCCTGGCCTCCCCGCCACGCGGGGAGGTGGCGAGCGCAGCGAGCCGGAGGGGAGAGACGTCAACCAAATGCAACAGGAGAAGACAAAAATGGCAACCAACATCGCGATCGCTCCCAGGTCGACACCTCGCAACTCGAATCTTGCCCTCGTCGTGATCGCTCTCGCCCAGCTGATGGTCGTGCTCGACGTCGCGATCGTCAACGTCGCGCTGCCTTCGATCCAGCGCGAGCTGCACTTCGCCGCTACCGATCTCGAGTGGGTCGTCAATGCCTACGCGATCGCGTTCGGAGGACTGCTGCTCTTCGGCGGTCGCACCGGGGACCTGTTCGGCCGGCGCCGTATGTTCATCATCGGCGCTTTGATGTTCACCGCCGGCTCGCTGGCAGGCGGACTGGCGACCTCGTCGACTTTTCTGATCGCCGCCCGGGCAGCCCAGGGTGTCGGCGCGGCTGTCCTCGCCCCAACCGCCCTCTCGCTGCTCGCGGCCACGTTTCCACAGGGAGCCGAGCGCAACCGCGCCCTCGGCGTCTATTCGGCGGTGTCCGCCGGCGGCGGCGCCGTCGGTCTGTTGCTGGGCGGCATCATCACGAACTACCTGTCCTGGCGCTGGATCATGTTCGTGAACGTCCCGATCGGCCTGCTGCTTGCCCTGGCGGCTCCGCGAGTTCTGATTCGCGGCGAAGGCAAGCCCGGTCGCCTCGACCTCCCGGGCGCCGTCACCGTGACAGCCGGCATATCTCTCCTCGTCTACGGCCTGGCGCGGGTGGCCACGCACGACTGGAGCGACAGCGTCACCCGCGCCGCGCTGGTCATCGCAATCGCACTGCTCGCTACATTCGTCCTCCTCGAGTCTCGCGGCCGGCACCCCCTGATGCCGCTGCGCATATTCGCGAACCGAAACCGCTCGGGCGCCTACGGTCTGTCGCTGGCGATCGGCGCCGCCCTGTCCGGGATGCTCTTCCTGCTCACGCTGTTCCTGCAGAACGTCCTCGACTTCACGCCGCTGCAGGCGGGCTTCGCATTTCTCCCCACCGCACTAGGCGTGATCGTCGGGGCCGGCCTCACCTCCCGCCTGATCGGTCGCCTCGGTCCGCGCGTGCCCATGACGACCGGGGCGCTGCTGGCGGCGACCGGCCTGTTCTGGCTGTCAGCAGTGACGGCGCACGCGAACTACTTCACTGACGTGCTCGGGCCGTTGGTGGTGCTTGCGATCGGCCTGGGAATGGCGTTCGTATCCACCAGTGCCACCGCCATCTCTGCAGTCCAGCCGAACGAATCAGGTTTGGCCTCTGCCCTCCTGAACGTCGGTCGCCAGCTCGGGGGCTCGCTCGGAATCGCGATCATGGGCACCGTCGCCACGACGGTGACCAGGAATCAGCTGGCGACAACGCGGTTCAGCCACGCGGCCCTGAACGGCGCCCTGACCGCGGGCTTCAGCTCGGCCTTCGAGGTCGCCGGCCTGATCGCACTGGCCGGTTTCGTGACGGCGCTGATCTTGGTGCGCCACCGACAAGCACCGGCGGCCGTCGCTCCACTCGCGGAAGGCGAAATAGCCGCCTAACCGGCATCCCGCAGATGAGAGGGCCGGCAACGCGCCGGCCTTCTCCTCTTAGTGCGGCGGCGCTGTTACGATCTCAGCCGTGCCTGATTACGCTTAGCTCGTCGCTCGGGACTTTGACGACGCCCCACTCGTGGCGTCGTGCGACAGCTAAGCGCGTACCCGATTTTCTTTCCGAGCGGCGGAGCGGTCACGTCATCACACCGCGTTCGTGTGCTCGCTCAAACCTCGCCTCGCGCGGACCGATGATGTCAACTCGCCCACCGGTCGAGGCCCTAGCAGCAGCCGAGTGGCCATGCCGAGGTCGGGCTTATGGTCACCAGTGCATCTGCATATGGAAAGTGCGTCCGCTGCCGCAGGCGAAGCGGCTTTGTCTGCACCAATCGATTTCGGGTCAACGCGAACAAACAAGTAATCGACGTGTGGCTGCTGTTCTGCTGCGAACGTTGTAGAGCAAGGATCAAGGTCCCGATCCTGGAACGAGTTCCTGTATCCAAGATCAGCCAACCGGACCTCGACGCGTTCCACCGGAACGACATTGCAATGGCCACCCGCCTTGGGCGGGACGTGACCACGCTCCGGCGGGCCGGCCTATCGACTCGAGGATGATCGGTTCACCCCAATTTGCTTCAATACGATTTCGATGCCTGTCTTCAAGCGCGGATCGGTCACGATCAACTACGAGGTCCGCGGCTCCGGCCACCCCCTGCTGCTGCTGGCGCCAGGCGGGATGCGGTCGGTCGCGAAGATGTGGACCCACCAGCCGGGCCGGCCCCGGCCACCATGGATCGATCCTCTGGAGGAGTTGAGCGACCGCTTCCAGGTGATCGGGATGGATCAGCGCAACGCCGGCGCCTCCGTGGCGCCCATCACCTCCGATGACGGATGGCAGGTCTACGTCGAGGATCAGCTGGCCCTGATGGACCACCTCGGCGGGGAGCGCTTCCACGTGATGGGTGGATGCATCGGCAGCTCGTACGCGCTCGGGCTATGCGAAGCGGCCACGGATCGCGTCACCGCGGCCGTGCTCCAGAATCCGATTGGCCTCACGTCTGACAACCGGCCGAAGTTCTACGCCATGTTCGACGAGTGGGCCGATGTGATGCGTAGCACCCACCCGGAGGTGGATGACGAGGTCAAAACGTCCTTCCGGAACCACATGTTCGGCGGTGACTTTGTCTTCAGCGTCGACCGAGACTTCGTCCGCTCCAGCCAGATTCCGCTAATGGTGATGCCTGGTGGCGACGACTTCCACCCGCGTGCGGTAGCGGAGGAGATCGTGGCGATGGCGCCTGACTCGGTGCTCCTCAGTCCGTGGGGTGGGGATGAACACCGCGGCAACACTCTGCTCCGTGTGGCGGAGTTCCTCGGCTCCCACACGCCCAACTAAGCTTTTCGAGAGAAATGCGACAGGAGTTCGCCGCGGGGGCTCGAAACGCCGTTCGGACCTGCCTCAACATCGGGCCTCAGGACCGTGTCTGCATCATTCGCGACCGCCCTCGACAGCACATCGCCGAAGCCATCGAGGAGGAAGCGCTGGGAACCGGCGCGTCCGTCCGAACCTGGACGATGGAGGATCACATCTCGCGGCCGGCAACCTCGTTTCCCAGGTCGATCGCGGACGAAGTCGTTCGCTTCGCCCCGACCGCGTCATATTTCATCGGCACCGGTCAGAAGGGAGAGCTCGCCTTCCGCATGCCTATGCGGGAATTGCTCACACAGCAGCTGCACTGCAGGCATGGGCACATGATTGGGATCGACGACCTGCTGATGCAGGACGGCATGGCCGCCGATTACGAGGAGATCTACCGCGTCACCAGGCAGATCTATGAAATCGTCCGGCAAGCCCAGAAGATTTTCGTCACTACCTCTCTCGGCACCGAGGTGGTGGCGACGTTTTCACCGACTCTCAAGTGGATCCCGTGCGACGGACGCTACTGGGAGCAGGGCCGTTGGGGCAACCTTCCGGAGGGCGAGACATTCACGTGCCCGCAATCCGTGGACGGCCTGATCGCCGCCGAAGAGATGGGAGACTGGTTCACTGAGAAGTACGGCTTGCTGTCACCGCCGGTGCGCCTGGTTGTCAAAGGCGGCCGGCTCGTCTCGGTGGAGACGCCTGACAGTCAGTTATCAGCCGACATCCGCGAGTACATGGCCCAGCACCCCAACTCCAACCGGACCGGCGAGTTTGCGATCGGCACCAACGTCGGCCTCACGCGGATCGTCGGGAATTTTCTCCAGGACGAGAAGTTTCCGGGCGTGCATATCGCCTTTGGGAACCCATACGGCTTTGAGACCGGCGCTGACTGGGACTGCCCTTCGCACGTCGACGTGCTGGCTTCCCACGCCACCGTCGCAGTGGACGGCAGGGCCATCATGGAGAACGGCCGCTTCCTCGTCTGAGCCTCCGGAATTTCGCCATTCGGGCGCGGATGGTCGGAATCCACCGCCCACGGAACATCCGATCGCGCCCAGATGGTCGTGCTGCTGGCTGGCTCAGCGACCCCGGTACTCGGGCTTGCGCTTGCCGGTAAAGCCGGCGTGGAACTCGCGGAAGTCCTCCGCGGTCATCAGCAGGGTCTGGGTGAACGCCTCCATCTCGATGGCACTGGAGTAGTCGGTTGAGGCCGCGCGATTGAGCATCTCCTTGGTCATCGCCAGACCCCACGGAGCGAGCTCCTGCAATCGGGTGACGTACTCGCTCACCGCGGCGTCGAGCTGATCGTCGGCAACTACCCTCGAGGCAAGGCCCCAGGCGAGAGCCTCTTGACTCGAGATCTTGCCCCCGAGCATCAACGCCTCCGTCGCGCGGCCGAGGCCGACGATTCGTGGGAGCATCCAGCAGATGCCCATGTCGCCGCCCGACAGTCCGACACTGGTGAACAGAAACCGGAAACTCGCCGACTCGGCCAGGAGGCGTATGTCCGCCGCTGCGGCGAGGACCGCGCCCGCGCCCGCGGCAATACCGTTGACCGCAGCGATCACAGGTTGAGGCATCTCGCGCAGGTTGCGCACGCAGGCGCCTGTCATTCGTGCGAACTCGTAGACGTCGCGTGTGCCCCTCTTGATCAGCTCCGCAATGATCTCGTCCACATCCCCGCCGGAGCAAAACCCGCGGCCCTCACCCCGGATCACGAGCACCCGGATGTCCTCGCGCCGCCGGAGCGAACCGGTCAGGTCGCGGATATCGGCGTACACGTCAAAGGTCAGGGCGTTGAGCCGCTCGGGCCTCGAGAACGTGAGGGTCGCCACACCGTTGCGTTCCTCATATTCGAAGTGCTCCCATTGCCTCACGACTTGCGCACCGCTACGGCGTCGATCTCGACGAGTGCGTCTGCGTCGACAAGCGACCGCACCTCGATGAGGGTCGATGCCGGGTAATCACTCCGAAAGAACTTGCGGTACGCAGCTCCGAGCGCGCTCCGATTCTCTCTGTAAGCCTTGATATCGGTGACGTAGTAGGTGAGTTTGACGGTGTCCTCCGGCGCGAAGCCCGCCGCCCGCAGAGCGACCCCCACGTTCTGAATGGCGCGGCCATATTGGGCCACGATGTCATCCGGCTCGACGATCCGGCCGGTTGCATCTGATCCGACCTGACCGCCAACCCATACGGTGTCGCCGGCGACGGTCGCATGCGAATAACCACGGGCCACAGCGAGCTCTGCTGGGTTCACGTTCCGAGGCCGGTCGGCCGGCTGCATGAAGGTAGTATGTCGAGACAGGGCATTTGAAGCAGGTCGCTCGATCGGCGCATGTCGATACATTCACCCGGGAGAACCTCCCCGACCGGGCGACCTGGCCGGATTTCCTGTTCACCCTCCCCGAGCTCCAATACTCGCCGTCCCTCAATTGCGCCGCCGAGCTTCTCGACCGTCACGTCGAGGCAGGCGATGGTGTGCGGCGCTGCCTTGTGACCGACACCGAAACGTGGACTTATGCAGACCTACTCAAGAGGTCGAACCAGGTCGCGCACATCCTCGTCGAGGACGCCGGCCTCGTGCCAGGCAACCGCGTCCTCCTGCGCGGCCCCAACAATCCCTGGTTGGTCGCAAGCTGGTTCGGCGTCATCAAAGCGGGCGGTGTCGCGGTGACGACGATGCCGCTGCTGAGGGCTGGAGAGCTGCGCACGATGGCGGAGATAGCGCAGGTGAGCCTCTCGATCTGCGACCACCGCTTCATCCAGGACCTGGAGGAGGCCGCCATCCCAGGCCTTAGGGCCTTCCTGTATGGCGGCACCGCCCAGGACGACATGACCAGGCTTGTCGAAGCCAAACCGGCCGAGTTCGAGAACGTGGCGACGGCTGCTGACGACACCTGCATGCTCGCCTTCACGTCCGGTACGACAGGAAAGCCGAAGGCGACGATGCAATTCCACCGTGACGTTCTCGCCATAGCCGATACGTTCTCGCGCCACGTTCTCAAGCCGACCCCAGACGACCTCTTCGCGGCGAGTCCCCCGCTGGCCTTCACATTCGGGCTGGGGCAGAGCGTCGTCTTTCCGATGAGGGCACGCGCGGCCGTCTATCTGCTCGAGCAGCCCTCACCGGCACGCCTCCTCGAAGCGGTCGAGCGCCACCGCATCACCGTGCTCGCCACGGCCCCGACCGCGTATCGCGCGATGGTGCCCAACCTGGGCGCGGCCAAAATCAGTTCGCTGCGCGCGTCCGTTTCGGCTGGTGAGACATTGCCGAAGGCGACCTGGGATGCCGTCCGTGACGCTTGCGGCATCCGCATCATCGATGGCATCGGTTCGACCGAGATGCTTCACATCTTCGTCTCCGCCTCCGGTCGCGAGATCCGCCCGGGCAGCACCGGCCGTGCCGTGCCGGGCTACGTGGCGCAGGTCCAGGACCCGGACGGGAAACCTGTCCCCGATGGAGAGCTGGGACGGCTGGCGGTGAAGGGGCCGACTGGCTGCCGTTACCTGCGCGGCGACCGCCAGACGACTTATGTGCAGGACGGCTGGAACATCACCGGCGACGTCTTCGTTCGCGACGGCGACGGCTACTTCTACTATCAAGCGCGCGCTGACGACATGATCGTCTCCGCGGGCTACAAGATCGCGGGTCCCGAGGTCGAAGAGGCGTTGCTTCGGCATCCCGCGGTCGCCGAGGTAGCGGTCATCGGCGCACCCGACGAGGAGCGCGGCATGGTCGTCAAGGCGGTGGTCGTGCTTCAGCCAGGCGCAGACCTCGGCCTTGACCCGGCGAAAACGCTGCAGGATTTCGTCAAGAGTCAGATCGCTCCTTACAAGTACCCGCGGGCGATCGAGTTCGCCGATGCGTTGCCGAGAACGGCGACAGGCAAGCTGCAGCGGTTCCGGCTGCGAGAAAAGAGCTGAGGGCCTCGAAGCCGCGACTGAGGCTCGCCATCGTCGGTGGCGGGCCGGCGGGACTCTACTTATCGACACTGGTCAAGCTGCTGAACCCAGACGACGAGGTCGAGGTCTGGGAGCGAAATGCCGCAGACGAAACCTTCGGGTTCGGGGTCGTCTTTTCCGACGAGACGCTCGGCGGCATCGAGCACGCCGACGCTGCTTTCTACGAGCGCCTCTCGAAGGACTTTGCGATCTGGGACGACATCGACGTGCATTTCCGCGACCAGGTGCTCACCTCGGGCGGTCACGGGTTCGCCGCCATCAGCCGGCAGCGCCTGCTAGCGATCCTGCGTGCGAGGTGTGAGGAGTCTGGAGTCGCCATCCACTACCGCGAGGTAGCCCCGCCGCTCGAGCAACTCTGCAGCTCGTATGACCTGGTGGTCGGGGCCGACGGCGTCAACAGCCTGACCCGAAACGCGCGCGCGGACGTGTTCCAGCCGCAGCTCGATGCGCGGCACGCTCGCTACATGTGGCTGGGCACGCCTGTGGTCTTCGACGCGTTCAAGTTCTTCATCGCCGAGACCGACGTCGGAACCGTGCAGGCTCATGCATATCCATACAGCGACACGATGAGCACGTTCATCGTGGAGCTCGAGGAGGCCAGCTGGATGCGCAGCGGCCAGGTCGATTCCGCCGACCGCTCATGGAAACCGGGCGAGAGCGACGAGCAAGGGATTGCGTTCTGCGCAGATGTGTTCGCGGACGTGTTGCAAGGAGAACCTTTGCTCGCCAACAACAGCCGCTGGATCCGGTTTGCCACCCTGCGCACGCGATGCTGGCGGGACGGCAACCTTTTGCTGATCGGAGATGCAGCGCATACCGCTCATTTTTCGATTGGTTCAGGGACGAAGTTGGCGATGGAGGATGCGCTTGCGCTCGCCGCGTGCCTTTACGAAAACTCGAGCGTGCACGCGGCGTTGGTCGCTTACGAAGCCGAGCGCCGGCCGGTGGTCGAAAGTACGCAGCGAGCGGCGCAGGCAAGCCTCGAATGGTTCGAGAACGTCTCGCAGTACACGCGCCAGGAGCCGCTCCAGTTCGCCTTCAACTTACTCACCCGAAGCCGGCGCGTGACCTACTGGAATCTCAAGGTTCGCGATCCCGAGTTCGTGGCCAAGGTCGACCGCTGGTTCAACAAGGGCCGTGATCCGGTGCCGCCGATGTTCGCTCCGTTCCGGCTGCGCGATCTCGAGCTGGCCAACCGCGTGATCGTCTCGCCGATGGACATGTACACCGCAGAGGATGGGTTGATCGGCGACTTCCACCTCGTGCACCTAGGCAGCAAGGCGCTAGGAGGCCCGGCATTGGTCATGACCGAGATGGTCTGTGTATCACGCGAGGGTCGCATCTCGCCAGGTTGCGCCGGTATGTACAAGCCTGAGCACGAGGCGGCGTTCCGACGACTTGTCGACTTCGTGCACACGCATTCGCCGGCGAAGATCGGGATCCAGCTCGGCCATTCCGGCCGCAAGGGTTCGACCAAGGTCATGTGGGAGGGCATGGACGAGCCGCTGGTCTCCGGCAACTGGGATCTCATCGCTCCGTCGCCCCTTCCCTACCTACCCGTCAGCCAGGTCCCACGCGAGATGACGCGCGCCGACATGCGGCTCGTCAAAGACCAGTTCGTGGCCGCGACCAGGATGGCGGTTCGGGCCGGTTTCGATCTCCTCGAGCTGCACTGCGCCCATGGCTACCTGCTTGCCAGTTTTATCTCGCCGTTGACCAACGTGCGCGCAGACGAATACGGCGGCAGTCTGGAAAACAGGCTGCGCTACCCACTCGAGGTGTTCGACGCGATTCGATCGGAGTGGCCCGCGGCCAAACCGATCACTGTTCGGACCTCGGCTGTGGACTGGTATGACGGCGGCCTGAGCGCCGGCGACTCGGTCGAGGTCGCCCGTGCCTTCGCAGCGCACGGAGTGGATGCGATCGACGTGTCGACTGGCCAAACGGTCGCAGACGAACAACCGAGCTTCGGTCGGAGCTACCAGACACCCTTCGCCGACCGGATTCGAAATGTGGCCGGCGTCGCCACCATCGCCGTCGGCGCGATCAGCGGCTACGACGACGTGAACAGCATCATCCTTGCCGGCCGCGCGGACCTGTGCGCTCTCGGGCGTGCGCACCTTTACGACCCCGCCTGGACTCTCCATGCAGGCGCCGACCAGGAATTCGACATGACGTGGCCGAGGCAGTTTCAGCGTGGAAGCCGCAAGCCCCCATCAGGACGCACCGACGGCCCTCGTCCTCGACTGGAATTGATCCGGGACGGCGGCACGCGGGGCCGCCACTTACGCTGGCGGCCACAAGCAACCCGCTAGCGCTACGCTTTCCTTTCGACCGGGCACCTTCCGAACGATTCAGGAGGCTGGGAGCCGTGACCAAGAAGATCCTTCTCGACGAGAACGACATCCCCGAGCGCTGGTACAACATCCTCCCCGACATGCCGGCGCCGCCGGCTCCGTACCTGCACCCGGCGACGCTGCAGCCGATGGGCCCAGCCGACCTGGCGCCGCTCTTTCCGCAGGCGATCATCGCGCAGGAGGTCTCGGCCGAGCCGTGGATCGAGATCCCGGATCAAGTCCGCGAGATCTACAAGATCTGGCGCCCGACCCCGGTTTACCGCGCCGATCGCCTGGAGAAGGCGCTGGACACCTCGGCGCACATCTACTTCAAATACGAAGGCGTTTCCCCCGCCGGTTCCCACAAGCCGAACACCGCCGTGGCGCAGGCCTACTACAACGCCCAGGAGGGCGTGAAACGTCTGACCACGGAGACCGGCGCCGGCCAGTGGGGCTCGGCGCTCGCATTCGCGGGTGCCCTGTTCGGCCTCGAGGTCACCGTCTACATGGTCAAGGTGTCCTACGAGCAGAAGCCCTATCGCCGGGCGATGATGGAAACCTGGGGAGCAACCGTCTACGCCTCCCCTACCGATCTGACCAATGCCGGGCGCGGCATCTTGAAAGAGGACCCGGATTCGCCCGGCAGCCTCGGCATCGCGATCTCGGAAGCGGTCGAAGACGCAGCGACGCACGATGACGCCAAGTACTCGCTTGGGTCGGTGGTCAACCACGTCCTTCTCCATCAGACGGTGATGGGCCTCGAAGCCAAGAAGCAGATGGAAATGGCAGGCGAGTACCCCGATGTGGTGATCGCCTGCGTCGGTGGAGGCTCCAATTTCGCCGGTTTGACGTATCCGTTCATCGGCGACAGGCTGAAGGGCCGCCACCCCCACACGCGCTTCATTGCGGCGGAGCCGGCCGCGTGCCCGACGCTCACCCGCGGCGTGTACGCGTATGACTTCGGCGATGCCGTCGGCATGGGCCCGGTCGTGAAGATGTTCACGCTCGGCCACAGCTTCATCCCGGATCGGATTCATTCGGGCGGACTCCGCTATCACGGCGACGCGCCGTCGCTCTGCATGCTGGTCGATCACAAGGTCGTCGAGCCTCGCGCTTACAAGCAGAACGAATGCTTTGCCGAAGCGGTGCGGTTCGCGCGGTGCGAAGGCTTCCTGCCTGCACCCGAGTCGGCCCACGCGTTGCGGGCCGTGGCCCAGGAGGCGGCCGCCGCTCGAGAGGCCGGTGACAAGCGGGTCATCCTGTTCGGCCTGTCAGGGCACGGCCATTTCGACATGTCGGCGTATGACGCGTACTTTGCCGGCAAGCTGGAAGATGTCGAGCTTTCACAGTCGCGCATCGATGCCGCCATCGAGGAGCTGCCCAGAGTCCCGGCGATGTCCTGATCGCGTAGCTCGTGATGGTTGATCCGGAGACGACATACCGCCGGCAGACGCCCGGATCTCGCGCGCTGCACGAGAGCGCCGTCGCGGTCATGCCTGGGGGCACCACGCGCACGACCACGTACTTCGACCCTTACCCGCTCTACATCACGCGCGGCGAGGGCTGCCGGATCTGGGATGCGGACGGCACCGAGCGTCTCGACATGCTCGGCAATTACACCGCGATGATCCTCGGACACGCACACCCCAAGGTGGTGGAGGCGATTCGCAAGCAGGCCGCGCAGGGCACGGGTTTCGCCGCCGCCAACCCAGTAGAGGTCAAGCTCGCGGCCCTTCTGTGCGAACGCGTACCGAGCCTCGAAATGGTCCGGTTCTGCAACTCCGGCACCGAGGCGACCATGTTCGCCATGCGGCTCGCGCGAGCGTTCACCGGCCGCCCGAAGATCGCACGTATCGAGGGCGGATACCACGGCACCCATGACTACGCCGAGGTGAGCACTCACCCCAACGTGTCCGAGGCCGGCCCGCCGGACGCACCCATCGCCCGGCCCGATTCGATCGGCACGCCCGATTGGGCGCTGGAACGGACGGTCGTGCTGCCGTTCAACAACCCGGACGCAGCCGAAGCCATCATCCGACGAGAAGGCCGGCAGCTGGCGGCGGTGATCCTGGAGCCGATCATCGGCGCCGGGGGCGTGATTGCGGCCACAGGGGAATTCCTCCAACGCCTCAGGACCGTGACCAAAGAGCTCGGGATCGTGCTGATCTTCGACGAGGTGATCTCGTTCCGCGTTGGTCCCGGCGGAGCGCAGGAGCTCTATGGCGTCACACCAGATCTCACCACCCTTGGCAAGATCATCGGAGGCGGCCTTCCGGTGGCCGCGTTCGGAGGCCGCGCCGACGTGATGGAGCTGCTGGACCCGCGGCGAAAGCCCAGCCTCGCCCAGGGTGGGACCTACAACGGCAACCCGCTCGGAATGGCCGCCGGTCTTGCCGCCATGACCGAGCTCACACCGGACGTGTTCGTGGCGCTCAACCGGCAGGGCGCTCGGGTCACCGAACAGCTGTCTGAGGTGTTCGCTTCCCACGGTGTGGGCGCGCAGGTGAACGGTGTCGGATCGCTCTTCGCCATCCACTTCACAGAAACACCTGTGGTCGACTATCGGACCATGGCCTCGTCAAACAAGAAGATGACGCACGATTTCTTCCTTGGGCTGGTGAACCACGGAGTCCTGATGGCGCCCCGCGCGATGGGAGCGCTGTCGACGCCGATGAAGGAGGGAGACGTTCAGGAGTTCATCGACGCCGTCGATTCAACTGTCGCCGAGTCGCGGCCTGGCTGGGAGGCCGAGCAGTTATAGGGCTGTAGGCGCCTAAGCCGAGCGCCGGCCGGCTTTCGCGTCCGCAGAGGCCTCCTTGGGTAGATACGGGTCAACATTACTCATGGCCGCGCGCCAGAACCCGAGACGCTCCGCATGTAACGCGTAACCTGCGCCTGTTACTAATCATGCATGGTGCCTACAGCAGACAAGCGCTCTGCCGAGGCGGACCTCGTCGACCGCTTGCGAAGCGGCGACGAGGCCACGTTCGTTTGCCTCGTCAGCACATACAGCGCACCGCTCAAACGGCTCGCGTTGGCCTTCGTCTCAACCGATGCCGTGGCGGAAGAGGTGGTTCAAGAGACCTGGCTCGCGGTCCTGACCGGGATCCCTCGCTTTGAGGGACGCTCGAGCGTCAAGACCTGGATCTTCCAGATCCTGGCGAACCGTGCCAAGACTCGAGCCATCCGCGATAGACGAACGATCAACTTCTCCGAGCTCGAGGACCCCTTGGGACAGGATCAGCCCGCCGTCGACCCTGCACGATTCCATCCGGCCGCGCACCCCACCATGCCCGGTCATTGGTCAAGTCCCCCCGGGATTTGGTCAGCGTCGGCCGAAGACGCCGTCTTGGGCCGAGAGGCGATGGGGGTCCTGCAGCGTGAGCTGGATCGCTTGCCACGCGCGCAACGCGTCGTGGTCGCGCTTCGGGACGTTCACGGGTGGCCGGCGGCCGAGGTTTGCGAAGTGCTGGGTTTGAGCGAGGCCAATCAACGTGTGCTCCTACACCGGGGCCGCAGCCGCCTGCGCGGAGTCCTGGAGGCCTATTTCACCGAAAATGCGTAACGCCAGAGCAGGGTTCGATACTGATGGGCAAGCACCGATGAACGACGACACTCTCCGAGACATGGCGTGCCAGGAGCTGGTCGATGTGATCACCGACTACCTGGAGGGAACGCTCCCGGAAGCCGATTGCACGCGTTTCGAGGCCCATCTGGCGATCTGCCCGGCCTGCCGGGAGTATCTCGAGCAGATGAGGGCGCTGGTTCGGCTCACGGGGAGGCTGACCTCCAAATCCCTCGAACCGGAAACGGTCGACTCACTCTTGGGCGCATTCCGTCGCTGGAGAGACTCCCGCACAGGGCTGTAACGTCCGGCGACCGCCGGGGACTACACCTCCATCCGACACCGTCATCGACGGGTCATGACAAAAGGAGTGTGTAGATGCAAAACGACGGTCTTTGTTCGCTTGCGCGTCGAGTGAGGAGCCAGAAATGCGGGCTCTGACGCTCAAGGGCGGCACAAGGTGGCTCGCCTCGATTTTCCTCGCTTTGTCGGTGGTCCTGGTGGGAATCGCCTGGTACGGGTCCTCGCCTGCCAAGGCAGACGACAAGCCTGGCGCGGCAAAGGGATTAGGGCAGCTCTCCGGTCTGCTGCCGCGGGAAAACCTGGTCCTCGAAAGCGCGCTCCAGGTCGACCTGACCCAAGAAACGGTTCGCCTGCCCTTGTACAAGGGGACAGCCAACGGCCACACGGTCTGGTTCATCCTGACCGAGGCATCTGACCCTGGGCTGGCCAAGAACAGCGGCCTGAACTACGCCCCCAAGCTCGCCAATATCGCGATCTCGTGTGCCGCCTGTGTGCAGACGGTCACACTGGATTCGCCCTCGCCCGACGCGAACAAGTTCGGCCCGGCGGTCGTCCACTTCCAGGGCGAGCCCGACTTCACCCCCACCCGGACGCTTGTCCCGGGACCGAACGGATTCCCGCCGGCAAGCTTCTCGCCGGGTGGCGTTGCGGGTCCCGGCTACAGCCCGTTCATCCGGATCGAAGGCAGCCAGGTCGTCTACAACGCGCCGATCGTGGCCACCGGAGACGGACCGTTTGACGTGACCACCCACACCAACACCGCAGACCGGGTGCTTGGGATTCACATCGCTCCCCCGCCTCCACCCGGCCAGTTTCTCGACTCCTGGGTCGACCTGCTGGTCGTGAAGGGCTTCGACGCGGGTCAGCCGATTCTGTACCTCAGCACCGAGACCGACGACCCTCTGGCCGCGGTCCTGGAGCGCTCCGTATACGTACCTGTCCTCGCCAACGCCGCCTACAACGGTGGCGACGACTTCCTCGGCTCAGCTCGCGAGCGACTGTTCGGCTTCATCAACGGCCAGACCGGCGCTGACAACCCGCAGGCGCAAGGTTTCCAGAACATCGTTCTTGACGGCCACGCCGCCGAGGACGCCTCGGCCGCAAATACCGCCTTGATCAACGCGCTTCGCAATGGCGGCGACCTGCTGAACGTGTTCGGCGATTTTCCAACCCTGAAGGATCCACGGCACGCGGATGCGTACAGCCCGCTCTGGGACGCGCAGCTCGGCCAGTGGACGCAGAAGGCGATCGATGAGGGTCTCGACAAGCGCCAGATCGACGAGAACGTCGTTTTCAACCTGGCCGCAACTCGCCCCGACCTGATTACCGGCCCCGGCGGCGCCCCCTATGGGAGCGTCGGCATCGACATCAACTGCGCGGTCATCGGGTTCACCAACCTGCCTCCGACCGCAAACCTCGTCGCTCCCGTCCCCAACTCACAGTTCCCGCCGCGTTAACCGACCACTCCTCCATGCATCTGGATCGACCCGCGGGCCCGGTTCTTTCGGGATCCGCGGGCGTCCAGTGCCATAAGGGATCAGAAATGGGGGTGTCCGTGGAGCTGAGCCGCCGGCCGGCGTAGGGCCCTCAAGACAGGAGACTCTCGTAAAGCTTGAAAGTCTGAGCTGCGATGGCCGGCCAGCCAAAGTGCTCCAAGACACGCTCCCGTCCCGCCTTGCCCATCCTCGCGGCCATGGTCGGGTCGCCTAAAAGCGTCTCGATGCGGTCGGCCAGCACAGTCGTAAACCCATCGAGGTCATCCGGATCGAGATCCACCAGGTAACCCGTCACGCCCTCGACCACGATCTCCGGGATCCCGCCGACGCGCGACGCGACGACCGGCGTCTCGCACGCCATCGCTTCGAGGATCACAAGGCCAAAAGGCTCGTATATCGACGGGCAGACGAACACCGAAGCGTGGGAGTGAAGATGGATCAATTCTTCCCGCGCGATGAACCGGTCGATCCAGACCAGGTTACCCCGCTCGGCGGAGACGCGGCCGGCCAGAGCGGCCACTTCCGCGGCGATTTCAGGCGTATCCGGACTGCTGGCGACGATCACGAGCTGGTATTGCGGATCGAGCTCGAGGGCCGCGGCGAGGAGCAGCGTCAGGCCCTTCTGCCTTGTGATCCGGCCGTTGAACAGCGCAAACGGTCGGTTCGGGTCGATGCCAAAGCGGTTCAGAGTCTCGGGCGACAGTTGGGGCCGGTAGATCTCAGGGTCGATTCCGTTGTGAATTACATGGATGCGGTCCGGGTTGACGGCGGGATAGCAATTCATCACATCGTCGCGAACGCCGCGCGAAACGGCGATCACCGCGTCCGCGCTTTCGATCGCGGTTCGCTCGCAAAACATCGACAGGGCATAGCCTCCGCCGAGCTGCTCTGCTTTCCAGGGTCGAAGCGGCTCGAGGCTGTGGATGGTCATGACATGTGGAATCGACCACATGAGCTTGGCGAGGTGACCGCCGAGGTTCGCGTACCACGTATGGCTGTGGACGAGGTCCGCGCCCTTGACCGCCGCCGCCATCGCCAGATCGATCGAGATCGCCTGAAGGGTGGCCGACTCTGGCTTCGGTTCCGACAGTGCGGTCCACGGCTGATGGCTGGTCACGCCAGGCTCGGTCCGCGGCGCTCCCCAGCATTGGACCGAGACCTCGGCCAGATGGCGCAGCTCGCGCGTGAGGTATTCGACGTGAGTTCCGGCGCCGCCGTAGACCTCGGGCGGGTATTCACGGGTCAGGAGTGCGATACGTGGACTCGTCATCATTTGGCTCCCATGGGCCCTGATAGGCTCCCCCGGACGAGGAGAACCAGTTGAAGATAACGCGCCTTAGTTCCAACCTGGCCCAGCTGACCAGGTACCCGGCATTGTTCCCGATGAACTGCTACCTGGTACAGGAGGACGATGGGCTCACGCTGGTCGACAGCACCACGTCCTCGCCCGCAGACGATGTGGCGTTGATTCTGAAAGAGGTTGGGACGGAGCTCCGCCGGGTCGCGTTAACGCACGCCCATGGTGACCACGTGGGCGGTGTGGCCGGCGTGCGCCTGCGCTTCCCAGGAGTCGAAGTTTCGATCGGGGAGCGCGACTCTCGCATCCTGGCTGGAGACAAGACCCTGCTCGAGACCGAGCCTCGGACGCCAGTCAAAGGCTACTTCGTCAAGGTCGACTGGAAACCTGATCGGCTGCTCAAGCCAGGCGACCGCGTCGGCTCCCTCGAGGTGGTCGCATCACCCGGGCATACCCCTGGACACCTGGCCTTCCTCGACGTGCGCGACCGCAGCCTGATCGCCGGCGACGCCCTTCAAACCCGCGGGGGTATCGCCGTCTCCGGAGTCCTGAAACCACTGTTTCCGTTCCCAGCCATGGCGACCTGGAACAAGAAGACAGCGCTCGCGTCGGCAACGTCACTGCGAGGGCTAAACCCGTCCCTCCTCGCCGTTGGTCACGGCAATGCCATCCGCGAGCCCGCGGCGGCCATGGACCGAGCAATCGAAGAAGCGCGACGAGCCTTCGGCTGAGCCCCGCTCGACTGGCCAGGGCGTTCATGCCGGAGTCAGGACGACCTTGCCTCGCGTATGTCCTGCCTCGACATAAGCGATGGCGGCCGCAACTTCATCGAGCGGATAGGTGCGATCGATGATCGATCTGACCCTGCCCGACTCGATGAGAAGGCGAATGACTTCGAGGTCGTCGCGGTTGAGCTTGGCGAGGAACGTGAAGACCTTCTGGCCCATCCGCGAAAGCAACATCGCCAGCACGATGCGGCGCAAGGGTGCGCCGCTGTTGTAAACGAGTGTTCCCTCGGCGCCGAGGACTCTCCGGACCGCGGCCAGGGTATGGCTTCCAGCGTTGTCGAGGATTACGTCATAGCGCCCTCCAGACTTCGTGAAGTCTTCGCGGGTGTAATCGATCACGTGGTCGGCGCCGATCGACTTCACCAGCTCGACATTTCTCGAGCTGCAGACGCCCGTAACCTCAGCTCCGATCGACTTCGCGATCTGCACCGCGAATGTACCGACACCCCCCGACGCGCCGTTGATCAGCACGCGCTGCCCAGACTGCAGCTTGCCAACATTGCGTAGGGCTTGCAGCGCGGTGACCGCAGCCACCGGAACGGCCGCGGCTTCCTCATACGACATGCTGGCGGGCTTGGCCAGGAAGTGATCTTCCGGCGCCGACGCATACTCGGCGAAGGCGCCGGCGCACCAACCGAAGACTTCATCGCCCGGCCGCAGATGGGTCACGTCTTTGCCGACCGACTCGACGCGTCCCGCGACGTCAACTCCCCGGACCCTGGGCTTGGGCCCCGGCATGCCCATAGCCATGCGCGCGACGTAGGGCACGCCGCGCGCGGCGTGCCAGTCAAGAGGGTTCACGCCGGCTGCGCGCACGCGCACCAGCACAGCCCTGTCGGCGGCGACAGGCACGTCGATGTCCTCCAGCCGAAGTGCGTCGAGGCCGTACCTATCCTGGACGACCGCCTTCACTCGGATCTCACGCTCATACCTGGCAGGCTAACGGAGCGGCCGAGGATCCGAAATCAGCTGGACCCTATTTCGCGCGCCGCCGGCACGCAGGGCCGCGCGTGCGATTAGGCTAGCCCCCGGCAACATGACCCGACTGGAGACGCTCCCATTCAAACGCGAGCCCACAACTGCCGCAGGTCTCCGAGCCTCCCTGAAGTCGCCAGACCTGCAGAAGCGGCGCCGGGACCTGCTCGATCAGTTCGACCGCGAGGGGGACCCGGACCTTCAGCTCGAAGCGGCGTTCATCGAGTACATGATTCATGACTTCGACGCGGGGCTTGCGACCGCCCAGGCCGCATACCGAGGGCTCAGGCATCAGGGACGCTACCGGCGTGCAGCCCTGGCTGCGGCCGCCGTCGGGCGCATTTATTTCGAGGGCCTCAACAACCAGGCCGCGGCCCGAGGCTGGTTCGCGCGCGGGCGCACCATGCTGGCGGACGAAGGAGAGTGTGTCGAGCGCGGTTGGGTCGAGCTGGGTCTTGTCGGCTGTTCGGTCACAGACGTGGGGGCCCTGGCCACCAAGGCGGCCGAGGCCGTCAAGCTGGCGCGCAAGTTCGACGACCTCGACCTCGAGTGCAAGGCACTCGCGGACCAGGGGCTGGCCCTGGTCACGCTCGGGCGCGGCAGCGAAGGCATGGAGCTAATCGACGAGGCAATGGCGATCCTCGGCAGCGGCGAGGTTCATTCCTTCGCCGCCGGCCAGGTGGCATGCTGCACCCTGACCGCCTGCGAACGAATTGGTGACCTGGCCCGGGCCGACGCCTGGCTTCGCGTGCTCGAGGAGGCGGGAGTATCGACGAACGACCAGCAAACCCCGATCTTGTTTGCGCACTGCCAGGCGACGTATGGCAGCCTCCTGTGTCAGGTCGGTCGCTGGGGTAGGCGGAGACAGCCCTGACCCTGAGCCTGACCGCCGGTCGGAACGGTTTCTATCTCCATCGGGTCATGTCGCGGGCCTCCCTGGCTGACCTCCGAGTGCGACAGGGACGTCTGCAGGAGGCGGAACAGCTGCTCGCCGCCTGCGGCGACCGTTGGGAGGCGATCCCGACGCGGGCGAAGCTGCATTACGTCCGGGGTGAGTTCGAGCATGCCGTCTCCTCCGTCAAGCAGGCGCTTCGGCAGATCGGCGAAGACCGGGTTAGAGCGGTGCCGCTGTTGGCATTGCTTGTGAACGCGGAGATCGGGCGCGGTGACGCTGATGCCGCAATCCGCGCGGCCGAGAATGCCGAACGCCTGGCGCGCGAGACGCAATCACCTGTGCTGATGGGCGAGGCCACGTTGGCGATGGGCAACGCCTCGTCCGCTGCGGGGAAGGTCGGCGCCGCGGTCGCAGCGCTCGAGGCGGGATTGCGGGCAGTCGCGCCGACCGAGCACCTCCTGATCAAGGGAGCTCTGCACCTGGCGCTGGCGCGGCTGCTGGCGGATTCCGATTCCGCCGCCGCAGTCACAGAGGCCCGAAGCGCGCTGGCGATCTACGAGAAGCTGGACGCGCCCGAGGCGGAGGTCTGCGCGACCCTCATGAAACGCCTTGGGGCAGCGGTGTCATACAGCCCGCGCCCGGTGGCAGACCCGCTGGCCGCCCTCAGCCGGCGGGAGCGTGAGGTGGTGCTGCTCCTCGGCCAGGGTTTATCCAATACTCAAATCGCCTCCAAGCTGTTCATCTCCCCCAAAACCGTCGAGCACCACGTCGGCAACATCCTCGGCAAGCTTGCCCTTCGCAGCCGGTTCGAGGTCGCTGCCATCGAAACCGCAACGCGCCGGTAAGCCGATCTCCACCCCCAACTCATTTTTGGGGGTGCGCTATAGGTGTTTCCCCGATGCGGTTTGGCCTGATCCGACGCACCGTGCTCGATCAGAGCGATGTCGCAGCAGATTGCAGCACGGAACCACCCCGCACGCACGCATGCTCGGGCCGTCTTGCGCTCTGGGGCTGTGCGCGCGGCCCAAGGGATTGCAGCCCGGCATGGCATCGCAGCCGAACAGGCGCGGGTCTTGCAAGACGCAAACAACGTCGTGGTGCACCTCGCTCCCTCACCGGTAGTTGCGAAGGTTTGCCCCCCCTCACTCGGAGACCGCGGCTGGCACAAGTTGGCCGTCGAGCTCGACATCGGACGCCACCTCGTGCGCGCCGGCGCGCCTGTGGTTGGCCCGAGCCCGGATCTGCCGCCTGGCCCGTACGTCGAGGGCGGCTACGCGATGACGTTTTGGCGTCATCAGGAGAATGATCCAAACGCTCTTGCAACGGGTGAGGCCGCCGGACGGGTCTTGGAGCAGGTTCACGACGCGCTCGACAGCTACCGTGGGATCGTCCCATCCTTCCTCGACCGTCAGGTGAGGCGGGCGTCAATAACCTTGGCCGACGAGACAGCTCTCTCCGTAATTCCAGCCTCTGAGCGTGCTTTTCTGCGCAGTGAGTTCTTGAGCGTCACCTCCAAGCTTGCCGGCACGACGCTTGGATGTCGGACCCTTCACGGAGATCCCCATCGTGGGAACCTGCTGATTACCGGATCCGGGTATCTGATGATCGACTTCGAGTCTGTTTGCTCGGGGCCACTCGAGTGGGATCTGAGCGCATTGCCCGGCGCAGGAACGGGCGTTTTCTCCGTGGACGCGGACTTGCTCACGCTGTTGCGGCGGTTGCGGAGCCTATGCGTCGCCATCTGGTGCTGGACCCGGTCGAGGAGTTCGACATCGCTGGTTCGCGCAGCCCGGATGCACTCAAGCCTGCTGCGGCTGGGGGCGATGGCTTACGGGCTGGAGCCGGGTCTCATCGGCTAGGTCAATTCCCCTCGCCGCCAACCAGCAGGCGGTGGATGCCGGCTCCGATCGCGGCCCCGGTGAATGGACCCACGAGGTAGATCCAGAGGTCCGACCAACCGCCACCGCCGAACACTGCCGACCCCAGGGTGGCGCCAAAGCCGACGGCCGGATTGAAGGCACCTCCTGAGATCGGCCCTCCGGTAAAAACCGCGGCCATGATGGTGAAACCAATGGCCAGGCCGTAGAAGGAATTGCCCTGGGTCGCCTTGCTCGCCGCCACAGCGAGCACCACGAGCACCAATGCAGCGGTGAAAACGATCTCAACCGCGATCGCCTGGAAGACCTGGACATTGGGTCCCGGGTGAATCCCAGGCGTGTGGCTGCTCACCAGATAGCCGAACGTGAACGCGAGGGCCGCACCGACCAGTTGGGCCACCCAGTAACCAGCCACGTCCACAGCGCCGAGCTTCCGGCTCAGAAAGGCTCCGAAGGACACAGCCGGGTTGTAGTGAGCGCCCGAGATATGGCCTCCCATGTAGACCATGGCCATCAGGGCTGTGCCGATCGCCAGCGGAGCCAGTGGGCCGGCCGGACCGGAGAGCGCGATCACGGAAAGAAAAATGAAGGTTCCGACCAGCTCGGTAATGAGTCTCGCCGGTCGGGTCATCGGTCAGGCTGCGCCCATCACCTCGGAGACCACCTTCAGTGCAAATTGAACATCCTCGGCGTTGATTCCAAAGCGGGTGACGAACCGTACGCGAGTCCGGCCGTATGTATCCGCATTGAGTCCGCGCTTCTTGCACTCGTCAAGAAAGGCTGCTGCTGAAATCCCGTTGATCTCGAAGATGACGAGATTGGTTTGGACTCGCCAAAGGTCGAGTTTGATGCCCTTGATCTCCGCAAGGCCCTCTGCCAGGGTCCTGGCATTGGCATGGTCCTCGGCCAGGCGATCCACCATGTGAGCGAGGGCATATAGACCGGCTCCAGCCAGCACTCCGATCTGGCGCATTCCGCCCCCTAGCATCTTTCGCCATCTCTTGGCTTCCGCAATTTTCGCGTTGGGCCCGACCAGAATGCTTCCAGCAGGGGCGCCAAGGCCCTTGGAAAGGCAGAAGGTCAGTGTGTCGGCGCAGGCTGCGAGATCTTTCACATCCGCTTTGACGGCGATGGCTGCATTGAAGATGCGAGCGCCATCGACGTGCACGGCGATGCCACTATCTCGAGCCTGTTGGGAGGCGGCCTGGAGCGCCGTCAACGGCCAGGCGATGCCGCCATGCCGATTGTGTGTGTTTTCGAACGTCACCGCAGCCGTGCGCGGATAGTGTTGATCGTCGGGGCGGATCGCCTGGGCAACCTGCTCCGGTTCCATGATCCCACCCTCGGTCCGGACCGGCATGATCTGGATTCCACCCAGGGCAGCAGCTCCGCCGGCTTCCGCCAGGAACACGTGAGAATCCGCGTCGGCGATCAGCTCTTCGCCAGAGCGCGCGTTGACCAGAAGCCCTAGAAGGTTGCCCATGGTGCCGCTGCTGACGAAGAGCGCCGCCTCCTTGCCGAGCATCTCCGTGGCCACGTCCTGGAGGCGGTTCACGGTGGGGTCTTCCCCGAAGACATCGTCACCGAGCTCGGCATTCGCCATTGCGCGTCGCATGTCGGGACTCGGCATGGTGAGCGTATCGGTGCGCACATCGACAGTCCGCAAGGCGCCCCGAGTATACAAACCAGCGGCGCCCGGACTTTTCTTCGTTATCCCCGACCGATGAACGGCATCTTCGTCGCCATCACGGTCATGGACTGAACGTTGGCATCCAGCGGGAGGCCCGCCATGTACACGACTGCGCGCGCCACATGTTGGACGTCGATGCGTGGCTCGACCTCGATATCGCCGTTCGCTTGCATGATGCCCTTGACCATGGACTCCGTCATCTCTGTGGCCGCGTTCCCGATGTCGATCTGGCCGCACGCGATGTCGTACTTGCGGCCATCGAGGGATGTTGACTTGGTCAAGCCCGTGATCGCGTGCTTCGTCGCCGTGTACGGAGCGGAGTTCGGCCTCGGAGCGTGGGCGGATATGGAGCCGTTGTTGACTATCCGTCCACCTCGAGGCTCCTGACTCTTCATGATCTTGATCGCCTCCTGGGTACAGAGAAACGCGCCGGTGAGATTGGCCGCGACGACCGAGCTCCACTGTTCATATGTGAGGTCTTCAAGCGGCACTGGTGGAGCTCCTGAGCCGGCATTGTTGAAAAGGAGATCCAACCGCCCGAAAGCCTCAACGGTCTGGGCGAAAAGAGCCCTGACCGACTGTGGGTTGGCGACGTCTGTCGGAACGGCCAGCATTCGGGCGCCCCGTTCCGATCCCATGGCAGCTGTGGCCTGCAGCGGCTCTTTCCGGCGGCCGGCCACGACGACTGCATAACCATCTGCCGCGAGGGCAAGAGCAACCGCCCTTCCGATTCCACTGCCGCCCCCCGTGACGACAGCAACCTTGGCCATCGAACTCATGCTGATCTCCTCCAAGATTTTCTCGCCGCGAGGGTACCCTGTTGCGTGATAGCCTGACGCCCGGTGCCCGCCCGCATCGTCTGCTTGTCTCCTTATTCGAAAGAGCAGGTCGAAGGTCTCTTCGCCGGCCAGCATGCCGTGGACGTGGTGACTGTCCCCGATCCGCCCGCCCCCCAGGCGGTCCTCCGGGAGTGCACGACGGCGGAGCTGGTCATCGCCGATAAGCGACACAAACACCGGCTGCCGCGCGAGGTCCTGGAGCAGATGCGCCGGTGCCTGCTGATCCAGATGCCCGCGGTCGGTTTCGATGTCATCGACCACCGTGCGGCCGCCGAGTTCGACATCGCGGTCGCCAACTCAGCCGGCTACAACCGGGACGGCGTCGCCGACTGGGCGGTCATGGCGATCCTGAACCTGGTCCGTCGGGGATCCTGGGGCGATCGGCGCATGCGGGAAGGCGGCTGGCCCAAACCCGAGATGCTGAACCACGAGCTGGGTGCGCTCACGGTCGGCATCGTCGGACTCGGAAACGTCGGCTCCGCGCTTGCCACGCGACTCCTCGCCTTCGGTTCCCGCGTGGTCTATGCCGATATCGTGGAAAAAAGCTTCTCCGGCGTGGAGCGAGTCCCATTTGTCGACCTGCTGGAGCTTGCCGACGTGGTCTGCGTGCATGTGCCGCTGGACAAGACGACCCATCCGCTTATCGACGCGGCGGCGCTCAAGCGCATGCGGAAGGGTGCATTCCTGGTCAACGCCTCGCGCGGGCCGGTGGTGGACGAGAAGGCACTCATCGCCGCCCTGGAGTCGGGCCACCTGGGCGGCGCCGGGCTGGACGTCTTCGAACAGGAGCCGACGCCGGCCGACAACCCGCTTCGTCAAATGGAGAACGTCTTCTTCTCACCCCACGTAGCCGGCTTCACGGTGGAGGCGGAGGCGCGAGCGTTGGACATGGTGCGCGACAACCTGACCCGGGTGCTGGACGGCGAGGAGCCGGTCAACGTGGTCAACGGAGTCAGGCTGGGCGCTCGGCTCAGGCGGTGACGCGCGCCGAGCTGGATCCATCCGTACTGGAGGCGCTCAAGGCCTTCGACTCGCCCACCTTGAGCAATGCCATCGAGACCTTTGCCATCAGGCCGCGGGACGAGGGCTACATGTCAATGGACATCCGGTGCATGTTCCCGGAGCTCGGGCCGCTGGTGGGATTTGCGGCGACCGCGACCATCCGCGCGCGCGGAGGTCAGGCGCACGGCGACCAAACGGCTCTCTATCGCCACGTGCGCGAAATTCCGGAGCCGCGCGTGGTGGTGGTGCAGGATCTGGACGTGCCGCCTGGTTGCGGCTCGCTCTGGGGCGAGGTGAACGCGACCATATTCGGAGCCCTGGGCTGCGCCGGCTGCGTCACCGACGGCTGTGTGCGCGACCTGAAGGAGGCGCGCGCGATGGGCTTCCAGTTCTTCGCCCGCGGGCCCGGCGTTTCGCACGCCTACGTGCGGGTGGAGACCGCCGGCCGGCCCGTGATTGTCGGCGGCCTGCCCGTTGGTCCCGGCGACCTGATCCACGCCGACCAGCATGGAGTGCTGTTGATCCCGCGCGAGGTCGCCGCCGAGCTGCCGGCGGCTGCGGAGCGGGTCATCGCCCGCGAGCAGGCTCTGCTCACATGGGTGCGCTCCCCAGACTTCAACGCGGACGAGCTGATCGAGAGGCGGCGCGTCAAGCATTGATGCCTGCGGCGGCGCACTAGTCGATCACGCCCGCCCCCAACCCGCGAGCGTAGACATCCGCAAAAAACGCACAGAGGACGGCCACCGGGGCTACTCCGATGGTGACGGCGGCAAACAGGAAACCTGAATCGGAGATGTCGACGCTGGTCGATCCCACCGCCGCCACCAGCGTTTGGGCGCTCTCATCCGACACGAATGCGAAGGCGTAGAAGTAGTCGTTGAAGACGATCGCCAAGCCGAAGAGAAGGACCGCGGCCAGCGCGGGCGCAGCCACCGGCCCGACCACCTTCAGCAGCACATCGCGGGTGCGGGCACCCTCGACCCGGGCCTGGTCGATCAGGTCCCGCGGAAGGACGCGAAAGAAGGACCAGAGCACCCAGGTTCCGAAGGGGATCACCAGGCTCGGGTAGGTGAGGATCAGCGCGAGGGGCGAGTTGAGGAGGTGAAGCCGGCTGAGCATGGTTACGAGGGGTAGGAAAAGGACTCCCTGCGGAAGCAGGTAGGTGGCGAAGAGCGCGACGACGATGCCCCTGCTGTAAGGCACGTCCAGGTACGCGAGCGCGTAGCCGGCGAGGAGGCTCGCCACCAGGCTGATGGCCAGCGTGCTGATCATCACCAGCGCGGTGTTGGCCAGCCAGAGCTGGAAGGTGTGAGATGCGAGCAGGTCCGTGTAATTGGTCCAGTAGGGACTGTCCGGCCACCATGGGTTGCCTCGGATCAGCTGCTCGTCGGACGGCTTGAGGGAGGCGACCAGCATCCATTCGAAGGGCGCCAGCGCGAAGATGAGCAGGAGCGCCAGGAATATCAGCCAGGGCGCCTGCCTCAGCGCTTTGCTCACTGCCGGCCCGCCACCCTCACCACGAAGACCAGCACCACCAGGTAGACGGGGATGATCGACAGGACAACTGCAGTGCCTACCCCCAGGGCGCCGTCCCGTAAGGCGATCTGGAACGCCATCGTGCTGACGATGGTGGTCTCGTTGGCGGGCCCACCTCCGGTCAGCAGATGAACGATGGCGAAGTCGCCAAAAGTGCCGACCACGGAAAGGACGGTGCCGAGGGCCAGGGCCGAACCCAGGTAAGGCACCACCATCTCCCAGAACCGGCGCAGCGGCCGAGCTCCATCGATGATGGCGGCGTCCAGAACATCGGCTGGGACCGAGCGCAGCGCCGCCAGCAGCAGCACCCCGAACAGGGCCGTCCCGTGCCAGACGTTGACAGTGATCAAGCTCGCCATCGGCAGCGGTCCCACGCCCAACCAGGCGATGGAGTCCGGGACCAGGTGGGCCTGCAGCAGCAGGTAGTTGATTCCGCCGTGGACGTTGCTGAAAAGGTAGTACCAGGCCACGGTGCCGATCACGACCGGGAAGACGAAGGGCAGGAACAAGAGCGCGTAGACCACCCGCCTGCCGGGAAACCTGCGCGCCAGAGCCAGAGCCATCAAGAGCCCGAGGCCGGCCTTGATCACGGTGCTCAGGCTGGTGTAGACGGCGGTGTTGCGCAGCGCGTCCGCATAGGTGCTCTGGTGGAGCAGGTACACATAGTTCGCGAGTCCGATGAAATTGCCCGACTCGCCGACCTGGGCGTCCGTGAAGCTGAACCAGACGGCAAGTCCCAGCGGGTAGGCGATCACCCCGATCACGAAGAACAAGGCCGGCGCCAGCAGCAGCGCCGGAACTACAAGTCGCCTAGGGCGAATAGCGCACGAGATGACGGGCTCCTCAGCCTTTGACGGCGCCCGCCGTCATGCCCGCGACGAAGTAGTCGACGAAGAACGAATACAGAACGGCGACCGGGACCGATCCCAGAAGCGCAGCCGCCATCAGCTCGCCCCAAAAGAACTCGTCGCCGTGGATGAGCTCCTGCGTAACGCCGACCGGGATGGTTTTGACCAGGCTGTCATTCATGAAGATCAGCGCATAGAGGAATTCGTTCCACGAGAGGGTGAAGGCAAAGAGCGCGGCGGCCAGTATGCCCGGGACCGCCAGCGGAATCGCGACCCGGACCATGGCCTGGATGCGGGTTGCGCCATCCACGAGGGCCGCTTCCTCGAGCTCGCGCGGTATGCCTTTGAAGAAGCCCATGAGCATCCAGGTGCAGAAGGGGATCAAGAAGGTCGGATACGTGAGGATGAGCGCCCACAAATTGTTGAAGAGATGCAGTTCACGGATCACGAAGGTCAGCGGCAGGAAGAGCAGCGTGGGCGGCACCAGATACGTTACGAAGATGCCCCACCCGATGGAGTCGGCGCCACGGTAACGCAGGCGGGCCAGCGAGTAGCCGGCCAGGATGCTGCAGAAGAGGGAGATGAGGGTGGAGACGGTCGCCACCAGCGCCGTGTTGAACGCCCAGTGCGGGAAGTTGGTCTTGGTGAACAGATCCTGGTACCACGACAGGGTGGGCTCCCGGACCCACAGCGGGCTGACCGAGAAATCGAACAGCTCAGACGCCGACTTGAACGAAGTGACCGCCATCCAGTAGAACGGGAAGAGAGTCACAAGAAGCAGGGCGAGCAATGGAATGTAAATACGGATCGTTCGCCCGACAAATCCGTCGCCGATAGCGCGGCCGGTCCTCGGCTTGCGAGCCTTGGGCCTTATCACCCCGGGCTGGCCAGGCCGGGTGCCGCTTTGAACGGCCACCTACTCTGGCCTCCTGAGCATGAAGAGGACGACGGCGACCACGAGGGTGAGCAGCGGGAAGAGCACCAGCGAGATGGCTGCGCCCAGGCCGATGGCGCCCCCCGGGATGCCCCACTGGTAGGCCCAGATGGAAAGCAGCTGGGTGCTGTTGTAGGGGGCCCCGTTTGTGAGCACGAACGGCCCCTGGAAGTCCGCAAAGGTCAGGATGGTGGAGAGAAGCAGAACCACCAGCAGAACGGGCCGCAGCAGCGGAATCGTGATGTTGATGAACGACTGCCAGCGGCTGGCGCCGTCCACCCGAGCCGCTTCGTAAAGGTCGAGCGGGATGACCTGCATGCCGGCCAGGAAGGCGATGGCGTAAAAAGGCGTGCCGCGCCAGACGTTGACGATCATCAGCGCCGCCATCGCGTTGGCGGGAACCCCGAGCCAGTTGGGTCCTGGATACTGCACCAGGTGCGTGTTCACCAAGAGCCAGTTGACGACGCTGAACGTGGGGTCGAACATCCACCTCCAGGCCTCGTAGCTCAGCACGGTCGGAATGATGTAGGGAAGCAGCAACGCTGCCCGCACGAAGCGCCGGAACGGGAAGACCTGGTTCAGCAACAGCGCCATGACCAGCCCGAGCCCAAATTTGAAAACGGTCGTGACCCCTGTGTAGAGGAAGGTGTTTATGAGGGCTCCGTAGAAGACTCCGTCGGTGTTGCGAAACTCGAAGCGGTAGTTCCCGAGACCGATGAAGTTGCCCACGTTCCCGAGCTCAGAGTCGGTAATCGACAACCAGATCCCGAAGAGGAAGGGGTACAGCAGAAAGATCCCCAGCACGAAAAGCGTTGGCACGAGCAGGAGATACCCGAGCGGAGCCTCTCGGTCATAGATCCGCACCCGCCGCTGATGCCAGACGGGGACCGCGTCGGCCCGGGTCGCGGTCCCCATCTCTAAAACCCCACGCCGGCTGCGGTCAGGGCCGCTCGAATATCGCCTTCAGGGAGGTTTCCGCTGCCGAGATCGCGGCCTCGATGTCACCTGTGCCGCCGTTCGCCAGCGCTTTGGCGAACATGTCGGCCACGATGAACTGCGTCTGCGCCTGGGCCGTCTTCTTGCTTGGCAACGCCGGCCAGCCTGGCCACTTGCCCGGCGCCACCACGTCCTGGAACGCCTTCAGCTTGGGGTCGGCGGCGAAGACAGGGTCGTTGTGGAAGGCGTCAAACGGCCCTGCATTGTAGCCGGCCGCGATCGTCGTCCACTTCTGGTACTGGGTCTTGTCCATGAGGTACAGGAGCATCGCCCTGGCGGTCTCGACATCCGGCGACCACTTCATCACAGCGTGGTTGAAGATCAGGTTCATTGCAAACGTGCCCTTGGGACCACTGGGCATGGGGGCGTTGTTGGTCACGTCCGTGTAGTGGTGGAACTCGATTTTCTCGCGGATGTAGATGCTGGCCCCGTTCAGCGTCCCGCTGATGCGGTCGGCATGGTAGGCCTGGTTGTTGTCGGGGTCGAGCCACTCGGGGTGGACGACGAAGCCGGCCTTGACGGCGCCCTGAGCCCATTTGATCGCGTTCCGAGTCTCCTGGGAGTTGATGGCGACCGTTTTGCCGTCGGCGTTGACCTCTTTGCCGCCGAAGCCCCAGAGCACCGGGTTCCACATGGTCAGCGAGTCACCGTAGGCATGACCATCGGTCTGTGAGATCGGCTTGCCGGTCGTCTTGAGCTTGGCGGCCGCGGCCGTGAGCTCATCCCAGGTTGCGGGGAAGCTGCTGACGCCTGCCTGTGTGAAGTAGTCCGTGCGGTAGCTCCAGGCGTTAGGGACGATCGTGTAGGGCATCGCTCGCCAGACGCCGTCGACTTTGCAATAAGCCTCGTTGACGGGGTCAGGCTTCCCCAGCTTGCTGATCAAGATGTTGACGTCGTTTGTGAGGTCCACGCAGGAATTGGTGTAGAGATGCGGCCATGCGTACTGCATCTGGATAATGTCGGGACCGGAGTTTGCTTCCACCGCGGCGGCGGTTTTGGGCTGCAGCTGGTCGCCGGTAACGGTCTCGATCGCAACCGTTACGCCGTTGGCGTCACCCCATTCGGCAGCCTGGCGCTTGAACTCGGCGTCGGCCGGCTTGACGAAGCTGGTCCACTGCAGCAGCCGAATCGAGGCGCCCTTGCGCGCCTTGGGAATGACGGCCGCGGGGGTCGAATTAGACTGGGGGCCGCAAGAGATGATTATCTCGGGGAAGGCGACGGTGGCCACGGCCACCCCGGCCGTCTGCAGGAATTTTCGGCGCGACCAGCCGGACTTGCCTTTTTTGCTTCCTTGCGCCATTACAGGATCCCCCCTATCAATAATTGAACGCGGGACGCCCTGGAGAACCCAATAGTAGCTCCGGTTGTAGTTGGCGATTGATGTACCTGGCTGAGCTGCGGAGCCGAACGGAGCCGATCCGAGTGGGCGTGGTCGGGATAGGAAGGATGGGCCGCGGCGTAGTCGACCAGGTGGCGACCATGCCCGGGATGCGGGTGATGGCGGCCGCCGACGTGGACCTCGGCCGCGCCGAGGCGTGCCTGCGGGAGAACGGCGCCGACCCGCTGGTAACCGATGAGCTGGGCCGAGCCCAGGACGCTCTGCGCAGGGGACGCCCGGTCGCCACTGCCGACGCGGGCCTGATGCCGCAGCTGGAGCTGGACGCGCTGGTGGAGGCCACCGGGCTGCCCGAGGTGGGCGCGCGGGTGGCGGCAGACGCGATCGAGCACCACCGCCACGTCGTGATGCTCAACGTCGAGGCAGACGTGGTCGTGGGACCCATCCTGGCCGAGCGCGCACGGCGGGCCGGCGTGGTGTACACGCTGGCAGCGGGCGACCAGCCTGGCGCCATCTTCGAGCTCGCCGAGTGGGCGCAAACGTTGGGGTTCAAGGTCGTCTGCGCCGGCCGCGGGACGGTGCTCTTCGCGGACGACCACCACGCCACCCCGGAGACGTACCGGGAGCAGGCAGAACGCAACCGGAACAACCCCAAGATGTACTGCTCGTTCCGCGACGGAACCAAGTCGCAGACCGAGATGGCGGCGGTCTCCAACGTCTTGAGGATGCCGCCCGAGATTCGAGGCATGCACGAGCCTTACTGCCGCTGGCAGGACCTCGGCCGCGTCTTCAGCCTCGAGAAGGACGGCGGCATCCTGCGCTCGGAGGGAGTGGTCGACATGGCCAACGCCATCGAACCCGAAGGCCGCTATGTGCACGAGGACAAGGTATTCCCCGGCATCTTCGTCGTCGTCACGTCCGACCACGCCGGGGTTCGCTCGTCCATGGGTTCGATGTTCGAGCCCGGCTTTGGCGGCACTGCCCAGCAATGGGGTCCCAACTGGGGCCTCTTCCGCCCCTATCACCTCGCCTGCGTGGAGGTGCCGATGTCAGTGGCACGCGCCGTGCAGCAGGGCCGGCCGACGGGTGACCTACGCGGCGGGATGGTCGCCGAGCTGATCGCGGTCGCCAAGAGAGACCTGAAGCCGGGCGACGAGCTCGATGGCGCCGGCGGCTACACGGTGTATGGACTGTCCGAGCGCTACCAGGTGGCGCGGGAGCACCGCCTCCTGCCCTTCGGATTCGCCTATCGCGGACGCCTGAAGCGAGCCGTGGCGAAGGACCACGCGCTCAGCTGGGACGATGTCGAGGGTGAGCGGTCGGGGTTCCTGTACGAGCTCCGACAGGAGCAGGATCGGCTCTTCAGCTGATCAGCGGGCCTCTCGGCGCTACTCTGATCAACGGCGATGGAGGGCGTCCGCGTGGGCCTTAGTGGGCTGCAGGTGAGCAGGCTCTGCCTGGGCACGATGATCTTCGGCAGCCAGCGCGACCAGTCAGAAGCGTTCGCGATCATGAACATGGCCGCGGAGCTTGGGATCGACTTCATCGATGTCGCCGACGTCTACCCGGTCCCTCCCCTGTCAGAGACCTGGGGCCGCACGGAGGAAATCGTCGGCGCCTGGCTCGAGGGCAAACGCGAGCGGTTCGTGGTGGCAACCAAGTGCGTCAACCGGGTCGGCCCTGGCCGCAACGACCTCGGGGGCAGCCGCAAGCATGTGATCGAAGCTTGCGAGGCCAGCCTACGACGTCTCAAGACTGACCGAGTCGACCTCTATTACCTACATCACTCGGACCTCGACGCGCCGATGGAGGAAACCCTCGAGGCCCTCGACCGCCTTGTGCAGGACGGCAAGGTCCTTTATGTCGGAGTCTCGAACTTCGAGGCCTGGCAGGTGGCGATGGCGATGGAGGCGATCGCGAAGTCGAACCTGGCACGCATCACCGTCCTGCAGCCACGCTACAACCTGCTCAACCGATCGTATGAGCGCGATCTACTGCCGCTGGCGCGGGCTTCGGGCATGGGCGTTGTGCCCTACAACCCGCTCGGCGCCGGAGTGCTGACCGGCAAGTACAAGCGCGGCGAGGAGCCGCCCGCCGAGTCGCGCTTCGCCCAAGGCGACTACGGCAGGATGTACCAGGGCCGGTATTGGAATGACCGCATGTTCGACGTTGCAGACGCGGTGGTGGAGGTAGCCCGAGAGGAGGGCTGCACGCCCGCTCAGCTTGCGGTGGCCTGGCTGCTGGCGCAGAAGGACGTGACCGCACCGATCATCGGCGCCTCCAGGCCTGAACAGTTGGTGGAGACGACGAAGGCGGTGGGGCTGAGCCTCTCCGAGGCGACGCTGCAGCGGCTAGACCAGGTCTCGCAGCCATTTCGATAGTGGTCGTCCTCACCGGCCGGCGCGGATCTGGTTTGCGATGTTCTTGAGCTCACTCGGCTCCTCGCTTTCAGGATCCCCGCCGCGACCCATAGCTGCCGCAGCCAGGAGCTTGCGCCCGCGTAGGTAGCGAACTATGAAGTCCCGGTCTGGAAGTGAACCCTCAATCGTCACGCGGTCCCATTTCGTAGCAAAACCGACGTATTCGACGGTTTGATCGAACTGGTCGCTCCAGAAGGAATGAACGTAGTCATATGGCATGCCCCGGTCCAAGAGTGATGCAGCGGCCGCCCGTCCCTGCTTTTCGGCGTTGTTGTAGTGCTCGACCCGTATCCGTCCAAACAGAGGGTGATCGTGGTCTGCGATGTCTCCCGCCGCGTAGACGTCAGGCAGGCTGGTCCGGCAGTACGCGTCAACTTCGACGCCGTTCGAGATCCGCGCGCCGGCCGCCCTGAGGAGATCGACCTCGGGGTCGATACCGATGCCGGCGACCACGAAGTCGCATTCGAATTGCCGGCCGGACCTGGTGACGACTCGCTCGACTCGGTCGCCACCCTCGAGCCGCTCGACACCCTCACCCAGGACCAGCTGCACACCGTGTGAGCGATGGAGCTCGGCAATCACGCCTCCAACCTCCGGCCCGAGCACACGTGCCAGCGGCGCCTGCCCTGGATCGATGGCGGTCACCTCGAGCCCAAGCATTCGCAGCGACGCTGCCACCTCGCAGCCGATGAAGCCGAGACCGATCACCACGGCCCGTCGCCCGGCGCGGGCCGCGGCCTGGATTCGCTCGGAGTCTTCAACCGTGCGCAGATCAAGGACGCCTTCTCGGTCTGCGCCTGGAAACCGCAGTTCGCGTTTGCGGCCGCCGGTAGCGATCAGAACTCGGTCGTATGGGACGACTTCGTCGCCTTCGAAGCGAATTTGCTTGTGTTCCGGTTCGAGCTTGACCACCGTGCGGCCGAGCATGAGGTCGATTCCGAGGCGCTCGTATTCGCCACGCGGCGCGACAAATGCGTCTTCGAATGGCTCGGTGCCCCGCAAGAATCCTTTCGACAGTGGAGGGCGCTGATATGGCAGATGGGCCTCCGAGCTGACGAGCGTGACGTGAACCTCGGGAGCGAGGCGGCACACCTCAAGCGCTGCGTTGCCGCCGGTCAAGCCTCCGCCAACGACAACGACGTTCTGAATGTCACCCGCCACGGCGCTATTTGCGCACCGGCGGATCGATCCGAATATTGGCGCCCGTCAACGGAGCGGAGTCTGATGTCGCAAGCCACCCGATGACGCGAGCGACCTCCTCAGGCGAAAGCGGCTCCTGACTGATGCCCGCAAGGCGGCCCATGTCGGTGGCAACGCTGGCGGGGCTGACCGCATTGACGCGAATGCCCAGGGGCCGGCCTTCGACCGCCAGGACTTCGGTCAGTCCAGCCAGTCCCGACTTCGCCGCCACATAGGCGGACATCTTCGGAAACTTATCGGCCCCGGAAATGCCGGACAGGCTGCTCACGTTCACGATGGTGCCGCCGGGCCCCATCATGCGGAAGGCGGCCCGCGAGCAAAGGAACGCACCTCTGAGGCTGACTCGTACGACCTCGTCCCAGGTCTCGACCTTCATATCGATTATGGAGGCGAGTTCGAGGATCGCGGCGTTGTTCACGAGGACATCGAGCCGGTCCAGTTGGCCAAAGAATCGGTTGACTGATGCTTCGTCGCCCGCGTCGTAACCCGACGATCGACTGAGGTCGCGGCAGTCGTAACCGCGCGCCGTCATCTCTCGCATGACGGCCGCCCCAATCCCGCGGGATCCGCCGGTGACGACCGCGATCAACCGGCCACCGCCGCCAGGGCAGCCTCGTAGGCGTCCAGCGACGCGTCGAGGCCGAGGCGCCTCATGGCGGATGCGCGAACGGCCACCCGATCGAGCTTGGTGGCGGCTCGCGCCGCTTCAGCCAAGGCCTTGACATCGCCAGGTTCGCTCAAGAAGCCCGATACTCCGGCCTCAACAATCTCCACCAGTCCTCCGCGAGCGTATCCGGCGACCGGGCATCCTGCCATCTGTGCTTCGGCACCGACCATCCCAAAAGGCTCATCCCAGTGCACCGGGAGCAGAGTGACCGATGCTCCGGCCATCAGCTGCCACAACTGGGATCGCGGCTGCGGCGGCAGGACGACCGCGGCACTCAGGTCGATTTCGTAGCTGCGGTCGTAAGGCACCCCCACGACAACTGGCCGCAGGCCAATCGCGCGAGCGGCCGCGATCCCATCTTCGATGCCTTTCTCAGGCGAAAGCCTGCCTGCCAGTAGGGCATCCTGGCCGATCGGGACCTGCTCGGCTGTGAAGACGGGCACTCCGTTGCGTATGACGGTGACATGACCAGCGCCTGCCTTCGCCCACGCGCGCCGGCAAGACTCCGAGACTGTAGCGAAAGCGGCCCGGCTCCTGAGGACCTCGTCCAGGACTCGACTCGAGATCGGCGGCAAGTGCAAGGTATGAAGGACAGGCAGGCCAGACGACATCTCAATCGCCTCCGCGTCGAAGGCGTGCTGTGACACGACGTCGGCACCCAGGCGGCGGAGCTCTCTGAAGAGGCGATCGAATGCCTGACGCATGACCGGCGACGCCTCAGGTTCAGATCCCGAACCCGGCATCATCAGCGCCTGTTCCGCACCCGGCGGCACCGGAATCTCGACAAGGTCTACGCCTGGCACCTCTGACCCCTCGGTGCAGTAAAGGAGGACCTCGTGCCCACGCTGCGAGAGACCGGTCGCCAGATCGCACAGGAACGCCTGTGCCCCGCCAGTTTGGGCGGGTTGAAGCCGAGTCACCAGCGAAGCGACGACCGCGATCTTCAGTGGTTTGGTTGAATCTGAGACAGAAACTCCGCGCGCGTGCGCTGGTCGCTGCGAAAAACCCCCAACATGCACGAGGTCACGGTTTGGGAACTCTCCTTCTCCACCCCACGCATCTCGATGCATAGGTGGCGGCCTTCGACAACGACCCCCACCCCGCGCGGTGTGACCACCGAATTGATTGCCTCCGCTATCTCCCGAGTCATCCGTTCCTGAAGTTGGAGCCTGTGCGAGTAAGCGTCGACCAGGCGCGGCAGCTTGCTCAGACCTACGACCCTGCCCTCGGGAACGTAGCCGATGTGCGCGCGCCCAAAGAACGGAAGCAGATGGTGCTCACACAAACTGAAAAACCCGATGTCCTTCACGACGACCATGTCGTCGTAACCATCGAGGGCGAAGAGGGCATCACCCACGATGGTCGATGGATTCGCGGCATAGCCCTCGGTGAGGTATCGAAGGGATTCAGCGACCCTGCCTGGGGTTTCGAGCAGACCCTCGCGGTCTGGATTCTCGCCCAGCTGCTCGAGGAGGGCTGCCACCGTGTCCGCCAGCTCGTCACCGGGCGCTAGAGATGAGGCTGCGAGGCTCATCCGCGTGCAACCTCGACCACGTTGTTCTCGGTCTCCTTCAAGCGGATCCTTTCCAGCCGTGCGGATGGAAGCCTGCCCTCCAGGCGGCGCCAGATTGCCAACGCGACATTTTCGGCGGTGGGCAGACAACCGTGGAGCCAAGGCACATCGCGGTTCAGATGGCGATGGTCGACGTCATGGATCACCAGGTCCTTCACAATCCGGTCGACCTCCTTCAAATTGATCACCATGCCCGTGTCCACGTCCACCGATCCGCTGACGGTCACCTCGACCTCGTAGTTGTGCCCGTGGTCCCCCGAACATGCCCCGAATATCTCGCGATTGCGGGCCTCGTCCCACTCTGGCTTGGCGAGGATGTGACCGGCCGCAAACGTCAGCCTCCTGGTCACGTTGACGCGCGGCACATCACCCATGTCCATATGCGTAAATCGATTTAGAAGTGGATTACTTCCAAGCTGCGTCCGCCTCTCCCCCCGGGTGGAAGCGCTACAGCCTCGATGATATTGCTCGGTTGCCGGCCCAGTACCTGGCTGCCGTCCCCGCAGGCGAACGCGAAGCCGCCGACCACGGCAACGCAGAGGCGGGCCAGCGGCTCCGTCGAGCTCTGTTCTGGCCGATGGTATATGAGCTCGAACCGGAGCTCTGGGACGCCGTGAGCCAGGCCGAGCCAATTCATCCGGCTGTACTTGCGAAGCTCGAGATCGAAGGACGGCGGGTGCTCGAGGTGGCGGCGGGCAGCGGCCGGCTCACCGTGTACATCTGCCGCCGTGCGGCTGAGCTGGTGTGCATAGAACCATCCTCCGGGCTGCGACGCATTCTTGTCAGCCGATGTCCGAGTGCCGACGTACGCGCCGGATTTTTCCATGCGCTCCCGATTCGGGACGGTTGGGCTCAGCTGACCGTGTCATGCGCGAGCATTCCACCTGATCCCGGCATAGTCCTTGAACTCGAGCGGGCGACTGCACCTGGCGGCGTGCTCGCGTTGATCAGCCCTGAGAACCCTGATTGGTTCGAGGCGCACGGGTGGGAGCGGCTCAGCTTCGACCCGAATGACGTCGTCATCGCCCCGCACGACCCCGAGCTCGAAGCGATCTTTGGACCACTTGAGCCACCTCATGACCTTCTGTGGCGCCACCGATGACTTGATTCCAAATCGGGGAATCACGGCGATGCGATCGGACCCAGAGTCCTTGGGGGAGATCTGCGGCCGCACATTAAAGAGGACGCGCGAATGTGTTCACTTGCTGTCGTACTCGTCATGGCGGCGCCACCACAAGCCGGTCTCGTTGCGACCAAGAGGCGCGCGGTCGAGCCACTGGTACATGCTCCAGAGGCCGTCAATTCCCCGCTCGTATGCCGAGTAGGTGTGGTACACGACGCCGTCCTCGAGCACGAACGCGCTGACGCCGGGGCCTTCTCGCCTGTACGTCTGCCAGTCCGTGCCCACGCTCGACGTGAGTTCGGCGATGAACGGATCCTTCTCGCCGCCCTCCGGCAACCGAAAGTCCGCCGCGCGGAAGTTGTATTCGGCCGATCCCGACTCCCACTGCTCGTCGGTGACCGACACCTGGAAGTCGTAGTTGAAGTCGGTGTCGGACGAAGACGCCCATGGGAAGCTCCAGCCCATCCGCCGCTTGTACGCCTGAAGTTTCGCGAGTGGAGCCCGCGACACCGCGCACAGCGTGACGTCATGGTTCGCGAGGTGGACGACGGAGCCGTTGAAGCCGTCCGCGATCGCCGAGCAGGACGGGCACCCCGCCGCGTAGTCGGGCCCGAACATGAAGTGATAGATGAGAAGCTGCGAGCGCCCTCTGAAGAGATCGGCGAGGGACGCTGTGCCCTCGTCGGTGTCGAAGCGGTACTCCTTGTCCATTCGAACCCAGGGCAGCTCCTGCCGCCTTCGTGCCAATTCGTCGCCACGCCGGGTCAACGCCTTCTCGGCCTCGAGCAGCTCCAGCCGTGCGGCCAGCCACTCTGCACGTGTTCCGGTCTTGTGATCGCTCATTGTTTCTCTCCTTCTTCAACGAATTGCTTCAGACGGTCGAGCGCGTCGTCCCATCGCTTCGAGACCTGCTCGAGATAGGTGCGCGCCACTTCCATTTGTTCCGGCTCGAGCTCCCAGATCCGCTCGCGGCCTCGCCGTAGATCCGAGACCAGCCCAGCCGTTGCGAGCACGTTCAGATGCTTGGTGACGGCCTGGCGCGTGACCGCGGATCCGGCGGTTAGCCGCGTAATCGAGAGAGGGCCCTCGGAGCTCAGCCGGGCCAGCAGAGCCAGCCTCGTTTCGTCACCGAGCGCCGCAAACAGCGGCGCAGTGTGCGAGACCTCGAGCCGGCCGGCGCTATGCCGCGACATATCGCGCGATGTTCTCGAGCTGCTCAGCCCATCCCGCGTCATTCATCCGGAATGCTTCAGCGCGCCTTGCCAGCGGAATGCGATCGAAGCCAGACTCGACCACCCTGAGCTGTGTGCCTCCGGCGACTTCTTCGAGTTCGAATTCGACCAGCGTGGTGGGTTCGCTCGAGTAGTCCACGCCGGATTTGACCGGGTAAGGATGCCAGCGGTACGACAGCCGGCTCTCGGGATTCATGCGCTCGATCGCGATCTCGATGGTCACGAGCTCATGGCCGGGCATCGTGATCTGGCCATGGACACTCGCACCTGGGGCGAAGGCACCCTCGAGCTTGATGCCGAACCAGGCGCCGAACTCTTCGGCGTTGGCAAGGGCGCGCCAGACACGCGAACGGGGTGCCCGCAGAACGACCTCTTTCTCGATCCGGTCAGTAGTCTTATGCAAGCTCATGGTTGCATGTTACTCGGGAGCCGCTTCTAAATGCAATCTTGCGGTTGCATGAACTGGCCTGCGTGCATCTCGTTAGGCTCTCCTAGGGTGATCGCATAAGCAAACCCAGTCCGTGCATTCTGGTCACCAACGACGACGGCGTCACCTCGCCCGGCCTGCACGCTCTCATGGCTGCGATGCGGGAACTCGGCGCGGTCAGCATGGTGGCCCCCGAAACAGAGCATTCCGCCATCGGGCACGCGATCACCACGGCCACCCCGCTCCGGGTGAACGAGTTCGCGCTCGACGGCAAGGCCGTAGGCCTGTCGGTGAACGGCACGCCCGCCGATTGCGTAAAGCTCGCCGTCGGCACGCTCCTCGAGCAGCGGCCGGACCTGGTCGTGTCGGGGATCAACCTCGGTCCAAACACCGCCACCAACATCATCTACTCGGGCACCGTCTCAGCCGCCACCGAGGCCCGGATGCTGGGCATCCCCTCGATCGCCATCTCGATCGGCACGTTCAAGGATCCGCTGTGGGACACCGCGGCCATCTACGCGCAGCGGGTCGCGCGAATGGTGCTGAAGCACGGACTTCCACCCAAGGTCCTACTCAACGTGAACGTCCCCAATCTGCCGCCGGGAAAGGTCAAGGGTGTCAGGTTCACCCGCCAGGGCGACTCCGGCTACGACGAGAGGTTCGAGCTCCACAGCGACCCCCGCTCGGTCCCCTACTACATGCGCGCAGGCAGCTACCGGGTGAGCGACGTCGACGAAAGCACCGACGCGCTCTCCCTCGCCCAGGGCTTCGTCTCGGTGACCCCGGTCAGCTTCGACCTCACCGCGTACGAGATGGTGGAGGAGCTCAGCCACTGGGAGCTGAGCTGAGGCCGCCAAGAATGTCAGCGACTCGGTAGGCGACCCCCGCATGGGGTAGGAAGCTTGGGACCCCCGGCACGACCAGCGCTTCGGGCGCCCGGCTGTGGACCGGGAGCACGACCTTCGGATGGACGGTGCTCACCATACGGACCACGTCCTCGGGGCGAGAGTGGCCCGAGCTCGTGATGGTCTGGAGCTCAACGCCAAAGCGGGCCGACCATGCCTCGAGGACGGCGTAGGCAGGATCGAAGGGTCCCATCGGCGCTCCTCCGGATTGGATCCAGACAGAGCGGGCCGGCGGCTGAAGATCGATCAGGAGCGGCAGCGATTCGAAACCGAGCTGCAGGCAATGGCCCCGCGGGTCATCGCGAATGGGGTCGGTCGAGCCGAGGACATTGGGCCAGCCCGACATCGCGGCCATCTGCGGCTCCATCAGGAGCCGGCGGCCGGCGGCGGCGCAGCCGGCTGCGAGCCCGGCCACCCGCTCCCGGTTCATGCCGTAGCAGTTGACGATGACCAGGCCCGGCGACTCGACCAGCGCCCGGCCCAGCTCGGCGATGGCGTCTGCTTCGCAGAGCGGCGGGGGGGCGCCTTCGATCGAGACCGAGCCCAGCGAGACGCCCTCCTGGATCAGCAGGTCGACGCTCCGCGCCGCCTCCGCGAAGGCCCCGGTCAGCTCGGGGCGGAGGCCGTGCCAGCGGTGGTCGCCTGTGAACGCGAGGCTGGCCTCGGGGGTCTCGATGAGGAAGCCGGTGGCGCCGGGCAGGTCGTGGTCAACGGCGACAAAGCGGACCCGGATCGGACCGACGGCGATGGTTTCGCCGTCCGCGACGCCCGATCCGGTTGGATGCCGCCATGGCAGGTAGCCGCAGGCGGCGGCCGCCGCCCGGACCGGCTCCATGGCGGCGGGGTAGTAGAGCGGCACGCCAGGGCCGAGCCAGGGGATCAGGCCGGTGTGGTCCAGATGCATGTGGGTGATGAAGAGGTGGGTGCGGCCGTCCCAGGCGTCGCCGGCGTAGACGCCCTCGAGCGGGGGCGCGGCGCCGGCCGCCAACAGGTCGGCCAGCTCCCGGCCGCGCCGAGGCTCCAGGCCTAGAGAGAAGAGCGTCCGGCCGGGGGCGTGCTCGCGCCCGAAGTCGAAGAGGCAGCGCGCGTCGCCATGCTCGACCAGAAACTTGAGCCCGGTCGGGTTGCCGGTGTGGAGGAAGGTGAGCAGCGTGCTTGCGGCGCTCATGGCGAACCGACGATCATAGACCGCGGTGGCGACCCAGAGGTCGGCCGAGCTTCCCCGCCGAGCCCAGACCATCCGCGCTGACCGCCGCCGGCGCGACCGCGCCGATGCCCTCTCCGGCTACCTCCTGATCTCGCCGGCGATGGCGCTTCTGATCGTCTTCATCCTCATCCCCGCGCTCTGGATCTTTTGGCTTTCCTTCCAGCGCTGGGACCTGATCAGCGGCACCAGCGACTACATCGGCTCCGCCAACTTCGAGCGCCTGCTGCTCCGCGACGACGTGTTCCGAAAGGCGGTCTGGCAGACCGTCTACTTCGTCGCCGCCACTGTCCCGGTGAGCATGGCACTGGGGCTCTTCCTGGCGGTCTTGCTCAACCGGGCGATGCCTCTCCGCGACTTCCTGCGCACCGTGATCTTCACCCCCTACGTGATGCCGATCGTCTCGACCGCGCTGATCTTCAGCTTCATTTACCACCCCGACGTCGGCGTCCTCAACGCCGCCTTCAGCGCGTTCGGGTTGCCCAAGATCAATTGGCTCGACTCGCCGCAGGCGATCATGCCGGCGATCATCCTCTACAGCGTCTGGCAGCACACGGGCTACAACGCTGTCATCTTCCTCGCCGGCCTCTCCAACCTCCCACCCGAGTTGGACGAGGCGGCTCGGGTCGATGGCGCCCGGGCCTGGTCCCGCTTCTGGGAGGTGACCTGGCCGCTGCTCAGCCCGACCACATACTTCGTGCTCCTGATCAACGTCGTGGCCTCCTTCAAGGTGGTCCAGCCGATCCTGATCTTCGCGGGTGGGGTGGGCGGCGCGACCTCCGGCGGGGGTGGCCCTGATAAGGCGGCGGAGACGATCGGCTATTACCTCTACGTGCAGGCTTTCTCTTTCTTCCACGCCGGCTATGCGGCGGCGATCTCGGTCGTCCTCTTCCTGATCATCCTCGTCATCACCGGGCTCCAGGTCGGAGTCTTCTCTCGGCGGGTGTTCTACCGGTGAGCACGCGCGGCCGGCTCCGCGCGCTCGAATACCTCCCTCGCTACCTGGTGCTCATCCCCTTTGCTGCGCTTTTCGCCTTCCCCTTCTACTGGATGCTCGTCATCTCGCTCGGGACGCTGCAATCGGTCTTCGTTTTCCCCCCCATCCTCTATCCCCTGTGGCACTGGGACAACTATCTGGCCGCCGTCGGGCTGATCACCGACCCGTCGACCGGCCAATACCTGCACATCCCGTGGCCGCGCTACTTCCTCAACACTGTCGTCGTCGCCACCGGCACGACCGCCTTGGTGCTGATCACGTCGGTCCTCGGTGGCTACGCGTTCGCGTCCATGGCCTTCCCTGGCAAGAAACTGATCTTCGGCCTCGTGCTGGCCGTCTACATGGTGCCGACCGAGGTCACCCTGGTCCCCAACTTCATAATCCTCGCCAACCTCCACTGGATCGACAGCTACCAGGCCCAGATCGTCCCCTTCGGAGCCTCGGTCTTCGGGATCTTTCTGATGCGGCAATTCTTCCTGGGGCTGCCCAACGACCTCTGGGAGGCCGCCCAGCTCGACGGCACCGGCCACCTCCGCTTCCTCTGGTTGATCGCCGCGCCCTTGGCCCGGCCGCCGATGGTGACCATCGGGCTCTTCACATTCGTCGCCTCCTGGAACGCCTTCCTGTGGCCGCTGATCGTCACCAACAGCGACAGCTTCAGGCCGGTTCAGGTCGGCCTCCAGGCTTTCAGCTACGCAGACGCCACCAACCCGGTGCTCCACGCCGCCGGGAGCTTGATAGTCACGCTTCCGATCCTCATCATCTTCTTGGTCGCCCAGCGACAGATCGTCGGTGGCATCGCCGCGAGCGGAATTCGTGGTTAGCTTGCGGCACCGAATCGAAGGGGGTTACGCATGAGAGTCCGACGAGTCGTGAGCCTTCTTGCGGCAGTGCTGGTGGTCGCATGCGGCGGCGGGGCAGCCAACACCCCGACTCAGCTCGGCGCGCTGAGCGGGTCGGTTCAGCTGAGCTTCTGGCACGCGCTCAGCGGCACGCTTCAGACCGAGCTGAAAGCGCTGACCGACCAGTTCAACTCGAGCCAATCCACAGTCCACGTCAACCTGACCGCGAAGGGCGCTTACACCGACCTCAACAAGGCGGTCTTGACCGGGATCGCGGCCAACCAGGCGCCCGATGTCGCGCAGTGCATCGAGACCGATGCCGCCAAGTACAACAGCTCCAAAGCGTTAGCCGACCTGACCCCATACATCAATGCCGCGGATGGACTCTCGAGTGCCGACCTTAAGGACATCTTCCCGGTCATGCTGGGAGCGGCCCGGATCAAGGGCACCTATTTCCAGTTTCCATTCAACAAGTCGACGACCGTCGTTTACTACAACCAGGACATGTTCGCGGCCAAGGGCATCACCAGCCCGCCCGCGACATGGGACGAGTTCTTCAGCGATGCGGCCAAGCTGTCAGACCCAAGCAAGGGCGTGACCGGCATCGAGGGCCCTTCGCTCGACACCTTCCTCAGCATGGTCTACGAGTACGGCGGCCAGATGTACGACAACCCCGCGAACCCCACCAAGGCGACCGTCAACAGCGCCGCCGGGGTGAAAGCCATGACGCTCTGGTCCGACGCCATCAAGTCCGGAGCCGCCAAGCCGATCCCGGCCGGCAACTTCGCCGACCAGGTCGACTTCCAAAACCAGAAGACGGCTATGTACATGTCGACCCAGGTCAGCTACCAGTTCATCGTCAAACCAATTGGCAACAAGTTCAAGTTCGCCGAGGCCCCATTTCCGGCCGGCGACAAAGGCGTCAAGGACGAGATGTTCGGCGCCAACATGTGCGTCTTCAACAAATCCACAAAAGACGTCCAGCATGGAGCCATGCTCTACATCAAGTACCTGACCAGCCAGGCCAGCACGACCGAGTGGGCGCAAAAGACGTCGTACATGCCCGTCCGCCAGTCGGCGTTCACGACGCTGCAGAGCGGCTTCTACGCACAGAACCCCTCCCAGGGAGTGGGCGCGGGCATGCTCAGCAAAGGCGGCCTGATCGTCCTCCCCTCGACACCGACCAGCAACGAGCAGCGTGACGCCCTTACCACCGAGATCAACAACATCGCCGCCGGCCGGGAAGACCCGAAGACCGGGTTGGACAAGGCGGCGTCGAAGATGACCGACATCATGACCACCGGCTGACCGGCGCCAACCCTTACGCCAGGAGAGACGTCAACTCGCGCACGACTGCGGCGGCCGGCCTGATATCACCTACATTGGCGACTGAAAGGCCTGCGTAGCACGCCATCGACATGGGGTCCTCGGCCACCCTGGAGGGTGGGGATGTGCGGCGGTTGCCTGCTTTGATCGCTCTCTCCAGTGACAAGCACAGGACGCGCACGGATCCGGGCCAATGCCCGTCGGCGTCGAAATGGTCGGTCAGCACGGTGTCGTCCGCACTGGCCGCGATGAGCGCTTGGACGTAGTCGGGGTGGGTGTCGCACTCAGGACAGGTAAGGAATCGCGTGCCCACGCGCACAGCGTCCGCACCGGCGGCGATCAGCTGCGCCACCCGCTTGGCGCTGCCGATCCCGCCCGCCGCTACGACCGGCACGGAGACGGCGCCCAACACACGCCCGAGCAACTCGTCGAGTGGCTGGGTGCCGCGGACGTGGCCGCCTGCCTCAACGCCCTGCGCGACAACAAGGTCGCAACCTGCGGCCTCGGCCAAGCGGGCCTCTTCCCGTGAGCCGACCTGCCAGGAGACCAGGGTGCCGGCAGAGTGAGCAGCCGCCACGATCCCCGGATCCGGGTCGCCCCAGAAGAACTCCGCCACGCGCAGACCGCGGACGTCCTCGACCACTTCTTCCAAAGGTGGAAGGTAGGGGATCAGAAACCCTTTTCCGAGCGCTCCTGACCGCGGCTCCGGCACCCTGACCTGACGTGGCACCATGCCGAGCCCGCCCGACCGCTCGACTGCTCGCGCCAGCTCGACGGTGCCGACGCCACCCAGGACTGCAAGCTGAAACGGGAGCCGACAGCCGACCAGGTCGGTGAACCGTGTCCGCAAGGGAACTATTGTGACCGGCGCTATAAAGAGACTGGAATCACCGTTCCACCGGAGCGGAAAGGGGCTTAGTCGATCTCACGGTTGACACCGGTGAGGCGCCATTGCCTAATTATTTGGTCGCTGCTTGGGAGTTGGCATCGTTCAGGAGTGTGTGGAGATGAGACGAGTCGGACTTGCCGCCGCCTGTCTGGTCATGGTCGTCGCATGCGGGTCCGGGGGTGGGGGCAACAACCAGTCGGCAACGCCCAAACACGGCGGCACCGCCACCATCGCGCTCGAGAGCGAGCTGCGCACCCTTGATCCGCTCGACTCCTCCCTGCTGGTGGAGCGCGAGGTCTTCTACAACATGTATGACTCGCTCTTCACCATCGATCCCAGTCTGTCGATCAAGCCTGGGTTGGTGAAATCGTGGGATACCTCCGACCCCGTGAACTACAAGTTCACGCTCCAATCGGGGGTCAAATACCAGGACGGGACGCCCTTCAACGCCCAGTCGGTCAAAGACAACATCACCCGCTACAAGACCACCGCCAACTCTCGGCGCAAGTCCGATCTTGCCAGTGTCAGCAGCGTCGAGGTGGTCGACGACACCCACGTCACCTTCCACCTCAAGAAACCTGATGCCACCTTGCTGGCGACGCTGGTCGACCGCGCCGGGATGATGCTGTCGATGGCTGCGGTTCAGAAGGGCGGTCAGAACTTCTCTCTGGCACCGATGAACGCCGGAAGCGGGCCCTTCCAGTTCGTCGAGTGGAAGCGCAACGACCATCTGAACTTGACCAAGAATCCCAGCTATTGGAAAAGCGGACTCCCCTACCTGGACGGGCTCACTTACCGGGCCATACCCGACGTCAACGCGATCCTCGCCGCCCTCAAGACCGGCGACATCGACATCGCCCGGACCATCGCCGCCAAGGACGTCGCGGGGCTCAAGGCGGACTCCGGCTTCATCTACCGCAGTACGCCTGCTCTCGGGTTCAATGGGTTCGAGCTCAACACAGGGGCGCCGCCGTTCAACGATCCGGCCAAGCGGAAGGCGGTCGCGCTTGCGATCGACCGCTACGCGATCTTGAAGAACATCAACTTCAACATCGGCGTGGTCGGTTACGGGCCGATCCCGCCGTCCAGCTGGGCCTTCGATTCAAACGAGAAGATCTACGACCACGCCAACCCAACCGCGGCCAAGAACACGGCGACCGGCTTCAGCTTCATGTACAAAACCACGTCTGATCCTGTCCTGCAGCAGCTGGCCCAGCTGATGCAGGCAGAGTTGGCCGCTGCCGGCATCACGATGAACATCCAGACGGAGGAGTTCGCCACCTACCAGCAGGAATGCGCCAATCACCAGTTCCAGGCGTGCGGAGTCAACTGGTCAGGACGGATCGACCCTGACGGCAACACCTACGCCTGGTGGCACACAGGCGGCGACTTCAATGACAGTCTCTACAGCAACTCGCAGGTCGACGCGTGGCTGGAAGACGCCCGCACGACCACAGACCAGGCCAAGCGGAAGCAGGATTACGACAACGCCCAGAAGCAGATCGTGGCCGATGCTCCTTACGTGTTCAGCGTTTTCGGTGTCAGCGCGCAAATCTCGAGCACCAAGATCCAGGGCTTCACGCTCTATCCCGACCTGATGATCCGCATGGGGGAGGTCTGGAAGAGCTAGCGGGCTTTGGCTCTCACAACCCAATAGATTGATGCCGGGAAACGCGCCGGCATGCTGACCTACGTTCTGCGCCGTCTGCTCCTGATGCTGCCGGTCGCCTTCCTGGTGACGGTTGGGGTCTTCATGCTCATCCATCTCACCCCCGGCGACCCTGCCCTGATCGTTCTTGGCGAGGACCGTTCGCCACAGGCGATCGCCGCGATCCATCAACAGCTCGGGCTCGACAAGCCGATCTACGTCCAGTACGTCATCTGGCTCGGCCGCATCGCTCACGGCGACTTCGGGCGCTCGATCACTACCCACCAGCCCGTCGGCACAGCCATCACCGAGCGGCTGCCGGCTACCCTCGAGCTCGGCACCGCGGCGCTGCTCTGGTCGTTGATAATCGCCATCCCGCTCGGCACCATCGCGGCCGTCAAACGCGGCTCGTTGGCTGACTACATCGCCACCGGCATCACCGTCGCGGGCGTGTCACTCCCAAACTTCTTCATCGGGGTCGTGCTCATCTTCGTGTTGTCGGTGTCGCTGCGGCTCTTTCCGTTCGGCGGCTACATCCCCCTCGGTCAGGACCCTGTCGAGAGCCTGCACCACGTGGTGCTGCCGGCCATCGCGCTGGGAACCGCCGGCGCGGCGATCAACATGCGCTTCACCCGTTCATCGATGATCGAGGTCCTCAACAACGATTACGTGCGTACGGCATGGGCGAAAGGCGCCTCGTGGCAGCGCGTCATCTTCATCCATGCGCTCAAGAACGCACTCATCCCCGTCGTGACCATCGTCGGTCTTCAGATCGGTGGCATCATCGAGGGCGCAGTCGTCACTGAAACGGTGTTCACATGGCCGGGAGTGGGCAGGCTGGCCGTGGAATCGATCTCCGACCGTGATTACACCGTGGTCCAGGCGATCGTGCTCCTGGCCGCCTTTTCGTACATGCTCGCCAACCTCTTGGTCGACCTTGTGTATCGCTGGGTCGACCCTCGGATCTCCTACTCATGACGCGAGCCGGACCGCTGTGAGCAGCGCGCCGCTGATCTCGGAACCGCAACCCGTGCGCGCCGCCCGGGTCGGCGGGCTCGCACTCGCCGGCAAGTATCCTCGGGTGACCCTGGCGTCCGCGTTCGTGGCTTTGCTGTTCCTGGTCGCGCTGGTGGCGCCGATCCTCTCGCCCCACGACCCCCTCGCGGTCAACCCTGACAACCCTTACCTTCCTCCGCTCAGCCCTGGCCATCTTCTCGGCACGGACGAGCTTGGGCGAGACCTCCTCAGCCGAGTGCTCTGGGGGACGCGAGTCTCATTGCCGGTCGCGTTTGTGGCGGTCGCGGTCGGCTTCTTCGCCGGCGGAATCATCGGTCTGGTCTGCGGCTATGCGGGCGGCGTCACCGATCTGTTGCTGATGCGATTCATCGACGCCCTCCTCGCGTTCCCCGGCCTGATCCTCGCGATCGCGCTGGTGGCAGCTCTCGGTCCCGGCCTGCGCAACGCAATGATCGCCATCGGCATCGTTGCCATCCCCGCTTATGCACGCCTGGTGCGGGGACAGGTCCTGCAGCTGAAGCACATGGAATTCGTCACCGCCACGCGCTCCTTGGGAGCCCAGCCGCTAAGGCTTGTGTTCGGCCACATCTTGCCGAACCTTCTGAACCCCATCATCGTGCAAGTCTCACTCTCCGCCGGGTTTGCCATCCTGGCCGAGGCGACGCTTTCCTTCCTGGGTCTGGGCGCCCAGGTGCCGACTCCGGATTGGGGTCAGATGATCAACTCCGGCCGCACATTTCTGAACAACGACCCGTGGCTGGCGATCGTGCCTGGCGCCGCCATCTCGGTGGCTGTCTTCAGCTTCAACTGGCTGGGCGATTCGCTGCGAGATGCGCTGGACCCGAGGCTTCGGTCCTGACTCCTTCTTACCGGCCGGCCGCGTAGGCCTGACCGCCGCGCGGGCTCGCCGCCGCAGACAGCAGAGCGGAGTCTGGATCGCGGCCGACCGCACATATGCGACCCAGCGACCACGGGCCCATTTCCACCACCTCATGTCCCCGGCGCCGCAGCTCATCGGAAACAGCGCCGTCCACACGTGACTCAACGTGAACGCGACCTGGATACGCCTCATGAGGCGCAAACGAGCTAGGGAAATGCGCCGAGTGGAACATGGGCGCATCGATCGCTGCCTGAAGGTCACGGCCAAACACGGCGTGCGCCAGGAAGAACTCGAAAGACCACTGATCTTGCTGGTCGCCACCAGGGGTGCCGAAGGCGATGCGCGGCTCGCCATCGCGCAGGGCAAGCGATGGGCTGAGAGTCGTCCTTGGCCGCTTGACGCCCTCAATGTGGTTTGGGTGGTCAGGATCGAGGTTGAACATCTGAGCCCTGGTGCCGAGGCAGAAGCCCAGACCCTCGATCACGGGAGAGCTCTGCAGCCAACCTCCGCTGGGAGTGCAAGCGACCATGTTCCCGAGGCGATCGGCCACCGCAATGTGAACCGTGTCACCCCGCACCTCGCCGACGGCTTGCGCGCCCGTGCCCGTCCAGTGGCCTTCCGCAATTTCTTGCGCACCGCGGCGCGGAAGGCGCGGCTCGAGTCGCCCAGGCGTGCCTGGCCTGAGCTCCAGCGATGCGCTCGGGCCGACCAGGGCGCGGCGGGCGTTCGCATAGTCGCGGGCGAGCAGGCCTTCGATGTTCACCTCGACGAATGCGGGATCCGCGTACCAGGCCTCGCGGTCCGCGAACGCCAGCTTCGCGCATTCGATGACAGTGTGGATGTGATCGGCGGACAGGAAGCCGGTTCGGGCGAGATCGAAGCCCTCCAGCAGACGGAGCTGCTGCAGGAAAACGGGGCCCTGGCTCCACGGCCCGCATTTAGCGACGGTCCAAGCGCCGAAGTCGGCCGATACAGCCAATTCGTGATCGGCCCTGTAGTTCGCGAGATCGCGGCCTGTCAGGAGGCCTGCGTGTGGCGTTCCCGAGCTGTCCATCGACTCGGTTCGGCAATGGTTCTCGATGGCTTCGGCGACAAATCCGGAGTAGAACGCTGCCAGCGCTGCGTCGATCTGCTGCTCGCGCCCGTCACCGACGGCCTTCGCTTCGCGCAGCAATCGCTTGTAGGTGAGCGCGAGATCGCGATTCCGGAGCCGGCCGCCGGCTGTGGGCACACCTTCTTGTAGGTAGACCGAAGCGGATGTTGGCCAGTGGGTGCGGAAGAGCTCCTCCACCGACGCGATCACATAAGCAATGCGCGGCACGATCGGATACCCCGCCTCCGCGTACGCGATCGCGAAGTGCAAAACATCCTCGAGCCGCCGCGTCCCGTGATCGCGAAGCAGCGCCATCCAACCCGCGAAGGCACCGGGCACGCACGCCGCAAGCAGGCCTGTGCCGGGAATCTCATCAACTCCCATCGACCGAATCCGCTCCGGGCCGGCCGCCCTCGGGGCCGGGCCCTGACCGCAAATCACCTCGACTCGGCGGTGCGACGAATCCCAAAGGATGATAGGAACCTCGCCGCCGGGACCGTTCAAATGAGGCTCCACCACCTGAAGCACCAACCCGCCTGCAACCGCGGCGTCGAATGCATTGCCGCCTGCTTCGAGAACCGCCATTGCGCACTGGGTGGCGATCCAGTGCGTAGAGCTCGCCATTCCGAACGTACCCTTGAGCTCGGGTCGTGTTGTGAATGGCACATCTGGGCCGCTCATCGGGCCTGTTGTATCACCCGCATCGCGGACAACGCTCTGGCTACCGTGAGCCCGCATCGCGGTCAGCCACCCGCGTCCGCCTCAGTGATCAGGCCGGCTGGTCGTCGAGGAAGGCCAGCGCTACCGCAGCCAACAGCGGCGAGGCGCCGATGTTGTAGTGGGTCAGGCCCGGCAAGATCGCGAGCGCGTGACCGCCGGCCGGCCGTCCCTCGCCCATCCAGCCACCGTCGCGGACGTGTCTGCTCTGGTCGGCGTGGCTACCGGTCGGAGCGGTGATGCCGCTCGGAGCGATGGAGGGAGGATGGGCGCCGACCTTCCGCTTCGCTGCGTAAAGCGCCAGATCCGCCTTGCGCATGAGGCTGTCAGTGTCCTGGCCATCGTCCGGATAGAGCGCCATTCCAGTCGACACGCCGACCTCGATGCGTTGCTGGCCGACCACCAAGTTTTCCACCTGGGCGCGCAACAACGTGCACACGATGCGTACCGCTGAGTCGCGACTCGCGACCCTTGGCAGGATCCACGCGAACTCATCGTCGCCGATCCTGGCGATGGTGTCGCAGGCGCGCATTGGAAAGGTCAACCTGATGGCCAGTTTCCGAAGCACCTGATCACCGACCAGGTGGCCGTAGGCATCGTTGATGGACTTGAAACGGTCAACGTCCATCATCACAAGCGCTACCTGGTTACGATCCCGACCCGCGGTCAGCAGAGCCTGGTTCAGACGATCGAAAAACAGCGTTCGGTTGGCAAGACCCGTGAGGGGGTCGTGCAGGGCCATGTGCTCCAACGCAGACTCCAGCTGCTTGCGCTGCGTGATGTCCCGAATCACGGCCACGGTTTGACGACCGCCAGGTGTGTCGATCGAACCGAGGGCGATATCTGCCGAGAACTCGCTCCCGTCTTTGCGCCGGGCTCGGAAGTCATACTCCGCCGTCCCCATTGCGCGCGCGCCCCTCTGGGACCTGTAATACGCTTGGCGCCGTTCCTTGTGGATCGCGCGAACTCGTGGAGGCACCAGGAGCTCAATCTGGTGACGGCCAAGCTCCTCGCGCGTGTAGCCGGTCATCTGTTCCGCTTGCCGGTTGGCGAATAGGATCCTGCCTTCGCCGTCCGCGACGACGACGCCATCCGACAGACACTCGAGGATCTGGCTTGCCGGCAGCCAAGGCATTTCGGGCGAGCCGTAGCTCGTCCGCGTTTCAAGCTCGTCCGTGGGTGATGGGGGAGCTCCGTCGCTCATCACACGCGCCCGCTGACTCTTCCTCAAGCAGCCCGGCGACGAGGTCCCGCTGCGGGCGCGTGGTGCAGGGCGCTGTACGAGCCAGTCGCCCTCTCGCCCATATCGGCGAGCAGCCACCATACGACCCAGACGGCCACGGGCATCGCAGCGACGATCGCCACGACTACTGCAACAGTCAGATCCATGACATCCTCCTTGGTCATCAGCCTGCATGTGATCGCGGCCGCGATCCAGGGTATTCAGACCTGATTTCGAAAGGACCTATGACCCTAGATAGAGCGGTGTTCAGGCGCCCCTGAACGAGCGCTGCAGTGATGCCGACGCGGCCAGCGCGGCATCTGTGTCGTCCCACCTGTGCGTAAGTCCATTGACGACGTCCACGACGCCATCGATCTCTCGGATCACGCTGGCGAATATCAGTGCATCGCTCTTGCGATCGACCTCGCCCGATAGGGTCACCACGTTCCAGCGGACGGCGACTTGCACCGAGTCCGGGTCCGACAGGAGCATGGACGGAACGATCGTCGAGAGCACCTCCTCACGAAGGTCGTCATCCGTGCGCAGGAAAACCTGGAGTAAGTCGCTGCGGCTGACGATGCCCACGATCTTGTCCCGCTCGTCCACGACGACCAGCCGCCTGACATTGCGTTCCTGCATCAGGCGTGCCGCTCGGGGCAGAGTGGTGTCGGATCGCACGGTGATCGGCGGTTTCGTCATGATCTCCCAGGCGACGATTCCCTCCGCTTTGGCTCGTTCTTGTCGCCGGCGGCGCGGGTGCAGCAGGCTCGATTCCGACTCGAGCTCGTGGCGTCGCTCTTTGAAGAGCAGATCCGATTCCGAGACGATGCCGACCGGAATCCCTTGCCCATCCACGATGGGAACGGCGCTGATCTTGTTTTCCTCGATCAGCTGAACCAGCCGCTTGAACGGAGTCGTAGGGCGCGCGACATGAACTCGGCTGGTCATGACGTCGGATACGGTCTGATGCCTTCGTAGAGCTATCACGCCGTCACCCGCTCGGCGATCAAGACCGGCCGGTCGGTCAAATGAAGCAGGTCATGCGATACGGAACCCAGGAACAGGCTCGCGAGGTCGCGCATTCGGCTCGAGCCGATGACGATGAGGTCTGCATTCCAGTCCTGGGCGATCTCGGCCACAGCCTTGGCGACCGGGCCTTCGTGTGCGATCATGCCCTGGACGTTGATGCCCGCGTCGATCACGAGCCCGCAGGCGCGTGCCATCGTGTCCCGAATCTCCTCATCGGACTCCACATAGGCGAAACCTTCCAGTCCAAAGATGGCCTGGGCGACGTGCACCACCATCACCGATGCGCCTGGCTGTGCGACCGCGACGGCTGCTCGCACACCGGGTGCGAGGTCGTCACCGCCCGCTATGGCCAGAAGAATTTTCGATGCCCGAGCTGTGGCGCCGGCCGGCAGGCCGCGCACGATCAGCAGCGGACAATCGACGGCGCAGAGCAGCTGGTGGCTGACGCTGTGCTGCGTCAGCGACTGCCAGTCCGACAGGCCCCGCGAACCGATCACCACCAGGTCGGCCCCGAAGTTCTTGGCGGCGATGGCAATTGCGGCGGCAACGTGATTGCTGTCCGCCCTTATGATTTCGCGCTCGGCGATAACCCCGGCGCGGAGCACAAGCTCGACCGCGGCGTCCACGAGCTTCGCGGCGTCGCTGCGAACCTCTACGTCCCAATGGCCGTGGCGATGGTGCACCTCGAGGTTCCAGACGTGCGCGACCATGACTTTCGCGATCGGCGACTTCGCGATCGCGATGGTGGCGTCGACCGCCGCCTGCGACGCTTCGCTGCCGTCGGTGGCGAGGAGGATTCTCTCGAACCGCTTCGTGGTGCTCATGACAGCAGGTTCCCACCGTCTCCGCCGATGCCGTAGGGTCGAATGGCCCGGCCGGGCATAGGCCTCCGGCCCGTCCCGATTAGGGCCAACGCGGCTGTCTTACGTTCAGTTTCGCCATGGCGTAGATTCGCCACCGTGAGCGATACGCAGGATCGCAAGGACGTGCTGCTCGAAGCGGGCCTCGCCCTCGCGTCGGAGCTGTCTCTGCCGGTCGTTCTCCAGCGGATTGTGGACCTCGCGGCCCAGGTCACGGATGCTCGATATGGAGCGCTTGGAGTGATCGGCGAAGGAGGCGACCTGGTCGAGTTCATCACCACCGGCCTCTCAGCCAAGCAGAGGACGTCCATCGGTGCGCTGCCGCGCGGCCGCGGTGTCCTTGGGCTGCTGATCCGGCAGCCGCGGCCGATACGGATCGCCAATATCGCCGGCCATGCCAAGTCGGTTGGATTTCCAGCGCATCACCCTCCCATGCACTCCTTCCTTGGTGCGCCGGTGCAGGCGATGGGCAAGGTGTTCGGCAACATCTACCTCACCGAAAAGCGGGGCGCCAGGACATTCAGCAAAGAGGACGAGGAGTCGGTCGTCATCCTGGCCACGCAGGCCGGAGTCGCCATCGCCAATGCGACGCTCTACGAGGAGACCCGCCGGCGAGAGCGATGGCTCGACGCCCTGCGAGCTACGACCAGCGACATACTCGCCGGCGTAGACGCCGATTCTCTGCTTACACGGATCGCGGAGCGCGCCCGCGATTTGGCCGGCGCGGACTTGGCGACGATTGCGACCGCCGGCTCGAACCCTGACCAGCTCGTGGTCGCGGCCGCGGTCGGTGCCCACGCGGCACGGGTTCGAGGGCTGTTGATGCCGGCGTCAAAATCGATCTCTGGCGATGTGATGGAGTCGGGCCGGCTCTTGGTCACGGATGACGCGAGCGCCCATCGCGCCGCCTATCAACCGATCGTTCGCCTGGGGCGGGTGGGACCAGCCATATTCGTGCCCCTTCGTGTCGGCGGCCGCGCCACCGGGACACTGACAGTCGCCAACATGAAGGGCGGGCGTCGCTTCGACCAGAAGACCGTCCAGCTCGTCGAGACGTTTGCGGACCAGGCCTCGGTGGCGATGGAGTACGTCCGCGCGCAGGCAGATGTGCAGCGGGTGGGCCTGATGGAGGACCGGGAGCGCATCGCCAGGGAGCTGCACGACGGTGTCATCCAGTCTCTGTTTGCGGTCGGGATGGGTCTCCAGGGCACGGCTTTGATGACAGGTTCTCCCGAGCAGGCGGCGCGCATCGAGGGGGCGGTGGGCGAGCTCGACAAGGTCATCCGCGACCTCCGGAACTACATCTTCGGACTGAGGCCCGGGATCCTCGCCGACCGGCAGCTGGACCAGGCGCTTCGCGCCCTTGGAGAAGAGGTCGACTCACAATCTCCGGCCAAGGTTGTCGTCGAGGTCGACAGCGAGCTGGCTGCCAGCCTATCCGGCCGATCGCACGACATCGTTCAGCTCGCCCGGGAGGCGCTCTCCAATGTCGTCAGGCACGCCAACGCGAAAAGCTCCACGATGCGGCTCGTCCGATTGGGACGCGAGGCGTTGCTCGCCATCGAAGACGATGGATCAGGCTTTGACCCGCGCCTGGACTCGCAAGGCAATGGGCTGCGAAACATGGGAGAGCGGGCAGCGTCGTTGGGGGGAAGACTTCAGATAACCACCAAGAACGGCGCGGGCACCAGCGTTCGAATCACTTTTCCGGTGCATCAAGACAGTGCCGTTCGTCCTGTCCGCAAAGGGACTACGGGCCGTCCTGCTCTGCGCGGCGGAATGCGACGATAGCGGCCATGCCGAACACCCGCCTCCGCATCCTGCTCGTAGACGATCACGAGGTGGTCCGGGACGGGGTGAAGTCGCTGATCAATGCCAACGACGACCTCACCGTCGTTGCGGAGGCAGGATCGGTGCAAGAGGCCATCGACCAGGCCGTGCGGACCAAACCCGACGTCGTCGTGATGGACGTCCGCCTCGCAGACGGCAGCGGCATCGAAGCCACCCGCGAGATCCGCGCCAGGCTCGAGAAGACGCAGGTGCTGATGCTGACGTCCTTCGCCGACGACGAGGCCCTGTTCGCTTCGATCATGGCCGGCGCCGCCGGCTACGTGCTCAAGCAGATCCGAGGCGGCGAGCTGATCCGCGCCATCCGTGAGGTCGGCGCAGGCAGGAGCTTGCTCGATCCCGAGGTCACTCGGTCCGTCCTCGAGCGCCTGCGCAAGGGCAAGACGATGCGCGACGAGAAGCTCGCGCGGCTGTCAGCCCAGGAGGAGCGCATCCTCACGTTGGTGGCCAAGGGCAAGACCAACGGCCAGATCGGCAAAGAGCTGAAGCTGGCCGAGAAGACGGTCAAGAACTACGTGTCCACGATCCTCTCCAAGCTCGAGGTGGCACGCCGGGCCGAAGCTGCCGCCTATCTCGCTCGGCACACCACGACTCCCGGCTCTCGGTAAAAGAAAAAAGCGAGAGGCCCGGGTCGGCACAAGCCATTTCATCCTTATCTCAGGTGTCGCCTTGCGGCCCTGGGCTTCTCGCTCTGAAGACAGGCTAAGCCCCGCAGTCCAGTCAATACAGGGCCGAATGGCCCGCCGCCACCGGGCCCCACTCAGCGAGTCAGCGGAGGCTGCCCTCGAGCCGCTCGGCGATCGACTCCGCCAGCTCCTTGACGGTGGCTTCTGCCACCCGGTGCATGACCGCTTCGTCGAGCTGCCTGCCGACCCGACCGAGTGGCGGTTCGTACATTCCGCTGACCGTCAGCCTGGTCGTGAGGCCGTCGACCGGAGCCAGCTCGACCTTGCCCTCCATCACGGGGAACAGCTTGGCGGGAAAAGAGGCCTTCCACGTCAGCGGCATCCCCGTCCAACTACCGGCTTTCATCGGTTCGCCGGCCTCGACGGTGACGCGCTTTCGGATCGGCACGCCGGCGATCCGCGGGCCGACCACGTACTGGCTCTTGTCTCCGAGGCGCGGAAACCACCGACGGGGTCCCCGAACGAGGGTCGTTGAGCAGCCTTCGATTGGCCGGTCGATGTGGACCGAGTACTGAACGAACACGTCGCGAGTATCCGGGTCGGCATCAACCGCGACAGGTGCCGGAGGTCCCCACCCGCCAGGGTCGAAAGCCCTGCGTTTGCGGCGGCCTACGCGGTTGGCTTGACTGCCTTGCCGCCAAGGCGGCGGACGATCGCGCGGATCGGGTCGAAGTACGCGTCATCCATTCGCTCCTTGAGCGGGATGATCGCGTTGTCCGTGATGTGGATGTGCTCCGGGCACACCTCGGTGCAGCATTTGGTGACGTTGCAGTAGCCGATGCCGGCATTTCCCTTCAAGAGCGGGCGGCGGTCGAGCACGTCCTTCGGATGCATCTCCAGGCTGGCGATCCGGACCATTGCGCGGGGACCGTAGAAGGCGCTTTTCAAGTCGTGGGCTCGCAGCACGTGGCACACGTCCTGGCACAGGAAGCATTCGATGCACTTGCGGAATTCCATGACGCGCTCGACGTCCTTCTGCTGCATCCGCCAGGGCTCGCTGGCAGCGAGGTCCTTGTCGCTGGGAGTGAACTGGGGGATGTGTTTGTTGACCTCGTAATTCCAGCTCACATCAGTGACCAGGTCCTTGATGACCGGGAAGGCCCTCATCGGCCCGACGGTGAGCTCGCTGCCGTAATCCGTGATCGGCGTCTTGCACATGAGACGTGGGAAGCCCTGGATCTCGGCCGAGCATGATCCGCACTTGGCCGCCTTGCAGTTCCACCTCACGGCGAGATCGGTTGCCATGTTCGCCTGCACCCAAAGCACGGCGTCGAGGACGACCATTCCCTCCCGGACCGGAACGCGATACGAGACCGGCTCCCCACCCCGGGAATCGCCGCGCCAGATGCTGAGGTCCAGGTTCGAGAAGTCCATCTACTCGGTCGCCTCCGGTGTATAGCGCGCGTAGGAGCGATGAACCGCATCCGCGAGGTAATCGGGCATCGGCGGTCGCTGCTCCACACTCACCTTCATGCCGTCAGAGGCCTTCTCGACGACGTAGTTGATCGAGGTCAGGTCGTCGTCAGTCTTGGGATAGTCGGACCTCGCGTGGGCGCCTCGACTCTCTTTCCTCTCTAAGGCGGAACGCAGCAGAGCCTCGGCGTTGACAAGCATCGAGCGCAGGTCGATGGCCGTGTGCCAGCCGGGGTTGAACTCAACCGTGCTCGAGCCACCTGTGCCGCACGTCCGGGCGCGGGCCCCCAGCTCGAGGATCTTCTCGAGCCCTGCCTCCAGCCCTGGACCGTCGCGAACGATCGGCGCATGGATCGACATCACGTCCTGGATCTCCGCCTGGAGCTTGAATGGGCTCTCGCCTGCTGCGCGTGCCAGGGGCGCCAGCAGCTCGGCGACGGCGCCCTCGACCTCGACCTGATCGATCCTGGCGTTGGCCGCCGACGGGTTGGATTTCGCGGCGGCCCCTGCCGCCTCGCCCGCCCGCTTGCCAAACACGAGCAGGTCGCTCAGCGAGTTGCCGCCGAGACGGTTGGCCCCGTGAAGGCCAGAGGCAACCTCACCCGCGGCAAAGAGCCCCGGCACGGTGCTCTCGCCGGTCTCAGCATCGACTCGGACGCCGCCCATCGCGTAGTGAATTGTCGGCGCGACCTCCATCGGCTGCGTCGTGATGTCCACGTTGGCCAGCTTGAGGAACTGCTCGTACATGGACGGCAGCTTGCTCTTGATGAACTCGGGCTTCCGGTGGGTGATGTCGAGAAACGCGCCACCGTGAGGTGTGCCTCGACCCGCGAGGACCTCCGAGTTGATGGCCCGGGCGACCACGTCGCGCGACGAGAGCTCCATGCGCTCGTTGTCGTATCGCTCCATGAAACGTTCGCCTTCCTTGTTGCGCAGCACACCGCCTTCGCCGCGGACGCCCTCGGTGACCAGAATGCCGCGCACGCCGGCCGGCCAGACCATGCCTGTGGGGTGGAACTGGACCATCTCCATGTCGCGCAGCTGGGCGCCGGCGTCGTAGGCCAGCGCCGTCCCGTCGCCCGTGCTTTCCCACGAGTTGGAGGTGACGCGGTACATCTTGCCGGCGCCGCCGCTGGCGAGCACGAGCGCGCCGCAGCGGTACAGGATCACGGCGCCGTCCGCACGCCGGTACGCGAGCGCGCCGGCGATGCGTCCTTCGGACTTCAGCAGCTTGAACACCGTCACTTCCATGTGCACGTCCACACCGTCGGTGTGGACGGCGCGATCCTGCAGTGTGCGAATCAGCTCGAGGCCGGTGCGGTCACCGATGTGGGCGAGTCGCGGGTACGTATGCGCTCCAAAAGGCCGCTGGTGGATGCGACCCTGCCAGGTGCGGTCGAAGACAGCGCCCCAGCGTTCTAGCTCGAGCACCCGCTCAGGCGACTCTTTGGCGTGGATCTCCGCGATGCGCCAGTCGTTGATGAGCTTGCCGCCCTTCATGGTGTCGGCGAAATGGACCTCCCACGAGTCCTGGTAGGCGACGTTGTGCATGGCCGCGGCCACCCCGCCCTCGGCCATCACCGTGTGGGCCTTGCCCAGGAGCGACTTGCACACGATCAGGACCCGGACGCCTGATTCCGCCGCCGCGATGGCGCCGCGCAGCCCCGCGCCTCCGGCCCCCAGGACGAGCACGTCGGTGTCGACGGTCTCGTAAGCCGCCTCGCTCACAGGATCCACTGTGGGTCGTGGAGCACTCCCGCCAGCAGGAGCCGGATGTAGACGTCGATCGCCACCACCGAAACCAGGCTCGCCCAGGCCCAGCGGTCGTGCCTGATGTTGAGGACCGTGACGCCCTTCCACAGCTGGTGCCGAGCGCGAGCCGCAAGCGAGCAGGAGAAGCAGTCGAGCTCTCCGCCGGCCAGGTGGCGGAAGGCGTGGCATCCGAACGTGTAGCCAGACAAGAGAAGGATGTTGAGCAGCATGAGCACGCTGCCGAGGCCGATGCCAAAACGGCCCCCGAAGTCAAAAGCGATGATCGCGTCGAACCACAGGAAGCCCACCTGGATGACGGTGGCGTAGAACGCGAACCTGTGGAAGTTGTTCAACACCCACGGGAACACCGTCTCGCCGCGATATCCGCGACCGGCGCGCTCCGGCACGGCGCACGACCGCGGGTGCCCGAAGAAGCTCCTGAAATAGGCTTTGCGGTAGTAGTAGCAGGTGAGCCGGAAGGCGAGCGGCGCCCAGACCACCCAGACGCCGGGAGGGATCGGACCCACTTTGATCAGAGGCGAGTAGAACGGGCTGAGATACGGGGCGTAGTAGCCCTCGTGCTGGAGCAGGACGACGAACACCGCATAGACGGTGAAGAGGCTGAGTCCGATGACGACGAAGGCCGGATAGATCCAGTCGGGCATCCGGCTGTACGGGTTGCGGACGCGTGGACGACCAGCACTAGCTTGCCTCTCGGCAGTCGGCGATAGCGCCACGTGCGTCAGTTTCTCCTATCCAACACCCAAAAAAGGGCTCCGGCGGGGCGATCCCGCCGGAGCGTGCCGTCCTGAAGAGCTGTCACGCAGCTTTCTTCTGCGCGACCTTGACTGTCTCGGGCTTGCGCCCGGCGATGAAGAGTTCGAAGACCAGCGCGCCGAGAACCCCGAACGCCGCCAGCAGGAGTCCGATTCCGGCGTACGTCGTGTACACGCCGATCGTCCACCAGCCGTAAGCGTTGAGGAGCATCGAGCGAAGGGTCTCACCCTTGAACAGGGTGTCTCGCTGGCCGTTGAGGGTCGCGACGTTGGCCTGAAGGGTTGCGTAGTTCGGGTCCGTCTTCGACGCGGCGGCTAGCGCAGCGTTCGCGGCCGAGATTTTGGTGCCGATCGTGGCGTAGGTCGAGCCGCCGGCGACGCCCTGAAGGTGCACGCCGAGGAAATCGTTGGCGTAGATCCGAGCCTGGTTGCCGTCGACGAGCTGCTTGCCGGCCTGGTCCCGGATCTCCTGCGGAAACTTCGCCGGGTCAAGGGCTCCACCGGTCTTGATCTGGTCCGCGTTCGGGAAGTAGATCTGCTGAGCGGTCAGCTGGTCCTTGATCATGCCCGTTGTGAAGCTGCCCTCGTAGAAGAGGAAGCCCGCGGACGCCGAGAGGATGACCACCATCATCGCTTGAAGACTGATAATTCGCCACCTGACTGCCTTGTTCATGTCATTTCCTCCTTGGAAATTTGTCCTCTTTCGAGGTTTTATTGAGCTTTTGGACGGCTCGTGAGCTCAGTCAACACCGCAGCAGGGCGCCTGACTTCTGCCGTTCGGCCCGTCCCGAAAGGTCGACTCTCCCGGTGGGATAGGGCCGTTCGGCCCTACCGAACCACCACTTGAGATGTTCGTATTGACGGCAACGTCAGAAGGAAACGTCACTGAAGGAGCAGCCGGGTGGACACACCGACCACGTATTTTCACTGGGGTTTCATCCTCATTTCAGTACCGAACCTGGTCGTGATTGGGGGGATGATCGTGCTTTTCGCGATCGCTCTGGTCGCCCCATTCCCGCGCGCCGAGGAGGGTGACAATGGCGGCAAGAAGTAGCGCAGAAATAGAGGCTCCTGCAGATTCGAAGAGTTGGACCATGCGCCTCCGACGGGCGATCGACCGCCACCTCCCGATGGATCACCTGCTGCCCGACCGCCAGCCCTACTACGTCGGCTCCTGGGTTTATGTCTTCGGAGTCGTCACGATTGCTGCGCTCGTCTGGGTGGTCATAAGCGGAGTCGCCCTCTCGTTCATGGGGCCGCAGTGGTGGCATGCTTCGGCGCTCGGCCGGTTCGTCAACAGCCTCCACTTCTGGTCCGTGCAGCTGTTCTTCATCTTCATGGTCTTGCACCTGTGGGGCCAGTACTTCATGGCCGGCTGGCGCGACGGTCGCGCAGCGACCTGGATGATCGGCGTCGTCATCTTCGCAACGAGCATCCTCACCGCCTTCACCGGTTACCTGTCACAGCAGAACTTCGATGCACAGTACATCGCCATCAACGCCAAAGACGCCATGAACGCAGCCGGCGCTGGAGCGTTCTTCAACGTCTTGAACTTCGGCCAGATGTATGGGCTGCACGTCATGCTGCTGCCGATCGGAGTCACCTTCCTGGTGGTCGTGCACATCGTCATGGTGCGCACTCGCGGCGTCGTGAAACCGATCGATCCTGAAGGGGGTGCGCCGTCATGAAATCGATGGGCGCGACTCAAGAGGCGTACTACCGCGGCGTCCGGATGGCGCCCTACGACCTGGTCAAGGAGCTTTTCATCGCGCTGGGCGCGGTGGCACTGATCACGCTGCTTGCGGCAGCGATCCTGTCCTCACCAGATGTGCCGCCGCTGACGGTTGCGGCCTGGGCGCAGGGGGATCCCGTGGACTTCGTGACCACGGCCACCAACGAGCTCGCGAGCGCCACCACGAGTGCCGGCTATGGCAATCCGTACAACTCTGTGGGAGCGGGCCAGAGTTGGGGGCCGATCGCTCCCCAGAAGTGGTTTGGAACGCGCATCCCGGTCGATTCGGCCAACTCATTCGTCATCCAGCCCCTGCAGCGTGCAAGCGTTGGCAACGCGGACGTCGCCACCGCGCTTGACACCTGGCAGAAGGCAGGTGCGGACCAGCAGACCAAGTGGCTCGATCCTTACACGAAGGCGCTTGCCGATGCCAAAGTCACCGATGGGAAGGTTGTGGTCGCCGAAGGTGACTACGGACCGCTGCCGGTGATGATGTCGAATCTTCTCGGCATCGCCCAGGCCGGCGGTCTCGACGGACTGCTGGTCATCAACGGCCGGTTCTACCAGACCGACTACACGCAGCCGCTGCTCTTCATGGGCGACGGCACATACCTGTTCAGCCTGGCCTCGGACGCGCACCTGCTCGGCAACCAGTGGGGAATGATGAATGAGACAGGCAGCTACCCAGGACAGACGTGGCTGTGGCTATACACGATGTGGTACCAGGTGCCGCCGTTTAACAGCTCGACTGGCTTCCTGGGCATCAACTCGGCCAACGCCGACCTGGGGATCATCATCCTCATGACGCTGCTCACCGCCGCGCTCGCGCTGGTGCCGTTGATCCCGATCCTGCGCGACATCCCAAGGTGGGTGCCCATCCACCGTCTGATCTGGCGCCAGTACTACGCCCCACGCAAGGCCGCGGCGCGAAGGTAGCGAGCATTTTTGGTGACGCGATCTGGGGGGCCGCGCAAGCGGGCCCCCTCCTTTCGGCACGCTCCAGCTCGCTACGTGGCGGCCGAACTCATGCACCACGCGCACGAGGATGTTGAAGTTGCGCGCGAGCGCGCCGGTTGCTGGAGACGCTCTAGCTCTCTATCTCCGCCTCTTGCAGCTGGTCCTGCATCGATAATCGACTCGCATGAAAGGCAATGCGGGTGATCGACCGATGCTCGTCCCTGGGCGCATACGTGAGGGAGACACCGTTGCCATCGTGTCGCCTTCCTTCGGGGCCGTCGGACAATTTCCTCATCGAACTGAACGGGGCCTCGCGTACCTGGAGTCACTAGGTCTGCGCGTGCGGCTGATGTCACATGCAGCCGAGACTGCGGGATGGGTATCGAGCTCCGTCGGCTCCCGAGTCGCGGACATTCATGAGGCGTTCAGCGATGATCAAGTCACCGCCATCGTGTGTGGCATCGGCGGCAACCACTCCAACCAGCTGCTGCCTCTGTTGGACTACGACTTGATTCGCCGCCACCCCAAGATCTTTCAGGGCTACTCGGATATCACGGTTCTGCACTGGGCCTTCGCAAAGCACGCCAACCTACGCACGTTCTATGGGCCGGCGCTGGTGACGCAAATGGCTGAATATCCGTCGGTCCTGCCGTTCACCGACAAGTTCTTGCGGGCAACGTGGTTCGGCGAATCGCCGATTGAATTCGAGCCGGCGGCGGAATGGACCGATGAGCACATGGAGTGGGCCGACAAGACCGACCTGACCCGACCTCGTGCAATGCAGCCGAGCACTGGATGGGTGTGCGTGCGTGCGGGCGTGGCCGAGGGCTGGCTTATAGGTGGATGCATCGAGAGCCTCTGCTGGCACGTAAAAGGATCTGACGCGTGGCTCGATTTGAACGGTGCAGTGCTTTTCCTTGAAACCTCGGAGGAAGCCCCATCCCCCGCTCATGTAGACGCCTATCTGGTTGACCTCGAAAACCTCGGGGTATTCGATCAGATCCGTGGCCTCGTCATAGGGCGACCAATGGGTTACAGCGCAGACCAGACAGAACAGCTTTGGGCCGTCGTTTCTGACAGAACAGCCCACAGCGGCGTCCCTGTTCTAGGCAACGTCGATTGCAGCCACACCGATCCCATGCTCACCATGCCGATCGGAAGCAAGGTCGCCCTTGATGCTGGCCAGCGCCTCTTTCGAGCGTTGGAGGTTTCGACCAAGGACTTCTCGCCAGCCTGACGCAACGCCTCTCCCGCAGGTTTAGTTCAGGACAGCAACGACGTAATGGAGTGCAGCCGGCAATGGTTTCTGGGAGCCGGTAGTTGCATCCACGGCGAATGCGTGGAGGTCCGAGCCTTGAAATGAACCCGGTGTCGTCGTCGAGTCGACCTGCACCAGCAGCGTGGCGGAGTCGGCCCACATCACAGTCACCAACTCGTGCGTTCTGCCGGTATTGTCGAGACGGAACAGACTTCGTCCAGTGCCTCCCAGTGCGGCGACATTGACCAGGAAGGCGTTGTCTCCGTTGTCGCGCCCTCCCCACCAGGTCACTGACGCCCCTCCGGGTGCGAATAGCACGCTTGGTGACCTCTGTCCGCCGACGTAGGGGGCGGTGCCCTGGACGTCAGAGTCGACCTTGCTGCCGAGCGAAATGACGTGGAGGTGCCGGATCGCAAGGTTGCTGCCGTTGGTTCCGAATCCTTGCTGGCCGGCCACCGATTTCCCATCTCGGGTAATCGCCAGGTCCTGCTCGCCAGCGAACGAATCCGCCCGTCCTAGGTTAGAGACGGTTCCTGTGCTGAGGTCGATCCCGACGATCTCCAACCGGCCGGTGGTGCCGCTCGTGGAGGTGACCTTGCGCAGCCAGACAGTCTGTCGATCGGAGCTCACGTCCAGCACAGACAATGCTGGGGCAAGGCTCATCACTCCGGTACCTGGAGCCGTGAGTAAGGTGCGAACAGCACCACTGCGGAGGTTCACCTCGTAGGCCGCCATGTTCGTCTGGTCAGCCCAGCCGACTGTGACCGCTGTCGTGGAATCGACTATCAGAGGGGGTACCCAGCCGCCCCCATTGGTCGGCGGAGACAGGAACGTAGCGGCAGCTGGTGCCACATCGATGACGGCGCCTGTGGCGTCGACAGTCCACGCTTTGCCCGAGCCGTCGTTCGCGACCAGCATGTAAGCGCCAACTGCATGTTCGTCGACCAACCAAGTAGCCGGCAGTGTTCGCGTCGCAATTACCGAGCCGTCCAATTTCATCAAGATGACCGTTGAGGGCCCGCTCGAGTGCCAGTCGAGGCCGACAAGCACAGGGCCCACTGCGCTCGCCGCTGGTGTGGGAGTGATCGATGATGCCGACGGAGCTGCGGACTGGGTGGTCGACTGAGCGCCGCAAGCGCTTAACAGCAGCAGGAAAACAAACGCGGAGGCCGATCGAAACGTGAACATGGTGTTGTCTCCGGGAAAGCTCTGCCGCTCCTCGCGATCTTTCGAGCTCGCCCTTATCAGCTTGAACGGGACCGCAGCAAGACGGTTACTGTCGCTGCCAGTTGTATCCCAGAACGCGGTTTGTCATTTTTGTGCGCTTTGAAATCCAATTCTCAACCTCGTTGCTGCGGCTTGCGGTTACTAACCGCAAGGCTTCCACCTAGAAACCAGAAAGTTCGGCCGAAATGAGATCAAATTTGCCCGTCTTGTACAACTGATCGTTGTGTGCAGTAGCTGTTCGGTTGCTGTATGGGTTGCTGTAGTACGAGCGTACTCGAGGAGCCCAGAGGCAATCTTCGTATTCGGATTTGGCTCCGGACCAGGGATTCGAACCCTGAACCTTGCGGTTAACAGATCGCTGCGCCCCGTTCAGAAATGCCAGCTCGAATTCGCCGAGTGCCGCTGAGTGTCGCCCTTTGCCACGGTTTATCGCCGGCGTTGCTGTACAGCATTGCTACTGTTCGTGATGGCCGTCCGCCGGTCCGCTCGCCGGAGAAGGTTCTAGCTGCTCGGTCCCCACCCTGGCCGGAGCGGCGGCAAGTCTGTTAGTTCGGGATCTAATGGTGTCCGAGACTCCCCGTCCTCTTCAGCCCAAGCCCGCCCGTATTGGTCCGGGATGTTCCCCCAACCGAAATAAGGCAAAGGTGCGTTGGGAATCACACCTAGAGCTCCGCGCGGATCGATGTTCGCAGCTATGACAGTGCAGAGGTGGGTCCAGTCATCACCAAGGTCGAAGACATAGATGAATTGCTGGGAGGTCTCTAGAAGTGAGAAGTTCTCCCGGGTCTCGTCGAGCACTCCCTCGTCGTCCAATTCGGGGTCAGCTATGCCGATTCGGGTGCCGTCCGTCAGCTCGAATTCATGTAGATGCGAGCGGTCCCAGCGCGCGAAGGCATCGTCGATCGCTGTCGCTAGTTGCCCATAAGTGTGGCTCTTCGCCGCAGCGAACAAGCGGCCAGGTCGCGGCCAATAACGAACGCCTCGGCCCTCGACCAACTCGACGCGGATCGATAACCAAGCGCGTACCGACATGGGGCCGACGCGACGCGAGGACGGTTTGCGCATGGGGCGCTTCATTTTGGTGCCCTCATAAATTCACCTCTCGAGATCCTGATCGTGCTCATTCACCGACACCACGGCTTGGTGGGCATGAGCTCGGTTCAGCCTCAGCATTGCGCGAGCCTGCTTACTCAGATCGGCCGTCTCACCAAGAAGGTTAAAGGTCTGGTCAAGCAATTCCGTTTGGCGCTTGCCCTCCCAGCCCCCTCGGAGCAGGATTTCAGTTACGGCTTTGAAGTCGAAACCTGGACTAGAGCTGATGAGCTCTACCATTTCGTGGCGGTCCTTTTCCCCGGGCAGGGTGTCCGGACGGTCGAGCAGAGCGGCCATTTTGGCTACGAACTGTGCCTCTGCAGTAAGCACTCGGGTCCGGTCGATTTTCTCGGTGTGGTTGATCAGCACCTCAACAGGAATCTGCAATCGTCGGCCAAGCTTCGATTGGTAGACGGGGTACACGTCAACCCCAACGCCATCCACCTCAATTGCGAACTTCTGACCGCTGACGTGGCGGCTCGGAGATAGTTGAAACTTTGCGCCTAGTTTGGCAAGCGTCGCGTGGTCGACAATGATGTCGATGTCATGGCTCTTGGCAACGCGGGCCCTCAGGTAGCTGGCCCAACCGCCAATGAGGACGGCATCGGGAAACTCCCGCACGAACCTCTTCATGACCGCCTGGACATGATCCTCGTTGGGCCGAGTCCGACTCTTAGGCGACATCGCGCAGCAGTTTGCCGTCCAGGGCCGCGAGGAATCGCTGAGCCTGCCAAGTTGGAAGGTTGAATAGGTCCGCATAAACCTGGCAGCGGGGCGCGACTCTCCCATACCGGCTCAGCAGCGGATCCGCCTCAAGAACCAGCAGGTTGGCCTCACCGCGCCGAGACGGAAATTGCCGCCTGACTTCATTCGCGTCCGCGTACACGACCACCTGCTCGTAATCGGCGACGAGGTTGCGCCCCTCCTGCAGAACGAAAGCCGTGTACGCGGTTGGGATGGCCGAGACCGGAAGTCGTGCCTCTATCTCATTGACGGTCATTGGGACTCGGGTTGTATAGACGATGTCCTTGTTGAGGTCACGCTGCGCGGCCCACATGAGTTGGAGCCGCTTGGGATCCAAAACGCGCAGGCCACTGGCGCTGCCGCGCACAGCACCTATGGCTCGGGGGCGCTCGAGTGCTTTATGGATGGTGGACACGGGCAAGTCCAACTCGACGCTCAACTCAGTCAGCGAGCTGCGCCTGATGCCCAGATCAAGTGAAGCGACGAGGAGGTGGCGCCAGACCATCTCGGTTCGGCTTATCATTCCGCCAGTTTACGCCAATCGGCGAATTTACGTGGCAATTCGTCAGATCTTGAACCATTCTGGGGTTGCTGTATGCCCTCGCCCGGCAGTAGAGGCGATCCACACAAGTAACGATTTTCGAGTTCACATTTGGCTCCCCTTAGTGGACGCTCTTCGAACTTGTCTCCTCACCCCGACCTCTGAACTGCGCGAGACCTGGAACATGGCCGGCTTATGAACAGGAGAATCACCAAAGTGCGGAACCAGCCGAAACCTAGCCCAGACCACTGAGGTAGCTCAAGGAGCCGGCTTTTTCGCCAGCACACGAAAGGTGACGCCCGCAAGCAAGAACCGCGCGGAGGCTTCCGAAGCTTCGACCCAGTTTCGCCACCGGCTGGCGGTCTCCCTACTCAAGGCGCCAGTCGCGACTGCCGTCTCGAGGTGCTCCAGGAGGTGGAACTGGTCGATCGCAATCTGGAGGCTCGTCTGAGTGCGGACAGAACCGGAGAAGTCGACCAGTTCCAGTCCGGCGTCAAGCGCAAAGCGGCGGAGGCGACGGCCAATGTCAGGATTCCGCAGGCCAGCCGTGAGCGCATTCCGCACCGCTGTCGCTGTCGGCAGATCATCGCTGTCGATCATCAGCGCGTCGAAGTCAGGTTCGGCAGCGGCATTGATGTATTGGTCTCGATAGCAGCAAGTTATCGGCATCAGGGCGGGCTCGTCACATATATAGAGGACGAGCGCGAGACCAAGCTACTGATAGTGAGCACTTATCGCGATCAAACAAACATGGAAACCAGCCACCCACACCGGATATCCACCAGGTGAGAATTTGGCGCACAATATCGATCGGGTCGGGTGGGCGGTACTCGGGTTCGATCCATCGGCCCTGAGGGGCTTATGTCGAGCAATCGAAGATTCCCCCGGAGGTGGCGCTTGCAGGCAGCCATGCTTGGAGGCGCCTTACTTGGGCTCTTAACAGGGGCGGCGTCGGGAGAGCCAGCCGCATTAGCTCTAGGCCACACCTTGGCGTCCGGGGCCTGGGTGGGAGGTGCGCTGGGTTTTATCGGTGGCGCGTTGACGGGATTAGTCGCCGGCGACTCATAAGCCATGGCTCAAGCTGTCGGAAGTCGGTCTTTCGATGAATCGTTCGGAACGAGCCGCGGGGTAAATTTACGCGTTCTTGGATGGGGAATCGCTTGTCTCGCTGCGTCGACCGCTTCAGCTGGACTTGTTATGAACATTCCCCACGTTGCGCTCGCCGGAACCTTTCTCTGGGTATTTGCAGCCGGAATTCATATTGCCGCAGCCGCTCGCCGGTACCTCGGTCTCGGTGGGAACGACACTGAGCCTGAGCCGGTGGTGCGAGCACGCTAAGGGTGCGGCCTTGGGGATTAATTTATCGCTCGCTCGAATGGGCATCAATCGATCAGGTTTCGCGGAAACTGTCCAGGGCGAATCCGGGGGCGGCGGGACCAAGGAGGGATCCCTATGGGCTCTAGACGCTGGAGCGCTTTGCCTGCCGTGCTGAAGAAGTCGGTGAGCACGATCGCCGACGCCTGCGCTCGCAGGAACGCCTTCCACGTCAGCCACGATCTCAACGGTGCCAGACCTATCCGGTTTCGGCCCAACAACTTGCGCAGGTACACGCACGCGCGACGCTTTGATCAGCGGCTGCGTAAATCCAAGGACTTGACTGCTTAATTACGCGGTTCAGAATCGGCTCCAGCGGTGAACTAGCAAAGGCTTGGTTGGAGGTCAACTTGGCAAGCCGGCCAGCGTCAACGGACTCTTCGCACAGTCAGGTTGACATGGCCGAAGTTGTTCCAGTAGAAGAACAGCACGTCGTTGGCAAAGCAGTAAAGATGCCCAGCAGGCAACTCATGACGGCTCTCTATACCAATCACGAACTTGTGGTCCGGCCTGCCCGACCGACGTACCGCACCGCAGAGGGCGAACCACTTTGCCGCCGGCACGCGCCTCCAACCCAATTGGACCATCAAGCGCTGGAGGGGGCTCCACCACGGTGTGTCGTAGCCGCCCGGCCCGGATGGGATCCCCATGTCGTCCCAACAACCCTCGGCGCGAAATTCATACTCGCCTCCTTCGAGCATCAGCGGGTCGCTGGTCCAGTGCTTGCGCGCGCGCACCGTAATTTGCACTCCCTCGCTCGTGACCAATCGCTCCACGCCGTCTATGATCGCGCGCGCCGGCCGGAACGTAAAGGATGACCACCGTCTCGACCCCCCAGACAATTCATAGAGTGGATCGTGGCATCGGCTGGGGATTCGCGGCAGTTGTGGTTGCGGCTTGGATCGTGCTCCTCGGTCTGCATTTCATCGGGCGATTCACACTTGATGTCGCCTTCTTCCTCGCGGCCTTTGTGCTGGCTGCAGCGATTTTCTTGGCATCTCTATACGCGGCGGCCCGACTGTTCGAACACCACAGGCTGCATCGCGCCGACCGGATGCCCAACCTGCTCCCCGTCCCCACCTGGCTGGCGACGTACGCGAGGTACCTCACGCCGGTGGGCTTCGTCGCTGGCATCATATTCGGGCACTACTTTTGGCACTAGTCGACCGACTCCGGGCTGTGGCTGCCGGGCTCGACAGGGCTCGGACCACGATCCTGATCGTCGAACTAATCGTCTTTCTCGGATTTCTGGGGTTCGTGGTCTATGGAACGTTGAGCGCGCAACAGGGCCTCTGCGTCAATCAAAACGGGCATCCCGTGCGTCGCGTCGACATCCCGAGCTCGGTATTCGTGTTCACCTGCCTGATCGCATTCATCCTGGGTCACGTCCTCGCCCAAATCGACAGCGTCCTGGTCAGGCATGCGTCGGCCCGTGAGGCCGCCACTGACATCGATTCGCGCCCAATCGCCGCGGCCTTGATTCACCTGGCCATTGCCACAGCGTTCGGCGTGCTGATGTTGATGATGGCTACGGAGGCGTTCACCCTCAGGTTTGGCTTCTGGCCGATTACCTACTACGCGCGCTGCTCGATCCAGGCCTCACCTTCCATAGCTTTGCTGGCTGCCGCAGGACTTTGTTTCCTGGGCGGTCGGTGGTTCTGGGTGGTGGAATGGCGCCGGTAGAGGTCAACCTCGGAATACTCGCGCTGGGCGCCGTTGCGTTCGGATTTCCTGCTGTGGTTGCGATTCTCGACCTGTGGTTCCTCCGCCAAGGCGATAGGCGGCCGAGAGTCGGCGAGCTGATCCAGGCATGGTCGAAGAGATACCCGGTCTTCGCCCTCGCGTTCGCAATGGTGATGGGACTTCTGGTGGGTCACTTCTTCTGGTCCACTCCGGGAGAGTGCAGGATCACGACTGCGAACGCGCCGGCACTACAGCTCCCTGAGAACGACCGAGACTGCAGGCCGCCAAGCCAGCCAAAAGACTAAGCACCCCCGCGTGATTGTCGCGCCAGCGCCGAGGCCGAAGCTCGGCGCTCATGACAGTATCCTTTCCCGCCCGCTATCAAAGTGAGGCACGAGAGAAAACTGACATCCAAAGCGATGGCGGAGCTCGAGCGTGCGGCGCGATAAGTGGCAATCCAGTTCAGCCTGGTGGAAGTGGGCCGCGCCGCCCAAGCGACGCGGCCCTCCAAGTCTTTAGCGGATCTGAAGCAGGATTGCGTGAGCCGTTGGGTCGCCGGTCACCGTGAAGCTTAAGGACCAGGTTCCCGCGGACAGACCCTTGGTACTCAGGTTGTAGATGTATCCACCACTCGTGCCGAGGGTTGAGTCGTAGCGGAAATTGTTGTCAGGATTGGCATTTCCGGAGGCGACCGGAGTCCCGCTCGTACTTGTCGAGATCTGGTTGATGCCGACGGCGGTTACTGCAATGGAGCTTGAGGACACGTCTTTGCCCGAGGCATCGCAGAGCTGCAACGTAATCGGAACCGTGCTGCCGGCCTGATGGACCGCGGTCTGATCGTATAGGGCGCAGATCGCGTAGTCGACCGTGTAGCTGACGATAGAGGAGGACTGGTTGCCCGCGTTGTCGGAGGCGTTGACAGTGAAGGTCTTAACCCCGGGGGAGGTCGTGTCGATGTTAGAACCGTTCGCGACAGTTCCTGTGCAGGTCGCTACACCTGACTGGCTGTCCGAACAGCTGTAGGCGGCCGCCACTGCTTGATTCAGTGAGTAAGTCGCGGAGGGTGAAGGCGACTGGATGACAATCGTCGGCGGCGTTGTGTCCAGCACCTGGAAAATTGGAGGCTCCAGTTTCAGCACGTCGCCCGTCTGCGTGGCATAGAGCGTGCCGTCAGGGCCGACGGTTATGAAATCACCGCGAGTCCCCCCGCTCGCGACCGTCGTGACCTGGTTCCCGTTATTGGTATCGATGCGTTGAATCGTGCCGTCGTTCATGTTGACGAAGATGTTGTTGGAGACATTGATGCCGTTGCTGAGCACAGTGTTCGGTTGCGCGACGGCTATACCGTCGGTGCCGCAGCATAGGTTTACCTGGAGCTGCTGCGTGCCGGTCCTGTCGAAGCCGTAGACGTAGTTCCCAGCGGCGGCGGCGACGTACAGCCGGGATCCATCGCTTGTGAACTCCATGCCGTCGAAATTGCCTGGAGGGCCGAAGGCATGGACGCCTGCCGGCGAGACGCTCGTGTCCACAAAGAAGATGCCGACATCTGTTGAAACGTAGAGGTCAAAGGCGTTGAGCGGATCGACGACCACCTGCCGGATGTAGAAAGCGCCTGGGAAGGTGGCGACCTGGCTGCCGACTCCGAGTGTGTTGGGATCGAACGTATATAGACCCGAGGCGAGCGGCGTCGTAGGAGGCTGCGCAGCGCCGTAATACACGCCGTGGGCCACAGCGAGGCCGGAATTGATGCTGTTCGCTGCGGAGGCTTCCGGGGTGTTGGCAGACCCGCCGGATAGCGCGAATCTGTACATCATTGCGTTGTGGTAGTCGCTCACGAAGAAGTGGCTCCCGTCGTCCAGAAGCCCTATCGGCCCGAACGTGCCGTCGTTGGGGATGTCGCTGATGAATTCGCTCACCGACGTGAATGGCGAGCCGGCTGTGGGCGCGAGGCCGCTCGACGCAGCTGCGGTCTGGCTCATGACGGCGCAGAGGCCGATGACGATGCTGATCGTCGCTACTATTCGAGACGCTTTCGGGTTGTCCATGGTCATTTCTCCTTCCCACGGCTTGTGCTTTGGACGCAGGCGGCAAGGGGCACGCACTGCGTGTGTTGACCCTCGGAAGATCTGAGCAGGCTCTTCCACTCGGGCTTGCCGAGCGCCAGCTCCCGCTCGATCTCCTCCGTTGTCGGCATCTGGAAGTCAGTAGGCAATGCAAGATCGTGGAGGTCGTAACCCCCAACCGATCCTTCTGCGGACCGAAGGGTACTCATCGCTGCCTCTCAATGCGGTCTTCGACCGCCCACATCGCCTCGCATTGGGCTACCGCGCTGAACAGCTCCGCAAGCTGCTGTCGTAGTTGAGCGGTGCTCCTGAGCCAATCACGGCGTTCATTCATCTTTGAGACATAAAACCGACAGTTCTCGCTCATTTCTCTCACCTTGAAATGAACCTGGACCTAGATGCCGACGATTACGGTGTCGCGGATAGATCCAGGAACGAAGAGACCCGCTGTTTGGGCTTCCATTTGTAGGTAGCCCACATCGGCCATTGACGCCAGTGCACCCGCGGCCAACGATTCGAGGCTCTCCTCTCTCCCGATCCAAAAGACGCGACCCACGTGTCCGTACGCCTCAATGCCGACTTCGACCTTGCTGAGCCCGAATTTCCCATTCACGTACTCAGCTGCCTTCTTCGCCCACTCCAGCGCCTTCTCCCGCTTATCGACTCCGTTGACCTCGGCCGTTCGAATCAGAGTCACCATCGCGATCCTCCTGTCGTTGAGTCGGTCTTATCGACCGCCGGCACGAGGTTCGGACCGGAGGTTCAACCCCCGCTCAAGGGGGGCTCAACACGCTTCACGACCTTCTTCTCCGTCCCTGTTTCTTGACTGACGGCTCTGGCGCGTCAGCAACACCGGAGGGCTCGGGTGATGGTCGCGGGGCGACCCGACCGAGCTGATGCGGGCCGAAAACCGCATAGGACCAGCCATCCATCCGGACGCTTAGGTCGCCGTTGCGGGTGATTGCCGTGATCGTCCCGTGATGCCCGTACTCACGGGAATCGGGATCGACAACGATCACCGCGTCGCCGATAGCCCATTCCTGCTCGCTGCCTGTCATCGACCGACCATCGCAGCCAGCCCTCAAGGCGATTTCAAGAACCCTTCAAGCGCAGAATCGAACGAGTTGATCGGCCGCTCGCTTGGGTCCATCATTCGACCGTCGGAATGAAGTTCCGGGTCTTGGGGCCGATCGAGGCCTGGGTTGGGGACCGCAAGGTCGAGCTCGGAGCACCCAAACAGCGAGCATTGCTGGCGGTGCTGCTGCTGAACTCCGGGCGGATCGTGGCGCAAGAGCGCCTCCTCCAACTGTTATGGCAAGGGTCGCCGCCCGAAACCGCGGCCCACGCCCTCGAGGTCTATGTCTCGAACCTCCGGAAAGCCCTCACGCCGGATCATCCTGCTGACGTGATTAGGAGAATGGCGCCCGGCTACCTGCTGAGGGTCGACAGCGAGGCAATCGACCTTCGACGCTTCGAGCACCTGGCCGCCAAAGGGCGTCAGATGCTCGACCAGGGAGATGCGCAAGGAAGCTCACTCCTGCTCCGCGAGGCTCTGTCTTTTTGGCGCGGTCCAGCTTTCGCCGGGGCCGATTCGAGCGAATTCCTGCTCGGCGAGCGGGTGCGTCTTGAGGCTTTGCGGCTGGACGCGCTCGAAAACCGGATCGAGGCTGAGCTCAGGCTTGGACAGCACCTCGAGCTCATCGGTGAACTCGAAACGCTGGTGGCCGAGAACCCGTTCCGGGAGAGGCTTTGTGGCCAGCTGATACTCGCCCTGTACCGCGCCGGACGGCAGGCAGAGGCTTCCTCGACATACCAGGCGACGCGAGTCCGCCTTGCCGACGAGCTGGGTATGGATCCCAGCCGGGCCCTGCAGGACCTCCTGACAAAGGTCCTGCGCCAGGACAGAAGTCTCGAGGTGCAGCGGCGCTCCGGGACGGAGCAAGAGCCAGCTCGGTTCACCAACCTGCCGGCGCCCCTGACAAGCTTCATCGGGCGAAAGAACGCCCTAGCCCAGATCGAGCAATTCCTCAAGCGGTCGCGAGTGGTTACGCTCGTTGGACCGGCAGGCATCGGAAAGACTCGACTGGCCATAGAAGTCGGCAGGGGGCGGCACGGCGCCTATCCGGACGGCGTCTGGCTCATCGAACTGGCCGGCCTGAGCGACGGCACCCTGATTCCCGACGCCATTCGCGTGACGCTGGGCGTCAACGAGGTGATGTCAAAGAGCCGAGTCGAAGCTGTCGCAGCCTACCTGCAGCAGCGTTCCATGCTGATCATCCTGGACAACTGCGAGCATGTCATCGAGGCGGCTGCACTAGTGGTCGAAAAGCTCGCCGCGATGTGCCCCAGGGTCGTGTTTCTCACCACCAGCCGAGAGCGATTACGCATTCCAGGCGAGCAGTTGTGGGAGGTCGAGCCGCTGTCTGTACCCGTGGCGACCACGCCGGGCGGTATTGCCCATATCGTTGAGTCTGAGGCGGTCCAGCTATTTCTCGATCGAGCGGCTCTGTCGCGCTCTTCATTCAGCCTAACCGACGCGAACAGCCAATCCGTCGCAGAGATCTCTCGCCGGCTCGAGGGTATCCCGCTCGCTCTAGAGCTTGCCGCCGCGCAGGTCGCAACAATGAGCACGGATGAAATAACGCGGCGCTTGGACGATCCATTCGAGCTGCTCACGTCCGGCTACCGCACCGCGGCCCACCGTCATCAGACGCTTATGGCAGCTGTTCAGTGGAGTTACGGGCTGCTCACAGACGAAGAGCGTCTGATCTTCGATCGTCTATCGGTCTTCCGGGGGTTCGACATCGAGGCCTCGGGTAGCGTCTGTTCGAGTGAATCCATATCGCGAGACGCCTGTAGGGCGGCAACTTTGAGCCTGGCTGACAAGTCCCTTATAGCGGTCGAGGGGGAGCGTCATCGATTGCTCGAGACGCTGCGCAAGTACGCCTCTGACAGGCTGCGACTGCGCGGAGAATCCGCACTCATGGAAGCGGCGCACGGCCGCTACTTCCTCGGTCTTGCCGCGGGACGCGCTCCGGGTGGTCTCGCCGCCTGGCTTCGGCGGATGGAGACCGAGACCGACAACCTACGCTCTGCTCTGGACTGGGCCCTCGACAACGACCGAGAATTGGCCGCTCGAGCCATCTTGTCACTCGATTTCTGGTGGCGTATGCGCTCCCACATCGGCGAAGTCCGAACATACCTCGACAAGCTTCTCCAACGTCGCCAGGCCGAGGACGCCACGCGTGTGCGCCTGCTGGCGTACAGGGGCTGGTACGGCTGGGACGCCATAGGAGAGGCAGCCGTTGCGCCTCAGGCGATGGAGTCAGCTCTGGAGTTGGCGAGGGCGCTTGGTGACCCGCTCGCGTGGGTTGACGCGCTGCTTGTGTGGGCCCGCTACGCAACGAACCAGAGCGAGCTCGAAAGAGCTGAGAGCCTACTAGCTCAAGCGCTCGACCTCCTCGGCGAAAGCGGGGATCGGGAACGTATCGCGGAAGCACTTCATCAGCGTGGAGTGTTGCGCGGCGCCCAGTTCGACCTGACTCGGGCGCGCACCGATCTGGAGGAGTCGCTTGCGATCCGAAGAGCCCTCAATCGAAGTGACGAGGCGGCGCTCACCATGGCCTTCGTGGGCGGAATCATCGGCGCTATGGGTGACTTAGACAAAGGACGGCACCTGGTTGCGGAGGCGCTCCTTGTAAGCCGCGAGCTCGGTGATATGGCATACAACCACCAAGCGCTCGACGTTGCCGCGGGCCTGGCTATCCAAGCAGGACAGGCCGATCGCGGCCTGACCCTAATGGCTGCGGCGGACGCCGCACTTGCGAGCGTCGACTGGAAGCCGGTGGCCGCTTGGGATCGTCTCATGGGACCGTACTTCCAGTTGGGTCGCGAGACCCTGGGTCCGTTGCAGGCTGCTGCCGCCGAGGAGATTGGTAGGCGGATGAGCTACGTCGAGGCTGTCGAGTACGCTCTGGAATGGCTTTCGACCGACCGATGAAAGTCGGCCTTTGCCCCGAACCGGGATCACCCAGCTGGCGGTGGCGGAAAGTCACCAGCCATATCTCGTGCGCTCGGATTCACCACGCGAACTACCTGCACCGTTGCAGCACCGTTGTTGCAATCGAGGTCGGTCACGGCCCTAGCGGAGCAGGAATCGAGTTCAGATTTGGCTCCGGACCAGGGATTTGAACCCTGAACCTTGCGGTTAACAGATCGCTGCAGCCCGTTCAAATCCTGGGATCTGAATTCGCGGAGTGCCGCCGAATGTCGCGGTTTGCCACCGGCGTTGCTGTACGGCGGGCCCTTTTCGGTGACCATGATGTGACGCTCCACCCCCCACGGTTTTGAAGACCGCGGTTCATGCGTTCCAACTAACCCTCGAACACCTTGCGAAGCCGCTTCGCGAAATCGGGCGCGTCGCTCTCGAAGCCGCCGTGGGCGCCGGGAAACTCGACCGGTTCGTTGCCGAGCATCCGGGCCAATCCCTCTCCGCCGTCGTGTGCGTACTCGCCGCGGGATTCTTCGCCGATTCCGCTGACGATCCTGCACGAGCAGTTCTTCAAGGCGGCGAAGTCCGGCTCGTATAGGCCGATGGCGCGCATCGTGTGGCCGAACCAGAAGTCCATGTTCTTCTGAAATCCCGCCATGGCTTCCTCCTGCTCCGGGGTCGGCTCGCCCTCCGGAGCAGGCGGCGGGCCGCCCTGGATTCGGGTCTGGGCCATGAACTTCGGGAATGCCGCGCCGAGGCCGGCCGCCTTGTAGGTGTCCGTGATGTCCTTGAACTCGATGCGGGTCCGCTCGGGATCGGGCTGTACTGCCGCGGACGGGATCTCGTGCGCGAGCAGCGTCGCGATCTGTTCGGGGTGGCGAGTCGCGAGGTCGAGCGAGATCACGGCGCCGCCGCTGCTCGCCAGGACGTTGGCCTTGCCGTCACTGACCGCGGAGATGAGCCGGTGTGCATCGTCGGCGTTGATCTCAATCGCGCGCTCGTCGTCGAAGGTACCCGTCAGTGGGCTACGCGACAGTCCGCGAGGGTCATACGTGATGACCGTGTAGTACGGCGCGAGCTCGCCCGCGATCCGTTCGAATGCGCGAGCGTCGGCCGGGCCGCCAGGAATGCAGAGCACGATGGGGCCTGAACCGCGGACCTCGTAGTGGATGTTCGCCCCCGGAACCTCCAGCGTCTTGACTTCAACTTCCGCACCCATTTTCTTCACCGCAGTTCTCCTGTCCGAGTTTGATGATCGTCTGTAAATTCAGACTACCGGCGTCGCGAAACTAATCGGTAAGAGGTACCTCATCGATAGACTGCAGCGCTTGTTGTTAGCCATCCCACCAGGCCAGCCGCTAGCGGACCAAAAACCTGGCAACCGCGCCCCGCCCGTAGTTCGCCCCGGTCCTATCCTTGATGACGACGCTGGCCGTGCCAAGCAAGCGAAGCAAGGTCGGAAAGGATGTACAAAGGATGTACGGGCTAAGGCTCTCGTGGGCGACGGCGTCAGTTTCGAATTTACAATTGGCTCCGGACCAGGGATTTGAACCCTGAACCTTGCGGTTAACAGATCGCTGCGCCCCGTTCAGAAATGGCGATTTGCATTCGCCGAGTGTCGCCGATTGCCACCATTTCACAGGGTTTATCGCCGGCGTTGCTGTACAAGCCATACCTACTACTCTCGGGCTCGCCTCAGTGCCGAGTCCCGCGTTAGCGCAAGTTTGGTGCGCGTCAAATGCGGACTCACGGGGCTTTGACTCAGCGTGGCTGAGCCGCAGGGAGTGTGCGCGGCGCCCAGATCGTCAGGTAGACGCTGGTGACAACCACCCAAACGAGCCAGAGCAACTCAGGTACGACGATCAGATTGGTAACCGCGAATTGCACCGCAACCAGGAGGCTGATGGCGATTAGGCCGGCCGGCACGCCAAGCCAGAGCGGCAGCGCACGATGGGCGAGGCTGAGCGCCGTGACCGCCAGCAGCAGAGCTGCCTGCATGTACCAGGTAACGAAGAACGCGAAGGTGTTCATTTCGAAGAGCGCGCGGGCCAGGTTCGGATCGAGCGGCTGGGCGTGATACACGAGGGCGAAGAACGCCGGCGCGCTCGACAGCTTGACGGCCACGGCGGCGATGCCGGCGCCGAGGACCGCTGCCGAGAGCCATGCAGGAGCAGGTTCGACGCGCCGCAGGACTCCCCAGAGCGCCGCGACAAAAAAGATCTGTAGAAGAATTGCGAGGGCTTCGAGGTGCGCCCCTCGCGAGTACGCATGTGCGGCGTAATAGGTGGCGATAGTTGTCCCGTCCGCGCCCAAGTTCGGCGCGTTCGAATTGCCGCCGCCACCCGTCGCGATAACGGCAATGATCACGTAGAGCGCGCCGCAGGCGGTCCCGATCCGCGCCAACCACGCGGTTACCACTTTCAGTCCTCCTCCGAGCACGCGCGGCCGGTTGTGACGGCGTAGCCTTCGCGGCCAGTCTAGCGCGCTGAATTTGGGGCGCGAACGGACCAAGCCTTGCGAGTGTAAATGCAGACCTCTGCAGGCTCAGCTCATCGGGATGCTCGCCAGAACGGCAAGATTATCAAAGCATCCGACCCCGGGCTCAATAGTAGAAGACGCGCGAGACCAGCCCGGAGACCTTCGAATTGCGGATCCCGCAAACGGTTTTGAAGACCGCGGGGCCGAGCGTACGAGACCGTCCGTGGACATTCCTCCAAATGACTCGGGAGGTCCGCCAATCCCTGATCGTCCGGCATCGTCCGCGGTCATCCGTGGGCATGGCTGTCATCTTGGCTGTCAGAGGTCGTTAGCCCGGGATCGGTTGCACTCAGTACACCGGCAACGAACTGCACCAAATAGAGGGGCGCTGGACACTTGGGATAATCCCATGCCGCCACACTCCCCCGCTCGAGGTTCCCCAATCGAGTGGACTGACGGCCGTTAACGGGACAGCCAAGGTCGGGTCTAGTAAGGGCGCTCGGCGGCGCTTGCGGAGGCCGCGGCCGGCGCTGCCGAGCCCCGCACCATGAGCTCGGCAGGCAGCAGGACCTGCTCCCGCCTCTGAACCGGCCCCGCTTGACCGTCCAGCAACACGGTCAGAGCCGTGCGGCCAACCTCGCGCATGGGCTGGCGCATGGTGGTGAGGGCGGGATCGAAGAAGCTCGCGACAGGTATGTCGTCATAGCCGACAACCGAGATGTCAGCGGGCACCCGCAATCCGCGTTGCCGGAGGGCGGTGATGGCGCCGAGGGCGAGCAGGTCGGAATGTGCGAACACAGCGGTGAAGGCACGCCCTCGCTCGAGCAGCCGAGCCAGTGCCGCAGCGCCCGCCTCCAGGCCCCAGTCGTCGCAGCTCTCGACGAGGGTGGCCTCGAAGCCGGCGGAAGAAGCCAGCAGCGCTTCCCGATAGCCCGCCAGCCGGCGCCCGGCTGACGTCCACTCCAGCGGTCCCGTGATAGTTGCGATCCGGCGGTGGCCAAGCTGGAGGAGGTAAGCGGTGGCATCCCGGCCGCCGGCCTGGTTGTCGACGTCGACGGAAGCGAGGCCATCCAGCTCCGGCTGGGAGGCGACCAGGACTACTGGCATCCGGGCTGCGATTGAGCGAAGGCGGCGTTGACTGGCAGCAAGGACTGGGCGGGCGACGATGAGGCCCTCGAGGCGACGCTGCAGCATGAGGCGTAAGTAGGCCTCCTCGTCGTCGGGCACGTCCTCCTCGACACTGCCGATGAGCAGGTAGAGCCCGTGCCGCCGAGCCTCCGCCTCGGCTCCGGCCACGAACTCCGCGAAGAAGTGGTCGGAGATGTCGTTGGTGACGACCCCGATCGTGTGGGTGCGGTCGGAGGAGAGGCTGCGGGCAACCGCGTTGGGGACGTAGTCGAGCGCTTCGATGGCAGCAGTGACCCGCTCTCGGGTGCCCTCGTTGACGTAGCTGTGCCCGTTGATCACCCTCGAGACGGTCTGGTGGGAGACCCCGGCCAAGGCCGCCACATCCCGTGCCGTCGGCCGCCGCGGCCGACTTTCCCTCTTGACATTCCGCATCACCTGCCTAGTATATGTGACCGGTAACATATGTGACCGGTCACAGAGCCGGCAAAGTGGAGGTTTAGGGGCCATGGAACGCCGGGAGCACTCTTTCGATTGGTTCGACGCCAGGCTCACGCGCCGCGAGGCGCTCAAGCGAGCCGGCGTGATCGGCCTGGCCCTTCCGATGCTGCCGACCCTGCTCGAAGCCTGCGGCGGGTCGACCGCGACGAGCCAGGTCCACGTGCCCTCCAGCAGCACCAAGGGCTCGCTGACGATCTGGGGCTGGAAGGACTCACTCGACGCCCTCAAGCTGCAAGACGCCGACTTTACCGCGGCCTACCCTGGGATCAGTTATCAGTACGTCGCCCGACCGCCGGCCGACACCTACCGCAACATCGAGCTCGCCATCACGGCGGGATCGGGTGGCCCCGACGTCGCGCTGATCGAAGACTCCCACCTGACGGCTTACGTCCAGCTGGGGGCGATGGCCGACCTCACCGAGCTCGTCGGCCCCTACGTCGACCTGATCGACAGCTACAAATGGGCCTGGACCAAGAAGGGCGCGCGCTACTTTGCGATGCCATGGGACCCGGGACCGGTGGCGGTCTTCTACCGCCGCGATTTGTTCCAGCAAGCCGGCGTGGATCCCGCCTCGCTGGCGACCTGGGACGACTTCCACAAGGCCGCCCGGACGATCAAGGAGAAGACCGGCCTCGCGATGTGGCAGCAGTCCAAGGCGCGCAACGACGGTCGCCTTTTCGAGACGCTGCTCTGGCAGCAGGGCACCGGCTATGTCGATGACAGGGGCCACGTCATCCTCGACCAGGATCCCAAGGTCGCGCAGACTCTCGACTACATCAACACCTTCTGGCAGGAGGGTCTTGCCGCTGACCAGGAGCCTTGGACCAACCCCTGGTACAAGGCGCAGACCGACGGCACCACCGCAACCGTGGTCGACGCGGTCTGGATGGGCACCTTCTTCAAGTCTTGGATCGCCCCCAAGGCGACCGGTAAGTGGGGCGTCCTCCCGCTCCCGGCCTGGAAGGCAGGTGGGTCGCAGGCGAGCAACGACGGTGGCTCTGCGCTGGCCATATTCGACTCGAGCCAACAGAAGGAGGCCGCCTGGGCCTACGTCCAGTTCCACCTCGGGCGGCCCGCGTCGCAGCTCCAGATCTATGAGAAGACCGACATTTTTCCGAGCCTGAAGGCGACCTACCAGGACCCCTTCTTCAAGGAGCCGGACCCCTACTTTGGGGACCAGACTGTCCGCGAAACTTTCGCGCATATTGCGGAACGCATCCCCAAAGCCGGCATCTACTCGAAGGACTACGCGCAGATGAACACACTGCTGGTGCCCGAGATCCAGAAGCTGGCGCTCGGCCAGCAGAGCGTGCAGGCTGCGCTCAGCAATGCCGCCGGCCTGATCCGAGACAAGACGCACCGAGCCTGAGCCGGCGCCGAGGAAGGTTTGCTCTTGAGAACGGCGATGCCGCGTGAGGCGACGCTAGACTGGCGCCCGGGTGGGCGCGCGTTGATCAAAGCGGGTGCCTGGCGACACGACCTATGGCGGCATCGTTGGCCGCTGCTCTTCGTGTCCCCGTTCTTCATTCTCTTCGCCGTCTTCAACATCTACCCGATCGGGTTCTCGTTCTGGCTGTCCCTGAACGACTGGTCAGGTCTGGGCAGCATGGATTGGATCGGGCTGGACAACTACCGCGAGCTGCTCCGCGACTCCATCTTCTGGAACTCGATGGCCAATTCGGCCATCATCTTTTTCATCTACGTGCCGGTCATGACTTTCATGGCCACCGTCCTAGCCAGCATCCTCAACGGCGCTTTTCTCAAGCTGCAGGGGCTCTGGAGGGCGCTCATCTTTCTGCCCAACATCACCTCGATGGTGGCGGCGGGCTATACCTTCCGGCTGATCCTCGACCGCGACAGCGGAATCGCCAACCACGCCCTCGCATGGCTGCACGTCTCGCCGGTCCCCTGGCTCGATGACATCTGGTGGGCCCGGATCTCACTTGGACTCCTGATGGTCTGGGCCTGGCTTGGATATAACACCGTGATCATGCTGGCCGGCCTGCAGACGATCCCGTCGGAGGTGATCGAAGCGGCCCGAGTGGACGGCGCGAACCGTGTGCAGGCTTTCTTCCGCATCACGATTCCGCTCCTGCGGCCCGTGATCATTTTCGCGGTGACGCTATCGATCATAGGTACTTTCTCCATGTTCACCGAGCCGTACGTGCTCACCCGGGGAGGCCCGGTGAATGCGACCGATACGCCGGTGCAGGAGATATTCAGCAACACCTTCGAGGATCTGCGTTTCGGATATGCGGCGGCGATGAGCTACGTGTACTTCGCGATCATCGTCGTGGTGACGCTGGCGCAGTTCTGGTTCGTCAGCAGGAGCGATCCCGTCAAATGACCGCCAGGCTCCGCGAGGCTCCGATCCGGACGGCCGCCTATGTGCTTGTGGCCGGCCTCAGCCTGGCGATGATGTTCCCATTCATCTGGATGCTCAGTTCCAGCTTCAAGCCTTACTCCGAGATCTTCGCCGGGACCAGCTTCCTGCCCCAGAACCCCACCTTACATAACTACGTGTCGCTCTTCCAGCAGAGCGACGCATTGCTCAAGCTCTGGAACAGCTTCTACATCGCGACCACCGCGACGGCGATCTCGGTCTTCCTTTGCGCGATCGGCGGCTACGCGTTCGCGAAGTTTCGCTTCCCCGGGCGCGCGCTGCTCTTCGGCTTCATGCTCGCGTCGATGGCCCTTCCGTTCGCAGTGGTCATGGTTCCGCTCTTCGTGATGATGCGCAACGTCTTCCACTGGATCGACACGCCCTGGCCGCTGATCGTGCCGACGGCGGCCAACGCCTTCGGCATCTTCTTCATGCGCCAATACATGTTCTCGATCCCCGATGACATCATCGAATCCGCCCGGATCGACGGTGCCTCCGAGTTCGGAATCTTCTGGCGGATCGTGCTGCCGACCAGCCTGCCCGCACTGATCAGCCTCTCGATCATCTTCTTCATGTCCTCCTGGAACAACTTCCTCTGGCCGCTCGCGGTGCTCCGCTCTGATCCCATGCAGACCGTTCCGGTCATGCTCGACTCGCTGCAGGGACCTCCGGGCCGGACCGCGTTCGACGTGCTGATGGCAGGCTCCGTCGTAAGCGTGCTGCCGATGCTGATCGTCTTTCTGCTCCTACAGCACCACCTGGTGGCCGGGGTCACCGCGGGCGCCGTGAAGGGGTAGCCAGGCCATGCCCAATGCAGTCCGGTTCGGCGTCGCGTACTACCCCGAGCAGTGGCCCCGGACCAGGTGGCGCATCGACGCCCGGATGATGGCCGAGGCTGGCCTCACCCTGGCCAGAGTGGGAGAGTTCGCCTGGTCGGCGCTGGAGCCGACGACGGGACGTTTCGACCTGGGCTGGCTCGACGACGCGATTGGAATATTGGCCGAGGCCGGGCTGGAGGTCGTGCTCGGGACCCCGACCGCCGCCCCGCCGGCCTGGCTGGTCGAGCAGCACCCCGAGATCCTACCCGTCGACATCGACGGGCAGCTGCATCGTTTCGGGAATCGCCGCCACTACTGCCCCAATCAGCCCGCGTACCACGCCGCGACCGAGCGGATTGTGGACGAGCTTGCCCGGACTTTCGGCGCCGACTCACGAGTGATCGGCTGGCAGATCGACAACGAATTCGGCGGTCGCTGCTACTGCGAGACCTGCCGGCTGCGGTTCCATCGGTGGCTTGCGGAGCGCTACGGATCGCTCGAAAACTTGAACTCAAATTGGGGCACTGCCTTCTGGAGCCAGACCTACTGGGATTGGGATCAGATCCCGCTACCCCAGAAGGAACCATTGGATCCGAGCCCGAGCCTGGCGCTGGATTACCGCCGCTTCATGTCCGACAGCTACGTCCGGTACCAGGCGCTACAAGTCGGGCGCTTGCGCGCACACGGCGACGACAAGCTCGTGACGCACAATTTGATGGGCTTCAAGTTCGCGGAGATCGACTATCGAGAGCTCGCGGCCGATCTCGACTTCGTGAGCTGGGACAACTACCCTGGCCTGGACCCGGACGCCAGCTACTTCTCAGCCGCTCTGGCCGCCGACGCCATGCGCGGGCTCAAGCGCAAGAAGTTCTGGGTCATGGAGCAGCAGGCAGGGGCCGTCGGCTGGGGCCAGATGGAGTCGCCGGCGCCCGGTCAAGTTCGCCTGTGGACCTATCAAGCCATAACGCACGGCGCCGACGCGGTCCTGTTCTTCCGCTGGCGCACCGCCCGCTTCGGCACCGAACAGCACTGGCACGGGATCCTCGATGCGGACGGGAGCGCCGGCCATCGCTACCGCGAGCTCCGCCGGCTGAGCGCGGAGCTGCGTGACCTCGGCCCTCACGTTGACGTCTCGGCGCCGATCGCCGACGTGGCCCTCCTGCACGACTACGACTCCCGATTCGCCCTTCAGATACAGCCCACCAATCCCAATCTCAGCTATGAGGTGACCCTGAAGCGGCACTACCAGGCCGTGCGCAGGCTTGGGCTGGGAGTCGACGTGCTGCCAGACAGCAGCGAGCTGGAGCGTTATCGAATGGTCGTGGCGCCCAGCCTGTACCTCGCGAGCCCGGAGCTCGCGTCGACACTGTCCAGGTATGTGATGGGCGGCGGGTCCCTGGTGCTGGCGCCGCGGACCGGCGTCAAAGACCGCTTCAATGCGGCGCCCGAGCGCGTCCTACCAGCATGGCTGGACGGTCTGTGCGGAGTGCGCGTCACCGATTATCAGAGCGTCCCCTCCGAAAAGCGAGTCAGGCTGGCCGGGGCCGGCGACCTTTCTTTCGAGGGCGAGTTCCAGGGCTGGTATGAAGAGCTGGAACTAGCCGATGCCGAAGTCGTCGCGCACTACGCGGACGGCGCCTTTGCGGGCTCGCCGGCGATCACCGAGCGAACGACCGAAGGCGGACGGGTCGTCTATCTGGCGGGGGCGGCCACGCAGCCAACCCTGGACCGGCTGTACCTACACCTGGCCGCACGGCTGGGACTGACGACCCTGCAGCTTCCAGATGGCCTGGAAGCGATCAGGCTGGAAGGCATGGGTGACGGAGAGCTCCTCGTTCTGCTCAATCACTCCGACACGGAACAGCGCCTCAGCTTCAACGGATACCGCTGGCATGATCATCTGAGCGGCGCAAGCGGAGATGGAAGTTTCGAGCTCGGGTCTTACGGAGTAGCTTTCCTCGAGGGCGTCCGGTTCTCGGTGGCGGAACGCGTTTGATTAAGATCGCAGAGGTCACACCCATGGTGATGGGAACGGCGTGGCGCAACCTCACCATCGTCAAAGTGCGCACCGACGACGGGCTTGTCGGGGTTGGCGAAGTACGGATGGTCAATCACACGAAAGCCCTTCTCGGCTACCTGGAGTACGCGATCCCGACCCATGTTCTCGGAGCCGATCCCTTCGACGTCGAGGCCCTGGTGCAGCGGATGTGGCGGAGCGATTACGAGCGGGTGGGCGGCACTGTGATGTCGGGCATCAGCGCCATCGAGATCGCGTGCTGGGACATCATCGGAAAGGCGGTCGGGCAGCCGGTCTTCAAGTTGTTGGGCGGCGCCGTTCGCAACCGGATCAAGGCGTACGCCAACGGCTGGTACACAGTCGAGCGAACACCCACGGAGTTCCATGACGCCGCTCGTCGCGTCGTGGCGCGAGGCTACGGGGCGCTCAAGCTCGATCCGTTCGGCTCCGGCGCCTACGAGCTGACACCGCAGGAGCGCAGGCATGCCGCAGCCTTGGTCGAAGCGGTTCGCGACGCAATCGGGCCTGACGCGGAGCTGCTGGTCGAGATGCATGGACGCTTCACTCCGGCCACCGCAGTATCGATCGCGCGCGAGCTCGAGCCCTACAACCTGGCCTGGATCGAAGAGCCGGTCCCTCCGGAGAACCTGAAGGCCCTGGCCAAGGTTGCAGCGCAGGTGCGGATTCCGGTCGCGACGGGTGAGCGCATCCACGTCCGGCACGAGTTTCGCGAGCTGTTCGAGCTGCAGGCGGCCGATATCGTGCAGCCCGACATCACAACCGTCGGCGGCCTGCTGGAGAGCAAGAAGATCGCGGCCTGGGCGGACTCGCACTATGTGCTCGTGGCACCGCACAACGTGGGCGGCGCCATCTCCACAGCGGCCGCTCTACACCTGGCCGCGTGCACGACGAACTTCAAGATCCAGGAGCACTTCAACGACTTCACAGAGCCGTATGTGAAGGACGCCTCGCCTGGGAATCCCGCGGTGGTGGACGGCCACTTCGCTCTTCCCGAGGGACCGGGCCTTGGCGTGACCCTGAACGAGGATGTCGTCCGGGAACACCCCCCGCGCAGCCTTCACTTCGATCTCTTCGAGGACCGCTGGCATGTGCGACAGGCTGTGCGCGGGTGATCGCTTCACCGTCGTGACCACGATGCGCGCGCTGGTCGTGGAGCGCCCCGGGCTGGCTCGGTTGTCGGAGCTGGCCACGCCTGAGCCCGGCCCGGGCGAGGTTCTGATCGGGGTGGCCGCAGCGGGGATCTGTGGCTCAGACCTGGAGCTGCTGCGCGGTTCGCGGCCGGCGCGCTACGTCCGCTACCCGGTGGTGCCGGGGCACGAATGGGCGGGCACGGTCGTGGGGGTTGGCCCCGGTGTCGCACGGCTGGGAGCGGGCGATCCGGTGGTGGCGGAGGGCTTCCGCTCATGCGGTGCTTGCGACCGATGCCAGGAAGGCCGCACGAACCTCTGCCTGGCCGACTACGCCGAGACGGGCTTCACCCACCAGGGTGCGTTTGCAGAGTTCATCTGCGTCCCCACGCGCCTGGTCCACCGGCTGCCCGCCGGCGCGGACCTGGAAGCGGCAGCCTTGCTCGAGCCGGCGGCGTGCGTCGCGGGCGGACTGCTCGAGGCTCAGCTTCGTCCAGGGCTTCGGGTCGCGGTGGTCGGAGACGGCACGCTGGGCCTGCTGTCGGTGTCAATTCTGCGCCTGGCCTCGCCGCGCCGGCTCGCGCTGATCGGCAGCCGGGAAACGCGGCTGGCGCTCGGGCGCCAGCTCGGCTGCGACGAGACCCGCGACATCAATGCCGGCGACTCTCTGGATTCGCTCGAGGAATGCTTCGACCTCGTTTTCGAGGCAGCCACCCGTCCCGAGTCGGCGATGACGGCGCTCACGTTGGCCCGGCGCGGTGGGACCGTGATTCTGGAAGGGATCTCGGGCGCCGGCCGCCCAGCCGTTGCTGCGGACCTGATTACGCTCAAGCAGCTTCAGGTCCAGGGCATCTTCGGGGCCTCCAGCGCAGCCTGGCGCTGGGCGGTCGAGCTCTTCGCAGCCGGCACTCTGCCGCTCGCACGGTTGGTCAGCCATCGGTTCCCGCTCGAACGCTTCGAGGCCGCGTTCGAAACCCTTCAAGACAGGGAGAGCGGCGCCGTGAAGGTCGAGCTGACGCCGGTGTCGACGCCGTGACGCGCTCCGTATACAGCAGATCTCGAGGTCGATCGTGACCTCTCCCCGCGATGTGCTCACCGCGATGGGCCTGCCCGGTGGAGACGTTCATGCCCTTCCCGATTCGCCCAAGCGCTTCCCTGACGGCGCTCCCTACCGGATCGAAATCCCGAGCACGGAAGGGCCCGATTGTTTGCGCGCCGTGCTCGAGGAGGGGAGCAGGCTCTCGGTCCGCATCCATCGGGTCTCACAGGGCACCGGGGTTTTCCTGCAGACCGACGCGGAGCTGGACGAGATGGCCCGCATGGCTGCCGACGCCGGAGTCGAAGTCTGCCTTTTCCTGCGACCCAATGCCGGCTGGGATACATCGGCGATGGCGCGCGCGCCCGGCGGCGCGGGGCTGGCGGCCGCAGCGCGCGGCCAGGACCAGGTCGTGGCTTGCCTGGAAGATGCCCGGCGCGCGGCCGAGCACGGGTTTCGCAGTGTGCTGGTGGCGGACATTGGAGTGCTGGCGGCCTTCGACGCAATGCGACGAGCTGGGGCGTTACCGGCCGACATGCAGGCCAAGGTTTCGGTGATGCTGCCGATTGCGAACGCCACCGCGGCCCAGGTGATCGAGCGCCTCGGCGCGAATACGTTGAACCTTCCGACCGATCTGACCTTGCCCCAGATCGCGGCTATCCGGGCAGCCGTCGATATCCCGCTCGACATCTACGTGGAATCTCCGGACAACCTTGGCGGCTTCATTCGCATGCACGAGATCCCGGAGATCATCCGCGTGGCGGCGCCGGTCTACCTCAAGTTTGGCCTCAGGAATGCTCCAGACATCTATCCGTCCGGTAGCCACCTCGGGTCCACCGCCGTGGCACTCAGTCGCGAGCGCGTGCGAAGGGCCAGGCTCGGCCTGGATCTGCTCGCGCGCTCAGGGGCAGTATTCGGGATCTCTGAGTTGGCCGCGGCTGACATGGCTGTGCCGCTGAAACCGCGGGCGATCTTCAACGCCTAGGTTCAGGCCGAGCCCACATAAAGCTCGACATGAGCTAGCAGTCGTCAGGATCCAGGACGGCTCGAGCCTGATTACAGCCTGCTTTGAGGAGACGATCAGCAGGTCACGTGGAGGATTGCGTTCGTATGCAAATCGCCACGATTGAGGAGCGTAATTGCGTCCCTTGTAGGAACAACTATCAGCTCCACCTTCCTAAGCTGTGCGTCTTTGTACACTCCGGGCATCACCGGCAGCCGGCCCTCTGCCCCCGTACCGATAACCAGCCGGCGGCAGCGCCACGGAATGGTCTCCTCGGTCGAGACCGGCGTATGGCCATATGTGTCCCGATAAGACTTGGAAGCCTTCTTCTTCCGCTTTCGAACCGCGCCGCGGTCGATGACCAGGTCGTAGTCATAGATCGTGCTGTCGATCTTGATGGAGCCGAACGAGAACTTTTCGAAATGCAAAAGCGTCAACCGCCAACCCACATTACTCTCTGGCTTGGCCACGCCAGCGGTGAATTGTGGGAACGGGCCGGTATCGATGGCGTTGCGAAGTCAGCGCTATGAGGAGACGACGCGTCGATTTGCGCCCGGGGCTGATGTAGCCCTGGACTATCTGGGCGGCCTGGGGAGCGATCATGGTGAGGGTTGGACGTTCCTCGAGTCTCTAGTCCGGCGACTCCGAAGTGGACCTGCTGGTCGCCGATCGGGAAACGACATGGATGAGTGTGATTTCAGGGTGGCGGCGGGCGACGCGGGACGGTAGATCCATTCGGAGCCAGCGGGAGACCCCCGGCGGCAGCGTCGATAGCACGATCGCCTCGTACTTTTCGTTCACCAACTCTTCTTCAATGGCGGCGTATGGGTCCCAGCCGCCGATTCGTGTCGACCGGACGCGGATCCCCAGGCTCTCTAGGTGTCTGCGAGTGCTCTGGGCTCGCTGTGCGGCGAGCCATCGTGCAGATTTCGCTGTGCCCTCGAACTGCTGGAGCAGGTTGAGTGGGGTAGCTGGGATGACGATCACGAACTCAGCCTCTGGATCGGCAGCGTTGATCTCGGTTACGGCATGCAGCATTTCCTGGCTCTCGGCAGTCTCGTTGGCGACCAAGAGATAACTAGCCACTGGCCCCAGCCTGCGATCCCATGGCTTGCCGTCAGGAGCAAGTTACTCCGGAATGGCCCGGCGGCCAAGCGGCTCCCTGCAGACACCAAGTTCGGGCCTAAAGCTCGATAGTCAGTCGTCTCGTATGGGCAGCGTCGCCCCGGTTCACCAATCACCACAAATTGGCCATGGGTGAGGCAGTCTTAAGGTGACTCGATGCTGTCTTGGCTGGACATGCATGGCCGCCAGACTCTACGAGCCCAGATGCAAAGCAGGAGCCTTGCAGTTACTGGCCGCATGCTTCCGCACGCGACGAGAGGGAGCGTATAGAGATTGAGATCAACTGGTCGCTACGACTGGCCTCATGTCGAGCGAATTGCGCGGGCCGTTGCTGCACTGTTGCTGTACGGGTCGCTGCAACACAGGCGACCCCAAACGCCGACGGCATGAAAATTGAATTCAGATTTGGCTCCGGACCAGGGATTCGAACCCTGAACCTTGCGGTTAACAGATCGCTACGCCCCGTTCAGAAATGGTGGTCCGAATTCGCTGAGTGCCGCTGAGTGTCGCCGTTTGCCACGGTTTATCGCCGGCGTTGCTGTACGAAGTGTCGGAGACTGCCCCCCAGTCGGCTACGCCTTGTAATGGTCGCGGGCGCGACCTGCCCTCAGCTGCATTCGAACTACGCCGCTGGGTTATCCGGAAGCTATCCCCGAAAAGCTGAGGGTGCCCCCGGTGGCAGGTATGGCGCCGGGTTTACGGGAACCTGGTTGATTCGCAACTCGAAATGAAGGTGCGGACCGGTCGAGTTGCCACTCGACCCTTCGAGTCCAACCGGCGTGCCCTGGGTCACCGACTTCCCGACCTTGACCAGCGCGGTCGAAAGATGGCCATAAAGCGTATCCAGTCCGCCCGAGTGCGCGATCACGACGTAATTCCCATAGCCGCTGCTCGAGCTTCCGACCAGAGCCACGACGCCGTCGTCAGCCGCGTACACCGGCGAGCCAAACGGCTCGACCAGGTCGATACCAGTGTGAAAGTGCGGGTAGTTCCCGTACGGGGGCTCAAACCAGTACGTACTCGGCCCGAAGGGCTGGGAGATCTGCGCTTGCGGCTCAGGCCAGATAAATCGGTATTGCGTCGAGTGCCCGCTGCTGGTCGGAATCTGACCCACGTTGTTTGACTGGGCCCACAGCTGCACCTGACTCCAAACCGCCTGCATGGCCGCCGAGATGATGGCGTCCTGCTGCTGCTGCAGCATGTCCGTTACTGCTTGCGCCAGCTGTGCTGACTGGTTGTTGAGCTGCCTGAGCTCGTATTGGGTCTGGGCGATCTTCGTTTGCAACTCCGCCATCGATGCCTCTTGCTGCGCTTGTAGCGCTTGAAGCTGCGCCATCTCGGAGTTGAGCAGATCGCGTTGCGTGACCTGCTCGGCTCTTGCGGCCTCCTCCCTCTGGCGCTGTTTCTGCAGTTCGTCGAGATCTTTCGCCAGGGAGGCCTTGATTTCGCTCGCGCGCGCGCCCGCCACGTTGAGGTCGGAAATTCGAGTTAGCAGATCGCTCAGGCTCTGCGCCTCGGCGAGGTCGACCAACACCGAGCTTGGAGCAACGTAAATCGCACGACTCAGCTGGCGAAGCTGGGCACGCTCGGCGTCGATGCGCTCCGCGAGAATCGCCTCGCGTCGCTTCGCGTCCGCGATCTGCACATCAAGATCCGCGATCTTCGCCACCACGTCGCTGATCTTGCCCTGAAGGACCTGCTGCTGAGCCGCGTTGTCCTGCAGCGACTGTCGCAACTGCTGCTGCGCGGCCATCGCATCGGCCAGGTTGCTGCCGAGCTGCGCTCGGATCTGATCGATGACCGCCATCTGCTGCTGTGGATCAGTGGGCGAGGTATCGGCTGTAGCCGCAGACCGGTCCGCGGCGAACAGAACACACGCCAGCATGAGGGCCACGAGACACGCTCTCACGTCTCCATATGCCTCCGCAGGCTGATCAACGAAGATCCTGAGCCGAGACACAATCCCACCACGACGACGGCCGCCGCGGTGACGCCCGCGACCGTAACTGTGACGCCGGGTGCAAATTGAGTGAAGGCTCCTGACGCCGATGAGATTCCCGCCAGCGTCAACGCGAATGTGATGACGCCGGCGATCACCCCCGCCAACGCACCGGTGATGGCGCCCTCGACGACGAACGGCCCGCGCACCATCCAGCGCGGGGCCCCCACCAGCTGCATGATCGTGATCTCGTCGCGCCGGGCATGGACCGCGATCTTGATGCTGTTCATGGTCACCATGACGGCCACGAATCCGAGCAAGCCCAAGAACGCGATGCCGGCAACCGCCGCACCCAACAGGACTGCCTGAATCCGCTGGTAGGCGCCCCTGTCGTACGACGTCGGATACAGCTCGTCGACCGCAAGGTCGTCGCGGACCGAACCATCGATCGCCGCGACGTCCTGGATGTTCTTGACCTGCACGTCGAGGCTCGCCGGGAATGGATTGCTCTCGCTCGCGTCAGCGAGTTGCGGCAGCCCTGGGATGCGCTGGGCTCGCTGGAGGGCTTCTGCCTTGGTGACGTACGTGACTCCGGCGACGCGCGGATCGCTCGTCAATCTGTTCTGGAGCGAGGCGATCTCCACGTCAGTGGCGCTGTCCCGCAGGTAAACGTGGAGCAAGGAAGCCTGACTCGCTTCGATCTGCTCGAGGTTGTGCAGCGCAAAGCCCGTCAAGCCGACCAGGCCAGACATCACGAGCAGCAGCGTCATGGAGCCGAGTGCAGGGGCGGTGCCCCCGACGTTTCGAGCCCAGCTGCGCGCCGCACTCTGAAACAGGTGACGGAACAGGTTCGTCGCCACCGTCTGCACGAGTCGGCGACGTGGGAATCGCCCTTTCACGAGGACGCCAGCCATGCCATCCTTCCTGTCTGCCCGGCCGGTTGGTCGCGCACCAGCCTTCCGTGAACCAGCGTCAGGACCCGACGCTGCAGCCGGGTCACGATCTCGACGTTGTGGGTGGCCACCAGCACGGCCGTGCCCCAGGCCGCGATGTCCTCGAAGAGGTCCATGATCTCCCACGCCGTTTCGAGGTCGAGGTTGCCGGTCGGTTCATCGGCAATCAGCAGCGCCGGCTGCGCAACCACCGCCCGGGCCACCGCCACGCGCTGCTGCTGGCCACCCGACAGCTGGTGCGGGAAAGCGTCGCCGCGGTCGCCAAGACCCACCGCCTCCAACGCGTCCAGGGAGCGATCCAGGGCTTCCTTGTCCGCGATACGAAGGTCGCCAACCTGGAGCCCGAAGGCAACGTTTTCGAGCGCGGTCAGCCGGGGCAACAGCTTGTAGTCCTGGAACACGACGCCCACCCGGCGACGTAATTCGGCAACGCGGGAGGCTTTCAGCTGGTGAGCCGCGATGCCGGCCACGATGACCTCGCCTTTCGTCGGGCGAATCTCGCGGTTGATCAGCTTCAGAAGGGTGGTTTTGCCAGCGCCGCTCGGGCCGACGAGAAAAGCGAGCTCGCCTGGAGCGAGGGCCAGGTGGACGTCATCGAGGGCGCGCCGGGATTCGTAAACCTTGCTCACGGCCCTGAATTCGACGATCGGCCGCACTTCTCCGGCGATGATGGGGCGCACTTCTCCGTTCGAGATAACGGGACACGCCGCGAATACCTGTCAGGCATTAGACGTTGTTAGTTCCCGCGGACTAGTTGGAGACGGCCTGCCGGCGGCTTCGCGCATGAGAACAAAAGTGGCGTTAGGTTTGAGCGATGGGGGTAACCGCTCATCTCCCCCATGCGCGGGAGCGTGACAAATCAGCCGAAGTAGCTGTGACGCATCAACCGAAGGTGTGTGACCCATCAGCCGAAGGCCTTTGGGGACGTGTCAGCCGAACTTGCACAGCGAGTTGGCTCCGGACCAGGGATTCGAACCCTGAACCTTGCGGTTAACAGATCGCTGCAGCCCATTCAGAAACATGGGTCCGAATTCGCTGAGTGCCGCTGAGTGACACCATTTCGCGCCTTTTGCCACCGGCGCTGCTGTACGAAAGCGGGCACTGGTGGCGCTACCGCTAGGTGGCGATTCGGCCGGCCTGCCAATCCGCGTGCAGCTCAGCACGCCGCATGTTTAGGCACCTGCCTTCACCCTCTCAACGACTTCGGCAACCTGGCGGAGCGTAGTCACGTCGCCTTCGTTCGAAGGCATGCCAGTGTCGGCGCCGACGAGCGCCGCGCTCCCCAGCTTCTGGAATGGCTTGTCCTTCAGACGCAGCTGCAGGCCCTCGCCGTCGACCTCCACCCCATCGATAGACGCCAGCGCAAACGCACGGAACCGGTTCGGCGCGCGCCCTTGTACGAACATCACGCGCCGGTCGCTCACGATGACCGACTTGTGAAACCGCGCGCCATGCGCCTGGCACAGGATGCGCTCGCCAGGCTCCAGATTGGCGCCCAGGACCTCGGCGCCGCCATTGGGTATCGGCTCCATGAGCTGTCCGCGTTCGATTCCAACCCAATCGCTCGCCCCGAGGCGCACGAACGCGCCGCAGTTCCGGCACCTTCGGCTGTCACGAATGTCGAGGATCCTGACCCTCGCCAGAGCAAACGTCGGCATGTAGAGGCGGATGAGGCTCACTGCGGTAGGAGAAGCGTCCGCGGCCTTGCTCTTAATCTTTTGATAGGGCGACTTCTTGGTCACGAGCTGGCAGGTCGCGTCGAGAAACCACCCGACCTTCTCGATCTTGATGTCCTCGACATCTTCGTACGAGAGCTCATGGGCCTCGCCGTTCTTGACGATCAGGATTCGCCGATCGGTGCCGACCAGCCCGCCCACGTTGGCACGGCACTGAACCAGCACGACCTCGCCGCCGCGCAGTGCCCGCGCGAGAGTCTCGGGGTTCTGGTACGCCAGTTCGTCCAGTAGCGGCTGAATGGCGGCGTTCGGCAGCTTGGTCCCGCTAATCTTTCCGCAACTTCCACAAATCTCCGACATCGCCTTCCTCCTTCGGTCCGGTCATTAGGACCGTGTCTTCGTGCTCGTCACGAAGAAGTAGTGGACCTCCTTCCAACTCAGCTTCACCTTCGTATTCATGATGTCCCGGAAGGATTTTTGCCCGAGGGGAAAGGTCAGCTTATAGTCGGCCTTGGCGCCCGGAGCGAGTCGGCCCAGATTTGCCGTGACACTTCCGATCGGCTGGCCGTTGGCGTCCAGGAACGTGCGGACGACCACTACGTCGCTGGCAGGGGCCTTGCCTCGGTTGGTGACGCTCCCGACCAGTGTGACCGTGCCACCGACCCAGGTGGACTTGATGTCCGCCAATGAGACTTTGGGCTCTGACCAAGCTACGCGCCAGTCCCAGTAGACCGTTTGCGGGGGGTTAGCGCCGAGGTCGACCTTGACACTGTAGGGGCTGGATGCGCCGGCGGCGAGCGTGCCTAGGTTGTTCGTGCCGGAGCTGATGAGGTTCTGCCCGCCCGCATCGCTGGCGAACGTAATGGTGAGCACAACGTTTTGAGCGTCAGCTGGGCCGGCGTTGTGAAGAGAGCCCGCGCGAGTGCCGTATACATGGCCGCTGTACTGGAACGAACCATTGTCGTTCTGGGTGTCAAATTTGGGTACGTCCCAGTTCGTCTTCCAGGAGGTCTGGAAGCTGTTCGGCAGCGAACCCCCGGCGAGGTCGATGGTCATGTTGAAAGGCGAGGAGGCCGAGTGCGCCAGCTTCGGAATGGTCGTCGCGCCCACGAGCCCGGCGCCAACGGCGAGGGTTACCTCCACGCCGACGTTCTGCGCGTCGCCGGCCCCCGTGTTGGTGGCGGTGCCCGCGACCTGGACGGTTCCTCCGGCGGCCGATAGGCCCTCTTCTACAAAGGAAAGGTCCGGGGTGCCCGTCACTGCATCAGCGACGACCACGCCCCCGCCCGCGAGCACGATCAGCGCCAGGATGACCGCCAGAGCGATCAGGACCTTGTTCCTGCGACGCCGGGGCGGGCGGCCCTGGCTCGGCATCGGAGCAGGAGTCCGCGGCTCGGCGGCTGCGGCCTGGTCGGTGTCTACGCCTTCAGGGGCGCTGTCCTGCGGATTTGCGGAGCCCAGCGACTCGGGGTTGTCAGACATGCCTCATACTCCCTTCTGACACGCGCGGAACCATAGGGCGCAGGCTAGGGCGCCGCCAGGAGCCCGTCGTCAGTAGATGTACTGAAGTTTTCCGCTCTGCGATGCGTTGGGCCCGAAAACGCCAGCCCCTCAGGTCGGGAATTTGAGACCGGCGCTCAGACGAAATCGGTCCTGAGATGGGGAATTTCAGACCGGCGCGAACTGGGGAGTTTCAGACTAGTGTTGACGGAGAAGAGCAAGCGGGCGAGGCGCAGCCCGAAAGGATGTAGAAAGGATGTACGGGCTAAGGCCCTTGTGGGCGACGGGGTCAGTTTCGAATTTACAATTGGCTCCGGACCAGGGATTCGAACCCTGAACCTTGCGGTTAACAGCCGCCTGCTCTACCGTTGAGCTAGTCCGGAACGGCTCGTTGATTCTAGGTGCTGAGTTCGGGTCGGCGCCCCCGGTTCAGTTACGAGCTCTGGAGGCGCCGCGCTCGCTCCGCCACCGGCAGGTCGACGAACTCACCATCGGCCGTCCTTGTGGCGGCGCCGCCGGACGCCTCGAATGCCGCCAGCACGCGGGTTGCCCATGCCACCTCTTCCGGCGTGGGCGCGAACACCGCGTTGATGATCGGCACCTGGCGCGGGTGGATCCCCGACTTGCCAAAAAAACCCAGCCGCCGCGCTGCCTCGGCCTCCTTCCTGAGGCCATCGTCGTCCTCGAGCAGCGGATACACCCCATCGCTCGGAGGCGGTTTGCTCGCCGCACGAGCCGCTGCCACCAAAAAGGATCGCGCGAACAGCGTTTCGTGGTCGCCGCTGGCGATCCCGAGGTCGGCGGCGAGGTCGAGGCCTCCATAGGAGAGCAACGCGCACGCCGGCGCTGAGGCGATCTCGAAGGCCGCGAGCACCCCGCGTGCTGATTCGATCGTGCAGTCGAGCAACACCTCGGGCGCACGCTCCGCCACCCACGCGACCTCCTCCGCAGATTCCACTTTGGGGAGACGAAGTCCCAGCGCCGAGCCCGCCAGCGCGTCGAGATCGCGCTCGCACAACTCGGTCCGCGCCCGGTTGACTCGCACCCAGCACGGTCGCGCGGCGGCCACCTCGGCGACCATCTCGCGCGCGCGATCCTTAATGTCTGGCGGGACGGCATCCTCCAGGTCCAGCAGCACCACGTCCGCCCCAGCGTCGAACACCAGGCGCAAGAGCTTCTCGTTGTGACCGGGCGCAAAAAGCCAGCTGCGCGGCGACCGCGTCACCCCGCCGGAGAGGTTAGGAAATGTCTTCACGTACCAGCTGGCGCGCGATCACCGTCCGGAGGATGTCGTTGGTGCCTTCGCCGATGGCCATCAGCGGCGCGTCCCGGTAGAACCGCTCGATCTCGTACTCGGTCGAGTAGCCGTAGCCGCCGTGGATGCGCATCGCCTCGAGTGACGCCTTGATGCACACCTCGGACGCGTACAGCTTCGCCATCCCGGTCTGGAGGTCCGCCCGCCGTCCCGAGTCGAGCACTGACGCTGCCCACCAGGTCAGCAGCCGCGCGGCCTGCACCTCGGTCGCCATGTCCGCCAGCTTGAGCTGGATCGCCTGGAACTCCGCGATCGGCCTGCCGAACGCGTGGCGATCCCGTGCGTATGCGAGCGACCGGTCGAGGCTTGCCTGCGCCACGCCCACCGCGCGCCCCGCGATGTTGACCCGACCAAACTCCAGGGCCGAAAGCGCCTGCTGCAGCCCGTGGCCCTCCTCCCCGCCAAGCACGTTCTCCACCGGCACGCGGCAGTCGCTCAAGAACACTTCTGACGATTCCGGTCCCTTGTAGCCGAGCTTGTCGAGGTCTTTGCCGACAGTGAACCCCGGCGTCCCCTGCTCGATCATCAGCACGGTCATGCCCCGATGGCGTGGCTGAGCGTTGGGGTCGGTCTTGACCAGCACCGGCAGCGGGTCGGCGTGGCGCGCGTTGGTGATCCACGTCTTGGCGCCGTTGACGACGTAGTGATCACCGGAACGCTTCGCCACCGTGGCGATGCCCTGGAGGTCGCTGCCCGCCTGTGGCTCGGTGAGGGCGATCCCCGAACGCCGCTTGCCGGTCGCGAGGTCTGGCAGCCACCGGCTGCGTTGTTCGGGCGTGCCGAATCGCGCCAGCATCAGGGTGGCGAGCGAATGCGAGCCCAGGATTCCAGCCACGCCCATCCATGCCTTCGATATTTCTTCGAAGACGATCGAATAGGACACCGCGTCGATGGCGATGCCCCCGAACTCTTCGGGCACCAGCATCCCGAACAGGCCCATCGCCTTCATCTCTTCGACGATCTCGTCCGGGTACCGGCCGGCCAGCTCCATCTCGCGCGCCACGGGGCTGATGCTCTTGCGGGCGAAATCGCGCATGAGGTCGCGGAACGCGGCCTGCTGTTCCGAAAGCTCGAAGTCCATCGCTCCTATTGACCTGACGCTTTCGCGATCCGTGGAGCCTGGCCGCGCTTGTAGACCATCGCGGTGCGCCGGAAGGAGATCACCTCGGTCCCATCCTGCTTGAAGCCCGAGGTGCGCACCGTGACGATGCCGACGTTTTTACGCGAGGCCGACGGGCGCACCTCGAGCACCTCGGAGCGCGAGTAAACCGTGTCTCCCTCGAAGACCGGGTTGGGCAGCCTCACCTCGTCCCAGCCCAGGTTGGCCATTACGTTCTGGGTCACGTCGGTGACGCTCTGGCCGGTCACGAGGGCGAGCGTAAGGCAGCTGTTGACCAGCGGTTTCCCGAACTCGGTTTGCGCGGCGTAATGGTGGTCGAAGTGGATCGGCGCGGTGTTCTGGGTCAGGAGCGTGAACCAGATGTTGTCGGCCGACGTGATCGTCCGGCCCAGCGGGTGCTCGTAGACGTCGCCCACCTCGAAGTCCTCGAAGAATCGGCCCCGCCAGCCTTCTTTGACGGTCATTTCTCGTTCGTGATCATGAGTCATTCCACCCTCAGAGCCCCAGGTATGCCTTCCGCACCCCGGGGTCGTCGCGTACCTGCGCCGCGGGTCCGCTCAACACGACCCGGCCGTTCTCCAACACGTAGGCGCGATCGGCGGCGTCCAGCGCCACGAGCACGTCCTGCTCGACCAGGAGCAAGGCCGTGCCGTCCCGGTTGATCTGCTGGACGACGTCGATCAGGCGCTCGACCACATTCGGAGCCAGCCCGAGCGACAGCTCGTCGACCATCAAGAGCCTGGGCCGGGCCATCATCCCCCGCCCGATCGCCACCATCTGCTGCTCACCGCCCGACAGGGTGCCGGCGTCTCTCGACAGCTTGCCCTTGAGCGCCGGGAAGTAGCCGAGCACGCGCGTGAGGTCGTCGCGGACCTCACGATCGCGCCGCAGGTACGCGCCGAGGATCAGGTTTCTCTCCACCGACATGGTCCCAAACAGGCGCCGGCCCTGCGGCACGTGGGCGACCCCATTCCGGACGTGGACTTCCGGCCGCGCGTTGGTGACGTCATGGCCGCCGAGACTCACCGTGCCCGAGGTGGCGCGGACGAGTCCGCTCAGGACGCCGAGCAAGGTGGACTTCCCCGCGCCGTTCGCGCCCACCAGCGCGATCAGCTCGGCCGGCGCGACCTCGAGATCGATCCCGAACAGCACGGGCCCGGCGTCGTACCCGGCCGTCAGCCCCCGAACTTTGAGGAGCGATTCAGGAAGACTTGAGGCGTTTGGCATAACGCTCGCCCAGGTAAGCCTGGATCACACGCTCGTCGCGAAGCACGACCTCAGGCTCGCCCTGCGCCAGGACCTGGCCGGAGTCGAGGACGATCGCGCGCCGGCAGACCCCGACGATCACGCGCATCACGTGCTCGATCAGCAGCACCGTCACGCCGGTGGCATGCACCGACCGGACCATCTCGAGGGCCTCGTCGATCTCCACGTTGTTGAGCCCCGCCATAACCTCGTCCAGCAGCAACAGCTGCGGCCTGGTCGCCACCGCGCGCGCGACCTCGAGCCGCTTGCGATCGGGGATCGTGAGCGCCGAGACCGGCTGGTCGGCCTTGGCCTTGAGGCCGACCAGCTCCAGCACCTCATCCGCCAGCGCGAAGGCCTGCTTGACCCCTCGCCGCGCATGCGCGCTGCCGAACAGCGCTCCGATGCCAACGTTCTCCCGCGCGGTCATGGAGCCGAACGGCTTGACGATCTGGAAGGTGCGGCCGATTCCGAGCCTGGCGACCCGGTACGGCGCCATGCCGGCGATCGAGGCACCGTTCAATTTGATGTCGCCGCCGTCGAGGTGATAAACGCCGCTGATGCAGTTCAGCAGCGTCGTCTTGCCGGCGCCGTTGGGTCCGATGATGCCGACGATGTCGCCCTTGGCGATCTCGAAGTCAATTCCGTCCACCGCGGCCACGCCGCCGAAACGCTTGGTGACGCCGCGCAGTTCGAGCTGAGCCGGAGCGGCAGCCGTGCTCATAGGGACGTTTCCCGAAGCGACCGGCGAAGATACGACAGGCTCAGCCGGGTGCGACCGCCGAAAAAGTCGATGACTCCGCGAGGCACGAAGATCACGACTACGACCAGGAGCAGGCCGAGGATGACCTGCGCGACGATCGGGCGCGCGTCCGCCGAGACGAACGGGATGTCGAACGAGATCGGTAAGGTGCCGCCGAGAAACTGGATGAGCAACTGCAGGAGGACTGCGCCGACGGCAGGGCCGAAGACGGTGCCCGTGCCGCCGAGCAGCGCCATCAGGATCATCTGAACGTTGTATTCGATCGGAAACACGTTTTCCTGGTTGATGAAGACGTTCCACTGGGAGAAGATCCCTCCCGCCAATCCGGTCAGGGCCGCGGCCAGCGCGAAAGCCGCGACCTTGTAGGCGGTGGTGTTGACGCCGAGGACGGACGCCGCGTCTTCGTTCTCGCGGATCGCGATCAGGCCATAACCGAACTGGCTGCGCAGCACCAACCAGGTGGCCGCCATCGAGACCCCCGCCGCGGCCGACATGAGATAGAAAAAGAAGAGGCCGCGGTTGTCGACCCGCAGGATCGGAAGAAACAGACCACTGGCGCCGCCGAACACCGGCTGGCCACCGTAGTCGATGTTCTGGACCAGCTCGCCGACTGCGACTCCCACCCCCAGGCTGGCGACGGCGAAGTAGTGCCCGCGGAGCCGGAGCAGCGGGAGCCCCACCAGCGCCGCGAAAGCGGCGGCGATGATCGGTGCCAGCGGCAGGGCCAGGAGGAAGGGCCACTTCGCCTTGGCGATGAGCATGCCTGTCGTGTAGGCACCGATGCCGAAAAAGGCGACGTTACCGAAAGCCGCGTACCCGGTGATCCCTCCGATGATGTTCCATGCCGTCGCCATCACGACGAACATCGCGATGTAGGTCGTGATACGAAACCAATACTTGTCCGCCAGGAGGGGCACGTTGGCGGACTGCGCGGCGTCGAGCGAGGTCAGCGGGGCGAGCAGAGCATAAGCGGCAAGAATCGCGCCCGCGATCAGGAAGACTCGGCGCCAGCGGCGGTTCGAGGCGGCCGTCGCGATCACCGCAGGCGGCCCATAAGACCCTGCGGCCGCGTTACCAGCACCAGGACCATGAGGCCGAAGGCGATCGCGTTGGCGAAGACGGAACCCGAGCCGGGGATCGATTGCCCGAAGGCTTCGACCAACCCGAAGGCAAGGCCTCCGACCACCGTGGCGCTGACCCTCCCCAACCCGCCCAGGATCACGACCACGAACGCCTGCAGGGTGTACGGCTCGCCGGCGCTCGGGGTGATGGCCTGGATCAGAGCGATGAGGCCGCCCGCGACGCCCGCGCATGCGGCCCCCAACCCGTACGTGACCGCGTAGGCGTGCCGGAGGTCGATGCCGACGAGCTGGGCCGCGTCGCGATCCGCCGCGATCGCGTTGATCGCGAGGCCGATGCGGGTTCGGTTCAGGAGGAAGGCAAGCCCGGCCGACAGCAAGATTGCCGCCCCCAGCGAGATCAGCGGGACATAAGGGATGACGATGCTCCCGAACTCCAGGCCCCTGCCCGCGTAATCGGGTGTGACCGAGCGGAAGTCCGACCCGAAGATCAGGAGGAGGAGGTTGACGAGCACCAGGTTCAACCCGAACGTGAGCAAAAAGGTGAAAAGCAGGGGGGCCCGAATGATCCGGTTGATAACGCCGCGCTGGAGCCCGTAGCCGAGCACGAACAGCGCCACCGCGTCCACCGGCAGCGTCAGAAATGGATCGACATGAAGCGCGGTGAAGAGCTGCCACGTGATGTAGCCGCCGATGATCACCAGCGCGCCGTGCGCGAGGTTGACGATGTTGAGCACGCCCCAGACCAGGCCGAAGCCGACCCCGACAGCGACGTAAACGCCTCCGGCCAGCAGGCCGAGGATGACCAGCTGGACGAAGTTGGCCAAGGCTACTTGGCCTTTCGGATCAGCGCTGGTCCCAGCTGGGCGTCGGGTACATGGGCTTGGCGTCCGCGACGCTGTCTGGAAAGACGGTGTGGTGGACGCCGTTCTGGATCTGCTCCACGACCATCGGCTTGTAGATGTTGATACCGCGGCTGTCGAACTTGATCTGCCCGAAGAACACCGTCACGTCCAGGGCCGCGAGCGCATCGCGGACCTTGGCCGCATCGAGCGACCCGGCGTTCTCGATCGCCCGCTGCAGGGCCAGGCACGCGGCCGTCGACTCGGCGACGTGGTAATCGGGATCTCCGAAAGTTGGGTACTTCGCCTTGTAGGCGGCGACGTACTGGGACTCGGTCAGGTAGAACGCCGGCGTGTACTTGACCTGCGGCGTCCACTGCGAGCCGTCGTAAACGTAGTTGGCGTCAGCGCCGAGCGCGGTGATGAAGTCGGGCGTCGACGGGCCCACCGAGTACGCGAAAATCTTCGCGTTCAGCTTCTGCTCCTTGGCCGCCTTGTTGATGGCGATCGCCTCCTGCAGGTGGCCCGAGTTGAGCACGATGTCGGCGTTGGCGGCCTTCGCCGCCTGCACCTCGGCTGTGAGGTTGGTGGCGCCGTTCTTGTACTTCTTGAACAGGACCACGTTGAAACCTTTGGTGGGGGCGTAGGTGTTGATCGCGTTGGCGACCTCGAGGCTGAAGTTGTCATCGGCGCTCAGCATCGCGACGGTCGTCGGTTTGGGGTTGAGGGTGGCCGCCATGTCGATCACGCCCTGGAGGTACTTGTTGGCCGGGCTGAGCACGCCGAAGGTGTACTTGTAGCCCTGGTTGAAGATCGACTGTGCCGCCCCGTTGGCCTCGACCATCGGAATCTGGTTCGTCTCGGCGACGACCGCGTCCGTCGCCGTCGCGGCACTGCCGTACGGGCCCAGGAGGAAATTCGCCTTGTCCTCGGTGATGAGCTTCTGCATCAGCACCGCGGACTGGTTGGCATTGCTGGTGTCGTCGTAATACTTGATCACGACCGGGTGTTTGACGTTGTTGACGAGGATGCCGCCGCGCGCGTTGATCCAGTCACTCCACAGGTCGTAGCCCTGCTGCGTGAGCTGCGATTCCTTGGTCAGGGATCCGGTCAGGCCGAGGGGGGCTCCGAGCGTGATCGTCGACCCGGTGGTCGGCCCGGCAGAGGTGGTTCCGCATGCGAACGCGGCCACCGCCGCCACCGCGAGCAACGCCAACTTGCGCACAGCCATGGTCGAACCTCCCCCTAATCAGGTGTTCCCGACTTCCGAATCTTAATCCCTCGATTACGAACCGGCGACCTCCTGGACCTGCTCCCCCAGCACCGACCCCGGGTACTGGGCGCGCGTCAGAGCCGCGGTGATCACGACCGGCACGCTGACCGCGGCGGCGAGGAGAAATAGAGACCTGTACTGATGCGCCTGGGCGAAGAAGGCGCCCAGGCCGGACCCGATCGCGCCGCCCGTGAACGCGCCGGTGACGAACAGCGCCGCTGCCGTGCCGCGCGCCTCGGGCGCGATGTCGGTCGCCCAGGCCTGCATCGTCGAGTGGAAGATCGCGTAGCAGCCGCCGATCAGGACGCTGGCCAGGAGGATGGCCACCGCGTGCTGATCCAGGCCCGCCGCCAGGTAGCCCGCACATCCCATTGCGCCGCCGATGCTGATCGGAACCCAGGCCGGTGCGCGGGACGCAAAGCGCTTGATCACGCGCGTCCCGGCGAGGACCGCGCCCCCATACGTGGCGACCACCAGTCCGGCCAAGGCCGCGTTGGTCCCGGTCGCCTCGAGCGCCGGCGCGAAGTAGATCAGGAAGCCAAGCACCATGGCGCCCTCCGGGATGGCGAAGAGGATGAGGAAGCGCGCCCACGGGCGGCGGAACACCTGGCGCAGCTGGGCGATCGGGCCGCCTGTCGATGGCCGGGCATTCGACTCAGGCAGCCGGCCCATGGCCACCGCGAGAACCGCGGCGAGCACGGCGGCGACGCCAAAGATGAGTCTCCAGCTGAGATAGTGCGCGAAGAATCCGCCGCCGAGGCTGCCGGCGGCGGTGCCGATCGCGACCGCCGCCAGCACGTCGGCGATGACGGCATGGCGCGTTTTGAACGGGATCATGTCGCCGATGTAGACGAGCGCGCTCGGAACGACCGCACAGACCGATGCGCCCGCCAGGACCCGCGCGCCGATAAGGAAATCGAGGTTGGGCGCGAGCGCCGTGAGGGCGCAGGCGGCCGCCGTCGCGGCCAGGCTGATCCTGATGATGCGAATCCGGCCGGCGCGGTCCGAGGCGAAGCCCCAGAAGGGTTGGGCCAACCCGTAGGCGAAGTAGTACGCGGTGGTCGCGATGGCCACGGCTCCGACCGGGGCACGGAATTCGACCGCGATGGGAATCAGAACTGGGGCGACCGCAAAGCGGTCGATCATGGTCACGAATGGACCGGCGGAAAGCAGCCGGACGTTGAACCCCGCCTCTCGCATCGCCGCCGATCAGCCTAATGGCCGGCGGCGTGTCCCGATGGAACGTGGCCAGGCACCGGCGGGGGTTTTACCGGCGCCTGAGCCATGACGGCAAGCTAAGCCTGGGCGGCCGCAGTGTCGTCAGTACGGCTACGTAACTTTTAGAGGGTGCTCACGCCCCACTCCCTAACCCTCTCCCCGAGGGGGAGAGGGGATGCGTTCACCCCCTCTCCTAAATCGAGCTTGGTCAGCCGACGCTGAGAGCGCCGATCCAGGTGCCCCAGTTGCGCCCGTTCTGAGGCGCTCCGAGGTTGAGCGTATTCGCGTACTCACCGGCAAACCAGATGCCGCCGGCGCCGTCGAACGAGGTCGCCGAGTAGTCACCCCACCGGCAAACGAACGGGTGCGTACCCGTGCCGCACAGCTGCGGACGGTAGGAGTTCTCGCCGGCCTTGAGAAGAGTGCCCGTGCCATGGAACTGGCTTCCGCCGTTTTTCACGATGACGCGGGTTTCCGGGAAGACCGTGTGGCTCATGCGTTCGAAGAGCATCACAACGTGGCCGTGCTCGTCAGGCATCAGCGCCCCGAACGAGGCCGCCGCATCACCGGACAGGCTGTAGTAACCAGTCTCGGCTGCGTCCCTATCTGAGTCCGAGAGCCTGATCTGCGCCCATTCGATGCTGGGCACGATCTGGGTGCGGTTGTTCAGCGCGGTTTCCCACGCCCCGTAAAGGACTCCCCCCCGGACCACCGGGGTGGCGGTCAACCGCAGGTCCAGCGCATCGACGCACCGGTTGCAGCTCGGCTGGTCAGCCGGCGGGCTGGCCACGTACGGCTTGGTGGGCATGAGGGTGGCCCTCAGGGCCGGCGCGGGGCCGCCCCTGTCGTGGCCGATCGGGTTGGTCATCCGCCAAAGAATCAGACCCGAGCATGAGTCTGCCGCTCCGCCTCCGAAGAAGCCGCAGAAATGCCCCGTGGCGGGGTCGGGGCCCTGGATGGTGTCCGCAAAGACCTCACCACTCCCGCCGCTCCCGTCGATGTTGAGAGCCGGCTGAAGTGTGTCGGCGACGAATGGTCCAGTCGCCGCCGTGAGTCCGGGGCCGGTGCCCTGCATGTTGAAGAAGCCGGCGGCGGTGAAGCCACCCAGGCCGCGCTCCATCTTCGCCTTGTTGGCCTCGAAGATTTCCGGGTAAAAACCGCCGTTGAGACCGGTGCTCGGACCGAACATGTTGGCCGAGAAGTAGACGGCATCGTGGTTGATGCCGATCTGGGTGAAGTCCGCCGCAAACTGGCCGTCGAGCGACATGTTGAACTCGTAGACGTTCCAGTCACCGCGGGGGTCGTTCGTCTGGCTGACGGCGATGTAGTAAACCGACTTGAAGCCGCAGCCGACCATGGTCAGGCCGAGCGCGTTCTCGACCTGCAAGACCGCCGCCCAGAAGCGGTGGTCGATTGGGTCGTAAAGGGCCCGGGGGTCGCTGAGGAACGGCTGGCTCTTGTGCGCGGTGTCGCACAGCTGGCCATTGGAGCCGCGGACGTTGGGAACTCCAAAAAAAGCCTGCGCGCTTACCGGCCACCCCGGCTGGACGTTCCCTGATGTATCGAGCACCTCGAACTGTGTGTTGACGCCCTGGAGAACGAAGCGTGGCGAAGCGGCCAGGCCCATGTCGGGCGGGTTGCAGCCCGGGCCGAAGTAGGAGCAGGTCGTCGCCGACGACGACTGGCCGATGAAGCTGGCCTTGCCATTGCTTCCGCCCTCGCCTGAGCTGGACGATACGGAGTCGTCGTTCGTGTTGTCGCTCTGTGGTGCGGCGTTGGTGTCTGACGCCGAGGTGTCGACGACCGTGTTCGCGCCGTGCCTGTTCAAGCGCGGCAGCTGCCGGTCATCGCTGCTTGTCGACCCCGATGAATCCTCGCCACGCTGCCCATGGGACACCGTGTAATGGGAGACCAGCCCGGCGACCGCGCTCTGCGACGTGAAGTTGACGCCCGAACTGTCGGAGTCAGCCACCGCGACCGTCGCGGCCGCGATCCCGGTGGCCAGCGACCCGACCACCGCACCGGCCGACGCCAACGCCACTACGCGCCTGCGTAATTCCATGCGCCCCTCCCTCTCACGAATGCCGGACGCCGCGACCCACGCCCCGGCGCAGCTGAAACGCGGCGATATTACCCACTACCGGACGCTCTCGCAAGAGACCAGAACCGCCCGCCCATGGGCCTTGTCCGTCGGCACCAACTCACGCCCCACTCCCTGACCCTCTCCCCGTTGGGGAGAGGGACAAGTCAGGATTTCGTCGAGCCGGGGGCGTCAAGCGGCCCGCCAAACCCCAAATCGTCGAGGCGATAACCCCTTGGATAGCTCCGCATGCGCTCGTTGGTGATCAGGCGCGGGCGCCGGCGCCGTGGCAGCAGACGAATCACCCGCGCGCGCATGCGCAGGCTGAGCTCGACGAGTCCGCGGAACCAGCGCGGCGGGTGCTGGTATCCGAACGCGTCCAGCAGGTAGTCCTCGAGCAGAGAGAGCACGCCGAGCCGGACGAGAGGTCGCAGCCACCTCGGGTACCAGGACAGGAACAGGTTCAGCGTGTCGTCGGCGACGTGGCGATTGCTGTCCGAATATCTCGAGTTCGCGCGCTCGTACGCGCGGCTCCAGCGGTCGAGCGCGTCCACGTCGTTCGGGATGCCCTGGATGTTCATGCGCCGGCCCAGCTCGCGCCAGTAGTTGAGACCGGCGCGCCGCTCCTTCTCCGTGTAAGGGCGCCACCCGAACCTGTCGTTCCACCGGCCGGGCACCAGCACGAAGGTCGAGAGCACGTACAGGTAGTCGTCGTTGCCGATGTCGTGGCGGCCGTGCATGCGGTTCATGCTCCGGTTCGCCTCCCGGCCACGCTCTGAATCCATTCCGTGGTCGAAGATCTCGGCGAGGATCAGCTTCGTGTCGTCGTAGCGCTTCTGGGCCCGGTGCCGGAACTCCCCGGTCCTATCCAGGAGGGCGCTGATGGAAGGTATCCCGTAGGTCTTGAAGAAGGCCAGGCTCAGCGACTGCTCCACGTCCCAGGGGAAGTCGTAGTTGGTGCTCAGATAGCCGATCCGCTCCCAGTCGGTCGCCGGGTCCAGGGTTTCGATTTCGGCCAGCGCAAGGGAGCGGCGGATGATGTCCGAATCCTACCCAGCGTGTCGCCTGCCTCGCTAAGGTCGCACGATGTCACGCTGCAGTGCGGCCAGCCGGCCTTTGGGGGATGGCATGATGCACGCGTGACCGCGACCCGCATCGAAGAGCTGGTGACCCCGGCTCTGCTGGTGGACGCGGACGCGCTCGAGCACAACCTGTCCAGCATGGCCACCGCGCTGCCGGGGCCGCGCCTCCGCCCGCATGTCAAGGCCCACAAGTGCACCGCCCTCGCGCGGCGTCAGCTCGCGGCCGGCCATCACACCTTCACGTGCGCCACCATCAAAGAGGTCGAGGGGATGGCGGCGGCGGGCCTGGGCGAGGACATCTTGCTGGCCAATGAGGTGCTCGACGCCTCCCGGCTCGGCCGCCTGGACGCCCGGATCACCGTCGCGGTCGACTCGCTCCAGACCATCGAGGCCGCGGCCAGGGGTGGCCTCAAAGAGGTGGTGATCGACGTCAACGTGGGCTTGCCCCGCTGCGGCTGCGCCCCCGAGAGTGCCGGCACCCTAGCTGAAATGGCACGCAACCAGGGCCTGCTCGTGCGCGGGGTGATGGGCTATGAGGGCCACGCGGTCGGGCTCGACGACCGCACTTTGCGGCAGGAGCTGACAGCCAAAGCGATGGAGCTCCTGGTGCAGGCGCACAAGGATGTCGGCGGCGATGTCATCTCAGCGGGCGGCACCGGCTCCTACGACCTCAACACCTGGGCGAACGAGATCCAGGCCGGCTCGTACGCGCTGATGGACGCCGCCTACGCCAAGCTCGGGCTCCCGTTCCAGCAAGCCGCCAGCGTGCTCGCGACGGTGATCTCGACCTCGGCCGCAGGCTACGCGGTCGCCAACTGCGGCCTCAAAGCCCTGGGCATGGACCACGGCAACCCGGACATTGCCGGTGGCGGCAATGTGTTGATCGTTTCCGACGAGCACATCACGTTCATCCCGGAGGCAGCGGTCGCAGTCGGCGACCGGATCCGCGTCCTGCCGGCTCATGTCGATCCGACCATCGCCTACCACGAGCGCATGCACCTGGTGCGCGACGGCGAGGTGCTCGAGACCTGGGAGGTCGATTTGCGCGGATGGTGACGGAGGCCCGCGCCAGGTGGACCAACTGGGGCGGTACGTACAACTGCAGCCCCACCCGCATCGAGACACCCACAAGCGAAGAAGAGATCGCTGGCATCGTCCGGGCGGCTGCCGAACGCGGCGAGCGCGTGAAGGTCATCGGCAGCGGCCACAGCTTCACCGACATCGGGTGCACCGACGGCTGCCTCATCAAGCTCGACCGCTACAACAAGGTCCTCGACGTCGACCGCGACGCGGCTACGATCACCGCCCAGGCCGGCATCACCATCCTCGAGCTCAGCGATGCGCTCGCGCATTTCGGGCTGGCGATGGAGAACATGGGCGACGTCGGCTACCAGACGATCAGCGGGGCCGTCTCCACGGCGACGCACGGCACCGGCGAGCGCTTCCGCAACCTCTCGAGCCAGGTCGTCGCTCTTTCGCTCGTGCGCGCAGATGGAAACGTGCTGCGCTGCTCGCCCGACCTGGATTCCGAGGCGTTCAAAGCGGCCCAGGTGGGCCTGGGCGCGCTGGGCGTGCTGTCGACCGTGACCTTGCGCTGCGTGCCTGCCTACAACATCCATTCCGTGCAGGAGCCGCGCCGGATCGACGAGCTGCTCGACCAGTTCGACGAGCTCTGCAAGCAGAACGACCACTTCGAATTCTTCTGGTTTCCGCACACGGAGTGGGCGCAGGCGATCACCAACACGCGCACCCAGGACGCTCCGCACGCAAACCAGCGCCGCACCGGTTTCGGCGCCTACGTCAACGACATCCTGCTCGAGAACCACGCGTTCGGGATGATCCAGCGAGCGGCTCAGGTGCGCCGTACGTGGATCCCCGGCCTCGCCGCCATCACGGCGCGGACGATGTCGCGCAAGGAGATGACGGACCGCAGCGATCGAATCTTCGCCAACACGCGGCTCGTGCGGTTTGCGGAGATGGAGTACGCGGTGCCGCGCGCCCAGCTCATCGCGGCCGTCCGGGACATCCGGGCAATGATCGAGCGCAAGCGCCTCCTCATCAGCTTCCCGGTCGAGGTCCGCGCGGTGGCGGCCGACGACATCCCGCTGAGCCCCGCGTATGCGCGCGACACCGGCTACATCGCCGTCCACGTGTACCACCGGTTCGAGTACGAGCCCTACTTCCGAGAGGTCGAGGCGATCATGAGCGCCCACGCCGGCCGCCCGCACTGGGGCAAGCTCCACTTCCAGACCGCCGCGACCCTGAGGCCGCTCTACCCGCTCTGGGATCGGTTTATCGCGGTGCGCGACCGCCTCGACCCGGGCCTCCTGTTCGGCAACGCCTACCTCGAGCGCGTGCTCGGGCCCAGCACCGAGATCACATAGATATATAAGGAGAGAAGGCCTGTGCCAGATAGATCTGTGCAAGTGGCGGCGTCCGACGAGGGCATCAACCAGTCCTTCGGCTACAAGCAGGAGCTCCGCCGGGCGCTGAGGCTCTTTTCGCTCTACGCGGTCGCCTTCTCGATCATCTCGATCACCACCGGGCTCTTCGCAAACTACGGATTTGGCCTCGCCCACCTCGGCGCGGCCATGATCTGGCTCTGGCCGGTGGCCGCGATCGGCCAGATGCTCGTGGCGCTGGTCGTCGCCGAGCTGGGCACGCGCATCCCGCTGGCCGGCTACTCGTACCAGTGGGGCGCTCGGCTGGTGAACACGACTTACGGCTGGTTCACCGGTTTCGTCGGGCTGGCCTACCTGGCGGTGGGCGCAGCCGGGATCAATTTCGTGGTCGTGGCGCCGATCATCGCCACCATCCTCAACCTCGATGCGAGTAACCCGACCATCAACCTCGTGATCACCGTCGTCATCTTCTTGGCGGTGCTGACGATCAACATCATCTCGATCGCGCTGGCGGCGCGCATCAACAACGTCGCTGTGTTCACCGAGATCGCGGGCATGGTCGGGTTCGGCCTGATCCTCTTCGTGCTGTGGGCCATCCACCCCAACCACTCGATCACGTTCCTTGGCGACACCGGCGGGGTTCGTGGCGGAGACATCCTGCTTGCACTCCCGTACGCCGCGCTGATGGGCATCTTCACCATCGTCGGCTTCGAGCTGGCCGCCGACCTCGGCGAAGAGGCGGTCGCGGCGCGCGTCACCGTGCCGAAGGCGGTGATCTGGTCGGTCGCCAGCTCGGCAATCCTGGGCCTGGTGGCGCTGATCGGCTTCACGATCGCAATCCCCAACCTGGGCAAGATCACCGCCTCGCAGGTGCCGCTGGTCGACATCGTCGCGTACTGGATGGGGGACGTTGCGAAAGACGTCTTCGTCGTGGTCGTGGTGTTCTCGATCCTCGCCCTGGACGTGGTCGGGCTCGCCGCAACCGGCCGCCTGATCTTCTCGTTTGCGCGGGACAACATCATTCCGTTCTCGTCCGCGTTGAAGAAGGTCAACCCGCAGACGCAGACGCCGATCCGCGCGCTGGCCACCGCCTCGTCGCTCGGCCTGCTGTTCGTGGCCTGGGGCTACTTGAGCGCGATCACGGGCAAGGGCGGCTCAGCCTTTCTCCTGCTCATCACGGCCACCGCCACGCTGCCCTTCGTCGTCTACTTCCTGACCGTGCTCGCGTACGTGACGCGGCGCCACCGGATGGACAAGCTGCCGGAGGCGTTCGACCTCGGGGTGTGGGCGAAACCGGTCATGTACGCGGCGCTCGCATGGATCCTGATCGCGCTCGGCGCCCTCATGATCCCGAAGGATTTCTGGGGCGCGGACCTGATCGTCGTCATCGTCGTCGCGGTCGCCGCCGGGTGGTACTTCGCGGTGCTGCGGGGGCGGCTGGCGCGAGGCGAGGCCGGCGTCGAGCAGCTGCGCGGCTGATCAATCATCCACCCCGACGGGGTGTATGGTGGCCCTTGGCGGACCCATCGCCAAACCTTCTTCTCAACGGGTGCGATTCGGGGCTGATAGGAGGAGTGATGAGAAAGTTAGCGGCGTTCGGCATTTCTCTCGCGGCGATAGCCCTGGCTTCGACGCCAGTCGTGGCGAGCGACGCCAACGGCAATCACGAGGCTTATCACTGGGTCGTAGCCGGCGATACGGCCATGGCCCCGGATGGTTCGACCATCCTTCTGAGGGGGAGTGGCAATCTGCAGGCGGGACCGGGCGGTTTTGCAACCGGCGGCGGAACGTTCAAGAAGAGCTCTGGCGAGACCGGCACCTTTACTGCCACGGGCATCGAAGGTTTCGTCAGCTATGGAACCAGGCTGCCTGGGCAGACCTTTCCGCCTCCTCCCGCTACGGGCGGGGAGGCGAAGCTTCGTGTGGCCCTCAGCAACGGCCAGACGGGGGTCTTGACAATCGTCTGCGTGATCGGTTCGCCTCCGCCGAGCAGGATGGAGGGAAGCACGCTGGTCCTCGGTAGCGGTGTGAGCGGCGAATACACCGACGAGGTGAGCGGTAACACCATCTTCTTCGCGCTCTAGGCAGTAGCGGAGGGCGGGGTCCGGAGCTTAGTAATCCGAGTTCCGGGCCCTCTCCCTAACCCTCCCCCCACAGGGGGGAGGTAAAGTCAGTCCCAGGTCGCGAGCTGCTCACGCATTCCCCGCGTGCCGGCGATGGAGCGGCCGCGGCCCAATGCGATGGCGGTGGCGACGGCGAGCAGGACCAGGGCCACAGCTCCGAACGCGGCAAACAGGTACCCGGCCTGCGCCACCGAGAGCAGGGCGCGAAGTGAGACCAGCGCCAGCGCCGCGCCGCCGCCGGCGAGCAACACACGGCTGCGCAGGGCGATCCCCGCGCCGACCGTGATCGCCCCCTCGATCAGCAACCCCACCAGCCAGAACAGGTCACCCGACACAGTGAAGACGGCCGCCCACCCCATCACCAGGCCAAGGCCGACGCCAACGATCAGCTGACGCACCTGGGGGCCGACATTGAAGCCCTTTTCCTGGCGCAGCCAGATCCCGCATGCGATCAGGCCCAGCCCAGGAGGCACCAGCTTCCACGATTCCAGGCCGACGCCGCGCGCCACGAAGTAGCCGGCCGTACAAGCGCTGACCAGCGCCAGGTATACGTTCGGGCGAAAACCAAACGTCCGCGCATCGAGCCAGAACACGGCGCCAGTGATGAGCAGCGCCAGCGCGGCCAGGGCGGCGCCCTCGCTGGATGGACCGGTCTTGTCTGGGAAGGCAAAGCCCGCGAGGGCCGCGACCGACAGCAGGCCGAGGCCCACGTAGCGATGCATGTCGACGACGGCGTGGCGTCCGAGGAATGTCAAAGCGACGCGACCGGCGACCCAGATGACAAGGCCGAGCACGCCCACCGCCGCGGCATAGAGGATGGTGTCGGCGCCATGAGCGCCGAGCAGCGTGATCATGCCGGCCAGCGCCGTGGCGGCGGCCGCCGGCAGCACCCACCGCTGGCGTTCTTGCATGCCGGCGGCGTAGATCACTATGGCATACGCAAGCAGGGCGATGCCGGCCGGGTCGGGATGGCCGTCGGCCGCCAGCGCGAGCAGCGCTCCCGAGGCCAGGGTGGCAGCACCCGCTTCGGTGCTCAAGGCCCAGCGACTCCCGAAGCGTGTACGCACCGCGAGCCCGACGAAGCCGACGACCCATGCGAGGACCGCAAATGTTCGTTCCTCGAGCTCGTGGTTGGCGGCCAGCCCGAGAGCGATGAACGAAATGTGCAACGCCGGCGCGAGCAGAAGCGCCGCAGGGTAGGCCAGGAACCATTGCCGGCGCCGCACGCCGGCTTGCACGCAGAGCGTGGCGAGGGCGACGAACTCGAGCGCGATCAGCGCCGCCGGTGTGGGCGAATACGGCCACAGGTAGACGACCGGCGCCATGACCAGTAGCGCGGCCACTGCATACCACCGCTCGATCTCGCCCTTGGCGTGCACGTTCCACTCGGCGTGGCCGATGGCGATCGCCAGCGCGAGCAAGCCTGCGTAACCAGTGCTGAGGTGCAGGACCGCAGCACCGATGAAGAGGCTGATCGTACCGATCGCCGCGGCGCCCGCTCGCAAGCTCTGCACGAGCTCGGGCTGGGTGTGCAATCGCGACCAGGCCAGCAGGAAACCGCCGGCCAGCAATGCGGCGATAGCTTGCGACCATTGCGGAACGTCCGCTCTTAGCGTCAAGCCGGCGCCGACCGCGGCCAGCACGCCCAGGACGGGGAGGCCGGCGTCCTGCAGCAGGGGCCGGTTGAGGACGCTTCGCGCCGCCGCCCAGAGGGCGGTCAGCAAGAGCGCGGTGCCGACGATGACCGTGCCCTGCCACAGCTCAGGAACCCATGCCATGGCCACGCTGCCGGCCGCCGAACTCACGGCCGCCCACGCCAGCCACGGCATTTCTCTTTCCGAGCGGGTCGCGGCGAGCCACCAGTACGCCACCGCCAGAGCACCCCAGGCCGCCGCCAGGCGCCACCACAAGAGATCGTCCGGACCCGTGAAGCAGAGCGCGAGCGCGACCAGCGCAGCCGCGTGCACGAACCAGCGCCGGCCGGCGGTCGCGACCGAATGCCTGGCCAGCGCACGCGCCTGGCCGAGCGCGACATACACAAGGGCGAGCAGCGCGTCATAGGGTCCGCGCCAATCGCGAGCGTTGATCGCTTCGACTCCATAGAACCAGGCGATCGAGAACAGAGCGCGAGCGGTATAGGGACTGAAGCGGACGCCGCCCCTCTCGCTCGCGACTCCAAAAGCTACGGCCGTCACGAGCAAGGCCGCCGGGATCCCCCAATGGCCCGCGCCGACGGGTATGCGAGGCAGCTGGACGAGAACAAGCGTGAGGCCCGCGTAGAAGAAGAGCGAGGCTCGGCGCGACAAGGGCTCGAGCGCTGCGCCGATGACGAACGGAAGCGTGTATGCGATCAGCGCCGCGGCCGTGAGCGTCGCCGTCCACGATCCGAGGTGCCCCGCTTGACCGGTCGCGGCAAGGGCAAACGGGAGCGCCGCCCGCATCGCGTAGCCGGTGCTCGCGCCGCGCGCCAGCCAGAAGTCGGCCAGGTACAGGCCGACCGCAATCCACAGCGAGATTGCGAAGGGCCACGCTTCATCTCCCGTCACGTTCTCGGCCAGCGCCAGGGTGATTCCGGCGACCACAGCCAGGTGGAGGTGGGCTGGGTGCGCGCGGTACAGTCGCCCGACGACCCCGAGCGATTCAGGCACGCGCGCCACGAGCACGAGAGGAACCGCGACGAGCATCGGCAGGATGAAGTGGTTGGACCTCAATCCAAGCGGTCCGATGGCGGTCGTGGCGGCCAGGATGAGAGCCGCCTCGCCGGCCCACGCTCGGCTGCGATGCGGGGCCAGCGCCTGCCACGCCAGATAGGCCGCGGCCACGGTGCCGAGGGTCGCGGTCAATTCCCAGCCTGCCGGGTCGAAGCGCACAGCCAAGCCGAGGGCGACGACTGCTGCTGCATGAGCGAACCACTGGAAATGCGAGAACACCCGGTCGGGTAGGAGGCGCTCCCAGACCGCATATACGAACGGGGTCAGGGCCAGCCCCATCGAACGCCAGTGGTCGCCGGCGATCGCGCCCGACGATCCCCACGACGCGACCAGGACGGCGGCGCCGGCCATCTCGCCGTATGCGCGTACCCCAAGCTTGCGCGCGAGGAAGCCGTAAGACAGTGCGCAGGCAATCGCCGTGACAGCGAGCGCCTGGTCTACCGTGAGGCCGCGCGCTCCGAGGTCCAAGAAGGTCCATGCCGCGATGCCGACCAGGGGCAGAAGCACTGCGGCGAGCGCGATGTAGATGCTGCCGACCGAGCGCAGCCGCTCCTGGCGATTGGCCAGGTAGCCCGCGGTCGCGAAGATGACGTTGAGAGCCACGACCGCGGCCAGGCGAACCCCGCCGCCCAGACCGGTTGTCCCGTACAGCTCGAACAGGACGGTGGCCACGACCAGGAGGAAGGCGCCGAGGGCGGCGAGGATGAGGACCGAGTGCTCGGCGAAGATCTCGCGCAGCGATATGGCCGGTACCGCGGGCGCGGGTGGGACAGGCGCAGTGGGCTCCGCAGCCGGCGCGGCCGCGGGCGCCAAGGCCCCAGCGGGCGGAGCAGTCGCCGGCTCACTTCGCCGGATCGGCTCTTTGGCGGTGGCGAGGGCTGCCAGGCGCGCTTCGAAGTCACGGTCGACTTCCTCGGCGGACGTCGTCGAAATCAGGCCCCGGCCGCGCATGTCCGCCAGGTCCCTGCGCACGCTTTCGGCGTAGGCCTGCTCCGCGGCCACGCGCGCGCGGAACGAGGGGTCTTGCGATCCGAACCGGACCCGCAACAGGGCGGCAACCACGTCGGCCGGCAGCCCCGCCTGCAGGTAGGAGATGGCCTGATCGGTGGCGGCGTCGGCGTCCGCGCTGAAGTACGTCAGGGTGTGACAGAACGGCCCCCAATCTCGCCGAGCCACCTCGACGCCGGCCGCGTCATATCTCGCGCGGGGCGCTGCTTCGGTCCTGGGGTCTGTCACGGCGCGCAGCTTAGGCTGCGGGCCCCGGGGTGTCCTCCGCAGAACTACTGATTCTTAGCGCATTCCGGGCTTCTGACCGGTCGGCCTCATCCTGGTGCCACCTGAACTTTGAGCCCGCTCCCGGCCAGGAAAGCATCGATCGCCTGGTTGTAGTCGTCGAGCGGGAAGCGATTCGTGATCATCGCCTCCGAGTCGATGACTCCCTTGACCAGCAGCGCCAGCGCACGCTCGAAGCTGTGGAGGACGGCCATCGAGCCGATGATGCGGATCTCGTCGTTGTAGATGCGAAAAGGCGAGATCGACGCGCTGGCGTCAGCGTTCGCGACTCCGAACATCAGGAATGTGCCGCCGCGCGCGACTCGCCGGATGCCGTCCTCGATGGCCGGCACCACGCCGGTGGCGTCGATGACGACGTCCCAACCCTCCGGCTTGTCCAGGTCGGCTGCCGAGACCGCCACGCGGTCGGCGGCCAGCCGCTTGGCCAGCGCGTGGCGTTTGGAATTCGTGTCGACGATGTCGACGCTTTGGGCACCGCTGTCCTTGACCAGCTGGGCGAGCAGCAGCCCCATCGTGCCGGCGCCGTAGATCAAGTAGTCGGCTGCTGCGATGACGCCGACCTGGTCGAGCCCGTGGACGGCGCACGAGAGCGGCTCGACCAGCGCGCCCCAGTGGCGCGGGATGTCGCCCGGCAAACGGAAGGCGTTCGCGGACGGCACCGCGACGAATTCGGCGCAAGCGCCGTTCGCGGAGCCCACGCCGATGCCGTTCCAGTTCTCGCAGAGGTTGAACCGGCCCAGGCGGCACTGCCGGCAGGTCCCATCGAACAGCGAGGGATCGACCGCGACGAAATCGCCAACGCGGACGCTTCGAACCTCGCCTCCAACCGCCATGACCTCGCCGCAGAACTCGTGGCCGGGAATGATCGGATAACGAGTCGGGGCGAACTCGCCACGGATCACGTGGATGTCGGTGCCGCAGATGCCGCAAGCCTCGACTTTGATGAGCGCCTGGCCGGGTGCCGGCGACGGTTCATCGACCTCTTTCACCGACACCTTGTTCGGTTCGTCGATCACTACTGCTTTCACTTCACGGCGCCCAGCGTAAGCCCGCGGATCAGCTGCTTCTGCGCGATCCAGCCTGCCAGGAGCACGGGCAGGCTGGCGAGTGTGGCGGCCGCGGCGAGCTTTGCATAGAAGAGTCCGCGGCCGCTGATGAAGCCGACCAGGAAGATCGGCGCTGTGGCTGCGACGGAAGAGGTGAAGTTGACGGCGTAGAAGAACTCGTTCCAGCTGAAGATCAGGCAGATCAAGGACGTGGCCGCGATCCCGGGGGCGATTAGCGGCACCACGATGCGCCAGATCTCAGTTCCAAATGACGCACCGTCCACGCGCGCTGCCTCGAACAACTCGGGAGGGATCTCCAGCAGGAATGAGCGGAGGAGCCAGACCCCGAGAGGCATGTTGATCGTCGTGTAGATGAGGACCAGGGCAAAGATGTTGTCCAGCAGATGGAGGTCCCGCGCTAGCAGGTAGAGCGGCACCAGGCTGGCCGCGAAAGGGAGGAATCGCGTCGAGATGAAGAAGAAGAGCACGTCCTGTGTCCGCTTGACCGGCCTGATCGCCAGCGCGTACGCGGCGGGCAACGCGAGGATCAAGACGAGCAGCGTCGACCCTATGCTTGCGACCGCCGAGTTGATGAAGAAGGGCGGGAAGTCGCCCGACAGCACCTCCTGGAACTCCGCCAGGGTGGGTGCGAAAAAGATCGTCGGTGGCGAGCTCGCCGCCTGCGGTTCCGTCTTGAGACTCTCCAGCCACATCCACAGGACGGGGAAGAAGAAAATGAACACCACCAACCAGCCGACGACGGACCACAAGACCTTGGAAACCGGGATCCGGCCGCCCAGTATGTTGGCGCTCATCTTCTGGGCTCGACCTGAAAGATCGAGAACATCGTGCGCAGCCCGATGGTCGCGACGATCGTGGTCAGGATGACCGCTACCACTCCAATCGCCGACGCTTGCCCAATGTTGAAACCCTGGAAGGCAACGATATAGAGCAGGAACGGCAGGTTGGTCGTGTCCTCTCCAGGACCGCCGTAAGTCAGCATGAAAATCGAGTCGAAGGTCTGCACGACGAAGAGCGATCCCAGCAGCGCACCCAGCTCTATGAACGGCCGGACCAACGGCAGCGTGATGCGGCGAAAAGACTGGAAGGCGTTCGCGCCGTCGACACGCGCCGCCTCCAGGACCTCGGGGTTCTGCGACTGCAGGCCGGCGAGGATGATCAGCATCATGAACGGCGTCCAGCGCCACACCTCCACCGCGACGACCGTGACCATGGGGTATTTATTGACCCAGTCGACACGACCAAGCCCGAATGGGGTGAACACATAGGGCAGGAGTCCGAACAGCGGGTTGAGGAGGGTGTCCTTCCAGATCAAGGCGCCGGCCGTCGGCATGATGAGGAAAGGCGCGATCATCAGCGTCCGCATCAGCCCTTTTCCGAAGACCTCTGAGTTCAGCAGCGACGCAATCGCCAGCCCAAGGACGACCGAAATCGCTATCACAGAAATCGTCAGGACGACCGTGTTGAATACGGCGGTCCTGAGGCTCTCGTCGGTCACGAGCCTCGTGTAGTTGTCGACGCCCGAGAATCTGAAGCTACCCGGCTTGAGAAGGTTCCACGAGAAGAGGCTGTAGTAGATCGTCAGCGCAAACGGGATCTGGGTCAGGAGGATGACGTAGACGAAGGCGGGAAGAAGGGGCAGCCGTCGCAGCCAGCCATCCCGCCGGGCGACGGAGGCGGCGGTCGGTTCCCGCACGCCTCCGCTGCCAGCGACCGCGATCATTCGAGACGGCTACTTGTGCGCCTGGCCGACTGCTGCAGCCAGCGTTTGTGCTTTCGCAAGCGCCTGATCGACTGTTTCATTGCCGGCGATCACCTTGGCGAACTCTTGAGATACCTGGTCGCCAAGCTGCTGGAATTCGGTGATGTCGACGTACTGGATGCCGATGTAGGGGACTGGGTCGACCGTCGCGTGCGTCACGTCGGCATGCCCGATTGACTCAAGCGTGACCTGGGCGAAAGCCCCGGCGGCCGCCTTGTACTCAGGGATCGCATATGTCGAGGTGCGCGTTCCCGGCGACACGCGGGCCCAACCCAGCTTGGTCCCGACCAGCTTCGCGTAGTCCTTGGAGGTGGCCCAATCGGCGAAGGTCCACGCTGCATCCTTCTTCTTGCTGGCCGAGCCCATGGCCAGCGTCCATGCCCACAACCAACCTGACCAATCCTTGACCTTGGTGGGAGCATAGGCATAGCCGGAATTCGTCGCGGCATCTCCAGTGAAGAAGCTCGCTGCCACGGTGGCGTCGTACCACATCGCGACCTTGCCGCTGTTGTAGGCGTTGAGGCACTCGGTGAATCCAGCATTGCCGGCCCCCGGCTCCCCGGCCGTCCTGAGCAGGTTCACGTAGAAGGTAAGGGCGTCGTGCCACTGGGGCGAGTTCAGCTGGGCGTTCCAGCTCTGGTCGAACCAGCGTCCGCCGTATGTGTTGACCACGGTGTCGAGCGGAGCGAGCTGCTCGCCCCACCCGGGAAGGCCGCGCAAGCAGATTCCGTTGACGGTCGAGCTGTTGACCTTCTGAGCCGCCGCGGCGACCTGGTCCCAGGTCGGGTGGTCGGGCATCGTCACGCCCTTGGCCGCCAGAAGATCCTTGCGGTACATGAGCATTGACGACTCGCCGTAGAAGGGCACCGCGTAGAGGTCATTCTTGTATGTAAGCGCGGTCCTGATCCCGGGGATCAGGTCGTCCGGCGCGTAGGACGGGTCCTTGGCGATGTATGGAGCCAGGTCCTGAAGCCAACCGAGGTTGGCCCACAGCGGCACCTCGTAGGTGCCGATCGTGAACAGGTCGAAGCGTCCGCTTTGGGTCGCGACGTCCTGCGTCACCTGCTGACGGATCTGGTCCTCGGGAAGCGTCACGATGTTGATCTTGATGTTCGAGTGCGCGGCCTCGAAGTCTGGCACGAGCTTCTTGAGGTCGGCCATCGACGGGTTGTCGACCGAGCCCACGGTGATCGTGGTCGCGGCCCCGCCCCCGCCGCCCCCCGCTCCCCCGGAGCAGGCCGCGCCAACCAGTGCGATCACAAGCCCGAGCACGATCGTGATCGTGGGAGTCGAGATCGCTGATTGCCGGTTCGGTGATCGAAGCTTCCTATCCCTCATGCAGAGTCACCTCTTTCTCAATCCACCCGCTGGCTGGCAATGACAACGTTGTCAAAAGACAACGTTGTCTATATAACACAGATCTGTTTAAACTGCAACGAGAGAATTCAAACCTGGCGTGTAGGCGGAATCGCTTCATGTCGAGGAGACTAACGTTGACAACGGACGACGCTGACAGGTCCCGACCCACGATGAGGGAGGTCGCCGCGCTTGCGAAGGTGAGCATCAAGACGGTTTCCCGGGTCGTGAACGGCGAAACCGGCGTCTCGCCCGCGCTCGCCAGGCGGGTGCTCGCCGCCACCGAGCGTCTGAACTACCGGCACAACATGGCGGCCAGCAGCCTCCGCCGGTCCGACGGCAGGAGCGCGACCATCGGCGTGGTCCTGGAAGACGTCGCCAACCCGTTCTCATCCGCCCTTCATCGATCGATCGAAGACGTCGCCGTCCAGCGTGGGGTCCTGGTCCTGGCCGGCAGCTCGGACGAAGACGAGGATCGCGAGCGGCAGCTCGTGGCGGCTTTTGCATCGAGGCGCGTGGACGGATTGATCATTCAGCCTTCGAGTCGCAACCACGGGTACCTGCTCACAGAACGCAGGGCGGGCACAGCGATCGTCTTCGTCGACCGCCCTCCATCGTTTCTCGATGCCGACACGGTCCTCACGGACAATGCGACCGGGGTGCGGCGCGGCGTCCGCCATCTGGTCGAGCAAGGGCATGTCCGCATCGGTTATCTGGGCGACCTGCGCAGCATCGCCACCGCCGCCGAGCGGTATCGCGGCTATGCCGAAGAGCTGGCACAGCAAAAGATCGAGCTGGACGAACACTTGGTGCAGCTCGACCTGCGCGGAATCGAGAAGGCTGAGGCGGCCGCGACCGAGCTGCTCACCAGCGCCCACCCGCCGACCGCGCTCTTCACCGGCCAGAACCTGGTCACGATCGGGGCGTTCCGGGCTCTGCGACGGCTTGGGCTCCACCAGCGTGTCGCATTGATCGGCTTCGACGACATCTTGCTCGCCGATCTCCTGGTGCCGGGAATCACGGTCATCGCCCAGGACCCGGCCGCCATCGGACGGACTGCGGCTGAAGTGCTCTTCCGCCGCCTCGACGGCGATCGGTCGCCATCAGAGCACCATGTCGTGCTGACCCGGATGATCACCCGCGGCTCAGGCGAGATCCGTCCGTGATCGTCGTCTGTGGCGAGGCCTTGATCGACGTGATCCACAACGGAGACGGCACGCAGCGCACGGTCCCGGGCGGAGGTCCCTTCAACACCGCGCGGGCGTTGGCCCGGCTCGGGGTGCCGACCGCTTTTCTCGGCCACCTTTCCAACGATGCCTTCGGTCGCGAGCTGGCTGATCTGTTGGTCTCCGACGGGGCCAGCCTCGAGCTGTCGAGCGTCGGCTCGGAAGCGACGACCATCGCCGTCGCGGAAATCGACAGCTCAGGCCTGGCTGAATATGAGTTCCTTGTCGACGGCACGTCGGCACCCAACCTCACGCTTGACATGGTTCCCACGCGCCTGAGCCCGGACGTCAGAGCTATCCATCTGGGCACGCTCGGGCTGGTGCTCCAGCCGATGGCCTCCACTCTTGTCGAGCTGGTCCGTCGCGAGCGCGACGGGCGTGTTGTGATGATCGATCCCAACGTCCGAATCGGGCTGGCCTCTGATGGCGAGTACCGTGACCGGCTGCACGCGATGATCTCGCAGAGCACCATCGTCAAGGCCAGTGATGCCGATCTGGCCTGGCTGTATCCGGACATGAGCTACGAGGATGTGGCTGATCGAATCCTTGGCGAGGGCGCGCGCCTGGTCGTGGTCACGCTGGGAGCGCAGGGAGCGTTCGCCGCCCACCGTGACTTCCATCTGGCCGTTGATGCGGTGCACGTTGACGTCGTCGACACCATCGGCGCCGGCGACGCGTTCGGGGCCGCCCTCCTGGCCTGGTTGCACGATCACGATGCGATCCAGCCGGATCTCAGGCTCGAGCAGCAAGAGGTGAAGGCTGCTCTTGACTTCGCATGCCTGGCGGCCGCCCTCACCTGCGCACGGGCCGGCGCCGATCCACCGTGGAAGTCGGAGATGATTGCTCGCGAGTCTCGATGACTGAGTGCGCCGGATCAGCCCTAGGAGCCCGTGGCTGAGGGGTTCGTCCCTTTCCACCGCTCGTAAAGGCGGGAGTATTCATTGGCATCGGCGCCGGGCTCGGCCACCATGTCAGCGCGCATTGTCAACGCAGCGGTTTCGTCAAGGGTCCTGAACGTCCCCGCCGCCAAACCCCCCAGCAGCGCGGCGCCGCGCGCCGAGCCCGCCGGCGAGTCGAACGCAAATAATCGCCGGCCCAAAACATCTGCGAGCATCTGGCGCCAGTGCCGGTCCACAGTCCCCCCACCTGCCAGCCGCAGGTCGGCCGGCGATATGCCGGTCGCATCGAGCGCTTCCATCGCCTCGCGCAGCGCAAACGCAACGCCCTCGAGCGCGGCCTTCAGCAGGTGCTCTTTTCCGTGCTGCAGGCGGACACCTGACCAGCCCGCGCCGGCGTCGAGGTGCGCAGTCCTCTCGGCCACGAGATAAGGAAAGAAGCTCACCCCGGCGGACCCGGCCGGGACCCGCGCGGCGCTTCCATGCAGCTCCTCCGAGTCCACCCCGAACAGCCGGCGGACCCAATCGAGGGCCAGGCCTGCATTCAGGATCGCCGCCATCGAGTACCACTTCCCCTCCTCGACGGTCCGAAAGATGTAGGTGCGCTGTGTCGGGTCAGCCCGGAATTCATTTCGCACCGTCGTCATCTGTGCGCCAGTCCCGATCGTCAGCACGACCGGCCCAGAGGCAAGCAACCCGTGCCCGACGAGCGTCGCGGCGGTATCCGCCGCTCCCGCCGCAACCGGTATGCCGGCCTTGATTCCGAGTTCCCTCGCGGCCTCGCTGGTGAGTCGACCTGCCACCTCCTGGCTGGCGACCAAGTCGGGGAAAAGGTCCACGCGAATGTCCAGCTCCCGCAGCAGCAGGTGCGCCCAGCCGTCGTCGAGGAAGTCATAGAGGAGGGTGGCGGAAGCGTCAGTCGGTTCGCCGCGAGCCTCGCCGGTCAGCCGAAGACGCAGCCAGTCCTTCGGCTGCAGGGCCCAGCGGGCGCGCTCGAACAGGCTCGATTCATGGGCTTTCAGCCACAGCAGGGTCGGCCCGGCCATGCCAGTTGCGGGTGGATTGACCAATCGATCCAAGAGGCTGGGGTCGAGCCGGCGGTAAAGCGCAACCTCATCGGCGGACCTTCCATCGGCCCAGAGGACGGCGGGCCGAACCGCGCTGCCGTCCACGCCCGTGAGCACCACTCCGTGCATCTGGCCGGCGAGACCGATGCCGTCGATCGCCCGCCGATGCGCATGCGAAAGGCCCGCCACCGCGTTTCGGGTCGCCTGCCACCATTCCTCCGGATCCGTCTCTGCCCAGCCGGGTCGCGGCGAGCTCATCGCGTAGGCGGCCGTTGTCACCTGCTTCACGAATCCGTCCTCGCCCATGACCGCGACCTTGACCGAGGACGTGCCGAGGTCGATTCCCAGGAGCACCGCCTAGACGGCTAGGGCTGCACGCCGCGGAGGTTCCGCGCCCGCGCGCGTGCAAGTCAGCGACGCCACCAGGCACGCGAACTCGAGCGCAGATTCGAGATCCGCAGCTTCGAGCGCGAGGTCTGTTTTCAAAGCTCCGTGATCATGAAGCCACGCGAGCAGGGCTGCACCGAACGCGTCACCGGCGCCAATCGTGTCGACCACCTCAACCGGCGGCGCGGTCACCCGCTTGTAGGTGCCGCGGCCCAAGCCGAACGCGCCCTGCGCGCCCAGAGTCACCACGACCAGGCCCGCGCCTGAGGCAAGAATCTGCTCTGCGGCCACTTCGAGGGACAGGGCGGGAAACAGCCACGCCAGGTCGGCATCGCTGGCTTTCACGACGGTGCTCTGGGCCATCAGCGTTCTGACCCGCGCGCGGTAAGCGCCAGAGTCCGTGAGCACGGCAAGACGCACGTTGGGATCGAGCATCACGAGCCGGTGCGCGCTCTCACGCTCCACCAGGTCGAAGAGAGTCGACGCCATCGGTTCGAGCATCAGCCCGAGCGTGCCCACATGCAACGCGGTGACGCTCTCGTCCAATCGAGAGGGCAGCATCGCGGGCAAAAGATTTGGTGCCGACGTCGCTTCGAAATAGAACCGGTAGTCGGCAAGACCGTCCCTGTCGACCTCGGCCACCGCCAGCGTTGTGGGCTCGCAACCGCGGCTGGTCAGCGACAGGTCGACGCCATCAGCGGCCAGCCGCTCGGCCAGCCTACAGCCGAACCGATCGGTCGACAGCCGGCCCAAGAAAGAGGTCGGAACATCAAGGCGGGCGAGTGCTATGGCGGTGTTGAAGGGCCCGCCACCGGGCATCGGCCGGAACGGGCAGTCGCCGTCCGGCACGATGTCGATCAACGCCTCGCCGCAGACAACGATCAAGGGCGGATCTCGCCCGAGCCCCTGGTGATGAGGCGGGTCGGAATCACGTGATGAACAGAAGGAGAGCGATCGCCGTCCATGCGGCGAAACAGCAGCTCGGCGGCCGCGCGACCCATCGCTGCTGGGTCCTGGGCCATGACCGTGATGCCGGGCTCGAGCAGATCAGCAAGCGGGATGTCGTCGAAGCCGACCAGCGCCACACGGTGGTGCAGGCCCAGCTGTCGGAGCGCGCGACAGACACCAGTCGTCAGCAGGCCCTGCCCCGCGAAAAGCGCTGTCGGCGCGGGCGCGATCGACATGATCTCGCGCGTAGCGGTCTCGGCCCTGTCGCCTCCCCGCACATCGGTCCGGACCAGGCGGTCATCGATGACGATCCCGTGGGCGGTGAGCTCTTCCCGGTAGCCCTGGTGCCGGAGCGCGGCGGTGGTGATGGTCTGCAGGTCGCCCAGATAACCGATCCGCCGATGGCCTTGCGCAATCAAATGGCGGACACCGCGGCGCACCCCATCCACGTTGTCGGTGAGGACGTCGTCGGCGTCGAAAAAGGCCGGCGGCCGGTCGACGAACACCATCGGCGTGCCTGACCTGCGCTCGTTCAACAGGTAGCTCTGGTCGTGGCCGGCGGGCATGATCACGAGTCCATCCACCCTCCTGGCGGCGAGCGCCGCGATCAGCTCCCTTTCGCGAGCCTCGTCTTCTTCCAGGCTGCCCGCGAGCACCAGCACGCGGCGGGTGAGTGCGTACTCCTCGATCGCGCGGTGCAGCAGGGAATCAAAGGGGTCGGCGATGTACTCGAGGACGACCCCGATCGTGGCGCTGCGACCGTCGGCGCGCCGGAGGCTGCTCGCCTTGAGGTTGTGCCGGTAGTTGAGCTGGTCAATGGCGGCTCGGACGCGGACCGCCAGCTGAGCCGTGACCCCTGGCTCGTCGTTGATCACGCGCGAAACGGTCGTCACGCTTACCCGCGCGAGTGCCGCCACATCGCGCATGGTCGGTCTCGGTCGCAAGCCCTCGCCGCCCTTATCGGCGTTTGTGAACGTTTGCACCTGTCCCTCGAATGTTAAGCGGCGTCGAATACATATTGCGCCCCCACAGGCTATATGTTAGCTTTGGAAACGTTACCAGTTGGCTTGGGTGCTCAGCTTGCATACGGAGGTATGAGATGGGGATGGAAGGTATTGGGCGTGCCGAAGCGGGGAGGCGCGCGCTGGTGAAGACTCGGGCCGGCTGGCGGCTGGCCGCGCTGGCGGCGGGCGCCGCGGCCATGCTGGCAGTGGTTGGCTGCGGCGGGAACAACGGAACGACCGCTACTTCGACGCCTAAGCCGGTCATCATCGGGCTGATCACCAAGACCGACGCCAACCCGTTCTTCGTCAAGATGCGAGAGGGCGCACAGAGCGAAGCCCGCGCGAAGGGCGCGGTGCTTGTGACCGGCGCCGGCAATGCGAGCGACGATGCTGCCGGCCAGATCACGGCGCTCGAGAACATGGTCAGCATCGGCGCGAAGGCGATCCTGATCACGCCGGTTTCGGCTGGAGTCACTGCGGCGATCAGGAAGGCCCGTTCGGAGGGAGTGCTCGTCATCGCCCTCGACAGCCCGACGGACCCGGTCGACGCGGCTGACGCCCTGTTCGCCACGGACAATTCGGTCGCCGGCAAGCTGATCGGCCAGTATGCCAAGGCGGCGATGACTGGCAAGACGGTCAAGATCGCGATGCTGGACGAGGCGCCCGGCAGCACGGTCGGCAAGCTGCGCCACGATGGCTTCCTGGCGGGTTACGGAATCCCAGGAACCGATCCACAGGTCGTCTGCGTCGGCAATGGCGGCGGCAACCAGCCGGACAGCCAGACGGCGATGGAAAACTGCCTGACCAAGGATCCCGGGATCAACGTCCTTTACACGATCAATGAGCCGTCTGCGTTCGGCGCCTACAAAGCCTTGCTGAACCGCGGCAAGCAGGGCCAGGTGCTCATCGTCTCGGTGGACGGTGGGTGCGCCGGAGTCGGCGGTGTCGTGGATGGCCGGATCGCGGCCACCTCGCAGCAGTACCCTCTGAAGATGGCATCGCTCGGCGTCGACGCGGGCGTCGACTTCGCCACCACCGGAAAGCGTGTGTCTGGCTATACGGACACCGGCGTGACATTGATAACCGACAAACCGCAAACGGGCGTCGACTCGAAAGACACCAAGTTCGGCCTCGCCAACTGCTGGGGCTAGCAGCAAGGCCTTGATGCCAACGGCCGGCTCGTTGTGACGCACACGAGCCGGCCATCGCCGCTTCCGGACCCGCGACGATAGACTCCGTGCTCCACGCGTTGTTGGCGCGGATCAACCGGGAAGGGGAAGGAGACGGTCGGTACGCCCTTGCCCGGGCAAGGGCGATCTCGACGCTGGGACCGCTGCTGGCGCTCATCCTCGCGTCGATCTTCTTCACCACGCGGACCGACCGCTTCCTGACCACCGACAACCTGTCGCTGGTCGTGCAGCAGGTGGCGGTGGTCGGGATCATCGCCATCGGGCAGACGCTGGTCATCCTGACCGCCGGCATCGATCTGTCAGCCGGCGCCGTGATGGCGTTCGGCACCATCGTGATGACGCGCCTGGCGGTGACGCGCGGGCTCAACCCCTTCGAGTCCATCGCCCTGGGCTTGGCCGCCTGCACCGGTTTTGGACTTCTCAACGGTTTGCTGGTCACAGGCCTGAGGCTGCCGCCGTTCATCGTCACCCTCGGCACTTTGAACATCGCCTTTGCGCTGACGCACATCGTCTCCAACGAGGAGACGATCGCCGACCTGCCACGCCCGCTCACATTCTTCGGTGAGACCTTTGAAATTGGCACCACCGCGATCACCTATGGATCGGTGCTCGCCCTTGGCCTGGCGCTGGTGACGTGGTTCGCGCTCGCGCAGACGATTGGCGGCCGGCACATCTACGCCACCGGCAACAACCCCGACGCCGCGCGCCTGGCGGGCGTACGAACGCGACGCGTCCTGATCGCCGTCTATACCAGCGCGGGCCTGCTTTATGGCATCGCGGCCCTCGTGCTCATCGGCCGCACCGGGGTGGGCGACCCGCAGGCGGGGCAGAGCGCCAACCTCGACAGCATCACCGCCGTCGTGGTGGGAGGCACGAGCCTGTTTGGCGGTCGCGGCGGCGTCATCGGCACCGTGATCGGCACCCTCATCGTCGGCATCTTTCGCAACGGGCTGCAGCTGATGGGCGTGGCGGCGATCTATCAGTTCCTGGTCACAGGAGTGCTGGTCATCGTCGCCGTCGCGGTCGATCAACTCTCGCGCAGGAGACGAGCATGAGCGCGGTGGAAACCATCGTGCCCGTGCTCGAGGCTCGCCAGCTCGTGAAGCGGTACGGCCAGGTGGTCGCCCTGGCCGGCGCTGACTTCGACCTTCGCCCCAAAGAGATTCTGGCGGTGATCGGCGACAACGGCGCCGGCAAGTCGACGCTCATCAAAGCGCTGTCGGGCGCGGTCATTCCCGACGAGGGCGACATCCTTCTCAACGGCGTGCCGATGCACTTTCACGCCCCGCTCGATGCTCGGCGCCAGGGAATCGAGACGGTCTACCAGGACCTCGCGCTGGCGCCCGCGCTCAACATCGCGGAAAACCTCTTCCTGGGCCGCGAGCTTCGACGGCGAGGCGTCCTCGGGTTGGTGTTCAGGATGGCGGACCGGCAGCGAATGATCAGGGAGTCCCGCAAGTACATCGCCGACCTGAAGATCCGGGTCGGGTCGCTGACTCAGGCGGTGGAAACGCTGTCGGGCGGCCAGCGCCAGGGCGTCGCCGTGGCGCGCGCAGCTGCATTCGCGAGCCGCGTAGTGATCATGGACGAGCCGACTGCGGCGCTGGGCGTCAAAGAGTCAGGGCAGGTGCTCGAGCTGATCAGGGAAGTGCGCACCCATGGGGTGCCGGTCGTGTTGATCAGCCACAACATGCCGCAGGTGTTCGAGATCGCCGACCGCGTGCACATCATGCGGCTCGGCCGCCGCGTGGCGACGATCACACCTCAAACGCATACGATGGCCGAGGCGGTGGCGCTGATGACCGGCGCGGTCTCGGCCGCCGGCGTTAGTTGAGGGGGAGCGAGATGACGGCAAGGCCGAGCGACCGATATGAGCGGATGCAGTACCGGCGCTGCGGTCGCAGCGGGCTCAAGCTGCCGGCGATCTCGCTCGGGCTATGGCAGAACTTCGGCGCCGGCCGGCCCATAGACGAGCAGCGCGCGATCGTACGGCGAGCATTCGATCTCGGCATCACCCATTTCGACCTGGCGAACAACTATGGCCCGCCGTATGGCTCGGCGGAGGAGAATTTCGGCCGCATCCTGGGGGCCGACCTGGCCGGGCATCGCGACGAGCTGGTCATCTCGACCAAGGCGGGTTACGACATGTGGCCGGGGCCCTACGGAGAATGGGGCTCGCGCAAATATTTGCTGGCGAGCCTCGATCAAAGTCTGAAACGGATGGGCCTCGATTACGTCGACATCTTCTACTCGCATCGCTTCGACCCGGAAACCCCGCTCGAGGAGACTATCGGTGCGCTGCACACCGCGGTCCAGCAGGGCAAGGCGTTGTATGCCGGCATCTCGTCGTATTCGGCAAAGCGCACGAAAGAGGCCTCGCACATCCTGCGTGGGCTGGGCACGCCGCTTTTGATCCACCAACCTTCCTACTCGATGCTCAACCGCTGGATCGAGGGCGGCCTGCTTGACCTGCTCGGCGAGGAAGGGATCGGGTGCATCGTGTTCTCGCCGCTGGCGCAGGGCCTGCTCACCGACAGGTATCTGACCGGCGTGCCGGCCGGCGCTCGCGCGAGCCACCCGGGATCGTTTTCAACCACGATGCTGACCGACGACAACCTGGCCAAGGTGCGCGGCCTCAACGAGATTGCCAAGCGCCGCGGCCAGACGCTGGCCCAGATGGCGATCGCGTGGACGCTGCGCAATCCGGTCGTGACATCGGCCCTGGTCGGCGCGAGCAGCACGGCGCAGCTGGAGCAGAATGTCGCCGCGCTCGAGAGGCCCGACTTTTCAGGCCAGGAACTGTCTGAGATCGACCGCTACGCGACCGAAAGCGGCATCAACCTGTGGGCCGCTTCCAGCGCGGGCTGAGCCGGCTGGCCAGCTAGCCTACCGGCTGCCTCGTCCTACTATGTCTTAAGTGGCTACGGCGCTTTCCCTGTCGCATCTCGGCTCGCTGATGCGCGGCGTGCGCAGCGTGGACGAGGTGGGCGCGGAGGAGCGGGCGGCGTCGCTCGCCAAGCGCTCGATCAAGAAATCGTCGAAGCTGTGGGCGCTCGACCTCGCCATCCGGTGCATAGACCTGACCACGCTCGAGGGCTCCGACACCCCCGGCAAGGTCGCGGCCCTTTGCGCCAAGGGCATCCGGCCCAAGCCTGGCGACCCGACCATCCCCTCGGTGGCCGCCATCTGCATCTACCCCGCCCGCGTCGCGGACGCCAAACTGCACCTGCGCGGCAGCTCGGTGCGCGTAGCCTCGGTGGCCACCGCATTTCCGTCCGGGCAGAGCTTCACCTCGGTGAAGATCGCCGAGGTCAAGGAAGCGGTCGCGGCGGGAGCGGACGAGGTGGACATGGTGATCGATCGCGGTGCGTTCCTCTCCGGCGACCATGAGAAGGTGTACGAGGAGATCGTCGCCGTCAAAGAGGCGTGCGGGCCCGCGCATCTGAAGGTGATCCTGGAGACCGGCGAGCTCGGGACCTACGACAGCGTGCGCCGGGCGAGCATCCTCGCCATGGCCGCGGGCGCCGACTTCATCAAGACGTCCACCGGCAAGGTGCAGCCGGCCGCGACCCTGCCCGTGAGCCTGGTGATGATGGAGGCGATCCGCGACTTCGTGCGTGAGACCGGACGTCCGGTCGGCTTCAAGCCCGCCGGCGGCATCCGCACGTCAAAGCAGGCCATCGCCTACCTGGTCGTGCTGTACGAGACGCTCGGGGCGGAGTGGATGACTCCCGAACGGTTCCGGCTCGGCGCGTCCACGCTGCTCAACGACGTGCTGATGCAGATCGACAAGGAGCGCACCGGCGCTTACCAATCCGGCGATTACTTCACGATCGACTAGATGGCCATAGCCAAGCGGCCCCGGACGCTGCCAACCCACGCCCCTCTCCCCAGCCCTCCCCCCGATGGGGGGAGGGGGAGAACCGAGCTAGCGAAGCAGACCTTCGAGTACGCGCCCGCGCCCGAGTCCATCGACCACGTCAAGATCGACCCCCGTTACGGGCTGTTCATCGGCGGCAGCATGGTCGCGCCGCACAGCAAGAAGCGTTTCCCGACCATCAACCCCGCCACCGAGCAGAAGCTGTCCGAGGTGGTCGAAGCAGACGAGGTCGATGTCGACCACGCGGTCAAGGCGGCGGACAAGGCCTTCGAAGGATGGGCCCGCCTGACGCCGTCGCGTCGAGCGCGTTACATCTTCCGGCTCTCGCGCATCATCCAGGAGCGCGCGCGCGAGCTCGCGGTGGTCGAGACGATGGACGGCGGCAAGCCGATCAAGGAATCGCGCGACGTGGACATCCCTCTGGCCGCCGCGCATTTCTTCTATTACGCGGGCTGGGCGGACAAGCTCGAGTGGGCTTTTGCCAACCGCAAGCCGCGACCGCTTGGAGTCGCCGGCCAGGTCATCCCGTGGAACTTCCCTCTGCTGATGCTGGCCTGGAAGATCGCGCCGGCGCTGGCCGCGGGCAACACGGTGGTGCTCAAGCCGGCCGAGACCACTCCGCTGTCTGCATTGCGGTTCGCCGACATCTGCATGCAGGCGGAATTGCCGCCGGGGGTCGTCAACATCGTCACCGGGGGCGGGAAGACCGGCTCGCTCGTGGTGACGCATCCGGCGGTCAAGAAGGTCGCGTTCACGGGCTCGACCGAGGTCGGCAAATTGATCGCACGATCGCTCGCCGGCACCGACAAGCGGCTCACCCTGGAGCTCGGGGGCAAGGCGGCCAACATCGTGTTCGATGACGCGCCGCTGGATGCCGCGGTGGAGGGCATCGTCAACGGCATCTACTTCAACCAGGGCCATGTGTGCTGCGCCGGCAGCCGCCTGCTGGTGCAGGAGTCGATAGCGGAGCCTTTGCTCGAGAAGCTCAAGCTGCGCCTCGGCACGCTGCGCCTGGGCGATCCGCTCGACAAGAACACCGACATCGGCGCCATCAACTCGAAGGCGCAGCTGGAGAAGATCGAGGAGCTCGTCGAGTCGGGTGTCGAGGAAGGCGCTGTGATCTACCAGCCGGAATGCAAGCTGCCCGAGCGCGGCTACTGGTTCCCGCCCACGCTCTTCACCAACGTCTCGCAGTCGTACCGGATCGCGCGCGAGGAAATCTTCGGGCCGGTGCTCTCGGTGCTGACGTTCCGCACCCCGGCGGAGGCGGTCGAGAAGGCGAACAACACGCCTTACGGCCTGTCGGCCGGCGTCTGGACGGACAAGGGGTCGCGCATCCTGTGGATGGCGGAGCGCATGCGGGCCGGGGTCGTGTGGGCGAACACGTTCAACCGATTCGATCCGACCTCTCCGTTCGGCGGCTACAAGGAGTCGGGCTTCGGCCGCGAGGGCGGCAGGCACGGCCTGATGCCGTACCTGGAGCTGGTGTAGATGCCTGCTGCCAAGGGCGGAAACGGCCGCGTTGAGGTTCGGAAGACCTACAAGCTCTTCATCAACGGTGAGTTCGTGCGCTCCGAATCTGGACGGGCATATCGATTTGACGGCAGCGTGAACATCCCTCGCGGGTCACGCAAGGACCTGCGCGACGCGGTGCGCGCGGCTCGGGGGGCGGCTTCCGGATGGGCCGCGCGGACGGCCATGAATCGCGGACAGATCCTGTACCGCGCCGCCGAGATGCTGGACGGGCGGCGCGCTCAGTTCGTCGAGCTGCTCGGCTCCGCTCGCGCTGCGCACAAAGAGGTCGACGACGCGGTCGAAGCGCTGGTCTGGTACGCGGGCTGGACCGACAAGCTCGCCCAGGTCATCGGCGCCACCAACCCGGTGTCCGGCCCGTACTTCAACTTCACGATCCCCGAGCCCACCGGCGTGGTCGGCGTCGTGGCGCCGGAGGAGCCTGCTCTCGTGGGCCTGGTCCGGCGCGTGGCTCCCGCCCTCTGCGGTGGGAATGCACTGGTCGTGCTCGCGCCCGAGGAGATGCCGCTGCCCGCGCTGACGCTGGCGGAGGTGCTGGCGACGAGCGACCTCCCGGCGGGCGTCGTGAACGTGCTGAGCGGATACCGCAAGGAGCTGCTGCCCTGGCTCGCCTCGCATATGGACGTGAACGCGATCGACGTCGCCGGCTGCACTCCCGATGAGGTTACGGAGATCGAGAAGGCTGCGGCCGACAATGTCAAGCGGGTCATCAAGCACGCTCCGGAGGAGATGAGCCCTTACCTCATCACCGCCTTCATGGAGATGAAGACCGTCTGGCACCCGGTCGGGGTATGAGCGTCGAGACCAAGACTCCAGCTGTAGCGAAGCCGGCCAGGGCGATGATCAGCGCCGAGCGCATCCGGCGCCACGTACGCGAGCTTGGCAAGCAGATCTCCGAGGTCTACGCCGACATCGATACTCCGCTGGTGATGGTCGTGATCCTCAAGGGGGCCACGGTTTTCGCGGCCGACCTGCTGCGCAGCCTCAGCATCCCCGCGGAGCTGGAGTTCGTGAGCGCCGCGAGCTATGGCTCGGGCACATCGAGCAGCGGCCATGTGAGGTTGGCGCACATGGTGGAAGGTCCACTCGTCGGCCGCCACGTGCTGCTGGTGGAAGACATCATCGACTCGGGCCGCACGGTGGACGTGATCGTCAAGCGGCTGCGGCGCCTGGGGCCCGCGTCGCTGCGCATCGCCGCCCTCCTCGACCGGCCGGCGCGGCGCGAGGTCGAGGTCAAGATCGATTTCACCGGTTTCGTGATCCCCGACCGGTTCGTCATCGGCTACGGGCTCGACTACGCCGGCCTCTATCGCGAGCTGCCGGGCATCTACTCGCTGTCATAGAGAACTACAGGGCTTGGCGTAAAGCCGAGCTCCACAGTCACCTCGACGGTGCCGTGCGGCCGGCGACCGCCGAGGAGCTCGCCATCGAGCAGGGCCTCGACCTGCCGCGCCCGCTGCGGATGGTGGCGCCGGAGGATTGTCCGTCGCAGGCCGTCTACATCACCTACTTCGATGCTGCAATCGCGGTGCTGCAGACGGCAGCTGCTCTGGAGCGCGCGGCGCTCGAGCTCGGCATCGATTCGGCAGCCGAGAACATCGACTATCTCGAGGTTCGGTGGGCGCCGAGGCTGCACCTGCGCAATGGCCTGACCGTGCCGGAGGTGATCGCCGCCGTCCTTGCAGGACTCGCGGCCGCGCCGCTGCAGGCCGTCGCCATCGTGTGCGCCATGCGGCAGCACGGCGTCGAGGACAACGTCGCACTCGCCATGGAGGCCGGGCGGTTTGCCGGCCGAGGGTTGGTGGGCTTCGATCTGGCCGGCGACGAGGTGCGATATCCGGCGGCGCCACAGCGTCCAGCCTTCGAGGCCGCGCGCGCCGCTGGCTTGCGACTGACGTGCCACGCGGGGGAGGCCGGCGAGCCGTCACACGTCGAGGAGGCGCTGGACCTGGGGGTGGAGCGGATCGCGCACGGGGTGATCGGGGCTCGCGATCCGCGCATCGTGGAGCGCATCCGGTCTGAGGGCGTCGTGCTGGACCTCTGCCCCACCGCGAACTGGAAGTGCAAAGCGGTGCCGACCCTGGCGGAGCATCCACTGCCAAGGCTGGTGCGCGCCGGCGTGCGCTGCACGATCAGCACCGATTCGCGCACCGTCGCCGACACCACGCTCAGCCACGAGTTCGAGCTGGCGGCGGGGTTGGGCCTAAATGATTACGAGCTCAAGCAGTGCAACGAAACCGCATACTCCGCCCGGTTTGGCTGACTCATTCGCGAGCCGATTCGATCGCTTCTTTGGTTTCCATCGCGATGAAGACCAGCAGCACGAGGGCGGCAGCGTATTCCGCCCACCACCAGCCGGCGACCAGGTTGAGGCCGGCTCCGACGAGCGTCGCGGCCGCCAGATAGGCGCACGTAATCGTTTCGGCGATGTCGGCGCGCAGCGCCGGACTGCCGATCACGAGGTTGGCGCGCCGCTTCCGCCACGCCAATAAGGGCATGACGAGGACGGCGGCCGCGGCCACCCCGACCCCTAGAGCCGATCCTTCTGGGTGCAGCCTGGCCACCAAACCCGTGACACCCACAAACACCACGTAGGCGCAGAGCAGCACCAACAGCACGGCTGAAATCAGGGTCGCGCGCCGCTCGACGGTCTCCATTCGCTCGGAGCCTCCTCCCCGTGCCTCCGACGACAGCCTCCACAGCAAAGTGCCCCCGCTGATGAGCTCGATCACGCTGTCGAAGCCAAAGGCCGTGAGCAGCACGCTGCGCGCCACGACCCCGGCCCCGATTGCGAGCGCCGCCTCCACCGCCATCCACACGACGGTGACCTGCTCGAGCCGAACGCCGACCCGGACGGCTTGTTGTCGCTCCGACGCCTCGATCAATTCGTGCCGAAGAGCCGGTCTCCGAAGTCGCCCAGCCCCGGAACGATGTAGGCCTTGTCGTTGAGGCGCTCGTCGAGCGCCGCGGTATAGATGACGACCTCCGGGTGTCGCTCCTCCAGCACCTTGACGCCCTCCGGCGCCGCCACCACGCAGACCATGCGGGTGTCGCGCCCGCCAGCCTCCTTGATCAGGTCCAGGGCCTGGGCGGCCGAGCCGCCGGTGGCGAGCATCGGGTCGAGCAGCAGCGGCACCTTGCCCTTCAGCTTCGGCAGCTTCTTGTAGTAGATCCGCGCCACGGCGGTCTCTTCGTCCCGTTCGAGGCCGATGTAGCCGACGCTCACTCGCGGCAGCAGCTCCAGCACGGGCGCCAGCAGTCCAAGGCCGGCGCGCAGCACCGGGATCGCAACCACCTCGCGCTCGACCCGGGTGGCCGCGGCCTCGGCGAGCGGTGTCCGCACCGTCCCACGCCGCACCGGAAGGTCGGCGGTCGCCTCATACAAGAGGAGCGTGATGAGCTTGCGGGCGAGGACTCGGAACTCTTCGGGCGGGGTCGCGGAATCGCGCAGGCCGGCGAGGCTGTCCGCGACCAGCGGGTGGCTACTTACCTTTAGCGGCACGGTCGTGCTCGATAAGGCGGCGGAGGGCATCGACGGCAACGCGGAGCATGCGGTCCATGTACTTCGGGTCCACGTGATGGATCTCGCCCGCGCCAAGCTCGTCGACGCAGAGGTTGATGGCGCCCGCACGCAACTTGCGGATGCGCGCGACGACGAACAGTGTCGACGACTCCATATCGTTGCTGAGCACGCCGGCGCGCGCCCACATCGCCAGCTCATCTCGCAGCTGATACCCCCGCGGCATGGTGTCAGGAACGAGGTCGGAGTAGAGCGCGTCGACCGACCGGATGACGCCGACGTGGTAGGGCGCGCCCGCCGCTTTCGCCGCGTCGACCAACGAGTTGACGACATCGAGCGACGCGACTGCCGGGTACTCGAGGGGGACGTAGCCGTTGGGCGTGCCCTCGCTGCGCACCGCCCCGAGGCCGATGACGAGGTCGCCCATCTTGACTTCGGGCTGTGCCGCTCCGCAGGTGCCGACGCGCAGGAAGGTGTGCACCCCGAGCTCGCTCAGCTCTTCGATGCCGATCGCCACCGATGGACCGCCCATGCCGGAGGAGATGGTCGAGACCGGGACGCCGAGCAGGCTGCCGGTGAACGTGCGGTACTCGCGGCTGAACGCGACCTCGCGCGCATCATCGAGGTACTTGGCGATCGCCGGCGTGCGGCCGGGGTCGCCTGGGACCAGTACGTAGTCACCGACCTCGCCCTTGGCGAGGCCGATGTGGTACTTCTTCTCTCCGGTCGCCGCCACCGAAGCGAAGTCTATAGGGCACTGGGAAGAGGGAGCGCCGGGCTTCGGTGGCTACAGGCATGCCTCTGGAACCGCGTTTTTCGTGTTAACGTATTGACTGCCAAACAAATGTTTGGTACCCTTGGATCATGGTAGGGGTAGGGGTTACTTCCCTCTCGAGACTGGAAGAGGCGATCCGCGATTTCCATCGCGATCACGAGCCGAGCGACGACGACCCAAAGCGGCTGCGCGCTGCCATCGACGCTCTCGAACTCGAGTTCTCCTCCATGGCGCGGCGTGTCCAACAGCGAGGAGATCACCTGCTGGACGGGAACATCACCGCCGCTTCCTGGATCAGCCGGAGCTGCAGCATGTCGGTGACGTCGGCGGCTGATCGGCTCTGCGTGGGCGAACAGCTGGAATCACTGCCGAAGGTGGTGGCGGCGCTCAAGTCTGGGGAGATCGGCTACCAATCCGCCTCCGTCCTCTGCCACCTGCGTGACCAGCTTGGCGACAAGCGAGAACTCTTCAACGAGGAGGAGATGCTCGACTTCGCACGCCGGTTCTCAGTTTTCAACCTGCGCCTGCTGTGTCGCTACGCCAGGCATGTCGCCGATCCGGACGGCTTCTTCAAAGATGCCGAGGAGAACCACCTGCGGCGTCGCCTTCATATCAGCCTGATGTCAGATGGGATGCACGCGATCGACGGCATCCTTGACCCTGAGTGCGGCGCTGCAGTGAAGACGGCTCTGGATTCGCTGGCCAAGCCGCGTGGGCCGGAAGATGATCGGTCGCATTCGCAGCGAATGCACGACGCCTTGGCCGAAGTGGTTCACCACGCCATGGACGAGGGCAAGCTGCCACGGCGAAACGGGGTCAAGCCACACGTCACAGTCACGACCACCCTGGAAGGCTTGAAGAACGAGGTCGGCGCGCCGCCAGCAGACCTCGAGCTCTCGCTGCCGATCTCCACCCGAACCCTCGAGCGCATCGCGTGCGACTGCACGATCTCGCGTGTGCTGCTTGCGGACTCGATGGTGATCGATGTCGGCCGCGCAACGCGAGTGAACTCGGCTCCGAGGGGTCGCGCGCTTCGAGCTAGAGACAAAGGCTGCCGGTTTCCTGGGTGCGACCGGCCGGTCAACTGGTCGACTCCGCATCACATCGTCGCCTGGTCGAGAGGCGGCCCGACCAACCTGGCCAACGAGCTCCTGTTTTGCTATTACCATCATCGGCTCGTTCACGAAGGTGGCTGGCAGGTGATCAAAGCGGGACGCGAGTTTCGATTCCTTCCGCCCGATCGTGTAGTGATGAGGCGAGCGCGCGGGCCGGGATTGCGTTGGGCGGCTTAACCGTCCTCGGGCTCTATCCGGCCCGAGTGACCCCGTCCTTGTCAACTCGGGCGAGCACGTGGGGCGGCCGCTTGACCTCGCGCGCGCTGAGACGCCACGCCTTCTGCAGGCGAGGCATGACGGATCGCGCCAGCTCATCGGAGCGCGCGTGGACGACCGCCAGTGTTTCGCCGGCTCGGACGCGTGCGCCCACCGGCGCCTGGATAACGATGCCGGCGGCGTGGTCGACGGGGTCCTCCTTCTTCTTGCGGCCGACGCCCAGCTCGAGCCCGGACAGGCCCACCTCCAGCGCGTCGATCGACTCCACGAAGCCATCCGCCAACGAGGGCACCGACAGCTGAACTGGCGCCACCGGCAGGCCCTTCTCGATCTGCCCGCCCTGGGCCGCCAGCATCTGGAGAAACTTCGCGCGGCCGGCGCCGGATCGCAAAGCGTCGTCAGGATCGTTGCCGGCCTCGGCCAGCCAGCACATCTCTCGCGCCACCACGAGCGAGACCTGCACGAGCTCTTCGTCACCCTTGCCGGCCAGCGCATCGAGCGCCTCCTGCACCTCGAGCGCATTGCCCACCGAACGCCCGAGCGGGTTGTCCATCGCGGTGACCAGCGCCACCGTGCGCCGGCCGGCCCCCTCACCCAGCAGCACCATCTCGGTCGCCAGCTCTTCCGCCGCGGCCACATCGGGCATGAAGGCGCCGCGCCCGAACTTGACGTCGAGCACGATCGCGTCCGCGCCGGCGGCGATCTTCTTGGACATCACGCTGGAGGCGATGAGCGGGACCGAGGGCACGGTCGCGGTGACATCGCGCAGGGCGTACAGAGCCTTGTCCGCGGGCACCATATGCGGCGACTGCGCGGCGACCGCGATCCCGACCTCCCGCACCTGGCGGATGAACCGGTCCGGGTCGAGGTCGACGGTGAGCCCGGGTACCGACTCGAGCTTGTCCAGCGTGCCGCCCGTGTGCGCAAGCGCTCGCCCGCTGAGCTTGGGCACCTTGACGCCGGACGCGGCCGCCAGCGGTGGGCCGATGAGCGTGACCTTGTCGCCCACGCCGCCCGTCGAATGCTTGTCCACCTTCGTGCCGGGAATCCCGCTCAGGTCCAGGACCTCGCCGCTCCGGACCATCGCCTGGGTGAGCGCGAGCGTCTCGGGGCGCGTCATGCCGCGGATGCAGACGGCCATGAGCCAGGCCGCCATCTGGTAGTCGGGGATATCGCCCTTGAGGTAGCCGGAGAGCAGGAATTCGATCTCCTCGGGAGGATGCTCGCCGCCATCCCGCTTGCGGCTGATCACCTCCAGCGCCTGCATCGGCCTAAATTACATTCAAACCGGCTCTGGGCTACAATCGCGCGATCCGGGAGCTATCGCTCTTTGGGTAAGGGTTTGTTCAGCGAAGGGGTGGAAGAATGGGTCATTCGCGGCTTAAGTTCCTGGGCATGGTCGGACTTGCGCTCATGCTGCTGGCGGCCTGTGGCTCCTCGCCGGCCCCCGCATCCAAGACGTTCAAGATCGGGCTGGTCACCGACATCGGCGGCCTGAACGACAAGAGCTTCAACCACCTCGCGGACGTCGGCCTCGAGAAGGCCAAGACAGACTTCAAGATCCAGGGCGATGTTGTCGAGTCCAAGAGCGGCGACGACTACGTGCCCAACCTGACCAACTTCGCCTCCAAGAAATACGACCTGGTGATCGGCGTCGGCTTCCTCATGCAGACGGCGGTCGGCACGGTGTCCGGTCAGTTCCCCAATGTGAACTTCGCCATCATCGACGGGGCCGGCACCGACAAGGACTTCAACGACCTCAAGCATCCCAACGTCGAGTCGCTGTTCTTCAAGGAGCAGGACGCGGGCGCGATGGTGGGAGCGCTCGCCGGCCTGCTCGAGAAGGGTGGCAAGTCGAAGAAGCCCGGTCACGTGATCAGCGCGGTCGGTGGGATCAGCATCCCGCCCGTGAACCACTACATCGCCGGCTACAAGTGGGCCGCGACCATGGAGGACCCCGGGATCAAGGTCCTGGTTGGGTACTCCAACGACTTCACCGACCCGGCCAAGTGCAAGAACGTCGCCGCCAACCAGATCGCGTCGAAGTCCGACATCCTGTTCCAGGTCGCGGGCGGATGCGGGCTCGGCGTGCTGCAGGCGGCAGGCCAGGCGGGCGTCTACAGCATCGGCGTCGACGCGGACCAGAAGGACGCAGACCCGTCGGTCATCGCGAGCGCCCTCAAGAAGGTGGACGTCGCCACCTATACGGCCATCCAGAACGTTGTCAACGGGAAGTTCCAGGGTGGGGCGTTGACGTTCAGCATCGCGAACGACGGCGCGGGGTACGCAATCGACAACCTCACTGTGCCGGCGGACATCCAGACCGCGCTGGACGACCTCAAGGCCAAGATCAAGGCGGGCACGCTGACACCCCCCGCCGACATTCCCGCGTAAGTTCGGTTGAATCGCAGGCGGGCGCAGCAAATGCGCCCGCCTTCTTTTTTGACAGCGGCCGCTTGATCCGCTAAGGAAGACCAGTGGCAGCATCTACGGCCACCATCGGCAGGAGGCCGGGACCGCGATGGGCGAGCGCGGCGCGGAGGGTCGCCGGCGGATTCGCCGTCCCCCTCGGATCGGTCGTCTTCGCGTTCCTCGTCGGCGGGCTCATCGTCGCGGTCACAGGCGGCAACCCCTTCGCGGCCTACCAGGGACTCCTCTGCGGCGGCCTGGGGATCGCCTGCTCGACTACAACCGGCGAAAATCCCGCGCTCCAGATCTCGACCACGATCGTGTTCTTCACGCCGCTGCTCATGACCGGCATTGCTGTCGCGCTTCCGTTTCGGGCCGGCCTCTTCAACATCGGCGCTGAGGGGCAGCTGCTCGCGGGCTCGGTCGCTTGCACCATCATCGGCATCAAGTTCAGCAACCTACCCGCGCCGATCCTCCTGCCCATGGTGTTGCTGGGCGGGACCCTGGCCGGCGCGGTCTGGGCCGGTGTGCCGGGTGTGCTCAAGGCAACCATCGGCGCACACGAGGTGGTGACGACGATCATGCTCAACTACATCGCGCAGTGGCTCGTGCGCTTCCTCATCGTCGGCGGCCCACTGCAAGCGGCCAACGGTTTTTCCGCGTCCTCGCCGATCGGGGCCGGAGCATACCTCCCGTTGTTCCTGCCCAATGACAACAGCCTCATCATCTTCGGCCTGCCGGCGGGGGTGTATCGGGTCCACACGGGGCTGTTGATCGGCCTCGCCGCTTTGGTGATCTTCGCCATTCTCCTGTGGCGGACATCGCTCGGATATGAGATCCGGGCCGTTGGACAGAGCCCCCGCGCCGCCCGGTACGGCGGGATCAACGTGGCGCGCACGATCATAGTCACGATGCTGATCGCCGGGGCGTTCTCGGGACTTGCGGGAGCGATCCAGATCGCCGGCGTCGACCACAACTTGACCGACAAGTACTTCAACGACACGACCGGGTTCGACGCCATCGCGGTCGCACTGCTCGGGCTGGGCAGCGCGGTCGGCATCCTCTTCGCATCCATCCTGTTCGGAGCTCTTCACGCGGGCGGGTCGGTAATGCAGGCCGATGCGGGAATCTCGAGCAGCCTCGTACAGATCCTCCAGGCGCTGATCCTGTTCAGCATCGCCGCCAACTTCCTGCGCGTGCTGCGCCTCCCGGTCTTCGGCCAGAGGCCATCCGCGCCCGCACCCACAGCGCCCGCGGCGGCACTCATGACAGAGGCGGCGAAGGCGCCGCCGGTGGAAACGTGAACGTGCTCAACGCCCCTCTCCCTGGCCCTCTCCCCGAACGGGAGAGGGGAACCACATGAACTTTCTCTCAGACATCGGACACGTGCTGCTCACCGCCGACCTGTGGCGGGCGACGCTCGAGGCCGCGGCCCTGCTGCTCCTGCCTGCACTCGGCGGTGTCATCTCGGAGCGCAGCGGGGTCGTCAACATCGCGATGGAAGGCATGATGCTTACCGGCGCCTTCTTCGCGGTCGTCGCCGACCTCGCCTGGCACAACCCGTGGCTCGCAGCTCTGGTCGGCATCGTCGCCGGTGGCCTGATGGCGCTGATCCATGCGGTGGTGTCCATTCGTTTCCGCGCCGACCAGATCGTGAGCGGGATCGCCATCAACATATTCGCCGCGGGACTGACGCTGTTCCTGGTCCAGCGCATCTTCGGGCTGCAGGACGTCGGGCATGTCGGCCAGTCGGAGCTGCTGCCATACATCAACATCCCGGTCCTCGACCAGATCCCGTTCCTCGGCCGCGTGCTCTTCCAGCAGAACGTGGTCGTTTACGCGGCTCTGATCCTGCTCGTGGTGGTGCAGGTGATGCTGTTCCGCACGCGGCTGGGGCTGCGGATCCGATCCGTCGGCGAGCATCCGCAAGCTGCCGACACCGCCGGCATCAACGTGTTCGCGATTCGGTACGGCGCGGTGATCACGAGCGGGCTGCTCTCAGGGCTCGCGGGCGCATTCCTGGCGATCGGCATCTCGAATACCTTCGTGCCGAACATGACCGACGGCCGAGGCTACATCGCGCTGGCGGCGATGATCTTCGGCAAGTGGACGCCGATCGGCGCCTTCGTCGCCTGCCTGATCTTCGGGCTTGGCCAGGCGATCTACGACGCCAACTCGATCATCCACGTGTCTCAGTACCTGCTGAGCATGCTGCCGTACATCCTCACGCTGGTCGTCCTGGCGGGCGTCGTTGGGCGCAGCATCCCGCCGGCCGCCGACGGCATTCCCTACGCGCCGGAGAACGAATGAGCGACCAGACCTCGGAAAAGCTCGCGATCGAAATGCGCGGGATCACCAAGGCGTGGCCGGGCGTGGTCGCCAACGATCACGTCGACCTGACGGTGCGCACGGGTGAGATCCACGCCCTGGTCGGCGAGAACGGCGCCGGCAAGTCGACGCTGATGAACATCCTCTACGGCCTGGTGCATTCCGACTCGGGCGAGATCGTGGTCAACGGCAAGCCCGCGCGCATCAATGGGCCCCGCGACGCCATCGCCCTGGGTATCGGCATGGTGCACCAGCACTTCATGCTGATCCCAGTCTTCAGCGTCGGCGAGAACATCATGCTCGGACGCGAGCCGGTCGCCGGGCCTGGCTTCTACGACTACGGGCGCGCGCGGAAGGACATCGCTGAGCTGACGCGCAGGTACGGACTCGCATTGGACCCGGGCGCGCTGACCGGGGTCTTGCCCGTAGGCCTGCAGCAGCGAGCCGAGATCGTCAAGGTCCTCTATCGCGGCGCGAACATCCTGATCCTCGACGAACCGACCGGCGTGCTCACGCCGCAGGAGACCGTTGAGCTTTTTGGCGTGCTTCGCGGCCTGATCAAGGACGGCAAGACGATCGTCTTCATCAGCCACAAGCTCAAGGAGGTCCTCGAGATCTCCGACCGCATCACGGTGATGCGGCGCGGCAAGGTCGTCGGCCACCTGATCACCAAACAGACAAGCGAGCAGGAGATCGCGACGATGATGGTCGGCCGCGAGGTGCTGCTGCGGGTGGACAAGAAGCCGGCCAAGCCGGGGGCGGTGACGTTTCGCGTCGAGAACCTGACCGCCAACTCCGATCGCGGCGTGCCCGCCCTCCGTGGCATCTCGTTCGAGCTTCGGCAGGGCGAGATCCTCGGGATCGCGGGCGTGGAGGGCAACGGGCAGAGCGAGCTGGTCGAGGTGCTCGCCGGTACCCGGCGTCCGACCGCCGGAAGAATTCTGCTGGGGGACCACGACGTGACCACCGCCGACGCACGCGAGGAGCGCGAGGCTGGAGTGGGCCACATCCCTGAGGACCGGCGCGGCGTCGGCCTCGTCTTGAACTATTCGATCGCCGACAACCTGATCCTCGGACGTGAGACGTCGCCTCTTTTCTCGTGGCGCGGTCTGCTGCTGCGACTCGACGCGATCAAGAACTGGGCGACGCGGCTGGTGAAGGAGTTCGACATCCGCACGCCCAGCATCGAGACGCCGGCGCGGGCGCTCTCCGGCGGAAACCAGCAGAAGATCATCGTCGCGCGGGAGATGGCCAGCAACCCGAAGGTCCTGCTCGCCGCCCAGCCCACGCGCGGCGTCGACATCGGCGCCATCGAATTCATCCACCGGCGGTTGGTGAAGGAGCGGGACGAGGGCGCCGCGATTCTTCTGGTATCGGCGGAGCTCGACGAGGTGCGGTCGCTGTCGGACCGGATCGCCGTGATGTACGAGGGCCGGATCGTGAGCTTCGAGGCTGCGGACGCTGATGAGGCTCGGCTCGGACTGTTGATGACCGGCGGAGGCACGGCCGAGCGAACGGGCGCGGCTTAGAGGGAGTCCAGCAGAGCTCCCAGCTCGCTGATGTTCTCCAGGCGATTCCATCCCTCTTTTGGCATGCCGTCCTCCGGCACTTGCTCGTGGTGCCAGGTCAGCGGGTACGGGATATGTACGCCGCGCGCACCGAGCGCGATCACTGGCGCGATGTCAGACCGCAGCGAGTTGCCGACCATGACGAACTCCTCGGGCTCGATGTGGCGGCGGCGCAGCACGGAGCGGTAGGCATCGACGTTCTTCTCGCTCAGGATCTCGACCCCGGAGAATATCTCCGCGAGCCCAGAGCGCGCCAGTTTGCTCTCCTGGTCGAAAAGGTCGCCCATCGTGATCAAGAGCAGCTCGTAGCGTCGGCTGAGGTCCTTCAGCGCCGCCTCCACCCCGTCCAGGAGCTCGGTGGGCGCGCTCAGCATCTTCTGGCCCCAGCCGAGGATCACCTCCAGGTCGGCGGCGGGGATGCGCCGGTCGGTGAGCTGGATCGCGGTTTCGATCATCGACAGGGTGAAGGCCTTGACCCCATAGCCGTAGATGCGGAGGTTGCGCATCTCGACCTCGGCCAGGTGGGCGTCGACGTCGGCGTCGGGGACGTGTCGGCGCAGCAGATCGCGGAGGGCGGTCTGGGTGAGCTGGAAGCGTGTTTCGTTCTGCCACAGGGTGTCGTCGCCGTCGAGTCCCACGTACCTTATTCCCAAGAAATTGCCCAAAAAGAAAACTACTTCATCGCGGACCGGGACCAGGCGGCAGTATTCGACGGGCGACGCCGAGCTCGATCGCCGGCTGACCGCCCTGGTCGAAGAGTTGAAACTCGCCCCGGTCGACGCTCGCTCGACCTATGAGCTCCTGGTGACCGCGATCCGTATGGCGGGCGAGCCCCTGAGCCGCCTCGATCGCAAGCTCATCAATGCATCCATCAAGGAGATGCGCTACGCGTTCAACGTCTTCTCGAAATACCGGGACCGCAAGAAGGTGAGCGTCTTCGGTTCCGCGCGCACGCCGCCGCGCGATCCGAATTACCTGCTGGCCAAGGAGTTCGGACGGCGCATGGCCGAAGCCGGCTGGATGGTGGTGACCGGCGCCGGGCCCGGCATCATGAGCGCGGCCAACGAGGGAGCCGGGCAGGAGAGCTCGTTCGGCGTCAACATCGTGCTCCCTTTCGAGGCCAAGCCCAACCCGTTCATCGCCTCAGACCCCAAGCTGATCAACTTCAAGTACTTCTTCACGCGGAAGCTAATGTTCATGAAAGAGGCGGAAGCGTTCGTCCTCTTTCCCGGCGGCTTCGGCACGCTGGACGAGCTGTTCGAGCTCCTGACGCTGAGCCAGACGGGCAAGAGCGACCTGCATCCGATCGTGATGATCGAGGCGGTGGGGGACGGCTACTGGGCTGAGATCGACCGGACGCTGAAGGCAGGGCTCCTGACGCGCGGCTACGTCGATCCCGAGGACCTCGGGCTCTACCACCTGACTGAATCGCTGGACGACGCGGTCGATCACATCAAGCGGTTCTATCGCGTGTACCACTCGCAGCGGTATGTCGACGGCAAGCTCATCTTGAGGCTGAACACCGACATCCCCGACGCCAAGATCGCGCAGCTGAGCCAGGAGTTTGCCGACATCTTGCGCGGTCCTATCGAGCGCACGACCGCCTCGAGCGGCGAGCGCCAGGACGGGGACGTGCCGGACCTGCCGCGACTGCGTCTTGATTTCGATCGCAGCCACTTTGGGCGGCTGCGGCGGCTTATCGACCGGCTGAACGGATAGACCCGATCGCCAGCACGGCAACCTGTCCGCCCAGGCCTGACACGCGGCGTTCCTCGATTACGTTCATTCCAGTCTTTCCCAGCACCTCCTGGAGGTAGGTGCGATCAGGAAACTGATGCAGCCTCAGCAGCGTGCGCACGCGTTTCATGAATCCCGAGGGCACGAACTCGGCGAGGAGCCAGCGACCGCCCGGAGTCAGGACTCTTTTCACCTCGGCCGCCCCGCGCGCCTGGTTGTCCCAGTGGTGAAACGTCATCGTGCTGAACACGAGCTCAAACGAGCTGTCAGGGAAGGGCAGCGCTTCGGCGGTCGCTTGCTGGAAGTGGATGGTCCCGTTCGGTGTCGAGCTCTGCGCGTGCTTGACCATCTCGATCGCCGCGTCAACTCCAACGAGCCTTGCGCCGGGGAAGCGTTCGCCGGCAGATCTGAGCAACCTTCCGGTGCCGCATCCAACGTCGAGAATAGTGCCCGGACGTCCAATTTCGTCCTCTGCCATTTGGAGAACGGTTCGTTGGATCGGTTCGAAGATGATCCGCTGCATCCAGTGCCGGTCGTAGGTGCTTGCGCAGCGGTTGAAGCGATCGACATCGTGGCCGTGAGTCATCGAGTGAATCGTAGACACGGCGGCAGGTCCGACAATCTTGATGTTGCAATTCATGAGCCCGATGTGGTATATAATTAAGCTTGAGCTCCCAACACGACCATCTGGGGGTTGGGATGCGCTGGATGTGGTCGATGGGCGACTACACCAGCCTTGCGGAAAGACTCGAGGCACACTCACAAACGCTGGCTGACGCCTGCAATCTCGGTTTGGGAACGCTCGTGCTGGACGTGGCCGCCGGGAACGGCAACTTCGCCGTCGCCGCCGCGCGTCGCGGCGCCCTTGTCACCGCCACCGACCTCACGCCGAGCATGATCGAGCTGGGCCGCATCCGTACCGCCGAGATCGGCGCGATTGCGTGGTCCGAGGCGGACGCCGAGCAGCTGCCTTTCGGCGATGGGACCTACCACGTGGTCGCTTCGGTGTTCGGTGCGCAGTTCGCCCTGCGGCCGGAGGTCGTCGCGTCGGAGATGTTTCGGGTGGCGAAACCCGGCGGCCTCGTGGCAATGGCCAACTACGGCCCTGGCGGCTTCCTCGGACGGCTGTCCGATCTCATGGCTTCGTTCTCGGCCCGCCCTGCGTTCGATCTACCGTCACCCTTTGCCCTGGGGTGACGAGGACGAGGTGCACCGGCTCTTCGCCAGTCTTGCGTCGTGGATCGAGGTCAGGCCTCGCACTCTGCGCTTCGAGTCCGAATCCGTAGTGAGCTTCGTCGAATTCTGGGAGAAGACCAACCCACCACTGATGGCGCTCAAGAACATGCTGCCGCAAGAGACATACCAGCAAGTCCTGATCCGAATGTCAGAGCTCGTCCAAGAGATGAATGAATCTCCCCACCCGGCCGGCTCGCACGGCGAGCGGGCCGACCTCCCCACGAGGTGGGGAGGTGCAAATGTCAAGTTGAGCTCGCCCTACATCCTGGTGCTGGCCCAAAAACCGGCTTGAACTAAAGGCCCAGTCCGGGTAGGCCGTGCATCCCAAGCGTGAGCGAGATCTCGCCCCCGTGGTGAACGTCGTGCTCGGCGACATGCCAGACGATCCATCCGCGTGAACGAACGGGTCTCGCTCCAGCCGCGTTGGGAGTCGGCCTGGCGAATTTCGCATCGAGGTCGGCGGCCTTCCAGCGCGACAGGCTGGGCGACATCAAGGACCAGCTCTCTTCGAGCGCCCGGACCAGAGCGGGCGCCTCGCGCGAAGCCATCTCCTCGAGGTCGTCCCAGCCCTCGTACTCATCCCACCCGGAACCGCCATCACCCATCCAGTCGTGAAACCACCACTTCCGCGCGGAGACGATGTGGCTGACGAGCATCCGGACGGGCCACAACCCTGGAGCTGCAGAGAGGCCGAGCTGCTCAGCGTCGAGCCGAGAGACCGCCCCGACGATCTTGGCGTGATAGTCACCCCAGCCGGGGTACATCTCGTGGAGGCTCGGAGCCGCTGCTCGCTGCATGCTCACGTGATGATCCTGTCGATTTCCTCGAGCTCAACACGCGTGAACGTCAGGTTGTCGAGCGCGCCGAGGTTTTCCTCGAGCTGCTGCACGCTGCTGACCCCGACGATCGATGACGTGACGCGCGGGTCGCGCAGCGCCCACGCGAGCGCCATCTGCGAGAGTTTCTGGCCGCGGCGCTTCGCGAGCTCCGCGAGGGCCCGCACGCGCTCCATGTTCTGATTCACCGTGTCGGGATTCAGCGAATAGCCCTGCGTTGCGCGCGAACCCGCAGGCACGCCGTGCAGGTAGCGGTCGGTGAGCATTCCCTGCGCCAGCGGCGAGAATGCGATGCACCCGACCCCCTCCTGCTCCAGCACGCTCAACAGCTCCGGCTCGATCCAGCGATTGAGCATCGAATAGACAGGCTGGTGGATGAGCAGGTGGATGCCCATGCTCTTGAGAATCGCCACGGCTTCGCGCGTCGCCGCCGGCTGATACTGCGAGATGCCTACGTACAGCGCCTTGCCTTGGTGCAGGGCGGTGGCGAGCGCGCCCATCGTTTCCTCCAATGGAGTCTCTGGGTCGGGCCGATGGTGATAGAAGATGTCGACGTAGTCGATTCCCATCCGCTTGAGGCTCTGGTCCAGGCTGGCGAGCAGGTACTTGCGGGAGCCCCAGTCGCCGTACGGCCCGGGCCACATGTCCCAGCCCGCCTTGGTGGAAATCGCGAGCTCGTCGCGGTGACCGGCGAGATCGGTCCGGAGCATTTGCCCGAAGTTCGACTCGGCAGAGCCGTATGGCGGGCCGTAGTTGTTGGCCAGGTCGAAGTGCGTCACCCCCAGCTCGAAAGCGCGGCGAAGGATCGTACGATTCTCATCCGACGGAGCGTCGCCGCCGAAGCGCTGCCACAGGCCCACCGAAAGAGCCGGGAGCAGGAGCCCGCTGCGCCCGGTTCGGCGGTAGATCATTCGCGCCAGAGTAGCCTATGACCGTGGCCCGAATCGAAGAGCTGTCGGGGGTGTTGCCGGCGCTGGTTTCGCCGGTTCATCGCGACGGCAGCGCGGACGAGTCTGGCATAAGACGGCTCGTCGACCACGTCATCTCAGCGGGTGTGCATGGACTCCTGGCGCTCGGCTCAACCGGCGAGGGCGCGTCGCTGGGCGAACGAATCCGATGGCAGGTCTTGAAGAGCGTGATCGAGGCGGGCGCAGGTCGCGTGCCGGTGATATGTGGCGTGGCGCAACCCCACCTCGACGCCGCGCGCGCCGAGATCGCGGCAACGTGGCGGCTGGGGGCCGATGCCGCGCTCGTCGCGCCGCCCTTTTACTACCCGACCGACCAGGCCACGGTCCGCGCGTTCTATCGCCGCCTGGCGGCCGACAGCAAGATCCCTCTGCTGCTCTACAACATCCCGCAGTTCACGAAGATCGTCGCCGAGCCCACGACGGTCGCCGAGCTGGCCACGGAGGGCACGATCGCGGGGATCAAGGATTCGAGCCGCGACTTCGAGTATTTCGAGAACGTTCGCCTGGCCACTCGAAGCCTGGAACACTTCCGGATGTTCACAGGCAGCGACACGATGCTCCTGGCCTCGCTGGCCATGGGCGGGGCCGGCACCATCTGCGGCGCCGCCAACGTCGCGCCGAGCTGGGTGGTCCGCGTGTTTGACGATTTCCGGCGGGGCGATTGGGATTCGGCGCGCGCCGACCAGGAGGCTTTGATCGAGCTGGTGACCGCGCTTCGGGCCGGGGTGTTCCCGGCCTCCATCAAGGCCGCGCTCCACCTGCAGGGCATCTGCGAGCCGTGGCCGGCTCCGCCCACCGCGGCGCTCGACGACGCCGCCACGGCGCGGCTCCGCGAAAGTCTCGACCGGTGGGGACTCCTGTCGAAGCCTCGCGACTGATTCCGTGGGGCCCTGACCGGCTCGAGCTCGGCGAGGGCGCACGCTGGGTCGCCGATCGTGTCGTCGTGGTCGACATTCCAACCGGAAGGCTGCTCGAGGCCGATCCGGCGAAACCCGGCCCGCTCCGGCAGCTCGCGAAGCTCGATGTCACGCTGGGCGCGGTGGCGCCGGTGGCCGGCACGGATGATGCGTGGATCGCAGCGTGCGGCACCGGGATTGCGATGCTGCGGGCTGGTGGGCGGCTCGAGTGGCTGGCGCGGCCGGAGGACGGCAAACCGGTGAGGATGCGCATGAACGACGCGTGCGCAGATCCGGCGGGGCGCTTCTGGGCGGGCAGCATGGCGTTCGACTTCACGCCGGACGCGGGCTCGCTTTACCGGGTGGACCGCGACGGCACGGTAACCAAGGTACTCGACGGCATCACCATCTCCAACGGCCCGGCCTTCGACGCCGCCGGCACCACGCTGTACTTCACCGACACGGCCCGAGGGCGAATCGACAGATTCCAGGTCGATTCGGAATCCGGCGCCCTCGGCGATAGGAAGCTCTTCGTGCAGATGAAGGCCGGCCGGGAGAATCCCGACGGCATGGCTGTAGACGATGAGGACCACGTTTGGGTGGCCGTGTGGGGCTCGTCCGAGGTGAGGCGGTACCGCCCCGATGGCAGCCTGGCCGAGACGGTTCCCGTTCCAACCAGGCAGCCGTCGAGCGTGTGCCTGATGGGTCGCGAGCGGCCGCGAATGTTCGTGACCAGCGCTGCGACGGGGTTGGATGCGTCGGACGAGCTCGCGGGGGCGGTGTTTGCGATGCCGGCGGCGGTGCGAGGAAGGCCAGCCGACGGGTTCCGCCTCGAGTGAGGTGCTCTACGCCCCTCTCCCTAACCCTCTCCCCTTCGGGGAGAGGGGATTCCTAGGCTGGGCGGCGCTCCAGCAGCTCGGAGAACGAGCCTTCGAACTTGGCGAGGCGCTTGTGCACCTCGATCACCTCATCGGAGCTGACGGGGTCGAGCGGGTCGACGTCGGTTTGGTGCTCGGTCCACTCCGCGCCACAGTCGCAGCGGTGGAAAAGGAAGCGGTCGGTGTGAGAGCGGTAGATGTAGACCGACGCGTCTTTCGTCCGCCGCCCACAGGCGCATTTGCCCTTGTCTGGTTCCAACTTTGACCTTTGCAATGACGTGTTCCTCGACTTGTATAACGAACCAGAACCCGAATTCGTTGCGGATGCTACACCGAGTGCCCCGTATTTGGGACCTTCAAATGTATGTAAATGTCCGGGCGCTACTGGGCGGTTGTCGTCCTTTAGGCCCCTCTCCCTGACCCTCCCCCCGATGGGGGGAGGGAGTCGGTGTTCAACTCCGCCAGTAAGCCGGAGAGGCCCCGAAGACGCTCGGTTTGCTCGGCGTGTTCGAGGGTCTGGTACTGGGACAGGACGTCGACGAACCCCTCGCCTACGTCATAGCCATGCTCGAAAAGCAGCTGCCGGCCCCGGTCGCCGAGCCGGTTCAAGACGTCGCGGACCTTGCTATGGGGCGAGAAAAGCGCGACTTCAGGCACTGGGCGCAGCCTCGGGGCTTCGGACGATCACCCGGTGGCCGTGCCACGGCTCCGGCACGCCAACCGGCGGGTCTCCGGTGTACGCAAGCTCCAGGCACCAAACGCCGTCCACCTGAACGGGCGCGACCGAAAGCTTGCTCGTCGGGTTCTTCGGCTGGAGCGCCTGGACGAGGGCGACGCCGTAGAGCACCAGGGCGCCGGGCAGGTTGACGGTGTTGATGCGGCCGCCTTCGCTGGAGCCATCGACGCCGGACGTGCGAGAGCCGAGTGCGTGGGTCAACTTCAGTAGGTTACCTGCTGCACGCCCCACTCCCTAACCCTCTCCCCTGCGGGGAGAGGGGAATCACCTCGAGCGGCCTGGGAGGGCGGCGACGATCGCGGCGACGGTGGCGTCGTAGCCCAGCCGCCCGGTGTCGAGCACCAGGTCGTAATGCGATGCCAGCGTTCGGTCATGCCCGTACACCTGCTTGATGTAGGCCGTCCAGTTCTCGTCGGTCTGTTTCAGCCGCTTGCGCGCCTCGTCCTCGGTCTTGTGCTCGCGCTCCATCAGCGTCTTGATCCGGGTGGGCGTGTCCGCGCGCAGGAACACGTGCAATGCGCCGGGGTGGTCGGCGAGGATGTACGCACCCCCACGACCGACGATCACAACGTTGTCGCTACGGGCAGCCTCCGTGATCACGTGCTGGGTGATCTGGAGGACGGCACGACGGGTGTCGAAGACGGGGTCCGCGTTGGGCGGGCTCCAGGCGGAGGTCTCCGGCGGGATCATCGGCTCCGTGTTGGCCGCCCCGAGAGCCAGAAGGAGGCGGCTCAGCAGCGAGCCTGGGTGCTCGTCCTCCGCCTCGACTTCCTCCTTAGGCAGCTCGAGACGACGGGCGACCTCGTCGATCAGCTTGCCGTCCAGGAAGTCGAGCTTGAGCCTGATGGCCAGCATGTGGCCGACCGAGCTTCCCCCGGCCCCGATCTGCCGCCCGATGGTGATGACAGGCATCGCCGCTTCAATCTACGTTGGAACTCCGTCTACCACAAGGTGACGCGTCTTATGGTCCGCCCTCGTGCCATACCCCGTGCCCCGATTCGTTTCCCGGATCCTCGCCGCACAACCCGATCCGCCTCGTCCTGTGTGCCCCGGGTCAATTACTCCGTGTAGCGCTCCGTTGGCGCCAAACGTGCGCTAAGCGGACATCGTTAAGGCCCGGTTGGATCCAAACGTGCGGAATCGGCCGGAAGGCCTACTCCAGGTAGTCCCGGAGCTTCTTCGAGCGCGAGGGGTGGCGCAGCTTGCGCAGCGCCTTGGCCTCGATCTGGCGGATGCGCTCGCGGGTGACGCCGAAACGCTTGCCCACCTCTTCCAGCGTGCGCTGGTGGCCGTCGATCAGCCCGAAGCGCAGCTGCAGCACGCGCCGCTCGCGTGGCGTGAGAGTGTCGAGCACATCCTCCACCTCAGAGTGGAGCATCGTCAGCGAGGCGGCGTCGGACGGCGAGACGGCCTCGCGGTCCTCGACGAAGTCGCCGAGGTGCGAGTCCTCCTCTTCGCCGATCGGGGTCTCGAGCGAGACCGGGTCCTGCGAGACCTTCACGATCTCGCGCACCTTCTCGGGCGTGATCCCCATCTCCTCGCCGATCTCCTCGTCGCTCGGCTCCCGGCCAAGCTCCTGGAGCAGCCGGCGCGAGACGCGGACCAGCTTGTTGATCGTCTCCACCATGTGCACGGGGATCCGGATCGTCCGCGCCTGGTCGGCGATGGCGCGCGTGATGGCCTGCCGGATCCACCACGTGGCGTAGGTCGAGAACTTGTAGCCCTTGTGGTAGTCGAACTTCTCGACCGCACGGATCAGGCCCATGTTGCCTTCCTGGATGAGGTCGAGGAACGACATCCCGCGGCCGATGTACTTCTTGGCGATCGAGACGACCAGCCGGAGGTTGGCCTCGGTCAGCCGCTGCTTCGCCTCGTAGGCGCGCTCGTACCGCTCGGTCAACCGGTAGCGGGCGATCCGGTACGACTCCACCGCCTCGGCTCGAATCCGAGGCCGGGCGGCCCCGTTCGTGGCCTGGCGCCGGCGCTCTGCGGAGGCCGCGTCGAGCAGGTTCTGGAGCTTGCCCAGGTCGGAAAGGCCCAACAGCTCCTGCGCGATGTGCGCCTGCTGGCCCTTGCGCTTGACCGTGGCCAGGCGCTCGATGACGTCGGGCAGCATCTCCTCGACGGAGCGCTGGCGCGAGTCGATCTCCTCGATGACGTTCAGCGCCTTGAGGGCGTCGTGAAGCGGCTTGGCCTCGATGGCCTGCGCCAGCTCGACCTCGTCGTTGGCGGTGAGCAGGCTCACGCGCCCAATCTCCTTGAGGTACATGCGGACGGGGTCGTCCAGCGAGACCGAGTCCATCATCTCGATGTCGAGCAGCATCTCGTCATCGATCTGCTCGACCTCTTCGAAGTCCTTCTCGCCGTCCGTGACCTCAATGCCGATCTCTTTGAACGCGGCGAAGATCCGGAAGATCTGGTCCGGCTCGGCGTCTATCTCGGGGAAGCCCTGCAGGATATCGTCAGGAGTGAGGTAGCCCTGCTCCTTGCCTTTGACGATGAGCTGCTCGGCGACGGCCATCAGCTCGTCTTCGAACCTGTGCTCCGGCTTCTCGACGGCCTTGCCGGCCCGGTTTCCACCCTTGGTCGCTACTTTGGCTGCGCGCGCGATCGTCACCCTCTCCTTTCCATTTCGTCGATGGCGTGGCCAAGCTCCCTGGCCTCTGCTTCCAGCCGCGCCACCCGCTCCGAGTCCTTCCCTCTTTCAGCCTCGGAAAGCTCGCGGATTATCCCACTGTGGCGGCCTCTCATGTGGTCGAGCGTGATGCGCTCGGCCAGCTCCACGGCCACCTCGTCGTCAACACTGGGCGGAGGCGCCGCCCAAGCCCTTCTGATCAGGTCCTGTTCCTCTGCGGGATAGCCCGCCAATTCCTTCTCGAGCCCGGACACGCCGCCGCGCTCGTATGTCTCCAACATCCGTTCGTATATACCGCGATCCTCTTCGTCCAACTCATCGGGCGTGATCTTTGTTCGCACAAGATCGAATGCAACCGGACGGACAGCGAGGAGTTGCAGCAGATATCTGCCTACGGTCATCTTTTTCCCCGCGGGGGAGGTCTCCAAACCGTTCGTACCCACCTTGTAGGCGCCCGGTCGGCCTGGGCTTCGTTTTTCATCAGGTTCGGCTGCCAGGAGGTGGCCCGAGACCCCCATCCAGCGCTTGGCCCGCTCGCGATAGTCCTCCTGCAGGGCGGCTGGAAACTGGGCGATCCACTCACGCAGCTTTCTCGCGGCGAGCTCGACGTGGTTGGCGTTGCTCAGGTTGAGCCCGGCCGCCGCCTCCTCCATGCCGAACTCGAAGCCTGACGGGGCCTTCGCGGCGAGCTCCTCCCATTGCTTTGCGGCGTTCGCCCCCGCCGCGCGCAGGAACTCATCCGGATCCTTGGCGCCGGTGACAGTGGCGACCCGCGTCCGCATCTGGTGCGCGGCCGCCAGCAAAACCGCCTTCTGCGCGGCCTGGCGGCCGGCCCGGTCGGCGTCGAAGACGAGCAGCAGCTCGTCGGTGAAGCGCTTGAGGAGCCGCACCTGGTCATCGGTCAGGGCAGTGCCCGAGCTGGCGACGGCGTTCTGGATGCCGGCGCCATGTGCGGTGATCACGTCGAACTGCCCCTCCATCAAGACGGCGTGGCCGCGGCGCGCGACCTCATCACGCGCAAGGTCGAGTCCGAAGATCACCCGGCCCTTGACGTAGGCGGGCGTCTCGGGCGAGTTGATGTACTTGCGCTGCTCGTCCGCCCGCACGGTCCGCGCCGTGAAGGCCAGGGGCTGGCCGCGCTCGTCGCGAATGGGGATGACAAGGCGCTCGGCGAAGAAGTCGGTGCCGTCGCGGCGCAGTAGGCCGCCCTCCTGGGCGTCCGCCAGGGAGCGCTTCTTGGCCCGGAGGTACTCGGCAAAGCCGCGGCCGGCCGGCGCGTAGCCGAGCTGGAAGCGGCGGGCGTTCTCCTCGTTCACCTGCCGCGTCGCCAGCAGGCGGCGGCCCGGCTCGCCGGCGGGCGTCGACCACAAGACGTATTCGTAGAACTGGGCGGCCAGCTTGAGCATGGCGAGCAGGCGTTTGCGCGAGTCGGAGCGCTCTTTTTGCTCGGGGCTGAGCTTGCGAAGCTCCACCCCGGCGCGCTCGGCGAGCATCTGGAGGGCTCCGCGCTTGTCGGTCTTCTCGATGAGCTCGACGAACGTGAAGACGTCGCCCGAGCGCTCGCAGCCGAAGCAGTACCAGGACTGCATCTGCGGGTTGACCTTGAAGCTCGGGCTGTCCTCCTGGTGGAAGGGGCAGAGGCCCCAGAAATCCTTGTTGCGCTTGGTGAGGCGGACGTGCTCCTGGACGACCTTGACCAGGTCGACCTTGGCCTTGACCTCGGCGAAGGCGTCATCGGACGCTGGAGTGGGCACCTGACTATTGTGATCGGCCATGGCATCGCGAGCCATGGCGTGGGTGAAGGAGAACGGCGGCGCCGAGTTTGCCGACGTGCTCATCCAACCCCACCGGCTGACCGCCTCGGGGATCGCCATCGGGTCGAGACCATATGGCTATCGCCTCGACTACAAGCTCGAGACGCGCTCCGACTTCATCACCTCCGGCTTGCTCGTGAGCGCACGAGGCGAGGGTTGGTCGCGCCGGCTCGACCTGCGCCGCCTGAGGTCCGGCCGATGGACGGCGCGCACGTCATCTCGTGGTCACGCTGAGATGCCCACGCCGGGCGGGGACATGACCGCATTTGACGATGCGCTCGACTGCGACCTTGCCCTTTCGCCACTGACCAACTCGATGCCTGTGCTGCGCCATCGACTGCTCGAGGGTGGCGGCCCGGTGGACTTCCTGATGGCCTGGGTTTCTGTGCCCGACCTTGCCGTCCACGCCAGCCTGCAGCAGTACCGGTTCGTCCGTAGTCGGGGCGGCGGAGCCATCGTGCGGTACCGATCCCTCGACAGCGATTTCGTCGCAGACCTGACCTTCGACGCCGACGGGCTGGTCATCGACTATCCGGGGATAGGACGCCGCATCGGCGACTGATCGTCCTGTCGGCTGGGGGCGCCGAGCGGCGTATGGAGCATGATGGGCGCCCTGACAGTGCCAGCTGAGGGTCCTTCTGCCGAACCGGCATTGGCGGTAGTCAACAGCGCCGGTTCGTCGCCATACGTCAGGCTGACCGCCGAAGACGTCTGCCGAACTTACTCAGCGACGGTGTGTCGCTTCGCGGCGATGGCGGCTGGCTCGGACCTCGACGCCGACGACCTCGCGCAGGATGCCCTGCTGAAGGCCATCCGGGGCCTCGATCAGTTCGACCCTGCCAAGGGGACTATCGACCGCTGGCTGTGGCGGATCGTCGCCAACGTCGCCAAGGACTCCTATCGCGCGCGGGCCCGGCGGCTCGCGATGTGGAAACGGCTCGCGGCACGGTGGCACGAGCCGGCTAGGGCCGTGGAGGATCGCGCGCTGGATGCGATCGCGCATGGCGAGCTCATCGAGGCGGTTCGGACTTTGAACGACCGCGACCGCCTGTTGATCGCCCTTCGATTCGGCGCCGACCTGGATCTCGCTACCGTCGGCAACGCGATCGGGCTGAGTGCGGATTCGGCGGGGCAGGCCGTGTTGAGAGCACTGGCACGGCTTCGTCATCGATTGGAGGTATCGACATGACGCTCACCCTCGAAGAGCTCGGTCAGCGATTGCGCGAGCTTCCGATCACCACGCCTGACGCGGGCTCAGTTGCAACCCGGGTGCTCCACGCACGCCAGGTGCCGGATGCTCGGCCGCGGCCGATCGTACGCGTCGCCCGTCCCCTCGCCGTAGCCCTCGTGCTCGTAGTCGCGCTGTGGGGAGTCTTCTACTTCGCGCCAGCGGCGGGGGCCGCGCTGGCGGATGCGCCCGGCGTGGGTTCCTTCTCGTCGTTCGTGCTCGGTGAGGCGGGTCTCGGCACCGGCAACGCGGTCACCTCAGAGGACTCGGCCGCTGCGAATTCCGGAGTCACCATTCGCCTTATCGGCGCATCGGCAAACCCCCTGCGGACTATTGTCCTGCTCCGGATTTCTCCCACCACCGACACGCCGGGCGGCATGACCCTGAAGGATCAATTCGGCTGGTCGTATGAGGAGCGAGGTGGATACGGCGACCTGCGAACCGGCGACGTCGCGATGATCTTTGCCCCGCCGTCGTTTGTGGCTCAGCCCCTCGGGATGCGCTTCACGCTGTTGATCGACGGGGTCGAAACGGGTGCGGGTTTTGTCGCAGGGACATGGACGCTCACAGGCACGGTCCTTGCGCACGGCGCGCGTTCGTTCGCCGCGCCGCAACCCGCCACGGTCGGTCGCATGACGGTCACTTTCTCAAGTGGTCAAGAGGCTGACGGCGTTCTCGAGCTGACCGCCTACATCCAGGGCGTGACTATGGAGGAGCTGGGAATCGGCGGCCGTAAGCAGGCTACGGACGTTCAGCCCCTGACCGTGACCGTGACGGACAGCGCCGGCCGGGAGTTGGATGTTCCCTTCGGTTTCGGGCCTGATCCCACCGGGGTCACCCTCGACATCATCGCGAACGGAGCCGGCGATCACGGCACCTACACGATTCGCATTTTCGTTCAGGGCGTCGGGAGCATTGAGCGTTCGATCACCGTCGGTTGATCGATCGTGATGCGGCTCTTAACGAGCAGGCAGAGGTTCTCGCCCTTGCCCGAGGGCGACGTTCCGGTTGTGGATGATCACCGCGAGAGCGAGGACGAGGACCGGGATGGCGATCGCGGTGGGCGGCACCGTGGGGAGCGGAAAGAAAAACAGGAACGAAAGCGCGCGCGGGCCGACGACGAGAAGCTCGGCGCCTGTGTAAATCAGCCCGTACAGCGCGCCAAGCGCGGCGAGAGCCGCCGTGGAGTAGACGGCGATGGGCAGGCCTCTCCAGACGAGCACGCCGACGATGATGGCCACAGCAAGGCCAAACACCTGGTCGAAGTTCAACTCAGCCTGGTTGAGCTGCCATCCGGGTCCCGATACGCCGCCGAAAGTCGGGTCTGTCGCAATGAACTGAAGGAGGGAGTAGTTGCCGATCGGCGTGGTCACACCGAAGAGGATCGCCTGCAGGAAGATCAGGATCGCGATCGCCTTGCGGCGCTTCGAACCGGGCATGAATCGAGTCTAGCGTCGCGTTTTCACTCCGCTCACCCTTAAGGCCCGAGTCTCCTCGCTGGGCTCACGCCCCTCTCCCTAACCCTCTCCCCTTCGGGGAGAGGGGATTGGGTTCCATGGCCGCTTGGGCGGCGGCCAGTCTCGCGACCGGCACTCGGAAGGGGCTGCATGACACGTAGTTCAGGCCGAGCTTGTGGCAAAGGTGGATCGAGTCCGGGTCGCCGCCATGCTCGCCGCAGATCCCGACCTCGAGGTTCTTCCTCGTCTTGCGACCCTCGGTGACGGCCATCGCCATCAGCCGCCCCACCCCGTTCTCGTCGATCGTCTCGAAGGGGTTGCGCGGCAGGATCTTGCGCTCGAGGTAGCGCACGATGAAGTGTCGCTCGGCGTCGTCGCGCGAGTAGCCGAACGTCATCTGGGTGAGGTCGTTGGTGCCGAACGAGAAGAACTCCGCTTCCTTGGCGATCTCGCCGGCGACGAGCGCGGCGCGCGGGATCTCGATCATCGTGCCGAACTTGTAAGGGACCTTGATTCCCTTCTCCTTCTGGACGTCCTCGGCCACCGGCTTCAGCTCCTGGTGGACCGCCTGCAGCTCCGCCACCGTGCCGGCGAGCGGGATCATGATCTCGGGCTGAGCGTCGACCTTCTGCTTGCGCAGGTTGCACGCCGCCTCCATGATCGCCCGCACCTGCATGCGGGGAATCTCCGGGAAGAGGATCGACAGGCGCACACCGCGAAGGCCCAGCATGGGGTTGGCCTCATGCAGCTCCTCGACGCGCGACATGATCTTCTCCGCCTCTTTCAGGCGCTCCGGGTTTTCCCCTGTGTCCTTGAGGTGAGTCGTCTCGCGGATCAGGTCTTCCAGGCTCGGCAGGAACTCGTGCAGCGGCGGATCAAGGAGCCGGATGATCACCGGCAAGCCGGCCATCGCTTTGAAAATCCCTTCGAAGTCGCCGCGCTGGATGGGCAGCAGCTTCGCGAGCTGCTTCTCCCGCTCTTCCGTGGTGGTGGCCATGATCATGGCTTGCACGATCGGCAATCGATCCTGCTCCATGAACATGTGCTCGGTGCGACATAGGCCCACGCCCTGGGCGCCGTTCTCGCGCGCCTTGATCGCGTCGCGCGGGTAGTCCGCGTTCGCCCACACCTCGAGCCTGCGGAGCTCGTCCGCCCAGCGGAGGATCGCGCTGGCGGCCTTGTGCTTGTTGAGAGATTGCGCCTCGATCGTGGGCACCTTGCCGACGTAGACCTCCCCCGTCGTGCCGTCGATCGTTATCTCCTCACCCTCTTTGATCGTCATCCCGTTGGCCGAGAACATGCGCTTGCGGACGTCGACGTCGATCGAGCTTGCTCCGACCACGCACGGCCGGCCCATGCCGCGCGCCACGAGCGCCGCGTGGCTGGCGGTACCGCCGGTCTGAGTGAGGATTCCCTTCGCCTCGACCATGCCATGCACGTCATTGGGGTTGGTCTCCACGCGGACGAGGATCACCGCCTTGCCCTGCTTGCCCCATTCGACCGCCGTGTCGGCGTCGAAGACGGCTCCACCACTTGCCGCTCCCGGTGAGGCGGGGACACCCTTCGCCAGCGGCTGTACATGCGCGGCGGGATCGACTCGCGGGAACAACAGCTGCTCAAGCTGGCGGGGCTCGACGCGCGCGACCGCTTCCTTGCGGGTGATCAGCTTCTCGGCCACCATGTCGACGGCGATGTTCACCGCCGCCTCGCCGGTTCGCTTGGCCGAGCGGGTCTGCAGCATGTAGAGCTTCGCGCGCTCGACGGTGAACTCTAGGTCCTGCACGTCCTGGTAATGCTTCTCGAGCTTGCGCGCGTAACCCTCGAACTCCGCGTAGACCCTGGGCAGCCTGCGCTTCAGAGCCGAGATCGACTCGGTGTCGCGCACGCCGGCCACGACGTCCTCGCCCTGCGCGTTGGCCAGGTAGTCGCCGTAGAGCTCCTTCTTGCCGGTGATCGGGTTACGGGTGAACGCAACGCCTGTCCCTGAGGTCGGTCCCATGTTTCCGAAGACCATCATCTGGACGTTTACGGCGGTGCCGAGATCGTCGGGGATGCGCTCCATGCGGCGATAGGTCTTGGCGCGGTCGGTGTTCCATGACCTGAACACCGCCTCGATCGCGGCGCGCAGCTGCACGACAGGGTCGGATGGGAACTCGTGGCCGGTCGCGTCCTTATATATGGCCACGAACCTGGTCACGAGCTTGCGAAGGTCCTCGGGCTTGAGCTCGGGATCGGTCTTGACCCCCGCGCGCTTCTTGGCCTCGCTCAGGGCGTGCTCGAACTTTTCGCCATCGATGCCCATCACCGTCTTCCCGAACATCTGGATGAAGCGGCGGCGGGCGTCGAGCGCAAAGCGCTCGTCCTTGGTCAGGGCCGCCAGGCCTTTGGTGGTGTCTTCGTTGAGACCGAGGTTGAGGACCGTGTCCATCATGCCGGGCATCGAGAACTTGGCCCCGGAGCGAACGCTGACCAGAAGGGGATTGTGTGGGTCGCCGAAGTGCTTGCCGGTCTTTCGTTCGAGGCTCTTCAGCGCGGTGGTGGTCTGCTCCCACATTCCGGGCGGGAACTTGCCCTTGTTGGCGAGGTAGGCGCGGCAGGCTTCGGTGGTGATGGTGAAACCGGGCGGGACCGGCATGCCCGCCCGGGTCATCTCAGCTGCGCCGGCGCCCTTGCCGCCGAGGAGGTCGCGCATTTTCGCAGATCCCTCGGAGAAGCGGTAGACCCACTTGTGAGAATCCCTCGTGACGGCAGGCATCAATCAAATCTTATCGTCAGGCAACCTCTAGCTCCGGCAGCGGCTCGGTCTTGAGGTCGCCGAGGCCCGCTCGATCGTAAAGCCGCCGCAGCGGGCGGGGCGCCCACCAGTTCCATTCGCCGAGCAGTCGCATGACCGCCGGCACGACCAGGGCCCGAACCAGCGTGGCGTCGAGGGCGACCGCCACCGCGAGCCCGATGCCGATGGCCTTGATGATCACCACTTCGGCCAGGCCGAACGCGACGAACACGGTGACCATGATCGCCGCGGCGCCGGTGATGAGGCGCCCGGTCCTCTCGAGGCCGTGCGCCACCGCCAGCGTGTTGTCGCCGGTGCGGAGGTACTCCTCGTGGATGCGGCTGACCAGCAGCACCTCGTAGTCCATCGACAATCCGAACACGATCGAGAACAGGATCACCGGGATGCTCGGGTCGATCGACTGAGGCGTGAAGCCGAGCAGGGTCGAAAGATGCCCTTGCTGGAAGATCCAGACCAACGCGCCGAACGAGGCGCCGATGGAAAGGAAGTTGAGCAGCACCGCCTCGAAGGGCAGCACCACCGAACCGGTGAGCAAGAACAGCACGACCAGGGTGGCGGCCACGACGAATCCGACGGCCAAGGGGGTGCGGTCGACGATGAACTTGATCACGTCGAGATCAACAGCCGTCTGGCCGCCCACCAGCACCTGGCCGCCGTCGCCCACGCCTGGAAGGCCGCGGATGGAGTTGACGATCGCGCGCGAGGCGTCCGACGTCGCGGGCGATGCGGTTGTGGCCTGGATCAGGACGATGTGCGTGCCCACCCCGGCGGTGGTGGCGTGGAGAACCCCGGGAATGGCGGCGATGCGCAGTTCCAAATCCGACTGAGCGGCGACGCGCGCAGGTGTTTGCGGCGAGCCGTCGGGGTAGTTGACCACGATGTTGAAGGTCGTCTGGTCCTGGCCCGGGAAGTTGCTGATCATCTGGTCGTAGCCCTGCCTCGCCTCGAGTCGAGAGGGCAGCATGTCCACGTCGCCGTTGGCCAGCCTCAGCTGGACGAATGGCGAGGCGGCGAGTAGTAGGAACCCGGTCGTGGGCAGAAGGACGACGAGCGGGCGGCGCATGACCCATGTCGCGAGCCAGCCCCAGAAACCCGCGCCCCTCTCCCTAATCCTCTCCCCTGCATCGAGAGGGGACTTGCGGCGGAAGATCGGGATGCGGAGCCGGTTCACGGCGGGTCCGACAATCGAAAGCAGAGCCGGCAGGAAGGTCAGGCCGTAAACGACCGCAACTGCGACCACGATCGCGCCCGCAGCTCCCATCGAGGCCAGGAATGTGCCCTGGTAGAAGAGCATCGCGGACAGGCCGACGGCGACTGTGATGCCGGAGAAGGTGATCGCCCGCCCGGCGGTCGCCATGGTCGTCGCGATCGCGTCTTCGCGGCCGGCGCCGCGCGCGAGCTCGTCCCGGAAGCGGTTCACGACGAAGAGCGAGTAGTCGATGGAGACACCAAGGCCGATCAGGGTGACGATGTTGAGCGCGTACTGCGAAACGTCCGTGAAACGGCTCAGGAAGAACGTCCCGGCGAGGCCGCCGATGATGGTGAGCACGCCGACGCCGAGCGGCAGGCCAGCGGCCACGAGCGACGCGAAGATGATGACGAGCAGCAGAAGGGTGAGCGGCAGCGTCACAAACTCAGCCCGCTGAAGGTCCGCCTCGAGCGTCTTGTTGAAGGCTTCGTTGATGGCCACGAACCCGGTGCCCATCACGGTGAGCGTGTCCGAGTGAACCTGGGCGCGCAGCGCGTCGTAGTCCTTCCGGGCCTGCATGCCGGTCGACTTGAGGTCGACGCTGACCAGCGCCTGGTGGCCGTTCGTGGAAGTGAAGGCCTGCGCGACCCGCGCGTTGGGCGCGTTGTATGGCGTAATGATCGAGCTGATGCGAGAGTCGCCCTGGATCGGCGCCAATGCAGCCGTGACAGCGTCCTTGAACGCCGGGTCGCCGACCGACAGAGTCGTGCTCGAGAAGATGAGGACGAAATTCGATGTGGCCGGGCTGCCTGACTTGAGGTCGGACGTGATGAGGTTGCCGGCCCGCGCCGACTCGAGGTTGCTGGTCAGCGGCCCACCGCTCGTGAGCGTGCCGCCCATGAGCAGGCCCGCGACTGAGATGGCCAGCAACACGCCGGACCCGGCCAGCGTGGCCCATCGGAACCTGTAGACGAAACGACCCCACCTGGCGAACATTTCTCTCTCTCCTAGGTGGGCGCCTAAGCGCCCGCATTCGTCGAGTAGACGGCTGACAGCGACATGGCGGCGAGAGCGTCGACAGCCTCGTCCGCGTCGAACTCCGGATCGACCATCTTCTGGACCATGATTCCGAGGATCCCCGCCCAAACCGCGCTTGCGATCGCGCGCGCGGGCGTCGGATCGGCCTCGCGCTCGGCGAGGACCTGGCGCGCGAGATCTTCGACGTGAGCGCGTTCGGTGCGGATGTTTTCGCGGATCCCGGCTCCGATCTCCTTGTCATGGAGGCCTACGCCGATCAGCTGAATGTAGAGGCTGTGCGCATCGGGCCGCGTACTGAGCAGAACCTTGAAGTTCTCAAAGGCCGCCATCGCGCCCTCGGTGCCTTCGGCCGTGTAGACGTCCATCTTCTTGCAGACTTCGAAGAGCACGGCGATGACCAGCTGCTGCTTCGACTTGAAGTAGTAGTGGACGAGGCCCTGGGCCACGCCCGCCTCCTCGGCGATGTCCTTGATCGAGGTGTTCTCGTAGCCCTGGCGGCTCAGGACGGCGAAGGCGGCCTGGAGGATCTTCTCGCGGTTTTCGCTTGACAACTGAGTCCTTATCTCCCTCGATATCGTGTGTTGGTTGAATGCTCAACCAAATCTGGTTGGTCATTCAATCACACTGGCGGGGCGCTGTCAAGTCCCTCCCACAGGTGGGGAGATCAAGAGCCGGCGGTCGGGGCGGACCGCCGGGCACGGAGTTGGGGAAGGGTCCGCCTCGCCCCTCAGGCGGTGAGACTATCGACCGTGATCGTTTGCAGATCCCCGACGATTTCGAACGAAACGGACCCGCGAAACTTGCGACGGCCCCCAAGCGGCCAGGAGATGACCAGATGACGGAGCCGAGGAAGATCGCCCGATATGGCTGGATCCCCGACCTGCCCGACGAGCGCGACCACATCTACGCGGCTCCACCGCAGTTTCTGAGCGCGCTTCCACCCTCCACGGACCTTCGAGCGCTCTGTCCGGGTGTCTACGACCAGGGCATGCTCGGAAGCTGCACGGCGAACGCGATCGGAGGCGCGATCGAGTTCGATCGCATGAAGCAGAATCTCAGCGACTTCGTGCCGTCGCGGCTGTTCATCTACTACAACGAGCGGCTGATCGAGGGGACGGTCAACTCCGACAGCGGCGCTCAGATCCGCGATGGCATCAAGACCGTGGCGAGCCAGGGCGTGTGCCCCGAGCCGGAGTGGCCGTACGACATCACGAAGTTTGCCGAGAAGCCGCCGGCGAAGGCTTACAAGGATGCGGCGACCGATCGCGCGGTTTCGTATCAGAGCCTCATCCAGGACTTGAACCAGATGAAGGGATGCCTCGCGTCGGGCTACCCGTTCGTGTTCGGGTTCACCGTCTACGAGAGCTTCGAAAGCGCGACCGTCGCCAACAGCGGGCATGCGCCGATGCCGGCGCCGAGCGAGCGGGCGATTGGCGGGCATGCGGTCATGGCTGTCGGCTATGAAGACGCCAACCAGTGGTTCCTGGTGCGCAACTCGTGGGGTCGTGGGTGGGGTCTGGCGGGCTACTTCACGCTGCCGTACGCGTACCTCATCCAGTCGAGCCTCTCATCGGACTTCTGGACGATCCGAATCGTCGGTTCGTGACGGGCCAGCCGGTAGACTCGCATCTTCATGGCGTTGGAAATGGCCGGCGCCGCCGGCGTGCTGGCGGCGCTCCTGGTCGCGGCGATCGCGTTGGGACTCATCGGGCGCCAGAGGCGCAGCTTGCGGGTGTTCCTGGCGTGGATCGGACCTCTGTACTCGCTGGGCATCCTCGCCTACTTCCTGTTCGAGGGAGCCGGGAGCGAGTGCGACGGCGCGGGCGCGACCTTCCACTGCTGGGAGATCTCATACGCGTCCACCTGGGGTCTGCAGGGCTCAGCGATGGTTTCCCTGCTGCTGCTGCTGTCGATGGCGCCATTGCTGTCGGTGCGGTTGCACTCGCGGGCGCCTGCGGTGGTGGCCGCGATCGCGATGCCACTCGTGTTCGCGATCTACCTGCCCGGGCTCTGGGCGTGGGCCCCGGCATGGGCTGCCGCGCTCGGCGCGGCGGTCGCCGGCCCGCCATCCCGCGAGGCGAGCCCGAAGGATCCGGCAGGCCTCCGGGTCTAGAAAGGGATTTGGGAGGGAGCGCCCCGCGACGCCCCCTCCCGACGACGCGAATGGACCGCTAGCAGACCACGGCCACGACCGTACCCGTGCCCGCGTGGCCCGGGTTCGGCGCATAGCCAGGGTTGGTCTTGACGATGACGATGTGCACGGTGTTGCCGGAAATGGTCGATCCAGACTTGGAGATCGAACTCGACACAATTACCGCCATGAAGGCCGGCAACGGTCCCGTCGGAGGTGGGGTGCTATTGCCAGGATCGGTCGACCAGCTCACGCCGCACGCCGCTGTCGATGGATTGTCCTCGAAGCCCTTGAAGTCCGCAGGCGCCGAGCCCCCGCTCAATGTATTCAGCTTCGGCCACTGCGCGCCCCAGTAGGTCACGCTCGTGCCCACCGCTGCATTTCCGTCTCCAATGACGAAGTTGCCGGCGGCGGGGGTGGTGAAAACCACGACGGAGCACGAGGTCGAAGCGGTGGAGCCGCCATCGTCCGTGATCGTGGTCGTGATGGTGAAGGGGCCGGTTGATGAGTAGGTGTGGCTTCCACTGACGACAAAGGGGCCGCCCATCGGTCCGGTGACCGTGCCGGCAGAAGTGGTGGCGTCGCCCCACGCGATGGTCGCCGTGAAGTCGGACGCTGTCCCGAACGGGTTGGCGTCAGTGAGATTTGCGGTCGGTCCGCTGAAGGACATGGGGGCCACGGCCACAGCGCAGCTTGCCGCCAATGCCGCATCGCCGACGGTTGCCGCCGAAGTTACCGATGCGAAGTTGCCGACATTGTCGACATCGGTGATCGTCGTCTTGGCCGTGTACGACCCCTCCTGGTGGTAAGCGTGGCTCCCGGTGACGGTGAATGGACCGCCCACCGGACCACTGATCACACCCGCCGAGGAGCTGGCGTCACCCCAAGCAATGGTGGCCGCGTACTCGGCTGCGGTCGCCGCCGGATCCGGATCGGTAAAGGTCGCAACGATATGAGCGGCACTCGCCCCCTCGGTCCCGCTGAAAGGCTTTCCGGTGGCTGTGATGGCCGGGTCGCCGCCGGGGGCGCACTGCCCGGTCGGAACCTCGTAGGCGCGCATGTTCCAGTCGTAGGTGTCCTTGCTCCAGAGCGCGCCCAATGGAGCGAAGTCGGTGTTGTCACACGCGAGGCCTTCGAGCCTGATCGGTGAGTTTGAAGCAAACACCGTGAACGAGCTGAAGGACTTGTCCGTCGCGTATATCTTCGAGCCGCCATCATTCGAGAGGTACAGCGCGGTGGCGCTGGCCACGCCAATCCCCGAGTTGCCGAAACCGCCGAGCGATGCAGTGAGGCCACTGTGGGACGAGATCAAGCCTCCGCCCTGGGTGTAGTGGTAGATCGTGTCGGAGACGTCCGGGCTCATCCAGATGGTCTTGTCGATGCCGTCGTAGGCGAGTCCGTCGACGAGCGAGAAACCACCGAACGTATGCGTGAATCGGAAGGTCGCCACCCCGGTGCCCAATGTCTTGTTCAGCAGGGCGCTATAGATCTTCTGGGGGGACACGTTTGCGGTAGAGATCCATAGCTGGCCAACATCCGCATCCCAGGAAATGGCGCCGATACCCTCGCCTGAGACCATGCCTGAGACCATGTAGGTCCCAAGGTTGGCGCCAGTGGTCGAATCGACCCGCGTCAGGATCTCGTTCTGGGCGGCATTGCTGTTGGAACACGAAACTATCAGCTCGGTTCCGTCAAAGGCCACACCAACGGACAGTGTTGGTCCGAGACCTATACCGTCACAGGCCGGCGCCGGGCTGACCGCGATCGTCCTGATCAGAGCGCCCGGGGCTGCTTGTGCCGGCATTCCCCCGCTTCCAGCGGCAAACAGACCAATTGCCGTCGCCAGCGAAATCGCCGGCGATTTCCATCGCTTCATCTTGTCACCTCAGTTCACGCGAGCCGGCCCTCTCTTCTCGGCTGCTTCCGCGTGCCGTGGTCAACGGTCACTGGCTCACGTGCCGGTGGAAGAAGGGCGTCGCCTTGGTTGCCTGCGAACATGCCGAAGGTGATGCGAGCTGCCTACGCTCCCTAAACCGGGACTTCCGCCACCTCCCTGCTGAAAGCAAACGCCTGGCCCGCGCTCAGGCCTTGACCCCCGAGACGCCTACTATTTCACGATTTGTTAAGTCAAAGCTCGATTTGCGTGTTAAGTCTTATTAATCCAGAACACTCGGGGCAAGCCCGTACTGGATTTTCCAACCGGATTCGGAGCAGGCAAGGCACCTGATAAGTTGGAGCCATGCCTGACGCGAAATTGACCCGTTCGGCGCGCCTGGGCGACCAGTTCGAGGCGGCTCAGGAGAGCTTCATCCGCCTGGTCGAGTCGCTGACCGTCGAACACTGGCGTATGAGGGGAAAGAACACCCCCGACCTGCGCCTCAACAACGAGGACGAGAGCCGGCCGGTGGGCGTGATCGCCCACCACGTGGCGATCAATCAAGACTGGATCATGAGCCGGATCAAGGCCATCATCGAAGACAAGCCGACGCCACCGGTCGACTTCAAAGAGATCAATGCTCGGCACGCCAACGACCACGCTCATGCGACCAGGGCCGAGGTTCTGACGTCGCTGCGAGACAGCAAAGCCCGGATCGCCAAAGAGCTTCGGGCCATTCCCGACGGTCAGCTCGACAAGGAGCGCCAGTTTCCGACGGGAACGATGACCGTTCAGCAGCGCATCGAGAGGGTGCTGATCGGGCACATGAAGTCGCACCAGGGCTCGATCGAAGCCACGATCGGTTAGTCCGGAGTCGATTCGCCCCGAATCTCAATGGTCAGGCGGAGCGGCTGAGGAGCTCCCGCACGATCTCGGCCTCATGTGTCAGCGACGCGAAATGGCCCTCGTCGTGCCAGACCCTCAGGTCAACGCTTCGCAAACGAGACGCGGCCCGCTTCGCCGCCGACAGGGGCGCGTTCATGTCGTTGTCGCCGTGCCACCAGGTGACCGTCGATCGGATCTGTGCCGGGTCGAAGTCCCAGGGACGGTGCAGGGCCATCGACTCGTCGGTCCAGCCCTCGGCCCCTTGTCGAAGCGCTTCCGCACTGTTAGCTCGACTGATCCGCTGCCAGGCTGGGTCCTGCATGATGGCGCGATCCTCAGCCGGCGCGTCGGAGAGGACGCCGGCCATGCCTTCATCGCCGAGAATGCGCACGCGAACCTGGGTCAACAGCTCATGCAGGGCATCCCATCCGCGCTCGGCGGCCGCGTAGCCGGCGGCGTTGACTCCCACCAGCCGATCTACCTCATCCGGCTCGAGCGGCGACGCGCCCACGATCACTGACACGGCCGTGATTCGGCCCGGGTGCTTGGCGGCCACGGCCAGGGCGTGAGGACCGCCGCCGCTCGTCCCCATCACCGGTACGCGATCGAGCTGGTGATGGTCGAGCAGGACCGCAAGGTCGTCGGCGATGGCGGCCACCCCACGCCCGGCTAGCCGATCCGAGCCACCATAACCCGGCCGGTCGGCCATGAGGTAGCGGACTCCGAGGCCACGCTGGATGGCCGGATCGGGGTGCCGGTAGAGCCTTGACCCCGGCGTCCCCTGCAGCCGCAGGACAGGGGTGCCGCCCGGTTCGCCCCACCAGCGCCAAGCGAGGGTGCGGCCGCCCCGCCGCTGAATTTCACCGTCTTCGAACATCACACCGTCGTCTGTAACTGGCATCTCAATAGATTCTCAGACGAGCTGTTGAAGCTTGACGGCCAGGTCCGCAATGGCCACGCGTTCTTGCTGGGTGGAGTCGCGCCGGCGGATAGTCACCGCCCTGTCGTTCAGCGTGTCGAAGTCGACCGTCACGCAGAACGGCGTGCCGATCTCGTCCTGCCGGCGATAGCGCCGGCCGATGTTGCCCCCCGTCTGGTCGTACTCCACGCGGAACTCCCCCTGCAGGGATGACTGCACCTCCCGCGCGACCTTGATCAGGTCTTCCTTCTTCGAAAGCGGGACCACCGCCACCTGCACCGGAGCCACGTTCGGGTGGAGGTGGAGGACCACGCGCGGTTCGTTGTTGACCACGTCCTCGTCGTAAGCGTCGACCAGCAGCGTGATGAAGATTCGCTCCACGCTCACCGCCGGTTCTATTACCCACGGTAGGTAGCGGTCGTTGGTCTCCGGGTCAAGGTAGGTCAGGTCGACCTTCGACTGCTCCTGGTGGACGCGCAGGTCGAAGTCCGTGCGGTCCGCCACCCCCTCGAGCTCCCCCCACCCGAACGGAAACTCGTACTCGATGTCGGTCGTCTGCTTCGAGTAGTGCGACAGCGATTCCTTCGGGTGGTCGTAATAACGCAGTCGCTCTTTGCTCAGGCCCAGGTCCTCCAGGTACCAGCGCAGCCGTTCCTCGCGCCAGTAGTGGAACCACTGGTCGTCCTCGCCCGGTTTCACGAAATACTCCATCTCCATCAGCTCGAACTCGCGCACGCGGAAGACGAAGTTGCCCGGCGTGATCTCGTTCCTGAAAGCCTTCCCCTGCTGGGCGATTCCAAAGGGAACCCGCACCCGCGTCGAGTTGATGACGTTTTTGAAATCGACGAACATGCCCTGCGCCGTCTCGGGTCTGAGGTAGACCTCCGACGAGGTGTCCTCCACTGGACCCACGTTGGTCTTGAACATCAGGTTGAACATGCGCGGCTCGTCCAGCGGGCCTCCACACTCGGGACACCTGTCGCCCTTGACGTTGTCCGCGCGCCACCGCTTCTTGCACGTGCCCAGGCACTGGCGAAGCGGGTCGACGAAGTTGGTGAGGTGGCCGGAGGCGGCCCACACCTCCGACGGCATGATCAGGGTGGATTCCAGGCCGACCACGTCGTCGCGCAGCTCCACCATATGGCGCCACCACAAGTCGCGGATCGCCCGCTTCATCGCTACCCCATACGGTCCGTAGTCGTAGAAGCCGGACACCCCGCCATAGATCTCGCTCGACGGGAAGATGAAGCCGCGCCGCTTCGTGAGCGCCACGACTTTTTCCATCAGCTGGTCGCGCGGGACGGTCAAGAGTCGACTGCCGGCTGAACCGATGTCGTGCTCAACGCCCCTCTCCCTAACCCTCTCCCCTGCGGGGAGAGGGGATTGCCAGCCAGGGTCAGCCTTCTTGCAGGACGGACAGGATGTTGCCGGCCGGGTCCTTGAACCAGGCTATGTCCGGGCCTCCCCCTGTCGTCGCGCCGCGGGCAATCCCTCTTGCGTCAGTCAGGTGGCCGTAACGCTCGAAGTTGACGCCGGCGGCGGTCAGCGTATCCACGGCCTTGTCGATGTCGTCGACCGGGAAGTTGAGGATCGTGTACGTCGCGGGCACGTGGTCGGTTTTCGAGTAGACGAAGGTGGCGTTTCCGCCCGCGATCTTGAGCCTCAGGCCTTGAGGACCTTGATCCACGTCGAGCCCGAGGGTCTCGCCGTAGAACTTCTTCGCGGCGGCCAGATCGTTGACTGAGAATCCGCTGAATGCCTTCGTGTCTTTGAACATGCTCACACCCCTCTCCCTAACCCTCTCCCCTGCGGGGAGAGGGGACAGACCTCATCTGGTGAAGGAACTGTAGCGACTTCAGGCGCCGGTCCAGGTGATGCTCCAGCTGCACCGTCAGCACCCTCTCCACGGCATCCATCAACTCCCCGTCCAGCTTCAGACGCCGATACGTCGCCAGGTCGCCGCTCGCCATCAACCGGAGCACCTTGATAGCGGAGAGGGGGACTGTCGGGGCTGAGGCCAGAGGCGCCGCGCAGTCATCGCACAGGAACCCGCCCGCGGTCGCGCTGAACACCGCCGGCTTCGCCGGCAGCGGCTTCCCGCACGACGCGCACTCCATCAGCTGCGGCGCGTAGCCGAGCAGGTCGAGCGCGGCCATCAAGAAGTACGCCGACGCGCGACGCGGATCGGTCTCGCGCGCCAACTCGTCGAGCGCCATCACAGTGAGCTCGTAGACGCCGTCGACCGGATGCCGGTCTTCGCACACCCGCTCTGCCAGCTCAGCGATTAACGCAGCGTGCGACATGCGCTCGACGTCGCCGGTGATGCGCTCGCCGGGCATCCTCTGCACTTGAGCTACGACATCCAGGTCGCCACGGCCCTTGGCCAGCAACACGTCCACGTGCCCGTACAGCTCGAGTGACGGGCCCAGCTTGCTCTCCGGCCGCCGCACCCCCTTCGCGATCGCACCCACCTTGCCGTGGGTGCGCGTCAGAAGCGTGAATATGCGGTCCGCCTCGCCGTAGTCGAGCTTGCGGAGCACGACCGCATGGTCACGATATGTGGCCAGTCGGTTCCTCCATGTCGCTCGTATCCTGCTCGTCCGGGCGGCCATCGGACTGCGAGGGATGCGCGAAGCCCGACGCAGCAAGCGCTTCCTCCGGCCACGGCTGGTCGGATTTCAAGCGCACGATCTCGATGCGGCGGCCCTTGACCTTCTCCACTGTCCACAGCGCCCGCCCGCCTCGAAACGAATCGCCGGCCACCGCAATCTTGCCGAGCATCGCGTGCACGTACCCCCCGACCGAGTCGTAGTCGCCCGATTCCTCGATCGCCAACCCGAGTCGTGAGTTGAGCTCCTCGAGCGGAAAGCCGGCATCGACACGGGCCTCGTGGTCGTTGAGGATCGTCAGCAGGTCCTCCTCGCCGGAGTCGTACTCGTCTCGAATCTCGCCCACGATCTCCTCGAGCAGGTCCTCCATTGAGACGAGGCCGGCGGTGCCGCCGTACTCGTCGACCACGATCATCATGTGGACCTTCTCCGTCCGCATCTCGAGCAGCAGCTCGTCCACCTTCTTCTGCTCGGGCGTGAACCTGATCGAGCGCAAGATCTTGTCGATGTCGAACTTCTGAGCGCTGCTGAGCGTGTAGTAGAGCAGCAGGTCCTTGGCGTGGAGCAGGCCCACGATGTGATCGAGGTCCTCTTCGTAGACCGGCATCCGAGTGTGCCGATGCTCTTTGAAGATCTTGACGATGTCCTTCAGGCTCGACGTCTTCTCGATCGCGACGATGTCGGTGCGCGGGATCATGATCTCGCGCACGGTCTTGTCGCCGATCTCGATGATGCCATGGATCATCTGGTGCTCCTGCTCCTCGATCACGCCGGCTTCCTCGGAAACGTGCAGGAGAGTCAGCAGCTCTTCCTCGGTGAGGAACGGGGCCCGCGCAGCGCGGCCGCCGGTGAGGGCGCGCGAGATGATCGTGACCGCCCACAGGATCGGACCGAGGAAGCTCGCCAGCCTGTCGACCGGGCCGGCCGTTGCCAGCGCCACGCGCTCCGCGTAGCGGATCGCAAGCGTCTTCGGCGTGACCTCGGCGGCGATCAACAGGATGACCGAAAGCACGAAGGACACCACCAGCGCGAGCCACAACCGCCACACGCTCGGCACCCCCCAGTGCGAAAACAGTGAATCGGTTAGCAGCGTGGTCGAGGTCGAGGCGACGATGAGGGCCAGAGTGTTGGTGAAGAGGACCGTGGAGAGGTAGCGGTTCGGGTCAGATCGCAGCTTCTGCAGGATGGCCGCGGACTTGCTCCCCTGCTCGGCCAGGAAGCGGACGCGCAGCCGTCCGACCGAGGTGAGCGCGGTCTCGGTGCCGGCGGCCAGCGCGGCCGCCACGAAGCAGACGACCAAGACGATGACTTCGATCCATTCCTGTGCGTTCATGAGGAAGGACTAACTGAAGAGCTCGCTGACGCTCCGGTTCTCATGTACCCGGATGATCGCCTCGGCGAGCAAAGGCGCAACCGAAAGGACCGTCACCAGCTCGGGGTCGAACTTCTCGGGAGCGATCGGCACCGAGTCCGTGACGATGACCTGTTCTACATTCGCCCTCTTGAGACGCTCCACGGCATCCCCCGTCAGGACCGGGTGGGTGGCAGCGATCAGCACCCGCCGGGCGCCCTGCTTGTGCAGCGCCTGCGCCAGCTTGGAGATGGTGCCGCCGGTGGTGATGATGTCTTCCACGACCACGCAGTCGCGGCCCTTCACGTCACCGGAAACCGCGATCACCTCCACCTCGTCGTCGCCCGAGCGCCGCTTGTAGCCGAACGCGATGGGCGCCTGGAGCTGGTTGGCGACCGCCTCGGCTCGGCGTCCTCCACCCGCGTCGGGGGCGACCACCGTCAGGTGCTGCAGGTTCAGAGTGAGGAGGTATTCGGCGATGATCCGATGCGGCGAGAGGTGGTCGGTCGGCACGTCGAAGAAGCCTTCGATGGCCTCGGCGTGGAGGTCGAGCAGCAGCAGCCGGTCGGCGCCGGCGAGCGTGATGAAGTTGGCGACCAGCTTGGCGGAGATCGGTTCGCGGGGCTGGGTCTTGCGCTCCTTGCGCGCGTAGCCGTAGTAGGGGACGACCGCCGTCACCCTGCCGGCCGAGGCGCGGCGCAGCGCGTCCAGGATGATGAACAGCTCCATAAGGTGCTCGTTCACGGGCGGCGAGGTGGGCTGGATCACGAACACGTCGTGACCCCGCATCGAGTCTTCGATCTTGACGTTGATCTCGCCATCGGGGAAACGGCGCAGGCGGGGGTCGGTGAGCGGGACGTCGAGCTTGGTCGAGATGCGCTGGGCCAGCTCGGGGTTGGCGCTGCCCGCGATCAGCTTGAGGGCGCCCCACGGTGAGGCCTCCTCGCCTGTGTACTCAACTGCGGTGGTCAATCTGCCGATCAATCGATCATCCTTTCTGCTCCACGCCCCTCTCCCTAACCCTCTCCCCTTTGGGGAGAGGGGACGTGTCTTCGGGGAGAGGGGGTTTCTTCCGTACCACCCTAGCTGGAACTCCGACCGCTGTCGCGCCGTCTGGGACGTCCTTGGTGACGACCGAGCCGGCCCCGGTGCGAGCCCCTCGACCAAGTCTGACGGGAGCGACCAGCATCGTGTCCACGCCGACGAACGCGCCGTCGCCGATCTCGGTGCGGTTCTTGTGGGCGCCGTCGAAGTTGGCCGTGATCGTGCCCGCGCCGATGTTGGCATCCTCGCCGAGGTCGGTGTCCCCGAGGTAGGAGACGTGCGGCACCTTGCTGTTTCGTCCCACCCTTGTCCTCACGAGCTCCGCGAAGCTGCCTATGTGGACGTCTTCGGCGAGCTCCGTGCCCGGGCGGATCTTCACGAAGGGACCGCAATCCGAGCGATCGCCGATCCTCGCGTCCTCTATATGCGCGTGTGGGCCGATGCGGCAGTCGCGTCCGATCGTCGTGTCGCCCTTGATGACCGAGAAGGGCTCAATGGTCGTGTCCTGGCCGACGGTGACGTTCGCGTCGATGAATGTGGAGTCGGGGTCGACGATGGTGACGCCCTCCTCCATCAGGTGATCCAGGATTCGCCTGCGCAGGATGCCAGTTGCGGTGGCCAGGCGGACGCGGTCTTTGATGCCCATCGCCTCGTTTGGATCCGCAAGCCGCACGATGTTGACCGGCTGTAGGTGGAGAAATACGTCGGTGAGGTAGTACTCGGCGGCGTTGTTGTCGTTCGTGATTTGCGCAAGCGCGTCTTGAAGACGACCGCCGTCGAAGCAGTAGACGCCGACGTTGAACTCGTGAACGGTGTTTCGCAGCTCGTCGCCGGCATCCTTGCGTTCGACGATCTTCTCGAAGTCTCCGTTTTGGTTGCGCACGATGCGGCCGTCATCGCGCCTCGGGTCTTCGACGCTGGCGAGAGTGGCCGGTCGCTTGGCCTCGCGGTGCGAGTCGACGACGCGCCTGATGGTGCCGGCGGTCAGCAGGGGTGAATCGCCGTTGACGACGAGCACGTCGCCCTTGAGGCCTTCGACCTGCTTGAGAGCGTGGGCGGTGCCACGTGGGTCGCGCTGGAAGACCACGTCGGTTTTCCCGTCCAGGTGGGCGGCCACTTCGGCGTGATGGGGGTTGATGACGACCTTGATATCGCGCGCGCCGGCTTCCCTGACCGCGTCGATGACCCAATCGATCATCGGGCGGCCGCACAGCACATGCAGAACTTTCGGCGTTCGCGACTTCATGCGGGTGCCGTGACCGGCGGCCAGAATGACGGCCGTTAGCGATGAGCTCAAATTTTCGCCCTTGCGGGCTGCCCGAAATTATACGGGTGAGTAGCAATGAGCCTGCCGTGCGGCTCGTTAGGCTTCCTGCATGCAAAGGCTGATCGGCCTCGCGGCTGTGGCCGTATTCGTGACCGCCTGCGGCGCGGCTGCCCCTACCGCTGCCATTTCGCCCTCGCCCTCTCCCAGGGCGACGATCGCGACCGCGGCGGCCAGCCCCTCTCCCAGTCCAAGTACGGCCCCGCAGCCGACCCCGCCTCCGCAGGTCACCTGCCATAACGGCGCCAGCGCGGGGCCGATGCTGCTCATGAGCGCCACGTGGACGGCCATCCAGCTGCTCTATGACGTGACGGATCCGGTCCGCCCGCGACTCCTCTGCAAGATCAGCAACACCTCGACGCACCTGTTCACCCAGGACACGTTCGAGTACCTGAAGCCGGTGTCGGCGACGGAAACGGACGTGATGCTCCACTCACTCGGGAGCGGCAACGAGAGCCATGCCGGCAAATTCCCGTTTAGTGTGACGTCCGGCTCGTGGCTGGCGGACCAGACCGTGATGGCCTACACGATGCCGCAGGCCCCTGACAACGCCAACTACCCCAACGGCGGCACGCAGGTCTGGCTGTACGCTCAACGAAGTACGGCGCTCCTCTTCACTTATCGAATCGGCATCGGTGACTGCATCTGCCGCTTCGGCCTGCCGCCGCAGGTCCTGGCGGTGTCGCCCGACGGCCAGTACGTGGTCGCGGGCTGGATTGCCGGCAAAGGGTCGGAGCCGCTGGCCGTCTATCGCGTTTCCGACCGCTCCAAGGTGACCTCGTTTGACTCGGGCGTCATGGGGGCCCTTTGGGACCGAAGCGGCCACCGCCTGTTTCTCACCAGCTTCGCGCCGACCCCTGAGCAATCGTGGACGCCTGAGGCAGGAGTCTCCAACCTGACGGGGGCGGCCGCCTGGTCCTACGCGCCCGGGCTGTCCCCGGACGGAAGCCTGGTTGCCTACACGGCGTACGTCGACCCGAACAACCAGGTCGACCCCCGCATCTATGGGTACGACGTCAAGGCCGGGACCACCCGAATGCTGGTCGACCAGCTTCGAACCCAGGCCATCTTTGCGAAGGATGGCTGGGTCTGGTCGCTCGACGAGCGGGTCTGCTTGCCTGCCGACCAGTGCGCGGGGGCGACCATGCCTAGTGGCAGGGTCTACGCGATCAACCTGTCCACCGGGGTGAACACCGAGATCAGCTGGGGCTACGGCGACGATCCTCACGGGCAGGGCGGCGTCTATGGCTGGGGCGTGTTCGCGCCTGGGGAGTTCTGGCCGGCAAGCTGATCGGCTTGCTCGTGCTTCACGCCCCTCTCCCTAACCCTCTCCCCGACGGGGAGAGGGGATTGGCGTGACTAGTTCATGGCTGGGGAATACTGTGTTGCTGTGAGCGAGATCGCGGCGGTGAACCTGGAGGGCATCGTGCCTTCGCACCTGCCCGTCCTGCCGCTCAAGTCCACGGTCGTGTTTCCGCGGATCTTCATCCCCTTGTCGGTGGGGCGGCGCAGGTCGCTGCAGCTGCTCGACGACCTTCCCGGCGCGGAGAGGCATATCGCGGTGGCGACCCAGCTCGACGAGACCGCCGAGGAGGTTGGATTCAAGGATCTCCATCACGTCGGCGCGATGGTGCGCGTGCAACACATGCTGAAGCTGCCCGACGGCACCATTCAGCTGGCGGTCCTGGGGCTGCGCCGGATCAAGCTCATCTCGGCGACGTCTGAAGAGCCTTACCTCAACTGCCGTGTGGAGATGCTGCCGGAGACGCCCGATTCGCTCTCGCCCATCGAGCGCGAGGCTCTGCTGCGGCGCGCGATCTCGTCGTTCCAGCAGCTCGTCACGCTGGCGCCGCATCTGCCCGCGGAGCTGGCGAGCGCCGCCGGCGCGATCGACGAGCCGCTGCACCTCGCGTACTACATCGCCAACCACATCCGCCTCACGACCGAGCAGCGGCAGGAGATCCTCGAGATGGACTCGGCCAAGCAGAAGCTCGAGCGGTTGCTCGGAAATCTCGCGCACGAGCTCGAGGTGCTGGAGCTGGGACGAAAGATCCAATCGCAGGCCGAGGAACAGATGGGCAAGGCGCAGCGCGAGTACTTCCTGCGCGAGCAGCTGAAGGCGATCCAGCGCGAGCTGGGCGAGCTGGACAGCGAGCATGGGGAGCTCTCCGAGCTGCGAGAGCGGATCGAGAAGGCGGGGCTCACGCCCGAGGCGAAGCGCGAGGCCGACCGCGAGCTCGCGCGGCTGGAGCGGATTCCATCGGCGTCACCCGAGTCGTCGGTGATCCGCACGTACCTCGAGCTGATCGTCTCGCTGCCGTGGAACACCTCGACGGGCGGCGAGGTGGACGTCGCCAAGGCGCGCGAGATCCTCGACGCCGATCACTACGACCTCGACAAGGTCAAGCAGCGCATCGTCGAGCATCTCGCGGTGCGGCGCCTGAAGCAGGTCCGCGGGCTGACCGAACGCGGCCGCGAGCCGATCCTTTGCTTCGTCGGCCCGCCCGGAGTCGGCAAGACCTCTCTGGGCCACTCCATCGCGCGCGCCATGGGTCGCAAGTTCGCACGCGCTTCCCTGGGTGGGGTGCACGACGAGGCTGAGATTCGTGGGCACCGGCGCACCTACATCGGCGCGATGCCCGGACGCATCCTGCAGGCGATCCGGCGCGCGGAGTCGAACGATCCGGTGTTCATGCTGGACGAGGTCGACAAGATCGGCTCGGACTGGAGGGGCGATCCGTCGTCGGCTTTGCTCGAGGTGCTCGACCCCGAGCAAAACAAGGATTTTCGCGACAACTATCTCGACGTGCCCTTCGACCTGTCGAAGGTCATGTTCATCACGACTGCGAACTCACTGGAGACCATTCCCGCCGCGCTCCGCGATCGGATGGAGGTTCTGAACCTTTCTGGCTACACCGAGGACGAGAAGGTCCAGATCGCGGAGCGGTTCCTGGTCCCGAAGCAGCTCGCCGCGCACGGATTGCGTGCGGGTGAGGTCGGGATGGCTGAGGAGGCGGTCCGGCTGATCATCCGCCAGTACACACGCGAGGCCGGCGTGCGCAACCTCGAGCGCGAGATCGCGTCGGTGATGCGGCGCGCGGTGGCAGAGATCGCTGTCGGCAAGCGGCCGCGGAAAGCGGTGGATGTGAAACGGGTGCGCGCCGCCCTGGGCAAGCGCCGGTTCCATGACGATGTCCGCGAGCGTATCGACCGTCCCGGGGTGGCTACTGGACTCGTGTGGACGCCCACCGGGGGCGAGATCGTGTTCGTGGAGGCAGCTCTGACCCCAGGCAAAGGCGAGCTGCGCCTGACCGGGCAGCTCGGAGACGTGATGAAGGAGTCGGCCTCGGCGGCGCTGTCTTATCTGAAGGATCGCGCGGCGGTCCTGGGCATCGATCCTTCCCTGTTCGAGAAGAACGACATCCACGTCCACGTGCCCGCGGGTGCGCAGCCGAAGGAAGGTCCGTCCGCCGGCGTGACGGTGCTGACGGCGATGGCCTCGATCCTGACCGGCCGTCCTGCGCGCGATGACGTAGCGATGACAGGCGAGATCACTTTGCGGGGCAAGGTGCTGCCCATCGGTGGCGTGAAGGAGAAGGTGTTGGGCGCGCACAGGGCGGGCATCCGGCGGGTGCTTCTGCCTTCCCATAACGAAGCCGATCTCGACGACATTCCTGCCGATTTGCGCAAGGAGATGCAGCTAGTGCTGGTGGAATCGATCGACCAGGTGCTGCGGGAGGCTCTGACTCCGGCGCGCAGTGGTGCGAAGCCGGCGGCGGGGACGGCGGTGTCATCCGAGCCGGCGGCGGCGAACAGGTCGAATGGGGCGAGTAAGGCGGTCGTTCGGCCGCGAGCTCGTTCGACCGGCCGGGTCGTGAAGACTCCTACGAGGCGCCGCTGACCTCTTAACAGGCGGGGTTTTCATTCCCGGCCTGGCTGCGGATGCTGCTCTTTGCCGTGCCGCTATCCCGAGTCGAGCTGGCCCGCTATCTCCGACGCACGATGAGCGGAGTCGAGTGGAACCTGTGGTCGTGTCTGCGAGGCGGGCAGCTCGACGGTTTCAAGTTTCGACGCAAGGCCCCGGTCGGGCCTTACATCGTTGATTTCGCCTGCCTGTCGGCGCGCCTGGTGGTCGAGATCGGGGGCGAGATGTTCGATCGGTCGCCACCCAGCGACGCAGCCCGCGCGGCTTGGCTCGAGTCTCGAGGGTTTCGAGTCGTGCGTTTCACGCCAGTAGAGGTCACGGAGCGAATTGAGCATGTGCTGGACACCATCTGCCTCATGCTTCACGCCCCTCTCCCTGACCTGCTCCCCTTCAGGGAGAGGAGGTTCAAGCGCGGTGGGCCCGGGCGAGGATTTGTTGGTGCGCGGCGGTTTCGGCGGCGTCGTCCAACGGGGCGAGGTCCTTGATGCCGTGACGCTCGAGCGCGCTCCTGATCAGGTGGTCGGCGAGATGAGGGTTCTTGGGCAGCAGCGAACCGTGGAGGTATGTGCCGAGGATGGCTCCCTGTAGGCAGCCTTCGGTGTGATCCTCGCCGTTGTTGCCGAAGCCAATGCGCACGCGGCCCAAAGGCCGGGCTGCCGGCCCCAGGTACGTGCGACCGCTGTGATTCTCGAAGCCGACCAGGGTCCGTGGGTGGAGGTCGGCCATGTCGGTGTCGACGACCACGTCGCCGATGAATCGGCGCTTGCCGGCCTCGGTGCGCACGTCGATGAGGCCGATACCGGGGAACCGGTCGCCGTCAGCTGTCAGGTAGTAGTGGCCGAGGAGCTGGTAGCCGCCACATACGGCGAGCACGCCGGCGCCGCCGGCTACCGCGCGCTCGAGCGGGGGCTGCTTGGACTCGAGGAGGTCTTCGTATACGAGCGCCTGTTCGCGATCCTGGCCGCCGCCGAAAAAGAAGACATCGACATCTTCCATGCCGTGGGTGGTGCCGCGCCCCAGCTCGACCAGCCGGGCGTCGAAGTCGCGCCACTCGGCACGCTTGAGCAGCGTCAGGATGTTGCCGCGATCCCCGTAGATGTTCATGAGGTCGGGGTACAGCCAACCGACGGTGAACGTCTTTTTCGCCATTCCCGGCTAAGTGTCCCAGTAGGGCTTGGCCCAGCCGCGCCGGACGAGCTCGGCGCGGAGATCCAGCATCGCCGTGTACGTGCAGAGCAGGTGGGCGGTCTCGCCTTCAGGAGTGGCCTGGATGATGGCGTCGAGAGCCCGCGCGGGATCGGGCTCGGGCGGCGCCGCGGGAACGCCGGCGTACTTGAGGCGGACGGCGAGGTCGTGGGCTCGGTTGCCCGCAGGCACGACTACGTGCGCGCGCCCCCGGAGGCGCTCGAAGTCGACGTCCCAGATCCACGAGACGTCGGTGCCGTCGGCCTTCTTGTCGTTCAGGCCGATCAGGAAGTTCCTGCCCCCCGCGAGGTCGACCGCGGTCCGCAGGGTCTCGTTGAAACCGGCCGGGTTTTTGGAAAGGACGAGGTTGAGCCCACGTCCCCTGGCGTCGAGGCGCTCCTGGCGGCCGAAGGCGGCGCGAAAGGTGCGGAAACGGTCCGCGATGAATGCAGAGTCCAGGCCGAGCGTGACACCGGCGGCGAAGGCGGCGAGCGCGTTGTAGCAGTTGTAAAGGCCGCCCAACGGCAGCTCGATGCGCACTCCGCTGACGCCCATCGCCAGGCTTTCAAACCCTTTGAGGCCGATGCGTGTCGCGGCCAGGTCTGGCGCCGGTCGGGCGAAATCTCCATTGGGGCAGCGATACACGCCGTCATGACCGACGTAGACGGCGTCGAAAACTAGGCTCGCGCCGCAGCGAGGGCATGTCCTGGCGTCGGCCGCGTGGGGCAGCTCGCTCATCGCGACGGAAGGGTCGTCGAGCCCGAACCACAGGGGTGGCTGCTCGAGGTTCATGCCGATTTCGGCGACGCGGGGATCGTCCGCGTTGAGGATCGCTCGGCTGCTTTCGGGCAGTCGCCTGAGCGCCGCCCCGATCCTCTTCGCGATCGCCTCCAGCTCGCCGTATCGGTCGAGCTGGTCGCGGAAGAGGTTGAGGACGATCGCGGCGCGCGGCTGGATCTCGTCGACGGCGCGCTCGAGGCTGGCTTCGTCGATCTCGAAAACGCCCCAATCAACTTTCAGCTTGCCGTTGGCGCCGGCTCTTTCCAGCGCGGCCGCGGTGGCGCCGAAGATGAGGTTGGCGCCGGCGCGATTGGACACCACGCTGTATCCGGCTCCTTCGAGGAGCCAGCCGATGAGGCGCGCGGTCGTGGTCTTGCCGTTCGTACCGGTGATGACCACGGCGCCGTGCTTGAGGTCGCGCGAGAGCTTGCGGAGAACGTCAGGGTCGATGGCACGGGCCACGTCCCCGGGCAAGGTCGTGCCACCGCCGAGGCGGCTGATCCTGGACAGCGCCCCGGTGGCCTTGCCCGCCCAGACTGCCGCAGTGCGCCGCATCAGGCCCAGGCCCCGACGCTGTGGGTGACCGTCGTCCAGCAGTCAAGCGACTCGATCGCCTTCAGTCCCTCGTCCCGACTCGCGCAGCGTTTGAAGAACGCCGACCCGCTGCCTGTCATCTGCCACTCACGACCAAGCCGCTCGGCGAAATCTTTCACGCGGCCGTCGGCGCGCTCCGCGGCGCGCAGCAACTCGTTCGGCGGCCCGCCCTTCGTTTCGTCCCACGCACCGTAAACGCTCGCGGTCGACAGTTCGATACCAGGCCAGGCGATCGCAAACCAGGCGAGCTCGGCCGGCAGCGGCTTGAGCTGCTCGCCGATCCCTTCCGCCAGCGCGCGGCCGCCCGCGAGGAAAAACGGCACGTCGGCACCGAGGTCGCGGGCAATATCGGCCAGCTTGACGTCGACTCCGTGAATCATCTTCACCGCCCGCAACGCCGTCGCCGCATCCGAGCTGGCGCCTCCCAGGCCGGCGCCCGGCGGGATGCGCTTGTGCAGATGGAACTCGGTGGGCAGGTCGCGACCCACAGCTGCTTCGATCGAAGCGAGAGCCATGACGACCATGTTGTCCCCCACCACGGGAACAGGCAGGCCGTCGGCTGTAAATGAGGTCCGCTTGGCGGGCGCGGCCTCGAGGAGGTCGTGCAGCGCGACCGATTGCATGTGCGTTCGGATCTCGTGGAATCCATCTCGGCGCCGCCCGATGACTTTGAGGTCCAGGTTGAGCTTGGCGCGCGCGGGCAGCGCGACTTTCAACTGTGGCTGGGTCGAAGGTCCGCTCGGTACCTGACGGCGCGGTCCTGATAGTGCCTGGCGGCAGTGCCCACCCAGCTCTGCGACGAACCGTCCAATGGCTTGCGCACAGTCGCCGGCACGCCTGCCGCCAGGTGGCCGGCAGGCACCGACTTGCCCTCACCGAGCACCGCTCCCGCCGCCAGCATCGAACCCGCGCCGAGCCGGCTGCGCTGCAGCATGGTCGCGCCCATCCCCACGAGAGCCCCTTCCTCGACGACGCAGCCCTCCAGCTGTGCGGAATGGCCGACGCTCGCGTTGCGCTCGATCAGCGTGGGAAGGTCACGCGCGCAGTGGACGACCACGTTGTCCTGGATGTTGGCGCCGTCGCCGACCTTGATCGCGGCCTCGTCGGCGCGCAGCACTGCGCCGAACCAAATGCTCGCGCCGGCGCCGACCTCGACGTCACCGATGAGGACTGCGGTCGGCGCGATGTAGGCGTCGGGATGCACTGTAGGGCGCTTCCCGCTGAGCTCGAACTCCACTGGCCTCTATAATCCTAGCTTCGTGCCCTTCTCCCACCTGGAATCGAAACGTGGCTAAGCGAACCGCATCGGCGAAGAAGCAGGCACGCGCGAGCGTGCGCCGGACACTGCGCAATCGGGCGGTGCGCTCCGAGGTCAAGACGAAGATCGTGAAGGCCCGCGGTTCGATGACCGGGGGTCCCGTGGCGGAGTCGGACCGCTATGCGATCGCTCTCGAAGCCATACGCGCGCTCGACCGCGCCGCGTCCAAAGGCATCCTGCATCGCAACAACGCCGCTCGCCGGAAAGCCCGGCTGACCCGGCAGTTGGTAAAACTGGGCGGGCTGCCTGCGGCCGGGGCGGGTGCGACTGCAGGTGGCAAATCGAAGAAGGGTGCAGCGCCGGCGAAGGGTGGCGCCGCTGCAGCGGCCGCGAAGACCAAGGCCCCGGACAAGACAGCAGCGGGGAAGAAACCCGGCTCGAAGTAGTCCCGGACTACATTCGGGCCAGGAGGACGTCGAGCCCCAGCTCCGGGTCGATCTGTCCCGACTTCACCTCCCATTCGTAGTCGCGGATCGCGCGCAAAGCCGCCTCCAGGCTGGCGGGGTCTGTGTCGCGAGCGGTCTCGAAAGCCTTCTGGAGTACGAAGGGATGCTCGCTCATCTGGGCTTTGACGTCGGACAGCGACTCACCCCGATCCTGCCGGGCACGCACCGCCAGAACGAGTGCGACATGTCGCGCCATTCGGTACGCGACCGAGGTCGGCTGCATGCCACCCCGCGAAAGCCCTCGAGCGATGTTGAGCGCCTCCGGGGTTGGGTGCGGAAGCAAGTTGTCGGTGAGCTTGAAGATCTCGTCCTCGCGTCCTCCCGCGAGCAGCTCGGTCACCACCTCGCCGGTCAGCTTCGAGCCTGACGCCTTGTATGCGGCGAGCTTGGCAAGCTCGGAGTCGATCACCGTGAGGTCCGGCGGCGTGACGCGCACGACCTGCGCCGCGATCGCCGGCGTCAGACCATGATCGTGCGCTCGCCGGGCGGCCCACTCGTTCAGCGCCCTGCCTTTGAGGTGCACCATCTCTTCGACAGCGCCGCCGGCGGCGGTCACAGCCTTCGCCAATTTGTTGCCCGGGCCGAGCCTGCCGGCGACTGTGATCAGGACCCGGGTGGTGGCCGGGACATCGGCCAATGCGGTCGCGAGGCCTTCGGCGCGGGCGGCCGGCACCATGGTCGCGGCGACGACTCGATACGGGTCGAGAAACGGCGCCTGCAGCACGGAATCCTGGAGGCGTGCGGCGGTGAGGCCCTGGCCTTCGACGCGGTCGAAACCAAAGTCGGAGACCAGCTCCGACCGCCAGGCTTCCAGGGTCGTCCTTGCCTTCTCTTCGACGAGGAAGCGTTCCTCGCCGTGGAGCAGCAGGATCGCGGTGCTGTGCTTGGGGCTCGCCATGGCTGTGCTGCTCCGATCGTAACCGCGACCGTAGTGGTGTCACATGGGCAGCGTGATCGTGCCCTCCTGGTCCGTGCGCAAGACGGTCTTGGGGAAATCGCGCGCGAGCCTCCCTGATGCGAGCGATGCGATCAGCTGCGCATTCGATGTCACGCGCTCCAGATCCGGCGAGAGGCGACTGCGGCCGCCGGTGGGCAGCAGCAGATACGTGCACGAGCCGGCGAGCCGTGAGGCGGCGATGGTTTGCGCATCGAGGTCGAGATCACTCAGGTCGCAAAAGCTGCGGCCGGAGTGAGCGACGACCCGGAGCCCGAGGTAAGCGGCGCCGACCTGGTCCCCCGGAGCCCCCGGCTCGGGTGAGATCACCTCGAGCCTGAAACCGGCTGCCTCGAGCAGGTCACCGGCTCGCGCACGCTTGACTTTGGCGCCCCGCGCGACTGCTTCGTACGCCGCGCTCCGCCAGGCCGACCCGGTGAGCTGAGCGTCGGGGATGAGCACCGTCCGCGCCGGCCGGTCAAGGCCCGCGAAACCCGCGATGTGGCCCAGACCTGGTGCGGTGATGGCGACCAGGTCCAGCCTGGCCTGCCACGGGGGCAGGATCTGCCCGAGCTCGTCGCCAAGACGAGCGGGACTCGGCCCGGAGTCGACGAGGATCACGCCCTGCGCACTCCGGAAGAGGACGGCCTGCCCGTTGCCGACCGCGAGCACGCTGACCTGCGGCGGCGCCATGGCCCACATGCAAAGGGCGGCACCGGCGATCAGGGCGGGGGCAACCACAGCCGTCCCCAACGCGAGTGAGCGGCGCCGCGGGTCGACGTGGCCGCCGGCGATGACGGCCCCCAGGCCGGCGTAGTACGCCAGGCCCGCCCAGGTCGGGAATCGGACGACCGGGATCGCCGCCGCGGGCAGCCGTGCCAGCAGGTAGGCCAGCTGTTCTATGTATGCAAGGAGCCCGGCGACTGGAATCGCGGCGAGGCGGGCCAGGTCGGGAATGACCGAGAGCGGGCCCAGGGCGAGGCCGGCGGCGACGATCGCCGGCAGGATCGGCAGCACGAGGGCGTTCGCGATGGGGCCAACGGGTGAGAGCAGGTGGAAATCGGTGGCCATCATCGGCAGGGTGCCAACCTGCGCGGCGCAGGTGACCGCGAATGGCTCTCGGACCAAAACCGGAAGCCACTGGAGGCGCCGCTCGATGCAGGGCGTGAGCAGGATGATCGCCGCCGTCCCTGCGAACGAGAGCTGGAAACCGACGTCCCACGCGAGCTCTGGCCGCCACGCCAGCATTGCGGCGGCGGTGGCCGCAAGTGAAGTCCACACGTGAGACGGGCGGCCGAGGCCGGCGGCACCGATGGCCATGCCGCCCATCACGGCGGCGCGGATCGCCGCCGGCGTGGCGCCACCGGCGAGCGCGTAGAGACCGATGAAGCAAAGGGCAGGCACGGTCGCGTATCCGCGGAGAAGGGGCCGCAACGTCCCTTGTACGACGCGCGCGAAGACCGCGACCTTCAGTCCGCTCAGGACCAGCAGGTGAACGAGCCCGGTCGCGATGAGCGCCTGCTGGAGCGCCGGCGGGATGCCCTGCCGGATGCCGAGTACCACGCCCAGGAGCACGGCGGCATGCGGCGCGGGCATCGCTCCGAGGACGGCGGCGATATAGCGCGCCCGCAGCCATGACGGCAGCGCCGCGATTCCGGAGGCGGGGTTGGTCACATTGATGCCCGCCGTATCCAGCTCGAGATATGCATGGCGCTGGGCCAGGTACGCCCGGCGATCGAATGACGGCAGGTCGCGCGGCAATGAGAGCTTGCCGGTGGCGTTCAGCTGATCACCGAAGCCTGCCTCCGCGGGCCCTCGCCACCGCACCATCAGGTTGCCGACGCCGGCGACCGGAGAGCCACCGACAAGGATCAGGTCGGGCTCGACGAGGACCTCCGAACCTCCCGCTGCAGCCCGGGTGTCGTCGGCGACATGGCCGGAGATGGTCGCGGTCTGACCCGCCAATGCAACGGCGCGGGTCGGAGCGCCGGCATCCAATGCCGGGAACTCTGCGCGCCCGACGCCGAGGAGGGCCGCCATCAACGCGAGCGCGAGCACGGCGGGACGGATCGCGATCGCGAGGGCCAGGCATGGAATGGCAAGCGCAACCGCGAGCGCGCCGATCCACGATTGCGACGGAGCGATCACCACCGCAGTTGCGAGCGCGATCGACCACGAGAGCGCGATCACCAGAAGGGGCACCCGCGCGAGAGAGCGCAGGTCGCGGCCGTGGCGGGACTTGTTCACAGCGTCAGGTAGCGGCGCGCGACCACGAAGTCGGCTTCGCTCATCCCCAGGATCTCGACGAGCTCACGTGTGTTTTGAAAGCCGCCGAAGTTCGTGCGGTAGTCGATGACGTTCTGCGCGAAGGCGCTTGTGAAGCCTGGAACGACCTCGAGCTCTTCGATCGTGGCAGAGTTGAGGTTGGTCCGGACCAGGGTGGTTGTGCCGGCGGAGCCCTTCGCGGACGGGACTTTGATCTGCTCGCCATCCTTCAGGCGGCCGGCCAGGTTGGGAAGGCGCGTGATGTCTGCGTCCACGGACAGTCCGCCAGCGGAGGCGATGGCGTCGTAAACGCGATCCCCGCGCTTCATCCGGTAGAGGCCGGGATGCTCGACGGCGCCGATCACGTGGACCAGGAGGCCGGCGGGGGCCGGTATGTCGACATTGCCTGCGGTTGCTGCGGCGGCCCCGTCCGCGGCGGTCACCGGACCAGGGTGTGTGGTGGCCGATGTATACAGGTAGGCTGCGGCTACCGCGCCGATCCCAACCAGCACCGGGAGGGCAAGGGCGAGGAGGGGTTTCCAGCCGGGAATCAAGCTGAGGTGGTTGCGCATGCAGGCGAGGCTAGGGCGCGCGAGCGGGGACGAAAACCCAGCCTGTTAAGGGTCTCGCATGCAATCGGCTGGTTCCGGGGGAAGGATTCGAACCTTCGGTCGAGGATCCAAAGTCCTCTGCCTTACCTCTTGGCCACCCCGGAAAGGTTGCCTGGTTACCAATGGTGGCCCGGCGACGAACTGTGCGGCCCGGCGAGCCCTAAAAGAGTATGCGGAACGCCCTGATGCGCCAGAGACGTGACCTCGGGCGGGTGGAGGGCGTTGGGTCTTTCTGATGAGAGGTGGGCTTCTGTCGCTGCTGGTGGTCTTGATCGTGGCCTGCGGTGCCTACCGCTTCCCTGGGCAGACCCCGTCTGGAACCGGCACCGTGAGCGGCCACGCGACGGTGGTTCCGTGCTCGCCGGTCGAGGCGGCGAACCTGCCACCGTGTGCCGGCCGGCCGGCGGCCGGTTTGGAGATCGATTTCAACGGCAACGGCACCGTGGTGAGCACGAGGACCGACTCGAGCGGCGCCTATTCGGTCGAGCTGCCGGCTGGGACCTGGAAGGTGAGCTTCAAGACCTACATGCGGATCATCAGCGGCCCGCCCACGGTGAAGGTCCAGGCGGGATCCAGCCTGGTTGCGGACTACGTCCTCGACTCAGGGATTCGCGTTCCGATCGCCAAGGAACCATCCCAAACCCCCACCCTCCCGAGGGGGGCGCCGGCAGCTTAGGGCCGGCACCCGAGGGGCCGCAACCCTGCCTGTTAAGGCAGTTCAGGGGACCAGGTTGATCAGCCTGTCCTGGACGTAGATGACCTTGGACGGGCGGCCGCCGTTGAGCGCGGCGCGGACTTTCTCGCTCGCCAGCGCCAGCGCGAGCGCCTGCTCCTCCGAAAGCCCCGTCGCCGCGGTCAGCCGGTCCCGCACCTTCCCGGCGACCTGAACCACCAGCGTCATCTGCGGCTCGGCCGCCGCCGCGGCGTCGAACTCCGGCCACGGAGCGTCCGCCAGCAAGCCACGCTCGGGTCCACCCTCCCCGAGCCGCTCCCACATCTCCTCGCCGATGTGGGGTCCGATCGGGTTCAGCAGCTTGACCAGGGTGCGCGCCGCGGAATCCCAAACCGCATCGCGCGCTCCGCCCCCCTGCAGGTAGTCCTGCATCGTGTTGGCGAGCTCCATCAAGTACGCCACCGCGGTGTTGAACCGCAGGCCGTCGTAATCCTCGGTCACTTTTTTGACCGTCTGCGCAACCTTGCGTCGCAACACGGTCTGATCAGGGCCGGCCGGCGGCGTGCCGGCCACCTGGATCGATTGCGGCTCCAGCACGATGCGCCACACCCGCTGCAGGAAGCGGACCACGCCATGAAGGCCCGCATCGGTCCACTCCACGTCCTCTTCTGGAGGACCGATGAACATCTCATAGATGCGCCCGGCGTCGGCGCCATCCTTCTCCACCAGCTCGTCGGGTGACACCCCGTTGCCGGCCGACTTCGACATCACCTGTCCAAAGCGCTTGACCATGCCCTGGTTGAAGAGCCGGATGAACGGCTCCGAGACGTCTAGCATCCCGGCGTCGAACAACACCTTGGCGAAAAACCGCGAGTAGAGCAGGTGCAGGATCGCGTGCTCGACCCCGCCCGTGTACTGGTCTACGGCCATCCAGTGGTTGGCCAGCTCGGAATCGAAGGGCTCCTTGTCGTCATGAGGGCTCGCGTAGCGAAGGAAGTACCAGGAAGAATCGACGAAGGTGTCCATCGTGTCGGTCTCGCGCCGCGCTTCGCGCCCGCACTTGGGGCACGTGGTGCGCCAGAACTCCGGATTGTCGGCGAGCGGCTTGTACTCGTCGGGCAGGAGCACCGGTAGCTTGTCCTTGGGCACGGGCACGATGCCGTCGACCTCGCAGTAGACGACGGGAATCGGCGCGCCCCAGTAGCGCTGCCGCGAGACGAGCCAGTCGCGCAGGCGGTACTTGACCGTGCGCTTGCCCACGCCGTTGGCTTCGAGCCACGCGCAGATGCGGTCGAAGCCCGTCTTGCTGTCGAGGCCGTCGAACTGGCCGCTGTTGACCATCACGCCCGGTCCGACGTAGGCGACACTCAAATCGTCGCCGGCGCCCCCGGCCGGCGCGATGACCTCGCGGATCGGCAGGTTGTACTTCCCGGCGAACTCGAAGTCGCGCTCGTCGTGTGCGGGCACGGCCATGATCGCCCCAGTGCCGTACGTCATGAGCACGTATTCGGCGACCCAGATCGGGATCTTCTCTCCGTTGAGGGGGTTGATGGCGAAGCCTCCGGTCGGAACTCCTGTCTTCTCGCGCTCTGTCGACAGGCGGTCGATCTCGCTCGCTTTGCGCGCCGTGGCTACGTACTCCCGCATTCGAGCGCGATTGGCGTCGGTCGTGACCTTCTCCACCAACGGGTGCTCGGGCGCCAGCACCATGAACGTCGCGCCGAACAAGGTGTCAGGTCGCGTCGTGAAGATGCGAATCGATTCCCCCTCGTGCCCGGCCACGGCGAAATCGACCTCCGCCCCTTCGCTGCGGCCGATCCAGTTCGTCTGCATCAACCGCACCTTGTGCGGCCACTTGTCCAGCAGCTGCAGGTCGTCCAGCAGGCGCTCGGCGTAGTCGGTGATCTTGAAGAACCACTGCTCGAGGTCGCGCTTCTCGACCTCCACGTCGGGATGCCGCCAGCAGCGGCCGTTGATGACCTGCTCGTTGGCCAGCACCGTCTTGTCCACTGGGCACCAGTTGACGGGCGACATGGCGCGATAAGCCAGGCCGCGCTCATAGAAGAGCAGGAACAGCCACTGGGTCCACCGGTAGTAGTCGGGCATGCAGCTGGTGACCTCGCGGTCCCAGTCGTAGAGGATCCCCAGCATCTTCAGCTCGCGCGTGAACTTCGTGATGTTCGTGAGCGTCCAGTCCCGCGGGTGAACCCCGCCACGCTTCATCGCCGCGTTTTCCGCCGGCAGGCCGAATGCGTCCCATCCGAACGGATGCAGCACCTCGAAGCCCTGCATACGCTTCATACGCGCCAGGACATCGCCCATCACGTAGTTGCGCGCATGACCCACCGTCATGTCGCCCGACGGATACGGGTACATCACAAGGTCGTAGTACTTGGGCCTGGGCGACCTGTCCGACGCCTTCATCACCCCGCGCTCGACCCAGATCTTCTGCCACTTGGGCTCGATCTCCTGCGGAACGTAGGTGCTACGCCGGGTGCTGCTCATGTGAACTCACAATTCTATTTTTTCTACGGCGGCGGTCGATCAGAGGGCCGAGCTCATGGCCGACGATCGCGCCGAGCACCAGCGCCGCGCCCGCCCCTTGCAGCGCATTCAGGCGTTGGCCCGCCAGCACGATCGATGCGGCCAGTGCCCAGGCCGGCTCGGTGGCGAGGATGAGCGCGGTGCGGCTGGCGTCGAGGTGCGCCTGCGCCCAGGTCTGGACGTAGAACGCAACCGCGGATGCGAACACGCCCGTGATCACGATGGCGAACCACACCTGCCCCTGAGGGAGATGGGTCAGCGACGGAGTGCCGCCGATGCTGAACAGCACGGCGCAGGTGGCCATCTGGACCATGGCGAGCGGCGCCGCCCGCAGGCCGGGCGACCACTGGCTGAGGAGCACGATGTGGAGCGCGTACAACACGGCGCAGCCGAGCACGAGGGCATCGCCGATGCCGATCCCGGCGCCGCTGCCCGCGAGCACGAGCGTTCCGGTGAGCGCAACGACACCCGCGATAGCGGTCCGGCGATGCACCGAGACCCCGAACAGCCTGTCGATGAGCGGCGTGAACACGACGAAGAGGCCGGTGATGAGTCCGGCGTTGCCTGGGCTGGTCGTCGTCTGGCCGACCGTCTGGAACAGATAGCCGCCGGCGAGCACCGTCCCCGCGACCACTCCCACCCAGAGCTCGCGTCGCGACGGCAGCCGGTGCACGACGACACCCATCACCAGCGCGGCGAGCAAGAACCTGAGCTCGAGGAAAGGCAGGACCGGGTACTGTGTGATCGCATCCTTGACCAGGACGAATGTCCAGCCCCACACCGCGGTCACCAGCAATAGAAAGAAGACGTAGATCAATGGAGCGACTGTGGGCGCCGTGGCGCATGGAGTACATCACCGGCGAGCAGCGGCCCGGGTGCCTGTTCTGCCGCGTGCTCGAGAATCCAGACGACCCGGATGCCGCGCTCGTCGTGTGGCGACCTCAGGGGGCGCTCGTGATCCTGAACAAGTTCCCGTACAACCCCGGACACGTCATGGTCGCCCCCGCCGCGCACCAGGGTGAGGTCGAGAACCTCGACGACGACCAGACCGCCGACCTCATGCGTGCCCTGAAGCGAACGATCGTCGTCCTGCGTCAGGAGTTGAAGTCCGAAGGGTTCAACATCGGAGCCAACAGCGGCCGCGCCGCCGGCGCCGGCATCCCGGACCACGTGCATTTTCACGTGGTGCCGCGTTGGAACGGCGACACGAACTTCATGCCTGTGCTGGCCGAGGTCAAGGTGGTCAACGAGCACCTGCTGCAGACCGCGGCGAAGCTGCGGAAGGCTTTCTCAGCCAGCTGACGCGGCCGCCCACGACGGTCGCTGACACGCGGCCGTCGTCGACCACGGTCAAATCGCAGAGCATGCCCTCACTCAGCGCGCCGAGGTCGTGCTCTATTCCGACCGCATAGGCTGCGTCCGACGTGTATGCGCGCAAGGCCGACGCGCGCGACACGGCGAGGTCGGGGTGCCATTTCGCGCGGCGCCGCCAGGCGGTCGCCGCATCGATGCCAAGCAACGGATCGGCAGTCTCGACCGGAGCATCCGAACCGAACACCAGCCGCGCACCCGCGCGTGCGAGAGCGCCCCACGCATATGCGTGCCCGCCCACCGCGGGCCAGTACGTATCGGCGAGCTCGCGGTCGGCGACGGCGTGGATGGGCTGCATCGAAGCGATTGCACCGGTGCGTGCGAAGCGCCGCATGTCCTTGGGATCGACGCACTGCGCGTGCTCGATGCGCGGCCGCCAGTAGCGCCATGCCCTACGGTGCGGGGCCAGCGCGTCGAGGGCCCTGCGAACCGCGCCATCTCCGATTGCGTGCAAGCACACGTTCAGCTCGGCTCGCGCGCACCGATCGACCATTTCGATCAAGTCCTGCTGCTGGAGTCGCACGGTGCCCGAACCGTCGAGCATCTCGGCGGTTCGGCTCCCCAATGAGCCGTCGAGGAAGGCCTTCACGCCCCAGATCCGCAGCCACGGGTCCCCCCAGCCAGAGCGCACACCGATCCGCTCGGCGTGGCGGAGATCGGCGAGGGGAAGGTTGTACGAGATCCTGAGGGGCAGCTTGGCTCGTGCGTGCAGGCGTTGGAACGACCCGAAGCCGCGCGCGGTGTCCATCGAATGGACCGACGTGAGCCCGAATCGCGAGAGCGCTGCCAGCGCGCGAGCCATCGCTGCATCGAAGCCGGTGTCGGTCGCGCTCGGCACGATCGCGGCGACGAGCTGCATTGCGGTTTCGCGGAGGATTCCGATGGGCTCACCCTGGCCGTCGCGGTCGATGACGCCGCCAGGTGGATCGTCAGTGCTCCGGTCGATGCCCGCCTGCTTCATGGCCGCCGAGGAGACCCAGGCCGAGTGGCCGTCCTTACGACGGAAGTAGGCAGGCCGGTTGCCGGCGGCCCTGTCGAGGTCGTGGCGGGCGGGGAACGCCGGGTCGGACCACGCGTCGTTGTACCAACCCGCACCGACGACCCAGTCGTCTTTCGACAGCGGCGCGGCCCATTGCTTCACCCGCGCCAGCGCGTCTTCGAGGCTGCGCGCGCCGGTCAGATCAAGGGTGAGGTGGCGTTCGGCCAGCCCTTCGAGGTGGATGTGGGCGTCGATGAGGCCAGGCCATGTTGTCCCGCGCAGCCTGACCACCTCGGCGCTACGACCCGCCGCCGCGCGCGCACGCACCCCGACGCCGATGATCCTTCCGTCAGGACCGGCGGCCACCTCCGGCTTGCAGCCCGCGAACAGAACGGCCCCCCTCATCACAGGTTAGGGGCCCCCACGAATTTGAAAATTTCGTGGGGTCATAGACCGTACGTCTTGGCGATGATCTCCTTCATGATCTCGTCCGAGCCGGCGCCGATGCGCCCCAGGCGCGCGTTGCGCCAGGCTCTTTCGACCGGGAATTCCTGCATGTACCCATGCCCGCCGAGAATCTGGATCGCGTCGTCCGCAACCTCCACCGCGACCTGCGTGGCGAGCAGCTTGGCCTGGGAGATCTCCCGCACCGGGTACTCGCCTTTGTCCCACTGCGCGGCGGTCTGGTAGACGAACGCCTGCACGGCAGCGATCTTGGTGCCCATGTCGACGAGCCGGTGCTTGATGACCTGGAATTCCGAGATCGGGTGGCCGAAAGCCTGTCTGTTCTGGGCGTAGTTCATGGTGTACTCGAACGTTCGCTGCGCCCCCGCGATGGCTCCGGCGGCGGCGATCATCCGCTCACCCTGAAGCTCCCACATCAGGTTCTTGAAGCCGTCCCCTTCCTCACCGATCAGGTTGCCGACCGGGACGCGGCAGTCCTCGAAAAGCAGCTCCGCCGTGTCCGAAGAATGCATCCCGAGCTTCTTGAGCGTGCGGATGACCTGGAATCCGGGGGTGCCCTTCTCGACCACGAACAGGTTGTAGCCCTTGTGGCCGCGCTCGCGGTCGGTCTTGGTGACTACGAGCGCCCAATGGCAACGGGCGCCGCTCGTGATGAAGATCTTCCGGCCGTTGACGACGAAATGGTCGCCGTCACGCTTCGCGACCGTCGTGATCCCGGCGACGTCGCTGCCGGCGTCCGGTTCGGTGATCGCCAGCGCCGCGATGTTCTCTCCGCGGATGGCCGGAACCAGCCACTTGCGCTTCTGCTCCTCGGTCCCGAACTTGAACACCGGCGGCGTCGCCATCTCGGTCTGGACGTCGACCGCCATGGCGAGCCCGCCCAGGCCGGCACGATTCATCTCCTCGGACAGGACGACGGCCGAGAAGTAGTCGCCGCCCTGGCCGCCGTACTCGGGCGGGTAGCGGAGGCCCAGGAATCCGAGCTCTCCGAAGCGCTTGAAGATCGAGTCTGGGAACGTCTTTTCCTCCCACTCTTCGAGATGCGGCTGGACCTCGGTGGTGAGGAACTTCCGAATGTGGAGGCGCAGCTCCTCGTGGGCGTCGGTGAAGTACATCGGGATGGAGTGTAGGCCGGAACGTCCTGTCGCCTGCTTACGGTATGATTCGCCGCCTGGATCCCCTTCGGGAACTGACGCACGCCTTGGAGGCAGATTGGGCTCGGTAATCAAAAAGCGGCGCAAGAAGATGCGCAAGCACAAGCACAAAAAGATGCTCAAGAAGACTCGATGGGCTCGGCGCGCCCACGCGTAAGATGACTCGCTGATGCTGGGCTGGATCGTCCTTGCGGTCGTCATCCTCTTGGTCCTTTGGCTCGTCTTCACCTACAACGGGCTGATCTCGGCCCGGAACCGGACCCAGGAAGCGTGGTCGGAGATCGACGTGGAGCTGAAGCGACGCCACGACCTCATCCCCAACCTGGTCAACACCGCGCAGGGCTACATGGGCCACGAGCGCGGCACCCTCGAAGCCGTGACCAACGCCCGCGCCAATGCCGTGGCGGCTGGCGCCACCGGCGACCCGGCCAAGATCGGCGCCGCCGAGAACGTGCTGAGCCAGAGCCTGCGCAGCCTGTTCGCGGTTTCCGAGAACTACCCGGACCTGAAGGCGATCACCGCCTTCACCAACCTGCAAGAGACGCTGACCGCGACCGAGGACAAGATCGAGTTCTCGCGACGGTTCTACAACGGCAACGTCAGGGACTACAACATCAAGCTGCAGACCCTCCCCACGTCGCTCATCGCCGGGGCGCTCGGCTTCAAGGCGTTCGGCTTCTTCCAGGCCGACGAGGGTGACAGGGCCGTGCCTCAGGTGAGCTTCGGCAACGCGCCGTCGGCGGGCGGCCCTCCAGGGCCCGGCTCGCTCCCTCCGGCGGCCGAATCTGGAACGCCGCCGATGGGTTCGTCAGGGCCTCCTCCCCAGAGCTGACGGCGCCGCGAATCTCGGCGCTCAAACTGCTGCTGAGCGCGACACAATAGCGACGGCCGGCTTGCCGCCGGGGCAGTTCGGAGGGAGGGAAGGATGACTCGGTCGTCGGTCGTTTCGCGCAGCCGGTTGGTCGTTGTCGCGCTGGCGGTGGCTCTCGCCGCGGCGCTGTTGACGGGGGTGGCATGGCAGATCGCCAATCCGAGGCCTGGCGCGAAGCCGGCCAGCGCCGCAGTCGGTGTGACCATAAACATGAAGGTCACGGGGCACAAACAGGGCGTCTTCAAGGGTGACGACAACGCCCCCGCGAGACTGGCTGGACTGATCACCGTCACCGGCTATCAGTTCGACATCGTCTCGCCGCGCGACCCCGCCACCGGGCAGGCGAGCGGCAAGAGGTCGTTCAAGCCGGTGGTCGTCACTCACGTGGTGGGCGGCTCCTCGCCCCAGTTCCTGACCGCCGCCTCCACCAACGAGATCCTGACGTCGGTGGTGATCAACTTCTTCCGGACCGATCGAGAGGACCGCAGCGTCAACTACTACCGCGTCACGCTCACTGACGCCATCGTCAGCGAGGTCCGGCAGTACACATCCGGCGCGGATGTGCTGGAGGACGACTCGTTCACCTTCCGAAAGGTGCAGCACGAGGACCTGATCGCCCACACGATCTACGCCGACGACTGGGAGTCCGTCGCCTAGGGCTCCATATCTAGTCTCCTCCTGACCTCGACCAGTCCGCGTCGAACCGGGATCCGTACGCCGACACGGCGTGCGGGTCCTGAGTTTCGATGTCGAGCTCGTGGTTGACGCCCAGCCCGGAGAGCGTCCAGTTGGCAGAGCCGAGGATCAACTCGCCGTCGAAGAGGCCGATCTTGGCGTGCAGCAGCGCACCCATGGGGACCGGATACCAGCGCACTGCCACGCCGCTCGATGCAAGCACGGCGTAGGCGTGACGGTTGTACGGCTGGTTGGGGTCGAGAAGGACCCGGACCGATGCGCCGCGCCGGTGGGCGGCCGCAAGGCCGGCGAGCATCTCCGGATCGGTGAACGTATAGACCTCCGCCAGCACGCGCACGCGCGCCCGGCCGAGCGCGCCCGCGAGCATCGCCCTGATCTCTTCGCCCGGCGCGGTCTGGGCAATCTCCGACGGCGCCGGCGCGAGCGGCGCGGGATGGCCTCCGGCCAGGTCCCAGTCCTGGGCAAAGATGCGCGCGAGGCGCGCGATCTCCGCCGGCACGTGCGTTTCGAGGACGTAATCGTGGTTGCGGCTGCTGTGCGCTCCCCAGTTCATCCCGCCGACGACAGCCTCACCGTCCGCGATCAGGAGCTTCACATGGTCGATCTGATGGCGGACGTCATCGACTGGGTACACACGCTCGGGCACTTGCAACCTGTCGAGCAGCACGGCTGACCGCCGGCTTGCGTTCACCGTTGGATCTGTGATCACCTGCACCGCCACCCCTCGCGCGTGCGCGGAACCAAGCGCGGACACGAGGTCTCGCCGGCCCAGCTCGTACATCTCCACCATCACCCGGGTGTGTGCTGACTCGATGAGTCTCGCGACCAGCCGGAAGATGTCCGCGTCCTGCCACAACGCGACGGGCTCGGGGCGCCCCGACCCCGATGTCGGGAGCGCCCCGCCCACACCCGGCGCCTGTGCGACCTGAGCTGCGTTCGCGACCGGCGCCGCGGCTGGGGGTACCGAGCACGCCGTCAGACCAACCGTCAGCAACAGGAATGCAAATCGCGCCATGGCGACGCGGAACGCTACCGGGACAATAGAAAGACGCCAACCCAGCTTGTAAAGGCTTGCGTCAGCTCAGAGGAGATCCACCCGCATACCCGGCCTGGCGCCAAGCACCCTGTCTGCGCGCGTCTCGCGGATGCCGACCTCGAGGTACCCCATGCTGCCCACGTAAACGAACGGCTCGTTCGGTCTCGCTTCCGCATAGGTCTTCGCGGAAGCGGTGATGTAGTGGTTGTGGATGCGCATCGGCCGGACCGGTGGCTTGAGGTTCGTCACCAGGTTGCCGAACCCGTCGGTCCAGAGCACGCGGGGGCCGGAGTCGTCAAGCGTCGTCGGCGGCGCCGTCGGGTGGCCCAGCGACTCGAGCGGTACGCCCGACGCCAATGCGGCGGCGGCGGGGGCGAACACATCCCGCCCTTCGAAAGTGGGAGCACCCCCGGGCACGGGCGGAAGCTCCACTGCCTGCTGCATGCCGACTTCGTCGATGACGATCCCGAACAGCCCGTTGTCAGGGCCGACATAGAAGCGCCCGCCGGCACGAATCACCAGGCGCCGCCGCGAGCTGCCGACGCCGGGATCCACGACCGCCATGTGCACGGAGCCGGCGCGGAAATGCCGCGTGCCTGCGAAAAGCATGAAAGCGCCCGCGAAGACGTCGAATCGCGGGACCTCGTGGCTGACGTCGACCAGCGTCGCGTGCGGGCAGCCCGCGAGCACAACCGCCTTCATCGCCGCCACGAGGGGGGAACCGGTGCCGAAATCGGAGGTGAGGGTGACTATGGGCGGCCCGGCCGGCGTGCCGTGGCTACCAGTAGCGTGTCTCCTTCCAGGGATCTGCTTCATCGTGGTATCCGCGCTGCTCCCAGAAACCGAGCCGGTTGCGCTCCATGAACTCTAGCCCGCGCAACCACTTCGCCGACTTCCAGAAGTATTTCGAGGGGACGAATAGACGCAGCGGCCAACCATGATCGGGCGTCAGATCCTGCCCGTTCCAGGCATAGCAAAGCATGTTCTGCTCGCCGTCAAGCACCTCGAGCGGGACCGAAGTCGTGTAGCCGTACTCGCAGTGGGCCATGACGTACTTCGCTTCGGGCTTGGGCTTGACGCGGTCGAGGATCTCGCGAATAGGGACGCCGGTCCAGGTGTCGCCGAGGCGGCTCCAACCGGTGACGCAATGAATGTCAGCGATCACGTCTTTAGAAGGCAGTGACCGAAGCTCTTTATAGTCGACTGTGAGCGGGTTTTCGACCGCCCCGAATACTTTGAAGTCCCAGGTCGCGATGTCGGTGCTGGGCACGGGGCCGAACTGCAGGAGCGGCCAGCGGTCGGGTGCCGTGAGGGTTTGGCCGGGCGGGATGCGGGTCGCATCGACGCCTTCCGGCACGCGCTTGCCCTTGAACAGGAACGACATCTGGCGAGTATAGGAATCCGTTCACGGCGGTCGGTTGTTCCCGATCCGGACGCCGATTGAGGCGGGGCTATACTGGCCTTTCTCCTCGATTTCGTGAGCGCGTGGGTCCGTAGCTCAATTGGGAGAGCGCTTGAATCGCACTCAAGAGGTAAGGGGTTCGAATCCCCTCGGATCCACCATCCCGACCCTACTGCGCTTCGTTGTACGCGGCCGCGACCCGTTTGGGCACGACCATCCGCCACGCGTCCAGCACCAGCTCGCGCATCTCTCGTTCGTCGATCGCATCGAGGCGGACGAGCACCCAGTGGTACCGCAGATCACCGCGATCGGGCAGCATGAATTTCTGCGGATCCCCACCCACCAACCAGTCCCGCTGTTCCTTCGGAAACCCGAAGCCCATCACCCGCTCGTCGCGCGAGAAGGCCACGTACACGATCCGGCCCACGCGGAACTTCACGCGGCCGCCCACCAGCGCCTCGGTCGTGCGTGGCAGCGTCATTGCCAACCGCCGCACATCCGCGACCGTCACCACCCGGCCAGATTAGGACCCCACAGCAGCCCTGTCTCCCCTACGATTCGCCGGTCTGCAGCCGAAGCGCCCGCGCCTAGCTGAGCCTGAAGGGCGGGTACTGATCGGTCACCAGCGCGAAGGCATAGCCGGTGACCCGGTTGCCCCATCGAAGTACGCCGACGACGTAATCGAACAGGCTCCGCGGATACGTGCCCGTGAAGAGAATGGCGAACCAGGCGATGATGGCCGCCACCACGGCGCCTATGGACAGAAAGAACAGGACAATGTAGTGCGGGATCGCGAGCAGCCATTTGACGAGGGGCAGCCAGCGGTTCAGTACATGCGCGTCCGGATAGGGGAAGTCGAGGTGGACGGCTTGTTCGTCATCGGTCGATGGATACCGGTCATCGAGCAGGAATAGGTAAGCCGCAACCCGGTACGAGAAGCGAAGGACGTTCAGGTTCCAATCGAACCACCAACGCGGGTACTTCTGACGGAACACGAGCATCAGCACGAGGGGAAGGAATACCAGCGCGCTGCCGATTGCCGTCTCGTACATGGTCGTCTTGTCGCTCGTGTGCAGCGCCGCGGTCGGAAGCGTGCCGATCACGATGAGAATCGGGATGGCCACGAAGATCCGGAACGCCGTCGTAACCCGGTTGAGCGGCCGGGCGGGATAGTCGACGTCGAACGTCACCGGGTAGCTGCTCACCATGCCAATCCACCTCTCGACCTGATCGCTGACGGCTCGGGGCCGATTGTCCGCTTATTCGGAGTGCAACACCTCGACCACGTTCGTCCGCGCGGCCCACCGGCCGGGTAGCAATGCCGCAGCGACCGCCACCCCCACCCCGAGCACAAGGTTCAACAACAGCTCTAGCGGACTGAACACGCTGTAAGCGCCAGGCGGCGTGTCGTTGCCCGCCGAGTTGCTGATCACGTCGTTGAGCAGGTGATGCAGAGACAGGCCCAATGGCACTGGGGCCGGTGTCAAGACCCTTCCTGAACCAGATCGAACCGGCCGGTCGCCGACCGGGAGCTTGAGGTTTGGTGGCGGGTCAGCTCCGGCTGAGGTAGCCGTCGTGCCACAGCTCGAACACGAACAGCGTCCAGAGCTGCTTGCGGTTGTCGCGCCGGCCTGACAGGTGGTCGCCGACCAACGCCGCCACCGCGGCCGCATCGAAGAAACCTTTGCGCGCGACCCGCTCGGGCGAGAGAACCGACAGCATCTGCTCCTTGAGCGGGCCGCGAAACCACTTGGCGACCGGGATCCCGAATCCCTTCTTCGGCCGGTCGAGGATGCTGTTGGGAAGCAGCCCGCGTAGCGCCCGCTTGAAAACGAACTTCGAGCGAAGGCCACGCAGCTTCATGTCCAGCGGCAGGCGAGTCGCGTACTCGACGAAATCGTTGTTGAGCAGCGGTACGCGGCCCTCGAGCGAGGCCATCATGCTGGCGCGGTCCAGCTTGACCAGGATGTCGTTTTCGAGGTACAGCCGCATGTCCATCAGCAGGACCTGGTTGAGCGGTTCCCGCGGTCTGGTGGCGTCGTGGTCGGCGGGCATATGCGCGCTCGAGAGGTGATCGCGCATCTCCTCCGACAGCAATGCCGTCCGCTCCTCGGCCGCGAACGACCCCATCCAGCGTTGATGGCGCTCCGGCAGTGGATATGAAGCGCCGCTGACAAATCGCTTGGCGCGGAAGTCGAAGCTCAGGTTGTCACGCGAAACGGGCAGCCGGCGCACGACGGGCTCGATCAAGCCCCGGCGCAGCAGCCGCGGAGCGCGGTTGTAGTAGCCGGCCAGGCGGTGTGCCTGCACGGTGGGATAGCCCGCGAACAGCTCGTCGCCGCCGTCGCCGCCCAGGGCGACCTTGACATGACCGCGAGTGAACGCCGACAGCAGATACGTAGGGATGATCGAGGCGTCGCCGAGCGGCTCGTCGAGCAGGACCGGGAGCTTGGGGATGAGGTCGAGGAGCATCGCCGGTTCCAGGGTCAGCTCGTGATGCTCGGTGCCCAGATGGTTCGCCACCTTTCGTGCATACCGCGACTCGTCGAACGAGCGGTCCGCAAATCCAACGGAGAAGCTCTTCACGTCGCCACCCAGCTGGGACATCATTGCGGTCACGGCACTGGAATCGATCCCGCCCGATAGGAACACGCCGAGCGGGACGTCGCTGATGAGCTCCTTCCGCACCGACTCGCGCAGTACTTGGCGCAGCTCCTCACAGAGCTCTTCGAGACGAGGCTTGCGGGGCGGGGCCTCCTCCTCACCCAGCGTCGGCGACCAGTAGCGGTGAAGACGATGGATGCCGCTGCCCAGCCACCACTCGAGCGTGTGGGCGGGCGGGAGCTTGCTGATGCCTCGCACCATGCTGCGCGGCGAGGGCACGTACTCGAGGGCGAGGTACTCGTCGATAGCGACCGGGTCGAGCTCGCGTCGCAGCCGAGGGTCGCAAAGCAGCGCCTTGAGCTCGGAGGCGAACACGAGCCGCCGGCCGTCGACGGCGTAGTGCAGCGGCTTGATGCCCATGCGGTCGCGAGCCAGCAACACCCGCCCGCGACGGAGGTCGAGCACGGCGAACGCGAACATCCCGTTCAAGCGCTCGACGATCGCCTCCCCCCACTCCTCGTAACCGTGAACGAGCGCCTCGGTGTCGGACTGGGTGGCGAACCGGTGGCCGGCCGCCACCAGCACCTCGCGCAGCTCGAGGTGGTTGTAGATCTCGCCGTTCTGCACGACCCAGATCGTCGAGTCCTCGTTGCGGACGGGCTGGTGGCCACCCTCGACGTCGATGATCGAGAGGCGGCGAATGCCGAGCGTCACGCCCTCGCGGTGAATGCTCCCGTCGTCATCGGGACCCCGGTGCGCCATCGCCGTGCACATGCGTCCGACGAGCTCGCTGCCCTCGGCCGGCTCGCCGCCGGCGACCCCGCAGATCCCACACATCTATTTGCTACGAGAGCGGACCGCCGGCCTCCCATTCGTAGCCCCCTCCCCCTTACGAGGGGAGGGTCGGGGAGAGGGGCGTGATTCGCCCTTGCCACCGGTGATCACCTCGCGCACGACATACACCGACTTGCCCTGCGACTCGTGATAGGTCCGTATCGAGAGCTCGGCCAGCAAGCCCATCAGGATGAACTGCACGCCCACGATCGCCAGGAAGACTGCGAGCAGCAGGAGCGGGTTGTTGTGCGCGTAGGGATACGGCGGGAGGAGCTTCTGGATGATGACGATGGCCGCGAAGACCAGCGCCAGCGCCCACAGGCCGAAGGCGGCGAACCCGAAGAAGTAGATGGGTTTGGTCGAGTAGCTGCCCAGGAGCTTGACGGTGATCAGGTCCAGGAGCACACGCGAGGTGCGCGCGAGCGAGTATTTCGAGCGCCCGAAGACCCTCTGCCGATGATTGACCGGCAGCTCGGTGATGCGAGCGCCGACCCACGACGCGTACACAGGGATGAAGCGATGCATCTCGCCGTATAGCTTCACGTCCTGGATCACCTCGCGCCGGTAAGCCTTGAGCGTGCACCCGAAATCGTTCAGGGGAACGCGCGTGACGCGGGCGATGATCCAGTTGGCGATCTTCGAGGGCAGCACCCGGGAGGCGTCGTCCTTTCGGTCTTGGCGCCAGCCGCTGACCACGTCATACCCGTCGTCTATCAGATCGAGCAGCCGGGGGATGTCGTGTGGGTCGTTCTGCATGTCGCCATCCATGAAGACGACGATCTCGCCGCGGCTGTTGTCGATCCCGGCCTGCACCGCGGCCGTCTGGCCGAAGTTGCGGCGGAAGCTCACCACGCGCACGTGGGGGTCGTGGAGCGCGAGCCGGGCCATCTTCTCGGTGCCGCCGTCGCGGCTGCCGTCGTCGATGTAGACGACCTCGTACGAGACATCGAGTCCCTCGAGAACTTCGGTGAGCTCGTCGTGAAGCGGCTCGATGCTCTCGGATTCGTTGTAGACCAGCACCGCCACGGACAATCGAGGTTCCGGCATTTTTCCAATCATGGCGGACTCGGCGAGAAGGTGGCGAGGCAGATCGTGTTGAAACAGTCGTAGCGGCGCAGGTCGTAGCCCGACGGCGGGACCGGCAGCTTGTGGCCGGCGTCGTCCACCCAATAGATGGTGCCTCGCTGCTGGATCGTGCTCGCCGGAAAGTCCGGCGTCAGCGAGTTGGGCGGATACGCCGCCGTGCCCCAGAACCAGGCGATGTGGTGGGCCACCACCTGCGTATGGGCGCGTTCATTCGCGTCACCGTAGTAAAGGAGGAGGAGATAGTCGCCGGCCGACGCCCAGATGAAGTCGTTCTCATGCAAGCGCGGTTCGAGGTAGGACGTCAGGGCGGGCGTGTCGGGGTGCGTCACCGCGACAGAGAAAACGGCCGTGGGCGCGACCAGTGCAATCACCACGAGCACCCGCATGAACAGTCGATTCAGTCCGGCGATCCCAACCGCCAGCAGAGCGAAGAGCGGCCCCCACAGGACGCCGGCATAACGCGCCTCGAGGATCGGGTGCCAGATGCTGGCGGCGGCCAGCAAACCCACGGGCACCGCGCCGCAGAGGGCGATGAAACCGGGGGCAGCGTCAAGGCGTCTGCGAGCCCGGAATATAAGGAATGCGCAAACCAATCCGGCAATCACCGCCGGCAGCTGGACGGCCTGAATCGCGAGCTTGCCCTCGGTGCCCGGTTCGATCGCGGGCCCGGACAGGAACTGTGCGAGCGTGCCGCTCACATTGATGACGGTCAGGGGCGGCACCCAGAAAGGAGTCTCTGCATGCCTGAACTGGGGCGCCGCGTACACGAGCCACGGAACCAACATGACACCCGCCAGTCCCGACACCCCCGCCGCCGTGGCCACCGTCCGCCAGGGCGAGTGCAGCGCCAATCGCAAGGCGACAAGCTGCGCGGGAATGGCAAGAATCACGAAGTACTGGGTGTAGAGCCCCAGCAGGACGACCACCCCGTAGAGAGCCCAGCGCACCGGCGTGCCGCGTTCCGCCGCCCGCCACAACGCCAGCGTCGAGATCGCCACCAGGGTCGTGGCCATCGCGTACATGCGCGCGTCGCGACCACTCATCACAAGCGCCGGCACCAGGGCGAATATCGCGGCGGCCCACAACCCCCCGCGATCACCCGCACAGCGACGTCCAAGAGCAGCTCCGACCGGGACGATGAGGGTGCCCGCGATCGCGGACGTCAAGCGAAGCGCCGTTGGGGTCGGCCCCAGGAAGGAAATCGAAATGTGGGTGAGGAGGTAGCTGAGCGGCGGCGCGGAGTCGTTGTGAATCGCGTCGAGCATTCCCGCGAGGCCGCGCTGCTCGACCACGGCTGTGAAGGCTTCGTCCCGCCAGATCGGTTCGTGGTTCAGCCACAGCACGCGCACAGCGAGGCCGACGCCGGTCAGCAACACCACGCCGCGTGCGTACGCGCTCCGGACGACAGCTCTATCCACGTCCACCCTATTCTCCTGGGATTCTTACGTGGCCTTGATTGCGCGCTCGCGCTCTCCAAATTGGTTGCTGCCGGCGGCGGCCAGGCTGCTGCCGGCCGCCGCGGCGCTCGCCTTCCTTTTCATAATTGCCTGCGCCGCGGTGGTTCGACTCGCGCCGCTGCTCAACGGGCAGCCGGGCGGCCTCTATCCCGATGAGGCCTCCGAGGGGATCTCAGCCCTGCGCATCCTGGGTGATCCTGCCTACCGGCCGGTGTTCATCGACGAGAACGGGGGGCGCGAAGCCCTCTTTGCGTATCTGGTCGCGATCACGTTTCACTTCGTGACAGGGCCGACTGTCGTTGGCATCCGCGCCACCTCGACCGTGGTCGGGCTGGCCGGGATCGCGGCCGCGTGGCCGCTGCTGCGGAGATACGGCGTCGTCGCCGCTCTGGCCGGAATCGCATGGATGGCAGGGTCGCCCTGGCTGATCGCGACCTCGGTCCTGGGACTGCGAAATGGCCTCACCGTGCCATTCGCCGGGCTCGCCGCCGCGGCGCTGCTGGCCTGGTCGGACCGCCCAGACCGGCGTTTTGCGTTTCTCGCCGGTTTTGCTGCCGGCGCCGGATTGTGGACGTACCAGCCCCTGAAATTGACTCCCCTGCTGGTCACGGCCTGGCTCCTGTGGCTCCGACGCGTCGATCGCCCGCTATTCGACCGGCTCTGGGCCGGCCGGTTCTGGGTCCTGTTCGGTTACGTGGTGGCCGCGGCTCCCTACGTGTGGACGATGGTCACCGACCCGCTCAACTATTTCGGACGCATCGCCAGCGTCTCGCCGGTCAGTCCCGGCATGCCTCACACGACCCTGCTGACACACAGCCTCCAGACGCTGGGCATGTTCTTCGTCGCCGGCGATCCCAACCCGCGTCACGACATTTCCGGCCTTCCGGTGTTGCTGTGGCCTCTGCCGCTGCTGGCGGCGATTGGCCTGTGGCGAGTGATCCATGAGGTCCGGGACCGCGTGTCGGGGCTGGTGCTGATCGGGCTGGGCGTCTATCTGTTACCGCCCCTGTACGCGGTCGAGGGCGGCGCGCCCCATCTGCAGAGGAGCCTCGCCCTCGCCCCGTACGTCGCCGCGCTCGTCGGCGTCGGCGTGGTCGAGGCGCTGCGCCTGGCGCGCCGCGGAGGACGCGGCTACGCGGCAGCGGCCGCCGCCGCGTGCGCCGTCGCCATCGTGCTCACCGGCGTTTATGCCGGTCTCGCATTCGCGTTCCGGCCCCTGTCTGAGCGGTACGCGGCCTTCGACTTCCACACCGTGGCACTGGCCGCAGCCGGCGCCCAGCCGAACACTGCGGTGATCGTCAACCCATATGACGCGCAGGCCGTGCGCTTCCTCGACGGGCCCGCCGTTCCGATCGTCGCGCCAGGCTCACAAGCGCCGCCTGGTTACGGCCTGGCCGCCCTGAGCCTCAACGACCTGCCGCCGGACGTTCGTGCTTCAGCCAGGGTGTACGCGCGAGATCCCAACGGCGATCCGGCCGTCTGGGTCGTGCCCCCCTAGGCGCTCCTCGTACTCTTAAGGGTCCAAATGGCGACCGCCACCTCGGCACCCTCCTCCATCCGCGAACGACTCGATCGGCTGTTCAAGCAGCGGATCGTGATCTTCGACGGGTCGATCGGCGTGCTGCTGCAGAAGCAGGGCTTGACCGAAGAGGACTGGCGGGGCGAGCGGTTCCGCGACCACCCCAAGCTGCTCAAGAACAACGTCGACATCCTCAACCTGTCGCGACCGGACGTGGTCAGCCGCATCCACCGCGAGTACCTGGAGGCCGGCGCGGACCTCATCACGACGAACACGTTTACCGCGACCCCGGTCTCGCAGGCGGACTATGGGCTCGAGGACCTGACATACGAGATCAACTTCGCGGGCGCCCGGCTGGCGCGGTCGGCCGTCGACGCCTACGAGAACAGGTTCGTGGCCGGCTCTCTCGGCCCCACCAACGTCACGCTGTCGCTTTCGCCCAATGTCGACGATCCCGCGTATCGCGCCGTCACGTTCGACCAGCTTCGGGACGGCTACGCCGTGGCCGCGCGCGGGCTGCGCGACGGAGGGGTCGACTTCCTTCTGATCGAGACGATCTTCGACACCCTCAACGCCAAGGCCGCGATCGCGGCCGTCAAAGAGGTGGCGCCGGAGCTGCCCCTTTTCATCTCGGTCACGATCGTCGATCGGAGCGGGCGCAACCTCTCCGGCCAGACGGTCGAAGCGTGGTGGAACTCGATCGAGCACGCCGACCCCTTTGCCGCCGGCATCAACTGCTCGCTGGGCGCCACCGAGATGCGCCCATACATCGAGGCGCTGTCGCGCGTGGCGCCGGTCTACGTGACGTGCTACCCGAACGCGGGTCTGCCCAACTCGTTCGGCGGTTTCGACGAGGACCCGCCGATCACGAGCCGGCTGCTGCGTGAGTTCGCGACCAGCGGGTTCCTAAATGCGGCCGGCGGCTGCTGCGGCACCACCCCCGATCACATCCGCCAGATCCGCAAGGCGGTGGCCGGCATCCCGCCTCGCCACGTCCCCAAGCGCATCGGGCGGGCGAAGTTCAGCGGCCTCGAGCCATTCGAGATCGGACCCGACACCAGGTTCGTCGTCATCGGCGAACGCACCAACGTCACGGGCTCGATCAGGTTCCGACGGTTGATCGAGTCCGGCGACTTCACAGGCGCCGTTCAGGTGGCGCTCGACCAGGTGCGCGGCGGCGCGAACCTGCTCGATGTGAACATGGACGCCGACCTCCTCGACTCCGAGGCCGCGATGACCCGATTCCTCAACCTCATCGCGACCGAGCCCGAGATCGCGCGCATCCCGATCATGGTCGACAGCTCGAAGTGGACCGTCCTCGAAGCGGGCCTGAAGTGCCTGCAGGGCAAGGGCGTCTGCAACTCGATCAGCCTGAAGGAGGGCGAGGAGTCCTTTCTCGAAAAGGCCAGGCTGGTCCGCGAATACGGAGCCGCGGTGGTGGTGATGGCCTTCGACGAGAAGGGCCAGGCGGACACGCTCGAGCGCAAGGTCAGCATCTGCCAGCGCGCGTACAGGCTGCTCACCGAGAAAGCCGGCTACCACCCGGAGGACATCATCTTCGACCCCAACATCCTCGCCATCGCGACGGGGATCGAGGAGCACGCCGGCTACGCGAAGGCATTCATCAAGGCCACTACGGAGATCAAGAAGAAATGCCCAGGCGTGCGCATCTCTGGTGGCGTCTCCAACCTGTCGTTCTCCTTCCGTGGCAACGACCGGGTGCGTGAAGCCATGCATTCGGCGTTTCTCTATCACGCGATCCAGGCCGGCCTCGACATGGGCATCGTCAACGCCGGCCAGCTGGTCGTTTACGAGGACATCCCCAAGGACCTGCTCGAGCTGGTCGAGGACGTCATCTTCGACCGCCGGCCGGATGCGACCGAGCGCCTCGTGGAGTTCGCCAAGAACGTATCCGGGGGCGGCACGAAACGGGAGCAAGACCTCACCTGGAGGGAGAGCCCGGTCGAGGAGCGGCTCGCGTATGCGGTGCTGCACGGCGAGGTCGAGTTCATCGAAGCGGACACCGAGGAGGCGCGTCAGAAATACGCCAGGCCGCTCATGGTCATCGAAGGGCCGCTGATGGACGGCATGAAAGTGGTGGGCGACCTGTTTGGGGCGGGCAAGATGTTCCTGCCGCAGGTGGTGAAGAGCGCGCGCGCGATGAAGCGCGCGGTCGCCTACCTTCAGCCGTTCATGGAGGCGGAAAAGGAGGCGTCGGGGAGCCAGCAGGTTCGAGGCAGGCTCGTGCTCGCGACCGTCAAGGGCGACGTCCACGACATCGGCAAGAACATCGTCGGAGTCGTCCTGGGCTGCAACAACTACGAGGTCCACGACCTCGGCGTCATGGTGCCGGCGGAGAAGATCCTGGACACTGCTATCGAGCTGGGCGCCGACGCGGTCGGGCTGTCCGGCCTCATCACGCCGTCGCTCGACGAGATGGTCACCGTCGCCAAGGAGATGACGCGAAGGCAGTTCACGATCCCGCTGCTCATCGGCGGCGCCACCACCTCCAAGCAGCACACGGCTGTGAGGATCGCGCCCGCGTACAGCGGCGCCACCGTGCACGTGCTCGACGCGTCGCGCGTGATCGGTGTGGTCTCCGACCTGTTCGACGACGAGCGCAAATTGACTTTCGACCGCGACAACCGCGCCTTGCAGGAAAAGCTGCGCGCCCAGCACACGACTTCGAAACGCCCGCAGCGGACGCTGGCCGAGGTCCGGGCGAAGCGCGCACGACTCGACTTCACCGACCTGCCTGTGCCTCCATTCACGGGCACGCGGGTGGTCGAGCCGAAGCTGACGGAGCTGCGCGAGTACATCGACTGGACGTTCTTCTTCCACGCGTGGGAGCTCAAGGGCAAATTCCCGGCGATCCTGGAGAGCCCGTCGTACGGCGCGGCGGCTCGCGAGCTGTTCAGCCACGCCGAGGAGCTGCTGGATGAGATCCAGACCAAGCGCTGGCTGCGCGCGAAGGGCGTTTACGGGTTCTGGCCGGCGCGCGCCGATGGCGATGACATCGTCCTGGAAGATGGCGTTCGCTTTCCGATGCTCAGGCAGCAGGTCGACCACGGCGACGACAAGCCTTATTACTCGCTGGCCGATTTCGTGGCCCCCCAACGCGACCACATCGGCGCCTTCGCGGTCACTGCGGGGCTGGGCGTGGACGAGCTGGCGGCGCGATTCACCGCCGAGCACGACGACTACCACGCGATCATGGTCAAGGCGCTGGCCGACCGCTTGGCCGAGGCTTTCGCGGAGTACCTCCACGAGCTGGTGCGCCGCTCCTGGTACGAGAAGGGCCCGAAGCAGACCCGAGAGGAGCTGATCGGGGAGAAATATCGCGGCATCCGCCCCGCGTTCGGGTATCCGGCCTGCCCCGACCACACCGAGAAGCGGACCCTGTTCGAGCTGCTCGACGCGCCCTCGATCGGGATGGAGCTGACGGAGTCGTTCGCGATGACGCCGACCGCCGCCGTCGCGGGCCTGTACTTCGCCCACCCCGACTCTCGGTACTTCATGGTCGGCAAGGTCGGCCGCGACCAGGTGGAGGATTACGCGAGGCGCAAGTCGATGCCGTTCGCGGAGGTACAGCGGTGGCTGCGCCCGATCCTGGGCTACGAAGAAGACCCTTCGAACTAACCGCCCGGATGCGAGCTAGCTGAGGTCCATCATCACGCTCTTGACCTCGGTGTAGAGGTCGAGGGCGTTCGGGCCGAGCTCACGCGCCCACCCGCTTTGCTTGTAGCCGCCCCACGGCGCGGCCGGGTCGGTGGGACCGTAGCAGTTGACCCAAACCACGCCCGCCTTCAGCGCGTGGGCAACGCGATGAGCGCGCTTGACATCGTTCGTCCACACCCCCGCCGCCAGCCCGTAGATGCTGTCGTTGGCCTTGGCGATGAGGTCGTCCTCGTCCTCGAACGGGATCGCGGCGAGCACGGGACCGAATATCTCCTCGCGCGCGATCTTCATCGCCCCATCGACCTGCGCGAAAACAGTCGGCTGCACGAAGTAGCCACGGGCCAGCGCCCCACCGGCCCGCTCGCCGCCCGCGGCCAAGGTCGCGCCTTCCTTCTTGCCGGAGTCGATGTAGCCGAGCACGCGCTGCATCTGCTCCTCGGACACCAGCGGTCCCATCTGGCTCATCGGATCGATTCCCGGTCCCAACACCAATTCCTTCGCGGTCGACGCAAGGCTGCCGAGCATCTGGTCGTACACCTTCTCCTGGACGTAAAGGCGAGACCCCGCCGTGCACACCTCACCCTGGTTGAAGAAGATCCCGAGGTGGGCGCTCGAGGCGGCGCGGTCAAGGTCGGCGTCGCTGAAAACGATGTTGGGCGACTTGCCACCGAGCTCGAGCGAGACCCGCTTCAGGTTTCCAACCGAGGCTTTGACGATCAGCTTGCCTACCTCCGTCGAGCCGGTGAAGGCGATCTTGTCCACATCCGCATGCTCGGCCAGAGCGGCGCCGGCGGTCTCGCCAAAGCCGGTGATCACGTTGAACACGCCCGGCGGGACCTCCGCTTGCTGCAAGACCTCGGCCAGCAGCAGCGCCGAGAGCGGCGTTTGCTCCGCCGGTTTCAGGATGACCGAGTTGCCGCAGGCCAGCGCCGGCGCGACCTTCCAGGCCGCCATCATGAGCGGGAAGTTCCAGGGGATTATCTGGGCGACCACGCCCACCGGCTCCCGCAAGGTGTAGTTCAGATAACGGCCAGGGAACGAGATCGGAGTGGTGACGCCGCCGAGCTTGGTGACCCAGCCGGCGTAGTAGCGAAACGTGGCGGCCGTAACGGGAACGTCAAAAAAGAGCATCTCGTTGATGGGCTTGCCATTGTCGAGGCTGTCGAGCTCGGCAAACTCCGCGGCCCGTTCCTCGATGAGGTCCCCGACCTTCCACAGGATGCGAGCCCGCTCGGCCGGGGGCAGGTCCCGCCAGGACCCGGACTCGAAGCTTGCCCGGGCGGCCACAACCGCGCGGTTGACGTCCTCGCGGTCGCCCTCGGCCACCTCCGCCAGCACCTCGCCGCTGGAGGGATCGAGCGTGGCGAAGGTCTTGCCCGACGCAGCCTCGACCCAGCGACCGCCGATGAAGAGCTTTTTGGGGCTGCTCCTCAGGAATGGGGCGACGGCGAGGCTCTCGGCGACGGCCATGCTGAGCATCGTACGCCCCGCGCCTAGAGCTCCTCGAGGTTCTCCACGATCGCCTCTTGCGTGGTGCGGGCGATCACGACCACCGCCTCCTCATCGGAGTGAGCATTGGACTCGATGTGATGGACGAACGGCGGCACATAGATGTAGTCGCCGGGCTTCGTTCGCAGCCGCACCTCGTGTCCGTCCACCGAATAGATGAACTCGGGACTGCCCGCGACGATATAGATGCCGGTTTCACTCTTGCCGTGGTGATGCGGTCCGGAAGCAACACCAGGCGCGACGCGCGTTTCGCCCATCCAGATGGCTCGACTGCCGACCGTCTCGCCGGACAACGCCGCCGTGCGCGACATTCCAGGAGTCTGCGCAGTGGCAGGCGTGCACGCCTCGGCGGGCACGTGATGGAGTTTTCCGGCCGTACCTCTCGTCATCCGGGCGAATGGTAGCTTGGCCGGAACATGTACGACGATGCCGCGCGCTGGGGAATCTTGTCCGCCTATGACGGCTGGCAAGGTGATGTGGTCGAGACCACTCCTTCGACCACTCACGCCATCCTCGCCGCCTTGGGCGCCACGCAAGACCGGCCGCCACGCATCCGCCGTCTCAAGCTCCCAGACGAACCCTGCGCCGCACCGCCCGAGCGCACTTGGGGCTGGGCGATCCAGCTCTATGCGCTTCGTTCGCGCGACAGCTGGGGCATCGGAGACCTGGCCGATCTCAGACGCTTCGGACGCTGGTCGCGCCGGCGCGGCGCCTCGGTGATCCTCCTCAACCCGCTGGGAGCGCAAACACCGACCGTGCCCTACGAGCCCTCGCCCTACTACGCCTCGTCGCGGCGCTTTCGAAACGCCCTTTACCTGCGCATCGAGGAGATCGAGGGTGCAGAGCGATGTGCTGGGGAGCTGCAGCCGCTGCGCGCCTCCGCCGCTGAGCTGAATAAACGACGGCTCATCGACTACGACCAGGTCTTTCGGCTCAAGTCGCAAGCGCTCGATTGCATCTTTCAAGCCGCGCCCAAGCCGCAAGGTCTCGACGCATGGGTCCGCCGGCAGGGGCGCGCCCTGCACGACTTCGCCACCTTCAACGCGCTGGCCGAGGAGCATGGGCCCGCGTGGCGAAGCTGGCCGGCCTACCTCCGGCATCCGCGGAACGACGGGATCGGACCCAGCCGCCGCAGGCTGGCCGACCGCATCGCATTCCACGAATGGCAGCAGTTCCACATCGATCGCCAGCTCGCACGCGCAGGTCGCGAGATCGGGCTCATCACCGACGTGCCGGTCGGATTCGCCTCGGACGGGTTTGACGCCTGGCGATGGCAGGACCTGTTGGCGCCGGCGATGCGCGTTGGCGCGCCTCCGGATGAGTTCTTTCGCGACGGCCAGGATTGGGGGCTGCCGGCATTCAACCCGTGGCTCCTGAGCGGCGCGCATTGGGAGCCGTTCGTGGACGCGATCCGCGGCGCCGCCGTCCATGCGGCCGGCGTCCGGCTGGACCACGTCATGGGACTCTTCCGGCTGTTCTGGATCCCGGCGGGCATGGTTGCGGCCGAGGGCGCCTACGTGCGCTACCCCGCCTCGGCGCTGCTGTCGCTCCTCGCCAACGAGAGCAGGCGTGCTCGCGCATTCGTGGTCGGCGAAGACCTCGGCCTGGTGCCGGCGAAAGTGCGTGAGCACCTACGCCGGCGAGGATCACTGTCGTATCGCTTGCTGTGGTTCGAAGGTTCCGAGCCAGGGCGCTGGCCGCGGGACGCGATCGCGGCCGTGGGGACTCACGACCTGCCGACGGTGGCAGGCATCTGGACGCTGCGCGAGCCTGAACGCCGGCTCCACCACCTGCGCGAGAAGCTCGTAAGCCTCACCCGCCTTCCTGACGCGACCGCGCCGGTTGACGTCGCGGTGGCGGCCTACTCAGAGCTTGCCCGCGGGCGCCCGCGAATCGTTCTCGTTTCGCCCGAGGATGCGCTCGGTGTGATCGAACGCCCCAACGTCCCCGGCACGACGGCCGAATTTCCGAACTGGCGTCTCGCGCTCCCAACCTCGCTCGAGGACATCGAAGTTGCGGACGGCATGAACCGGATTGCCGGCGCGATGAGGGCGGCAGGCCGGTCGGCTAGCCTCTCGCAGGCATGAGCGCCCGATTTGTCGCCACGGTCGGCAACGGCAGGCTCCTCGCGAGGATCGGCGCCGACGGGAGCCTGATCGGCCTCTGCGCTCCTCACCTTGACGCTGAGCTGCTCGAGAAGCCGGCTCTTGCAGTGCTCGAGCTTGCCGCGGGACGAAATCGCCGGATCGGCGGCCGCGGCTGGAAGCACCGCCGCGAGTACGTGCGCGGCACCAACGTTCTACGCGTGATGTCGCGCCACTCGACCGGTATCAAGGTCGAGCGGCGCCTCGCCGCCATCGGTGAGAGCCTGCTCCTCGCCTACAGGTCCGAGGGTGAAGCGACGGTCGGCTGGGAGCGCGGCCTCGGCGACGTCCTCCCCCAGGCGGGAATCCGCTTCGACGGCGCGTGGCCGGAGGGGTTCGATCCGCCACCGCTGGCCGGGGCCACGCGAGCGTCGGTCGTGGCTCGGGTCCCCGACCTCACGGATCGCGCCGAGATCGCCGACCTTTATGCGCGCAGCGTCCTGGTGATCGCGCAGCATCACGATCGCTCGGGCTCGTTTGCGGCGGCTGGGGGTGAGGACGTCCTGCTGGCTCATGCGCTCGACGTTTGCGGCGAGCGTGGCGCAGCCCAGGCTTTCTTCGATTGGGCTGACGAGCACGGTCGGGCCGGTCCTCGCGCAGTGGAGCCGCCGTCATCGGCCGCAACTGGGACGAGCGCAGCACTTTGGAGCGCGTGGCAGGAAGCGGTCGCCGGGCGTCGCGCGGCGGCCGTGGCGGCGCTGGAGGGGGCGGCGGCCAGGCGATCGTCGTTGAGGCTGTTTGTCTCCGGGGGCGGGGTCGACCTCGCGGCCCACGCCTTGCTCTTGCTCACGGTTCATGCCTTGATCCCACCGACCGCGCCGCTCGACGACGGCTTCTTCGAGCACCAGGCGAGTGTGCAAACAGCGAGGCATGCTCGGGCCCTGTATGGCGGAGCGTTCCACTCCGGAATGCCCGAGCCCGGCGAAGGCCTCCTGATCGCCGAGGTGCGATCGGATCTCGATGTGTCGGCGCTCTCGCTAGAGGTGGACGGGCGGCCCGCCGGAGAGCTCGAGCCGTCGCCAACGCTGCCTGGTCAACCGGCTCTGTGGACCGGCTCGGTGCCGCCGACTGGAGCAGGGGAGATTACGCGCTACAAGATCCGCGTCAGTCTCCGCGACGCAGAGGCGACTCCGGTGTGGGCGTCGGATACCGATCCACGGCCCGGCGGCCAGGAGTTCGCCTACGAATCGGCGCCGCCTCCCCCGCCGGAATGGGTGCGCGACGCGCTGTGCTATCACGTCATGGTCGACCGCTTCGCGCGGCCGGGGGAGAGCTTGCCGGCGCCCGGCGACGCCACCGCGTTGTATGGCGGGACGCTCGATGGCATCCGCGAGCACATGGACCACATCGCCGGGCTTGGGTGCAACCTGCTGTGGCTGAGCCCCGTCCACCAGAGTCCCTCGCACCACGGCTATGACCACGAGGACTTCCTCACCGTCGAGCCACGCTACGGTGGCGATGCGGCGCTGCTCCGCTTGGTGGAGGCCGCTCATGACCGCGACATGCGCGTGCTCCTCGACTTCGTGCCCAACCACACGGGCCGCGGACATCATCTGTTCCGTGACGCGATCGAGAAGGACGGCGACGCCGCCGGCTACTACCGCTTCTGGCAGTGGCCTCACTACTACCGCTGCTTCGCCGACGTGATCTCGCTGCCCGAGCTCGACACCGGCGACCGCAATGTGCAGCAGGTTCTCGTCAGGGCCGCACAGCACTGGCTGACCGCATACGGCGCCGACGGCATCCGCTGCGACCACGTGGCCGGAGTCGATCCGGCCTTCTGGGTTGAGCTCCGGCGCGGCTTGCGCACGGTCAAGGCGGATGCCCTGGTCCTGGGGGAGGCTACCGGCATTCCCGAGTGGCTGGCTCGCTACGCGGGTCGTCTGGACGCCATCTTCGACTTCGACCTGGCCTATTACGTGCGCCAGGCTTTGGGGCGCGGCCGGATGGACGCGGCGGGATTCGCGACCTGGCTGGATGACCATGATCGAGCGTACCCGGGCCTCACCCTCGCCACCCTGCTGGACAACCACGACATGAACCGATTCTCGTGGATGGCCGGGGGCAACGTGGACCGCGTCAAGCTGGCGGCTACGCTGCTCCTCACCTTGCCGGGCATGCCCGTCATCTACTACGGCACCGAAGTCGGGCTGAGCCAGCGCTTCGACGGTGTGATCGAGAACGCCGAGGCGCGGCTGCCGATGCTGTGGGGCGGCGACCAGAACCGGGACCTGCTGGCGCATTTCCAGGCTCTCGGACGCCTGCGAGGCGATTCGGCCGCGCTGCGCCGGGGCGACAGATCGACGGTGCTCGCCGATGCAGAGGTGTTTGCTTATGAACGCAGCAGCGGCGACGAGAAGGTCATCGTGGCGCTCAACTTCAGCGAACGACCCCAGAGCCGCGAGCTGCCGGGCCTCGAAGAGCCGGTCGAGCTCGGACCCCTTGGATATTCCGTCATGGGCAGCGACGGCTCGGACACTTTAAGCCCAAAAAAATAATTCGATCACTGCTAGGATCCCAAGCGTTGTGGGGTATGTGGTTACGTGGGTGATGGACGGTGCGGGTGCGCCGAATCACCTTGGGAGGGCGGCCGTGATGGGGCGACTGGTGCGTGGCGTCCTGGTGGCGCTCGGCGCACTGATTCTGGTCGCCTCGGCCGTGACCGCGAGCGCCGCTGCAGTCCCGAGCTCCGGAGCCATTTCCGCCGGGTCGAACTTCACGTGCGGGATCCGGACCGATGGGACCCTGGTCTGCTGGGGCGACCCCACGCTGGGTTGGACCATCCCGCCGGGAACCTTCAGCCAGATCTCCTCCGGCTTCTCTCACGCCTGCGCGGTCGGCACCGACGCGACCCTCGCCTGCTGGGGCGACAACTCGTCGGGCCAGGTCAGCCCACTGCCGACCGGGACCTTCAGCCAGGTTTCCTCCGGCAACGGCTTTACATGCGCGGTCATGACCGACCAGACGCTGACCTGCTGGGGCGCCCCCACGCTGGGTTGGACCATCCCGACCGGAACCTTCAGCCAGGTCTCGTCCGGCGGTTTTGGAGCATGCGGGCTCAGGACCGACGGGACCCTGGTTTGCTGGGGCTTGACCTCGTTCCACCTGGTCAGCGGCACGCCGGCGGGTACCTTCAGCCAGGTCTCGGCCGGCTACCTCCACAACTGCGCGGTCCGGACGACCGACGGGGCGGCCATCTGCTGGGGCAACAACTCGTCAGGCCAGTCCACCCCGCCCCTGGGGCCCTTCACCGAGGTCAGCTCGGGCGGCAGCTCATCTATCGTCGAGCACACCTGCGGGCTCCGGACGGACGGGACGGTGGCCTGCTGGGGCAGCAATTCGGTGGGCCAGGCCCCCCCACTGGTGGCGGGGAGCTTCAGCCAGGTCTCTTCCGGCGGCTTGCACACCTGCGCGATCCAGAGCGACGGGACTCCGGTTTGCTGGGGGGACAACTCGCTCAACCAGGCCACTCCACCGCCAGGGGGCCTCGGGCCGCCTGCAGACACCACTGCGCCGGTGATAACCACTCCGGGCAACTTCACCGCCGAGGCGACCGGGCCGACCGGGGCGGTCGTGACCTACGCAGTAAGCGCGCTGGATCCTGACGACGCAGCCACCGTCTCCTGCGCGCCCGCACCGGGAAGCACCTTTCCTCTTGGCTCTACAACCGTCGCGTGCACGGCCTCCGACACGCACGGCAATACGGCGAACGCCAGCTTCACCATCACGGTGAAGGACACCACGCCGCCGGCGCTCACCGTGCCCGCCAACATCACCGCTGAGGCGACCGGGCCAAGCGGCGCTGCGGTCAGCTACACCGCAACCGCCATCGACGCGGTGGACGGCTCTGTGACGCCGAACTGCTCGCCGGCCTCAGGCAGCATCTTCGCGCTGGGCACCACGACCGTGAACTGCACCGCAACCGACACGCATGGCAACGCGACGAGCGGGAGCTTCACCGTCACGGTCCAGGACACCACCCCGCCGGCGCTGACCCTGCCCGCCAACATCACCGCTGAGGCGACCGGGCCCAGCGGCGCTGCGGTCAGCTACACCGCAACCGCCATCGACGCGGTGGACGGCTCTGTGACACCGAACTGCTCGCCGGCCTCAGGCAGCATCTTCGCGCTGGGCACCACGACCGTGAACTGCACCGCAACCGACACGCATGGCAACGCGACCAGCGGGAGCTTCACCGTCACGGTCGAAGACAAGACGGCGCCTACCCTGAGCCTGCCGGCCAACATCACAGCCGTCGCCACCAGCGCGAGCGGGGCGGTCGTCACGTACCCGGTCTCGGCCACGGATCCCGACAACGACACCTCGACCTTGACCATCAGCTGCACTCCGCGGTCAGGATCCATGTTCCCGGCCGGCGTCACCACCGTCACCTGCACGGCGACCGATCCGGCCGGAAATACCGGCACGGGCACCTTCCAGGTCGCCGTGGTGGACTTCTCGATGGGCCCGATCAACCCGGTCACGGTTTCGGTCGGCGGGACCGCCTCCACCTCGGTCACGGTCAACTCGGTCAGTGGTTTCAACTCCACGGTGGCGCTCAGCGCTTCCGGAGCACCCGCCGGCGTGTCGCTGAGCCTCAACCCGACCTCGGTGACTCCTGCGTCCGGGGGCAGCGCGAGCTCGACCCTGACCGTGCACCTGTCACCCATGGTGACGCCGACGACCTTCACCCTGACCGTGACCGGGACGTTCGAGGGCGTCAGCCACACGTCGACCGCCTCCGTGACTGTGACCATCAGCAGTCCCGCGATCGCCGATGTGGTCAGTCAGCTGCTGCTGGCGGGGTGCATCGACAACGCCGGCGTCGCCAATGCTCTGACCGCCAAGCTCAACGCCGAGCAGGGAGCCATAGGCGGAGGAAACACCAAGACAGCGATCAACATCCTGAGCGCCTTCACCGACCAGGTGCGCGCGCAGAGCGGCAAGCACATAACCTCGGACTGCGCGGCTGTTCTCATGACCGATGCCCGCAGCCTGATCGACACTCTCGCGGTCAGCGCCACACCCAACCCGATCACCGGCTCGGTGCACACGGCTTCCGGGTCGGGGGTGGCGGGGGCGATTCTCACGCTGAAGGACTCGGCGGGGACGACGCTGGCGACGGCCACCACTGACATCACAGGTTTCTACTTCTTTGCCACCACCGGCTTGCTGACGCCGGGCGCCACCTACACCGTGACCGTCACACTCCCGGTCGGATTCACTGCCGCAAGCGCGGCCAGCCAGACCCTCACCTGGTCTGGTGGCGCAGAAGTCTCGCTCGCCGACTTCACGACGACCTAGGCGCTTGCATCGCCGGAGCTCGAGCGTCCTCCCTCGCGAGGGCTAGTACGATTCGATCATGACCGCCGCCCGCATGCAGCTATCCGGCACCGACCTCGATTTTTACGAACTCGCATCGCTGCCCAAAGAAGGCCACGCAGACCCGTCGGGTCTGCCGATGACGGTCAAGGTCCTCCTCGAAGGCCTGCTTCGCTTGAGCGAGGCGGGGAACACCGACGAGGAGAGCGTGCGCGCGCTGGCCGCCTGGCCGACGCCTCCGCCGACAGGCGCAGAGCTGCCATTCCTTCCCGCGCGCGTTTTGATGCAGGACTTCACCGGCGTGCCGGCGGTCGTGGACCTCGCGGCGATGCGATCGGCGATGGAGCGCGCGGGCAAGGACGCGGGCAATGTCGATCCGCTCGTGCCGGTCGACCTGATCATCGACCACTCGGTGCAGGTCGACGCGTTCGGATTCCGAGACGCCTACACACGCAACATCGAGAAGGAGATCGAGCGCAACCGAGAGCGGTATTCGCTCCTGCGCTGGGCCCAGCAAGCCTTCAACAACTTCTCGCTGGTGCCGCCGGGCATGGGCATCTGCCACCAGGTGAACCTCGAGTACGTCGCCAAGGTTGTGCAGGTCCGCAATGCCGCGAAGGGCCGCAAGATCGCGATCCCCGACACACTCATGGGCACCGACTCGCACACCACGATGGTCAACGGGCTCGGCGTGCTGGGATGGGGAGTCGGCGGCATCGAGGCCGAAGCAGCGATGCTCGGCCAGCCCGCATACCTCGCCTCGCCCATCGTGGTCGGCGTGCGCTTCCACGGAGCGCTGCCGGCCGGATCGACAGCCACCGACCTCGTGCTGACCCTCACCGAGATGCTCCGCAAGCACGGCGTCGTCGATAAGTTCGTGGAGTTCTGCGGAGACGGGCTCTCAAGCCTGTCGGTGCCCGACCGCGCGACGCTCAGCAACATGTGCCCTGAGTACGGCGCCACGTCGGCGCTGTTTCCTGTCGACGCGCAGACGCTTCGCTACCTCGACGTCACCGGCCGACCCCGCGAGCAGATCGAGCTGGTCGAGCGCTATACGAAAGAGCAAGGACTCTTTCGTGTCGACGGCAGCGCGATTCCTAAATTCTCGGAGCTGCTGGAGCTGGACCTCACGAAGGTCGAGCCCAGCCTCGCGGGCCCGAAACGCCCGCAGGATCGCGCGCCTCTGCCCCAAGTGTGGGAAAGCTTCACCGCGGCTTTCGGAAATGGGCCGCGTCCAGATCCGGACGCGCTCTCGAAGTTGTCTGAGGAAGGCGGCCCCGTGAACGGACGCTCCGCCACCGCGGTCGCGGCGAAGCCGGCGAAGAGACTGGAGGACGGGTGCGTCGTCATCGCGGCGATCACCAGCTGCACGAACACCTCCAACCCCTCGGTCATGGTCGCCGCCGGACTGCTCGCGAAGAAAGCAGTTGAGCTCGGCCTCGAAGTGAATCCTTACGTGAAGACAAGCCTCGCACCCGGCTCGCGAGTTGTGACGGACTACCTTCAGACCGCCGGCTTGATGGAGCCGCTCGAGAAGCTGGGTTTCTATCTCGTCGGTTTCGGATGCACGACCTGCATCGGCAACTCCGGCCCGCTGGCCACGCCCGAGATCGAGGCCGCTGTGATCAAGGAGGACTTGAGCGTGGTCGCGGTCCTGTCGGGCAACCGCAACTTCGAATCCCGCATCCACCCATTGGTCAAGGCCAGCTACCTCGGCTCGCCGCCCCTCGTCGTCGCCTACGCGCTGGCGGGCACCGTGCACATCGACCTGACCAAGGACCCGGTCGGAAAGACCCGCGACGGCGAGCCCGTGATGCTGTCGGAGCTCTGGCCGTCGCCGGCGGAGGTCAACGAAGTCGTCCAGCGATGCGTGCAGCAGGACATGTTCAAGCGCGAGTACTCGCGCATCTTCGACGGTGACGAGCACTGGAAGAAGATGTCGGCGCCCACCGGACCGATCTTCCAGTGGGAACCTGACTCCACCTATGTCAAGGAGCCGCCGTACTTCGAGGGTTTCGCGCCGCAGCCCAAGCCCCTGACCGATGTCAGCGGCGCGCGCGTGATCGCCGTGCTCGGCGACTCGGTGACGACGGACCACATCTCGCCGGCCGGTGCGATCCCTCACGAAAGTCCCGCCGGGAAGTACCTCATCGAGCATGGCGTGCAGAAGCCCGACTTCAACAGCTACGGATCGCGCCGAGGCAACCATGAGGTGATGGCGCGCGGCACCTTTGGCAACATCCGGCTGCGCAACAAGCTCGTCGAGCGGGAGGGGTACTGGACGCGGCACTTCCCGGGCGGTGAGGAGCTCACCATCTACGACGCGTCCGAGCGATATCGCGCGGAGAACGTGCCCCTGATCATCCTCGCCGGCAAGGAGTACGGATCGGGCTCTTCGCGCGACTGGGCGGCGAAGGGTCCGCTCCTGTTGGGAGTGCGCGCGGTGATCGCGGAGAGCTTCGAGCGCATCCATCGCTCGAACCTGGTCGGGATGGGCATCCTGCCGCTTGTGTTCGCACCTGGCGAGAACCCGGAGTCACTCGGGCTGACCGGTCGCGAGGTATTCGCCATCCGCGGGATCGACGCGATCACACCCGGTCAGTCGGTCGACGTCGTGGCCACTTCCGATGATGGCGAAACGACGACGTTCAGGACGCACGCGCGCGTCGACAACGAGACTGAGGTCGGCTACATGCACCACGGCGGCGTCCTGCCGCTGGTCCTGCGCGAGCTGATCGCGGGGAAGTAGTTGGCCCGCCTGAGCATCGCCAACCAGGCCGCTCGCCTCAGCCGTCAGGCGCGCTCGCTCGCGAATGTCCGCCGTCATCCACGGCGCGACCAACTCCGTCGAGCCGCGATTGCCCTGGGGGCGATGGCGGTGGGCGCGGTCGCGTTCGGCGCGCTCGCGATCGGCGCCGTCGCGGTCGGTCGACTGGCGATCGGCCGAGCCCGCGTGCGCCGTCTGGAGATCGATGAGCTCGTCGTCCGCCGGCTGACGCTGCCGGATCAAGACAGCGACGAGAGGTCGACGCTCTAGTCAGATCCTAGGCTGCGGCGTCGTCGGTCCGCAGCGGGAGCCGGCGCTCGTACCCGCACTCAGGACACTCGTACAGCCCGACCACCTTGTCCGGCTCGGACGAATCCGAATGCAGGGTTCGAAGCCGCATCGGCACCGATGACTCGTGGCGCTCGCAGGCGGGCGCTTCTTCGTGGGTCACGCTTCAAGATTACGCACTGCGTCGAAACGAGCCTAGTGCTCCCGCCACAACACTGATGGCACAGCGGTTGTCCCCCGCGCACACACATAATGAGAGCGCTGTGGCGACCAAGAAGGCTGCGGAGGAGCTCACCGAGCCTCGGCCCACCGTCCGCGAGGCGATGCGGTTCGGTGCTTTCGCGACCGCCAAGCTGGTCGCCGGCGCCGAGGGGCTGGACCGGCCGATCGAATGGGTCCGGATGATGGAGACGCCCGAGGTGCAGCCGCGAGCGGGCGACCTCGTGCTCACAACCGGGTTCCCGATCAAGGACGACCGTGACGCGCAGGTGCGCCTCATCGGCCGTATCGCCGATGGGGGAGGCGCCGGCCTGGTGGTGCGGCCCCATCCTTACCTCCGCAAGCTGCCACCCGAGATGCTGAGCGAGGCCGACCGGCTGAACGTACCCGTCTTCACAGTCGCCGCGGACGTCCAGATGGTCGATCTGATGACCCCGCTCCTGGAGAGGATCATCAACGCCGAGCACTGGCGCCTGAAGCGCTCGCTCGACATTCACCGCCGTTTCACAGAGCTCGTGCTCGACGGCAAGGGCGTCAACGAGATCTGCCGCACGCTGGCCGACCTGCTCGAGAGCGCGGTCGTGATCGAGGACGCGAGCTTTCACCTCCTCGCGCATGCCGGTGGCTCGGGCGATCCGCATCGCAAGGAGACCATCCAGCGCCAGGGCACGCCGCAACGCGTCCTTTTCGATCCCCAGATCCAGCGCATGCTCCGCGAGGTCGAACAGAAGCGCGGCCCGGTCAAAGTGCCTGCCTTCCCCCACGTGGGCATGTCGCGCGAGCGCTTGATCGCCCCGATCCTGGCCGCCAACCAGGTGCTCGGCTATATCTCGGTGCTCGATCACCCGCCGCACCACGAGGAGCTTGCCTTCATGGCGATCGAGCAGGCCGCGCTCGTCCTGGCCCTGGCGGTGGCGAAGGAACGCGAGCTCTCCGAGGTCGAAGGCCGAGTCCGCGGTGAGTTCCTGGAAGACCTGCTGCACGGCACGTATGGGGATGAGGCCGCGGCCCAGCGCAGGGCGCGCCACCTGGGCTTCCCGATGCACGGCAGCCACATCGTGATGCTCGTCGACATCGACGACTTCCGCGGCTTCAACAAATCGCGCCAGGTCTCGGAGGATGCGATCCAGGCCCTGAAGCGCGAGTTCCTGCGCAGGGTCACCGGGGTCGTGCGGACCAGCTATCCGCGCGCTCTCGTCCAGGGACGTTCGGACAGCGTCGTCTCCCTGCTGCCGCTCGGCACCGAGCCTGGCGACCACCAGGCGCGGGGCCACGCCCTCGGCATTCAGGTCCGGCAGACGATCGCGGAGTGGAAGCCGGGATTCACGGTGTCAGTCGGGTTCAGCGGCCCCACCGAAGCCCCCGGCGGAGTCGCGGCCGCGCAGCGAGAGGTCGTGTCGGTGATGGACTCGCTCGCCCGTTTCAAGCGCTGGGGGCAGGTGGTCTCGGTGCCCGAGCTCGGCCTCACCGGCCTGCTCGCCGCCGTCACCGACGAACGGCTCGTCGACTACAGCCGCCGCCACCTCGGGCCCCTGATGGAGCACGACCGGACCCGGAAGGGCAGCCTCGTGGCGACGCTGCGCGCCTACCTGGAGACGGGCGAGCAGCAGCAGGCGGCGACCCGGCTGCGCGTACACCCGAACACGCTTCGCTACCGCCTCGATCGCATCCGCGAGATCAGCGGCGTCGACCTCGAGGACCCGGAAACGCGGCTCAACCTCGCCGTCGCGCTTCGAGTCCAGGCCTTGTTGGGCATGTGAGAGCCGCATAACGATTTCAGGCTTGTTTTGTCGCTTGCACACTAGGGGTGGTCGGCAACCGACAGTAAGCTTCGTACCGTGTCCCCCACAAGCGCTTCGACGCGCCGCGCCTGGGCTGGGGAGATGCCCGGCGATCGGGCGGCGTGCGGCATGGGCTTCGTGGCCGCGCCGGATCTCGGCCATGAATCCGTCGCGCTTGGGGTGCAGGCGCTCGCGAGGCTGTCCCACCGCGGCGGCCTCGATGCCGATGGCAAGAGCGGAGATGGCGCCGGACTCCTGATCCAGGTCCCGCATCGCCTCCTCGGCGGAGAGTTCGCGGTGGCCGTGCTTTTCGAGTGGGACGCGCGGGCCCGCGCGATCGTGGCCGAATCCATCGAGCGCAACGGCCTGGCGCTGGTCGCTTGGCGCGAAGTGCCTGTGGATCCTGACAGCCTGGGTGAGCGCGCGCGAGCGACGATGCCAACGGTCTGGCACGGCCTGATCGCGAAGCCGGACCTCGATCCGGTCGAATGGGAGCACCGGCTCTACCTCGCGCGCCGCCAAGCCGAACGGCGTGCTTCAGAAGCAGACGTGCGCATGTACCTGCCGTCTTGCTCGAGCCGGACCGTGGTCTACAAGGGTTTGATGGCGGGCACGCGGCTCGCCGACTTCTACCTCGATCTTCGCGATGAATCGTGCGAGAGCCGGCTCGCGGTCTTCCACCAGCGCTACTCGACCAACACCATGCCGGACTGGCGCCTCGCGCAGCCGTTCCGAATGCTCGCGCACAACGGCGAGATCAACACCATCACGGGCAATCGCGCGTGGATGAGAGCTCGCGAAGCCGAGCTCGAGCCGGACCTGCGCGGCGCTGTCTGGCCCGAAGGTTCGGACTCCGCATCGCTCGACAACGCGCTCGAGCTGCTCGTCCAGCGCGGCTGGGAGGTGTCGGAGGCCTTGATGAGCCTCGTCCCCGACGCCTGGGAAGGACGTGGCGACCTCGCGGCGGCAGTGCGCGACTTCTATCGCTACCAGTCGATCCGATTCGAGCCCTGGGACGGTCCCGCCGCGCTCGCGTTCAGCGATGGCTTGGTGGTGGGCACCGCGCTCGACCGCAACGGGCTGCGACCGTTGCGATGGCAGCGGACTCGCGACGGGCTCGTGGTCGCGGCTTCCGAGGCCGGCGTCGTGACGCTGTCGCCCGGAACGGTGGTGGAGCGAGGGCGCCTGGGTCCCGGCCAGATGCTGCTCGTCGACACGCGCGACGGATCCGTGCTCAAGGACTCCGAGGCCAAGGAGCGCGCGGCGGCGCGCCACGACTACGGCCTCCTCGCCGATCGCATTCTGGTTCCGGTCGAACGCCGCCACCTCGACGTCGAGGCGCCGGAGGACATCGCGGCCCAGCAGAGGATCCACGGTTGGGGCTCCGAGGACGTCAAGATCGTGGTCGCGACCATGGCCGAGACCGGCGCCGAGCCGGTCTTCTCGATGGGCGACGACATCCCGATCGCCGCACTCGGCCGCACGCCGCGCCGCGTGTACGGCTATCTGCGTCAGCGGTTCGCGCAGGTCACCAATCCCGCGATCGACCCGCTTCGCGAGAAAGCGGTCATGTCGCTCCGCGTGCTGATTGGTCCCCGGCATGGCACGCTCGAGCCGGAGGGCGGCGCCGATCGCGAGCTGCGGCGCAGCCACCACCCCGCCATCCCCGGCTGGACTCGGCTGCTCGAGCTGGAGTCGCCGGTGCTCGGGGCAGCCGAGCTGGCGCGCGTGCTCGAGGACGCGACCGTGCTCGACGCCACTTACGCGCTGGGCGAGTCACTGCGCGACGCCCTGCGGCGGCTTGGCCGCGAAGCATCAGAGGCGGACGGCGTCATCGCACTCAGCGACCGTCGCGCGGGACCCCAACGAATCGCAATCCCGATGGCTCTGGCGGTCGGCGCAGTGCACGAATCGCTTCTGCAGACCGGCGGACGGATGGCGAGGGACCTGGTCGCCATCGCAGGCGACGTTGTCGACGTGCACGACGTCGCGTGCCTGATCACCATCGGAGCAAGCGCGGTCCATCCTTACCTCGCCCTGGCGACAGCGGCCGCGTCGGCACCCGAAGGGGAGACCCACTACCGCAAGGCGCTCGAGGCCGGCCTGCTGAAGGTCATGGCCAAGATGGGGATCTCTTGCGTCGACAGCTATCGAGGCGCGCAGGTCCTCGAAGCGCTCGGCCTGGGCGCCGAGGTGATGGCGATCTGCTTCCCGGCCGTGCCGTCACATATCGGCGGCGCGGACCTCAGCGACATAGAAAGGATGGCGCTCCCCAGGCTTGTCGAAGCCGCATCGCTGACCGACCACGGGCGCGTCCGCTTTCGGAAGGCCGGCGAGCATCACGCCTACAACCCGCTTGCAGTCCGCGCGGCGCAGAAGGCGGCGCGCGAAAACGACCACGCCGCGTATCTGGACTGGCGCCGCCTCTCCAGCATGGGCGACCCGCAATCGCTGCGCGAGCTCCTCCATATCAAGGCCGCGCAGCAGCCGCTGCCCCTGGATGAGATCGAGCCCTCCACCGAGATCGTCAAGCGATTCGTGAGCACCGCGATGTCTTTGGGCGCGCTTTCGCCAGAAGCGCACGAAGCGCTCGCGATCGCGATGAACCAGATCGGCGCGAGGTCGAACTCGGGCGAGGGTGGCGAGGACCCCGCCACCTATGACGACGAGGGCGGGAGGCGCGACAACCGCGTGAAGCAGGTCGCGTCCGCGCGGTTCGGCGTGACTCCGCGCTACCTGAAGCGGGCGGACGAGCTCGAGATCAAGATCGCGCAGGGGTCGAAGCCCGGCGAGGGCGGTCAGCTCCCCGGGCTCAAGGTCACGAGCCTCATCGCGCGCCTGCGGCATGCGCAGCCGGGGATGCAGCTCATCTCACCTCCGCCCCACCACGACATCTACTCGATCGAAGACCTCGCGCAGCTCATCCACGACCTCAAGACGGTCAACCCCCGCGCCCGCATCGGAGTCAAGCTCGTGTCCGAGGCAGGCGTCGGCACGATCGCGGCCGGCGTCGCCAAGGCGCGCGCCGATTACATCCTGGTCTCAGGCCACGACGGCGGCACAGGCGCGTCGCCGCTGTCGTCGATCAAGAACGCCGGCGTTCCGTGGGAGCTGGGACTCGCGGAGACGCAGCAGGTGCTGGTGGCAAACCGCCTGCGCGAGCGCGTGAGCCTGCGCACCGACGGCGGATTGCGAAGCGGGCGAGACATCGTGATCGCGGCGCTGCTGGGCGCCGAGGAGTTCGGGTTCGGGACGGGCGTGCTGGTCGCGCTCGGCTGCGACATGGCCAGGCAGTGCCACCTCAACACCTGCCCGACCGGCATCGCCACCCAACGGGACGACCTGCGCGCCAAGTTCGAAGGACGACCCGAGCACGTGATCAACCACCTGTTCCACATCGCCGAGGAAACGCGCGAGCACCTGGCGGCGCTCGGGATCGCGAACCTTGACGACGCGGTGGGCCGGGTCGACCTCGTCGAGCCGGTAAGAGAATCGGCGCTCGACCTCTCGTTCATCCTTCGCGAGTCGGAGGCGAACCTTCCCCGCCGCCGGAACTGGGCCCGCAACGGCGACGCTCCGGCGCCACCGCCACCCTCCGGCGCCATCGACAACTCGCAGCGCACCGTGGGCGCCGCATTCGCCGCCGGTGAGTCGCGCGACTACCACGGCAGCGCGGGCCAGAGCTTCGGCGCTTTCATCGATGAAGGCATGGAGCTGACGCTCGAAGGCGAGGCGCAGGACTACGTGGGCAAAGGCATGGGCGGCGGCGTGATCGTGATCCGGCCGTTTGCGGACGACTCGTCGCCTGACCCTGTCCTGGCCGGCAACACCATCTGCTACGGCGCGACCGGCGGGCGGCTGTTCGTGGCCGGTCGAGTCGGCGAGCGTTTCTGCGTGCGCAATTCCGGCGCCACCGCCGTGGTCGAAGGCGCGGGCGACCACTTCTGCGAATACATGACCGGCGGCGTCGCCGTCGCGCTCGGCGCGGTGGGATGGAACGCAGGCGCGGGGATGACCGGCGGCGTGGCCTACCTCACGGAGTGGCGCCAGCTCAATGCCGACAGCGTGGTCGCGCGCGACGTGCCCGAAGAAGATGAGGCCGAGCTGCGTTCCCTGGTGGAAGAGCACCGCCGCCGGACCGGCAGCGCACGCGCGGCCGCGATACTGGAGAACTGGGCGGCCGCGCTCACTACTTTCCGGAAGGTCGTTCCAGTCGCCCGGGTGCAGGCACAAGCGGCGCCGGAGCCCGTGGCAGATCCATCAGAGGAGAGCGTCCCCAAAACAGCCGCCTGAGCCAGCGCTTGGGAGACCTGATTTTGGAGACCGCTGGGGTCGCTTCCACGACTATCCATGAGGGTCCGGCGGAGCGTGAACGTGGGCGCAGCGGCTTCGTTGCCATCCATAGTCGTACGCCGTCGTCCGCCATCCTGGTTGTCGTGACGGGTGGCATCACTCCGATCGGTGCGCCTCACGGACCCGAACCGTGCTAACGAATCGCTAGGCTGGTTCGCTGTTTGCCATGCCGGGACAGGCGGCCGGTCTCATGGGCGGCTTTCCCCTCCACAAGGGTCAGCAGCGGTTTCGCCTCGACAAAAGGTCCGGCGACACCGAAGAGCTGGTCAGGGTCGTTGCTCGCGAAGTCGGGCAGGGCGGCTTCGAGGATTCGAAGCCGGCCGGCGTCGCGACAGAGATGCGGCTCGAGATCCAGCTCGAAATTCGATCTCGCCTTCCCACCCTCTATCACCGCCCAGGTGCGCCGGCAAAGCACGAGGTTCCGACCTGGCGCAAGACAAATGCTTTCGGGAAACCGAAATCTTTTGCGCAGGAGTACAAAGTCCAAAGGATCCACAAGCTCGCATCGCCAGCCGTCGACGTCTTTGTGGAAGCCGCCTCGAATGACTCGATTGCCGCCTGCCACCAGGGCATCAACCACCGGCAGCAAGTGACCGTAGGGCCGGCTCCAGTCCGGGGGGTCGAGTGGAACCGATTGTTTCACTGCGACACCATCGGGGCGACAGTCGACTTCACGAGCGCTTTGACTACGCGAACGCGTGCCGAGCCCAGCCGACGTACTGTGTATCGGCCGATGGCAGCGGGAAGGAGGATTGTCTCCGCGTACGCAATCGCGTGTGAGTTTCCCGACTCGGTTTCGATGATGGCGCCGGCTCCCTCGACCACGTTCAACACGTGGAATCGATCACCAGTTTTCCCCTCGGCCGGCCGGTCGCCATCCAGCACGATCCGTCGGACTTCGAAGAAGACCTCGGGCAGCGATCCGATGACTTCCTCACACCAGTCGGGACCGCTTGCCACGGTGCGTGGCGTCTGGACGAGCTCAGACGTCGCCGTCCGGCCGCTGCGCCGGTTCAGATTGGCGAACGCGTGGTTGACGTGGACGGGTCGCGAGCTGCCATCCTCGTCCCGGCGTAGCCAGTCGTAGAACCGCAGGCTATAGAGGTATGGCGTCGCGCTGATCTCCAGGACCACATTTCCCTCGCCGCTGCCGTGGGGCGTCCCCGCCGGGATCATGAAGAGCTGATGCGGTGTTCCGGGCAGCTGCTGGACGTAGCGCTTGATCTCAAACGGCTGCCCGTCGACCTCCGCGTCGTGGGCGAGCCTCTCGAAAGTCTCGAGGTTGGTGTCGTCGCGAAGGCCGAGAAAGATGCTCTTGTTGGGCCTCCCGACCATGATGTAGTACGACTCGTGCTGTGTATACGGCCAGCCGAAAACCCGCTGCATGTAGTCGGCTTGCGGATGGCAGTGGATGGACAGATTGCCGCCGTCAAGCGTGTCGAGGTAATCGAACCTGACCGGAAACGACGAGCCGAATACCTCCCGCACGCCATCTCCGAGCACGTCCCCCGGGCATTGCGCGACGATCAACTCAAACGGGATTTCCACTTGACGTTCGTCGTCGTGACCGAAAAGGACGCCACTCTCCGGTGCGATCAGCTCGTATCCAAGCGCGGTGTTCCGCGCGGTCGGGTTCATGCCCAGGACGCGCTGCGCCCAATGTCCGCCCCAAGACGCGGCGTTGAATGTGGGCCGCGTTCGGAATGGCCTTCGCGCAAGCTCGGCGGCGGTGCGTCTCAGAACGTGGCCTTCGATCGAGGCAGGTCTTGCCGGATCATGCATGTCGATCCAGCAATCGATGCGAGCGGAGATCGCGAGCCGGTGGCGGTCGAGAAGGGGCCAGTCGATGTAGAACAGTCGCTTTGTGGTTCCGGGATGAGAGTCGGCCGGCTGGCCCAGGTTGTGCGCTTCGCCATCCGTCACCGCCGCCTCCGCGAATCGTTTTGGGAGGTCCGCGTACCACAGCACCTGGTGATTGACGAGAGCTGCGCCAGGTCCGAATACGACGGTCAGCTCTCCGTTTCGGGCATGTGGGTCCGGGATCCTTGCAAAGAGATCCGCGAGCGTGCCGGACGCGAGCGTTGCGAAGTCAGGATCGTCGGGGAGCTCGGGCGACTCGGTTCGCGCGAGGATCGCCGGCCACGGCGCCATGAATGGACGCATGGGCATCAGCTGGACGTCACGACCGCCCGCGCGAACCGCCGCTTCGATCCCGCGGCCGGCCGCATCCCAGTCGAGGATGGCCGGCCCGTCGACCGCAAGCACTCGCGCGTGCCCAGGGATGCTCGCTGCCGGCCCCGCCCACCCGACACTCACGCTCCCGCCGAGCGGTTCGTAACGAGGCATCGGGTTGTAGACGGGATGCAACTGGCCCGGCCCGGACGACGCGAGAACAGGCAAGATATCGATATCATTCGCGACACGCGCCGCACTGCGGCCCCCATCACGATGCGGTCCTCGATTTCGAAGGGTCACGACGAAGCTCCAGCAGCCAACGGCATCAGAATGGCGCAATGGTAACGTTACCGTCCTCCCGCCGCAAGTCGGCGCTCGAAGGGAGCAGCCGGACGACATGAGTGCGACCCCTCGCCCTCTCGTTCGCACCTCCTGGTTCGATCCGGAGCGATGGCGCGCCGCGCTTCGAGACCGCGTCGTGGCCGTCCGCGCGTCGGTCGGTGGGCGCCTGGTCGAGGCCACGCCCGAACCCCTTCTACGCGGCGACCCGGGCGAGCTCAAGCAGTCGATACGCGTGCGATTCTCGCCAGGCTTGCAGGACGGTGCTCCTGCTGAGGTAGAGGTTCGGCTTGCTTCTGGCGTCGTGTTGAGCCCGGAAGTCGAGCCGGCTCCCGGCGGGGCGATCCGAGTGCTCGTGCCTGAAGTTCAGCAGCCGACCGCGATCGCGATTCGATTCCCCAACCTCGATCCCGCGGCCGAGGTGCGTCTCGAGCTCACACCACAACGCCGGTGGACGATCCATTTGATCCACCACTCCCACTTTGACAATGGCTACACCGACACGCAGGGCCAGGTGCTCACCGAGCAGCTCAGCTTCCTCGACTCGTGTCTGGACCTGGTGCGAGCAACCGAGGGCTGGGCGGATGACGCCCGGTTCCGCTGGTGCGTCGAGTCCCTCTGGGTCTTCAACCGCTGGGCGGGCTCTCGCCCGGCGAGGTCCGTCCAGGAATTTGTCGATCGCGTTCGCGAAGGCAGCTTCGAGCTCACCGCGATGCCCTTCAACATGCACAGCGAGGCCTGCTCGACCGACGAGCTGCACGAGTTGCTGAGAGGCGCCCATGAGGTGCGGACGCGTTGGGGCATATCGCCCGTCGTGGCCATGCAGACCGACGTTCCAGGTGCGGTCGTCGGGCTGCCCGACGTGCTCGGCGAGCATGGCGTTCGCTACCTGTCCGTCGCGCACAACTGGGCCGGGCGGTCGGTCCCCCAGCTCGTGGGCGGCCAGGACTTGCCGCGGCTCTTCAAGTGGAGAGGAGCCGGCGGCCACGACGTGCTCGTCTGGATGACCGACACTCCGCACGGCCTCGCTTACATGGAGGGCCCGCTGATCGGCTTCCACGATTCGTTCGCGGCGGTCGATGACGTGCTTCCGGCCTACCTCACATCGCTGGCGGCAAATCCGTATCCGTTCGATGGCGGGATCTCAGGCTGGGCGGCCGATCGCGCGACGATCGACCGGCCTGCCTACCCTTGGGATCTGCTTCACCTGCGCGTGCAGGGCAGGTTTGGGGACAACGCGCCACCACGCCTGGCCATCGCTGAGTGCGTTCGCGCGTGGAACGAGAAGTGGGCGTGGCCGCATCTCCGTCTTTCCCGCAACGTCGATTTCTTCGAAGCTGCCGAGAGGCGTTTGGGCTCCCAGATCGAGACATTCAAAGGCGACTGGAACGACTGGTGGGCCGAGGGTCTTGGATCAGCTGCCCTGCCCGTGTCGCTCAACCGGCGGGCTCAGAGCATGGTCGCCGACGCCCAGACCATCGCCGCGATTGCGGGACGGGGAACGCTCGAAAACTCCCGCGTGACTGACACATACGAGTCCCTGGCGCTCTTCGATGAGCACACCTGGGGCGCCGCGAATCCGTGGACAGACGGCGACTCCGGAACAGATTCCGGCGAGCAGCAGTGGCACTGGAAGTACGCGCAAGCGCTTCGCGCTCACGAGGGCTCGACCGACCTGTTAGAGCGGGGCGCCAACCAGCTCGGGGAAAGGCTCGGCGCCTCGCCATCGGCCCTTGCGTCCTTCTGGGTGGTGAACACCGCCGGGTTCGACCGCGGCGACGTGGTCCAGTGCTTCCTGCCGGAAAGCCTGGTTCCCGCCGATGTTCGGGTGGCGGTCACCGACGCGAGGAGCGGGCTGGCCCTGCCGAGCCGGATCAGCCTTCAGGTCAATGAAGACCACCGCAACGCTGGGCGCTCAATCGAATTCCGTGCCGACGCCGTGCCGGCGGTGGGCGCGGTTCGCATCGACGTCAAGGCCGGCTCGGGAGTGGACAGCGAACCGCGGCAGAGCGGTCCGCAGGACGTCCTCGAGAACCGGTACCTGCGGGCGCGGGTCGACCTCTCGCGCTCGTGCATCGTCTCAATCATCGAGAAGACGACAGGGCGCGACCTCGTCGATTGCGACGCCGCCGTGGGCTTCAACGGCTACATCTACGATCAGTACGCGTCCGCCGGCGGCTTCAACCATCAGGCGAACAAGCTCGAAAGCAGCAACCGGCTCGAGCTGCTCGCAAAACGTTCGGTTGCGCGCCCGGCCGCAGTGCTGTCGCGGACCAGCGACGCAACAGCGGAGCGGCTCGTTTTCGAGTCCCCGGCCGACGGCGCGCGATGGGTGCGCACGACCCTGACACTCCACCGCGACATCCCGCGGCTCGACATCGAGAACCGCGTGTCGAAGCCTGCCACCATGGCCAAAGAGAGCGCCTTTTTCGCGTTTCCTTTCGCGTTCCGCAATCCTGTGGTTCGCGTGGAAGTGACCGGCGGCGTGGTCGGAACCGGCATCGCGTCCGTTCCCGGCGGGGCCCAGCACATGCGCGCGATGAGGCGCTGGGTCAGCCTCGAGGAGGACGGCTTCGCGGCGGCGTGGGTCACGCGCGACGCGCCGCTCATCCAGATTGGCCAGCTCGCCCTCCCGTATGCACCGTTCCCACCTACCCTCGAGCCGGAGCCCGCGACGCTGTATTCATGGGTTCACAACAACCTCTGGGACACCAACTTCCCGCCTCAGCAGGGCTTCGAGGCCACGTTCCACTACGCGGTGGCGGCCGCGCCCGTCAACGGAGCCGAAACCGGACCGTCGCTGGCAATGCGCACCGCGACCGCCGTCTGTCGCCCGCTCAGGCCGGTGCTCGGACGCGCGACGCGCGATCTGCCCAAGGCCGAGGTACGGTTGCTGGCGGTCGAGGATCCGCGCATCCGGCTCATCGGGCTTAGCGAGCCGAGGCCCGGGCAGCTGCTCGTTCGGCTGCAGTCCACCGCGGACGAGCCGGTAGTTGCGCGGCTCTGGCTCGGACTGGCGATTGAACGCGCGGAACGCGCGACATTTCTGGGGGATCCGACCGATGAGATGGACGTCATCGACAACCGGATCGCAGTCGAGCTTCCGGGCCGGGGAATCGGGGCTGCGCTCCTGACCTTGCCGACATGAAGGCCGTTGTACCTGTGCTCGAGATTGGAGGGACGCACGTCTCCGCGGCCCTGATCGACACGAGTCGTTGGGCTCCCGTCCCGGGAAGCAGCCGGCGTGCTCCCCTGGATACATCTGGAACGAGTGCTGAGATTCTGGAGCGGATCTCCCGCTGCGCGACCGCGCTCGGCGCCGAACGCGACTCCACCTGGGGAGTGGCTATTCCTGGCCCGTTCGATTACGCAAACGGCATCGGCACCTTCGAGGGGGTCCGGAAATTCGACGCGCTGCGGGGCACCAACGTTCGCCATAGCCTGCTCGCCTCAATCCAGCCGAAACCGAATGACATCGTCTTCGTCAACGACGCCAAGGCCTTCGCGCTCGGTGAGTGGCATGCCGGCGCAGCAGCCGGCCATCGTCGCGCGGCTGCGATCACGCTGGGTACCGGGGTTGGATCAGGCTTCGTTGCCGATGGATCGCTCGTCGATCATGGGCCAGAGGTTCCGCCCGAGGGTCGGGTCGACCTCCTGACCGTCAACGCTGCACCGCTCGAGGACAGCGTGTCTCGCCGCGCGATCCTTGCCGGTTATGCGCGTCTGCGACGCGAACCCAACGACCCCGATCTAGACGTGCGTGATATCGCGCAGCTGGCTCGAGACGGTGACATCGCGGCGTCAGAGGCGATCACGACCGCTGTCACGACCCTCGGTCGTGTCCTGGCGCCATGGCTGGAACTGTTCCGGCCGAGCGTGCTCGTGGTCGGGGGATCGATCAGCGGGTCGTGGGATTTGATCCTCGAGCCGCTGAGGTCAGGCATGATCAGCGTTCGTCCTGACGCGCTCAGACGAATGAAGGTGAAGCGAGCCCACCACCCGGAAACGTCCGGCCAGATTGGAGCCGCGGTCAGCACCATTCAGGCGATCAAGCGATGACCGCACCTACGGTGAGAGATGTCGCTCTGCGCGCCGGCGTCAGTCCGATGACCGCGTCCCGAGCGCTCCAACGTTCCAGCAAAGTCGCGCCGGACACTCGGGCGCGGGTGTTCGCGGCCGCGGCTGAGCTCGGCTATCGGCCCAACGAGCTCGCCCGAAACCTGAGGCTCGGACGGAGCACCGGCCTGATCGGACTCGTCGTCACCAACCTGGCCAACCCCTTTTATTCGCAGGTGGCACTTGGCATCGAAGCGGTTGCTCGAGAGCATGGTCTCAAGGTCGTCGTGGGAAACACGGCCGAGGACGTGGAACGTGAGCGGCGGCTGGTCGAGGAGTTCGCGCTGCGAAGGATTGACGGGCTGATCGTGGTGCCGGCCGGAGGCGATCATTCACACCTCGCGTTGCAGAAGCTGGGAGTTCCGGTGGTGCTGGCCGCCAGGCCGCCGTCCAACCTCGCCGCCGACTGCGTCCTGGTCGACGATTTCGGCGGTGCCCGCGAGGCAACCATGCAGCTTGTCTCGGGGGGTCGCCGCCGAGTTGGCTTCCTGGGTTTGCCGGCCGCCGCGTGGACCGGCTCGGAGCGGTTTCGCGGTTTCTGCGTAGCGCTCAACGAAGCCGGGATCACCGTGAACGAGCGTTACGTGCGACGAGGCCAGCGGACGATCGAAGACGCCGAGCAGGCGTGTCGCGAGCTGCTGGCACTCGCTGAACCACCCGACGCGCTCTTTTGCGCGAACAGTCGCAACACGCTTGGTGCTTTCCGCGCGATCAGGGCGACCGGTGCGGACGTCGAACTGGCAGGCTTCGACGATTTCGAGCTCGCGGACGTGCTCGGCGTCCCGCTGATCCTCGTCGCCTATGACCCAGAGGAGCTCGGACGTGAGGCCGCCCGGCTGCTGATCGGCCGCCTGGACACAAAATCGGGCGCAGCCGAAAGCCCGCCGCGGCGCCTCGTCGTTCCGACCACGATCCGCATGTACGGCGACAGCCCTTCGCGATCGCCGGCACAACATCGAGGGAGTTAGAGGTTCATGGAGATTTGTGTCGAGACGACGGCCGGAACAGTGCGGGGCTGGACCGACGGGTCGGTGGCCTCGTTCCTCGGCATTCCGTACGGCGACGCGCCGACCGGAGTCAGACGTTTTCAACCGGCGGCCGCAGCCGCGCCCTGGTCGGGCATCAGAGATGCGAAGAAGTTCGGGCCTGTCTGTCCTCAGACACTACTCACGTTCGACTATGCCTGGTGCGGCTTCGTCGGAGTCGGTGCCGAGGTTCGGAGCGAGGACTGCCTCACCCTGAACGTCTGGACCGCCACGGCCGATCGGGGCAGTTCACTGCCGGTTCTGTTCTGGATTCACGGGGGTGGCTTCGGATCTGGCGGTCCGGGATTCCTGAACACGGACGGGATGGCGCTGGCTCGACGAACGGACGTCGTGGTCGTCTCGATAACCCATCGCCTCAATGTGTTTGGTCACCTCTTCCTGGGAGGAATCGCAGGCGAGGCCTACCGCGATTCCGCCAATGTCGGCCACCTCGACATCGTCACGGCTTTGGAGTGGGTGCGCGACAACATCGCGCAGTTCGGTGGTGACCCGGGAAACGTGACGTTGTTCGGCCAGTCGGGAGGAGCCGCCAAGATCGGATGCCTGATGGCGATGCCCGCTGCTCGCGGGCTGTTTCACGGGGCGGTCATGCAAAGCGGCGTCCGAACGGTTGGCCCGACGCTCGAGCAAGCGGATGACTACGCTCGCCGGCTGATCGACCATCTCGGCCTCTCGGCCGATCAGTGGCAGCGACTGCAGGAGTTGCCTCACGAACGGCTCCTGCAGGCGGCGACCGACCTTGATCTCATCAGGAAACGAGACTTCATTGAGCCAGGGCCCGTCCCGGACGGCTCGGCCCTGCCATTCCCCGTGATCGACGCCGTCCGCGCTGGGTCGGCGAAGCACGTGCGATTGATGATTGGCACCTGCGTGGATGAGCTGCAGCTGAGCTGGAAGCCGATTATCGAGGGGTCGCCGCTACGCGAGCTGGAAGAAAAGCTGGGCGAACACGGCCACCCGGTCGTCGAGGCCTATGCCGCCACAGCCTCAGATGGGTCGGAGGACGACGTCGCGAAATTGCTGACATCGGACTGGAAGTTCCGCATTCCATCGATCCGTTTCGCCGAGGCTCAGCTGGCGACCGGACAGGTGGACGTCTACATGTACCTGTTCAGCTGGTCGAGCTCCGTCATGCCGGAGGCCAGGGCGGCGCACTCCATGGACATCCCATTCTGGTTCGGCAATACGTCAAAGATGCCTGTCACCGCGAGCGATCCATCGAGCGCTGATCTCGAGCGCCACATGACGAACGCTCTAGTCGCCTTCGCTCGCACGGGAAAGCCGAACGAAATAGGGCTCCTGGAGTGGCCCGCGTACGAGAGGGCCCGCCGCGCAACGATGATCTTCGACCACCCGTCCCGCACCGAGGAGGACCCCGGCGGCCGGAATCGGGAGGCCTGGGACGGGGTCCCCGAGAGCCGGCTGGGAGTCTAGAGGAGAGCGGATGGTGCCAAGATCGCCACTTGACAAATTGGCTATTTGGATATATCAACATATCCGACACCCCGCCGACCGGGTACCCAAGGGATTGGTCGGAATTAAAGGAGTGAGCGGATGTCAGAGGCATTGACCCGTCGCAAGTTCCTGACCCAGGGTGGTCGAGCTGTCCTCGTCGGCGGTGCAGCGGTAGGCGCTGCCGGGCCGCTGCTTGCGGCCTGTGACTGGTTCGCCAAGGCAACCCCGACCTCGACCGCCGAGGTCAGCTACACATTTCCGACTTTCACCCCCCTGCCCGACGTCCAGCTGGTGCAGGACGCGATCAACAAGCTGATGAAGCCACGCTACGGCGTGACCGTAAAGCTCAACCCCATCGACTTCGGCGCGTATGACCAAAAGCAGAAGCTCGCGATCGCCGCCGGGGACGTGCAGGACATCGTTTACTCGGTGCCCTGGGTCAACAACTACTACGTCAACGTGGCGCAGGGTGCGCTCCTACCGCTCGACGACCTCCTCAAGAAGCAGGCGCCGAAGACGCTGGCCAGCATGACTGCCCAGGCATGGAACGCGACCCGGGTGAAAGGCAAGATCTACGGCGCGCTGAACCAGCAACCATGGACCAGGCCGATCGGGCCACGGGTCAGGAAAGATCTAGCGACCAAGTATGGTCTCGACCTCACGCAGGTCAACAGCTTCCAGGACCTGACTCCCTGGCTGGCCAAAGTCAAGGCCGGCGAGCCTTCCGTGACTCCGATTGGCTACGGCACGATCTCGGATCAGGGCGCACCGTACAGTTCGGCGCTGCTTGGGTACGAGATCGTAGACGGCGTCTCCACCGATGCCGGCATTATCGGCGTCAAGGCCGACGATCCGAGCCTCAAGGTCGTCAACATCGCGACGCTGCCGGAATTCCGGACCCAGCTGGACCTTGCGCGGGACTGGTACCAGAAGGGCTACTACCCGGCAGAGCCGGCCGGCGACCAGGCCACCGCGAACTGGCGTGCCGGCAAGTACGCGATGGAAATCGGCGTCGTTCACAGGGACTCGGTCGGTCAGCTGAAGGCCACCTACGGCTCCGAATTCGTCGCCAAGGGTCTTGGACGGCTAATCCTCACCACCAGCGGCATCATCGCCACGATGAACAACATCAGCCGCACTTCGAAGAACCCGGAGGCTTCGATGAAGGTCATCGAGGCCTTCAACACAGACATCGAGATCTACCACCTGATCTGCCGTGGAATTGCAGGAACGCACTACGTGGTCACGGACGCGGCTAACGGCGTCGTCGGTTTCCCGCCGGGCGTGACGCCGAGCACGGACCGGTACTTTCCACAGACTTCGTGGATGTTCGGCAACATCTTCAACGACTACTACTCCTCAGAGGACACGGTTGGAGCCTGGCCGTTGTCTCACAAGGACAACCAGAGCGCAACCCCGTCGCGGGCCCTCGGATTTGCCTTCGACCCGACCAATGTCAAGACCGAGCTGGCCCAGGTTCAGCAGGTCCAACAGCAGTACGGATACCCTCTCATCTTTGGGCGGATCGACCCGAGCTCCGGCCTGCAGACTTACCTCGGCAAGCTGCACGATGCGGGTGTCGACAAGGTCATCACCGAGATCCAGAAGCAGCTTGACACCTGGAAGACTTCCAAGTAGGACGGATTCCTCCTCCTTTTGTGGGCGGCCGGCACGCGTCGGCCGCCCACCCTTCCTCCACATAATTTGGACACCTCGATGACAGAGTCCAGAGCCTGGGCTGTCGACCCCGGCAACCCGCTGCCGCTCTACTACCAGGTTTATGCGTCGCTGTTGCAGCGTATCCAGAGTGGTGAGTTTCCCCCCGGAAGCTTCATTCCCGCCGAGAGGCAGCTGACCGAGGACTACGGGGTCAGCCGGATCACCATCATCAAAGCCCTCAACGAACTTTCACGCGAGCATCACATCAAGCGCCAGCAGGGCCGCGGAACCGTCGTGCTGCACCCGGCTGAGCGAGCTGACAATGGGCGCGGCTCCATTGCGTTCATATGCCACGTGCTCGATCACCCATACCTGTTTCATGTCCTGATGGGTATCGCGCGTACGGCTGCGGAGAGTCATCGCAACCTCCAGGTGATCAGCTCATTCGACACCCAGGACCTGGAGTCGCGCCACATCAAGGAAGCGATCGCCCGCAACGTCGATGGGATCATCGTCTTTCCGCATCACGGATACCAGAACCAGGACCTGTACGAGGAGCTGCAGCGGAAGCGGTTTCCCTTAGTCATGGTGGATCGCTATTACCCGCAGATCGAAACAGACCGCGTCGTGTTCAACGACGAGGTGGCCGGGTATGAACTGGTGACCAGGCTCTTGCAGCGCGGTCGCCGCCGGATCGCGGTCATGTCATATTTCGAGATTGAGGCAACCAGCGTCAATCACCGATTGGGCGGCTACCGGCGGGCTCTGCAGGACGCGGGCTTGCCATACGACGAGGATCTGATCTGGCTCGACGTCTACCAGTCGTTTCACCGCCCTGAGGAGATGCTGAGCGACGTCTCCGCTCGAGACCGCCTTCGGAAGCGCCTTGCCCAGTTCCAACCCGACGCTCTGCTGACCTTGAACGACGATGTCCTGGAGCGGGTCACTTACGACCTGCTGATCCTCAGCCACACCGTCCTCCCAGTGTCGGCGTCAGACCGAAAGCGATCGCAACCGATCGACTGGCGGGGCGAGATCGCAACGTTCAGCCACAAGCCGCCGGCGCCGCACGCTCCTTACCGTGTCTTGGCGGCCGTCCATTCGGGCGAGAGGCTGGGCTCCGAAGCGGCCAGGCTCTTGATCGCCCGCACGAACCAATCGCCGAGGGAAGAGAGCCAGGTCATCATGGTGCCGATGGCGATCGTCGAGAGTGCTTCAGACGCGCCGGAGTCGCCAACCGTGGTCGTAGACGACTCATCGGTGTGAACTTACGTTTCATAGTTCGCGCCGCGCCGGAGGCAAGCCCGCTGAGGGTCGATGCGGTGCCCTTGTCGTGGTTGGCCAGGTCTCGCGGCTGGCGCGCCAATTTCAATACCGAGAAGTCCAAGAGCGACGCCGCGCTGTTCTTGATGATGGTGCCCGGCTTGTTAGTTCTACTCGTATTTGCGTACCTGCCGATGTTCGGAATCATCATCGCCTTCAAGGACTTCCGTGCTTATCAGGGCGTCCTCGGCAGCCGGTGGGTCGGGCTGCAGAACTTCTACTACCTGTTTGAGACAGACGATGCGCGTCGCATCGTCGTCAACACCCTGGGAATGAATGCCTTGTTTATCACTGCCGTGCTCGTGGCGGCCCTTGCCATCGCACTCATGCTGAGAGAGGCGCAGTCCTCGAACCGCTGGCTGGCGAAGTTCTATCAGTCGACACTCTTCTTCCCCTACCTGTTTTCGTACGTGATCATCAATTACTTCGTTTTCGCGCTCCTCGACACGAGCAATGGTCTCGTGAACCACACGATCACCGCCCTGGGGG